>FWPV01000003.1_pt1 | contig 964967 bp, 834 predicted proteins | sample 2228371 | NCBI WGS metagenome assembly FWPV01 (sample SAMEA103939776, study PRJEB20133) | metagenome | reverse complement strand
CCTATTTAGGTGATGCGGTGATTGGCAGCAAAGTGAACGTAGGTGCCGGCACTATCACCTGTAACTACGATGGTGCCAATAAGTTTGTCACCACTATTGAAGACGGTGTTTTTGTCGGTTCCAACAGCTCTTTAGTAGCTCCTGTCACTTTAGGCCAAAACTCCACTGTGGGTGCAGGTTCTGTGGTTACAGCCAGTGTCGCGGCAGATGAGCTGGTGGTCGCACGTTCGAAGCAACGCCATATCAGTGGCTGGAAAAGACCGGTGAAGATGAAGAAATAATGTTCGGCTGATTGGCAATACAACCCGTCCTCAGTGACGGGTTTTGTGTTCTACAAGGAGGTTAAAACAACACAGATAACCAGCTCATTGGAAACAATAACTCTGGTGCTATTAAAGAATGGCGATGTAAACCAAGATTCAGCCACTGCAATACGGAGTCAAAAGCCAGTAACAGCAGCACCAGCACAATAAAGGCAGTAATAAGCTGCCGCAGGCCTGGTAGTTGAATTGGATCTGATTTATTCATCGCTGCTCTCCCTGAAGTTCTGATACTAAGTCGGGTCTGGTTGCGAAATAGTTGGAGGCTTTACGAAAAAAAATCAGCACAGGTTCATTCGAACTTGCTAAAGTCCGCGCCAGACTCGTTTTAAGGATTGGCATATGATCAGCAAACACCTCATCCCGGCCATTGGCTTATTGCTATTAGCGTCTTGTACTCAATTGAATCATCTGGATATTTTCAGCCTGCAGCAGCAGGAGTTGCAGAGCTTATTGCTGGAGCGCCTAGAACAACAGCAAGGCAAAGGCAAGATGTTGGGCCTGCCTCTGACCTTGACTGTACGCCAGTTGGATTTGCAACTGGCGCCTGAGAATAAACAGCAGGTGGAGTTGAAGCTGGCTATTGGCGCTGAAGTGGATGCGTTATTGAAACCTCTGAATACAGATCTGAATTTACACTTGTCGGCTTTGCCTTATTTTGACGACGAGAAAAACGCCATTTATCTGAAAAACTTAACCATTCTGGATTCCAGTGTAGGCAGTGGCAGCTCGCAGCTCAAACTGGCACCTTTAAGCAATGAAGCCAAAGCTATTCTGGCGCAGCTGTTGAATCGTCAGCCTGTCTATAAGTTAGATTGCAGCAAAGTAACGGAAAAAGTCTTATGTGGCATGCCTTTAACTTTGGTGTTGCAACCAGGCGAGTTGTTATTAAAGCCTAATTATTCTGCTCAGTAATCATCGTTTTCAGCAGTAAGGCTCTCAGTTACAGGGCCTTTTAGGCTGTTTAATGTAAAGATGGAATGATCCAGTTGCAAATGATTCTCATTTGATATAAAGTGGCGCTCATTGCTTAAATGAGATCTATTCTCATTAACTGGAGCGCTTTATGTTTAAACTCAAACCCCTGCTTTGTTCTGCCTCATTGTTGCTGACTTTTACGGCTACTGCTCACACTCCTTATCTGGCACCAGCCAGCTTTGAACCTTTAGGTGGCTGGGTCACACTGGATGCTGCTTTTGCTGAGAGGTTTTTTGTACCCGAAGTGGCCTTTGACCAAAGCGAATTTAAAGTGCTGCAGCCCGATGGCAAAGCTGTTACACCAAAAGAGCTGTTTTCAGGCAAAACCCGCATTGCTGTGGCGCACCAGCTGGAACAGGATGGCACTTATAAATTCAGCACTGGCCAGCGATTCGGTGCTGTATTTCGTAGCTGGCAGCAAGACGGTAAAACTCATAACAGCAGAGATCCAAAAGAACAAATTCCTGCTGGCGCTCAATTAACGGCGCATTTCCAGTCAGTGACCCTGGCTGAAACTTATGTCAGCAAAGGCGCGCCAAGCCAAACCGCATTAAAACCAAGCAACAAAGGGCTAGAGCTGGTGTTCCAAAGCCATCCAAACGACCTGTATATCCAAAGCCCAATCAAAGCTACTGTGCTTTATAACGGCAAAGCTTTAGCTGAACAAAAAGTGCAGGTGTATCCGGCCAATTCAGCAGAAGCTGAAACCAAAGCTTCAAAAGAACTGACGACGGACAAACAAGGTCAGTTGAATTTCGAGCTGGATAAAGCCGGTACCTATTTGCTGCTGACCCGTTTTCGTAACGATGCACCAAAAGGTGCCAAAGCCCCAACCTACAGTTACAGCTATAGCGCTGTAGTTGAAGTCACTGAATAACAGGAGTTCATGATGCAACGCAGAAGCACAGCCCTTAGTTTATTTTTAGCCATCACCAGCTGTTATTTAGCTGCAGATGAAAAAGCACCAAAAAAGCCAGTTCATCAGCCTACAGCTCAGGGCAAAGCCAGTTTTATTCAGGATTATGATCTGGATAAAGACGGTACTGTTAGTGAGGCTGAATTTGCAGAAATACGCCAGCAGCGTTACAGCGCTATGGATGAGAACAAAGATGGTCAGGTATCGGTGGACGAGTACGTCAATGAATATGCCGGTCGTCTGGATAAAAAGCTCGATACCGAACGTACAGGCCAAATCAAACAAACTTTGGTGCGTATTGAAGCACTGGACAAAAACAAAAGTAAAACCATAGGCCAGGATGAATACAAGGTCTCTGGTGATAAAGCTTTTGCCTATATCGACACCAATAAAGATGGTGTCATAAGCTCCGCGGACCCACTGCCAGAGCGTGAGCGTAAAGCCGATGCCAAACCAACAGTGCGTGCCCGTCCGGCTTTAGTGATGCCAACGACTCATAGTGTGGCCGGTATGCTGGATATGTACGACCAGAATGGCGACGGTAAGGTCGATAAGGTTGAATACCAACAACAACGTGATGCCGCTTTTGCCCGCACCGATCTGGATAAAAATGGCGAGCTGAGCAGCGATGAATACCTGAACGAGTTTGTCGATCGTCTGGATCGTCAAATTGCTAAAACCCGTACCGCTCAGTTAAAACAGGCTGCAGTACGTTTTAAAGCTTTGGATAAAGACAACAGTCAGCAAATCAGCAGTGCTGAGTTTAATGCTTCAGGTGAACGTATGTTCAAACGTTGGGATACGGATCTAAACCAGCAAGTGACTATGGCTGAAGCTTTGCCTGTGATTGAAACTGAAGTAACCAAAGGTACTGCTGAGTAATGAAACATTTTGTCTGGCCATTGACGCTATTATCGCTAAGTCCTGTGCTGGTGCTGGCAAAGCCTGTCAGTTATCAGCAGGACGTTGCAGGGAAGCAGCTGAAACTGCAATTGGAAGGCGTCAGCCAAAAGGACTGGCAGGCCAGACAAGCCGAATTTCAGCTCTGGTTAGCCGCTGCTAAACCACATCAGCACGAATTAATTCAACGCTGTGAAGAATGGCGTGCTTTAAGCCTGCAAAGTTACAGTTGCCGTTTAGGCGCTATAGCTCTGCAGTGGCAGCAAGCCGTAAAAAACCAGAAGTTACCGGACAGAGTGGAATTACGCCGTCAAACCAGAGCCATTGAGCAAATGGTACTGACGGAAGCCAATAAATCTGCGGTGCTTTGGCAACTGGACGGCTTAGCCAAGGCCCACTTGCTGGACGAAACTGCCAAGCTGCTGAAAAGTTGGTTCCCAGAGTTAAAGCAGATGGATCTGCAATCTGGTGTCAGCCGGTTGTTATGGTCTGATGCGGGCGCCATACCGCTGAGTCTGGGCACTGAACAGCCCTTACTGCAGCAACTACAGCTGAGTTCAATCGCTTTAGCTCAGACTGAAACTGCTGATACTCAGCAAGGTTATAAAGTGTCGTACCGGACTTTTAGCCCGCTATTGAACCCGGCAGAAGGATGGCCAGTCGAATACGGCCCAACAGCCACAGTATTGGCGAAAGATGCAGTCACAGCCTATTTACTGGCGCAAAGTTTGGCAGTTCTGGACTTGAAGCAAGGACAACAGCTGACCGATCAACAGCAGGCCGCAGCTTTAATCAAAACGGATTCGGCCAACTGGTATGCGTCCAACTCCTGGTATCACTATCTGGCGGATAAAAGCCAAAGTCAGCAGCAGGGGCTGCAAATTAGTTATCAGTTGCCCAAATTCAGTGACGGAAACTACAAAAGACCTTATGTGTCGGTATGGCTGACCGATCAGCAGAAAAAACCTGTGCGCCAAATCAGTTTGGTCGGCCAGCAAAGCCGCTGGTATCAGGAGCTGAATCACTGGTGGCGCCGGTGGGGTCGAAAAAATCCGGAGCAAATTGATCAGATTGCCGGTGCTACTCAAAAACCCGGCACTTATCAGCTGCAGTGGGATGGTCGTGATCAACGAGGTGCTGTAGTGACATGGGGCCAGTACCAGCTGCATCTGGAAGTGGCGCGTGAACATGGTGGCCATGAACACTTAACTCTGCCGTTGAATTGGCAAGCCGATCTGAAGCCGGTGCAGCAGCAAGGTGAAGCTGAGCTGGGCTTGGTTCGTCTGCAGCTACAGAGTAAAGACGGCTAATTTTTAAACATCAAATTCCTGTTGAGTTGCCTCCCAACTCCTGTTGTTCTCCCTATTCTCTGGATAGGGAGCTTTTTGTGTTTCAAAATCATAAGTTATTGAAATATATAAAAATACGTTGAAATTTATTGTTGAGAATAGTTCTCATTTGATCTAGCATAGCGCCATCCTGTGGACTTACCACAGCTCTTTAGCTCGTCAAGGAGAGCGTCATGCCCTGTTCTAAAACTTTAATTGCTGTTGCTATCAGCAGCTTATTTTCCACCTCCCTGCTGGCAGAAGTTGCAGCTGATGAAATGGCAAAGGACTTGTCGCAATTGGATGCTGTGACTGTCACCGCCACTGCACTTGAAGATAAAAAATCGACTACAGCCAATAGTGTTGTGATCAAAGCTAAGCAGCTGGAGCAGCAGCAGGTGCAGCGTTTAGAAGATATGGTGCGTTATATCCCAGGCGTCAGCCTGACTGATCAGGGCCGTTTTGGTTCTGCCGGTTTTAACATCCGTGGCCTGGAAGGCAATCAGGTGGCTATTACAGTCGACGGTTTGTCTGTCGGCGAAACCTTAAACCCGCCCACTTATGCTTTTTATGATTTCTTTGCGGCCGGCCGTGGTGGTATAGACCCGGATGCGGTGAAACAAATTGAAATTGTTAAAGGTGCTGATGCCATAGCTGCAGGCAGTGGCTCTTTAGGTGGCGCTGTGCTTTTTGTCACTAAAGATGCTGCAGATTACTTAGAACCGGAAGGTAACGATACTTTTGTCCGGTTAAAAGCGGCTTACAGTGGTGCTAATGATGAAACTCAGGGCACTGTGACAGTGGCAAACCGTAGTGGCAAACTGGAAGCTTTGGCTGTGCTGACCAAGCGTGAAGGCCACGAAATGGAAAACTATGCCGACTCAGCCGAACGTCAGGCCATTACAGGCTCTGGCCGCCCTGTTGCTGATCCGCAGGACAACAGTAGCCACAATGTACTAACCAAATTAAAGTACCAACTGACTGATACTCAGGATATTGGCCTGACCGCTGAGTTATTTAAAGCAGATATCGACACCAACAACTTGTCCTGGTTAAGCCGCAGTTACCTGACCCGTACCAGTGACGACCAGCAGGAACGCAGCCGCATTGGTCTGAAATACAATTGGTTAGCAGGTCATCAATTATTTGATGCCTTCTCAACCAGCCTGGATTACCAGAAAACCAACAACGACGCTTTCACTTTGATGTTGGCCCCAGCCAGTGCAGCCCGTTTATGTACCACCGGCCCTTGTTACCGCAGTGAAGACCGCGATTACCAGCAGGATTTACTGAAATGGGCTTTTGCTTTGGATAAAGAACTGCAAACTCAAGGCAGCAGTCATCAACTGGTGTACGGCGGGGCTTTGGAGCAAAAGTCTGTTGATTTCTCTGCCATTGATACCAGCTACGTTGGCCAGACCATGGAGATTGCGAAGCAGGATATAGACCCTGACTTCGTGCCAGAGACGGATGCCGACTTATGGCATCTGTACGTACGTGACAGCATTAAATTTAACAACAGTGCTTTTAGCTTAACCAGTGGCCTGCGTTACGATCATGTGTCGTACAAACCTCAGTTGAATGATGGCTTTACCGATGTCACAGGCACAGTGCAGGACAGCAGTTTCAGTGCCGTAACAGGTCAGTTGGTGGGCAGCTATCAGCTGACAGAACAACAAAGTGTAGCGCTGCAGTTAGGCCGTGGTTTCCGTGCGCCAAGTACAGAGGAAATGTATTTCCAGACTGCGTTAACCAGCCGCACTGAACAAGCAACAGGCGTGGTCGTGCCAGGTTTATACAGCTCATTGTCTAATCCAAATTTAGAAGCTGAATACAGTACCAATCTGGAGCTGGCTTACCAGTGGCAAGGGGACAATAGCAGAATCAAAGTGGCAGTATTTAAAGACAATTACCGCGACATGATTGCCACTGTCACCAAAGTACAAAACCCGGGTACTGTCTATGAAGACTGCTCCAGCTTTGGCTGTAACACGACTCAAGGTAATCCGTACACAGTGAACGAGAATGTCGGTGATGTGGATGTCACAGGCGTCGAGTTGCAGGGCGCCTGGCGCTTTAATCAAAGCTGGAGTGCTCAGTTCTCTTATAGCCATCATGAAGGTGAAAAAGACAATGGCGATCCGCTGATTACTATTAGCCCGGATAAACTAGTGGCTGGGGTCAGTTACCGCGCAACCGACTGGTGGGGTCTGGCGGCTAACTTAAGTTACAGCTCAGAAGTGAAAACTAAAGATGCTTACGAAACGGAAGAAGACGGTACTCAAACCCAATTAGTCAGCTATCTGCCAAAAAGCGCCACTGTGGTGGATTTAGTCAGCACTATGGAATTTGGCGACAATTGGTTACTGAATGTCGGTGTTTATAACCTGCTGGATAAAGAATACTACCGCTGGGAGCGTATTCGTTATGCTGCCAGCTCTCGGAACAATATCAGTGCCGATGGTATTCAGCGTTACAGCGAACCGGGCCGTTATGCCAAGTTGAGTGTCAGTTACAGTTTCTAAACTGCTTTACCCTGGTCTTTTGAGATCATGCTCAACCACCTGCTGGGAAGACAGGTGGTTTTTTTATTTAAAAAACAAAGATCCGATCGAGGAAAAACGTTATAATGTCACAGGTTTTTTGCCAGGCTCTTGCTGCCTGAACCTGACTATCTATATCCGCTGTTATTTCCCATAGGACAGGATTTTTTATGTTGACTCTGTTTATCCTACTGGCTGCCTTTTTGGTGATGCTGGTGTCCCTGTCCGGGGCCGTGTTATTTCTGCTGCCACAAAAAAAACTGCAAGGTTTTTTACCGCTGATTTTAAGCCTGGCTGTGGGTGTATTACTGGCCAATGCCTTTTTACATTTATTACCGGACGCACTGCAGCATCAGGAGTCGCATCGTCAGCTTTTTGGTTGGGTATTAGCGGGTTTATTAGGTTTTTACTTTCTGGAACGTGCGCTGCAGCATGGTCACCCACAACTGCCTGATCAGGCTATAAGCACAGCCAGCTATGGCAAAGTGAATCTGATGGCCGATGGCATTCACAATTTTATTGATGGTGTACTGATAGCAGGCAGTTTTCTGGTCGACCCTTTATTAGGTGTCACGACCACAGTGGCTATTCTGATCCATGAAATTCCGCAGGAAATTGCCGATGTTGCCGTATTACTGCATGCTGGTTTCAGTCGCAAAAAAGCTTTGTTGTATAACCTGTTATCGGCCAGCGCTTGTATTTTAGGTGCAGTAGCCACCTTAACCATCAGTCACTGGTTAACGCCTAATCTGAATATCTTATTGGCTATTACAGCCGGTGCTTTTATTTATTTAGCCAGCGCTGACTTAATGCCGCTGCTGCGCAAAAATGTTGAACAACCGCTTTGGTTGCATGGCCTGATGATGGGCCTTGGTGTTTTGCTGATGCTGGTGCTGATTGGCCCCGAAGCGTCACATCAACATTAAATAGCCGTCGTACTTGAAGCTGCAGCTTTGTTGACTGCACACACTCTCTAGCAAGCACTGAATTTAACTTTCACTCTTGCACTTATCTTTCGTTTCTGTAAAATATCTTTCGAAACGAAACTTAAATGACTGGCAGATGAACAAACGAAACACCCAACAACGCCGCCGCGCTATTCTTGACCTGCTCAATCTGCAGGGCGAAGTGAGTGTTGAGCAGTTGGCCCATCACTTTGAAACTTCTGAAGTGACTATTCGTAAAGACTTAGCTGCACTGGAAGATAATGGCTTGTTATTGCGTCGTTATGGTGGTGCAGTGCAAGTGCCGCATGAACTCATTCAGGAAGCTGCAGTCGAAAAAGTTTCAGAACGAAAGCAAATTCTGGCCAAAGCTGCTGCAGAGCTGATTCGTGATCACAACCGCATTATTCTCGATAGCGGCAGCACCACAGCGGCCTTATTACCTGAACTGTCGCATAAACAAGGTTTAGTGGTGATGACCAATTCCTTGTCTATTGCCAATGCATTACGTGAACTGGAAAACGAACCTACGTTGTTGATGACTGGTGGCAGCTGGGACCCGCAGTCTGAGGCTTTTCAGGGCCAGTTGGCGGAACAGGTTTTACGTGCATACGATTTCGACCAGCTGTTTATTGGTGCCGATGGCATTGATCTGCAGCGTGGTACTACTACTTTTAATGAGCTGACCAGCTTAAGCCGCGTGATGGCAGAAGTGGCGCGTGAAGTGGTGGTGATGGTGGAGTCCGACAAAATAGGCCGGAAAATCCACAACTTAGAATTGCCCTGGTCGTCCATCAAAATACTGGTAACAGACGACAAGTTACCCGCCAGCGCAAAACAACAAATAGAACAACAAGGCGTAAAGGTGATTTGCGCCCCCCTTGGATCAGTGGAGTAAGACTTTATGTGTGGAATAGTAGGTGCTGTAGCACAACGTGACGTAGTAGACATTCTGGTGGAAGGCTTACGCCGTCTGGAATACCGTGGTTATGACTCAGCCGGTGTGGCGATCATCAGCCCAACAGGCGAATTACAACGTATCCGCCGTTTAGGTAAAGTAAAAGAACTGTCTGATGCGGTAAAATTAACCCCTGTTGTTGGCGGCACTGGTATTGCGCACACTCGCTGGGCTACCCACGGCGAACCTTCAGAGCGTAACGCTCACCCACACGTTTCCGGCAATATTTCAGTGGTGCATAACGGTATTATCGAAAACCACGGCCCGCTGCGTGAAATGTTAAAAGCCAAAGGTTATGTGTTTAATTCTGACACTGACACTGAGGTTATTGCGCACTTAGTGGCTGAAGAAATGAAAACCGCTGGTTCTTTGTTAGCTGCAGTCCAAACTGCGGTAAAACAATTTAACGGCGCGTACGGCACTGTACTGATGGATCAAAACGACCCAAGCCATTTAGTGGTAGCCCGTTCAGGCAGTCCATTGGTGATAGGCTTTGGTATTGGCGAAAATTTTATCGCTTCTGATCAGTTAGCTCTGTTACCAGTCACCCGTCGTTTTATGTTTTTAGAAGAAGGCGACGTGGCCGAAATTACCCGCACCAGCGTGACTGTGTACGACAAAAACGGCAACCAAGTCGAGCGCACTATTACTGAATCTACCGCCAGCTATGATGCCGGTGACAAAGGTCAGTACCGCCACTTTATGTTAAAAGAAATCTACGAACAGCCACATGCTATCAGCAACACCTTAGAAGGTCGTTTAGGTTCAGACTCAGTGCTGGACGAGACTTTTGGTAACGGCGCCGCTGAACTGTTCAAAAAAGTCCGTCACGTGCAAATCGTTGCCTGCGGTACCTCGTACCACTCAGGTATGGTGGCACGTTACTGGCTGGAATCTTTAGCTGGTATTTCCTGTAACGTGGAGATTGCCTCTGAATTCCGTTACCGCAAGTCGTTTGTGCAGCCAGGCAGCTTGCTGGTCAGCATTTCCCAGTCTGGTGAAACGGCAGACACTTTAGCGGCCTTACGTTTAGCCAAAGAAGCGGGTTACATCGGTAGCTTAACTATTTGTAACGTGGCTGGTTCTTCACTGGTACGTGAATCAGATCTGGCCTTTATGACCCGTGCTGGCGCTGAAATTGGTGTTGCATCTACTAAAGCTTTCACTACTCAGTTAGTAGGTTTGTCGATGCTGACGTTGGCCATTGGTAAATACAATGGTTTAACCTCACAGCAGCAACAGGACATGGTGCAGGCATTAAAATCGCTGCCAGCCAAACTGGAAGAAACTTTAACACTAGCGCCAAAAATCGAAGCTTTGGCCACAGAGTTCGCTGACAAGCACCACTCTTTGTTTTTAGGCCGTGGCGACCAGTACCCTATCGCTATGGAAGGCGCGCTGAAGCTCAAAGAAATTTCTTATATTCACGCTGAAGCTTATGCCGCAGGCGAGCTGAAACATGGCCCATTGGCACTGATTGACGCTGATATGCCAATTATTGTGGTAGCGCCAAACAACGAACTGCTGGAAAAACTGCAGTCAAACGTGGAAGAAGTGCGTGCCCGTGGCGGCATCATGTACATATTCGCTGACATCGATGCTCACTTTAAATCAGACGCAACACAGCGTGTGATCAGCGTGCCACACGTACACCCGCTGATTGCACCAATCATCTACACTATTCCGCTGCAATTATTAAGCTACTACGTCGCCATTATCAAAGGCACAGACGTAGACCAGCCACGTAACCTGGCGAAGTCAGTGACTGTGGAATAGGTTTAAGTTATTGATTTAAAAATAAAAAGCTGACTATGTCAGCTTTTTTTATGCCTAAAATTTGGCTATGCTGTGTTCATTAGGTTGTACAGATAGTTTTAAGCCTCTGTGGCTCTGGGTATTTTGATCGCCAGACTTGATAGTTTTTTAGTATTTACTAATATTCTTTTTGGGTATATGCTTATATTAATAAGTGATTAACCTCTGTGTTTAATGCGCAGTTGTTTTCCCTGAGTTACCAAGAGGTATTGAAGATGGACTGGATGAATTTTACTCCACAACAGTCGCTACTTGGTGGGCTATTGATTGGTCTTGCGACAGCCCTGGTATGGTTGCTGAATGGTCGTATTGCCGGGATTAGTGGTATTGCGGCCGGTAGTCTGACTTCCTCCGGCGCTGAACGGTGGTGGCGGCTGGCTTTTGTGCTGGGGTTGGTATTGTCTTCCTGGGTCTGGCTGCTGTTGGCTCCCTTGCCAGAAGTTCAAGTCACGTCGAATTACCAGCTATTAGCCTTGGCGGGTTTGTTGGTTGGCTTTGGTGCTCGTTTAGGCTCTGGCTGTACCAGCGGTCACGGCATCTGTGGTTTATCCCGACTGTCAGGCCGCTCTTTAGTCGCTACTGTTACTTTTATGACAGTTGCTATGGTCACAGTTTTTGTTGTCCGTCATCTGCTATAAGGACTTCATCATGAAAAATTGGCAGGATAGACAATTTTCACAGCCGCAGGCTGCCCTTCAGGGTGCGGCACAGAGAGGTGCTGCATGAAAAAACACAGATTTTTAACCTTGAGCGCTTTTATCTGCGGTCTGCTGTTTGGTTTGGGTTTACTGATGGCTGGTATGGCAAATCCTGCCAAAGTGCTGGGGTTTTTAGATATAGCAGGGCTTTGGGATCCATCGCTGGCTTTGGTGATGGTTGGTGGCATAGTCGTGGCTTTTATCGCTTTTAGCCTCAGCAAAAAAATGCCGCACAGTCTGTTACAGACGAAGTTCAACTGGCCTGATGCTACAGCTATTACTAAACCTCTCCTGATCGGCAGCACGCTGTTTGGTTTAGGCTGGGGCTTAGTGGGTCTGTGTCCTGGCCCTGCTTTGGTGTTGGCTGGCTCAGGAGCTATAGAAGGACTGATTTTTGTTGTTTTTATGTTGATTGGTTTTCGGCTGGCGGATCTTGTACAAGCCAGGCTGAGTTAAACCGTCACTTTCATCTGCATAGCCCCTAGCAACACGCTTAAAGAACTGAAGCAGGTTTAACTGCAGATGCGGTGTTTGAGCTTATTCCCCAGGTTGCAGGTTATGTTGGCCGGGTTGCTGGTGTAAATAAGTTCTAAAATCCGCTGCCGACAAAGGTTTGCTGAATAAGTAACCCTGGCCCATCTGACAGCCCAACTGCAACAATTGGTCTTTTTGTGCTTCCAGTTCAATACCTTCTGCAATCAGCTGTAAATTCATCGACTGAGCCAGAGAGATCACTGCTTTGACTATTTCCATATCACCTCTGTCGGTCAGCATTTCCTGCACAAAGGATTTGTCAATTTTCAGTACATCAACCTGAAATTTTTTCAGATAAGACAAGCTCGAGTAGCCAGTACCGAAGTCGTCTATTGAAATACGAATGCCAGCCGCTTTGAGCTGATGCAGCATGCTTTGGGTTTTGCTGACATCCAGCATCAGTGCGCTTTCTGTTACTTCCAGTTCCAGAAGTTGGGCTGGTATCTTCAGTTCAGCCATCAGATCTGTAATTTGTTTTACCAACAGTGGATCGGCAAACTGAGCCGCGGCAATATTGACAGACACTGGCACCTGATAACCCTGTTGTTGCCAACTTAAACAGTCCAGACAGGCCTGACGTAACACTTGTAGGCCTAGCTCTACAATTAAACCTGTTTCTTCTGCCAACGGAATAAATTCTAACGGAGAGACCCATTGTCCCTGCTGGTTTTGCATCCGAGCAAGAGCTTCAGCTCCTAACAGCTTGCCTGTTTTTAAACAAAGCTTGGGTTGGTAATACACCTGTAGCTGCCTGTTAGCCAAGGTGTCGCGTAACAGCAGTTCCAGTTGATGGCGATAGATGATTTGCTGCTCCAATTCGTCGGAGAAAAAGCTGGTTCTGTTACGGCCTTCAGATTTGGCTTTAAACATAGCAACGTCGGCGTGGCGCATAACCATTTCAATGGTTTGGGCATCATCAGGATAAATACTGACGCCTATGCTGACGGTCATTTGGTATTTCTTTTCGTCCAGCGTAAAAGGTTGCTGAAATTGACTATGCACCTGACTGCTGAACAAAGCGATTTCTTCGATAGACCAGAGCTCTGGTAGCACCATCACAAACTCATCACCCCCTAAGCGCGCCAGTGTAGTTCCGGCATCACAAATAGAACTAAGGCGTTCAGAGGCTTGTTTGATCAGCAAATCACCGAGATTATGACCAATAGAATCATTCACATATTTAAAGTGGTCCAGGTCGATCAGCAGTAAAGCCGATTTATGGTGCAACTGCTCAGCTTTTTTAATGGCCTGTTCGATACGGTCATACAGCAAAACACGATTAGGCAAGTTGGTTAAAGGATCATGATTCGCTAAATGGCTCATTTTTAACGCCAGCGCCATACTTTCGCTGACGTCATGAAATACCACTATGCTGCCAAGACAATGTCCGTTACTGTCGATAATAGGTGCTGCTGAGTCTTCGACCTGATACAGCTGCCCTGTGCGTGATACCAACTGACAATTCAATGCCATGGCTACAACACGCTGTTCTTTCAGCGCAAAATAAATCGGGTTCCAGTGCGGTTCTAAGCTGTGGGCATCTCTTAATAGCATGACTTCTTCGATAGGACGAAGCAGCGCCTCTTTGGCAAGCCAACCTGTCATACGTTCGGCAATAGGGTTCATAAAGCTGATTTTGCCGTCCAGATCTGTGGCTATCACTGCGTCGCCTATAGAATCTAAGGTCACGCGTAGCCACTCTCTTTCCGCTGCGACTTGTCTGCTGTAGCGGCTTAAATCCAGCAGATTTTTAATCCGCATCCGACTCGATACTGCATGCAGAGGTTTACGTAAAAAATCTATGCCACCTTCATTGAGTGACGCTATTTCATGTTCTATATCGATATGAGTCGTGACAAATACAACAGCTATATCTTGGGTGGCGGGATTGGATTTTAAGCTTCGACATACACTAAGGCCATCCATACCTGGCATCTCTATGTCCAAAATGATGAGTTCAGGGCGATGCAAAACGGCCAGCTTAATGGCTTGAACCCCATCTGTGGCGAAATACAAAGTCGCTAAATCCTGCAAAAGTTCGCGCAGGACTAACAAGGACGATGCCTGATCATCCACTAATAAAATTTTTGCTGCTGATACAGTAGCTTGCGTGAGCTGCATTCGGCACTTCCCTGTTTTTTGCCCAATCTTTTATCAGTGTAGACGAAAAATTAACCTGATAAAGCACGGGATTTTTCACCCAAAGCCAATTATGCTGTGATAAATCATTTGGATAGGCCAAAGCGTTGTTTAATTTTAGTGTGCTGGAGCAATTAATTGGTTTTTCGCAAGATGCTTTTCAGCATCTCTCGCCTGCTATGACTCAACTGGTCAGGTCTACCTCTGTTGAGCTACAAAAACTGAAACAGTCCTATCAAAACAACGATGCCAAAGCTATTGAGTACTTTATGCATAAATTACGCGGCAGTTACGCGACTTTGGGGGCTACTACCTTGCCTGAATTATCACGCCCCCTGGAGCAAGCTCTGCATCAGTCAGGCCAGCTACCTGGTGCCGAAGCTTTTGCCGGGTATCTGGAGTGTGTGGAGCAAACCAGTGCCGCTCTGGAGTTGTGGTTGACTCAGTTTGAACACTATTCAGATACCACTACACCTGACGTTTTGCAGTATATTCAGTATCTTGAAAATAGTGATATGCAGGCCTATAGCCTATTTCAGCAACAAAGATCGGGGTGGATCGCTTACTTAGGTGCTGAAGATTTTGTGCTGATGGAGCAGGAAATTATGACATTAAACTTTGTGGCTGCGACAGAACGCCTAAAACGCATTATGCAGCATAAGGAAGCAGGTCAATGACAGGTTTGAAGCGTACGTTGTCAGAGCTTTGGCCTGTGTTGATCCCGGTATTACTGTTTTCGATGATTGGCTTTTATTTGTCGGGGCATTTACAACAACGGCAAGAGGAACAGAATCAGCAACGTATTCAACAAAGTTTAGATAATAAAGCCCGGCAACTGGCTGATGCGATAGGTGAAAAGCTCACTATTTATCAGTATGGTTTACGTGGTGTCCGCGGCGCTGTATTAAGTGCCGGCACAGAAAAATTCGGCTATGAAAACATGCTGAATTACATGCAAAGCCGTGACTTAAAGCTAGAATTTCCAGGTGCACGCGGTTTTGGCATGATCCGCAAAGTAACGCCTGCTGCACTTCCGCAATTTTTAGCGCAAGCTGAGGCTGAAAATGCTGACTATTTTAACTTTCGTCAGCAAAGCGTGCATACGCATGATTTATTCGTGATTCAATACATTGAACCTATGGCTGACAATAAAGAGGCTGTAGGTTTTGATATAGCTTCTGAGCAAATTCGCTATCAAACGGCATTAAAGGCTGTTCGGGAAAACAGAGCTGTACTGACAGACCCAGTGACTTTGGTGCAGGCGCAAAGCAAAAAATCTCAGGGCTTTTTGTTGTTAATGCCCATCTATTTGCAAGGTCAAGCGCCGCAAACGGCTGAAGAACGTTATCAGCAATTGTTTGGTCTGGCTTATGCCCCTTTAACCATTGATGAAATCTTATCCAGCATCAAAACCGCAGATGCACAGGTTCAACTGGACGTCATAGATATTGCATTTAATCCGCAGCAGGCTTTTTTTAAAACAACAGTTACAGATCAAGCTTTAGCCCCTTATCGGGCTGAGCAGCAGTTATCTGTTTTTGGTCGCGAATGGCTGGTCAGATTGCAGGCTACTGAGCATTTTGTGACTGCTTTGGCATTACCCGCACCCAAGGATGTGTTTTACACCTCGGCAGGATTTAGTGCCTTGCTGATCGTCATTGTTGCTTTTGCCCAACTGACGTTTTTTCGGCGTTTTCAACTATCCAGGCAGCAGGCCGTGTTGGCAGCCATAGTAGAAAATGCGAATGAGGCCGTGATAGGTCTGGATAAACAAGGCAAGATCAGTAGCTGGAACCCGGCGGCAGAACAAATGTTTGGCCATAGCGAAGCCGAAAGTCTGGGCAAAACGATCAGTCAGTTGATTGTTCCTGACTCTTGTCTGGATGAACAAGCGCAGCTGGAGCAAGTGGTCCGTAAAGGCCAGAAAATACGTTATGTTCAGACTGTGCGTCAGCACAAGTCTGGTCTGCAATATGCGGTCTCATTAAACGTATCACCTATTCTGGATGAAAAAGGCCAGTTTATCGGCTCAGCACTGACGGTAAACGACATCAGCCATATCAAGCAGGCTGAACAAAAACTGCAGCAAGCCAATGAAGAGCTGGAGCATCAGGTCGAGCTGCGTACTGCTGAAATTGAACGGGTATCAACCTTGCAGCGCAGCATTCTGCGTAACGCCAACTACGCTATTATCACGACTGATTTACACGGCAGTATCACGTCTTTTAACCCGGCAGCTGAAGCTATGTTGCAGTATAAGGAAGCTGAACTCGCTGGTAGTTATAGCCCTGCCGTATTTCATGATCAAGGAGAAGTTGTTGAGTATGCAGAGCTGCTGACCAAAGAGCTTGGCTACAAGGTCGAACCTGGTTTTGGCGTTTTTGTCGAAAAGGCTAAACAAGGGAAAACAGATACCAGAGAATGGACTTACAGTCGTAAAGATGGCAGCCGTTTTCCTGTCCAGCTTGCGGTAACAGCTTTGCTGGATCAGCAAAAGCAGGTAGTAGGTTATTTGGGTATAGCCCGCGATTTAACAGTACAAAAAGAGCTGGAATTTGAGCTGGCTCTGGCGAAAGTGTCGACAGAACAAAGTCCGGATCTGGTGTTTTGGTTAAGTGACACCGCAGAGGTGATCAAAGCCAACCCTGCTGCTTTAGCCTGTTGTACCGGGTCCCTAAGTCCTGCTGTTTTGGCGAAACAACTGGTGGGAGACAGGTTGCAGCAACTGTCACGGAACCCGGATAAAAAGCGTAGTGTGCAGTTTGAGACTCAGTTTGAAGATGCAACAGGTGTGCAGATCCCCTTATCTGTGAATTTATCCTGGATCCGTTTTGAACAGCGTGATTATTTTTATCTGGTGGCCAGGGATCGTTCTGAGCAACATAAAAGAGAGCTGGAGCTGGCAGAGGCAAGACGGCTGGCTGATGCGGCGAACGATGCAAAATCTGCCTTTCTGGCCAACATGAGTCATGAAATCCGTACACCGATGAACGCTATTCTGGGCATGTTGCAACTGGTGCAACAAACCAGCTTAACCAAAAGGCAAGACGATTATATTCGTCAGACAGAAATTGCCGCGAAATCCTTATTAGCGATCCTGAACGATATTCTGGATTTCTCTAAAGTGGAAGCTGGCAAGCTGGAAATGGACAACCATAGCTTTGAACTGGTTGCGTTGATGGAAGACATAGGCACTATTCTGTCTGCCAATCTGGGCAGTAAAGATGTCGAGGTGCTGTATCAGTTTGCCGACGATTTGCCGCAGCTGGTGGTGGGCGATAGTTTAAGGCTGAAGCAGGTGCTGCTGAACCTGACCGGCAATGCCATCAAATTCACCGAGCAGGGTGAAATAGTGGTTAGTCTCGAAGTCGCAGCCCGCTCTGCTGAGGCTGTCCGACTGAAGTTTACGATCAAAGATACTGGCATTGGCATGACGGAACAACAGCTTGCGTTGATCTTTCAGAGTTTCAGTCAGGCTGAGTCGTCCATTAGCCGTCGGTATGGTGGTACAGGTCTGGGGCTGGCTATCAGTCGGGGTCTGGTTGAGCTGATGGGCGGACAATTATCGGTAGAAAGCAGCTATGGAGCCGGCAGTAGTTTTAGCTTTGAACTTTGGTTTAATTGTCTGAACTTACCTGCCGCCAAGTCGGATTTATCTTTATTGAAAGATCTCACTGTGCTGGTGGTGGACGATAATCAGCAATCCCGGCAGATTTTATCTGAGGTGATGCGTCATTATGGCTGTCAGGTGGATTTAGCCAGTAGTGGCGAACAGGCGTTGCAGTTATTACAACAAAACAACAACTACAAGCTGGTGCTGCTGGATTGGCTGATGCCTGGATTGGATGGCTGGCAAACGGCGGAAAAAATCCGTGCGATGGTGCAAGGTCCGGATATGCCGCTGGTGATTATGGTCACAGCTCATGGCCGGGAATGTCTGGCGCAAAAGCAGCAGGAAGAACAAAGTCAGCATTTGCTGAATGGTTTTATTGTCAAACCTTTCACCCCTGGCCGCTTGCTCGATGCGGTACTGGATGCGCTGGCTGGTAAACAGATGTTTTCCAATGCGCTGCAGGATGCGGCACCACGGCAAAGTCGGCTGAACGGTTTGCAGCTATTGCTGGTGGAAGATAATCCGACCAACCAGATAGTGGCGTCTGAGTTATTGGGCCACGAAGGGGCTTTAGTCGACATAGCGCCCGGTGGTACTTTTGCTTTGGCTATGTTGGAACAGCAGCCGGATAAATACGATTTGGTGTTGATGGATATTCAGATGCCGGATATGGACGGCTATGAAACTACCCGTCGTATCCGCAGTATAGCGGCTATGCTGGCTTTGCCTATAGTGGCTATGACGGCGAACGCAATGCAATCGGATAAACAGGCCTGTCTGGATGCGGGTATGAACGATCATGTGGCGAAACCTTTTGCTATCGACACGCTGGTTCAAACCATACTGAAGTGGTCAAAAACTCCGGCCGATCTCAGTCGGCCTGTTGCAAGTATGCAACAGCCCTTGCTGAGTTCTGCTTTGGTCGATGAGGCTTTACGGCAAGGCGTCCAGCTAAATTCTGCGTTAAACCGTCTGGGTAACTCGGTGACTGTGTATCATAAAACGCTGAAGTCTTTTGTGGCTGAACTCGAGGTTGCCTTACTCAAGCTCAAATCCGGCATGGCGTTGCCGGAAAAAGAGTTGTATTTGCTGGCTCACTCGTTAAAAGGCTCTGCCAGTTCTTTGGGTATTGTGCGTTTATCTGAACCTGCTGCGGCAATAGAGCAATCGATTAAACAGAAAACAGCCCTGGATTTACCCGTTGCTATAACTAAGTTTGTTACAGATGCGGAAGCATTTGTTCGTTTTGTGCCTTTATTATTGGCTGAAACAGCACCAGCAGTTAACACGCAGCTGGCTGATTTACCAGATGATACTCAACTTACGGCTCTGTTGCTTGAGCTGCAAACTTCTTTGCAAAGCTTTAATATGAGCGCTCTGGACCAGTTTGCACAACTTAAACAGGCACTACAGCAGCTAAATCCAGAGTGGCTGGGGCCACTGGAAAGTGCACTAGAGCAACTGAATTTTGGGCAGGCTTTGCTTTACACAGAGCAATATCAGACGTTATTAAAAGGTAGTGATTGATGAGCGAGATCTCAGCGCCTGGCGCGGATAAAATGAAAATTCTGGTGGTAGATGACCAGCCCGTTAATATTCAAATCATTCACCAGATGCTTAATGCTGACTACCAGATTTTTATGGCGACATCCGGCGCTCAGGCGATAAGTTTGTGCCAAAGCAACCCGCCGGATCTGATCCTGCTGGATGTTGTTATGCCGGAACTGGACGGTGTAGCCACTTGTCGTTTATTAAAGCAACAGCCTGAGTTAGCCCAAATACCTGTAATTTTTGTCACTGGCATGCAGAGTCAGGAAGAGGAGGTTGTATGCTGGGAAGCCGGTGGCGCTGATTTTGTGCTCAAACCTGTGAATGCGGTGACCCTGAAACACAGAGTTAAAACTCAGGTGAAACTGTTGCAACAGGCCCGTTTACTGCAGCAACTGGGGGCAGAAAATAACTGTTAAGTTGTCGGATACAAAGCCAAAATAGCTTGGCTTTGTCTGCATAGCTCCTGTTTTATTTCATCAGGAGCAAGCGCTGTCGCTGCTGTGCCAAGGGACAATAACCAACAGGCTAGAGAGCTCCAATCGCTGCAGTTGAGCGTCATCACTACCCCTTCATCATGCTGTTGTTCGTCCGTTATACCTTGCCACCATTCCCGCCTGGCTCTGTCCGCTGCTGCAGGGATAAACCTGACTTGAGCTGTCAGTTGGGCGATCGGAGTACTATTTTGTAAAAAGTCCTTGGCGTTAAAATCACTTCTGGCCTGAAACTGTTCGCTGTGCAGTTGCAGATTGTGGATACGGTCAGTGCGAAAATCACGAAAATCCTGTCGTAGTCTGCACCAGGCAATCAAGTGCCAGCGCCCCAGATAAAACACTAAACCTGCAGCCTCTACTTCACGTTGGCTGTGAGTCTGGCTGGCACTCTGATAATCAAAGCTCAACAGTTGTTTCCTGGCTATGGCTTGTTGTAATACGGACAAATCTGCCTGTTGCGGATGCTCTGTCGTTGGAGTGGCCATGCCTTTGGCTAACAACTCCAGTCGTTGTTTGGCTTCATTGGGCAATACAGCTTTGATTTTATCTAAAGCTGATTGCATTTTTTCGTTATAGCTGTGAGTCGTCATGCGCTGCGCCAGCATCACGCCAGTGGATAAGGCATAGGCCTCTTGTTCCGAAAAATTCACTGGCGGTAGTAAATAACCTTTCATCAGGCTATAGCCAATACCTGCTTCAGCCAGAATAGGCACTCCGGCTTCGCCTAAGGCAGCAATATCACGGTAAATAGTACGAACACTTAAACCAAAATGTTCTGCTATGGCTTCTGCTGTGCAGGTGCGGCGACTTTGCAAATACAAAATTAACGCCAGTAATCTGTCTACACGATTCATCTGTTTCTCTTGGTATTGGCGCAATTAACGGATCATCAGCCGACTGATTTTGCCATCCTGCAAGGCAAATACATAGTTCAGTTGAATGGGGCTACCCTGAAACTGGCCAGATACATTCGCCTTAACCCAAACTTCACCATAGTTGCGTTCTGCAGTCAGTACCTGAATCATGGGTTGATACTTTTGTTGAGTTTGCTGCAGCCAGCGCTGAATTGACTCTAGCCCGGTTAATTGCTCGCCCTCATCAAAGACGGAGGCGTCCGGGTCAAAACATTCAGCGGCCAATGTATTATTTCGCTCGTTAGTCGCTGAAAAATAACGATCAATTGCAGTATCTAACACAGTCATGATGCGCTCCTTTTACTTGACCCTGTCAGAGTAGCAGTCCAGACTGACAACCTTATGTCAGTAGCATTTACTTTCATCGAAGAAAAATCTGATAGTCACCGCAGAGTTAGGCTTAGCTTTACTGAGTTCAGATGTCAGTAGCTACGGACTGAACGCTCCACTTTAGCTCATCAGCGCATTCCATTGATCCTTTGTGCTTTATAAACAGTATGTAACTGCATATAAAGCTATTGGTCGCTGTAAAAAGACATCTGACCGAATGTCATGTCATCTTTACTCAATCTTGACACTCGCTTCATTGCAGGGCTTTTGCGGCTGAATTAGAGTAAGCCCGTTTTACTGAACTTAATTTTTGTTACAGGGATTTATCTTATGTCTTTGCTGAAAAAGCCTGTTGTTTTAGCTGTTAGTCTGGCTGTTGCTGCTGCCGCTCTGTATTGGTTTTGGCCAAGTGCTGAACCTGCTGGGGCAGGACAAGCTGCTGCAGGCAAACCTGGCCCGGGACAACGACCAGCGGGGCAAAGACCTGGAGGAGCACGTCCTGCTATGGCCAATAATCCCTGGGCTATGCCAGTTCCTGTGCGGGTGATTGAAGCGGGTTCCACCGATTTAAAAGTGCAGATTAAAGCCATAGGTACAGTAACGCCATTGAACACTGTTCTGGTGCAAAGTCGGGTTTCCGGTCCTTTACAGCAAGTATTCTTCGAAGAAGGTCAGAAAGTTGAAGCTGGTCAGTTGTTAGCTCAGATTGATCCGGCCGATTACAAAGTAGAGTTGGCTCAGGCGCAGGGTCAGAAAGAACAAAATATAGCGCTGCTGAAAAGTGCGGAACAGGACCTGGAGCGTTTTGCCAAACTCAAAGAGCAAAATACGATAGCGGCACAACAAATGAACGCGCAGCAAGCTCTAGTCAGTCAGCTCAAAGGTGCTATTAAGTCGAATCAGGCTGCTATTGATGCCGCTGCTTTGCAGTTGTCTTATACCCAAATTAAAGCGCCTATCAGTGGCCGTTTAGGTTTGCGGGCTGTCGACCCTGGCAATTTAATTCAGGCCAACAGCGCAGAAGGTTTAGTGACTATTACCCAAAGTTCACCCATCGCTGTGGTTTTTACTATTCCTGAAACTCAGCTGCAGCAAGTGCGCAGCGCCTTTCGTGAAGGTTCTGCCTTGTCGGTGGAGGCCTGGGACAGAGCTGAACAAATGCAGCTGACCAGCGGTACCTTAACCACCTTAGATAACCAGATTGATATAGCCACGGGCACTTTGAAGCTCAAAGCTGAATTTGCTAATCAGAACGAAGAGTTATTCCCGAATCAGTTTGTCAATGTGCGCTTGAATGTGGCAGTACAAAGTGGCGCTGTCACTATTCCACAGGATGCTGTGCAATACGGTGCCCAAGGGACTTATGTTTATATGATCGATGACAACAACAAAGCGCAAATCCGTTTGTTGAAGTTAGGTGCTGTCGATAACGGCTTAGTGGCGGTGGAAGAAGGCTTAAAAGCAGGGGATAAGGTGGTATTGGAAGGCTTAGATCGTTTAAGACCAGACCGCGAAGTTGAGGTGATCCAGGACGCGCCTAAGGGGTAAATGATGAACCTGTCCAAGCCTTTTATTTTACGCCCTGTTGCCACTTCGTTATTAATGTTGGCTATTTTAATCGCTGGCCTTTTAAGCTGGCGTTTGCTGCCTGTGGCTGCCTTGCCTCAGGTGGATTATCCAATTATTCAGGTGTTTAGCTTTAACCCTGGTGCGAGCCCAGACATTATGGCGCGCACTGTTACAGCGCCTCTGGAGCGGCGGCTAGGTCAAATTCCCGGCTTAAAACAAATGTCGTCCAATAGCTCGGCCGGTGCTTCGGTTATTACGTTGCAGTTTGCCTTAGTGGTGGATATGGGTGTGGCCGAGCAGGAGGTTCAAGCCGCTATTAATACCGCGTCTTCCTTGTTACCAAGCGACTTACCTACGCCTCCGGTCTATCGCAAAGTAAACCCGGCCGATGCGCCTATTCTGACTTTAGCTGTCAGCTCCGACACTCTGCCTTTGCCTGCTGTCTACGACTTAGTCGATACCCGTATGGCGCAAAAATTGGCTCAGCTCACTGGGGTGGGTATGGTTAGTCTGGCTGGCGGCCAACGTCCTGCCATTCGCGTCAAAGCCAATCCGGCTGCTTTGGCCAGTCTGGATTTAAGTGTCGAAAGCCTGCGCAGTGCTATCAGCGCAGCCAATACCAATCAGCCTAAAGGCAGTTTTGATGGAGCCTTTCGCTCCACTATGCTGGAAGCCAATGACCAAATTCGCAGTATCGACGAGTACAAAGAGTTAATTATTGCCTACCGTGAAGGCGCACCTGTGCGCTTAAAAGATGTAGCGAAAATTGAAAATGGTGCTGAAGACAGGTTCCTTGCCGCATGGGCTAACCAAAAAGCTGCAGTGCTGGTGAATATTCAGCGCCAGCCCGGTGCCAATGTGATTGATGTGGCCGACAGAGTACAGGAATTATTGCCGCAATTAACCGCCACTATGCCAGCTGCGGTCAAAGTTGAAGTCTTAACGGACCGGACTCACAGTATTCGGGCTTCAGTGCGGGATGTACAAAAAGAGCTGGTGTTCGCCATAGTGCTGGTGGTGTTAGTGACTTTTGCCTTCCTGCGTACTATTCCTGCCACTATTATCCCTAGTCTGGCTGTGCCTTTGTCTTTGATTGGTACTTTTGCTGTGATGGTGTTGCTGGATTTCTCCGTCAATAACCTGACCTTAATGGCCTTAACCATAGCTACAGGTTTTGTGGTGGATGACGCTATCGTCATGCTTGAAAACGTAGCACGGCACCGTGAGGAAGGCGCATCGCCAATGGAAGCGGCGCTCAAAGGCGCGAAAGAAATTGGTTTTACACTCATTTCCCTGACTTTTTCGTTGATCGCTGTGCTAATTCCTCTGCTGTTTATGGCGGATGTGGTCGGCCGGCTCTTTTTTGAATTTGCCGTGACTTTGGCTGTGGCTATTTTGATCTCCTTGGTGGTGTCTTTAACGCTCACCCCTATGTTGTGCGCGCGTCTATTAAAAACCTTACCGGAGCATCATGATCAAAATGGTTTAATGGACCGCATTATTGCTGCTTATGGCCGTGGTTTGCAGTGGGTGTTACGCCATCAAACCCTGGCGATGTTCAGCATGCTGGCGACAGTGGCTTTAACAGCTCTGTTGTATCTGGCCGTGCCTAAGGGGTTTTTCCCGGTTCAGGACAGTGGGGTTATTCAGGTGGTGACTGAAGCGCCGCAGGATATTTCTTTTCAGGCGATGGCGTCACGCCAGCAAGAACTGGCAGAGAACATTCTGCAGCATCCGGCTGTGAGCAGTTTGTCGTCTTTTATCGGCGTTGATGGCAGCAATACCAGCATCAACAGTGGCCGTATTCAAATTAACCTGAAACAACATGCTGAGCGTGATTTGTCGGCTGTGGAAGTCATTCGCGAGCTAGAGCAGCAAGTGCAGGTGGTGCCGGGCATAAAAGGCTGGTTCCAGCCGGTGCAGGAACTGAGTATTGAAGACCGCGTCAGTCGCACTCAATACCAGTTCAGCTTAACCACGCCGGATCAGGATGTATTGAATCAGTGGTTGCCCGTTTTAGTGGAAGCCTTGCAACAACGACCTGAATTGTCTGAAGTGGCGCATGACCTGCAGCAACAGGGTTTACAGGCTTATATCGACATAGACCGCACTGCAGCGGCGCGTTTGGGTATTAATGTGTCGCAAATCAGTACTGTGCTGCAAAGTGCCTACAGTCAGCGTCAAATCACCACTTTATTTACTCAGGCCAATCAGTACCGGGTGATTCTGGAAGTGGACCCGGCGCAGATTAACGGTGTGGATGCGTTGAATAAACTCTATATCAGCACCGGCTCTGGTACGCCAGTGCCGCTGTCTGCTGTGGCGAAAGTGACACAACGACCTGCTAAGTTATTGATTAACCATCAGGGTCAGTTCCCTTCTGTCACCTTGTCTTTTAACCTGGCTGAAGGTTATTCGCTGGGTGAAGCTGTAGCTGCTATTGAAGAAGTGCAGCAGCAATTGCAATTACCAGCCGAAATGGAGCTGACCTTTCAGGGGGCAGCTGAAGCGTTCAGAGCCTCTTTGAGCAATACACTCTGGCTGGTGCTGGCTGCGGTGATCACCATGTATATAGTGCTGGGTATTTTGTATGAAAGCTTAATTCATCCGGTCACCATATTGTCGACTTTACCTTCAGCTACTGTCGGTGCTTTATTGGCGCTATTAATTGCGGGTCAGCCTTTGGATTTGATCGCTGTCATCGGCATAGTGTTGCTGATAGGTTTAGTGAAGAAAAACGGCATTATGATGGTCGACTTTGCGTTAGAAGCGCAGCGCCATCAGGGCTTATCGCCGACTGAAGCTATTTATCAGGCGGCGTTAATGCGGTTCCGGCCTATTTTAATGACGACTTTAGCAGCGCTGTTTGGTGCTATTCCATTGTTACTGGCCAGCGGCTCAGGTGCTGAATTGCGCCAGCCTTTAGGTTTGGTGATGGTGGGTGGTTTATTGGTTAGTCAGGTGCTGACGCTGTTTACCACGCCAGTGGTGTATCTGTGGTTTGACCGTTATTTTAGTAGCAAAGAAGGTCGTCAAGAACACTTACCTGAAGCTGAGGCAAAAGCGCTATGAATTTAGCTAAGCCCTTTATTCAGCGCCCCGTCGCCAGTGGTTTAATTGCCACAGCGATTTTGTTGCTGGGCATGTTGTGCTGGCGTTTATTGCCGGTGTCGCCTTTGCCTGCAGTCGATTTCCCAATGATAGTGGTCACCGCCAGTTTGCCCGGTGCCAGCCCTGAGAGTATGGCCTCTACCGTCGCCACACCGCTGGAGCGGGCCTTGGGTAGTATTGCTGGTATTAACCGCATCAGTTCCAGCAGCAATCAGGGTTCAGCACAAATACGGCTGGAATTTGATTTAGACCGTAATGTCGACGAAGCAGCCCGTGAAGTACAGGCCGCTATTAATGCGGCCCGCAGTCAGTTGCCATCCGGTATGCCGGGCAATCCAAGTTACCGCAAATTTAACCCGTCACAGGCTCCTGTGATGGCGCTGGCGTTAAGCTCGGAGCACTTGGCCTCCAGTGCTTTGTATGATGCTGCCTCTACTGTATTGGCGCAAAAACTGGCTGCTATTACTGGCGTAGGTCAGGTTGAAGTCACTGGGGCTTCTTTACCTGCGGTGCGGGTGCAATTAAACCCTGGTATGTTGACACAATACGGTGTGGCTTTGGATGAGGTGCGTAGTGCGATCAGCGGAGCTAACGCCGCCGTGCCTCTGGGTGTATTGGAGAGCAGCGATCAGCGCTGGCAGTTGGCTACCAGCCAGACCTTGCGGCAGGCGTCGGACTATCAGAATTTAGTGGTGAAATACGTCAATGGTGCGCCTATCCGCTTGTCGGATGTAGCATTAGTCACTGACTCAACAGAAAACCGCTACAGCGCGGGTTTTCATAACGATAAAAACGCAGTGATATTGCTGATCAGCCGTCGCACTGGCGCCAATATAGTGGAAACCATAGACGCTATTTATCAGCAAATGCCGCTGCTGCAAGCTTTGGTGCCTGCTGGCGCAGATTTAGCTGTAGTGATGGACCGCAGCCCGGTGATCCGAGCCACCTTAACTGAAGCGCAAATCAGCTTATTGATTGCTGTGGCTTTGGTGGTGCTGGTGGTCTGGGCTTTTTTAGGCAGCCTGCGCAGTGCCTTGATCCCAAGTCTGGCCATTCCTGTGTCTTTGGTTGGTTCTTTTACTGTGATGTATTTGTGTGATTTTTCGCTGAATAATTTGTCGGTGATGGCGCTGATTGTCGCCACAGGTTTAGTGGTGGATGACGCTATTGTCGTAGTTGAAAATATAAAACGTCATATAGAAAGGGGATTAACACCTTTGCAAGCAGCGCGACAAGGCGCGTCTGAAGTGGGTTTTACTTTGCTGGCGATGAACCTGGCCTTAGTGGTTATTTTCCTGTCGATTTTGTTTATGGGTGGCTTGGTCGAGCGTTTATTCCGTGAGTTTTCCATCACGCTGGCGGCTGCTATGACCATCAGTCTGGTGATTTCGCTGACCCTGACGCCAAGTCTGTCTGCCTTGCTATTGAAAGGTAAAAAGCCCGGCGAGACAAAGATCGGTGGCTTTGAGAAGTTTCAGCAGAAATATCACCAGAGCGTAAGCTGGAGCTTAAGCCATTACCGCTGGTTGCTGGCCGCTTTAGTCTTGTTATTCGCTGCTAATGCCTGGTTGTACACCAAAGTGCCTACAGGTTTATTACCGGATCAGGACACTGGCCAGTTGAATGGTTTTGTGCGTGGTGATGATGGGTTTTCCTTTCAAATTATGCAGCCAAAAATTGAAGCCTTCCGTCAGCATTTGTTAAAAGACCCGGCCATCGCCGATGTGACAGGTTCCAGCGGTGGCGATATGGGCATTAGCAACAGCTGGATGCGGGTACGGTTAAAACCTCTGGCGGAGCGCAAAATATCAGCTCAGCAAGTGGTCGATCGTATTCGCGCTACAGCCCCGAAAGTTCCGGGGGGCATGGTGTTCTTAAATGTCGATCAGGACATTCGCTTGTCATCCCCTTTTGGCCGCAGTGATTATGAGCTGCTGATGTTATCCGGTGATTTACAGCTGTTGCGCAAATGGAGCAAGCAAGTCGCGGAAAAAATGCAGGAATTACCTGAGCTGGTGGATGTGGATACGCCAAGCGGCGAAGATGCACAGCAAATTTCGCTGACGATAGACCGCGAGGCGGCGCAGCGTTTAGGTGTGGATATGCGCACTATTGCCACTTTGCTGAATAACTCTTTCTCCCAGCGGCAGGTGGCGACTTTATATGATGAGATGAACCAATACCGTGTGGTGATGGAGCTGACGCCGGGTTATACCGCTCAGCCTGAAGTATTAAAGCAACTGCAGCTGGTGACGGCCGACGGTAACAGAGTGCCTTTATCCAGTATTGCCAGTTATCAGTATAGTCTGGCGAATGACCGCATTCGTCGCGATGGTCAGTTTGCCTCTGTCGGTATAGGTTATGGTTTAGCTCCGGGCGTTACCTCACAACAAGCTGCTGCAGCTATTGATCAGGTATTGGCGCGGGCCATGGTGCCCAGTGGCATTCATACTATCAATGGTGAAGATCAGCGTAATGCCATGTTTAAAACCGGCGATCAGTTGTGGTTGATTATTGGCGTGATCTTCACTGTTTACCTGCTGCTTGGGGTGTTGTATGAAAGCACTATTCAGCCGATCACTATCTTATCGACTTTACCTTGCGCTGGTTTGGGGGCTTTGCTGGCGCTTTATGTCAGCAATACCGACTTTAATTTGATCGCTTTGCTGGGGCTGTTTTTGCTGATCGGTATAGTAATGAAAAACGCCATTTTGCTGGTCGACTTTGCCTTGCATGCCGAACGGGATCTGGGTTTATCACCGAAAGAGGCGGTCGCATTGGCGGCAGCACAACGTTTGCGACCTATCTTAATGACCAACTTCGCGGCTTTGTTAGGCGCTGTGCCCTTGCTATTTGGTATGGGCGAAGGTTCTGAGCTACGTCAGCCTTTGGGCATCACTATAGTGGGTGGTTTGCTGGTTAGTCAGCTGCTGACCTTGTACAGCACTCCAGCTGTATATCTGGCGTTAAGTAAATTTCGGCGGAACACAGCACAACAAGGTGTTTTGAATACAGTGAAGTGACAGAAAAAAGGCTGAGGTTTGACTCAGCCTGAAGCATAAAATGGGCAAGGCCAACCGGGAATACGCGCCTTGCCCCGGCTTGCGCCTTAACCTGTCACCTTGCGACTGCGTAAACCGAAGTAGCAGATGTAGATGTAACAAAAGATCGGCAGAATAAAAGACAAAGCCAGACCAAAAGTATCTGCCAGCTTGCCTTGAGCTAAAGGTACTAAAGCCCCGCCTACTATAGCCAGACACAATAAACCTGCCCCCTGACTGGTGTATTTGCCTAAACCATGTAAAGCCAGACTAAAAATAGTTGGGAACATAATGGAGTTAGCGATACCGACGAGCAGTAGCGCAAATAAAGCCAGTTGCCCTTGACCTGTAATCACCAGTACCAGCAATAACATGGCTGCAGCAGCGTGAATGGCCAGTAATAAACCAGCATTCATGCGCTGCATCAACAAAGCACCAATAAAACGGCCGACCATGGCGCCACCCCAATACCAGGCGACATAGTGTGCCGCGTCAGCTTCTGCCAGTCCTGTAATTTCAGGCAAGGCAATAAAATTGACCATCACTGAACCTATAGCGACTTCAGCGCCCACGTACATAAAAATACCTAAAGCACCCAGCCACAAATGGGTAAAAGGCAGCAGCGTTTTAATGGATATTTTTTCCGCAGCAGTCGCATTTTCGACCACAGGCAAATTCAAGCGGGAAAAAATAAAGGCAACGGCAAACAAGGCAACAGTCAGTATCAGATACGGCAGTTGCACAGCGTCTGCGCCTTCAGTGCTATCGAGTTGACTCAGGATTAAAGCAGCACCAATCAAGGGAGCCACAGTAGTGCCTAAAGAGTTAAAAGCTTGGGTCATGGTCAGACGGCTGGAAGCCGTTTTTGGATTGCCAAGCACCGTGACATAAGGGTTAGCTGCGACCTGCAAAATGGTGATACCGGAGGCCAGCACAAACAATGCCGCTAAAAACCAGGCGTAACTGTGAAAACTGGCTGCAGGAATAAAGTTCAGCGTGCCAAAACCTGCAATAGCTAAGCCTATCACTATGCCTTTTTGATAGCCCAGTCTGTTAATCAGAGCTCCAGCAGGTAATGACACTACAAAATAAGCGCCAAAAAAGCAGAATTGGATCAACATAGCCTGAGTGTACGTCAGGTCGAACACTGCTTTTAAATGTGGAATTAAAATGTCATTCAGACAGGTGATAAAACCCCAGATAAAAAATAGAAACGTCAGAGTAGGTAAAGCCCAACTGCTGACGGGCGTGCCGGAGCTCTGTATTTCGGCCTGTGAAATGGATTGCATAATAATCAGTTCCTGTTTAAGTAGATTAAGTTGCAGGGCAACTTAAATCGGCCGTTGCTGTGGCTGGCGTCAGGCGAATGTTAGAAATACTCAGCTGATAAGCGGCCTCGCTGTGTAACACAAAAGGTTGCTGCAGATGATTCAGCGCTGTGCCTTTGGCGGCAAAACAACTTAAATCAATCACCACTTTATGCCATTGACCAGCGGCTTTACTGCCGATAAGTTCAGCTAAATTCAAAGTACCCCCACAACCTGAGCCACAAGACTGGGCTAAAGTGACTGCTGCTGTGGGTGCTGTATTCCATTTCATATCGACCACCAACTGACCATAACCACTGGCATCCAGCGGTACAGCTGCTTGCAGCACCAGTTTGGCTTTCGAATTGGCAGCCCAGTCCAAGAGTAAAGCGTCTTCCTGTTTTTGCCAGTTCACTGCGGCTAAGTTCAGGCTTTGGTCGGCACTTTTAGCTTTGTTACCTGTGACAGTAACCACAGCTGTTTCATCCTGCAAAATCAGGCTGTAGCCAGAAGCTGGACGGCGTTCAAATAAACTCAAGCTGTCATTACTGACACTCTGAGCACTGTTGATTTGCTCGGACAAGTCATTGGCAATGGTGGTGTTATCCTGATAAGTCAGTCCATAACCCAAAGCAAAGAGTGGCTCGTAATTGCTCTCACCCTGATTGAGCGGGGTTTGATCTGCCGTTTTTGGCCAGGAGAAAGGCAGTTTGCCTTTAAAGTCATAGTGCACTTCACCAGCTGAAGTTTTAAATAATACCTCTGCCACGGCTTGACCCGCGGAACCAGGCAACCAGGCAGCGACAAAAGCATCAGACTGATTCAGTTCAGGGTTGACCCATAAAGGCCGACCCGTTAAAAACACAGTCACTACCGGAATACCATCGGCTTTAAGTTTTTTCAGTAGTTCCAGATCGGTGTTTTTACCCGCCTGATAATCCAGTGTTTTGATATCGCCATCAAATTCGGCGTATGGGTTTTCACCTATGACAACAATAGCGACGTCAGGTTTTTGCTGGTAAGAGCCATCAGCACTGAGCTCGACAGTGCCTTGCGCCGCTTCGACTTGCTGTTGTATGCCTGAGTAAATAGAACGGCCATTAGGGAAGTCCGCGTTGACATTACCTGTGCCTTGCCATGTTAAAGTCCAGCCACCACTTTGTTTGCCGATATTGTCTGCACCATCGCCTGTCACCAGTACTTTTTGTTTTGGAGCTAAGGGCAGTAATTGGTTATTGTTTTTCAGTAGAACCAAAGATTCACGCACAGCTTGGGCTGCAATGGCCTGATGATCAGCATGACCAATCAGTTCTGCTTTGCCCGCCAGTTCAGACTGAGCTGGATTACCTTTTTCAAATAAACCAGCGCGGATTTTGACTCTTAAAATACGACTGACGGCATCATCTAAACGCGCTGCTGAGATTTCACCTGCTTTGGCCTGAGCCAGAGTGTTGGTATAGAGCGCTTTACCATCTTCCGGTGCCATTAAAATATCAACACCAGCGTTAATAGCTGCGGCACAGCTAGTGTTGGTACAGCCAGGCAGCTGACCATGGCCGTTCCAGTCACCCACGACCAGACCATCAAAACCCATGCGCTCTTTTAATACAGTGGTCAACAGGTAATGATTGCCATGCATTTTGTCGCCATGCCAGCTATTAAAGGATGCCATCACGGTTTGCACACCTGCATTGAGGCTGGTGATATAACCCTGAGCATGCAGACGGACTAAATCGGCTTCGTTGCTGAGCGTATTGCCTTGATCTTTACCATGTTCAGTGCCACCATCACCCAAATAATGTTTGGCTGTAGCAATTAAACGGCCGCTTTGCATAAAGTCAGAACCGAGATTGCCCTGAATACCTTTGACTAATGCTGCGCCCAGCTCTTTAACTATGGCCGGGTCTTCAGAATAACTTTCGTAGCTGCGGCCCCAGCGATCATCAAGGGCGACCGCTACTGTGGGCGCAAATATCCAGTTAATACCAGTCGCAGCCACTTCAGTGGCTGTGGCTTTACCTATGGCTTCGACTAATTTTGCATTGTTGGCTGCACCCAGACCTATATTGTGTGGGAATATGGTCGCGCCAATCACATTATTGTGACCATGTACCGCATCAGTGCCCCAAATAGGAGGGATACTGCTGCCGTCTTTGCTTGCATCCACACCAGCGTCGTAATAAGCCTGAGCTAAAGCAACCCAGTCTGCTGCTGTGGAGTTCTTATTGTCATTTGGATAGGCACCGCCACCATTGAGATAGGAACCAAAACCATACTGGCGCATATCTTCTACTGTCATCCAGCGGATATCAGGTTGGATCAACTGAGCTACTTTTTGCTCAATCGTCATAGCAGACAGCAGTTGCTGTACCCTTTGTTCTGTGTCGTTGTTGATTAAAGGGCTTTTTAATTCAGGCCACAGACTCAGACTGTCAGGTGCAACTGCTTTCACCTCTGCCGCTGTCTCTGTGGTCGCATTTTGTGGACCGCAACCAGACAAGGTTGTGATAAGGGCTGCACTGCACAATAACGCCAATCGAGTGTATCGAAACATAATGAGTATCCTGTTGAGCTCTGGTCTGCCTTTGTGTCTGCTTTCGTCTGAAAGTCGGGTCTTTTCACTGTATCAGCAGAGTTTTTATCGGCGGGGTTGGCAGGCAGATCAGCGGTTTGTATGCGCAAAGGCATACAAAAGTTCTGATGGGTGCTTGATATTCTGTCCCCGTGTCCTCCGGGCTTATCATCAAGCTCCGGTATGCAAACCTATGATTTGCTTATTCTTATTTTTATGTGCTTTATATTTCCCCTGTAGTGAAGACTGAAAATACACAGTTTCCTTAGGAAGAACGCAATTGTAAGCGGTTTCATTTTTAGCTGATAAAGTCGTTATTGCCAACTGTTTTTTAACCAAAATGTAAGATTTAGTTTTTCTGTATTGACGAGTTAAAAAAAATCACCTAACTTTGTGAAAGCGCTTACAGTTAGTTTTGGGGAGTAAAAAACTACCTGTCCGGCGTGACCTGAATTTCGTAGCAAGTAAAAAACCAAAAACAGTCGACAGGGAACTACACATGAAATCCAAAACGTTCAAAAAGACCAGACTCGCCACCAGTCTGTCGTTAGTACTTGGCGTGGGCGTTGTTATGCCTGCCTTCGCGGATGACGCGCAGGAACAGAACGCACAAAAAGCCGAAGAAAAAATTGAAGTGATCAGCGTCACCGGTATTCGCGGTAGTCTGATTAAATCTATGGACACCAAACGTTCTTCCACTGGTATTGTGGATGCTATTTCAGCTGAAGATATAGGTAAATTTCCTGATACCAACCTGGCAGAATCGCTGCAGCGTATCAGCGGTGTGTCTATTGACCGTGTCAACGGTGAAGGTAGTAAAGTATCAGTTCGTGGTTTTGGTCCGGACCAAAACTTAGTGACCTTGAATGGCCGTCAAATGCCTGTAACTACAGGTTCACGTTCTTTTGATTTCGCCAATATTTCTGCTGACACCATCAGCGGTGTTGAAGTCAATAAAACCAGTTTTGCCTCCAATCCAACAGGTGGTATAGGTTCGGTTATTGATGTACAAACCTTAAAACCTTTAAGTGCTGGCGGCGAAAAAGCGGTGTTCAGTGCTGCTATGGTCGATGACAGATCGACGGAAGAAGGCAGCGCTACGCCTGAGTTAGCAGGTTTATACTCCACTACTTTTAATGATGATAAGTTTGGTGTGTTAGTGTCTGCCAGCTATCAGGAACGTGAAAGTGGTAGCCAGCAAGCCAACGTAGGTACAGGCTGGCGTAGTTTCGCAGGTTCTGTGGACAATACCTCCGGACAATGGGGCAGTATCCCTGTGGACAATCAGGTGAATCGTCCCGGTGCAGATGATGTCTACTCTGTACCTCAAACGACTATTTATAAATTTGAAGAACAGCAACGTGCCCGTACCAATGGTCAGTTAGTGTTGCAATATGCACCGACAGATACTCTGACGGCCAGCGTTGACTACACTTACATGCGCAATGATATCGACACTCAGTACAATGACGTGTCTGCCTGGTATACCTATGTGCCTTCACGGAGTGTCTGGACCGATGGCCCTATCTCTTCACCATTAATTTATTCTGAGGAATATGCTACTCCTGCAGATTTATCTATGGGTGCTGGCGATTACGGTGTTCGGAACGAAAGCGGCTCTTTAGGCCTGAATCTGGAATGGCAAGCTACTGATAATCTGAAACTGAGCTTTGATGCGCACAAATCTGACGCTGAATTCAAACCAAATCATGCACTGGGTTCAAGTAACACTTTAAGCACCGCGGCTTTTATTCGTCAAAGTGCTGCGACAGATTTTACCGGTGATATTCCTCTGTTAGCAGTGGAAGGCGGTAACTCAGTTCGTCCATCAGATATGGTGGTGACAGGTAGCGTATTTGGTAACTCTACCAACAAATCTGAAATTGATCAGTACCAGTTTGATGGTGAGTATATTTTTGAAAATAGCAATAGCAGCATCGATTTTGGTATTGCACTGACGAACGTAGACAACCATTCAAAATCAGTCAACGTGCAACGTAACGACTGGGGTGGTGTAGGTCAGGCCGGTGATTTTGACGACTCCTATTTCCCTGCTGGCACTATCCATGACAAGTTCAACGGCAGTAAAGGCGATTTTTCCTTAATGCCAGATCGTGATTTTGAAGTGCTGGATACTATTTTCTTCTGGGATTTCAATACGGTTCGTGCCCGTGCCGAAGAGTTATATACTCCGGCTGGTTTCGTCGGTGCCGGTGATTGTGGTACTAACTTCTGTCCTTCTACCGATTACGACAGTGACGTAAACCGTTATACCAAAGAAGAATCACAGTCTGCTTATGTGCAGTACAACTACGAAAATGAAATCTCCGGTATGCCCTATGATCTTCATGTAGGTGTGCGTTATGAAACCACAGATGTAACCTCTACTTCTGCTGTTGCGGCATACAATGGTGCGCGTTGGGTAGCTGACACAGAAGTCGTTCTGCAAGCCAGCGGTGAACGTGAGTTCCAGACGAAAACGGGTGATTACGACTACGTCTTACCTAGCATGAATTTCAATATCGAAGTCATCGATGATGTGATGTTACGTGCAGCCTATAGCGAAACTATTGGTCGTCCTGATTATGTCTCGATTCAGGGCGGTACAGTTGTAGCGACTATTGCTAACCGTGCAGGCGGGGGTGGTAATGCAGGTAACCCAAGTCTGTTGCCTTTAGAGTCGAAAAATATCGACTTGTCGGCAGAATGGTACTATTCACCAGCTAGTTACGTTTCTGTTGGCTACTTCCGTAAAGACACCAGTAACTTTATTAGTAACACTATTGTTGAGTCCTCTATCTACAGTATTCCAAACCCTGTAGACGGTAAAAAATACGATGAAGCAGTAGCCGCTGTAGGGAATGACGCTGGAGCTATTCGTAACTGGATTTTTGCTAACTACCCGAATGCACCAGGTGTAGATGTTGCTAACCGCACCATAGATGGTGTGGCTGGTGAAGATGAAATCTTACTGTTCAAAATTGATACTCCTTCGAACGGTTCTGATTCTGATGTTATTGACGGTTGGGAGTTCGCGGTACAACACGCCTTTGGTGAAACTGGTTTTGGCGCTATTGCTAACTACACCATGGTTGATAGCGAAAGGTCTTATAACAATTTCCTTTTACAGGATCAGCCAGCTGTGATTGGTTTAAGTGACACAGCTAACGCTATTTTGTTCTATGAAATGGATGGTTTCCAGGCTCGTATCGCTTATAACTGGCGAGATGAGTTCCTGAACTCTAAAGGACAGGATACTGGCGCTAACCCTAAATATACTGAGGCCTATCATCAAATTGATATGTCGGTCAGCTATGACTTACCGCAAGTGGAAGGTTTAACTATTTTTGTTGAAGCCTTAAACGTCACTGATGAGCATATCCGTGTTCACGGTCGTGCCACCGAGCAAGTGTTAAGTTTGGTTGAATCAGGTGCCCGTTATAGTCTGGGTGCGCGTTACAGCTTCTAAGCTGATCCAGGGCCATAAGGATATGGCCCATTCTGTTCCGGCATTTTCAGCCTGGGTTGGGAATGCCATTTCTTCATTTTTTCTATAGCTTCGTACTTAAACAAAAAACCAGTAGCTTTCGTATCCAGCGACAGGTTTAATCAAACTATAACTAAAAATATACGGTAAAGGTCGGGATATAGCATGAGTAAAAATGTTTTATTAAACAGCGTTGAACACAGAGACCTGAAAGTGATTACCGCCAGAGGCGCAGACTATGGTGATGCGGTCTGGTTTGCTGTCACTTTTCCCAAAGAATTTCGTACTGTTCAGGCGCACTACCCGATTTTTTTTCACAAAGATAGCAACAGCAAGCAGTTTTTTGCTGTGACTTTGTTTGGTTTTCAGGATCAGGAAAATCTCTTTTTACAACAGGATAACTGGCGTGGTTGTTATATTCCATTGATGCTTAGACGTCAGCCTTTTTTGATTGGCCAGCAATTGGTGCGTGAGGATGGAATCGAAACCACTCAACGAGTGATCCACATCGACTTAGATAACCCGCGCGTTAGCCAAACTGAAGGCGAAGCGCTGTTTTTACCTTTTGGTGGCAACAGCCCTTATTTGGATGAAGTCGCAGTCATGCTGGAAACCATTCATCATGGCATGCTCGACAGCAAAACTTTTATTGATCTGTTGCTTGAGCATCAACTGCTGGAATCTTTTACTCTGGATTTAACCTTCAGTAATGGCCAGAAGCAGCAGTTGGCAGGTTTTTATACCATTCATGAGGACAACCTCGCGGCTTTATCGCCGGAGCTTTTAGCGCAGCTGCATCAAAAAGGTTATTTGCAGGCTATTTATATGGTCATCGCTTCTCAGTCTAATATTCGCCATTTGCTGCAGTTAAAAAATAAGCAGTTTGAGTAAGGCCTGACCAACGATGAATAACATAACGCCATTAGCACAAGTAAAAACTCTGGAAGGATGCGACTTAGCTGATGCGTTAAGTTTAATAGCTAATGCTAATCAACCATTGATATTCAAAGCCTTGTGTAAAGACTGGCCCTTGGTCAAAGCCGGTCTTGTATCAGCGGAGTCCGCCGCAAATTATATCCGGCAGTTTTATCAGGGCATTCCGGTCAGTGCCTGTTACCTTGAACCAGATCAGCAAGGTAGGGTGTTTTATAACTCAGAGCAAAATGGCTTTAATTATCAGGGCGGAAAAATAGACTTTAATCAGTTGCTGGACCGTCTTTTTGCGTTGAATAATCAAGCTCAAGTGCCGACCTATTATATGGGGTCAACCGAGATCAACCATTGGTTTCCTGGTTTGGCAGAGCACAATACGCTACCAATGCCAGGGATCAGTCCGTTAACCAGCGTTTGGTTGGGTAATCAGTCCCGTATCGCTGCTCATTATGATTTTCCGCAGAACCTGGCGTGCAATGCAGTCGGACACCGTACTTTTACCTTATTTCCGCCAGAGCAAATCAGCAATTTATATCCTGGCCCTATGGAATTTGCACCAGGTGGTCAGGATGTCAGCATGGTGGATTTTTCTGCGCCTGACTTTGAGCGTTTTCCTAAATTTGCCGAAGCTCTGCAACATGCACAACTGGCCGAACTGGAACCCGGTGATGTGTTATTTATTCCCAGCATGTGGTGGCACCATGTCGAGGCCTTTGATGCCTTTAATGTGCTGATCAGCCACTGGTGGCGCGATACACCGGCCTATTTAGGCCGGCCCAATAATGCTTTGTCTATGGCGGTGCTGAGTTTACGCAGTTTACCTAAAGCCCAGCGTCAGGCCTGGAAAGCCATTTTTGACTACTACATTTTTGAGCATGATGAGGTATCACAAGAGCATATTCTGCCTGATGCTTTAAAGATGTTAACCAAGCCGCTGGACGAGCTGAATGCGCGTCAGATCAGAGCTGATTTACTGAATAAACTAAAACGCTGACAACCAACTAAAAATATAAAGACACCAATCAACAGGGTGAACAGATGAACAACCAACACAACAGAATTAAAAAGATCGTGATTGCAGGCGGTGGCACAGCCGGCTGGATGACAGCGGCTGGCCTGACCAAATTGCTGGGCAAAAACCTTGAAGTGGTTTTAGTGGAGTCCGACGATATTGGCACTGTGGGAGTCGGCGAAGCAACCATTCCCACTTTGCATATCTTCCACCGCTTACTGAATATCAAAGAATCTGAAGTGATGGCGGCTACTAATGCCACTTTTAAGCTGGGTATTCAGTTTGAAAACTGGAAAAACCTGGGCGAAGACTATATTCACTCCTTTGGATTTTTAGGTAAAGACTGCTGGGCCTGTGGATTTCAGCATTTTTGGGTGAAAGCTAAACAAAAAGGTATAGCGACTGAAATAGGTGACTACTGTGTTGAGCATTTAGGTGCCCGTCAGGGCCGTTTTGCTGTACTGCCGAATCAGGATCTGAACCACGCTTACCATATGGATGCGTCCTTATATGCCAAATTTCTGCGTCGTATGTCCGAGCAACATGGCATCAGACGCATTGAAGGTAAAATTCGTGAGGTACAACAGCATATGGACGGCAATATTAGTGCGTTATTGCTCGAATCCGGTGAGCTGCTTGAGGGCGATTTGTTCATCGATTGCACTGGCTTCCGTGCTTTATTGATTGAGCAAACACTCAACACAGGTTTTGAAGACTGGAGCCACTGGTTGCCGTGTGATAGCGCTTATGCGGTGCAAACCAAAACCACACAAGAGCCTGTGGCCTATACCAGAGCCATAGCCCGCCAGGCGGGGTGGCAATGGAAAATTCCACTGCAAAGCCGGGTGGGCAATGGTCTGGTGTTTTGTAGCAAATTTATAACGGAAGCTGAAGCCAAACAAACGCTGATAGATAACCTTGAAGGCGAAATGATGTTTGAGCCACGGCTGATCAAATTTAAAACCGGCACCCGCCGTCAGCACTGGAATAAAAACTGTGTCGCTATTGGTTTATCCAGTGGTTTTCTTGAGCCGTTAGAGTCCACCAGTATTCATTTGATCCAGCGCAGTATTATTCGTCTGCTGCAGATGTTTCCGTCTAACGGCATAAATTCTGCTGATGTGGCTGAGTTTAACCGCCAGACGAAGATAGAAATGGATAACATCCGCGACTTTATCATCCTGCACTACAAAGCTACGGAGCGCACAGATACTAAATTCTGGCGTTACTGCAAAGATATGGAAATCCCAGATAGTCTTGCTCATCGGATGGAATTGTTTAAGCAATCCGGCAAAGTCTATAAGTTTGCACAGGAATTATTTGGTGAGAGCTCCTGGCTACAGGTGTTGATTGGGCAGGGCTTAATGCCCGAGCAGTACCATCCTATTGTCGATTTAATGCCGGACTCTGAGCTGAATGATTTCCTGATGAGCATCAAGCAGAATGTGAAACGTACTGTGAGTCAGTTCCCGACTCATCATGAGTTTATTCAGCATTACTGCAAGTCGTCTTTGGTCTGAAGTGAGTATGATGGATGCGCTGAATTATCAGGTCAATAGCGCCATCCGGCCCGAAATTATCTATCTCGGGCTGGAAAAAACGCCATTGATTCTGATTGATGATTTTGCTCTGGACTTGTCTGGTGTGCGCCAGCAGGCAGTGCAGAGTGATTTTATGCGCGAAAATCAAACTTATTACCCCGGTCAGCGTGCTGTATTACCGAAAACCTATGTAGCTGCCAGCTTAAATGCGGTGTACCAGCTCATTTACCAGGTGTATCAGATCCCGGAACAGCTCAGATTAAAACCACAAATGCTGTTTTATGCACTGATCACTCAGCCAGAGAGCAGTCTGCATCCGCTGCAATGTATGCCACATTTTGATACCAGCTCGCCTTATTATTTTGCGCTGTTGCATTACCTGAATGATTCGCCTCATGGCAGCACAGGTTTTTTCCGGCATAAACCTACTGGCTTTGAGCGGGTGACAGAGCAAAGACGGCAGGACTATTTCCAGTCAGCGCAGCAGTTTATCGACCTGCATGGTGCGCCGCCGCAGCGTTATCAGGTGCAAAGCAATGCACATTATGAGCTGTACCACCAAATCCCATACAAAGCCAACAGACTAATTGTTTACCCAGGTAATCTGCTGCATTCGTCGTTGGTGGATGTTGCTACTGATATAGACGGCTCGCCAGCCACCGGGCGTTTAACCGCCAATATGTTTATCGATTTCGTATAAAACCAAATCTACTGTAACAACACTGAACAAGGAATCAGGCATGGTGATCAGAGATATAAAAATGAAAGCGATTACATGAAAGCTTCAGTGCTGAACAGATAACTTTTACCCTCCCATTTTTTGAAGATGAAAAGAAGATAATGATGAACTATGAATTGCCAAAAGGCTCAAGACTGCTGAACAAAGAATTTACTTATGGTGTAGCCACTTCATCTTTCCAGATTGAAGGTGGCATTGAAGATCGCTTGCCTTGTATCTGGGATACTTTTTGCGCTACTCCTGGCAAAGTGAAAGATGGTTCAAACGGCGATTTAGCTTGTGATCACTATCATTTATGGCGTGACGATATTGCGCTGATAAGCTCTCTGGGGGTCGATGCCTATCGTTTATCTATTGCCTGGGCCCGGGTGATGAATCAAGACGGCAGCCTGAATCAGCGGGGCGTCGATTTTTACATCAATATTCTGGATGAGCTAAAAGCTAAAAATATTAAGTCTTTTGTCACCTTGTATCACTGGGATTTGCCGCAGCATATTGAAGATCAGGGCGGCTGGCTGAACCGTAACACCGCTTATTTATTCCAGGATTATGCTGATAAGTTAAGTAAAGCTTTTGGCGACAGAGTCTATTCGTACGCCACCTTAAATGAGCCGTTTTGCAGCTCCTATTTAGGCTATGAGGCCGGTATTCATGCGCCAGGTTTAACCAAAAAAGCTTATGGCCGTCAGTCGGCTCACCATTTATTGTTAGCTCATGGTCTGGCGATGCAGGTACTGCAGAAAAACAGCCCAAACAGCATGAATGGCATAGTGCTGAACTTCACTCCTGCTTATCCGCTAACTGACAGCCCTGCCGATCAAAGAGCAGCGCAGTTGGCTGACGACTACTTTAACCAGTGGTATATCAAGCCTGTATTTGATGGCGCTTACCCGGATTCTTTTGCTCTGCTGGCTGATGAAGACAAGCCAAAGATTGAAGTAGGCGACTTTGACATTATCAAAGCGCCATTGGACTTTTTAGGCGTCAATTTCTATACCCGTACTGTGTATAAAGCCACTGAAGGCCGCGACTTTATTGAAGTGGATATGGTGGATGCGCCGAAAACAGATATTGGCTGGGAAATTTATCCACAGGCCTTTACCGATCTGTTAGTGTCTTTGCATCAGAAATACAAACTGCCTCCTGTTTATATTACCGAAAATGGTGCAGCCGCAGCCGATCAGTTGCACAATGGCGCAGTGGATGATCAACTGCGTTTATCCTACTACCAGTCGCATCTGAATGCAGTGCATCAGGCGGTAGAACAAGGTGTCGATATTCAGGGGTATTTCGCCTGGAGTTTAATGGATAACTTTGAGTGGGCCGAAGGCTACTTAAAGCGTTTTGGTATAGTTTATGTAGACTACGACAGCCAGCAAAGAACTGTGAAAAACAGCGGTCTGGCATACAAAAATTTAATCAGCAATCGTTAATGTATAAAAAATAATAATTTCAAATCAACAGCTTATAGGATGCGCCTGACATGGTTAGTGTAAAGGAGAAAATTGCTTACGGCCTCGGGGATACGGCAAGCAATATAGTGTTCCAGACCGTCATGTTGTTTCTGACGTTTTTTTATACCGACATCTACGGCATTTCGCCGGCTTTTGTTGGCACTATGTTTCTGGCGGTGCGTATTATCGACGCTGTGACAGACCCATTGATGGGGGCCATTGCCGATCGCACCCAAAGTAAATACGGTAAATTCCGCCCTTATTTGCTGTGGTTTGCTTTGCCCTTTGGCCTGATCAGCGTGTTGGCTTTTACTACGCCAGACTTTGGTGAAGAAGGCAAAATGATCTACGCCTTCGTCACTTATACCCTGCTGATGCTGGTCTATACCGCTATCAATATTCCGTACTGTGCTTTAGGCGCTGTACTGACAGCTGATCCAAAAGAGCGGGTGTCGGTGCAGTCGTACCGTTTTGTCTTTGCCATGCTCGGTGGTTTGATGGTGACTGCTTTAACTTTGCCTTTAGTCGAGTTTTTTGGTCAGGGCGATAGAGCCAAAGGTTATCAGCTGACCATTATGGCGATGAGCGCCTTAGGTGTACTGATGTTCTTAGCTTGTTTTTACGGCACCAAAGAGCGCATCAACCCACCAAAAGAAGCGGTCAGCCGCAGTTATATGGATAACTTCCGTCAGTTATGGAAAAACGATCAGTGGCGTGTGTTAGCGCTGGTCGCTTTATGCCTGATGAGTGGTTATGTGCTGCGTACAACCCTGGCGATTTATTATGTGAAGTATTACCTGGAAATGCCGGACAGCATCACCTTGTTTATCACTTTAGGTATGCTCGGCAGTATGGTCGGTTGTGTCATTGCCCAGCCTTTGGCAAAACGCTACTGCAAAGTAAAACTCTATATCGGCATTCAGATTTTGGCAGCCGCCCTTTGTGCCAGCAGCTATTTTGTAGCGGCTGATAATGTGACTTTGGCTATTGCTTTGTATGTATTGTGGAACCTGGTGTTTAACACAGGCACTCCGCTGCTGTGGGCCAAAATGGCGGACACTGTGGATTATGGTCAGTGGCGTACCGGCATTCGCACTACGGGCATGGTGTACTCCTCCATTATCTTCTTTATCAAAATGGGTATAGCGGTAGGTGGTGCTTTAGGCGGTTGGTTATTGGCAGGTATAGGTTATCAGGCTGATGTCACCCAAACCGAAGAAACCAAAGCAGGGTTATTATTGGCTTTTAGTCTATATCCTGCTATTGGTTCTTTAATTGTGGCTTTTGTGATGGGCGCTTATAAACTCAACACGCAAAAAGTTGATGAAATCACGCTGGAATTGAAGAGAGCTGCAGAGTAAAAGCTGATAGTATGACGAACTTGCAGAGCAATTCAGTTTTTGCTGAATTACTCTGCGGTTTCTGATTTTCTTCGACCTAATAAGAAGTGACAGCACTATATGGCGACCATTTACGACGTTTCTCAGCTTGCAGGTGTATCTCTGGCGACAGTCTCCAGAGTGATGAACAAAAACACCAATGTCAGTGAAAAGACTAAGCAGAAAGTATTAGCTGCTATGGCTGAATTAGGTTACAGACCTAACACTTTTGCTCAGTCTTTGGCGTCGAATTGCTCGAATAGTGTCGGTGTGCTGGTTTCGCAACTGGATGGTCCATATTACGGCCCTATGATGGCGGAAATTGAGGCGGCGCTACGGGCTGATAACCGCCATGTCATTATTGCAGTAGGCCACAGTGATGCCGCTCAGGAAATTGACAGCGTTGAGTTTTTACTGAGTAAAGGCTGCGATGCCTTGATCCTGGACGTCGAAGCTATCTCCGATGACTACCTGATCAAACTGAGCCAGGGGTCCACTCCTATAGTGCTGATCAACAGATACATAGCTGAAATCAGCGACTGCTGTATTTATCTGAATAACGAACTGGGTGGTTATATGGCCACCCGGCATCTGATTGATTTGGGGCACCGCGATATCGCCTATATTTCAGGCCCTGCCAAAAAACACGATGCGACAGAACGTCTTGAAGGCCATAAAAGAGCTTTGGCAGAAGTGGGTGTTTCTTTTGATCCTGTATTGTGTTTTGAAGGTGATTACAAAGAAGACAGTGGCGTGGAAGGAATGAACTATCTGTTCAGCCAAAACAAAAGTTTTACTGCTGTGGTATGTGCCAACGATCAGATGGTATCCGGTGCTATTTCGGTCTGTCTGGAACGAGGCATGAAAATACCGCAAGACTTATCTTTTGTCGGTTACGACAATATTCCTTTTGCCCGTTATGTCTCACCTAAGCTGACCACAGTGAATAACCCTATTCATGAAATGGGCAAAATGGCCGCTTTGTGGTTGCTGAAGAACCTTTACAAGCATGATATTGAAGTGGAAAACGTCTTTGAACCTGAACTGGTGGTGCGAAATTCTGCAACTCGCTTAGGGTAAAACAGCCTCCGCCTGATGCGGAGGCCGTGCTTAGCTTAAGGTAAAGCAGCTTCTAAAGTTAAAGTTAAGCCTTCACGGATTTGGTCGGCTAATTCAGAGTCAGCTTTGGCTGAATACGAAGCTTCAATCAGAAATACACCAGCTTCAACCGGGGTATAAGTAAACTGGCCTGTGGCATCGGTTTTATGTTGAATACGGCCTGCTTCATCACGGTAACGTTCACCTTCGTAGGACACTTCCAGTTCCACACCAGCCTGAGGTTTACCATTGACTAAAAAGGTAAAAGTCACAGGCTCGCCTGCGACTATGTCAGCTGGGTGCACAGAGCTTTTGAATTCTAAACCTTCGTTTTTCAACGCCAATACTTCTGAGGTTGGTTTATTCACTGTGATAAAAGCCACTGAACGGCTGCGGCTTTGACTGGTCACTACATCTGTTGCATTGGCCGGTAATTCCTTAGCTCGGGTCTTTTTATCCGCCATGATGCGTTTGCGCTCATCACCTACTTTGTACATAGTACCGTAACGCACAGGGCCGCCTAATTCCAGTTTGTAGGTACCTTCAGCATTGAGCTGTGCATCGACCTGCGATTTACGTTTGCCCTGGTATTTATGCTCAATAGCCTGCTTTTTACCCTCTGGTGTATACAAAGCGACGTTGTCGACCGGAATACCTTTGTCTGCGACAAAAGTCATATTGGCGGCACTGACATCAGCCGAAACCCAGCTGCCTGTTTTTGATAACACAAAATGACTGGGTACTACCCATAAGGTGTGAGCCAGAGCCGGAGTGCTGATTGCAGCTGCAATCACGAATGATGTCAGAATAGATTTTTTCATTGGATTAGTTTCCCTGTGCTGAAGTAAGTTGAATTTTGCCGAGCTCTTTGCTGGCTTTTATTTCGATCTGAACGGCACTGCCGTCCCACTTGAATGCTTGTTTCGCCAGATTACGGCCGCCTTGTTCACGGGCAGCTTCAACAAAAAGCACATAGGTACCAGCTGCCACTGTTTTGCCTTGTTCGTCTTTGCCATCCCAACGCACTTTGTAACTGCCAGGCCCTTTGGTCGCGCCTGTTTTTGCATCCACTAATTGAGGCTCACTGCGGCCGAGTTTGCGCCAGAAGCGACGTAAGTCTTTAATCCAGTCTGGTTTTTCCAGCCAGGCTTCAATTAAACGCACAGGTTGCTGTTGCTCGTTTTCAATCCATACCGCCACATAAGGTCTGTGATACGTGCCGGTATCAATTTTTGGCAGTTCGACCTGAATTTCCAGTTCCTGCTGTGCCATGGCTGAGCCGCAACAAAACAGCAAGGCAGCGACTACATACTTGTACATACATTCCTCTCTAAGTGAACCAAAAGTGGTTAGTGAAACGACGCTATATAAGCGACCAAAGCCAATACCACTCCTGCTACGGCTGTGGCATTACCAAAATCTCTTCTATTCGGCTGACGCCAGAGTAAATAAAAGCCCGACAAGGCAAATAACAGACAAAATACAGCGGTTATATCGATCAACCATTTCCAGCTGCTACCAGCGTAGCGGCCTTTGTGTAAATCGTTGGCCAAGGCCAGATAACCAGCAAATTCTGCATCTAATTCAGCAGTACGCTCTGCTAAATCAATCACCACTGCGGCATAGCCAGCCGGGCGTTTAAAGTCGATTTCCAGCAGTTCATCTTCAGGTGAAAAATTCAGGTTGTAACCGCCCTGTAACTGATATTCCTGCTTTAACCAGTCGACATACAAAGCCATAGCGGCTTGCTGCTGATCCTCTGGCAGGTTCAGTAAATCCGGCAATTGTTCCGGCAGCTCCAACTGCAGTTGCTGACTGGTTTTACCCAAACTACTGCTGATTTCAGGGTGATTTAAAGTGATGCCTGTGATGGCAAAAAATAACAACAGCAACAACACCAACATAGCGCTGTAGGTATGTAACCAACGCATCCAACGAGCTAAAGCTGAACTCTTCACAGTACCCCCTAAAAAACAGCTGTCATGCTACTGAGAATTGTTCTTATTTGCAAGGTTTTCGCAAGATACTGATTTAGATGCTTATTGATTTTTACTGTCATCTGGTTTTTAACGCGACAACTGCTAGTGCAAATAGTTCGCAATTGCCATTGATCTTCTAATGAGAATCACTATCATTGTCGGCCATCAAGATTGATTAACTTATCTTTACAAATTGGGGTCGGATTTATCCAGATTGGGATGAGCTGCCCGAACCAAAGGAGTGTTTATGTTCAAATCCCGTCCGGCTAAATTAGTATTAGCAACTCAGCTTGCCTTAGGTCTGATCACAACAGTTCAGGCTGAAGATACGGCGGCCTCAATGGCTGACGACATAGAGCATATTGTGGTGACAGCTTCAGGTTTTGAACAAAAGCTGGTGGACGCTCCTGCCAGTATTTCGGTGATCACGGCTGAAGAGTTACATACCCGCCCTTACACGACCTTGTTGGACGCAGTGCGCGATCTGGAAGGTGTAGATATTGGCGAAACCCGGGATAAAACCGGTCAGGGTACCATCAGTATGCGTGGTATGGGGTCTGACTACACCTTAATTCTGGTTGATGGCAAACGTCAGAATAACCATGGTGACATTTATCCAAATAACTTCGGTGGTAACCAATTTGGTCATATGCCACCGCTGAATACTGTTGAACGTATTGAAGTGATACGTGGCCCTGCGTCTACTTTGTATGGTACTGATGCTTTAGGTGGTGTGATCAACATCATCACCAAAAAAGTGGCTACAGAATGGGAAGGTTCTGTCAGCCATAGCCGCACAGCGCAAACGGATGACAGCTTTGGTGAGGAGATCACCACCGACTTCAACGTGATGGGCCCTTTGATCCCTGGCGTGCTTGGCATGTCTATCCGTGGCAGTGAATACAACCGTATGGCATCTACTCCGGAATATGCTGACGTAGTGTATCCAAATGGTGAAGTCCGTAGCCGTTCATTAGGTTTTGGTGCCGGTGGTAAAACCGTAGATAACGACAGCACAGTGTTAGGTGCTCGTCTGAGCTGGACTCCGGCGAATAATCAGACAGTCTGGTTTGATATTGACACTTCAACACAGGAATACGATAACAGCCCTGTGATTAACGATGATGGCAGTCGCGAATACCCTGTAGGTACAGTGGATAATATCGACAGCATCTGGGCGGCCGGTAGTTTTTGCAAAGGAGCCACTGGTAATAACGCCGATACCTGTAGTGCTAATGGTGGTACCTGGGCTCGTCGAGCCAACCCTCGGGTCGGATATAGCCCCACTCAGGAATTCAGCCGGGATACCTGGTCATTAAGTCACGAAGGCAAATGGGAGCTGGGTAACAGTTTTGTGTCTTTATCTTATGTCGACACCCAAAACCATGGTCGTACTTTGCCTTTTACTTTGGCAGAACGTGCGCAGTTACTGACAATGATTGACGGTACAGGTGCTTATGCTGATTTGAGCGAAGACGAACGTAAAGCCATAGCTAAAGAGACTTTCCTGCCTCGTGATAAACGCAAAATGGCCAGTAACCAATATACCTTTGATGCCAAAATGGATATGCCATTTGAACTGGCTGGCCAACACAAAGCTGTATTTGGTACTCAAGTGATCCGTGGTGAGCTGGAAGACGGTGTCTTTGGTATGGAAAGCGGCGCTCCGGGTGGTGTGCAGGAACACAATATGTGGTCTGTATTTGCCGAAGATACCTGGGATGCTACTCAGGAGTTTGCCCTCACTGCGGGTTTACGTCGTGACGACCATGAAATATTTGGTAGCGAAATGAGCCCACGTTTATATGGTGTTTATACATTAACAGAACAGTGGACCATCAAAGGTGGCGTTAGCACAGGCTTTAAAACCCCAAAAACTACTCAATTGTATGAAGGTGTCGTAGGCTTTGGTGGACAGGGCACTTCCCCTATGTTTGGTAACCCGGAGCTGAAACCTGAAACCAGTACCTCGACTGAAATTGCAGCTTATTGGCAGCACCCGGACAACCATAACTTTAATATCACCATCTTCAATAACGAGTTTGACGATAAAATTGCTTCTCAGCCATGTGGAGCCTCCACTGCACTGGTCTGTAGCAGCACGGGTGAATATGCCGATCTGGGTTATGCCACCAGCAGCAAAACCGTCAATATCGACAGCGTAACCATTAAAGGTGCCGAGCTTGCTGGCCGCTGGCAGATCATCGATACTATTGCTCTGCGTGCCAACTACACCTACACAGACAGTGAACAGAAAAGTGGGGCTAATAAAGGCCAACCTCTGACCAATACCGCCAAACACATGGCGAACCTGACGATAGACTGGAATGCGACTGATGAGTTAAAAGTCTTCCTGACGTCAGAAATTCGTACCAAACGCTTCCGTTCATGGGACACTATTAAAAATGCACCACTGCATTACAAAGCCTATGACGTCTATCATTTAGGCGCCAGTTATGCAGCCAGTGACTCTGTTACTTTCACAGCCCGGATCAATAACTTATTTGATCAGGATTTCACTACCTACGACTTAGAATTTGCTGAATGTGACAGCGGTACCAGCTGTATTCTGGATGCAAATGGCGCGAATGGCTATCAGGCCAGCTATGTGGACCATTTCAACAATAAGGACAAGGCCCGCAACTTGTGGCTTAGTGTCAACGTCAGTTTCTAAGCCTGTTATAAGCTGAACCTTTGAACAAACCGCAGATTGATTCTGCGGTTTTTTTATCACCATACCAGTGCTTTGGTTGCGCTAACAATGCTACATTGTTTGAAACATGAATAGCTTTCCAATACAACTAAGGTGACAAGGATGCGACATAGTGCAGCGCTGCTTTTTTTTATATCTCCTCTGGCTTTGGCCAATCCATCTCCTATTCCGGCCAATCCGGTACAGCAATTAAAACCAGAGCTTAATCAGATCATTGCTGCTGACGCTCAGCTGGAGTTGTTGGCGGAAGGGTTTCGTTGGGCGGAGGGCCCGGTAGCTGAACCTAAAACCGGGGATATTTTATTTTCCGATGTGCCGGACAATAAAGTCTGGCGCTGGAACGCAAAAGACGGTTTAACTTTGTATCTGAGCCCTTCTGGCCATACAGGTTTTATCGACGAACCTTCTATTAAAGAAGGTTCTAACGGTCTGATTTTCAACCAAAAAGGTCAGCTGGTGCTGGCGCAGCATGGCGACAGACGTTTAGCTGTATTAACCTCAGTCAGCGCAACAGGGCCACAGTATCAAAGCCTGACGACCAGCTATCAGGGCAAGTTGTTTAACAGCCCAAATGATCTGGTGCAGCACAGCAATGGCAGCTACCTTTTTACTGATCCGCCTTATGGCCTCAAAGACGCGGATGACTCCAAGCAAAAGCAGCTTAGTTTTAACGGTGTGTACTGGCTCAAAGGCAGCGATGTCAGGCTGGTGACCGATCAACTAACCCGTCCTAATGGTTTGGCGTTATCACCGGATGAAAAGTGGTTGTATGTCGCTAACTCAGACCCGCAAGCGGCGCAGTGGTGGAAATATCCTCTAGCTGCAGATGGCACTGTAGGCGAAGGTCAGCTGTTTTTTGACGCAACGGCCTGGGTTAAAAGCAAACCTGGTTTACCTGATGGCTTAAAAGTATTGCCTTCAGGCCATTTGCTGGCAACAGGCCCTGGTGGTGTGTTGGTGTTTAATGCCCAAGGCGAACATCTGGGCACTATTCAAACTGGTGTTGCTTCCGCCAATGTGGCTTTAAGTCTGGATAAACAGTTTTTATACATCACGGCTTCCAACTATTTATTGCGGATTAAACTAAAAGCTGCCGTTTGAGCATCGGCTTATGTATAGAAATGTAAAGCTGCTCTATTACTGAGCAGCTTAAGGTTAAACTGCGGCCAATAGAATCCGGAGTGGCAGCCTTTGAACCCTTTATTGCTGATTGATGATGACCAGGAACTCACCTCGATGTTAAGTACTTACTTACAGCGCGAGGGTTTTGTCGTGCAGGTAGCCAATAACAGTCAGCTCGGTTTGCGACAGGCCATTTCTGGTCAGTATGAACTCCTGGTGCTGGATGTGATGATGCCAGGCTTGGATGGCATATCGTTGCTACGTCAAATTCGTCAGCATTCCACTGTGCCTGTCATTATGTTAACCGCCAAAGGCGATGACATAGACAAAGTGCTGGGGCTGGAATTGGGTGCAGATGATTATGTCGCTAAACCTTGTTTACCCCGCGAATTAGTGGCGCGAATTCGGGCTATTTTACGCCGCGTGCAACAGCAGCAAGATGAACCTACTGAAGTAAAAGTCGGGCCTTTAACTCTGGAGCCAGGTTCACGTCAGGCCTGGGTTCACGGTCAGCCAATTCAGTTAACTGGTGCTGAGTTTAGTGTGCTCTGGGTGTTGGCTTGTCAGGCCGGGCGATTAGTCAGCAAAGCTGAGTTATCGTTGCAGGCTTTAGGTAAAACCCTAACCCAATACGACCGCAGTCTGGACGTACATATCAGTAATATCCGGCAAAAACTCGGTAAAAGGCAAGATGAGCAAGCCTGGATTGAAGCTGTGCGTGGCAAAGGTTACCAACTGATACACAGATACTAATCATGGGGCAGGTATTCTGGAAGTTTTTACTCGCTTTTTGGGCTGCGTTGATCCTGGCTGGTACTTTAGTCTGGACCGTCAATGAAGTGAGTCGTGCGGCAGACGATGAGCCCAGGCCTGTCTGGATTGGGCCACAACTGCGTCTGGTGTTAGGTTCAGCTCAACTGATGGTGGACTCAGGTGGCATTCAATTGCTCGGCGATGTATTGCAGCGCTGGGAAGACGACCCTATGTCCCGCGACAAAATTCTGCTGCTCAATGACAAGGGTGAAGATTATCTGCAGCGTGAGGTGCCGCCAAACTGGGCCGAATTACTCAAAGAGCAGCCTGACTACAAAGTAGAGGATAAATCCGGGCAAATCTGGTTTTTATTGGCTGTGCCGCGTCACGAGTTTTTAATGGATTGGTTACGTAGCGGCAGAGGCATGTTGGCCAATAAGCCTGCTGCGCCTTCTGGTCCTGAACCAGCTGACTTTGATGACAAAGGCCCGCCTCCTCCAATGCATGGTATGGCGGGGAAAACTGCTATGCCTGTGCCTCCAGTCTGGTTTCATCCGGCATTTTTACTGGCTGCTATTTTGCTCACCAGCTTATCTGTCAGTTTATGGTTGGCCTGGTACTTTGCATCGCCAGTGCGACAATTAAAACGAGCCTTAGAGTCATTGGCCTCTGACCGATGGCTGACACAACTGGGTCCTAAAGTCACAGGGCGGCATGATGAATTTGGTGCTGTAGCCCGCAGTTTTAACGACATGGCCAAAAGTGTCGAACAAGCCATCAGTGGTCAGCGCCGTTTATTGCATGATGTCTCGCACGAGTTTCGCTCCCCCTTAGCCCGCTTACAAATTTTGGTCGGGCTGGCCCGGCAAACCCCTGCTGAAAGCGCTATGGTACTGGATAAAGTTGAAGCCGAAACCCAGAAACTCAATGCCTTAGTCGAAGAAATTCTGACCTATTCACGGCTGGAGAGTGGTGCAGCTGGGGTAAAGTTACAGCAGGTCGATCTGTTGGAATTACTGGAATCTGTGGCGGAGGATGGCCGGCTTGAGGCTTTGTCGCAGCAAAAACAACTACGGGTGAAAGCGGAAACGGCCAGACAGATACAGGCCGACCCGGATTTATTGTACCGGGCGCTGGAAAACCTGATCCGCAATGCCATCAAATTTACCCCGCCCAATACAGAAGTGACAGTGGAGCTGGTACAGCTAGAACAGCTGGTGCAGATCCGCATTTCTGATCAGGGAACTGGTGTGGCACACGATGATTTACACAAGCTTTTTACGCCTTTTTTCCGCGCTCAAAGCAAAAAAGACGGGGTAGGTTTAGGCTTAAGTATTGCCAAAAGAGCAGTGGAAAGTTGTGGTGGAGAGTTAAAGCTGCATAACCTCTATGCAGCTTCGGGTATTGTCTGTGGTTTTCAGGCGGTGATTAGTTTACCACTTGATCTGACAGCTTAAGGAACAGTGACACTGATAGTCAGAGTATTACCATCTGTGGTACTCAAAGACACAGTTGCTGTATCGGAGCTATTACCCCCAGACACAATAATGGGTAAGCTGCATAGACCGCTTGTGTTTGTCCTTCTGTTTGATCCTGAGTTACAGTTTCCTACGCTCACCACAAGACTACCTGTATTATTTGCGCCATAGCTGATGCTCGTTGATATATTCATAAATGGTAAGCGTATCGAAGAGGCATCTTCGACTTCAAGCTGCACTACTGCGGTGCCTCCTATTGCAGTTTGCCCTGTGGTTTCAGTCATAGTTGCAGGAGCTACATAACTGAAACACTCCTGATTATCTATGGTCGTTGCACTGCTACCACTTGCTTCAGCTACCACCCATACCTGAGCAGATCCTTGTGGTGAAAACCGAGTATCCACAGCTGGGTCAACGCAACCTGCTCTGATGGTGTTCTGGTTCGCCGGATAGGTCAGATAAAAAGTCGCAGCTCCATCAGTGGTTACAGCCTGACCGCTGACTAGTGCTGTCTTTGCTGGATCTACCCCCGCGATCTGGGCTCCTAATAAAGACGCACCCACCAGGTACTCCAGTTGGTTGGCCGTATTCGCATAGGCTTTATTGGCTGTCAGGCTCGAGTTCTGATCCGGTAAAGTCGCGACAAAGCGACTTTTATCTATGGCCTGAGCGTTGAGGATCAGCACCCTGTCCTGCGCTTCAATATAACGACTGGTATTGTTGCGGGTGATCACTGCACTTTTAAACAATGCATTACTTAAATCAGTTAATAAAGCCGAATTCGATGTTGTGGAGGCATTACCATCAATCACTGTACTACTGAAACCGTAGTTAATTTGTGGCGCACGGTTGGACAGCAGCACACTGTCAATCACACCTAAATTAACTACAGTCCCATCTGCTACAGGGTTACCGTATCTGTCGGTCGCCAGTAAGCCGCCAACACGTCTGTAGATACCATTACCCATATCTTCAATAGCATTTTCTGTTGGATAGCTCAGTACTATGGAATGAGTTGGCCCTGACGCTATACTCAGAGCCGGAATAGTGGCTTGAATGGCAGGGCTATAACTGGTCCCATTGGTAGTTAACGCTTCAGCTTTTAATTCAATAACTCCAGGCAATTGGCCTGAGCTTAAGGTTAAGGTTGCAACACCGTTATTGGTCGACACCTCTACACTTTTGTTATGCTGAATCAACTGCCCTGAGGCCTGAGTACCAAAGAGTAATTCACCACCATTAGGCTGAGTCACAAAACTCACCCGCACATTGTTTATGCCAGCAGGAGCATCCTGCGCAGCACCGCCTGTAGAGGTCAGTAAACGCACCGTAATAGTACTGCTTTCCGTTTGGCCTACACCAGCAACATAAATAGCGCGCTCACTGGCTGTAATACTGATGCTGGCAGGTACAGGCCGTTCTGGTTCTGGCGCAGCTCCGGTAATAGTTATTGTTGACGTAGCCTGCACGCCATTGACATAAATAGTCACAGTTGCAGTGCCCGAGCTTTGGCCGGGAAATAAACGCACCGCAGCCACGCCATTGCCTGCGTCATTGGAGCCACCGCGGCCAGTTTCTGCCGTAGTGCGGGTTATGGCTTCTGTTGCACTAAAGCTGCCTAAGTCGGTACTGAACTGGACTGTAGCATTGCGTAACAGCTCGCCGTTCGCGTCTCTGACCGTAGCGGAAATGGTACTAAAACGCTCAGGAAAACCTATATCCAGACTGGCCGTGCTGGCACTGACTGCAACAGCAGTGGCATCTTCAGTTTTATCGGAACCCCCACAGGCGGTTAAAAATAGCAGAGAAAAAATAACATACAGACCAGACAAAACACGTGGCAACACCGTCATACACTATCCTTGTAACCAGATCGTTAGCTTATGTAAAATTTGCAAATTTATTGAATTCTAAAGAGGTACGAGCCTTTTGTATAGGCTCTGCCAGAGCATCACGGTATTCGCTTGTGCTTTATAGCCGAACAGCGCATGCTGAGGTTTCATTTCTCCGGAAGATCAGATTGTTATGTTAATTACATTTAAATCCACCGCCGCCGCGCCAATCCAGATGTTTGGCCATATTGCCTTGCAGTTGTTAGAACTGATGGGCCGTTTGCCTAAAGCGCCAGGCGCTTTATTTGCTGAAGACGTAGCTGAAGCTTTAGCTTTGTTGCAACAAGGTTTAGCAGAACAGGAGGCCCGGGAACATGCCGGATTACCACAAGATCCAGCAGATAAAGACCAGGAAAAACCTAATGCGATTCCGCTGAAAAACCGCGCAGTGCCTTTAATTGCATTAATGCAGGCGGCTGTACGAGAGAAAAAAGGCGTAAGCTGGGAGTGAGGGGCAGTTTGCCCCTTATTTTAATTCAGAATATAGCCAGAGTATTAACCCGCCGCTACGGCAGGGTCCATCCAGAAAAACTCCCAGATATGACCATCTAAATCCAGCACAGAGCGGCCATACATAAAACCTAAATCCTGTTTTGCATTGATATCAGCAGTGCCACCAGCTTGAGCCGCTGCATTGCATACCTGATCCACTGCTGCTTTATCATCACAACTCAACGCCAGCATCACTTCGCTGCTGCCTGAGTCTGGTATTGGTCTTTGGGTAAAACTCTGCCATTTGGCGTGCGTGAGTAACATAACAAAAATATGCTCGCTCCAGACCATACAAGCTGCTGTGTTATCGCTGAACTGCATATTCTGGCTAAAACCCAGTGCCTGATAAAATTCGATTGCAGCAGTTAAGTTGCTGCAAGGTAAATTAACAAAAAGCATTTTGGCCATAAGCCCTCCTGTTGCTGTGTAATGGATTTATGATTCACACAGCTTAGTCGGACCGGGGGGATGAGTATCGACAACACCACGAAATTTCTTTTTGAAGCCCGCTTGTCTCTACTCAGGCCGCTGAGTTTTTTCGTGTCGATTGAATTGTGGGTAGTAAGGAAAAGTCAGGCTAAAGCAGGTACCTTTACCGAGCTCTGATTCAAAGTCGATACTGCCTTGCATCATCTCTACCAGTGTTTTACTAATATTTAAACCTAAGCCTGATCCCTGATTGCTGCGACTGTCTGAGCTGTCGGCCTGAGCGAATTTCTGAAAAATCTTGCTTCTGAAGGATTCGGCTATGCCTGCACCCTGATCTGTCACCTGGATCACCAACTGCTGTTGTGTTAACTGATAACTTAAAGTGACGACCGAATGAATGGGCGAAAATTTAATGGCATTAGAGATTAAATTCGACAGAATTTGCAGCAAGCGGAATTTGTCCTGATACAAATAAACAGGCTTGGTATCTGATGGCACAACTAAATCCAGTCGTACTAAATATTTATCAGCATAAGCCTGATTTTGCTCTTTGGCTTCCTGCAATAAAGCAAGCACTTCAACCTCTGAAGGCTGCAGCTTTAACTGGCCAAATTCCAGCTTTTCTATATCCAGAATATCGTTGACCAGACGGGCCAAACGGTCGGTATTGGTTTTGGCTATTTGCACCAGTTGCTGCGCTTGTGGGGGGAGTTCGCCCACTACACCTCCAGCTAATAAGCCTAAAGAGCCATTTATAGAGGTCAAAGGAGTACGCAGTTCGTGACTGACTGTCGATATAAACTCGCTTTTCATCCGGTCAATTTTTTTGCGTTCACGCAGGTCATGTAGCATCAGGGTGTATAAATGTTTATCTGCAACATCAACCCGGCTTAACCCCATTTCCAGCGGTATTTGCTGACCCTCTTCGCTCAGCCCCGTGATCTCCACTGTGTGGCCTACCCACAAGTTCAACTGGTCGATAGTTAAGGGTTGTAGTAGCTGGTGATTTTTATGTTCGGGTAAATACGCCAGTAACTTGCTGACGGGCTGACGCAACAACGCAGGCATTGTGTAGCCAAACAACAAGGAGGTTTCTTTATTAACACGCTCTATGATGCCCTGCTGATCCACTATGATGATGGACTCTACTGCGTTATCAAGAATCGAACTTAACTCTTTAGTACGCTGTGCTATTAAGTGCTCAATACGGGCTGAGCGGCCGGTCAGAACCAACAGAAATATACCTAATAAACTGCACAACACCAATCCACCACTCAGCACATACCAGCTTTGATGGCCAGAACTTGCAGCCAGTATTTTGGGGCCTGGGACCAGCTGTAACTCCATGGTCCGGCCGGCATAAGACCAGAAATTAACCCAGTTCAGCCAACTGGCACCTGATGAAGCTACTGGTGTCCCGTAGTAAAAATCTCCAGTTCCTAAATCTTTAATCTGTAACTGGAATTCTGAATTGTCATACTGGCTTAAGCTAGTTTGTATCAGCACCTTTGTCGAAAAAATACCACAGACAAAACCACGTAGTTGTTGTCTGCGCTCGGCCAGAGTTTTAGGCTCTGTACCATGTTGATACACAGGAATGAAAAACAGCACTGCATCATCCCCATTCACCAGCTTGACCGGGGCTGTCATACTGATATCACCCAGATCTCTGGCGTAGTCCATGGCCTCTTTGCGTTTAGCTTCAGCGCTTAAATCCAGGCCAATTAAATGGCGGTCGCCCGCTGCTGATGCCATAAAGCGGATAATACTGTAGTTGGGTCTGAGCGCGGCAGGTCTTACTCCGGGCGTGGCATATTCCAGAAAAGGCAACTCAGATTCAAGTTCAAGCCGCCTGGCATGGCTGACTTGTTCGACCCAATCAAAATACAAGACACCAGACTCCTGCCAGGGATAATTACGCAGAAACTGCTGAAACATTGCCTCTGTAATTTCAGGTTGTGTTGCAAATAAACGCTCGAGCGACTGCATTTTTTGCAGAACTTTGCTGACCCTGAACTGGAGGGTGGCATTGATTTGGTCTGCCTGGTCAAAAAAACGTTGCTGCTGAGAGTCCTGATATTGAAAACGGGCGCGAATAGACAATGCGATTACCAAAATAGCACACACCAGCAAAGGCAAACCAACGGTCAGCCAGCGCGACCGCCATAAAGCCCTGGGTCTGGCAAACAACATAAAAGTTAAAGGCAGAAAGATCATCACGCCCAACATGTCACCTATCCACCAGGTTAACCAATTCTGTTGGATATTGTCGACACTGAGTAAATTACCCTGCAGTAAAACCGCAGTAGATAAACCTGAGCTGACCAGGCAAGCAACAGGGCCTGCCAAAATAAATAAACCTATAATGCTGCGCTCGTGGGTCAGTGCGGTGTGAAAGTCAGCAAAACGTCGAACAGACCAGACAGCTAAAGCGACAGTGAGCACAGTGATAGCCGCCATGCTAAAACAGTGCCTTAGTTGCTCCTGCCATAAGCTGCTGTCCGGCCAATCGCCGATGCTGAAGACTAATACAAAAGAGCCAATGAAAGCGCCAAACAGCATGGAGTAGCCCCACAGCAGAGTGGCTGCGATGGCAATACCAATAGAAGGAAACACTGCGGTGGCCAGACCCGGAGCTATGGCCTGCATCAAGGCAAGATATCCAAACGAAAAGTAACCAACAGCCAGCAAGAGGCTGCGGATTAAGGCGGTACTAAAGGCTGAAAGAGAGATCAAAACTGACAATTCACCTGACTTGACTCCGGTCTGTACCGGCAAAGTTCTAGCTTACTCCGTGCCCATAAGAAAACAAATGCTCCGGTCTTTGCTTTTTGGTAAAAATTACGGTTAAATTAACTGTGTTTTCATACAGTGAATTGCTAATGAGATTGTATATTGCTGAAAAGCCCAGTATGGCCCGTGCTATCGCCGACGCCTTTGGCTCACATCAAAAACAGCAGGGGTATCTGCAGTTAGCCAATGGCGATAAAGTCAGCTGGTGTCTTGGTCATTTGCTAGAGCAGGCCGAACCTGAAGCCTATGACCCAAGCTTTAAAAGCTGGCGACTGGAGCATTTACCTATAGTGCCAGACCAATGGAAGCTGGTGGCCAAAACACAAAGCAAAGCCCAACTGAAAATTCTGACTCAACTGATTAAAGAGGCGACTGAACTGGTGCATGCTGGCGATCCGGACAGGGAAGGCCAGTTGCTGGTGGATGAAGTTCTGCAGCACAGTAAAGTCAGCCAAACCAAACTGAAGCAAACTAAAAGATTGCTGTTAAACGATTTAACTCCTGCCGCTGTGCGTCTTGCCTTACAGCAGTTAAAGCAGAATTCTGAGTTTGTATCTTTGTCGCAAAGCGCCCTGGCGCGCAGCAGAGCCGACTGGTTGTATGGTATCAACTTAACCAGGGCTTATACCTTACATGGTCAAAAACGGGGATATCAGGGCGTATTGTCGGTCGGTCGGGTGCAAACCCCGGTGTTGGGTTTGGTCGTGCAGCGTGAATTACAAATCGAGAATTTTGTCAGCCGTGATTTTTATCAGGTCAAAGCGCATTTAACAGGAGCCGACTGGCCTTTTACTGCGATCTGGCAACCCAGCGAAGCTTGTGCCCCTTATCAGGATGAGGAAGGTCGGGTATTGAGCCGCGAATTGGCAGAACTGGTGCAACGTAAAACCAGCCATCAAGTCGCTGTAGTAGAGCACGTGCAACAACTGCCGAAAAAGCAGTACGCGCCTTTGCCTTTTAGCTTGTCAGCTTTGCAAATTGAAGCTGCAAAACTTTATGGCATGACAGCGCAACAAGTGCTGGATAATTGTCAGCAATTGTATGAACGCCATCAATTGATCACTTACCCGCGTTCGGATTGCCGGCATTTGCCAGAGCAGCAATTTAGCCAGTCTGCAGCTGTCTGCCGGGCTATAGTGGCGAACAGCCCAGAGCTTGCAGAGATGCAACAGCAAGCAACAATGAACCTGCGCAGCAAAGCCTGGGATGACAGCAAAATTACCGCTCACCACGCTATTATTCCGACCGACAAATCATTGAAATCAGCCAGCCTGAATAGCTTTGAAGCCAAACTCTACTGGCTGATCGCCCGGCAGTTTTTATGGCAGTTTTTCCCGCCATTTTGTTATCTGGAGCAGCAGGCGCTGCTGAAAATTGCCGGAGGTTTATTTAAAGCTCAGGCCAGACTAGAGCAGTCTTTGGGTTGGAAGGCTTTTTATAAAGCCAGTCAAAAAGAGCAACAAGATGAGGATACTGATGAGCAACAAAGCTTGCCGCCTTTAACCAAAGGCCAAGAGTTGCAGTCAGGTCAGTCAGAATTAGTGTCGAAACAAACCCAGCCACCGGCTTATTTCACTGATGCGACTTTATTAGCGGCCATGACGGGGATCAGCCGTTTTGTCACTAACCCGGAACTAAAACGTATCTTAAAAGAAACCGCAGGTTTGGGCACTGAAGCGACCCGGGCTGGTATTCTGGAGTTGTTATTTAAACGCGGCTACTTGCAGCGCCATGGCAAACAAATTCGGGCCAGCCAGCTAGGGCGTGTTTTTATTCAAAGTTTGCCAGAGCGTATTACCACACCGGATCTAACGGCTTTATGGGAAGCCCAGCTGGAGCAGATTTGTCATCAACAAAAAAATTATCCAGAGTTTATGGCGCAATTGCAGCCAGAAATTATCAAGCTGGTGCAACAGGCACAGGTGTCGGTTGATATCGCAAAAACAGCCCCTCAACAAAAGCCAGCCTATAAGAATAAAAGACGTTTTCCCTCTACTGCGAAAGGCAAAAGAGTTAATAAAGTTAGCTAGTTCGTTACCAATTGTAATGCAGCTGGATTGAGTTCAGGTTCTTCGATTAAAGTCTGGTCACTTTAAAATTAGAGAGCCATACCATGTTGAAAAAATCTGTACTTGCAGCAACTTTTACCGCTGCTTTAGCTGTTAGTCATAACGCTGCTGCCACTATTGTTTTGGTAGAAACCAATATGGGTGATTTTGAAATCAACCTGTTTGATCAGACCACACCAGAAACCGTGACTAATTTTTTAACTTACGTTAAAGCCGGAACTTTTGACAATTCTGTGTTTCACCGGTCATTAAAAGACTTTGTGATACAGGGAGGCGGCAAACGTTATACCGGTAATAATGCAGCACCTTTTATTGAAATTACACCACGGGGCCCAGTCGATAACGAACCCAAATTATCGAATGTGCGTGGTACTGTGGCTATGGCCAAAAAACCAAACAGCCCAAACAGTGCAACAACCCATTGGTATGTGAATGTTAAAGATAACTCAGCGAATCTGGACAAAGACAATGGGGGTTATACGGTGTTTGGTGTAGTGACTGGCACTGGTATGTCTATTGTTGACAGTATCAACAATCTGTATGTCGCAAGGGGCGCCTTTATAGAAGCACCACTTCGCAATTACAGTGCCACAGATTGGGCGAATAATGTGCCGGTGACTGCAGCTAATATAGTGACCATTGAACGTATCACTGTCATTAACGACAGCCCAACGACAGCGGCTAACTTAAATCCAACGCCAAATACTTTGGTAGGTAAAAACGATGGTTCAAGCAGTGGCTCTTCAGCACCAACTTTACTGATGGTTCTGGCAGGTTTGGCTTTCTGGCGTCGTCGCAAGGTATAAGCCCTTCGTACTTGAAGCTGCAGGTTTGTTGACTGCATGCTCTCGCCCCAGTCACATACGTAAACTATGCTCCTGGGGTCTCACGCTCTTGTCGCCTCGCTGCAACATCAATTACTTTGGGTAAAAACTATTTGGTTAAGAGACGCAGGTGGCCCACCAATAACTCACCTGCCTGTTGAATATGCTGCTGCAATAAAGCGACGGCAGCATCTAATTCTTGATTTCGTAGTAACTGCAGCAACTGCCAGTGCTCCTGATGGCTGGTATCTGCGTAGTTCATGCTGATTTCCTGAAAACCTAAATAACGTTCCACTTGCTGGTGCAGGCTGTGCAGTAAACGCAGTAAGTGCGGGCACTGACTGGCTTGATACAACATCAGGTGAAACTGCCAGTTGAGTGCGCCTCTGTCTGCGGCAGATAAATTCTGATCCTGTTCAATCCGATGCAATAAATCTTCAGCCTGACCAAGCAGACTAAAACTGAGTTGGGGAAAGGCACGACGTAGCGCCATAGGCTCCAGTTGTAAACGAATTTGATACAACTCTTCAGCTTCTGCTGCTGTTAAAGGTGGCACCATTACACTGGCTTTACCTGCCATCACCAGCAAAGCCTCAGCTTTGAGTTGCTGTAATGCATCCCGCACCGGAATGCGGCTAACCTGATAATATTCCGATAACTTTTGCTGATTCAGTACTGTACCTGCAGGCCAGACGCCTTGCCGGATATCCTGCTTTAACTGCTGATATAAACTGGCTTTGGTCATCTCAGGCCACCTGCTTTTTCGGGAGTTTAAGTACCAGCACACAGAGTAAACCCGCTACTAAACCCCAAAAGGCCGAAGCTATGCCAAAAAAGCTGACGCCTGAAACAGTCACTAGCAAAGTGACTATGGCCGCTTCCCTGTTTGGCCCTGCTTGGGTGGTAAGAGCTAAATTAGTGCCTATAGTGCCAAGCAAAGCTAAGCCTGCCAAAGCTGTGATTAAGGTGGTGGGAAAGGCTGCAAATAAAGCCACAACAGCGGCCCCTGCCAAACCTGTGAGCAAATAAAAAATACCGGCAGCCACCCCTGCGCTGTATCTTTTTGCTGGATCGGCGTGGGCTTCAGGGCTGGCACAAATAGCGGCAGTAATAGCTGCTAAGTTAATAGAGAATGCCCCTAGTGGCGCCAGCACTATGGTAGTAAAAGCGCTGGCATTGATCAGGGGTGACACCGGCAGGTTGTACCCGCTGCTTTTAAATACCGCCAAACCCGGAATATTTTGCGAAGTTAAAGTGACAATAAAAAGTGGTAAGCCTACGCCAATTAAAGCGCTGATGGACCACTCTGGCCAAATCCAGACTGGTGCTGGCCAGTCAAAATGCACCTGCGCCAGGCTCAATTGGCCTTGCAGACTGGCATAAAGCACAGCCACCAGCATCACCAGTGGAATAGCGTAACGGGGCTGATACTGTTTGCTGATCAGGTAAGTGACACACATCAAACCAACCAGCCACAAGTCTTGCTGCAAAGAGGTAAATATCGACAAACCAAAATTAAATAAAATACCAGCCAGCATGGCGGAGGCAATTTGTAGCGGAATTTTATTGCTGAGTTTTTCAAACCAACCTGTCAGGCCCAGCACTAAACTTAAAGCTGCAGCGAAGATAAATACACCGACAGCCTCGGCTAAGCTCAGGCCTTGCAAGCTACTGACTAAAAGTGCGGCTCCGGGCGTGGACCAAGCGGTTAAGACTGGTGCTTTAAAATACAAAGATAAACCAATACAGGTCAGGCCCATGCCAAGACCCAAAGCCAAAATCCAGGAGGCCATCACGGCCTGATCAGCGCCAGCCGCAGCGGCCGCCTGAAATACAATAGCCACTGAACTGGCAAAGCCCACCAAGACAGCCACAAAACCAGCAGCTATGGCCGATACGCTAAAGTCGCGCCACATAATTTTTCCTATCTCATTAGTTTGAATACAATAATTAAATTTGTATACAAAATCCAGTGACTAACTTCTGATTTATCAGCCTCTAGTGTCTTTTTTTTCTCTACAGCTTGAACAAGTGGGTGAATTAGCTTAAGAAAGGAGCCAGAGACAGCCAGATCTATGGAGTATGAATGGGCGCTAAAACTGTATTGCTGGTTGAGGATGATGAGCTGATTGGCAAGTTGTTGGTTTTTATTCTGCAACGTGATGGTTATCAGGTGGAATGGCTGAAAGATGGTCAGCAGGCGCAGGAGTTGGTGTTATCCGGTCGCGATTTTAGTGCTGTGGTACTGGATTTAATGCTGCCATTTTTTGATGGCTTGTTTTTACTGGAGTTGATTCGCAATCAAGCCACCATGGCCACTGTTCCCGTGCTGATTCTGACCTCTAAAATGGGCGAAGACGATATAGCACTAGCCCTGAAAAAAGGTGCGGATGACTATTTGGTGAAACCCTTTCAGCCACCTGAGCTCAGTGCCCGTTTACGTCGTCTGATAGGGAAACAAGGATGATGAAAAGCTCACTCTTTATACTGGCTGCTTTAACTCCTGCCTGTTGTGTGGCAGCAGACAGTTATCAACTGGAAACCGGTGCTGGTTATGAGCAGTTGTCGAACAGTTTCGCCGATGGCTCGTTTTATTATGCCGGATTACGCCATGCAGCTACAGAGTATGGCTGGGGAGCGCGCTGGCAGCGCAGTAAGCGTTTTGACTTAAAGGATCAGGAATGGCTGACGGATGGCTACTATAAAATCAGTGATCGTCTGACCTGGTTGGGCCAAGCCGGTTACAGTCCGCAAAACAGAGTTCGACCTGAATTATCTATCGGTAACCAATTAGCCTGGCAATGGACTAAAGGTTGGGTGATAACACCCGGAGTGTCGGTTGCCAATGATGATCAGCAGGACAGTCGCAGCTATAGCCTGATGAACGAACATTATAGCGGATCATGGCGCTATGCCTATACCTTGTATCACTCCAGACCGGAAGACACAGGCTCAGCCAACACCCACCTCATTCAAGCCAGCTATTACTTTAACGATACGGATTCACTCACTGCTTTGCTGGTCAAAGGTAAAGAACTGGAACGTTTGCCAAACCGTGTTTTGGTGATGGACGTCACCCGCATCGGCTTATTTGGCCAAGTCTCATTTGCTACGGATTGGAGCCTGTTGTACAACCTGAGTTGGTCTGAACAGGATGTGTTATACGAAAAAACCGAGGTGGGTTTAGGTGTCCGATACAGACTCTGATGTGATAGTACAGTTGGTGTGGTACAGCAGCGCTGTGTTGTTACTGATGACACTGGCGCTGTTGCTGTTGACGCTTTTTATGCATTACGAAAGGCGGCAGCGCGAAAAAAGCCGCCTGCAGGCGACTGAACAGTGGACTCCAATTCTGTTTTCCTGGATTTATTCACCGGAAGAAAATACGGCGCCTTTACCCCAGCTCAATGCGGAAGGTTTTGGTTTTGTGGTGCAATTATGGTTACAGCTTGAACAAACGGTCCGCGGCAGTGCATCCAGTCGTTTGGCCGAACTGGCTCAGCGCTTACATCTGATCCCGGTAATGAAACAGTGGCTGCATGGTTACAGTATAGATAAAAAACTAACCGCCATTATGGCGCTTGGCATAGTGCAGGAGAAATCGGCTTTTGCTGAGCTGCTGCCTCATGTACTGGATAAACGAACGATTTTTTCTTTGGTGGCAGCCCGGGCTTTGTTGTCGATAGATGCCAAACTGGGTTTACCTGTCATTTTAAGTCAAATTTACCGGGACGATTGGTCTGTTAGCCGGGTCGCTGGTTTGTTGGTGCGTTTGCCTCACGACCTTATAGTCCGGTCTATTACAGAATGTGCCGAAAAAGCTACGGCCAAAGAGCTCAGACGTTTAATTAAGCTGATGCATATTTTATCGCCCATCGACAGTCAGCCTTTGATCCAGCACGCTTTAGTGCATTACCCGGATGAAATGGAACTCTTGACCACAGCTTTTGCCTGCGCAGTATCCCCCGACTTATTGCCGTTGTTACGCCAGCAGGTTACTAACCCGCAATGGGAAGTTCGGGTGCAGCTCGCTAAGGCATTAGCGCGGTTAGGCGATAGTTCTGATGCGCCTTTATTAGTAAAAATGCTGTCAGACCCTAACTGGTGGGTACGTTATCGTTCAGCACAAAGCCTGATTTCATTACCAGGCGTTGACGATGCTCAGCTGCAACTCTGGCAAATACAACTGACAGACCCTTTTGCGCTGGCTATTTTGTTGCAAGTGAAAGAAGAACAACAACGTCAGCAACAAGGGAGAACCTGATGGCATATGACTGGGTACAGCAGTTCACAGAGCTGACGCATCAGTGGATACAACAACTGGATTTAGCGCCATGGCTGGTGCCTTTGCAGTGGCTATTCGTGGGTTATTTTGTCTGTTTGTCAGTCGGTTATCTGACACTGAATTTAGTAGCTCTGCTGGTGATGCGTAGCCATATTCAATCCGCTCGTACCGAATTGTTACCTGCCAGCTATGCCAGCTTTTTAACTCCCATTTCTGTGCTGGTGCCTGCTTACAACGAGCAGGAAACCATTGCCAGTTCGGTCTTGTCCTTATTGCAACTGACTTATCCTGAGTACGAAGTGATCGTCATCAACGACGGCTCAAAAGATGACACCTTGCAGGTACTGAAAGACAGTTTTGCTTTGACTTTATCATCAGCCACTTGCCCTATTCGTTTACCCTGCCAGCAAATTCGCGGTATTTACCAGTCCAGCCGTTACCCGAATTTAAAAGTGATAGACAAAGCCAATGGCGGTAAAGCCGATGCTTTGAATGCTGGTGTGAATTTATCGCGTTTCCCGCTGTTTTGTGGTGTGGACGCCGATTCTATTTTGCAGCGTGACAGCTTGCTGCGTATTATCCGGCCTTTTCTGGAAGACCCGGACGCTATAGCCGCGGGAGGTACAGTACGTATCGCCAATGGCTGCCAGGTCAAAGATGGTTTGTTACTCAAAGCTGCCTTACCGAATAAACTGTTGCCGCAATTGCAAATAGTAGAGTATCTGCGCGGTTTCTTGTTTGGACGGTTAGGCTGGTCGTCTTTAAATGCCTTATTAATCATCAGTGGTGCTTTTGGTTTGTTTAAAAAAGATCTGGTGATTGAAGTGGGTGGTTACCGGCATAAAACCATAGGCGAAGATATGGAGCTGGTAGTGCGGATGCATAAACATATGCGACTGCAAAAACGAAAGTACCGCATTTATTTTATTCCTGACCCTGTCTGCTGGACTGAAGCACCGGAAGATTTAGCTACACTTGCGCAGCAGCGCGTGCGTTGGCAACGAGGTTTACTGGAAAGCTTAAGCGTTAATATGTCGTTATTATTCCATCCTAAATCCGGTGCTGTTGGCTGGCTGGCTTTTCCTTTTGCTTTGTTATTTGAGGCCCTGGGTCCGGCGCTGGAAGTCATGGGGTATTTATTTATGTTATTTACCTGGCTGGCCGGTTGGTTAGATCCGGCCGCTTTATTGGCCTTTTTAGTGGTGACTATAGGTTTTGGCATATTGATTTCTGTCGTGGCGCTGGTGCTGGAAGAAATGTCGTATCCGGTCTATCCGGGAGGGCGCAGCATCATGCGGTTATTTTTCATGGCGGTGCTGGAAAATTTTGGCTATCGCCAACTGAATTCCTGGTGGCGGTTAAAAGGCTTATGGCTTTGGGCGCGCAACAGCAAAAGCAGCTGGGGTACAATGAAACGTTCGGGCAAATGGCAAAACAGCAAATAAATCATGCAGGTGTAAACTGCTGCACCGATGTTGTGTGTTGTTGAAAACGCGCTAAGCAATTTGCACAAATGCAGCTGCTTTGATCCGGTGCCTGTGCCAAGAGTTCTGGCGGAAATTGCTGCGCCATACACCAACACTGGTTTTGTTCGGTTGTACCAGCTTTGCATAAATTGGTTTGCTGGCATAAAGGGCATAATTGCTCTGACATAAAAACCTCGGTCTGGACTGTGTTTTACTATACCTCAGCGTAGCTTCTCTGGCTGAAATCATTAAGTGTTCAGCGCTGATTTTTGGTATGCTCTTGGCCATTAAATTTCGCTGAGGAAGTGCAACGCATGAGCCAGATAGGAACCCCAGGCGCGGCCAACGCCACTAAAGTACTGCTATTGGGCAGCGGTGAGCTGGGCAAAGAAGTATGTATAGAACTCAAACGTCTTGGTTGCGAAGTGATAGCTGTCGACCGCTACGCCAATGCGCCTGCCATGCAGGTGGCGGACCGTTGTTACGTCATCTCCATGCTGGACGGGGCGGCTTTGCGTCAAATCGTGATCAAAGAAAAACCTGCTTTGATAGTGCCAGAGCTGGAAGCCATAGCCACCAGCACCCTGGTAGAGCTGGAGCAGCAGGGTTTTACCGTGATCCCAAGCGCTAAAGCCGCCAACTTAACCATGAACCGCGAAGGCATCCGCCGTTTAGCGGCAGAAGAGTTACAACTTCCTACTTCGCCTTTCCGTTTTGCCGATGACAAAGCCAGCTATTTAGCCGCTGTGGCGCATATTGGTTACCCTTGTGTGGTGAAACCTATTATGTCGTCCTCCGGCAAAGGCCAGTCTGTGCTGAAATCCGATGCCGATTTAGAAGCCGCCTGGGCTTATGCTCAGGAAGGTGGTCGAGCTGGTAAAGGCCGGGTGATAGTCGAAGGTTTTATCGACTTCGATTACGAAATCACGTTATTAACAGTGCGCTCTGTGTGCGGCACTCAGTACTGCGAACCAGTCGGCCATAGGCAGGAAAAAGGCGATTACCGCGAATCATGGCAGCCTCAGGCCATGTCAGCTGCAGCTTTAGAAAAAGCCCAGTATTACGCAGCTAAAGTAACTGAAGCTTTGGGTGGTTTTGGATTGTTTGGCGTCGAGCTTTTTGTAAAAGGCGACGAAGTCTGGTTTAGCGAAGTATCACCCCGGCCACACGACACCGGCATGGTGACCATGATTTCACAAAACTACTCTGAATTTGCTTTGCATGCCCGTGCCATTTTAGGTTTGCCTATTCCGCTGATTCGCCAATACGGCGCTGCCGCTTCAGCTGTCTTACTGGTACCGGGTAACTCGCAGCACATCAGTTATGGCAACTTAGCTCAGGCGTTAATGCAACCCGACACCGACCTGCGGCTGTTTGGTAAACCCGAAGTGCAAGGCGAGCGCCGTATGGGGGTGGCTTTGGCTTTAGGCGACAATGTCGAACAGGCCAAACAAAAAGCGCTGGATGTGATTGCCAAAATTAAGGTGGAAGTGCTTTAGGTTGTTTCACCCGGCGATTCATTTTTGATGTTTGAGAACAAGGGCCTGCGGGCCCTTTTGTCTTTTCTAAGATGCCCACTGCTGTCACTGCTTTTTACTGCCCACAGCAGTAAAAAAAGTGAAAACCTGTCAGAACTGCCAGTTCATTCAATAAAAATACTCAGGTAAGGTTAGTTGTCAGTCGCTGAATGTACCGATAAAAAACAGCTCCGTGTTATCTAACTAAGCAGGCCAGCACCAACAGCATTGCTGTGCAGCGGTAATGGCACAATGCCATGCTCTCATCCGCATATTTGGCTTTTATCGGGCATGTTGTTCTGGGGGAGCCCGCCTCGTCCATAACTGCTGGTGGTTTGGCATCAGCCTTAGGTGTTGAAGCTGGTATTGGTGCTATTGTAGGTGGCGCAGCAGCTGTTTTTTCAAAGAAGTAGTAGCTATTTTCTTAGAATAAGTTATGACCTTGGGGGGGGATTACACCCTCAATATCAAAAAGGTGATGAAATGTATTTGGCAACGAGGACTGCGACATTTTTCTCTCTGCTATTTTTTTTAATTTTTGGTGGATATTTTTCACTAATGAAAAGTTGTGCCGTCCAGCTTTATTGTGCAGATTTTCAAGTCAAGGAGCTCCTTTTTGGACTGTCTCTTATCGGACTGTCTGCCGCAGCACTTTATAACTTTAGAGCTCGTGAGCTTTTGTCAACATGCATTTTTTGTCTGCTTATTCTCTATATGATTACTATTTTTTATCTGATGAGATTTAATATGGAGTCGAGCATGACTCTGTATGATGCTATCCCTTTGTTAGGTGCGTTTTCAGTTTTTTACTTTGTTATCACCTCAGCAAGGTCAAAGTTTAAATAATATGATTTACGAATCCGAAGCTGCTGAATACACATTATCGGTCTAAAAGTGCGCAAAGTATTTATTATAGAAAATCAATAAGTGAGAGTTATCAAATGGTAAAACAATCCGCTAACCGATATGCAGCTATTTTGGTGCTTTCTCTGTTGTTGACATTTTTTTTGTCTTTGTGATCCCATTATATTTATTTGATGCATACCATAAATTTGGATTTTTTTATGTGGTTTTTTCTGCTATTACAGCGCCTGTAGTTGCAAGATGTGTTTTTATTTACTGTTCAGCTAAGTTCAATATCGGCAGTTAAGGTATAGCGTTACTTTACTGAATCTTCTTTTCTGCGATGCCCACTCCTGTCATTGCCTTTTTACTGCCAACAGCAGCAAAAAAATTCCGAAAACCTGTCAGAACTGCCAGTTCATTCAATAAAAATATTCAGGTAAGGTTGGTAGGTTTCTGGGGCGGATTCGGATTTGGTGCCCCTGCAGGATTTTCCGGAGGTATGGCTGTAGGAGGTGCTTTGGGTACTATTGCTGGTGCCTATTTTTGCTACCCGTAATATAAAGGGATTTTCAATGCGCAATAGCTGCATTTGTAGCTCTTGACATTAGAGGTGTAATTATATGGCTAGATTCTTTTGCTTTAACCTTTTTTATACACTGCTTGCATGTTTTCCGGTTTTTTCTTTTTTTTATGATTATTTGACAATAAATTTATATCTTTACGGTTTTTTTATTTTTTGCTCTGTTTTTTTCTTTTGCTGGATACGTGGAAGAAAATCGATCGAAGTTAAAGAAGGTGTATTGTATGTAAACAATTATCCATTTTATAGGAGGTTTCAGCTAGTTGATGTTGATCATGTAACCGTCAATGGCAATTGGGTTTTTATACAACTGAAATCTGGAGCTGTTGTGAAAGTAAATTTCTTTTTTGATCCTACAGCCTCTATAGATGAAAGCGTAGTTAGCAAGCTTCGGACACAATAATGTTGGAAAATTAGGGACAAAATGTTCTGCCAATCCGAAGCCGCTGAATGTGGTTTAGCCTGTGTGGCTATGGTGGCCAATTCTTATGGCCATCAACTTGATCTGACCACCTTGCGTAATCGCTATAGCGTATCGCTAAAAGGCGCTAACTTGCAGCAGTTAATGCAACTTGCGGGTCAAGGATTAGGGATGAAAGCTGGTTCCGGTTTTGGACCTTGGGGTGCTCTCGGTGGTGCGGCTGCAGGTTGTCTTATTGGGGTCGGCTTATATTATCTATAAATATGAGATAAAACAGGGGTAATTCCCTGTTTTTACTTAGAGGAGTTTAATTTTGGATACATCAAGAAATTTTGATATGCAGGATGTGAGGAGCTTATCAGTATGGCGTTTTGCTTTGAAGCATGGAGTTTTTAGACTCGGTGGTGAGGCCGTTCTAGCTATCTGGCTAGTGATACTGTTTCGCAAGACAGAGTTGACGGAGATGGAGTTTACCGTTCCTCTGGTTGTTGGTCCTTTGATTTGTTTTCTGTATGCCGCATTGGTGTGGTTTATTAAGCGTCGCCGACCACAATTTGAAGAGCATTGATGACACCAACTTGAGCTGACGTACTTTACGTAACCGCTTTTGGTCGTGTTGGCCTCTTAGCTTGTGATTTGTTGATGCGGGCTCACGCAAACTTTAGGCTGTTGGCTGCTACTGCATTCAGGTTCAGTAATGAGTCAGCAAGGAGACCAACAGCTGCTGATAGTTCTCTTAGTTTGCAGCAAAAGCATGGAGGATAATTAAATGGTAAAACAGTCCAATAATCGATATTTAGCCGTTTTTCTATTTTCTCTGTTACTGACATTTTTTCTTGTCTTTTTAGCCCCTGTTTTTTTATTTGATGCGCACAATCGATTTGAACCTTTTTATATGGTTTTTTCTGCTATTACAGCGGTGCAACTTGTGGCGCTGCTGACGTTGCAAAAGATTTTATGGTTGGTGTATTTGCTTTTGCTGGTGGAGTCATAGGTGGTGCAACTAGTTTTGGGATAGGTAGTGTTGCGGGTGGTTTTGTTGGTGCAATGGCCGGTTCCGGAGCATGGCAAGCTAGTAAACAAGAAATTATCTCTACACTTTGTCATGTTTAAATTTGATGTTAGATGGGATGGAAAACCATCCCTCTTTTGATCTCTGGGGTTTTTTATGCGCTTTATTTTAAATACATTAATGTTGTTTTTTATCATTCAGTTAGGGAAATATTTGGCGGCATATATTGGACAGGAAACTGTGCAATACACATTACCAGGAGTAAGCATCCATATTGCGTTTTCGTTAGTATTTGCGGGTGTTATGGAATATAGGCGTCGGAGTCCGAATAATTCTAAGGAATGACAAAGCCCACCTGTTTGATTGGCGTTCATCTTTGAAAAAAGAGAGTAAAAAATGGCATCTAAAGGTATTCGACACGCAAAACAACTGATTTTTTGGGGATTATCCGGTGGTTTTATAGGAGCCTTACTCGACTGGTATTATCAGATGTTCCCTCTGTTTTTTGGTGTTGGCTTGCTTGGCTTTGAATTGGTTTATTATTTCTATTTGAGAATAAAATATAGGAAAAACCCTCGGGATATTTAGGGTCTCATGGCCTATTCGGTAATCATCCCACTGATTTGACGCATAGAGGGCAAAACTCAGTGTTGTGCCGCTTTAGCCTCTGAACTCTTCCAGCTTCGGGTACTGCTTCAACACATCACAGGCTCTTAGCATGGCATCACCAAATAAGGCCGGATGAAAATCACCGTTTTGGCAGTAGTCGCGGCGAAATTGCAGCAGGCTGTTGATGTCCTGCGCTGCTTTGGCTAAAGCCTCTTGTTGGCCTGTACCGTAATCCTGACCTATCGCATAAAAAGCCTTCTGAATTTTGCGGGTGATTACTGAATCCGACTGAACTCCAGGCAATGAAATATGTTCAGCCAGCCAGTCCAGCACGGGTTCTGAGTAAGGCAGAATTCGTGGGTGGTCATAAAAAGTCAGGGTGCTGAGAATCAGCAAACATAACAGCAAAAAATTGCGCATCACCTGTTACCTCAGCTGCGACTTGATTGGTTATCACACAGTGTGTCCGGCCTGCCACTGTCAACCAGACAGTCAGAACTGCCTTGGGTGTCAACCAGGTTGACAGAATAAAACTGAGCGTAAGATTAAAATTCAATATGGATCAGAGTGTTATATACTATAGACCTTTGGTTCAATTATTGCAGACAGTTGATTGGGTTAAAACACAAAGCAGTCAGGATAAGCCGCCAGCTGGAGCAAATTACCGATCGCTGACAGGTAAGTTGCTTTAGGTTTCGTCAGAACAAGGCTTGGTTTGTCCTGCATCAACAAGCTGCAATAAACAGCCTGCTACACTGAGTATCAGAGAGCAGCACGAGGTATGGGCGTGGATAATAAGATAGATATCAAAAATATTCCGGTTGAGGTGCACAAACCCGATCCGGACAAAAAAGCCAAATACAACCCAAGAGATCGCATCTATGTGCGTGCGGTGAAGGGTTTGCATCAAACCTTAAGGCGTAATATTGGCTTTATATTTATGGCGGCTTTTATGCTGTTACCCTGGCTGCAATTTAACGGCCAGCAAGCCATTTTGCTCGATATAGTCGAGCAGAAGTTTTACATCTTCGGTATGACCTTATGGCCGCAGGATTTCACTATTCTGGCCTGGATTTTTGTGATTGGCGCTTTTGCCTTGTTTTTTGTCACCACCTTTTACGGCCGGGTTTGGTGTGGTTATTTATGCCCACAAACCGTCTGGACTTTTATTTTTATGTGGTTTGAAGAGAAACTCCAGGGTACCCGTAATCAGCGTATGAAGCTGGATCAGGAACCCTGGAGCTTCAATAAGCTATGGAGAAAAGGCCTGACTCATTTCAGCTGGCTGGCCTTTTCTGTGCTTACCGCGCTGATTTTTGTTGGTTATTTTACTCCTGTCGATCAGCTGTTTATTCAGTTTTTTACCTTCGAAGCCAGCTTCTGGGCTGCAGTATCGGTCTGGTTTTTTGCCTTCTGTACCTACGGTAACGCCGGTTGGATGCGCGAAATTATGTGTACTCATATTTGCCCTTATGCGCGCTTCCAGTCGGCCATGTTTGATAAAGACACTTTCACTGTGACTTACGATGCCAAGCGCGGTGAGAATCGTGGCCCACGCGCCCGTAAAGATACAGACTACAAAGCCAAAGGTTTAGGCGATTGTATCGACTGTAATTTATGTGTGCATGTTTGTCCTACCGGCATCGACATTCGCAATGGTCTGCAGTACGAGTGCATTAACTGTGGCGCTTGTATAGACGCCTGCGACGATACTATGGATAAAATGGGGTATGCCAAAGGCTTAATCAGCTACACCACAGAACATAGTCTGGAAGGTAAAACTACCAAAGTGGTGCGGGGTAAATTAGTCGGCTACTTTATGGTGCTGGTGGCTGTATGTGCTGCCTTTGCCTGGACCTTAGTCGTGCGTAAGCCTGTGGTGATGGACATAGTGCGTGACCGCGGCGCTTTGTACCGTGAAACCGACGAAGGGCTAATTGAAAACACCTACACTTTAAAGGTGATTAACAAGTCGCAATTGGAGCAAACCTATCAGTTGTCGGTACAAGGTTTAGACGAAGCACAGTGGCTTGGCGAGAAAGAGTTGACCTTAAAAGGCGGGGAAACTGCGAATTTGCCGATCAGTTTATCGCTGGATCCTGTGGATGCAAAAAGACCTGTACTGGAAATTGAGTTTGTACTGCAGGACAGCGACGAACCGGATATCCGCTTAACTCAGGGCAGCAAGTTCTTTTCCGCCCGTTAAATCTGTAAAAGCGTTAGACTAGGGAGCTTCGGCTCCCTATTTTTTTAGGGCGATGGGCTGCACTGATCAAACGGAATTCCATGAGCACTTTTGATTTTTCTACCTTAAGTCCGGATTTAATGCTGGATGCCTTGTTTCATTATGGCTTTGATGTCAGCTCTGGTTTATTGCAACTGAACAGCTTTGAAAACAGAGTCTGCCAGTTTAGAGACGATGATCGCAAAAGCTGGGTGGTGAAGTTTTACCGACCGGAACGCTGGAGCTTAGAGCAACTGAACGAAGAGCATCAGTTTGTGCGTGAACTGGCAGAGATTGAAGTGCCGGTGGCCGAAGCCGTTGAGCGGGATGGCCAGCAAGTCTTATCCTTCGGTGGCTTTTATTTATCCGTATTCCCAAGCCGGGGTGGGCGCACTTTAGAGCCTGACAACGAAAATCAGCTGCTGCAGCTGGGGCGTTTTTTAGGCATGGTGCATCAGGTGGGCGCTGCCCGGCCTTTTCTGCACAGACCTAGCATCAACCATCAAACGTTTTTACTGGATAGTCAGCAAAGCTTGTTGCAGTCGGGCCTTATTCCCCCCTCGTTAGAAAAAGATTATCAGGCCATGATGCAACAATTGTGCGACAAGGTCGGTCCTTTGTATAAGCCAGAAAAAATCCGGCGGGTGCATGGCGATTGTCATATAGGCAATTTGCTGTGGCATGATGACAGGCCTTTGCTTTTGGACTTTGATGACAGCCGCAATGGACCTGCAGTGCAGGACTTGTGGTTATTGCTCAATGGTGATCGGCTAGAGCAAACTTATCAGTTGTCGTTATTGCTGGAAGAGTATGAACAGTACTGCGATTTTGACCATAAAGAGCTGCGTTTAATAGAACCGCTGCGGGCTATGCGTATCTTGTCTTATATGGCCTGGATAGCAAAAAGGTGGAGCGATCCGGCTTTTCCGAAGAACTTTCCATGGTTCAGTACGGACCAATACTGGCAGCAACAAGTGCGGGCGCTGGATGAACAGCTGAAATTCTGTGACCAGAGCCCACTTTCTCTGATGCCTCAGTGGTAAGTTTTTGTTAGAGTAGTGACAGTTTTATTCCAAGGAACATTCGAATAATGAAAAAGTTAACAGCGTTGTTAGTAGGTGCATTGTTATTGCCATTGGCAGCTTTTGCTGCTCAGTTTGAAGAAGGTAAACACTACGAAGTCGTTTCAGAACAAGCCACAGCTAAGCCTGAAGTGAAGGAATATTTCTCTTTTTATTGCCCTGCCTGTTTTGGTTTTGAGCCCAAAGTACAGGCTTTAGCAAAGCAGTTGCCCGCTGGTGCTGAGCTGAAAAAAGTCCATGTCGACTTTTTACAGCATGCATCTGAGGAAATTCAGGTCACTTTAGCCAAAGCTTATCTGGTGGCAAAAAACCTGGGTAAAGGCGATCAGGTGGCCAGTGCTTTTTTTAATCATATCCATGTTGACCGCAAAACCTTTGCCAATGATGACGACATCAAAGCTGTGGTTGTGGCTCAGGGTATTGACGCAGACACTTATGATAAAGCCATCAAAAGTTTTACTGTTGCCGGTGGTGCCAAGCAAATGAAAAAAGAGCAGGATGCCTTGTCGTCGCGTCGAGTACTAACTGGTGTACCCACTTTTATTATCAATGGTAAATACAAAATCCTGAACCAGGGCCTGAGCCGTGAAAATCAGGATGAAGAATTTAAGCAGTTAGTGAATTTTTTACTGACTCAATCTTAATCAAAAGGCATTTTTTATGTTGAAACAATTATTAGCCGCTTTGGCATTTGCCCCTGTACTGGCCTTCGCTTCTGCTGCTTCTCCTGTCAGTTTTCAGGAAGGAGTGCATTACGAAGTCGTCGCAGAAAAAGCGACAGCTAAACCTGAAGTGCTGGAGTTTTTTTCCTTTTATTGCCCACATTGCAAAGCTTTTGAGCCTTTTGCTCAAAACCTGGATAAAAGTCTGCCAAAAGGTGTCAGTCTGACTAAACATCATGTCGACTTTTTACAGGTGGCTCCACCAGAGTTACAGCAGTCTTTAGCTAAGGCTTATGTAGTGGCAAAAAATGCCGGTCAGGGCGATCGTATTGCCGATGTGATTTTTGATTATTTGCATAATCAGCGCGCCAGCTTCAGCAACGAACAGGATATTCGTAACTTATTGGTTGTAAACGATATTCCTGCCATGTTATTTGATTCAGGTATGGTCAGTCAGGCTGTGAATGATGAAGTTGCAGCTATGAAAAAGAGTCAGGATCACTACTCTGAAGCCAAAGTGCTCAGAGGTGTGCCTACTTTACTGGTGAACGGCAAATATCTGGTGAAGTTTTCTGGTTTAAGCCAAGAGAATTTCCAGCAGGATTTAGATGCGCTGGTGGCTTTTTTGCTAGCGAAAAAAGACTAATCAGTCTTTATCAATCTGCTCAGAAAAAGGACCGGCGTTGTGAAAACAGGCCGGTTTTTTCTTTTTACCGTTAAGTAATGAATTGTTGCGAACCATTCGCAATTAAAATGGTCTAGATGATATCAATTCTCAATTGGGATGCATCTATGGAACACTGGCAACAGATTATTGCACAAGGTAATCAGGCTTTTACACAAAGGCAGTTAACTATAGCTGAGAGCTTATATCGCCAGGCTATTTCAGATGTCTGGCCTGTCTGGTATCACTGTGCTTTTGTCTGTTGTCCTCCGGAATTGAGTCGTGAAGAAGCCTCGTTACCGACTTTTTGTCTATCCATTTCAATTCAGAATCTGGCTGAAACTTATGCACAAGAGCAACGCTGGCGGCGCTGTCAGACTACATTAAGGCATGGTTTAAATTGGTTTGAGCAGATGCTACAGCGTTTGGATGGCGATCATCCTGCTAGTATCGCGGTATTGCAGGAGTCGGCCAAACTCAGAGCCGAATATCAGGCGGCTTGTAAAAGATATAAGCAATGGCAACTATCCCGTGCTGTGCCCAAAGGGTCTTATCTGCATTAACGACTCTGTACTTCTGGCCAGAAAGGGGATTTCAAAGTAAAAACCACTTTCCTTGCTGCAGCTGCAGACTCTGCAGCTTTTGTTCTTCTTCACCATTGTGGTAATGCAATCTGGTAAATTCGACTTTATCCGGACTGACCCAACGCACATCCAGTGGGTTCCAGGGTTGTATTCTGTTGTCATCACCACTCAATACCAGTTCGGCCTGCAGTTTGTGATTGCGGATCCGATAAATGACCAGCAGATTGGCATTTTCTTTATCGGAATGAGCTTCGGAATACACCAGTAAACGTTGATTGTCCGGCGACAGCAGCGGGAAGCCGTTGATCTGAGTTTGTAAGCCCGTTTGGGTATTCACCAGATAGACACTGCGGCCACGATATTCAAATACCCATACCACAGCCAGGTGCACAGCTTGCAAGTAGGACACCAAATAGGGCTGGGTATCTTCATCTGTTTTCTCATGAAAAATAGGGAATGCTAAAGCTGCTGCCTGAGTTTGCAAATGCAAAAAGTTACTGTTGCGTTGCACCCGAAAGGGGACTGTAGCCATCAACTCCTCTTCCAGTTGCTCTGCACAAGAGCGCTCTAGCTCTATTTCAAACTCACAAGCTATTGCAGTCGTCGCAATAGAGCTGCAAAACAACCAAAATAGGGACGAGAACGCTGCTTTTTGCAGTAAGCTGATGCTATACATCAGAAGTTTTCCTTTGTTAAGTAGGAGCTTCATTCATTAATGTGGCTCAGTTTAGGGAATTTTGCACTTCAGTCATGACTATTTCACGTGAAAAGGCTAAAAACTAAGTCCAGTCGACATTTCCAGGAGCGGATATATGGCAAAGCAACTAAAAACAGTATTGATCACAGGAGCTAACCGCGGCATTGGTTTTGCGATAGCAAAAACATTAGTACAGCAAGGTGGCTTTCGTGTGCTGCTGGCAGCCCGTCAGCAAAAAGATGCAGAAGAGGCAGCAGCTTTGTTAGGTGCGGGTATAGCACTTCGGCTTGATTTAACGGATCCCTTGCTGGTTGAACAAAAGGCGCTGCAAATAGAACGGCAGTATGGTCCTGTTGATGTGTTAATCAACAACGCAGCAGTGTTGCACTCTTCTGAATTACAGCACACTCAGGCGGAAGATTTACTGCTCAGTTTATCAGTCAATACAGTAGCGCCTTTTATGCTCTGCAAGGTATTTGGTCATTTGATGAAACAACGGGGTTATGGCCGTATTGTAAATGTGTCATCCAGTTGGGGAAATTTCTCTGAAGGTTTGGAAGGCCCTGCCTGCTATGCCATCAGTAAGGCTGCACTGAATGCTGTGACGGTCAGTTGTGCGCGCGAGCTGATGCCAGAGGTGAAGGTCAACGCGGCCTGCCCTGGCTGGGTTCGTACCCGAATGGGCGGTGATGCGGCAGATTTGAGTCCTGAACAAGGTGCGGAAACTCCTGTTTGGCTAGCCACGTTAGATGAGGATGGCCCAACAGGAGCATTTTTCCGCAATAAAACTCAGTTGGAGTGGTAGTGCTGTTTAGAAATCCTGCACTGTAGGACGCAGAACTATCTCGTTGATATCAACGTCTGCAGGTTGAGCTATCGCGTAAGCTACGGCTTTGGCTACTGAATCAGCCGGAATAGCGATTTGGTAGAAGTTGCCAACAAATTCAGCGCTTTGCTGATGGCTACTACCGTGTTTTAGTTCAGAATCTACAGCGCCGGGCAAAATAGTCGTAGTGCGGATAGAACCTCCTACTTCATGGCGCAAGCCTTCACTGATCGCCCTGACTGCAAATTTAGTTCCGCTGTACACAGTGCCACCTGGACTGAACACTTTAATGCCCGCAACTGAAGAGATATTAATAAAATGACCTGATTTTTGGTGCTCAAATATCGGCAAGGCAGCGGCTATACCATATAAAACCCCTTTGATATTGATGTCGATCATCCGGTCCCATTCATCGGTTTTTAATTCACTGATAGGGGCAATAGACATTAAGCCGGCATTATTGATCATGACATCCACCTGACCAAAACGGCTCACCGCTAACTGCACCAGGGCGCTGACTTCACTGGCTTTCGTTACATCTGTGACCAGATAAGTCGCTTGTCCGCCTTTGGCTTCAATAGTGGCTACTATCTGTTGCAGCTTGTCTTCCCGCCGGGCTCCTAACACTACATGAGCGCCCAGACTGGCCAGATGATAAGCCGTAGCCTCACCCAAACCACTGCTCGCGCCTGTGATCACTACTGTTTTTCCTGAAATATTCTGACTCATGATGCTGTCCTCAGTTGAGCTATACAAAATTGATTTCGACAACAACAGTATGAAGGGATAGACAAATCCAAAAAATGGAAATATTTTGATTTTATAATTCCTAATTACGGAATAGTGGATGCTGAATAAAGTTGAATTATTGCGAATTTTTTGTACTGCGGCAGAGAGCGATAGTTTTAAGGCCGCAGCTGTACGACTTGGTATTTCACCTCAGGCTGTGACCCGGGCTGTACAGCAACTGGAGCAAAGTACCGGCGAAGTCTTGTTTCATCGTAGCACCCGCCATATCCGGTTGACTCGTTTCGCTGAAGGTTTTGCTGTTCAGGCGAAAAATAGCCTGCAGCAATTGGATGCTTTATTTCAGCAGCATCAGGCGGTTCCCACTCATCTTATTGCCGGCCTGGTGCGGGTCGCTGCTCCAAGAGTAATTCGCCCCTTACTGATGCCAGTGTTAAGTGCTCTGGTTCAGCAACATCCTGCTTTACAGCTTGATCTGCGCTTGTCCGATCAAATTGCTGATGTGGTGGATGAGCAAATTGATGTAGGAGTGCGGATTGGGCAAATACGGGATAATGGATTTATTGCCCGGAAAGTCTCGTCTGTAGGCCTGTTCCTGACAGCGAGTCCGTTGTTGTTGGCAAAGCACCCCAGCCCGCAGAGTCTGGAGCAACTGGCTGAACTGCCGACCACAGCCTTGATGGATAAAGCCACAGGTCGGGCTTGGCATTGGTATTTTAAAGAGGGTCAACTATGGTCGCCCAAAAAAATCAGTTTTGTGGCGGATGATTCTGAAACGGAAGCTGATGCGACTCTGGCTGGTCTGGGTATCTCCCAGCTGGCATCATGTATGGCTATCCCGCATTTGCGCTCTGGCGCTTTAGTTCGACTTCTACCTGAACTTGACCCAGACCCCTGGCCTTTGTCTGTCTACAGACCACAACGTGGTCCTGTGCCGGATCGTGTCAGACTGGTGTTTGACAGGCTGATTTCGGCACTAAGTGACCCAACTATATGCCCTGAATCGCCTTAATCTGAATGTTAGAGTGGGCTTGTGCTATGCACAGACACACTACAGGTACGGGTCGAGGGCTGAACTGATTTGGTCGCTTAAATTCTTCAATTTAACCAATTTTAGCTTGTTGTTCATGCCGGCTTTAGCCACTCTTGGCAGCATTACAATAAAAAGGAAAGCCCCTATGAAAACACTTATGACCAGTATTGCCACTGTGCTGTTGTCTTATTCAGCCGTTGCCGCAGTCCCTTCCATTGAAATGAATCAGAAAGCAGAGCTTGATTCCGACACTCTGGTGTTGCTGGTCAGTCCGGAACAACTGGCGCAGTCTTCCTCAGCAGTGCTGCAGCATCAGGCTGTCAAACACGCGATTAAAACCACAGGCTTTGCAGCGAATAAAGCCGCTCAGCTGGATATTCTGGCTGAAGTTGCGGGTTACAACAGAGTGATGCTGTTAGGCACAGGTGAGCCTGCACAACTGACTGCAGCAAGCAGCAATAATCTTGGGGCAGATATTGCCGCCTGGGTCAAAAAAGATAAAGCCCGCTCTGTGACTATAGATACTGCAGCGCTGCAATCGGCGTCAGGCAATGCCGACTTTGCAGCACAACTGGCGCATGGTATTGAGTTGCGCTCTTACAGTTTTGATCGCTATTTCAGTAAAAAAGCCGCAGACGAAGTGAAGAAGCTGGAAATTCTGGTGACAGATGAACAAACTGCAGAGCGTCAGTTCAGTAAGTTACAGGCTGTCACTCAGGGGGTATTTTTAGCCCGCGATTTGGTGAATGAACCTGCTGCAGCATTAACACCTGATACTTTTGCAGCACATGCAAAGGCTTTGGAAAAGTACGGGGTAAAAGTCCGGGTACTGGATGTACCTGCGATGGAAAAACTGGGGATGGGCGCTCTTTTAGCCGTAGGTAAAGGTAGTAACAGACCGCCGCGTTTAGTGGTGGCGCAGTGGCAGGGCAGCGATCAAAAGCCGCTGGCTATTGTTGGTAAAGGTATTACCTTTGATACCGGCGGTTACAACCTGAAAACAGATTCTGAATCTATAGTCCGTATGACCAGCGATATGGCGGGTGCAGCAGCTGCTTTGGGTACAGTCAAAGCATTAGCCTTACAAAAAGCTCCGGTCAATGTGGTGGCTGTGATGGCGATGGCTGAAAATATGGTATCGGACAAAGCCATGCTGCCTGGCGACGTGCTCAAATCAGCAGCAGGCTTAACCATTCAGGTCACCAACACCGATGCGGAAGGCCGTTTAGTACTGGCCGATGCGCTTTGGTATGCCAATAAAGAATTTCAGCCGCGCGCTATGGTCGATATTGCAACTTTAACAGGATCCAAAGTAGGTGCTGTGGGGGCTTACTATGCCGGTTTATTCTCGGAGCAGCAGCAACTGGTGGATCAACTGACCTTAGCGGGCGAAAAAGTCAATGAACCGCTGTGGCGTTTACCTTTGGGTCCACAATTTGCGGATGAACTCAAAAGCGACATTGCCGATCTGAAAAACACCGGCAGCAGCACTGGTGCATCAACCGCAGCCTGGTTTTTAAAACAATTTACCGCTGAAACACCATGGGCTCACCTGGATATAGCAGGGAATGCGTTAAGCAGAGCAGACAAAGAGGTCAATACCAAAGGTGCTACCGGTTATGGTGTGCGCTTGCTGACCGAATGGGCTTTGCAACAACCCTGAAGCTATTCCCAATAAAGAGTTTTTTGGACTATCAGACGGGCGGGTGCAACACCCGCCCCTATGCCCCGGTAGGCTGCAGCTGAGGCAGAAGCCCAGCCAGCTGCGTTTGATGACTGATCCCCGCTTTGTTATTGCCGTACACTAAAAATATCCTGACATACAGCGACAGAAATGATCTGATGACTTTGTTTTGGCGACTATTTTTCTCAATTCTATTCTTGCTCTTTTTCACTGGCCCTGCTCAGGCGCACAGTAGTGGCTGGGTTAAAGCCAGTCATTTAAAGGCAGAGTTGGTCAGTGATCATCAGGACGTGCGGCCCGGTCAACGCTTTAAACTTGCGCTGCATTTTATTCCGGATGAGCACTGGCATACCTACTGGCAGAACCCCGGAGATTCAGGTTTAGCCACCAGTATTGACTGGACTTTGCCGGACGGTGTTGAGGCAGGAGCCATTCAGTGGCCTGCTCCTATGGCGATTTCGGTGCCGCCATTGGTGAACTACGGTTTTGAAGGCCCAACTATTTTAGTCTCAGAGCTCAGCATTCCCGTCGATTTCAAAGGCTCGCAACTGCAGATCAAAGCCAAAGTCGACTGGCTGGTGTGCAAAGAGATTTGTATTCCGGCTGACGCCAGTTTTGAGCTGAACTTGCCCGTGACCCAAACTGCGGTGCTGGCGACTGACTATCTGAAGCTGTTTGAGAAAGCCAGCCAGCAACAGCCCAAAGCTGTGCCGCTACGCGGGCGTTATGATGTGCAGAATCAACAGTTCTCTGCGGCAGTGCCTATGCCTGAGGATTTAAAAGTTTCTGCTTTTTTTGTCGCGGCCGCTGAATTGGTGGATCACGCCGCACCACAACAAATTGACTGGGTTGACGGTGAATTGTTGTTACGTCAGCAACAGAATACTTATTTTAATCAGGCTCCCGAGCTGTTTGATTTGGTGTTAAATACGGCGGCAGGGCCTGTATTGCTGCAACTTCAGCATGAAAGTGCGCCACGGATTTCTGAAGTTACATTGGCTGGTTTCAGCCTGTTGGATTGGTTGGGAATGCTGCTGTTGGCTGCTTTGGGTGGCTTGATCCTGAATCTGATGCCCTGCGTATTTCCTGTGCTGTCGTTAAAAGCTTTGAGTCTGGTCAACGGCCAGCAGTCGGCACAACACACCAAAACAGAAGCTTTGTGGTACAGCGCCGGTGTAGTGCTTAGTTTTGTGCTGTTAGCGGCCATGCTGTTACTGCTCAGATCCGCAGGTGAGGCTGTGGGCTGGGGATTTCAGTTGCAAAACCCACTGGTTGTAGGGTTGCTGGCCTACTTGCTGTTTGTGCTGGCGTTAAGTTTGTCTGGTGTGGTTCAACTGGGGCTGGGTTTGATGAACTCAGGTCAACAACTGACAGAAAAGCCCGGAGCCAAAGCATCGTTTTTTACCGGAGTATTAGCCGTAGTTGTCGCCAGCCCTTGCACAGCGCCTTTTATGGGTACGGCTTTAGGCTATGCCGCTACGCAGCCCGCCTTGGCGGCTTTGGCTATTTTTGCCGCTTTGGGTTTTGGTATGGCTGTACCTTTTCTGTTGTTAGCCTGGTGGCCGGGTTTTGCGGCTCTGTTACCTAAACCCGGACTCTGGATGGAAAAGCTAAAACAATGGCTGGCTTATCCGTTGTATTTAAGCGCGGTTTGGCTGCTTTGGGTTTATGGTCGTCAGCAAGGTATAGACGCTTTAGCCTTGGCCTTAGTAGGGCTGGTGTTAGTGGCTGCAGCTTGTTGGTTATGGGGACTGCTTCAACTGCAACAGGCAGGCAAGGCCAGTGCAGTGATGGCTGTGCTGCTATTTGCCGGTGCAGTGGCTTTGTTGTGGTATCCGCAGCCTGCAGCGCAGCAATCAGCAAAAACCGATCACGCTGAAGTCTGGTCGGAACAACGCTTAAAACAACTACTGCAGGATGGAAAGCCGGTATTGGTCAATATGACAGCCGACTGGTGTATTACCTGTTTAGTCAATGAACGGGTGGCTCTGGATACCGATAGCAGTAAAGCCGCTATGGCGCTGTATAACCTGACGTATTTAAAGGGCGACTGGACCAATAAAGACCCAGCCATCAGTGCCTATTTACGCCAGTTTCAGCGCGACGGGGTGCCTTTGTACGTGTTGTATTGGCCGGGGCAACCGCCAGAAGTGCTACCACAAATTTTAACGCCGGATTCATTACGTCAGGCGTTAGAGCAATTGAGCAGTAAACAACCCTTAATTACTAATCAATAGTCACAGGAGTTAACCCATGAAACTCAAACTTGCTTTAGGTTTATCCGCTTTATTTTTCGCAGGCTCTTTGTTTGCCGCCCCACAAGTAGGCCAGGTAGCGCCCGCTTTTACCCTGACCGACAGTAAAGGACAAAGCCACTCACTGGCTGATTTTGCTGGCAAAACAGTAGTACTGGAATGGACCAATCACGAATGTCCTTTTGTGGTGAAACACTACAGCGGCAATATGCAAGCTTTGCAAAAACAATTTGGTACAGACGATGTAGTGTGGCTGACGGTGATTTCATCAGCCCCGGGTAAACAAGGTCATGTCAGTGGCGCCAAAGCTGATGAGCTGACCTCAAGCCGCAATGCGATGCCGGATGCTGTGCTGTTTGACGAAACCGGAGTCACAGGCAAAGCCTATGATGCCAAAACCACTCCGCATATGTATGTGATTGATAAAAAAGGCGTATTGCAATATATGGGCGGTATCGACAGCATTCCGTCTGCTAAAGTGGATGACATCGCCAAAGCCACACCGTATTTTTCTGATGCTTTAACTGCAGTGTTGGCGGGCAATCCGGCTAATCCGGCGGTGACTAAGCCTTATGGTTGCAGTATCAAATACTGAAACTTTCGCTTCCAACAAGCCGCCTTTCTCAGCGGCTCTTTCTTTGCCTTGATAAAAATCCTGATTTACTCTTTTACCCCTGCGTTAAACAAGGTATAAGTGCGCAATGAAAACTCCAAAACGCATTCAGCCGCTGATCGACGAAGGTCTGGTGGATGAAGTCCTCAGGCCACTGATGAGTGGTAAAGAAGCCTCTGTCTACGTAGTTCGCTGCGGGGACCATATTCGCTGCGCCAAAGTGTATAAAGACGCCAGTCAGCGCAGTTTCAAAAAGGCAGTGCAGTATCAGGAAGGTCGTAAAGTACGCAGCTCAAGACGGGCCAGAGCTATGGAAAAAGGCTCAAGTTATGGCCGTGAGCAGGCCGAAGAAAGCTGGCAAAACGCTGAAGTGGATGCTTTATACAAACTGGCTGACGCCGGGGTGCGGGTGCCGCAACCTTATGGCTGTTTTGATGGCATTTTGCTGATGGAGCTGATTTTAGATGAGGATGGTGATGTGGCCCCTCGTCTGAATGATATTCAACTGACAGCGGAACAAGCCCGCCGTGATCACAAAACTATGATGCAGCATATTTTACGTATGTTGGCCGTGGGTTTAGTGCATGGCGACTTATCCGAATTTAACGTACTGCAGGACCCACAAGGCCCTGTCATTATCGATTTACCCCAAGCCGTCGACGCTGCTGCCAACAATAATGCGCAGTGGATGCTGGAGCGGGATGTCAATAACATCACTCAATACTATGCTCAGTTTGCGCCCGAGCTTGCCGCTACCAAATATGCCAAAGAAATCTGGGCTTTGTTTGAAGCTGGTAATCTGAATCCAAATACAGAACTGACAGGTCAGTTTACCGAATCAGAACAAAAAGCTGATGTAGGCGCAGTGCTGGATGAAATCAATGCTGCTTTTGCCCAAATGCAGGAACGCAAAGAACGGCAACAAGCCGCCAATGAACAGGATTAACAGAACCTGATACTTTGGGTTCAGGAGCAAGACATGCTTGTAAAACAAAGTGAAAGTCTGGTTTTGCTGATTGATATGCAGGAAAAGCTGGCTCCGGCTATCGATCAAGGTAAAGAGGTTGAACAAGCTGCTGCCTGGGTGCTACAAATCGCTGTGCAACTGGATGTGCCTGTGCTGGCAACGGAGCAGTATCCACAAGGTTTAGGTGTCACTTTGCCCGCTTTGGCCGAGTTAGTGCCTGAAGATTGTGTGATGGAGAAAATCCATTTCAGTGCTTTGCGTGAACCTCTGATCGCTGAACGTCTAAAGCTAAGCGGCAAAACTCAGCTGGTGATCATAGGTACTGAAACTCATGTTTGTGTGTTGCAAACTGCGATGGATGCCTTAGCTGCAGGTTATCAGGTGTTTATCGTCGAAGAAGCTGTAGGCTCGCGTACCGAACAAAACCGTCAACTGGCGTTATTGCGTTTACAGCAGGCCGGTGCGCAAATTATCAGTAAAGAAATGCTGGCCTTTGAGTGGCTGGATAAAGCAGGCACAGATAACTTTCGTACTATCAGCAAAGGCTGGATCCGCTAAAGCGATGAGCCGGTGATGTTAAAACTGCTGACTCTTTCCCTCTGGCGTACAGTGGCCTGTATCACTTTACTCTTAGGTGTCATAGGTGTGGTAGTGCCTGGTTTACCCACAGTGCCTTTTTTGCTGCTCTCCGCCTGGTCTGCCGGCAAAGGCTGGCCACGTTTAGAAATTTGGTTATTAGCCCATCCCAGTTTTGGTCCGCCGCTCAAGCGCTGGCGCGAACAGGGGGCTGTACCCCGTAAAGCCAAATATCTGGCGACTGTGATGATGACGATGTCAGCTTTGGTTTTGCTGCTCTTTGCAGCACCCCTTTGGCTCAAACTTGTGCTGCCTGCATTTCTTTGTGCTGTAGCCATTTGGTTATGGCGCCGTCCTGAAGCCTAATTGTTCCTTTTAAATCAACAATTTAAAATTTGACAGTTGCAAAATTACACTCTAATTTGTTTACATAATTTTAAACAAAGGAGTGTTTGATGGAATTCACTTTAAGTCAGTTGCGGCAAAGTTTTGAACAAAGAACAAACCGCTCTATGTCGATGCCGCTGGCGGGCACAGTGTTTTGGTCTGTGGTGTTTGGTTTGAGTTTTGTCTTGCCTTATAACACCACTTTACTGGTGATGTTATTTGGTTCGGGTTGTATTTTCCCTTTGGCGTTACTTTTTGCTAAATGGCGCAACGAAGACTTTTTTATGAAAGGTCATGCCTTGGGCAAGCTGATGCTGACAGGGGTTATTATGGCCAACTCACTCTGGGTTTTGCATATCATTCTGCTGTTTGTTCAGCCGAAACTGGTGCCTTACAGTCTAGCTCTGGGTTTAGCTATTCACTGGCCTTTATACGGCTGGATTATTCAACACAGCTTAGGTTTGCAGCATTTATTGATGCGTGCTTTTGGCCTTTTTGCCGCTTTTATGTGGCTACCACTGAATTCTATAGCGGCCGCAGCTTTAGTCACTGTGATTTGTTATCTGATCACCTTGATACAAATGCAGCGCCGTGTGGTGGACGCCGGAAGTCCTGCCTTGTAATTTGTGCGGGCGACCATCAAGGTCGCCGTTGCAATTTTAATCAGCAATTTCCACTGCAACAGGCACCAACTGATACAAAGTGATGGCTTCAGTCACGTTGGCTGGGTCAAAAGCTTCGCCTTGCTCTTCGGCTTTATGCGCCAGATACTCACGGGTCGATTCTAAATCCATCTCAATCGGATCCAGCCTGCCGCTGGCATAAGCCGTTTTGCCCTTGGCGCTGACCGGAAACACCATATCGCCGTCCTTCACTTTGATACGAAAAGTGGGTTGATTGGCATCAGCGGCGAATTGCATCCAGCAACCTTTTTTCTGACAGACGGCTTCTACAGTGCCTTTAACCGTCACTTGCTGCTGCAGATAACTTTGTGGTTTTGCCAGAATGTCAGCAACCTCGACCAGCTTAGTTTTATCGACAGTACCACCAAAACTAGTGGCTGAGGCGGTAAAGGCTGTTAAAGCCAAAGCAGTGCTCAGTAGTATGTGTTGAACTAACTTCATCGTGCTCTCCTGTGCTTATGATGCAGAGCATTATGCGCTGACCGCACCAGACTGTCATCAGCCCGGCGTATAAGGCCCATGGCCTGGTAAAAGTTTCACCAAAGCCCGGCTGATCATGGACGGAAACACAGAGAGATGATCTTCGTCGGCAATCATCTGGCTGTGAATGATTAAGCCAGGGTAATTACGGCTTTTCAGGGTTTTCTCAAACACCAGCATATCGTCTAGTATGCTGACTCTTTTGGCGTAACGTGGCGCTGGTTTTATCTGTTCAAATTCAGCGGCATAGAGCTGCACTTTGGCGGTTAAATCTGTGTGTTTGGCGGCGTACTGCTGTTCCAGTTTGAACATAAATTTATCGTCAAACCATAAAGACGGACTGCTTAAAATGTAGGTATCAAAAGTATCAGGTTGGGTGAGCAGGATATAGGCGCCCAATAACGCACCATAAGAATGACCAACAAATAACTTACGTTTTGGGTCTACTTTGTAGTTGCTTAGTACAAAAGGAATAACTTGTTGCTGCAGATACTCTGTATACAAAGCCGCACCGCCATAGGCTTTGGCGGTTAAATTTTTACTGCGCTTTTTGCCCTTTGCCAGAATATTGGTGGGGGTGTAATCCAGACTGCGGCTGTCGGTTGGGTTATCTTCTTTGGCGTAGGACAAACCTACAATGACAAAGTCTTCAATATTTTGACCACCAGCGCCCAAACGGTTACGGATACTGTGGATCAGCGGAAAAGCATAATTCGCATCCGACACAAAAAGTACCGGCAACTTCCGGTCTGTTTTGCCGTAAGAAGGTGGCAGTTCCACCCAAACTTCGTAATGGCGACCGGTGTTTTGCGCTGGTAACTGATGCACTTGGGTATTGGGTAATTCCCAGGCCGGAAATTGTTCTTCGGCCACCAGGTTCAGGCTGAATAAGGCCAGTAGTGTGATAAAAAACTTCATCATTTTTCCTTGTTAAGAACTTAACACCTGTTGCCAGAACCATTTGGCTAAATCGCCTGTGATATCCGCTTCAGCATTAGTCAGCAGCACTAAACCTATGTCCTGCTCTGGCGAATAGGCGATATAAGGCCTGAAACCATCCACTACACCACCGTGATAAAACAATTTGTTTTCATCGTATTGGATCACCCGCCAGCCACGGCCATACCAGTTGGACACCTGTTTGAATTGTTGCCAAACCGGCCAGCGCGGTTTACCGCGTAGCTTCACCATAGGCTGTTGCAACTGAGCTAAGGCTTCAGCTGTAAAAACTCCGGGTTTATGCCCCAGCATAGCTATCAGGTATTTGGCCATATCATTAGCGCTGGCATTGACACCGGCCGCCGGATTCACCCAATAAAAGTTCGGGTCTATTTTGACCGGACGCCAGCCTTTGCCACCCCTTTTATGCGGCATGGCTTTGTTTTCAGTGGCTAAAAATGGCGCATAACCCACAGAGGCTGTGCTCATCTGCAAAGGTTTAAAAATACGTTCCGGCAGTAATTCCTCGTAGCTTTGGCCTGTGCCGCGGCTTAATACCTGATCCAGCAACGCAAACACAATATTCTGATAGCTGTAGCAGGTGCCGGGTTTACAGCCCGGCGAGAGCTGTTGAAATTTTGGCAGAATTTGTTCTGGTGTTTGTTTATCTTCCAGCAGGTTTTCATAAGCATGGGGCATTAACCCTGTGCTTTGGCTAAGTACCTGATCTACTTTAATTTGCCTGGTGGCAGTGGCTGTTTTTAATTTAAATTCAGGCACATAGTTAATCAGCGGCAAGTCTAAATTCACTTTGCCCTGCTGTGCGGCCAAGACGCTAATGCCTCCGGTAAAAGTTTTGGAGACTGAGGCGAGGCGAAATACGGTGTCTGCATCAATTTTTTCCGGCTTGCCCATAGCACGTACACCATAACTGCCAGTGGCAATAATCTGGTTACCTCGCACTACGGCATAAGCACCGCCTGGCACTTTGGCTTTGTTTAGCTGCACCCTAAACTGCAAATCCAGCCCTTGCAGCAGTTCGCTTTGTTGAATTTGCGCTGAGGTTGAGAGCGCGCAGAGCAACAGGCTGCATAAGGTGGTTTTTATCAATAATTTCATTTGCTTGCCTTTACAACTTTAAATAAGGGGCCGGGTCTTGCTGTTTGCCGTCGATCAACAATTCAAAATGCAAATGGGGTCCTGTCACCCGGCCTGTCGAACCCACTTTGCCTATAGGCTGACCTGGTTCAACGTTTTGGCCTGCTTCAACATAAAAACCATCCAGATGGGCATACAGGGTTTGATAACCATGACCATGGTCAATCAACACAGCTTTGCCGTATCTGCTATTCAGGCTTTTGGCGTCAGCTATCAGCACTTTGCCTTTTTGCGCTGCTTTGACCGTAGCGCCACGTTTGGCACCAAAATCCAGCCCCTGATGCGGGCGGTTTTTGCGAAAGGGGTGTTTTTCACCATAAAAAGAGTTAATAGGCACTTTGCCAACGGGCAAGACCCATTCTTGCGGCGGCGAGCTGAAGCTAAGCTGAGCGCAGCCCACATTCAGCACTAAAGCTGTGCTGCATAACAGGGATGTAGCGCGCCATTTTTGCCAGAAAGACAACACTGGCGTGGGCTGAAATAACTGCTGTAAACGTTGCTGATAAAAGCTTTGGCTGGCATTGCTTTGGATAAAACCCGGCATCAGAGCAGGCATTTGCTCTGCCTGACTTTGTTTCAGGCTGCAGAGCAAGGTTTGGCCATACAGCAGCGCCTGCTCCGGCTGCTGTTGCAGTACGGCTTTGTCCACCGCCAATTCCATACTGCGAATAAAAGCCTGCTCCATCAGCCGCAATACAGGGTTAAACCAGCATAAAGCCACCAGGATGCGTAGCAGCAATAGCTGTTGTGGGTCCCGTCTTTGCAGATGCACCAGTTCATGTTCGATCAATAACTGACGCTGCTGTTCTGACATCGCTGATATGTAAGCGGGCAAGATTAAAACCATGCGGCTCCAGCCAGCCACAAAAGGCGAAATAGCGGCCTGAGTCTGGCGAATTTCAAAGTCTGCAGGTACAAGTTCCAGTTGGGTTTTGTTGAGCAGTGAAGCTTTGTCTAAAGGTTCAGACAACCGGATAAGCCGCTGAACCTGCTGCCATTGTTTTACTACACGCCACAGCGAGAACAGGCTAATAATGGCAATCAAACCCAAAGCCAGACGCCAATAAAAAGCTGTATCGACAGGTGGCTCTGTTAAAGACGGATGCAGCGGCTGCGCTGTTAATGCCTGCACTGAGGTGACAGTATCAAGCAGCAATACCGAAGGTACAGTCCAGTACTGATAAAGCTCCGGCATAGGCAGCAAAGGTAAGAAGCACAACGCCATCAGGCACCAATACAAAGTTGGCCAATGCTGCAAAGCGCTGAATTTATTCAGCAAAAACTGACTGGAACTCCAAAGTAAGCCAGACCAAAGGCTACAAAGCAGCAAGGACAACAACAACTGTTCAGCCATCTTAAGCCTCCCCGTTGTTGATTGGCTTCTTTTGCTGCTGAGCTAAATCAGCCAGCAACTTTTCCAGATCGGCCATTTCATCGGCGTTCACCAGTTTGCTGTTGGCAAACATGGCCACAGGCAAAGGGCCATTCAGTTCAAACACTCTGCGGGCAAAATCCTGCGCAAAAGCCGCTAGCGTTGGCATTTTATCCAGCAGCGCTCTGTAGCTGTTTTTATTACCCAAAGTTTCGCAAGCAACAAAACCTTTTTCGCCCATCCGCTCCAGAGTTTTACGGGTAGAGGAATAACCCCAGCCCAACACAGGCTCCAGCTCGTCATGCAACTCACGCGCAGTAAGAGGTTGTTTTAACCACAATAATTTCAGAATTTCCAGCTCAGGAGCAGTAGGTTGGTGCATAAAATTGAGTCTGTGATTTCACTATGCTTTTAGAGTGCGACAAATGTCACACCAAGGTCAAGCAAAATCTGCGACATTTGTCGCGGAGGCGAGGTGTTTGTTTGGGATTGTGCGAGGGACGACCTATCTGGCTTCGGAAAGAGTGAATCCAAATTCCGTTACCGCCAAGGCCGAAATAGGCCGATAGCATCGACATATCAAACATGTTTAAAAAAACGCATTTTTTCGACACGTTTTTGAGTCATGTCGATTCGATAAACATGAGCTGGCTGTAATAAACTGATTTTGGCGTTATGCTGCTGGTGTTGGTATGACACCAGACATAGCAGCGGGTGACCATAAAGGTCACCCCTACAATTTTTAGCATTGAGAAAGGACAACTCTATGTTACCCAATATGCTTTTTATTCATCCTTTGCGCCAGATGGCGATGCTGTTGCAAAAGATTCAGCGGCATGATGCTGCTTTGCTGGAGTCAGCTTTAACAGCTGAACAGTTTCCGTTGTGGCAACAGGCGCAAACTGCCATAGGCTTTTCGTTACGTGCTTGTTGTCCGTTGTGTGATCAGGTAAAACCAGAGTTTGGTCAACCCAAACCAGGCTGGGCTGATTTGGAGCAGCAAATCCATGCAACCATTGGCTTCTTGCAGTCGCTAAAAGCTGAGAGTTTTGCAGGTTGGCAACAAAAACGTATTGAAACTACGGCTGGTTTTGCACAACTGGAACTGACAGGGGAGCAGTTTTTGTATCTCTATGCGTTGCCGAATTTTTACTTTCACTACGGCATGGTGTACGCCATAGCCCGTGCTCAGCAAGTGCCTTTAACTAAAGGCGATTTTGATGGCTGGCATCAGTATCCGGAAGGGTTTTCTTTTCTGCGTTAGCTCTGGCATAAAAAAAGGGCAAACTGACTTGCCCTTTTCAGTGCTGTGAGTGACCCGTCAGCTTATTGCACTTTGACTACCAGTATAGATTTAGCTGGTAAGTCGAGGCTGAGCTTGCCGTTTTTACCTTTGGCGCTGAAGGCTGTTGGCTTGATGGTGTCTGGCTTGGCGAAGGTATTGTGGCTATCCATCGCATCAGCAGTCAGTAACTGGCCTGAGACACTATTGATCTGAATACCGTCCAGATTGATCTCTGTTGTTTCGGCTTTATTTGGGTTAGCATTCACCAGCGCCAGATAGACAGAGCCATCTTTAGCTTTGGCTGCTGTGGCGCTGACTGCAGGTATCGCAAACTCACCCAGTTTATATTGCGGCACATTACTTAGCTTCAGTGGTAAGGCTGTCGCATCCTGAAACGGCACATACATTTTAAAGGCATGATAGGTTGGGGTCAGGATCATTTTTTCCTTGTCTGTCAGTATCATGGCCTGTAATACGTTCACCATCTGGGCAATATTGGTCATATGTACCCGGTCAGCATGCTTATGGAAAATATTAAAGTTCAGTGCCGCCACTATGGCGTCTCTTAAGCTGTTTTGCTGATATAAAAAGCCAGGGTTGTCGCCTTTTTCCACGTCGAACCAGGTGCCCCACTCATCGACATAAAAGCCGACTTTTTTCTCAGGATCATGTTTATCCATCACCTTTTTGTTATTGGTGATAAAAGTATCCATAGCCAGCGTACGCTGCATGGTGCTGATCCACTCGCTTTCCGGGAATTGCAGCGCCGCACCTTTCACATCCCATTGGCCTGTTGGCAGGGTGTAGTAGTGGAAACTGACGGCATCCATTTTTTGTTTGATGTTGGCTGTCATGTAGTCAGCCCATGAGGTGTCATCGCCGTGGCTGCCGCTGGCTATCCACTTGGGCGTATTGTTGGCCGGAGTTTTCAGAAAGGTGGTGTAATGCTTATACAAATTGGTGTAGTACTCCACCGACATATTGCCGCCACAGCCCCAGGCTTCGTTGCCTACAGCAAAATAATGCACTTTAAACGGCTTATCGCGGCCATTTTTGCGGCGTAGTTCTGCCAGTGTCGACTTGCCTTCGGCCGTCATATATTCCAACCACTCGGCCATTTCCTGTGGTGTGCCTGTCCCCAGGTTGCCATTGACGTAAGCCTCGGCGCCCAGTAACTCCACCAGATCAAAAAACTCATGGGTGCCGACCGCATTATCTTCTTCTACGCCGCCCCAGTTGGTATTTACTTTCACTGGTCTTTTATCGCGTGGACCTATGCCATCACGCCAGTGGTATTCGTCGGCAAAACAGCCGCCCGGCCAGCGGATCAAAGGGACATGTAAGTCTTTTAACGCGGCCAATACGTCGTTTCGAAAACCTTTGGTATTGGCAATTTTAGAATCCGGACCTACCCAAAGGCCTTCATAAATGCCACGGCCTAAATGTTCGGCAAACTGACCGTAGATATTTTTATTGATCACAGCGCCTTTGGCACTGCTATCAAGCTGAATTTGTGTGGCAGCCAGAGCTGTAGCGCTCAGGCTAAAACCAAGGGCCAGCAATAGTGGTTTTATAACTCGCATCGAGTTCTCCCATTCATAGGTGAAGAGTTTGATTTGTGCTGTCGGTTGGGTGGTGCGGGTTTTTTATACATCCTATTGTAGGACAAAACAACCCTTGTGCGCATTGAGAGAAAAAAGATGAAGTGATGCTGTGAAAAAACATAACGAGGTTTTTACCTCAGACTACTGTGAGTGCATCACAGACTTAGGTTGATTCGTTATGTAAAGAGTGGGCGAATAGTGGTGACGCAGAATAAAGAACGGGCCATAGAGGCCCGCCTTATAAATGCTATTACACCGCAGCTTCGGCGGCTTTTATCATCATGTATAAGTCATCTTTTAAGTGCAGGCGTTGCACTTTCTGCTGTTCCAGATAGTCGTCACTGCATACCTCCGCACCTTGCTCAATGCGATGTATTTCGTGATCAATTTCGTGGTAGCGGTTAAACAGCACCGCAAAGTGGTTGTTGTGCTGCTTTAAATGATGGATCTGTTCTTTGTATTCTGGAAATTCGGCATGTAAATCGTGTTTATCTGGCATAGTTTTTCCCCGTTGGTTTTTCGTACGCTGTACCGGTAAAACATGCTCCGGTGTAGACAATACAGCGTTATGCTGATTTGTTACCGTTGTGCTGTCTGTGTGCTGATTTTCATAGTACGCCTTTGTATGGTGTTGTCTTTGATCCAGCACAAGCGGATAGCAGATCACGATAAGACCAGTGTCGTGATTGTCACGTTTGACGAGCTGGTCTTAACTGGCTGTAATGCGGCACTATAAAGTCATCATTATTTGTCGTGAGTTTGTGATGAAATTAATCCGTCTTTCTCTGATTGCCACAGCCGCTCTGGCGTTATTCAGCTGTACCCCTAAAGCTACGGATCCTTTACTGGTGCTGCACAATATTCAATGGGTGGATGTCACCACAGGTCAGTTGGTGCAGGATCAACTGCTGGTGATCCAACAAGATCGTATTCAGGCGATTTTGCCTGAAGCAAAGCTGACTGATTACCCACAAGCACAGCAACTGGATGGCGGTGGCCGCTATTTGATCCCGGCTTTGTGGGATATGCATGTGCATTTTGAAGGCCGCGATTTAGTGGAAGACAACAAGCTGTTGTTGCCTGTGTATCTGGCTTACGGTATTACTGGCGTGCGTGAAGCGGCCAGCAATCTGGCACCTGTGGTGCTGAACTGGCGTGAGCTGGTGAACCAGCAAAAGTTACTTGGGCCTAAAATATTTACTGCTGGTCAGAAGTTTGACGGCATTAACTCCTTATGGGATGGCGACTTAGAAATTGGCAGTGAAGCCGACATGCTCGCAGGTATGGATAAGTTGCAGCAGATGCAGGTCGACTTTATCAAGATCACTGAAAATACCCTGCAACCTGACTTGTATCTCGCGACTATTAAGGAAGCAAAAAAACGCAGCCTGCTAGTGTCCAGCCATGTGCCTTATGGCACCAGTATTGAGCAATTGGCCGAAGCGGGTTTGTCCAGTATTGAACATGCTTCTTATCTGCTGCGCCTGGGTTTTGCTGACGAAGCTGCAGTGGCCGCGCAAGTGCGGGCCGGAACCCTGACCAATCAGCAGGCAGCAGAGCACTACAAAACAGGTTTTGATCAGCAGCAGGCGCTGCAAGGTTACCGCATGTTAAAACAGCTGAATGTGGCTGTGACCCCTACTTTAATTGGTGGTCGACAACTGGCGCATTTGCATGATACCGACCATAGCCATGATGAATTTTTAAAGTACCTGACCAAAGATTTTACTTCGAACTATCAATGGCGTATCGATCGTATGGCTAACGAAACGCCAGAGCAGCAGCAACAGCGTAAAGACAAAGAACAATTGATTGCCAGCCAACTGCCTTATCTGCAACAAGCCGGAATAACCTTGTTAGCAGGCAGCGACTCGGCGGCGCTGAATACTTATGTCTATCCGGCTCAGGCCTTACACGACGAACTGGAACTGTTTCAGCAGGCAGGTTTAACTCCGGCGCAAATTTTACAAACGGCCACCATCAATGGTGCGCGGTTTATGCATCAGGACAAAGACTACGGCAGCATAGCTGTCGGGAAAAAAGCTGATTTAGTGTTATTGAATCAAAACCCGCTGCTGGATATTAAAGCCAGCCGCAGTATTGATACCTTGCTGTATCAGGGCAAAGTCTATAACCGTGCAACCTTGGATCAACTATTACAGCAAGCCGAACAACGTAAGCTGGAGCTGGAGCAAAAAACCGGTTCATGATCGGTTGCCGGGATATAGAGGCCGGAGTTATCCGGCCTCATTTCAGTGTTCCATCAGCAGGCTATTGAGCCGCATTTTTATACTCAAGCTGCAGTTTTTCCAGCTCGCCTTTTAGCAATTCCGTATTGCTGTTGGGGCTTTTTAACTGTTGCTCAACAAATTTGATCTGCTCTTTAATGTCGGACTGAGTAGGTTTTCGGTTTTCCAGCGCTTTGGTTATTTCTACCATGCCGACCATAAAGGAGCATTGTTGGTGGTAATAATCTATGTCGTACAGCATTTGGTATGCGCTGTAGCTGCTTTGCGTGGTCGCTGCCAGGCCATTGTAAATCTGCTTTTTGACTTCACTTCTTTTTAGCTCAATAGAGCGCAGTATGGTGGTTGCCAAAGCATTGGCATAAATTTGCTCATTAACTAAAGAGCGGCTGGAGTTTGATAAGGCTGCACCTGCGGATAATGCCGCTTTGGCACTTTCGCCACCCACTACAGTTCCCAATCCGGCCAGTACATTGGTGACTGTGCCTGTACTGATATTCCAGGTATTGGCATTAGAAATAATCAGTGACTTGTGCCGCTCACAACTTTCATCAGACAAGCTCAACAGTTCAAACGCCAAAGCTTCTTTCTTTTCTTTGGTGTTTGCTGCCGCCAAAACCTGCTGAAAACTCTGAGTATTGATTTCGGCATAAGCCTCACCCGTATCAGGGTTAAATTTGATGTAAGGTTTGAGGGTGCCGACAGGTTTTAACACTGGATCAACCCGATAATTTGCCGCTATCTGGCTACAACCGCTGAGGAGTAACAGAGTACTGAAAGCAATTAAAGAATAATGACTCATGCTGCGGTTCCTTTATCTGTTTTTTTGACAGTTGCTATCGATATGAAAGACCACATCAATGCTAGTCCCTTTTATGGATAAATCCAGTATTGACGAAAAGTTCAGACTGGTTGCTGCATCTGCAGTCTTTTACGCCCTTTTCACTTTTGTTTTGTCACCCTGCAAGCGAACCCTGAACATGGAGTAACAAAAAATGATCTCAACTTTCTTTAAAAAAACCGGGATTGCGCTGCTGGCTGCTTTGTCGCTTTTTGGCGTAGCACAAGCCGAAGAAGCGGCTAAACCCAAAGTGTTACTTGTTGCCAGCAGTTATGGTGTGGCTGGAGATCCGAAAAAGCCGGGCATGGAGTTTGATGAATATGCCATGGCGTATCATTTGTTGAGCCCACAGCTTCAGCTTGAATTAGCCAGCCCCAAAGGCGGCAAAGTGGAAGTGGGTGAATACAACAAAACTAAGCCTTATAACGCTGCTGTATTAGCCAGTCCGGACGCTATGGCTTTACTGACCAATAGTAAAAAACTCAGTGACGTCAAAGCCCAGGATTATCAGGCGGTGCTGGTGCTGGGTGGCAAAGGCGCTATGTTTGATTTGGCTGAGCACTTACCTTTACAGCGACTGCTCTCTGAGATGGCGGCTCAGCAGAAAGTTATCGCTGCGGTCTGTCATGGTCCTGCGGCATTGGTGCATGTGAAAAACGCCGACGGTTCTTTATTGCTGCAGGGCAAAAAAGTAGCGGGTTTTAGCAATCAGGAAGAAACTATGTTTGCCAAGGAGATGCTGCCGTTGTATCCGTTTTTATTGCAGGATGCTGTAACCAAAGCGGGCGCTTTGTATCAACAGACCGGCCCTATGCTGCCTTTGGTGGTGCAGGATGGCACACTGATCACGGGCCAAAATCCCTATTCAACTCCGGCTTTGGTTGATGCGATATTAGCTCAGTTGCAACTGAGCGCAGCCCCACGTCAGCCTTATCCGGATGAACAGGCTGTGAGCATTATTCAGCAGTTTTTAGCAGGTCAGCCGATACCAGCACAGTTGGATGAAAAGCTGGTAGATATTCCGCTACTGGCGATTTGGGGTTATTACTACCTGCAATTTGCCAAAGCAGACTCAGATCGTCAGCACGCTGTCCAGGTGATGGAGTTAGTCAGTGGCAGCTTTACCGATCCACAGTTTTTAATGGCTCTGGCACAAGGCCAATTACAACTGGGTAATACAAGCCGTGCTGTTGAACTGGCAAAAGCTGTGTTAAAACAACAACCAGACTCCAAAGCAGCACAAGAGTTGCTGAGTAAAGTGAAGGCATAAGTTGAAGCATCAAAGCCAACCTGGCCTACGTATTCTGCTGGTGGAAGACCAGCAGGCGTTGGCTTGTAATATCATCGATTACTTAACAGCTGCCGGGCATCAGCTGGATTATGCGGCTACTGGTACCTTAGCTTTGCAGCTGGCAAAACAGCATAGCTATGACTTAGTGCTGCTGGATTTGATGCTGCCTGATACAGATGGCAGGCAGCTTTGTTCCCAGCTGCGCCAGCTCTGGCTCAAAGCTGTGCCTGTACTGATGTTAACGGCTTTGGATAGTCTGGATGATAAGTTGCAGGGTTTTGCTGCTGGTGCTGATGATTACCTGACCAAGCCTTTTGAACTGGCTGAATTGGCAGTGCGTTGTATGGCGCTAAGTCGTCGCCATTTATTGAGCGTCGATCCGCTGTTGCAGCTTGGTCCTTTGCGGATAGACAGATCGCAACAACAAGCCAGCCGTTCTGGCCAGCCATTGGATTTACATCCGTTGGGTTATCGAATTTTAGTGGTGCTGGCCGAAGCTTATCCGGCTTTAGTCAGCCGCTCTGACCTAAGTTATCAGCTGTGGGGAGACGAGCCGCCGGATTCCGATGCGTTGCGGGCTCATATTTACCTGCTGCGCCAGCAACTGGATAAACCCTTTAAAGACGCTATGTTGCAAACTGTCTACGGCATAGGTTTTAAGGTGGTATTGCCACAGGAGCAAGCCAATGCATAAACCCGCCCGCAGTTTAGGCCAACGAATTGTCTGGGCTTGTGTCATTTTGGCGCTGTTGTGTGCTTCCTTGTTCAGCTTTTTTAACGTGATTTTTGTCTACACAGTGGAAGACCAGTTCTTTCGTCATCAGTTAATGGATGAAGAAAAACGCCAGTTGCAACAGCCAGAGCTCGTTGTACCTTTATCTGCAGCTATGCAGATTTTGCTAAGCCCTCAGGATTTCCCTGCTGATTTACAGCAGCAGTTTGAACCCAATACAAGGCGCACGGAATACAGTGGTCTGGAAGGGCGGCATTATCATATCCGCTCTTTTATTCACCCCTCAGCCAAAGAGCCGGTCTGGTTAGTGGCCGAAGTCAGTTCGCAGCTGGTGGTGCGGCCGATTCGGGATGAAATGTTTTTATTGTATGGCATCAGCACTTTAATGATGGTGTTGCTGGCTGCTGCTTTGGGTTTTGCTTTAGCCCGTCGTGCGACACGGCCTTTAACTCAATTGGCAGAGCTGGTGCAAAACAATGAATTTAGTCCGGGTTTTGCAAAAACATTTCCGGCCAATGAAATTGGTGTCCTGGCCGAAGCTTTAGAGCAAAACTGGTTAAGGGTGCAGGCTTTTATTGAAAGGGAGCAGGCTTTTAGCCGCGATGCCAGCCACGAGCTGCGCACACCACTGGCGGTGATCCAAAGCAGCTGCGAGTTGTTGCTTACTCAGCAGTGGCCAGCAGAACAGCACCAACGTTTAGAGCAAATTCAGCACAGCAGTCGGCAAATGAATCAGCTGATCAGCACCTTACTGGCGATGTCGCGGGAGCAGCATCTGGGTCAGACTGAAAACATCAAATTAGCAGGCTTGGTAGAGCAATTAATCCTGAACTTATCACCCTTGTTAGATGGTAAAAATATTGAGTTAGAGCTACAGGTAGCGCCGGATTTACAGCTGCAACTGAATCCTGTATTGCTGCAGATGGTGCTGACCAATTTACTGCAAAATGCTTTTTTACATAGCGCGCCCGGTACTATTTCTATCAGCGCGGACTCACAGCAATTGCTGATTCAAAACCCGCTGCACGACGAAGGCCAACCAACAGAGCTGACCGCCTTATTCGCCAAAGGCCGGCAAAGTAGTGGTTATGGTTTGGGGCTGGGTATAGTGCAGCGGCTCTGCCAGCAAACCGGGCTGGAGCTGCAACTAAATCGCTTGGAACAACAACTGATAGTCCGCTTAATCTGGCCAAAGCTTTGACGCCCTTTTCACATCTGCCCCGCTATTCTGTTGATAATTCAGCAAGCGGAGCTTTTTATGTATCGGCTGTTTTCTCTGTTAAAACACATCACACTGTCATTGGTTGCTTTACTGCTGTTCAGTTTTCTGGTGCTGGTTGGCTGTGTCAGCTGGCCTCTGCCTGAAGCACCTGGCCCAGCCAGTACTGCTCCTTTGTTATTGGATAATGTCCATATTGTCGATGTGGCAACAGGACAGATTCATCCGCAGCAGGCGGTCTGGATTGATCAGGGCCGTATTAGCAAGATTACCGCTTCAGAAGCGGTAGCGGTAAACCGCAGCGCTGCCGTTCACACTGAACGAATGGCCGATGGCCGCTTAAAAGTGCACGCAGGTGGGCGCTTTTTAATGCCGGGTTTGAGCGATATGCACACTCATTCGTTACAACTTTCCCCTGTGCTGCATCATCCGCTTTGGATAGCGGCAGGTGTGACTGCAGTGCGGGATTTATCGGGTTGTATGCAACAGCCTGATAGTTTTCAGGCCTGCACAGCAGACAGAAAACGCTGGCAGCAGGAACTGCAAGCAGGGAAGCGAACCAGCCCAAATTATTGGTTACACAGCAGTTATCAGCTTAATGGTGGCGCTGAAGTACCAGCCAGCTATCCGGCCTTTTTTAAACTGCACTCTGCTGCTGATGCCAGCGCTTTAGTGGCGCATTACAAGGCGCAAGGCACTGATTTTATTAAAGTCTATGAAAAGCTTAGCCTGCAGCAATACCAATGGTTAGTGGCTGCAGCCAAACAGGCTGGTCTGGCGTTGGCCGGGCATCAGCCCTGGCTGGTACCGTTTTCGCAGATGTTAGACGCCAATCAGCGTAGCGTGGAGCATGGCCGGGTGTTTATTTTTGAATGTGCCGATGCAATCAAAGCCTATAAACAGCAAGCGCTGAGCCGCAGTTTTCAGCCAGAACAATGGCGTGAACTGCTGCAAAGTCAAAATCCGGAGTTATGCCAGCAACTGATGCAACACATGGCGTTATCCAACACCTGGTGGAGCCCCACTTTATTAACCCTGCAGTTGGGTGCCAAAGCCGGAGAACCAGCGTTCCGGCAGGATCAACGCCTGAAGTTTGTGCCTTATTTGCTGCAGTTACTCTGGCAGGGCGACGCCGATGGCATGTTGAAAAACGCTTACGACAGCAATGGCCTGAATGTGCACGCCGAATTACTTCAGTTAGCACAGCAGCAACTGAAACAAGCACAGCAAGCCGGTGTAAAAATTCTGGCAGGCACAGACACGCCCGACTCTTTTGTCTTTGCAGGCTCTGGTTTGCACGACGAGCTGGCGCTTTATCAGCAGGCAGGTTTAACCCCTTTAGAAGTGATCCAAACCGCGACTATTAATCCCGCTATTTTTGCGGGCATGGCAGCAGAAACAGGTTCAGTGACTGTAGGAAAAAGAGCCGATTTATTACTACTAAATCATAACCCTTTGCTGGATGTTGTCCATCTGCGCGAACCTCAAGCTGTGGTGCTGGCCGGGTTTTGGTATTCAAAAACCGCTTTGCAACAGTTGGAAACTTTTGCTGAAGAGCAGGCCAATAGCATCAGGTTAAACCTGCATTTATTGTGGGATATGCTGGCAAGTCCGGCGATGCGTCAGCAATTCGCAGACTGAGAATACCCGTCGTACTTGCAGCCACAGCTTTGTTGGCTGAGCTCTCTCACCCCAGTCGCATAGTGAGCTATGCTCCTGGGGACTCATTCTCTTGCCGCCGCGCTGTGACCGCAATTACTTAGGGGATTCACAGGTTGAACTTGCAGCCAGTGTCTATAGTATAGATTGGCTGTGGGTTGAATGATAAAAATCCGTTACCATAACGGCAGTTTTTAGCGGATGAGACAGCAAAACGTGATTGGACTAGGGGATCAAAACGCCAGCTTTAGGGTGTATGTGGAAAATAGACCCAAAATGCCACAGTATCAGCAGCTAGTTGATTGTGAAGCGATGCAACAGGGCGATATCGACCTGATTTATCGACACTGTGGTAATGGCTGGCGCAAGTTGTTTAATGTCTACGCCAAGTTACTCTGTGCTTTGGATCCAAAGCTATTTACCTTCCCTACTCAGGCCGCTAGCTGGCAGCAGTATCGTGATCAGTGTTTACTGCAACAAGCGTCAGATACAGCGCTGTTATTTGATAGCCCTGCGTTAACGCCGAAAGATAGTACCATCCATTTAATAGCTGGTCGCACTCATGCGAAACAACTGATGGAGCAGGGGTTAGCTTGTCAGCTACATTGGCTGAATCAGGAGTTTGCGATAGATCCAACCAACAAAGTGCTGGTGACGCCTTATTTTGATTACCGACAGTTGAGTAATGAGAAGATAGAGTTTAGTGTTCAACTGCTCAAAAGCCTGATCAACCGCAAACTGCAGGAGTAGCCATGAACAGACGACATTTTTTGTTTAGCTTGGCCGCAGTGCCAGTAATTGCACTAGCTGGTGTTGAGCTGGCCAGCCATCGTTTTATACCTGAACCTGATGTTTTACTGACAAAGCTAAACTCCTTTAAAAGCCAACAGTTACAAAGCAGCGGCAGTTGGAGCCCGACTATGGTATTTCAACATCTGACGCAAAGTGTAATGGGTGCTGTCACTGGCTACCCAGAACAAAAAGCCGCCTGGTTCACCCATACAGTAGGGCCATTGGCGCTGAAAGTGTTTAAAACTGCGGGCGCCATGCAACATCCGCTGGATGAAGCTATTCCGGGTATGCCGGAGTTAGATGCCAATCTGCCCGTCAACACAGCTCTGGACCAACTGATCCATGCCTTACAGTTATTCCAGAAAAGCAGCACATTGCAACCCCATTTCGCTTACGGCCCCCTGAACCACAAAGACTTTATGGCCGCGCATCAGCTACATATAGAGCAACATTTAACTCAGATAGAAGTAGCGACTCTTCGCGTTTAAATTTGAGTGTTTGCACCAGGCCTGGCAAACTGCTTCTGAGGCAGAAATGGCACAAGGATATCGACAGTGGCTGCAAAAAAAAGCTTGGGATAGACAGCAACTGCTGCTGGCCTTTAGCCTTTATGTTCGCTTACCTTTTGGGCGCTTGCATGCTCGTAACCCCGACATCATTCAGTATGCCGAGTTTATGGGCAGAACACCCTCCTCATTAGCGATGAAGTTAACCAATATTGCTAGTTTAGACCCTGTGATCACAGCAACAGGTCGTGTTGGTTTGACGGGCGCTTCTCATGCGGATCGTGCTATGTGGTTGGAAATGAACACAGACTGGTTGGCTTTTTCTGAACAGATGAACGCGGCAGTCTCTGTTTTGACAGGTCCTTTATCAGCCGAGTCGGTTGATGTCCGTGAACAGCAACCTAGTAATTATCAAGGAATGAGTAAAGAAACCATCACTCAGGTTCGGTTAGGTCAGTCCTATTTTCGAGCTGCAGTCTTAAGCGCTTATAACAATCGATGTTGCATCAGTGGCTTGGCACTGCCGAAGTTACTGATTGCCAGCCATATTGTGCCCTGGAGTCAGGATATTCGTAACCGTTTAAACCCAAGCAATGGTTTGGCTTTGTCGGCTTTGCACGATAAAGCTTTTGATTTAGGGCTGCTGACCATTGATGAGCATTATCGTGTAGTGGTGTCGAGTAAAATCAACCACAGCAATGATCAGTTCTTTGATTCGTCTATAAACAGCTTTCATGGCAAAAGTATCTTTTTACCAGACAAGTTCAGTCCTCGAGCTGAGTTTTTGGCGATGCACAGAGAAACAATTTTTGAGAAGGGGCTTTAAACTAAGTCGCTTAGCTTCGATTCCTGGGGATCTTTGCATGCTGTTCATAGTACACCGCCTGTTTTTGCGAATTACCACGATGTTCCTCCACTTTTATGCGCATAAAAGTGCGAAATATCACATTTTTGTGCGTATAAAAGTGTGACGACTACTGTAAGGTGAGGTTATGGAGCGCGCTTTATCAGCAGAATTGCGGCGCTGGTCTAAAGGCGCCGCATCTGAATACTACATCCCCAACAACGGCTTCAGATAATGCCCTGTGTAGGACTTCTCATAAGCTGCGACTTGTTCTGGTGTGCCTGCGATTAGGATTTCACCGCCGCCGCTACCGCCTTCAGGGCCTAAATCGACCACCCAGTCTGCCGTTTTGATCACGTCGAGGTTGTGTTCAATCACCACTATGGTGTTGCCGTGGTCGCGCAGTTTATGCAACACGTTCAGCAACTGCTGAATATCAAAGAAGTGCAGGCCTGTGGTTGGCTCGTCGAGTATATACAGGGTTTTGCCTGTGTCGCGTTTACTCAGTTCACGCGCCAGCTTAACCCGCTGGGCTTCACCGCCAGATAGCGTAGTTGCCGACTGGCCGAGGCGGATATAAGTTAAACCCACATCCATCAGGGTTTTCAGTTTACGGGCTATGGCCGGGATGCTTTCGAAAAACTCGTGCGCGTCTTCCACTGTCATTTCCAGCACTTCGTGAATGTTTTTGCCTTTGTATTTCACTTCCAGGGTTTCGCGGTTATAGCGTTTGCCTTTACAGACGTCACAAGGTACGTACACATCCGGCAGGAAGTGCATTTCTACCTTGATCATGCCATCACCCTGACAAGCTTCGCAGCGGCCGCCTTTGACGTTAAAGCTAAAACGTCCGACCTGGTAACCACGGGAACGGGCTTCCTGGGTACCAGCGAATAGATCCCGTACTGCAGTGAAAATGCCTGTGTAAGTGGCAGGGTTAGAACGTGGTGTGCGGCCTATCGGGCTCTGGTCTATGTCGACACATTTATCAAAATGTTCCATGCCTTCAATGGCTTTATGCGCCGCAGGTTCATCGCCTTCACCTTTGTTCAGCACACGGTGGGCAACGCGGAATAAAGTGTCGTTAATTAAGGTGGATTTGCCCGAGCCCGACACCCCTGTGATACAGGTCATCACGCCAAATGGAATTTCTAAATCGACGTTTTTCAGGTTATTGCCTGTTGCTCCTAACACTCTTAATTCTTTGCCTTTTTTGCCAGCATGGCGTTTGTCTGGCACGGCAATTTTGCGCACACCGGATAAATACTGGCCTGTTAAGGAGTCGGGCGTATTTTTAATATCCTCCAGACTGCCTTGCGCCACAATAGAGCCACCATGCACGCCAGCGCCCGGGCCTATGTCGATAATATGATCGGCCGCGCGCACTGCGTCTTCGTCGTGTTCTACTACGATGACGGTATTCCCCAAATCGCGTAAATGCGTCAGAGTGCCGAGCAATCTGTCATTGTCGCGCTGGTGCAAACCAATGGAGGGTTCGTCCAGCACATACATCACACCTACTAAACCTGCACCTATCTGGCTGGCTAAACGAATACGCTGGGCTTCGCCACCGGATAAGGTTTCGGCACTGCGAGACAAATTCAGATAGTTCAGACCGACGTTGACCAAAAACATCAGTCTGTCCTGAATTTCCTTCAACACTTTTTCAGCAATTTGCGCTTTTTGGCCTTGTAGGGTCAATTGGCGGAAAAACTCTAAACAGTCACCAATCGACAGTTCCACTACTTCTGGCAAAGTGGTCTTGCCTATAAAAACATGACGGGCTTCTTCGCGTAAACGCGAGCCATTACAGGCCGGGCAAGACTGCGAGGCTAAATACTTGGCCAGTTCTTCCCGCACCGCATTGGATTCAGTTTCGTGATAACGCCGCTCCATATTCGGCAAAATACCTTCAAACGGATGTTTACGTTTGATGATATCGCCTCTGTCGTTCAGGTATTTAAACTCAATATCGGTTTTGCCTGTGCCGTTTAAGATCACTTGTTGATGCTGTTTGCTTAAGCTGGCAAAAGGTACTTCCAGCTCAAAACCATAATGATCGGCTAAGGACTTGAGCATCTGGAAATAATAGAAGTTACGTTTATCCCAGCCACGAATAGCGCCGCCGGATAAACTCAGCTCGTCACTGACAATGACCTTATTGGCATCAAAATACTGTTTAACGCCCAAGCCATCACAGCTTTGGCAAGCACCGGCCGGGTTGTTAAAGGAAAATAAGCGTGGTTCCAGCTCAGCCATCGAATAACCACAGGTTGGGCAGGCAAAGTTGGCAGAAAAAATCAGCTCCGGCGCTTTGTCATCGTCCATTGATGCGACTTTGGCGATACCACCAGACAGTTCTAGTGCGGTTTCAAAACTTTCGGCTAAACGTTGTTTAATATCGTCCCGTACTTTAATTCGGTCGATCACCACTTCAATGGTGTGTTTTTTGTGTAAATCCAGCTTTGGCGGGTCGGACAAATCACAAATTTCGCCATTAATACGGGCGCGGATATAACCCTGGGCCGCTAAGGTTTCCAGCGTTTTGACGTGTTCACCTTTACGCTCCTGCACCACAGGCGCGAGCACCATCAGCTTGGTGCCTTCAGGGAAAGCCACTACTTTATCGACCATCTCACTGATGGTTTGTGCGGCTAAAGGTAAATCATGAGTAGGGCAACGCGGCTCACCGACACGGGCGAATAATAAACGCAGGTAGTCGTAAATTTCAGTGATAGTGCCGACAGTAGACCGTGGGTTATGCGAGGTCGATTTTTGTTCAATAGAAATAGCTGGTGATAAACCTTCGATATGATCGACATCGGGTTTTTCCATCAGACTTAAAAACTGCCGGGCATAGGCCGACAACGACTCAACATAACGACGCTGACCTTCAGCGTACAGCGTATCAAAGGCTAAAGAGGATTTACCTGAACCTGATAAACCCGTGATCACCACCAGTTTGTCGCGGGGAATTTGTAGTGAAATGTTTTTCAGGTTGTGGGTGCGGGCACCCCGAATATCTATTTTATCCATAGGATTGAGTCTCTTGCCTGTTGAGTCGGCTTGGGGAAAACGAATTATCGCAAAAATTGCTATGAGGCAGTCAGTTTGATTTTGGTTGAAGCTTTATGCGGCAAAGCTTTAACCGGATCAGTAAAGCAATAATTCAATTGACGATACTGTATATAAATACATGCTTTATAGCAAGTCGGTCGCTTAGAAAAACAGCAAAGAAACAGGCCTCCCTGCTGCCTTTTATTAACAAGATAGCGCTTGTATTCAGTAGATGCGATGTACCCCAATCCTGACTGGCTGCGCTCCGATTTTTTATCGTAGTTAACGTAACAGCGGGCGGATGTCGACAATGCTTAAGTCGCTGCTGACGCCCAGATAACGCTCGTAATAGGCCTTGTGTGATGAACCCACAATGGCCAATACTTTACTGCCAGCTCCTATAGTTTCGCGAATATTAGCGACCATTCTCATATTACGGGTTTCCCAGTACGCCAGATATTTGCGCCCTGTATTCCCTGGCACTTGTGCGCCCGCTGCAGCAGCAAAGTCACCTGCGACGGCCCGACGAGCCTCCTCTACCGAATTGGTAGAGCTGTACCACTCCAACACGCTGGCTTCTTTATTTTCAACGAAATGTTTGTGCTGCTGCTCAAGCAAGGCTGCACGTTGTTTAGTCCACTCGTTATTCCAAATTTGCCTGATTTCCTGCTCAAAGACTTTTTCATCCATCTGGCCAATAGCGGCATCTCCGGTATGATCATCTACCGGATACACCTGTTCATGGCCTAGTTGCACCGCCAATGACGCGGCAATACTGACATTTTCATTCATCTGTAAGCTGCGTTTTTCTAGTTGAGCCACTAGCTCTGCAGTCAGGCCATCGGCGCTGATCCGTTCTGTTTTTGGTAATCGTAACCACTGCACTACTGCTGAGACCGGATTACCTGCCGCCATAAATAACGCAGACAACCGACGACGCTCTGAGTGCGGACGATTGGTGGTTGGGATAGCTAAGAGCCTGGCTATCTGTTGACTGGCTTCGGCACCGGATAGCTTAAGTACTTGTCTGGCCACCGTTGGATCGTAACAATACTGCTCTGCCGTGTCGGGGTAAGCAAACTGATAATCCCGCAGAAAATCGCACTGTGCACCAGAAAGTGCTTCAATCAGAATTTTGTCAGGGGCAAAAGTAGCCAACCGGTTCAACAAGGGGGTCAGCCTGCTCTTATCAAAATCAGTCGGCAGGGAAGATAAATGTGAAGTGCCCAGCACGGCGATTTGGCTAAGCCCACCGCGCTCTGCTGCAGCTTTATCGGCCAGATAAACTACCTGAGCGAATTCAGTGTCTGGTTTTGGATTTGTTATTGCAGCTGGTGCTTCGGCTGAGCTGAGTAAAGCAGCCACTAATAAAGTAGTAAGCATAAAATCTCCAAAGCTGTGGAATGTAATCAGGTGAACTGTTACTACTCTAGTTGGGCCGCAGTGCAGCGCCAACCAGCGAACTGTAACGCCTTCATGCTTTTTGTAACAAAGTTCTTGCTCGAAAAAAAATGCTTCAGAGTCAGGCCCTGAGCCCGACTCCGAATCCAAACTTTGTGCTACAATCGCCGCCCGCTTTAACCCGGAGAATTGTCGCGGATGTCCCATCTGAATCCACTGGAAAAACGTGCCGCCTGGTCTTTGGCACTGGTATTTGCTTTCCGGATGCTTGGTTTATTTATGCTGATCCCCGTCTTTGCCATTTTTGGTAAAGACCTGATCGGCTTTTCGCCTTTGTGGATAGGTTTAGCTATAGGTGCTTATGGCTTAACTCAGGCGCTGTTACAAATTCCTATGGGTTGGCTGTCCGATAAATGGGGCAGAAAGCCGGTGATGCTAGTGGGGCTTAGCTTTTTTGTGCTGGGTTCTGTGGTCGCGGCTTTAGCAGATTCTGTTTATATGGTGACTTTTGGCCGGGTGCTGCAGGGCATGGGCGCTATTTCTGGTGCTGTGATGGCATTGGCTTCCGACCTGACCCGTGAAGAACAACGACCTAAAGTCATGGCTGTGATCGGCATGACCATAGGTTTGTCTTTCACTATAGCTATGGTAGCAGGGCCTGCTATAGCAGCAGCCAGCGGGTTAAGCGGTATTTTCTGGTGCACTGCTTTGATGGCCATTACCGGTTTGTTGTTGGTCTGGAAAGTCGTGCCTGTAGCCGTCAGTAAAGCGCCAGCCTCTGAAACGCTGGCCACTAAAGGCCAAATCGCAGCGCTGTTTCGTCACCCGGAATTATTGCGACTGAACTTTGGTGTATTGGTTCTGCACCTGTTATTAACAGCTATTTTTGTGGTGTTACCCACTTTGCTGCTGCAGCAAAATTTCCTGTCAGAACAACACTGGCAACTCTATCTGCCTGTTTTAATTGCGGCTTTTATTCTGATGGTGCCGCTGATGATTTTGGCCAGCCGCAAGCAACAGGAAAAAGGCTATTTATTACTGGCAATAAGCCTGCTTATTGTTAGTTTTGTGTTAATTTTAATCAATCAGCAGTTGTGGTCGATCACCCTGGCGCTGTTGTTGTTTTTTGTTGGTTTTAATTATTTAGAAGCCAGCATGCCTGCTTTGTTGTCGCGTATTGCCCCTGCTGGATTAAAAGGTACTGCTATGGGTACTTATGCCAGTGCGCAGTTTTTTGGCGCCTTTGCTGGCGGTATTTTAGGCGGTGCTGTGGCAAGTTTCAGCAGCGGTGAATCCTTGTTTGCCGTGGCTGCCCTGATTGGTTTACTATGGTTAGCTTATGCCAGCCGCATGACAGTGCCTGCGCGATCGCAACGACTGTCATTGCCTGTCAAAGTGGCCGATGAAGCCGCCGCAGCCCAATTGGCAGAGCGCCTGACCCAACTCAATGGGGTGTTGGAAGTCACAGTGGTGGTTGCGGAACAACGTTTGTATTTAAAAGTCGGCCAGCAACAGTTTGATTTGGCAGAGGCACAGTCTTTGGTTGAGAGCAGCCAAAAAAGTTAAGGAGAAGTCGCATGGCTCGTGGAATTAATAAAGTAATACTCATTGGTAACCTGGGGACAGATCCTGAAGTCCGTTATATGCCTACAGGCGGCGCAGTGGCCAACCTGACGATCGCGACCAGCGAAAGCTGGACGGACAAAACCACCAATGAGAAGAAAGAAAATACCGAATGGCACCGTGTGGTGATTTATCAGCGTTTGGCTGAAATTGCCGGTGAATACCTGCGTAAAGGCAGCAAGGTGTATATCGAAGGTCGTTTGCGTACCCGTAAGTGGCAGGATCAGCAAGGTGTTGAGCGTTACACTACTGAAATTATTGCCAACGAGCTGCAAATGTTAGATGGCCGTGGTGAAGGTCAAGGTGCTGGCATGGGTCAGGCTCCGGCTATAGGTGGCGGTGCTCCTTCTATGGGGCAAGGGGGCCAGCAAGGCGGTTATCAACAACCTGCCGCTGCACCACAACAACGTATGCCACAAGCAGCTCCGGCTCAGGGCGGTTATGCCCCGCAAGCTCCGGCTGCTGCAGCACCGGCACAAGGCGGTTACCAGCAACGTCCAGCTCAGGGCGGCTTCCAGAGTCAGGGCAATTTTAACCAGCCACAAGGCGGTTTTAATCAGGCAGCACCACAACAACGTGGCCCAATGGAACCCCCAATCGACTTTGATGACGATATTCCGTTCTAGGAAATAATAGTTTTTAATTTGTATACTTTTTGCTTTCTAGGCCGCAATTTTTGCGGCCTTTTTTATTTTCACTGAAAAAATTGATGGATGATTTTCTTACTGCTTAACTTATTACTACATAACAGTTAAAAATGTTTAAAAGTGAGCACAATTGCAAATTTCAGTAAGGGATGTTGAAATCCCGAATCTGTTGGACAGGCAGTTTGCTGTAACACAGCCAAATCAAGTGTGGTGTGGCGACGTCACGTACATTTGGACGGGCAATCGCTGGGCTTATCTGGCGGTTGTGATGGATTTATTTGCTAGAAAACCTGTAGGTTGGGCGATGTCGTTCTCGCCTGACAGTGAATTGACCTGCAAGGAACTAAGTCATGCATTTGAATCCAGAGTCCGACCACAAGGACTGATGTTCCACTCAGACCAAGGCAGCCATTACACGAGCCGTAAATTCAGGCAATTGCTATGGCGATGCCAAATCACGCAAAGCATGAGCCGTCGCGGTAATTGCTTGGACAACAGCCCGATGGAACGCTTCTTCAGAAGCTTAAAAACAGAATGGGTACCAACAATAGGCTACAGATCTTACTCTGCAGTTTTTGCATTGCCCGTCATTTTCTCTACCAGATAATCAACAAAGACCCGAATTCTGGCTGGCATAGTGTGACCCCCAATAAAAACCGCATGAATGGCTTCTCGGTCCTGCGGATTGTACTCTTCAAGTAAAGCTACCAGTTGACCTGTTGCCAGCGCCTGCTGCACATGAAAACGGCCGACACGGGTAATACCTATGCCCTGCAGGGCCAGTTCTACCAGCGTTTCGCCATTGTTTGCTATCACATTGCCGCTGACGGCGAGCATATAGTCCTGATCATCTTCACGAAATGGCCAGCCAGGTTCCAGTCGTCTAAAACTGAAATCCAGACAATTGTGCTTTGTTAAATCCGCTGGTGTTTGGGGCACTCCGGCTTTGGCCAGATATTCAGGGGACGCAAGCACAACCCGGCCTGTTTCTCCCAAACGGCGGGCATGCAGGCCGCTATCCGGCAGCTGTCCAAAACGAATAGCTACATCAACCTGGCCTGCATGAACATCGCGGATTTGGTCTGATACATCGATCTCAATGCGGATATCCGGGTAGCGCTGCAAAAACTCTTTCAGCAGCGGCACTATAGTCAGGCGGCTATGGGCCGTTGCCGTCGTCACTTTAATAGTGCCACTTGGACTGCCCCTGCTGGCAATGCTGCTTTCTGTATCTTCTAAATCTTTTAAAATTCGCCGGGCGGCCAGCGCATAAGACTCGCCTTCACTGGTTAAACGCAATTTGCGGGTGCTGCGCACTATCAGCCTGACTCCCAGACGTTTTTCAAGGCGGGTCATAATACGGCTGACGGCGGATGGCGTCAGATCCAATTCACGGGCTGCCGCACTTAAACTGCCGGTGCAGGCAACGGACAAAAAGGTTTCCATTTCAGCTGTTCGATCTGTCTTTCCAGCGCTCATTTGTGACTCCGCGGCAAAACTGAATGTATCCTGCGCTACTTTTTCTCAGTGTTTTGATTGTTTATATTCCTTCGCGTCACAAATTAGCGAGACTTTGCATGAAAATCAATATTCCTTTACTGGCCCTTGCTTTGGGGGCTTTTGGTATAGGTGTCACCGAGTTTTCCCCCATGGGGATGTTACCAGTGATTGCCAATGACTTAGCTGTTTCTATTCCAACGGCTGGCATGTTAATCAGTGCCTATGCCTTTGGTGTACTGATTGGCGCACCTTTAATGACCTTAGTTTTTGCCAATATGAGCCGTCGCAACCTGCTGCTGTTGTCTATGGGCATTTTTACTCTGGGTAATCTGATCTCTGCTATGGCGGATAGCTATAACCTGTTGTTATTTGGCCGTATTGTCACCTCATTTAATCACGGCGCTTTTTTTGGTGTGGGCTCAGTGGTTGCTATGAGTATTGTGCCGCCAGAAAAGCGAGCTGGCGCTGTAGCTGCTATGTTCTCTGGTTTGACCATCGCCACTATTGGCGGGGTACCTTTGGCTACTTACATTGGTGAAGTGATTGGCTGGCGTCCTGCCTTTTTTGCTATGGCTGTGATAGGGGTCGTGACTATGCTGGCGCTGCGTTTGTCATTACCGCCACTGGCGAATGAAAGCAAAGCCAATGTGCGTAATGAGCTCAGAGTACTGGGCAAAGGCTCTGTGTTAGCGGCCTTACTGTTAACAGTAGTCAGCTCAAGCTCAATGTTTACTGTCTTTACCTACATAGTGCCTATATTGCAGGATGAGACTCATGCCTCGACAGCTTTTGTCACCTCCATGCTGGTGTTGTACGGCACAGGTTTGGCGCTAGGCAATTATCTGGGCGGCCGTTTTGCCGACCGCTCGCTGGATTTAACTCTGATCGCCTCTTTGGTGGCTGTCACTCTGTTATTAGCGCTGTTCTCCGTCACAGTGTCATCGCCGATGATAGTCGCGCCTTTAATCTTTTTATGGGGCATCGCCAGTTTTGCCTTGGTGCCGCCACTGCAATCTCTGGTGGTACAGGAAGCCAAAGCAGCGCCTAATTTAGCTGCAGCTATGAACATCGGAGCTTTTAATCTGGGGAATGCTTTAGGTGCTGTGCTGGGTGCTGCCATTATCAAAGCAGGTTTAGGCTTAAGTTATGTGCCTTTGGCTGGGGCTGGTACCGCCTTGCTTGGACTTATGATGGTGCTGTGGTTCAGGCGTAGCCGTCAGCAAGGCAGCCAACAAAATCCGGTTACTGCCAGTTAGATAGAGGAGTCTAAAGCAGCCTGAATGTTCAGGCTGCTTTGTTGTATCAAGGTTTTGGAATGGGCTGAGAAAAAGCAGCCAGCATATAGACTAGCGGAGCATTCCAGTTGATAGCTATTTCGTTGCTGGCATAGCTGCAGTAATCATCAGCATAAGATTTAGCGGGTAACTTGCTACTGTACTTACATTTATCTTGCTGCCCTGGTTGTGCACCACCAGCTAACCAACCTGGTACAGGAGCCTGAATTCCGTCCGCTTCAGAAGGGCGATGATGAATATGTTGTGGGCTTTTTATGCCAAAACCTGTGACATAAGACAAATCGAGCGGATTACGGCCCAGCACATAATCGACCAGGCCTTGCATCGCCTGCAGATAACCGGCTTTTGGCGTAATTTGATTGGCTTTGTACAGCAGAATGGCCTTATTCATCGCCACCGCATTACTACCCCAGACAAAATCTTCCGCGACCATTGCCACTTTATAAGCTGAAGCCTGATGTTGGGCGACAAACTGATCGGCTACTTTGGCGATAGCGCTGAATACCAACTGGCGTTGCTCTGGTGTCAGCTGGTTTGCTTGTTTTGCCAAAGAGAAATAACCCAAAGCGGCGACCGAAGCCCATGAGGCGGTTTGTGCTGGCTGAGCTAATTGAAAAAACTGCTGCAGGTAAGGCTGTTCCCCTGTCAGTAAATAAAGCTCTGCTGCAGCCCAGGAGAATTCATCGGCCAGATGTTGATCACCGTAAGCACCTGTGCTGACATCCTTTGGTTGCTGATAGGTCATAGCCGGATTTTTGCTGGCCCATTGCCATGCCTGAATGGCCTGTTGTCTGAACAGAGCCGCCTTACCAGGCTGCTGCGCTTCAAATTCGCTGAGTACTCTGCTGGCTTTTGCCATGACAGCGGCAAAGTTTAAACTGGCTGCTGTGGTTTTTTGTACCAGATAACGTTGTGCTACTGCCTGGTGTGGCATCACACTGCCATCAAAATTCAGATTAGTCAGTTTATGATAAACCCCACCGTCGGCTGGGTCCTGCATAGTGCTGAGCCAGTCCAGATTCCATAGCACTTCATCCAGCAAGTCGGGCATATTGTTGCCGGACTCAGGAATAGTCCATTGTCGCTCGCGGTAAAAGTCTTTGAAATCAGTCCAGGCATCTAACAAGGTGTAGGTGGTGATGCCTGAATTCACCACGTATTTATTGTAATCACCGGCGTCATACCAGCCTTTGGGCGACTGAACTACAGTGCCTGTGGGGCGGCTGGCTGAAGCGGCTGAGGCATGTATTTTTATCTGATGATCCGGATGTCCGGCAGGCCTGGCCCATACACCTGCATAAGCCGGGTCCAGCTGCTGTGACGCTCTGTTGAAGTAATAAGCTTTAATAGCTGCATCATGCAATTGGGCATAAGGTTGGGCGGCAATCTGCAGTTCAACTGAGGCATAGCCTGCAACTTCCAAGCGATAACGGCCATTAGTTTGTACCTGACTAAAATCAGCAATACTGACGGTTTCGCCTGCAGGTGCCCAAAGCTGAGCCTCTGAACTTCGGCCTTTAAAGACCATCTTGCCTGATGGTAAAGCGACTAACTGAAAAGTGTGTTGGTTTTTCCCTGGGATCACGGCCAGTTTTTGGCCCTGGCTCTGATAGCCACTTTGATTCACTTTCAGCAAAGCGGGTGGCTCTGCTGCGCCGCAAGTGGCAACAAAGGCAAAACAAAACACAGGAAAAGCCAGACGCATAACAAAATCCTTGTTCAGGGAGTCAGACTTCAACCTTGCTGTGTTGATAAGGCTGAAGTCTTTGTTTTCAGATTTATGAAGTTAGGCCAGAATCTTAGCTGCGATGACCTCTGCGTTAAAGCCAAAATATTCCAGCAAGGCAGGGCCAGGTGCTGATTCACCAAAACTGTTGATACCAATAATCAGGCCTTTTTTACCGACGTATTTGTACCAGAAATCCGGGTGAGCTGCTTCTATCGCAACAAGTTTCGCCTGATCAGGTAGCACCGAATCCCGGTAAAACTCAGATTGCTGGTCAAACAAAGTAGTGCTTGGCATAGACACCACATTGACTTTTTTACCTGCTGCGCTCAGCTGTTCGGCAGTATCACAGGCCAGTTGCAGTTCAGAGCCCGTGGCTATCAGCACTATATCTGGCGCGCCGCCGCAGTCTTTTAAAATATAACCGCCTTTGCTGATCAGGTTGATTTGCTCTGGGTTGCGCTGGAATTGACGTAGATTTTGTCGGCTAAAGACTAAAGCTGAAGGCGAACTTGTGCTGGTTAAAGCCGATTTCCAGGCTACTGCGGTTTCGGTTAAATCGGCAGGCCGCCAGGTCACCAGATTGGGCGTAGTGCGTAAGTTGGTCAGCTGTTCTATCGGTTGGTGAGTTGGGCCATCTTCGCCCTGTCCAATAGAGTCATGAGTAAAGACATAAATATTCGGCAGTTTCATTAACGCCGACATCCGTACTGCATTGCGGGCGTATTCCATAAACATCAGGAAAGTGGCGCCATAACAGCGGAAACCACCGTGGGCTGTGATGCCGTTCATTATGGACGCCATACCAAATTCGCGTACGCCGTAATAAATATAATTGCCGGAACTATCGTCCTTCGTCAGGCCTTTGCTGCCAGACCATAAGGTCAGGTTAGAACCTGCCAAATCGGCTGAGCCACCTAAAACTTCAGGAACAAGTGCTGCAAAGTGCGCGATACAAAGCTGAGAGGCTTTGCGACTGGCAATATCTTGTTGTTGGTTTTGGCAATTTTCGATAAAGCTTTGAGTGGCCGCTTCAAAATTAGCCGGTAACACTCTGTCTATCACACGGCGTTGGTATTCTGCGGCCAGTTCAGGGTATTGGTTTTTATAAGCGGCAAATAGCTCTGTCCATTGTTGTTCAATAGCGGCGCCTTTGGGTTTGCAGTCCCAGGCGGTATAAACTTCGGCCGGAATTTCAAAAGGTGCATAAGACCATTGCAGAAATTCGCGTGCTTTGGCGATTTCATTGTCGCCCAGTGGAGAGCCGTGGCAGTCATGTGAGCCGGATTTATTCGGGCTGCCAAAGCCGATAACGGTTTTGCAGCAAATCAACGTAGGCCTGGCCGTTTCTGCCTGAGCTTGTCTGATGGCATCAGCAATTTGCGCAGGGGTATGGCCATCTACCTGAATGACCTGCCAGCCATACGCATGAAAACGCGCTGGCGTATCGTCAGTAAACCAGCCTTCAACATGACCATCAATAGAAATGCCATTGTCATCCCAAAAGGTAATCAGTTTGCCAAGGCCTAAAGTACCAGCCAAAGAGCAAGCTTCGTGTGATACGCCTTCCATCAGGCAGCCATCACCTAAAAAGCAGTAGGTAAAATGATCCACTACCTGGTAATCAGGCCGGTTAAATTGCGCCGCCAGAGTTTTTTCGGCTATGGCCATCCCCACCGCATTGGCGATACCAGCACCCAAAGGACCAGTGGTGGTTTCGACGCCTGCTGTATAGCCCAATTCAGGGTGGCCCGGGGTTTTCGAGTGTAGCTGACGAAAGGACTTCAAGTCTTCGATAGATAATTCATAACCCGTCAGATGTAGTAAGGAATACAACAACATAGAGCCATGGCCATTACTCAGCACAAAACGGTCTCTGTTGCTGAATGACGGATTAGCCGGGTTATGTTTTAAAAATTGCAGCCAGAGTACTTCGGCAATATCCGCCATACCCATAGGCGCACCCGGGTGGCCTGAATTGGCTTTTTGTACTGCATCCATAGTTAAAGCGCGGATGGCGTTGGCGCGGGTTTGGTGATCAGTATGCATGGCAGAATCCTAACGGCTTTGAGCTAAGTGATGTAACAGTTGTTCCAGCTTGCGCTGATCCACGGCAAATTTACGAATACCCTCGGCCAGTTTCTCTGTAGCCATAGCGTCTTCATTCAGTTGCCATAAAAATTCGGCCTGACTCAGGGCTTTGGCTTTGGCAGGGCTTTGGGTGCTCACTGGCTGCAAGGCTGCTGGTAAAGGGTCAGTCGAGTCTTTTAATTGCAGTAACAAATTAGGGGCTATGGTCAGCAGATCACAGCCTGCCAACTGGCGAATTTGATCGACATTACGGAAACTGGCGCCCATAACGACAGTAGGGATACCATGGTTCTTATAATGGTTATAAATAGTTTTAACTGATATAACGCCAGGGTCTTTATCTCCGGAAAAATCCTGCTCTGGCTGATTTTGTTTGTACCAGTCCAGAATCCGGCCAACAAAAGGCGAGATTAAAGTTACACCAGCGTCAGCACAGGCTTTGGCCTGAGCCAGACTAAAAATCAGCGTCAGGTTGCAGTGAATACCTAATTTCTCCAGCCGGGCTGCGGCCTGAATGCCTTGCCAGGTGGCAGCCAGTTTAATCAGCACTCTGTTTGAGTCCACTCCTGCCGCGCGGTAACGGCCAATAATACTCAAAGCTTTAGCCACACTGGCTTCGGTATCAAAAGACAAGCGGGCGTCAATTTCAGTCGATACCCGGCCCGGTATATGCCGCAAAATTTCGCAGCCAAAATTCACTGTCACTTGCTCACAGGCTGCGTCTATATCCTGTTCATTGCCTTTGAGTGCACTGACTAATAAATGCTGATAATCCGCCTGCTGGCTGGCCTGCAAAATAAGCGATGGGTTGGTTGTGGCTTCGGTGGGTTGAAGCTGCTGTATAGCAGCAATATCACCGCTGTCTGCCACTACCACCGTTACTTTGCTGAGTTGTTCTAGCTGATTCATTTAAATTCCTTTCCCCTGCGTTCGTATTACTTTGGGGTCTAATTTGCTTCAGTTATTTATCCGTGTTGACGATTCTTTTACTTTGCTCTGGCCCTAAGTAACTGGGTTTCAGGCCGCCTGTATCAATGATCAGTTTTTGTAGCACTAAGGCCGGGTCGACCAGATAAATCCGTAATTTGTGTTCGCCCGGCTTGGGCACCTTTATTTGGCTTTTGATGATTCTGACGCCATCCAATACGGCCTTATCCCAAACCGCCGGACTTTTATCCGCCAGACTGTCGATCAATTCGGGCTTGTCATTATTCAGCGCCACAGCAAAACGCAAACCACGGCCAGGCACCAGATCCAAAGTCGGGGCTATCACGCTATGTAAAATGAACTCGCCAGTGGAATGGAAATACAGCGGGTATTCCAGATAAGGGGCGTTACTAATATCTTTGGTTTGATAATCCAGTTCCGTCATGGCTGCCATTGAGGCTTCACCACGGCCATGGCCAGGTATTAGTTGCCACCAGCTTTGAGCGTTATTGCCCTGCACTTTGGCACTGGCGGCGTCCAGCGCTATGTAGCCGTCTGCTTCAACAAAACCTGACGTCGGCTCTGTGTCAGGTTTCACAGCCGACACTTTAATTTTTGCGCCGCCCCAGCCCGTACCCTGCACATGCACTTCACCGACATTCAGCCCGGTTTTCACTTTGCTCCAGTCAATGCTGACCTGAACCGTCTGAGCCACTTCAATCTGGCCTTTGGTTTGGCTCAACTGGATCCAGTCGGCTGATGCTTTAGCACTGAACTCAAAAGGCAAACTGCCTTTATTAAAGACTTCAATGCTGCGCTTTTTCTGGCCATGCGGATAAAAAGGGTCCAGCTCTAAGGGCTGGCCTTTGTATTCGCTGATGGGCCATGAAAAGGCTGAACCTTCAGGCGCCACGCCCATATCGGCCACTGCCATAGGTTCTGCCACTGACACCACAGGCATTAAGTTTGCCGGTGGATTACGCCAGTAAGTAAAACCTATATGAGGTTGCGACATCATATGGTTCCAGCGGCCATTGCCGAGGTTGTGATAAATGTTGGTCAGCTCTGCATCCTGTTTAAACCAGTAACGCACCTGCTCTGCCCAATAGGTAGTAGTGACCCGGCCTTGTTCGCCATGTAATTTATTCATCGCCACAGCACGGTTTAATTCATACACGGCCTGACTGGCTTTCAGTGGATGTGATACCAGCTGGATATACGCATCCCTTTGTTCAGTCGGCAGTTGAGAGTACAACTCATCGGATTTTTTCACTAAAGCAGCAAGTTCAGCACTGACGAGTTCCGCTTCCTGATAATGCAAAATGCTGTAGGTATCAGGTTCCACCGCTTCGGGTTTACGACGGCCGTTGTGCCTGGTGTAACCCTGAATAAGTTCAGCTACGGTTGCGGCATGCTCTGCACTGAATTGTTGTGTGGCCCAACTGACGGCAAATTGTTCTAAGTTATCGGCTTTAAAAGCAGGTGGGTTCCAGGCCATCCGCAGGAAAAAGTCGATGGGAAATTCCATCGGTTTTAAATCGCCAACATTGACTATCCAGATGCGATCCGCCTGAAATTGCCAGGCTAAATTCATCTGCTCCCAGATTTTTGCCATGGGCACTGTATTGATCCAGCGATACGAGCGGGGGCTGCCGACATAATCAAAGTGATAATACACACCGGCACCACCTTGGCGGCCACGTTCTTCGGCCGTGGGTAGGCGGCGGATATTGCCATAGTTATCATCGGCCCACAGCAAAGTGACATCGTCCGGCACCCGCATGCCGCGCTCGTAAAAACCTTGCACTTCTTTGTACAAAGCCCAGACTTGTGGCACGTCGGTGATCGGCTTGTCTTTAAAGGTGTCCGTTAAGATCTGGCGTTGGTCGGCGACTATTTGCTCCAGCAAGCCGATGTTTTCGCCTTCGCTCATCGGCTCGTCTTCCTGACCTCGCATGCCCAGGGTAAAAATACTTTCCAGATGTTGATGCCGCTTCGCGCCTTCTTGCCAGAATTTGTAGATGTTGGCTCTGTTGCTGGAGTATTCCCAAGGCCCTTTGCCGTATCTGTTCCATTCTTTGTCGGCGCGCATCATAGGTTCGTGGTGACTGTTACTCATCACTATGCCCATTTCATCGGCCAGAATAGCGTTTTGTGGGTCGTCATCGGCAAAGGCGTTATTCCACATCGCAGGCCAAAGAAAATTCGACTTCAGCCGCAGCAACAGCTCAAACACATGCTGATAAAACTTGCTGTTGTAGCCGCCAAATTTTTCGCTGCTCCAATTGGTTAAAGCCGGGTGCTCGTCATTTAAAAAGATGCCACGGTATTTTACTTTGGGTGCATCGGTCAGGCGGGTGCCTGCTTTGATATAAAGCTCTGACTGCTTTTTCACCGGCACATCGGCCCACCAGTGCCAGGGCGATACCCCTATAGTTTCGGCCAGGTCATAAACACCAAAAATGGCGCCACGTTTATCGCTGCCCGCTATCACCAAGGCTTGTTCTACACCAGGTAACGGCTGCTCTACCAGCTGAATTAAATAGGCTTCCCAGCGGCCCTGAATGGCGCTTACATCCAGCTTGCCTGCTGCTATCAGTTGGTCCAACAGAGTGTTGTTGCCCAGACTGCCGATAATCAGCAGCTGTTTGGCTTGTGTTGTGGCACTGATGCTTAAGCTTTTGCCACTGACCTTTTGGATATCCTGTTGCAGGCTTTGTACGGCGCGTTTTAAGCCTTTATGGTCTTTGTCATCCAGTTGAATTTGGGCCTCAGAACTTTTTCCCACCAAAGCAAAGTCGCCTTTGGTGGGTTGTTGCGCCAGATAATCGCCGGGTAACGCTGTGACTGCAGCGCTGAATAAAGCTAACACTAAGCTGAAGGCAAAACGGATCTTCATGGCGCGGCCTCTTGTTCCTGTCGGGCATGCACCCCCAAGGTGGTGCCGACAAAACCACCCGCAACCTGAGTACTTAAGATTTTGGCATCCTGCACTTCACCCAATTGCTGCCAGTCGCCTTGTGGGTTCGCATAGAAAAAGCTGATTTCTCCGGCTTTCCCCTGAATTCTGAGTTGCAGTTGTTCGGTCGTTGCGGCTAAAACCTGACTGGCGATAACTACAGCTTTACCGCCTTTGGCTTGCTCTAAAAAGACAGTAGTGTTGTCTGCCACTGTTTTTACGCCCAGATAGTAGTGATACTGCTCATTCTGAAACGCCACCAAACCCGCTGAAATCTTGCCTTTTGGCACCACCAGGCTGGTGCTGGTTTCAAAGCTGGTATGTTGCTGGCGACGAGCTATAAAGGCTGGTTGTGCTAACGAATCCATACCGACCGCTTTGGCATTGATATTGAGGTTTTGTCCATCCAGTGTGAACCAGCTTTGGTCAAACTCACGCAGCAGGTTCCAGTCCAGTTTTAAGCTCGAACTATCAAATTCATCACGCCAGTGAAAATTGCCTGTCAGACTAGGAGTTTCAGTGCTGCTGACAAGACCTGTAGGTATGGCAAGACGATAAGGAATAGCCTGGCCTTTGGGCAAAATAGTGGGCCATTCGTCCTGCCAGCTGACCGGTAGTAAAAAGCTTTCGCGGCCAGTATTAAAAAAAGTTTGGTCATAAGTGCGGGTGGCCAGAAATACAGCCCACCACTGACCGTCCGGTAGCTGCACTAAATCGGCATGACCCGCTGTGGTAATAGGGTTAGCTCTGTCAGCTGGTAAATCGCGTTGCGTTAGAATAGGGTTGTTGCCATAAGGCACAAAAGGCTCTGTCAGGCTGCGGGCTCTGAAAACTACGGCTGAATGTTGATCGGCAGTACCACCTTCAGCACAGACCAGATAATACCAGCCGTTGTGCTTGTAAATATGTGGTGCTTCTATCCAAATCGGTTTGGTGCTTAAGTCGACACCCCCATTGACCAACAGTCGTTTTGACTCTGGCAACACAGCTTTTTTCACCGGGTCGTATTGCCACAGCCAAATCGCTCTGTGGCCTTCATACAAAGCCTCGCCCGGCGCCTCGCCGTTATGGCTGATGTAGACTTTGCCGTCGTCATCAAAAAAGATATCCGGGTCTATGCCTTCCACCTCAGGCAACCAGATAGGATCCGACCAGGGCCCGGCCGGGTCTTGTGCGGTTAGAATAAAGTTACCGCCTCTATCCACCACAGTGGTGATGATGTAAAACGTGCCGTCGTGATAGCGAATGGTAGGGGCAAAAATGCCACGGGAGACTTGCATACCCGACATATCCACTTGGGAGGCTCGGCTCAGGGCATGGCCTATCAGTTGCCAGTTCACCAGATCGGTGCTGTGTAAAATGGGTAAACCCGGCGTGTAGGAAAAAGACGAGGCCACCATGTAATAGTCATCACCACGGCGGGTAATACTTGGATCCGGGAAAAAGCCTGCTGCGACAGGGTTTTGATAGCTGCCTTTGGTTACAGGGTCGGCAAATACAGCGTCCTGGCCCTGATAATCAAACCAATGAAAAGTGGCTGTGCTGCTTTGTGGCTGAGCCGGTGGTTCCGGCTGACATCCGCTGAGTAACAGGCTTAAGCCCATCAGTGCAGAAGCGTAGCTTGTGTGCATTTTTATCTGTTCCTTTGACTGCTTGTGTCAGGTTTAAACAGAAAAATACCATGATCATCAAAGGCTTCGGCTTTATGAAAATACGTCAGCTTAGTGCGTTTTTTCGGTGGCAGGAGTTCAATAGTGGCAGGGCGCGAACCACAGATACGCCCTGCAAATCAGTGAGTGATCAGTCATTTACCGCCAGATGATTCATCGCTTCGCCACGGCTTTCCCGGTATTCTTTCGGGGTCTGGCAAAAATGGCGTTTAAACACCGCGTACATGTATTGCAGTGATGGATAACCACAAATATTGGCTATCTCAATAGGGTTCACCTGAGTGTCGAGCAGCATTTTGCAGGCTTTGGCCAGCTTCTGATTGTGTAACTCAGTGTGGATCGAATGTCCCCGTTCTGATCTGAATCTTTGCTCCAGATTAGAGCGGGAAATGCCAACAAAGTCTGTGACTTGCTCCACTTTAGCTCCGCGGGTTGCATGGCGGCGGATATAGTGCATGGCCTGAATCACATAAGGGTCGCGTAGCGCTTTAAAGTCAGTCGACTGGCGAGACGCTACACCCACGGGCGGCACCAGAATACGTTTATGACCTACATCTATATTGTTCAGCTGGGTGTGCAGCAGTTTGGCGGCTTTATAACCCATTTCAAAACAACCCTGAGTCACAGAGCTTAAACTGATGCGGTTCAGAAAGCGGGCTATATCGTCGTCATCTATGCCAATGATAGAAATGTTATCCGGCACCACTATGCCCAAATGTTCACAGGCTTGCAGCAGATGGCGGGCGCGGGAATCGGTGACGGCAATAATGCCAATGGGTTTGGGTAAACTTTGGATCCAATCGGTCAGACGATTCATGGCGTATTGCCAGGTTTCAGGTCGGGTGCAATGGCCTTGATAAATCTGACAATCGTAACCGTCCTGCGCTGTTAGTTTTTTAATCGCATTTTCGCGTTCAGTGGCCCAGCGGTGCTGATCGTCGGTTGGTACACTATAAAAAGCGAAACGGTCTAAACCTTTGCGTTTCAGGTGTTCGTAAGCCGCACTGACTAGCGCGAAGTTGTCAGTTGCGACATAAGGTACAGCAGGATAATCGGAAGCTTTGCTGTAAGAACCGCCTACACCTACTATAGGTTTACTGGTTCCGGCCAAAGCGCGTTCAATATTCATATCGTCGAAGTCGGCGATAATGCCGTCGCCACCCCATTCGTGAATATGTTCGAGACGACAGAGAAAATCTTCCTCCAGATACACGTCCCAGTCGACTTTTGATGATTGCAGATAATGACCTATGCCTTCGATCACTTGCCTGTCGAATACCTTGTTAGCATTAAACAACAAGGTAATGCTGTGTTTCGCTTTAAACATATAACCTGTCCCCGTCTTGTCATTTTTTATACTCTTCGTACCTGAAGTCGTAGCTTCAGTTTTTTTGAGTATTTATCGTTATCTTTTTTGTTTTTGTATTTAAGCGGGTTAAATATTAGCCAGACGGGCTTTTTTGGCAAACGATAAAACAGAATTCAGCAGCGAATTATGAATTTTCGTAATTGCTGCTCAGCATTCCCTCGCCAAGTATTAGCTCACCAAAAGTCAGAACAGATTTCAGAGTATGTATATAGGCATAGATTTAGGTACTTCGGGCATCAAAGTCATTTTGCTGGGCGAAAACGGCAAAGTCATTGATAGCGCCAGTGCTGAGTTGTCCGTTAGCAGGCCTTTGCCTTTATGGTCAGAGCAAAACCCGGAACATTGGTGGCTTGGGTTACAGTCTTGTCTGGACCAGCTAAGCAAGCGTCAGTCGTTAGCAGGGGTGAAAGCCATAGGTTTAGCGGGCCAGATGCATGGCGCAACCTTACTGGACGCGCAAAACCAGATTATTCGCCCGGCGATTTTATGGAACGATGGCCGCTCTTTTGCCGAGTGCAAGCAGTTGGAGTTGAAGGTTGCCGATTTGCCGCAAATCACCGGCAATCTGGCGATGCCGGGTTTTACTGCACCTAAATTGTTGTGGTTACGTCAGCAGGAACCAGAAGCTTTTGCCCGCGTTGCTAAAGTGTTATTGCCCAAAGATTATCTGCGTTTTTGCTTAAGTGGCGACTTTGCCTCCGATATGTCGGACAGTGCCGGTACTTTATGGCTGGACGTGGCCAAGCGGGACTGGAACGACGAGCTGCTCTGTGCTTGCGGTTTAAGCCGCAATCAAATGCCAGCATTGTATGAAGGTAATCAGATCACCGGAACCTTGTTGCCTGAGTTAGCCGAGCGCTGGGGTATGCAGGCTGTGCCTTTAATTGCAGGTGGTGGTGATAATGCTGCCGGTGCTGTCGGCGCTGGCATAGTGCATCCGGGCCAGGCCATGTTATCGCTAGGCACTTCGGGTGTGTATTTTGCCGTTAGTGATGGTTTTCTGGCCAATCCACAGTCTGCGGTACACAGCTTTTGTCATGCGTTGCCAAATACCTGGCATTTAATGTCTGTCACCTTAAGTGCGGCCAGTTGTTTGCAATGGTACGCCGAACACATAGTGAAAACTCCGGTGGCGACTTTGCTGGCTGATTTGGATCAAGGGCCTGAAAATAGTGAACAGCTGCCGCTGTTTTTACCTTACCTGTCGGGCGAGCGCACGCCGCATAACAACCCCAATGCCAAAGGGGTCTGGTTTGGTCTGGACTACAACACAGACCAAAAAGCCCTGACCTATTCAGTGCTGGAAGGTGTCAGTTTTGCCTTGTTCCAGGGCGCAGAAGCTTTGCATGCCAGCGGTTTGAAGCCGACAGAAATTAACCTGATAGGTGGTGGTGCCAGAAGTCCTTACTGGCGGCAATTGCTGGCTGATCTAATGAACCAACCACTGACCTTCAGAGAAGGTGGAGAAGTAGGGCCAGCTTTAGGCGCAGCCCGTCTGGCCCATTTAGCTATGGAGCCAGATACAGCACTGGATCTGCTTTGCCCACCGCCGCCAGTGGTTAGTCAGCATCAACCCGATACCCAACGTCATGTCGCTTTAGCCAAACGCTACAGCAAATTTAAGGCGTTGTATCAGTCATTGGTTGAGCATTTTTAGCTAACAACTTAAAAGCACAAGATGGCTCTGAAAAAACATAATTGTGATTGATGCCAGCAATGCCCACCATTAGCAGCATTGGAATTGATGTAAAACAGGAGAGCAACATGGCTCAGTATTTCGACCAGATTAACAAAATAGAGTATGAAGGTGCCGATAGCACCAACCCTTTGGCCTTTAAACATTACAACGCGAATGAAAAAATCCTTGGTAAAACCATGGCAGAGCATTTGCGTATGGCAGCTTGCTACTGGCACAACTTCTGCTGGAATGGTCAGGACGTGTTCGGTCAGGGCACTTTTGGCCGCCCATGGTTAGAGGCCGGTGACGCTATGGCGCAAGCCAAAGCTAAAGCCGATGTGGCTTTTGAATTCTTCAGCAAGCTGAGCATTCCTTATTACTGCTTCCACGACATTGACGTTGCACCTGAAGGCAACAGTATTAAAGAATACATCAACAACTTCGCCGCTATGGTGGATGTGCTTGAGCAAAAGCAAGCTGAAACCGGCGTAAAACTGTTGTGGGGCACAGCCAACTTATTCAGTAACCCACGTTACGCTGCAGGTGCTGCTACCAATCCAAATCCGGAAATCTTCAGCTACGGCGCCACTCAGGTGTTTCATGCAATGAACGCCACTCAGCGTTTAGGCGGCGAAAACTACGTATTGTGGGGCGGTCGTGAAGGCTACGAGACTCTGCTGAACACCGACCTGCGTCAGGAGCGTGAGCAACTGGGCCGCTTTATGCAAATGGTGGTGGAGCACAAGCATAAAATCGGTTTTAAAGGCACTTTACTGATCGAACCTAAGCCACAGGAACCTACTAAGCACCAGTACGATTACGACTCTGCGACTGTCTATGGTTTCCTGAAGCAATTTGGCCTGGAAAAAGAATTCGCGATGAATATCGAAGCCAACCACGCCACGCTAGCTGGTCATTCGTTCCATCATGAAGTAGCGACTGCTATTTCGCTTGGAATTTTTGGCAGCATTGACGCCAACCGCGGTGATGCACAAAACGGCTGGGATACAGACCAATTCCCGAACAGCGTAGAAGAGCTGAGCCTGGTGATGTACGAAATTCTGAAAGCGGGTGGTTTCACGACTGGTGGTTTTAACTTTGACGCCAAATTACGCCGTCAGAGTATGGACCGCGCCGACATGTTCCATGGTCATATTGGTGGTATGGATCACCTGGCTATGGCATTAAAACGTGCAGCTGCTCTGATTGAAAAAGACTTTTTAGGTAAGGCTGTAGCCGAACGTTACGCCGGCTGGAGCGGTTCTTTAGGTAAAGCCATTCAGAGCAGCGAGCATTCACTGCAATCTCTGGCTGCTCTGGTTGAGCGCGAACAGTTAAGCCCGAAAGCCGTCAGCGGCCGTCAGGAATTGCTGGAAAATCAAGTGAATCTGGTGTTGTTCAGATAAGGGATCCCGAACCCTGTCGTTGCCCGGCTTACCGGGTATTTTATCCGGGCGCAGAGAAGCTACTGCGCCCTATTTTCTTATTAAAATTTACCTGATACCTGAGCTGGCGTCTTCGTGAGAACGCAGAGGCTGTTCTTTTGTCAGTTTTGCGTAACTAATTGATCACGCCAGTTCCACTCAGCAAAAGCGAGCCCACCAACAAACACTGCTTCACCAACCAGATGTATGTACCCAGGTAACGTCATGCTTGCAGAAAACCGCGCGGCTATGCCAAGACAAACGAAAGCCCAGATTGCATTGGCTACTATTAGCATTTTGATAAAAAATCCGGGGCGCTTGCTACTAATGGCAAGAGAAAACGAATAACAGGCGTAGAGCAAGTTCACAACACCCATCACTAGCAGTAGTTTTTGTGGCATAGAGTACAGCTCACTGAGCCATGCTGACGCCAGGACCACTATTACCCCGGCAGTTGCGCCAGCAAAACAGTCTATCCATAAAAGATTTTTGATAAGTTGCATGGGTGTAACAGAGCCCTCAGGGTTAGGTCTACTTTGATAAAGGAATTTCAATGTCAGGTCTAAGTGATGATCTGATCTCATTGGCATACCCTTACGCAACACAGTGCTACCAGCTAAAAATGGTTGAGGAGTCGATCCAGCAATTCAAAAAAATTTCCGGTCAGAAATGAACCTATGGCTAAGCCAACCAATATGCCAACAACGATACCAATACCATAGAATAATCTGGATGATTTCATCTCTAGTCCTTTTTAAAAACCTTTGTCCTTGGTGTCAGGTCTACCTTTGGTCTGTTAGGCTGCACTGCGAATACCGTCAGGGCACATCCAGTTTATTAAATGGAATAGGGTTGTAAACTAGCAAAGCTAACAGGTTTTCGAAAAAAGCTTTGGTGTCAGGTCTAAAGTGATGATCCCGTTGGGAGTTAAATCGGTAAAAACAGACAGGCTGGGAAACCCCAGCCTTTGGGTGATTATTTGGAGTTATTTACCAGCTTTTTCCGCCAGTTTAATCAACTGCGGTACCACTTCCTTTGGCTGATTCTTGCGGTCAAACAATAAGGGGTAGTCTGTTCTGCCTTTCATTGGCCAGTTGTTGCGCCAGCTTTGGTTGTCGTTGACACCCCATAAAGTGACTCGTTCAATGGCGTCGCTGTGGCGCAAAAATAACTCAAACAATTGCAGGTATTTTTCTGTCAGCTGATTGCTGACTGCTTTTGGTAAGCCATCAGCGTAGGGATTAAATTCTTGTTTTAACTGCATATTCAGTGAAATATCAGCACCAATCTTTTCCGGCTCAGGGAAGGGTAATACCGAGATATCCAATTCGGTAATCACCACTTTCAGGCCGGTGTTTTTAAAAGCCACAATAGAGTCTTCCACTTGTTGCAATTCCGGGTAATCCAGACTGTAATGGCCTTGTTCACCAATGCCGTGGATAGGCACACTTTTCGCTTTTAACGCCGCCACCAGCTTTAACACGCCAGCGCGTTTTTCAGGTTTAAATAAATTAAAGTCGTTGTAATAGAGTTCGGCTTTTGGGTCGGCCTGATGCGCCAGCTCAAAGACGGTGGCTATATAGTCCTCGCCCAAGGCTTTATACCAGTTGGATTGGCGCAGGGTGCCGTCTTCATTCAAGGCTTCGTTGACGGCATCCCAGCCATGAATACGGCCTTTGTAGCGGCCCATTACAGTGTTGATATGGTTTTTCAGTCGGGATAACACCAACTCTTTTGAGGCCGGTTGGCCTTTGGCGTCCTGAAATACCCAGGCTGGCGTTTGTTCGTGCCACAGCAATACATGGCCTATCACTTTGATATTGTTGGCTTCGGCAAATTCAATCATGGCATCGGCGGCGGCAAAGTTGAACTGGCCTTCTACAGGTTCAATGATTTCCCATTTCATCACGTTTTCTGCTGTCACCGCATTAAATTGCTGCTTGACCAAGTCCAGCGTACCCGGTTCTTTGCCTTCTATTTGCGTTGCGCTTAACGCAGTACCAATACTGAAGTAGTTGCTGTACGTATCTTTTAAAGAGGAGCTTTGCTCTTGTGCATAAGCACTGCCCATCAACAGGCTGCTTAATAAGATACAAAATGGCATAGATCGCATGTGATGACTCCAAAAGTAATGAATAAGTAGAACTGCTGCTATTAGCCGGCTTTGTCCAGTTGATAGCGGATATGTGCTTTAAAAGGCTGGCCGGGGTGGGTGAAATGAAATGGAAAACCTTTTTGGTTCGGTGAATCCGGGAAGAACTGTGGTTCAAGGCAAATGCCCTGACGGGCTTTAAAGGGGCCTTTTAAATGTTCCCCTGTATAAACCTGCAGGCCTGGATAGTCGGAATACACACTCAGCCGCACTAAGCCATCCGGGCTTATCAGTTCAGCAGCGGCCTGATGTAAATCACCGTTGACCACAAAGTTGTAATCCATCTGCACACCCTTTAAGGTTTTGGCTGTGCTGAAATCAAGTACGCTACCCTGCACTTTGGGCAGTTCACCTGTTGGAATGCACTGCCCATCTACTTTGGTGTAATGAGCGGCATGCAGGCGAAGTTTATGCTCGTCGATCGGGGCCTGATCCGGCGCCAGATTAAAATAAGGATGTAAAGTGGGCCCGACCAGCGTAGTCACATTGCTGCTGGCTTCCAGTTCTATATCCAAGGCGCTTTGCTCTGACAACTGATAAGTCACCCGAAAAAACACTGGCCCTGGATAGCCACCCTGACCGTCTGCCATTTCGCAGCCCAGCACCAGTCTGGATTGCTGCTGTTCGAGCACTTGCCAGTTCATTTGATGTAAACCTGCGGCGCCACCATGCAGCTGATTTTGTCCCTCATTTTGTTGCAGTTGATACCACTGCTGACCAATCCGCAAGCGGCCTTTACTGATCCTGTTGGCGTAAGGCCCTACTAAAGCGCCGAGATAAAAAGGGTCCTGGGTATAAGAGTCCGGATCAGCATAACTGAGGATCAATTCACGATGACTGTCACCCACAGCAGTAGACCAGCGCTGCATAGCTGCACCGCGCTCCAGAATACTTAACTGGTCGCCCGCTTTATTGGTCAGATGAAAGACGTTCATAAATGTATTCACTCCCGAAAATTCAACCCAAAGTCATTGGAGTTGCAACCTGGCGACAAGTGAGCCAGACCCCAGGAGCATAGTTAGCTATGTGACTGGGGCGCCTCTTCGTTTTAAGATCAAGCGGCCAACAACGTTGCAGCTTCAAGTACGCAGGCTTTAACCTTGCATATCTTCTAATTCAGTCCCTTTGGTCTCATGTACCATTCGGATCACAAAGAGGATAGAAAGCGCAGCGCCCAGGGTATAAAGGCCATAAGTTCCAGCCAGACCAATACCTGCCAGCAACAAAGGGAAGGTCATGGTGATCAGGAAGTTGCAGCTCCATTGGGCTAAGCCGCTGACGGCAAGGCCCAAACCGCGAATTTGATTCGGGAACATTTCGCCCAACATCACCCACATTACCGGGCCCCATGACATATTAAAAAAGAATACATAAGCGTTAGCGCTGATCAGAGCGACTTTTCCCCAGTCGCCTAACAGCAGATTGCCGTTTTCATCCTGACCTGCATTGGCAAAACAAAGCACCATTAAACCCAGGGTTATGGCCATGCCGACTGAACCCCATTGCAGCAGAGGCTTACGACCTACTTTGTCGATAATCAGTAAGGTAATCACACAAGCCGCGATACTTAAACCGCCGCTAATAACGTTAATCAGTAATGCGTCAGATTCAGAAAAACCAACTGCTTGCCAAAGCACTGCGCCGTAATAAAACACCACGTTAATACCGACCAATTGCTGGAAGCTGGCAAGGCCAATACCCACCCAGACAATTTTGCGCACTTTACCGGTTTGGCTGCTTAACAAATCTGTCAGGCGTGGTTGATGGTCCGCAGACAAAGACTGCTGAATTTCAGCCAGTTTGCGGTTTGCGGCATCACTGCCATATAAGCGGGTCAAGACTGCAGAGGCTGCATCATTACTCCTTTTGAGCACCAAAAAACGTGGGCTTTCAGGAATAAAAAACAACATCAGCAGAAAAAGCAGGGCCGGGAACAGTTCCATCCAGAACATCCAGCGCCAGGCGGCAAAATCAAACCACAACATAGCTGTGGAAGCGCCAGCATATTCAGCCAGCAGGTAATTGCTGACAAACGCCATAAACAAACCAAAGATGATGGCGATTTGCTGTAACGTAGTGAGCATGCCGCGGTAGCGGGCCGGAGCCACTTCACAAATATAAGCGGGGGTAATGACAGAAGCGGCACCTACAGCCAGGCCTCCCAATACCCGGTAAAGCACAAACTCAAAGGAGCCTTCTGCTATACCTGAACCCCAGGCGCTGACAATAAAAAACACAGCAGAGATCAATAAAATGGTTTTACGGCCACTGATATCGGCCAGCCGACCGGCAAAAAAAGCACCTACTGCACAGCCTAACAACATACTGGCGACGTTAAAGCCCGTACCGACACTTTCTGAGTTAAAGGCTTGTTGCAGACCGTCGACAGTGCCGTTGATCACACCGCTGTCAAAACCGAATAAAAAGCCGCCTATGGTGGCGACTAAGCTAATAAACAGAATAAAAACTTTATTGTCTGCTGAAACTGCTGGCTCGTTGCTGTGCTGCAAAATAATAACTCCTTTGGGTAAGCGCATAGCCTGAGCATAAGTTCTGTTTGACTGAAATACAGCCAGCTTGTTAAAAATCATAATTCTTTCAGTACATTCCGTTAGTCCAATTTAGTAACTCTCAATGTATGTTAAGGTCAGAAAATACCTGTCGTCCTTGAAGCTGCAGCTTTGTTGATTGCGCCGCAACCTCAAGATACTTGGGTATACAACATAAAAACAGCCGGCATGCAGCGGGCGTAAAACAGCAACAGGCGAATTGATATGCAAACAGCAGTACAAAAATTATCTGTGACCGAAAAAGTCGGTTATAGCCTAGGGGATTTGGCGGCCAATCTGATTTTCCAGACCCTGATGACATTCCTGGCTTTTTTCTACACAGATGTGTACCAAATTCCAGCAGCGGCCGCCGCCACTATTATTTTTATCGGTGGTTTAATAGGGGCGTGTTTTAACCCCATCATGGGCATTATTGCCGACCGCACGCAAAGCCGCTGGGGCAAGTTCAGGCCCTGGATCCTCTGGACTTCAGTGCCTTTTGGCGTCATTGCCTTGTTGGCTTTCAGCACACCGGATTTCAGCCCGGAAGGCAAAATTGCCTACGCTTTTATTACTTATGTAGTGCTGGTGCTGGTGTATTCGGCCAACAACCTGCCGTATTCGGCGTTAAGTGGGGTGCTGACGGGCAATATGGCCGACCGCAACAGTTTATCGGCCTATCGTTTTGTCGCTGTGATGGTGGCGCAGTTTATTATTCAGGCGTTGTTATTGCCGCTGGTGTTGATTCTGGGCGATGGCGATAAAGCCGCAGGTTTTGAAAACACCATGACGCTGTTTGCCTGCGTTGGCATCGTATTTTTCCTTATCACTTTTATCACCACCAAAGAGCGGGTGCTAACCTGTAACTCAGAAAAATCTACCATTGCTCAGGATGTCGGCGACCTGCTGAAAAACAAACCCTGGGTCATTATGCTGGTGCTGACCGTGCTGGTGTTTATTACGTTGGCACTGAAAGGTGGCATGTATATTTTCTACTTTGAAAACTACCTGGATGCACAGCAAGTCGCGGTATTTCTGGAAGATATTGGCTTTAACTCTTTTATTGCCGGTTTAAATGCCCTGCTGACCGGCATGGGCCTGACCGAATTCCTCTGGCCTAAAGATGCAGCCACTTCAGGTTTTAGTTTGTTTAACGCCGGTGGCATTATCTGCATGATTATTGGTATAGGTTTTTCCAAGCCGCTGGCTGACCGTTTTGGCAAAAGGGATGTGTTTGCGGTTGCACTTTTTATCTCCACTTTATTTGTGCTGGCGTTTTATCTGTTTCCTGCCGACGCTATAGGTCTGGTGTTTTCTTCTCAGCTTTTGCATGGCTTTTTCTACGGCATCACTATCCCGCTGTTGTGGGCCATGATTGCCGATGTGGCGGATTATTCCGAATGGAAAAACCATCGTCGTGCTACAGCCATTATCTTTTCTGCGATGATTTTTGGTCTGAAACTGGGTCTGAGCATAGGCGGCGCTTTAGTGGCCGGTATTCTGGCGCATTATGGTTATGACGCTCAGCTGCAGGTGCAGGCCCCTGAAACTATCCGTGGTATCCAGTTATCGGTCAGCCTTTATGCCTCTTTGCCTTTCCTGTTAGGTGTGGCCTGTATTTGCCTTTACGAAATTAACAAAGATAAAGAAAGCCAGATTGAGCAGGAGCTGAATGAACGTCGCGCTGCGGCTGGTTTGGCGCAAGCGGAGTAAGTTATGTCTGAAGATTTAACAGTGCAAGATTTAAAAGAATTGAAAGCAAAAGCTATATCTCAGCCTTTGGTAGAGCATATTTATACAGCCGACCCTTCGGCTCATGTGTTTGACGGCCGTATTTATATTTATCCGTCGCACGATATTGAAGCGGGTATCCCTTTTAACGACAACGGTGATCACTTTGGTATGCAGGATTACCATGTATTGTCGCTGGATGACCCGCAAAGCCCTGCTGTGGATCATGGTGTGGCATTGCATATCAAAGATGTGCCCTGGGCAGAACGTCAGATGTGGGCGCCGGATGCCGCCAGAAAAAACGGCAGATATTACTTTTATTTTCCGGCGAAAAAACCAGACGGTATCTTTCAGATTGGTGTGGCTGTAGCGGATTCGCCTGTGGGACCTTTTCAAGCTCAGCCAGAGCCTATAGCAGGTAGCTATTCGATAGACCCGGCTGTGTTTGAAGACGATGACGGCAGTTTTTATATGTACTTCGGCGGCATTTGGGGCGGGCAGCTACAAAATTACCGTAACAACCAGTACAGCGCAGATTATGCCGAGCCTGCAGCTAAGGAACCGGCTTTAGGGCCCAAAGTAGCCAAATTACGCGACGATATGCTGGAGTTTGCCGAAGCGCCGCGTGAAGTGCTGATCCTGGACGAACAAGGTCAACCGCTGTTAGCAGGTGATACAGACCGACGCTTTTTTGAAGCCTCCTGGCTGCATAAATATCAGGGCAAGTACTACTTCTCTTACTCCACAGGCGACACACACTTTTTATGTTATGCCACAGGCGATAACCCCTACGGACCTTTTACTTATCAGGGCCGGATTTTAGAACCTGTGGTCGGCTGGACTACGCACCATTCCATCTGTGAATTTGAAGGTAAATGGTATCTGTTTTATCACGACTCTATTTTGTCCGAAGGCGTCACCCATTTACGTTCAGTCAAGATGGCGGAAATTCAGTACGACGCGGCTGGCAAGATTCAAACCTTAAAGCCCTACCGGGATTAATCAGGTTTTCACAGGAGGTTCGAGTGGGTAAACAACTTCTCTCTGCGGTACTGGGTTTAGGCGTCGCTTTTGCGGCTTCGGCAGAGCATCCCTATCAAAACGCCAGTTTAGCTACAGAACAGCGGGTAGAGGATTTGTTGTCCCGCATGACGCTGGAAGAAAAAGTTGCTCAGCTGCAAACCGTCTGGCAACAACGCCGCACTCTGGAAGATAAAAATCTGCAGTTTCTGCCGGAAAAAGCCAAAGCATTAATACCTCTGGGTATTGGCCATATAGGCCGTCCCAGCGAGTTTAAAACGCCAGAGCAAACCGCAGAATTTAATAATGCGCTGCAGCGCTGGTTAAAAGAACACACCCGCTTGGGTATTCCGGCTTTGATGCATGAAGAAGCCTTGCATGGGTATGCCGCTTTTGATGCCAGCAGTTTTCCACAGGCGATAGCTTTGGCCAGTAGCTGGTCGCCGCAGGATATGCATGACTTGTATGCGCTGACAGCCCGTGAAATGCGCGCGACTGGCTCGCACTGGGCTTTAACTCCGGTGTTAGACATAGCCCGAGACCCACGCTGGGGCCGGATTGAAGAAACAATGGGGGAAGATCCTTATCTGATGTCGGCTATGGGTGTGGCTGCAGTCGAAGGTTTTCAGGGCAAAACCGGGAAAGCAGGCCCTTTTGCGGCTGATAAAGTGGTAGCGACTTTAAAACATCTGACAGGTCATGGTCAGCCAGCGGCCGGAGTGAACATAGCGCCAGCTTTTATTGGTGAACGTGAACTGCATGAAGTGTTTTTGCCGCCTTTTGAAGCAGCGGTCAAGCTGGCACATGCCGGCAGTATTATGGCGTCTTACAACGAAATTGACGGTATTCCGTCTCACGTCAATAAGCCTTTGCTGGAAGATGTAGTACGGCAGCAATGGGGCTTTGGCGGTGTGATTGTCAGTGACTATTTTGCCATTGAAGAGCTAAGCAGCCGCCATGGTTTGTACGATAGCGAGGCTGCTGCCGCTAAAGCTGCGTTATTAGCTGGCGTGGACATGGAAACGCCGGATCCAAAGACTTTTCCGCATTTAACGGCTTTAGTGAAGTCGGGACAACTGGATGAAGCGGCAATAGACAAAGCTGTGCGGAGGGTGTTAGCGCTGAAATTCAGATTAGGTTTGTTTGAACAGCCTTATGTTGATGCCAGCCAAGCGGATGCCTTAGTGGGCGCAGCCTCAGATCGGACTTTTATCCGTCAGGTGGCTGAAAAGTCTATGGTACTGCTGAAAAATGACGGTACTTTGCCGCTAAAAGCCGACAAAATCAAACAACTGGCAGTGATTGGCCCTCATGCGGATGAAGTCTTATTGGGAGGCTACAGCAGTATTCCGCGCCAGACTGTCAGTATTGTCGATGGCCTGCGGCAAAAACTTAAAGGCAAAGCCAAAGTAGAATTTGCTCCGGGCACTAAGCTGATTCAGGATTTAACCAAAACTCCGGCTAAACAAGCGGCTTTTGTCACCAGCGATATAGCAGAGCGCAGCAAAGCGGCCGGTACTTATTCGATGCAGCGCTGGAACTATGACGATATTCGTTTAGCTGACGACAACGACCGAAAAGGTTTATTACAACAAGCTGTGGCTTTGGCGAAAAACTCTGATGCTGTGGTCTTGGTGTTAGGCGAAAACGAGGGCTTGTCGCGTGAAGCCTGGGCCGATACACACTTAGGCGATCGCAGTAGTTTAGATTTAGTCGGCAATCAACTGGAGTTAGCCAAGGCCATTTTGGCGACAGGCAAACCGCTGGTGCTGGTATTAACCAATGGCCGACCTTTGGCTTTGGGTGAGCTGGCTTTGTCTATGCCAGCTATTATCGAAGCCTGGTATCTGGGTCAGGAAACCGGCAGTGCACTTGCGAATGTATTGTTTGGCGAAGTCAGCCCTTCCGGCAAATTACCTCTGACTTTCCCCCGTAGTGCTGGCCATATCCCTAGTTATTACAACCATAAAATCTCCGCCAAACGAGGTTATCTGTTTGATGACATCAGCCCGCTTTATCCTTTTGGTCATGGTTTGAGTTACAGCAGCTTTGATTACAGCGCTTTAAAGATTGATGACAGTAAAGCCACAGCTAATGGCGAAGTGACAGTTCGTATGACCCTGCGTAACAGCGGTCAGTTTGATGCGACCGAAGTAGTGCAGTTGTATATTCAGGACCCGGCAGCCAGCGTGACCCGTCCGGTAAAACAGTTAAAGGGCTTTTTACGGGTGCCACTCAAAGCAGGCGAGCAAACCAATGTTGAATTTAAACTGCCGGTGAATCTGCTGGCGTTTTTTGATCAACAAATGAACTGGGTGGTGGAACCCGGTGAAATCAAACTGATGATTGGCAGCTCTTCAGCTGATATCCGGTTGAATAGCAGCTTTCAGATCACAGGTAAAACGACAGAAGTCAGTGCCAATAAGGCGTATTTAAGTCAGGCACGTATTTATTAACAGGCAGGCGGGAGCAAAGGCGATGGCGAAGGCAAAAAAGCGGAAAGAACTCAGCACTGGTTTGCTGATGCTGGCTGGTGGTTTAGCGTTAACGGGTTGCGGTCAACCCGCAGTGCAGACACCTGAAGCTATGCCTGAACAAGCAGCCAGTCAAAACTCCATAGAGAAGCCAGTGATTGTTCCTGCCAACTGGCCTTTGCAGCAGCCTCCCATAGCTCGTGCTGAGGCGATAGAAAACAAAATCAAAACTTTGTTGGCCCAGATGAGTCTGGAACAAAAGGTGGGGCAGATTATTCAGGCCGATATAGCCTCTGTCACACCACAACAAGTGCGGGATTATTATCTGGGTTCTGTTTTAAATGGTGGTAACTCAGCGCCTGGCCGCGATAACAGAGCTGGTGCTGCCGCCTGGCTGCAACTGGCCGATGCCTTTTGGCAGGCCAGCACAGATACCAGTGATGGTCGGCCTTATATTCCTGTAATGTGGGGCACAGATGCGGTGCATGGTCACAGCAATGTGAAAGGCGCCACTATTTTCCCGCATAACATAGGCTTGGGCGCTATGCGCGAACCTGAATTAATGCGCGAGATAGGCCGCGTGACCGCAGCAGAAATGCAGGTCACAGGCCTGGACTGGACTTTTGCGCCCACTATTGCGGTAGTACGAGATGACCGCTGGGGCCGCACTTATGAGTCTTATGGTGAAGACCCACAACTAGTGGCCTCTTATGCGCCTCATATTCTGCAGGGCATTCAGGGTGTACCGGGCAGTGCTGACTTTTTAAAAGGCCAACATATGCTGGCGACGGTGAAACATTTTCTCGGGGATGGCGGCACTGTAGATGGCAAAGATCAGGGAGATAACCAACATACCGAAGCCCAGTTGCGCGATATCCATGGTACGCCTTATTACAGCGCTATAGCAGCGGGTGCGCGGGTGGTGATGGCATCGTACAACAGCTGGTTTGGCGAAAAAATGCATGGGTACCGGCCTATGTTGAATGATGTGCTGGTGGAGCGTATGGGCTTTGACGGTTTTGTGGTAGGTGACTGGAATGGTCATGGTCAGGTCAAAGGTTGTACCCCCACAGATTGCGCCAATTCACTGTTGGGTGGACTGGATATGTTTATGGCGCCGGACAGCTGGGAAAAGTTGTATCAGAACACTTTGGCTCAGGTGAAAGACGGCCGTATTTCCATACAGCGCCTGGATGAAGCCGTCAGCCGTGTACTGCGGATCAAAGCCGAAATGGGTTTGTTTGAGCAGGTAAAGCCTTCAGAGCGGCCTTTGGCGGGGCGTTACGAATTACTCGGAAGCTCGGAGCACAGAGCCATTGCGCGTCAGGCGGCCCGTAAGTCTCTGGTATTACTGAAAAACAACCAGCAATTATTGCCACTGAAGGCCAATGCTAAGGTATTGGTGGCTGGTGATGGTGCCGATCATATAGGTAAACAAAGCGGCGGCTGGACTTTAAGCTGGCAGGGTTCAGGTAATAAAAACTCTGACTTCCCGAACGGTGAATCCATTTATGCCGGTATTAAGCAGGCGTTGGAAGCAGGGGGTGGCAAAGCTGAGCTGAGCGAAAACGGCCGTTTTACTGATAAACCTGACGTCGCTGTGGTGGTCTTTGGTGAAGAACCTTATGCCGAATTTGTTGGCGACCGCAGTCACCTGGCCTTTGATGATGGCCGGGCTCTGCAAATTCTGACTGAATTAAAAACTCAGGGTATTCCGACTGTGTCGGTGTTTTTGTCGGGCCGGCCTTTGTGGGTCAATCCTGAGTTAAATCAATCCGATGCTTTTGTTGCTGCTTTTTTACCCGGCACTGAAGGGGGCGCTGTAGCGGATCTGCTGATCCGTTCGCCCGAAGGGGAAATCCGCCATGATTTTCAGGGCAAATTATCCTTCTCCTGGCCAGCTAAAGCGACGGGTGAGTTGCTGAATCTGGGTGACACAAATTATCAGCCGCAGTTTGCTTATGGCTATGGCTTAAGCTACAGCGACAAAACCGAACTGGCAAAACTAAGCGAAGAGTCGGGTATCAGTGCCGATCAGGTGCTGAACTTCAGCCGTTATCTGCATGCCGGTAAAGCGGTGAATCCATGGCAGCTGCAATTACTGGACAAGGGACAGCTGACAGTAGTGACTGAACCGCTGCAAAAATCTGCTGGCGACGCTTTGGAAGCTGTGGCCACAGACAGATTGCAACAGGAGGATTCAGTGTTGCTGACTTTCCATCAGGACGCAGCTGTAGCTTTAAATCATGCGCAGGGTGTGGCTTTGGATCTAAGCCGTCAGGCCAATGGCGATATGACGCTGGAACTGGAATATCAGGTTGTGGCTGCCACTCCTGGTAAAGTTAGTGTGGCGATGCAGTGTGGCGAGAACTGTATATCTGCTCTGGATTTCAGCAGCTATTTCAGTCGCATGAATGGTAAAGGCTGGCAGAGCCTGAAGATCCCATTACGCTGCTTCACTGCAGCCAATAGCGCTTTTGATTTGAGCAAAATCAGTCAGCCTTTAGTGCTGACAGCTACAGCAGGCTTCCAGCTGCAATTGGCTAAAGTGCGTTTGGCCGAAAATGAAGGCCAGGGCCAATGTGGTAACTAACAAGGATGTTTTTATGTTCAGAATTTTACTCACTGCCGCTTTACTGCTGAGCCCTTTAGCTCAAGCTGATATTCGTCTGCCTAAGTTGATTAGTGATGGCATGGTGTTACAGCGTGATACTGTTATTCCGCTCTGGGGTTGGGCTGCTGCCGATGAAGCCATTGAAGTTCGCTTTAATGGCCAGTTAGTGGGCCAGGTCAAAACCAAACAGGGTCGCTGGCTACTGCAATTACCAGCTCAGCAGGCGGGTGGGCCACACCAGTTAAGTTTTAAAGGCCGTAACCAGATTGAGCTCAGGGATATTTATTTTGGTGATGTCTGGGTGGCGTCCGGTCAGTCCAATATGGAAATGGAAATGGCGCGGGTGGCTGAGGCTTATCCAGAGGACTTAACCAGCGCCAACTATCCTTTGGTCCGTCAGTTTAAGGTGCCACAAGAGTACAACTTTAAAGCGCCACAACAGGATTTCAGTGGCGGTGAGTGGGTGTCCGCTAGTCCACAAACCATAGCGAACTTCTCGGCTTTGGCTTTTTATTTTGGCCGCGACTTATTCCGTCATAACGGCGTGCCGATCGGTATTTTAAATAATGCCCTGGGCGGCTCGCCTGTTGAAGCCTGGATGAGCGAAGAGGCACTACAAGCTTTTCCTGATGCTTTGGCCGAGGGCATTAAGTTTCGTGATGACAAATTAATTCAGTCCATTACCGCGGCTGACAAAAACAAAAATGACAGCTGGTATGGTGATTTGCAGCGCCGTGATCCGGGTTTAACCAGCAAAACACCCTGGTTCAGTGAAACTCTGGATGACAGTAATTGGCAAAGTTTCACAGTGCCGGGCTTCAGAGCTGAGCCTTTCACCGGAGTCTGGTGGTTACGTAAAACCATAGAGCTGACAGCAGCACAAGCAAAAGAGGCTAAAATTTTACGCCTGGGCTCAATAGTGGATGCCGACGAGGTCTATATCAATGGCAAGCAAGTGGGTCATACCACGTATATGTACCCGCCACGTCGTTATGAGTTGCCTGCCGGAGTGTTAAAAGCCGGGACTAACCTGATTGCAGTGCGGGTAACAGCGACCAATGGCAAAACAGGTTTTCTGCCGGATAAGCCTTATTGGATAGGTACGGATGCCAATCCATTACCTTTGTCGGGCGAGTGGAAAATGCAAAGCTCGGCTGTGGCTCAGAATTTACCGGGTGATACTTTTATCCGCTGGAAACCTCTGGGTTTATACAATGGTTTATTGGCGCCTTTAACTGCTTTACCGATCAAAGGGGTGATTTGGTATCAGGGCGAATCTAATGTGGGGGCTTATAAAGACTATCAGCCACGATTCACCAGCATGATCCGCGATTGGCGCGCCAAGTGGGCGCAAGGCACTGACCAGCACAATCAGTTTCCGTTTTTATTTGTGCAACTGGCGAATTATCTGGAAAAAACGCCTGAACCTGTAGAAAGTTCATGGGCTGGTTTACGTGAAGCGCAGCGGCAAAGTTTGTCTGAAGCCAACACAGCTATGGTGGTGGCTATCGATAAAGGCGAATGGAACGATATTCATCCGGTTGATAAAAAGACTTTAGGCCAGCGGCTGGCATTAGCTGCCCGTGCTGTGGCTTTGGGTGAAAAGGTTGATTATCAGGGGCCTGAACTGACTTCTGTTCGTGCAGAAGGTGCAAAGCTGAAACTCAAATTCAGTCACAGCGGCAAAGGCTTAGTGCTGAAAGGCACTGGCAACAGCTTCGCAATTGCAGGTGTTGATGGTCTGTATCGCTGGGCACAGGTTCAGCTAAAAGGTGAACACTTAGTGTTGTCGCACCCTGAGATCAAAACTCCGGTGAAAGTGCGTTATGGCTGGGCTGATAATCCGGAGGCTGTGCTTTTTAACAGCGAGGGTTTGCCTGCCGGGCCTTTTGAAGCGGCAGTTAAACCAGGTCAATAAAACTACTGATGGTGAGCCGGCCCACTCTGGGGTCGGCTGACAAGTTAGTGTCTTGAGTAATGACGCCGCTGTGTAAGGCATGACGGCGATACACAATCAAGCGGTTAAAGACTCCGGGCTGCACTGCAATTTGTTCGAACAGCGGCGTATCGCCCTGAATATAACCATCGCTGACTTTTGGCAAATGGGGGCCGTTATTTTCAGCTTCCAGAGCACGGTAATACTCCAGAGTGCGGCTTTCATCTATGGTTTCAAAGCCGGTTTTACGATGCCGGTAGAAGGCTGTGCCGCCCTGATCACCCTGAAATAAATAATGCACAGCAGCCAGTGCATGTTGTTCCGTGGTATCAAAATGCGGAATACGTTGCAGCAGTTTTAAGCGCTCTGGGGGCGTGGTCACCAAAGACAAATGACAGACTGAAAATCCAAGTTTTGTGGTTGGCAGCTGGAAAAACTCTATCAAAGTATCTTGCAGGCTATGCAGCATAAATTGCCGGTAGGCCGCAGGAGCTGCGGCTCTTATGCCGGGGTAATAAGGTGAGTTGGCCAGAAAAGTCTGGTTGGCTGCGAAGTCGATCAGGCTTTGTGGCTCAGGAATAAAGTTATCCACCACCAACAGAGGCGATTGTTCCTTGCCAATACTCAGCCTGGTGATCTGCATTAGTTTTATCAGCTTAGGTTCGACGGGCAATACTGTCGCAAGAAGTCACGGTGTGACGGCAATCTGTCTACTGCTGCGTTAATAGTTTCTCTGATACTGTGCAGATGACGGCTTAATTCGCCCTGATTTAAAGCCGCTACCAACTGATGGTAGCTGTTCGGCTTCAGCCGTTGTCCCAGCATGACATGGCTCCAGGACTCCAGCCGGAACATTTCATCGCCAGTCTGGAAGGCATGGGCGCTTTCTTTAAATAATTCAATCCGGTGCGCCAGCGTATCCGGGATAGACATGGTGCGGCAATAATCCCAAAACGGGCTGTCGCTGCGTTCTGTCTGGTGGTAATGCAAAATAATAAAGTCGCGGATTTTTTCCACTTCGGTAATAGACTGCTGATTGTACTCATCCATCAAAGCAGGGGTGACGCCATTAAAAGGAAACAGCCGTAATAAACGGATAATGCCGCTCATAAAAAGGAAAATACTGGTTGATTCCAGGGGTTCGATAAAACCGCTGGATAAACCAATAGCCACACAGTTTTTATTCCAGAATTTTTTCCGCCGCCCTGTTTGGTAACTCAAGACCCTGGGTTCAAACAAGGCTGGAGCTTCCAGTCCATCCAGCAGACGTTGCTTCGCCTTTTCGTCGGATAAATAGTCGCTGGCATAGACCAGACCATTGCCCCCTCTGTGTTGCAGTGGGATTTTCCACTGCCAGCCACTGTCATGGGCTATAGCTCTGGTGTACGGATGTATGTTTGGGCCAGGTTCTGTTTGCACAACCACAGCTTTATTGCAGGGTAACCAGTGATCCCAGTGATCGTAACCTGTGTTTAAGGTTTGTTCTATCAGCAAGGCTCTAAAACCGGTGCAATCGATAAACAAATCCCCTGTTATTTCCTGGCCTGACTCCAGCACTAAAGAGCGGATGTCGCCATTAACATGCTGCTGCACCTGAGCAATTTTGCCTTCAATACGCACAGCCCCTAAATCTTCACTGAACTTACGTAAAAAGCGGGCGTAACGGCCTGCATCCAAATGATACGCATAGTTAATGTTGGATTTGTCGGTTTTGCCAAATTTGTGTTGTTTAGCGGCCTGCAATTCGTAGCAATAATCGCCAAAAGGCGCGTCCACGCCCAAAGTTAAACCATGCAGATAATAATGCTGGAAGTCGGTTAAAAAACTACCTTTGCCTGTGACCCCAAAAGGGTGGAAATACTGATCGCCAGTCTGACCCCAGTTTTCAAAGGAAATGGCCAGTTTAAAGGTCGCATCAGTGGCTTTCATAAACTCCTGTTCGTCTATGCCAAGCAGATTATGAAACAGCTGTACAGGGGGGACTGTTGATTCACCAACACCTACAGTGCCAATTTCTTCAGATTCAATCAGTACTACTTCAATCAGGCCTTGCAGGCGTTTGGATAAAGCCGCAGCTGCTACCCAACCTGCTGTACCGCCACCTGCGACTACTACTTTTTTAACCTGTTGCATTGTCTATCCCCTGTATCTTTTATAATCTTTTTACGGTTGATCAGCGATTGAGCCTGTTTAGCAGCATGGCGCGCAGCTGCCTGGCCTGCATCTCGTTCAGCTCACCCAGCACACCACGGGCTTGTTCTGGTAAGTGTTGTCCTGCCTTTTTCGGATCGTCAAAAACGTAATGATTCAGTACAGCTTGCCAGGCTTTGCGTTCGTGTTCAGGTTTATCGCGCAGGCATAACAGAGCGTGATACAACAAATTCATACCTGAACCTGTATAGCGGGGTGCAGTGCTCCACCAGTAGTTAATCAGGATATTAAACGACATTAATCCTTCCACCTGATGCCACCACATACTGGGTAAATACAGCGCATCGCCCGGTTCCAGTTCAGCAATTTGGCCTGCTGCTATAGCTTTGGGGAAGTCGGGAAAACGAACTAAGTCCGGATTGTCGAAATCCACCATGCTAATGACCTGACCACCAGGTGTCGGCTCTAAAGGTCCCGGATATAAATGACTGATTTGCTCCGGTGGAAACAAAGTAAAGCGCCTTTTGCCGAGTACACAACAGGCCAGATTTTCTGAGGAGTCGTAATGGCAAGCGGACAGCGACTTGTTGCCCAGCCAGATACTGACTCTATCCGGCTCAGTCTCGTAATTCACTGCCGGTTTGGGCAACTGAATATCATTGTGTTGCCGCAACGATGGAAAATGGCTACTGAGCAAATTAGAGGCGATGTAGACAGAAGGGGGCTGTTCCAGCTCCTGCCACTGCAGGATTTGCTGCAGTACCTGATCGACCTGCCCCAATCGGGTTTCATAATTGAAAGCGCGGCAGCTTTCATCGTAAAAATAGCGGCCATTCAGCGTCGGAGCGCCATAAAAAACCTGTGTGGTTTTACCGTTGTAATGACTACATAGATAATCTGCTACAGCAGCAGAACTTTGCTGACCCAGTTGCACTAAAGGCCAATGACTCACCAGCCCTTTGAGGATCACAGGCTCTGCGCCTGACAGCACTTCAGCTGGGATTTCGCCGCTTGGGCATTGAATTGCTGTGGTGGTACGACTGACTTTTAACATAGCCTTTGATGTTACTCCGGCTCTACTGGCACAAGCTGTTGTTTTTGCGATCAATTAAATGACGGATATTGCTCATCGAAAATACCATGGCATAAACCAGCGGCAAAAAGCCGGACTGCTGTAGCCGCACTAACGCCTCGGCAGGCAAAGTGGCCAGTCGTTGCTCGTTGATACAATAGTTGCCTGTTAAGCGCACCTTTTCACTGGTGCAGAGGGTAAATTCGATAGTGACTGCTTCAACCAGCTCCAGTTGTTCCAGCGCTTGATAAAACACAGGTGCTAAGACCGAGCCTTGATGAATAGTATCCAGTCGAGCAGAGATATGCTCCAGATAAGGGCTATTGCCGCCCTGAGCTAAAAATAATTGCTGACCTTGTGCTGTGCTAACTTTGGGATGAGCCATATCAATATGGACAACAGCGTCTGGCTTTTCATCCTGCAGAGCACCAGAGCGCTGAAAACCAATTAAAAAAGGACCCTTTTCAATACTGGCTGGAATATAACGGGCATCCCACCCTGTGGCATGCTGATTTGTCAGATATAAATTTTCAGCTGCAGCAAAACCTAACAACGCAATGGCCTGATAAGCGCCTTGTGGATCATCTTTGCGTAGCAGGATCGGATATTCTTTTTGCAGTTCAGTAAATTCAGTGGGAAACACCAGAGCGCTATGCAGATTGTCGCCAAACTCCGGAGAAAAGTAGTGGATAACGCGGGTATCTTGATGGTCTATATTATTCAGTAACACATGCCTGGTCATAGTGTTGTACTTCCTGTGACTCTTCACACAAATCAGAGCAGGGAGAAGCTGCAAAAGCAACTTCTCCCAATAGTCTATAGATCACAATATCCAGATTTAGAACTGGTAACGCATACCTACCTGATAACGTGCATCCAGGTCAGTCAAATACCATAACATGGATTCGTTACGGGCATGAGAACGACTGTCTTCACCTGTCAGGTTCAGCGCTTCAATAAACACCGTCAGTTGATCGTTTACATCGTAGCTGAGGTTGGTATCCAGTTGCCAGTAGGCCTCTTCAAAGCGTGGGTTATTGGAGCCGCCTTTGTTGACTTCTGCCAGATATTCGTCACGCCAGTTCCAGGCCACCCGCGCTGTCCAGCCATCTTTTTCGTAAATACCGATCAAGTTGGCGGTGTCGCTCAGGCCTAATAATGCAAACTGAGACTCACCCGGGTTGGCATTCACATCAAAACCAATGTCGCCCCTGACTATGGTGTAGTTCGCCTGCAAACCAAAGCCTGTCTCACCAAAGAAATGCTGAATTGCAAATTCGGCACCGTGGATTTTAGCGGCTCTGTTGTTATCCGGTGTGCTGGTGCGGAATACCATTTCCGGATCGTCAGGATTTGCAACTAAGTCAAAACCTGGATTGCTCGCCAGGAAGTCAATTTGATCTGAAGTACCAGTAAACTGTGGATTAGCACCATACTTGGCAATCATATCCGGATGGTTACGGTACTCAGTAAAGACCATCATCGCATACAGATAAGTATCATCCAGCGGGAAACCTGCATCTTGTACAGCTTGTGCCGCAGCAATAGCACGAGGGCCACCTGTGACGTCAAGAATGCCTAACAAGGGTTGGTCCACCTGACGGCTACCGATAAAGTTCACTACGTCTTTCTGGAATAAACCAGCTGACATATAGCTGCCATTGTCGTAGTACCATTCTAACGATAAATCGTAGTTGGATGATTCCAGTGGCAACAGAGCAGGGTTTGATGCGTTGGCTGTTGGTTGAGCGCCTAACAGTGTTGAGCCACCGCCACCACCAAAGTTAGACGCAGAGACACCTAAGCTGCCTAAACCTGCACGGGCAATAGTTTTACTAAAGGAGAAACGGCTGATTAAGTCGTCACTCAGATGTAGCGTAAAGTCTAAGCTTGGTAACAGGTAGTCGTACTTGTTTTCTGCACTAAAGGGTTGTGCCGGTACAGTACTGTCGACATAAGAGACGATGTCGTTATTGTCTTCCCAACGGAAATAGTTTCTGCTGACCAGTGAGCTGGATTCAGATTCAGTTTCTTCGTAACGTAAGCCAGTTAATACATCAAATGGCATTTTGCCGATTTCACCACCCAAAGATATCTGGAAGTAAGCGGCCATCGTATCTTCTTTGACTATATTGTCAGTAGACAAGGAGGCTTCAGAAGCTGTTGGAATACCTGGGTACAGATCTAAAGCTGCGGTATATAAAGCGCGTGGATCAGCAATAAAACCATAACCGCCAGGTAAAGCGGTGAAATCGTCGAACTCTCCCGGTAAATCAAATGGTTGGATCAGATCACCAAACTCACCAGGGTTACCTACGTTCCAGTTACCCAAAGCAATGTTATTGCCAGCGGTTTGAATGGTACGGGATTCCATATTGCGTATTTCGACACCAAAGTCGAACCGGCCGTTGTCCACCATGTAAATGGCATCCAGTTTAAACTGCTGGATCTCGCTTTCCTGGCCTGCGTTGCGGATACGGGCAATAGATGAACCTACGTCACCTGCATCTACCATGCCGTTGGCATTGGCACCTTTGCCCGGCGCTGCGTCGTTATAGACGTTCAGGTAAGTGGGTAAGTCCGCACCCCAGAACCATTCACGGGATTCCACTATAGGCGCACCTAAACCTACTGCTAATTCACCAGAATTCCGTGGGCCTGTACCACGGCTGTGCATCTTGGAATCGTGAGCATCAAAGACAAACGTCAGATCATCGTTGTAGTCATATTCTAAGTTTAAGCCAACAGACTTCAGCGTATTAGTTTGTTCACGCCATTGTTGCTCGTAGCCTTCATCCACTGCACTGGCATACTCTTCCTTGATATAAGTTGGAGTTTTGACAATATTGTTATCAAATTCAATTTCTTTGGTGTTACTACCGGTTTGCACCCAGTTAGTGATTTCACCTCTGTGCTCAACAATATTATTTTCAGCGTAGGTGTAATCGCCTGTTGCTGTAAATTTTTCTGTTGGTTTAAATTGTAACGTCAATTGCGCGTTGTCACGTTCACGTTGTGAATCAGAAAATGCGTAACGAATATCGTTAGGACGGGCGTAGAGCTGGCCTTGTTCCGGACCATTGGTGACCACTGTGTCCGCATTGTTCCATAACCGGTCGGCGTCGGCCAGATCATCCCAATACCCTACCTGCCAATCGTTGACTGTTGCGCCTGTATAACCAGAATCACGTCGTTGATGGCTGGCAGAGACGCTGACACCAAATTTACCATCGTCATCAGCGTGGCTGAAAATACCTGAAATTTCAGGAGTCACATCATCACCAGCTCTGTTGGTGGTGTCATGTGCGGCTTTTACACCTATGCTGGCGATATCTTCAGAATTTTCCAGCGGACGATTTGTTTTGATATTTAAAGTTGCGCCTATACCACCAGTTGCGACGTTGGCTTTGCTGGTTTTGTAGACTTCAACACCACTGATACTTTCAGACGCCAGATTGGAAAAGTCAAAAGCGCGGGCACTGCCGCCACGGCTTGAACCATCTGCACCTGAACCTGCCGCATAGGTATTGGCTGCTGGCATAGTACGGCCGTTCAGTGTGACCATGTTATTGTCACCGCCAAAACCCCGTACTGTGACTTCCGTACCTTCACCGTTAGTGCGGCTGATAGACACGCCAGAGATACGTTGCAGAGATTCTGCCAGGTTGGTGTCCGGGAACTTGCCTATATCTTCAGCAGAGATGGCGTCGACCACCCCCATCGAATTACGTTTAATTTCTGCAGCTTGTTGCAAACTGGAGCGAACGCCGTAAACCGCAATAATTTCAACTGGTGCGGTTTCTGCTGCTTTGGTTTCCTGTGCTTGCTGCGTTTCCTGCGCATAAAGTGGCAGTACTGCTGTGCCACTCAGTAGCAGGGTGACAGCCCTTGCCACTGCGGTTCTGGTAAATATCTTATTATTCTTCATTCTATCCATACCCTCTTGATTTGTAATAGTCACCTGAATCAAACAACTAACCAGCGAAACGCAGTGCATCCGCTGAATACCGTTATGTTGTTTGTTTTTTAAGGTGCTGAACTTACCGGCTTCCTCCACTTCCACGCCGAATTGCCAACTCCCCAAGCTGAATTGTAGTGACAGTGAAGAAAATTTAACGTTGCCAAAATGCGTTAGTCTTTTGCTTTTTTTTATATTTTTAGTTGGTGAAAAACCAAACAAAGACTTTAGCGGTTAAAAGTGTAGGCTAGTGTGGGGGATAGCTAAATCATCATCTGTCGCAAGAGGGATAAAGAGCGGTAGTGCAGGAGTCATTGTGGTTGCATAGACAGAAGTGCAGATCTGATGTGTCTTTTCGGTCGGGTTTTTAGTCGCTACTTTAGCGATGAACCAAGGCCTCAGCTCGGTAAATACGCCAAGCTGAGTTCTGCTGGGGAACTTATTCCTGAGCTAAGTTACTGTTTGGTTCAGGTGCGGTGTTTTTGCCACTGCTGTAAATAAAATACAGCGCTACACCCAGACATAAAATAGCGCCGAGCCGCTGCTCTGAAAGTGGCATTGCGCTGTTACCCAGCCAGCCAAAATGATCGATCAACATACTCATAGTCAACTGACCAAAAATTACCGCAACAGTGGCTATAGCAGTGCCTATACGTTGCACTGCCAGCACCATAATCACTATATAAGGCACGCCCATGAGTGCTCCGAGTAATTGCCATTTAGGTACATCCAACAGCGTGACACTGTATTTAGGTTCAAAGAAAAAGATCAATAAAGCTGTGATTAATGCACCTAACGCAAAAGTTAAAAAAGCACAGCGAAACACCCCCACCTGAGCGCCCAAACGGCCATTAATAGCAGCCTGAATACTTAGGACTGCACCAGCCATCACCGCCAGAATAATCATTAAAATCGTCATAGGTTTTCCTTAACTGTTGGCCATTAATATCAATGCAATCACTATAAAAAATAATGCGATCAGACGTTTGGTATCCATTCTGCGGTGTTGCACCCCAAACCAGCCATAGTGATCAATGATTAAGCTTTTAAACACCTGACCGGCCAAAATGCCAACCATGGTCATAGCTATGCCAATAATGGGTGTGGCCAGAGTCAGAATCACCACATAAACAGGTCCTAATACGCCACCGAGCAGTTGCCATGACGGCTGACTGAAAAAAGACGGACTGTTACGTGGGCTAAAAAACAGCATCAGCAGAAAAGTGATAGCTGCACCCACAGCAAAAATACTGAAAGTGGCCCATAACTTACCCACTTCAAGCCCCAATGGCCCTAGTAAACCCGCTTCCACCGACAATCCCATGCCACCTGCTACCACCAGTAGCAATAACAACATCTGCATAACTTTCTCCGCTGCTGATTCAGGCGGCGCAGCATATAGCAGTGCCTGGTTGCGAAAAACGCTATAATCCAGAAATCACCTTTGCAGGATTTGCACGAATGAATGAATTAAATGCAATTAGTATCAGAAATCTGCTGTTTTTTATCAGCGTGTTTGATGCACAGAGTTTTTCAATAGTGGCGCGACGGGAAGGGGTGTCAGCTTCTATGGTGTCGCGTTCTGTGCAGCAATTAGAAGACGCACTGGGTCAACAATTGTTTTATCGCAATACCAGGGCTGTGATCCCAACAGAAGCGGGGCGGATTTTTGCCGACTATGCGCGCACCATGGCTGAGCAGTTAACTGCAGCGCAAAAAGAGTTACAGGACAAAACACTGCAGCCAGCAGGTGTGGTTCGGCTGAATGCGCCGGTATTTTTTGGCCAAAAACATATAGCGCCCTGGTTGGCAGAATTAAGCAACAGATACCCCAGGTTGCAGATAGAGCTTACGCTGACCGACGATTTTATTGACCCTCACCGTGAAGCGGCCGACCTGATTTTCCGTATTGGTGCTTTGGCTGACTCTTCTTTTCATGCACGGGTTATCGGGCAGCAAACTTATTATCTGGCGGCTTCTCCTGACTATATAAACAAACAGGGCGAACCAAAAACACCAGCCGATCTTGCTCAGCATCAGGCCTTGGTGTATCGCGGATCTTCAGGGCCAAATCGCTGGCTCTTCAGGGAAAAACCAGCCAAAGAAAAACAACAGGGGGATAACCAAGCCAGCTGGGTGCATGCGCCAGTCAAGGCTATTTTAACCTCCAACAATGCCGACAGCTTATATACAGCAGCGCTGACAGGTATGGGCCTGGTGCTGTTTCCCGACTGGCTGATTGGCGACAGCCTGAAACAAGGCAAACTGGTTCGGTTGTTGCCCGGTTATGAAGCCGCTATTAAAACCGAACCGCAGTGTATAGCTGCTATTTACCCTCATGTTCGCCATCCACCGCTGAATGTGCGTGTGCTGATTGATTATTTTATTGAAGTCTACGGCTCGCCGCTGTATTGGCAGTTGGAATAAATTGGCAGTTGCAGCCATAAAGGCAAAACATTAAAGAGACAACAATACATAGTTCTATCCTGATTGCCCGAATAAGCAGAGTGCTTTATGGTAACAGCAGAAGCAGATAAAAATGATGGATAAAAGATGCTGAATGCCGTTGCTCAACCTCTGGTGAAATTGGTCGAACGTTACCTGCCTGACCCTTATATTTTTGTGCTGTTATTGAGTTTGCTGGTGTTTGTCGCCGCCATAGTTTTTGAACAACAAAGCCCTTTGGCTGTGGCGCAGCAATGGGGTGACGGCTTTTGGGGTTTACTGAGTTTTTCGATGCAAATGCTGTTGGTGCTGGTGACAGGTTTTATGTTGGCCAGTACCCCTTTAGTCAGCTCCTTGCTGGACAGGCTGGCGCTGCTAGCCAAAACTGCGGGTCAGGCCATAGTGCTGGTGACGCTGGTGTCTTTAGCCGCCAGCTGGCTGAACTGGGGTTTTGGTTTAGTAGTAGGCGCTTTATTTGCCAAAGCTTTGGCGCGACGGATACAAGTCGATTACCCTTTACTGATCGCCAGCGCTTATTCAGGTTTTGTCATTTGGCATGGCGGTCTGTCGGGTTCAGTGCCTTTAACTATCGCCACGTCCGGTCATTTTGCCGAATCTCAGATTGGCATTATTCCAACTTCCGACACTATTTTTTCCTCGTTTAATCTGCTGCTGGTGGCGGCTTTAGTTCTGTCTGTGCCGCTGTTAAATTACCTGATGCGGCCTAAAGCTGAAGATGCGGTTTATATAGACCCGGCTAAGTTAATCCCTGAAACTCAACCTGATTTAACCACAGAGCGTCCTGCCGATAAGCTGGAAAACAGTTTTATGATCACAGCTTTCATTACTTTGGCCGCGGTGGCTTATTTGCTACAGTATTTTGCTAAAGCCGGTGGGCTGAATCTGAATATAGTGAACTTCCTGTTTTTATTTCTGGCGATTTTTCTGCATGGCACTCCAAGGCGTTTATTGCATAGTTTGCAGCAGGCCATTCAGGGCGGAGCTGGCATTATTATTCAGTTTCCGTTTTATGCCGGCATCATGGCGGTGATGATGCAGTCGGGTTTAGCTCAGTCTTTATCGCAGTGGTTTGTCAGCTTTGCTACTGCAGAAAGTCTGGCGTTTTGGACTTTTATCAGCGCTGGTTTAGTCAATATATTTATCCCCTCTGGCGGTGGTCAGTGGGCTGTGCAGGCTCCTGTGATGTTGCCAGCCGCTTTGGAGTTAGGGGCTGAAGTCAATCGTATTGCGATGGCGGTGGCCTGGGGCGATGCATGGACTAACTTAATCCAGCCATTTTGGGCTTTACCTGTGTTGGCAATAGCAGGCCTTAAAGCCAAAGATATTATGGGCTATTGCCTGCTGCAATTGCTGGTGACAGGAGGGATCATCAGTCTGGTGCTGAGTTTTGCCTGATTCAGCCTGAAGTGGCAGATAAAAAAGACGCTATGGTGAATCGTCCTGACAGGGGATTCAGGTCGTATTGGTAGTCAGACCCTATATCGCCTGAGTGTAACGAAGAGCAGCGGTACAACACCAGTCGGTTAAAGCGGGCAGGCACAGTGGCTATCACTTCAAACAGGGGGGTGTTGCCACAAATATAACCGCTGGGCAGCCCATGTTTTTGAATATCGGCCTGCAGCGTCTGCTGATAGTGGTTTTGGCATTCAGGGGTGATGGCTTCATAGCCCGTACTGCGGTGACGGTAAAAACTGGTGCCACCATGGTGTTCATCGCATAAATAATAAATGGCCGCCAGTTCGTCAGGGTAAGGCCGGTCAAAGTGGGGAATAGACTGCATAGGCGACAATTCTGCTGCTGGGGTACAGACCAGAGAAAAATAGCTCTGAACCTGCTGGAGCTGATCTGGTGTCAGACCAAAACAGTGCTGAATGGGCTGAGCTAACTGTTGCAGTAGGAACTCAGAAAAAGCTGCTGGCGCAGCAGAACGCAAGCCCGGATAAAGGCCTGTAGCCTGCCGGACTTCTCTTTGTTGCAAGGCGTAATGGAGCAGTTGCCCGGGCTGAGGAAAAAAATTATCCACCACCAAAAGCGGCTGTTGCTGCTGGCCTATCCGGCTAAATCGCATCACAGCTGGTTTCATCAGTAGATTTTTCCGGCTTTGCAATGCTGTTCGATAAAGCTTTGGTGCGACGGCATATAGTCGACAGATTTGCGGATCACGCTGCGAATACCTTCCAGTCGTTTTGCCAGTTCAGCTTCAGGAAACAGGTCCACCATAGGGTGGTAGGCTTGGGGGGTGATGCCCTGACCCAACATGACTTCAAACCAGCTCAGATCGCTGAACATTTCATTGTTAAAGCGGAAGATACGGCCACTGGCCTTAAATTGTTGGATTTTCTGGCTCAGCTCGTCCGGCACAGACATAGTGCGGCAATAGTTCCAGAACTCCGAATCATTCCGCTCTGTAGCATGGTAATGCAGGATCAGAAAATCACGGATCTTGTCATAGTCAAAATGCATCTGGCGGTTGAATTCGTCTATGTCACTTTGAGCAAAATTGCGATCAGGGAAAAAACTAAACAGCTTGGAAATAGTGGCTTGTACCAGATGCAAACTGGTGGACTCCAGCGGTTCCATAAAACCACCCGCCAGCCCGACTGCCAGACAGTTTTTATTCCAGAATTTTTTGCGTTTGCCTGTGACAAAACGGATAGGTCTAGGTTCTGCCAAAGCTTCCCCATCCAGATTTTTCAGCAAAATAGCGGTTGCTTCGTCTTCCGACATAAAACGGCTGCAAAAGACATGGCCATTGCCGACTCTGTGTTGCAACGGAATGCGCCATTGCCAGCCTGCGGGCTGGGCTGTGGCTCTGGTAAAAGGCCAGGGTTCAGACGTACTGGCACTGGGCACGGCTATAGCTCTGTCGCAGGGCAGCCAGTGGCTCCAGTCTTCATAGCCGGTTTTCAGCGTTTGCTCAATCAGCAGGCCACGAAAGCCTGAGCAGTCGATAAAGAAGTCCGCCTCATGTTCAGTGCCATCGGCCAGACGCAAAGAGTGGATAAACCCATTGTCTAGTTGCTTGACCTCAACCACTTCACCTTCAGTACGTTGCACGCCCCATTGTTCGGCTAGTTCCCGTAAATACTTGGCAAAAAGCCCGGCGTCAAAATGAAAGGCATAAGCGATATTCGACAGCGGCGAGTTTCCTGCATCCATGGACCGCATAAAACGATGTTCAAGGCAGGCCAGCGAACTAAGGGTGTATTCGTCCAGCGGCGCCGCTTTACCCAAGGAGCGCATTTTTAACCAGTAGTGATAAAACTGCAGTCCCTCCATATTTTTGCCGACATCACCAAAAGCATGGAAATAGCTGCTACCTGGTTTTTGCCAGTCTACAAACTGAATACCCAGTTTAAAGGTAGCCTGAGTGCGGCGCATAAAGTCATTTTCGTCCAGGCCAATCAAATCGTTGTACAACATGATTTGCGGTATGGTGGCTTCACCTACGCCTACAGTACCTATCTGTTCGGATTCAATGACCTGAATTTGGCAGTACTGATTTTTTAATACTTTCCCTAAAGCTGCAGCTGTCATCCAGCCGGCAGAGCCTCCACCTAATACAATGATTTTTCTTATTTTTTCTATCATAACAACCTCAATGTGAAAGCTGCTGCTGGCAGCGATTCAGGGTATCAGCCTGAGTAGGCATAGTTGCAACTAATCTGGCGATCTGTTGCTGTACCTGCCTTAATCCTCGTTGTATTTCTGAGTCTGTCCTGTTGGCCAGCAGCTGGCCTGGTCGTTCAGGCCGCAGGCCAAGCCCCAGCAACAAGCCAAACCATTGACCGGTTTTAATAGCATCCGTTTCTGTGTTTAGCACCCGGCCTAAGCGGGCAAAAGCCTGGCCTGTTTTTGTCGCAAGGGGCTGCTGATGGAGCAGTAAAAAGTCCAGCACTTCAGACTGAAACTGCTGCCAATGTTGGTTATACATCAGGGCTGTCGCAGGACAATGGTTTTGATTGGGCAATAAATCCAGCCAGCGTATGACCAGATATTGCAGTGCGCTCAGACCGTTGTACAAAGGGCAGTCCACACTGGCAGCGGCCTGACCAAAACGCAGATGATTGCCTTGCCAGGGCTGAGCTTCGGTCTGCTGCTGTTTGCTGTTAACCTGCCAGTCGGTCAGGCCTGTTTTTTGTTGCAGTTCTTGCCGGACCTTTGCCACATCTGCCGCAGATCCGTTGTATTGACTGAACCAATGGCTGCCATCCTGTAAAGGCAGCCTGACCAGATAACCCCATGAAGTCTGGATCACAGTGCTAAAAGGTTGCTGCAACAGCACTGCTGTGTCTTGTGCAGAGAACAGATGCTGAGTCTGGTCTGACTTTTCGGCGTCTGTTCTGCAATCCAGACAATAGCCCACGGGGAGCACTGTGGCTTGATCCAGCCGCAGACTGCTGATCTGGCCTCCGGCGTCATACTGCATCTGCAGTTTTTGGCCAGACAGCAAGCTGACACCAAGCTGCTGATTAAAGTGCTTCAGACAAGCAGTGAATTCAGCTGTGCTCAGATGCAGGCCAAAACTTAAGGCCTCGGCCAGGTCGGCTCTGTTGGCCGGCGCCAGCGCAAATTTCCCTTGCTGGGCTGCGACTGCCGCTATACAAAACTGCTCGGCGTTGGCGCTTTGGTCTTGTTGCAGCAGTTGCAGTATGGCCTGATCAAACTCAGCGGCAGCAGCATTCAGGCCATAGTGTGCAAAAGGCACAAAGCAGCTGGCATTGTTGTGCTGATACTGACTACCCAAAGAAAAGGTACCTTTGGCTTTGGCCAGCAAGAGTTGCAGTGGTAAACCCAGCATCTGACACAGTGTGGCCAGCTCAGGCCCACAGGCCACAGCAGCAGGTTCTTTGCTTTGCGCTGGTAACTCCACAGCGACACAGCGAAAGCCAAAAGGTTGTAAGTGCTTTGCTACTATGGCGGTCGCCATCTGTAGCCAAAGGCCATGGCCTATCAACACCAGAGGTTGTTGCATCCGTTTTACCCCCTGTGCCCGTACAAACTGAACGCAGGTGCCACTGCTGCCCCTGCCAGTTCGTTGTGCTGTAAGACCTGAAAATGCTCTGGCATCGCCTGCACTAAGTGCTGTAACTGCTGCTGATACTTCGTAAACCAGGCCTCTAATGGCATAGGGTCTAAAGCATTGAGACGTGCATCCAGTTGTGTTGGCTGCAGGCCCTGACCCAGAAAAACAGCCAGCCAGCTGGCTTGTTGAAACAGCCCCTGGCGGTACTCCAGCAGATGACCTGTTTCTTTAAACATCTCCAGTCGATGTGCCAGGCTGTCAGGCAGAGCCATTTCAGCGCAATAACGCCAGAACGGCTCTGGTCTGGTATTTAACTTGTAATGCAGTATTAGTAAGTCACGTACCCGCAGGTATTCGAGCTGCATTTTTTCGTTAAACAGCTCGCGTTCTATATGCCCAACCGGATGGGATGGAAAATACTGCAGCAAGCTTTCTATGGCAACTTGCACCAGATATAAACTGGTTGATTCCAGGGGCTCCAGAAAGCCAGAGGACAGGCCTATGGCGACACAATTGTTCACCCAGCTTTGTTTACGGCGGCCTGTGACAAAGTGCAAAGCCCGGGCTGGCGCTAAAGCCTGTTCTTCCAGCCCTGCCATTAAGGCGTGCTCAGCTGCGCTGTCACTCAGGTTAGAACTGCAATACACCAGTCCATTGCCGGTGCGGTGTTGCAGTGGAATACGCCATTGCCAACCAGCAGCCATAGCTTTGGAGCTGGTGTAAGCAGGCGGAGTAGGATCTTTTTCGCTTGGCACGGCCAACGCTTTATCGCAAGGCAGCCATTGCTGCCAGTTGTCAAAACCAGTCTGCAGGGTTTTTTCAATCAGCAAGGCGCTAAAGCCCGAGCAATCGATAAACAGGTCACCTTCGATCAAGCGGCCATCTTCCAGTTGCAACTGTGTGATGTCACCGTTGGGTTTTTGCCTGACGGCTGTTACTTTGCCGTCCAGCCATTCAACGCCCTGAGCTATAGCATGCTGGCGTAATACAGTGGCATACAAAGTCGCATCCAGATGAAAGGCGTAGTTAAAGGCTGAAAGTGGGCTGGACAGATCGGCAACAGGGCGGCTGAATTTGCCTTGTTGTGCCATCAATACCGCCAGTGAGTACTGACCATAGTCTTTTAAAGAAGCAGCATTTTGCTGCTGCAACCAAAGCCAGTGCTGATGAAAAGGCAGGCCAAATAAATCTTCACCACTTAAACCAAAAGGGTGGTAGTAGTCGCTGTTTTCGCGGCCCCAGCCACGAAAACGGATCGCCAGTTTGTAGCTGGCTCCAGTGGCTTGCATAAAGTCTGTCTCGTCCAGACCTATCCATTGATTAAACTGGCGGATATGCGGAATAGTGGCTTCGCCCACGCCCACAGTCCCTATCTGCGCCGATTCAATCAGCTGAATACTGTAGAGGTGTGTGGGTAAATATCTGGATAGAGCTGCGGCAGTCATCCAACCTGCAGTGCCACCACCCAGAATAACAATACGTTGTTTAGCTTGCATAATGACTGATGTAGAGCTCCCGGATTACAAGCTGCACTTTGGTATTCACCACCTAAGTGCAGCTTGATTACTACAACTTCAAAGTGTTACAGAGTACTCACTTTAGAAGTTACCACGCATCACTAAAGCGATACGACGGTCAGCCACAAACCATGAACGGCCTGCTTCCAGTCCCTCATTATTCAGTAGCATCAGGGTTTCTGATTGCGAGTTAGTCAGGTTGGTTGCCTGCAAACCTATGCTGAAATTATCCGTCATGTTATAGAAGATAGAACCGTCTAACTGGCCGCTATCGTCGTACCAGAGAGGAGCTTTACTGATCACGTCCCTGGTGGTTAACAGATACTTGGAACGCCAGTTATAAGCCAGGCGAGAACTCCATTTACCTTTTTCATACATACCGACCAGGTTAAAGGTGCGATCCGATTGCCCCTGTAATGGCACATTGTCCAGACTGACACGTATACCAGTGTCTGTACTGTCATCGCCAATCCAGCTTTCATCTTCCACATCTATTTCGTCGTTTGGTACACCACTGGCGTCTATGTAAGTAAAGCTGGCTTGCATACCTAAACCGTTCCAGGGCTCAGGTAACATGTCATAAAACTGTTGGTAAGACAGTTCCAGACCATCCATTTTTCCATCGCCACCATTGGTTGTGGTGCTCACCAACGAGGTCTGGCTGACACCGCTGACCGGGTTAGTCATAGACTGCGCGAAGGCACCTTGCACAAAGTAGTTTTTCAAATCTTTGTGGAATAAGGTAGCACTCAATTGACCTACATCTGCGAAATACCATTCCAGTGAAATGTCGTACTGCACCGACTCCATAGGCTTTAGATAAGGGTTACCACCACTGCCTGTCCAGGACGGTATATAGGCACGTTCGATCATATTGTCCTGTGGCGGAGGCGGATTATCCGGATCAATCACCTGTATTGGTCGTACCGACTGTACAGATTCATTACCCAGGCTCACTCTGTTTTGCACATCTCCCATATCAGGCAGAGCTACTGCCTTAGAAAAAGCAAAACGGCTAATCAGCTCGTCTGTCAACTCCACCTTAATGTTAAAGCTGGGTAGCAGCATAGTGAACTTGGTGTCTGCGGTCAGGCGTTCTTCTGCATCGTTACCAAAAGCCCTGTCATTATCAGGCAGGTAATTGATCGGGTCGCCAGCCCAGCGATTTTCTGGTGCTTCCAATGCTGATTCGAGGTCAGCATAAGTGCCAGCTGCTATTTGCTGATTCAGATAATCCAGTACCATAGGTTGAGTCAACTGTCTGTTTTGCAGTTCTGCAGGTGGCAGAAAATCAGGGATCAGATCAGGGAAAGTAACAAAACCATTAGCTTCGCGGTCTAGTACCACATAACGTAAGCCAATGTTACCGCTGTAGCGCAGCTCACCATCACCTTCAAAGTTCAGGCGCAGATACACAGCTTTGTTGGTTTCTGTAGTGTCATTGACTTCACCCGGGGTAAAAATGCCAAACTCAGAATCTACACCAGCACGTTGTGGGTAAGGAGTCCAGCTACCGCCAGCGGACTGGAAGATCTGCCTGGCTGGGTTGGCACCCATAATAGAACGCACATAAGCTTCGGTGGCATGCATGGTTTGATTGCCTGGTATATTGGCAATGTCGCCACCATGGAAATCAGACCAATCCACTAACTCAAAATCTGTTTCTGAACCTTCCAGTGTATCCAGCCAGCCCGCAGGTGCTGCGCTGCTAAATTCCGGAGCCAGAGCCCCCCAGTTCCAACTGGTATTCCGCACTGTTTGTTCACGTTTGGCATAACGAACACCAGCCTGGACAGAGGTCATAATACCTTTATTTTCCAGATGATAGGTCGCATCCAGACGGGTGGCAAAAGAGTCACCTTCCGAACGTTCATAGTGATCCATGGCGCTACGCAGGAAATAGGAGGTCGGGTCCTGGAAATAATTACTGTCTCCAGCAGGGTCTCCGCTAAAGCCAGGATAACCGTTGGCAAAGGCAGCAGGGTTGGCATCACGATAACCAAACCAGGGGTCTATTAATGACATAGTTGGCGTACTGCCTGTGACATTATATTCCTGACCGGCAAAAGCGGCGGTATGCACCACCACATCATCGTCGCTGGTTTCTGCCTGCACCACCTGGAAGTCACTGCTTAATTCCCAGCGCTCGTTAGGTTTCCATTGCAAATTCAGTGAAAAATCTTCCACTAAGGTTTCAGTGTCTTTCACCCTGCTATCAAACTGAGTGATATAACCAAACTGGCTGCGGGCGTTGTCACCCCAGGCTCTTGGTACCCGGTCGGCGTTGCCATCTGCGGCACGCCAGCCGTCAACACCCTGAGTAATAATGCCGGATTCAAACAAGCCTTGATCGTCGAATTCGAACTCTGTGCCTTCGAGTGGACGGGTACGACGATTCTCTATACCGTAATAACCGCCCTGATATTTCACCGCTTGTTCATGCCAGGACAGACGTGAGTCAGAACGAATATACTGGAAAGTGCCGAGGAAGCTGTCGTCACTGTTTTGCCACTGTAAGGCGGTCGACATACCAGTACGTTCGCGATCATCAAACTTTTTCAGTAAGTTAGCAGCATTAGGTAACCAGACAGTGCCATTGCCATCTGCGCCGACAAAATCCTCAGCTCCGGCCAGTGTCCGGGCATAAGTCTGTACATAGGCATCAGACTGAATACCATGAGATTCGCCATACAGTTGAGAGTGGGCAGCGTTGAGTAAAAAGCCAAATTCGCTGCCGTTGTCGAGCTGGTATCTGTCGCTAAAAAGCGCGGATAGAGTGGGACTACCTTTTTCAGCCAGATCGCCGTAAGAATAGTCACCACTGATCGCAAACAAACGATCGCTGGCATCAAAAGGTTTACGAGTTCTCAGGCTGACTGTGCCGCCTATACCACCCTCAATCATATCTGCGGTTTGGTTTTTATAAATGTCCACACCGCCCATTAACTCTGGTGATACGTCCTGAAAAGACAGACCGCGTCCAGAGTTGGCTGTAAAAGAATCACGGCCATTGAACTCACTGCGAGTTTGTGTCATACCGCGGATAATAGCGCCGCTACCTTCCACGCTAAAATGGTCTGGGTCATCGGGACCGGCAAAACGTTCGATCGAAACGCCTGGTACTCTTTGGATTGCTTCCAATACGCTGCGATCCGGCAATACGCCGATATCTTCAGCGGAGATACCGTCTACTACTGTATCTGCCAGACGTTTTACGTTCTGAGCACTTTGCAGGTTTGCTCTGGTGCCTTTTACCTCTATGATTTCGACGCCTTCTTTCACCGCTTCCTGCTGTTGTGTTTTATCGGCTTCCTGAGCCTGAGCAGAAACTGTCATGCCCACTATCGCCATCGCCAACAGTGATCTTCTGAAGATGGGCCTGCCAGGCCTGTTGTGTACTGTACTTCTTGTCCGTGCCATTAGCACTCTCCCCTTTTGTTATTTGTTTTGCCACTCAACAACAGTCATTTTCCCCGGCTGTCCCTGTGGCGCTGTTTGCCAGCTATTATTTTTTTCCTGTACTTCCAGGCAAACGTACCGCTTTTTATACCGTTATGTATCGTCATAGCTGCCCAACTTGATAGTGCGTTCTGTCTATTTGGACGTCAAACCGTCTCCGAAAAAACAGAATAGCGAAAACAGAATTCGCACTTATTTGGGCTACTTTGCATGAAACTGGTGCGGGTGATTTTTTCGAGAATCGCTTTATAAACAGCAGGGTGCGTCATGCCTGCCTGATATTGCAGCAGGATGAGTCCACGTCTGATACAAGCTGGTGCGGGCAGTTGCGCCTGGATCCTGGAGGAAAGCCTCGGCTAAGGTTGAGGGGGTGATGAGCCTTGAAAGCGTCCTCTGAATTCGTCTTTATAGCGTCTGGATAAATTCAGCCGCTCGCCGCTGTTTAATAAAATTGCTCCATCACCACTGGGGTCATAACTGATGCTGTGGATCGCATGATGATTCACCGCCAGACTGCGGTGAATTCGGCTGAAGCCTTTGTGTTGCAGTATATTCACTGTGCTGGCAAGCGTGGCTCGTAGCGGGTAAATCCGGCCTTTGCTATGCAAGTTGACATAGTTACCGGACGATTCCAGCCAATCGATATCCTCCACTTTGACCAAAAATTCTTTATCCAGTTTACGCACCAGAAAATGTTCAGGAGCAGTGTTGTTTTGGCTTGCTGAGGCGCTGTCTTCGGTATGGTCCGAGCCAATCAGCATGGCATCACCTTTTAAGCGGCGATAAACAAAAAGTCCTAGCTGAAACAACGTAAATAAAAACAGATAACCCCAGACATCTTTGCGGTATTCATAGAAAAATTCACGGGCTAAAGGGCCGAAATCATAACCCTGACCCAATAGCCCATACACTAGCTTGCGCAGGACGACCATCAGGCTGATATGACCAATACAAAAGACGAAACTGGCGAGCAGATGCAGTGCTAATTGCAGGCGTATCGCCTCAAAACGGGGTGGCATTTTATTAAAAAACCAGACTAAAAAAGGCGCTAGCAGCAAGGTGCTGATGGCGCTGCTGTATTCCCAGACTAAAGGCTCCCACCATTGCAGGGTAGAAAGAGGATCCCTCTGGTGCTCCATCCAGACAGAGCTGGCATTAATGCTGTTGTTGATCAGCAAATACAAAGCAAAGGCTACATAGCTATACAGCACCTTGTGTTGCTCAAATTTTTCAAACCAGTTTTTAGCCACAGCGTTCGTCCCCACCAACCACCTTTTATCCCTCAATTCCACCACCAACCTATTCAACCCTGTGCGCTTGGGTTCACAACAGACAGAATCAAATCCAGTATTACACCACAATAGGATGAGTAGAATGACACGATCACTAACCGCGCGTCGATACGAACTCGACTGGCTCCGAACCTTGGCTTTTGCACTGCTGATTTTGTACCACATTGGTATGTATTATGTGGCCGACTGGGGCTGGCATATTAAAAGCACCCAGACCTTTACCGGTCTGCAGGACTTAATGATCCTGACCAATCCATGGCGTATGTCTTTATTGTTTCTGCTCTCTGGTATGGCACTGAGTTTAGTTTTGCCGCGTATCAGCAGGTTGAAACTGTTAGGGTTACGCTCCAAAAGGTTATTGATCCCTTTGTTGTTCACCATGTTTGTTGTCGTAGTGCCACAAGTTTATTACGAGGCTTTAAGCCAGCAACTGATCCAGCCGGGTTATCTGCAGTTCTGGTGGCAGTACATCAATCCTGTCACCGACTTATTGCCGGATCATCATAGTCCTATTGGCTTACTGACCTGGAACCACGCCTGGTTTATCCCGTATTTATGGTGTTACAGTCTGCTGGTATTGATGTTTTATCCGTTGCTGAACGCAATGTCGCAAGCCGGCTGGTTGCAGCAGTTACAAGGCCGTTATGCCCTGGTGCTGGTGTTAGGCCTGATGTTTTGGGCCTGGTGGACTTTAAGGGCCGATTTTCCCAGTACTCACGCTTTGGTGGATGACTGGTATAACCATGCTAAATATTTTCTGGTGTTTATCGCGGGGTTTTTATTAGCCCGGCAGGACCTGTGGTGGCAACAGCTGGTTTTGAACAGAAGGTTATGGTTGCTTACAGCGCTGTGTTGCTATTGCCTGATTATCGCTGAACGCAATGACTGGTTTGACTATTATTCAGGCCCGACCCAGAGCGAAACTCTGCATAACACTGTGTTTGGTTCTGTATTGGTCCTGAACCACTGGCTGTGGTTACTGGCCGTTTTAGGTTATGCCGGCGCTTATCTGACAACAATCAATAACCCGCTGTTGAGGTATTGTAATGACGCGATATTGCCCTGGTATATTTTGCATCAGACCTTAATTATTTTATTTGCCAGCTGGCTTAAACCCTTGGCTATACCCGTCATGGCAGAGTTTCCGTTAGTCTTGCTATTGACTGTGGCAGGATGCTGGCTGGGTTATGAAGTGATACGTCGTTCAGCAGTATTAAGCTGGTGTTTTGGCCTCAAACCGCCTGTTCGCGGCGTTGGGGTGCAAAGGCAAGCTCAAGCCGCTTAGCCTAATGGCATATCCGGGTAGCTGGTTTTGTTGTCCATACCCAACAGGTTTTGCATCAGTTGGCGCTGGTGCGCCAGCAGTTCACCGTTTTTCTGGTTGAGTTGCTGGCAAAGTTCGGTATGACGCTGCACTTTGTCCAGCAGTTGCTGGCTGGCCTCGCGGATTTTTTCCGGCAAAGAAGATAACAGGCGTTCGAAACCTTGTTGTGTCGGTTGAAGCCGTAATACGCTCATGGCCTGATAACGCTCAGTCGCATTACGGTGTAACTGCTCCAGCAGCATGGCCGCTTTTTGATTGAGCAGCTCCAATTCATTGCTTTGACGCATGCTCATCAACACATACTGTTTTTGCAGCATGGGACTTAGCTGCTGCAGCAAATCCGCATCATGCTGCAGGCCGGCAATGATATGCTTCAGAGCGGTCTGATTCATTTTTTATGAAAATCCAGCATAGCTTGCACTAACTGGTCATCATCCAGCTGCAGTGAACCCTCAGACAAGGCCAGTTTTATTTTGGCTACTTTGTCCATATCCACTTCGCTTTGTTGCTGCAACTGCTCAAAGGCCTGTTGCACCGCTTGAGTGGTGCTGCTGATTGAAGCCTGCGCTTCAGCAGGCTGAGCCGCTGCGGTCGCACTTTTTGTCTGGCTACTCTGGCCTTGCTGGTCAGTTTTGATCAGGGGTTGCACCTGACTGTAATGGTCAATTTTTACCATAATAGATACCTGATTCGCCGGATCCTGATCCGAAATTCTGCTGCTATCTGTGTTAAGCGACAGCTTGATACCGAAACTTTAATATTATTTAAAAATACTTTGTACTGTGGCTTCAGCCACAACATCGGCCTCGAGCACAGTGCCTGAGCTTAAATTCTGCACCTTAATCCGCTGGCCTAATTGACCGTTTTCCAATGCTACTCCTTTGGTGCTGGCTTCAAAGCCCTGAGTTTGCACCCGAATAAGCACATGGCTGCCTTTTTCCACCAAGAGTTTATGTTCCAGCAGATGACGGCTGATCACTTGCCCGGCCTGGATCCGGCGTTTGGTTTGCATACCTACTAAAGCTTGAGGTTGTAATTCGATACTGAGTTTGGACTGAGTCAGTTCGGTCAGGCGGGTGCCCAGCATGGCTTCAGTTAAGACTTGGTTTTTTTGAATCGCCTGATTCGCGACCACTACAGGCAACCAGACTCTGACTTTGGCCGTGGCCCTGCTTTGCCAACTATTGTTGTCTTTGCAATTTAAACTGTAACTAACCCTGCCCCAGGGGGCTTTCTGGTTATTGCTGCGACTGATCTCCAGTCTGCTGCAACGGCCTTGTTTGTCTAATCCCGCTGGTAAAGTGAGTTCCAGTTCCTGCTTGATCTGACCTTTTGCACCTAGTTGGCGGGCAAAAGTTTGTACTTCAGCACTGATATGAGATCGGATCTGTTGCTCTAGCTGAGCATTCGCAAAAGCGGCCAGCGGAAAACACAGCAGGAGGAAAAATAACCACTTCCGTAGCGGAAGCTGCACTTCCGCCCCGCGAGCCGATTCTACGATGGTTTTAGTGTAAGTCATTAAATTATATAGCCTTTTAATGATGGCATAAAGCTTGTACCTCCCAACCCCACTACTGCTGCATTCACAGAGTACTCAGATGGAATTTTTTAACAAAGCTTTAGGTGTACATCCGTTTTCACTGCAACTTCGCCTCGACAGAGCCGAGATTATCTCAGGCAATCTGGCCAATGTCGACACGCCGGGTTTTAAGGCCCGTGATCTGGATTATCAAAGCATTTTGCAAACTATCGAATCAGATTTAACCAGTCCTTATGGCGCCAGCATGAATGCCTCTGATGTGCGAGACGAGCTGAAATACCGCACACCTTTCCAGCCGTCGGCCGATGGTAATACGGCAGAGCTGAGTGTGGAGCAAGCGAATTTCGCTGCCAACAGCATGGACTTTCAAACCAGTCTGACCTTTCTGAATATGAAAATTAACGGCTTGCACAAAGCCATTAAGGGAGAATAAGCATGTCTTTTTCCGCTATTTATGACATAGGTGGCAGCGCTATGCGCGCTCAGGTGATGCGCCTGGATACAGTGGCTTCGAATTTAGCCAATGCAGACACAGCGGCCTCCAGCGAGGCTGAAGCTTATCGCGCCACTAAGCCGGTGTTCTCCGCTTTATATACTCAGGATTTTGATAACAGATCCATGTCTGCTCAGGTGCAAACCTTAGGCGTGGTCAAATCTGACCGTACTGTCGAACAACGTTTTGAACCCAACAGTCCGCTGGCAGACGCCAATGGCATGGTGTTTTATTCCAACGTCAATCCAGTCGCTGAAATGGCTGACATGATGTCTGCTTCCCGTGCTTTCCAGACCTCTGTGGAAGTAATGAACCGAGTCTCCAGCATGCAGCAAAGTTTGCTGAAGCTGGGCCAATAAGGATTGAACCATGTCTGCTGTGGATAGCAACTCACCTGTGCGCACGACCACATCCAGCGATCAAATCGCCAGCAATGGTAAAACCGATGCGGCTGGATTATCCAGCATGTTTCTGGAGCTTTTGGTGGCACAAATCAGTAACCAAAACCCGCTGAATCCTATGGATGGCACAGAGTACGTCAGCCAGCTGGCGGAATTCAGCAGCGTGGAAAGTTTAGAAAACCTTAATATCCAGTCCGGACAGCAAATCAAATACATGCAAAGTATGCAGGCGATGGAAGCGACCAGTCTGGTGGGGCAGAAAGTGGATGTCAAAGCCGACACTCTGTCGCTGGAACAGGCAGATAAAGTAGAAGGTGCCATTAACCTTGGCGCCAAAGTCGACAGCCTAGTGCTGCGTTTATATGACAGTAAAGGCACGCTGGCGGATGAAATAACCTTGGATAACCCAGCCATTGGTACTGTACGTTTTGCCTTCCCCGAACAAAAAGCCGGTGCCTACAGCATACAGGCTGAAGTCCAGCTCAATAACAGCAAACAACAAGTTCCTACCTATCTGACCAATGAAGTGGAACGGGTCTCAGTCGGTACAGGTCCGGATGACATCATTCTGCAGGTGAACGGTTTAGGGAATCATTACCTTTTTGATATCAACCAGTTGTCAAAAGCAACTCAGAGTTAAGGAACCGCATAATGTCGATGTTTAGTATTGGCCTGAGTGGCTTAAGTTCGACCCAAAAAGCGCTGGAAGTGACATCAAACAATATCGCCAACGCCGGTACTGCAGGTTATAAAACCACCAGCACTGAATTTTCTGCTTTGTACAGCGGTGGTCAGCGCAACGGTGTCAATGTTTCAGCCACCAGCGAAAATTTTGAAAAAGCCGGCAATCTGGTCGGTACTGGCCAAAGCCTGGATTTAGCCATCACAGGCAAAGGGTTTTTTATTATCTCCGAAAATGGTCGTCTGGCTTACACCCAGGCCGGCCAGTTTAAAATGGATGGCAGTGACCGCAGTATCGTTACCAACAACGGCGATAAACTGCAGGGCTACGGTATTGATGATCAGGGTAATTTAGTACCAGGTATTTTAACTGACCTGAAAGTTGAAGCAGGTAATATTCCGGCGAAAGCTTCTACCACTATTAACTTTTCACTGAATTTGAATTCGGGCAGTGATGAGATTGATCATAAATTAATTTATACGGCCCTGGTCCCTCCGGCTGTTCCCCCGACAGCTGCACAGTCTTTCGATCCAAAAGATGGTTCTTCATTCAACTATTCGCAGTCGAGTGAAGTATTTGATTCTCTGGGCAATAGCCATACTTTAACTCAGTATTTTAATCATGCCGGTAGCAATCAGTGGGATGTTGTTTATTACATGGATGGCAAGCCTATGCTTGCCGACGATCTCGGTTTACCTAATAACACAGACGTTACTAATCTAACTTCTGCCTTAGATAATACAGGCGCCGTTGTGCATAACGTTGGTGTCGTCCGCATGAGTTTTAATTCTTTGGGGCAGTTACAGCCTTTAGACAATTCAGCGCCAGGCTCAACAGACAATAACGTTACAGATCCAGCGGGATTAAGAGAAATCACATTGAAGTTTAATCTTAATGACGCTGAAGATTTAGATATCAAACTGGATCTGGTGAAAAGCACCCAATTTGGCTCTGCTTTTGGTTTATATGAAAACAAAGCCGATGGCTATACCTCAGGCGAGTTTAGTGGTGTGGCTGTAGCTGAAAATGGTGAAGTCTATGCCACCTTCTCCAACGGCGAAGTGAAACTACAAGGCCAGATAGCGCTGGCCAACTTTGCCAATCCTCAGGGTTTAGAAACCGCCAATAATACCACCTGGTATGCCAGCCAAAAATCCGGTGAAGCTTTAGTAGGTGTGCCATCTGAAGGTAGTTTCGGCGGCATTCTGGCTGGCTCTTATATGGGCTCAAACGTTGATATCAGTAAGCAATTGGTCGACTTAATGTCGTTCCAGCAAAGTTATCAGGCCAACGCCAAAACCATCAGTACTGCAGATGAAATGATGCAAGTGCTGTTTAACGCTGTGTAAGGCTTCAGAGGATTAGGTTATGGAACGTTTGATCCACACCGCAGTGTCCGGGGCAGAGCTGGCCCAAACCGCACTTCGAATCACGGCGAATAATTTGGCGAACGTCAATACCGTTGGTTTTAAAGCCGATATGGAACAAGCCAAGTCGCTGCAAATCACAGGTGAAGGCTACCGCACCCGTTTTCAGGCGCAGCTGATGCCGGTGGCGACTGATTTACAAGCCGGTGCCATGATGGAAACCGGCCGCGATCTGGATGTAGCGGTTAGTGATAAAGGTTTTATTGCAGTGCAGGATGCCAATGGCAATGAAGCTTATACCCGCTCTGGCGAGTTACAGGTAGGAGCTAATGGCCAACTCACCGTCAATGGTTTTGCTGTAATGGGGGGCGCTGCCGCTATTCAGTTACCTGAGTTTGGAGATATTGATATCAGCCCGGACGGTACCTTAAACCTGTTGCCTGTCGGCGGCGGTGTCATTGAACAGCAGGAACGTATCAAGCTGGTCGACTCGGACAATAGGGTCATGGTGAAAGGGGCCGATGGCTTATTCCGCGCTGTTGACGGCGAGCCTTTGGATCAGGCGGAAAATATCACTTTACGCTCCGGCGTATTGGAAGGGTCTAACGTCAATGCCGTCGAAGAGATGGTCAGTACCATGAATATCAGCCGTCAGTTTGAGCTCAATCTGAAAATGATGAAAACAGCAGACGAACTGGCCGTATCTGGCAACAAACTGATTAGCGGTTAACAGGAACACAGCAATGAATTCAGCTTTATGGGTGAGTAAAACAGGTTTAGCAGCGCAGGATATGCGCATGACCACCATTTCTAACAACCTGGCGAACGTCAACACAGTAGGTTTTAAAAAAGACCGGGTGGTATTTGAAGATTTGTTTTATCAGGTGCAACGTCAACCCGGCACCCAAGCCGATGAATTAAACCAGGTGCCGTCCGGTATTCAGGTGGGTACTGGTGTTCGGGTCAACGGCACTCAGAAAATTTTCACCGATGGCAGTGCTGAGACTACTGGCAATCAGATGGACGTGGCCATCGACGGTCAGGGCTTTTTTCAGATTGAAAACACAGATGGCGAATTACTGTATTCGCGCAACGGCCAGTTTCATCTGAATTCAGACGGGCTAATCACCAATGGCAATGGTTTGCCACTGGCGCAAAATATTGTGATCCCACCGGATGCCACCAAAGTCACTATTGGCACAGACGGCACTGTCACAGCCAAAGTGGCTGGTCAGGATGAATTAGTCGATTTAGGACAGATATTAACGGTGAACTTCGTCAATCCGGCAGGTCTTGAAGTGCTGGGCGGTAATTTGTACCGCGCTACTGCAGCTTCAGGTGAAGCGGTGGAAGGTATACCAGGCGAAGAAGCTTTAGGTAAGTTGCAGCAATACACGCTGGAAGGTTCCAACGTCAGTGTGGTGGACGAAATGGTCAATATGATTGCAGTGCAACGGGCTTATGAAATGAATGCCAAAGTGGTGACTGCGGCTGACGATATGCTGAACTTTATCAGTCAGAGCATGTAAGGGGTTGACTATGCTACGTTTTCTTCTGGTGTTTGTGTTATTTAGCCTGACGGCCTGCAGCTCAAAGCCTGACAGTCCACTGGCCGATGATGCCGATTGGGAACGTGGCGCCGCCAATCCTCTGGTGAGTCAGCAGGCAGAGCCTGCCAGTGACGGCAGCTTGTATGCTGAGTCTTACATGTTCACCTTATTTGAAGACAAAAGAGCCTACAGAGTGGGTGACATTCTGACCGTGGAGCTGAACGAACGCACTCAATCCAGTAAAAGCGCTGACAGTGCTGTGGATCGCAGCACAGATATCTCTATGGGAGTGCCTTTATTGGGTAATGCCACTGTGTCGGATTTAGCCATGCAACTGCGTAATAGTCAGAACTTTGAAGGCGAAAGTAGTGCCAGTCAGCAGAATTTTTTGCGGGGGGCTATCACAGTTCGGGTCACTGAAGTTTTACCCAATGGCTCTTTAACTATTCGCGGTGAAAAGTGGATCAAACTGAATCAGGGCGATGAATACATCCGGCTGCAAGGCATAGTCCGCCCCGATGATATTGACGTCACCAACCGTATTTCTTCCCAGCGTATCGCCGATGCCCGTATTACCTATGCCGGTAAAGGCAGTCTGGCCGATGCGGCTGAACCAGGTTGGATCACCAAGCTGTTTTCTTCTTACCTGAATTTATTTTAACGGGTGATTGTATGCGTTTGTTTTGTTTGATCCTCCCTGTGGTTTTGCTGTTGTTAAGTCAGCAAACTCAGGCTGCCACAAGACCCTTATTGGATATTGTTGATATTCAGGGTGTGCGGGATAACCAACTGGTCGGATACGGGTTAGTGGTGGGTTTACCCGGTTCAGGCGATAAAGCGCAGATTAAATTTGCCGCTCAGTCACTGAATAATATGCTGAAGCAATTTGGTGTGCAGCTGGACGAGGCCTCATTACCTAAATCTAAAAACGTTGCCGCCGTGGCTGTTCAGGCCACTTTGCCGCCAATGGCGAGCCCGGGTCAGGCGATCGATGTAACCATTATGTCTTTGGGTGATGCCAAAAGTCTGCACGGTGGCAGTTTGATGTTAACGCCCCTGCGAGGTGTTGACGGAAAAGTCTATGCGCTGGCCCAAGGTAATCTGGTGGTGGGCGGTATTAAAGCCGAAGGCTTAAACGGCTCTTCGGTGACAGTCAATGTGCCTACAGCCGGTATTATTCCTGGCGGTGCCATTATTGAACGCAGCATTGAAAATTTGCAGCAGGACGGCGATTTAGTGCTGAACCTGAAAAAACCAAATTACAAAACTGCCCGCAATGTGGTGACTGCAATCAACGAGATGTTTGGTCCTAAAGTGGCGCGGGCAGAAAACTGGTCAAAGCTGGTGATCAGTGCACCACGGGATGCCGACAATCGCACTACTTTTATGGCGATGCTGCAGGACTTAACAGTGGAAGAAGGCTCGCAACGTCCTCGGGTGGTGTTTAACAGCAGAACAGGCACTGTGGTCATTAGTGACGAAGTGCGGGTAAAACGTGCAGCCGTCAGTCATGGCAATTTAACTATCACTATCAGTGAGCAGGAAGGTGCCAGCCAGCCTTTACCATTCAGCCAGGGCGAAACAGTGCCTTTGCAAAACAGCAGTGTGGATGTGACTCAACAAAACGCCAATATGATGGTGTGGCCAGAAGGCACCTCGCTCGACACCATAGTGCAAGCAGTCAACAGCCTGGGAGCAACCCCCACAGAGCTGATGTCTATTTTATTAGCGCTGGATAAAGCCGGTGCTCTGGATGCAGATGTGGTGGTGATCTAAGCATGAAACTCGATGTGATGAGCCAGAAACTGGCGTTTGACCCCCAGTTTAGTCAACAGATCAGTAAAAACCAGTCGGAGAGCGAGTCTTTGCAGCAGGTAGCAGAACAGTTTGAGACCTTATTTTTGCAAATGGTGCTGAAAAATATGCGTTCTGCCAGCGATGCGCTGACAGGCGACGAAGGCATGTTCAGCAGTGATCAGCAAGTGATGTTCCGCGATATGTACGACAGCCAAATGGCTCAGTCGATGGCCAGCAACAGTAAAACCGGTCTGGCTGAGCAAATAGTGCAGCAATTTTCGCCGGCGACGGAAAATTCTGAAAATAAATTTAAGCCAGAGGCCAAAGCTGTCGCTGAGTCTATGTATCAGGATTATGGTGCCGCGGCTTTAACTCAGCCTTTGCAGGTGCCGGTTCGTCAGAGTGAGCGCACTGAATGAGTATGTTATCGAACGGAGTCTCCGGACTTAACGCTGCCAATGCCGGGCTGAATGCGGTCAGTCAAAACGTATCCAATGCGGCAGTCAAAGGCTATAGCCGTCAAACTGTGGTATTACAAACCAACGATGGTCCGCTTAACGGCGTCAAAGTCACTAAGTTTGAGCGGGTGGTGGATAACTTCCTCAATGCCGATATTTGGCGTACTCAATCTGACTTAAATTATTACGAAAGTTATCAGGATTATCTGGGCTATCTGGAAGAAGTGTTAGGCACTGACTCACTGAATCTGAACGATGCGGTCGCAGAGCTGAACGCTGCTTTTAATGCCGCATTGTCTGCGCCTGAATCCCCGGCTTATCGGCAACAGGTGATTTCGTCGGCTAATGCGATGGTGCAGGATTTACAGCAGTTAGACGGTGCTTTAACAGGTCAGGTCCGCAAGCTGGAATTTGAGCTCAAAGCAGTCACAGAAAATGTCAATTCAGTGCTGCAGGAACTGGCTGATTTAAACCAGAACATCAGTAAAGAAATTGCGTTAGGGCGCGATGCCTCCACTTTGCTGGACACCCGAGAACAGGCCATTAACAGACTGTCTGCTTATGTGCAGGTTGAGGTGATGCAGGAAGATAATGGTTCTATGACTATTTCTGCCCTCAATGGTGCACCACTGGTGATGTCAGGTAAGGCGGCTGTATTGTCTGTAGCCGGGACTGAGGTGACTTCAACTTTTAATACTCAGGAGTTTCCAATTTCAGGGTTGGCCGGGGGTAGTTTAGGTGGCTTGTTGCGGGTTAAATCTGAAGTACTGGACCCGGCCCGCGCTGAATTAAGTAATCTGGTGACCACTATTGCCACTCAGGTCAACGATGCGCTGGCCGAGGGTTTTGATTTAAATGGCAACCTGGGTGAGCCTTTATTCACCTTTAATCCTGCCGATCCTTTAGGTTCTATTTTAGTGAATGCGGATTTGAGTCCGGATGAGCTGGCGTTTCGTGGCCGGGTATCGGATGGCGCCGGTGGCTGGCTACCTGCTGGCGGAAAAGGTGATAACAGCAATCTGGTGAATGTCATTGACTCGATGAAAGGCGTGGCCACAGGTTATGACGGCCTGATCGGTAAGCTGGCTATTCAGAGTAAACAGGTACAGGCCAGTGTCAAAACCTCACAGGTGCTGAATGATAAAGCTGTAGCTTCACGCGAAAGCATCAGTGGTGTTAATAGAGATGAAGAAGCTGCTAATTTGTTGTATTACCAGCAGTTGTATGAGGCTAATGCCAAAGTGATTAGTACCGCCGGGCAAATGTTTGACACCCTGATGATGATGTTCTGAGGAAAATAAGATGCGTATAAGCAGCAGCCAATACCATGAAACAGCAATACGGAACATTCAGACCAGCAGTGCCAAATACAGCCAACTGTCCGTACAAATGGCCACCAACGAGCGGATCACTAAGCCATCAGACGACCCGCTGGGCAGCGTGTTGGTATTGCGGCTGGACTCAGAGCTGACGTCGCTGGAGCAGTATGGCAAAAATATGGAACTGGTGACTTACACCTTAAGTCAGCAGGAAACTCAGTTAAGTAGCATTAATAATTTACTTTTGTCTGTGCAGTCTTTAGTGACAGCAGCGGCTGATGCTTCTTATGGTGAAGATGAACTGAAAGCTATGGCCAACGAGCTGGCTGTATTAATGCCAGGTATCGCCGATTTATTAAACGCCAAAGATGGTAATGGTAATCATCTTTTTGCCGGCAGTGAAATTGATCAGCAACCTTTTATCAAAGATGTAACAGGTCAGTATATTTATCAAGGCGACTCGCTGGTACGTAAAGTGGCTGTGTCATCCAATACACTGGTCGACGCCAACATTGTTGGCAGTGACTTGGTACCAGGTGCGACATTTCTGAATGATTTACAGGATTATGTGGCTTTGCTGCAGGCCCCTCCGGCTGCTGGTGTGGGCACAGAATCCCGCGCTATGCTGGATAAACTCAGTGCGACTTTGGGCAATACCACTGCGGCTATCACCAAAATAGGTGGCATAGTCAGCTCGCTTGAGTCTCTGGAGTTTACCAACACGGATATAGCGCTGTTCACTGAAAATCTGCGGGATGATTTAACAGCTGTGCATTATCCGTCCGCTTATATTGAGATGAATAATGCGTTGGCGTCTTACGAATCTACTTTAAAAGTCTACAGTTCAGTGTCACAGCTGAGTTTGTTTAGTCAGCTTTAAGTTGAGAATCGCGCCATGCTGATAGATAGCCTGAAACAACTAACCAGTAGCACAGCCTCGCTGAATTCAGCGGGCAAAGCGGTTAAAACCCAGGCTGTCGAAACAGAACAAACCAAATCGGCTTCAAGCCGCACTGGGGCATTGCAGCAGCAACTGGATACTTTAAGTCGCTGGAGTGTCAGTGCCGATGTGTCTCGCCAGTTAGCAAAAAACCAGCAGGCGGAACAACAAATTCGTCAGGTGTATCAGCAGTTAGAGCAGCTGAAAAAACAGCTGGAGCTACCGCAAAGTATCGGCCAGAAGCAGCAGATCAGTCAGCAACTGCAACAGTTGGAAAATCAGCTAAAGCAAAAAAACACTGCTTTGACGCCAGCCTTGCAGTTAAGCAGCCAGCCCACAGGCCAAAGTCAGTGGCAACTAAACAGCAAAATTGATTTATTAAGCCCACGTAAGCAACCTGAGTTAGTGACTATTGGCTTGTCCGATGGGAAAAAAATTCAATTGAGTTTCCCGGCAGGGCAGTCAGCCGATGCTGCTCTGGCGATGATGCAGCAGGAATTTGCTAAACATCAGATTGAACTGAAACAACAAGGCCCGGTGTTGTTGTTTAGTGCTTCAGCAAGCCACAGTCATCTGTTAAGTCAGCCCTGGCAAATGCAGGGCGAAGGTATTCGTATTGCTGCAGGCAACCCTGTGCAGCTAAGGCTACAAAAACCTGAAGGCCAGTTGAGTGTGCTGGCACAACAGGCGCAGCAGATGGAAAATCAGCAGGCTTATCAGGCTGAACTGGCTCAGGTGCAGCAAAAATTACAACAGATGTTACGGCAAGTTCAGGCCGAGCGTCAGGTGCTGGTGGCTAAACTCAATGCATTGCGTATGGCCGGCAGTCAGCAAAGCGAACAACAGGTTTCTGCGGTTAGCCAGGAGTTGAAAGTACAAATGCAACAAGGTGCTGCTTCCTCTTTATCCGCCATTATGGCGCAAGGTAACGTCACCCGCAGTTTAGTGGAATTCGCCTTAGCTGATTGAAATGATCTTTCCTGTAGTTTGGCGCTGCGCTGGTCACCAGTTCAGCGCCGTTTTTTTATCTGAGCCGTTTTAAAAATTATTGAAAAAAAATTTCAGTTCCTGCGTTGAGGTGTCGCTTTATAGTTTTGAGCAACATGCATAGGAGCAAACTCAAATGGCTTTATCAATTCAATCAAACGCAGCTGCAACTACAATCCGTAACCAGTTAAACCGTACTAACGATGGTTTATCTGTGGCTTTAGAACGTTTAGGTACTGGCTACCGTATCAACTCAGCAAAAGATGATGCTGCAGGCTTACAAATCGCCAGTCGTCTAAGCGCTCAGTTAGTAGGTCAGGAGACTGCAATCAACAACGCTAACAACGCAAACTCTATGCTGCAAACTGCTGAAGGCGCGTTTGATGAGATGACCAACATTGTTTTCCGTATGAAAGAGCTGGCAACACAAGGTGCTAACGGCACGAACTCTGCTACTGAATACACGGCTTTAGGTGGTGAATATACAGCTCTGGCAGCTGAGTTAACCAACATTCTGGGTAACACCTCTTTCGGTTCAGGTACTAACCTGTTAGGCGCTGGTGGTAAATTCTCAGCTGCTGTTACTTTCCAGATCGGTGCATCAACTGCAGAAACTTTAGCTGTTGATATCACTGCAGAACTGACAGCTTTAACTACTGCTATCGGTGCTCCTGGCGCTTTAACTGACCAGACTACTTCTTCTGCTGCGATCACTACTTTAGATGGTTTGCTGACTAACGTTGGTGCAGCCCGTTCTAAGCTGGGTGCCAGCATGAACCGTTTAGATCACACTATCAATAACTTATCCAACATGACTGAAAACACTGGTGCTGCCCGTGACCAGTTGATGGATGCAGATTTTGCCAAAGAAACTTCTAACATGACTAAACAGCAGTTGTTACTGAACTCAGGTATTTCTGTACTGAGTACTGCCAACTCTACCACTCAAATGGTAAGCCAGCTGTTACGTTAATCGAGCCCGGGGCTATGGATAGCTCCAACCGCGCCCCACTAAGTTTCGGCTTAGTGGGGTTTTCATTCAAGCGTTTTGCAGGAAGACGACATGGCATTCTCCAGTATCGACCCGGCTTATCTGGCGCAGCAGTACACTCAGATTGAGCGCTCAAGTAAAGATGGTGTGCTGAAGGCACAACAGACCCGTTTTACCACTTTACTGTCGTCTTATCAGAAGTTAGAGACCTCTTTGGGATCTATGCAAGACTTGCTGGAAAGCTTTACCAAAGACAAAGAATTATTGAGCAATACGGCCAGTACCAGTGCAGACACCGTATTGTCAGTGACAGCAGGCAGTGATGCTGTAGCTGGTAACTATGAAATTTTCGTCCAACAACTGGCACAAAATCATCAGATGTCGCTGTCCTTTAACAGTACCGACACTTTACCTGCTGACGGACAATTTGAGCTCACAGTAGCGGGCGAAGCTTTTACTGTGGATTTATCTGCATTACCAGCCAATGCTGGCCTGACCGATTTAGCTTCTGCTATTAACAATGCAGCAGACAATAGCGGTGTGCAGGCGACTGTGATGCGCAGCGGCACTCAGTCTTATCTGGTGTTAACCAGTAAAGAGTCGGGTGCTGCCAATGCTATTAGCATGAACTTTTTAGCCGGTGCTGACACTTCAGGTGCAGACATAGGTGCTGCTGTTAGCGCAGCGACAGAATTAAAAGCTGCGCAGGATGCCATAGTCAAAGTGGGTGCGCAGAATCCTATTACAGTGACATCGGCCAGCAACAAACTCGAAGACGTTATTGCAGGCGTGACTATCGACTTAAAGAAGATGCAGGCCGGAACCGATCAGCCGGTACAAATTTCAGTACAACAGGATCCAAAAGCGGTAGAGGATAAACTGAAAAAGTTTGTCGACAGTTACAATGCATTGGTGAAACAAATCAATGCCGACCCTTCGCTGAAATCGGACACTATGGCACGTAGTATCAGCAGTCAGATGCGCCAGTCTTTCCAAAAACTTTATCAGGGTGCCACTTTAAGCAGTGTAGGGATCGAGTTTGACCGTAATGGTGTGTTATCAGTCAACAGTGGAAAGATGACCCAAGCTTTAGCGGAGAATCCGGCCAAAGTGGAACAAATGCTGGTTGCTGATAACAGTTTGTTCAGTGGCATACAGGATTCACTTGAGCCTTACACAAAAAGATTTGGCTTAATGAAAGACAAGCAACAAACCTTGCAAGCCAGCCTTGATATGGTGACGGAAAAACAAAAACGGCACGAATATTCCATGGACTTAGTGTACAAGCGCTATCTGTCTCAGTTCACCCAAATGCAGGTGACCATAGCACAGTTAGAAAGCTCAATGTCGCAGTTTGGTTAACAGAGGTTCAGTGATGTTAGATTTTGCTCAGGGTTATCAGGCCTATCAACATACCAGTGTCAATGTAAAAGCCTCAGGTGCAGATATTCATAGTCTGGTGTTGATGCTGTTTGAAGGTTTTTTGGATGAACTGGCTCGCGTAGAAGGCCATATTCAGGCCAAAAGATTCGATAAAAAAGCCGCTGGTGTCGAGAAGTTACTCAAAATTCTCGGTGGCCTGGATGCTTCGTTGGATCAGGAGAAAGGCGGCGAAGTTGCGCTGAATATGCACAATTTATATCAGCATTGTGGCCACAGTATTTTACGTGCCAGTATGAAAAATAATGTTGCTGAACTGGAGCATGTCCGGGAAGTCATGACCAACTTACAAGAAGGCTGGCAAGGTTTACTGAACAAGGCCTAGTATCTTTTTGATCAGGTTCGGGTTAGAGGCAAGTTAAACTGCGGTTTAATGTGCCTCTAACCCGAATTTGCATTTCATAGAGGAACTATTTTTTTACCCAGTTCCGCCCTGCGGAAGTTTTACTTCCTCCTCCTAAGTTTAATTCTTATTAATCCCTTATAAATCATATAGATATTTTGTGGCGTGCTTTTTGCTGAATCAGTTGGTGATTCGGTAATTTGGTGAACCTGATGTCTGTGTATGTAGCGAAGTCTAACCCTGCCTTGATGCAGATCCAACACCTGTTGTTGCAGATGCAACAAGCTATGGTTGCGGGTAAATGGCTGCAGGTACAGGACTGCGATCGTCAAATCAGCACTTTGGTGCAACAGATCAAACAAGCTGCGGAATATCACGAGTTGAAAGTGGAATTACAGCTGGTTAAACAACGTTATAAGGCCTTGTTGCAACTGGCTAAACGCCAGCAGCAAATGTTAGAGCAAAAGATGCAACGTTTTCAGGACAATAAAACCGCTGTGGTGGCTTACCAACAGACGACTGAAGCACTGATGGAGATGAAAAGCTGATGACAATGCCGGTATTTGCTTTGTTGACTCCGGTTGCTTTGCCTCAGGGCGGCATCGGCGGACAGTCCGCGCTGACGGATTATTCCGAAGGTCAGCAGCAGTCTTATTCTGAGGATTTAGCAGCTTTGCTGACCGGTATGGAAACTGCGCTGAGCCAGCTGGACAGCGAAATGCAGCAATTATCAGAGGCTACAGCAGCAGAGTTGCTTGACCAGGGTCAAGTGCAAAGTCTGAGTCAAAGCCTGGTACCAGCACCTTTGTTGGTTGAATTCGATGCTATGTTGGTAAATACGACAACGCTACCTTCTCTGATGACGAGCGATTTGAGCTCTGCACAAGCGGAAGGATCCGCAGAATGGCTTCCGCTCTCTTTATCAGCTTTATCTTCATCTGCCGGCGCTGTTTCCAGCCAGAACCCTTTGCCAACAGCTGGGCTTCTCCAATCACAGCAGTCTTCGGCTCTGGTTGCACCTTTGATCATGCCAAGCCTATTGCAGCAACAGTCTGCCTCTGATGCTGCTGCAATTCAGGCTGTGTTACCACAGGATCTGACTGAATCGCAGGATCTTTGGTCTGCACTGAAGCCGTTACAACAGAACTCTCAAAATGCAGCAGTGAGTACCGGGTTATTTAATTTCAGCCAAAACGGCCAGCTGAATGCAAATCAGAATAAGACCGCAGCTTTGCATCAGACAACAAACATCACTGATCTGCTTGCCCCTACAGCTGCTGTCGCTTCGGCTGCTGGTGCTGCGGTGTCTGCTTTACCTGTCTGGCAAGCTGATCCATTACCTGCACAAAGTCAGCACTTCGGCCAACGTCTGCTGCAGATGCTTGCCGACAAAGTCGAGTTGCAACTGGGTTTAAACGTGAACAAAGCCATGATCCGGCTCGACCCTCCTTCCTTAGGCAGTATCGAATTGTCAGTGCAGCTGGACGGGGATCGCCTGACAGTACAGATGCACAGCAGCAATACGCAATTACGCGATGCGATGGGGCAAGGTCTGGAGTTATTAAGAGCCAGCTTGCAACAAAAATTAGGCGCTGATGTACAGATTGAACTGCGGATGGGGTCTGACAGCTCTTCGCAACAGCAACAGCAAAAAACACCGCAACACCTGGTGCAACAGCTTGAGTCAAATTTTCATGCAGAGCCTGAAATAGCCCTGACTGAAGCTACACAACCCAACAAACTGAATTTAGTGAATCAACTGGTTTAACAAGGATAAAAGGGAAAAACCAATGAATAAGATGGTGGTATTACTTGGAGTTTTATTGGTTGGGGCCTTGGGCACCGCAGGTTTTTATTGGTTTCAGGCAGAACAAGCGAAAACAGTAGTTCAGGAAATCAGTGTAAAACCGCTGTTTTTCCCGATGGAAAAATTCGTGATGAGCGTTAACAGCGATCCGAATTCCCGTTATCTGGTGTTGGAGCTGACGCTGGTCACTCATAAACCAGATACTGTGACTGCTTTAAAAGAGGCCACTCCTTTATTACGTAACGCTATGGTGGAGCATTTTGCCAAAAGTAGTCATCTGGAAGTGAAACTGGCGATGCAGCAAATTGAAGAAGTGCAAAAGCTGTTACTCAACCGCTTTAACCAAACACTTGCTGACAACAAGTTTGAAGATCAGCTGGATAACGTGCTGATCACTAACATTTTTATTCAGTAGGTACTGCGATGCTGGCAGAAAGTCTCTGGTCAGATACTGCAACACAAAGCTCATCAGCTCTGGCTGTCAGCAATGAAAACCAGCTGCTGGGCCATTATAGCTTTCTGGTGAAACGCGCCGCAGGTCATTTGCGTTCTTTATTAGGACCAGTGGTGGATTCCGATGATTTACAGCAAATAGGTTTGCTGGGGTTGTTGTCCGCGTTACGACGCTACGGCAAAGCGCCGGATGAGTTTTTTGAAGCCTACGCCTTTAAGCGTATTCGCGGTGCCATGCTGGATGAGTTTCGTCGCACCGACTGGCGTCCGCGGCAATTACGCCAGCAAGCCCATCAGTTTCGTGACGCCAGCCGTGAGCTGACTAAAACACTGGGCCGGGTCCCAAGCCACGACGAGTTAGGCAAACATTTAAAGATTGATGCGGCTCAGTTATCCGAGCTGATGTATCTGACTCAGGCTGAGTCGATGGAAAGTCTGGATCAGTTACTGGAGCAGCAGCAACACGAACAGCTAGGTGAAACCAGTCTGTCGGCACTGGAACTGAAGTTGTCGTTAAAAAAAGCTATGGCGTCACTGCCAGAGCGCTGCCGTTTGTTGCTGCATCTGTATTACAGCCATGAGCTGAATATGAAAGAAATTGCGCTGGTGTTGGAGCTGACCGAGTCCAGAGTTTGCCAGCTCCATAAGCATGCTATTGATTTATTGAATAAAAAACTGGCTCAGTGGTAAAAGGACGGAATAAAAACAATGCAAAGACTAATAGGTTTTCTGGTTGTGCTGGCTACTGTGATTGGTGGCTTTATGATGGCGGGCGGTAATGCCGCTATGCTGTGGCAACCTGCTGAGTTTGTTATTATTTTAGGCGCTGGTGTTGGTGCTTTGATTATAGGTAACAGCAGCTATGTACTCAAAGATCTGCTGGGGCAACTGAAAGCTCAGTTTGTTAAACAGCCGGATCAAAGCCAGTTGTATAAAGAGCTGCTGATGCTGATGTATCAGCTGTTGGAAACCATTCGTAGCAAAGGTTTTCGTGAGCTGGAAGATCATGTCGAAAATCCACAGGTCAGCTCTATTTTCATTTCATACCCTGCCGTATTGGAAAACCCTGAATTACTGGTGTTTGTCTGCGACAATGTTCGTTTACTCAGCATGGGTAAAATTAACGCCTATGACCTGGATGCATTGCTGGAGCAGGAAATTCAGACCATAGAGCAACAAAAGCTCAAACCTTCCACGGCATTACACAGTATAGCCGAAGCCATGCCTGGTTTTGGTATTCTGGCTGCTGTCGGTGGCATTATTATCACTATGCAGCATCTGGATGGGCCTTTGAGTGAAATTGGTTATCACGTCGCCGCTGCTCTGGTCGGTACTTTTATTGGTATTTTTGCCTGTTATTGCCTGTTTGAACCCTTAAGTTCGGCTATGGAAGCTTATGTCAAAAAACAGACTGCTGTTTTTGAATGTGTGCGTGCTGTGCTGGTAGCCCACGCCAAAGGTCATGTCGCTGTAGTGGCTACAGATTCAGGCCGCAAACTGATCACCGAAGATTTGAAACCTTCTTTCACCGAAATGGAAGATTGGATCAATAACAAGGCGGCCTGATGAACGATACAGCTCCAGTCATAATACGGCGGGTCAATCGCGTCAAAGCCGGACGTAAGAGCAACGGTGCCTGGAAAGTGGCTTTTGCTGACTTTACGCTGGCGATGATGGCTTTTTTTATGGTGTTGTGGATTTTAGAAGTCTCCACTGTGAAAGAACGCACTAAAGTGGCGTCTTATATGCGTACTCAGTCGATTTTAGGCGGTAACAGTCATCCTTTTGATGCGATGAACAGTCCTTATCCGGTGGATTTAGGCGGCACTCCGTCCCCTGTTGAAATGGCGGTTTCTGTGCATGAACCTCAGCAGACTTTTGTTGCTGGTATGTCAGCACATTTGCAAATCCCTGAAGGTAAAAGGGAACCTTCTGCAGGTGTGGGTGAAAAGCTGAACTCTTTGATCAGCGGTCAATATGATTCACCACCGGATTTAAGCTTGTTGGCACAGGCCTTTCAGAATTTTGCAGAGGTCAATCAGGCCGAAGCTAATCTGGTGATTGAAGCTATGCCTGCAGGTTTACGTGTGATTATCCGCGATAGTGAAAACCGCCAGATGTTTCAGCGGGGTCAGGTCGAAATGACACCTTATTTCGAGGATTTGTTATTAAAACTGGCACCAGTATTTTCCCGCATTCACAACAGACTGCTGATATCAGGTCATACCGACGGTACGGCCTTTAACAGCAGTCAATACAGCAACTGGGAGTTATCCGGTGACCGAGCTTTACAGGCACGTCAGGTGTTAGCCGCAGGCGGTATGCCGGTGCAGCGAGTGGCTCAGGTCAGTGCTTTTGCTGAAACTATGCTGTTGAACAAAGCTCAGCCTGGCGCCAGTGAAAACCGCCGTATCGAGATTTTAATCCTGACCAGTAAAGCTGAGCAGCAACTCAAAGACATGTTCTCCAGCGAGAATAAAAGTAACGAGCTGAACAAGGCTGCTGATGCTGCGCGTCAGAATCAGCCCGTTTTGCGCACAGATTATCAGGATTGATATGCCGTATTTACGTCAGCAGCCAGGCCGCAGTTATTACCGTTGGTATTTTTATGACCCAGAGCAGTCGTTGCAAACTCAAACCAAAGGCATAGCGGTGAAATTAAAACGGCTGGGCTGGTTTGGTGGCGAAATTGGCAGTGCAGTGGTGAAAGACATGAGTATGGGTGGGGCAGGCCTATTGGCACCGCTGAAAGATCAGGTGCCGGATCAGTTTTGGGTGCTGTACGACAAGACCACCAAAGTGAAAGCCAGAGTCTGTTATCGCAAAACTATTAACGACAAGCTGGAATTTTTAGGTCTGGAGTGGCAAGGCAAAGACAGTTCAGTACGACTGAAGTTATTACGCAAACTCAGACGGCGCGCTTTTGTATTAAAGCAGGATAACTTTCGACTGGTTGAAGTGAACCAGCAGCAGAATTTAGGGTAGCGGATGATTCTTACAGAGACACAGCAGAAGTTGTTAAGCGGGGATTTAGCATTAGCCGCTACGCCTTATGCCTTAACCCGGCAACAACGCAGTTTTGAAGTTGCCAGCCAAAGATGCAAGAGCCGCCTGGCGGATCTAAGTAAAGCTTTGCAGGCTGAATTGGGTCGGATGTTGACCGATGTAGTCTTTGAGCTGGACCTGAATTTATGCAGTGGTGTAGGCCTGGAAAATTGGTTGGCAGAACCCGGAATTTTATTATTGGACGCCGCTTTGCCGCTGGACAAAGAACGGCTGTGTTATATGTCGATTGACCATCAGGCTGTGCACAATATGGCTGACTTATGCCTGGGTGGGCAGCTGACAGACAAAACACAAATCCAGGAAAAAGTTGAATTCAGTAGCTCTGAAAACCGTATTTGCTGTCGTTTATTACAAAAACAAGTCCAGGCTCTGATGCAATTGCTGTTTAACCAGCATTTACCTCTGACCGCACATTTGTATAAGCAAAAACTGCAGCTGGACGCTTTTAGTTATTTGCCACTCAAGGTACGGCTGATTTTAGAGAAAGAAGCAGTCAGCTGGTTTTTATGGCTACCTATTGAGCTGTTATTGCAGGAGAACGATGAGTTATTTAGTGCTGATAGTTCTCAAGGTGAAGCTTTGTTCGTCGATTGGCAGCAGGTACCGGTGCGCTGCACTGTCGAAATGGCCCGTAAGCAAGTCACAGTCAAACAGTTGCAAGACTGGTTACAGGGAGAAGTATTGGCCATAGAGCTGTTTAGCTCTATGCGGTTCCAATTAGGTAAACAAGTGCTGTTTCATGGCACTGTGGCCGAAGAAGGTCAGGTATTAATGTTCCAGGTGACGGAAAAACAGGAGAAATAATGATGAGTAATGTGCAAACAAATGCAGACAGCATGATGGATGACATCAGTATGCTGGATATGGGGGAGTTATTTGGTGAGGACAAAACTGAAAAACCGGCCGGAGCATTGGGTATGGACATGTTCCGTGATGTGCCTCTGACCGTGACCTTAGAAGTGTCCAGCACCGAAGTTACCTTAGGTGAACTAAGTGGGGCTGAAGCTGGTGACGTGTTGCCACTGGATAAGCCTATTGGTGAACCTTTGGATGTCAAAGTGAACGGGGTGTTATTTGCTAAAGCTGAAGTGGTGATGGTCAACGGTAAATATGGCTTGAAGTTTGTCTCTACTCAAAACAGCCCGACCCGTCATGCCTAAGATCTTACTGGCTCTGGCCGCACTGCTGCTGCCTTTGGGGCTGTCAGCTCAGGATCTGACCTTGTTGTCTGTGACGGACAGCGCAACAGGACAAGATTACAGCGTGAAACTGCAAATTTTGCTCTTGATGACGGTGTTGAGTCTGATCCCCGGCATAGTGCTGATGATGACCTCTTTTACCCGCATTATTATAGTGCTGGCGATTTTGCGTCAGGCGCTGGGGTTAGCCCAAAGCCCGCCAAACCGGATTTTAATTGGCATAGCTTTGATGTTGAGTCTGCTGATTATGAAGCCTGTCTGGCAGGATATTTACCAGAATGCTTTTAAGCCTTATCAGGCTGAAACCCTATCCCTAGAGCAGGCGATAGCCCGGGCTGAACAGCCGGTACGGCAATTTATGCTGGCACAAATTCGTGAGAACGAACTACATCAGGTGTTAAAAATTGCCAATGAGCCGACCACCAGAGCAGCGGCAGATTTAACCTTTGACGTCTTGTTACCGGCTTTTGTATTAAGTGAGCTGACCACAGCTTTTCAGATAGGTTTTATGTTGTTTATTCCTTTTTTAATCATCGATCTGGTGGTCGCCAGCGTGCTGATGTCTATGGGTATGATGATGTTGTCGCCTTTGATTATTAGTTTGCCCTTTAAGCTGATGATTTTTGTGCTGGCGGATGGCTGGTCTATGGTCGCTGGTACTTTAGCTGCAAGCTTTGGAGCTGCGCCATGAATCCGGGTATGGCGACACAGCTGATCAGCGACGCCATTTTTACTATTATCGAAATGTTACTGGTGCTGATAGTGCCAGGTTTGATCCTGGGTATTCTGGTGGCCGTGTTCCAGGCGGCTACGTCGATTCAGGAACAAACCTTAACCTTTTTACCCCGTATGTTGCTGACACTGTTAATGGTGGTGTTTGCCGGGCATTGGCTGATCCAGAAGTTACTGGACTGGTTTGCTAATTTAAGTCAAATGATCCCGGCCATCTTGGGGTGAGCAACTCATGAGCTCGTTACTAAGCCTGACAACAGATCAATTGATGGTGTGGTTTGGCACCTTATGGTGGCCTTTTGTCCGGTTGGCGGCTTTTTTCTGGGCCTTGCCTGTATTTGATAATCCTGCTGTGGTCCCCAGAGCCCGTATTATTCTGGCGCTGTTTCTAAGCTTTTTACTGGCGCCTTCTGTTGAGGTCAAAGCCATAGATCCTTTTTCTCTGGAAGGGGCTGTAGTGACGCTGGAGCAGGTGATTTTTGCGGTCATTATGGCCGGTGCAGTGCGGATGTTATTTGAAGTGCTGGCGCTGGTGGGCCTGATGATTTCGATGCAAATGGGTTTGTCTATGGCCATGATGATGGACCCGGCCAGTGGAGACTCAGTCTCGGTATTAAGTCAGTTATTCTGGGTAATGACAGCGCTGCTGTTTTTCGCTTTAAATGGTCATTTGATCAGCCTGCAAATTATGGTCGACAGTTTTAATCTCTGGCCTGTTGGTGCCAGTTTGTATCAGTTGGATCTGATGCTACTGATAAATTTATTTGGCTGGATGTTTGGTGCCGCTTTACTGGTCGCTTTGCCCGCTATTATTGCCATGCTGCTGGTGAACTTAACTTTTGGTATTGCCAGTCGCTCTGCTCCGAGTATGAATTTGTTTTCTTTAGGTTTTCCGATGACCTTATTGTTGGGTTTTGTCTGTGTGTTTTTGACTTTAAGTCAGATGGGTAATCACTTTTCTGTCTTAGCCGAGCATGTGCTGGGCGTGATGCAACTGGTGATGAGCTGAGGGGCTAAGTCGTTATGTCAGAAAATACCGGTCAGAATAAAACCGAACAACCCACAGAGCAGCGGCTCAGGAAATCCCGTGAGGAGGGGCAGGTCGCCCGCTCAAAAGAGCTGAATACGGCGCTACTGTTGCTGCTCGGCAGTGCGGCTTTATTGTGGTTTGCCGATATGTTTATGCAGCTGTTTTATCAGTTGGTGCAAAGCAGCTGGCAACTGGATAAGGATGCGCTGAAACAAGGTGATCTGATGACAGGAGCTATCGCTGATGCCTTGCTTGCTATGCTGGGTGCAAGCCTGCCTTTTCTGCTGACTTTGTTTATTGCCAGCTGGGTGGCGGGGATTCTGCCGGGCGGCGCGATTTTTTCCAGTAAATTGCTTGGGCCTAAATTCAGCAATATGAATCCTATTGCCGGTTTAGGCCGGATGTTTGGCAGCGAAAGTCTGGTTGAACTTGGCAAATCTATTTTAAAAGTCTTATTGCTGGGGTTCTGTTTATGGGGCCTGATGAGTCATCTGGCGACCCGCTTATTGTTTTTACAGCGGATGGATCTAGCGACAGCAGCCAAAGATGGCCTGGAAGTGCTGTCCTTCAGTCTGATGATGCTGGCGCTGGTGTTACTGATTGTGGCGGTGATTGATGTGCCTTTTCAGCAATTCAAAGTGGCCAATAAGCTGAAAATGACCAAACAGGAAGTGAAAGACGAGCGTAAATCCTCAGATGGCAACCCGGAAATTAAAGGCCGCATTCGACAAATTCAGTACCAGATTGCGAGCAGACGTATTGAAGACAGAGTACCGACTGCTGATGTGATTATTACCAACCCGACTCACTATGCCGTCGCGCTGAAATACTCAGAGAAGAAAGCCAAAGCTCCTTATGTGGTGGCCAAAGGCGTCGATCAAATGGCGCTGCGCATCCGTGAACTGGCGGCTACTCATCAGCTGGAAATTATTGAATTACCGCCGCTGGCCCGGGCAATTTATTTCTCCACCCGGGTTGATCAGGAAGTGCCTAAAGGTTTGTACACAGCTGTAGCTTATGTACTGACTTATGTGATGCAACTCAAAGCTTATAAACAGGGGCGAGGCCAAAAACCTGCGCCTATTCCCGATATTTTTATTCCGTCCAGCCTGCAGAAACAGGCCAATGAGCGAGGAAGTACATTGTGAACTGGCGTTCTTTAACTCAACCTTACACCGCAATTCCTGTGTTATTGCTGGCCATTTTGGCCATGGTGGTGTTGCCTTTACCGGCCTGGCTGCTGGATGCGTTATTCACTTTTAACATAGTGCTGTCGATCATCGTGCTGTTGGTGGCGGTCTCCAGCCAAAAACCGCTGGATTTCTCTGTGTTTCCGACTGTGTTGCTGGTCGCGACTTTAATGCGCTTGACGCTGAACGTGGCGTCCACCCGGGTGGTGTTGTTACATGGTCATGAAGGCACTCATGTGGCTGGTAATGTGATCCAGTCTTTTGGTGAAGTGGTGATAGGCGGCAACTATGTGGTCGGTATGGTGGTTTTTATCATTCTGATGATCATCAACTTTGTCGTGATTACCAAAGGGGGTGAGCGTATTTCTGAAGTGGCGGCCCGTTTTACGCTGGATGCGATGCCGGGTAAACAAATGGCGATAGACGCCGACTTAAATGCCGGATTAATAGCACCGGAGCAAGCCAAAGAACGTCGTCAAACCATAGCCAAAGAAGCTGACTTTTATGGCTCTATGGATGGAGCTTCTAAATTTGTTCGTGGTGATGCAATAGCAGGGTTAGTGATCTTAGTCATTAACCTTTTAGGTGGTGTGGCCATTGGTGTCTTTATGCATGGCCTGGGTTTGGGTGAGTCATTCCAGCGTTTTGCTTTATTGACCATAGGTGATGGTTTAGTCGCTCAGGTGCCATCCTTACTTATGTCGGTCGCTGCCGCTATTATTGTCACTCGGATGAATGACGAAGGTGAAATGTCGGACGAAGTGGGCCGACAGTTATTGGCCTCCCCCCGGGTTTTGCTGACCGCGGCTTTGATTATGACAGTGCTGGGTTTAGTGCCTGGTATGCCAACAGCCGCCTTTTTAATTTTTGCTGCGCCTTTATATTTTGCTGCCTGGCGCCTGCAGCAAAAAGCCGATGGCCGCAGTTACACTGAAGTTGAAGCACTGACCGAAAAAATCAGTCAGGAACCTGCTGCTTTGGTCTGGGACGATTTACCATTTATCGACCGGATTTCAGTCGAATTGGGTTTCCGGCTGGTGTATCTGGCGGATAAAGATCAGGGCGAAACTTTGCTGCAAACCTTAAGAGGGGTGCGTAAAACCCTGTCGGAACAATCCGGCTTTTTATTGCCTGAAGTGCGGGTGCGCGACAGCTTAAAACAAAATCCTCAGGAGTATCGGATTAAACTGGCGGGAGTGCCGCTGGTATCGGGAAAATTGCAACCGCAAAAGCTGCTGGCTCTGAATACAGGTGATATTTACGGTCAGATGGACGGCGAGTTAACTGTTGATCCGGCCTATGGCTTAGAAGCGGTCTGGATTGAACCAGAGCAAAAAGCCAAAGCGTTAAATTTAGGCTATTCAGTGGTGGATGCCGCTACCGTCATTGCTACTCATGTTGGCAAAGTGATCAAAGAGAATCTGGCTGATTTATTTTTATTTGAGGATATTAAGCAATTTAATAAGCATCTGGCTCAAGTGGCTCCTACTCTGGCTGAGAGTTTGGAAAAGGCCTTAACCCCTAATCTGCAACTTAAAGTCTATCGTTTGTTGCTCAAGGAGCAGGTCAGTTTAGGCGATGTGGTGACCATAGCCACCGCCCTGGTGGATAGTGCAGAAGTGACCAAAGATCCGATCTTACTGACCAGTGATGTGCGTTGTGCTCTGCAACGAGTGCTGGTGAAACAAGTGCTGGGTGAGAGGGAAGAGCTGGCGGCTTATAGTCTGGATGAAAAGCTGGAGCAAACCCTACAAAGTGCGTTAAATCAGGCGATGCAGGCCGGTAAAGTCGCGCTGGACAGCTTCCCTGTGGCGCCGAATTTATTGAGTCAGTTCCAGCGCGCTATGCCGCAGGTGAAAGAACAAATGCAACGACAGGGTTATCAGCCTGTGCTGGTGGTTTTACCACAATTACGGCCTTTACTGGCGCGTTATGCCCGCACTTTTACCCAGGGATCTCTGGTTGTGTTGTCTTATAACGAAATTCCAGAACAAATTCGGGTCAATGTGTTAGGAACTTTGGGCTAAAAGGCGACCAAATAACAACAAAAAAGGATCTGGCCTTGATCCGTTCGTCGCTTAAAATCAGGATCTGAACGCAATTCAGCCTGAATTCAGACTAAGGTCTGATTTTGTCACCAAAAGGTCATGTACTATAGTTAGACTATGCAGGTTATTGAAGTGTAAATGTTTTTTTAACATGTTCCTGCAATTAAGCTTGATGTAAGCTGGTGTATATTTTTTGGCTAAATGATTGAAGGTCATAAAAATAAAGCTTGCAGCCTGTTTTTTTTTGTTTATTGTAGTGCATTAAGTGAGAGTTCATTTTAGCTCTGAACCTCATTTTTCTAACAAGCTTAGAAATTAAAAGGCAAACTGGCTTAAAGGTCAGGACGCAAAGCCTCCGGTCTAAGGATCTGTAAGGATCTATGATAGCGGGGTTGCATTAGCAAGCGGTCACCCAAAAGGTGAACCTATAGGTTGATCAATACTGGTCAAGCCTCGGTTTTGCCTGTTCAGGTGGATACACCACAGATCCGTCCAGGATTTGGCTGTATGCCTGTCTGCTTTTTTTGCCTTTTAATACTGTTTGTGGTTGACGTTTTTGTCGATTGCGGTTGGGCGGTTTAAAAGGATGAACCTGTGATTATTTCTTTGTTAGGTCTTTGGCTAACATCGGCTGTAGCTACTGCTCCGCAGTACACGCCCGCTATGGATCAATCAGAGTGGCGTATCAGCGGCGATCAGTTTCAGTGCCGGATGGAGCAGGATCTGGGCGCTTTGGGTACTCTGGCTTTTAGTAAAGAGCCTGCCCGTGCTATTGAAATGCAACTGACTATGCATGCCGCGCATCTCGAGTTACAGGATGTGCAGGGCCATGTAGTCACTGCAGGCTGGCAACCTGAGCAGGTTGCGCCTGCGGTACAATTTTCCCCCACTTTTATTAATGCCAAAGTCGCCCGCTTTATTGAGCAGGTGCCTGTTGTGATGCAGCAGTTACAGCAGGGGTATTGGCTACAACTGATGCTGGATCTGCCAGGTCAGGAAATCACCCTGACAGTGCCTAATATTAAATCCACTTCAGCCCTCGCAAAATTCCAAAGCTGTATTGACGCTTTATTACCTTTGTCCTGGGCTCAGGCCCGCGAATTCCAACTATTTTTTCCGCTGAATGAACGCCAGCCTTCAACTGATGACGTGGCTTACCTGAAAACCCTGGCACTTTATATTCAGCAAGACAAAGCAGTAAAAAAAGTACTGATAGACGGATATACCGACGATATGGGAAGCAGCATCGCCAACAGAGTGATGTCCGAAGAACGCGCCGACGAAGTCGCGTCACATTTAATTGAATTTGGTGTCAGCAAAAACAAACTGGAAATCCGTGCCCACGGCAACAGATATCCCGCGGCTGCTGGTAACAAAACACAATCGCACAACAGGAGAGTACTGGTCCGTTTGATCCGTACTCAAAGCTGAAAGACAAGAGTGAACCCATGAACATGAAACATTTACTTTGGATTGAACAATGCCGGCCGGGACAGGACCTGATGCTTTGTGTCAAAGCTGAAGGTTTTCAGTTAAATCACGCCGCAGATCTGAGTGCCGTGCTGAACTCTTGCTCTTTGCATCAACCGGATATCGTAGTGATGGCTGCGGAACTGGCCGAGATACGTACAAAAGACTTAATGGTGCTGTTGAAGAAGCAGCACCCCTCTTGCCAAATCATAGTGCTGGTGGAAAAAGATCAACATGCAGTGGCAGCAGAAAGCCTGAACTATGGCGCTATTGATTATTTGCTGAAGCCTTTTAACCAGCAGCAGTTACAAAACACTATTCGTAACGCATCTTCGATCAGCCGCGGCTTAAAAGACTTAGTGGCCGTATCGCTGGGCAGTCGGCAGGTGTTGCAACTGGCCAATCGCGCTGCGCAAACTGATGCTACAGTGCTGCTACATGGTGAGTCGGGCACAGGTAAAGAGCGTTTGGCCCGTTATATCCACAATGTCTCTGCGCGTCGTGATCAGGCCTATGTCGCAGTGAACTGTGCTGCAATTCCCGACAATATGCTCGAAGCTATGTTGTTTGGTTACAACAAAGGTGCCTTTACCGGTGCCGTCAGTCAGCAAATTGGTAAGTTTGAATCCGCCAATGGCGGCACTTTACTACTGGATGAGATTTCTGAATTACCACTGCCATTGCAGGCTAAGTTACTGCGGGTATTGCAGGAGCGTGAATTAGAACGTTTAGGCAGCAACAGTAAAATTAAGCTGGATGTGCGGGTGATAGCGGCCAGCAACAAAGACTTGCGTCAGTTGGTGGACCAGGGCTTGTTCCGTCAGGACTTATTTTATCGGCTGGACGTATTACCACTGAGCTGGCCAGCGTTACGCGAACGCAAAGACGACATTATTCCGCTGGCTGAGTTTTTTGTACAGAAGTATGCCGATGGTAAATATGTGCTGAGCAAAGAAGCTAAAGCAGCTTTGTGCCAATACAGCTGGCCGGGCAATGTGCGGGAACTGGAAAACGTAGTGCAGCGTGCTTTGGTGATGGCTCGTGGTATTGAAGTGCAGGCGATCGACCTGAACTTGCCTCTGCCTGCAGTGACAGCTCCAGAATCAGCCAGCATTAACCATCTGAAACTCAACAAGAAGAATGCCGAATTTGATTACATCCTGGGCGTACTGAACCAATTTAATGGTCACAGAACCCGGGCTGCAGAGGCTTTGGGCGTTAGCACCAGAGCTTTACGTTACAAACTGGCCGCTATGCGTGAGCATGGTGTCGATATTGATGCAATAGCTTAAGCAGCAGGAAGGATTAGCTATGATTTCTCCATTAAATACCCAAAATGTGTTACTCAGCCAGTTTGATCAATTACAGCAAATTGCCAGCAATGAGCAGGTGATGCCAACACAAAACGACAGTTCGTTGTCCGGTGATTTTGCTTCAGCGTTACGCTCTATCAATGCGCAGCAAAATCTGTCGTCAGAAATGATGGCGGCGGTCGATGCGGGCCGTAGTGATGATGTGGTAGGCGCTATGGTTGCCAGCCAAAAAGCAGATTTAAGTTTTTCGATGTTGTTGCAAATCCGCAACAAAGTGATGAATGGTGTGGATGACATCATGCGTATGTCTCTGTAAGGCGGGCTTTGAATGAAAACTGAATTGGCAAAAGCTCTGCCTGTGGCGAGCTCCGACAACAGGTTACGGGAAAAAGTAATTAACTTATCCAGCAAAATAAACTGGTTACCTGCGGGTGATAAGAGCCTGGCCTCTATTGCATTACTGGCGACTTTAGTTGCGGCCACTATAGTGGTGATCCTCTGGACCTCGGCAAAGAATTTCGTGCCTTTGTATGGCAATCAGGAGCATTACGATAAAGCCGGTATAGTGGAAATTCTGGATAAAGAGCAGTTTCCTTTTCGCATCGACACGGACAGCGGCAATATTATGGTGCCACAGGAACGTTTAGCCGATGCCCGCATTACGCTGGCGGCCCGTGGTATTAAAGCCGCTATGCCTGAAGGTTTGTCGGCGATGCAGGACAAAGTCACCATGGGCACCAGTCAGTTTATGGAGTCGATGCAATACCAGCACGCCTTAGAAGGCGAGTTGGCACGCACCATTATTACCATGGATGGAGTGCGTAATGCCCGGGTGCATTTAGCTATTCCTAAACGGAATTTGTTTGTTGGCCGGCAGGAAGAAAAATCTGCAGCCTCTGTGATGGTGGATTTGGCACCTGGTTATAATCTCAAATCTGAACAAGTCGAAGCTATTGTCAGTCTGGTTGCCGGCAGCATTCCAGGTTTGGATAGCCGCAATATTTCTGTTGTGGATCAACGCGGTAAGTTAGTCAGCGGCGATCTGTATGATGAAACTCCGGTTGGTAAAGAAACCGACAAAAAACTCGCCTTTATTGAAAAAGTGGAACGTTCCGTCGAAGAGCGGGCTTCTATTATGTTGTTGCCTATTTTAGGCGACGGCAATTACCGTATTCAGGTGTCGGCTGATGTCGACTTTAACGTGGTGGAAGAAACCCGTGAAGCGCTGGACAAAGAAGGCGTGTTAAAAAGTGAAAACAGCAAAACCGACTCTATGTTGGACCAACTGGCGATGGGCATTCCAGGTTCTTTAGCCAATCAGCCGCCTGTACCTGCCCAGCCAGGCGCTGCTGCGCCAACTGAAAACAATGAACGTACCTCACAACGTAATGAAATGCGCCGTGAATTTGATACCGGCAAAGCCATTACACATACCCGCTATGAAATAGGCCGGGTGCGCAGTCAAAGTGTGTCCGTGCTGGTGAATGAAGCTGCAGCGGGTGCAACCCCCTGGACTCCAGAGCGTTTAGCCCAGTTAGGGGAGATGATTAAAACCGCGACCGGCCATCAGGCTGAACGGGGTGATCAGTTTAATATCACCAGTTTCAGTTTTGTCCCCAGCGATGCCGCAACTCAAATGGAAGGCATGGCCTGGTGGCAGATGCCTGAAATGAAAGAATATTTGCGTTATCTGATCGGCGCCATTATTGGCCTGGCTCTGGTGATTTTTGGTGTTCGTCCTTTGGTCAATCATTTAGTCAGCCGTAAAAACAAAGAACAACACAATGCTACTGGATTTCAGGGCATAGCTGGTGCTCAGAATCCGGCTCAAATGCAAAATGCGGACGTGGCGACAGGGCCAGCCGTACTGGATGCCAAAGCCGATCCGGCTCTGCCGAATGCTCAGGCGACAGGGCCGCAACACAGTATTCATTTGCCTGAAGTTGGCTCTGAATTTGCCCAGCAAATCAACCATCTGCAATTACTAGCCAACCGTGAGTCGGACCGGGTGACCGCAGTGATCAAATACTGGATTGAACGAGGAGTCAGCATTGAATCCGTTAAGAGCTGAACAAAGTAAACAAATCTCGGATCTGGACAGAGCCGCTATCCTGCTGCTTAGTATGGGCGAGGAAAACGCAGCCTGTATCATCAAGAAGTTAGGCCGTAATGAAGTGCGGGCTTTGTCGGAGCGTATGGCCAAAATTGCCAATGTGACTCAGGACGATGTCGCTACTATTCTGACCGATTTTTTTGACCAGTACCGCACCGAAAGTGGTGTCAGCGGCGCGTCCCGTGTTTATCTGGAGCGGGCTTTGGATAAGGCTGTAGGCCGCAAATTAGCCCGTGGCATGCTGGATGATATTTACGGTGGCGCTTTGGCTGATGATGTACGTCGTCTGGAATGGGTACCTGCTGAGCTTTTGGTGCGTTTTATGGAGCAGGAACATATTCAGATGCAGGCGCTTATTTTGGCCTTTTTACCAGCCGAGCAGGCCAGCACTATTTTAGGTTTATTTCCGGCGCAAAAACACGACGATATTTTGTTCCGCATTGCCAATATGCGTGAAGTCAGCGAACACGTGATTGAAGATTTACGGTACACGCTGGAACGTTGTATTGAGTATGTTGGCGAACAGGTTGGCGCCCGTATTAACGGCGTGCAGCAAGTAGCTGACATTATGAACAGATACAGCGGCAATAAAGCTGAGATAATGGATTTATTAAAAATGCACGACCTTGCAATGGCCGGAGCTATTGAAGACAAAATGTATGACTTCTACAGCTTAAGTCGCCAAAGCGAAGATGTGTTGAATCAGTTGCTGACCGATATACCGGACGAGCTTTGGGTCACCGCACTCAAAGGCGCCGATGTGGCGCTGACCGAAAGTATTCTGGCTGTGTTGCCCAAACGTCTGGCGCAGGTCTACCGTCAGCAAATTGAGACGATGAAACCTCAGCCTGTGCGCAAAGTCGAAGCGGCCCGTGCTGAGATCATGACTATCGTCAAACAAATGATGGCTGCAGGGCGACTGGAATATCGCCTCTATCCTGAAGAGACGGTAGGTTGATATGAGCGCCGTGCTGCAGCAGGACCAACAATTTCGCTTTCCCGTGTTGCAACGCAAGGATGGCAGCGCTACAGCGCAGCAACTCAGCGAGCAGTTTTATCAGCAGGGCTTCCAGGCTGGTGTGGCTGCGACTGAGCAAGAAGCTTATCAGCGTGGTGTGGCTGAGGGTCAGCAGCAACTAGAGCAGTTCTGGCAAAAAGAGCTGGAAAAACAGCAAAACGAACTGAAGCAAAAGCAACAGCGGGCTTTGGATTTTCTCACCGAACAATTTAATCAGCAGCTCCAACATAAAGAGCAACAGTTAGGGCAGGAATTGTTATTGTTGGTGCAGCAACTGGCCAGCACAGTGTTGCAGACTGAACTGGTGTTGCAGCCGTCTCTGTTACAACTGGCGATTGATCAGCTGTTGCCACAACTGGGCGCAACGGATCCTTTAGTCTCGATCCAGTTGTCTCAGGCCGATGCGTCACTTTTTAACGGTATCCGCCATATTCAGCAGATCCCGTTGCAGTTTGATGCCGCCTTGCCCTCAGGCCGGGTGCAGTTTAATGGTCGTCAGCAATTGCATCAGCTGGATTTTCAGCAGCGTTTAGAACAAGCCATGGTACCTGTGCGTCGGCAGTTGTTGGGCGAAGATGCGTAAGTCATTCAGCGACAGCCTAAGTCTGGCCAGAGCGCAAATTCAGCCACCGGACTGGGTGCATAGTTACGGCCGTTTGTTGCGCGTAAACGGCATGATCTTATCCGCCGCAGGTCACAGTTTTACCTTAGGTCAGCGCTGTCAGATTGAAAGCGAAGATAGTCAGTGGTTTGACGCTGAAGTGGTAGGTTTTGATACCGATCAGGCGTTTTTAATGCCATTAACTGCAGTAGATGGCTTAAGGGCTGGCGCCCGGGTCCGCACTGTCGCAACAGCCAGTCAGTTGCTGGTTTCCACCGAATTATTAGGTCGGGTACTGGACGGTTTAATGTGTCCACTCGATGGCAAAGCTGCCATCAAAACCGGCGATCGCATCAGCGCGGCATTACCAGCGGTGAATCCATTACAGAAAAAAGGTGTCAGCGCCCCTTTGGATGTAGGCATTCGCGCCATTAACTCGCTGTTTACTGTGGGGCAGGGCCAGCGTATGGGTTTATTTGCCGGTTCAGGCGTGGGTAAAAGTAAGTTGCTGGGCATGATGACCCGTTACACTCAGGCCGATGTGGTGATAGTGGGTTTGATAGGCGAACGTGGCTGGGAAGTAAAAGACTTTATCGAACACAGTCTGGGGCCTGAAGGTTTAAAAAAAGCCATCGTCATAGCGGCTCCGGCCGACCAGTCGCCTTTGCTGCGGTTAAAAGCGGCAGAGTTGAGTCACAGACTGGCGGCTTATTACCGCGACTTAGGTTTTAACGTCTTGCTGCTGGTCGATTCACTGACCCGGTATGCTCAGGCGCAACGTGAAATTGCCTTGTCTGTCGGTGAACCTCCAGCGACCAAGGGGTATCCGCCTTCGGTCTTTAGCAAACTGACACAACTGGTGGAAAAAGCGGGCAACAGTGCCGATAGCAAAGGCAGTATGACGGCTATTTATACCGTATTGGCAGAAGGCGATGACCAGCAGGACCCGATAGCAGACGCAGCGCGCGCTATTTTGGATGGTCATGTGGTATTAAGCCGGACTTTAGCCGAACGTGGACATTATCCAGCCATTGATATTGGCGCTTCTATTAGCCGCGTGATGCCACAAATAGTGCCGGAGCAGCAGCTGAAACATGCTTATGCCCTGAAACGATTGTATTCACGTTATTTACAGGTGCAGGAATTAATCCCTTTAGGGGCTTATCAGATGGGCAAAGATCAGGAGCTCGACAGAGCTGTGCAACTGTATCCGGCCATCGAACATTTTTTATGTCAGGGCTTACAGCAAAGCTCTGATTTCCAGCAATCCCAAGCCGATTTAACTAAATTGTTGAGTTAAGCCTATGTTGAAAAAATATCTGGAACAACAGCAAGCCAATTTAAAGCAAATGGGACAACGCCAGCAGCAGCTGAATCAGCAGGCCGCTAATGAAGAGCGGCGTCTGCAACTGCTAACTGAGCATATTTCCGGGATGGAACGCAGTTATCAGATGAAATCGGCTTTGGGTTTACAGAATCTGGCGTCGATGAAAACGGTGTTGCAGGACATGCAACAGCAGCAACAGCATAAAACTCAGGCGGCTTACGCTGAATTACAACAACAGCAGCAAGTTTGCCAAAAACAAGTGGCGTACAGCAAAGGCATAGAAGCTGTGATCCATAACCGTGAATTTACCGCTCAGCAAAAACAGCAAAAAGCCGAGCAACAGCAAGCCGATGAAATTGCGATGCAGCTGTTTCAGTTGAAGCTAAGAAAGCCAGCCTGAACCTAGCATAGCTTAAGTCACTCTTTTCTATATCAAAATTTTCGGACTACACTGGTAGAGGGCTGTGTTTAGCCTTTATCACCAGAAGAGAGTCCTTATGAAACTTATAAAAATAATACTGATTGGTTTTTTGCTGGCTGTGGCGCTGGTGTTGCTTGCCGCTTTGGTGTTGCCTTCGTCCTATCAGGTGGAACGTAGCGTCAGTATCAATAAAGCCAAAGAGCAGGTGTTCAGTTACCTGGTGCTGCTAAAAAATCAGGACAATTTCAGTGTCTGGATGGCTTTGGATCCGAATGTGAAAAAAACCTATCAGGGTGAAGATGGCACTGTAGGTTTTGTGTCAGCCTGGCACAGTGAAAAACAGGAAGTCGGCGCAGGCGAGCAGGAAATCAAAGCCATTAAAGCCGGTGAACGTATTGAGTACGAACTGAGGTTTTTACAACCTTTTGCATCAGTAGCACAGGCTTATATGCAACTTGAAGCACCGCAGGCCGATCAAACCACAGTCCGTTGGGGCTTTCAGGGTCATATGCCATATCCGATGAACCTGTTGCTGCTGGTGATGGATATGGAAGGACTTATAGGTAATGACCTACAACAAGGCCTGGATAAACTGAAACTGGTGCTGGAACAACCCGATGCAGGTTAAATCAAGGGGAACTAGTCCCCTTGTCAATTAGGCTAATGCAGTAATCAGTGCCGATACTTCGCTTATTTTTTGTTGCAGTAACTCACGATCCGCTCTGGTTTCAATATTGAGCCGCAGTAAAGGTTCGGTATTGGAGCTGCGTAAACTCAGTCGCCAGTCGTTAAACACCAAATCCAGACCATCGAGCAGGTCGATACTCTGCAATTCGGCCTGATAATGCTGTCGAATCGACAGCATGACCGCATCTGCGTCTTTTACCTTGAAGTTGATTTCATCGCTGCATGGAAATTGCTGTTGCAGTTGTTTCACCAGTGCCGAGAGTGGCACCGACTGCTGTGACAGCAACTGTGCCACCAGTAACCAGGGAATAGTGCCGTTGTCGCAGTAGGCAAAGTCGCGGAAATAGTGATGAGCACTGATTTCACCGCCATAAAGTGCATTTTCAGCGCGCATTTTTTCTTTCATAAACACATGGCCGGTCTGGCTCAGCACCGCTGTACCACCACTTTCGGCGACACTTTGTTGGGTGGCCCAATACAAACGAGGGTCATGTACAATTTTTTGCTTAGGGTTGGCGCTGAGTAACGACTGCGCCAACAAACTCACGACATAATACCCATCAATAAACTGACCCTGTTCATCAAAGAAAAAACAGCGGTCAAAGTCGCCATCCCAGGCCACACCAAAATCCGCTTTGTGCTCAAGCACCGCCTGACTGGTCACAGCCCGGTTTTCGACCAATAAAGGATTAGGTACGCCAGTTGGAAAAGTACCATCAGGCTCAAATTCTAACGCTATGATCTGCAACGGCAGTTTTGGTGCTAAGGCATTAACGACCAACCCTGCACCGCCATGGCCGGCATTCATCACCACTTTGAGCGGCTTGAGTGTGCTGAGATGTATGTAAGTCAGCAAGTGTTCGATATAAGCAGGCAAAGTCTGTTGTTGCTGATAGTCACCCTGTTGCGACACGCTATAACTAAAGTCAGATGTGGCAACTAATTGTTTGATCTGCTCCAGTTCAGTGTGCGCATTCAAAGGCACGGCGTTTTTTCCGACTAGTTTCATGCCGTTATAATTGGCCGGATTGTGGCTGGCGGTGATACAAATACCGGCATCTGCATCGAGATGAAATACTGAAAAATACACTTGTTCAGTGCCGCAAAGACCAATATCTATGACTTTTGCACCGCCTTCAGTCAAACCTTTAGCTAAAGCTGCGCTTAAAGCAGGGCTGGACAGACGGATATCATGGCCAATCACCACAGTTTTTGCTGATAACACCTGACATAAAGCTCTGCCTATACGCCAGGCTAATTCTTCATTCAACTGCTCCGGCACAGTGCCACGAATATCATAGGTTTTAAAACAGGAGACTGGCCACATCAGCTAGGTTCTTCTCATGCAAATAATACCGGAGTATACCGTCTTTTTATTCAGATGGGGATCTGGGGCTGACACCAAACTGACCCCGTTCTGAGACTGACCTTTTGTCCGCATCGGATAAGCTCTCTGTACCCAAAACTATTCACCATCAGGTTGGAGAGTGAATGGGGCAACAGCAACTCAGTTATTTATTTCACTATGAAAAAGGAATGATCATGGCTCTTATCAATATTCTTGTCGCGGTGAATGCCTCTGAACTGGCATCACGTTTAGCTGATGGTTCTATGAAGCCCGGCTCTGTCAGCAGTCCAACCAATTTAGGGGCATGGGGAGGCTCTGATGTATTTGTCTCTATGATTGCTCAAAACAGCTATGTTGCCAGTGATCAGGGGGGGTCTGAGCTGGATATCAAAGCGAACTCAGGTGATACAGTACGCTGGACTGTCAGTACTTTTGACGGAGACACAGATTACACAGCGTTTTTATACAATGGCAGTTTTAACCCGTCTGCCAGCATTACGGCTTTGAATTACTTTAATATGCATACCAGTGTGTATCTGCCAAGTGGCTCAGATCCGGTCAATGGTACTTTACAGCTGTTCCACAACAATGCTTATGCGACCCAAGGTACTGTGATTGAAGCTGGTCAGAAAATTCAGTACACCCTGAGCTTTAAACTGGTCAACAACAGCACCGGAGCCATTATTGGCTACTTCACCTGGGATCCATTTATCAGTATTTCGAACTAAATTGTTGTTGCAGACAAGGCCTGAGATTTCAGGCCTTTTTTTCAGTATGCTGCAAAGCCACACTGCTTAACGCTCCGCTGGTCCTGCAGGGTACAGCTCGGTTTCTGCATGACAGTTCAGGTATCAATTTCGTATCAGTTTGGTCTCAGGTTAATCATATGTAAATTTTGAGCTGGACTAACAGTAGTGTCAGGTTCATAATATTGTCTCCTTTTTGAAAACAAAATCATGCAAACTTAACACTGGTTTTATTACCGCCATGCTGTTTTCCAATCCATGGAGTGAAGGCCTTATGCAAGAAGCTCTGGTGTTAAAAGTGGAGTTGCTGAAATCACTACGGCAACAGCGATTTCTCAGTCAGGAAGATTTATTTAATGCCTGCCAGCAGCGTTCGTTGCGGGTCTCTTTGGCGACCATTAAAAGGGCGGAGACAGGCAAAAAAGTCAGTTACCGAACGGTACGGGAATTATCCACATTTTACGCTGTGCCGGCTTTGTCTTTGGTGCTGCTGGGATCAACTGACTCCGGCCAGCTTTAGCCGGAGTCTTAGCGTTACTTTTCAGGAAAACGTTGTTTTTCAGCCATACATTTTGCTTTGGTCAGGACAAATACTTGTCCTGATTTATTGTGTTTTAACTGGCACTGTCCCTGCTCAATTTGCAGGATAAACAGGTTAGCTAAATCCATATGACGACCATCCAAAGGGCGACCTTTATCATCCCTTAACACTGCAGACTCGACCCAGATCTGGCTTTCAAATAAATAGGCATTGTCGGCCAGTTTCACCAAAGGCCCGCCTACGGCTTTTTGGATCTGTTGCTGTAGTTCCAGCTTCACTTCTGCTGAGGTTTCTGTCAGTACAGCAGGTTCTGCGACGGCCTGAACTTGCTGACAAGCGCTGACTATCAGCAAGATGCTGCCTAAAGTGGCGTATTTTAAAAATAAGGTTTTATTCACTACTGCTGGTCTCTGATGGGTTGACGAATACTATTATTGAATAAGTTGTTTGTTGGATTTTTGACTGCGAAGCCATCTGCTACAGCGGCGCCTGATAAAGCAGTAGCCAGAGTGGTTTTGGCTCCAAACTTATTAGTCGCAGCAGAAGCTGGCAGAGTCGGGCAACTATTATTTTCCATATAATACAATGCAGCTTCTAACATATCTTCCTGCTGGTCGCCTAAGGCTTTAGAGAAATCATCGGCCACAGGGCAGCCTTTCACATCGGCAGTAAAGACAGGGTTGTTGGTTGGATTAAACCCATCTGCGTAGTCGCCAAATCCTTTGAAATTAATACCACTGAACTGGATGCTAAAGTAGGTTGTGCCGCAATTGTCCTGTGGATAAAAACCATAAGGTTTGCCACAGGTTTTGCCCCCTATCTGAATGATTTCCACATCAACTCCCCTCAGTCCATTGATAAAAGCTTCACTGGCGGAGCAAGTATTGTCTGTGGTTAATACATAAATACGGCTTAAATTTAAACTGGGCAAGGTGGTATTAGTTAAAGTCCCTGCTTCGTAGTTTATTTCACGGCTGTAAAAAGGTGTGGGGTTTAAGCTGTCGCCTGTGATTGGGTCTGTATTAGGATATTTATCGTTAAACCGCAAACGTTCAAAATATCTGCCCTGAATAATATCCGGACCCGTGACCATGTAACCCAGTTGTGAGGCCAGAGCCAACAAACCGCCGCCGTTATAGCGTAAATCCACCACCAGCTCAGAAATAGCAGCTTCACGGAACAACTCAACAGCGTCAATCAGTTGCTGCTGCGCTGGCACTATATAGCTGTTAAATTGAAAATAACCCACAGCACCGGAGTCGGTATTGATCACTTTTGCATTCTGTACCGCGCTGGACGCGACATCCGCTGATCTGAGCTGATAACTGACGTCGGTATTTTCGACGGTCCTGAATTTAAAACTATGTGTTTCGCCTGCACTGTCGGGAAACAAACCGGCATTTAGGCTATTGACGCCGCTTCTGCTGTTTTCATTCACAAAATCTATGCCATCCACTTCAAGTAAAAAGTCACCTCTTTTGACTCCGGCCTGAGCAGCGGGAGATCCGGGTTCGGTATAGGCTACAGTGAAAGAGCGTGGTGCACTGGTTGATACAACTGACCATTTAATGCCATAACCAGAGCTGACACCGGATTGAGATTGCTGTTGGTATTCAGCGGTATTTTCAGTGTAATGAAATTGATCTTTAGCTACGCCAGAATCTGTGACTGCTGATGTTTTTAACAAGTCAAAATAAGCCGTGATGCTGTAGCTCGCGGGATCCACGTCGGCAACTTCGCGATACCAAAGGTAGGTTCTGTTATTCCAGGAACGTAGCCACATTTTCTCGTGCATGGCTGTGCCTGCTTTATCCGGGTAGGCTCCCCCGTTAAAAGGATCTGTGCCTGAACGCGGCGCTACACAAAAGTTTTTAAACTGAGATTCATCATTAAATTGACCTGCAGTCCAGATGGGAGCCGCCGGAATGGTGCTGCCAGTGCCACCATTACCCCCCGTATTTCCTGTGCCGCCGGTATTACCAGTCCCAGCAGTATTACCGGTACTGCCGCTCTCAGAACCGCCACCGCCACATGCAATTAAGGTTGTCAGAGCAAAGAAAAAGGATAAGGTTAATTTAACATTCTTTGACATTCTATCTCTCCATATGACTGCACCATAAGGCTGGCGCTGCACGCCTTATGCCTCAACGGATCTTCTGTCAGTGTATGCCAGCTGTTTGATTTTGGTTTGTTCAGATAGTAAAGCTTCCGGAGCTCGTTGTGTCAGTATATTTACATCAGAGGGCAGGGCCTGAAGAAGCCGTCTTAGCGCTCTGTGCCGGGATACTTTCGTTTTGCCGCACAGACAAACGCAAAATTTCCGGGCATCACTAAATCCGGATGGCGAATTTTATTAAACAAAGCCCAGCCTCCTTTGTAGCGTCCGGGTTCAATACGATGCATATACTGGCCACCTTTTTGCCCATCCAGCATGGCGATCACTCTGTTACCCTCGACGACAAAACCATCTCCTGACGGATCGACAAAATGTCCCTTGGTCAGCAGGACTCTGTCATTGCAAAGCTGCGCAGTAAACTGCAATCTGCGCTGCTGATCCCTGATTTTCAGAGTATTGACTTCATAGCTGTACTCCCAGTGTTCGGGGCTTTGTTTCAGCTCACCCTTTTCCACCTCGATCAGCACCTGACCTGCAGCATCTGACATCATAAAAGAAAAACATAACCAGCCAGATTCTGAATACAGAGTAAAAAACTCTTGTCCGTTCACCCAAATACAATACTGTTCAGTATCCGTAGCAGCGAAGTCGGCATACACAGTATTCATACCGACAGAGACCTGCACCCTGCGATGTGGATCAAAACTAAAACCAGGTTTATTGATACGTTGTTGGTTAAAAGGCTGATTAACACGTTCCGCCAGAGTGGAACGGCTCAGCAAGGTGCTGTTGAGTTGTTTTGCATGCAAGGGGCAAATCAGCACAGCAGACTGATGATTGGGCTGCTGGTAGTAACGAAATACAGGGGAGCCACAGAAAACGCAGCCATAAAAACACTGCTGGCGAGTTTGTAATTTTTGTTGTTGTGTCAGATCTGCTGCCAGAATTAATGCTGACTGATGTTCCTCAACTGGCTGCATATCGATAAAACCTGCACAAATTTGCTGTAAAATTTAAGTCTCTAAAGTAACTGAGTCACTCAGACTTTCACAATGGCTGAAAGCGGAAAAAGTTAAAAAAGCCTGACCAGTGTTGCTCTCGATCATTGTTTTTGTGTTCAAACCGCTTTGTTTGGAAAAACTCCAATCCCAGACGTTATAGCGCTTTGGCCATACAACTATTGAATGCAGTTAGGACACCACTTCTGTGACAGGTTTTTTTCCTGCGGTCAGACTACTGCCCAATGAGGCCGCGATAACAGAAAAGATCGCCAGCCACTGCAACAGACTTAATTGTTCGGCCAGAATAATCAGACCAGCTAAAGCGGCTATAGCGGGTTCCATACTCATTAAGATACTAAAACTCTGCGCTGGTAAACGTTTGAGTGCCACCATCTCCAGACTGTACGGAATCGCACTGGATAATAGCGCGACGGCAAAAGCAAAAGGCAAGACACTCCAGCTAAAAAGTGTACTTCCGGCAGAGACTAAGCCGATAGGAAATAAAAACAAAGCCGCCACAGCCATACCCAAAGCCACAGCAGTACCGCCATGCAGAGCACCACCGGTTTTCTGACCAAAGATAATATAACCCGCCCAACAGGCGCCTGCGCCTAAAGCCAGTGCCACGCCCAGTGGGTCCAGGGCTGTGGCTTCAGTTTGCCAGGGCAATAACAGGCCTATACCTGCCATAGCTAAAGCCACCCACAGCAAATCCAGTTTACGTTTGGATGACAGTAAAGCGACAGCTAAAGGACCGGTGAACTCTAATGCGACTGCTATTCCTAAAGGAATTCGTTCAATCGCCAGATAAAACATCAGGTTCATCCCCCCTAAGCTTATGCCGTAAAACCACAGAGCTTTTTGATCCTGTTTGGCGGGCCACTTTTTCCAGGGCTGAAACACTAAGGACAAGATCAAAGCGGCAAAACCCACCCTTAATGCTGTGGTGCCCTCTGGCCCAATCACAGGAAATAGGGTTTTAGCTAAAGAGGCACCAGATTGGATCACCACCATAGCCACTAAGACACTGGCGATGGCCCACCAAAATGACGCATTACGGCTGTGTGGCATAACATTCTCGGAATCACTGGGAAAAGCAGATTTTACCACTCAAAGCCGCTGTCGGGCGACAGAAAATATCAGATCTTTCAAAGTCTTTGACTGGTGGGCTGATGTAGTTTGCGCTAGTCTGCTGCATTGTTTTTTTGTTTGTCAGGATAGTTATGAAGTTATTCCGTATTCCGCTCTGGCTGTGGTTGTTATTTGTAGTTGCAGGCCTGGGTTATGCTTTTCATCCTTATCTGTTAGCACAAATGATGCAGATGGAACAAAAACGTCTGTTGGCTCAGCCTGAACCTATGGTTGAGCAGATGCCAGAACGGCTGGACTTTGGGCGGCAGATGGCAGATTTGCGTTATCTGGCGTCCGATGAATTGGCGGGCCGTGGCACAGGACAACCCGGTGGAGCTAAAGCTCAGCAATGGCTGGCGGCAGAGTTCACTCAGATAGGTTTGGTTGCAGCTGGCACAGCAGGTTATTTACAGCCTTATCAGCCTACTACAGGCAAAGCTCAACTGATGAAGGGCGCCGCCAATGTGTTAGGTCGGATTGAAGGTTCAGACCCGGCTTTACCTATGTTGGTACTGACAGCGCATTATGATCACTTGGGTGTACATCAGGGCAAGATTTATTTTGGTGCAGATGACAATGCATCAGGGGTTGCTGCCTTATTGGCGCTGGCGCGTTATTTTAAGCAATATCCACCTCGTCATACCCTGTTATTTGCTGCTTTGGACAACGAAGAAACTGGCATGTGGGGCGCCCGTATGTTGTTTGAGCAAGAGCTGCTCAAACCAGAACAGATCAAGCTGAACATCAATATGGATATGTTAAGTCAGAATACCCAACAGCAGCTGATTGCTGTGGGTTCTTATCATTACCCAGAATTAGAAAAACCTTTACAACAACTGCAACAACAAAGTTCAGTGCGTTTATTATTGGGCTATGACAGACCCGCCTGGCTAGTGGGAACTCACCAGGACTGGACTTTCAGTTCAGACCACAGAGAATTCCACAAAAGAGCCGTACCCTTTGTCTATTTTGGTGTGCCGGACCATGCTCACTACCATCAGCCGAGCGATACTGCTGAAAATATTGATCCAGAGTTTTACCGCGAAGTGAGTGAAACCCTGCTGGATGCTGTACTGTTATTCGACGCCAGCTAACCAACTTATGAAACTCAGGACCCTGTGCTATGCTGGCCTTATTCCGGCATAGTGCGGCGACTTTTCAGTTTTTATGCGAATTCTTCACAGCTCCGACTGGCATTTAGGCCAGCATTTTATTGGCAAAAGCAGGGCAGACGAGCACAAAGCTTTGTTTGGCTGGTTAAAACAACAGATTGAAATTCATCAGGTTGATGCCCTGATCGTAGCCGGAGATATCTTTGATACCGCCACTCCAGCTAGTTATGCCCGCGAGTTGTATCACCAGTTGATTGTGGATTTGCAGCCCACAGGCTGCCAACTGGTAATGCTGGGTGGTAATCACGATTCGGTGGCTGTGCTGCAGGAAAGCAAAGAGTTGCTGGCCTGTTTACATACTCAGGTGGTGCCGGGCTGGCTGGGCGCTGCAGAGTCTCATCTGATGGTACTGAAGAATAAACAAGGTCAGCCCGGTGCTATTCTGGCCGCTTTACCTTTTTTGCGTGCCCGCGATTTGTTACAAAGCCAGAGTGGCCAGCAGGCCAGTGATAAACAACAGCAGTTACAACAAGCCATAGCAGACTGTTATCAGCAGTGTTTTACCAAAGCTCAAGCACTCAAAGCTGAACTCGGATTGGAACTGCCTTTGTTAGCCACAGGGCATTTAACCACAGTGGGTGCCAGCAGTAGTGAGTCGGTGCGGGAGATTTATATTGGCTCGTTAGAGGCATTTCCTGCCAGCGCTTTTCCTGACTTTGACTACATAGCCCTGGGCCATATTCATCAGCCGCAATTGGTGGCTGGCAAACCTCATATCCGTTACAGCGGCTCGCCTATTCCATTAAGTTTTGATGAGGCCAAACAGCAAAAATCCATGGTGTTGCTGGATTTCACCGCTGCTGAAGGTGCGATTGAGTTGTTGCCTATCCCTTGTTTTCAGCCGCTTTTGAGCCTGAAATGCAGCTTACCTGAACTGAATTCCTTATTACAGCAACCTCTGGCAGAGCTTAAAGCAGAACAAAAACTCTGGTTAGAGCTGGTATTAACCGGCAGCGATGGGTACCTGAGTGATTTGCAAAGTCAGGTGCAGCAGCAATTGGATGGCTTACCGGTGGAGCTATTGAAACTACGTCGTGCCAGAGTAGCGGTAGTAGCGTCTTTAACTGCTGAACAACAAGAGTCTTTACACGAAATGACACCGGATCTGGTGCTGGAGCGAAGACTGGCTGCAGAGGAGCTCACTGACAGCGAAAAAGCGGAATTTCAGTTGATGCTGCAACAGGTGATGGCGCAGCTGGAACAAGCTGATCAGCAGCCAGAACCGCAGGTGTTGTCATGAAAATTTTATCGGTGCGGCTGCAAAATTTAAATTCATTAAAAGGCGAGTGGAAAATTGATTTCACCCAGCCGCCTTTTGATCAAAGTAATTTGTTTGCTATCACAGGCCCAACAGGCTCGGGCAAAAGCACCCTACTGGATGCGATTTGTCTGGCTTTGTATCACCAGACGCCACGCTTAAAACTCTTGTCGCAAAGTAGTAACGAACTGATGACCCGCCATACCAGCGAATGCCTGGCTGAAGTGGAGTTTCAGGTACGCGACCAGCGTTACCGCGCGTTCTGGAGTCAGCGTCGTTCCCGTGGTGCAGTGGATGGCAACTTGCAGGCTGCCAAAGTGGAACTGGCCAAAGCCGATGGTGAAATACTTACAGATAAAAGCAATGAAAAGCTCCGACTGACAGAACAGATTACTGGTCTGGATTTTGGTCGTTTTACCAAGTCGATGCTGTTGGCTCAGGGCGGTTTTGCTGCCTTTTTAAATGCGCCGGCTAATGAGCGGGCAGAGCTGTTGGAAGAGCTGACCGGTACTGAGATATATGGTCAGATTTCGATGCAGGTGTTTGAACAAAACCGCCAGCATAAAACGGCGTTGGAATTATTACAGGCCAAAGCCTCGGGTCTGGTGTTGTTGGATTTAGAGCAACGCCAGTTGTTGCAACAGCAGTTGGCGGAGTTAGAACAACAACAGCAGCAGCTGAAAACAAAACAGCAGCAACAAGCCCCTTTATTAGCCTGGCGTCAGCAGCAACAACAGGCTGCCGGGCAACTGCAACAGGCAAAACAGAAGTTACAGCAGTTTGAACAAGAACAGGCGATGCAACAAAGTGCGCTGGCTAAGTTACAGCATTATCAGCAAGCCGCTGTTCTGTTGCCTTTGTACAAAGAGTTGCAGCAACAACGCTCGGCTGTAACAGAAGCACAGGAGCAGCAGCAACTTCAATCCCGCCAGTTAGATGATTTAAAGCATCAGCAGCAACTCCAGCTACAACAAGGTCAGGGCTTAGCGCTGCAAATACAGCAGCAGCTTCAGCAACAGGTTCTGCAACTGCAGCAACAGGGTAAGACTTTAACTGAACAACTGGCACAACAGCCTTTAGGTGCCAATCTCGCTGCCGCAGTTGCGGGCTGGAAACCTTTATTGCAACAACGTCAGCAAGGCTTAGAGCAGCAGAAAAACCTGCAGATGCAGCTTAGCCAGTCGGACATTGGGGTATTGCAACAACAGCTGCAGCAGGTAAAGGCCGAATTACAGCAACTGGAGCAGCAGTTGCAACAGAGCGCTCCAGCGTTCTCGATTGAGCTGTCAGAGTTACAACAGCAACTACAGCATTACAAAACTCAGCTGCATACGTACCCCTTATTGCTGCGGGTTGCCGCTGCTTTGCAGCAAAAATTGCAGCAACAGCAAACAGAGCAATTGGAACTGCAACAAAAACAAAGCGACAGCCAGCAGTTGCAGCAACAAATAGCGGCATTACGTGAGCGGTTCAGGTCGTACAATGACAGAGTGGCAGATAAACAGAAACTGGTGCAGCAGGAGCGACTTATTGCTGAACTTAGCAGTCACAGAGCCAAACTGCAACCAGGCGATGAATGCCCGCTGTGTGGCAGCACCACCCATCCCGCGGTTAGCAGTTATCAGGCACTGGATCTAACACAGACTGAAACAGAGCTGGCGGCCTTAACTACTGAACTGAAACAGGTCGAAGAGCAGGGCAAAGCCTTACGTGAGAAGCAGCTACAGCTGGAAGAACAACAAAAAGCACAGCAACATCAGTTACAGCAGCTGGCTGAAGATATTAAGCAGCAAAGTGAACAATGGACTGAGTTACTGCAAAATCTGCCAACAGCAGAGCAACAACAACTGCAACAGGCCAGCTTAAAAAAAGCGTTATTGCAGCAATTTCAGCAGCAGGCCCAGCAGGCTTTGGAGTTACAACTGCAGACGGAGAAACAACTGCTGCAACGCCAGCTTTGGCAACAGCAGCAACATGAACTGGCCCATCAGCAGCAACTGCTGCAACAGCAACTGTCTGTGCAACAGCAGCAACAGCAGCAGCTAGGCGAGGCTTTGCAACAAAACCAAGCTTACGTGCAGCAACTGGAACAGCAGTGGCAACAAGAGCTTCAACCCTTTGGTTTTGTTTTGCCCAAAGCAGAGCTGCAACAGCAGGCTTGGCAGGGTTGGTCAAAACAAGCGCAACAATGGCAGCAGTGGCAACAAGAGTTACAGCGCCAGAGTCAGCAGTTGGATAAAGCGCTGATGCAGCAGCAACAGGCTGATGGACAGTACCAAAGCTGGGTAGATAAGCTACAACAGGCGGGTTTAGCGCAGGTATCGGCCAGTCAGAGTGTCGCACCACTGCAGGAACTTGAACATGTGCAGCAGCAGCTCACGGTCTTGGGCAACGAACTGCAGCAAAAAACCGGCCAGCAACAACAAAGCGAGGCCCAGTTGCAGCAGTTGCAATCGAGGTTAACCCTATTGCAGCAAGACTGGCAAAAACAGCTGGAACAGCAACAATTTAGCAGCGAAACCAGCTTTTTGGCTATGTTACTGACTGAGCAGCAAGTGCAGCAGTTAACAGAGTTAAAAGACAAACTGGCGGCTGAAAAAATTCGTTGTCAAAGCCAGCTGGAGCAGGCGAAGCAGCAAGTGGAGGTTTTAGAAAAGCAGCAACTGACAGAGCAAAGCCTGGAGCAGTTGCAGCAACAAAGCGTAGAGCTTGAACAGCAGTTATTTAGTGCGCTGGAGCAGGCTGGCCAATGCAGGCAACAACTGCAAAGTGATCAGCAGCATCAACAGCAGCAACAACAGCTGTATAACCAGATTGAGCAACAACAGCAACTGGTGCAGCAATGGCATAAATTCAACAGCTTAATAGGCTCTGCCGATGGCGCTAAGTTCCGCCGTTTTGCTCAGGGGTTAACTTTATTGCAGTTGGTGGGCTTAGCGAATCAGCAGTTGGATAAACTGCACAGCCGTTATCAACTAGCTCGTAAGGCCGACGCTGAGCTGGAACTACAAGTGCTGGACAGCTGGCAGGCTGATACCACAAGGGATACTAAAACTTTATCCGGTGGCGAAAGCTTTTTAGTCAGTTTGGCCCTGGCCTTAGCTTTGTCGGATTTAGTCAGCCACAAAACCCGCATTGAATCTTTATTTCTGGATGAAGGTTTTGGCACTTTGGACCCGGACACCCTGGAAACTGCATTGGCCGCCTTGGACCAACTGAATGCCAGCGGCAAGATGATCGGCATTATCAGCCATGTGGAGGCATTAAAAGAGCGTATTCCGGTACAGATTAAACTGCAAAAGCAGCAGGGGTTGGGGTATAGCAGTTTAAGTTACTAAATTTAGTTGGATGACAAAAGTCATGCTCAAGTCATGACTTTTGTGTCTGATGTTTTTTCTGTAGTTCTTTGATACTGAGTTCACACCACTGAGGTGAAACAGCACAAGGACTATCACGATGAAAACTTTACTAATGACGTTCAGCATTTTAACTTTGACTGCGGCTCAGGCGGCCACTGTGGAACAAATTGATGCGGCTTCGAACCGCATGGATCTGAAACAGCTGGCTGTATATGCTGCTGAAGATCCGGCCGATTACAACAAAGCCTATGCCAACTATCGATTATCCATTATGGCGGGTCTTACAGGGCAACAGGATCAGGCTGCACAAGCTTTAGATGTAGCGCAGTCGACGCTGGAGCAACTGACTTCAGCCCAGCCTGAAGCCGAGAGTCTGGCTTTATTGTCCAGCGTGTATGGCATGCAGATTGGCAATAATCCATTAAAAGGTGCGTTGTATGGTCCAAAATCCAACGAAGCTATTCAACAGGCAACCAAGCTGGACCCGGCGAATCCGCGGGTTGTTCTGATCAAAGCCATCTCGGCTTACAATACTCCGGCTGCTTTTGGCGGCAGTAAACAAAGTGCTATTGACCTGAGCAGCAAGGCGATTGAACTCTATGCCCAGCCTTGTCAGCAGCTGTGCTGGGGTCATGCTGAAGCTTACACCTGGCGGGGTTTGGCTAAACAAGAGCTAGGGGATAAAGCCGGTGCTATTGCCGATTGGACTAAGGCGATAGAAGTGGAACCTTCTTATGGCTGGGCCAGGTTTCTGCTGACACAACAACAAAGTTACAGTCAGAATCGTTAATTTTTCTGGCGCGGGGCTCTGTTTGAGCCCCGCTCTGAAGGAGTCGAAGATGTTAGAGCTGGAAAAGCGTTTATCCTGGGTGTATCTAATCAATCTGGTGTTCTATATAGCGCCATTTTTTTACATCAATTACAGTCCGCTTCAGTATCTCTGGATGATAGTGGCCTTAGTGGCTTTTGTTGGTTGCTATTACTGGGTTTACCGCAGCCACAGCTCACAGATGTTAGTGCCTATCCTGCTGATGGCTCTGATCGCCACTGTGATCACGCCGCTGAATTATGGCTCTATCGCGATGTTTGCCTATGTCAGTTTTTTTATTGGTTTTGCCTATAATTTCCGTCAATTTTTAGTTGGTGTTGCTGCCTTGCTCTGTGTGCTGGTGCTGCTGGATCACTTTTTTGTCAAAGGTGCGCCTTATTTCTTGCTTTACGGTTCAGCTTTGGTACTCGCCATAGGGGTATTTGGTGTGCTCGACCGGGCCAGGCGTGATAGTTTGTTGAAAGAGCAGCGCAGTGCTGAAGAAATTAAGCAACTGGCCACTATAGTGGAGCGTGAACGCATAGCGCGCGACTTGCACGATATTATGGGACATAGTTTGTCTGGCATAGTGCTGAAAGCGGATTTAGCCGATAAGTTATTACAACAGCAGCAGTTTCAGGCTGCCCACCAGCAATTGCAGGAGCTGGCTCAGATTGCGCGTGAAAGTTTAAGTCAGGTGCGTCAGACGGTGTCTGGTTATAAACATAAAGGTTTGGCGGGCGAAGTTCAGGCTTTAAGCACTAAGTTACGTGAAGCCGGATTTGGAGTCGATGTTCAGGGCGAAATCCCGACGCTGTCAGCTCGGGAAGAAACTGCTGTAGTGTTGATCCTGACTGAGCTGGTCACCAATGTGTTAAAACATAGTAATGGCGATGAAGTGCAGATCAGCTTTAGCGAAAATCAGCAGGGGCATCAACTGAGGGTGTCGGATAACGGCAAACTGAGTGAACTGAAACAAGGCCATGGTTTGACAGGCATTCAGGAGCGTCTGGCTGCGCTGAACAGCCAATTGGAATGGCAATTATCGCCCAGTCGCTTTAGTTTTATTTTGCCTAAGGAGGCCTGATGCATATTTTACTGGCTGAAGATCAGGCGATGGTGCGGGGTGCCTTAGCCGCTTTATTGGGTCTGAATCCAGAGTTTCAGATCACTCAGGCGGCCGATGGCGATCAGGCGTTGGCATTTTTGAAACAGCAGAACTTTGATTTGCTGTTGACGGATATTGAAATGCCAGGCCGAACCGGTCTGGAACTTGCGCTTTATCTGCAGCAGCAACAAAGTCCGACGAAAGTGATAGTGATCACCACTTTTGGCCGAGCCGGTTATATTCAGCGTGCTATTAGCGCTGGTGTGCAAGGTTTTTTACTGAAAGACGCGCCGTCAGAGCAACTGGTACAGGCGATTTATCAGGTGATGGCTGGAAAACGGGTGATAGACACTGAACTGGCTTTGTCAGCTTTGGGTGAACAAGACCCGTTAAGTGACAAGGAGCGTCGTGCTCTGCGTTTAGCGTCAGAAGGCAAAAGTACTGCTGATATTGCGGCCACACTTTATATCGCCGAAGGTACAGCCCGAAATTATTTGTCGGAGGCTATCAGCAAATTAAATGCAGCAAACCGGGTTGATGCTGCAAGAATAGCACGGCAAAAAGGCTGGCTCTGACTTAGCCGTTGTACTTGAAGCTGCAGCTTTGTTGACCGTGCTTTCTCGCCCCGGTCACATAGGACAACTATGCTCCCGGGGACTCGCTCACTTGTCGCCTCGCTGCAACATCAATTACTTAGGCTAAGAACCTGTCGTACTTGAAGTTAGACAGAGGGCGCGGATAAACCGCGGCCCTTGTGAAAATAGGCTTATTAAAACGAATACACAAAAGTTAAAGAGGTTTGGGTATCGGTTTTCTTTTTACCTACTGGTACTTTCGAGTCGTTTTGCACTGAAAAAGCGGCTTTCATCTGCATCCGGCCATTGATCTTGGCTGTTAACGACGATTCAGCGATAGTACGTTTATTGTCTTCACCATATTCCAGACTAACAATTTGTTTAAAGCGGGCTGACTCACTGATTTGCCAACGATAGGTGGCGGCACTACGCACTATCATGCCATTTTCGGTTTCTTCCAGGTCCGTTTTGCCTCTGTAATAACCCGGACCTATTTCACCTTCCAGCGACATAGTGTCAGTTTTAAAGAGTTCATCGCCGTACCCTATAGCGACAGTGGTGTATTCAGTGTAGGCACCAAAACGGTCATCAACATGAGAGCCATAAACAAACAACCGTGCTGTGTCTTTATTCAGTTTGTAACCGCCTTTAGCAGAGGCTGCATATCTTTCGGCTGAGGTTTCCACCAGGGTTTGGCCATCGTCTGCTTCGGTTTCGTCACGCTTAAAAAATGCACTGAAAGTGTAGTCGTTAGACCACTGCTCCAGTTCTTGTTTGGAGTCTATTTTTCCTGTGATGGATGTACCCTTGGTGTTACCTGAGGTGGTGATAGCACCTAATTCGGCCGATGTACTCCAACCCAGTTTCGTCTCGTTGGAAGCACTTTCTTCGGCTTGGACTGTGACAAGGCCGCTCAGAATGAACAGACTGCTCAACACTGACACAGAGCAGAGAGTTTTTTTCATGCGTTATTTTTCCTTTTTGAAATGCAGGTCCATTTGTGGAAAAGGGATCACAATCTGGTGCTGATCAAAGCTCAATTTGATTTTTTCCAGAGTGTCCCAGTACACAGGCCAGTAGTCGGCTGCGTTGACCCATGGACGGACTAAAATATTGACTGAACTGTCGGCTAAAGCGCCAACAGCGATGACAGCAGTGGGTTCGGCCAGAATACGACTGTCCGCTTTGAGTATTTGTTCCAGTAGTTCTTTGGCTTTTTTCAGATCAGAGTCGTAGCTAATACCCACTGTTAAGTCGACTCTGCGGGTTTTTTCGGCTGAATAGTTCACTATGGCCGAGCCGGTGATTTGTGAATTTGGCACAATAATGCGTTTATTGTCTGCACTTTTCAGTATGGTCTGAAAGATTTCTATTTTTTCTACAACACCTGAAACACCAGCTGCATCGACAAAGTCACCAGCTCGGAAAGGGCGGAATAAAATAATCAGTACGCCGGATGCGAAATTGGATAACGAACCTTGCAAGGCCAAAGCTATAGCTAAACCTGCGGCACCTAAAATGGCGATGAAAGACGCAGTTTGAATGCCGACCTGAGACAATGCAATCAATATGGTGGCGACCATAATAGCGGCCTGAATAATTCCGCTTAAAAATGACACTACAGCCCTGTCTACTTTGCGGTGAATTAAGGCTTTTTCCAGCATGCGGGTCAGACTTTTTGAGAGCCAGCGACCCAGATATAAGATGACTAAAGCGACCAGAACTTTGACGCTGTAACTTAAAATTAATTGCTGATTTTTTTCCAGAAAATCCAGGAATTGTTGCATGTTTTTCTCCATTTTCGAACAGCTAGTCTTACCACTGTCGGTTTATCTGACGGCCATACCCTAGCATAATCAACAGCCCTACCCAAGCCGAACGGGCCTTTGCGCTATGTTTCGTAAAAAATAACTTTGCTTCATCACAGAATTTCGCTAGAATCCGCGCCGCTTGTGGTGACTGTAGCTCAGTTGGTAGAGTCCCGGATTGTGATTCCGGTTGTCGTGGGTTCGAGCCCCATCAGTCACCCCAATTATCCTCAGCAGAGATCCATAATCCCAAACTACTAGTTCTCACAAATATCCCTGAAGCCATTCTGTTGTTATGCTTTGCAAAGTTCTTGCTTATTGGTTGCATCATCATGGATTTAAAACAACTACAGTTATCTTTGCAGCAGCCCCATTTAGCCCCTGTTGAACTTTGGGATCCAGCTTTTTGCGGTGATATCCCTATTCGTATCGATCGGCACTGTGATTGGTTTTATCTGAACTCTAAAATTCAGCGTCCTGAACTGATCCAGCTTTTTGCCTCTGTACTAACCCGGCAACAGCAAGACTACTTTTTGCTGACACCTGTGGAAAAAGTCCGGATCCAGGTGGAAGACGCAGCTTTTCTGATTGTAGCGCTGGAACAACAGGGAACCGATGCTGTACTGATAGCGACCACCAACTTAGGCCAGCAGTTATTAATTGGCGCTGAATATCCGTTATTTTTGCAGGAGCAACAGGACGGTCAGTTACTGCCTTACATGCAGTTATGGCGTGGCTTGACAGCTAAATTCAGCAGAAACGCTTATTATCAGTTGGTCGAGTTAGCCTCTGTTGTGGAGTGCAATGGCAAAGATGTGTTGCAGATCAGCTCTGCCGGGCTCAGTTTTGAGCTTGGTGCCTTGGACTAACCGTTAATCCCAGATCTAAGGCTCTGTATCGCATTCATTTTTTCTGTGCTTGCTGCTTTGACATTCCTGTTTCATAGTCGATGTAAAGCAGCTGGAAAAAGCTGTATTTATCCACCAGGAGATAGAATGAAACTGCAACTTAGCTTTATCACCAGCGCTGTACTGATAGCAGGAACTGCGCAGGGCGCTACTTTAATTCACGCCGGTAAACTCATTACTGCTGACACGAACAAAGTGCTAACACAACAGACTGTTATTGTAGAGAATGACAAAATTTTAGCCGTGGAGTCTGGTTATAAAACGCCGGCCGACGGTGACCAGGTTATAGATTTAAAAAATCATACCCTGATGCCTGGTTTAATGGATATGCATACCCACTTCTCCAGCCAAATGGGACCAGGTTCTTATACCGAAGACTTTTTACTGAACGAAGCCGACGTGGCCTTACGTGGCGCTACTTTTGCCGAAAAAACGCTGATGGCAGGTTTTACTACAGTGCGTGAATTGGGGGATACCCATCACACCAGCACTGCGCTGCGTAAAGCTATTAACTCGGGGTATGTCAAAGGTCCACGTATTTACACAGCGGGTAAATCTATTGCTACAACAGGTGGGCACGCAGACCCGACTAATGGCGTAGCTTATGCGTTGATGGGCGATCCTGGTCCAAAAGATGGCGTGGTCAATGGTCCGGATGAGGCTCGCAAAGCGGTGCGCCAGCGTTATAAAGAGGGCGCAGACCTGATCAAAATTACGGCCACAGGTGGTGTGCTAAGTGTGGCTAAAAGTGGTTCGAACCCGCAGTTTAACAGTGAAGAGTTAAAAGCTATTGTTGAGACGGCTAAAGACTACGGTATGACAGTAGCTGTGCATGCGCATGGTAAAGAAGGCATGGACAGAGCCATTGAGGCGGGCGTGGATTCGATAGAACATGGCACTTTAATGGACAAAGCCACGATGAAGCTGATGAAAAAACATGGCACTTATTATGTGCCCACCATCAGTGCCGGCAAATGGGCTGCTGAAAAAGCTGCGATGCCAGGCTTCTTCCCTGAGTTAGTTCGTCCTAAGGCCTTAGCTATAGGCCCTAAAATTCAGCAGACCTTTGCTGACGCCTACAAAGAAGGCGTCAAAATAGCTTTTGGTACAGATTCAGGAGTGGGTGCCCATGGCGACAACTGGCGTGAGTTTGTTTTTATGACTGAAGCCGGCATGCCAGCATTGGAAGCTATACAAGCTGCGACTATCGACTCAGCCCGCTTGCTAAAAGTAGAACAGGAACTGGGGTCTGTAACACCGGGTAAGATGGCTGATTTAGTGGCAGTACCTGGCGATCCGTTGCAAGATATTCAGCTGATGGGGAAAGTCAGTTTTGTGATGAAAGCCGGAGTTGTGTACAAGCAATAACAGCAGTTCAACAATAAGAAAGGCAGCGTTAGCTGCCTTTTCTACTTCTGTTACTGGTGATGGAAAAACTCCAGCAACTTATGTACGTCGGCCATTATTTCAGCCTTTAAATCAATTTCCGCTTGCTCGCGCAGGTGATCCAGATGGCGGATTTCTTTTTTATCCCGCTCTTTGCGCGCCTGATGAGTCGGCATATCTTTGACCACGTCATACATTTTAAACAAGCCAGGGTAGCTCTGTACTGCATCGGGTTTATTGGGGAGTTGCAGATGGTCCAGCAATACCCAAATCCGCAATGCGCCTTCAGACAATTCACACTGCTCTTCGCGCATAGCTTTGGCAATTAAGACTATGCTTTGAGTCAGATCAGCGTTTTTGGCGTCAACCAACTGCTGTTGTTGCAGCTGTTGTTGTTTAATCAACCATAACAAACGGCCGAGATAAAAACTCAGACCAGCAATAATCAAAACTGCCGCTAAGGTGGCTAGTATCCAGTTGAAGGTCAAACTTTATCCCCTATTCACCTAAAAATTCTTTACGCCAATCCGTACGTTCTAATTTGGCTAGTGGATCCAGCTCTTCCTCTTCCTCGTCGTCCTGATCTAAACCTAACAGGGCAACAAGTTCGGCATGGCGTGCTGTTTTGGCATTAAAGTATTTGGCATCTTTGCCGGTCAGTATTTCGCCCTGATCGACTTTATCTAATAATTCCAGCAGTTTTTCATCGTTTTCAAGCAGCGCTAATTCCTGTTCCGGCGGCATTTCCGGCTCTTTTGCTTTAGTCAACTGAACTACAGGCTTGAACTGCTTTGGCTGTGCCATTAGCTTTTGTTCTGCTGCTGTAACGACCAGCGCTATAGGCTTTTTACTACCGTGGCGTGGATCTTTCGAGCTTTTGGACGACTGCTTTTGTTTATCTTCAGCTGAAGGAGAATGGCGACTACCGGATTTTAAGCCTGCACCTTTCTTTTTAGTTTCAGGCGCGCGCGTGCGATCCTGACGAGCTTCTTCAGCCGGTCTGTGCCTGGTACCAAGTGGGCCTGAGGTGCGAGTTTTTTTAATCCGGGTCATATCTGTTACCTACAAAAAAGGGCGCGTATTTTAACCAGTTTATCTGAGAAAACCTAGGTATTTCGTTTTTTAAATATCACTACATCATCCGCAGGAAATTCAAGCTCTAACCGATCTCGTTGTGCCAGAAATTCAAAAGTACGTTGGTGAAAAAAGCTGATATGAGTAGGGTCATTTTTATAATGCCAGTTATGAAAGCTATTTTTATCCGTATAACGTTTGGTCATCAGAGCAAGCACGCCTTCAGGCTGCAATAAATTCAGCCACAGATGCCATTCTTTCGCCGGATTAATAAAATGTTCTATGGCCTCAGTGCAACTGACAAAATGATAGTGTTGCTGCAGAGCTTTGGGGTCTGGCGCATAAAATGGATCCCAGACCTGCATCTTTTTACCTGCTTCACTAAGCATTTGTGCCAATAAAGGCCCTGGGCCGCAACCAAAATCTAATCCGATATTTTGCTCAGCTTTCAGAATACTGAGCAGGGGGAAAGCCAAGCGAGATAAAAACTTACGATAACCCGGGTCATCTAATTGGTTTTGATGCAAATCGTATTGGGCTTTTTCCTGTTCTTTAGTTAACAAAGCAGTACGATCAGCAAAAACTAAAAAACACTGCTGGCATTGAAAATAGGCGCGTCTTTTATCGCTGCAAAAAATCTGGATTTGTGAATGCTGGCACAAAGGGCAAACTGAATTCATAGTGAGGATAAATAAAAAGGGCGGTATAAGATGTTACCGCCCTCTATATAAGGTGTCTAGCGCGACACATAATCTGCTTTAAGTCGTCCTGACGGGAGTTCAACACCCTGTCTGTACAAGTTCCCTATATTTTTACGCAAATTCCCTATAAAAATAGTTATTCGCGATCATCCTGATACTTAGTGGTCCTTCCTTGCGCTGTGTAAAATACACATTGTCATCATCTTGATGCTGCAAAAACGTACTGATGCACTGCTGCTTTCCGTGCCTGCTTTCCGTGTTTTCAAAGGTTACTAAATGTAACGGACTTAAATCTACTCCGATTTTTCAGAATGGCAATACAGTGGTATAAAAAAAGTACAAAAAAATTGAACCTTTTTGTAATGTCTTTTAAAATCAGTTGGTTATGTTGTATTTGTTGCTCGCTCTTAGCGGTGTAAGCTATCTCTTACGTCGCTGTGAGAGATATCTCACACGGAAGTAAAAAATTTAAAGCGACGCATAAAAAAACCAGGCATAAAGCCTGGTTTGTTCTAAAAAATAAATGAGCTGTTAGTGTAAACCACCCACATATTTAGACAGCACTTCAATATCTTCGTCAGTCAGTTTCTTAGCAACGTCACGCATCATGCCGTTCATGTCATTGGCGCGTGAGCCATTACGGAAAGACTCCAACTGAGTTTTTACGTAAGCCGCGTGCTGGAATGAGATTTTAGGGAAGCCAGCTAAACTGTGACCTACACCCCGTGGACCATGACAAGCGATACAGGCTGTAATACCACGTTCCATATCACCACCACGGAATAATTTCTCACCTTTAGCAACTACATCTTCCGGCGTGCTGCCTTCTTTCATGGTTTGGCTGGAATAATAGGCTGCCAGGTCTTTCATATCCTGCTCAGATAGAGCAGCAACCATACCGGCCATCACAGCGTTGTTACGACCTTCTTTGCCACCTGTAGCAGCGCCGAGCTTAAACTCTTTTAATTGCTTAAAAATATAACCAGCATGTTGACCAGCAATTTTTGGATATAAATCGGTTGGGCTATTCCCGTCCATGCCATGGCAGGCTGCACAAGTCACGGATTTAGCTTTACCTGCTTCAGCATCCCCATCGGCTGCATAAGCTGTACTGATTAACCCTAAAAAGAGCGTGAGTGGAAGTGCGAATTTTTTCATTTTTTTTCCGTCTCTGTCCGCGTTGAACCGCCAGTGATCTGGCAACCAAGTTGAATAACCCTACATTTTATGTCTATTTTACACGAATCTTGCGCAGATAGAATCCCATAAATCACAGTAAAGCTTCTGTGGATCTTCAGGATCCGTTACACTATAGCCAAATTTACAGCCGGAGCTGACAGTGTACAAAGCGATCATCAATTATCAGAAAGCAACTTTTCTGACCAGTGCCCCTGATATTAAGGCTCTGCCCGCAGATACAGGTATCGAAGTTGCCTTTGCTGGTCGTTCAAACGCCGGCAAATCCAGTGCCTTAAATACGCTGACGCGGCAAAATGGTTTAGCCCGTACCAGTAAAACGCCCGGTCGTACTCAGCTAATTAACACCTTTGCGTTAGCTGAAAACCAGCGTCTAATCGATTTACCTGGTTATGGCTTTGCTAAAGTGCCTTTAGCCGTGAAAGAAAAATGGCAAAAAGCTCTGAGCGAGTACCTGATGAAACGCCAGAGTTTAAAAGGCATAGTGGTTTTAATGGATATACGCCATCCATTAAAAGACTTGGACCAGGATTTAATTCATTGGGCAGTGCAAAGCAATCTGCAAGTCCTGCTACTGTTGACCAAAGCCGATAAATTAAGTCCCGGGCCACGTAAGAAAGTGCTGTTAGAAGTGACTGAAGCTTCGATGGCCTTTATGGGCGACGTGACGGTGCAGGTATTCAGTTCTCTGACCAAATTAGGTTTGCCTGAGTTAGAGCAAAAATTGGACCAGTGGTTTAGTGCCGAACAAGAATAAGTTGTAAAATAATCCGGAACTTCTGAAAAGCAGAGCATAGTCTCTGCTTTTTTCTTGTTCATTTTCGACGGCCTTGTAGATAAGGGTAACTGACCACGGAGCTATTAGGAAAAAAAGTGTGAGAATGGCTGTTCGATGCGCTGGCTGACGGGTTGTTGTCGGCCTAAAAAAAGAAAACCGGCCTTTTTTGAGGAGGCCGGTCATAGCAAACGGGGAGAAGCTATTCAATAATTTCAAATCAACAGGGTGTCTTGGATTAACAAGACAACGCCATTATACATAAAATTATGAATGTTTGAAGTATTTGCTCTAAAAAATCTAATTTTATTTCATTTTTTCTGATCTACAGACAAAAAAAACGCCCCACTGCAAGCAGTGGGGCGGCTAAATAAGCCTTTCTTTCTGGTCACTAAATAAGCGTTTAAGCTGGTTAGTGCTGAAAGATAGAACATCTTACCTCTGTACCCTACAAAATTGATTCTACAAGTGTTGATTAAAAAAGCAAGCGAAGATCTGTAATTAAACTACAAATATTTAGTGAAATCGTCATTGGTTCGAAAAAATGTAGCTTAATTACCAATGTATGCGAGGTTTTTTGTCTTAAAATTGTGCACTTTAAGTGGGAATAGCTAAGGAAAGAGCCGCTTTAGCTGTTTTTTTGTATTTGATCGATCAGACCTCAAATGAAAAATAGTTATAAAAAAGCCCCAAACAAGTTGGGGCGAAAAATCAAACTACCAGGAATGGACATTTACACACTTAGTAAGACTGGCTATTTTTTACTAAGTTCAGCCGGATCCCATTTTTTTTAATGGGCCTGATCCCAGTTGGGGCCTGAACCAGCTTCTGCCAGCAAAGGTACATCAAGTGATGCTGCGCTTTGCATAATTTCAACCAGTTCTCTGCTTACCCGTTCCAGCTCTTCGGTTTTGACTTCAAACACCAGTTCATCGTGTACCTGCATAATCATGGCGACAACCCCCTTAGGTTGCTGGTCTTGCCAGGCAGCTACTTTGATCATGGCCAATTTAATAATATCAGCCGCAGTGCCTTGCATAGGCGCATTGATAGCGGCGCGCTCAGCGCCTTTTTTCCGAGCCATGTTTTTGGCATTAATTTCCGGCAGATACAAACGACGGCCAAACAGAGTTTCAACATAACCTTGTTCATGCGCCTGAGTCCGTGTGCGTTCCATATAACCCAACACGCCGGGGAAACGCTCAAAATAAAGGTCAACATACTGCTGAGCTTCGCCCCGACTTATCCCTAATTGACGCGCCAGGCCAAAAGCTGACATGCCATAAATCAAACCGAAGTTGACGGCTTTGGCTCTGCGGCGTTGTTCTGCACTGACTTGGTCTAGCGTCACACCAAAAACTTCTGCAGCTGTGGCTCTATGGATATCTTTACCCTGCGCAAAGGCGTTCAGCAGCGCAGGATCCCGCGATAAATGCGCCATGATGCGCAATTCAATTTGCGAATAGTCGATGGCCAGAATAGTTTTGCCAGGTTCAGCAATAAACGCCTGACGAATACGACGGCCTTCTTCGCTGCGGATGGGGATATTTTGCAAGTTGGGCTCAGTCGAGCTTAAGCGGCCCGTAGCAGCCACAGCCTGATGGTAAGAAGTATGTACCCGGCCTGTGACTGGATTAACAGATAACGGGAGTTTATCGGTGTAGGTCGATTTAAGCTTACTCAGGCCCCGGTGTTCTGTTATAAGTTTTGGAAACTCGTAATCGTGCGCCAGTTCAGCCAGAACTTCCTCTGCTGTGGATGGCGTGCCAGTGGGCGTTTTTTTCAACACAGGTAAGCCCATCTGTTCAAATAAGATTTCCTGTAATTGCTTAGGAGAGGACAGGTTAAATTCTTTCCCGGCCATTTGATAAGCTTGTTGCTCTATCTCGCTGATCCGTTTGGCCAAGTCCAGGCTTTGTTGCGCCAGCAGGTTGCTGTCAATTTTGACACCAGTGCGTTCCATTTTGGACAAAATAGGCACTAGCGGCATTTCGATATCGCGAAAAACTTTTTGCAAACCAGAATGCTGTTCCAACATAGGCCATAAGGTCCGGTGCAAGCGTAAAGTGACGTCAGCATCTTCTGCTGCATAAGGTGAAGCTTGTTCCAGTGCGATTTGGTTAAAGGTGATTTGTTTTGCACCTTTGCCTGCAATGTCTTCAAAGCCGATCGTTTTATGACCCAGGTACTTCAGTGCCAGAGAATCCATGTCATGACGCGAGGCTACGCTGTTGACTATGTAAGATTCGAGCATAGTATCAAAACGAATACCGCGCAGCTGGATACCGTGGCGTGCGAGCACACTTTGATCGTACTTCAGGTTTTGGCCCACTTTGGCTTTGCTTTCATCTTCCAGCCAGTCTTTCAATTGAGCTAATACCCAATCACGATTTAACTGTTCAGGTGCACCTACATAATCATGAGCCAATGGAATGTAACAGGCATCACCGGCTGCTAAAGCCAGAGATATTCCCACTATATCGGCCTGCATATAATCCAGGCTGGTGGTTTCGGTATCAAAAGCTACCAGTTCAACTTCAGGCAGACGCTTTAATAGCTGCTGAAAGTCTGCTTCGGTCAAAATACATGGGTAGCTGGAGGTGTCAATGCCACCGCCAGATGATTCTGCAGCTGGTTCGTCATTGGTATTTGCAGCTTCTGTTGTGACCGCTGTTGCTGTATCTTTGCCTGCTAATACTTCACTCAACCAGCGTCTGAATTCACAGGCGGCATAAAGCTCGGCCAGTTTGGTCTGATCTGGTGTTTTGATATCTAAGCTTGTGGGTTCAAGAGAGAGTTCAACATCGGTTTTGATGGTGGCTAACTGATATGACAAGGTCAGTTGCTCTTTAAATTCTTGCATTTTTGCCGCTATGGTTTTACTACCACGGAAATTCAGTGCGGCGATTTGATCCAGTTGTTGGTAAAGCTTATCTATTGAGCCTATGCCTTGCAGTAATGCTAAAGCTGTTTTTTCACCTACACCAGGTAACCCAGGAATATTGTCAGCTTTATCTCCCATCAGGGCTAAATAGTCGATAATGAGTTCAGGGCCCACACCAAATTTTTCAGTAACACCAGCAGGATCTAAAATGGTATCCGTCATGGTATTAATTAAGGTGACATGTTGGTCGACCAACTGAGCCATATCTTTATCGCCAGTAGATATCAATACATGACGACCTTGCTGACTGGCTTGCACAGCCAAAGTACCAATAACATCGTCCGCTTCAACACCACTGATACAAAGCAGAGGTAAGCCCATAGCTTCAATAATTTGATGCAAGGGCGCTATTTGACTACGCAAATCATCGGGCATGGGTGGGCGATGGGCTTTGTATTCGCTGTACATTTCATTGCGAAAGGTTGGCCCCTTCGCATCAAATACCACGACCATTTGACTGGGTTTATACTGGCGTAACAAACTTTTCAGCATGTTAACCACACCATAAATAGCGCCTGTGGCTTCTCCTTTGGAGTTGGTCAGATGTGGTGGCGAATGATAAGCACGAAATAAATAAGAAGAACCGTCGACCAGAATAAGAGGATTGTCCGGTATAACAACCATGATAAGGATCCCTAAATGTTTTGCATAAGCATGCCACAACAGGGCTGGATCAGCCAGCTGTAGCTCTATAGCTTTAGCCGTTGAAGCTGTCACTTTATTAATGGCAAGCTCTTGCCTCAGTTGATACTTTTTCATACGAAAAAGCTGTGGATAACTTTGTGGACAGACAATGGGGAACGCCCAGAATATCTCTTGCGAGATTCCGGTGTCTGGTGATTAAGTTTATGTATTTAAAAGAAAAAGAAAGGTGATACTACAGGTTCCCTTATTGTTTTTCTTATTATTCCATTTTGTGGAAAATTATCTCACTTTGGTTTCCCGTCTAAAAAGGCGACAGCGTAAGACAATCAAAGTGGGAAAACAGACTACCACAAAGATTTTCTTTGCACAGTCCTGTTTTGAATTTTTTTTAACTGAAAAAAATGTCTGTCAGATTGATCTGTTATAAGCAGCTTTTGGCTGCAAATTTTACCCAAGATAGGCTAAGTTAAATACCAACAAATACAGGGGCTTCCACTATGAAGCATCAGGGCGTTATAATGCCTTAACTTTTGTATGGCTTATTGACAGGATTATCCAGATGAAAAAATTCACTTTCGCCTTAGTGCTAATGGCAACTGCTGCAATAGCCAACGTTGCTGCGCAGGAAGCTGACAACGAAGCTCTTAAAAAACGTCTTGAACCCGTAGGTCAGGTGTACCTGGCTGGTGCTCAAGCTGCTGCAGATACCGGACCTAAAGGCCCACGCACTGGTGAGCAAGTATACCAAGGTGCCTGTTTTGCTTGTCATGGTACCGGTGCTTTAGATGCGCCGAAAAAAGGTGATGCAGCCTGGAAACCACGTTTAGCCCAAGGCATGGATATACTGAAGAAACATGCCATTGAAGGTATCCGCTCTATGCCTCCACGTGGTACCTGTGGTGATTGTTCTGATGATGAAATTGAAGCAGCAATCAAATTTATGACCGAAGGCGTGTAAACTTTTTGTTAGCGAAGAACGCTGCCTTGGCAGCGTTTTCTGTTTCTACTGCTCCAATAGATCCAGTTATTGTATTTATAGCGCGATCCTTTATAAGAAGATCTGACCAGCCGACTCATTTTGCCTTCCATCTGCTTAAGCTTTGTGCATAATAGAGATGTTTAAACATCAGTCAGTTTTGGCTGCCTCGCCTCAAACAAGAATAAGAGAAAAAGTTGAAGGATATAACAACTCTGAACAAAGCCCACCACCTTGTGGTTAGTCAGCTGCGTCGTTTGCGTAAGCTGGCTGCAGGCTATAAACAGGCTTATATCATTCAGGGCGCTTTACTTAAACTGTCAGAATTAGCGTCTGGCATTAAAGACATGCGTGAGTTTTATCCCGCTATTCACCGGTTACTTAACCAGCAACTCAAAGCCGATAATTTTTATGTAGTGCTCTGTGAGCAGGACCAACAGTTTTCGTTGGAATATTTTGCAGATGAAAAAGATCAACGAGCCTTGTTAGATGCGCCATCGGATGCATTTGCTTCAGGTTTGACTGGATATGTAGCCCGCACTAAACAAGCCCTGCTGTGTGATCAGGACGAGTATCGCCGACTGGTAGAAACAGGCGATATTACGGCTCAGGGGACCGCCAGTCAGTATTGGTTGGGCGTACCTTTATGTCGTGGTGAAAAAGTGATTGGGGTGATGGCGATTCAAAGCTACGACCCGGATTGTCATTATAATCAGCACGATTTAGCGTTAATCAGCAATATTGCTATTCATACAGTCACAGCCATCGACAGAGTCAAAAGCCGGGAGCTGTTAGAGCAGACGGTTCGTGAACGTACTCAACAATTACGCAATACCAATCAGTCGCTGGAAAAAGAAATCCGTGAGCGGACCAATGCAGAGCAGTTGCAGTCTGCTTTGTATAAAATTTCAGAAATGACGGCGAAAAGCACCGACATGATGAGTTTTTATCATGAAGTACACCAGATTTTGTCTGAATTGATGAAAGCCGATAACTGCTATATCGCTCTGTTAAACGAAGCCGGTGATCGCTTACATTTTCCGTTTTATTTGGATCAGTACACACCAACGCCCAGAGAGCGTGCGTTACAAAGCGGCTTAACTGAGTATGTGATCCGCTCTGGCGAAGCCAAATTAATCAGCCAGGCTCAGTTGTTAGAGCTTATCAAAACGGGTGTGGTTGACCGCGTTCAATCCAGTCTTAATCACAGCTCTATGTCCACCAGTTGGCTAGGTGCGCCTTTGTTAGTGGGACCGCAGGTGTTAGGTGTTATTGCACTGCAATGTTATGACAATACCTATAGCTATAGCGAACAGGAGCTGAATCTTCTGCGTTTTGTTTCGCAGCATATAGCGGTGGCTATTTCTCGTAAGTTAAACACAGAGCAACAAAAGCAACAGCATGAAGAGCTGGAAAAACGTATTTTTGAACGCACCCGCGAATTGCGGCAAACCAATTTATTTTTGCGTTTACAGGTTGAAGAGCGAAAAAAAGCCGAAGAAAAACTCTTCCACGAAGCGAACCATGATGCTTTAACAGGTTTGGCGAATAGGCAAATGTTTTTAATGCAGTTGCGCCAGCGTTTTTCCTACCGTAATCGTGAGGCCACACCACGTTTTGCGTTGTTATTTATCGATTTAGACCGTTTTAAGCTGATTAACGATACCTTAGGTCACCATATTGGCGATTTATTTTTAATCGAAGTAAGTCGGCGTTTACAGCAAACAGTACGGGAACATGACTTAGTCGCTCGTTTAGGGGGTGATGAGTTCGTTATTTTATTGGGGCAGATCCAAAGCGATGTTGACGCTGAGGAAGTGGCTGAGCGTTTAATTGAATCGTTGCGTCAGCCGATGATGCTTGAAGGCCAGCAAGTTTGTTCTGGTGCCAGCTTAGGTATTGCCTGTTATCAGAGTGACTATCAGAACGCCGATGAATTATTACGCGATGCTGATGCGGCCATGTACCAGGCCAAGTCGTTTGGCCGAAACCGTTTTGTGATTTTTAATGATTCGATGCGTCAGCAAATGCTGCAAGAGTTAGGGCAGGAACAAGCCTTACAACAAGCTGTTGATCAACAACAGTTTGCACCAGCATTCCGGCCTTTAGTGCAGGATAAAGACCTGCTTGGTTATCAAGTACTGTTGAACTGGCAACAGGGCGATGCGGCACAAAAAGCTGAATTAAGTCGTCAGGCGACTCAGGCTGGTTTAATGCCTGACATTGAACTGGAGCTGGTGCGGCAGATTTGTCAGAAAAATGCCAGTACAGAACTCTTCAGCATGACATTGAGCAGTGGTCATCTGAACAATACCTTACTTTTTGATAAGCTCTGCAATGTGCTGCGTCATTCGGTTTTACCTTTGCATCAGTTGTGTATTGGCTTTAACGAAGCGGAATTGTTACGTTTAACCAGCACTCAACTGGCGAATTTACATCAGCTCAAGCGACTTGGTATTCGCTTGTTGCTGGATCAGTTTGCTGCTGAAGTGGCGGCCTTAGGTTTGCTTGTACAGTACCCGTTTGATTTTGTTGTGTTAGACACGGCTTTTAGCCGCAGTTTACAGCGAAGTGACCAGCGTAAACAGCTGCTGCAGGTCTTGCTAAGTTTGGCGCAAACCCACAAATACCGTCTGGTCGCTGCTGTAGCCGAAACTGACGAAAGCCGCTCTTATCTGACTCAACTAGGATGCTGCTATTTTGCCGATAGCAGCCCGGTCAGTGAAACTCAATCAGGGCTTTTTCAGCAACTGGCGTAACCTATCTATATGCGCTAAACCTGTTTCCTGCCGTTGCTGCTCAGTTTTGACTGGGGCAGCTTTACTCCACTCCAGATCATCGGCAGGCAATTCATATAAAAACCGGCTCGGCTCAGGTTTGATCACTTCTCCATACTGACGACGTTCCCGGGCATAGGTAAAAATTAACTCACGTTGTGCTCTGGTTATACCTACATAAGCCAGACGACGCTCCTCCTCAACATTGTCTTCATCTATGCTGCTTTGGTGCGGCAACAAACCTTCTTCCATACCGACCATAAAGACATAAGGAAACTCCAGACCTTTGGAGGCGTGCAAGGTTAGTAGTTGCACCTGATCGGCTTCATCTTCCTGCTCCTGCCGTTCCATCATATCCCGCAAAGTCAGTTTGGTGACCACTTCGTTTAAACTCAGTGGCTCTTCATCGTCTTTGCCTTCAAGCATTTCACTGATCCAGCGATACAGCTCATTGATATTCTTCAGTGCCATTTCCGCGGCTTTGGGGCTTGCGCTGCTTTCAAATAACCAGGCTTCGTACTGACTTTGCCGGATCAGATCTTTTACTGCTTCCTTTGGATCAGACCGCAGTGCATTGTCGGCGACATGATTAATCCAGTTGGCAAAGTTCTGCACGGCTTGCAGGCCGCGTGCTGGCAAACGTTCTGCCAGTTCAGGCTCGAAGCAAGCGGCAAATAAGCTGATATGTTTTTCATTGGCCAGACTGCCAATTCGCTCCAGCGTTGCCGCACCTATCTCGCGTTTTGGCGTGTTGATAATACGCAAAAACGCATTGTCATCGTCCTGATTCACCAATAAGCGTAAATAGGCCATGATGTCTTTAATTTCAGCGCGGGAAAAAAACGAGGTCCCCCCTGAGACTTTGTAGGGGATTCGGTTGGTCATCAGGGCTTTTTCAAACACCCGTGCCTGATGGTTGCCGCGGTATAGCAGTGCATATTCCTTGTATTGAGTACGATTAATAAAGCGATGCGAAATAATCTCAGCCACCACTTTTTCGGCTTCATCTTCTTCATTGCGGGTCGGTAACACCCGTAAAGGCACGCCATAACCCAGCTCACTGAACAGCCGTTTATCGTACTCATGCGGGTTATTGGCGATCAGAATATTGGCTGCTTTTAAAATGCGTTCGGCCGAGCGGTAGTTTTGCTCCAGCTTAATGACTTTTAAATTTGGGAAATCTTTGCCCAATAGCACCAGGTTTTGCGGTTTAGCGCCACGCCAGGAATAAATCGACTGGTCGTCGTCTCCTACCACAGTAAAACGCTGACGCTCACCGACCAGCCATTTCACCAGTTCGTACTGGCTGGTATTGGTATCCTGATATTCATCTACCAACAGATATTGGATTTTTTGCTGCCATTTTTGCCGCACTTGTTCATTGGAAGCAAACAGCAGGGTAGGCACCATAATTAAATCGTCAAAATCCAGCGCATTATAGGCCCGCAGTTGCTGGGCATATTGCTGGTAGAAATTAGCAAAGCTGATGCTTTGCGCATCCGTCGCGCGAGCCAGTGCTTGGCCTGGTAAAGTTAAATCGTTTTTCCATGAGGATATTTTACCTTGCAGCGCTTTCAGTAAATCTTTATCACCTTGCAGTTCGGTATCGGTCAGCTCTTTGAGCAGCGCCATGCTGTCCTGATCGTCAAACAGCGTAAAGTTCGGCTTATAGCCAATAGCGCGGTATTCCTTTTTCAGGATCTCAAGGCCTAAGGTGTGAAAGGTAGAAACAGTTAAACCCCGTAACAAAGGGCGTTCCAGCTGGTGTTTAATCCGCTCTTTCATTTCGCGGGCGGCTTTATTGGTAAAAGTCACGGCCGCTATATGTTTGGCAGGCACACCACATTGCTGAATTAAATAAGCGATTTTATTGGTGATCACCCGGGTTTTACCGCTGCCGGCACCAGCCAGCACCAGGCAAGGCCCGCTAATGTAATGCACCGCATCGTTTTGTTGAGAGTTAAGTTTCATCAGGCACCTTTCACAGAAGGACACTAGTTTAACTCAAATTGACCGGGCAGAGGCGCGCTGATTTCTGCACAAAACGAGCAAGTCCGGCAAATATGCGGCAGAATAGGTTCGTCTGCGGCTATCAAGCCCGTAAAATGAAATCACTTGAAAGGAGCTATGTCATGATTGATCCAAAAAAGATTGAAGAAATTGCCAAACAAATTGGCGCTGTGATCCCACCTAAAGTGCGTGAGATGGCCGACGATGTGGAAAACAAAGTAAAGCAGGTGCTACAACAAAAACTCAGTCAGCTGGATTTCGTGTCCCGTGAAGAGTTTGATGTGCAAACTCAGGTTTTAGCGAAAACCCGCGCTAAGTTGGATGAACTGGAGCGTCGTGTGGCTGAACTGTCGGCTAAAGACGATTCAGCTAATTAAAGAGAAGGACAGTTATGAAGTTAAGTCAGGTATCGGTGCTGCTGGCTGGATTATTCAGCTCTGTGGTTTTAGCTCAGGTCGAGCAGGTGATTAAAGTTGGGCATTTGCTTGATGTGCGCACAGGGAACTACCAGAAAAATAAAGCTATTCTGGTTGAAGAAGGCCGTATCAGCGCTATTGTTGATGCAAAAGATGCTCCCAAAAACGTACAGATAATTGATTTATCTACCCATTATGTAGTGCCTGGCTTGATTGATATGCACGTACACTTAACTTCAGATCCACAAAAACATGGCTATCGTGGTTTAGTGGAAACCCCAACCCGTGAAGCCATCTTTGGAGTCAGCGCAGCCAAAGCCACCTTAAAAGCAGGTTTTACCACAGTGCGCAATTTAGGGGCCGCAGGTTATGCCGATGTGTCGCTGCGTGATGCTATTGAAGAGGGCGAAATTCAGGGACCACGGATGCGGGTGGCGGCGAATACCATCTGTATCACAGGAGGGCATTGTGATAATAATTTGCTGCCTCATATTTACGCTGCCCGCAGCGCTGGTGTAGCTAATGGTCCGGATGAAGTGCGGGCCAAAGTGCGGGAAAACATCAAATACGGTGCTGATGTAATTAAGTTTGCAGCCACAGGTGGTGTGTTATCGAAAAACACCGATGTGAATGCCAGTCAGTATAACGTCGAAGAAATGAAAGCCTTAATAGCCGAAGCGCATGACAGGGGCAGGATAGTGGCAGCTCATGCCCATGGTTTGCAGGGTATTAAACGCGCTATTGAAGCTGGTGTCGACTCGATTGAACACGGTAGTTTTATCGATGAAGAAGCCATTCAACTGGCGAAAAAGCACGGCACTTATTTAGTCATGGATGTATACGTCAGTGACTTTATCTTAAGCGAAGGTGAAAAAGCCGGCATATTGCCCGAGTCCTTAGCCAAAGAGAAAAAAGTAGGTTTACTGCAACGGCAAAACTTCCAAAAAGCGGTGAAAGCCGGAGTGAAGATGGCCTACGGTACCGACGCCGGAGTCTACACTCATGGTTTAAACGGTCGTCAGTTTGCTTATATGGTGCAGTGGGGTATGACGCCTTTGCAGGCGATTCAGGCAGCCACTGTTCATGCAGGTACTCTGCTGAACTGGAAAAATGAACAAGGTCAGCAGAATGTCGGCGTACTGGAGGTTGGAGCTTTTGCTGATTTAGTCGCCTTGTCTGTAGACCCGTTGCAACAAATCAAAACCCTGGAACAACCCGTAAAGGTGGTGAAGTCAGGCCAACAAGTGTTATAAAACCTTCAGTAGTAGCATTAGATATTCTAATGCTACTGTCACACTTTTTCTCGTCTTTCTTACACAGTCCTGTCATGACCCTACTGAATAATCATGCCCAGTTTAATGACTGATAACGGGAAAGACCTGATGAAAATATTCACTGCTGTAGCTCTGACTTTAGCTTTTGTAGCTGCACAAGCACAAGCCAGTTATCTGTATTCCAATACAGAATACTGCGAGTTAGCTAATGATAAGGCGCAATCTGCTTTACTGAGCGCGTACAGTAAAAAGTTAGGCGTGAAACCTTCCAATACAGAGTGCAGCCAATTATTACGCCCTGCAGCTGCCTTGGTGCAGGTGAAAGATGCAGAGGGGCAAATTCGTTCTTTCTCTCGTGGTTCTGCCCGTAAATTGCCTGCTTCGTTGATCCAGCAATTAAAAGCCATGTCAGACAAAGAGCGTTTGATGGCTTTGACACAGATCTACGGATAATTTCACCCTTTTGTCACTTTCGCTCTGGGTACTGGCTTGAAAACTCAGTAAAGTAGCTCCAGATAGAAAGCGGAGGTAACAATGAGTGAATTTGATTTTGATTTAGACCATCTGGATTTTGACTGCGCAGAAAAGAACTCTGAGCTGAAACAAAAAGCCGCTGAAGCTGCAGCAGCTGAGCTTGCTCAACTGCAGGATGATTCGGATGACTGCGCCAGCGGTGCCTGTAAAATTTAATAATAAGCCGATGACTTTGTTCATCGGCTTATTTTTTATGGCGACTATTTCACTTGCTGCTGCTCCGGCAGCTGCAAAGTTATCACCTGCACAACGCATTGACTCAAAGCGTCTTGGTTACGAACTGCAATACTGGGTTTATACGCCTGAACATGACGCTGCATCTGCATTACCTTCTTTGTATGTTACTGACGGTGCTGCCTATCTTGCAGCAGGGCAGATGGAACACATACTGGATAACGAAATTAAACAGGGCAGAATTCAGCCTCTGCATGTAATTTTTGTCGATAGCCGCGACCCTGACAATCTGAGAAACAATAGAAGAAACCAAGAGTTTATGTGTAATTCACAGTACGCTTCTTTTTATAAAGAAGAGTTGATTCCAGCTGTGGAGAGACAATACAAAAGTGGGCAGGACAGAGCTCACAGAGGGATTATGGGCTTATCTTTTGGGGGAACCAATGCTGCATGTTTTGGCTTGCTTTTACCTGATCTGTTTTCAAAAATAGGGATGCAGTCACCAGCGTCCAGCCAGCATGTGGACGTACTGACTCAAATGTATAAAAAAAGCTCGTTTTCTGAGCTGAAGTTTTTTCACTCGGTGGGCACAAAGAATGACAATCTGGGGGCTAACCGCAAGTTTCACCGTGTGCTTAAGGCCAAAGGCTATCAAACCCATTTTATAGAAGTTCGTTATGGCCATGACTGGGATAACTGGCGGCCATTAATCGATGACTTACTGCAAAGCTTGTATCCCGCCAGGTTAATAACGGCTAACTAATCCCTTTAATCGATTGAGTGTATTTGTTTATTTCATTTTTTGAAATGAAGGCCCCTGCTTATGCTGTGTCGGCAGGATAGAGCGAACTCTAAAGAGGGTCATAACAATGTTTCAAAAATCAGCCTTAGTCGTAGCTTTAGGTTTGTCTTTAGCTGTGCAAGCAAACACCTTAACCAAAGACAATGGTGCTCCGGTTGGGGATAATCAGAATTCCACTACAGCAGGTGCGAACGGCAGTGTGTTACTGCAAGACGTACACCTGATCCAGAAATTACAACGTTTTGCCCGTGAGCGTATTCCTGAACGTGTGGTACATGCCCGCGGTACTGGTGCACATGGCGAATTTGTTGCCACTGACGATTTATCCGATTTAACCATAGCGGCGCCTTTCGCAGACCAGGGCAAAAAGACTCCGGTTTTTGTGCGTTTCTCCACCGTTATTCATGGTAATCACAGCCCTGAGACGTTACGTGATCCGCGTGGTTTTGCTGTGAAGTTTTACTCTGATCAAGGCAACTGGGATTTAGTAGGCAACAACCTGCCGGTATTTTTTATTCGCGATGCGATTAAATTCCCGGATATGGTGCATTCATTAAAGCCGTCCCCAATCGACAATATGCAAGACCCGAATCGTGTTTTTGACTTTATGTCACACGAACCAGGTTCTACTCAAATGCTGACTTTTGTCTACTCCGACTTAGGTACGCCTGCCAGCTACCGTGAAATGGATGGTTTTGGTGTGCATGCATACAAATTCATCAATGACCAGGGCAAGGTGCACTATGTTAAGTTCAACTGGAAGAGCCAGCAGGGTGTGAAATCTCTGGATGCAGACGCTGTGACTAAAACTCAGGGCATGGATTTTAACCACCTGACCCGTGATTTATATCAGAACATCAATGCAGGTAATAATCCGAAGTGGGATTTGTATGTGCAGGTGATTACACCGGATCAACTGGATGATTTTGACTTTAACCCATTGGATGCCACTAAAACCTGGCCAGATGTGAAGGAGCGTAAAGTCGGTACCATGACGCTGAACCGCATGCCAGATAACTTCTTTGAAGAAACCGAGCAGTCGGCATTTGCGCCAGCCAATCTGATCCCGGGTATAGAGCCATCAGAAGACCGTTTATTACAAGGTCGTATTTTCTCTTACTCAGATACTCAGTTGTATCGTTTAGGCGCAAATCACAACCAGTTGCCCATCAATAAAGCCAAAGTGATGGTGGATAACCACAATCAGGATGGCGCTATGAATTTGGGTAATAGCAAATCTAACGTCAATTACGAGCCAAGCCGGATTGAACCTAAAACTGTGGTTGCTGCCGCCCGTGCTGTGGAAACACCACTGGATGGCACAGTGATGCAAAAAGCCATCAGTAAGCAGGACAACTTCAGTCAGGCTGGTGCTTTATACCGCAGCTTTGATAAGCAGCAACAAGCCAATCTAATTCGCAACTTATCCGGTGATTTGGGTCAGGTGAAAGATGCTGTAACCAAACACAAAATGCTGGCGCATTTTTACAAAGCGGACCGCGACTATGGCACTCGCTTAACCAAGGCGGTTAACGGCGACTTAAAGCAAGTGCAGCAAATCGCCTTGTCTTTGTAACCCGACCTCTGGTGCAGGTCAGTGGGTCTCATCCCTGCCAACTGACCTTTTTTTAAAGCCCTGCGAAACTCGTATGCTCTGTCCTGCACCCAGGGTGAGTTTCGCAGGCACTAATTCCCCTGCGTACTTGAAGCCGCAGCTTTGTTGACTTCGTGCTCTCGCCGCCTTGCTGCAACTCCACTTACTTTGGGAATCCATAACTTTGTATTTGAGGAATTTATCTGATGCGATTATTACTACTGAGTCTGTTGCTGTTAAGTACTATGCTGCGCTCTGAAGAACAAGCCTCTGATCCATTGGAACAACTCACGTCTTACTTCTTTGCAGCAGCCCGCACTGGGGATGTTGTCGTTTTGAATGAGTTTTTACAGCAGGGATTTCCGGTTGATCAGCGCAATAGCCAAAGTTATACCGCGTTGATGGTGGCGACTTATGCCGGTCAGCAGCAAGCTGTTGAATTATTACTGCAACAAGGGGCAGATGCCTGCTTACGCGATAAACGTGGTCATACCGCTATGATGGGAGCCATAGTAAAAGCCGAATGGACTATAGGGAAAATTTTGTATCCTATTGACTGTAAGGAAGACAAATCAGTGGATGCGAAGACTCCTGTGACGGACAAAGAAAAAATGACGGTAGCACAGTTTGCTGCAGTTTTTGGCCAGAGCGAAAAACTACAGCAATTGGCAGAAGATATTCAGGCTAAACAGCAGGCAGGCCGGGATTAGAGTGCCGCTGTCACTTTAATTTCTACTTTCCACTCCGGATTGGCCAAACGTGCCTCCACAGTGACCCGGGCCGGAGCCTGGCCCTCTTCAACCCAGAGATCCCAGGCTGTATTCATTGCGTTGTAATCCGCCATATCCGCCAGATAAATAGTTGCGTCGACAATACGGCTTTTATTGATTCCTAATTCGGCTAATAGCCTGTCAATTTGCGCCAGTACATTGGTTGTTTGTGCTGTCGCCTCCGCATCCGGATTATCCGGCACCATGCCGGATAAAAACACTAAACCATTGGCGATAACGGCTTCGCTATATCTTTTGCCTGGCTGTATACGTTGGATCATCAATTTTCCTTAGCTTAGATCACGGGTTTATAGCCTTCACTTTGACCATCTATCAGGTCGTACTGCGACATAGCCGGGATCTGTTGTTGTATTTGCTGTTCCAGCTGATCCAGCGTTTTTAACTGCTGACAAATCTGCTGGCCGCGTTGCTGTAAGTTTTTACTGTTCTTTTGCATATCAGTTTTTAGCTGACTACCAAAGGTTTGCATTTTACTGCGAAAGCTTTGCATTTTTTCTGTGGCAGAGCCAGGGCTTTGCAGCACATTTTGACCTAAGGTCAGCATCATCTGCCCACTGATCCTGGCGACGGCTTGCTGAATTTTTTGTTCGGCCTCTTTCGCCAGATTTTTATCTGCTGAGCGCAGTTGACTGCCATAGACGTAAATCGTATCACCTTGTCGTTGTACCAGTTGGTTTAGTTGTTGCTCCAATTGCTCAACAGGCTCCTGCAATTCAGGGGTTTCGGCAAGGCTCATGCCTGTGGCTGTTTGTACATTTTGATCCAACACAGAACGTGCCAGTTGCAAACTGTCATCCATTAGAGCTGCAGAGGCCGTCACCTGAGTACGAATACCTTGTTGATAAGCTTTCAGATGCTGTTGGATTTCGGCACTGTTATTGCTTTTTTGCTGGGCCAGCCACAATTGCCCTTTGGTATCGATACGCCAAAGCTCCTGATCACCACGTTGAATACTGACGACTGAAGGGCTGACTTTCAAATCATCCTGCAGTGTTAAAGCACATTGATCGCTGGCGTAGCTCAGACTACTCACCAGTAACATTGCACTTGTACAGATATACTTCATAACCGCCTCAATAAGGTTAAAAAACCTATGCTGCAAGACTGGCTATGAATCATCACTGAATCATTGTCCGGCCTTGCCGCTGCTGCTTTTTTGTCTTTACTTTTTTGTTGCTGACTCAGCTGGTTGGAGTGCTGGGGGCAAACAGCAGTTCAATAGCCAGCTTCGTTTGTTGTAAACAAAGTTGTAACTGACCAGCAAGCAAGGAGTCGAGCTTCTGTTGTTGTTGCAGTTGTTGTTCCGTCAATCGGCACAATTGGCTTAAACGTAATAGTCCTAACTGCCCCATGCTCCCAATCATACGGTGAAAGAGTTTAGGGTCAGGTTCTGTCTGACTTAACGCCTGCTGCAAAGTGTCCAGCTGTTCCAGTACCTTTGCGCTCAGCGCCTGGCGTTGTTCAGCATTTAATGCCTGCAAGGTTTGCTGCATATAATCCATTTGATAAAGAGGGCTCAATGGTGGTAACTGTGCCAGTTGTGCAATCAGTGCCTGCAGTTGTTCACGTCGCCAGGGTTTGAGCAGCACAGCACTGATCTGTGCAGCGTTTTCTTTGTGTGCTGAGCCCGTAACCAGAATAAAACGGGAGTTCTCATCAACCTGCTGTTGTAACTGCAGTTGCCGGATCGTCTGTTGTGCATTCGCATCTTGTAGCTGTCCATCTAAGAATACCCAGGACCAGAGCTGTTGCGGTAGCTGTTTCACCTGCTGCAGACTACTGACGGCTGTTACCTCAAAGCCTGACTGGCTTAACATCTGTTCCAGACTAACCCGACATAACTCATCGTCTTCAACCACTAAAGCTGTTGCCGGTGCGACAGTGGCGGATTGGGTGGGAGCTAATAACTCAGACATCTGACATTTCAGCCCAAAGCTGACTTCAGTACCCAACCCTGGGACCGACTGGATTTCCAAAGCCGACCCCAACTGATGCAGTAGTTTTTGGCAAACCAGCATGCCAAGGCCCGGACCTGCCTGCAACGAGCGCTGTTGGCTTAAACGCTCGCCACTTAATAATTGATGGATTTGTAGTGTCGTTAAACCGACACCGGTGTCCCGTACTTTAAAGCACAGGTTCAGAGTTGCATCCTGTCGGCTCAGTAATTCTACCCTGACCTCAATTTCGCCCTGCTGAGTGTACTTCACCGCATTTGAAATCAGATTCGTTAGTAATTGAGTCAGCAGATTTTCATCAAGTAACAGCAAATCAGGCACATTGGACGCTACGGAACTGCTTAATCTCAATCCTTTATTGCTCGCCAAAGGTTCCAGTAAGTCGTGTAAGCGTGCCAGCAGTTCAGTCAGCACGACTTGCTGATCCACAGGGTGATAAACCCCATAATCCAGTCTGCTGGTGGTCAAAATGTTGTTGATAATATTATCCAGTGACCAGACTGAACGACGGGCCAGCAGAATTTTTTGTTGGCCTTCTGGTTGTTCGATTTGAGGTTGCAACTGAGCCAGCACCGCATCTATACCCTGCAACGGCGTGCGGATTTCATGGCCTAAGGTGGCGATAAATTCATTTTTAACTGCAATTTTTTGTTGCGCCATTTCCTGCTGTTTTTGCAGCAGCAGTCTGTTACGCCGTGATTTGTGGTAAAACAAGGACAACAATAAGGCTAAAGCTAAGCAAGCACCCACGGACAACAGCAACAGCATATTTTTTTGATGCTGATGAGTCAGTAAATCTAATTGGCTTTGTTGTGCGGCCTGTTGCAACTCTACTTCAAGTAAGTTTTTGTGTTGCTCGCTGGCGATCACCAGAGCCTGCTTATGGGTTTTGTCATCAAAGAGGGATTGCTGCAACTGACGCACCTGCTCCAGTGCTTCATAGGCGCGCCGATCATCTTGCTTAAATCGGGCGATCTTAGCCGTGACCAACCAAAAATCCAGCAGATGTTGTGGCTCGGCAAAATCAGCAGCTTGTAGCGCTAACTTTGTATACAAAGCTGCCGCTTGGTCTGGCAGCGAAAACTCCAGTAAAGCGCTCAGGTGGCGTAAGCTAAATCTTTGAAAATTACTTTTGTATTCATCCTGGTGCAGTAACTCAATGATCTGCTGATATTTGTTAGTCGCTTGTTCAACACGGTCAAAATGTAAATCCAGCCAGGCCAGACTTTGCAGAGCATCCGCTTGCTCTATTTTATTGCTCACCTGCTGTGCGACTAACAAGGCTAACTGTAACTGCTGCTCACTTTCCTGATATTTGTGTTGGGCCAACAAAGTGCGACCCAAGCTCAAATGGTACTGGGCTATCAGGGCTTGTTCCTGTCGCGCCAGTCTTAACTCCAGCGCTTTGCGGGCAAAATCTTCTGCACTCTGATACTGCTGATAGAGGCGGCTGGCCTCTGCCAAAAGGTGTAAAAAATTAGCCTGACGATTTGTGTCCTCTCCTGTCATCGCCAGAGTTAAGCCATCACTGGCAATCTGAATTGCCTGTGGGTAGGCATACAGATTCATGTAAATATGTGCCAGATCGTAACGAATGATTTGCAGTGGCACTGCATTGTTCGCGTCTACAGCTATTTGCATAGCTTCCAGCGCTTTGGGCAGCGCTTTATCGGCCTGACCTAACCGATTCAGGTTGTCGGCTTGTCGCCTCAATGCATTAAATAGTTGTTTGGTATCTTGCTGGATGCGGGCTAAACGTTCAATTTCAAGACTGGTGTGGTAGGCCTGTTGGTAGTTTCCCTGCAGCATAAAGGCTGTCGTTTGCTGCAGTAGTATTCTGTGATAAAGAGTACTTTCTCTGTCTGTGCTGCTATCCAGCCACTGTCTGGCATACGTCAGACTGAGCGCCGGGTCTTGAGTCACAAAAACTTCGGTTAGCCTGACCAGGAGATCCAACCGTTGCTCCAAAGTACTACTTTGCTCCAGTTGCTGTTGCAATTGTCGGCGTTCAGCAGTAGTAGATACTTCCACCTGTTGCTGACTTTGCGCCATCGCAGGTAAAAGCAATACCAGACCCAACCATAGAAAAAGCAGCTTAACGGCCACTATACAACTCCTTGAATACCTTCAATCCATGCTAACAACCAGTTCCGATTAGAGCAAGGCGTCATCTGATTTAATGGTTATAAACCAAAAAAGTTATTTTAATAACTAAAAGGCATAAAGCAGAGAGAAGGGTTATTTAGGTTTATCCATTTAGACGGCTAAAATGGCACCAACTTAGCTTATTTGTGGTGTCTTTATGCTATTCGCGTCTTTAGCTGCTCAGGCCAGTCCTTTGTCTGCTCAACAAATCAAGGATTTACAGTCGCTTGTGAGTCAGTTAAATCCTATTCAGCAAGCCTGGGTCAGTGGTTATCTGGCAGCGGCGGCTCAGTTGGCCCTTGGTCAGGCTCCTGCTGCGGCGCAGCAGAGTAACGAAAGTGCCGCATTAACTATTTTGTATGCCTCACAAACCGGCAATGCCAAAGCGGTAGCGACTAAGGTCAAGGTCACAGCTGAGCAACAAGGTATAGCTGCAAAGCTAACCGATATTGCTAGCTATAAAACCACTCAGTTAGCCAAAGAAAAATACCTGCTGATTGTCACCTCCACCTATGGTGAAGGTGAGCCGCCAGAAAGTGCCGTGGCTTTCCATAAGTTTTTGTTCAGCAAAAAAGCACCGAAACTGGATGGCCTTAAATATGCCGTGCTCGGGTTGGGTGATACCAGTTATGAGTTTTTCTGTAAAACTGCTATCGACTTTGACGAACAATTGGCGGCTTTAGGTGCCAAACGTTTACATGCCCGCGCTGATCTGGATGTGGATTATGCAGCCCAGGCCGCCAGCTGGACTGAAACTGCAGTGTCGGCTTTTGCACCAGAATTAAAACAAGCGACGGGTTCTGCGCAGGTTATTGCCTGGCCAGGCGCAACAGCTACCGCTGGTCATGACAGCGCTTATCATAAAGAAACGCCTTTTGCAGCCGAGCTTTTAGTGAATCAGAAAATCACGGGCCGTGATTCGACCAAAGATGTTCGGCATATTGAAATTTCTCTGGCCGATTCAGGCATTACCTATCAGCCGGGTGATGCTCTGGGAGTGTATTTCCTCAATGACAACAAAGCGGTTGACGCTATTTTGGCTGCAACAGGTTTGGATGGCACAACTGAAGTACAGCTTGCGGGTCAAACACTGGCGCTGAAGACGGCTTTAACTGAACAGTTAGAGCTGACCCAGTCTTACCCAAGCTTTGTCGAAAAGTACGCCCAAGCCACAGCCAATAGCGAATTGCTGGAGCTGGTAAAAGACAAAGCTGCCTTACGTCAGTATCTGGACAAACGTCAGACGCTGGATGTGATAATCCAGAACCCTGCGCCTTTAACAGCACAACAGCTTGTGGATGCCTTACGTAAACAGCAACCTCGTTTGTATTCGATTGCCTCGTCTCAGGCCGAAGTGGGGGACGAAGTGCATTTAACAGTGGGTGTGGTACGCTACGAGGCTTTTGACCGCACCCATTTAGGTGGCGCTTCAGGTTTCCTTGCAGAGCGCTTAGAAGAGGGCGCGCAGGTCAAAGTATTCGTGGAGCATAACGACAACTTCCGCCTGCCGGATCATGAAACCCCGGTCATTATGATTGGGCCCGGCACAGGCATAGCGCCGTTCCGCGCTTTTCTGCAAGAGCGGGATCAGGCCGGAGCTACAGGTCAAAACTGGCTCTTTTTCGGTAATCCACACTTTACTCAGGACTTCCTGTATCAGGTCGAACTGCAGGATTATTTAAAACGGGGCGTGCTGAGTAAACTGGATGTGGCCTTTAGTCGCGATCAGGCGCAAAAGGTGTACGTGCAGGATAAATTACGCTTAAAAGCTGAAGAGGTCTGGACCTGGTTACAGCAGGGCGCTTACCTCTACATTTGTGGTGACGGCAATAAGATGGCCAAAGATGTACATCTGGCCCTGCTCGATATAGCGCAACAACAAGGCGGCCTGAATGCAGAACAAGCCGAACAGTATTTTGACGATTTACGTCAAGCCAAACGTTATCAGAAGGATGTTTATTAATGACTCAGCCAATTAACCCGGATTTACAGGTGCAAGGTCAGCTGTCTGATAACGAGCGGCTGAAAAAAGACAGTCATTTATTACGTGGCACCATCAGCAAAGATTTAAAAGACGAAATCACAGGCGGCTTTAACGGTGACAACTTTATGTTGATCCGTTTTCATGGCATGTATCAGCAGGATGATCGTGATATTCGCCCTGAACGTGCTCAGCAAAAACTGGAGCCTCTGCATAACGTGATGTTACGTGCCCGTATGCCGGGCGGCATTATCAAGCCAGAACAATGGCTGGCCATCGACGAATTTGCGGCGGATAACACTCTCTATGGCAGTATTCGTTTAACCACCCGTCAGACCTTTCAGTTCCATGGTGTGTTAAAACCCAAGATCAAAGGTATGCACCAGATGCTGAACAGCATCGGCATCGACTCTATTGCCACCGCAGGGGATGTCAACCGCAACGTGTTATGTACTTCCAACCCGGTGGAGTCTGTGTTGCATCAACAGGCTTATCAATGGGCGGCGAAGATTTCTGAACATTTGTTGCCAAAAACCAGGGCTTACGCCGAAATCTGGCTGGATGAAGAAAAGGTCGAAACCACAGAAGTGGAACCTGTACTGGGCGAAACTTATCTGCCACGAAAGTTTAAGACCACAGTGGTGATCCCACCACAAAACGACGTTGACGTGCATGCCAACGACTTAAACTTTGTTGCTATTGCCGAAAATGGCCAGTTAGTCGGTTTTAACGTGTTGGTCGGTGGTGGCTTAGCCATGACGCACGGTGACAAAGGCACTTACCCACGTAAAGCCGAAGACTTTGGTTTTATTGGTCTGGAGCATGTATTGGCTGTGGCTGAGCATGTAGTGACAGTGCAACGTGATTATGGCGACAGAGTTAATCGTAAAAACGCCAAAACCAAATACACCATAGACCGCATAGGTGTTGAGGTATTTAAAGCTGAAGTGGAAAAACGGGTGGGTGTGAAGTTTCAACCAAGCCGCCCTTATGAATTCACTGGCCGTGGCGACCGTTTTGGTTGGGTCGAGGGTATAGACGGTAAACACCACCTGACGGTATTTATCGAGAACGGCCGTATCTTGGATTATCCGGGCAAAACCTTAAAAACTGGTGTCGCTGAAATTGCCCGTATTCATAAAGGCGATTTCCGCATGACAGCGAATCAGAACCTGATTATCGCTGGTGTGGCGGCTGAAGATAAAACCCGGATTGAAGCTTTAGCCCGTCAACACGGTCTGATTAACGACTCAGTCACTGAGCAGCGTAAGAACTCTATGGCTTGTGTGTCCTTGCCTACGTGTCCTTTAGCTATGGCCGAAGCCGAACGTTATTTACCAACCTTGGTCACTCATGTCGAAGCTTTGCTGAGCAAACATGGCGTGCCTGATGATCATATTATCTTACGGGTGGTCGGTTGCCCGAATGGTTGTGGCCGAGCCATGCTGGCTGAAGCCGGTTTAGTCGGCCGTGGTCCTGGTAAATACAACTTGTATTTAGGTGGTAATACCCAGGGCACCCGTATTCCAAAGCTGTACTTAGATAACGTGGCTGAAGCTGAAATTCTGCAGGCGCTGGACGACCTGATTGGACGTTGGGTGCTTGAGCGCCAAAGCGGTGAATGTTTTGGTGATTTTGTCGTGCGAGTTGGCGTTGTGGCCGAAGTGAAAGTATCTAAAACCGACTTTCATGCCTGATGATATTTATGTGAGGTGCTGGTCATGAGTCAGTATAAACAGCTACTACAGCTGGACACAGAACAACAGCAGCAACTGCTGGCTGAAGCCAATCAGTTATTGCTGTCATTCACGCCTGCACAAAGGGTGCAATGGGCTTTACAGCATTTGCCGGATCAGCAGATCTTAAGTTCCAGCTTTGGCATTCAGTCCGCTGTGATGCTGCATCTGGTGACGACTGAGCGACCTGATATTCCGGTGGTATTAACAGACACGGGTTATCTGTTCCCTGAAACTTATCAGTTTATTGATGAGTTAAAAGAGCGCCTCCAGCTGAACCTGAAAGTCTACCGTGCTCATTTAAGCCCTGCTTGGCAGGAGGCCCGTTTTGGTAAGTTATGGGAAACCGAAGCAGGTATTAAACAATACAACCATATGAATAAAGTGGAGCCTTTGCAGCGCGCTTTAAAAGAGCTGAATGTCGGCACTTGGTTCAGTGGTTTACGCCGCAGTCAGTCCAGCACGCGCGCTGATAAAAATATAATCGAAATCAGCCGCGGCACAGTCAAAGTGCAGCCTATTATCGAGTGGACTAACAAAGACGTATTTTATTATTTAAAACAACATGATTTACCTTACCACCCGCTGTGGGAACAAGGTTATGTTTCTGTTGGTGATGTACACTCAACCCGTAAACTCGAGCTGGGCATGAGCGAAGAAGAGACCCGTTTTAATGGTTTTGGTCGTGAATGCGGTATTCATCTGGATGGGGATGGTATCTGAGCCATCCCGACACCCACTGTTCTGAACGCCACTGAACTGGCAAATAATACCTGTTATCGTCTTTGTCCCCTAAGTGCAAAAAAATAACTTGTAGTGAACAAGCTGACCTATTACATTCTCATCGGTGAAAAACCTGGACCAGGTTTGAGTTATCAGCATATTTAGGGCTTTGATAAAACGAGGGAACGTTGGATGCGAGGGTGGTTAGGTCGTTATTTGCGGCTCAGGACTGAAGATTTAGATAAATCTGATAGTGCGACCTTGCAACAGAGCATACTACGCATCATGGTGCTTTCTGGTCTTTGTCTGGTCGCCGTTATCGCATTGCATAGCTCATGGGAAGCCTGGAAAATAGGTGCTTATCATGTGATTGCAATCACGTTGTCATTTTATACCGCACTGCTTTCTGTGTTATTTATCTCCCACCATTATGTGAAAAAGTCTGCAGCTATCTTCCTTCTTCTGGTGGTGTTGGCCGGACTTTGTATCTTGTTGCTGGTTGATAATTTTGAACTTGGCAAGTTGGGTATTATTTTCATCTATACCTTGCCGATGCTCAGCTTGATGTTTTTTGGAAGCCGGGTTGCGTTGGTTTTTATGGCGCTAAATTTCATTCCTTTCTTGTATCTTATAAGAAACGAAGCCCCGGGGAACCTTTTTGGCTTGTCTATTGAATTGCCTGCCAGTCATGCCTATTTACATGGCTTGTTGTTTTTGTTCTTTAACTTATGTTTGCCACTGGCTGCTGCCCGTATTTTCAGCACCTTAAAGCGCAGTGCCGGTCAGCTTTCTGAGCTGAATCAGAATCTGGCACAAAGCCATAATTATTACGAAGAGTTGTTTGAGCACAATGGTTCAGCCACAGTGCTGGTGACGGCGTCCGGCGATATTATTAAGTCGAATAGTCTGGCTTGTGAGGTGCTGGGACTACAGGTGGGGCAACAAGCTAATTTATTGTCTTTACTAAGTTTTGTGCAGGACAGTCAGTTACGAGGGCATTGGCTGAAAGGCAAAGTGGAGTGCAAGGTCAAAAGTCGTCCTGATTCCAGTTTAGTATTAAAACATGTGATGTTGACCCGCTCCGGTCATCATGTGGTCAGTTTGCAGGAAATCAGCGCTTTACGGCAGTTGCAGCAACAGTTGAAACAAAGTCAGAAAGTACAGGACAGTTGGCTGCATTACGACAGTTTAACCTGTTTACCTAATATCGCTGGTTTTACCGAGCTGGCAAACTACAAACAAGAGCAGTTAGCAGCTCATGAGTTTGCTCTGGTCGCTATTATCAGACTGCGTCACGTGAAGACACTGAATCAACAGTACGGTTATGAGTTTGGCAGCCAGTTGTTGCAACATTTCTCCAAAGTAGCGAAAGCGGCTTTGCCTTCAGATGCGGTAGTAGCGCGGGTGCGGGGTGTGAAATTTGCTCTGTGGCTCAAAGGTGATCTGAATGTAGTGGATCCCAAACAATTAGCCCAGGCTATCGCCAGTCAGTTACCGGTTGAACTGACAGTCGGGCCTTACACTGCCCGTATGAGTTATCAGTTTGGTGTCAGTTTCACCGAGCGGCGGGATAATTACAATGCCCAACAACTGATAGAACAGTGTGAGCTGGCTTTGGAGCTTTCAGATCCGAATCAGGTGGTCGGTTTTTATGATCAACAACAAGCTCAGCAATTGGAGCAGGATTACCAGCTGTTAAATGCTTTTCGTGATGCAATACGGCAAAAACACCTGGAGTTATGGCTACAACCTAAGGTCGACCCACAAGGTCAAATTCAAAGCTTTGAAGCCTTAAGCCGCTGGTTTATTGATGGGCAGGCGATAGCTCCTGATAGCTTTGTATTAATGGCAGAACGCCACGGTTTAATGACCATGTTTTCGCGTTTGGTTCTGCAGCAAAGTGTCAGTATCTTACAAAGCTGGCAGCAGCAAGGCCTGTTATACCCCATAGCTATTAACCTCGGTGGACCCGAACTTTTGGATGACAGCTTTTTTGCAGAGCTGATGAGCTTAAGTGCTGATCATCCCTGGCTTACCCGCTACCTGCAACTGGAAATCACTGAAACCAATATTGCTGTGCAGCAACCTTTATTGCATAAGCGTTTAAAGGCTCTGAATCAGTATGGTTTTAGCATTTCTATTGATGATTTTGGTACAGGCCACTCCTCTTTAAGTCAGCTGGTGGATTGTCCGGCCGATACGATAAAAATCGACAGACGTTTTGTCAGTTGTATCCCGCAAGACAGCCGTACAGTGCGTATTTTGCATACCACTATTCAACTGGCTAAAGCCTTAGATCTGCAGATAGTCGCCGAAGGGGTCGAAAACGATATTCAGCGTCGTTTCTTACAAAGCCTGGGTTGTCAGTTGATGCAAGGTTATTTATTTGGCAGGCCAGCCCCCGCCTCGTATTGGGAAAACCTATTGTCGTCTCACTTAAGCTCCGTCACTATTCCAGCCTTGCAACTTCAAAGCTGATCACTGCTGGAAAGGTATAACGAGATGTCGCGCAGTTTCTGTCTGGTTATCCCAAGCTCAGGTTCTATAGCAAAATGACTGAAACAGCGTTGAAATAGCAAGAGCCTGAGAGGACCTGCTGCTGCTCCGACTTGCCCCAATGGAGGATTCAGGGCAAAATCGGGCACTTATTCCTATAACTGTGGCGCGCACCACAGCAGCAACAGAGAGTCCGTATGACATCCACTGTATCCCGTCCATGGCAAAAACTTCTGCAATTAGGTTTAGTGCCACAAATTATTATTGGTATTTTGTTAGGTGTGCTGGTGGCGGTCGTTTCGCCTGAACTGGCAAAAAATTTATCCTTGTTAGGTGCCTTATTTGTCAAAGCTTTAAAAGCTATAGCGCCTTTATTGGTGTTTGTGTTGGTCGCTTCAGCTATTGCCAATAAACAAGCCTCTGAAAGTGGTGGTATTAAGCCAGTGCTGGTGCTGTATTTATTCGGTACTTTTTTAGCCGCAGTGGTCGCTGTACTGCTGAGCTTTATGTTTCCAACGACCTTAGTGTTGACTGCTGTACCAGAAGCTATAGCTGCGCCTGAAGGTATCAGTGAAGTATTAAAAGCTTTATTGTTGCAAGTGGTGGATAACCCTATCAATGCCCTGATTACCGGCAACTATATCGGCGTTTTGGCTTGGGCCGTAGGTTTAGGTCTGGCCTTACAGCATGCCAGTAAAAGCACCAAGCTGGTGTTCTTTGATTTGTCGCACGGTGTCTCCTCATTAGTGCGTTTTATTATCCGCCTGGCACCTTTTGGTATTTTGGGTTTAGTGGCCGATACCATAGCCACCACAGGTTTTTCTGCTCTTGCCAGTTATGGTCAGCTGATTGCTGTGCTGTTAGGCGCAATGGCCATTATCGCTTTTGTGGTGAACCCTTTGTTAGTGTTCTTGAAAACAGGCTCTAATCCTTATCCGTTGGTATTTACCTGTTTGCGTGAAAGTGGCGTGACCGCCTTTTTTACCCGCAGCTCTGCCGCTAATATTCCGGTCAATTTACAGCTTTGTGAAAAGCTGAAACTCAACGAAGAAATCTACGGTGTATCTATTCCGTTGGGCGCGACCATTAATATGGCCGGTGCTGCTATCACTATTACGGTACTGACGTTAGCCACCGTAAATACGCTGGGCATAGAAGTGGATTTTGCCAGTGCTATTTTACTCAGTTTACTGGCTGCGGTTTCAGCCTGTGGTGCATCAGGCGTGGCTGGTGGTTCGTTATTACTAATCCCTCTGGCCTGTAGCTTATTTGGTATTCCCAACGAAGTAGCCATGCAGGTGGTGGCGACTGGTTTTATTATTGGTGTGATTCAGGACAGCGCTGAAACGGCTTTGAATAGCTCGACTGACGTGGTCTTTACTGCGGCAGTCTGCCAAAGCCAAAAAGCCTAATCGTCAAATTCGTCATTTCATCCTATCAGAGGATCAAAGCTTAAGCTCTGATCCTCTATTCTTTTTAGTTATAAGAGATCGATATCCATTATTGTAAAAAAGACGTTTAGACGTCTAATATGCAGGCTCAGATGAAAAAGCTTTGATTGAGGTATCCACTCTAACCAAATCAGAGCATAGTTGTATCAAAAAGCTGTCCATACAGCAGGAGCCCCAAGTGCAGTATTTGCCTATTTTTGCCCAATTGAAAAATCGCCCTGTATTGTTGGTGGGTGCAGGTCATGTGGCATTACGTAAGGCCGGTACTTTACTCAAAGCGGGCGCCCGTCTGACGGTAGTGGCGACTTACTTTGCCGATGAATTCATCGAATGGCAGCAACAAGGCAAAGCCACTTTAATTGAAAGCCGTTTTGAAGCTCATCATATCGACGGCCATGTATTGGTAGTCGCAGCTACTGATGACGATGCGGTTAACCAGTCGGTATTTGAAGCTGCTGATGCGCGCAATATTCTGGTCAATACTGTGGATGATCAGCCCAACTGCAGTTTTATTTTCCCTGCCATTATCGACCGTAGTCCTATTCTGATTGCCATTTCCAGCGCTGGAACTGCACCTGTGTTAGCTCGGCGTTTACGCGAAAAACTCGAAGCTATTTTGCCTGCTCATTTAGGCCCGCTGGCGCAGTTAGTGGGTGCCTTTCGCGATAAAGTAAAACAAAAGATTTCAGGTTTTGCCGGGCGTCGCCAGTTTTGGGAGCGGGTATTTGACTCCTCCATAGTGCGCGAAGTGCAGGCCAACCGGTTGGATCTTGCTCAGCAGCACTTAGAAGACTTGTTAGAGCAAGAAATTCCGACTCAGGGTGAAGTGTATTTAGTGGGCTCAGGCCCAGGCGATCCGGAGCTTCTGACCTTAAAAGCACTGCAACTGATGCAACAAGCGGACGTGGTGGTGTACGACTATTTAGTCTCAGAGCCTATTATGCAGCTGGTGCGCCGTGACGCTGAACTCATCTGTGTAGGTAAAAAAGCCGGCGCACATTCGGTCGCTCAGGAAGAAACAAATAACCTATTGGTTTCTTTAGCTTTATCAGGTAAAAAAGTCTGCAGACTAAAAGGCGGTGACCCTTTTATTTTTGGCCGTGGTGCCGAAGAGATTGAAGTCTTGTTACCTCATGGCATTCCATTTCAGGTGGTGCCAGGTATCACAGCCGCAGCTGGCTGCGCCGCTTATGCAGGTATTGCTTTAACGCACAGGGATTATGCCCAGGCTGTGCAGTTTGTCACTGGCCATTGCCGTAAAGACGGTGTGGAACCGGACTGGCACAGCTTAAGCCGGCCCAATCAGACGCTGGTGATTTATATGGGCCTGATGAAAGTGGAGCATATTCAGCAGCAGTTACTCAGCGCAGGCCGTGCAGCAACTATTCCTGTGGCTGTGATTGAAAATGGCACCAGAGCCGATCAGCGGGTATTTACCGGACAGCTCGACCAACTGGCCAGTCTGGTGGCGGAGCATCAGGTGCAGTCACCGGCTTTGTTGGTGATAGGTGAAGTGGTGGCCTTACAGCAAAAATTACACTGGTTTGGTGATCGGCCTGACCAGCAGGCTCAACAGAGCTTAACGAACAGAATTTAATTACTTTTATTTACGGACTCTTTTTTTACAGACTTAACGGGAGCAGACCCTATGGGCCAGCCAGTCAAACCTCTGACACATTTACAACAACTGGAAGCTGAAAGCATCCAGATTTTCCGCGAAGTCGCGGCCGAATTTGATAATCCGGTGATGTTGTATTCCATAGGTAAAGATTCCTCTGTGCTGCTGCATTTAGCGCGCAAAGCTTTTTATCCTGGCAAAATCCCTTTCCCACTGTTGCATGTCGACACCCGCTGGAAATTCCGCGAGATGATCGAGTTCCGTGACAAAGTGGCAAAACAATACGGCTTCGATTTGCTGGTGCATATCAATCCGGAAGGGGTGGCCATGGATATGAATCCTTTTACCTACGGCAGCTCCAAACACACAGACGTGATGAAAACCCAGGGCTTAAAACAGGCGCTGGACAAATATGGTTTTGATGCCGCTTTTGGTGGTGCGCGCCGAGATGAAGAAAAATCCAGGGCGAAAGAGCGGGTTTATTCCTTCCGCGACCAACACCACAGATGGGATCCAAAAAATCAGCGGCCTGAGCTGTGGCATACCTACAATGGTCAGGTGAATAAAGGCGAAAGTATCCGTGTATTCCCACTGTCGAACTGGACTGAGCTGGATATCTGGCAATACATCTATCAGGAAAAAATCGACATAGTGCCGCTGTATTTTGCTGCTGTGCGCCCTGTAGTGGAACGTAACGGCACGCTGATTATGGTGGATGACGAGCGTATGCCGTTGAATCCTGGTGAAGTACCACAGCAAAAACTGGTGCGTTTCCGTACTTTAGGTTGTTACCCGCTGACTGGTGCTATCGAGTCTTCTGCGGACAGCCTGACCGGTATTATTGAAGAGATGCTGTTGTCGACCTCCAGTGAGCGACAAGGCCGGGTGATTGACCACGATTCCAGTGGTTCTATGGAAAAGAAAAAACGTGAGGGGTATTTCTGATGTCAGTCGCCAATGAATTAGCCCAGGTCGGCATTGAACAGTATTTAGAGCAGCAACAGCACAAATCGCTGCTGAAGTTTTTAACTTGCGGTTCGGTCGACGATGGTAAAAGCACACTGATCGGCCGTTTATTGCATGACAGCCAGCAGATTTATGAAGACCAACTGGCTGCTTTGCATAAAGACAGCAAAACCCACGGCACCACAGGGGAAACCATAGATTTAGCTTTGCTGGTCGACGGTTTACAGGCGGAGCGCGAGCAGGGTATTACCATAGACGTAGCCTACCGCTATTTCTCCACCGACAAACGTAAGTTTATTATTGCCGACACCCCGGGCCATGAGCAGTACACCCGTAATATGGCCACAGGCGCCTCGAACTGCGATCTGGCTATTATTCTGGTCGACGCCCGTTATGGCGTACAAACCCAGACTCGTCGTCACAGCTTTATCTGTTCTTTATTGGGCATTAAGCAGTTTGTGGTCGCCATCAATAAAATGGATTTATTGGGTTTTGATCAGCAGCGTTTTGAGCAAATTAAACAGGATTACCTGCAATTTGCTGCGCAGCTGAACGTACCTTCAATTACCTTTGTGCCACTGTCCGCTTTGAACGGCGACAACGTGGTGCACAGCTCCAGCCAAACGCCCTGGTACCAGGACGGTCCTTTACTGAGCTTATTAGAAAAAGCACCTGTCACAGGTTTTAACTGGCAAGCCGAAGCCCGTTTGCCGGTGCAGTATGTCAGCCGTCCTAATCTGGATTTCCGTGGTTTTGCCGGTACTATCGCCAGCGGCAGATTTACAGTGGGGGACGCCATAGTGGCTTTGCCTTCAGGCAAAGGCTCCACTATTAAGTCTATTGTGACTTTTGATGGCGAATGGCAGGAAGCAGTTGCAGGTCAGGCAGTTACGCTGACGCTGAACGACGAAATCGATATCAGTCGGGGTGATGTGATAGTACCAGCCACGCATCATGCTGCAGTATCGAACCGTATTCTGGCCAAAGTGGTCTGGATGCACGAAGAACCGCTGCTGATTGGCAAAAGCTATAACATCAAACTGGCGACTAAAAAGGTCAGCGGTAAAGTGACAGCTATTGCTCACAGCATAGATGTGAATACGCTGGCTGAACATCAGGCCGACAAGCTGGAACTGAACAGCATAGCGCTGGTGGAGCTGGAGCTGACCGAAGCTGTGGTGTTTGACCCTTATGCGCAAAACCGCGATACAGGTGGTTTTATCTTTATTGACCGCATCAGCAATATCACAGTGGGTGCTGGTATGGTCGACAGCGCTTTGGCCAGCGTCAGCAGTAAAGCTGAATTCTCAGAATTTGAGCTGGAACTCAATGCCTTAGTGCGTAAACATTTCCCACACTGGCAGGCACTGGATTTAAGCCAGTTGAACAAAGGCTGAGCATGAGTCTGGAACAGTACGGCGTATTCGCTATTTTGGCAGGGCTGATTGCCCTGCTAACCCTTACGCGGCTGTCGGCTGCCTGGGTATTCGGAGCAGTGGCCGTACTGACTTATCTAACGGATTTGCTGAACGTCCAACAGTTTGCCGCCAGCTTTACCGATTCCTCGTTATTAACCCTGGTGTTGTTATTGCTGGTGTCCATCGCGCTGGAGAAAACCCGGCTGATCAGCTGGGTAGGGCAGCAACTGAATAATGGCGGCTTACGCACCGTGTTAACCCGGCTTTGGTTGTCCACTTCGCTGTTATCGTCTTTTACTGCCAATACCGCTGTAGTGGCCAGTTTAATAGGTGCTATTAAACGCAGTCAGAAGTTTGCCCCTAGTAAGCTGATGTTGCCTATGGCGTTTGCTGCCACTTTTGGCGGTACACTCACCTTAATTGGGACCTCCACCAACTTAGTGGTCAATAGCTTCCTGGATAAAGCGGGCTTGCCCTTACTGCAGTTTTTTACCACCACGGCTGTTGGTGCTGGTGTAGTGGTTGCCGGTATGCTGATGATGTGGCTGATTGCCAATCGGCTGCCAGTGACGGAAAAAACAGTGGATGAAGCCGACTTGCCCTATTTTCTGGAAGCCCGTATCAGTGCTGACTCAGTGTTGATTGGCAAAACTATAGGGGAAGCAGGCCTGCGGCATTTACGTAAATTGTTTTTAGCTGAAATAGTGCGGGGTGAGCAGAATATAGCGCCTGTTTGTCCGGAAGATCGTTTGCAACAAGGTGATGTCTTACTTTTTGCCGGTGATATGGAATCCGTGGCTTTATTGCAGGAAATTCAGGGCCTGACCTTGTATGGTCATCACAGTATGAATGGTCAGGCGCTGGTGGAAGCTATTATCAGTCATTCGTCCAGCCTGAATGGCGTGTCACTAAAGGACGCCAAATTCCGCGAAGAGTTTGATGCGGTAGTAGTGGCTGTTAAGCGTGGCCAGGAACGCTTACAGGGCGGTTTAGGTTCTATCGTTTTGCAAACCGGCGATACTTTATTGCTGGTGCCGGGCAAGAGTTTTCATCAAAACAGTAAACTCACTAAAGAGTTTTTGCTGGTCAATGGCGTAGATTCAGCCACCCGTTTATCCTTGCGCCGCAGCTGGGGTGTGTTGTCGGCTTTTGTCGCTGTCATTGGTTTGTCTATGACAGGCGAGCTGCCGCTATTAAAGGGCTTGGTGTTATTGCTGATAGGTTTAATGGCGACAGGTATTGTCAGCCTGCAGGAAGTCAGGCGGCGTTTTCCACTGGATATAGTGCTGATTGTTGGTGGTGCTTTGGTGTTGTCGCAGGCGATGGAAAATACCGGCGTATCCGAACTGTTGGGGCAAGGCTTATTGCAGGTCTTTACCGGCTATCACTTGTTTTGGGCTTTAGCCGCTTTGTATTTTTTCACCCTGATTTTAACCGAACTGATGTCCAATAATGCGGCTGCCGCTTTGGCTTGTCCGCTGGCGATCAGTTTGGCGAAAGCTTTTGGCATAGACCCTATGCCTTTTATTATGGCGGTGTTGTTTGGTGCCAGCGCCAGCTTTATCTCGCCCTGGGGTTATCAAACCAACTTGCTGGTGTACACAGTAGGCAACTACAAGCTCAGTCAATATGTCAAAGTGGGATTGCCTATGGCTTTGGCTTATTCGATAGCCGTATTAGCCTTAATTCCATTGTTTTTCCCTTTTCAGTCGCTGTAAGGAATGTTTATGAGTCAGGTCGTTTGGCAAAACTATCAAATCAGCCGCGCCGATCGTGAGCAACAAAACGGTCATCAGGGCGTTGTATTGTGGTTTACTGGTTTAAGCGGCGCAGGAAAATCGACAGTGGCCAACGCATTAGAGCAGGAACTGGTAAAACGTAAAGTACATAGCTATTTGCTGGATGGCGATAATGTGCGCCATGGCCTCTGTGCTGATTTAGGCTTCAGTGAAGCTGATCGTACTGAAAATATCCGTCGTGTAGGTGCAGTGGCAGGTTTAATGCTTGATGCGGGTCTGGTGGTTTTGAGCGCCTTTATTTCGCCTTACCGGGCACAACGCCAGGCGATAAAAAATAGCCTGCCGGAAGGCAAGTTTTTAGAGATTTATATCGCGACTTCTTTAGATGTGTGCGAGCAGCGTGACGTCAAAGGTTTATATCAAAAAGCCAGACGGGGTGAAATCAGTCATTTCACTGGTATTTCTGACCCTTATGAAGCACCGGAGCAACCGGATTTAACCATAGATACGGCGCAACAAAGTCTGGAACAAAGTGTCGAACAACTGATTGCCTTACTGACGGAAAAAGGAGTGCTGAGCTGATGTTGCCACTGACACAGGATTTACTTGAACAAGTAAAAGCCATTGCCATTGCTGCTGGCGAGGCGATATTGGCTGTGTATCAGCGCGATTTTAGCGTTGAGCAAAAAGACGATGATTCGCCTTTAACTGAGGCCGATCTGGCCGCCCATCAGCTGATTTTGGCAGAACTGACCAAGCTGACTCCACAGGTGCCTGTGTTATCCGAAGAGGCGGCAGATATTCCCTGGTCAGAACGCCAACGCTGGACCCAATACTGGCTGGTGGACCCTTTAGATGGCACCAAAGAGTTTATTAAACGCAACGGTGAATTCACTGTGAACATCGCCCTTATTCAACAAGGTGAGCCTGTGTTGGGGGTTATTCACGCGCCAGTGCTGGATAAAACCTATGCCGCAGCTGAAGGTTTAGGTGTCACCCGGCAGCAACATGATTTAATCGAAACGATCCGAGTCGCTGTCACGCCCGCAGCGGGCGAAGTAGTCAAAGTTGTAGGCAGTCGCAGCCACTACAGCGCTGATGTTGAAGACTATTTAAGTCGCTTCCCCAAACACGAACTGATAGCCGTTGGCAGCTCGCTGAAGTTTTGCTTAGTGGCCGAAGGCAGTGCGCATTTATACCCACGTTTTGGTCCTACTATGTTGTGGGATACAGGCGCAGGTCATGTGATTGCCAAAGTGGCCGGGGCTCATATTGAATATCAGGGCATAGAAAATCCGGCTTATCACAGAGAGCAGCTGAAAAACCCGAATTTCCTAGTCAGTGCCTTATAGTTCAGAGAGTTAAGCTAAATACTACAAAATAACACTGTTCTGTCTCACCAAAGCAGCCGATAATGTGTGTGCCAGTCATCTGAATCGCGGTGTCAATAGACGGGCGGGTACAAGACCCGCCCCTACAGCTGGATCTGCAGGTTACTTGGGTATATAGGCTTCTGAGGTGGGTATGAATCTGTTAAGTCGGTTGCATAAGGCGCCGATCCGGGTGTTGCGATTACAACGGCGTAAAAGTATGTCGCGTATTCGCTTTAGCATGATCCGGCTTCGCATGGCTTTGTCGCAGGAAACCGATGAAACCAGACGCATGCTGGTGATTTATCAGCGTTCGTTACAAGGCAAAGCGACACAAGCGGAACTCAGGTTTGCTAATCATCAACTGGTGGATGTATTAAGAGCAACTGGCTTAGGCATCTTTGCTGTGCTGCCATTTGCCCCCATTACTATTCCTATTCTGATTAAACTGGGCCGTAAGCTAGGCATTGAAGTGTTGCCAAGCTCTTTTCAGCCTAAAGCGGAGAAAACGAAAAAACTACCGGATTACGAGTCTTAGCCGTAGCAATCAACTCTTTGAACTTCTGAACTTTTTCAGTAACTGGTCCTGTTCAAACCACACCACAATAATCAGTGATAGTGCAAAAGGGATCAGCAGATAAAACAAGCGGAATACCAATAAAGCAGCAATCACATCGGCCGGATTGACATCGGGTAAAGCCAGCAAAAACATCACTTCCAGCACACCTAAGCCGCCAGGCGCATGCGACAACAAGGCCGCAGAGAAAGATGCGAGGAAGATACCTAACACCATAAAATACCCCGGGTTACTTTGCTCTGGCAGGGCGTAATAAATAATGGCGGCGGCAGCTAATAACTCCAGTGGCGCTACCACTAACTGGCGGCAAATCAGCGAGAAGCGAGGGTATTCAAGCTTTAGTTTCCATAAATCAATGCAACGTCTTTTCATAAAGCTGCCCCACAAATACAGAGCAACTAAAGACAACATCCCGACACCAAGCAATACTGCCACCCATTCTGGCAAAGCGCTGTGGAAGTGAGCTGGCAAACTGGGTTCAACCAGTAAAACAACACCACCAAGCAAGATAGTGCCCAGGGCGAAAGTGAAAGAACAAAACGCTACCAGAATACCGACTTCGCCTGCCGTTAAGCCCTGAGAACGGTAAGCCCGGTAACGCACTACGGCACCGGAAAATACCGACGCACCCAGATTATGACCTATGGCGTAAGCAGTGAAGGAGGCAACAGAAATGAAGGTCCAGGATACTTTCTTGTGCAGGTGAGATAAAGCCAGCCGGTCGTAACCCGCCAAGGCGACATAAGCAAAGACAGTCGCCAACGCAGCCATCAGCCAGCCATGCAGAGAAATGGCTTCCAGGCTGAGCACTACATCGTCATAGGAAATGTCTTTGAGCTGCTCAAGCAACACATAGACTGAAAATGCTACAGCGGCCAAACCTAACAGCGGCCAGAAGTAGTCTTTTTTTATCATCATTTCTATCCTTGTCTGATCGCTTGTTTTCGCGTTGCGGCGAAAGAGGCAACACAACCATGACGTTTCTTGCAAGAGCTGGCCGTTAACAAAGCTGCAGCTGCTGATTCTAAAGGTATATCTCAACATTCACAGCATGCTTTGGCAAGCTGAGCCGTGTTTTTCCGTGATTACTTGCTTAAAACTACAGCGAAACCGGCACTGTGTGCTGGCGAGGCCGGTATCGCGTATCTGAGATTAACTGCCTTTAATTGTCATCACTGCCACTATGGCAATCAGGACAGGGGAGACTATAGCCGCCAATAACCAGTACACTTTTTGCACTGCCCCTGGTACTTCGCCTGCCAGTATAGTCTTAATTTGTGGCCAAACACGCCAGCCGACAAAAGTAGCAGCAAACATACCACCTAATGGCATCAGCACATTGGATGCCATAAAGTCCATTGCATCAAAAGGAGTTTTTCCGAAAATTGTAAAGCTTTCCATGCCGCCACCAAAAGACAGAGCCGCAGGAATACCCAGCACTATATAGTTCACAATGGCCACCAGAATAGTGGCAATTTTGCGATCCATGCCATATTCATCAATCAGGAATGCCACAACAGGTTCCAGAATTGAAATAGAAGAGGTTACAGCAGCAAACAACAGTAAACAGAAGAAAATGAGCGCTAACACCTGACCACCCGCCATTTGGGCAAAAAGTGCCGGCATAGTAATAAAGGTTAAACCAGGACCTGCAGCAGGGTCGACGTCAAAGGCAAAGACGGCAGGTAAAATCATTAAACCGGCTAAGACTGAAGCCATAGTTGCTAAACCCGCAATCCACAAACCTGCGTTCACTACTTTAGTTTCAGGACTTAAATAGGAGCCATAAGCCACCATTAAACCCGCTCCTACCGACAGCGAAAACACAGCTAAACCCAGGGCATCCAGCACCATTTTGATACTGAGTTTGCTCCAGTCCGGGGTAATAAAATACATCACGCCTTCGATAGCGCCAGGTAAAGTCAAACTGCGCCACACCATCACCAGCATCAGTGCAAACAAAGCAGGCATCAGAATTTTACAAATACGTTCAATACCAGCCTGTACACCTGCAATCACGATCACTGCGGTGATAATCATAAATAAAGCAGTATAAATAAGTGAGGAGGTTGGGTTGGCAATAAAGTGAGTAAAAGTATCACTTAATACTTTGGCATCAGTGGTCAGTACTGTGCCTTGTATGGTTTGCACAATATAAGCGATGGTCCAGCCTCCGACTACACAGTAGAAGCCCAGAATTAAAAACACTCCGAGTACAGAGAGCCATCCGGCCACATGCCAGTAACCTTTACCTAAAGCCCGATACGCAGAAGTAGCAGATTTTTTAGCGGTGCGGCCTATCATCATCTCCGCCAGTAACATCACAACGCCGACAGAAAACACACAAGCCAGATACACTAATAAAAATACGCCGCCGCCGTTGGCTCCTGCAACATAAGGGAATTTCCAGATAGCGCCAAGGCCGACTGCCGAGCCCGCTGCCGCTAATATAAAGCCGATACGCGAACCCCAGCTGCCGCGTGTTGTAGAGTTAGTCATGCTTATCTCTTATTTAGTTATAGTTTTTGCTTTTTATCTCTGCAGACCTATAGATACAGACAGCTCTAGTCCGGAAGTCACAGAAGTTACACCTTGGTGTGCAGCAAGATAGAGGAAATCTGTGTCAAAAAGCAACCAAAAATCCGTCGCTGTCATTAATCTATCGTTAAACTCAAGTAAAACATTGAACGAAAATGACGGATAGACCGTTCTATAGTAAGTAAGAGCAGTTTGACCGGGAGTCACTAATGCGTTTTAAACTATTACTCTGGATTTTTATCATGGCCTGTAGTTTAACTTTTGGCCTCGCCAAAGCCTCTGCCCGCACCAATAGCGTTGAGTTTCCTGCGGGTTTACCTTGGTTAAATGTGACAGAACCACTCACTATGCAGCAATTAAAAGGCAAAGTGGTGTTACTGGATTTCTGGACTTACGGCTGCGTCAACTGTATTCATGTCATTCCCGACCTGCATAAGTTGGAACAGAAATATGGCAATCAACTGGCGGTGATTTCTGTACATTCTCCTAAGTTCGACAACGAAAAGCAGCTAAGCACTTTAACCTCCATAGTGCGCCGTTATGGTATGCAACATGCCGTAGTCAATGATGTTGATTTTCAGCTATGGCGTGCTTATGCGGTGCGGGCCTGGCCTACTTTTGTGCTGATAGGGCCTGATGGTAAATACGTGGGTCAAACCTCAGGCGAGGGTCGTTATGACGTGTTGGATCAGGCGATAGAGCAGTTGCTAGCTGAGTTTAAAGGTGAGCCTAACCTCAAACCATTACCTATCAGGTTGTTAGATCCGCTTAACACTGTGTTAGCCGCGCCTGGTAGTTTGGCAGTGGATGAACGTTATATAGCGATCAGCGATACGCTGCATAACCAAATTGTGTTGCTGGATCATCAGGGCAAACTGGTGAAACGTTTAGGCTCCGGCATAGCTGAGCTCAAAGATGGCCACAGCGACAGCAGTGCTTTTTCATCGCCTCAGGGTTTAGTGCTGACCGAAAACGCTTTGTATGTGGCTGATACTGGCAACCACGCTATTCGCCGTATCGATTTAACCAGTTTTCTGGTGACGACTATTGCAGGTAATGGCGAACTGGCACAGGGCCGTTTAGTACCAGGTTCAACACCAACTGAAGTATCACTGCGTTCCCCCTGGGATTTAGCTTTGGATAAAACCACTTTATATATCGCTATGGCAGGCAGCCATCAAATCTGGACCCTGGATTTGCAAAACTCACAACTAAAAGCTTTCGCCGGTACTGGACAAGAAGCCTTGCTGGATGGCAAACGCCTTGATGCAGCTTTTAACCAGCCCAGTGGTTTAGCTTTACGAGCTGATAAATTATGGGTAGCCGATGCCGAAGCCAGCGCCATACGACAAATTGATTTAAGTTCTGGGAAAGTCGAGACTCTGGTCGGGCAGGGGTTGTTCGAGTTTGGTTTAAAAGATGGTGGTTTTAAAAGGGCCTTGCTGCAACACAATAAAGACGTAGTGGTGCTGGATAAACATACTCTGGCTGTCGCCGATACCTATAACCATAAAATCAGATTGCTGGATTTAGACGAGCGGCAAGTCATGACCTTAAGTATAGGCACTGAACTGAACGAGCCTGGTGGTTTGGCTGTGTTTAACGGTGAACTTTATATAGCGGACACGAATAACAACAGAATAGTACGCTGGCACCTGAAGGAGCAAAAGTTAACTGAAGTACAAGTACCTGTAGCGCCAAAACTGGAGTCTGCCCCCTGATCTGGTTACACTGGAAATAGGAAATCCAGGAAATTCAATATGCGTTTAGATAAGTTTATTTGTGATTGCACCGGTCTGACCCGTAGTCAGGCCGGCAAGGTGATAAGGCAAAAACTGGTGACAGTCAATGGCGAACTGGCCAAACAGCCAGCCTTGCAACTGAAAACTACTGACAAAGTCTCTTTGGATGGCGAAGAGTTAGAGCTGATTGGGCTGCGTTACATCATGATGCACAAGCCTGCAGGTTATATTTGCTCAACCGACGATCCAGACCACGATACTGTATTTACTTTAATGGATGAACCTTTAATGGAGCGTTTACATACAGTAGGCCGCCTGGATTTGGATACCACAGGTATGGTGCTGATCACAGACGATGGTCAGTGGTCACATAAAATCAGTTCGCCTAAACATCATTGTGCCAAAACCTATCGTGTCTGGCTGGCCGATCCTGTGCCTGAATCTGCGATAGCACAGTTTGCAGAAGGTATTATGCTGCGTGGTGAAAAAGACTTAACCAGGCCAGCAGAGTTGGTGATTGTCGAGCCACATCAGGCGTTGTTGACCATTAGCGAAGGTCGTTACCATCAGGTCAAACGCATGTTTGCTGCTATCGGCAATAAAGTAGAGAAGCTGCACCGCGAACAAATCGGCGCTCTGCCACTGGACCCGGATTTAGCCGAAGGCGAGTACCGTTATTTAACAGAGGAGGAAGTGGCTTTGTTTCGTTAATCTCCAATTCAGCCGCGTAGCCTATACTTCCAGGTAACACGGCAGCAAAAGCAAATAACGGCATAGTCTGTTACAACTTTTTACCTGATGTATGAACACTTCGCCTTGGTCTGTCACGTGCTGTCCGTTAAACTACGCAGGTCTAATTTCACTTCGTGTTATGGAGTTTGTATGTCAAAAATGAAAATCGCTGTTGCTGCTTTAGCTATTGGTGCTTTGCTGTTGTCAGGCTGTTCGGCCACTCATACGGCGATCAGCAAAAGGAATTTGCAAGTTCAGACCAAGATGAGTGACACCATCTTTTTAGACCCTGTTGCAGATGACAAACGTACTGTGTTTATCCAGGTGCGTAATACTTCGGATCAACAAGGTTTATCTATTGAACCTCAGATCATCGAAGCAGTTCAGGCTAAAGGTTACCGCGTAGTGCGCGACCCTGAGCAAGCTAACTTCTTATTACAGGCCAACGTATTACAGGCTGGTGAGACCGATTTACGTGCTCAAAACGAAGCTTTTGGTAGTGGCTTTGGCGGTGCGTTAATAGGTGGTGCTATTGGTAACCAGTTTGGTAGTGGTGGTGGTCGTGCCGCAGCAACAGTGGGCGGCGCTTTAATAGGTTTAGCTGCTGATGCGCTGGTAAAAGATGTGCATTACAGCATCATCACTGACCTGCAAATCTCTGAGCGCGCGAAAAAAGGCGTGGTGGTACTGGAAGAAAATAAAGCCAGCTTAAAACAAGGTAACAGTGGCTATAAAAATGTCAGTTCCACTGAAGAAACAGAATGGAAACGTTACCAGACCCGTATTTTATCCACAGCCAATCAGGTCAATATGGAATACGCCGAAGCTGAGCCTGAGCTGGTTAAAGGTCTGATGCGCTCAATCTCTGGCATCCTTTAACCCGTCGTCCTTGCAGTTGCAGCGGCGTTGACTGGGGCTCTCGAAGCCTTGTCGCCTTGCTGCAATGTTCTCACTACTTTGATTTCCCAGTGGCCACTGTTTTGTAGTCCCCGGTGGCCATTTTTTTATGCTCTGTTATCCTGCCTTGCTCGTTTTTGAAAGTTTTTCGCTGATCCTCCTGTCTCTATTCACAGTATCTAATCAGTGATTAAAAAAGGATGGTCCATGAACAAAATTACTTTGTCGCTATTACTGGCGTTGAGCCCGGCTTTGTCTGCCGCTGAACAGGCCACACCGAATCAATTTATCGATGTGTTTGCCAAAATTTTTGGTGAACATAAAGGCGAGCGTAAAGGCCATGCCAAAGGATTTTGTGCTGTTGGTAGTTTTCAGGCTTTACCTGATGCAAAAAACTTCAGTTCAGTGGCCTGGTTATCAGGTGAAACTGTGCCTGTGACTGCGCGTTTCTCTATGGCGGGTGGTAATCCTAAAGCGCCGGAAAATGCCCGTTCTCCCCGGGGTTTAGGTTTACAGCTAAAAACAGCCAATGGCCAAATCCAGCATTTTGCTATGTTAACCACACCGGTTTTTGGTGCTAAAGATCCGGAAAACTTTTTAGGCCTGTTGCAAACTCAAATTCCTGACCCGGCCACAGGCAAGCCTGACATGGCTAAAATTCAGGCCTTCCGTGCGGCTCATCCTGACACTCAACCTCAGGCTGAGTATTTAGCGAAAAACTCTCCACCCTGGAGCTACGCCACTACGCCATATTTTGGTATTCACACCTTTTTTATCAAAGACAACAGTGGTGTGGAGCAAAAAGTTCGTTGGCAATTTGTACCTAAAGATGGCGTGAAGGGTTTAACTGAAGCCGAAATCAAAGCACCGCCAACAGAGTTTTTGCAACAGCGTCTGGCGGAGCGTTTAGCCAAAGGCCCAACTCAGTGGACTATGCAGCTGGTGCTGGGTGAGGCAGGCGATACCGAAACCGATCCTTCGGTGTTATGGCCAAAAGAGCGTAAAACTCTGGATATAGGCTTATTGTCTATCACAGAGCAAGGTGGCGAAGCCTGTACCGGTGTTAATTTTGACCCCAACGTCTTGAGCAGCGGCCTGCGTGCAAGTAGCGACAGAGTGTTACAAATGCGTTCACCTGCCTATGCCATCTCTTTTGGCAAGCGTTTAACCAACCAGTAAGTCTATTCCGTACTCAATTGAATGCACCTTTGGGGTGCATTCGTATGCAGTCTGGCCCTGTGGCCGGAATTTGATTAAGCTGGGTCAAATTCAAAAAACAGGGATCTTCGAATGCTGAATAAATCATTGCTTACGCTGGCGTTAGCCTTAGCTTTAACGGGCTGTGGCAAAGCGCCGGAACAAACCACCAACACCACTTCCGTTGAAACTCCGGCCGCTGTGACCCAAACTGTTGCTCAAAGTGCGCAAGCCACAAATCCTTGGTGGCAGGATGCTGTGTTTTATCAAATCTGGCCGCGCAGTTTTTATGACACCAATGGCGATGGCACAGGTGATTTTAAAGGTATCGAAGCCAAGCTGCCGTACTTACAGGATTTAGGTATTAACGCCATTTGGCTCACGCCTATGTTCGAAGCTCCTTCTTATCATGGTTACGACTTCACCGAATTTTATCAGGTAGAACAAGATTACGGTTCTATGCAGGATTTTGAGCAGCTGGTGCAGGCAGCCAAAGCCAAAAATATTAATATTATCCTCGATTTAGTCATCAACCATATCTCTGACAAACATGAATGGTTCCAGCGTTCTGCCAAAGGCGAAGCCCCTTATAAAGATTATTTTGTCTGGCGCGACGAATTGCCGAGCGATGGCTGGGGACCGGCCTGGAGTACTGAAGTAAAACCTGAAGCGGTTTGGCATTATAACGAAGAGCGCAAGGCCTATTACTATGCTGCTTTTGGTGCCTCACAACCGGATCTGAACTTAAAACACCCTGATGTTATTGCTGAAATGAAGAAAATGGCCAAATTCTGGCTGGACAAAGGGGTCGCGGGTTTCCGTTTAGACGCTGTGCGTTATGTGCAGGAAGATGGCCCACAACAAAGGGCTGATACCCAGGGCACGATCGACTATTGGGTCGACTTTACCCAGTATGTCAAAAGTGTAAAGCCGGACGCTTATCTGGTGGCAGAAGCCTGGGTCGACTTGCCTATAGCGGCCAAGTACTGGGGCGATGGCAAAGGGCTGGATGCGGGTTTCGATTTTGAATTTGGTTACAAAGTGCTGGAGCTGTTAAATGTCGGCAAACAAAACGCCGAGTTTGGCACTATGCAGCAAAGCGCTTCATCCACAGACAATCTGCTGATGGCGAACCTGCAACAACGCAAAACCACCTCTGCGCCAATGGAGTTTTTCAGCCCTTTCCTGACTAACCATGATCAGCCGCGTTTAAGCTGGCAAATAGGTCAGGATTTTAATAAAGCTAAGCTGGCTGCGGCTTTGCTGTTTAGCTCACCGGGCACAACCTACATCTATTACGGCGAAGAAATTGCGCTAACCCAGGCGTCGGACAAAGAGCATTTACATCGTCGCTCGCCTATGTTCTGGGATAACAGTGCTCAGGCTGGCTTTAGTACGGCCGACAAAGTTTGGGTGCAACGGGATGATTTATTTCCACCTCAGGCCGAAAGCAGCTGGTGGGCTCCGTTTTTAGCGGCTCAGCAACAAGGGCCGAACAACGTCGCAGCACAGCAGGCAGATGCTAAGTCGGTCTGGTCTTTGTATAAATTCCTGATCCAGCAAAAGGCCGATCGTGCTGAGTTTGGTATAGCGGGTGATTACAACGCAGAGTTTTTAGCAGAAGGTAAGTTACTGAAAATAGTGCGATCCAAAGGCGATAAACAAAGCCTGATGCTGCTGAACTTGTCGGCTGAGACTCTGGCCGTACCCGCTGATTTAGTGCCTGCAGGCATGACAGTGACCTGGCAGGAAGATGAAGCCCCAGAGCTGAATGCCCATCAGCTGCAAATCTGGCAAAACTAACTAAAAATAAGATCGGAACACATAAGTTACGCCTAACTTATGTGTTCTGATCCCAATTTTAAGTCGATATAAAAACTACTGCCTTTGCCCTGGGTACTTTCAAACGACAAAGTGCCGCCGTGTTGTTCAATAATAGATTTACTGATACTTAAGCCTAAACCTGTGCCACCAAAATTGCGCACGTCTGAGGTGTCCGATTGGCTGAAAGGTCGGAATATTACCGCTTTAAATGCTTCATCTATACCTGGTCCCTGATCTGTGATCCTGATCCGAATCTGTTGGTCCTGCTGCTGTACCTGCAACTGAACTACAGAGTCAGCAAAAGAAAATTTAGCCGCATTAGATAATAAATTCGCCAGCACCTGCATCAGACGGTTGCTGTCTGCCCATACCCACAGATCCTCAGCGACGGGCGCTAAGGCGATGCTTACTTTATGTTGTTGGGCATAAGAGGCCATTTGGTCAACGGCATTATGCAGCAAGGGCGCCAGTTGTACTTTGCTAAACTGAAAATGCATCTGGCCTGCTTCAATTTTTTGCATGTCCAGAATGTCGTTAATCAGCCGGACCAGACGCTGACTATTTTGCTCTGCAAGTTCCAGCATGGCGCGTATTTTTGGCGTAGGTTCCCCCAAAGCATTACCTAAAATTAACCTCAAAGCGCCGTGAATAGAGGTTAAAGGTGTGCGTAGTTCGTGGCTGACGGTAGAAACAAAACGGTTTTTCAGCAGATCCAGCTGTTTACGGGCGCTGATATCTTCATACACTGCAATGCCAAAGGTCAGTTCACCATGTTCGTTGTAGCCGGGCCGACCCCAGGCCTGCATATGACGACGCACTCCGTCCCTTTCAATTTCTATATCGTCTGACTGACAAGTTTCCCCAGCCAGAGCCTTAGCTGCAGGCATCTGCGCAGCTGGGTAAATGTTATCTGTGCCTGCCACAAAAGCCAGAGGCTGTGCCGGTGCCGGCCCCAACAATTCTTCAGCAGCTTTATTGCTGTAATAGGGCTGTTGATCTTTCCCCGTCACCACCACGCCCATTGGCAAATCATCTATCCATTGCCGGAACTTATGCTGAGTGGTGGCCTGTAAGGATTCGGTGTACGTGATAAAAGTGCGGATCACGACAAAAAAGGCGATAAAGTTCACGATCAGATAAGTGGCCCAGGAGGCGGGATCGGCCATATAACGGGTCACGCTGACCGGAATATGCAGATAACCCAACATAAAACCCATAGCTGTGCCAATCAGACTGACTAAAGTGGCTGACGCCAATGCCATCGCGACTTTGGCGTTATAAAGCACATAGCCCACCACACAACTTAACACCAGCCACCAGATTCCGGGAGAGGCAAAACCAAAAGTCAAAGCACCGGGTAAACCTATCAGCCAGAATACCAGGACCAGCAATACCCCTTTGGGATGCAGAGGCATCTTATGGCAGGCAAAAGCTCCTATGACTAAAGCCAGGCCGACTACAGCATGAACGGTATAAACCGGTAGCCAACCGGTATTTAAAGAGCGGACAACAGACAGAGGCACACCAATCACTGCAATCAGGGCGAAGCTTCGCCACAACGAGTCAGTAAACTTGTGTCGGATTTCGCTGAGCTGACGTTGCAACTCGGTTGTGGAGGTACTTTGGGACTGACTCAAAAATCAGATACTCCGCATAGTTCATTAGCTCACTCTAAACCAGTGGCACAACAAGGTGCAATCTATCCGTGAACCCTAAACTGAAATAAGGCGGAAAGATTAAAAATAAATAACAGGACTCAGGTTGCAACTGGAGACGAATTCAGGCTACAACTAGAAAGTGCCTGTTTTTACAGCCGTAGTGTCGAACCAGAGCCACAGAGGGGTTTTCATGCATTATTTTTGTTTGAGTCTGTTGTTATGCTTTAGCACTGTCAGTCTGGCGACTGTGCACAAAGCGGATCAGTTTATTGTCGATGGTGTGCCGCATGAGGTGGATAGCAGCCCGCTGGAAAAACTCTATGCTGCTGATGAGCTGCGTCTGAAGTTGAAAAACCAGGCACAGTGTGGGTATCAGGGCGTATGGGAACTCAAAGGTCAGCACCTTTTTCTGAACACTTTAAAGCAAGCTGACTGTGAAACCGCAGCCGTCGGTATAGATCCGCAGTTGCTGTTTAGTGAAAAACAGTATCCGCTGAAAGCCCATTGGTTTAGCGGGGCTATCAAAGTGCCGCTGACCGACAAAGACTATAAACATTGCCTGACTGAGGAAGGCTCAGACGAAACCATAGGTTATGCCTATCTGGCTATGGTGTACGAGTTTATTGCTGGTGAGTTAGTCAAACAGTCCGAGCAGATTGTCACTGAAAACTGGCAAAGACCACGCAGTAACTGCGCTAATGTACCTACAGCCAGAGTTTGATTAAACAGACTCAAAAACCAAACATATCTGGTGTAGTGCCAACATCAGCTTCAAGATTTTGATCCGGCTTACCTGCAAGCCGTGCCGCATCGCGTCTTGCTCTGCGTTGTTCCAATAGTTTCAGAATACGTGAGCGTTCAGCCAAGGGTTTGTTGTGCCAGTTAAAACGTTCGTCACGCGAGCGCAAACAGCCGAGGCAATAACCTCTGCTGTTGTTTTCGCAAACCCCAATACAAGGATTGGGTAAGTCAAACAGCTCTAATTGATCCATTACACCAACACTGCAGCACACACTGGTTAAGATTCTGGCTTATTCTGCCTAAAATTGCAGCTTTTGTAATTTTTTTACAAAAATCCGCCAAAAGCAAAAATAGTTGTTGACTTAAGATGTGTAGACGGCTATTTCTATAGGCACAAATTTTCGGCACCTAACGTAAAAACACCGCCGAATAGACAAATATAAATTTAACCAATTAAGAGTTAACATTAAAAAATGCGTTTAGCTTCTATTCTGAACATTATTGTGGTCCTCGTAATCGTGGTGATTAGTCACTGCGGGGGCTCGCGTTTGGAATTTTAAGCAGCAAAAAATTCTCAACAAAACCCCCGCACCGAAAGGTCCGGGGGTTTTGTGTTTTAAGGTCCCCGGAAGTTTCGAAAAAGGTTTTGTTGTACTGACAAACAGACGATAGAAAAGGATGGGAAATACAATGAATGGCGCTGAACTGGTAATCAAGCTGCTGGAAATGCGGGGAGTCGAACATATCTTCGGCTATCCGGGCGGAGCTATTATGCCAATCTACGACGCGCTGTATCAGAGCAAAGTCAAACACTACCTGTGCCGTCATGAACAGGGTGGGGCTTTTTCTGCCATAGGTTATGCCCGTAGTTCTGGCAAAGTGGGCGTTTGTATGGCCACTTCTGGCCCTGGCGCGACGAACCTGATCACTTCCTTAGCCGACGCTTTATTAGACTCAGTGCCTTTAGTCGCCATCACAGGTCAGGTGTCCCAAGCCGTAATGGGCACAGACGCCTTTCAGGAAGTCGATGTCTTAGGTTTAAGCCTGGCTGTCACCAAACACAGCTTTATGGTGACAGACGTGACTGAACTGGAACACACCTTAAACGAAGCCTTTGAATTGGCGATGTCAGGCCGCCCAGGCCCTGTTCTGGTGGATATTCCTAAAGATATTCAACTGGCCGAAGTGCAGTTTAAACCCCGTTTAGTCGAAGATGCTGATACAGCACAACAGCAGTTTTTGCCAGCAGCGGCTTTAGAGCAGGCCCGCTTATTAATTCAAAGCGCCAAGCGCCCTATCGCCTACATAGGTGGTGGTGTGCATATGGCTGATGCAGTGGCGCAGCTGCAGGACTTTTTAGCCAAAAGCGCTATGCCTTCGGTCACCACCTTAAAAGCCATGGGTACAGTGCCGCCTTCCAATGCCTATTACCTGGGTATGTTAGGTATGCACGGCACTCAGGCTGCGAATTTGGCGGTGCAGCAATGCGATTTACTGATCTGTTTAGGCGCCCGTTTTGACGACCGTGTGACAGGCAAACTGGCCGCTTTTGCACCAGACGCCAAAGTTATTCATATCGATATAGACCCGGCCGAGCTGCACAAATTACGCCGTGCCGAATGCGCCATGCTGGGCGATTTACGCCAGCTGTTGCCTGCGATGTCAGTACCCACTCACTGTGAAGACTGGTTAAAACATTGTGTGAGCATGAAACAGCAACACGGCTGGCGTTATGACCATCCGGGTGAGCGTATCTTCGCGCCTTTAATGCTGAAACAGTTAAGCGAGCGGATGCCGGACAACGCCGTGGTGTGCTGTGACGTAGGCCAGCATCAAATGTGGGTAGCCCAGCATATGAGCTTCAGCCATCCGCGTAATCATTTAAGCAGTGGTGGTTTAGGCACTATGGGTTTTGGTTTACCAGCGGCCATAGGTGCGCAGTTGGCCAGGCCAAAAGATACGGTAGTGACAGTCAGCGGTGACGGCTCTTTTATGATGAATGTGCAGGAACTGGGCACTATCAAGAGGTTCCGTCTGCCGGTGAAGATTGTCATAGTCGACAACCAGCGGTTAGGCATGGTGAAACAATGGCAGGAGCTGTTTTTTAACGAGCGCTACAGCGAAACCGATTTATCCGACAACCCGGATTTTGTCTCTTTAGCTGCTGCTTTTGCCATTCCAGGCCACAGCATCAGCCGCAAAGACGAAGTATTACCAGCGCTGGAAGCCATGTTTACCTGGCCAGGCCCTTACTTATTACACGTTCGAATCGATGAAACAGACAACGTCTGGCCATTAGTACCGCCAGGAGCAGCCAATCAGGATATGTTAACGGAGAAAGCCCAATGAGCACTGCAAACATGAGCACAGCATGTATGAATCACGTTTTAACCATCCAGACTAAAAACCAACCTGTGGTGTTAGAGCGGTTATTGCAGGTCACCCGTTACCGTGGCTTTGAAGTGGCTGGTATGGAAATGAAACCAATGGCCGATTTCAGTGGCTTACTGGTGACTTTGTCTATCGTCAGCGACAAGCCAATCAGCCTGCTGACCAATCAGTTAAACAAGTTATACGATATCGAATTTCTGGCCTGTGTGGAGTCTGAACTTACACAAGCAGAAGCAGGCTCAATGCGGGCTTAAGCCGCTAAACTTAAGACAAATTAAAAATGGGGTCAGACCCCATTTAACTAAACATAATTAATCTACCCCGAATGAAGCCGCAGCCAGGCGAAAAAAACGCAACAACGCTGCGGTTCCAAGAACGCAGGGGAACAAACTAAATCGGAGCAACAAAACCATGCCAAAGTTAAGATCTGCAACTACCACCGAAGGCCGCAATATGGCGGGAGCCCGTGCTTTATGGCGTGCCACAGGGGTAAAAGATACCGACTTTGGTAAACCTATTATTGCCGTGGTGAACTCCTTTACCCAGTTTGTGCCTGGTCATGTGCATTTACGCGATTTAGGCAAACTGGTGGCTGAAGCGATAGAAGAAGCAGGTGGTATCGCCAAAGAATTTAATACCATCGCCATAGACGACGGCATTGCCATGGGCCACGGCGGTATGTTGTACAGCCTGCCGTCACGCGAAATCATTGCTGACTCGGTGGAATATATGGTCAACGGCCACTGCGCCGACGCCATGGTCTGTATTTCCAACTGCGACAAAATCACCCCAGGCATGTTAATGGCGGCACTTCGGTTAAATATTCCGGCAATTTTTGTCTCTGGTGGCCCAATGGAAGCAGGTAAAACCAAGCTATCGGACCAAATTATCAAGCTGGATTTAGTCGACGCTATGGTCTCCGCCGCCAACCCTAATGTCAGCGATGCAGACAGCGAAAAAATTGAGCGCAGCGCCTGCCCAACCTGTGGTTCCTGCTCTGGTATGTTTACTGCTAACTCAATGAACTGTTTGGTTGAAGCCTTGGGTTTAGGCCAGCCGGGCAATGGCTCTATGCTGGCCACCCACAGCGATCGTAAAGCGCTGTTTATCAGTGCGGGCCAGCGCATTATGGACCTGACCAACCGCTGGTATAAAGATAACGACGCCAGCGCATTGCCACGTAATATCGCTAATAAAACCGCTTTCGAAAACGCCATGATGCTGGATATCGCCATGGGCGGTTCCACCAACACAGTGCTGCATTTATTGGCCGCCGCTATTGAAGCCGAAGTCGATTTTGGCATGAGCGACATCGACCGTTTATCGCGCATAGTGCCGCATTTATCCAAAGTGGCGCCAAGCACGCAAAAATACCATATGGAAGACGTACACCGCGCCGGTGGTGTTATTGCCATTCTGGCTGAATTAAACCGCGCTGGCTTATTAAACCCAAATACTCCTCATGTGGCCGGGTCTTCACTGGGCGATGTGTTAGAACGCTTCGACATTATGACCACTCAGGATCAGGCGGTAAAAGACTTCTACCGCGCAGGCCCTGCTGGTATCCGCACTACTCAGGCCTTTTCGCAGGATTGTCGTTACCCAACGCTGGACGACGACCGCGTTGAAGGCTGTATCCGCAGCAAAGAAAACGCCTATTCACAAGACGGCGGTCTGGCTGTGCTGTACGGCAACTTAGCGCCGAACGGCTGTATTGTAAAAACCGCTGGTGTGGAAAAAGAAAACCTGGTGTTTAATGGCCGCGCCCGTATTTTTGAAAGCCAGGACAGTGCAGTAGACGCCATTCTGGCTGGCAAAATTGTCGCAGGCGACGTAGTGATTATCCGCTACGAAGGGCCAAAAGGCGGCCCAGGCATGCAGGAAATGTTGTATCCAACCAGCTACTTAAAGTCTATGGGTTTAGGCAAAGCCTGCGCCTTAATCACAGACGGCCGTTTCTCTGGCGGTACTTCAGGTTTATCCATAGGCCACGTATCGCCAGAAGCCGCCAGCGGCGGCGCTATTGCTTTGGTAGAAGAAGGCGACGCCATTGCCATTGATATTCCAAACCGCAGCATTGCTATTGGTGTCAGTGATGAAGTATTAGCAGAGCGCCGTGCCGCTATGGAAGCCAAAGGCAAATTAGCCTGGAAACCAGTGGACCGCGTGCGCTCCGTCAGCCCGGCGTTAAAAGCCTACGCTATGCTGGCAAGCAGTGCCGACAAAGGCGCAGTGCGTGATTTGAGTAAATTGGAAAGCCTATGAGTGCCGTGGTACAAGCAATAAAAGATCAAAGCAAAACTGCAGCCGACTGGCAGCGCCCAACACCAAACCCGGCGTTGATGCAGCAGTATTTACGCGAAATTTTATTGTCGCCTGTGTATCAGGCGGCGATAGAAACTCCGCTGCAGGCTATGCCAAAACTCAGCCAGCGTATTGGTCAGCATGTGCTGTTAAAACGTGAAGATATGCAGCCTGTGTATTCCTTTAAGCTGCGTGGTGCTTTTCATAAACTGCATAAAGTGCGTGAACAACAGCCCGGCGCGAGCGTAGTCTGTGCATCCGCTGGCAATCATGCCCAGGGTGTGGCTTTATCCGCCAGCAAACTGGGCCTGAACGCCACTATTGTAATGCCGATTACTACGCCAGAAATCAAAGTCGCAGCAGTCAAAGCCCTGGGCGGCAAAGTGCTGCTGCACGGCACCGCCTTTGACGAAGCCAATAAGTTTGCCATTGAGTTATCCCAAACTCAGGGTGCCACTTATATTCCACCTTTTGATGATGCCGACGTCATCGCAGGCCAGGGCACAGTCGCCAAAGAGCTGTTAAGCCAGCATAACAAACTGGATGCGGTATTTATTCCGGTCGGCGGCGGCGGCTTATTGGCCGGTATGGCGGTGTATATCAAAGCCGTGATGCCGGGCGTAAAAGTGATAGGCGTAGAGCCAGACGACGCTGCCTGCTTAAAAGCCGCTATGGACGCGGGCGAGCCTGTCACTTTAGACAGAGTAGGGCTTTTTGCCGACGGTGTGGCGGTAAAACGTATAGGCACCGAGAATTTCAAACTGGCGCATTTATACTGCGACGATGTGATCACAGTCTCCAGCGACGAAATTTGTGCCGCCATCAAAGATATCTTCGACGATTTAAGAGCAGTCGCAGAACCTGCTGGTGCTTTGGCTTTAGCTGGCCTGAAAAAGTATGCGGCTACTGCCACTCAAACTCAGAACCTCAGTGCAGTTTTAAGCGGTGCTAACCTGAACTTCGATACTTTGCGTTATGTGTCGGAGCGCTGCGAACTGGGCGAGAAAAAAGAAGCAGTTTTTGCCGTGACTATTCCGGAAGAAAAAGGCAGCTTCCGCCGTTTCTGCCAAACCTTAGGCGGCCGCGCCATCACCGAATTTAACTACCGCTACGCCAGTGACAACAAAGCCCATATTTTTGTGGGCATCAAACTACGCCACGGCGCAGAAGAGCTACAACAGGTCAATCAGGCCTTATCAGCCGCAGGCTACGACTATCAGGACTTATCCGACGACGAACTGGCCAAACTACACGTACGTCATATGGTCGGCGGCATGCCACCGCGTTTAGTCAAAGAGCAGGTCTACCAATTCAACTTCCCGGAATACCCAGGCGCGTTAATGAACTTCCTCAACACCCTGGGCGAAAAATGGAATATCACTTTATTCCACTACCGCAACCACGGCGCTGCGACTGGCGATGTATTGGCTGGGTTTGAGATTGCTGATCATGCGGAAATTGCTGAGCATTTGGATACTTTGGGGTATGAGTATCGGCTTGTTACTAGTAATGGGGCTTATAAGGTGTTTTTGACGGCGGCCGGTTAGGCCGGAGCTGTAGGGGCGACCTTTATGGTCGCCCTTCTCGTATCAAATTAGGGGGTCTAAGAATGCTAAGCCTAACGCTTTAATTTTCTGTTCTCTATTGCCAATTTTCATATTCCATCTTTGCTCCATGAAATCTAAAATTTTTACTCCTCTACAGGAATATCCTCGCTGGTAATCAGGAATCCGAAACAACGCTTCGTTAAATACCTTTGATACTGTCAGTAATTCTGTTTTCATCGATTTATCTCTTAAGAAACTCGGTGTCAAAAAAATTGGGAAAAAGAAAAATCAGTGTTAGGTCTTGCACTTTGCCCCAGTTAAATCTGAAGTTGCGGCGGAATAAGCAGAAGGTATGAAGTGGGAGATCTAAAGGCTAAAGCGCCAAACAGAACTGAACTGCCAAACTCCCTTTTCCGGCAACCTCATTACAGTTGTAACTCGTTTAGAACCAAGTTAAATCAGCTTTTCAGAAACGGCAAGCTGTTTTTCGGGACTTGTAGCGGATCAAAGGCTCTAAACTTGGGTTTTGTCGTGCTTGACCTATTTGGCTTTCCCGCAACGAAGCCTGACTTCTGTGCGTTGTTTTATCGAATCTGGTATCTGGATAGTTTCTACCAGTTTTTGCTCTGTTATTTTATAGCTTCTTTTTTCATCCCATTCAGAGCCTTCGTTATCAGCAAAATGTAGCTCGACAGAGATTTCGTTGTTGCTAATGACCCGAATTGATTTCACTGTAGCTATTTTTTCCCAATAACCAAATGCGTCGTTATCTATATGAATTGAATCTATATCATCAGTGACTTCACAGTTACTGTTCCAAATACCTTTAAATGCTTCGGGCAATACATTCGTGGCTTGAGCCTGAGTGCTAATCAAAAAGGTGCTTAATATAGCTAGAGCTGCTATTCGTTTCATAAAACTCCTTGACCAAAAAAACGAAAATCAGTGTCAGGTCTTGCCCTGTGCCCCAGTTAAATCTGAAGTCGCATAAGAAAAGCAGAAAGTATTAAGCGGGAGCTCTAAAGGCTAAAAGGCCAAAAAGAACTTAACTGCCAAACTTCCTTTTCCGGCAACCTCATTAAAGTTGTAACTCGTTTAGAACCAAGTTAATGCAGCTTTTGGATAACGGCAAGCTCTTTTTCGGGACTTGCGGTGAATGTCTTGGTGTTTATGTAAATGCAGTTACTTGGGCTTTGTCGCCCGGCGAAACCTGCCTACCTCAACCAATACTTAACACAAAACCATCAGCCGGAGATTTGGCGCCTGTGTAGCCTAACAGCGCAAAATCTGAATAGGGAAAAGGCGCTGGCAAAGCATGTTGCTGTAAGTAGCGGTAGTAGTCGCCTCTGGTTTTAGGCGGTAAGCGGCGTAAAAATAAAATCGGTGTCAGGTCTTGCCCTGTGCCCCATGTTACAAAGCTACGGCATCCGTTACTTTGACTAATTCTTTAAAAAACTTAATAGCCTTTTCCACTTCGTCTCTTTTGACTAAATGCGGTGCATTAGGCTCGGCGTTGCTGCGGCCCTGATGCACCACTTCACCACGTAGCGACAGATATTTATTCAGTTGTGCGCACACTGTCTGTTTGTCGAAGTTGTTCCACAGCCAGTGCTCTGTGATATCCAACTGCAAAAACTCCTGACTGAGCTGCCGTACTTTATGGCTGTTGGGGTTGTTGAGCTGATTCACTGCTTCGGTAAATTTTTTCTGGATATAGTCACCGGAAAAACTACCTTTGACTGCGGCCAGTTTTTTGGCTATTTGGGTTTTTAACCAGGCTTCGATGTACGTTTCCCATGCAGTCAATGCCATGATCAGCGCCGCGCGTTTTAACACTTCATGAGTTTGTTGTTCTGGTTTGGGTAGTTTATCGAACAGCACTAGCAGGCGCTCGGCGTCGGCGATAGCGGTTTCAAAAGCTTGATAGGAGGTTGATGCCATGACGTCCTTTCCCGGCAACTGCAGCCATCTTTAGTGGCTTGAATAGAACCAAGTTAGAACAACTGAAACCAAAGCACAAGATCTTTTTCGGGACTTAAAATTGACGAATGAAGCCTAAAAGGCTACATTCGTAGCTTATTTTGCTTCATTTGGTGCTGCTGTGTCTGCTCTTACGGATTTGCTTTTTACCGGTTATCGCCGTCAGGTGTTGGGTTTGCTGTTGCTAAAACCCGACCAAGCCTGGCATGTGCGTGAAATTGCCCGTTTAACTGATACGCAGCCTGGCACTTTGCATAAAGAGCTAACGAAGTTGGCACAGGCTGGCATTTTGAAAAAAACACAGCAAGGCAATCAGCTCTGTTATCAGGCCGATACCAGTTGTGTGGTGTATGAAGAGCTCGCCAGTATTCTACGTAAAACTAGCGGTTTGGCTGATGTATTGCGGCAGGCTTTGTTACCTGTATCGGATCAACTGCAGTGTGCTGCAGTCTTTGGTTCAGTCGCCAGCGGCAAAGCGACGGCCAATAGCGATATCGACCTGCTGCTGGTGGGAGAACTGAGTTTTGTTGATGCAGTAAAAAGCCTGTATCCAGCGCAGCAACAGCTTGGCCGCGAGATCAATCCTAAACTATATTCAGTAGCCGAATGGCAGAAAGCTTTGGCGGAGCGATCCGGTTTTATCCGTGAACTGTTGGCTAATCCGCTACTGATGATCGCCGGAGACAAGGATGACCTTAGACAATCTGATAGGCAAACTGCTGGAACGCATTCACCCTGATAGCGCCACTATTGGGCGGCTAATCGAGGCTGCACAGCGCAATATCAAAGACTCAGAGCTCGCTGAGCTAAGTAATGAAAACCGCTTTGATGCCGCTTACAAAGCCATTATGCAACTGTCGAATGCTGCGTTGCAGGCTGCCGGGTTTCGAACCCTGACCAGTAAAACTGGACACCATCAAACCATGCTGCAATCTTTAGTGAAAACTGTGGGTATAGACACAGACAGGCTCATTGTTTTGGATGCCTTGCGTAAGCAGCGTAATGTCGCGGATTATTCTGGCGATCTGGTGGAAGATGCAGCTGTTACTGAGTGTATCAGGCAAGCAAAATAACTACTGGTTTTAACAGAAAGCTGGTTGAAGCTCAGTGAATAGAAGCTGCGGTAGTTTGGTGTAGCCGATTGCGGTTTAAAACGCTGGATAAGAGCTTGATAACATGACGCTCTTATCCAGCTGCTTTGTTACAGCATTGATCTAAACTTCTCACCTAAACCCATCAAAACTAAAAATCTGCTCTACCGGCACTTCAAAATAACGTGCCATTTGCAAGGCTATCACCACTGAGGGCGTAAAACGGCTGGTTTCTACTGTGCTGATGGTTTTACGGGAGACGCCAATGGCGTCGGCCAGTTGCTGCTGCGACAGCCCCCTGGCCGCGCGCAGCTCTGCAATTCTGTTATATAGCTGTTGCTCTTCCATCAGTTGGTTTCCTGCGCTGTTTCGTCTTGTTCATCCAGCACTGTGCGCAGGCTCAGATAAAAGCTGATGGACCCGACAAAGATGGTCAGTAACAAAAAGGGTTGGAATGCAAGCCAGTCCGGGTTGCCGTTTTTGTTGATTAAGTGGGTGATCACATAGCCCGAAAACGCCACCACTATAGTTAAGTTATAGGCCAGCGTAGTTGCGCGCTGAAAACGGCTGCGTAAGTATTCGTCCTGAAAATCGCCGCAGATCTCGCGGATTTTCCAGCCGTAGGACAACAGCTTGGGTTGTTTGGTTACTTTGACCAGAAAATAAACCACCGAAACTAGCACGCCAAAGCCAAAAACATCACTCGCTGCTTTTAGCTCAAACCAAAACAAGCTGATGTCTCTTAACAATTGAAAGCCTGTCAGCAGCGCAAAAAACAGTGCGCCGGAGATAGCAGCTTTGACACAATTTTCCTGATCTTCAATAGTCCATCTAGCCATAATGATTGTTCCTTTTTAGTGAATTTAGATACCTTGAGGTATCAATATGAAACCTTTAGGTATCAGTGTCAAGTTTTTTTGATACCCTAAGGTTGCATTTGTGTGGTAAGACAGAGCATCGGTATCAGGTTTTACCTGCCTTTAGTTTTGCTAAAAAAACTCTGTCGTCGCTGACGAAAATGGCCTATACCCACTTGATGTTGCGCCGCTTTGGCCCTGCTATGCTCTTTTGTTCTGTGGGCGTTTTTAAAAGTAAAAATCAGGCTATTGTTAAGTCTCCCTTCACAAATAAAGCAGCACTCTTTAGCTTGCCTCACTGTTGTTTAGTGGCGTGGTTTTTTGTCGCAGAGGCTGTATTTCAGGTGATGGTGGCTAAGGTGGTTGCCCTGTAAAAAGGCGGTCAGAACAATTAAAGGATAATCCGGATGAAATTCAGAATCACGTTGCTGGCGGCGTTAAGTGGCCTGTTGTGTAGCCCTTTGCAGCTTATGGCTTTACCGCTGTCCAGTTCAGAGCCTGGCACTGTGCTGTTGGTGGAGTCGTTGTACTGGCAGCTGGACGGGCCTTTTGCTCAGCGTCATCTGGAGCTGCGTATTCAAAATGCCGGTACTCAAGTGCTGGAAACCACCTTGCAGTTACCTTTGGCCGCAGATGAGCGGCTGCAAAGTTATGCGCTGGATATAGCGGGGCAGTACCGGCAAGCGGTGCCAGTGCCGAAAGTTCAGGCCCGCGCTGTGTTTGAAGAAACAGTGCGGCGGCAGGTAGACCCGGCTTTGGCTGAAAAAGCACCGGGCAATAGTTACAGTATCCGGGTGTTTCCTGTACCAGCTGGTGGTGAGCGCCGGGTTCGGCTGACCATCGCCAGTCTGGCTGAACGCACAGACTGTGGCTGGTTGCATCAGTTAAAGGCTGATCTTCCGCCCGGCCCCTCGTTAAAAGCCTCGGTCACTATCCACGAAACGCAGCGATCTTCTGTAAAAACCTCACTGCAACTGACTAAAAAATCCGGACAGTTACAAGGCCAGTGGCCGGTGAAAGCCGGTGCTGCGCAGTCCCTCTGCCTGAAAGCGCCAGCAGGCGACAGCAGTTTTAGCCAGAGTTTTGCTGATGGTTTACAGATGCACTGGCTGGAAGTGCCAGCGCTTGAACCGGCAGAAAAAGCGCAGCCGAAAACTCAGGCGCGGCATATTGAGGTGGTGTGGGATTTATCCTTAAGCAGCCACCAGCAATCGCGTCAGGCGGAGCTGGAATTGTTGGCGGCTTATCTGAAAAACCGCAGTAGCACTGTCACTCTTACCTTGTTGCGGCAGGATCTGCAGCGTCAGCAGCTTTCCATCAACACGGCGGCAGATATTCAGGCACTGGTGCAACGCCTCAGTGCTGAACCTGCCGATGGTGCCACCAACCTTGCGGGCTGGACTGCACTGGCAGAGGCAGATGAAGTGCTGCTGTTCAGTGATTTGAAAAACACTATGCCAGCACAGCAATGGCCTGCGCCGTCTAAACCTATTTACAGCATCAGCAGCAGTCTGACCGACCCGGCCTTAGCGGCCTGGTTGAGCCGCGCAGGCGGGCGCATTATTGATTTATCCCGCCATAATGCACTTGAAGCGCTGCAGCTGTTAACTACCTTGCCTGCACTGCAACTTAGTTTAACACCGGGTGATTTATCCTGGTTCAGCCAGAGCCATACGCCGCAGCAAGGTGCTTTGCGTGCCTGCTATATTGCGCCTTCTGCTGGTCCGGCCGCATCTGCCATTACTTTACCTGTGCTTTATGCAGGCGATGCCGGGCTGAAACAGCCTGCACTGAAACAGGGGCGCAGCAGTGAGCTGGCGACCTTCTGGTGCGCCAGCTGGTGGGCAGAAAGCCTGGCTTTACAAGGCGCTAAACACAGCACTGAACTGGCGCAGTTGGGCAGTCGTTTTGGTATAGCGACCACGCACAGCAGCCTGCTGGTATTAGAGTCTGAACAGGATTATCTGCGCCACGCTATTATGCCGCCTGAGGCTGACGCCCCGTTGCGGCAAAAAGTGTTGCAACAGGCTGAACTGTTAGCGCAGCAAAAAGCGGCGCAGGCGATCAGCAACAGAGCCGCTATTGAAGCCAGTTGGCAGGAACGTTTGGAGTGGTGGCAACGCAGTTTCCCGAAAGATAAACCTCAACCTGTGAAAAACAGCGCTGAGCAGGCCGCAGCTTCAGAACGACGCGCTATGGCGCAGCGCAGTGCGTCCGAGCAGCGGATGGAAGTAGCCTCAGCCACCCAAGGTGCCTACGAGGCTATGGCTGCGGCCGCTCCGGCTGCACCGCCGCCGTCGGGTTCAGCTCCAAATACTGCAGCGCCACAGGAGGACCATACCATTGCGATGCAGTTGCAGGCGGTAAGTATGGAGTCGCCTTATTTAGCTGAGCTGAAACTAGCCAGTTCTGCACAGGCGCTGTATCAGCGTTATCTGGATTTACGCACGGCTTATGCGCAAAGTCCGGCCTTTTATTTTGATGTAGCACAGCGGTTGTATGAACTGTCTGACTCTGCTTTAGCGCAGCGGGTGCTGAGTAACTTGCTCGAATTGATGCCAGAGCAACACTCCACATTAAGATTAGTGGCCTACCGTTTACAGCAGGCAGGCGATGACGAGCTGGCAAAGGCTCTGTTGACTAAGGTAGTGCAACTGGCGCCGGATGAGCCGCAATCTTATCGCGATTTAGCGCTGGCGCTGACTGCTGAGGCGGAATGTCAGCAGGCTTTAAACTTGTTGCAGCATGTGGTTGAAACGCCATGGCACGACCGCTTTGCCGAGATTGGTTTAATTGCGCTGGGTGAATATCACGACAGAGCCAGCCGTTGCCAGACAACCAAGCCTGCTCAGTGGTCAGGCGTGATGAAAACACCTTTGCCTGTGGAGATGAGGGTGGTGCTGGCCTGGGATTTAAACGATACAGATATCGACCTGCATGTGATTGATCCCAATGGCGAAGAAGCTTTTTATGGCCACAGAGCCACCTATCAGGGCGGCCGGATGTCAAAAGATTTTACCGGTGGTTATGGCCCGGAAGAGTTTATTCTGCGCTCCCCCAAAGCGGGTGAGTATCAGGTGCTGGTGCGTTACTACGGCAGTCAGCTGGCGCGTTTAAGCCGGGGTGTGATGCTGGATTTAAAATTACAAACCGGTTTTGGCAGTCCTGCTCTGCAGCAACAGCGGGTCAGTATGAGATTGCTGGAAAAAACCGACAAGGTGTTGGTTGGCAGTTTCAAAGTAACAGCTTCGGGCAAGTTACAACTGAGCAAATAACGGAAAACATGAGGGCGGCTCTGAGGCAGTGTGGGCGCAGTGCTTTACTTAAAGCCTTGCTGCGACAGCAATTACTGGGTAAGTTGTTGCTGTCGTGCTTAGCCTTGTTATGGCCTGTTGTGGCTTAGCGGGTTCTGCAGTTTCCTGTTAAACAACACAGGGCTGTCGCCTGTTTGTGCAGCGGTAAGTGTCAATACACTGTCACAGATCAACAGCTAAGCTATGGGATCAGGTTATGCTGCCGCTGTTTAGTTGATATGGAGCTTGTGTTGTTAAAAATTCTTTGTGGCGTTGCCCGCGCCAACTTTCTTACCCTCACTTTAGTCTGTATAGCACTGGCCGCTGTCGCTAGCTGGCAGGCGGGTCATCCGTTGCAGGCCGGGTTAGCCGCGCTTGTCACCCTGATTGGGCTAGCAGCTCATATCAGTGTGAATGCCTTTAACGAATACTTTGATTTTAAATCTGGTCTGGATTTTTTAACCGAACGCACTCCTTTTAGCGGCGGCAGCGGCACCCTAGTGGCGAATCCTCACGCCAGCACTATGGCGCTGGTTTTGGCGCTGCTGAGTTTATTGGTGGTGATAGCCGGGGGCTTGTATCTGGTGTCGCAGCAAGGCTGGCCTTTATTGCTGATTGGCATTCCGGGTGTACTGATTATTTACGCCTACACCCAGTATCTGAATAAACTGCCGCTGGCTTGTTTACTGGCACCTGGGCTAGGTTTTGGTGTGCTGATGACACTAGGCGCTTTTTGGGTTTTTGCCGGTGAACTCACAGCTGGTGCCTGGGTGCTGGCGCTGATCATCAGTTTGCTGGTCAGTAACTTGTTGCTACTGAACCAGTTTCCGGACCTGGAAGCTGACCGTCAGGTTGGGCGTCGGCATTTGCCTATTGTGATAGGGCGGCGGCGTAGCGCCAGTGTTTATTGTCTGCTGGCGCTTGGCAGTTATCTGTTGCTGATCCTTGCTGTGCTGATGCAGCTGTTGCCGTGGCAAAGTTTACTGGGGCTTTTCAGCCTGCCGTTACTACTAAAATTACTGCCTGGCATTTTTAAATATGCCGACCGTCCGGACCAGCTGCGGCCTTATCTGGGCATGAATGTGTTGTTATGCCACTTGTACCCCTTGCTGCTTAGTCTGGGTTTATATTGGGCTGGCCCGCTGGCGGGCTGATATCCGGCTTTGTGCTTTGAAGGAGCAAAGATGCAGATCATACAAACTGACGTGGTGATTATTGGTGGCGGAGGGGCTGGTTTGCGGGCCGCTATCGCTGCCGCTGAGGCCGACCCAGAGTGCCGTATTGCCTTATTGTCCAAGGTGTATCCGATGCGCTCGCATACAGTGGCGGCCGAAGGTGGTGCCGCAGCGGTCACCCTGCCGGAAGATAGTCTGGAACAGCATTTTCAGGATACAGTCGCAGGCAGCGACTGGCTGGCCGATCAGGATGTGGTGGATTATTTTGTCAGCCATGCCTATCAGGAGCTGGTGCAGCTGGAACGTTGGGGTTGCCCCTGGAGCCGGAAGGCGGATGGCACAGTGCAAGTACGGCGTTTTGGTGGCATGAAAACCGAACGTACCTGGTTTGCCGCTGATAAAACCGGCTTTCATATTCTGCATACCTTGTTTCAAACCTCGCTGAAATATCCAAATATCCAACGCTTTGACGAATTTTTTGTACTGGATTTGCTGGTGGCTGAGCAGCAGGTGGCCGGTGTGCTGGCGATGCAACTGAGTACCGGCGAGCTGTTTCACATTCAGGCGAAAAGTGTGGTACTGGCCACAGGCGGCGCTGGCCGGGTGTTTCATTACAACACCAATGGCGGCATAGTCACAGGCGATGGCATGGCGCTGGCGTATCGTCATGGCGTGGCGCTGCGCGATATGGAGTTTGTGCAGTATCACCCAACAGGTTTACCCGGTTCGGGCATTTTAATCACCGAAGCCTGTCGTGGCGAAAGCGGCGTACTGCTGAATAAAGACGGTTACCGTTATTTGCAGGATTACGGCTTAGGGCCAGAAACCCCGCTGGGCCAACCAGAAAACAAATGTATGGAGCTGGGACCACGCGATAAGTTGTCTCAGGCCTTCTGGCACGAACAACAAAAAGGCCGCACCGGCGACTATCAAGGGCACGCTGTGGTTTATCTGGATTTACGCCACTTGGGCTGCGACAAACTGAACGAACGTCTGCCTTTTATTTGTGATCTGGCGAAATCTTATGTCAATGTTGACCCGCAGCATCAGCTGATCCCAATACGCCCGGCTGTGCATTACACCATGGGGGGCATACAAACTGATGTGCAGTGCCATACCGCTATTCAGGGCTTATATGCCGCGGGCGAGTGTGCCTCTGTTGGCTTGCATGGCGCCAACAGATTAGGCTCGAACTCGCTGACGGAATTGCTGGTGTTTGGCAAAGTGGCAGGCATGGAAGCAGCCAGACATGCCAGACAAAGCCGAGCCGTACCAGAAGCTGCGCTAAAGGCCCAATGTCAGGAGCAATTGCAGCAGCTACAGGCGCGTTTTGGTGAACGGCAAAAAGACACTGTGGCCAGGCTGCGCCGCGAAATGACCATGGCGATGGAGCAAGGCTGCGGTATTTACCGCGATGCAGCGGGGATGCAGCAGTGTCTGGATACACTGCAGGCGCTGAAACAGCGCTATCAGCAGTTGAAAGTAGGCGATCGCAGTAAAGTATTTAATTATGAATTGCTGCAGCATTACGAGCTGGGCTTTGGGCTGGATGTAGCCGAAGCCATGTGCGCCAGTGCGCTGGCAAGGCGCGAGTCGCGTGGATCCCATCAGCGCCTGGATGCCGGCATGAACAGCCGCAACGACAGCGACTATCTGCAGCATTCGCTGGCCAGTTATCAAGCCGATGGCACGGCCCGGATTAGTTATCAGCAGGTGAACATTACCAAATCTGCGCCTGCGGCCCGCCTTTATGGCGCGGCACAGTCGAAGGAGGCCTGAGCATGGAAAAAACTCTGAGCATAGTGCGTTATAACCCCGAACTGGACAGCCAGCCTCACCGCCAAAGTTATCAGGTGCCTGTTGATAACAGCACGTCGGTGCTGGATGCGCTGCTGTATATTCAGGAGCAACTGGACCCGACGCTGGCGTTTCGCTGGTCGTGCCGGATGGCGATTTGTGGCTCCTGCAGCGTGATGGTTAATGGCATTCCGAAGCTGGGCTGTAAAACCTTTTTGCGGGATTATGGCGACGAAGTGCTGCTGGAACCTTTGGCTCATTTCGCAACGGAAAAGGATTTAGTGCCGGATATCAATGTGTTTTTGCAGCACTTGCAGCAGGTAAAACCTTATCTGATCAATGCAGAACAAAGTGAGCAGCCACATAAACAAAGCCCGCAGCAACTGGCGAAGTATCGTAAATTTGCCAACTGTATTAATTGTGGCCTGTGTTATTCGGCTTGCCCGCAGTTTGGCTTAAACCCTGAATTTCTTGGTCCGGCGGCACTGACGCTGGCGCAGCGTTATAACCTCGACAGCCGCGATCAGGGTAAAGCCGAGCGGATGCCCGAGCTGAACGGCAAAAATGGCGTCTGGGGCTGCACCTTTGTTGGCTTTTGTTCTGATGTGTGCCCGAAACACTTAGACCCTGCCGCAGCGGTGAATCAGGGCAAAGTGGCGTCGGCGACTGATTTTGTCATCAGCATGTTTAAGCCTTAGGAGTGCATCATGACTGAGCAAAAAGTAAATTCGTCATCCGCCGGTAAGCCCTATCACAGCGAGCTAAGCGCCTTCTGGTGGTTAAAGCATCGTTATTACCTGCTTTATATGCTGCGTGAGGCGACTGTGCTGCCGTTGTTATTTTTTCTGGGCTGTCTGATGTATGGCTTGTACAGCCTGAGCCAATCTGAACAGCACTGGCTGGGCTTTGTGGCTTTTATGCAGCAGGGCTGGGTGATCGCGCTGAACCTGCTGGCTTTTGTCGCCAGTTTATTTCACGCCAAAACCTTTTTTGAGTTGTTTCCGCGCGTGATGCCGCTGGCTCCGGCGGCCCTGATGATTGCAGGCCAGTGGCTGGCAACTTTAGGGGTTGCTACGGTGCTGTTTTTAATGCTGGGAGCTGGGTGATGAAGCCTGTAAATACGCAACCCAAACGTTCAGACGAGCCGATCTGGTGGGCGCTGTTCAGTGCCGGTGGTGTTTGTTTTGCCGTGTTTTTACCGGGGTTGATGCTGCTTTTAGGAGTGTTGTGGCCGCTGGGTTTTCTCGAACTTTCGCCGCTAAATTATGCCAGTTTGCAGCAGTTGGCTGCTTTTGGTTACGGTATACCGGCACTGGCGCTGGTTGGTGCCTGTATTTGTTTACCGCTGTTTCACGCCGCACACCGTATTCACCACGGTATGCACGATTTGAAACTCAACACAGGCTTAGCCGGAAAATTACTTTGTTATGGTCTGGCGGCTTTATTAAGTGCCACAGCACTTGCTTTGTTATGGTGTGTGCTGAAACAGCCGCTGGTTTAACTGCAAGGTGGATAGTTGGTAGCCTGATGTGTTTTTTCCAAAAAACAAGCAGACCCTAAGGTCTGCTTCTGTAGATCTACGCTCTGGGGGCTGAGTTAGATTTTGGTCAGCCAGCCATGAGTATCAGCCGTTTTGCCCCACTGAATATCGTTCAGCGTCTGGCGTAACTTGGCTGTGGTGCTGCCCGGTTCGCCGTTGCCTACTTTGTATTCTTTGCCTTGATGGATCAAAGTGCCAACAGGAGCTAATACAGCCGCTGTGCCTGAAAGCGCAGCTTCTGTGCCTGGTTTGGCGGCGCGTTCTAACAGTTCTTCCACTGTCAGTTCACGTTCGGACACTTTCATACCTAAATCACGGGCCAGCGTCAGAATAGTGTCGCGGGTAACACCGTGCAGGAACGACGCGTCCAGTGCTTTGGTGATAATTTCGTTGCCATCAATCAACAGGAAGTTGGCTGCGCCTGTTTCCTGCACATCACCGTTCGGGCAGAACAGTACCTGATCGGCCTGGTATTTGGCTTTAGCTTGCATAGTGGGGAACAAGGCGCTGGCGTAGTTACCACCACTTTTAATCATGCCCATATGAGGAGCACAACGGGCATTGTCTTCCATCAGCAGACGTAAACCACGACTGCCACCGGCAAAATAATCGCCAACCGGAGATAACAGTACATAAAGTAAAGACGTCAAAGTTGGTGTTGCTGCTTTACCGATAGCGGGTTCTGTACCGATATGAGTAGGGCGGATATACATAGAACCAGGAGGTGTTGGCACATCGGCGGCGTAATGACGCACTATGTCGATGATCATCTGGCTCAGCAGTTTTGCGTCGAAGCCAGGCAAAGATAATAATTCTGAGCTTTGTTGCATACGGGCAATGTTTTTGTCCATACGGAAAATGGCCACAGAACCATCTTCGTGGCGGAATGCCTTTAAGCCTTCAAAACAGGTGCTGGCGTAATGCAACACATGAGCGCCCGGATGCAGGCTGATGCTATCGGACGAGACGATTGCCGATTGACCCCAGGCTGTACCATCAAAACGGGCCATTGCCATTTCAGGCATAAATACACTACCAAAAGCTGCCATTTTTTCTTTCCTGCTGATGTTCGAGGGCCAGTATTGGCTGGCCCGATTAAAATAGGGTGCGCTTTGTTATATGGGTTGGGGCTTTATAGCGGCGTTGAGCCTGATGCTCTGCCTCGGCCTTGGTCTATTAAGTTAAGTAACCCTGAGAATTATCAACGCACAGCTATTGTACTCAGGCTTGCTGTATTCGGCATCAATTAATTGACCGTTTAATGGTCTGAACGCTGGATATTTAGAGCTTTACAGAGTTTGCTGAAGCATAGCTTTGCAACACAGCAATGTGGCAATCCTTTTCAATACAGCATCCTTGTTGTCAGAGCCTTGTTTTTATCGGGAGTTGGCTTTATATCCTGTTTAGGTTTTCTATGGATCTATGTATGCAAAGGACAGGCTTGTTTAGGTTTATCCAACTACTGCTGGCAAGCTGTGCTTTGGTCTGGCTGTTGGCATTTTTGCACACTATTTCTGAGCCTGATCCGGTTGGGTCTGGTTATCAACAACTATGGACAATGCCTGCAGATACAGGCGAAGCACCTTTACTGCAACAACTTCAGCGCAGCCCGGCTATGTTGTTTTTACATCAAAAACAACAAGCGGACTACCAGTTGGTGCTGGAATTTGGCAAGCAGGTGTTGGCTTTTATTCCCCTGTTGCTTCCATTAAGTGTTCTGCTGCTCCTCTGGTTTATTCGCGCAGGCTCTGGCCGGCGTTATCGGCTGTCGTTATGGCACGACGCTAATCTGCATAAAAAGCGGCTTTATTATCAGCTTTCACTCAAGTGACTGTGACTATTTATTTAGTTTTATAAGGGTTTTACAGAGCTTTTATCAGTTATTTGAGGTGGTTATGATTTCTTTCTTAATAAGGCAGCGCCTGGTTCCGCTGCTGCTTATCGCTTTTGTTTTTGCATTGTTTGTTCAGGCAAACACCGCTCTTTCTCCAGAGGAACGTGCTGCCAGTATTGATGGCATTACTCGTATTTTGAATGAGCAGTATGTATTCCCCGACACTGCACTAAAAGTCAGCGCGCAGCTGCAGCAACAAGAGCAAAAAGGGGCTTTGGCTGATATCACCACCCAAGAGCAGTTTGCTGCCAAAGTGGGGGATTTAATGCGCCAGCATAGCGGGGATGGCCATTTGAATCTGGCTTTAATAGCAGAGCAAGGTGGCGTTTCGCATCGTTTAAAAGAGACTGATCCGCTTAAAAATAATAACTTTGCTTTTGAGCAGGCGCGTATTCTGTCGGGCAATGTGGGTTATCTGAAACTGCATAAATTCTGGCAAGCTGAAGAAGCGCATAAAGTAGGGCACGCTGCTTTAGTGTTTTTAAGTCACAGTGATTATATAGTCATAGACCTGCGAGACAGTGGCGGAGGTTCACCAGAGCTGGTGCAATATTTAATCAGCCACTTTGTTCCTGAAGATACCTTGTTATGGGAAGTGTTTGACCGAAATGGTAAAAGCACAGAACAAGTACGAAGCCTGGCCGTGCCTGACTCTGAGCTGCTAAAAACTAAACCACTTTATATTCTGCAAAGCAAAGAGTTGGTCAGTGCGGGCGAGTTTTTTAGCTACACACTGCAGCAATTGGGCCGCGCTGTAGTGATAGGTGAAACCAGCGCTGGTCTGGCCCATTACACAGGCGCAGCCCGGGTCAACGACTGGCTTTTTGTGCGTATTCCCATGTACAGGCCGGTGAACCCAATTACAGGCACTAACTTTGAAAGCGTTGGCGTGGAGCCAAATATCAAAGTACCAGCTGAAATGGCGCTTTATACGGCTTTGAGGGTAGTGAATAAAGGCAGTTAGGAAGTAGTAGCTTGATGTTGCTATTCGCAGGTTATCAGCCTTAGTTTTTTCGCTAAGGCTGATAGTTATTAACAGATCACTGGTAAAGCTATAGCGTTCTTACAAGCTATAACTGGCATTTACCTTCTGTATCAGTTGTTTACCTTTATTATTCATGTCAATTGCACTTTGTTTGTACCATTGATCAAAGGCTTTCAGCATCACTGCCCCTTTACTTTGGCGATAGAAAAAGACACCAAGGCTAATAGCTGCGCCTATACCGGCAATTGTAAATCCTGTTTCGGCTCTGTCTGCCATAAAGCCCAGACCTACACCTGCGATCCATGCTAAATGCCACCATCTAATCGAACTGGAATGAATTAAGTCATGGAATTTTTTCGGGACCATCACCTGATAGGTGTATTCGCTGCTTCGCTCTTTATCGTCGTGCATCACAATCAGTGATGGTTGTATTTCGTTTTCCCAGGTTTGACCCAAGTCGATGCCGCTTTTGAACAAATCGACGGGTGGAGTTTCGCTGCGTTGATGAACCAGCCAGCCTAGACTAATCAACTGACCACTTTTGATTTTGGCCAAATCGAGATCGATGAGACGGAATTTGTGAACTCGTTGCTCTTCGTCTTTCACATCAAGGTAATCGTAATAAGTTGTGTGTTGTTGCACATTGACATCTTTTACGTATGTTTGGCCTCTGGTAGTTACACCTCGAGATTTATTGACTGTTGTTGTGATTTGTTTGTCTTTCTCGTGTTCGTCGACAATAAAATGCTGCCAACGAATGACCAGATGTTCTTTTTCCTTATGTTCAGTGCTGTGATAAAACTTCTCATGAGGATCGCTCTGGCGCTCTGATTTTATTTGCTCGAGAAACTTTTGTTTAGCAACCTGGATTTTTGCGATTTTTTCCATTTGCAGAGCGACCTCATTAGGGACTGCTGCAGTGGTTGTTGGAGGTGTCACTGACTGACTTGCAGCTCCGCAATGCGGGCAGTTCGAAACAGTACTGCTAATTTTTGACTCACATTCCCAGCATGCAATGAGTGCCATAAAATATCCTTGTTAAGTTGTGTAATCTGATTTCCTATATGATGCGCATGAAATGTAACTTTCACACGGAGACAATATAACTAAGGATCTCTTTGACATTCAATAGATTATGTTTTTTTATCTCGTTACTGTAGAACATGATGGCGAACCTTGCTTTGTTGACTGCGTAGACTGTGGATTTTTCCTGTTTTATTCCCTGCTCTCAGTGTTGCCTCAATCCGGTGCCGTTTTGCACCAATTCAACGCAAGGTTTTGATGGTCACTTGCGCATAAGTTAGTCATTACTCAATAAAATCAGCCAGTTAATAAACTGGCATTCTTTGTGCTTTGGTTCTTAGCGAGTTTTATCAGTGCGTTGGCTAAAGCGAGCGCAACACAATTTGAATTGAAGTGCATAGCTTTGGCTGTGTACGGGCAACGAAGCCTGGTTTCTGACCACCTTTTTGGGGGGCAGAACCGGGCTTTTTTTATGGGCAAAATTTGGTGGTTGAGTCAGCCGCCAAAGGCCTTAAGGATAGAAAAATGCAGCAGACCAAACAAATTCTGGTGATCGGCAACGGTATGGTGGGGCACCATTTTGTTGAGCAGTTACGAGCTAAAGACCCATCAGCGCACATTACTGTGCTTTGTGGTGAAGCTCAGTTGGCGTATGACAGGGTGCATTTATCCGGCTATTTCAGTGGCACTAGCAGAGAGCAACTGGCGTTAACCACGGAAGATGCCTATCAGGCTGCTAATATTCAGTACCGCTTAAATTGTTGGGTGGAGCAAATCAACCGCGAGCAGCAGTTGGTGGTGACCCGTCAGGGCGGGCAGTTTTATTACGACGAACTGGTGCTGGCGACAGGTTCTTACGCTTTTGTGCCGCCTATTCCTGGTAATGATCAGCCGCATTGTCTGGTGTATCGCACTTTGCAGGATTTGGATGCGATAGCAAAAAGTGCAGCAGTCAGCAAAGTGGGTGTGGTGATAGGTGGTGGTTTGCTTGGGCTGGAAGCGGCCAATGCGCTGAAACAATTGGGTTTACAAACTCATGTGGTGGAGTTTGCGCCTCAACTGATGGCGGTGCAGCTGGATCAAAGCGGCGGCCAGATGCTGTGCCAAAAAATTACCGAACTGGGTGTGCAGGTGCATACAGGCAAAGCCACACAAGCCATAGTAGCTGGTGCTGAATGTCGTTATCAGCTGCAGTTTGCTGATGGCGAAAGTTTAGAGACAGATTTAGTGTTGTTTTCCGCTGGCATCCGGCCTTATGACCAACTGGCACGCAGCTGCGGTTTAGCTGTCGGCGATCGGGGTGGTATTGTTGTGAACGATCAATGCCAGACCTCTGATCCACATATTTATGCCATAGGTGAATGTGCTTTATGGCAGCAAAAGATTTTTGGTCTGGTCGCACCCGGTTATCAGATGGCGCGTGTGGTGGTCAGTCAACTGACAGGCGGCGAGCAAAAATTTAGCGGCGCTGATATGAGCACTAAGCTTAAACTCTTGGGTGTGGAAGTGGGTTCTATCGGCGATGCCCATGCCAGAACGCCAGGTGCTTTAAGTTATGTATTCACAGACCCGCGTGCTCAGGTCTACAAAAAAATGGTGGTGAGCAAAGATGGTAAACGCCTGCTGGGTGCTGTGCTGGTGGGGGACACCAGCAACTACGACAGTCTGCTGCAATATGCCTTAAACGATATGTTGCTGCCAAAACAGCCAGAGCAACTGATTTTACCTGCAGCGTCCGGCGCACCTTTAGCAGCTTTAACTTTACCCAACAGCGCGACCATTTGTTCCTGCCATAACGTGGCTAAGGGTGACATAGTGGCGGCTATGGACTCTGGCTGCTGCGATTTAGCCAGTATCAAAAGTTGTACTAAGGCCAGCACAGGTTGTGGCGGTTGTACGGCGTTGCTCAAATCCGTCGTGGATGATGAGCTGAAAAGCCGTGGTGTGGAGGTGAAAAATCACCTCTGCGAACACTTTGCCTATTCCCGTCAGGAATTGCTGCATTTAGTTCAGGTGGGCGGTATAAAAACCTTTGCTGAACTCTTGAGCCGCCATGGTCAGGGTTTGGGCTGTGATATTTGTAAGCCGACTGTGGCTTCTATTCTGGCGTCGAGCTGGAATGATTATGTGCTGAAAAAACCTCATGTGGGTTTGCAGGACACCAACGATACCTTCCTGGCCAATATGCAAAAAGACGGCTCCTATTCAGTGGTGCCGCGTATTGCAGGTGGTGAAATTACCGCAGAAAAACTGCTGGTGATAGGTCAGGTGGCACTCGATTTTAATCTCTACACCAAAATTACCGGTGGGCAGCGGATCGACTTATTTGGCGCCCGTTTGGAACAATTGCCTGCCATTTGGCGGCGTTTGGTTGATGCAGGTTTTGAGACAGGTCATGCCTATGGCAAGTCGCTGCGTACCGTCAAATCTTGTGTCGGCAGCACCTGGTGTCGTTATGGTGTGCAAGACAGCGTCGGTCAGGCTATTGCTATTGAAAACCGCTACAAAGGTTTACGTGCACCCCACAAAATCAAAATGGCTGTGTCGGGTTGTACCCGCGAATGTGCTGAAGCGCAAAGCAAAGACATTGGCATTATTGCCACCGAAAACGGCTGGAATTTGTATGTCTGCGGTAACGGCGGCATGAGACCACGCCACGCCGACTTATTTGCTACCGATCTCGATACCGAAACTTTAATCCGCTACATAGACCGCATTCTGATGTTGTATATCCGCACAGCCGACCGTTTGCAGCGCACTTCCGTCTGGATGGAAAAGCTCGATGGTGGCCTGGACTATCTGCGTAAAGTCATTATCGATGACGAGCTGGGAATAGCTGCAGAGCTGGAAAATCAGATGGCTGCCTTAGTCAATACTTATGCCTGTGAATGGAAAGCCACGCTGGACGACCCGCAAGCGCTGAAACGTTTCCGTCAGTTTGTAAACAGCCCGGATGCAGATGAAAACATAGTTTTTGTTGAAGAACGCTCGCAAATCCGCCCTGCCACAGCAGAAGAAAAACGTCAGTGGTTGCAGCAAATTCCTATTATCGAAGTGCCTGTAAAGGCTTTAGCAGAGGAGAACTAACATGGCCTGGACTGATATTTGTGCTTTTGAAGACTTAGTTGAAAACAGCGGTATTTGCGCTTTGCTGAATGGTCAGCAAGTGGCGGTGTTTTTGTTGGAGCTGCAGGGCGAACCACAGATATTCGCTGTGGGTAATTATGACCCTATTGGTGTCGCTAACGTGCTGTCGCGCGGCATGGTGGGTTCTATAGGTGAGCAAATCGTAGTGGCGTCACCTTTGTATAAACAGCACTTTGACCTGACGACAGGCCAGTGTTTAGAACAACCTGAAATGGTGATCCCTGTGTATGGCGTCAAGCTGCAACAGGGCAGAGTATGGCTGACTGCTGAATTACAAAATCAACAAGCATCAGCGGCCTGAGCGCAGGGTTCAAAGAAATCCATGATAAAGGCAAAGGACAAGGCGTAGGATAAAAAGCAGACAAGAAAGGGTGGTAGCAAGATGAGTGTAATCAGTAATTTATTGCGTTCACCTTTGACAGCACAGTGGCTGTCTGGCTGGAACTGGAAAGGTGACACAGCAGACAAAGAGCAGCAAAAACCAGCAGGTAAAGGCCAGGTAGTGTTGATAGGTGCCGGGCCTGGTGATCCTGAGCTGCTGACTGTTAAAGCGCAGCGTTTATTGCAGCAGGCTGATGTATTACTGTTCGATAGTCTAGTGTCGGCTGAGCTGCTTGCGATAGCGCCACGGCGCTGTAAAAAAGTATTTGTCGGTAAAAGAGCAGGCCGTCATGCCATGCCACAACAGGAGATCAATCAGTTGCTTGTGGAATACGGCCAGCAAGCTGGTTTAGTGGTGCGGTTAAAAGGCGGTGACCCAGCGATTTTTGGCCGGGTATCGGAAGAAGCTGCAGCTTTAGATCAGGCCGGTATCCCCTTTGCGATAGTGCCAGGCGTCACCAGTGCCTGTGCGGCTTCGGCTTATTGTGGTATTCCGCTGACCGCCCGTGGTAGTGCTACTTCAGTGCAGTTTTTAACGGCGCAGTTTGCTGATCCTGCCAAACAACCCGACTGGTCTGGTTATCAGTACAGAGCCAATGGTTCTAACCCCACTTTGGTGGTTTATATGGGGCTGAATCGCTTGCAGCAATTGTGTGCCGGTTTAGTGTCAGTTGGCTGGCCGGATCATACCCCTATAGCGCTGCTGGATCAGGTGAGCACTGCTCAGCAAACTCAGTTGCAGGGCACTTTGGCGGATATCACCGAACGTCTTGCTGCGCATCCACTCACAGGCCCAACCCTGATAGTGGTGGGCGAGGTGCTGAAACAGCGAATGAAAGTTGATCTGAGTCTTTTACAAACAACAACAGTTAACCCTTCGTACTTGAAGCTGCAGCTTTGTTGACTTCGCGTTTTCGCCCCAGTCACATAGGTTAACTATGCTCCTGGGGTCTCGAACACTCGTCGCCTCGCTGCAACTCCAATTACTTTGGGGTAAAGATTTGTAGCTTATTTATTTCGTTTTGCCCTCTGGCTGCTTTAAAGCGCTGGCTGGCGAAGCTTTGCCAAAATTAACTTCAACAAGGGACCTTTATGCGCTATTACTCTTTACCCGCTTTGGCTGTAATGGCCGCTTGCACTGCAGTTTCAGTCAGTGCTGCTGAAACTGCTTCCAGCGCTTTCACTGCACCAGAACTAAAGATGTTATTCCGTTACCGGCTGGAAGCTGTGGATCAGCAGGGCCTTGCCGAAAATGCCTTAGCTAGCACGCTGTTATCGCGTTTTAGCCTGACACAAAAATTCAGCTCTGGCTGGTCAGCTGGTGGCGAATTTGATTATGTGGCGGCGATAGGGGATAAAAACTACAACGACAGTATCAATGGTAAAACGGTTTATCCAGTGGTGGCAGACCCTGCTGGTGCTGATTTGAATCAGGCTTTTGTGCAGTATCAAAGCGGTGAGCAGATGCTAAAAATTGGCCGGCAGCGTATTAACTTAGCCAATGAACGTTTTGTTGGTGGTGTCGGCTGGCGTCAAAATGAACAGACCTTTGATGCCGTGCGTTATCAGGCCAGTTTATCTGCCGAACTCACACTGGATTACAGCTACAGCAGTAAAGTGAACCGGGTCTTTGGCAGTAAAAGTCCACAAGGCGACTGGAGTTCGGATTTACATCTGCTGGATTTACGTTATCAGCCGAACACTAACCATCAGCTCGGCGCTTTTGTTTACCAAATGGAATTTGACGATGCGCCTTTAGTGTCCAATCAAACCATAGGACTGGATTATCAGTACAGTCAGGCTTTATCTCAAAGCAGCCGTTATACGCTCTATGGCTCTTACGCCCGACAGCAGGACGCTGGTGATAACCTCAATTCCTACGACGCAGATTATTGGACTCTGGAAGCGAATTTCTGGTTTAGTGCCTGGCAAGCAGGGGCAGGGGTTGAAATCTTGGGCTCGGATAATGGCGTTGGTTTTTCAACACCACTTGCTACTTTGCATAAGTTTCAGGGGTTTGCTGACAAGTTTTTGAGCACACCTGCCAATGGCATAGAAGATAAATACCTGAAGCTGGGTTATAAACTTGACCAGCTGGAGCTGATGGCCTTTTATCATTGGCTGGATGCGGCGGAAGGTGAGGCGGATTATGGCAAAGAGCTGGATTTGCAGCTGAGTTATAACCTGAATGCTCAGCACGCGGTATTGCTTAAATATGCCGATTATCAGGCGAATTCATTACACACAGACACCAGCAAATTCTGGTTACAGTGGTTGGCCAAATATTAGAGTAAACAAAGCGGCAGCTCGCTAATAACGAGCTGCTATTAACCATAAAATAACCAGCGCCTGCACTACACAAAGACACTGCCAGAGCCAAAGCGGATGTAGCTCAATTAAACTCAGAGGTTTTTGAAATTCGGCATTAGGATGGCGTAAGTCGTATAAAAACTCGGACAACGCCTGGTAACGTTTATTCGGGTCGGGGTGCAGCGCTTTTTCTAAGGTGAGATCCAGCCAGATTGGCAACTCGCTGTCTTTGCTTAACACCGACTGATAACGCAATTTTTTCTGCGCTTTGATGCTTTTAGCTCTGGCTACATCAGCGCCATAAGGATAACGGCCGGACAGCAGTTGGTAGGTAAGCACCGCCAGCGAATATAAATCCGACTGCTCTGTGCCTGCCAGACCTAAAAAATACTCAGGCGCTGTATACAAAGCTGTGCCCGGAATATCTCCTGCTACTTCGTCATCGGTTTGTAATCCTGCCAGCCTGGCCGCACCAAAATCGATAATTTTCACTATGCCTTGCGGTGTGATGATCAGGTTGTCGGGGCGAATGTCCTGATGCAGTATTTCGCTGCGGTGCAACGCCTGCAGGCCCTTGCCCAGCTGTTCAATCAGGCCTCGTACTTGTTCCAGAGTCGGGGTTGGGTGATCCAGATGCCACTGTTTTAGCGTCTGGCCTTCAACATATTCAAACAAGGTATAAAGCGCGGTGCGGGGTCTGTTGATACTGGCCGGTCGCATGACATGCTGGCTGTTGACTCTTTTAGCTATCCACTCTTCGCGCATCAGCCGCTCCAGATAATCAGGCTGTTCTGCTAAATCTACGGAGGGGGCTTTGAGTACCAGCAACGGTCCCGTATCGGTGTTCTGCACCAGATAGACATGACTGCGGTTGCTTTGCTGCAATAGTTTTATCACCTTTAAGCCATCCAGAGTGTCACCCGGTTGTAGCAAGGGGGGCAAAGGTAATTGTTGATCCAGACATTGAGGTAAAGTGTTGTCGGTCGGCAACTGATCAATACGCACCAATTGCAGAGTGATATTGTCCCGGCTGCCTGCAGCTAAAGCTGCTTCGGTCAGTTGCAGTGCCAGCAGAGATAAATCGGCTTCAGCTTCCAGCAAAGTGATCAGCTGGGCCTCTGGCAACATCTCAAATAAACCATCTGTCGCCAGCAGAAATAAATCCCCTTGCTGTATAGGAATACTTTGATAATCCGGCTCCAGCACAGCGCCTGCGCCCAGAGCCTGACTTAAAAAACTACTGCTACCGCGCCAGACTCGATGATCTCTGGTTAATTGCTCAAGTTGCTGGTTGCGCAGCAGGTAAATCCGGCTGTCGCCGACATGCAGCAGATGAGCATGGCGTTGCTTTAAGATTAAAGCACTAAAAGTGCAGACATATCCTTTATCCGGGTCTGAGCTAAAAGGGCCATTGCGGCTTTGGGCATACAACCAGTTATGGCTGGCTTTGAGCACCTGCAAGGCGGCATGAGGCACAGACCAGGCGTCGCTGGTACAGTAATAATCATCCAAAAAGCTTTTTACCGCAGTTTCACTGGCAATCTGACTGACAGTGCTGGTACTGATACCATCTGCTACTGCCAATGTGATGCCTTTGCTGCTGAGTTCCGGCTCTTTGGGCAGATAAGCGCCAAAGCTGTCCTGATTTAACGCCTTACGGCCAGCAACAGAATGCTGGCCTATGGAGACTTGTAAGGAGGCTGGCAGCAGCATGATCAGGCTTTGGCCAGACTAGCTGCCGGGCTTTCTGTTGGTTTCGGGGCCAATTGACGTTTTGGCGCCGTTTTATAGTGAGTGCTGTACAGAGTTAAGCCGGTAAAAGCTAAACCACCGACCAGATTGCCTAAAGCCGTTGGGATTTCGTTCCAGATCAGATAATCCATCACAGAGAAATCACCGCCCATCATCATGGCAAAAGGGAACAAAAACATATTGACCACTGAGTGCTCAAAACCCATAAAAAAGAACAACATAACAGGCATCCACATCGCCAACACTTTGCCGCTGACATGAGTCGAAATCATAGCGCCCACCACACCCATAGAGACCATCCAGTTACATAACATGCCACGCAGGAATATGGTCATCCAGCCGGTGACTCCATGTTCGGCGTAGCCTAAAGTACGGGCTTCACCTACCCCAGCCAGTTTTTGTCCGACGGCGTCTGGTTCCAGATGAAAGCCCATGGTTAAGACAAAGGCCATCATGGCGGCGACTGTTAAAGCTCCAAGGAAGTTACCGGTAAACACCAGACCCCAGTTGCGTAATATGCCTTGCATTGTGACACCAGGGCGACGGTCGAGCAGAGCCAGTGGCGTTAATACAAACACACCTGTCAGTAAGTCGAATCCCATCAGGTACAACATAATAAAACCGACCGGAAACAGCATAGCACCTACTAAAAATGAGCCGGTCTGGACGGCCACTGTGACTGCAAATACCGCAGCCAAAGCCAAAATAGCACCGGCCATATAAGAGCGGATCAAGGTATCACGGGTCGACATAAAAATTTTGGATTCGCCGGCATCGACCATTTTGGTCACAAATTCGGCTGGTACTAAATAAGCCATAGCTTCACCTCTTCCTGTTGTTGCTGTTGGTTTGTTCAGGTCGTGTTTTTTGAAAACAAAAAAGGCGTCCGGATCATGCTGTTGCCAGCCGATCTCGGGACGCCTTTGTCCTGAATATCATTTTTGTATGGGTATTGCTTAGTGTTTCTATATTGGGAGGTGCTTACCACCTCTGCCTCTTTCACTGAGCAACTTTAATGCCAGCTAATGTATTTATATCAATACATTGATTTTGCTTAGCTTTTACAGGTTTGCACTTGGGTAAGCGTACCATGAAGGTACCATTGTTGTGCATTTTATGCCCTATTACAGGGCGTTACTGCTTGAGGCCGCATGATAAAACCAAGTCGATTTTTGCCGACACTCCAGTATGGATAGGGCCTGCAGGTTGATGTAAAGGGCTTGGAATAAGCATTGCTAGAGTAAGGGACTATCAGCAACCTGGTGCGCCTCATGAATCATTCGACAGCTCAGTTTCTGCTGGCCGCCAAACAGGCGGAAATTAAAGCACTGCAGCAGCTTTCTGCCACTTGTTTGCTGGTGACCCGCATCAGTGAACTGGTGCATCAGTTGCAGCGAGAGCGTGGTATCAGCAACATTTTTCTGGCATCTGGTTCAGAGTTGTTTGCATTACAGCGTCAGCAACAGCTGGTGCACTGTACAAAAGCAGAACAACAGCTACGCAGTCAACTCACAGCTCAGTATCTGCAGTCCACTGAATCGTGCAACAGTAGTCGTTTATTAAGCGGAGTCTGCCTGGCGCTGCAAGGTATGGATCATCTGGCTGAGTTACGCGAACAGGTGGGTAAACAGCAATGCACAGCATTACAGTCGACCGAAGCCTATAGCCGCTTAATTGCAGCCTGGCTGGCCGTGGTGCTGGAGTCTGCCGATTTATCTTGTGACGCTGCTATTAGCCGTCAGCTGGTGGCTTTATTTAATTTACTGCAAACCAAAGAATATGCCGGGCAGGAACGCGCCTGGGGGGCTATGGGTCTGGCTTCTGGCCAACTCAGTACTGAGTTAGCGGAGCGTTTATTATTGCTGCAACAGGCGCAGCAGCATAGCTCTGCTGTATTTCTTGAATTTGCCACAACAGAGCAACAGCAGCAGTGGCATTTGCTGGAGCAGACTGCAGAGGTCAAACAACTGCAGCAACTCAGAACTATGATCCGGCAACTGGCAGGTACTAAATCTCCAGTGCCTGCGGTGAGTGATCTTTGGTATCAGTTTGCGACTGAACGAATGGATGCCATGCACTTATTGCAGGCGGAATTAACCGCTCAATTACAGCAACTGACTTCAGCCACAGTAGATGCAGCACAGCAACAATTGCAGCACCATCAGTCCAAACTGACCGAATTAGCAGCGCTGCCTGCCAGTTCAGGCTTAACCTTATTAATAGACTCCAGTATGCCGGGTTTATATGGTGCTTCTGTATTGCCGCAACCTGTCGGTGAGCAAAGTGTTCAGGCGCCAAGTCGATCTTTCTATCAGCTGTTATCCGAACAGTCGCAACATATTCGCCAGATGCATGCTGAGCTGACCGATGCCCGCCGTGCTATCACTGAACAAAAGCTGATAGACCGCGCTAAGTTATTACTGATGCAGTATAAAAAGCTGACCGAAGAGCAGGCCTATCGCCAGTTACAACAAAGTGCCATGAAGCAACAGTGTCGTATTGCCGAGATAGCTGATGCGGTGGTAAAAGCGTTAAAGCCTGTGAATACTTAGTTTCAATAACCTAGCTGAGGATCAAACCAGAGCATTTTGTTTTTTAACGGAGTCTCAGCGGGAAGAATGGGATTGGTTAATTGAATCACAGTTCTGGATTTTAAGTCGGCCTGCTGTATGGCGCTGCTGAAGTGTTGTAAAAATAGTTGCTGCATACTGCCATCTTCAATGGCGCGCAGCAGCCCGATCTCAATGGCATTGGCCAGTTCGATATTGTCTTTTTGTACAAAAAAATACAAAGCAGCCGGGTAATTTAACACCCATTTGGGTGCTACAGCCAAAGACATGCCTGGTCTTTGTTGCAATTCTGGCCAGATCTCGGTGATGGAGCGAGGGAAATAATCAATACGCCTGGCTTTGAGCATTTTAAACATCGAATCAAAGTCGCCGCTGCCTAATACCCGAAAATGATTGGCTTTTAAAATAGGGTAATCAGGCCAGTCGCTGCCCTGCACTGAGGGACTGTTTTTTAACTGCCTTTCGTCCAGTTGCTGAATTTTTTGTTCATTGTCCTGATGGATAAGCAATAAACGCCAGCCTATTAAGCCTCTGTCTATGGGGATACGAATAGGCCGCAACTCTTTTTCCCGTTCCGGAGAGGTCATAGTCCAGACCACATCCAAACCGTTATTCGAACCCAACTGGCGCAAGGTTCTGTGCTGGGTCATCACCTGGCCGCTTGGCACCAGTTGATAGTCAGTACCGGATTTCTCTATCGCCAGATGCAACAAGGCAATCGGATAGCTGCCACGGACATCACTCAACATGGACATAGGCCAGGAGTAGATCACTTGTTGTGGCTGAGCGCCACTTAAAAAGGGTAGCAGCAGAAAAATGAAACAGACTAGGGGATAGAACCGGGCCATCATCACAGACATCTTATGCACTCCATGGCGTTGCTTCTGAAACTATAGAACATTTCAGCGACAAGGTTAGTCGGCTGTCTTCTGCTGATGTTATTTTGCCGATTATAATCAGCAGCAAAAGTTGAAGGGGGTGAAGAGATGACTGACGAATTAAAAATTGAAGATGTGGTGGTGGGCGAAGGCAAAGCAGCTGAACGCGGGGCTTTAATCACAGCTCATTATCGAGGCTGGCTGGAAGATGGTTCAGAGTTTGATTCTTCCCATAAAAGAGGCGAAGCTTTTCAGTGTGTTTTAAGCAATAACAGAGTGATTCAGGGCTGGATTTTAGGCTTAAAAGGCATGCAGGTCGGTGGCAAACGTAAGTTATGGGTGCCAGCACATTTAGCTTATGGCGAGCGCCAGGTTGGCACTATGATACCGCCGAATTCAAACCTGATTTTTGAGATAGAGCTGCTGGAAGTACTGACCAGAGATGACTGACATTCATCTCTGAGTAGCTAGGTTTGGGTTATCAAGTAGGTTATAAATTTGAAACCACTTACATGAGATACCCTGACTACCCCGTTGTTTATCTAAATCTAGTTGATAACAATTCGTATTAGTGTATTATTCGCTCAATTTTATTGGGGGGGTAATCATGGCGTTACAACAGAAATTCAGAAAGCTGCCAGTGGTATTGGCAGTGCAATTAGCTTGTGTGGTGGCTGCTGTTCAGGCAGCAGATGACAAAGCTGAAAAAGAAATTGAAAAGATTTCGGTCACAGGTCATTACACCGTGAATGAAAACATTGATACGGCTACCGGCTTAGGTTTGTCTTTGTTTGAAACCCCTCAATCTGTCAGTGTTATTACTTCTCAGCGCATTATCGACCAGGGCTTCAGCGGTATCAATGAAGTGATTAGCCAGACTGTCGGTGTGTCGGCTAAACAGTTGGATACGACTCGTAATACCTTTAGCGCCCGTGGTTTTGATATTGATAAATATCAGATTGATGGCGTGCCTTTAGCCTGGTCTTTAGCCGGAGATTCAGGCGAAACCATCACGGACGTATCTATATATGAACGTATTGAAGTAGTGCGCGGTGCTACAGGTTTGCTGACTGGTGCTGGTGATCCTTCTGCTTCTATCAACCTGGTGCGTAAACACGCCAATTCAGCTGAGTTGAAAGGTTATGTTAATGCAGGCATTGGTCGCTGGAGCAACAGATTTATCACCGCTGATGTATCGACTGGTTTAGACAGTCAGGGTGATGTGCGAGTGCGTTTAGTCGCGAAAAAAGAAGTTGGCGACAGCTTTATGGATATCCCTGAAGACGACAAAACTGTGCTTTATGGGGTAGTAGATGCTGATTTAACGGAACAAACTTCTGTGAGTTTTGGTTCTAGCTATCAGGATAACGACCCAAAAGGTTCAACCTGGGGTGGGTTAGCTGCCTGGTTTAGCGATGGCACTGCAACTAATTGGGACAGAAGCATTACTTCTGCCGCAGACTGGACCTATTGGGCCTCGACCAACGAGAACAATTTTGCCAATCTGGTGCATAACTTCTCAAATGGCTGGCAGGCAAAAGCCAGTTTCAATCAGACGCAAAATACTGCAGATACTCAATTGTTGTATCTGTCAGGTAACCCGGACAAAACAACTGGCTTAGGGTTAAGTTCATTCCCTTACAAAAGCTCGGGAGTGAGCACGCAAAATAGCTTAGATCTGCAGTTAAAAGGTGATTACCAGCTTTTAGGTCAGAGTCATGAGTTTGTCGTAGGAGTATTAAACAGTAAGCAAGAGGCCGAAACTGTGACTTTTGCTCAGACTTCAGCTTTTACTGCTGTTGGTAATTTTTACGAATGGACAGGCGCTAGCTACCCTGAGCCAACCTTCTCGACTTCTCCTGCTGTGGCTGTTGATTTAGAAACAGAGCAGGATGGTTACTATGCGGCAACGCGTTTATCTTTGACTGATGATTTAAAACTGATTGCCGGTGGTCGTCTGTCAAAGTGGGAGCGCACTGGTGTAAATTACGGTGTTGTTGAAAACTACGGCGATGACAGCGTGTTTGTACCTTACGCTGGCTTAATGTACCAGCTGAATGCAAACCATAATGCTTATCTCAGTCAGACTGAAATCTTCAAACCACAAAATGCCCGTGTCGCTTCTGGTGAGTTTATTGACCCATTGGAAGGCACTAACACTGAATTAGGTTTAAAAAGCTCTTTCCTGGATGGCGCAGTACAAACTGCAGTAGCCGTTTTTAAAGTGGAACAAGACAATCTGGCTCAGGCTATTGGCACATTCCCTCCAGTCGACGGTTTGCCTCCACAAACTATGTATCGCGCGGCTCAGGGTGTCGAAAGTAAAGGTTTTGAAGTGGAAGTGATAGGCCAGTTAATGGACAACTGGAATATCTCTGCTGGCTATTCTCAGTTTAAAGCCGAAGACGCAGCTGGTACTGAAGTGAATACCGACCATCCACGTAAAAAACTGAACCTCTTTACAACCTATGATTTTACTAATGAGTTACAAGGTTTAGTTATTGGTGGTGGCATCAGCTGGGAAGATGAACAGTACAGCGGCACAGCGCCAAAAATTCTGCGACAGGATTCATTTAGTCTGGTGAGTCTGATGGCTCGTTATGAAGTAACAGAACAGTTGTCTGTGCAGTTTAACGTCGATAACCTGTTTGATGAAACTTACTACAGCCAGATTGGTTTCTTTGACCAATACGGCTATGGCACACCACGTAACTTCACTTTAGGCGCGACTTACTCGTTTTGATCGAATGCCTTCATCATCTGAAGTTGAGAGGGTCAGAGTTAAAACTCTGACCCTTTTGCTAAAGCGTAATCCACACCTGCACAAATCACCGCCACCTGAGCCGCGTTGCATTGCTCTGGGCTGGCCTTCGGGCTATCCGGATAGACCTCAGTGGTCGTGACAAATTTAGCCTCTGTCATACCACCACATAAACCCAAAGCACGTTTCGGGTAATTCACCACACCAAACTGGGCAAGCTTTTCACCGATCAGACAACCTTGTTCGTCGGCTTCGGCTATGTGAGTGACTTTTTGTACTGCTGCGATAATAGCGCGCTGAAAGCCTGCTTCTAGTTTGTTGCTATCACCGACCAGATAAAAACCATCGGGAATATTCCAGTTGTGATTCACAGTGCCGTCGCGGGCGGCTTTGGCTGGGCGGAATTCACTGTTGTCCGAATCTGTGGTTTCATGCAGGTCGATATGCACCAAAACTTCACCGCTGTGCTGACGGACAAAGGCCATAGCCAGGCTGGCTTCGTCGGACTGACTTTCTGCACCAAAAGAACGGTTCGGGTCTACAGCTTTTGGATTCCAGCGGTTGATGGTTTCATAACCCCAGGGACTGATACAAGGTAAAACAAGGAGGTTTACTTTGTCGCTGTAGTCATTGAAGTGTTCTTTAATAAATTTTAATGCACCTTGTACACCACTGGTTTCGTAACCATGCACACCACCCGTCACCAGCACTACAGGTTTACCCTCTTGCCAGTTTTTGCTGCGAACTGCAAAGAGCTCATAGGTGGGTAAATCAAAAGCGCTGTAATCCAGAGTACCGTAATTCAGCAGTTCAGCTGTATCAGGCAACGATTGCTGCAGTGGTGTCAGCACTTCGTCTTTATAGCTACGTTTGATCTGTTGTTCACTCAGCCACTGCTGTTTTTCCGCTTCGCCCCAAGGGGTGCCGACAGTGCCTATGTGATAAATAAAGTCTTTGTTTGGGCTGGTCATACCGCACCTTTTTTGTTTTATATGAGTTTGTTGTTATTCAGTGGTCATTTCATCGGCAATCTGTAGCAAACTCGCCGCCAAGGTAGCAGGGTCCTGAGCACCGGAAATTAAGTACCGCTGATTGATGACAAAAGCCGGTACTGAACTGATGCCTGCTTGCTGATACTGAGCTTCTTCGGTCCGGACTTCATCAACAAACCGATCTGATTGCAGCACTGTTAACGCTTCCTCTGCATTAAGTCCTGCTTTTTCCGCACACAGTTGCAGAACTTCAGCTTTGGATACATCGTCGGCAAAACCAAAGTATGCTTCAAATAAGGCCTGTTTCATCGCGGTTTGTTTATCAAAAGCCGCAGCCCATTTCACCAGACGGTGTGCATCAAAGGTATTGCAGGTAAAGCGTTGCTGCATTTTATCGAAGTTCAGCCCAAGATCAGTCGCAACCTTGATCATCGAATCCTGATTCGCCCGCATTTCCGCTTCGCTGCGACCATATTTTTTACTCAGCGCAGGCAGAATAGGTTCAGGGATTAAGTTTGGATCCGGATTAAGTTCAAAGGCGCGCCACTGAATACTGACGCTGACTTTGTCCTTGATACTGTCCATGGCTTTTTCAAGTCGGGCATAACCTATGGCGCACCAGGGGCAGGCAATATCGGAAACTAAATCTATATGCAGGTTTTTCATCACAGATCCTGAATCAGCGGGAATTAAGTTGGATCTGGTTACCATGCCGGGGAATATCAAGACTAAAATGGATTTTTGTCGCAAGTCCGACGGTGTTCAACTTGAACCCCAAGGCGACATGATCCGCCTTGGGGAGTCATAAAGCTAGAAACGATAGGTAATACCAGCGCTTAGGCTGTCTACATCTAAGTTGTCTTCGTCATCGCCTAATTCAGGTAAGACAGCGTATTCAAAATTGATACTCAGATTAGAAGTAATACGCAACTCAGCGCCTGCGCCATAAATCAGACCATCTTCACTATGACTGTCGTCCAGTATGCCGTCTTCATCATTGATATTGATGTCGTATTTGGTTTTATTAAAACCAGCTATACCGTAAACAGATAAGGTTTCCAGCAACGGCCAGGATGCTTTACCGAGCACTGAATAGCTGTTATCTATGCCTAGTTTGACTCGGGTTAATGCTCCTGAATACTCTTCATCCTGCACTCCCACACCGAAACGGCCTTCAATGGCGAAAATATCATTAAACTTATATCCAGCCACACCAGAGACCAAACCAAAATCCCAGTCGGCATCATCAACGCTTTGCTGGCTGTACTGAGCACCAAAATAGAGAGGTTGTTCCGCCTGAGCCGAAAATAGCGCTGTTGAACAGCCTAAACCTATCAATGCTACTGCAATTTTTTTAAACATATTTTTCCTTAAACAGTTAGAGGATGCTGTTGGCCTCCCGGGCATAACAGTTGTCTATCAGAGGACCTGGATGAATTTATGTTAATTATTGTGAACCAGAGATTAACAGTTTCTGGTTCAGTACTGCGGTTCATTGTCGGCTATCTGCACTTCATGGCTTCTTCTGGCTTGGATGAGTTGCTTTATGACAAAGCCGATGGAGCTAAAATAAATCAGTGCCAGCGATTTACTCCTTTGAGTTTTAGCACTACACTTTGCGCGTTTTTTAGACAGGAGGCCTTATGGCAAAAAAGACAACGGCTGAGCATGGCCGCGGCGAGATCCGGGATAATGCACTCAAAGCTTTAGTAACTAGCAAGTTATTTCAGATGCAGGTGGTGAAAGCGAAAAAAGGTAAAGGCTCCTACAGCCGCCAGAAGTTTAAACAAGGGCAGAAGTGTGATCACTCTGCCCTTTTTGTTGGTGTCATCCGCTAAATTTATTCATTCCCTTCTTATTATTCAGCTCAGGTTCAACCCTTCAGGTTCATTCTGCCTTCGCAGGTAAGCAATGCCTCACTTGTGATAGCTAATTTTCAACCCACTAATGCATTCAGGGAATTTTATGTTTGAAGCAGAATTCAGCAAGTTAGAGCAGTTAATCCAGAAATTAATTTCGGAGAATCAACAGCTCACAGCGCAGGTACAGCAACTGGGTCAAAAAGAGCAGCAGTTGCAGCAGGAATTGAAAAAAAGTGTCGATCAGCTGGAAACCTTACAGCTGCATGCGATGGAGTCGGATGATCAAAAGCAGCGGGCGCAGCAAAAATTACAGCAACTGACCGCCTTATTTGAACAGCAATTGTCGGCCTGACTATGTTAAAGCAGCCATTGGTCGTTGAGCAAAAAGTGGTGATAGCCGGCCGGGAATACTGGTTACGCTGCTCTTTGCAGGAACAAGCCGGATTGCAGGAATCTGCGCGGCTGCTCAATAGCAAAATTGCACAGGTACGGCAGGGCGCCGGCCATTTGTCGATGGAACAAAGCATAGTGCTGGCCGCCTTAAATATGGGGCAGCAACTGGTGACACAACAAAGCCCACAGTTAGAGGAATGTCAGCAGCGTTTGGTGCAGTTAATGGCGTTAATCGAAGCTAAAAAATGAACAGTTTATTGAACTGATGAAGTTTTGGTTCAGATGCCTCAGCCAGAATCAGTGTCAGTGATCAAGCCCGAGAGTGACAGGCGCAATAGAACCTGTATTGACTGAGAAGGAAGGACCCTATGAGACAAGCGAATCTCTGGTTAAGTGCTGCTCTTACTCTGGTGCTACTCAGCGGCTGTAGTTCAACCGCAGAGCATCAGCAAAAATACGCTCAGTTGTATAAAGAAACGCCAAAAAAACTGATGATAGTGGTGCATGGTGGTGACGCCGTGCCTGCCGAATTGGTACAGGCTTTTGACAAGGAAGTGCCGGACATTGTCGCAGAGCACGGCTTTGAAATTGTAGATGCCAAACAACGCCAACTGACGGAAGTCCCTGCATTGACAGATGTTGATGCTGTTCTTTATGTTGATGTTCAGCGTTGGAATAAGGATTATTCAGCTGTGATCGCTGCTGAATCCGTATTGGAACTTGAGTTTAAACTGGTGTCGGTGAAATCCAATCAGGAACTCTGGAGCCATCAGGACAAATACACTAAAACCCATTTGTTTCTGGGTGGCGATATACTGTCTGAACTGATCCACAGAGCATTTTTTGAAGCCTCTACGGCTTACGAAAATCGCGCCAGTGTGGTAACCAAACAAGCTTTTTCAAACTTTCCGGAAGTTCTGGCGGCTAATCGCTAATTTGAGAACGGAGTTATTTACAAGGCTGACTTTTGCTGTTGCTATCGCAGACCTGGATTTTATGGGTGTAGTCCAGCCATAAATCCCATTCGGTTTGCAGAGGTAAACTGCGCCAGACTTTGTTAAACACATAAAGCGACTGTTTTCCGGCAATGGATTTATGCAGAATTTTGGAATAAGCACCGTTTTTGCTTTTACACTCAGACACCCAGACCAAAGCCGGATAGCCATTGACCGGCTCTGTACTTAAGATTTGACTATCAAACAGCTCATCACAGTTACGCTGACCTTGTTGATCATCAATAGTTTTGGTTTTCATCAGGTCGCTGTTGGGCTGCTGCTCAAACACAAAACTTTGTACATAATTCTCTGAATCCACTGCTTGCCAGCGCATCTCCGTGACATTTTCCATGTCATTTGGATTGCTTTGAGTGACTGTCCATTCGCCTTCAGGTAAAGGCATAGGTTGCTGCAGCCGCTCTGTGTAGCGTGGCATAGCACAAGAGCTTAATAACAAGCTGCTGATCAAAACAAAGCTGGAATAGGTTTTCATAAGACTCAAGTTGTTGTTAACGGGGACTGAGCTCTATCCCAGCCCCCTGTTTGGTTAAATGCTACAGGTATTTTTGTAAAAAGGCTAAATAAGCCTCCTGAGCTTTAATACGGTTTTCCTTTTTCATAAAGCCGTGGCCTTCGTCCGGGAATAACACATACTCAACAGGTACATTCTGAGCGCGAATAGCCGCTACCATTTCATCACTTTCTACTTGCAGTACACGGGGGTCATTAGCACCTTGCACCACCAGCACTGGTTTTTTCACCTTATCACCATGGAAAACCGGTGAAATGCGGCGTAACCTTTCGCCATCTTTGGCCGGGTCGCCCAGTTCAGCATACAAAGACTCGCGGAACGATTCCCACCAGGCCGGGATACTTTCTAAAGTGCGAACCCAGTTGGTGACACCAAAAATATTGATACCCACTTTAAACTCATCGGTAAATGCCATAGCCGCCATGGTTAGGTAGCCGCCGTAGCTGCCACCCATCACGCCAATGCGGTCGGTGGCGACCCAATCCAATGATTGCAGGTACTTTTTACCGTAGACGATGTCCTGCAAATCGTGTTCACCATGTTTTAAATCATCCAGATGGAAGAAGGTTTTGCCATACCCACTGGAACCTCTGTTATTGACTGACAAGACAGCGTACCCCTGATTCACCAGATGTTGGATCACAGGGCTGTAGCCGGTGCGCGATTGTCCGCCCGGGCCGCCGTGGATCCAAATCAAGGCCGGAACTTTGGCACTGCTACTGGCTTGTTTCGGCTTATAAAGCAGCGCAGGCACAGCTAAATCGTCAAAGCTTGGAAAACGTACCACTTCACTTTTTACCAGCACATTTTCATCTATGGCTTTATCCAGTGCCTGAGTTAAACGCTCTGCTTTAGTTTCAGATAATTTCCAGACAAATAAATTCGAAGGGCTGTTGTCGGCATTGACGTAGAAGCTTAAATACTGGCTGTCATCAGAAAAAGTCACGCCGCGTAAATCACCGGCAGGCAGCTCGGGCAACTGCAGGGCTTTTCCTGTGGCAAGTTCAGTGATGCTGATGAGGGTAGAGGCATCGGCGTTTACTGCTTCGACTTTGTATTTATTATCCTTGCTAAAGCCAATGTACATAATGTCCCAGTCGGCTTTGCTGTAGGGTTGTACGGCCTTTTCATTAATGTTGTAAGCAAAAGCTTCGCTAAACTCTGATTTTTCGTCTGAGCCGAAAATTAGCTGGTTATTATCGCGGCTAAAACCATAAATGCCATGCGACACATTGCCCTGATGCGGGGTGATATGTACTGGTGTTTTGTCCGTGCTTTGCAAATCGAGCAGATACAGGTTGTTATCTGCATTGGTACGCTCTTTGGATAGCGCTACATAACGGCCGTTATCGCTTAACGCGCCAATGTCGTAGCCTTCATTGTTTTGATAGACCAAAGTGCGCTGATAGTTGCTGCTATCGTAGCTGTACAAGTCAAAAAACTTAGGATCACGTTCGTTTGTCATCAGCCAGAATTTATTGTCATCAGTCCAGCCGACAAATTCGGCTTTGTGTTTGTCACCCGGTGTTAAGTCTTTGACTGAGCCATCGAGTTCCCGCACATAGACATGATGTAGTTCGTTCCCGCCCTGATCAGCTTTGTAAAGCACGCGGTCATCTTGCGGAAACCAACCTACAGGCAACATAGATTCGGTGGTCGATTGGGTCAGCGGCGTCCAGGTTTTGCCATCCAGACTGACTTTGTACAGGTTAAATACACCTGTTTCATCGGACGCCACCAATAGCGCGTCAGCTTTGTGGTTAATGTCGTTGCCCATATAGGACTTGGTGGCATAAAACTGTGCTGGCGTGTATGCAGGAACTGCGGCCATTTTGCTGTCCAGTGCAGCCTCTGCAGCTACAGTGGTGGTATCGGTTTTTGCTGTTTTATCACAGGCACTGAGTAGTAAACTGCTGGCAAAAAGCGCCAGGTAAAGGGGAGTGTGCTTCATACAAAGTCCTTGTTTATTGATGTAGTTTTCAACCAGCTCTGCCTTTACTGCCTGTTGATCAGAACTGTAGCGTGCTTCATCAATGTACGGTATCAGCGCAGCAGACTCAAGTGAGCTACTCAGCCCAGCGCTGTTTAATTTCAAGGATTTGCTGCAGATTTTGTTCCAGTAAATCAACCAGGACAGGTTCAAAGTGCAGGCCTTTTTGCGCTCTGATGTGCTGCAGCGTAGCTTCAATAGTCCATGCCTGCTTATAAGGCCGTGCGCTGGTTAACGCATCAAACACATCAGACAAAGCCACAATACGGGCTTCGATGGGAATTTGTTCGCCGGATAAGCCAAAAGGGTAACCAGTACCATCCCATTTTTCATGGTGATACAAAGCCACAGCTTTGGCCATTTTTAGTAAATCAGATTCGCAGTCACCAATGATCTCTGCCCCTATCAGTGGATGCTTTTGCATCTCCTGGTATTCTTCAACTGTCAGCTTGCCAGGTTTGAGCAGAATACTGTCGGCTATACCTATTTTGCCTATATCGTGCATAGGAGCAGCATGCAGTAAGTCTTCGGCTTTTTGTTCGCTAAAGCCATATGCCAGTGCCAGTACCTGCGCATAGTGACTCATCCGCATCACATGTAGGCCCGTTTCATTGTCTTTGTATTCAGCAGCGCGGCCTAACCTTTGGATCACCTGCAAGCGGGTTTGTTTTAACTCCTGTGCCTGCACCAAAGACAAATGAGTTTTTACCCTGGCCCGCACTACGGCAGGGCTGATAGGTTTGGTGATGTAATCCACAGCTCCCACTTCAAAGCCTTTGGTTTCATCCATCTCATCTTTTAAGGCAGTGACAAAAATAACCGGAATAGCGCAGGTAAGCGGGTTGGCTTTTAAGCGGGCACAGACATCAAAACCTGTTAAGCCTGGCATCATGACATCCAGCAGGATCAAATCCGCGTGTTCCTTTTCCAGCAGCTGTAAGGCTTCTTCGCCGCTTTTGGCAAACAATAAGCGGTATTGTTCCTGCAACACAGTGCGCAGCACTCTTAAATTGGTGGGTTCATCATCGACTAGTAACAAGCTTTGTTTTTCTATCATCAGGGCTGTTCTCCACCCAACTTTTGTTGTAACTGCTGGAGCAGTTGCAGGGCCAGGTTAAAGTCAAAATCGTTGATGGCATCCAGTAGTTTTAGAATCATAGGCTGGTGTTCGCCGCAGTAGTGAGACAACTGCTCTATACCCTGATCGTCCAGTTCATGATGCAATAACGACTGTTGTAATGTATTTAACACAGAGGTCAGTTGCTGATCATTCAGTGAATGCACCTGATCCTCTGGTACTGCGGGTTGTTCAGACTGCAGCTTTTGGTATTCGGCTTCAAACTTAGGCCAGCAGCCCAGAATTTTTTGTAGTAATTCTGTGGCTCGTTGCTGTTGTTGCTGCCGTGCCGCTTGTTCGAGTTCGGCGCAGGCTTTGCTTAGCGGGTCCAGACCTAAATTCGCGCTGACGCCTTTGATGGCATGAGCCTGTTGCTGTACGGCTTGATAATCGCCACAGTTCAGCTGTTCTAAAGCGAGCAGCACTGTTTGTCGTTGTTGCTGCAAAAAGGCGTGCAGTTGGGGCAGATAGGTTGCCAGATTGCCCCAAAGTTGCAGCGCTTTGGGTACATTCACTAGTAGATCGGAGGAGGTGGTCTGTACCTGCAGTGACAAAGGCTCCCGGACTTCAATGTTCAACACTCGTGCGATTTCAAAACACAAAGCGGCAAAATCTATAGGTTTGCTGGCAAAGCCCTGCATTCCCGCTTCCTTCGCTGCGGTTTTGTCGTCATCCAGCACGCTGGCGGTTAAAGCAATAATGGGTAACAGGGGTTTGTTCTGTTGTTGCTCCCATAGCCGGATTTGTTGGCAGGCTTTCAAACCATCCAAATGCGGCATCTGGATATCCATCAATACCAAATCAAACTGCTGGTGTTGCATCGTCTGAACCGCTTCGATGCCGTCCGTCACAGCGACCACTTGATGACCAGCTCGTTGCAGCAGCAGTTTCAGCAATTCAAGGTTTTGTGGAATATCATCAGCGATCAGCACGTTCAGCGCAGGCAGGTCGGGTACATAACCTTGTTGCTGTGCAGCACTGGCTTTCCCTTCCTTCAGTGGCAGACTGAATTCAAAACAACTGCCAAGCCCTTCAGTACTTTGTACTGTGATCTGTCCGCCCATCAGTTCGACCAGCTGTTTACTGATGGTGGTACCAAGACCTGTGCCGCCAAAACGACGGCTCATGGAGGCGTCGGCCTGAGTAAAGGCATCAAAAATATGTGGTAAACGATCGGCTGCTATCCCTATGCCGGTATCTTTAATACTGAATCTAATGTGTTGCTGTGCTGTGGGGCTAACCCGAACCTGTACCGAGCCCTGATCGGTAAATTTAATCGCATTACCAATCAGATTGGTCAGTACCTGACGTAGCCGGTCCGGCGCGCCGTAATAAAACTCACCCAGTTGTGGGTCAAGCTCCAGCTTTAACTCCAGCTGCTTTTTCCGTGCCTGAAGCCACAAAGTCGACACCACGGCATCCAGCACTGCAGGCAAAGAGAAATCCTGCAATTCCAGCTCCAGTTTGCCTTTTTCCAGCTTAGCGCTGTCGAGAATATCGTTGAGTAAATGTAATAACGAATGGGCTGAACCATGAATAGTGGCCAGATGTTTTTTCTGTTCAGAAGACAAATCTGAGCTTAATAATAAGTCGCTGAAGCCAATAATGGCATTCATTGGCGTGCGGATTTCATGGCTCATATTGGCCAGAAAAGCACTGCGACTTTCAGCGGCCAGCTCCGCTTTGTTTTTTGCCTGCAGCAACTCCACTTCCATCTGCTTACGCTGACTGATATCCATCAAAAAACCGTCCAGCCAGACTATTTCATCTTGTGCAGATTTAATGGCCTCGCCATATTCCAATATCCAACGGATGGAGCCATCTTTGTGCCTGATCCGGTACTCAATAGTGAAATGCCCCTGATATAAATCCAGTTGAGTAGTGGTGCTTCTGTCATCCGGATGCACTAAATCTGACCAGCTGCGTTTGGGAGAGGGCAGCATAAAATCACTGGCGGGGTAGCCGGACAAGGTTTCAATGGCGTCACTGATAAACACCATATCCCAGTTTTCATTGAACAGGCAGCGATAGGCAGCTCCTGGGATATTGCCAATTAAAGATCGGAATTTTTCTTCGTTTTCTTTTAATGCCTGTTCCATCTGCAGGCGGCTGCTGATATCAGTGATAAAAGCGACAAAAATGTCTTCATCCGGTAATTTGGCATGACCTATCGCCAGTCGCACCGGCACAGTATGGCCATCTTTATGCACAGCTTCCACATCACGGCCTACCCCTATAATTTTCGCTTTGCCGGTGCGCAGGTAGTTCTCTAAGTAGGAGTCGTGATCAGGGCGGATAGCAGCGGGAGTGAGGATATTGACGTTTTTATACAGCAACTCTGCCTGAGTCCAGCCAAGAATTTTCTCAGCGGCTTTGTTCATGCCCAGGATCAAACCCTGAGTATTAATAGTGACTATGCCATCGACTGCTGTATCCATCATCGCCAGCAAACGGCTTTCATTGGTTTTTGCTGCTGCGCTGGCTTCCCGGTACTTTAATAACAGATTAATAGCGACCACTAAGCTGCTGATCATCAGCGTGGTGAAGGTGATTGCCATTGCCAATACCAGAGGCAATTCACCGGCCTGAGTGTCTGGCTGAAAACCTTCCGGCGGCACAAAACGGGCCGCCGCCATGCCGGTATAATGCATACCACTGATAGCGGCCCCCATCACCAGACTACTTAACAAGGTGAGCCAATGCGGGGCCAGATTAAAACGTTTTAAGCCAAAGCGGATCCAAAGTGAAAGTACCGCCAGCACGACAGCGACCAGAATAGAGAGTAAAAAGATGGCTAAGTCATAACGCAACGCCACTGACATTTGCATTGCGGCCATACCGGCATAGTGCATAGTACCTATGCCCGCGCCTACCAGCAGCCCTCCGAGCAACAGCTGAGGCAGACTAAGGTGTTTTTTACTAATAAGATCCAGCGCCACCCAGGAGGCAGCAATACTGGGCAGCATGGACAAAGCTGTAATACCGAAGTGATAACTGACGTCTGTGCATAAGGTAAAAGCCAGCATGCCAATAAAATGCATCGACCAGACACCGCCGCCAAGAGCGATACTGCCACTGCCCAGCATCATCAGACGCAACGACTGTTTGCTGACACTGATGGCCTGAGCCGTCACCTGCATCGCCATGGCAGAAGCAAACACAGCTATCAAAAACGACAGCAGCACCAAACCGAGATCGTAGCTGCCCCAGAGCAGCAATGGATCGGCCGGGTGTTCGAACAACTGACGTAACCAATCCATTAGTTTGACCTCTTACTACGCTGTATTAATGTTTCGCTGCATAATCCTCTACAGCACGCCAAACCCGTAATGTATTGCCGGACAGTACTTTTTCAATGTCCTTTTCTGTGTAACCACGCTCTAACAGGCCACGGATCAGGTTAGGGTACATAGACACATCTTTTAACTGTTCAGGTAAAGAATCACCTACACCATCAAAGTCAGAGCCTATGCCGACATAGTCGATACCGACAAGATTTTTTACATAGTCGATATGGTCCAGCACCTTTTCTAAAGAGGCAAATGGATAAGGATTTTTCTTTTTATACTCTGCTGTAAAAGCATCTTTATCGGTTTGGCCTGAGGCTTTAAAAGCACCGTCCCGTTGCAGGCCCCATTGATTAGCTGCTGAAACGACAAAAGCCGAGCCGAAGTTAATTTGGATCACACCACCGTTTTTCGCCAAGGCCTTGATCATGTCATCGTCCATATTGCGCTCAAAACCCGGCACAAAAGCGCGTAATGAAGAGTGAGAGGCGATCACCGGTACTTTACTGAGCGCAACGGCCTGATAAAAGGCATCGTCCGATACATGAGAGATATCAATCATCACTCCGGTTTCATTCATGGCTTTCACCAGCTCTTTACCAAAAGGGCTTAAACCTTTCCACTGGCGGCGTAAATCGTAGCTGGAGTCTGCTATATGATTGCTTTCAGAATGAGCGAGGGTGATGTAACGAATACCCCGGTCATAAAAGTGCTGCAGGTTTTCCAATTTACCTTCAATGGGCGTGCCGTTTTCCATCCCCAGAGCTAAAGAGATTTTGCCTTCTTTAAAGTGTTTGGCTAAATCGGCACTGTTGTAGGCCATAGCAAATTTATCCGGCGCGCGGCCTACCAAAGCTTCCATATTGTCGATTAATTGGTTCGCCAGCAAATAACCGCCACCTTTTTTCTCATAAGAGGATGGAATATAAATCGACATAAAAGGCGCATTTAAACCACCGGCTTTGGCACGGGGGTAATCAAATTCACCTCTTTTGGTGGCTTTGGTCACATCTTCCCAGTCGTCATATAAACGGTAAGGCACGTCGATGTGAGTGTCGATAATAAGCGTATTTTGGGCGATTTTATTCGCTTGTTGCGTGAAGTCAGCAGCCTGAGCCTGCACACTCAAAGCGGCGATTAAACTGATACTAAGTAGAGTAAAGCGCATAGATCCCTCGATAGTTTTCACTGCAATGCAGTTATTTTTTTCTTAATCTATCGCGCTTTGTGCTTTGGGTATAGGTATCTGGTCGCAGTTTTTGCTGTTATGGCAGCAACCAGCCAGATAACCATAAGCTATACAGAGCTGAAGTGTTGAGTAATACCGTCAGCCAGAACAGCAGTTGAAAACTGACTTTACGGTTTTTATGCCGCAACCAGTGTTGGGCGACAAAAGCCGCTGGCCAGCCACCCGCTAAACCTAACAGCAACAAGGTACTTTCCTGAGTGCGCCATGCCTGCTGTTCCGCTGCTTTTTTATCGCGCCAGTACCCAAATAAGGCCACAGCGTTGATCAACACAAATACATACTTCAGCCAGGCAGGCACTAACAACTGCCAGTCCAGATACAGCAGCCACAAGGTCAGCAGCACAAAAAGGCCAATACTGAGTTTTAAACTAAAGCGTAAAGTGCTGGTATTCGATTGCATGGACTGATCCTTTGGAAGCCTTTGATAAGAGTTCAGAGCAAAGAGGTTATAAAGCCTGTTGACTCTAAAGAATACTAGCTGAAATGCGGCTGAACCAGAGCTCTTTGTTATTGTTTTTTCTGAAGATATATTTCACTCCAGCCAGACTTTGTTCTGTGCGTCTCTGAATGGAAAACTCTATGAACTCTCTGACTACTAGCCGCTGTGCTTTGTTTGCATTTAGCAGCTCTGATCTATCCAGCAGAGCTCCCTCTTTTGGGATGGTCTTACAGGAACTGTTGGAAATAAGGTTAATAAATGGTAAAAAATGTAATTGAAGTGGCAGGTGCTTTAGGGCTGACAAATTCAATATAGTTAATAAAAGGAAATTAAATGAAACAACAGATCCACGCTCTTAGCCTGTTCACGCTAACCCTGTTGTTCGTTGGTTGTGGTACGGTCAAAACTCTGGCTCCTGATCAGGGTAAAGTCAGCATCAGCTACAACGACAAGAAAAGTTATTGCCACTCTATTCCCCGGATTTATAGCGGCGTTTCGCATAACTTGTGCCAGATGTATGGCGAGCCCAATAAAACCAGCTATACCACTGCGGCGGACGTGCCTGTCTGGGCTATAGATACAATACTTTGCGCTGTCACTGATACCCTGGCTTTGCCTTACACTATCAGCCGTCAGTTGAAGGATGGTTCACTTAAAGTAGTACGCTAAAGCGTGCTTTTACTATCGTGCCGTACAAGTGGCCTGCCTGCACCTGTAGCAACCCTGGTTCGTAGTCATGAAAGGGTACGAGCTGTAATTGAGGATAGAGGTGCTGATAAAGCTCAAGCGTGCTAAAGCCAGATCGAATACCGACCGGAGAAGACGATGGAATATCAGTCACTGAGCCGATAAAAGCTATAATTTTACTTCATGGGTTTTATTAGTTAAATCAAAGAGCGCCGACACTCATTAACCCGAGTTCAGGTTAAGTAACAAAATGCCCCGTTAAGGGGCATTTGCGGACAGACTATGAATTTTGCTTAGTTGGCACTAGCTGTCAGCAGCTGGCCATCTTTTACCGGAATACGCTCTGCCGGTTCTTCATCTAAACGGGTTTTGTGAACTTTACCGTCGAGCAGGTAAGTGACGTCATAACCTACCACTCGCTTTTCCTGTTTCTGTACTGTTTTACAGACCCGGCGGGTTGTAGTTTCGACATCCTTGTTTTGCATGTCAGTTTGAACTTGCTTGCCGGCATAACCACCAGCCGCAGCACCTGCAACAGTAGCAATCTTTTTACCTGAACCACCACCGACCTGATTACCCAACACACCACCAACCACAGCTCCTAACACTGTGCCTGCGATTTGGTGTTGGTCCTGGACAGCTTTCTTTTGTTGCACTATCTGATCGGTACACTGTTCAACCGGGACGTTATAGCTTTCATATACGGCTTTACTCGCCACGACTTCCGCATATTCCGGTTCTTTGTCTAAATAACTGTAGCCTGCCATAGAGCCTAAAGCAGTAACGGCTATACCACCTACTACTAAACCTGCAATAAGAGACTTGTTCATGCTGCACCTCAATTCACTATTGTAAAGTTCAATTGCCTTTGGCAATCAAGTTGACAGGAGTTTAGACGCGTCAAGCTGTACTCAAACTGAATCGCAAGACCAAGGTTCAGTTTTTTAACAAAGGCTGCACATAAGAGCAACTTGCCTCTATTTCATAGCCTTGTGTTTTAGCCCATTGCAGACCAGTCTCAACCAATTTTCGGGCCAAACCTTGCCCTCTGGCACTTTCCGGAACATAAGTGCGGTAAAAGTTGATTTTCCGGCTATTTAGGTCAAGGCTGTATAACAGTTCCGCTTGTTGATTGACCCACTGAATTACAAACCGCTGTTCTTGGGGGTAGTGCCTGACTGCAACTGATTCTGACATAAAGACCGCCTTTGATGGCTAAGGAACATTTGATTCAGATTAAAGACTTTCTTCCGGTTGGCATAGAGGTATACGCATGAGATGGTTGTTGTTTTTATGTATCGCCTTTAGTTTTAGTCTGCAAGCTAAGACTGAACTGACCATACTGGTAGGACTGGATAAACCTCCTTATATAGATTTGAACGATAGCTCTGGTTACGAGCTGGATTTACTGCGTTTACTGACGAAAAAAATGGGTTATGACGCAGTGTTTTTGCATGTGCCTAATGCCCGAATCAAAGATCTGATGCTGGAGGGCAAAGCAGACATCGCCACGTTACAAAAACCTGATCAAGCACAGCCGCAGTTGTATTACTCACAGCCCTATATTCGTTATCAGAATATTGCGGCTAGTCTTGCCTCAAAAAGCTTACAACTGCATCAATTAGCGCAGCTAAAACCTTATTCTGTAGTGGCGTTTCATAATGCCCGTATCCTGCTGGGCCCGGAATACCAGCAACTGGTGCCTTTTATGGCAAATTATCAGGAAGTAGCCAACCAAAGTCAGCAGCTACAAATGTTATTACTGGAGCGTTGCGACGTGGTGGTGATGGACAGAAACATCTTTTATTATTACGCCAAAGAAGCAGGGCAGAGTATGCAACCCTTTGATATAGCTGCTGTATTTCCAGCCAGCTTATACAGTGCTGCTTTTAAAAATCAGAGATTAAGAAACAAATTTAATAAGGCTATGGCTGAAGTACAGCAAGAGCCTATTTTTACTCAGCTGCAGCTGAAGTATTTTTCGGATGTAAATCAGCAACTGCAGGCTCCACAGTTGTAGCGTCCGTTGAGGCGGCCTGAGCTTCCTCCGCCTTTTGCTTCAGGCGGATTGAGTTTTTCACCAGAATATTTTTCTTTTGTTTAGCTCTTTTACTGATTTTCTTTTTTAACGCTTTGCTTGAACTCATGATTTCTTTTCTCACGCCAGATATGGCGCTTAGTTTACCTCAGTCTGCTGAATTACCCCAAACACTTGCTGCGTGGGTCATCAAAACCAGCGATCTTTTACCATACCGTAGTGAAAATAACCCCATTGTCCTAAACGTCGCAGTGCAGGTAGCGGGAATCTTGGCAAAGCAGTCTGATACAGCGGGATTTGCGGCAAAGCGATACCCATTAAAGCTTCTGCCAAACGTTTACCAGCCTGCACAGAAAAGGTCAGGCCGCTGCCACAGTAGCCCATGCTGTACAGCACATTGCCTTTATCATCGGCCTGAGCCAGATGCGGAATATCGTCCAGCGTCATGCAAATCCAGCCTGACCAGCTGTAGTCATAACGCAGTGATTGCAAGGCCGGAAAGCTGAGTTTAAGTACGTCCAGCAGACGTTTCGCAAAATAAGGATCTTCAGCACCCTGGCCTGTAATAGCGCCACGACCACCAAACAAAATTCTGTTGTCAGGTAATTTACGGTAGTAATACTTTAAGGCGCGGGTATCCATAATCACCTGCGAAGTTAAAAAGTTGCAGGCGGTAAGTTGAGCTTCAGACAAAGGTTCGGTGACAATAATTTGTGATAACACAGGCAAAGTGCGGGACTGCACGCCACTGTGCAACAGCTTAGGTGTATAACCATTGCTGGCGATCACTACTTTTTTGGCCCGCACTAAGCCTTGTGGCGTGATCAGCAACTGCTGTTCGCCCTGCTGTTGCCAACCAGTGACAGGGCTGGCGCTATAAATCTTAGCCCCGGCTTGTCGCGCTAGTTGTTGATAACCCCAGGCCAGTTTCAGTGGGTTCACCCCAAAACCATCATAAAAACGTAAGGCGGCGTATGCATGTTGGTCTGCGACAAATTTCTGGTGCAGTTCATCACGGCTGAACAACTCCACCTGATAACCAAACTCTTTTTGTAATAAGCTGGCTTGTTGCTGCAGAGTTTTTACCATAGAGGGCTTGTGTGCCATTCGCAGATAACCTGCTTCCTGCTGGTCGCAATCTATGCCTGTAGCGATCAGAGATTTAACGGTTTCAAGGCCTGCGCAAAACTCCTGGTAAATACCATGCATAGCGCTCTCGCCATACTGGGCACGCATCACTGAATAAGGTTTTCTGCCCGAAGATTTCAGTACAAAACCTGCATTACGACCGCTGCAGCCCCAGGCGGTTTGATTGGCCTCCAATACCACTGCTTTGACGTTATGTTCTGTCGCCAGATGATAAGCGCAGGACAAGCCGGTATAACCAGCACCGATAATGGCGACATCCACTGTCAGATCCTGTTGTAGTTGACCATCGTCTACAGGAGCTGTGCCTGAATGAGCTGCCCAATAACTTTTCGGGTAAGGTTGGCCCTGGCCTGGATGGGGGTCTAGCAGCGGGTCGTACATCCGTTTTTCCTTTTAGTTGTATTGGATGAGCATTTTGGCGATCATGGCAAGAACTATAGAAAAAACCAAGAGTGTTTTATGTTTTCCAGCGCTATTGAGTACCGCCAGCTGCAGTTGCAGGATTATGCTGCCCTGTTGCAATTAGCCAATCAGGTGCATGGTGAGGGTTATCTGGACGCTCAGTCGCTGGCTTATTACCATCAGTTAAGTATTAAACAAGGCATAGATGCCAGTTTTGTCGCTTACGCCGACCAGCAACTGGTAGGTTTTCGTCTATGTTGGGCTGCCGGGCAATGGCAACCTGATCAGTGGTGCAGCACTGAACTCTGGCAAACCACTGTGGCTGAAACCAGCTACTTTAAGTGCAATACCATAGCGCCACTCTGGCAGGGACACGGCATAGGTGGTGAACTGATGAGCCGCTCTATAGCTGCATTGAAACAGCAAGGCGCCAAAGCCGGAGTGGCGCATTTATGGCGGCAAAGTCCGGGTAATGCCGCAGTCAAATACTTCACCAAACAAGGTGGTCAGTTGATAAAAATTCATCCGGATAAATGGCGGCAAGACAGCCACAACGGTTATGAATGCGTGCGTTGCGGTTTTGATTGTCGGTGTGAGGCTGCCGAGATGATTATCTACTTCTGAAAAATCCGTCGTCATTGGTGCCGTAGTGGCGTTGACTGCAGTCATTCACCCCAATCGCATAGGTAATCTATGCTCATGGGGATTCATTCCTTTGTCGCCTTGCTACAACACCAATGCCTTTGGATTTTATCCTGCGTCCTTGATGCCTGTCAGATTATTCCGTCACCCAGGGCATGTCCGGCAATAACGCCAGATGTTCGATATAGCGCGGCAGATTAAAGCTTTCGTTACGCTCGATCACCGCTTCCATCTCTGGTGCTAAAGCGCATGCCATCAGCTCCAGCGCATCTTCTCTGCTGTGGCCTGTCATGCAGAGACGCATCAGGGTTTCTTTCACTTGTTTTGGATTATTGTCGGCTAGCTGGTTCTCCAGCACTTCAAACAAGAGTTCCTGCGTTTCTAAATGTTCTTCGCTCATGGTGATCTCCTCTGCCCTCATTTAGGTTTTTACCCAAAGTAATTGGAGTTGCAGTGAGGCGACCAGTGCGCGAGTCCCCGGGAGCATAGTTTACCTATGTGACTGGGGCGAGGGCGCGCAGGTAACAAAGCTGCAGCTTCAAGTACGAAGGGGAAATGGGCGCAGCATGCCAGAGCATAGACAAAGCAGCAAGCCGAAGGACCGACCTCTGAATTTTTTCCGTGAGTCTGATGGTGTTCCACTTTGGCTTTGGCTAAGCTGGGCCACGACTTTTTAAATATAAAAACAAAAACTTATGCAACAGGGATATTCGTCGAACTGGCACAGCAGGCTAAAAGCTTTAGGGCCAGGAATTTTATTGGCTACTGCTGCTATTGGTGGCTCACATATAGTGGCTTCCACTCAGGCTGGAGCTTTATTTGGCTGGCAACTGGCAGTGCTGATTTTGCTGGTGAACGTGTTGAAGTACCCCTTTTTCCGTTTTGGAGTGGAGTACAGTCTGCACAGTGGTGAAACCTTACTTGAGGGGTATCAAAAACAAGGCCGGGGTTATTTATTAAGTTTTGTCTGGCTGAATTTAATAGCTGCTGTGGTCAATACAGCTGGCGTGTTGCTACTGACCGCTAGTTTGTTGCAGTTTTTTATGCCGGTGCAGTTATCTCTGACTCTGCTTTGTTTGATTTTGTTAGCGGTATGTTTGCTGATTTTATTAGCAGGTCAATACAAGTTACTCGATAAGGTTTCCAAATGGGTGATGGTATTGCTAACGATCACTACAGTGGCTGCGGCTATCATCGCCTTTAACAAAGGTCCAACGGCGGCAGCAGATTTTGTCGGCCCTTCGCCATGGCAGTTGATGTATTTGGGCTTTTTAGTAGCGCTGATGGGCTGGATGCCTGCTCCTATTGAAATTTCCGCTATTAACTCGTTGTGGCTCAAAGCCAAGCAGCAGCATACGCCGGTGAATACACAAGATGGTTTATTTGACTTTAACTTAGGCTACTGGAGCACGACAGCACTGGCATTGGTATTTCTGGCTTTAGGTGCTTTGGTGCAATATGGCTCGGATCAGAAAGTAGAATTAGCAGGCGCTGCGTACACCAACCAGTTTGTATCCATGTATGCCAGCACTATAGGTGATTGGTCAAAGCTGTTAGTGGCTTTGGTCGCTTTTCTTTGTATGTTTGGTACTACGCTGACGGTGCTGGATGGTTATGCCCGTACTATCAATGAATCCTTTCAACTTTTAGGCTGGCAAAAAGCAGAACGAAAACATAGCTACAACTACTGGCTGCTGGCGCAGGCTGCTTCTGGTATGGCGGTAATTTTGTTTTTTAAATCTGCGCTTGGCCCTATGCTTACTTTTGCCATGAGTCTGGCTTTTGTCACGACTCCGGTCTTTGCCTGGTTGAATTATCGTCTGATGCGGGGTCAGCAGAAGCATCTGATGCAACCTTGGATCCGCTTGCTATCCTGGCTAGGGTTAACTTATTTATTTGGTTTTGCGTTGCTGTTTATCTGGTGGTACTTGAGTAAATAACCTGAATAAATAAAATGCCCATACAATCATTCGCTTAAGCTGTATTTACACAAATCTGCTTGCGCTGGTTTAAACCGCTCTGTAGTCTCGAATTCAGAGACCGGTTTAAACTGGCAGCAAGGCAACAGAACACAACCTTTTCCCCGATAAAACAACAACCTATACATCAACGATAATAGAAGTATAAATGATGAATTCATTGGAATTTGTGTGCACCTTTTTGTTGCAACTGGCTGTTATTTTGGTCGCGGCGCAACTTTTCGGTTATCTGGCGCGTTTTATTGGTCAGCCGAAAGTAGTTGGCGAGATGATCGCGGGCGTGGTGCTAGGTCCTTCGTTATTTGGCTTGTTCTGGCCGGATATTCAACAACAGATATTCCCTGCCGACACTATGCCTGTGCTGTATTTTGGCGCTCAGGTAGGCGTAGGTTTGTATATGTTTTTAGTCGGGCTGGAATTTAATACCGGCTTATTTAAACAACAGGCCCGCAGTGCTATTGCAGTTTCTTTGGCTGGTATGCTGGTGCCTTTTACTGTTGCAGCTTTGTTATGTATTTGGCTGCTGGATATGCCAGGCCTATTTGCCGCTGATATTTCTTACGGTAATGCAGCATTGTTTTTAGGGGCTGCTATAGCTATTACCGCTTTCCCTATGTTGGCCCGAATTATTTACGAGCGGGGTTTATCTGGTACTTCGTTGGGTGCTTTGGCTCTTGCTGCAGGCGCTATAGATGATGCCGCAGCTTGGACTGTGATGGCTGTGGTGCTGGCCAGCTTTGGTGGTGGTGCTTTGTTAGCTGTAAAAGCCATAGTGGGTGGTGTGGCGTACGCCACTTTAATGTTTACCAAAGTCACCGGCTGGTTGCAGCCTTTGGCAGACAAGATTGAAACCAAAGGTGAAATGAGCTGGGGCCAGTTCGCTTTCCTGCTGGTGCTGTTTGCTATCTCTGCCTATTCGATGGAATGGGTTGGCCTGCATGCTGTATTTGGCGGCTTTATTTTAGGTATCGCCATGCCCCGGGGTGCTATAGTGGAACACTTACGTAAGCGCCTGGAGAAAATCACTATCTTTGTGTTGTTACCGATGTTTTTCACTTACTCCGGCTTAAAAACCCAACTGACTATACTGGCAGACTGGGAAGTGATGTCTGTTGCTCTGGTGATACTGGCTGCTTCAGTTTTTGCTAAAGGCATTGCCTGTTGGGCTGCTGCCCGTCTCACTGGCAGCGACAATAGAACCGCTATGGCTGTTGGTGCTTTAATGAACGCCCGTGGCCTGATGGAGCTGATTATTATCAATATAGCGCTGAAGTTTGGCGTGATAGAACCTGCGTTGTTCTCCATAATGGTGCTGATGGCGATAGTGACCACACTGATGGCCACACCACTGTTTGAGCTGGTGTATGGGCGGCATATGAAAAAGAAAGAGTTAGAGAAAAGTACTGTATCAGCGCAGGTTGTCAGTGAAAGTCAGAGTTAGCACATAAAAAGAATAAAGCGGACTGGCGTCCGCTTTATTCATCAAATAAAAACCAGATCTATTACAAACTCAAAGTCCGTTCACCGCGGGATATGCCAGACACACCACTGCGCACTGTTTCCAGTATTTGCGTGCCGTTTAACGCCTGAATAAAAGCTTCCAGTTTATCCGAAGTGCCGACTACCTGAATGGTGTAGGTATTTGCTGTGATATCAATGATCTGGCCACGGAAGATATCTGCGCAGCGTTTTACTTCTTCGCGTTGGTCTGCCGTGGTTTTGACTTTGACCATCATCAGTTCACGTTCGATATGAGCCGACTCACTTAAATCAGCCAGTTTGACGACTTCAATCAGTTTATGCAGCTGCTTGGTGATTTGTTCTATCACCTGATCATCACCCCGGGTCACCAGCGTCAGACGCGAGATAGTCGGATCTTCTGTAGCCGCTACTGTTAAGGAGTCAATGTTGTAACCACGCTGGGCAAATAAACCTACTACGCGGGCTAAAGCGCCGGACTCGTTTTCCAGCAATACAGATAAAATATGCCGCATCTTAAGTCCGCTCCGTTTTGCTTAAAAACATTTCATTCATAGCACCGCCAGGTATTTGCATTGGATAAACATGCTCTGTTGGATCGACATGAATATCTAAAAACACCAGCTTGTCTTTTAGGGCAAAAGCGCGCTCTAACGCAGGCTCTAATTCTTCGGCTTTGGTGACACGAATACCAACATGGCCATAAGCTTCGGCGAGTTTCACAAAGTCAGGCAAGGAATCCATATAAGAGCTGGAGTAGCGACTGTCGTAATTCATATCCTGCCACTGTTTTACCATGCCCAAATAACCGTTATTCAGGTTAATAATTTTGACGCCAAGGCCATACTGTTTGCAGGTCGACAGCTCCTGAATATTCATCTGAATAGAGCCTTCGCCTGTCACACAAACTACTTCAGCGTCAGGGTAATGCAGCTTAACGCCCATAGCGGCCGGTAAACCAAAACCCATGGTGCCGAGGCCACCTGAGTTGATCCAGCGGTTGGGTTTATCAAACTTATAATATTGAGCGGCAAACATCTGGTGCTGACCTACGTCGGAGGTGACATAAGCATCGCCTTTAGTATGACGGTGTACAGCTTCAATCACGGCCTGAGGTTTTAAATGTGAGGGGCTTGTGTCGTACCGGCCACCATGCACTTCACGCCATTGCTGGATTTGTTGCCACCATTGGCCTAAAGCGTCTTTATCCAATTCGCCTTTATTTTTCTCCAACTGATGCAGCATTTCCTGCAATACAGGTTTGACTAAACCGACAATAGGAATATGCGCATTGATGGTTTTGGAAATACTGGCCGGGTCAATATCGATATGAATAATAGTGGCGTTAGGGCAGAACTTTTTGGTGGCGTTAGTGACACGATCGTCAAAACGGGCGCCTACCGCAAAAATTACATCGGCGTTATGCATCACCTGATTGGCTTCATAACTGCCGTGCATGCCCAACATGCCAATAAACTGTGGGTCGGACGCCGGATAAGCGCCTAAGCCCATTAAGGTATTAGTGACAGGTAAATTCAACTTGCGGGCTAATACCGTCAATTCTTCCGAGGCTTGACCTAAAATCACCCCACCGCCTGAATAGAGCACAGGGCGTTTGGCGGCTAACAAGGTAGTCAGCGCTTTTTTAATCTGGCCTGGATGGCCTTTCGCGTTCGGGTTATACGAGCGCAGTTTGATATCTTTTGGATACTCGTAAGGGAATTTTTGACTTGGAATTGTCATATCCTTTGGAATATCCAGTACCACAGGACCAGGGCGGCCACTTTGCGCTATATAAAAAGCTTTTTTAACTAAATACGGAATATCTTCCGGGCGGCGCACCGACATATTGTGTTTCACAATAGGGCGGGAAATACCCAGCATATCGGTTTCCTGAAAGGCATCATCGCCAATCAGGTGACTCATCACCTGACCACAGATCACCACCATAGGAATAGAATCCATATAAGCAGTGGCTATGCCGGTCACGGCGTTAGTAGCACCAGGGCCGGATGTGACGAGCACTACACCAGCTTTGCCGCTTGCTCTTGCGTAGGCGTCCGCCATATGGGTCGCGGCTTGCTCATGGCGGACCAGCACGTGTTTCACCTGATGCTGTTGAAACATCGCATCGTAAATGTGTAACACGGCACCGCCGGGGTAACCATAAACATACTCTACGCCTTCGTCAGCTAAGGCGCGGATCAGCATGGCTCCACCAGACAGCAGTTCTGGTTGGGTGTTTTGGCTTGTCATTGTTCAGGTCTCATAGTTTGCACGTGCGAACTTTAAACCCTGTTGCGGGCGCAATAAGGCTTAAAGCAAAAATCACCGCTCTGCTTACGCAGAACAGCATTAATTTTTCTTTTACGTGGACGGACAGAGTAAGGGGTCTGTCAAAACTATGTGCCTGTTATCCTTCGTACTTGAAGCCGCAGCTTTGTTGACTGCGTTCTCTCACCCCAGTCACATAGTGGTCTATGTTCCTGAGGATTCGTTCGCTTGTCGCCGCGCTGCAACTCCAATTACTTTGGATAGATAAGTGACTCGTTGGTCGTTTTTTTATTTAGCAGGCTTGATGGCTAATTTAAGGGAAGAAGCTTGGAAAGTCGACCGCTTTTTCTGGTCTGACCAAAAAAAGTCTCGCTGCAGCAGCGCAGCGATGATTGCCTGTTGGGGGGAGGGCTGAGAATACAAAATCCTCGGAATAAATTTGAATGTTGGGGCGAATTAGATAAACGACATTTAAAGGCAGCATAGCCTCATATAAACAATGCTCTCCCCGACTTGCAAATCTAAGGCCCCGGCCACATAGTGCTTTAAAGCATTGCATAAAACCGGAGCTGTCCGGTGTGAATAAAATAGGTGAGTTGTGTCCGCTAATATCAAGCCCGTTACTATAGAAAATGTCCGTGAACTGTTAGAGCTGTCTTTTAGCCAGCCTGTGTTGTTTTATTTTTATTCAGAGCGCAGCCCGGCTTGCTTAAATTTAGGCCCTGTATTGCAGCGTATCGCCCAAAGCTATCCGGATACACTGACGTTGGCTGTAGTAGATTGTGATCAGGAGCAGCAACTGGCGGCGCATTTTGGGGTGCGTTCAGTGCCGACTGTGCTTTTTATTAAAGAAGGTCAGCCGGTGGATGGTTTTGCTGGCGAAGAGCCTGAACAGGCTATTTTGCAGCGTTTAAGTGCATTTTTACCTAAGCCTGAAGATCAGTTACTGCAGCAGGCTCTGCCTTTGCTGGAACAGCAAAACTGGACTGAAGCTTATCCTTTGCTTAAACAAGCCAATGAACTGGCCGTTGAGCGGGTGGATATTCGCTTACAACTGGCTTTGGTGCAGGTTGAACTGGGCCAGTTAGAGGCTGCTGAAAAAGCATTAGCGACTGTATTAATGGCCGATCAGGATGCGGTGTATCACAGTGTCAAAGCACGATTAGAATTAGCGCAACAAGCGGCTGATAGCCCAGAAATCAAAGCACTGGAGCAGGCGCTAGCCACAGACCCTGCTAACAAAGAACTGCAACAACAGCTGGCTGTGCAGTACCATCAGGTACAACGTTCAGCGGAGGCCTTGGCTTTGCTGTTTGAAATATTGAAGCAGGATCTGAACTTTGGTGAGGCGAAAAAACTCTATCTGGATATTCTGGCCACTTTACCCAAAGGTGAGCCTTTAGCCTCCAGCTACAGACGTAAACTCTATAGCCTGTTGTATTAATTCCTGATTTAAAAGGACTTCCTATGCTGCAAAAAACATGGACCAGCTTGTTGCTGCTGGTTCTGTGCTGTTGCTCAGCTCCTGGTTACAGCGCTGCTGTAGCGGAAAAAGTATTTGCCGATTACGCCGATGCCTTATTGCAAATTAAGGTGCTGGAGCATGCTTCCGGTGCTAAATCGGCCATAGGCAGTGGTTTTTTGCTGGCAGAACCTCATCTGGTCGTCACCAATTACCATGTGGTGTCTGAAGCTGTGTTATTCCCGCAAAAATACCAACTGGAATTTCTGGCGCAAAACCAGCAAAAGGGCAAGCTGGAGATAGTGGCCGTGGATGTGGTCAACGATTTGGCTCTGCTAAAAACCGACTACACAGCAGCCAAAAGTTTTCAGTTGCAACAGCAAGCGCCAGTGCAGGGCGCTGAAGTCTATTCTTTGGGTAACCCGCATGATTTAGGTTTAATAGTGGTGCCAGGCACTTACAACGGCATGCAAAAACATAGTTTTTACCCTCGTATTCATTTTACCGGTGCTATTAACAGCGGCATGAGCGGCGGTCCTGCAGTGAATGAAGCAGGTGAAGTGATAGGGGTTAATGTGGCATCTGCTGGCAATGGTCTAGGGTTTTTAGTACCAGCCGCTGCCTTGCAAAAGCTACTAACCAAACAGGCTGTGGCTGATTTAAAACAGGATATTCAGCAGCAACTGATCAGTAACCAGCAGGACATGTTTCAGCAAATCTTGCAAGCCAATTGGCAGCTTAAAAACTTTGGTCCTGCCACAGTGCCGGACGAAATAGTGCCTTTTATCCGCTGTTGGGGTACATCCAATGTCGAAAAAGACAAAGATGATGTCAAACGCGTGAATGCCTTTTGTAATCAACCGGAAGAAATCTTTTTATCATCAGAGTTCAGCACAGGCCGCATTGAGATGCAGTTTGAATGGCTGCAGGCCAAAGACTTACACCCGCTGCAGTTCTTCCGCCGTTATCAACAAAGTATCAATCAGATGAACGCCGACAACAGTGCAGGTGAAGACGATGTGACCGCTTATTCCTGCCAGAATCAATTGGTGAGTCCGGTGGAAGGTCAGCATGCTAAAGCCGTATTTTGCTTAAGAGCTTACCGAAACTATCCGCAACTTTTTGATGTGGCTTATATTTCTGCTTCTCTAGACCATCAGCAGCAAGGTGTGATCAGTCACTTTACCTTAGCAGGTGTGGATCAAAAAATGGCGCTGGAGTTCAGCCGTAAATTTATTGGAGCTGTGGTATGGCAGTGATAGTGGAAGTACTGAACAAGCAGCAAAAAGTCACAGAACGGCATAAATTTTTACAGCAACAGGTCAAACTAGGCCGGGCTTTTGATAACGATGTGATTTTATTTAATAAGCATGTTTGTCCTTATCATGCACTGTTACAGCAGGATGAAGAAGGTCAGTGGTGGCTGGAAGATTTAAGTTCAGTCAATGGCAGTTTTGTCTCAGATCGAAAATCTGTAGTGGCGAAAGAACCACTGCGTTCCGGTGAAGTTTGCTGGCTGGGCGAGCAGGCTCTGCGTTTGTATGACGATGCACACCCTGTCGCTGAAACTATGCCTTTCAGTGTGACAGCACAGCGGTTACAGGCGATGGGGCATTGGGCTTTTATTCTGCTGTTTGCTTTGATATTAGCGGCGGATCAGGTCGTTGAAATCTGGCTGACACTGCCAAAGCAGCTGGAGCATTTGTGGACAGTAAGGTTACTGGAACTGCCAAAAACCTTGCTGATGTTTTGTATCTGGCCAGCCATCCTTGCACTTTGGGGCAGATTTAACCAGCAGGAAAGTCATTTTCTATCTCAGCTTAGCCTGACTTATGCAGCGCTGGCAGCCAGTGCGGTGTGGGGCGTTTTTTGTTATTGGCTGGGTTTTAATCTGGATGGTTCTGTTGTAGCGCAGATCACTGAAGTTTCAGGATATAGCCTGATTTTGGTTGCGTTGTTCTGTGGCAATTTATGGCTGGCGACTCATTGGCCGGTCAAAGTTCAGGCTGCAGTTGCTGTGGTTGTCGCGTTGTTGGCCACATCAGGGCAGTGGGCTGGTTTGCTGACACCGCCTTCACCTTTTGACCGTAGCTTGCAATACGATTCACGTTTGTTGCCTCTGTCTTTTTATCTGGGCGAGGGCAAAGATATGCAGCAGTATGAGCAGGAATTACAGCAGCTGTTTGAACAGGTCGAACAGCAGCGACAGGAGTCGGAGAAAGAATAACGGATCAGAGCGCAAGCTCTGACCCTCGTATTGAATTCAGCCCGGTCTTCTATTTTGGGTCAGAGTCAAGACTCTGACCTCTGAAGCTTTTGCCAGATCTCGCGGATTTGATCGGACAAAGTCATAGGGTCAAAAGGCTTCACCACCACATCGGCTGCGCCTAAAGCTTTGTAGGATTCAATTTCATTGGCTTGTACTTTGGCCGTCATAAAGACTACAGGGATAGCGCTTAAATCAAAGTCAGACTGCATCTTTTTTAAAGTGCTGGGGCCATCCATACCTGGCATCATCACATCCAGTAAGATCAGTTGGGGTGCAAAGGCATGGAAGCTCTTTAACGCCTCTTCGCCACCGCTACAGGTTTCTACAGTAAAGCCACCCACCACCTCCAAAGCCACCTTAGCCACGGCTTGAATAGACGGGTCGTCTTCTACATGCATAATACGTTTAAGTTCTGTCACCGCTATCTCTCTTTCATCGAACCATACCGATGCAATTGAGTGTGCATTATTTTTTGTGGCTGTGCCAGATGCAGACACTGACTGTTCCGGAAATATTTCCGTAGCAGAGCCTCACGGCTTTTGAGGTATTGAATGCTATAGTAGCGCTAGTTTTTTTGCTTTGGTGTCGTCTTCTTTATGTCCCGGCTTTTGTCTGAACAGTTTTTGCAATTGGATTTATTGTTAGCCCGCTATCGGGCTTTCTGGCGCTTTAGCCCATTCCATTTCTCTGAGTTACCCTGGGATCAAACTGCGTTAGCTGCCGCTTTACAACAACTTGGGCCTGAGCAGATTGAGCGGTTGGATCTGGATGAAAGCTATAGGCGCGACTATTTTTCGGTATTTTTCCCAGAGTTAAATCAACTCAGCGATTTTGAGCGGACAAGTTTTCATCACACAGGGCTGATACAAGCCGAACTGCCTTTCTGGTTTAGTCGTGATATTAAAGGGCGGAAATTAGAACAAATTCAGGCCTTTGCCGCAGAGATGCAACAGGGGGACTTACCTGTACTGGAATGGTGTGCCGGTAAAGGTCATCTTGGACGCTGGCTTTGTTTTAGTCAGGAGCGCAAAGTCACCAGCCTGGAATGGCAGCACGTGCTTTGTGCTGAAGGACAATTGCTGGCTGAACAACTCAAGCTGTCACAGCACTTTATTCAGGCAGATGTGTTAGCTGAGGAGACCGCAAAACACCTCAATAAGGACCAGCAGGTGATTGCTTTGCATGCTTGTGGCGATTTGCATATCCGCTTATTGCAACAGGCCAGCCGTGTCGGTACGGCTCAACTTGATATAGTGCCTTGTTGTTACCATTTAATAGCGACTGAGCAGTATCAGGCTTTATCTAGCCAGGCGCAGCAAAGTCGTTTGGGGCCATTGAGCCGGGATGAGCTGAAACTCGCTGTACAGGCTCAGGTTACAGCAGGGGAGCGGATAACACGCTTGCGCCAGACTGAAGTGTTGTGGCGTCTGGCCTATCAGGAGTTGTATCAGGCGGTGCAAGGGATAAAAGACTACAGGCCTTTATCTTCTGTGCCTAAACATTGGTTTAGCGGTGAGTTCAGTGCTTTTGCGCACTGGGCTGCTTCAGAGCACCAATGGCAAATTCCGGTGGATACAAACTGGCAGTATTATCTGCAGCTTGGGCAGCAACGTCATGCTTTAGTGAAGAAAATGCAGCTGGTACGCTCTTTATTCCGGCCTTTACTGGAGCAGTGGCTGGTGCTGGACAGAGCCTTGTTTTTAGAGCAACAAGGCTACCAGGTGCAGGTAAAACAATTCTGCGACTACCAACTCACCCCCCGCAATCTGATGATTAGTGCCAGCAAAAGCTAAAGCTCTTGCCGGCTGCCCAACCGCTGAAAGGTACTTAATGTGAACAAAGGTAAAGTTGCAAACAGGGTTTCGAAAATTTCAGCCTGAATCTGTTCGTAGTTGGCCCAGATTTTATCAGCACTGAAACAATAAATTTCCAGAGGTAAACCTACTTCGTTAGACTCCAGCTGGCGTACCATCAGCGTCATGTTTTGATTAATATGTGGGTTGTGTTGCAGCATCCATCGGGCGTAATAACGAAATAGTTTCAGATTGGTCAGGTGAGGTTGTTGTAATAACTCTTTGGCTACATCAGTTGTCAGAAAAGGTTGTAGCACAGTGTGCTGCATTAATTGCTGCTTTTCCACCTCGTCCAGAAAACCTATGCTGTGAATATCAATTTTGATGGCTCTTTTAATACGGCGTCCACCGGATTGCTGCATGCCACGCCAGTTTTTAAAGGAGTCTGAAATCAGCGCATAGGTCGGAATAGTAGTGATGGTGTTATCCCAGTTCTGTACTTTGACCGTGGTCAGCGCGACTTCAATCACAGCACCATCTGCACCGTATTTGGGCATTTCAATCCAGTCACCCGTGGCGACCATTTTATTGGTGGCTAACTGAATACTGGCGACTAAACCTAAAATAGTGTCTTTAAATATCAGCAATAACACGGCAGTTAAAGCACCTAAGCCGCTGAGTAAATAGACAGGGGATTTGCCGAGTAAAGTGCTGAGGATCAATATACTTACGACAATAAAGTCGAGTAATTTGAGCACCTGCGCCAGGCCAAGGTAAGGCACATTACTTTGACGATCCACCGCACTGTAAATAGTGGTCGCAAAGTTAATCAGGGCAGCAAAAGCCATACCAGCAAAGCAGTACAGATAGATCCACAAACCTAAATGCACAGTGGATTTGAAATCTGGCCAGTGCTGGAAAAATTGTTCGGCTGAGCTTATCAACACTACTGCGGGCACTAAATGTGCTAGATGGCTGGCCAGCTGTAGTCGTTGTTTTTCAGTTTGATGTTGTAAGTCTCCATCGACTTTGTCCAGCAGATGGGCGATAGCGGGTAACAAATAACGCCGTGCCAATGTAAACAGCAAGCTAAGTAACACTATGGCCAGCAGCACTCTGACCGCTAACATCAGAACATGCTCTGGAGCTAAATCCAAGCCAAAGTAGCTGGAGACCTGCTGTAAATACAGATCTAACATAAGGCGTTTTCCGCTCTGGCGGCCTCCGGCCGATGGTAAGCGCTAATCGCCTGATCTTTTTTCAGCCAGCGTTGATTCAGCCAGTTTTGAAAGCTAATTCTGAAGCCCTCGTCGTTAAAATAATCGCCGATAATCTGATGATCGACAGGCAGAATTTCTACCAGCACCACCACACGTTTTAACCGACCACACAGCATATCCAAAGCGACATTACCCGGATTGTCAGGGTATAAAATGGTCACATCCAGTACTGAATGAAACTGCGGCCCCATGCTGGCGAGGGTAAAAGCGATACCACCTGCTTTAGGCGGCAGTAAATGCCGGAATGGACTGCGCTTTTGCTTGTGTTTTTGTTCGGTAAAACGGGTGCCTTCGACAAAGTTAATAATGGTGGTTGGGGTATGTTTAAACTTTTCGCAGGAGATGCGGGTGGTTTCAATATCCTTGCCTTTTAGTGCCGGATTTTTTGCAATTTGCGCCTGACTGTATCTTTTCATAAAAGGCATATCCAAAGCCCAGGAGCCTGAACCAATAAAAGGCACCCATTTCAGTTCTTCTTTTAAAAAGAACTTAGGCTCAGGAATACGGTTCAGTGCAAACTGGCTTAATACCGGAATATCCAGCCAGCTTTTATGATTGGAAATCAGTAAATACCAGCTGTCTTTTTTCAGTTCAGCCACGCCACTGACCTGCCATTCGACCTGGTTAAACAGCTCCATCAATAATTTGTTATAACGCGACCAGCCGCGATAACACCAGTGCGCCGGTTTGGACCAGAAGGCTCTGGCTGCAGCATTAGGCGAAATTAATTTAGCCAGACCAATCAGCGTGACCAGTGTGCCCCACAACGCCAGATTGCAGCTGAACAGCAAAAATGCCAAAGGGGCTTTGAGTACTACAGGTAACCAATACAACATTAGCTCCGTTCTCCCTGTTTCAGCTCGCTCAGTAACTGATCCTTATCTAACCAGAGTTGATTGACCCAGCTCTGGAATCTTTGTTTGAATACCGGGTCTTCATAATCGCCAATCAGATTGGGATCTATAGGTAACACCCGCACCCGTACTTTAATGTCCTGCACTTTGCCGGAAATATAGTCCCAGAAGGTTGGGATGCCCTTAGGATAACAAATGGTCACATCCAGCAGCTTATGCAAGTGTTCGCCCATAGCGTTCAGTACAAAAGAGATTCCACCCGCTTTAGGTTTGAGTAAATGAGTAAATGGCGACTGTTGTTTGTCATGTTTATGTAGAGTGAAACGAGTACCCTCAAGGAAATTCATCACAGAGACTGGCTTGTAGCGGAATTTTTCGCAGGCTTTACGAGTAGTGGCTATATCAGTGCCTTTAAGTTCAGGTTTTTCCGCCAGCTGCTTGGCAGTTAAACGCTGCATAAAAGGAAAATCCAGCGCCCACCAGCACAAGCCAATTACAGGCACATAAATCAGTTCTTTTTTCAGGAAAAATTTTAAAAAGGGCGCTTTGTGGTTAAAGACTTTTTGCAACACCAGAATATCAACCCAGGATTGATGGTTGGCCAGTACCAAATACCAGTCTTTGACACTTAAATGGTCTATGCCTTTGATATCCCAGCGAATACGGGTAAAAATCCGGCTGGTCAGATTATTCAGTGTGATCCAGCTGGTGGCACAGAAATCCAGTAAATAGGTGATCCAGGTTTGCCAGATTTTGACAGGGGGCAACTTGACTATGGCCAGGATCAGAATAGGAGTGGCCCAAAATATCGTATTGGCCACGTACAGCAGAAAAGAAAGCGAGCCACGTATTGGGGCTGGTAAAAAGTGCAACATAACACCACCATCTAAAAATTAGAGGGGCAGAGCACAATCGCAAGTGCTCTAACCCCTTCACTCATCTGATCAGTGGCAAGTTTACCTTAATCTTCGAAGTAGGTGTAACCATAAACCCCGGCTTTTAGCTCATCTAAATAAGATGTCTGCATTTCCGGGCTAAAGTCCATCCGTGCTAATTGCTTCTGATAAGCTGCAAGTAGCTTCTTCGCATCAAACTGCACATAACGCAATACGTCGGCCACTGTGTCACCTTTAATCGCATTCGTCAGACGGTAACCGCCTTCGTCATCCAGTTCAACATGGACTGAGTCTGTGTCACCAAACAGGTTATGCAGGTCACCCAGAATTTCCTGATAAGCGCCGACCATAAACATACCCAACAGGAACTGTGAATCTTCTTTATAAGAAGGCAGTGGCAAGCTGGATTCAATGCCGTTACCGTCCGCATAACTTTTCAGCACGCCGTCTGAGTCACAGGTAATGTCCTGAATAATAGCGCGGTGTTCCAGCGACTCATTCATCCTCTCCAGTGGCATCACCGGGAATAACTGGTCAATACCCCAGGCATCCGGCATAGACTGGAACAGCGAAAAGTTCACAAACAGCTTGTCGGCTAATTTCTCGTTTAACTCATCGTGAATGTCACGGTGTGAGCGCGAGGATAAGTCCAGCTTGTTTTTCACTTTGTTGATGGTGGCAAAGTAAATTTGCTCAAGCAGTGACCAGTCTTTTAACGTCAGCAAGCCATGCACATACTGAGCATGGGCATCGGTAAAATAATGCACTGCATCGTGATAGGCCTCTACCGCTGTACGTGGTGTGACGTTTTTATACGAATCCCACAAGGCCCAAATCACGGCGGGCGAGTCTTCGCTTGGCTCTGGCATATTGACTAAGCCTGGCGCGCGTTCAACATCAATAGCATCAGTGATTAACACGGCGTGGTGAGCTGTCATAGCACGGCCAGACTCAGTGATAATGTTCGGATGCGGTAAGTCGTATTCGTCACAGACTTCTTTTAAGCCATACACCACGTTGCGGGCGTACTCCAGCATGGTGTAGTTCATCGAACAGGCCGAACGTGAGTTTGAACCTTCGTAATCCACACCTAAACCACCCCCTACGTCTACCGTAGTGATAGGCACACCTAAAGTGCGCAGTTCAGCATAGTGACGGGCGCATTCACGAATAGCGTTGTGAATATCGCGAATGTTGGCGATTTGCGAACCGATATGGAAATGCACTAACTGCAACAAGTCCAGTTTGCCGGCGTCACGCAGAATGTCGATGGCTTGCAGTACTTGAGTGGCAGTTAAGCCAAACTTGCCTTTTTCACCGCCGGTGTTTTGCCATTTGCCTTTACCAACCGAGTTCAGCTTGATACGGATACCAATCATAGGCGCCTGGCCTAAGCTGTCGATTTCACGGATTAAGGTTTTTAATTCAGTGATTTTTTCAACTACGACATAAACCTGATGGCCCATCATCTGGCCAATAGTGGCTAAACGCAGGAACTCAGAGTCTTTGTAACCGTTACAGACAATGCGCAGAGGTTTGTCGGTGACACCTAAAATTGCCATCAACTCAGGTTTGGAACCTGCTTCTAAACCTACTTTGCCGCTGTCATGGCTCACCAGCTTTTTCACTACGGAAAATTGCTGGTTTACTTTAATAGGGTAAACAGCTGTGTATTCGCCCTGATACTCACGCTCTTGTTTGGCCTGAGCAAAGGAGTTGATTAAGGTGCCAACACGGTGCTGCAAAATATCGGTAAAGCGCACCAATACAGGCAGAGTTAAGCCTTCCTCTTTAAAGCGTGCAGTCAGTTCCGGGAAATTAATACCGGGCTTTTTATGATCCTGATCCGGATAGGCTACCAGATCGCCATTTTTGTTTACATCAAAATAGCCTTCACTCCAGACTGCTACGTTATAAATGGATCGTGCTTTTTCAATACCCCAATCTGCCATTGTCGTGCCCTTAAAAAAATGATGCGCTATTTTAAAGCCAATGCTGTGAAAAAAACATGAAAAGTTTGTCTCATCCTGCCCTGGCTGGCAAAATACTTAGCTTAGTTTGTTTACGAGGGGTTTAGTATGTCGGGCGACAACAAATGGTTCACAGAAATTTTTGCAGCCAGTGGCAGCGCTTTTGGTTTGGCCATCACAAAAAAACTGGATGAGGTGCAGTCGCCTTTTCAACATATTGAAATGTTTGAGACCACGCATTTTGGCAATCTGATGGTGATAGACGGCGTTATTATGCTGAGCAGCCGTGATAATTTCCTCTACCATGAAATGTTAAGCCACCCTGTGTTATTTACTCACCCAAATCCAAAGCAGGTGGTGATTATAGGTGGTGGTGACTGCGGCACTTTGCGTGAAGTATTAAAACATCCTGATATCGAACAAGTCACTCAAATTGATATCGACGAGCAAGTCACCCGCATGGCAGAAAAATACTTTCCAGAGCTTTGTGCGTCCAATAACGACCCACGCGCAACCTTAAAATTTGCCGACGGTATTCAGTTTATGCGCGATGCAGCGCCAGAATCTTTGGACGTTGTCATAGTCGACTCGACCGACCCAATAGGTCCGGGCGAAGGTTTATTTAACCGCGCCTTTTATGAAAGCTGCTTAAAAGCGCTGCGCCCTGGTGGCATCTTAGTGCAACAAAGTGAATCGCCATTGATCCATATGCCACTTTTAAAAGCCATGCGTGATGCGATGTCAGACGCTGGTTTTGCCGACTTACAAAGCTTGTTATTCCCGCAGATGGTGTATCCATCAGGTTGGTGGACTTGTACTTTAGCCCGCAAAGAGGCCAAATTTGATGGCTTCCGCGTTGAAGCTGCACAAAACCCGGCCTTTGAAACTCAGTATTACAATGCCGAAGTGCATCAGGCCGCTATGGCTTTGCCTAATTTTGTCAAAAAGGCTTTTGCAGAAAAGTGATGAAGTTGTGGGCGACCATAAAGGTCGCCCCTACACATCTTCCTGCCTGCTTGCCCACACTAAACTGGCTAAAATCAGCACCGATCCTGCAGATAAAGTCCACCAATTCACATTCTGCTGCCAGAATACAAAGTTCACCACTAAACCCGCTGGGATCAGCACATTATTCATCACTGCCAACTGATTAGCATTCACCTGCCTGGCGCCAGCATTCCATAACCAATAACCTAAACCAGAAGCCACCAGACCTAGCCAGATTAAAATGCCGTAATCCAGAGTCGTAGTGGGTATTTTGTTCCAGTCGGCAAACAGAGCTGTTGCCAGTAGGCTGATGAGAGTGGCGCCAACAAAAAACCAACCGAAGTTATAGCGTTGTGTGGCGACTGAACCTAAATCCAATTGGCGATAAGCCACCTGACCAAAAGCGAAGCATAAGTTGGCGGCCTGGATCAGCAATAAACCCCACCAGAAGTCTGTACTAAGGTTTTGATAACGAATCACTAAAGCGCCCAAAATAGCCAGCAGGGCAGGACCTAACCAGCGCAGATGCAGCTTTTTGTAGCGCCAGAAGTAATCCAGTACTGAGATATAAACTGGGGTCAGAATAGTAAATAACAGCACTTCGGCCACACTCAAATACAGAAAACTATGATAGAGCAGCAGATACATCAGACCAAGCTGCACAGCACCAATACAAGCCAGAGCCATAGCCTGAGTTTTTGAGCTGGTACTTTTGAGTAACCAGGGCAGGAACAAGATCAAAGCCAATAGCATACGGCTGCTGACGGCCAGATAAGGGTCAACTCTGCCAGATAGGAATTCACCAATTAAGGAAAAACTAAAAGCCCAAATTAGCGTGACTAACCACAATAAACCCATAAAAAACTCCGGCTATGCTGCTACTGCAATAAATGCAGCGGCAGCATAGCCGGAGTTTTAAATTTTTAATAGCTTTGGCTTTCTCGTTTTAGCCTAAGCCATCCTATTCCGTTATGGCTTCGATATGTATCTCAACGCGGCGGTTCATCGCTCTGTTGCTTTCAGAATTGTTTGGTACAGCCGGGTAACTTGGGCCTAAACCCTGAGTTTCAATACGGATTGGGTTTAAACGCTGCGCTACTAAATAATCTTTTACGCTTTCAGCACGTTTTTTCGACAGCTGCATATTGTAATCATAAGCACCTGTATCGTCGGTATGACCGCTGATGACCAGCAGAGTTTTATCATATTCACCCAGAACTTTAGCCACGTCATTCAGTACCGGATACAGCTGAGGCTGAATAGCCGACTGATTCACAGCAAAAGTAATTTGTGATGGAATTTCTAAACGCAAAATATCGCCATCACGGTGCACTTTGACACCAGTGCCAGATAACTGATCACGCAGCGCCATTTCCTGATGGTCCATATAACGACCCACAGCAGCACCTGCTAAAGCACCAATGGCGGCACCTATCGCCAGTCTTTTGTTTTTATGATTGCCTGTTGCTTTACCCAACACAGCACCTACACCAGCACCAATGGCTGCGCCTTTGGCTGTATTCTGGTTTTCCGGCGCTATATTCATACTGGCACAACCGGATAAAACTAAAGTGCTGCATAAGGCAACTAAACCTAACTGTTTGGCAATCATGGGAAATCTCCTGAATTATTTTGGAGTTATTGTACCTCAGTTCAACTGAATTAGCGCTGAACTAAAATATTGCCCGGAGCAATGGTTAGCAGCGCGGAGCGTTGGCCCTTTAGGGTAAGCGCCATGGATGGCGGCGAATAAAAATGTGATCTGCCCCAATTTTTATTAATAGACATATATACGTCTAAATAGGTATGCTCGGGTGCTTAAAAAATAACTGGAGATAAATGGGTGTTATGGTTGGGTTAAAGTGGCGACGTCTGGTGCTGAAAGTGGGCAGTGCTCTGATTGCACCGGAAGCAAAAGGTTGCTCCACCCGTTACTTACTTGCTATTGCTGGTTTTATCAGTGAATGCAGGCAACAAGGGGTTGAAGTGGTATTAGTATCCTCAGGTAGCGTGGCTGCAGGCCGTGCTGCTATTCCCTTTGCCCATCACCCCTTACCCATTAATGTGAAACAAGCGATGGCCGCCGTTGGCCAAACCCGCATGATGCAAAGCTGGCGTAATTTGCTGGATTTTGACTGTGCACAGATTCTGCTGACGCATGATGATTTACAGCACCGCAACCGCTATTTAAATATCCACAATACGCTGCGTACTTTGCTCGATCACGGTGTACTGCCTATTGTGAACGAAAACGATACCGTAGCAACCGCTGAGCTCAAAGTAGGGGACAATGATAATCTGGCGGCTTTGGTGGCGACAGTGGTGGATGCGGATGCCTTGATTATTTGTTCTGATGTGGATGGTTTATATACCGCCAATCCACGTTCTGACAGCAATGCGCTGCTTATTCCTGAAGTACATCAAATCACAGCGGATATTTATGCCATGGCTGGAGGCAGCCATCATGCCATTGGCACAGGCGGCATGACCACCAAGCTGCAGGCTGCCAGTAAAGCCACATCGCAGGGTATTGATACTTTAATTATTAATGGCCAGAAAGCTGAAAGCTTTGCTGCGCTCTTAGCAGGCAAAGCCTGCGGCACGCTGTTTCATAAACAGCAGGAACGGTTAAGTGCAAAAAAACACTGGTTGTTACATAGTTTAAAAACTCGTGGCGAGCTGCAACTCGACAGCGGCGCTGTGCAGGCTTTATTGCATAAGGGCGCTTCTTTGCTGTCAAAAGGTATCAGCGCAGTCAGTGGTGATTTTGATAAAGGTGATGCAATTTGGTTGTGTGACGAGGCGGGTAAACAGCTGGCCAAAGGGATCAGTCAATACAGCAAGTCAGAGCTAAGCAAAATCCGTGGCGTACACAGTCAGCAGATTGAAAGTATTTTGGGCTATTGCCCAAGCGAAGTAGTGGTGCACCGCGACGATTTAGCGCTGGTGGAGGGCTGAGCATGACAAACGTAAATATTAAAGCTATTTGCCAACAAGCCAGGCAAGCGGCCTTACAACTGGCGCAGCTATCAGAAGCCGATAAAAACCAGCTGTTGCTGGCGATGGCTGATCAGTTAGAAGCTGATAGCGTTTTGATCCTCGCTGGCAATGCCAAAGATATGGCGGCAGGACGCGACAAGCAGTTGGCAGAGGCGATGTTGGACCGCCTGCTTTTGACCGAAGATCGGATTAAAACCTTAGCCAATGCAGTGCGTTATATTGCAGCATTGCCAGACCCTGTAGGCCAAATTCGCCAGATGGTGCCACGGCCTAATGGCATTCAGGTCGGTAAAATGCGTATTCCGCTTGGCGTCATCGCGATGATTTACGAAGCCAGGCCTAATGTCACAGCAGATGCTGGTGCTTTGTGTTTAAAGTCAGGTAATGCAGTGATTTTGCGTGGTGGCCGTGAAGCTTTGCATTCCAGCATGGCAATTGCAGACTCTTTGCATAAAGCTATGGCAAAACATGGTGTGAACCCGGCCGCCATCAGTGTGATCCCTGACCCTGACAGGGCTTTATTGCTGGAATTGCTGCAGCAAAAAGACAGTGTTGATTTAGTGATACCCAGAGGTGGCGAAGGCTTAATTCATTTTGTCAGCGACAACAGCAAAATTCCGGTGATACAGCACTATAAAGGGGTCTGTCATTTGTATGTGGATCAAGATGCGGATCTGGAGAAAGCTATTGCGTTGCTGATCAATGGCAAAGTGCAACGGCCCAGCGCCTGTAACTCGCTGGAAACCTTGCTGGTGCATCAAGCTGTAGCGCCACAATTTTTGAAGTTGGCCGCCGCCACATTGGCGTCATATCAGGTTGACGTCTTTGCTTGCGAACAGTCGGCTTTGTATTTCAGCAATGCAGTATTGGCGCAACCTCAGCAGTTTGATACCGAATATTTGCGTTTAGCCATTTCAGTAAAAATAGTACCTGATTATGACGCCGCCATTGCGCATATTCAGCAGCATAGTTCGGATCATACCGAAGTGATTTGCACGCAAAATATCAGCACAGCGCAGCGTTTTTTAAAGCAAATTAACAGTGCTGTGGTGATGGTCAATGCGTCCTCGCGGTTCAGTGATGGGGGTGAACTGGGGTTAGGGGCTGAAATTGGTATTTCTACCTCTAAGCTGCATGCCTACGGCCCTATGGGGCTGGAATCTTTGACCACAGAAAAATATATTGTGATAGGGGACGGTCAAATCCGCTGAAGATTCAAGTTTATCCAGCCTGCGCCGATAACAGAAGGATTCTCTGTTTTCGGTGCAAAGCTGATGATAAAAATGGACTTAAATCAGGTGCTCAATCCTGGTATTCAAAATGCCATGCCTCAGACCTCTGTTGTTGCAGAGGACAAAAACTTCCGCTTCGAAAAAGCCAGTACAAGATCTACAGCCGGTATTCATGTCGATTTATCCCCACTGAGCTTAGAAAAATCTAAAAAAGCCGAAAGGGATAAAGACATTGACGAGAGCGAGCTACCGGATAACGTCAAACAGGCTTTGAAAGCTATTCGTGATAAGCAGGACGAGCTTGAAGAAAAACAAAAAGAGCTGCAACAACTGATGAGCAACAGCTCGATGCCTGCAGAAGAAAAGCAGGAAAAGCTAAAAGCGCTGCAGGCTGAAATCAGCTCCTTAAGCCGGGGGTTGATGGACTCTAAAAATAACTTAGTCAAATCGATGCAGGATCAAGGCTTAGCTGAACAGCAAATGCAAACTGCTATGGCGCTGATGAACTAAGGTACTGTTTTTGTTTTGCAATCAGGTTTAAATACCCGCACAGCTGAAGGCGGATTGGTTGCTAATTTAGCTTCAGGTCGTATCGGTCTTGTGACTAATTCTCCGCCACAGTTTGGGCAGATTCCAGTCAGTTTGTCAGTACACTCCGGACAAAAAGTACATTCAAAAGAGCAGATGTAGGCTTGATCTGCTGGTGTCAAATCCGCATCACAACATTCACAGTTGGGTCTGAGTTCTAGCATCAGTTTCTCCTCTGATTTCTTTTTAGCCTATTTCAACAGAGACAGGTTCAGCCGTCTGCCCGAATTCAGGCCAATCTCTGCTACTTACCAGCCAGTTGAAACCCGTGAAGCAATTCGACAAATTCGCTTGATTCTGCTTTGATAGATCAAAGACTTAAGAGAAAACGATATGAAAATTGCTGTGATAGGTGGTGGTATTAATGGCTTGTCATCCGCCTGGCAATTGGCGTTGGCTGGCCATCAGGTGACTTTGTTTGAACGCGATGAATTGATGCAGGCGACCAGCAAATCCTCTTCTAAGCTGCTGCATGGCGGTTTACGTTATCTGGAGCAGGGCGAATTTCGTCTGGTGCATGAAGCCCTGCAGGAAAGACGCTGGTGGCTGAAAAAAGCACCGCACTTAACCAAAAGATTGCCGCTTTTGTATCCCATCTATCAAAAGGGTCAAAGACCACGCTGGCAAATCAAAATTGGCTTGTGGCTTTATGATGTGTTGAGTGGAAAAAAAGGTATAGGAAGGCATCGCTGGTTAACCGCAGAGCAGGCAAAACGTTGTTCGCCACAACTAAAAACACAAGGTTTGATAGGGGCCTATTTATTTTTTGATGGCCAGATGGACGACAGAAAACTTGGGCTTTGGGTGGCGGAGCAAGCTATAAAAGCCGGAGTACAGATTCACCAGCATTGCCCTGTCCGTCAAATCACAGCAACTGGTGGGGTTTTTGCGGCTAACAGCGCTGAGTGGCAGATCTTTGATCTGGTCGTGAATGTGGCCGGCCCCTGGAGTAATCAGCTCTTGGAACAATCAGAGCTACCGCTGCAACAAACTTTGGATTTGGTGCGTGGCAGTCATTTGCTACTGCCTGCAATCAGTAGGTATGGCCACATGCTGGAAGTGCCTGGGGAGAGGCGTATCGTCTTTGTATTGCCTTATCAGGGGCAAACTTTATTGGGTACCACAGAAGTGCGGCAAAGTCTGGCAGAGCCTATAGAGTGCAGTGACGAAGAACAAAGCTATTTATTGAAGCTCTATAACCACTATTTTGTCGATCAGAAAACAGTAACAGAGGTAAACAACAAATTTGCCGGAGTGCGACCTTTATTAGGAGGCAGTGACAGTGCCAGCACGGCAAGTCGCGAATACGCATTAAACTGGCAGCAGCAATTGTTGACTGTATCCGGAGGCAAGTGGACCACAGCCAGAGCTTTAGCCCGGACTGTGGTCGAACAGATACAGCAGAAAAAAGCCTTATAAATCCAGAGCCAGAATTTTAGAGCGGCGCTGGTAGTTGTACAGCTGTTGTTTTTTCTCTGGTAAATCCTGCACTGTCACCAGTTCAAAGCCATGCTCCTGGAACCAGTGAATACTGCGGGTGGTCAGCGCAAATAAGCGATAATACTTACGTTGGCGCGCCAGCTGAATAATGTTTTTCAGCAAAGCACTGCCACGGTCGGCGTCACGGTATTGTTCATGCACAGCTAAGCAGGCAAATTCACCGACGTTTTCTTCCGGGAATGGATAAAGCGCAGCACAGCCGATAATTAAGCCGTCCCGTTCAATAACGACAAACTGGTCAATTTCCATTTCCAGCTGTTCACGCGAGCGACGTACCAAAAGCCCTTGTTGCTCCAGTGGACGGATCAAATCCAGAATACCGCCAATGTCAGTGATACTGGCGGCACGCAAACGTTCGGCAGCCTCAGTCACTATCTGGGTACCTATACCGTCACGGGAGAACAACTCCTGCAACATAGCGCCATTTTCGCTATAGCTGACTAAGTGACAACGCGAAACACCAGAACGACAAGCCGTAATAGCTGCGTGTAAAAAGGCGACTGTGGCGGTGCAGGCGTCTTCTTTTTGCTCCATCTGCCACATTAAATGTTCAGCATAATTAGGCATAAGTTCGGCGGTAATATCACCATCTTCACCCACTATGCCGCCCACTTCGTTAAAGCCGATGATTTTTTCAGCTTTAAGTTTTATTGCCACTTGAGTGGCAATTTCTTCGGCGGTCAGGTTAAAGCTTTCGCCTGTGACAGAAGCCGCTACCGGGCCCATTAAAACGATACCGTTATTGTCCAACTGGCGTCGAATACCCTGCACATCAATACGACGCACCCGGCCGCTGTGTAAATAGTCGATACCATCGTCCACACCCAGAGGCTGGGCTATAACAAAATTACCGCTGACCACGTTGATTTGAGCATTGTGCATTGGCGTATTGCTTAAGCTCATTGACAAGCGGGCAGTGATATCCAGTTGCAAAGCTCCTGCGACTTGTTTGATCACCTGGAAGGAATCATCGTCCGTCACCCGGATGCGGTTATGGTAATCACAGTTTAAACCAGCTTTTTCCAGCGCCTTGTTAATTTGTGGCCTGGCGCCGTACACCAGCACTATTTTAATGCCGAGCGTATTGAGCAAAGCTATATCATTAATAATACTGCGAAAGCCGGGCTGATCTATGGCTTCACCTCCCAGCATCACGACAAAGGTTTTGCCGCGGTGAGAGTTGACATAAGGGGCGGACTGACGAAAGCCATCAACAAGTTCTGTGGTGCGCACTTTGTTTCCTTCTGGCAAAAACAAAATAAGACTAAGGCTGCCTTGTGACAGTATGACGATAGCAGCTTAAGCATAGCAAACGAATGCCTAAGCCATAGCTGACGCAGCTCGGGCAGTGCAAATGAGCGCGCACTTTAAACAATTTTGGATAAATAACCAACATGTAATTTAATGGTATAGAGTGGTATTTTAAGTATTTCTTTATAAATCATGTTGTTGATGTTTTTCTTCGAACTTTGTGAATGGTCTGTTTTTGCCTTTTTATCTGTTTTTTGTGCATCAATATGTTTTTTCTGTTGCGGTTAATGCAACACTTCAAGATAACCGCCTGCCAGCATTTTATTGACCAGCGCAATACGTACATCGTCGCTGACATCGCCGGGGATCTCAGACACGCTAAACTCTTGTCTGGATAATATAAAACGCACTGACGCTTCGGCGCCCAAATGAATTAAATGCTGTTGACCGGGTTGTCTGAAATCTAAAATATCATCAGTTGCAAAGAGTCCTGCGATAGCCAATGGGTTATGCCGAACCTTAGTGTGAACTGAGTTAATGTTTTGCATTGCATTCACAGGTAATTTAGGTAGTTGTTGAATCATTCTGGAACGACGGAAATTCAGCGCATCCCGGATAAACAGATCGGACTGACAAATCTGTTTTAGCTTCTCTACCCCTTGACGGATTTGCATGTGGATCTGTGCTGCACTTTGGCCTGTGGCCAGATGATCAGCTCGTGGTGCCAGATTGCTGCGTAGGGGCTTATCCAACTCAGACAATAAATCCAGCGCCGCAATGATGGCATCTCTTTGAGTGACAGGTACAAAGCCTATAGACAGATGGATAGATTCGCTTATTGACTCTACGGTGTGCACAGTGCCCCTGGGCACATAAAGCAAATCGCCGGGTTGGACATCATAAGTTTTAAAGGAGTTCATAACGGCAGATGTTTCGCCCAGACCCCGCCATTGATTTGGCAGCGTAGGAGTGGCGTCGGAAATAAACCATCTTTTTGTGCCTACCAGTTGGATCACTATGACATCTACTTCATCATGGTGCACCGGAGCTTTAGCTCCACCCTCACTCCAGAACACTACGACACCAGCCGGATTTTGGAAAACAAATTCTAATGCACGGGTAAACTGGCTTAATTCTGGAGATAATTCGGTGACATCAGGAAAACGCACTGTGTAATCGCGCTGATGAAATTCCCGGATCAAGGCTGCAAAAGCCTCAGCACTTTCTACAGCTTTTGCTTCAGGCGGAGGTACTGTTGCTTTTTGAATATGACAGGTCAGGTTTTGCGCATACTTTGCGAAACCGCTTAGCAAGGCAGCCTTGGGATCCAGCCCTGCTAGTTGAGCTCTGCGCTGATTTAAGCTACCCAACAAGACCAAAGGCTTTTCTGCCGCGATGAGGTCACAAAAGTCGTCGTATGTAGCGGGGCCAAGAATATCCGCTAGTATTTTTTGTGCTTCACTAAGTATCAAGGAGTAAGTCCATTACGTCATGTTTCCAAAGTGCCCACTTTAAATTTTTTTCGTCATTAGATCTTCAACAGGGGTGGTAAAAGTATGTAATCCTTTGTAAGGGGATATTTAGTTTCGCCATAAATACAAGCCTATAAAACGACCTGTCATCAGTCAAAAATGACGCTGCAGCTTGCAAGCTGTTAAGTGCCTGAATGTGCAAAAACAGAGATTCTGATATCAAGACAACTTTAACAAATAGCTTATCAACAGCCTAAAAATCGGATGTATTGCTGAATTGAATCAGGCTCAGCATGAGGTGTGTGCTGAGCCTGCTGGTTAATCTAAGATAATATGCGGTAAAAATCTGGAACTGTCTTTGGTGATCAGCGAGTTGTCTTCGCGAATACCTATACCGGCCGCGCTGTTGCCTACCACCCAGCTGCCAATCATGCTATAGCTGTCGCCAAACTTTGGCAAAGGCTGCAACTTCTGGCGGATAAAAGGCGAGTCTGCGTACGGGCCTGGTTCACTGATTTTTTCGCCTGCGTGTGTGACTAATTCCACATTAGCGCCTTCACGGGAAAACAGTGGTTTACGCACCCAACCGGCAGCAAAGCTTTGGCCAGGTTGTTCGAAATGGCTTTCCAGCAAATTCGGATGGCCCTGATATTTTTGCCACAGCAAAGGCAAAATGCCTTTGTTTGACAACAACATTTTCCAGCCAGGTTCCAGCCATTGAGTTTGACTGCTTAAAATGACGGAAGCGAAATCTTCCTGCAGCATAAACTCCCACGGATACAGCTTAAACAAGCCCTCTATGGCGTAACCGTCCAGATCGACTAACTGACCACTGGCTTCACCCAACTGTTCCAGTTCGATAAAACGGCTGTCGACCCCTGCTTGTTTAGCGATATCCATCAGATACATCACTGTACCTTTGTCTTCGATACTGTTGGCCACAGATGCAAAATACAAAGGATTGGCCAAAGGTAGATTGGCAAAAGCGGCCTCTAACTGGTCCTGCAGGGAATTAAACTGATCGGCACCTTGTGGCACTTTGCCGCGCATGATCTGGTCTTCCAGCCAAACCCACTGGAAAAATCCCGTTTCAAATAAGGAAGTTGGGGTGTCGTAATTCAGTTCCAACAATTTGGCAGGGCCAGTGCCGTCGTAGACTAAATCCAGGCGGCCATATAAAGACGGCGCTTTGTTGCGCCAGGAGTCTGCGGCAAAATCCCAGAACTTTTCTGGGATGGCGAGCTGCTTTAGCTTTTCCTCATCACGAATGACGTCGTCGACTAAACCCAAAGCCATCTGATGCAGCTCTTCGGTCGGTTCTTCTAAATCCTGTTCAATCTGACGCAGATTAAATTGGTAATAAGCGGTCTCATCCCAATAAGGTTCGCCATCAAAGGTATGAAACTCAAAGCCTACAGATTCAGCATAAGAGCGCCAGCCGGGGCGCTCTTCACAAGCTACTTTTTTCATTGATTGTTAACCACCAAAACTGCTGGCTGAACCGGAGCGTTTTTGCGCCTGAGCACCAAAACCACCACGATTGACCACACCGGCAGGCTTAGGTTGTACTGAAGATGGCTTGATATAAGTTGGGCCTACACCTTTCGCGACAGGAGTATTGGTGGCAGTACGGAAGGTGCTGCGATCGTCTCTCGATTTATACAAAGGTTGAGCCTGTACAGGTTGTTTTAACTGTGAGCCTGAACGGTTTAACATTTGCCCTGCTAAAAAGCCCATCATCATTGGCATAAAAAAGCCGCCGCTGGAGGCCTGAGCTTGTTGTGGCACTTGTTCTGTTCCGGCAGCCGCTGCTGCCTGAGCCTGAGTTTCACACTGGCCTACCCCAAAGTCTGTTTCACAGGCGGCTTTGTCGGTGTATTTAGGCGCAACCTGAGTATGCATGGCCAAAGCCTGACCTAAGTCAGCTTTACATTGTTCCGGATTGTAATAAGCGGCACATTGGTCAAGGGTTTCAAATGCTGCGGTTTGCACAGCTTCTTCCTGACCACAACCTGCCATTAAAAAAGTTGCAGTAGGCACCATCAACACTAAAGCTGCTTTTTTACTACGTTTCAGCACTTTCTGTTTCATCAGTGGCTCCTTAAAAAGTTGTGCAGATTAATAGGTCATGCTGGCGGAGTTGATCAGACCTATAGCGATAGAGCAACCGGCAGAAAATACACCAGCGGCTATTTCGCCTTTATTAATACGTTCCGGCAGTTGTTTCAGTGCAAAACGCACTACGGCAAAGGTCAGCACTTGAACCACCAGGGCAATAGCACCCCAGATAGCACAGTCAGCCAGGGACAGTGAATGAGTAATAGCGCTGGATAAAGGCAAAGCAAAACCAATTAAAGCGCCGGCAAAAGCTATAGCTGCTGCACTGTTATTTTCTTTGATTAAGGCCAGTTCGTCGTGTGGTGTGATCCAGGTATAAAAACGACAAAATAAAATGATTAATAAAATGGCCAGAAAAAAGAAGCTGATAAATTCAGGAAAACCAGCCACAGAGGCCAATAAAGTATCGCTCATTACAAAATCCTTTCTTTAAATTGAGGGGCTTTGCCGATGATCCAGAAAAGCCGGGTAAAAGGCAACAACTGAATCAAAGCCGATGCTGTATTCATCCGTTGACGCAGGCCGTTTTGGACTATGCTCAATAGGAAAGTCAAACCGCTAAGCTCCTGATCCGTTGTGAGGTTCATTCGAATGTTAAATCAAATGTCGGTAAAAATCCGCTTGTTACTGTTGGTTTGTGTGCCTTTGCTGGTGTTAATTGCCATCAGTTTGATTTCGGTCAGGGAAATGGGGCACTTAAGTGATGGAGCCACCAGTATTTATCAAGACCGCGTTGTGCCGCTAAAACAAATCAAGCAGGTGGCTGACGCTTATGCTGTCACTTCTGTGGACTTGCTACATAAATACCGTGGCGAGGTGATAAGCGCTTCAGACGTTGTGCAGCAATTGCAGCAACAAGGCCAACTGGCCGATCAGGTCTGGCAGGCTTATCTGGCAACGACTTTAACTCAAGAAGAAGCTGGATTGGCTGAAAAAGCCAAACAACAAATGACAGTCTTCCGGCAAAAACTGCAGGAGTATCAGGGGCAAATTAGCGATGGCAGCTTAGTGCAGCGTAGTGCGAAAGATTTTAATACAGAGCTGTATCAGTTGGCTGATCCACTCAGTGCATCTTTGGCGAGCTTAATTAATGTGCAGTTAGTGGAAGCAGAGAAATTTAAGGTAGAAGCGGCAGAGCAGTATGAGTTTTTTCTGCAACTTTTTGTGATTGCGCTGTTGTTGGTGTTGATATGTTTAGGGGTTTTGTCCTGGTTAATTTACCGCTCCATTCATAACCCTCTGAATCAGTTGCAACAGGCTATTTCTGTGGTTGGAGATAAATCTGATTTACGGATCAGAGCTCAGATTACCGGTACTGACGAAATTGCAATTACCGCCATAGCTTTTAATCAGACGATCAGCCGTGTGCACCAGTTTTTTACTGAGTTAGGTGATGCAGTGTCACAACTGGCAGCCGCTTCAGAAGAGATGAGTCAAATTAGCCAGCAAGTCAGCGGCACTGCCTTTGAACAGGAGCAGCAGGCCAATTTAATAGCCACAGCTGTAAATCAAATGTCGGCCGCTATTCAGGAAGTGGCAAACAGCGCTTTGGCGACTTCGGAGCAAGCCAATGATGTGGATCACAAAACCCAGCAGGGTTATCAAAAAGTCATCCAGAATGTTAGCTCTATTGAGCAATTGTCCAAAGTGGTGAACGGCGCCAGTCTGGTGATTGAACAACTCAATGGCGAATCTGAGAAAATCACTGCGGTGCTGGCGGTGATCCAGACGATAGCAGGCCAGACCAACTTACTGGCGCTAAACGCAGCCATTGAAGCGGCTCGTGCCGGTGAAGCAGGCCGGGGTTTTGCTGTGGTTGCAGACGAAGTGCGGACTTTAGCCACCAATACCCAAAAAGCCACTGAGTCTATCCGCTTGATGATAGATACTCTTCAGGCTTCAGCACGAGAAGCTGTGCAGGCGATGGCGCAATCAGGTCAATACGCCAGCAGCAGTGTCACAAATGCACAGGAAGCTGGTGCTGTGCTTGAGGAGATTAAATCTGCTGTTGGCACTATAGTGGATATGAACGTGCAAATTTCTGCTGCGACCGAACAGCAAACCATAGTGGCAGAAGATATTAATAAAAATATCAGTGAGTTTAGTGTCAGTATCGGCGAGATGACCCGCAGCGCTACCCACAGTGCGGATGCTAGCACTTCATTGGCTCAGTTAGCTGCGCGTTTACAGCAACAGGCAGCCTCGTATCGGGTGTAATTTGAACGAATAAGGCCACTTACAGTGGCCTTTATTTTTGAGAGTTTTGCACTGCTTTAGCTGCAATTAACCTAAATTAGTGCAATACCATGCCTGGTAATGAAAGCTCTCTGTTTTAGTGATATATCCTATTAATTTGTGTTTTTCGAAGCATTTGTCTGCACGATTCGCAATATTGAAAAGCTCTTTTTACCCCCGTTTTTATCTGAATAACCTGCCTTGCACCAGTTTGTGACGACTGTATGGCATGAATACGTATTCATGTTGTGAGGTTGCTCAGCTTGGTTAATAACTGTTCACGGAAGATTTTATAAAAACCAGGACGTCCTTTGATTGTGTTGTACAAGGAATGTCTATAACAATCCAAATTGGGGACGAGAGGCATGTCAAACTATAAACATAGTTTGCTGACGCTCGCTATTGCTGCTGCAGGTTTTAGTTGCAGCATTAGCGCGGAAGAAGCAAACCAGCAACTCACACAGCAGGAAGAACAGGTCAGTACTGGTTCGAACACCAGCAAAACCAGAGAAGAAGTTGAAGTTATTGAAGTAAAAGGCTTCTCCAGCAGTTTGATTAAATCACTGAACGACAAACGTTTTGCCGACACAGTGGTGGAATCCATTTCAGCAGATGATTTAGGTGCTTTACCTGATGTCTCTATGGCTGATGCCTTAACACGTTTACCTGGTATTTCAGCGGTAAGAACAGGTGGCCAGGCTTCTGAAATTAACATCCGTGGTATGGCGGGTGGTTTTGTCTTTTCTACCTTAAACGGTCGTGAGCAGGTATCCACCAGCGGTCAACGTAATATCGAATTTGATCAGTATCCCTCCGAGCTGATTTCCTCAGCTTCAGTCTATAAATCCCCCAAAGCTTCGCTGATTGAAGGCGGCGTGGCAGGTACAGTAGAACTGAAAACCGCCAGTCCGCTCAAAGCCAAAGAAACTCATAATTTCACCGTCAATGCCCGTGGTATGTACAACGACAGGGCGGATGAAATCCCTAATGGTCAGGAGACGGGTGATCGCTTTAGTTTGTCTTATCAGGGCAAGTTTTTAGATGAAACCTTAGGTGTGGCTTTTGGTTTTGCCCGTTTGTACCAACCCAGTGTGTCAACTCAGTTTGTGGGTTTGGCGTATAACAAGCAGGCTGACGTGGATGGTGTTAGTGAAACAGAACCGAATGAGCTTATCAGCGAAGGTTTTGAAATGCAGCACCGCGGTGGTGAGGAAACCCGTAACGGTTATATGGCGGCCATTGAATGGGTGCCAACAGATAAATTAACGGTCAAAGCTGACGCCTTTTTATCCAAATTTGATACTGAGGCTTTTGCCCGTGGTTTCAGGGTAAAACTGGAAGGGGACGGCGCTGCTATAGGCAATCCGGTGATCAATGACAATCTGGTGATTGGCGGTACTTTTAACCGCAAAACCAATGGTAACACCAGAGTTGAGTTGGTCAACGACGACAACACCGATAACGATGAAGTGAAAAGTTTTGGTTTTAATGTCGATTTTGAAGCGACAGACGAGCTGACATTAAACTTTGATGTCTCTCATTCATCAGCGGACAGTGTGTTTAAAAACGGTTTGTTGTGGGCCTTAGTTGCAGAAGATGCCACAGTGGCTAATCCGGTGTTGGATACTAATGTGTCAATCAGTTACCTGCTGAATGGCTTAAACCTGCCTGATGTGGGTTTTAATCAGGAAGCCGCTTTTACTGATGTAAACCGGGTGATGGTCAGCAAATACGGCATTTATCCGTACATCAATTCTGACGAAGTGAATGCCTTCAAACTGGACGGTAAATACGAGCTGGATAATCCGGTGATCAGTTCGATAGAGGCGGGGGTGCGTTACTCAGAGCGCGAATACTCCAATGATCGTCAGGTATTTGAGTATGGTTCAGACGGTGCCTTTTTAAGCTCACAACCTCCGCTGCGTTTAACTGACGATATGGTGGATGTGGTCAACTTCAGTGGTAATTTTTCACATTTTCCCAGTTATCTGGCCATTGATGCGGACAAAGCGCTGAATGCCTGGTTTCCTCAGGGTATTCCACAACCTGTGCAAACCTGGGGCACGGGCAATACAGGTATTCTGGAATCACAACGTGTTTCAGGTGGTCCTGATACGGCATGGTCTGTTCTACAAAGTGGCGAAGTCTATGAAGACGTGATGGCTGCTTATGTCATGGCCAATCTGGATACAGAGATTTTCTCTATTCCGGTCACTGGTAACATAGGGGTGCGTATGGTCGAAACCGATCAATACGCTTCTGATTTAACAGATGTAGGCGGCGACGCAACTTTAGGTGCACAGAATATTACCGATGCTGCAGGTCTGGTGAACACCCGCTATAAGCCGGGCATTATAGGCCAGACCTACAGGGATTATCTGCCACAGATGAACCTGAATTTTGCTATTACCGACAGCGACCAAATCCGTTTTGCGGCCGCCAAAGTGATGTCACGTCCACCTATCGATCGTTTAGCTTCTAATACCAGCTACACCATTAATGAGCTAACAGGCCAGGTGAATGGTTCCAGTTCGAACAGTCCATTTTTAAAACCTTTTTATGCCACTCAATATGATATTTCTTATGAGAAATACTTCACCGAAACAGACGGTGCTTTTGTCGCAGCTGTGTTCTACAAGGATATCGAATCCTTTATTAACACCTTCACTATTACTGACTTTGATTTCGCCGCCGCTGGTTTCCCTATTCCACAGTATGTGCCTGGTACTGAGCCTGGTAACCCGGATGGTTTACCTCCTGTAACCACTACGCCAGGTGATTACACCACAGCTGTGAATAACGACAAAGGCGGTTATATCCGTGGTGCTGAGATTGCGTATACCCAGGTGCTGAAATTCTTACCGTCTTTCTGGCAGGGGTTAGGTTTCAGTGGCAGTTATTCCTATACAGAAAGCGAAATCCAGCAGCAGGTCAGCCTGGGGGCTCAAACCATAGATATTACCTTACCGGGTTTATCGAAAAACGTCATGACTGCCACTGTCTTTTGGGAATACGAAGGTTTTGAAACCCGCATCAGTGGTCGTTACCGCGACAACTTCGTGTCAGAGCAGGTTGCAGTCGAAGCCCAGACCGTGAACTTCGACGGTGAAACTGTGATTGATTACCAGGCCTCTTACCAGATAAACGATAACTTTGGCGTGTTGTTTCAGGTGAACAACCTGACGGATGAACCGACCAAAAGTTATTTTGGCGAAGAAGCCAACACCGGCACTATCCAGTTTTTTGGCCGCCAGTATTTTGTTGGTGCGAACTATACGTTCTGACCCGGGTGACGACTTTAGCACCCGGCATCAGAGCGGGTGCTCATAACAAGAATTGATTGGAGCACGACTTATGTTTCATATAACAAATAGCTTAAAGCTGGCCCTGCTGGGTTTAGCTGCGCTGACACTGGCCGCATGCGGTGGTGGTGGCGAAGACTCAGTAGATGGTGGCACTAAACTCTTAACCTGTAATGTGCCACAAATTCCTAATGCTGCAGGCACTACCTGTATTGACCCACCACCGATCAAATGTAAAGCGCCGACAGTGCCTGATGCGAAAAACGAAACCTGTATTGTTGGGGTTGATCCTAACGCACCAGAGCCTGCATTTTTTCCTGCCGCTGGTCAGGCCGTATTATTTTACAAAAGATCCGACGGCAACTACGAAGGGTATCGTTTACATACCTGGAATAATGACGCCTGTTCTGCTTACAAAGACAGTTCGTTAGCCGCTTCATGGGACAATGGTTTGGTTCACACAGCGGTTGACCCCAATTACGGTGCTTATTGGGTGCTGGAGTTAAAAGACGGTGTAGCGGGCGTCGAAGGCGCTTGTGGTAACTTCCTGATCCATATTGGCACTGACGATGCCGGTAAAGAAATGGGCGGTGGCGATCAGAAGATGCCATTAGGCCCTAAATCGGATGAAAGATTTGCCCGGATGAATTTTACCTTTTCTGGCGTGAACTCTGTTTTTGAATTCCCTTTGTTATCTTTAGGTGTTTCTATCGCTAATTCAGCTGCTCACTGGCTGGATACCAACACTTTTGTCTGGAATGTTGACCGTGCTATTGCCAGCAAAGTGCAGCTACATCATTCAGCCACCGCCAATCTGGAGATAGATGCAGACGACCAATTAAATGGTGACACTGTCGTATTAGAAGAAACTGAGCTGACCGATCAGCAAAAAGCTTTGGTTCCACATATAGCGGACTGGCCAGCATACAGAAGCAATATGACGACCGAACAAGTAAAATCTGTGCTGAAAAACCAGTTGGTGTTGTCTGCTTATGATGCTGAAAACAAGCTATCAGCCGCCAGTTACGTACAAGCCGCGAAAGTGCTAGATGATTTGTATACCAGTGCTGAAGCTGATGCTGATGAAGCTACGTTAGGTGTCAGCTACGAAGGTGATGCTGTGAAGGTTGCGTTATGGGCGCCTACTGCTCAAAGTGTGGCGTTAAAGCTGTATAACGCTGCAAAAACACTAACTTCTACTCAGGCTATGACTTTAGATGCCGCGACAGGGATCTGGAGTTACAGCGGCACCAAAGCCAACCTGGACCGCACTTTCTACCGCTTTGAAGTGAAGGTGTATCACCCGACGACCAAAAAAGTGGAAACCGTAGAAAGCACAGATCCTTATTCGGTCAGTTTGTCGACTAATGGTCGTTTCAGTCAGTTTGTTAATTTAGCCGACGAGGATTTAAAACCTGAAGGCTGGGCAACTCAGACTATTCCAACTATTGAAAATCCAGAAGATACAGTAATTTACGAAGGCCATATTCGTGATTTCAGTATCCGTGACACTAGTGTCAGCGAAGCTAATAGAGGTAAATATCTTGCCTTTACAGAGATGGAAAGTGCTCCTGTTTTGCATCTGAAAAAACTGGCTGAAAGTGGCCTGACACATTTCCATATGTTGCCAGCTACAGATATGGCCACTGTTAATGAAGACGTCACAAAGCGGGTTGAAATCACGGACACTGTCGGCGAGTTATGTGCTGTTAACGCTGCAGCTAAAGTCTGTGCAGACGAAAACGATGCAACAGTATTACTGGATTTGCTGCAGTCTTACCAACCTTCAGGTGAGCTGGCTCAGCAGTTAGTGGCGGATATGCGTGCTACTGACGGCTTTAACTGGGGTTATGATCCACATCACTTTAATGTGCCTGAAGGCAGTTATGCGTCCAGTGCTGAAGGGGTAGCCCGTATTAAAGAAATGCGCGCTATGAATAAAGCTCTGCACGACATCGGCCTGCGGGTAGTGCTGGATGTAGTGTACAACCACACCAATTCGTCCGCTGTATTTGATAACTCGGTTTTTGACAAAATAGTGCCTGGTTACTTCCACAGATACAATCCAACCACCGGCGTTATTGAGCGTTCAACTTGCTGCGAAAACACCGCAATTGAACATAAAATGATGGATAAATTCGTCAAAGACTCGTTGGTGTTGTTAGCTCGTGAATACAGTTTTGATGGCTTCCGTTTTGACATTATGGGCCATCATCCCAAAGCTGGCATTTTAGCGGCCCGTGACGCTGTGCGAGCTGTTGATCCTGACACCTACTTCTATGGCGAAGGCTGGAATTTTGGTGAAGTGGCTGATGATCGTCTGTTTGAACAAGCGCGTCAGGCCAATATGGCAGGGACTGAAGTTGGTACTTTTAATGACCGTTTACGCGACAGTGTGCGCAGTGCAGCCTTATTTACCGACAAAGGCGAAGATGGTGAACGTCAGCAGCAGAACTATATTGAAATTGGTTTAGCGGGCACCTTAAAAGACTTTATTATCAAAGACTACAAAGGCAATACCGGCACGACTTCCAGTGTGATTTGGAACTCTCAGCCAGCTGGTTATGCTACAGATCCGGCAGATATTATTAACTATGTATCTAAGCATGATAATGAAGCCATCTGGGATAAATTACAGTTGGAACTACATAATGCCGGTGTTGATTTGAGTCTGGAAAACCGGGTGCGGGTGAACAACATAGCTTTGGCTATCCCATTGTTAAGTCAGGGTATCCCTTTCCTGCAAATGGGCGATGATTTATTACGCTCTAAATCGCTGGACCGCAACAGCTATGACGCAGGTGACTGGTTTAACTTTGTTGATTTTAGTAAGGAAACGAATAACTGGAATGTAGGTTTACCCTTGGCCCAGGACAATAGCGCCAATTGGGCGACCATGGCATCGGTCGCAACCAAAGCCAATACCAAAGCTGCTGCTGATGACATTCAGTTTTCATCTGATGTCTTTAACGAGTTCCTGCAAATTCGTAAAAGCAGCCCTCTGTTTCGTTTAACAACGGGTCAGGATGTGATGCAGCGGGTTGGTTTTCACAACGTTGGTAAAAATCTGACGCCAGGTCTGATTGTGATGAGCATAGACGACGGCACAGGTTTAGCCGATGTGGATCCTGATCACGATGCTGTGGTGGTGGTGATTAATGGCACAGCAGCAGAGCAGTCTCATGAAGTCGCAACTGCCAAAGGTTTTGTGTTGCACCAGGTGCAGCAAGCTTCCGCCGATAGCCAGGTGCAGGATGCCAGTTTCGCTGAAGCTGCAACAGAAGGTACTTTTACTGTACCTGCTTACACTGCAGCTGTTTTTGTTAAACCTCAGAATGGTGCTCAGGGTGAAGGTTTAAAAGCTGACGCTACTCTCGGAGCCGCAGACATACCTCCATATGAATTAACTACTATTTATGTACGTGGCGCTATGAATGGTTGGGGTGAAACAGATGCGATGAGCTACGATGGAGATGGAGTCTACAGTGCAAGTATCACTATTGCCGCCGGCGACTATGAGTTCAAAATAGCCTCAGCGAACTGGTCCACTGTAGATTTTGGCTCAGCTGATCAACAAGTGGCTTTAGGGGCTGCGAAAACCTTAAGTCGTGGTGGTTCTAACCTGAAAATCACCATCCCTAAAACATCCACTTATACTTTCAGCGTGAATGCTATCGACCCTGAAGCTCCGGTGCTCACTGTGACTGAATTCGTGCCTTATGGTGAGACCACTATTTATTTACGAGGCAACATGAACGGCTGGGGTGAAGTCAATCCTCTGCAGTACGACGGTGCCGGTGTTTACAGTGTGACTGTAAATCTTGCAGTATCGGCAGATCACGAGTTCAAGATAGCTTCGGCTGACTGGAGCACAGTAGATTTTGGTTCTGCGGATCAAACTGTCAGTCTGGATACAGATAAGGTGCTGACAAGAGCTGGCTCGAACCTGAAACTGCCTATTACAGAGCAGGCCGATTACAAGGTCACACTCACAGCAACAGACCCTGAAGCACCAGTATTAAAGGTCACTAAAGTAGAGTAAATGGACGATTAAAGCTCCAGCAAAAGGCCGTTTTTTAACGGCCTTTTTTTCGACATTTTTTCCAGAAAGTACGTGCTGTAATTTCTCCTTCGCAGGCCGCAAATCAAACTGCACTGTAACGTCTGCATGCCGCGGCTATGCAAGACTGAATGCATAGCTGCTTGCAACTTCGATGAACTGAGCTAAGTTTGCATTAAGTTAGAGCGCAGGCTCTGGTCCATTCCTTCAAATAAATCAGGCGATCCAGCAGGTTGTTTGCACCAATAGAATGCAAAATTGCACAAATGCCCTGCAAAGGGGCGTCAACATAGGAGGTGAATACGTATTCATGTTGAACATTGGCTACGATAAGTTTAACTAGTATGGTCAGACTAGTATCAATAACCAGGCAGATATAAGTCTGAAACAAAAAAACAAACAAATCCGGGGATAAGGGCATGAATAAATTTAAGTTAAGCATACTCACTATGGCTATTGCGACTGCAGGTATCAGTTCGTACAGCTATGCACAAGAACAAGAAACGAAACTGTCACCTACAGAAGCCCGTGAAAAGGCAAAAGCTGACGCAGCTATTGAAACTATCGAAATTAAAGGCTTCCGTCGTTCTATCGTTGAGTCCATCAACGCTAAACGCTTCTCACCAAACGTGGTTGAATCTATCTCTGCAGAAGACATCGGTAAGTTACCTGATTCGAGTATTGCAGAATCAATCTCCCGTTTACCTGGTTTAACCAGTCAGCGTTTGGATGGTCGTGCTAGTCGTGTCAGTATTCGTGGTTTCGGTGAAAACGAAAGTGCTACAACCTTCAATGGTCGTGAACAGGTTTCTATCGGCGATAACCGTGGTGTAGAGTTTGACTTATACCCGTCAGAAATAATGAGCGGTGTCACTGTTTATAAAACGCCAAATGCAACTTTGGAAGCTGAAGGTATTGCTGGCGTAATCGACATGCAAACAGTGAAGCCTTTAAGTCGCGAGCGTACTATTCAGTTTAATGGTCAGTATGAAATGACCAGCTTTGATAAATTGAACCCTGATGGTAATGATAACGGCGCACGCGGCACTTTCTCCTATATCGATCAATTTGCTGATGACAAAGTAGGTATTGCATTCGCTTATTCCAAAATGAGTTCTCCTAATCAGGAAAAACGTTGGAATGCCTGGGGTTACCCTGAGTTTACTGTCGATGGAGAAAATTATTCAATCTTGGGTGGTGCTAAGCCATTTGTCCGCTCGTCCACTCTTGATCGTGATTCTGCGCTCTTAGTGGTTGAAGCTGCACCGACCGACAAATTAAAAATGACCTTTGATGCACTTTATGTGGATTTCAAAGATGAGAAAATTCTTCGTGGTATCGAAATTCCTTTTGCCTGGGGTTATAACCGTGGCACTTCTGCGTTAGAAGTTGATCCGGCAACAGGTTTCGTCACTAAAGGTTCTGTCACTGATGAGAACCTTGTCGTTCGTAACGACATGGAAAATCGTGAAGCTGATTTAACAGCTTTAGGTTTTAATGTGGAATATGACCTGAATGATGATTGGACTTTAGTATTCGATGCAAGTCATTCTGCCGTGCAACGTGAAATCTGGAGTTTTGAAAGTTACGCTGGTACAGGTCGTGGCGATAATGAAGGTGTGGGTGACGACCTGACTTATGAGTTCAGACCAGGCAACACAGGCGCTATTTTTACTCCTAGCCTGGATTACAGTGACTACAATTTAATCCGCCTTGGCGGCCCTCGCAGCTGGGGTTCAAGTACTGCATTAAACAACGCTTTTGTGCCTGATTCTAATGGCGATGGCGTGATCGACAGTAACGATCAATATTTTAATGCAGCGCAAGATGGTTTTATTAACGCTCCAACTATAGATGATGAACTGAACGCATTTAAACTGGCAGCCTCTCAGTTAGTTGAAGATGCAGGCATACTGACAAAAATCACTTATGGCGTGTCTTATCGCCAGCGTGAGAAAACCAAAGAGTCTGAAGGTTACTTCATGACCCTGAAGGATTTCCCGGATATGGTGAGTATTCCTGATCAGTATCGTTTAGGTAGTGTTTCATTAGACTTCATTGGTATGGGCAACATGGTTGCTTATGACGCTGGACGTTTATTGGATGACGGCTTCTATACGTTGACGAGAGAGAGCCTGACCAATCAAAGCCATGCGACGAAGAGCTGGAAAGTGTCCGAGGATGTACTTGCACTTTATGTCCAAACAGATTTGGAAGCTGAAATTGGCGATATTCCAGTGACAGGTAACTTCGGTTTACGTTATGTCGATACCAAGCAGAGTTCTCAAGGTTCAGCTTCGGCTCCTGTGAATGGTCTGATTGTGACTTCTCCAACAGATATTGAACACAGCTACAGTCATTTGTTGCCAAGTGTTAACCTGACTTTTGACGTTGCTGAGAGTCAAAGTGTTCGTTTTGGTGCTGCAAAAACTTTGTCTCGTCCACGTTTGGATGAAATGCATTCTTCATTATCTGTGAACTATGGTTCAACGCCTGATTCAAATGGCAACTTCTGGACAGTAAGTGGTGGTAACCCACTGCTGGAACCAAAAGAAGCTATTGGTCTGGATTTAACCTATGAGAACTACTTCAATGATGAAGGCTACTTCTCTATCGCTTACTTCTGGAAAGATTTAAATGAATGGATTTTTGACGGTAGCTACGAAGTTGATTTAGTCGGTGTACAAAACCCGAATACGGGTGAAGTACCTGCTACCTCTACTGCGACTGGTTCGGGTAAAGTGAATGGCGGCGGCGGTACTTTGCAAGGTGCTGAATTCTCTGTCACTCTGCCGTTAAATGTGGTCAGTGATGTGCTTGATGGTTTTGGTGTGATTGCCAGCTACACTCGTGTTGATCAGGATATGACAGATCAAAATGGTAACGACTATAAGTTACCAGGCTTATCAGAGAACATTCAGTCGTACACTGCTTTTTATGAACAAAATGGCTTCCAGGCCCGGGTCAGTATGCGTAAACGTGGTGACTTCCGTGGTGATGTTTACGGTATAGGTTTTGATACCCAGCAAGTAGATATCATGGGCGAAACTATTGTGGATGCGCAAATTGGCTTCGACTTTGGTGATGCGGGTTACAAATCTCTGGAAGGTCTGTCGGTATTCCTGCAAGGCCAGAACTTAACAGAAGAGCCTTTTGTATCTTTACAAGGCAATGCTTTCCAGGTTCGTGACTATCAGGATTATGGCAGCACTTACCTGTTAGGTTTCAGCTATAAAATGTAATCTAGTGTAGTTTTGAATAAGCCCCGGTCCTCATACCGGGGCTTTTTTATAGAGTCTGCCATGACTGATTTTATCTGATATTCCAAGAGCAGAATTGCAGACAACGTAATGCTGAGCGGGAGTCGTTATGAATACCAAAGCGGTTAAAAATGTAGTGATTCTGGGGGGCGGAACTGCGGGATGGATTACCGCTTCTTTACTGGTAAAGGTCCTCGGTAAAGCCATTACTATCACTTTAGTCGAATCTGATGATATAGGAATAGTTGGTGTGGGCGAGGCGACTATTCCGCCTATTATTAATTTTAATGCCGCGCTGGGACTGGATGAAAAAGCGTTCATACGCGAAACCCAGGGCAGTATTAAATTAGGCATTCAGTTTGAAAACTGGGGCAAGCCTGGTGACAGTTATATGCACGCCTTTGGCTCTATTGGTAAAGAATTCCCATTTTGTAACTTCCATCATTTTTGGCTGAAAAGTAAGCAGCTGGGGATGGACTTTGATTTTTGGGATTTCTCTTTAGCTTATCAGGCAGCACGACAAAATAACTTTGCAAAGTTGGCCAGAATAGAAGGCGTTAACTTACCAGGTTTGTCCTACGCTTATCACTTTGATGCTGGTTTATATGCGCAGTTTTTAAGACGCTTCTGTGAGCCTTTGGGCGTAAAACGAATTGAAGGCACAGTTAAAAAAGTACATTTAGATCCTGTAAACGGTGAGGTCACTCGTTTGACCTTGGCTTCGTGGAGTGAAGTTGAGGGGGATTTATTCGTTGATTGCACAGGACTTCATAGTTTACTGATTGATAAAAGTTTAAATACAGGCTTCGAAGACTGGTCACATTGGTTACCAGCAGACAGCGCTTTGGCTGTGCCTTGTGAATCCGTGCAGCCTATTACACCTTATACAAAAGCTATCGCTCATCCTAAAGGCTGGCAATGGCGTATCCCTTTGCAGCACCGGATAGGGAATGGATTTGTTTACTCCAGTAAATATTGCAGTGATGACGAAGCTAAACAAACCTTGCTGTCGAATCTGGATGGCAAAGCTTTGGCCGAACCACGAAAAATTTCGTTCCGCACAGGCCGCAGATTAAAGCAGTGGAACAGGAATGTGGTCAGTATCGGCTTATCAAGCGGTTTTTTGGAACCTTTGGAGTCGACTAGTATTCATCTGATTCAATCCGGAGTTTTTAGGCTGCTGAAATTTTTTCCACACAGCGGCATTACTGATGCGGCCAGAGATGAGTTTAATCGCCAGTCAAAAGTTGAGTTTGAACAAATCCGCGACTTTATCATCTTGCATTACAAGCTAAACGCCAGGGGGGATAGTCAGTATTGGAAAGACTACCAGGCGATGGATATTCCTGAGTCTTTGCGCAGAAAAATTGACTTATTTTCGGCGTCTGGCCTGATATTCAGAGAGCAGGACGAACTCTTTGCTGAGGTGGCATGGCAGCAAGTGTTTATAGGCCAGGGCATTATTCCAACTGATACTCATCCTTTGGTAAATGCACTTAAAGAGGAGCAGTTGCAGGATTTGCTCAGTAATTTAAAAGCTGTGATGCAATTAACTTCGCAGCGTTTGGGCCCACATGCAGATTTTCTGCAAAGCTGTCATTCGAAGGATATGTAGACAGTGTCGTCAATTACTCCAGTCATACATAGGTACTGTAGATGTATATGCAAAAAAAGATAAAGACTGTTTTGGTATTTTTTCTGCTGCTCGCCAGTCATTTTGTACAGGCCGCTATTTATCAGTCTCATCACTTACAAGGCAATCAGTTGCAGCTGCAAACTGATGAATACTCAGTGGCTTTGAGCTTTAAAAGTGAGGGCAGCGTCGAAGTTGTGTATCAAAAAGCTGGTTTGAAACAACTGCCTTCTTTTGCTTTGGCTGCACCAGAACAACAGCTTGCCGCTACGCTGAGTGAGCAACCGCAGCAGCTTGAGTTTGCCAGCAAAGATCTGAAAGTGCGTATCGATAAAGCACCTTTCCGGTTGAGTTACTACCGTGGCAATGAACTGGTTCTGGCCGAAGAAAAAGGTTTTTTTGCCCATGAGACCTTACGTGGTTTTCGCTTTGCGCTGCAGGACGACGAAAAGTTGTTAGGCACAGGTCAGCGGGTGGTCGGCATGGACAGACGGGGTCAGCGTTTGCCTTTGTATAACAAGGCCAGTTATGGCTACACCACCGAAGCGCAGCAGATGTATTTTGGTTTACCTGCCGTGCTGTCGAGCAAAAAATATCTGGTGTTGTTTGATAACAGCGCCAGTGGTTTTGTTGACTTAGGTAAAACCGAAAAAGATGTACTGCAATTCGAAGCTGTGGCAGGCCGCACTTCTTATATTGTGATGACAGCCGCTTCTTATCCAAAGTTGATCGAGCAGTATGTCACTGTGACTGGCAAGCAACCTCTGCCACCGCGCTGGGCTTTTGGCAACTTCGCCTCGCGTTTTGGTTATCGCACCGAAGCTGAAACCCGCGCCATAGTGGATAAATTTGCATCTGAAGACTTTCCGCTGGATGCCGTGGTATTGGATTTGTACTGGTTTGGGCCTGATATTCAGGGCCATATGGGGAACTTAGCCTGGGATAAAAAAGCCTTTCCCAACCCTAAAGGCATGATCAGCGATTTTAAAGCCAAAGGCATAAACACCATTCTGATCACTGAGCCTTTTGTACTCAGTACCTCTAAACGCTGGGATGAAGCGGTTCAAGCCAATGCATTAGCCCAGGATTTAGCGGGTAAGGCGAAAACCTTTGATTTTTATTTTGGTAACACGGGTTTAGTCGACGTGTTTTCAGCACAAGGCTCAGCCTGGTTTGAGGGTATTTATAACGAGCTTGCTGATTATGGTGTTGCAGGATGGTGGGGCGATTTAGGCGAACCTGAAGTACATCCATCAGATACGATTCATAGCATAGGCACAGCCGATGAAATCCATAATGCCTATGGTCATCGTTGGGCTGAACTGTTGTATCAAAATCGTTTAGCTCAGCAGCCAACACAGCGCCCTATGATCATGATGCGCTCTGGCTTTGCCGGTTCACAACGTTTTGGCATGATCCCCTGGACTGGTGATGTCAGTCGCAGCTGGGATGGTTTAAAGCCGCAAGTGGAATTGTCGTTGCAAATGGGCTTGTTGGGCATGGCTTATACCCATTCTGACTTAGGTGGTTTTGCCGGTGGCGAAGTCTTTGATAAAGAAATGTATATTCGCTGGTTACAGTACGGTGTGTTCCAACCTGTGTATCGTCCTCATGCACAAGAGCAAATAGCACCAGAGCCTGTGCTGCACGACAAAGAAACTAAAGACATTCTGCGTGAGTACGTGAAATTACGTTACCGCATGTTGCCTTACAACTATACGCTGGCCTATCAAAACAGCAGCACTGGTATGCCGCTGATGCGCCCGCTGTTTTTTGAGAACGAAGCGGACACTAGTCTGATTGCCAACAAAGACAGCTACTTATGGGGCGATGCTTTTTTAGTGACTCCGGTCACTGCTGCTGGTGTTAAGTCTGTATCTGTAAAGTTGCCTCAAGGCGTCTGGCTGGATTACTGGACCGGTAAAGTCTATCAGGGCGGCCAGACTATTCAGCAGCCGACCGATTTAACCACTTTGCCTGTGCTAGTTCGGGCTGGTTCTTTTGTGCCTATGGTACCTGCGGTACAAAGTTTAAAAGACTACAGCAGCCGCCAGTTGGAGCTGCATTATTACCACGACCAGTCTGTCAGCAAAGCTAAAGGCCAAATGTATGAAGATGATGGTGTATCGCCTGATGCGTTAAAAAGTGGCCATTATGAGTTGCTAACCTTTGCGGCTGCGGCACATAACAATAGTCTGACGCTGGATTTAAATCGTACCGGCTTAGGTTACGCCGGTATGCCAAAACAGCGTGAAGTGACCCTGGTTGTGCACCAATTGGCTAAACCCGCAGTAGTGTTGGCGAATAGCAAAACTTTGCAATGGGTTAGCTCTGAAGCAGAAATGACTGCCGGGACAGCATGGTTTGATAAGGCTAAGCAGCAAGTGCGGGTGAAATTAAACTGGGATCAGACCAAAGTGAAGGTGGTGCTGCAATGAAAGCTCATTACAAAATAAAAACTGTACTTTTTAGTCTGGCGGCCATGATGCATGTGGTCCAGGCGGCTGAAATCGAACATCTGGAGCCTGCCTTTTGGTGGGCTGGTATGAAAGAATCCAAGCTGCAACTGATGGTGCATGCCAAGGATATTCAACAGGCTCAAGTGGAGCTGAATTATCCGGGCGTAAAACTTATAGGGCTACAAAAGGTAGAAAACCCCAATTATCTGTTTGTGGATTTAGAGTTAAGCCCTGATGTGAAGCCTGGCAGTTTTGAGCTGGTGTTTACACAAAATGGCAAAACAGTAGCGCGGCATAACTATAGTTTATTAGCGCGCCAGCAGGGTTCTGCACAGCGTCAGGGGTTTAGTCAAAAGGATCTGATTTATCTGATCACTCCGGATCGTTTTGTCAACGGCGATACGTCCAATGATCAGGTCAAAGGGCTAACTGAAGGGCTAAACAGAGCCAATCCAGGTGGCCGCCATGGTGGTGATATTGCCGGTATGCAACAGGCTTTGCCTTATCTGCAACAACTGGGCGTCACACAAATCTGGCCTCAGCCATTAACCGAAAATAATGGCCCATCTTATTCTTACCATGGGTATGCTGCTACTGATCTGTACAAAATCGATCCACGTTTTGGCAGCAACAGTGACTATAAAAACTTTGTGTCGGAAGCAAACAAGCAGGGTATAGGTGTGATTCAAGACATCGTAGTGAATCACATAGGCTCGACCCATTGGTGGTTAAAAGACTTGCCAGAAAAGAGCTGGTTGAATTACAACTCCAGTTTCCATCCGACCAACCATGCCCGCACCACTGTGCAAGATCCTTATGCCGCCAAGATCGACGCTAAAGCTTTTGTCGATGGCTGGTTTGTCGACACTATGCCGGATTTAAATCAGCGCCATCCGCTGTTAGCAACTTATCTGATTCAGAATTCAGTCTGGTGGGTGGAATACGCTCAGTTATCCGGTATTCGTGAAGATACCTACTCTTATGCGGACAAAAACTTTTTGACTCAGTGGTCGAAGCGCCTGATGAGCGAATACCCGAATTTTAATATTGTCGGTGAAGAGTGGAGTGCTAACCCTGTGGTGGTGTCGTATTGGCAGAAAGGCAAACAAAACTCAGATGGCTATCAGTCCTTTACGCCCAGCATGATGGATTTCCCACTGTATTACGCCTTGCTTGCGGCGCTGACCGAAGACGAAGCCTGGGACAAAGGTTGGGTCAAACTCTATGAGGCTTTGGGCAACGATGTGATCTATCCGGACCCAACCAACCTGGTGTTGTTTGAAGGTAATCACGATACAGCGCGGATATTCTCATTATTAAATGAAGATAGAAATTTGTACCAGATGGCGATGATTTATCTGCTGACAGCGCCTCGTATTCCGCAATTGTATTATGGCACTGAAATTCTGAAACAAAGCCCAAAGCAGCGCGACGATGGTTTGGTGCGCAGTGATTTTCCTGGTGGTTGGGCAGGTGATGCCGTCAATGCTTTTACAGGGAAAGGTTTGAGCAAAGATCAGCTGCAGGCACAGCAACTGATAAAAACACTGGCGAACTATCGCAAAAACAACACTGTGTTGCAGCAAGGGCAGATGAAACATTTCAGCCCTGTGGATGGCATCTATAGTTACGCCCGTTATCAGGGGAAGAAACAGGTTTGGGTATTTTTTAATAAAAATGTCGAAGCCAAAACTGTGGACTTAAACCGCTACTCAGAATTGATGCCAGCCAATGCGCGTTTTATTGATGTGCTGACAGGAAAAAATATCAGCACCAAAGGCAAGCTGGAATTGCCTGCTCGTGGCAGTCTGATACTCGAGCTTCAATAAGGTAAAGGCGGAATTTTCAGCAGTTTTAGCAATACATTACGACCGACCCGCAGCAAAGGATAGCTAAAGCGGGCACGGCGTGCTGATTGAAACCACGATAACCAGAGCTTGTTGCACCAGCTGGGTTCATTGAGTGAGGCCAGTAATTGCAGCACCTCTGCCCCTTTTAACCAGCGCCCGTCCACCCGCAACAACATGCTTTGGTTAACGATCAGGTTCTGATGCTGTAACTCAGCCAGCAACAGCGGAGCTTGTTCAGGCAAGTCACGCGCGTTCAGTAGCGTCAGTTCGCCAAACTGCTGTTGCAACCGTTGTGCAGCAACAAAGTTCCGGCATAAAGGGCAGTCCCCATCGTAAATCAGTAATAGCTGCTGCATAAGGTGCCTTGTGATCAAAACAACCACTTTAACGGAAAACCGCGGGCGGTGGATCTCTGGCGATAAAATAGCCGTATTTCATTGGCGAATCCGCAACACAGGGTTAAACTAGTAAGTAGTTTAATTTCTGGTCGCCAGATCAGATGGAGTTTGTGATGATCAACAATGTCAGCCCGGGTTTTATTCCGTCAACACCGACAGTGAATCCTGCTGCGACGCCTGGTTCGGGTTCAACTGCAGGCAATACCAGTACTTCAGCATCTACCAGCAAAAAAGCTGAGCTGGAATTTAGTCCTGGCCGTAATTCGGCTAAAGATTATTCTGCAGTGCAGCAAAGCTTGGCCAAAGGCAAAGGTGCTGTGGAAAGTGCTCAGGCGGCCACTACAGATATAAAAGACTCTTTGGTAAAGGTGCGTGATGTTGCCACTAAGCTGGCAGATGATTCGTTAGCTGCTCCAGAGCGTGAAAAATTACAGAAAGAGTACTCAGCTTTACGTTCTGGTATTGAAAAATCACTAGAAGGTGCCAGTTATAAAGGCGCTGATGGTGGCAAAGGCGTTAATTTACTGACAGATAAAGATAGCACCAAGGTGACTATTAATAGTTATGGCAGTCAGTCTGAGCTTAGCAGTAGTAAGCTGGATAAAAGTCTGGGGTTACCAGAGAAAATTGGTTCTGCATCAGAAGCCCGTGAACTCTTAAATGGCAAAGAAGGCAAAGCCAGTGCTCTTACGTCGGCGGAAAAATCAGTCAACGAAAGCTCTGAACGTTTAGCGAAAGAAGATAAAAAACTCAAAGCACAGTTAGAAACTGCCACAGCTGTCAGTAAAGCCGCCGCTAGCCTGGAGTCTGAGCGCACTGGTGGCCGAAGTGCTTCCCGTGCTGCGCCTGATGAAGAAAGCAGAGCTGCATTATTGAAACAGGCTGAGGAAACCCGTCAGCAGTTAAAGCAACAAACTCTGGGGTTGGGTAATAAAGAGCAAGGCGCACGTTCTTTACTGAGTTTGTTCAATTAAGCCGGTCTGATGCGCAGTCCACTGGATTTATATCGTGCGACCCGTCTTTTAGCGTCGAACACTAAAGCCCTTGAAGCTCAGGTGTTTCGTCGTGTTTTGTATCAGCTTGAAACAGCGACCCAGATTTCCGGACTTGAGCAAGCCAAAGCTCTGGCTGATTTGCGGCTGCTTTGGGTAACTGTATTGGGGTTAGTGACGGACCCGGATAACCATTTATCCTTGTCTGTGCAGAAGAGTCTGGAGCAGTTGGCTCAGGCGGTTCTGGCCGAACTTGATTTACCTGCTGCCGAGCAGAACAAGAGTTGGCTGATTCAGGTAACGACTCAGATCGCTGAGGGGCTGGAGGGCTGATCCAGAGCAGCTCCTTGCATTATTTGGTCTGGTTTGAAATGCTGCTAGTCGCAGTCAAAATCTTAAGTCTGGACAATACTCTTGTTTTCTTTACACTGGATTTGCGTAAAAACCAAATAACTATACCCAAAGTAATTGGAGTTGCTGGGCGGCGACAAGAGCGTGAGACCCCAGGAGCATAGTGTCCTATGTGACTGGGGCCAGAGCTCGCAGTCAACAAAGCTGCAGCTTCAAGTACGAAGGGAATAAAATCAATTCCAGGAAGAAGCATGCTAAAAAAATCTACTCTGGCTCTTGCCGTGCTGGTTGCACTGGCTGGCTGTGAAAAAGCCCAAACTCCAACGCAATCCACTGATACAGCACCTGCTGCTGTCGCTGAAGTGAAAACATTAACCTCCGGCATTGAGCTGTCCAATATGGATACCAGTGTGAAGCCGCAACAGGACTTTTTCCGTTATGTAAACGGTAACTGGCTGGCGAAGACTGAAATTCCGGCGGATAAAGGTCGCTGGGGTAGTTTTGACGAGCTACGTGAAAATGCCGATAAACAAGTACTGGCTATAGTGCAGGAACTGGCAGCAAAAACTGCAGAACCTGGTTCTGACACTCAGAAAATTGCTGATTTCTATCGCTCTTATATGGACACTGCCACTCTGGATAGCCTGGGGCTGGAGCCATTAAAAGCTGATTTTGCGAAAGTGGATGCTTTAACTTCCCATGCTGACTTAGCCAAACTTTGGGGCGAATTACAGGCCTATCGTACCGGTACTCCGGTGGTGCTTTTTGTTGGTCAGGATCAGAAAGCTTCTGATCAATACATTACGCTGGCCAACCAGTCAGGTCTTGGTATGCCGGACCGCGACTATTATCTGAATACTGATGAAAAGTCGAAAGAAATTCAGCAGAAGTATCAGGCTTATATTACTAAAGTGGCAGAGCTGGCGGGTTGGGCTGAGCCAGCCAAAGTAGCGACCACAGTCTATGCCATTGAAAGCAAACTGGCGGCAGCTCAGTGGAGCAGGGTGCAAAACCGCGATCGTAATGCTACTTATAACAAGCTGACTGTGGCGCAATTGGCTGAAACCGCGCCGGGTTTTGATTGGGCCGTATTATTGGGTGCTGCCAAACTCGCTGATGTGAACGAAGTTGTAGTGCGTCAACCGACTTATCTGACAGCTTTTGCCAAATTACAAAGCGAAATCCCGCTTGCAGACTGGCAGACTTATTTAAAATTCCATATGGTTCGTGCCAGTAGTGAATTGCTGGCCAGTAGTTTTGATCAGGCCAGTTTTGAATTCTACGGCAAAACCTTATCTGGTTTAGAGGCGCAGCGTGAGCGTGAAAAACGAGCTGTAGCTGCGTTGGAAGATTCTTTAGGTTTTATGCTTGGCAAGATGTACGTGGAGCGTCACTTCAAGCCTGAAGCAAAAGAGCGCATGGATCAAATGATTAAAAACATGCGGGTTGCCTTTAAAGAGGCTATTGATGGCCTGGAGTGGATGAGCGCTGAAACGAAAAAAGCGGCGCAGGAAAAACTGGCCAAATTCAACGCTAAAATTGGTTACCCTGATGTGTGGCGCGATTACAGTTGTTTAGAGGTAAAAGCGGGCGATTTGGTCGGTAATATGCGCCGCAGCGGCCAATGTGAGTTTGACCGTATGGTGGCCAAATTAGGTCAACCTGTCGATCGGAATGAATGGGGTATGACACCTCAGACCGTCAATGCGTATTACAGCTCGACCATGAACGAAATTGTGTTCCCTGCCGCTATTCTGCAGCCACCGTTTTTTAACGTGAATGCAGATGATGCCGTCAACTATGGTGCTATTGGTGGTGTTATTGGTCATGAAATTACTCACGGCTTTGACGATCAGGGCCGCCGTTCAGATGGTAATGGTAATTTAACGGACTGGTGGCAAGCTACGGATGCTGAGCAATTCCAGAAACGTGCTCAGTTGATGATTGACCAGTACAGTGCGTTTAACCCTATTGATGATTTAAAACTGCAGGGCGCTTTGGGTTTAGGTGAAAACATCGCCGACTTGGGTGGCTTAACTGTTGCGTTTAAAGCGTACCAAACTTCATTGCAAGGCAAACCTGCAGCAGTGATCGATGGTTTTAGCGGTGATCAGCGCTTCTTTATGGGCTGGTCTCAGGTCTGGCGTATTAAGTTCCGTGATGCCTCTTTGCGTCAGCAAGTGATCACTGGTCCTCACTCTCCGGGCATGTATCGTGTGCTGGGTGTGCTGTCGAATATGCCTGAGTTTTATCAGACTTTTGATGTAAAACCTGGGGATGGTATGTACCGCGACGACGCCGTTCGGGTCAAAATTTGGTAACAACGCAAAACCAAACCTAAGGACGCTTTTTAGCGTCCTTTTACTTTTCTGTCAGGCAGGGCATAGTAAGCAAGCACGGCTGAATAAATGCAGTTCAGGGCCTGATCTGAATACGTATTCATCTTGTTGTACAGCATGTATCACTGTTCTAATCGGGCACCCTATAAAAGTAAGTTCGGCCACTGATAAAGGCTGACCATCAGATCCGGGATAAAGGTTTGTAGACCAGAAGCCAAAGTGCTTTCCCTGAGATCGATCCTATTTTTTAATTCAAGAGTGGCTGATAAGCGGATCTGATCCGGAATAAAGCTACCGGACGCAACAGGACAACGATATGCAACAAAAGCCTAATCTCAGTTTCTGGCAAATCTGGAATATGTGTTTTGGATTCCTTGGTATCCAGTTTGGTTTTGCGCTGCAAAACGGCAATGTCAGCCGTATTTTTCAGACGCTGGGCGCCAGTATTGATGAAATTCCTATTCTGTGGATTGCTGCGCCTTTAACAGGTTTGCTAGTACAGCCTCTGATTGGGCATTTTAGTGATAAAACCTGGACCAAACTGGGACGTCGCCGTCCATTTTTCCTTTATGGCGCTATAGTCACTACTTTAGCGTTATTTTTTATGCCGAATTCACCGGGTTTGTGGATAGCTGCTGGTATGTTGTGGATTCTAGACGCCGCCATTAACGTCACTATGGAGCCGTTCCGCGCTTTTGTAGGTGACAATTTAAATGCCAGACAACGCCCTATGGGCTTTTCAATGCAAAGCTTTTTCATAGGTGTAGGTGCTGTTGTTGCTTCAGCTTTACCCTGGATTTTGACCAATTGGTTTAATGTTGCCAATACGGCCCCTGAAGGTCAGATCCCCGACTCGGTGAAGTATTCCTTTTATGCTGGTGGTGCTGTGTTGTTATTGGCTGTGCTTTGGACTGTGATCCGCAGCAGAGAATACAGCCCGGCACAACTGGCCGAGTATGAAAAAGCTGAAATGGCTGAGCCGGATCATCAGGCTCCTGTGATGCAAGCTGCAGGTTCAGGTAAAACCTATTTCCATCGCGGCTGGGCTTTTGTGTTAGTTGGTCTCATCTGCCTGACTGTGGTTTACAACTGGGATATGGACAAGCAGTTATATATTCTCGGTGGCGGTTTAGCTGCCTTTGGTTTATTGCAGTGGCTGACCAGTTGGTATAAGACCAAAGAAAACTACAGTATGGTTGTGCAAATAGTGGATGATTTGTACAGCATGCCAATTACTATGCGCAGATTAGCTGTAGTGCAGTTTTTCTCCTGGTTTGCCTTGTTTTCATTATGGATCTACACCACAGCTGCAGTAACGGCTACTCATTACGGTAGCAGTGATCCTACTTCGGCCGCGTACAACGAAGGTGCGGATTGGGTGGGGATATTGTTTGCGATTTACAATGGTTTTGCGGCTATTGCGGCTATTCTGATCCCTGTGATGGTGCGAAAAAGCAGTATTCAGTTAACTCATAGTTTTAACTTGGTCTGTGGCGCTTTTGGTTTATTTGGCTTTATGTGGATAGAAGACCCACTGATGCTGTGGATCCCTATGATAGGTGTGGGGATGGCCTGGGCCTCTATTTTATCTCTGCCTTACGCTTTATTGGCCGACAGCCTGCCTGCCAATAAAATGGGGGTTTATATGGGGATATTTAATATCTTTATCGTATTACCACAGTTATTGGCCGCCAGTATTTTAGGCTCGCTGGTGAATCATTTGTTTGAGAAACAAGCGATTTATGCGCTGGTGATAGGTGGTGTCAGTTGGATTATTGCCGCCTTATACGTATTACGCGTCAAAACTCGTCGCTTAGCTTCTAAATAAAGGTTAGCGCAAGAGTTCTCCCGCTTCTGACCTCGTTTAGCGATGAACAGGTCAGAGGCACTTCCACTGAGTTCGTTATTTCTTTTGCCATCTGAACTGAGCCCAGAGTTGACGCTGCTTTTCAGGCATAAAACTCCAGACCAAAATCCTGCTTTGTTTATTGCCTTGCTGCATGTTAATTACCTGATGTTCTGCGCCCAGCTGAGTTAATTGCTGCTGCAAAGCTGGCAGGTTATCCTGTTTGGACACCAGGCTACTAAACCACAGCACTTGCCGCGCATAACTTTGACTTTCCTCAATCATAGTTTTGATAAAAGCCGCTTCTCCACCGTCACACCATAGCTCATGCGAGCGACCAGCGAAATTGAGCTCTGCTTTTTTATAGCCCAGATTTTTAGCTTTACGTTCACTGCCAGCCAAGGCTTGCTCGGCTGAGCTATGAAAGGGTGGGTTACATAGCGTCAGATCAAACAAATCATCAGGTTGAATAATGCCGTGAAAAATATGACTGGAATGGGGTTGTTGACGCAGTGTAATTTTATGCTGTAGCTGATTTTGCTCTATCACTAAGTGGGCGGCTTTTGCAGCCACCGGATCCAGTTCTGAGGCCGTTATCTTCCAGCCGTATTCGGCCTGAGCTAATAGAGGATAAATCAGATTGGCACCACAACCTGTGTCCAGCAACTGCACTTTGCTGCCGGTTGGTACTTTGTTTTTATTCAGCAAAGCTAACAAATCAGCCAGATAATGCAGGTAATCAACGCGGCCTGGTACTGCAGGACATAAAAAACCGTCTGGCAGTTGCCAATGAGCTACTGAATACAGCTGTTTTAATAACGCCTGGTTCAGAGTTTTTACCGCATCCGGATTGGCAAAGTCTATGGATAATTGGCCGTATCCATTATCCCGGACAAAAGCACTGAGTGCCGGAACTGCAGCACAGAGGGCGGCAAAATCATAGGGTTGTTGATGTTTGTTGCGCGGATGCAAAGCTTTATTGGATCGTTTCATGCAAAGAACCTGGGCTGCAGCTTAACGCTCTGCAGCACCACAAGAATGGCGGACGATAATTTTAGGCTGAATTTCGGTCAGTTCTACCGGCTGATGGTTAATCAGTTTTAGTAAGTTGACTACCAGCATTTCGCCAGCCAGCGAGGTATTTTGCTGAATAGTAGTTAAAGCAGGTGAGGAAAAAGAGGCCACTGGAATATCATCAAAGCCGACGACAGCAACATCTTCAGGTACCCTCAAGCCTTTTTTCTGTAAAGCACGAATAGCCCCTATTGCAATCAGGTCGCTGGCACAAAACAGTGCATCAAAGGTTTTACCCTGAGCATGTAGCTGATTAATTGCATCAAAGCCGGCTTGCTCTGTTGAAATGGCATCCAGCTGCGCCACTGTATCTTCGGCTATTCCTGCTTGTTTTAGGGCGTACACCATGCCCTGATAACGAGCTAAAAACTCAGGACTGTTATCGGACGCGTTCCCTAGAAAAGCAAAACGGCGGCGCCCTTGTTGTAATAAATGTTGACCTGCCAGTTTTCCGCCTTGCAGATTATTGCTGCGGATTGTGAATTCAGGATGGCCTTGTACTTCAGCCCCCCAACAAACAAAGTGAGTTTGTTGGGCCAGCAAGGTGTTGAGCTTTTCCTCGTAGTCTTTGTAGTCACCATACCCAAGCAGAATAATACCATCGGCCTTTTTACTGTCCTCATAGTCAGCGTGCCAGTCATTACTCAGCTGCTGAAACGAGACTAATAAGTCGTGTCCACGTTGGCTACAGGCCCGGGTAATACTGCCCAGCATAGCGAGGAAAAACGGGTTGATCTGAGATTCGTCAACAGTCGGGTCTTCAAACAGTAACAGTGCCAAAGTGCCAGTGGTTTGTTTGCGTAAATTACTGGCGTTTTTATCCACTTTATAATTTAACTGCTTCGCAATAGCGAATATTTTGTCTTTGGTTTCCTGATTCACAGCCGGGCTATCACGCAACGCACGCGAAACCGTGGATTGCGAGACGCCAGCCAGATAAGCGATATCAAAAGAGGTCGCTTTTCCTTTCATTGGTGTCATCGGGGCTATTCCTGGTTGATTTGTTGACTTCATATACCCTTCTTACTTGAAGCTGCAGCTGCGTTGACTGCGCTCTTTCGCATCAGTCACATAGACAACTATGTTCCTGACGACTCAATCTCTTGTCGCCTTAACATGGCTTTGTCTTTGGTATGCCTTAGGATAAGCTCGGCCCGACAATAGCTCTTTCTGAGCGCGACTTCGAGATACTTTTTTATTCTCAATAACGCTAGGCATCATAGCATTAATTTGCAGTCAGGGATCCTTTTCACTGATTGCTATCACAGCCTCACAATGTACTTTAATTACGTATTTTTCTGCGTCGTGGATCCTATGTTTAGCCACAGCTGTGCTGTGACAGAATGCGGCAATTTGTACGAAGTTGTTAACTTTGCTTAAGCTGTTTTGTATTAACTGCTAAAGTAGGCGCCATGATTAGCCTGAGTAACCTGTCCGATGAAATCAGTAGTTTGGTTTTTTCTCACCTGCCTTTTGAGTAGCAAAGCCGTGTTGGCATGCAGCGAAAAAGCAGAGGGTTGCGTAGCATCCGAACAATTTCAGTTGTCTGTCGCTCTGGGAGCGGGACAACGCAGTAATCCGCTTTATGACGGTGACAGCTTTCCTATGCTGATTTTGCCGGATTTTAGTTACTATACCGACACTTGGTTCATCGACAATGGCACCTTAGGTTACAGTCTGGTTCAGCATGATCAGTTTGCGGCCAGTGTGGTGATGCGTTTGAACTCAGAGAAGGGCTACTTCCAGCGTTGGTTTGCCGGTAATGTCATTACGATGAACAGCGCTGGCGCGTTGTTGCCCCCTGAGGTTGAAATTGGCACCGAAAAGACGATGAGCACAGTATCGGTTGAACAAGTGAAAAAAAGGCCGACCGCAGTGGATGCTGGCTTACAGTTCAACTGGTTTGGGGAGCAGTGGCAAAGCCGACTGAATCTGTGGCAAGACATCAACTCCAAGTACCAGGGCCAGAACGCCAGTTTGAGTTGGTCGCGTTATTGGCCTCTGGCTGGTGGGCAGTTTGATCTGAGTACCACTTTATACTGGAAAAGTGCCAAACTGATCGACACCTACTATGGGGTGGGTGACGATGAACTCTATTATCTGGGGCGTTATGATGGACGTGCCAGTTGGCAACCTGAATTACGTTTAGGCTGGCAGAAGGCTCTGAATTCACGCTGGTCTGTACTTACTTTTTATCGATATCTGCATTTGGATGATGCGATGACGGATAGCCCGTTGGTGCAGGATGACTCAGTGCAGACCTGGTTTGTAGGTATGGTTTATCGCTTTTATTGAACGAAGGATAGGGAATGTTCGGGCTGTTATTCGCCGGTAATGTGATGCTGGCTGCCGCCCAGCCGCCTGAATGCAAGGCTGAATTATGCTGGTCAGTAAGTCCGGCTTTTTGTGTTTCTGCAACACCAGAGCAAGACTGTGTGGCTCAGCTGAATGTTAGCTGGAGCAGCAGCAAAGCTGAAAATTTGTGTCTGTATTTTGCACAGCAGCAAATGCAGTGTTGGCAGCAAGTCAAACAGGGAGAATGGCAGCAAGTATTGAGTTGGCCGGGTAAAACGGAAGTCAGATTACAACACGAGCATGATGTGTTATTGCAAAAAGAGTTAATAGTCTTAAGCCGCCAGCCGGAAAAAAGGCGACGTCTGGTGGCTCCCTGGAGTGTGTTTTGATGCAAAAAATCTTACTGGTTGAAGATGATGCCCGCTTAGCTGCTTTAGTGCAGAGCTTTCTGCAGCAACAAGGCTTTGAGGTTCGGTTGGAAAGTCGTGGAGATACAGTCGCGGCGATTTGCCAGAGCTGGTTGCCTGATTTGTTGATCCTGGATTTGATGTTACCCGGTATGGATGGTTTCACGGTATGCCGTACCATCAGGCCCTGGTTTACTGCGCCGATTCTGATGTTAACAGCCAAACAAGGTGATATTGATCAGGTGCTGGGGTTAGAGCTGGGGGCGGACGATTACGTCATTAAGCCAGTTGAGCCTCGCGTCTTGCTGGCCAGAGTACACGCTTTGTTAAGACGGAGCAGTCCGACACAAAAAACTGAAAATCAGGAACTTAGCTTTGGTCTGCTGAATCTGAATAACAGTGCCAGAGAAGCGCATTTTAAAGGACAACTGGTCGAACTAACCAGCTATGAGTTTGATTTGTTATGGATGCTGGCTAAACATGCCGGGCAGACGGTTAAACGTGAAGCCATTCATAAACAGATCATTGGCCGTGAGTACGACGGTTTAGATCGTACTGTGGACGTTCGTGTGTCGCATTTACGCCGTAAATTAAACGATAACGCCGAAACACCATTTCGTATTAAAACTGTTTGGGGTAAAGGCTACTTATTTGTTGCAGACGCCTGGAATAGCTAAACAGTGTCCAGGCTATTCCTGCATTTTTATCTGTTTATTTCGCTGGTACTGATTGGCGTTGGCTGGACTGTAGAGCGGATCTGGCAGGAAACTCAGAGTCAGGTCCCCCCTTGGGTGCTGTTGTTGGCGGATAATCTGGCCGGACAGCTCAGTACTCAGTCCCTACCGCACGCAAAGCTGTCCTCGGCATTGCCTGTCACTCAATTGCCTGCCGGCAGTATTTTATGGTCGGATTCTGAACTGGCTGCATTAAAAGCAGGTCAGGTGGTTCCTCTGTTTACCCAAGACCAGGTGTTTTTTTATGCGATACAACAGGACGAGTTGTGGCAGCTTGGACCTGCTGATTTGACCGAACGCGCCGTGCCTTCCTACTGGTTTAGTTTGTTGTTTTTAGGTCTGTTGGCTGTGGCTGTCTGGTTATGGCTTTGGCCTGTGGCCCGCGATATTCAAAAGCTCAAGCAACAATTATCTGAGCCTGATGCGCCAGCTGCTGTGCCAGTGCGATCTTTTATTGCCCCTATTGCGCTTAGTTTTGAACAAATGCGACAGCAAATTCAGCGATTACTAGGGTTGCAGCGCGAAATGACCCAGGCTGTCTCGCATGAATTACGTACCCCTTTAGCCCGTTTGAGTTTCGCATTAGAGTTGTCGGCTTTGCCCGCAGACGAAAAGCAACTGATGCTCAATGATGTCAAAGAGTTGGAGCATCTGGTGGATGAGATGCTGGACTATGCCCGTCTCGAGTCGGCACAGCCACAGTTGAAGAAACAGCAGGTCGACTTATCTGAATTGCTGCAGAACTTAGTCGAAAAGTTATCTCCTCTGCCAGGCGCTCCTGTCAGGCTTCAGGTGGCGGCAGACTGCATTTATGTCTGCGACGGTCATTATCTGGAAAGGGCTGTGCAAAATTTACTGGTGAATGCGAAACGATTTGCTCGTACTCAGGTACTGATGACACTTGAAGTAAAACCGCATTCGATTGAGATCACAGTGGAAGATGACGGACCTGGTATAGCTTTGGAACAAAGAGCAGAAATTCTGAAGCCTTTTGTCCGATTGGACCCAAGCAGACAAAAAGGTTTTGGTGGTTTTGGTCTGGGCTTGGCTATTGTCAGTCGGGTGATGGAATGGCACCAGGCAAGCGTTAGGATTGATGACAGTCGTTTGGGTGGTGCTTGTTTCAGGATAAAACTGCCGTTAGTTCACTGAGCCAACGGCAGTCACAGAATATTACAGTCCCAGGTTTTTCAGAAAATCATCGTCTGCTTCGGTGGCTAACACTTCAACAGTTTCTGTTTCAGTGGCATTGGTATTCGCGATGATATCGTCCGGGTTTTCGTCCTGAGTTGGAATAAAATCATGCAATTGGATAAATTCAGTTTTATCCATCGACAGTTCCATATAGAAAATGGCGTGGTTGGGGGTACTGAACGTGACCCGTCTGGCCTGAGGCTGATCCAACTGGGTATTGATCATGATTTGCACTTGCTTATTAATCGCCATCATTTTAGGTTGGCTTTGATTAATAGAGGTTTGCAGCTCAATGCGGACTCTGTTGGTGAAGTCACCCACTATTTGGTTCATCAACTCACCCATGACATTACCTACCTCGTCTGAGGTATGGAAATTGGCAAGTTCAGACTCTGGCATCCCCATGCTCATCATGTACTTACGGTAAATTTCCATTGCAGCTTGCGCGGTAAAGTTGATGATGACTAAACCAGAAAAACCGCCATCAAATAATACGAAGCAGCCTAAATCCGGACGTAGGCAGGTTTTTTGGATTTTTTGCACCATAGGTGAGTACGCCACTTTATCATTACCTGCTGCAGCCAAAACCTGAGTCACAGAATGGCAGAGCGTGAGCAGTATTTCTTCGGTAGTAATTACTTTTGTTTTTTTCATCTCTTAACCCGGCTAAGCAACAACATTAACCTTAGTATATCTCTATTCGAACGCATAACACTATAAAAAGCCTAAGGCTTTATGCTAACACCTCTATAGAGGGCAGCAGATGTTCTATTCATTTAAAGAGGCAAAGAGCAATGACAGAGCAAGAAAAAATGGCTGCAGGTTTGTGGTTTAATCCGGCGGATAAGGCTCTGGCTGCACAACGGCAGCATGCCAAAGCTTTGTGTGTGCAGATGAATCAACAGGGGCCTTTACCTTTTAAAGCTCACCAACAGCAGGCCGGACAGCTTTTTGGCAAGCTGGGCAGCTGTTATATCGAGCCCAATTTCTTTTGCGATTATGGCTATAACATTGAACTGGGGAAGAATTTTTATGCGAATCATCATTGCATTATTTTAGATGCTGCTAAAGTGCGTATTGGGGATGATGTGCTATTAGGGCCTGGTGTGCAGATATACACTGTGACCCATCCGCTGGATGCGGCTCAGCGAAAAACCGGATTAGAAAAAGGTCTGGCCGTTACTATCGGCAACTCGGTCTGGATTGGCGGCGGAGCCATTATTTTACCTGGTGTCAGTATAGGTGATGGCGCTGTTGTGGCTGCTGGTGCTGTGGTGACTAAAGATGTACCTGCGTCTGTAGTGGTGGCAGGTAATCCTGCTAAGGTGATAAAAACTCTGGATTAAAGTCTGGGCCTGTCATGGATTTTTTGAAACTCCCCTGATTCTATAAGATGAAACAGGCCAGCATTAAATTTTGCCTGTAACTCAGGATCCCAAAATGCCGCTGGGTAGTCAACGGCGGGGAAAATCTCATGTATTTGCAGACTACCCTGACCATAATTTTTATTGGCATAGTAGCTGAGTACTTTCCGATCCCCTACCATCAACTGAACCCGGTCATTCATTAATAACTCAAATTGTTTCTCGCGGTCAGCTTCCTCAAGATAATGTGCTGTTTTAATGATGGCAGAAAAATCCGGCCCCAACACTTCACTGGCTTGCTGATAAGCAACAATGGTTTTTCCCGTCAAATCTTTCATGCTACCGATGTTCAGTTTTGTTGTGCTTTTGTTCGCGACAACATCCGCCACAGTGAAATAGGGCTGGCTGTAAAATGCGCCGGGATAAGGCACTGCAACAGGACTGGCGATGTCCAGTTTTTGTTCTGAAAAAAGCTTGAGCAAGCGGTTGTAGCTGTATAGTTCAAACTCGGCCTCAATACCTTCACGCTGTAAAATAGCTTTTACGATCTCATAATCCACACCGGTCATTTCCCCTTGCGCATTCCGGTATGCCCAGGGAGCGGAATCATGTAAACCCACTTTAAGGCTGGCCGCTTGGGTAAATAAGCTGACCAAACTGAACAACAAAACAAAAAGTCTCATAAAGGCTCCGGCAAAGCATAAGCTCCTCGACTGTTTTTAACACAGTTCGGGACCAGTGTCGCAATTTTTGAGATGGTGCAGCCAATAAATTTTACTCAGATCAGGTATTATTTAAATGCTTCCTGTCTGGATCTCATTATGAGTAAAACTGTTTCTTTGGGTTTATTGATGCTGCTTGCCAGTATCATCGCTATTACCCCTCTTGCCATTGATATGTATTTGCCTGCCATGCCAGTGATGGCGGATGAATTAGGCACAGATATTGGTCTTATCCAGCAATCTTTGAGCATATATCTGGCAGCTTACGGGGTAGGGATGCTGCTGTTTGGCCCGCTGGCTGATGCTATTGGCCGTCGTCCTCTGGCTTTAGGTGGGTTAGGCTTTTTTTGCCTGGCCAGTTTTGCATTAGCTTTTTGTCACGACGCTCAGTGGTTATTAGCGTTACGCGCTCTACAGGCTTTTGCCGGCAGTGCGGCGACTGTGGTTATTCCCGGTATTATTCGTGCTTTGTATCAGGAAAATACAGCCAAAGGCATGTCCTATGTGTCGATGATTATGATGATGGCACCGCTGATCGCTCCGGCTATCGGTAGTGCTGTACTCTGGGTTGGACATTGGCAGGATATCTTTTTAGTGCTGGCTCTGTATTCGGCATTGATCCTGCTGCTGACCTGGCGTTTTTTACCTGATCCTGTGCCTGTCATGAAAGGACGGCAGCTGGAATTTTTCTCTGGTTATCGTTTTGTGTTTGCCCACCGGGCGGCGCGACCACAAATTGCGACCTCGATGTTTGCCTCTTTTTCTTTCTTTTGCTTTCTGACCGCGGTGCCTTTTGTTTATATTGAATACTTCGGAGTCAACGAACAACTGTTTAGCCTGTTGTTTGCGCTCAATGTGAGTATGCTGATGCTGGCTAATTTCTGTAACAGCAGGTTGGTCAGCCGCTTTGGTCCGCAGCGTATGCTGAATATGGGACTGGTATCCGCACTGTGCAGTGCTGTTGTACTTTGTCTGGCCAACTGGTTTGAGCTAGGTTTAGTGTTCACTGTGCTGAGCATTGCGCCTTTGATGGCAAGCTTGGGTTTGATTGCCACTAATGCAGACGCGATGATTTTGATGCGTTTTCCTGAGCACAGTGGCACAGCTACGGCGGTGATTGGGACTCTGAGGTTTGGCAGTGGAGCCTTAGCAGGGCCTTTGTTAGCGCTGATTTATACCGGAACAGCTCTGCCTTTTTCCTTATTGATGTTGTCTGGTGTGCTGGCGATCGCTATGAGTCAGTTTTTAGGTGCACATCAAGCGCGGCCTGCCAAAGCATCTTAAGATTGCAGATAATTGAGTAACCGGTCAAAGGAGCGATAACTTAAGGCTTCGAGTAAATCCGTGCGCTCTATCTGCGGACGCTGAGCTAAGTCGGCCAGAGTACGTGCTACTTTGAGCAGTTTGTGATAACTGCGGGCAGATAGTTTGAGCTGGGTCAGACAATCTTCAAAAAAATCGGCATCTGCTGGCGTTAAGTAACAGTGTTGCGCCAGTTCAGTCAGGTTTAAGCGTGCATTGGCTTTGCCTTGCCGTTGCCACTGAATAGCTCGTGCCGACTGCACTCTTTGTTTTACCTGAGCACTGGACTCTTCCTGTTTTTGTTGGCTTAAACTACCTTTAGGTAACAGCGGAACTTCGACCTGAAGTTCGATGCGGTCGAGAAAAGGACCGGATAAACGGCTTAAATAACGGCGGATTTGCTCTGGACTGGAGCGGCCATCTTTGTGGTGCCCTGACGGGCTTGGGTTGAGCGCTACGACCAATTGAAAACAGGCAGGAAACTCAGCCTGTCGCGCTGCTCTGGAGATAAATACTTTGCCGCTTTCTAAAGGTTGGCGTAGTGATTCGAGTACCAGACGTGGAAACTCAGGTACCTCATCAAGAAACAAAATGCCGCTGTGGGCTAAAGATATTTCTCCGGGACGAGGTACAGAACCTCCTCCAACCAAAGCCACTGCAGAGCAGGTGTGATGAGGCTGACGAAAGGGCCGCTGATGCCACTGTTGCAAGGTACGGGGTTGTGCAGCTACTGAATAAATCGCTGCGGTCTCAAGCGCCTCTTGATCACTCAGGCCGGGTAAAATACCTGGTAAACGTTGAGCCAGCATAGATTTCCCTGTGCCTGCCGGGCCAAACATCAGCAAGTTATGTTCACCTGCTGCGGCTATTTCCAGCGCTCTTTTCGCTTGAGCCTGACCACGTACTTCAGCCAGATCCGGATACGGTTCAGCCTGAATATCCGTAATGGCAGGTATAGCAGGTAAGGCCTGATGTTGCAGTAAAAATGCATGGAGTTGTAATAAATGCTCTGCGCCGCACAGCTGCATATCGGGAATGTGTTGTGCTAGTACCGCATTTTGTAAAGGAAATACAGCGATATGTCCGGCCATTTTGCAGGCCAAAGCCAAAGGGATTTCACCCACTATACTGCGAATTTCACCTGATAAGGCTAATTCACCAAAAAACTCATAACCCGACAAATCGGCTTGTAACTGGCCGCTCGCATGCAAGATGCCCAGTGCTATCGCCAGGTCGAAACGACCGCCCTCTTTGGGAAGATCGGCAGGTGCCAGGTTGACGGTGATTTTATGATCCGGAAACTCAAAACCGCTATTAATCAAAGCGCTGCGTACTCTGTCTTTGGCTTCTTTGACTGAGGTTTCGGGCAAGCCTACCAGCTGAAATCCAGGCAGACCACGACTCAGATGAACCTCCACTGTGACCAGTGGTGCCTGTAAACCGCAGCGGGCTCTGCTGTGAACTAAGGCCAGTGCCATGCTCTATCCTTAGATGATTTTGTTTACTTAATTTTAACCTTTAAACTTCAGTTCGCCAGTAGTCACAGCGAATTGGCAAAAGTGTTTTTTAAGCCTCATGCCATTTGCGGTTAAGTCTATGTTTATTGACACTATTTTTTTCTTTTTCTACAACGAAATACAGCCGGAGTACTTTCATTTTCCGCATTTCCTGCTATTCCTCTAACAGTAGAGCAATAAATTGAACCTGAACTGTTTTGTCTGATAAGGTGAGGGTAACTAACTACAGCTTGGTATTGATCTGGTATCAGTAAACACATTGGGGTCCCATGCGCTTTGTATTGATATTGCTGTTCAATTGTGGTCTGTGTTGGAGCCTGCAGGCTAAAACTTATGTGATTGGTATAGAGCAGCTGGACTATTACCCGCATTACGATTTTAAATCGGCTCAGCCCAGAGGTTATTTTTTCGATTTAATACAGCTTTATAGCCAGTGGAGCGGCGATGAGTTTGTCTTTAAGGCTCTGCCGGTTAAACGTTTATACAAAGACTCAATTGAGTTGACAGACTTTGTCTATCCGGACAACAGAGCATGGCAACCTCATTTAGATATAGATTCAAACATCACTAAGTATTACAGCGCTCCGGTGATTTATACGCTGGGAGCGACTATGGTCTTGCCAGAAAAGCGCCGTATGACGATGGATGAGTTTGAAGTGCTGGCAAACATCCATGGATTCTCGCCGACGCTGTGGATGGAATTAAAAAAACATCACAAGTTTAAGATCCTGGATGTACCTGATGCTGAGTCTGCTTTACGTATGGCGATGCGGGGCAGAGTGGATGCTGCGAACGTCGAATACAATGTCGCTTTGCATCATCTTCAGCAAATGAAATTATCTGGTGCTTTGGTGATGGCTGAGCATTTACCTTTTACCAATCTCGCATTTCATTTATCCAGCCAAAAACATCCGGAACAAATACGGCGTTTTAATCAGTTTCTGATTGAACAACAGGACCAGATCCAGCGGTTAAAGCGGCGTTATGCTTTAGTGGAATACAAGGGACAATTGCCAATATTGCCGGATGACCAAAAGGTTACTGCTGAAATTCGCCATTAAAGTCGCTACACTAGCCGCAGTTAATTAAAATCATGGGAACTTGATATGTTTGAATGGATCGCAAGTCCAGAGGCCTGGATTGCGTTGGGTACTCTGGCAGCTTTAGAAATTGTCTTAGGCATAGACAACATTATCTTCTTATCTATTTTGGTTGGGCGTTTACCTGAACACCAGCGTGCTTTTGCCCGTCGTATGGGGTTAGGCTTAGCTATGTTTGCCCGTCTGGCACTGTTATTCTCGATTTCCTGGGTGATGGGGTTAACTGAAACCTGGTTTACCGTATTGGGTAATGACATTTCGGGTCGGGATGTGATCTTAATAGGTGGCGGTTTGTTCCTGCTGGCGAAGTCGACTCAGGAAATTCACCATAGCCTTGAAGGCCCTGATGAAGAAGAAAACGCAGGTCCTAAAGTGGTCGCGAATAACCTCTTTATGGTGCTGATCCAAATCGCGATCTTAGATATCGTTTTCTCTTTAGATTCAGTGATCACTGCTGTTGGTCTGGTCAATCAAATTGAAATTATGGCTATTGCTATCATCGCAGCTGTTTTAGTGATGATGTTTGCTGCTAAGTCTATTGGTGATTTTGTTGATGCCCACCCTTCTATTAAAGTACTGGCGTTATCTTTCCTGATTTTGGTCGGTGTAACTTTAATGATCGAAGGTTTTGATGTGCATGTACCAAAAGGTTATATCTATTTTGCTATGGCGTTCTCTGTTGCTGTGGAGATGGTCAATATCCGTATGCGTAAAGGCCGCAATGCAGTGAAACTGCATAAAGCCATGACAGAAGAGAAAGCTGAATAAACTCAGCCCCTGACGTGAAAAAAAAGCCCTGTGAGTTAACGACTGACGGGGCTTTTTCTTTCCAGCTGCAGATACAAGACTGTAGCGAGCAGCAGAGTGAAAACTACAGCAACACCAACTGAGCTTATCCGGTACAAAGCGCTGTACATCAGATCCTGATCCGGCTTTAAATACTGACCAAAAATAATGGCCATAGTAGTCATGCCGCCAAAAGCCACACCTGAGCCAGGCCCTTCCAGTTGCTGCGCTCTGGCAAAAATCAACATGCCAAAAAAGAACGCCAGCATGGTTAACGGCAAGTGCTGATAGTTGTCGTACAACACCAACTGAGCGACTATGGCATAAGCCGATCCCAGCAAGACTCCAGAAGCTCTTTTGATGCCCGCTTGTACTATGCCAGTGAAACTCATCGGCAGCAGGATCAGGATGCTGCTGGCCTGAGCGGACAGTGAATCCTGTAAGTCCAACAGTTGAAAGGTCACAAAAGATAATGTGGCCAAAGATGCAGCCACCAGACTTTGTTGCTGCTGCTCAATAGCTGTTTTAGCAGGAGGCAGTTGCATTGGCTGTTCTGATACTGGAAATAACCAAATCATGCTACTTGCAATGAGCAAAGCCAATAATACGGCCAATAAAGCATTGCCAAGCATTTGACCAGGATCCATGCTGGGGTAGCTGGCAAAATGCAAAAAGATACTACCGTTAATAATGGCAATAGCGGCAAAAACAAAAAAAGCTCCTTTGGCCATCAGGCGGAATAACCAGAGAAAATACACAAACACCAGCAGTGTCATGACCAGGCTTAAAGCGCCGAGCCAGCTGTACAGCAATACCATAGTGCCAGCCAGCAGGTTCGCCGTCAGGTATTGCAGCACCACAAAAGGGGTCAGTCTTGGGATTAAGCCTAACAGCAGCACAGGACTGATGGTGAAAAATACGCCCCATTGATCGGAGTTGGTCAGTTTAGCCAGCAGTAAACCCAGACTGGCACCAAAGGCCAGCCGCAGTACTTTATTAAAAGGAGTGGAAGCAAACATAGTAGGCCCTGTGCTCTGTCATCAACACCATCTCAGTAGACATAATGCAGCAGGCTAATCAGCTGGATTTGGCTTTTCGCCAAAGCGGCCAGCACGCTGTTGTCTTGCGGCACCAGTTGCACTGTGGCGCGGGAACCTACCACTAAAGCCGGCGGCATTTGCTGTTGCATCGCCAGATTGACTTTTAAACGCTGGGCATCACGAACCCAGCGGCTGCTGCTGTCAGCTGTGGCTAAGCGTCCATCCGGTGTGCTTTGGCCATTGGCGACACCAGCATCAATATCGCGCACTGAAGCTGTAAATACTTCACCTGGTAAAGCGTCAAAGGTGATAAGTGCCTCAGTGCCCCGGTGCACATGCAGCAGACTTTTCTCCCGAAACAAAGCGCTGACCCAACTTTGCTGAGTAGACACCAAAGCGACAGTGGCCTGATGACTCGCCAGATTAGTACCGACCTCCAATTGTAAACCTGTCACTATGCCATCGACATCGGCATAGACTTTTGTTCTGTCCAGTTCCAGTTGTGCTAAGGCCAGCTGATTCCGGGCTTGTTTAATTTGTACTAATTCCTCAGATGGTATTCCAAGTTCAGCTTCACGTTCCGCTAAATCTGCTGTACTGGCCTGTAGCTCTGCTTTGGCTTTGAGTACCGCAGTTTGACTTTGCTCCAGTTGCTGGCGTGGAATTAGTTTTTGACTGTAGAGTTGCTGATAACGCTGATCTTCCCTTTGTACGTCTTGCAGGGTAAAACGTGCCTGATCAACACGTGCCGTTGCACTTTGCAAAGCCGCGCTTAACTGACGATTGTTTTGCTGACTTTGCTCCAGTTGTAACTGAGCCTGCTCCAGCTTGAGTAGGTAGTCCGTTGGATCCAGTTCAAACAATAAATCGCCTTTTTTCACCTGCTGATTATTTTGCACTGCAACAGAGACCACACGGCCAGGCACCTGCGGCGCAACCTGCACCACGTAACGTTGTACCAGACTGTCTGTAGTGACTGGCATGTATAAATCTGCAGCCAGATAGTAACCAAAGACTAGTCCAAACAGTACTAAGGTCCATTTGATCCAGCGATTAAACAGTTGCTCGGCGCTCATGCTAAATCTCCGGCTTTTTGATCCTGTAAAAGTACTGCGGCTTGTTGCAATACCAAACTCAGTAAGAGTGGTAAATCCTGCTGCTGTTGCGGGGTCAGTCTGGCTAATAATTGCTGTTGTAGTGCCTGGCGTTGTTTATTGATAGCAGCAACTAAATCTGTAGCCGCCGGCAATAAATACAACACCTTCTGGCGTCTATCCTGCTCTGAAGGACGACGTTCTATCAGACCTTGCTTTTCCAACTGGTCCAATACCGGCACTAAAGAAGGGGTTTCTACAGCCAATAGACGGGCCAGTTCAGTTTGACTAAAGCCCTGATTTTCAGCGATGTACACCAGTGCTATGCCAGAGCTTTGCGTCAGCCCCTGACAAGCTAGTTGTTTATCCAGCAAACAGCGCCATTGGCGGGATAGCTGGTGAACTTGCAGACCTAAACTTTGGAAACTCATAATTTGCCTGTTAATAATTAGGAAGCTAACGGCATTTTAGTTAGCTTCCTAATCAATTTCAAGCTGAAGCACGAATAGCCTCATTTTCTGTGTAAATAAAAAAGTACAGGTGACCTTACTGCTGGGCAGGAAGTTAGCGCAGGTCGTCGGCCTTTTTACCAAATACAGGTATGGTCAAATGCCAGCGAATGGCGGCTAAGCGTAGGGTTAATAAAGCTGTCATCCCTATGAGCATCGCGGGCATTTGCGCTATGCCAAAGCCGAGCAACTGCACATAAACCAAACCACCAAAAATACAGGTAATAGCGTAGAGTTCGCCACGAAACACCATAGGAATTTCACGGCATAACACATCACGGATCATGCCTCCACAGACTCCACTCATCGTGCCCATCATGATGGCAACAAAACCCGAGGTGCCGTGGTCCAGTGCTTTTTGTGTACCCATGATGACGAAAAACGCCAGACCAATAGCATCAGCAATTTGTAAGGTATTGTTTGGGATCAGCAATCTGTTACGGACGGCCAGAATGGTCAATCCTGCAGCCACAAATATGGCTAAGAAGTAACTGTTGTTGCTTAACCAGATCACCGGAGAGTCCAGGATCAGGTCACGTAAAGTACCACCCCCTATGGCTGTGACTGTCGCCAGCACTATCACACCAAAACCATCCATTTGTTTGCGCCAGGCTGCCAAAGTACCGGAAATTGCAAACACGGCAATGCCTAATAAATCAAACCAGTGGAAATAGAGCTCCATACCACACCAAAAGCTGAAATGAATGGCATTAAATTAACAGGCTTTTACACTGAATCACAGGTTGAAGCAGGTGTTTTATTTGCTGCTCATGCTAGTATGACGCCGTTAGTTTGGTTGAAGGAAGAGGCAATATGGGTAAAAAAGTGTGGCTTGGAGTTGTGTTGGTGTTGTCAGCCAGTGCTATAGCAGGTTTTTTCTATGCCAATCATCAGGCAGAGCAGCTAATGGCTGGCCATATCGAGCGCAGTAATCAGCAGTATTTGCAATTAGCTGAACAGGGCGATATGCCACCTATTCATATGAGTTACAGCCAGTTGTCTGCTAACGTCATTACCTCAAGTTACAAGATCCAGGATTTGACTATCGGAATTGCAGGTGTGGGAGATTTTATCACCGTGGGTCAGGTTGAGCTGATTGGCTTGCAGCGTGATGGTTTACCGGCAGATGGCGCAGCCCGTTTAAAAGATTTAAAGCTCGCTCCTCAGGCTCTGGTTTCCTTACCCAAAGAGTTGGCCGACTATCTGGCCACTTTAGTGATGGAAATGAGTTATCAGTACAAATACAAAGCAAAAACAGGTGACCTGACTTTTCAGCAGGAATTAAGAGTAGATCATCATTTTAGTGTGAATTATCGTTTTGCACTCACCGGCGTGACGGAGTTATGGCAGTTTGCTGAAAATATTCATGGACTCACACCTGAACAGCAACAGCAACAGTCTGAGCAACCTAATTATCTGCCTGATTTAATGAAGAAAGTAGGAGCCATAGGCATAGCAAGTGGTTCCTTTGTTGTGGAGAATAAAGCATTTTTACAACAGTTGTTTGATCAACTGGCGGCAGCACAAATCACCACAGATTATGCCAGCACCCAACAACAACTTAGTTCAGCAATTATGCATAATCCGCAAATACCTGCGGTTATCAGTGAGCCAGTGCTGAATTTTTTAAAACAGCCTGAGCGGTTAAAGCTCAGTTTCCAGTTTCAACAGCCTCCGACCTTTTCTCAAATGCAGGACGGTTCTGCTATGGCAGGAATTGAGACTGCGGAAGATTTTATCGAGTTCGCAGGTATTACTATTGAAGGCAATGCTGTTTCCGGGAGCTTGTTAAAATAACGGTACATCAGCTGAACTCGGCATAAGCAGTTCTGGTTAAAAAAGCGGCCCTTGTCGGGCCGTTTTTAGCAAAAGTATTAATCCTGACCGATACGAGCTTTGATATCGTTCACCAGCGGAGAGGCTCCAAAACCATTAGCGGCCGCCCAGGCTTCCAGATCTTCTGCAACTAAAGCTTTGGCTGGCATCTGTTTTACAAAAAACGAACCAGTTTCATAAGCATCACTGCGCATCGCAAATTTGATCAATGATTCGCCATTGCATTGAATGGCGTCATAAATTTTACGAACGTTTACTTTGTTATCGGATAAAACTTTACGGACGCGATTTTTATCGTCTGCTTTGGTGTATTCACACAAAGAGGTGGCCCATTGATCCTGTGCTACTGCTAATGGTGCTGCTGCGAAATAAGCACTGGCTACTACTGCTAATGTAACGAGCTTTTTCATAAAAATACCCCTTAGAGGTTATAGGTGAATTGGTAAAATTGATAATAATGAAACTATATACTGTTGGGTACTACTTTGCCAAGTATTACCTGCATTTTTAGATAAGCAAGTAATTGAATAGAATCAGTGGTTTACGGCTGGATGGCTGGATGGGGGTTGTTGTGTAATTGCAAGGGAGAGGAGTATCCTCTCCCGACAGATGGGCCAGGTTTTTAACCTAACCAGGGTTGTGCCGAAGCTCGCTGTTGTTCATAACTACTGATTTGCGGAGCAAACTGCTCGCTGACACCGATAAAATCTAAACCACTTAATAACCGCTGCTTAATATCAGGGTCTATCTGAAAACCTACTGCTGCGTTATTGCCCAGAATAATTTGCTGGCCCGCTAAATCAATTTTCCATTCCTGTGTGCCTTGCTGGCAGCGACTGAATAAAAACTCGATATTGGATGCACTGAGGCTGATTAATAACATGCCGTTGTTAATGCTGTTATTAAAGAAAATATCAGCAAAACTTTCGGCAATGATCACGTTAAAACCATACTGCTGAATAGCCCATGGCGCATGCTCACGGCTGGAACCACAACCAAAGTTAGCCCGGGTCAGCAGTATAGAAGCGCCTTGGTAGTGAGGTTCATTCAACACAAATTCAGGATTAGCCTGACCATCAGCCAGATAACGCCAGTCATAAAACAAGGCCTCTGCAAAACCGTCGCGGCTGACCGAAGTTAAAAACTGTTTTGGAATAATTTGGTCGGTATCGACATTGTTTTTATCTAAAGGGCACACCAGCCCTTGTGCAAAAATCTGGCTCATTAGAATGTTCCTTCTGCGCGCTCTAAATAAGAAATATCTACAAAGCGACCCGCAATAGCTGCAGCTGCTGCCATAGCGGGGCTAACCAAATGAGTGCGGCTGCCGCGGCCCTGACGGCCTTCAAAGTTGCGATTTGAAGTGGAAGCACAGCGCTGACCTGCTTCAACCCTATCGTCGTTCATACCTAAACACATAGAACAGCCTGGCTCACGCCACTCAAAACCAGAGGCTTTAAAGATATCAGCTAAGCCTTCGGCTTCGGCCTGACGTTTGACCTGACCAGAGCCTGGTACTATTAAAGCCCGTACACCAATAGCCACTTGTTTGCCTTGCACTACAGCAGCGGCCTGACGTAAATCTTCAATCCGGCTATTGGTACAGGAACCAATAAAGACGACATCCACTTTCAGGTCAGTTAACTTTTGGCCCGCTTCAATACCCATATAGGTCAAAGCACGGCGGGCGGCGTCGGCTTTAATTAAATCGCTGAAGGACTCTGGGGCAGGAATAGGCTGATCGACAGCTATGACCTGCTCTGGGTTCGTGCCCCAGGTCACTTGTGGTCTGATATTTTCTGCGGCAATAGTCACTGTTTTATCAAAGACGGCATCCGCATCTGAGTACAAGCTTTGCCAGTACTGTACTGCTGCATCCCAGTGCTCTGCTTGTGGCGCATGAGGTTTGCCTTTTAAATAGGCAAAAGTCACTTCATCCGGAGCTATTAAACCGGCCTTCGCACCCATTTCAATGCTCATATTACACAAGGTCATACGGCCTTCCATGCTCATGCCACGAATAGCGGAGCCGCAGAATTCAGCCACATAGCCATTACCACCGGCCGTACCTAACTGGCCTATCACCGCCATAATCACATCTTTAGGTGTAACAAAAGGCGATAAAGAGCCTGTGACTTCCACCTTTAAGGTTTTTGCCACCTGCTGTTGTAAGGTTTGAGTGGCCAGCACATGCTCGACTTCGGAGGTGCCAATACCAAAGGCGATAGCGCCAAAAGCTCCATGAGTGGAGGTGTGAGAATCACCGCAGACAATAATCATGCCCGGCTGAGTTAACCCCAGTTCAGGCCCTATCACATGCACTATGCCTTGATCCGGGTGCATTAAATCCAGCAAAGGCACATTAAATTCTTTGCAGTTGGCGGCCAGTGCTTCCAACTGTTTACGTGAGGTTTCCCCTGCGGCGTCAATGCTGCGCAGCTGAGTCGAGACGTTATGATCCATAGTGGCATAAGTTAGATCCGGACGGCGCACAGTACGGCCAGCCTGACGTAAACCGGCAAAAGCCTGAGGGCTGGTGACTTCATGGATTAAATGGCGGTCGACAAACAACAAGTCGGTGCTGCCATTCACAGCTGCCACTACATGGCTTTGATAAATTTTCTGATATAAGGTTTTAGCCATGATTAAGCTCTCTTTGTATCAATAGCGTTTAAGGCTGCAATCACTGCAGCGCCTACATCTGCAGTACCATAGTTTGAAGCTGAATTAATATCCCGCGTTACTATGCCTTGTTCTAGAGTACTGGCTACCGCTTGCTCAATAGCGCGGGCTGCAGCTTCTTCGCCAAAACTGTAACGCAGCATTAAAGCTGCACTTAGAATCTGCGCTATCGGATTAGCAATGCCTTTGCCTGCGATGTCTGGTGCAGTACCGCCCGCTGGTTCGTATAAACCAAAGTTAGAGCCGTTTAAGCTGGCTGAAGGCAATAAACCTAAAGAACCGGCAATGGCGGCAATTTCATCCGACAAAATATCGCCAAACAGGTTGTCGCATAACAACACATCAAAATGCTGCGGTGCCCGGATCAGCTGCATAGCGGCATTGTCGATATACATATGTTCCAGCTGCACTTGTGGGTAGTCTCTAGCCACACGTTCTACCACTTCACGCCATAACACGCTGGTCGCCAGCACATTGGCTTTGTCGATGGAGGTCACTTTATTCCGGCGTTTAGTGGCAGCTTCAAAAGCCACACGGCTAATGCGCTCAATTTCGCTGACACTGTATTTTTGCGTATCAAAAGCCGCGTCTTCAGTACGGCCTTTTTCACCAAAATAAATGCCGCCAGTCAGTTCACGCACACATAAAATATCCATGCCCTGACTGCTGATTTTTGGGTGCAATGGCGATAACTCAGCAAAAGCCGGGTAAATCTGACCTGGTCGTAAGTTGCAAAACAAATCAAAGGTTTTACGCAGTGGCAATAAAGAGGCGCGCTCTGGCTGCTGAGCTGGCGGCAGGCTGGTCCACTTAGGGCCACCAACAGAGCCAAATAAAATCGCATCACTGTTTTTACACAACTTCAGTGTGTCATCTGGTAAAGCGACCCCTGTAGCATCAATGGCAGCGCCACCAATTGAAGCTTCAGTACTTTGAATGTTGAATCCGAATTTATCAGACACCACAGCCAGTACTTTTAACGCCTGAACCATCACTTCAGGGCCAATACCATCTCCTGCCAATACGGCAATTTTATAGTTTTTCATTGTTACTTCTCTGTCTGTGATTCAGATAAACGGCGGGCCTGCTTGGCGGCGTCGACCTGTTTGCTGCGTTCAATTAAATTTAATACGTGCACATAAGCCAAGACTGAAGAGCGCACTATGTCAGTGGCTAAGCCTGCGCCGTGGTAACGGCGGCCCTGATGTTCGGCAATAATATCCACCTGGCCCAAGGCATCTTCACCGCTGCCTTTAGCTTGTAAGTTAAAGTCGACCATCTTGACGTCAGTGCCAACAATCCGCTGAATAGCCTGGAATGAGGCTTCCACCGGGCCATTGCCTGTGGCGGCTTCGGTATGGGTTTCGCCATTAATGCTGATGCCCACAGTGGCGCTGGCGACATGGCCTGTATGAGTGGATGAGCTTAAAAATTCCAGTTTGTACGGCTCGTTGGTGTCCTGTAAGTTCTGGAAAAACACCAGCGCTTCTAAATCGTAATCAAAAACACGGCCTTTTTGGTCGGCTAAAGTGACAAAAGCTTTGTAGATCTCGTCTAAGTTGTAATCATCCTGGGTGTAACCCATTTCGCTTAAGCGATGCTGGATCACAGCGCGGCCAGAGCGGGAGGTTAGGTTCAGCTCGTTCTGACGGATACCAACCTGCTCAGGAGACATAATTTCATAAGTGTTTTGCGCCTTTAATACGCCATCCTGGTGAATACCAGAGGAGTGGGCAAAAGCGTTTTCGCCGACAATCGCCTTATTCGGCTGAATCGGCATATGGCAAATCTGGCTGACCAAATGGCTGCTGCGGTAAATCTCAGTGCTTTTAATGTCAGTGTAAAACGGCAGAATGTCCGGGCGGGTTTTAATAATCATCGCCACTTCTTCTAACGAACAGTTACCTGCGCGCTCACCAATACCGTTGACTGTACATTCAATCTGACGGGCACCGGCCTGAACTGCTGTGATGCTATTCGCGACAGCTAAACCCAAATCGTTATGGCAGTGCACACTTAAAATGGCCTGATCAATATTCGGTACTTTATTACGCAGGTCGGTAATGATGCGGGCAAATTCATTTGGAATGGTGTAGCCCACAGTATCCGGAATATTAATAGTGCGGGCTCCGGCTTTAATAGCGGCTTCGACAATACGGCATAAATCATCAATAGGGGTGCGGCCTGCATCTTCACAGGAGAACTCGACATCGTCGGTATAACGACGTGCCAACTGAATAGCGGCAACAGCCTGTTCAGTGGCTTGTTCTAAAGTGCGGCGTAATTTGTACTGTAAATGCAAAGGTGAGGTGGCGATAAAGGTATGAATACGGCGACGTTCGGCATTAGCCAAGGCCTGGCCGCAGGCTTCAATGTCAGCGCTGACGGCCCGGGCTAAACCACAAATAATAGGGCCTTTGACTTGGGTCGCTATGCTTTGCACAGACTCAAAATCACCTGGCGATGACACAGGAAAACCCACTTCCATCACATCGACATTTAAGCGGGCAATAGCATGAGCCAGCTGAATTTTTTGCTTATGGCTTAAACTGGCACGCAACGCCTGTTCGCCGTCTCTTAAGGTGGTATCAAAAATCCAGATTTTGTCCTGACCACTCATCACATTTTCCTCATTTATTGGTTTAAACCCGTTCTGGTGGCCTTGGTTAAAACAAAAAACCCCGGCCTGTGGCACGGGGTTTTTGGTTTACTGGTACAGTCGTTTTACCAATGCACAAAGCCCCGTGGCCTGTTGAGGAGCACGAGGAGAGTGAGCAGGTTAGCGAAACGCTGGTTTAAATTCATTGTTGTCTGAGTCTTCATTGGGTTTAATTTATACAACTGCTATTACTAATATCACGGCAAATTGACCATTGCAACAGTATAGACGGCTAAATATCTAAGTATTTTTGCTGGTGTTTGATAGTGTCGCTGAGGCCAAAGGTTTAGCTGGGTTAAGCTCATCATCAACCGGACAGCTTCTCTCCTGCTCGATTTCTGCGTGCCAAAGCAGCAGTAGAATTACCTATGAATGGAGTAGGGTGTTTGTTATTTTAAGAACGCCTTATTTCCCTAAGCGCTTGAAATCCAGGCTGAGAGATGAAGATTTAAACCAAACAAACGGGAGAATACAGTGGCAGCTATACAGTTTGTAACTTTGCTTAAAACATTCAGTGTTAGAAAGTCGCTGTTTGGCATAGCACTACTGGCGTTGATGATTTTTTTAGTCATATGCATCACTTACACATTAAAACATTCTCCCTGGTTCCTGTTAGGAGCGTTGCCGTTTTTATTGTCTGTGTTGGTGTGTTACGAAGGATTTATAAAAGCAAGCCAAACTTACTTTTTGGACTACATCAGCTGCGCAGTGTCTTTTGGTTTCGCGTTAGTTTATTTAAGACTGTATTGGGACTCGAATTACTCTTCTGAAATGGATGGGCAGTCTGATATTGCCTGGATAAGCCTGATTCCAGTTCATTTTTTTGCGTATTTTGTCATCTGTTGCCTTGGGCTGGTTGCTTATTATGTTTACACCAAATGCTGGAGTCGTTAGCTCCGGCCCCGCTATTTTTGGTGGCATGCTGTCTTCTCTGTCAGGGATTGGCGTGTCCACCTGATGTTTTTTGCGGCAGTAGCAGTGAAATACAGTTGTTTTTGTTGAAAAATTAGGCGGTTGATGCATTTTTTCAGTTTTTTTATGAAAAACACATGACGAACGCCAGTTATTCAGCATAAAATGCGCCCCGTTCTGCCAGTGTTGTCAAACACGCTCTGCTCATGCCCGGGTGGTGAAATCGGTAGACACAAGGGATTTAAAATCCCTCGCTCGAAAGGGCGTGCCGGTTCAAGTCCGGCCCCGGGCACCATTTCTCTTCTGTTAGTCCTGATACATTTCCTTTTAAATTCCTGTTCTGCCACTTAACTGCTATAACTAAAACACTTTGCTTATTTTGCAGGTTTATTCCGTTATGCATTTTTACTCTCTTGATTTTATTAAAGAAATGCCAAAATCCGATCTGCATTTGCATTTAGATGGCAGCTTACGTTTAGACAGCCTGATTGAGATGGCGGCTAAGGCCGATGTGAAACTGCCAAGCCAGACAGTGGAAGGTTTAAAACAGCTGGTATTTAAAGACAGCTACCAAAATCTGGGCGAATACTTACATTGTTTCCAATACACCTGTGCCGTGCTGCGTGATATGGATAATCTGGAGCGCGCTGCTTATGAGCTGGCCATAGACAACCAGCTTGAAGGGGTGAATTACATCGAAGTGCGTTTTGCACCTCAGCTGTTAATTGATTTGCCATCCGGCATAGACTTCGACCGGGTGATGCATGCCGTCAACAATGGTTTGAAACGTGCGCAGCAGGAATACAATAGCCAGGCTGCTATTCTGAATGGTGACAAGCCGCCTTTTGCTTACGGCATTCTCAACTGTGCTATGCGGATGTTTGGCGATAAAGGCTTTTCACCTTATTACACCAACTTGTTCCAACTGATGCGGGATTTTAGTCCTATTGAGGTTATTAAACTCGCCGCCATGGAATTAGTGCGGGCCAGTGTCAGGCTGCGGGACGAAGCTGGTATTCCTATAGTAGCTTTAGATTTAGCAGGGCAGGAATCGGGTTATCCGGCCAGCAAATTTAAAGAAGTTTATGAGTTTGCGCATCAGCACTTTTTACTAAAAACCTTACATGCTGGTGAAGCTTACGGCGCTGAAAGTGTGTTTGAGGCCATTACCGAATGTTACGCCGACCGCATAGGTCATGGTTATTCGTTGTTTGTGCCGGAGATGATCCAGGATCCGTCTATCAAAGATAAACAAAAGTACATCCGTGAACTGGCGTCTTACATCGCTGATAAACGCATTGCCATTGAAGTCTGTTTAACCAGCAACCTGCAAACCAATCCGGAGATCAGCAATATCAAAGCACATAAGTTTGCCGATATGCTGGACCACCGTATTGCCACTGTGATCTGCACTGATAACAGGCTGGTGTCCAATACCACTGTTAGCCGTGAATATAAACTGGCGTTGGATAACTTTGATATTCCGCTGAAACGCTTAAAAGATATGGTGGCTTATGGCTTTAAGAAAAGCTTTTTTCCGGGCAGCTATGTCGAAAAGCGTCAATACGCTAAGCAATGTTTAGAGTACTTCGACAAAGTCGCACAAAAATACGGCTTTATTAACTAAGTTGCTTAATTCGGCTCAGAGTGAGATTAAATCTCAAATTTAAGTTTACTCTGAGCTGAATGAGGTACGCCGCCCGCTCAGCTTCCTTTTCGTTCCAGAATCTGCATTTTTCATTTTTCATAAGTCATTGAAATTTAATTGAATTATCACTTATTAATAAATGTCGGCAAAAGTGTCGCAAAAAGCATACATTCTAACTTATTGAAATATATGGTTATTATTTTAAGCCCTGTTTTACTGTTGCTAATTAGCGACAGATCTTTTGGGTTTTCTGTTCAGTTTCAGCTGGGAATTAAATTGAGTTGGCTTAAGTTGTTGATATTTAATGTTTAAAAATTAATTTTCAAACTTGGCACAGACTCTGCATTTATTGGTTCGTAACGGTAAATTAGGTAAGAGGTACGCAGTTGTTACTCTTACCTAATTTACCGGCAGGCTCAGCAAAACGCTGAAATGAACAGTAGTAAAGACGGGGTGAATTATGGACTTATTTTTAATCGCAGCTATCGCATTCTTTATGGTGAACGCTTTTGTATTTGTAACCTACATGCGCAAAATTGATTTAAACGGCAATGCAGTTTTAGAGTTAGAGCGTGTTCAGGCCGCTGATGCTTATGCCCGCACTGCCGCTAAAGTACGTAAAGCCCGCGCTTCAGTTGCTTTAGAACAAGCTGCCAACTAATTAGTTGTTCTGCATAGATGAAAGCCAGTCTCTGACTGGCTTTTTTGTTTTATGCGCCCCAAGGGGCCAACGCTTCACGTTGTTAAAAATCGTTCCGGACTATTGTTTATGCGCAGTCATCCATGGCGCTTAACCTCCTTCTGTAAATCCGTTATGATAAGCGCCTGATTTTTCGTGGAACTCTGTCCTGATGCGAATGCCTGTTCAGCCTGCTTCCTTGCGGCAGTTTGTTTTACTCAGCTTTTTTATGGCGTTAATCCCACTTGGGGTGCTGTTATGGCAAAGTCATAGTGCTTTATCCGATGTCAGTCGTTATGCCATAGCTGAAGCCGAGAGTTCGGTGGCGAATGTACGCCGTGCTGAAAATATGCAAAAGCTGGTCAATGACATTGAACGTTCAGTGCTGCAGTTCAGCATTTTGAAAACCGATGCCCTGTCTCAATTGGCGGCCACTCACTTAAACAACTATCAACAGAATCTGGGTTCTGTGTGTCTGAATCTGGCGCAGCCTGTGCTGTGCGCGCAGCAACAAAAACAACTGGAGTTGTTGTTTGACAGCTACTTACACGAGAGTAATGAAGAACTAAGCCCTATTCTGCAAAAAATCCGCCAGCAGCAGGTGCAACTGACTCAAGTGATTTGGGCCTTGCTGGAACAACGATTACAGCAGCAACAGGTGTATGCCGAAGAGGCGCAAAGTCATCTGGCCTGGCAAACAGTAGCTTTAGTGGTACTGACTTTATTGATGGTGCTGTGGGCCTCTGCCCGTATTACAGCACCGGTAAAAATGCTCGACACCATGATCCGTTCTATAGGCCAGGCTAGCCATCATTTCCCGCATGACAAAGTGGATGGCCCACGTGAACTGACCGAACTGGGTGAGCAGTTACGCTGGCTGGCATCACGTCTGCAGCAACTGGAAGCTTTGCGGCTTATTTTATTGCGTCATGCATCTCATGAACTTAAAACACCTTTGTCCAGTATCCGCGAAGGTTGTGCTTTACTGAGCGAACAGTTGGTTGGACCGCTGAACGCGCAGCAAATGGAAGTGGTTAGTTTGCTCAATGGCAGTGCGGACCGTTTGAGTGTGCTGACGGAACAGCTGCTGGATTACAACAAGTTACTGCAGCAAGCAAAACCTGAGTTTGACTGGCATGACAGCGAAACGTTGCTGCAAAATTGCTTTAACGACCATGCGTTATCTTTGCAGCAACGCGAGCAAAAAATTGTGCTGGACTGTCAGTTACCTCGTATTTACACCGATTCGATGTTATTCCGGCGTATTCTGGATAACCTGATTAACAATGCACAGGCTTATGGTGCCGAAGGCAGTAATGTCTGGGTCAATTTGCGTCAACATGATAAGTTTATGTTGTTAGATGTGGCGAATAACGGCACGCCAATCCCGGCTGAATTGCGGGCTAAATTGTTTGAACCTTTCCAGCGCGGCAAAGCCCCACGTTTTGATGCGGTACAAGGTTCAGGTTTAGGTTTATCTATTGTCGCCGACTGCGCCCGTTTATTAGGTGGTCTGGCAGAAATTATCGATGTGAATTACGCCGATGTGTGTATTCAGGTGCGTTTGCCTTTAGTTGAGGATGCGGTATGAAAGTTTGGTTAAGTCTTGGCCTTTGTCTGGTGTTAACAGCCTGTCAGGGCGTGAAGCCTGTGGCACCAGTAGTGAATAAAACTATACCCAAAGTTGAACCCGCCCAAACCCAGCAAGTGGAGCCACCTAAACCGATGAAGGCTGAACTTGCTATTGCTGACGATGTGTTAACTTTGCAAGCCTGGCGGGATTTTCGTGCCCAGTTGTTACTGATGCCAGTGGCAGAGCGCGATCTGTTGTTACGTAGTTTCAAAACCAGTCCTGTAACGACCTTACAAACCTTATTGATTAAGCTGCATCCTGACAGCCCTTATACGGTTCGTTTTGCCGCTCAGACTCAGTTAAATGACAAACTGACCACTTTACCTAAAGGTTTAGCCGATTTATTGCGTTGGGATTTAGCCTATAACCAGAAGTTGCTGGAAAGCGAATCTGCGGTGACTGCGTTATCGCGTTTAAATGCACAGCAGCAAGAACAACTGGACAGATTGCGTCGGCAAAGCAAAGACTTACAAAAGAAAATTGATGCGCTGACGCAAATCGAAGCCAAATTAAATCAAACAGGAAATTAAGCATGAGCAATGGCGCCCGGTTATTGCTGGTGGATGATGATCCCAGCTTATTGCGTTTACTGACGCTGCGTCTGGAAGGTGAAGGCTATCAGGTGATCAGTGCCGATTGCGCTGAAACTGCTTTGGTATTGCTGGGTAAAAATAAAGTCGATGTAGTGCTGAGTGATTTGCGGATGCCGGGTTTAGACGGTATGGCTTTGTTTGATGAAATAGCTAAACGTCACGCCGGTTTACCTGTGGTGCTGATGACAGCACACGGCTCTATTCCTGAAGCTGTAGCTGCAACGCAGCGTGGTGTATTTGGTTTTTTAACTAAACCACTGAATAACAATGACTTACGCGACATTTTGGCTAAGGCAGTGCATCAATCTCATGTGCCGAGTAAAGATGAGTGGCGTGCAGATATTATCACCCGCAGTAAAGTAATGGAGCAGGTGCTGGATCAAGCCTATCGGGTGGCGCAGCGGGATGTCAGTGTGCTAATCACGGGGGCCAGCGGCACGGGTAAAGAAATGCTGGCCAAGGCTATTCATAAAGCCAGTCCAAGAGCGAAAGGCCATTTTGTTGCTATTAACTGTGGTGCTTTGCCTGAGCATTTGCTGGAATCTGAGCTATTTGGTCACACCAAAGGGGCTTTTACTGGTGCAGTGAACGAGCATTTAGGTTTATTCCGCGAAGCAGACGGCGGTACTTTGTTCCTTGATGAAATTGGTGATATGCCAATGCCATTGCAGGTGAAGTTATTGCGGGCTTTGCAGGAGCGGCAAATACGTCCTGTTGGCAGTACCAAGACTATCCCTATTGATGTGCGGGTCTTATCGGCGACTCACCGTGATTTAAAACAGGCGATGCAGGAACAAAGCTTTCGTGAAGACTTGTATTACCGCTTAAACGTGGTGAATTTGCAGCTGCCAACCTTAAGAGAGCGGGCCGAAGACATTCCATTGTTAGCTCGCCATGTGCTGCAACAAAATGCAGAGCGCCATGGCGTGCAGGTGAACCGCTTTTCCGAAGATGCAATGCAGGCGCTGGTGACCGCTCAGTGGCCTGGTAATGTGCGTCAATTGGTGAACGTGGTCGAGCAATGTGTGGCGTTAACTCAAAGTCCGGTGCTCAGTGTGGCTTTAGTTGAGCAGGCGCTGTCACAAAACCGCAGTTTCTGGCCAACCTTAAGCGAAGCCCGTGATCAGTTTGAACGCCAGTATTTGATCCGGGTGTTAAAAATGGCTGAAGGTAATGTGACCCGGGCTGCGGAGCTGGCCGGGCGCAACAGAACAGACTTTCATAAACTACTGAAAAAACACGAACTCAGCGCAGCTCAGGTGTCCGAGCAAAGCGATGAATTGGAATAACTGAAAATGGGGTCAGCTCACATTGTTTAAAGCGCACAATGTGCTCGGACCCCGAGAGATAAATTGATGCACGAAAATTTTGATGTAGAACCTGATGTACTGAAAGCGAAAATCATCAGCGAAACAGCCCGCATCAACTGGCTGGAGCTGCAAAAGTTTTATGCGGCAGGTTCTGTGGTTCAGGTCTCCGCTGAACTGGATTTAGTGGAAGTGGCTTTTGCTTTTAGTCAGGATAATAAAACTGCAGTGCAAAACTGGCTGCAGGCAGGTTTAGTCGACAGAGTAGGTGATGCCCAGGCTCAACTATGGGTGGAACAAAAAGCTGAACTTTGGGCCGTGGTGATTTCTCCCTGGATTTTGGTGCAGGACAAAGCAGCTCAAGCCACTCATTAATTACGCAGGTCAACACTTTATGTATGCAGAAAATTTCCAGTTAGAGTGCTACCTGAAACGTATTGGTTATAGCGGGTCTTTAGAGCACAGTGCTGACACTTTAACCAAGTTGATGCGAGCTCAGCTGTTTAGTGTTGCCTTTGAAAACCTGGATGTGCAGGCCGGTAAAATTGTCTCTTTAGTGCCGGAACAGATAGTCGACAAAATAATAGGCCAGGGCCGTGGTGGTTATTGTTATGAGGTGAATGGCCTTTTTGCGATGGCATTACAAGCTTTGGGTTTTCACTACAAGTTTATCGCCTGTCGCCCTATGTTTTATCCGGTGCGACGGCCTAAAACTCATATGGTGTTACTGGTGGAAGCTGATGGCGAGCAGTGGATCTGTGATTTAGGTTTTGGCAGCTACGGCATTCGTGCCCCTATAGCTTTATCTTCGTTAGAACAAATCCAGCAGCAAGACTTTGATCAGTTCCGTTTAACCACAGAGCAGAGCGGTGCTTATGTGGTGCAGGCCTTGGTGGATGGCCAGTGGTTAAGTCAGTTTGGTTTTGAGCCTTATGCCAGCGAGTGGGTCGACTTTATGCCAGCCAACTACCTGAACTCTACCCATCCGGATACGATTTTTGTGCAGAAGCTTTTAGTGATTAAACACCATGAACAAGGCCGTGATATTTTGCTGGGCGATCAGCTCAAACAAATACGAGCTGATGGCACAGAAGTACAGCAACTAAGCCCGCAGCAGCGGGAAGACATACTAAAGCAGTTGTTGAGTTAGAGAAAAGGGCAGAGTGGATACTCTGCCCTTTCTTATTAATACCCTGCAGCCTGACCGTCTTTACGGGATTCTGAAGCGCCGTAATACACTCCGGTTTTAGGGTCTTTCATAATGGCCTGATAACCACCAAACTCACCCAAAGCATAACGAACGTCATGGCCTTTTTTCATCAGTTCACGAGCCGTTTCGTATGGCACCCCTTTTTCCAGTTGAACATAACCGCCGTTAGTTAAATACAGAGGCTGTGCGTCTGTGGGTTCAGTACTGCCCAGATGTTGCCAGCGCGCTGCATCACCTGCCTCCTGCAGGTTCATACCATAATCAACCATATTCACCACAATCTGCACATGGCCCTGAGGCTGCATAGCCCCACCCATCACACCAAAACTGGTCAGTGGTTTGCCATCTTTGCTGATAAAGGCTGGAATAATAGTCTGGAAAGGGCGTTTGCCTGGTTCATAGGCATTCACGTGTTTTTGGTCCATCGAGAACATCTCGCCCCTGTCCTGAAAACCAAAGCCGGTGCCTGGTGCCACCACACCTGAACCCATACCGCGGTAGTTACTTTGGATCAGTGACACCATAGTGCCGTCTTTGTCGGCTGTAGTCAGGTAAATGGTATCGCCCTGATAGGCGGCTGGATTACCTGCATCGACGCGTTGCGCCGCTTTAGTGCCAATTAACTTAGCGCGTTCTTTACCATAAGCTTCAGAAATAAGGCCTTTGACCGGCAACTTATTAAAATCTGAGTCGGCGTAATATTTGGCTCTGTCTTCAAAAGCCAGTTTTTTCGCTTCCACTAAGGTATGAATACTTTCAACACTGTTATAGCCCATGGCTTTTAAATCGAAATTCTTCAGAATTTGTAACATCTGCAAAGCCGCTATGCCTTGGCCATTGGGCGGTAATTCCCAGACATCATAACCACGGTAATTGACGGATACGGGTTCTACCCAGTCAGACTTGTGGCTGACGAAATCTTCGTACCGCAGATAACCGCCATTGGCTTTCATAAAGCCGTCGATACTTTTAGCGATATCGCCTTTGTAAAAGGCGTCCCGTCCGCCTGTGGCTATGGCTTTATAAGTGGCTGCCAAATCCGGGTTCTTAAAGATCTCGCCTTTAGCTGGCGCTTTACCATTAATGGTAAAAGTACCAACAAAATCACCCGGCTGGTCTTTCAGACGTGGCACAGACCTGTCCCAGTAATACGCAATCAGCTCACTGACCGGGAAACCTTGTTCGGCATAAGTAATGGCAGGTTGCAGAATTTGCGTCATAGGTAATTTGCCAAACTTCTGGTGCATCTCAAACCAGCCATCAACGGCACCTGGTACGCTGATCGGTAACATGCCATAAGGCGGGATGTCTTTTCGATCGAGCTTTTTCAGTTCTTTAGCTAACTGGTTATAGCTTAAACCTTTAGGTGAACGACCTGAGGCATTTAAACCGTAGATTTTATTGGTTTTACCATCCCAGATAATGGCGTATAAGTCGCCGCCTATACCATTGCCCGTAGGTTCCATTAAGCCCAAAGCAGCATTGGCAGCAATAGCCGCGTCCACCGCTGTGCCGCCTTGCTTCATAATATCTAAAGCAATTTGAGTGGCTAACGGCTGACTGGTCGCCGCCATGGCGTGTGGCGCTATCACCTCGGAGCGGCTGGCAAAATCAGCGCCGGTAATACGGTCATACGCCATTAATTGAGGGGATAATGCAATCAAACTGCAGAGCAGGAGTTTTTTCATTCTGGTTGTGCCTCTGAAATACAGGAGTACTCAAACTAATCAGGACTTGTTGAAATTACCAGCGGCACGCGACCAAAACCCTGATTAGCTGGCTGAAATAAGATGTGCGTTCAAGCTGACTTTTTGTTCATGGCTGAGTAAGAGTTTTTGTTTGGCGTCAAAGTCGTATTGCACCAGTACCGCTTTTCCTGAAGCACAGCATTGCCCCTGTTGCCAGGCTTCCTGATGGACTTCAAAAGAACTGTTGCCAACCATGCTGATGCCAGTGCGAAGTTCGACCGGTAAACCATAAAATAGCTCAGCTTTAAACTGCACACTGATGCTGGCGAGTATTAACCGCCATTGTTTGGTATTGAGATCAGGTGTAAATAATTTGAAAATAGGGTCTCTGGCCCCTTCAAACCACTGCGTCAGCACTGTATTGTTGATGTGACCTAAGGCGTCTGTCTCGTTAAAACGCGGCTGAATAATTTCTTTAAACATAACAATCACCTAAAAACTATGAATGATTTTATTGAAGTGTTCGATGATGTATTACCCCGGGATTTTTGTCAGCAACTGATCACTTTATTTGAGCAAAGCCCTCATACAACAGCAGGGCGCACTGGTGGTGGCGTTGACACCAGCAAAAAGTTGAGTACCGACTTGTACCTCAATCAGTTTCAGGACTATCACCCGGCGCTGAGTGAGATTATTAAGTACACCACCACTTATATTGCGGACTATTTCAGAAAGTATCATTTTGCGTTAATTGGCCCCGTCAGCATGACAGTTGCTCACCCGACTGAACAGCGGATGGTCACTGTGACGGCCGAAAATTATCCACAACTTGGTGCTCCTCAGGCCGAAAACTTTATGCGCAGTTTGTATCGGCTTGGCCCAATACAAATGCAAAAATATCAGCAAGGTAAAGGCAATTATGGTTACTGGCACTCAGAGGTGTATCCGCAGCTGCCGAATAATGAGCCCTTGCATCGTACTTTGTTGTTTATGTTTTATTTAAATGATGTAGCAGAAGGTGGCCAGACCGAGTTTTATTACCAGAATAAGGCTATTCAACCTAAAGCCGGACGTATGGTGATAGCGCCGGCTTACTTTACTCACACGCACAGAGGCTGTGTTCCTGTGTCGGATGATAAATACATTTTAACCAGCTGGGTGCTGTTTAACCGAGCCGAACAGTTATACGGCACAAATGCTTAGTGACCAGACTCAGCTATCGGACGAACCATCTCTAAATGCGGAATATCATCTTCCAGATAAGGTTCACTGCAGGCGATAAAACCAAAGGACTCGTAAAAGCGTTGCAGATAACACTGAGCAGAAATACGGATCTCCTGATCAGGCCAGCAACTGCTGGCTACATCCAAAGCTTTATCCATTAAACCGCGACCCAACGCCAGACGGCGCGCTGTTTGTGACACACAGATACGGCCTAAGGCAGGGCTGTTTTCATAACTGACCCCAGGGGCCAATACCCGGGCGTAAGCTAAAATTTTGTCGCCTTTTTTCAGCAGTATATGCCGGGTTTGCGGATGGAGGTCTTTGTTATCCAGCTCTGGGTAAGGACAATTTTGTTCCACCACAAATACATCCACTCTTAATTGCAGCATGGCATACACCGTATACGAATCCAGTTGATTAAAGCCTGCAACCTGCCATTCCATTTGTCTGTCCCGTTATTTTTTTATGGTTCTGGTTTTTACTATATCAAAGTCCCCTTGCTTTTGTCTGGTTGTCAAAAGGATTCGGAAGCACAGTAAAAAAATCGGCATAAAGAGCAAACTTGCACCACACTTACTCAAGGCGTTGGATAGGCTACGGCCAAAGGAGTTGGGATGTGGTTAAGTCAGATAGTTCAAAAGAAGCGCCACTGGCAGCAGCTGCTTAGTCTGTTGGTTGTTCTGCTGATCAACAGCAGCTTTTATGCAATAGGTCAGTTACAACTGCAACAACGTCAACTGCAATGGCAACAATGGCTGGAACTACAACCGCTCACGCATCAAGCCTGGCTGGTCAGCGAGCAGGGCCAGTTAAAACTTTTATCCAGCCCACCCAAAGCTGCAGCTGATTTTGTTGCTCTGGATGGCACAAATCCGGTATTACATCTGGCACCACAACTGGTGCAGAGTTGGACAGCTCTGGATTATCTGTTACTGAATCTGCCTTTTGTGATCTGGTTGGCGTGGTTAGTGTGGATCCGGCCTTATCAGCAACAATTCCGGCAAGAATTGCAGCAGCTTGAGCAACAAACTCAGTTATTGCTAACTCATCTGGACTTACCTTTCCATCAGGAGACGAATCCTGTTACTCAGTTACAGCGAGTATTGCTGAAGCTGCAAAACTGGCAAAAACGTGACAGCGAAATTCGCCAGTTGGTGCGGGTGCAAGGCTTAGTTGATCACGAGCTGGCGATAGGCAACAGAGTATTTTTTGAAAGTCGCCTGAATCACTATTTAACTGAGAGTGGGGAAGTCAACAGCGGCGCTGTGTTTATAGTGCAGTTGTCTCACCCTGAAGTTCATTTATCCAATCTGATCAAGCTGCAACGTTTAAGAGGCTGTGTGGAATTAATCGCTGAACTGGTCTCTGGTTGGCCTGAAGCTGTGATGGCCCGGCTGGCCGAAAATGATATCGCTTTGCTGATCCCAGGATTGAACGGGAAAGAGGCCGAACAACTGGGTGATCGTCTGGCTCAGGTACTGAGTCAGGCTAACTTTTTTGCTGAATGTCAGGATTTTGATTTAGTCCATATTGGTTTTGTGTTGTACCAGCAAGGACAGAGTTCTTATCAATTGATGGCGGAAGCAGATATGGCATTAAAAACTGCTCAGTTACAGGGACCTAATGCTGCTTATGGTTTTAACGATCCACAAAAACCAAAAATCAAAGGTTCAGTCTGGTGGCGGACTGAATTACATAATGCGTTGAGAGAAAATAGGTTTTTGCTGAGTTTTCAGCCTGTATTCTGTTGGCAGGATAATGATGTGTTGCAACACGAAGTGCTGGTTCGGCTCGCCGCTAGTGATGGCGAAAAATTAGCTGCGGCTGTATTTTTACCTATGGCCGCTAACTGTGGTTTAGCTGGGGCTATCGACCAGTATGTGCTGCTCAAAGTCGCCAAAATCACTGAAACCGAAGCCGTGGAGCACTGTCGTTGCAGTGTGAACTTGAATGTGCAGTCTTTGCTGGATGACAGCTGGTGGCATTGGCTGGCCGCACAGGTCAGTCAAGGTAGCCTGGTGACAGCGGATCTGGCATTGGAGTTTCACGAACATCACTTAATCAAACATTATAAAAACCTGAAACCCAAGTTATTACAATTACAGCAATGGGGCTTTGAATTGATTGTTGATCACGTGGGATTGAGTCTGGATACCACCCCTTATACCGATGAGTTACCCATCAGGATGTTAAAAATTCATCCTGCGATAGTGCGGGGAGTCAATCATCAACTAGAGCAACAGTTATTTATCCGGGGCTTATTGGCATCTTGTGTTGGCAAGGATATTAAAGTGATAGCGACAGGCGTGGAGCAGGATCTGGAATGGCAATGCCTGAAAAAATTAGGGGTAACGGGGGCTCAGGGGTATTATTTTAGCCAGCCGCTGGCTCGTCTTATTGCACAGAACCAGTTGTCAGAATAAGGCTCTGATAAAGCCTGTTTTCAGGCCGGATCAGAGCCAGGCAGCAGACCCCGATACGCCAAGCCTTTGAGTGCCTGCAAACCGCCGGTATGGAAAAAGCTCAAGCGGCTGCCGGGCGGAATTACGCCGCTTTTAATGAGTTCAAACACTGTATATAACGCCTTGCCGGTATAGATAGGTTCTAACTGAACAGCCTGGTCGGTAAACGCCAAACAAAACTGCCATAACTGCTGATCAAAGTGGCCATAACGTGGTTGATGCAACGCCTGGATTAACTTCCAGTCAGGCCAGGAGCGGTCAGCAGGTAAAAATTGCTTAATTTTGTCTGGTAAACTCAGATCCTTGACCACAGCGATACCCAATACGGGCGTATTTTGGGCGCCATGGATCAGGCCTGCTATGGTGCCTCCACTACCAACAGCACAGATCAGCAAAGAAGCAGGGCCAGCAGGGGTATTGCGCATATCCAGTTCACTGACTCCTTGCACTGCGGCTGAGCAGGTGCCGCCTTCCGGGATCTGGAAATAATCTGGAAATTGTCTGGCCAATTGCTCTAACCAGACCTGATCGTGACGAGAGCGATAAAGCTCTCTGCTGACAGGAAGCAGCTGCATGCCATAAGAGCGGCACAAATCCAGCGTCGGGTTATTGATATCAACCTCTTCGCCCCGGACTATGCCAATACTTTTCAGATCATGCTCCGCTGCAGCCGCAGCTGTTGCAACTAAATGATTGGAAAAAGCTCCGCCAAAGGTTAGTAGTCCTGGATATTTTTGTTGCAGTGCTTGCTCCAGCTGGTATTTTAGCTTCAACAACTTATTACCGGATATGTCTGGATTGTTACAAGAGGTATAACGCAGCCAAAGTTCCGTCTGATACTGAGTTAAAACAGGATGTTGAAGATTTTGCCACTGTAAATAAGAGTTTAGTTTCATCAGTAGTGGTCAGTTTGGTGCAAAATTTCTATCATTTTTATCGTTTCTGCGATGATTTAGAGTTACAATAATTTAAAAAGCACAGTAGGTAGTATTTGCCGTTATGTTAACAAAGCTATTGGCGCAGTTAAAAATCACCAAAAAATCAAGCGATGTATTTGCTGGCGTTCATTTATCTGCCAATAGTTTAAAGGTTGTTGTTGTCAGCCGGCAATCTGCAACTGAAACCCGGGTTGAACAAATGTTTCAGGAGCAATTTAGTTCCTCTGCACAATTATCAGCTGCTTTTAAAGCAGTGGCGGCAAAATTACCTCCAGGTTGCCACTGTACTTTAGTGATCCCGCCCGAGCGTTATATGGTGTTGCAGATTGATAAACCAGCTGTGCCTGATGAAGAGATCTCATTAGCCTTGCCCTGGACTATTAAAGACTTAGTGACTTTGCCTGACGATGATATGGTGCTGGATTATCTGGATTTACCTTTGCAAAACCAGCTACTGGGCGTCAAAGTCAATGTAGTGGTCAGTTCTAAAAGCTGGCTGGCTGACATAGTGGCCCTGTTTACGCAAAACAAGCTGCACTTAGTTGGGATCCAACCCGAAGAGTGGTTAGCAAGAAACTTATTACCTGCTAAAAATCAGGCACTAATGCTGGTCTCGCATCAGAGTGGTCAAGAGCTGGCTGTACAAATTTTACAGCAGGGCCATCTTTGTTTTTCCCGGCGTTTACGCGGTTTTAATCGTCTGGACCAATACAGTCTTGATGAATTACAACAAGGTGTGTTTGATAATCTGTTGCTTGAATTACAGCGCTCTATCGATTATTTCGAGGGACAGTTGAAGCAGGCTCCGGTAAAAGAAATTGCGTTGTTATTGGTCAATAGTAACCAAAGCGGTGTAGTGCAGTTGTTTGTGCAAAATGGATTCTCTCAGGTCTTTGCCCTTTCAGCCAAAGATGCGGGTGTGCAGATGTCAGCTGAGCAGTTTAACCTGTACTGGCTAGCTTTGGCCGGAGCTATTGAACCTCTATGTGCGCAACGGGAGGTGAACCTTGAAGCTGCGGGTTAACCTTTATGTGCAGGCTTTGCAGCCTGTCAAAGAGAAGATTAGTTTAAAGCTGCTGCTTGGCAGTACTTTAGGCTTGAGTGCTGTATTGCTGGCTATTGGTCTTTTGATGAATGCGCAGGCTGCCTCAAAGCAATCTGAGCTTTTAGTATTGCAACAGCAAGTGAAACGTCAGGAACAGCAAATAAAACAACTTCAGGACTCACTTGGGAGTCGCCAGCCTGCTCCGGTTTTGGTGAAACGGCGTACTGAGTTAAACCAGACCATAGCGCAAAAACAAAAGCTGTTGCAATTTGTGCAAGGTGAGCAATTAAAAACTTCAGTGCAATATTCCCCTGTATTGCAGTATCTGGCCGGTATCGACCTGCAAGGCTTTTGGTTAGATAGCTTCAGTTTAAGTGCCCGCAGCAGCCAGTTTAGTGGTTATGTCACTGAGCCTGAATTATTGCCGCAATGGCTGAACAAATTAGGCGGCACAGCGTTTTTTAAAGGCCATACCTTTTCTCAATTTGAGATTAAACAGCAGGAAAATACAGAGGCTTTAGCTTTTAAAGTCACATCTTCTGCGACTGATCTGACTACTGCGGAGGCTAAACCATGAGTACATGGCAGCAAATGTCAGAGCGTTTCAGTGCGTTAAAAGAGCGGGAAAAGTACACCGCTTTGATGGGAGCTTTGCTGTTGTCTTTATGGCTTTTTATGCTGCAGCTTCTGGTACCGGCTTTTGAAGAATTGAGAAAAGTGGAGCAGCAAATCAGCAGCGCCACTCTGACAGCACAACAGCACAGCAATACCTTAACTGCATTAGAGCAGCAGGCCGGAGTAGATCTGGATGCTAATTACAGAAAAGAGTTAGAGAAATTAGAGTTTCAGGAGCAAGAGCTGCAGCAACAGATTTCTAAACTGACCAGCTACTTTATAGGGTCCGAGCGCATGGCCTCTGTACTGCAGGATGTGTTAAAAAGTAGCAATAATGTAAAAATGAAATCAGTGATTGCCAACCCTCCTGTGCCTTTAACCTTCGCAGAGCAGGGCACTGATAATAAAGCAGTTATTTTTCAACATTCGACTGTAGTGGTCCTGACGGGCAGCTATTTTGCGTTAACTGCAGTGCTGGAGCGTCTTGATGCATTGCCCTGGTCTTTAGGCTGGCAAAGTATTGACTACAAAGTCACTGAATATCCTGAAGCAGAGCTGACTTTGCATTTACTGACGGTGAGCGATCATGAAAGTTATATTAAGTTGTAGTCTGTTGCTGGTTCTGAGTAGCGCGGTGCAGGCAGCTTCAGATCCAACCAAACCTGATATCGCCGTGGCTGTGCCAGTGGCCGCTGGTCCTGTTCAGTCAGACCAGAGTGCTAAATTTAAATTAGGCCTGATTAAAAATGTGCAGGGACAACAGATGGCGTTGATTAATGGCCAGTCAGTGAAGCAGGGTGATGAAATTGATGGTTACAGGGTGCTGAGCATTAACCGGAAGCAGGTGGTGTTACAGCAAGCGGATGAGCGTTTAACCTTAAGTTTGTTTAAAGCGATGAAAACTCAATGAATTATTTTAAGAAAAACTATTTCACATTAGCTTTCATCAGCATAAGTTTAGCTGCGTGTCAGGGGTTGCAGGAAACTAAGGTGCCGCAACAAGCGCAAGCTGCGTTAGCTGAAGCGCAAAAACAACCCAAAGCGCCGGCTCCTGTGGTGCCAGACAGTGTGACTCAGGATTTGTTAGCCTTAGCTACCCCTATGCAGCAAGGTCAGGCTATTCAACCTCGTTTTAATGTTGCTGCGGCTAATGTTGATGTGGCGGACTTTTTTACTTCTTTAGTCGCAGATACAGACTACAGCGTGGCTATTCATCCGGCTGTTTCGGGCCAGATCACGCTGGATTTAAAACAAGTGACCTTAAACGAAGCTTTTGCCGTGATTGAACAACTCTACGGTTACCATATTCAGCAAGTGGGCTCGATTTACAAGGTGATGCCGGGTGGCTTGCGCACTGAAACTATCCCGGTGAATTATTTATTGATGCAACGTTCTGGTAGTTCGTCTATTTCTGTCACTGCCGGTGGTATTAGTTCTGGCCAAAACGGCAATCAGAATAACAACAATAATGGCCGTAATAGTCAAAGTAATACTCAGATCCAAAATAATAGTAACGGTACTGAAGTGAATTCTAACTTCCAGACAGGAGCTAATACTTCTAATGGCAGCTCAGTGCAAAGTTCCAGCGAAACCGATTTCTGGAAAGACTTAAAAGAAGCTATTACAGGTGTGATGGGCTCGGGGCCGGACAGAGCTGTGGTGGTTAGTCCGCAGGCTGGTTTAGTCACTGTGCGTGGTTTGCCGGCTGAAATTGAAGCCGTGCGGGCTTATTTAGGTCAAACCGAAGCTAGTTTGCAGCGTCAGGTGATACTGGAAGTTAAAATTATTGAAGTGACCCTAAATGATGATTATCAGCAAGGCATTAACTGGAGTCAGATCGCCGGAACCATCGGCTCTACAGATATCAATTTCAGCAATAACAGCTTTAATTTGGGGAATAATATTACCGCTCAGATCGGCGGCTTAGGCAGCATAGGTTTTGAAGGCGATGATTTTAGTGGTGTGATTAACCTCTTGGAAACTCAGGGTAATGCTCAGGTGCTGTCCAGTCCGCGTGTCACAGCTATCAACAACCAAAAAGCTGTAATTAAAGTAGGCTCTGATGAATATTATGTCACTGGGGTCAGCAGCAGCTCGAATCTGACTGATACCACAGGAACTGGCACAGGCATTACCAGAGACGTCCCTATTCCGGAGCTGGAGCCTTTTTTCTCAGGTATTGCTTTGGATGTAACACCTCAGATTAACGTCGATGGTGATGTCATTTTGCACGTGCACCCATCAGTGTCCGAGACCACAGAGCTGAGCAAGTCGATCAACTTAGGCGGTACCAGCGCTTATACTCTGCCTTCGGCTCAAACCAATATCCGTGAATCCGATACTATTATTAAAGCCCGTAATGGTGAAATTGTGGTGATAGGTGGCTTAATGCAATCCACTATCAGTGACAGTGAATCTAAGGTGCCAGTGCTGGGTTCTGTGCCGGTGCTTGGCAAATTATTTACCAGTATCAGTAAAGTGGAACGGAAAAAAGAGCTGATTATTCTGATCAAACCTACAGTATCGTCCGGCAGTGCTATGCAGCAACAGCTGAAACAATCTGCCGATTTGATTGATCAATGGTATCCGAAGAACTGATCATGTTGTATTTACGCCACTTTGGTTTACAGCAGACCCCATTTAGCTTGACGCCTAACACGGCGTTTTATGTCGATTTGCCTCAGCATCATGAAGCGTTAGAGGTACTGACTACAGCCCTGGATGTAGGGGAAGGCTTTATCAAGGTGACGGGTGAGGTGGGCACGGGCAAAACTATGCTCTGCCGCAAGCTGATGAATGAAGCTGCAGACAATTGGGTGATCGCTTACATTCCCGACCCTTATTTGTCTCCACTGGAGTTACGCTGGGCTTTTGCCGCAGAGCTTGGATTAAAGCAGGCTGATACGATAGACAATCAGCAGTTAGTTCAATTGTTACAGCATCGTTTAGTGGCGCTGGCAGCTGAAGGCAAAAGAGTGGTACTTATTATTGATGAAGCTCAGGCTTTACCTGACGATACACTGGAAGCCCTGCGTTTGTTGACGAACCTGGAAACTGAGCAGCGTAAATTACTGCAGGTCGTATTGTTTGGCCAGCCAGAGCTGGACAAACGCTTAGCTAGTTATAAATTTCGCCAATTACGCCAGCGCGTCAGCTTTTCCTATTTATTGCGAGGCATGACCTATGACGAAGTGCAGGCTTACGTCAGCACTCGTAGTGAGATAGCGGGTGTCCGCCAGCCGCTGTTCTCAGCCGGTGCATTAAAAGCCATCTGGAAATACAGCAGAGGGATCCCACGTTTAGTGAATGTATTAAGTCATAAAGGACTGATGTTAGCCTTTGGCGAAAATAAGCTGCAGGTCGATACCAAACATTTACGTTATGCCGCAAAAGATACGGAAGATGTAAAGCAGCACAGCTACGTTTTAAGTGATGTACTGCGTGGACTTTTAGTCTGCGTGCTAGTGAGCGCTGCCGCTGCTGCCTGGTATTTCAGGGAGTTGTGGATATGAGCGTGATCAATAAGATGCTGCGTGATTTAGATAAACAACAACAGCAGCCACAGCAGAACGGGTTTAGCCGTGTTAAAGCTCAACGAAAATCTCAGTGGCTTGTATGGATTGCGGTTCCTTTGGCTTTGTTGGCAGGTTGGTGTGGCCAGGCCTGGTATATGCAAGGTTTCTCCAGTCACACTGAATTGGCCCCCACAGTTTCTGATCTGCAAAAAGGTCAGGCCCATCCGCTAGCTGCTGTGACTGAGATGGCACCACAGGCAAACCATCTGGCGGCTTTGACTGGTGTCTCCGCTGCTGCCACAGAGCAAGCGGTTAGCCTGCAGGATGTGGTGGCCGAGCGTATCTCACCAGAAGCCGCAGCTCAGCTTGCAAAGACTGCAGTCACTGAGCCAGCCGCAGCCACATCAGAATTACAGCCTTTTGTGAATCAGCCTGTCGCTCAGGAACGAGTAGTGGAAGTGGTTTTGGCTGAACCTGGTTTAGCAACCAGTCATGCAGCCGAATTCACTGAACCAGTGGCGACTGCCGATGTTCAGGTCAGTGAATTTGATCAAAGCGGTGACTTTACGGCTGAGTCTGAATCAGTCATAGCAGCGGACTGGAACGAGATGCCACAAGTTTCAGATAAACCCCGCTCTTTGGCGATTGAAAAAGTACAATTAAGCCCAGAACAGCAAAAAGACTTACTGAAAAACAAAGCGCAAAAAGCTGAAGCTATCGGCAACCTCACTCAGGCAACGGAGTTGTGGCAGCAGATACGCCAGCTTGAACCTGCCCGCAGCGAAGCTTATTTCGAGTTATCCCGTCTGGCGCAAGTTCAGCGCAATGACGTTGCCGCTGTGCAGGTTCTGGAGCAGGCTCTGGCTTCTGGTATACAGGATCCAAAACTCTCTATGGCGTTGGCGGCGTTAGCGCTAAAGCAACAGGACTGGGCCAAAGCTTTAAGTTATTTGCACTATGAACCTGATATTTTTAACTACACCGACTTTTATGCATTAAAAGCCGCTGCCTTGCAAAAAACCAGTCAACATCCTCAAGCTGTGCAGGTGTTTCAGCAATTGGCTCGTCAGCAACCTGAACAGGCACGTTGGTGGCTGGGAATGGCGCTAAGTTACGATGCGATGTCACAATCCGAACAGGCATTGCACGCCTACCGTCAGGTGGCTGTAAATGGTGTCGGTTTATCGGCCCAGAGCCTGGACTATGTTAAAAAACGCATCGCTGCGTTAGAGTGATTTTATGTTAAAACCCAGACTTAAAATGCGGCTTGGCGATTTGTTGGTGCATGAACGTATCATCACCGAACAGCAATTGCAGCAAGCTTTAGCACAGCAGCAGAAAACAGGCCGTAAGCTGGGTAGTAGCCTGATTGATATGCAGTTTTTAACTGAAGATCAGTTATTGCAGTTTTTATCTCAACAGCTCAAAGTGGACTTGTTGGATATTAGCCAGCAGCAAATTGACCCCAAAGCTGTGGCTTTATTACCTGAAGTACATGCCCGTCGTTTCCGCGCCTTAGTGTTGGAAGACAGGGGCAGTTCTGTGTTGCTGGGCATGAGCGATCCTGCTGACTTGTCGGTGCTGGATCAAATAGCGCCTATGCTGGCGCCAAAAGACATTGCTATCGCCATAGTGCGGGAAAGCCAGCTGATCAGCGCTTTTGACCGTTTATACCGCCGTACCAAACAGATTGAAAGTTTTGCCACTCAGCTCAAAGAGGAATATGCCGAAACCGATATTCTGGATTTTGGTGCTTCAAGCGATCCTACAGATAACGACAACACTATTGTTAAACTGCTGCAATCTATTTTCGAAGATGCAGTGCAGGTACGGGCCTCTGATATTCATATCGAACCGGATGAAAAGTTGCTGCGCATTCGCCAGCGGGTAGACGGTGTGTTGCAGGAAAACGTCTTAAAAGAAGTCAGCATAGTGCCGGCTTTGGTGTTGCGTTTAAAGCTGATGGCGCAGCTGGATATTTCTGAGAAACGCTTGCCGCAGGATGGCCGTTTTCAAATCAAGATTAAAGGCCGCACTATAGATGTGCGGATGTCGACTATGCCTGTGCAATATGGCGAGTCGGTGGTGATGCGTTTGCTGGACCAATCCGCAGGGTTACTGACCATGGAGCAAACCGGCATGCCGGATGCGCTGCTCAAACGTTTGCGCCGTATCTTAAAAACACCTCACGGTATGATTTTAGTCACGGGCCCAACGGGTTCAGGTAAAACCACCAGTTTGTACGGCATGCTCAGCGAGCTGAATAAAGAAGGTAATAAAATTATTACCGTAGAAGACCCGGTGGAATACCGTCTGCCCCGTATTAATCAGGTCCAGGTTAATCACAAAATTGGCCTGACCTTTAGCAATGTATTAAGAACCAGCTTACGTCAGGATCCCGATATCATCATGGTCGGTGAGATGCGTGATCAGGAAACGGCGGAAATTGGCTTACGTGGTGCTTTGACGGGCCACTTAGTGTTATCCACGTTACACACCAACGATGCCATCAGCAGCACTTTACGTTTAATCGATATGGGGGCTGCTGAATATTTAGTAGCCAGCGCACTGCGGGCTATTCTGGCGCAGCGGCTGGTGCGACGTTTATGTTCTCATTGTAAAAAAACTTACACACCGGATTCTTCTGAAATCAGTTGGTTACAGCATAAACATATCACGCCGAACCAGCAGTTCTGGCGCGGTGAAGGCTGTCAGAACTGTAACTACACGGGGTATTCAGGCCGTATCGGCGTATTTGAGTTACTGGTGATGAACCGTGAGTTGGCGGATGCATTGCGGCGCGGTGATGCCGAAGGTTTTGCCATCGCAGCCCGCAACAACGAAGGCTTCCGGCCTTTGGGGGATATGGCGCTGGATTATGCCATGCAGGGCCTGACCAGTATTGAAGAAGTGATTAAAGTGTCTGAATACCTGGAACTGGAAGAGCCTCTTGGTACGGATGCCGCAGAGTGGGAAGCTAACTAATGGCCACCTTCAGCTACACCGCCAGAGACAGGCAAGGCCAGTCTGTCAGCGGTAGTATTGAAGCTAGTAGTGAAGCCGCTGTGGCTGATATGTTGTTACAACGTAGTCAGATCCCTATCAAAATACAACTACAGGAAGAGAAACAGGCCGGTACAGCTATTGTCTGGCCATGGCAACTGGTCAGTATGACCGAGCTGATTATTTTCTCGCGTCAGATGTACTCGCTGATGAAGGCTGGTATTCCTATTATCCGAGCTATTGTTGGTTTGGCTGAAAGCACCAGCTCTGCCGCGTTGAATAAGGTGTTGTTAGATTTAGCCGAACAGTTAGAAAAAGGCCGCACCTTATCTGCGGCTATGGCACAGCACCCGAAAATATTCAGTCGTTTGGTGGTGTCCATTGTGCACGTGGGTGAAAATACCGGCCGTTTAGACGAATCCTTTTTGCAACTTTCCAGCTATTTTGAGCAGGAGATGGAAACTAAAAAGCAAATTAAACAAGCCACCCGCTATCCAACTTTTGTGCTTTTTGCTATTGCTGTTGCCATGGTGCTGATGAATATGTTGGTGATACCACAGTTTGCCACTATGTTTGCCAAATTTAATACGGAGTTACCATGGGCGACTAAGGTGCTTCTCGCCAGTTCTAATCTTTTTGTTAATTACTGGCAATGGATGCTGGCTGTGTTGATAGGCCTGGTGTGGGCGCTGAAACTTTACTTGCAGACAGAGAAAGGCAGCTATCAGTGGAGTTACTGGAAACTAAAAACGCCTTTGATGGGGTCTATTATTGTCAGGGCCACATTAGGGCGTTTTAGCCGTAGCTTTTCTATGATGCTCAGAGCCGGTGTACCTTTAACTTCAGCTTTAACGCTGGTCGCCGAAGCTGTAGACAATGATTATATGGCGGAAAAAATCCGCGAGATGCGGAAAAATATTGAGCGCGGCGAAAGCTTACTGAGGGTAGCGGTACAAAGTGAATTATTTACGCCTTTAGTGCTGCAAATGTTAGCCGTAGGCGAGGAAACAGGCCAGGTTGACGATATGTTGACTGAAGTCGCATCTTTTTATGAAAGAGAAGTGGCGTACGATCTAAAGTCACTGACGGCAAAAATTGAGCCTATTTTAATTTGTATCGTCTCGGGTATGGTGCTGATTTTAGCTTTAGGCATTTTTACCCCGATGTGGGATATGCTCAACGCATACAAGGGTAGTTAGTAAATAATCGGTAAAAATGAAAAAAATGTAAGACAAGTTCATAATAGTGAGTAAAATAGACGCAATTAGCGATAAACTAACAAATAAAGATATGGAGTTAATAAAATGAGACGACAGAGCGGTTTCACTATTATCGAAATTATCATTGTAGTGATAATTCTGGGATTATTGGCAGCAACAGCATTGCCGCGATTTTTAGCTATTACTGATGATGCTGAAGACGCATCTATTGACGGTATCGCAGGTGGTTTTGCGTCCGCAGTAGGTTTAGTGCGCGGCCAGTGGGAAGTAGAAGGTCGTCCGGCTGGTAACTTCACAGGTACTGGCACTAACACTCATATGAGTTTTGTCACAGTTGACAGCACTCGCGTAGGTGTAAATGGTACGGATTTATCCTCTACGGGTGAAGCTTTAGGTTTTCCTACTATGGCTCCGGTAGATGGTGGTGATTCGCGTGCTGAGCTGACAACAGATGCAAAATGTCAGGAAGTGTTAAACCTGATTTTACAAAACGCTCCACGTTCTATTGTTCAACAAACAGGTACTCCTGTAACCACAGTAGGCCAGTTAGCAGGTTTCACTTTGTTTGTTCAGGCTGATGCTGCAACAAATGCAACAAGCTGCTACTACTATCAAACCAACGGTCTGGCTGCAGTGCCTGCAAGAGGCGCGGTTACAGACTTAAACGGATTCATCTATACGCCATTAAATGGCACAGTGACTGTATTCAAAAATAAACCAAATTAACAGATTTAATTTTTAAACAGAGGTAAGAAGTATGAAAACTATCAATAAAACTCAACAAGGTTTTACCTTAGTTGAATTGATCATTGTAATCGTCATTTTGGGTATTTTGGCTGTGACTGCAGCACCACGGTTTTTAAATTTTACTAAAGACGCTCGTTTAGCAGTTTTGGACAGCATATCTGGTGCGATTAAAGCGGGTAACTCCCTTGTGTATGGTAAAGCAGCTATTGCTGGTCAGACTGCCGCTCCATTATCATGTTTTGAACCTGCAACACAGACAGTTGTTGCAGCAACAGGTTCTCCGCTAGCATGCAGTGCCACAGCTGCAGAATTAGCTTACGGATATCTGGCGGCTGACAAAGATTCATTTGCGAGAGCTTTGTCATTGAGTGATTTCGTTTCTAAGGATAATGCAGACACTACTACTGTTGATGTAGATGCGAACACCTTACGCCTTGGTGGCTCAGAAGCTGAAGTCAATCCTGCAACTTTAGCAGAAGGTTGTTTTGTTGTTTATGCACAGCCTACCGCTGTTAATACTGAGCCTGCGATAACTCCTACAGTGACTGGCTGTAACTAAGTCAGTGATTGTCGGTAGGGTTCTTTATGTGCATTAAACCCAGCAAAGGTTTGACACTGATAGAGCTCCTTATCGTTTTGGTGTTAGTAGGCATTTTAGCTATAACGGCGCTGCCACGTTTTGTCGGTAAAGGTGGTGTCGAAGAAACTACGACGCAGGATCAGATGATCTCGGTTCTGCGCCGTATGCAAACTCAGGCAATGCAGCAGACTTCTGCTGCATTTTGCCATCAATTACTGCTGACCCAGACTCAACTGGGCGCTCCCAATATCAATCCTTGTGATGCAGTGCCAGCCAATACTCAACTAACTACTGCGGCTAATCCTGACTCTGGTTTACAATTTCGTTTAGATGCGAATAGCGGCATAGTATTGCGTGTGTTTAATCACACCAATCCGGCAAGTGGTACAGTGCAAACTTTGCCTTTTTCATTCAGATTTAATTCCTTAGGCCAGGCTATTGATAATTCGCGGGCTCGTTTTCAAAACGGACTGAACATTCAAATAGCTGGTGCTGTGACCTACAGTGTTTGCATTGAATCCGAAGGTTATATTCATCCATGCTAAGGCCAGGTCTGTCCTCACCCAGGTTGTTCCAGGCAGGTTTTACCCTGATAGAAGTGATCGTTGGTATCGTCGTTTTGGCTATAGCGTTAACATTGATTACCGCGGTGCTTGGCCCGTTATCGCAAAAAAGCACTGAACCCTGGCATCAGGTGCGTGCTGCTGAATTAGGCCATAGTTTTTTAAACGAAGTGATGGCGCGTTCTTTTGATGAAAACTCCGATCGCAGCGGTGGTGCATACCGTTGTGATGCAACGAGTGAGCCCGGAGCCATCGCCTGTACCACCCCTGTATTAAATAACGGTCAATACCGTTTTCCGAAAGACCAGCTAGGTTGTATAGGCGCCAGCTGCGAGTCTCGTGATAATTTTGATGATGTAGACGATTTTGATGGTTTTACTGCGACAGGCAACGCTATCACTAATATTTTAGGGTTGAATCTGACTGGACTCTATAACGGCTATCAGGTGACAATTGACGTTGTTTATGATGGTGATTTTGACAATAACCCTAACGAAGGTGGGGCTGCAGAACGTTTAGCTAAACGTATTACCGTCACTGTTACTACGCCGGACGGACAACAATTCAGATTCGCGGCCTACAGGAGTAACTGGTAAATGAAACCATCTTCTGTGCGTGGTTTTACGCTGGTAGAACTGATTCTGGTTATTGTGGTGCTGGGTATTGTAGCTCTTGCTACGACCAGTTATATAGGCTTGGGCTCACGTATTTATGTTGAAACTGCAGACAGAGACAGGTTGTTGAATCAAAGCCGTTTTGCGATTGAGCGTATGGTGCGTGAGCTGCGAAATGTAGTGCCTAATAGCGTCAGAGTCAGCGGTAATTGCCTGGAGTTTATGCCTCTGATCAATGCGGGTCGTTATGTGAATGTGCCGACAACTCCTACATCAGGCACAGGTTTTCAGATCTTCAGCGCTTCGCCAGCTGTCAACTGGACTGCCCAGACAGGTGATTATCTGACAATTTATCCGGTACAAACAGATGATATTTATACATTGAGTCGCAACAGGACAGTGCGTTTGACTGGAGTAACCAATGCATGGCCTTTAATTACCTTTGCCTTTGCCAGCCATAGTTTTCCGACTTTATCTCCAAGCAACAGGTTTTATCTGATGCGACAGCCTGTGTCTTATTGCGTTGAGGGCAATCAGTTGTGGCGTCATACAGGCTACGGTTTACTGGCCTCGCAGCCCACGCAGTCGTCTTTTTCTTCGGCTGCAGGCTATCGCAGAGTGCTGATGGCAGAGGGCTTAAATCAGGGCACTCAGGCCCCTTTTGTTTTTACACAAGGCGTATTAAGCCGTAACTCTGTGGTGCATTTATTTTTGTCCTTCAGCTCTAATTTCAGCGATAACCTGTTTTTTAATCAGGAGGTTCATGTTCCTAATGTGCCATAAATCTCCATGGATCCTTAAAGTGAAACGTCAACAAGGTAGCGCTTTGGTCGTTGCCTTGTTTATTATCATTGTAATGGGATTACTGGTCGGTTCTATGTCCAGATTGCTGGTCATCAGCTCCGAAAGTATTTCTTATGAAGTCTTAGGTACGCGAGCGTTTTTCGCGGCTCAAAGTGGTATGGAGCGTTCGCTGAGCTTGTTATACGTTTTAGACGCACCAGTATTGACCAGTTGTCCCTCTACACCTGATATAGACTTTGGTGCTGTGGGTATTGCCGGACTTGAACAATGTAGAGTAACTACGAGTTGTACTGCTGCTGCATCGAGTCTGGATACCGGCATCACTCATTTTTATCTGGTAAGCACTGCAACTTGTGGTACCGGTATTTTTACCTCTTCACGCACCATAGAAATGGAAGTATGGCAGTGAGTAAATTAAGAATGGTGCTAAAGTTTGTTGCGTTATTTAGTAGTCAGTCCCTACTACTATTTTTTTGTCTGTCCGCTTCAGTCCAGGCTTTAACTATCAGTTCAACTCAAGCTCCTCCGGGCTCAACCTGTGTAAGTGGGAGTTGGACTGGCTATAGTTCAGGCTCAAACAGTTACAGCTGTTCTGGTCGTATAGATTTTGGTTCTAGTCAATCCCCTTTAGTTACTACAACCCCCAATATTAGTCTGATTGCGTCAGGTTCTGTCAGAGTCAGAAATATCATTGTAGGTACTAATAGTGCTCGTATAAACATCAGTTCTGGCAGCAACGGCACGACCTCTGAAATAAGCAACAGCCAGATATGGGGTAATATCACTGGTGGTAATAACAATTTTAATGTTGATGAATCAAGTATTAATGGGACTTTTACTATTAATGGTCGTCTTGAGATAGATGACAGTAGCATCAGTGGTAATGTGGTTACGTCCAATGGAGTGGATGCTAATAACAGCACATTTTCCGGCACTTTAACCAGTAACAATGGCTCTATTAATTTAGATGGCGGCTCTGTATCTGGCTTGATTACGTCTAATTGTTGTTCGCTGACTACTAAAAACACCAATATGTCTGGTGGTGCAACTATACAATCGGGTATGTCTATTGATGGTGGGACAATAGCAGGTAATTTTCGTATGACGTCCAATAATCCGGCAGTGATCAAAAATGTGATCATGACGTCAGGATCCGTTACCAGCGCAAGCACCATTCGTATCGAAAATAGTACTATAGGCAGCGCTGATTTTCCTGTGGTAATGACGTCAACGACAGGCGCTATTACTGTTGTTGACTCTACGGTTTACGGCACTCTGACAACCCCTAACTATTCCAAGGTCTATGTGGAGGGAACTTCAGTTGTCTACGGTGAATGTATACCTGAAGATGTACCAAGATATGCTTGTGGCGGCACAGGCAGCGCACCTACGGAACTGAAATGGAATTTCAATGAAGGCTTATGGAGTGGTGTAACTGCTGAAGTCTTGGATGCTTCGACCAACGCTTTACACGGTTCAGCCATTAACTCGGCAATGAATTCAAATACATCACCAGCCATTATTGGCGATCCCGGCACCTGTAATTATGGCGAGTTTGTTGGTTCAGGTGCTGCAACCAGCTCTTCGTCAGTAAAAGTCCCTGCTAATACACTAATGAACAGTGCAGCAAGTTTTAGTACTGCATTTTGGATGAAGATGCCTTCTGCAGCGCAAAATGGTCGCATTCAGGCGCTTGTGGTTTATGGCAAGGACGAATTCAGTAACACAGTTCGCTTTATTGTGTACCGCAATTCCTCTGGACTTTTAACTTTTCTCATTGGAATGAGGGATGGCTCTACACCTCAATTATCCGTCAATTCTGCTGCTTTTAATGGTAATTGGAACCATATTGCCGCAACATACAGTCGGCAAGAGAAGAGATTGCGTCTTTACCTGAATGGTTCCATGATTTCTTCTGGAACTATCAACTCGTCTTCAGGTGATGCATTAACAGCGAGAGATTTGACGGGCCAAAGTGGCTCTGCTTTTAGCATAGGAGCTTTTCCTGACCAAACTTTTGGTATGACTGGTTCTATAGACAATGTGCGTTTTTATAATAAAGAACTGACTAGCAGTGAGGTCAATACATTACGAACTGAAACTGGTCCTTGTCCTGTGTTTACTCCGAACTTGTCTTGGGATTTGAATGAAGGATCCTGGAATGGCTCAGCAGGTGAAGTGCTTGATTACTCGGGCAATAATCTTTCTGGTCAAACCATGAATTCAGTCACATCTTCATTGTCGAACCCGGCATTGAATGGAGACCCTGGGACTTGTAGTTATGCCCAGTTAAATGGTTCGAATAGATATATACAGCGGGCATCCAGCCCTTTATTGAGTCCATCGACCACTCTGACCGTCAGCGCCTGGGTGCGGCCCGCCAGTACACCTTCTGAGTTGATGACCATAGTGTCTAAAGATAGCAACTATGAGTTTCATATCAACTCCAGCCGCCGTATTTACTGGTGGTGGCAGGATAGCAACGACAATACCAGAACCTTAACCAGCACGGGGCAGTTGCCACTGAATCAATGGACTCACGTTGCCATTCGTTACAGTAGTGGCAACCAGCGAATTTTTATTAATGGCGTCGAAGACACCAGTACCTCCTCTTTTACCGGAAGCTTAAAAACCAATACGGTGCCCTTTGAAGTGGGCCGTGATCAGGGGGCCGGACGCTATTTTAATGGTGATATCGACGAAATCCGTGTTTATGGTTCTGCGCTATCAACCTCACAAATTTTAGGGGTGCGCGATGAGCGTAAAAGTTGTAGCCAGTGTTTCACTGAGGCTTTTGTGAACACCAGTAAATGGTATGCCTCGGCTTATGGTTCAGGCAGCGTGATCCCAAGTATTCAGACGAATCCACAACGCTTACGTCTAACAACCAATCAAATAGAGCAGGCCACCTCTATGACCTTTAAGCGTCGTTTTCCGGCAGCAGGCAATAAGGTCTCAGTTGAGTTCACTTACTACTCCTGGAATAACTCATCTAATAACGGCGCCGACGGTATAGCTGTGGTGCTATCGAATGCTCAAGATGTGCCTTATCCTGGTAGTTTTGGTGGTTCTTTAGGTTATGCGCAACGTTCTAATCCGAATAATCCCGGGTTTAGAGGCGGCTGGCTAGGTATAGGTTTGGATGAATTTGGTAATTATTCCAGTGCTACCGAAGGACGGTCAGGCGGGCCCGGATATAGAGCCAATGCTGTAGCAGTTCGTGGATCTCAGCCTGGTTATCAGTATTTACGGGGCACAGCCTCCCTATCAAACGAGTTAGACAGAGCAAACACCATCACTCCTCAGCCCGGTCACAGATACCGGATTTCTGTTGATGCAACAACTACCTCACCAAGCCAAAAAGCTTTGATAAAGGTGGAACGTGCGACCAATAGCTTGAGTTCAGATCCTGCTTATTCCACTATTATCCCAGAGTTTGATGCAGCCGCCATTTCAGGACAAGCAGTGCCACAAGACTTCTTTTTATCCTTTACTGGCTCCACTGGCTCTAACGTAAACTTCCACGAAATAGCCGCCGTTAAAGTCTGCACAGTTCAACCAGCGCCTGAGGTCGAAATTGGCGCTCAGGTGCATCATTTTGAATTTAGTTATGCATCGCAAGGCTTAACCTGTGAGTCCTCAGCCGTCACTATCAAAGCCTGCGCCAATGAATCTTGTTCATCCCTTTTTACTGGCAATGTAAGTCTGACCTTGTCAGCCACTAATGGTGCAAGCTGGGTGGGGGGCAATAATGTCGATTTAACCAATGGACAAGCTATTAAATACTTGAGCAAAACCTCCTCAGGTGAGACCAAACTTAGTGTTGCTTCCGCCAATGTGCTGAGCAGCAATAGCGAAGTGTGCTTCGAAAATTCAGTGCAGGATAGTGCCTGTACCTTTGATTTTGCCGATACGGGGCTTAAGTTTTCCACTATTCCTAATCAGATTGCTGGCGTAAATAGTCCGTCGAAAGTCCAGCTCCAGGTGGTGAAAACTGATTCGAACACAGGTGCTTGTGTGGCGCGGGTCACACCAACAGCTTCAGTGAAGTTTGCTTATCAGTGTGTTGATCCTACAACTTGCATTGTGGGTCAAACCTTTACTGTGGATGGCTCCTCTATTGCGTCTAATCCTGAGTCCGGGGTTAGCCAATACACAGCTCTACCACGCAGCTTCGATTCTGTGAATGCCAGAACCGAATTTACTATTAAGTACACAGATGTAGGCAAAATCAGATTACATGCGATGCTGGAACTAGCAGCTGTTAGTGGCCCAAATGGCCAACCAGCTCTAACACTTCAACAACAAAGTAATGAGTTTATTGTGCGGCCGGATAAGATTGAGGCGACTGTGACTCGTACCGATGGGTCGAGTAATCCTGAAACGACTGCTACAGGTGCAGGTTTTGTCGCTGCGGGCGAGAACTTTAAAGTAGTGTTGGATGTAAAGAACCGTGAGGGTGACAACACACCAAACTACGGCAAAGAAACAGTGCCAGAAACAGTCGGTTTAAACTCAGTACTGGCTTACCCTGTGATTAGTGGAGCGGCCTGTGATGCTGCAACTAGTAATTGCCAGCCTAATCCTGCTGTAGTCTCGGCGACAGCCTTTACTCCGGTGGCAGGTTCTGCTGGCAGCTTTGAAACCACCACGGCAAAATGGATGCAGGTCGGAAGTATTCAACTTAATGGCAAAATTTCCGACGAAAACTATATGGGAGCCGGAGATACGGCTTCTCCAAATCCGTCAGTGTTGGTTGGACGTTTTTATCCACATCATTTTGTGCTTACAGTACCCACAGAGCCGGTGAAAGATGCTTGCGAAGCCGGCAACTTCAGTTATATGGGCGCACCGGCTATTAGCCTGCAGGCCAGTGTCGATGCTATGGCTATGGATGGCACAACTATTCTGACCAACTACAATTCGTTGTCGAATAAAACCTATACAGCGACTGCAGATATTGGTTTGGTTGCTGAAAATGCGAATAGTGGTATAGATCTGAGCAGCAGACTAAGTACCGTGTCTGCGCCTTGGAAAGATGGGCGTTGGATATTTAACAGTACAACGATGAATTTTGCCAAGCTGACGACTTTGGTACCAGATGGACCTTATTCTGCATTGCAGTTAGGTTTAACTGTGCGTTCTGAGCGCGACAGCAGAAACTTCGCCAGCACAGCGCTAAATATGAATGCAGCTACTACAACCAATTGTGCCACAGCGGGAAATTGCAATGCTGTGCAGACGGGTAGTCCCCTTGATGTTCGTTATGGTCGGTTTGCGTTATTAAATGCCGCTGGTCCGGAAGATCAAAACCTGCCTATCACCTTGCAAAGCCAGTACTGGAATGGTACTAGATTTGAGCGCAATCTGAGTGACAGTTGCTCCCTTTTTGCTGCGGCTAATTTAAATGTAACAGGCATTACCACCTTAAAAGGTGGCACGTCTGGAACCATGGTAACGGGGCAGAATCCTTTCTCCGGCATTTTTATTCCAGCGCCAGGCGTGCCAGGTACTGCCACTTTGCAATACCAGATCCCAGCTGCGCTCAATTATCTGCAGTTTCCCTGGAATGGCGGCACTGTATTAACAAACCCTGTTGCCGAAGCCCAGTTTGGTCGGTATCGGGGCAATAAACGCCAAATCTTCTGGCAGGAGCGGCTGAACTAAAACTAATTCAGTGCTGACAAAACTTAAATTCATCTGCCTTGTCTGATGACGAAACAATTGGCTTTTCAATGGCTTTGGTTTAATTTGGTAAAAACTAAAGATAAAGCTATTTTCTTGGCGTTTTGTTACTTAAAATAAGCACCATTTCGTCGGGCACTTTGTGTCACCACCTCTTAGTTAAAAGGATTAGTCTGTTCCATGTTAAATAAATTGCGTGGTCTGTTTTCAAATGATCTGTCGATCGACCTGGGGACAGCCAATACACTCATTTACGTAAAAGATCAGGGTATCGTATTAAACGAGCCTTCAGTAGTTGCTATTCGTCAGGAAAGAACTGGCGGACCTAAGAGTGTTGCGGCCGTTGGCCACGCCGCTAAGCGTATGCTTGGCCGTACTCCTGGCAATATCAAAGCTATTCGTCCTATGAAAGACGGTGTAATTGCTGACTTTTATGTGACTGAAAAAATGCTGCAGCATTTTATCAAGCAAGCACACAGCAATAGTTTCCTGCGTCCAAGCCCACGTGTACTGGTGTGTGTGCCTTGTGGTTCTACCCAGGTTGAACGCCGTGCTATCCGTGAATCTGCTCAGGGTGCTGGTGCACGCGAAGTCTACTTAATTGACGAGCCAATGGCTGCTGCAATAGGTGCAGGTTTACCTGTATCTGAAGCGACTGGTTCTATGGTGGTCGACATTGGTGGTGGTACTACTGAAGTTGCTATTATCTCTTTGAACGGTGTGGTGTATTCCTCATCAGTTCGTATTGGTGGTGACAAGTTTGACGACGCCATCATCAACTATATTCGTCGTAACTACGGCATTCTGATTGGTGAAGCCACAGCTGAGCGTATCAAAACAGAAATTGGTTCAGCTTACCCAAGCGACGAAATTCTGGAAATTGAAGTCCGTGGCCGTAATCTGGCTGAAGGTGTGCCTCGCAGTTTCACTATGACCAGCAACGAAATTTTAGAAGCTTTACAAGAGCCTTTAGCTGGTATCGTTTCTGCCGTTATGGTGGCTTTAGAACAGTCTCCACCAGAGCTGGCTTCTGATATTTCAGAGCGCGGCATGGTGTTAACAGGTGGTGGCGCATTACTGCGTGATTTAGACCGTCTGTTGATGGAAGAAACCGGTATTCCTGTGGTTGTAGCTGACGACCCGCTGACCTGCGTTGCTCGTGGTGGTGGTAAAGCTTTAGAAATGATCGACATGCATGGCGGTGATGTGTTTAGTTACGACTAACAAGTCAGTCCTGAATGAAACCTATCTTTGAGCGTGGCCCATCTCTGCCATTACGACTGTTTCTTGCAGTCTTGTGTAGTGTTGGGCTAATGACGCTGGACAGATTTACCGATAGTTCCACACAGTTGCGTAGTTATTTAACCGCAACTGTGAGTCCTTTGTATTATCTGGCCAATTTACCTCAAGCCATGTTATCTGACGCCTCCGAACAATTTATGTCGCATCAGCGTTTACTGGAGCAAAACCAGAAGCTGCGTGAAACCTTGCTGCGGCAAAATACCCAAATGCAGCGCCTGCAATTTTTGCAGCAGGAAAACGACAAACTACGTTCCCTGTTAGGTTCTGTGCCTGTGGCGGACAGCAAACGTCTGGTGGCTGAAGTACTGGCGGTCTACAGCCATCCTTTCAGTAATCAGATAGTGATTAACAAAGGCAGCAATGACGGTGTGGTCGCGCAGCAACCTTTAATCGATGATTTAGGGGTTCTGGGCCAAATTGTCAGCGTGGGGCCAACCAGTAGCCGTGCTTTACTGATTTCTGATACCACTCATGCTATCTCTTTGCGGGTTGAACGTAATGGTGACCATGTGGTGGCTGAAGGCTTAGGTCAATCGGATGAAGTGCGGCTGATGCATATCCCACACAGTGCCGATATACAGCAGGGTGATAAACTGATCACCTCAGGTCTGGATGGTATTTTCCCTGAAGGTTATCCGGTGGCTGAAGTCGTACGAATTAGCCGCAATGCACAGCAGCCGTTTTTACAAGTCTATGCACGGCCTTATGCCCAGCTTGATCGTATTCGTTATGTGTTATTAGTCTGGCCTAAAGCTAAACCGGAAATTGACGAGCAAATAGCTCCGCCTGATGCTGAAGTGTCCGCTGTGGCAGGAGATTTCTGATGGAAAAGTCACATCGTTTGTATCTGGTGTATTTATCCCTGATGTTCTCTCTGGTACTGGCTGTGGTGCCTTTACCCGCTATGGTAAAGTTATTCCGCCCCGACTGGCCTTTGCTGGTGCTGTTTTACTGGGCTTTGGCTTTACCATTTCGGGTCAGTATAGGCACAGCTTTTGTCGTTGGTTTTTTATTGGATGTGCTGGTCGGTACTGTGCTTGGCGTCAATGCTCTGGCTTACTCCGTCATTATCTATTTCTGCTCTGCACACCATTTGAAAATCCGTAATTTCTCCATTTTGCAGCAAAGTTTAGTTATAGCGCTGTTTTTAGCTTTTTATCATTATTTTATCTTTTGGCTCAGTCATTTCTTAACTGGCGTGGTCTTTACTATGGCCTATTTATGGCCTGTAGTGACTGGTGCTGCGGTCTGGCCTTGGATCTTCTGGTTATTACGCCGTATCCGCCGCCAGTTTAAAATTCATTGAGTGTTTTTATGATAGCCCTTGCGTCCGCTTCACCCCGTCGCCGCGAATTATTAGGCCAGTTGCAGCAGGATTTTGTGCTGGTCAGTGGCACTATTGATGAAACTCAATTAATGGGCGAAACCGCCGATCAGTACGTACTGCGTTTAGCGGAACAAAAAGCCCGCGCTGGTTTTGCCAATCAAAGTACTCCACTTCCCACTCTGGGCGCCGATACTATAGTGCAGGTCGATGACTTAGTTTTAGGTAAACCTGTGGACGAGGCTGATTTTCAGCGCATGATGAGATTATTGTCAGGTCGTAGTCATTGGGTAAAAACTGCTGTGGCTATTGCGACAGAGCAGGGCGTCATCAGCACGACAGTCGCGACTAAAGTCTGGTTTAAACAGCTGTCTGAACAGGAAATACTTTGGTACTGGAACACAGGCGAACCTGCAGATAAAGCTGGGGGTTATGGTATTCAGGGACTGGCAGGTCAATTTGTACAACGCATCGATGGCAGTTACTTTGCCGTAGTCGGTTTGCCTTTGTATGAAACAGCCCAGTTGCTGCAGGCTCTGAAGGAGCAGCGATGAGCGCAGAATTACTGATCAACGTCACGCCAAGTGAAACCCGGGTGGCTTTGATTGAAAACGGTGTATTGCAGGAAGTGCATATTGAGCGCCAGGCCAAACATGGTCTGGTCGGCAACATTTATATGGGCAAAATCAGTCGTGTTTTGCCTGGTATGCAGGCTGCTTTTGTCGACATAGGCCTGGATAAAGCCGCCTTTTTACATGCCTCAGATATTGTTACTGCAGGCTTAAATATCGCCGATGCTGAGCTCAAAGCGGGTCCGGTAAAAGATATCCGTTTGCTGGTGCACGAAGGTCAGTATTTGCTGGTACAGGTGGTGAAAGACCCCTTGGGCACTAAAGGCGCCCGTTTAACCACTGATATCACTTTACCAAGTCGTCATCTGGTGTTTATGCCGGGTTCGGCTCATGTTGGTGTTTCTCAGCGTATTGAAAGTGAAGTTGAACGTCAGCGCTTAAAAGACATTGTCAGCACTTGTCTGGATGAAACTGGTGGCTACATAGTTCGTACTGCAGCTGAAGGGGCAGGTGAAGATGAACTGCTGCACGATGGTAAGTTTTTACAAAAGTTATGGGCCAAAGTTTTAAAACGCAAGAAAAATGCCCGCAAAGAAACCATGTTGTACGAAGAGCTGACGCTGGCTTATCGTATTTTGCGTGACTTTGTCGGCTCTGATCTGGAGCGGGTGCGGATCGACAGCAAGCTGACCTATCAGCAACTACATGCTTTTACTGAAGAGTTTGTGCCAGAGATGACCGCCAGGCTGGAATATTATCCGGGCGAGCGGCCTGTGTTTGATTTATTCGATGTAGAAAATGAAATCCAGCGCGCGCTGGAACGTCGGGTTATGCTGAAAAGTGGCGGTTATCTGATGATCGACCAAACCGAAGCCATGACCACTATAGACGTCAATACCGGTGCTTTTGTTGGCCATCGTAATTTAGAAGAAACCATTTTTAACACCAATATCGAAGCCACCCAGGCCATAGCCCGCCAGTTGCGATTACGCAATCTGGGCGGCATTATCATTATCGATTTTATCGACATGCAAAGCGAAGAGCACCAGAAGCGCGTGTTGCATAGTTTAGAAGTGGCTTTGGGCCGTGATAAAACCAAAACCAATATTCATGGTTTTTCTGCGCTGGGTTTGGTGGAGATGACCCGCAAACGTACTAGAGAGAGTTTAGAGCATGTACTTTGTGGCGAATGCCCTGTTTGTGAAGGTCGTGGTAGTTTAAAAACAGTCGAAACTGTCTGTTTTGAAATATTGCGGGAAATAGTCCGGGTGAACCGTGCTTATGTGGCAGATAAATTTGTAGTCTATGCCTCACCTGCGGTAAAAGATGCATTGATAAATGATGAATTTCATAGCATGGCTGAACTCGAAGTTTTTATTGGTAAACAAATCAGTGTCGTGATCGAACCTCAATACGGTCAGGAACAATTTGACGTGGTGATGATGTAGTGCGAACGGTAAAACAGGCCTGGTTGTATTGCTTACACAAGCTCTGGATCTTTTTTGCTATCTTCGTGGTGTTGATGGCCACCTTAGTCTCTGCCTTACGTTTTGGCTTGCCGTATGCCCCTGGTTATAAAACCGATATTGAGCAGTGGATCAAAGCCGAATACGGCACTGAAGTAAGGATTGGCGCTTTATCTGCTGGCTGGCAGGGCACTGGCCCCGCTTTGGTGTTACAGCAATTGGAAGTTCTCGACAGCAGTTATCAGCCGCAGTTAACAGTCCGGGAAACCGGTATTCGCTTAGATTTCTGGCGTTCGCTGCGCACCATGAAACTCAGTGCTGCTCATTTTGAACTGACAGGCTTAACCTACAGAGTGGATGCTCAACGTTGGCTAGGCTCTGGGGTTGCCACTCCTACGGATAACCAACAGCTATTTGATGCCTTGCAGGATCTGTTTTTTAAGCAGCTGCAACATTTCTCCGTGCTCGATAGCCAGCTGGTGTTTCACAACACTCAGGACGAGGATATCCGGCTGGATATCAAAGCGCTGAACTGGCAAAACGAGGGGGAGCGTCATCAGGGCTGGGGTGAGCTATCTGTAGCTGATGTCACGGCCAATACCTTGTCTTTTATTATCGATTTAACCGGTGAGCCATCCAAAGCTCAGGGCCAGTTGTATTTAGCCAGTCAGCAGCTGGATTTATTGCCCTGGTTCCAGCAGTTATTACCTCAAACCCGCAAGCTCAACAGCGCTAAATTAAACTTTGCCGCCTGGGGCGATATTAAAGCCGGCAAATTGCAACAAATCGACGTAGCTTTATCCGACAACAACGTGGGTTGGCTGAAAGATGGCGTCTGGAATAAAGTCGCTTTATCTGATGGTTATCTGCGTTGGGTGCCTATGGCTAAAGGCTGGAACTTAAGCTCAAGCCCTATGACGCTAAGTAATAGCAGCCACAGCTGGCCAGGTTTACAGTTGCAGCTGAGTCAGAATGAATTGGGTTATCAGGCGTCGTTACAAAACCTGCAGTTAGGGGTCGCCCGTCCTTTGCTGGAACTGTTTTCTGATGGTTCAGAGCAACTGCAGTCTCTGCTTGCTTATCAACTGGATGGTAAAGTTGATCGAGTGGATCTGGTTACAGAACGTGATCAGTGGTACTTGTCCGGTCAGTTTAACGAATTATCTTCAGCTCCAGTGGCTGATGTGCCTGGCGTCAAAGGCTTTAACGGCCGTTTTGTTGCGTCTCCTCATTTTGGCTGGCTGGGTTTAAAATCACAAGATGGTGCGCTGCAGTGGGGAGAGGCTTTTAGCAAAGACTGGACGTACAAAGGTGCTGAATTAGAGCTGGCCTGGCGCAAGCGCGCTGGCAACTGGCAAATCTTAGTGCCTTACTTAAGTTTGTGGCAGGACGCTTTTAGCCTCGAGGCCGAGCTGGTCGTCAATCTGGACGACAAAGCTGATATGGATCTAGTCGCAGAGCTGCATGGTGTGCCGGTGCAAAACGCAGAACAGTTTTTTCCGAAATTTTATATGCCGGAGTCTGTGATTAATTACCTGAAGCCAGCACTGGTATCTGGGGATGTCAGCTCCGGCAAAGTGTTATGGTCCGGTGATTTTTCTGCTTATCCTTATGCTGAAAAAGACGGTGTATTTCAGGCGTTGGCTGAGGTGACCAATGCTGAGTTTTTGTTTGATGAAAACTGGCCCAGTTTAACGGATTTGTCGGCTGAACTGTTTTTTGAAAATGCGGCCATGCTGATCAGCAGCAAATCTGGTTATCTGGTGGATGCGCCCGTAGAACAAGGGGTGCAGGTTGGTATTCCTGATTTATATAACGCCGATAAGCTGATCATCGATATCAAACAACAATTGCTGGCGGAACAAGTCACCACCCTCATGCAGGCTTCACCTCTGCACGATTCTGTTGGCGAAACTCTGGCTTATTTAGGTGTCACAGGCCCTGTGAAAGGCGACGTGCGTCTGAGCATTGGCCTGAATGAACCAACAGTAGATATCAAAGGTGCTATCGACTTTGAGCGCAATGGAGTGGCGTTGTCGGCTCCAGCTTTAGTTGGTGAAAACCTGACAGGTCGGCTTTCGTTTCATAACGACATTTTGACAGCTGATGATTTACAGCTCTTTATCAGTAATATTCCTGTGCAGTTTGGCTTTCGTGGTGAGCAGCAACAAGATAACTACAAGGTGTCTTTGTTAAGCCAGGGTTTGCAGAATAGTCAGGAACTGCTATTGAGTTTAGCACCTCAACTGGAGCACTTTGCAGCAGGCCCTGTGAACTGGCAGTTTAAGCTGGATTTGTTGTTAGCAGGTGAGGGTTATACCTATCAGGCTGATTTAGCCTTGGATTTAACCGATACCGAATTACTGCTGCCAGCGCCTTTAGCGAAAAAGTCAGGCCAGGCGGGCACTGTATTCTGGTCGTCCAGTGGTAGTCAGGATAATTCAATCATCGCCTTAACTTATCAGGATTTAGTATTTTTTGACGCCAGTTATGTGCATGAGCAGGGGCAGATAGGTCGTGCCCATTTAAGTTTAGGTTCCAAAGAAAATGCCGGTTTTGCCGATGGTTTTACTATCAGTGCCAATCTGGATAAAACCGACTTTATGCCTTGGTTTGAGCTGATTCGTCAGCAAGTCGGTCAACAATCGGATGAAACCGGACTCTTGCCTGCCTTAACTTCAGTCAAAGCCAAAGTGAATACGCTGACGGTGACGGACGAGATAAGCTTTGAACAGGTGCAACTGCAGCTAAAACCGGAACCCAATTCCTGGATTGTGGACATCAATTCCACTCAAACCAAAGGCCAGTTAACCTTAGCAAAAGACTTGATGGCGCAGGGCATAGAAGCCAATCTGGAGTTTCTGAAATTATTTCCTTATGACCCGTTGAAAGCCGAAGCTGAAGCTTTGGCTGCTGCCGAATCTCTGGCAAAGCTGACGAAAGAGCAACAAATTGCCAAAGCGTTGGCTGATGTGGTGAAACCCGAACCTATGCCCTGGCTGGCTGATTTGCCGCCAATTAAACTGGATTGTAAAAGTTGTGTGTTTGGGCCTTTTGATTTAGGTCAGCTGAGCATGCAAACAGAATCGGACGGTGAGCGTTTAACTATTCAAAGTTTTGAATCCCGTTATAAAAAGCATCAGTTAAGTATCAAAGGTCAGTGGCAAAAAGATGCGGAAGCAGGTGTCACCACATTATCAGCACGCTTAATCAGCCCTGATTTTGGTCAACTGATGAAAGATTACCATTTAAGCTCGGCCGTAGCAGGCAGTTCTGCTGAAGTTCGCATTGATGATTTAAGTTGGGCTGGTGGGCCTACCCAGTTTAACTATGCCACTTTAGGCGGCAAACTGAACTGGCAGTTGGGAGAGGGCTCTTTGTCCGAGGTGAGCGACAAAGGTGCACGTTTATTGTCGATATTTAGTCTGGGCTCTTTGGTGCGTAAGCTGAAACTGGACTTCAGGGATATTTTCTCCAAAGGCTTTTTCTACACTGAAATGAAAGGTGATTTACAGCTGGATAAAGGTGTGGCCCATACCAACAATACCATGGTGGATGGTGCAGCAGGTAAAATTGAAATTCAGGGTTATGCTGACTTAGTCACCCGTCAGCTGGATTATCAGATGGCATTTTTACCCAAGATCACCTCAAGTTTGCCTGTGTTAGTTGCCTTATTGCAGTTTAACCCTGCTACGGGTTTGGCGGCTTTAGCGTTGGATGAAATTGTGGAATCAGCTGAAGTCGTGTCTAAAGTGAATTTTGTCGTGACAGGTAACTTTGATCAGCCTGAAGTGGTTGAAGTGGCTCGTCATACAACTGAAGTTGAAATTCCACGTTCTGATTTGTTAAAAGCCGAACAGGAAAAACGCTTACGTTTGCAGCAGGAACAAGAGTCGAAGCAAAAGCCTGTCAAACCTGCGGCTAGCAGCACCACCAGGGAGAAAGCCAATGGCTAACTTCTGGCGTTTATCTGCAGTACAACTGACCAGTGGCCCTGATGCTTTAGCCAATCTGGCCAAAGTGGATCAATTACTGGCACAGTTACCTAAAGCAGAACAGCATCTGGCGGTCTTACCCGAAGGTGTGGCAGTATTTGCTGGCACTGATGGTTTAAATCTGCAACTGGCAGAAACCTTAGGCTCAGGCACTTTTCAAAGTGCTTATGCGACTTTAGCAAAAAAATATCAGCTGTATTTACTGGTTGGTACTTTGCCAACCCTTACTTCTGATCCAAAGCGTTTTGCCGCAAGTAGTCTGTTATACAGCCCTGAAGGTGAATTACTGGCGGATTATCAGAAAATTCATCTGTTTGATGCCTTAGTCAACGACAGTAGTCAGCAGTATTTGGAATCAGCTACTACTATGGCAGGTAAAAAACTAACTCTGGCCCAGCTGGGCGATTTAAGACTGGGCATGCTGATTTGTTACGATATGCGTTTTCCAGGTTTAGCTCAGGCTTTAGCGGCTCAAGGCATGAATGTGATGGCTGTACCTTCGGCTTTTACTACTGTGACAGGGGAAGCACATTGGCATACCTTGTTAAGAGCCCGTGCCATAGAAACCCAGAGTTTTGTCGTTGCACCTGCTCAGGTCGGCACTCATATCAATGGTCGTCAGACTTATGGCCATAGTTTAATTATCGACCCTTGGGGCCGCATTCTGGCCGAAGCCGATGGCAGCAGCGAAATGGTGCTGAGTGTCGAAATTGATTTAGATTGTTGCCAGCAGCTGGCAGAGAAAATGCCGGTAAGGCACCACAACAGATTTCAAAGTGAGTTCAAAGTATGAGTAAGGTCGAACATAACCTATTAAGCGCCAGTGACTTAAGCGCCAGTGATTTACAGCAAAGCTTAGGCTTTTTATTTGCGCACAAGCTGGATTACGCTGACTTATATTTTCAGTCCAGTGTGCATGAATCCTGGGGTTTGGAAGATGGTTTAGTCAAAGACGGCTCTTTTAACATCGAACGGGGTGTGGGGGTTCGCGCCATCAGTGGTGAAAAAACCGGCTTTGCATATGCCGACTCTATTTCTGCAGCTGCCTTAAAACAAGCGTCAGAAGCAGCTCGTGGTATAGCAGCTGTAGGGCAACAAGGCACTGTACAGGTCTTTAAGCAGCAAACTCAACCAGAAATTTATTTACCTTGTGAGCCACTGCAAAGTCTGGATAACACTGCCAAGGTTGAGCTACTCAAGCAGATGGAAGTTTATATCCGTAGTCTCGATAGCCGTGCTGAACAGGTCGCTGTGAGTTTGTCCGGTGTGTATGAAGAAATATTGGTAGCTGCCTCTGACGGCACTTTTGCAACAGATATCCGTCCTTTAGTACGGTTAAACTGTTCAGTGCTGCTGCAACACAATGGTCGCCGTGAACGCGGTGGCAGTGGTGGTGGCGCTCGCACTGACTATCAGTATTTCCTTGAAGATGTGAATGGCTCACCGCGTTGGCAAGGCTATGCCCGCGAAGCCGTGCGTATGGCTCAGGTCAACTTAACAGCTGTAGACGCTCCAGCCGGCACTATGCCTGTGGTATTAGGCTCTGGCTGGCCTGGCGTGCTGTTACATGAAGCCGTTGGTCATGGTCTGGAAGGGGATTTTAACCGCAAAGGTTCCTCTACTTTTGCGGGGCGTATTGGGGAGCAGGTTGCATCCAAGCACTGCACTATTGTCGATGACGGCACTTTGGCCCATCGCCGTGGTTCGCTGAACATCGACGACGAAGGCACTGCCAGCCAATACAACGTGTTGATCGAAAACGGCATTCTCAAAGGTTATATGCAGGACAAGCACAACGCCATGCTGATGAACGTGGCGCCAACAGGCAACGGCCGTCGTGAGTCTTTTGCCCATTTGCCTATGCCCCGAATGACCAACACTTACATGCTGGCCGGTGAATACGACCCACAAGAAATTATTGGCAGTGTGAAGAAAGGTATTTATGCGCCGAATTTTGGTGGTGGTCAGGTGGATATCACCTCAGGCAAGTTTGTATTCTCAGCCTCAGAAGCTTATCTGATTGAAGATGGTAAAATTACCACTCCTATTAAAGGCGCAACTCTGATTGGTAATGGCCCGGAGGCGATGCAGCAGGTGTCTATGGTGGGTAACGACCTGACGCTGGATGCTGGTGTTGGGGTCTGTGGTAAACAAGGCCAAAGCTTGCCTGTCGGTGTGGGTCAGCCGACCTTAAAACTGGATGCGATGACGGTAGGTGGTACGGCTTAACCTGCCTTGCCGTAAAAAAGGCTGTCCCTTCAAGCAGTTTTACGGCAAGATCCCACTCTTAAAATTAAGCGCTGACTGAGAATTTCGCCTGCTATGTTACAAACTTTGTTAAACAGACGTCGTCTGGCCAAATTGCCAAAAACAGATTTGGTGGCTGAAACCGTTTCTGTATTGTGGTCAGCTGCCGATTACAAAAGCACAGTGCTTGATCTGATCCAGCGTGCTCAACATCGTATTGTGATCACAGCTTTGTATTTACAAGCTGATGAGGCTGGAGAACAAATTCTGCGGGCTTTATTTGTCGCTAAACAGCAAAAACCTGATTTGCAAGTGACTGTGTATGTTGATTACCATCGCGCCCGTCGTGGCCTGATTGGTCAGGAAGGAGCCCGCACCAACAACGATTTTTATCGTGAGATTGCCAAAGACTACGACTTGCCTATCCAAATAATTGGCGTGCCGGTTAAAAAGCGTGAGCTGTTTGGTGTACTGCATTTAAAAGGTTTCGTGTTCGATCAAACCCTGCTGTACAGCGGTGCGTCACTGAACAATGTCTATCTGGCCGAACAAAACCGTTACCGTGCTGACCGTTATTTAGTGCTGCAAAATCAGGTGATGACAGACGCCATAGTGCAGGCGCATCAGCAATTATTTGGCGATGAGGAACAAACGCCTGAACTGTTGGATGACGAAGACTATGTCAGTCAGGCGGTGAAACGTCAGTCACGTTTATGGCTCAAACATGCCAAAGCCACCCGTTATCAGTATGCGGATAAAACCGATTCAGCTTTGCGTGCTTCTTTGCTGATGGGCCTTGGACGGCGTAATAATGAGCTCAACAGTACAGTGCTTGCTTTGCTTTCTGTGGCACAACAGGACGTCTTAATTTACACCCCTTATTTTAACCCGCCTGTGGCTTTAGCTCGTGCGCTGCGGAAGTGTTTAAAGCGTGGTGTCACTGTCACCATAGTAGTGGGCGATAAAACCGCCAACGACTTTTATATTCCGCCAGGTCAGCGTTTTAGCAAAATTGGTGGTTTGCCGTATTTCTATGAAACCATTTTGCGTAAGTTTGTCCGCGCGAATCAAAAATTCATCGATGCAGGTTTATTACACGTCAAACTGTGGAAACATGAAGACAACAGCTACCATCTGAAAGGCTTGAGTGTAGATGGTGTCAAACATCTTTTTACAGGCCATAACCTGAATCCCCGGGCTTTTGCTCTGGATTTTGAAAACGGTATTTATGTCGAAGACGAGTTGCAGCAGTTAAAAACTCTGCTGGAGCAGGAAAAACAGGTCATCACAGCCCATGCCACTGAAATTGTGCATTATTCAGAAATAGAAACAGTACGGGATTATCCGGAAATAGTGCAAAAGTTGTTAGGTCAGTTGCGCCGTATAGGTGCAGATTTAGTGGTGAAACGGTTGATATAAAAATGGGGTCATATTTGACCCCATTTTTTAATCTTCTAAAATAGCCGGTTTAATCAGCTGGAACAATTCACGGAACGCCTTAGGTGGCAGACCTTTTTCCTGTTCTCTTTTGGCATTACGAATAAGTGCACGTAACTGCTGTACGTCCACTTGGGGGAAGGCCTCAACAAATTCAGTTAAGGCGTCCGGGTTAGCAATCAATTTATCGCGCCAGGTTTCTACTAAGTGAAACTTACGTGTCGCTGCCTGATTGGTATTACGCAGCACGGCCAAAGCACGTTCTATAGGCTCCAGATCACGGGTACGCATTAAACGACCAATAAACTGGATATGGCGGCGCAATGCTTCGTGTTTTTTCACCAACTTGTCAGCCAGTGCTAAAGCGTCTTTTAACTCTTCATCTAAATCTAACTTAGCGCGGGCTGCAGGGCTTAATGCCACCAGCTCTTCACCCAGTTTCTGTAGCGCAGTCATTTCTTTTTTGACTTGGGTTTTACTCTTACCATGCTCAACATCCCAGTCGTCGCCATGGGTAAAGTCGGTCATATCGGCCATAGAATTCTCTTACCATCTTATTTAATGTGGCAAGTATACCTGATCTCCCGAGCAATAGCAGCGACGGTGCTTTGAGTATGATAAGCTGAGCGTAAAATTCTGGTAGGTATAAAAACAGATGAGTCAAACCGAAATAACAATCTGGCAAGAAATCGCCGAAGTGAAAGATGCGGTCAGCCAAGTGCTGGCGCATGCCAAACAATTAGGTGCAACCAGTGCTGAAGCATCGATGAACCGCACTCGCGGTTTAAGTGTCGAGACCCGTCATGGTGAAGTAGAAACCGTCGAGTTTAATCAGGATGGTGGTTTAGGCATCAGTATTTATGTCGGCCAGCGTAAAGGCTCGGCGTCTACCGCTGACTTAAGCCCCGCTGCGTTAAAACGCACTGTAGAAGCTGCTATTGATATAGCCCGATACACCTCTGAAGATCCACATGCAGGTTTAGCGGATGCGGCCTGGCTGGAATTATCACCGCCGGATCTGGATTTATTCCATCCGGCTTCTGTCTCTACCGAACAGGCTATTGAATGGTGTAAAGCTTCTGAAGAGGCTGCTTTTGCTTATGATGCGCGGATCACCAACTCTGAAGGCGCATCCTTTTCGTCACATCAGGGCTTAAAAGTCTATGGCAATAGTCATGGCCAGTTGGTTGGTTATCCAAGCAGCCGTCACAGCCTAAGCTGTGTGGTGATTGGTGAAGAAGGCGATGATATGCAGCGTGACTACAGCTACACTGTCGCCCGCGAATTAGGTGCTTTATTGGACCCGGCTCAGATCGGCCGTGAAGCGGCGATGGAAACAGTACAGCGCTTAAATGGTCGTAAGCTCGGTACGCAAAAAGTACCTGTTATTTTCCGTGCTGATATCGCCAGTAGTATTTTTGGTCATTTGGTTTCTGCCATCAGCGGCGGCAGTATTTATCGTAAATCCAGCTTCTTGTTAGATAAAGTCGGCCAGCCAGTGATGTCCGACAAAGTCACTATTATTGAGCGCCCGCATTTAAAACAAGCTTTAGCCTCCAGTCCTTTTGATGGCGAAGGTGTAAAAACCCGCGATCTAACCATACTGGATCAAGGCGTATTAAATACCTACCTGACCACCAGTTATTCAGGTCGTAAGTTAGGTTTGCCAAGTACAGGTCATGCCGGTGGTATTCATAACTGGTTAGTGCAGCATGGTGATGCTGATTTAGCTCAGCTGTGTCGTGATATGGGCACCGGCTTGTTGGTGACAGAGTTAATGGGGCAGGGCGTCAATACAGTGACAGGCGACTACTCCCGTGGTGCTGCAGGTTTCTGGGTTGAAAACGGCCAAATTCAGTTCCCTGTATCCGAAATCACTATAGCCGGTACTTTGCAGCAAATGTTTATGGATATTCAGGCCATAGGCAAAGACGTTGACCCTCGTGGTGGCGTGCTGACAGGTTCAGTGCTGATAGGCCAGATGCAAATCGCTGGTCATTAATATGTTCAGGTCAGAGCATTAGCTCTGACCTTGTTTGTTTCCTCCTTGATTTTTCTGAACTTCCCCCCAGCTATACCCACTAAAGCATTAATTATTTTCCCCGGAGTTTTTATGAAGTCCTTATCTTTTTTAGTACCCGCTACTTTATCTTTTTTGTTGACCAGCTGTGGCTATTTGGCTGGCGATGAAAAACAGCAGTTAGAACAAGCCTGGCTAGCGAAAGATCAGCAGCTACAGCAGGCGGTAGAACAAATCCGTACCCAGGGTTTAGAAGCTGTAGCCAGTGGCGCGGAAGCAGGCTCTGTCGCTTCTTGTGTGGCTACCACTTTAGCAGCTGATCCGGTTGGTCGTTTAATCAGCGTGGAAGGTGCTTTGGTGGAGTCGGCTAAGGTGTCACAGTTACTGGCTGATTTACAGCAGGTGATGGAGCAGGATGTTTCTTTGGATCAAGTCGCAGCTTTACTGCAACGTGGCGCAGATGCAGCGGCTTACGCTAAAACCTTAATTGAACAACAAGGTTTGGAGCAAGCATTACAAACGTTAAAGCAGATGATGATTGCCAGTCAGCAGTTTGCCCAGCAAGACTTAGGTGCACATTTACAGCAGTTATTAGCCAGTTGTCCTACTAAGCAAGCGGAATAATATAGCGCGGGTATATGATCAGATATGCTCGTCACACTGTTCCCTGCAGTTGTGACATACCGTCCTTCCGTGGACACGCCATTATGTAGCTGTTGCACATAAAATGTCATGGACACAAATATAATGTTGCCTCCATGACATTTCTCTCCATCATCGCTAAAAATGGTTAATCACGCGATGTAAATACCTGTAGCTAAACTTCGCTAAATTGAGTAATGACTTAATAATCTCAACACTCAGAAGTACCCTTTATCGGGCGTGTAAAAGTATTAGATACTAGAGAAGCCGATATCAGAGGAGCCATAAAGTTTCTGACCGAGCTGATTTGTATCAAATTTATGGTCGTGTTAGGCTGACTAGTGCCTAAATATTTTAGAGGAAAGCCACAATGTCTATCCAAGCAATAGGTGTAGTTTTGTTATCCTTAAGCGCAATAACTCTTATCGGAGGGGTGTTGCTCATTAAGCACAACACTAAAAATAATTAAAGAAAAATGGTAGTTCCCGTGCTGTTGAACGAACCAGAAACATCAAAAAAGTAAGCTCTGACTTATTATCATTTCCAAGGCCGAAGCGGTGCGTCAATGGCTATGATGGACAATGTTCTTGCTATTAGTGATATCGACCGCACGAAAACCAAAGTGATGTCGCAGCAAACAAATGAGATCTGCGAGGGAGTCATAAGACAACCCTGAACAAGCTTTAGCAGGTAAACTTCCGCAAAAAGATGTACCAACGCTGGAAGAACTGAAAAAAGATTTGGACGTGAGGCTGTCTTATTACAGCAAGGAATGAGCTCATCAAGTTAAAATGTTCAACAGACTTTTGCGGAAAAGAATCTAACTCGAACACAACCTGACAGACACCCAGCAAAAAAATGGTAGATGTCTGGTCATGTCTGAGCTAGATGCACACCAACTTCACTATCTATTATTCGTTCAGTTTATTCTGAATTTGCATTGAAAGCTGTTTATAAACTGCTTCGCTCATAATTCGAGCAAACTCACATGGCAATGCATTACCAATAATTTGACAGGCATGATCCACAAATTCAGTAGCAAACTCAAAAGTATCAGGAAATGTTTGTAATCTTGCAGCCTCTCTTACAGAGATCGTACGTAGTTCTGTAGGATGGCCAAAACGTCCTTTACTTAGGACAGTACAACCACCTGTTATCGTCGGAGATGGATTATCCCAGCTCATACGGCCATAAACATTACCGAATCCTGTATTTTTACCTTTATGACACTTAGGCCTTAAATGATCTGGAATGTCATAACGAGGGCCACCAGGCTTTACATATTTAAGTCGTTCAATATTAATATCAGACAGGTTTCTGGTTACATGCCAATTTAAGAGTCTCGGGCCACCATAGGAGGCGCTCTCATGAAGCGGAATGGGTCTGCCTAACCCAATTAGCGCCTCTCTGACCGTCTTCCATTTAGGTAAACCGCCTGCTCCAGCTTTTGAATGGGTTGGTTTAGGAATCTGAATTTCAAAACCTAAACCTGCTAACAAAACAAACCTACGTCTCTCTTGAGGCACACCGTAGTCTGCAACCTGAAGAACATCATAATTTACGATATAACCTAAGTCTTCCAAAGTTCTCACGAAATCGAGTAAATAAGTTTGCCCTTTTTTCATTAAGCCAGGGACATTTTCAATCATCACTGCACGAGGCATAAGATCTTTGACAAGTCTTGAAACCTCTTTAATTAGTGTATTCCTCTCGTCATTGCGTTTGTACTTTGCTGTAAGTGAAGAAAAGCCTTGGCAGGGTGGGCAACCAGCCAGCAAGTCAAGTTGTCCGGGAGTTATACCGCACTGTTTTAATAACTCAGAGGAAGATACATATTGGATATCTCGTTCAATGACAACGGCGTCCTTGTGATTTAATCTGAAGGTTTCTGCTGCAATAGGGTTAATTTCTACCGCTGCATTTATTTTGAAACCAGCTTGTCTCATACCTTCAGACAAACCACCACCGCCTGAGAACAAATCAATTGAGCTATACATTTTCATGCCCCCCAAGCTTTCTATCAATCATTTTAAATAAATCGTTTAAAGGTGAATCCGCATCTGCCATCCTTTGCAAGAGTTCTCTAGTTTGTGGCCCACCAAAATTAATGGCATCAATAACACGAGAATCATCGTAATGTTCAGAAACACCAGTCAGCATAGAAGAAAGCAGCTCAAGGTAATCTTTCCTTGATTGCAGACAAACATCTTCCCATGTCAATACACTAATGTGCGGATCACGCGAGAAAATTGAATTGTTAGGATTTCGTCCAATTAGAACGCCATACACTTCAGCATTAGGATACAAGTCCTCTAACCAGCCCACATATGTATTTAGTTGATTCAAGTGCAAACGCTCTAAAGGATTTTGAGGATTCTTTAGCTCAACAACTATAATTCTAGAGTGATTAGTATCACTAAGAAAGGTAAAGTCTGGCCTCGTTCCTGAATCAGGCTGATTCATTAGTTCCTTTTTCGCCTCTCCATGCCCACCCAAAGAATCCTCTAATGAAGCTTTTTTCGCAATTTCCTTTAGTGACTCATCTGCACTAACTTTTCCTTTATCCGAACCTAGTATCCAAGGAAACTTTTCAAGTAAAGCTTGAAGTTGTCTCTCAGTCCCCGTTTTACTCAATTCATATAGCTTTGATAAAGCATAAATACGTTGAGCAACGGTTACAGACAATGATAAAGATTCAGGAACAAGATACTTATGAATATCGTTCAATGTTTCGAGAAATTGCTCTTCGTTCTTCTCCGACCGTTCTATTTTGTCCCATAGTGATTTTATTATATTTCTAGTCGGTCTATGAGTCCAAGCAGCTGTCAATTTAGAAATAACTTCAGTTTGTAAACTTTCATCTCTATATATTTTTGGACTCATACTACAAACCATGTCTTTGATCGCATTTTTTTCTTCAAAAGTAATTTTAGGAATATCTGAAAGTGTTTCTAATTTTCTTAATATTTTACTTTCATTATTTTTCTTCTGATGATTTCTATACTGATTTACCCACGAGCCAATCAGGCCGTTCCCCCAATTATACATTGGCTCGGTGTCTTCATGCTCCCAATTAATACTAGTACGGTCAGTTGAAACAACATCTTCACTTAACTCATCAAGCCAGTCAGCTTCAATCACTCCATACATATATCTTGTAGATATCTCTCTGCCTTTCAAACCAAAGACAAAAGGGCGATCTTGTGCTATTTTCCCATGAGCATAAACGCCGACTCCAGCTTGATCTTGTGGCCACTCTGCTTGCTCAACAAAGCCAACCCAATACCTAACCACTCGTTCATGATTGTTAAAGTTTATTGTTTCTTCTTTAAAACCTTTTTCCGGAATTCGGAAAGAAAATACTGGCAGCGCTTGAGCCTCAGTCACGGTTTCATCATCAATGTGAACCTTAAAATCCTCACGCAGTAACGTAACTGTAAATCGCTGACCTATTGATTCTCTCAGTCTATCTTTAGATATTGTCCTTTTCAGGGACAAACTATCCATAACAACAAGGGTTCCACCTCCATTTACAGCAGAGAGAAATTGGCTTACATACCCATGAGGGTCATTTCCCAGTAGAGGAAGGTCTTCAATTTTTACTCCATCACAAATGACAGTTGGTTTGTAACTAAATTGTTGCTCAGATTGCTCCTCTGATTCTATCAATAAACCGTGCAAATCAATGACAATCCAATAGCACAAACCTGTCTCACGGCTAATTGTAAGTAAAGATAACTTCTGTGCTATACCAAAGGGGGCTAATTTTCCAATACCTTTTCGCCCCATCATCCTACGTTTTTTTGATGTTAATTGCTCAACATTATCAGCAGTACGCTTCTTTTTCCCTATGACTAAGTAATTATCTGCCAAAATATCTCGAGTCATGCCGTCACCATCATCATAGACAGCAAGATGATCTTTTCCCAAACTTAGCCAAACGTTTTGCGCATCAGCATCCCAAGAGTTTGAAATTAATTCAGCCAATACATTGGTTGGTTTATTTTGATAAAGTTTTAGCCCTAAGTGCTCAATGACGTTATGACTATATTTTAATTCAAGTTCCTTAAGGTCAGACATTACTATCGTCCTTGTTGTTATTTAGAAGAGATATTTGCGGATTACCACCAAACTTCCCAAGCTCAGCTGTGCCTCGTGTCTTTCGTTTTAAAAGCTCCAATCTACTGATTACAGTTCTGAATTCAATGTTCCTATCCGCCATTTCACCAATTAGCGCTGCGATCACCCCAAGCTCATTTGGAATTCGTCCGCTTTTTGCATTATTTGTGACTGAATTCGGGTGTTTTTTCAATAAATTAGCGAATTCTTTTGCCGTAATGCCAGCCTTACTTAGATGCCGAGAGAATTCATCGTAGGTCATGAAGTCAAAGGTTTTAATGTGCTAATGACATTAAATTATAAAAAATACTCTTAAAAGTCAATTAATTTAGGATTTATTTAGGGTACTAAAAGCACGATTCTTATTTTTAAAAAATTTATATTAATCAATGAGTTATTTTTGAGTGATGACATTCAAAAATTTTTAGAGGGGAGTTACCAACTGGTCTACATTAGGACAAATAATCAAGAGATTAGCAGGGAGGGAAGCTATCTATTACATTCGGAGTGTCGAGTGTTGAAAAGTTTAACTCTATCTCAACAAGAATAGTTTGTTCGAATGATCACCTAAAGATTGAATGCGCCATATGGCGTATTGTGCTCCTATTTCTTGGTTCTGGACTCTGATTCATGCAGATGCTATTCCTGCTTATGCAGGATTTGATAATGCAACTCATGAGTTTTTAATTCGAACCGAAAAGTTAGCTGATGCGTAAAAAACATTGCAGTTTTCGGTCTATAATTTGCTCATAGCTGACTGTCAGGCAAGCTTGAAACCTCTTGGCTAAAATGTCAGATCAGATATGAGCAACTACAACTGAGGTGGTCTACATTAGTAAGCAGTTTTCGTGTAGTCAGATGTTTATGAAACATAGTTCTTCAAAGCAATCTACCCAATTTTCTCCAATAACTCGCTGAATAAATATAGTTACCGGAGAAAAACCATCCTGTTATTTGATTAACTCAACACGCTTACATAGCTCTTTTTCGATATCCTCTTTAGACGCAGGCTCATAATTTAGCTCTTTACAAATATAAATAATTTTGTTCACTATCACGTTAAAATTTAGCTGATCAAGTTTGACTATTTTTTCTTCAGCGTCGAACTCGATATTTGCCCATATTTCATTTGTATTTAATGGCTTCTCTGGGGTGAAACCATTAATATTGAATATGTCATGCTCGCTCCTTGTGATCCATCCTGCGCCCACTTCTGACAGCACGGCCCATCGATCTTTCATTTGCTCACTAGTTACATAAACGACATATATTTTTTGAGTAGAGTAACTTTCTACAAAAAAATCTCTGAGATAATCAAAAATATCGACCTTATTAGGGAGGCTGGACTCCTCATTACTAGAATTGCTGTATAGAATATCCTCAGAAGGAATACCTGAGAATACCAACATATCATAAATCAAGTCTGCCACATTTTTGTCTTTCTTAGTCTGGCTAATTAGCAACTTCTTTTTGTTTTTCTCTACTGTGGTCTTTAATTTTAAGTTTGGCATGAATTGATTAACAGCTTTACTTGCTACTTCTACAATCTCTTCAGCATTTTGAAGCTTAATATCCTTGAGATTTTTTTTAATAGTGCTTGCTACGTTGTCTTTGAATGTGTCTATTTGCTCTCTTAGCTGCTTTTCTTTTATCTTTTTACTTTCGTTTTCTTTTTCTTGCTGCCCAGCCTTGTTGAGCTTACCATATTTAAGTCGTAGCTTATTCAGGCTAGGTAGTAGCTCATGCTTTATATAATTCATTACTTCTACATAGCGCTTATCGTCATCTTTGTATCCTTGCCTGTTGCTTAATGCCATATCTGGCAGAGATGTCTCCTCAAATAGGTCGACATGTAGCTGTCCGACATAATAAACACTTAATGTTTCATGACTATCTAAAGTCTGTAATATATTAAATTCACCTAGTTTTTTATTTGACAATAGTGATATATAATTATCTGAAAATTCGGCTCTATAATGTTGAGTTTTTGACACATTCCGTCTTGCTCCAACCCAACCGCGAACCTCTAATGTGTACTTACAATCAATACCATCTTTGTTTTTTAGCTCTATTTGAGCAGTATGTGAGTCACGTTTGACCTGTAACTGTGTTAAATCTAATTTATTGCTAGCGTTAGGTATTTTTGAATCGAAGTGATTATGTAGATATTCAAAATCTTTACCTAGGGTAATTAGAGCACCCAATTCGCTAATTGTTTCAAACTCTGGGCTTGATATAGTTTCTATATCTTTATTTAGCTGGATATGTATTTTAAAGCTATCATCGACTAGTGGAAATATTTTCAATAAATTTCTTCTGGCGGCTTTAAGAGTTTTGTGTATATCGTAACTTGGGTTACGCATTAGAATAGATGTTCCATGCTCTCGAATTTTATGAAACTGTATTGTTTCATCATCAATGGCCTCTAACCTCCTATCTTTTCCGACATTTCTGGACAAAATAAATCCTGATTTGTCACCATCTTTAATGGTCTTAACTTCAACATTTTCTGATATTGACAAAGCGGCTAACTTTCCAACCCCTTTTCTACCCATTTTCTTACGTTGTTTGTTCGAACCATCTACAAATGTTGTTTCATCATTTGTTCTGCTTTCTCTTGCAACATTTAAAAAATCCTGGACTCCATCATGATATGACATGCCATGTCCATCATCTTCAACTATGACATTTCCTTCATCATCTCTTATAATATAAACGTTTTTAGCGTTTGCATCATAAGCATTTGCTATTAGCTCAGCAAGAACGTAATATATGTTTGTGTACAGGTTGGGACCTAACAACTCAAGAATTCTTGGCTCAATTGATATCTTATATTCTTTTTCCGTCATTTTAATCCTTTATTCTTAGTTACCTTAGTCTTGACTTTTTAGAAACTAGTCTTCTGAAGTTTCCCAATATTAATGCAAATGATCAATAGTAAAATTTTCAGTATAATTAGACATGTAGATTACTTATCTACAATATTCTACTTTGGACTCTATACTGGCTCTGTTTTATTGGATATTCCGTTGATATCATGAGGCTGCGCCATCGAAACAGTGAAAGTTTATACTCTTCCTTCTAACTTCTTTATAGCGGCGTCAATGATTAACATATGGTCGAATGCTAGTTCAGGAAGTGATTCTAAGGGATACCATCTCACCTCTGATGCATCATCAGAGGCCTTTATCTCCAGAGAAGATTTGTCAGTTTTAGCCAGGAATGCGAGGGAAAGCGTGCGTTCTCTTGGATCTCTTTTTACGTCATCAAAGTAGCCTAGAAAATCAAGAGAACTTATATTGGCGCCTGTTTCTTCAGAGAGCTCTCTTTTAGCTGCATCAATTACTGACTCTGTCATGTCGACATATCCACCCGGTAATGCCCAGCAGTCCTTGAAAGGAGCATTCCTTCTTTTTATGAGCAAAACACTCTTGTTCTGTGAAGATGTATCGAATAATACAACATCAACAGTTACTGCCATATGTGGATATTCATAAGTAAAAGCCATGAGAACTCCATTCTAATTTTCGAATTTCTACAGGGCCGCGCATCAGCTACACCATGTATTTTTTAAGGTAACAAAGGGTATAATCGCGTCGTCATCCTCAACTGTAACGGCCTAGAATACCCTTTCATCTAAGATGTTTCATTATCAGACACTAGAATACACTCATACTAAATTGCTCGTAAACAAATTTTCTAGTAATTAATAAGTCAGTATCTAACACTTATTTTTATATCACTTCTTAGTACCGAACGTATGGTGCAATGACCTCACTTTGCGTAAGATCTGTTCACTTGCAATCTGCATCCTTTACGATACTCTATTCATCACCATGATGATGACCGATATTAATGAGCCCGCACTACTAAAAACCACTTTAACCTAAAAATAGCTGCAACATAAACTTGAGTATTTTTCGAGCAGCGGTTTGGTCTGATTACAATCAATTATAAGAACTCTCGCTATAGGCTTTGAGCAAACTATGGAGACCTGTAGATCCTTATTATTTATCGGTGCTTTAAGTCCCTTCTAGCTTCACTAAAATAGCGCGCACATCTTGGCCAACTTCCTCTATAGAAAAACCTTCAATCATCGACTGCAATCCAAAGATTAAGCCATTCATTTCGCTATGATTAATGGCGTGAATAAACTTTGTTTTGGATAGAGTGTCTGGGCCTATTATGCCCAGTTCACAAGCTAATTCTATAGACGTGTTATATTTGAATATCCACCCAGAAACGTTTGAAGTCGCATAGGGGACAATCCTAATGGGAATGTCAAAGAAAAGGTCTGTACGCCTCAAAGACCTATCCTTTGGGTCGTTGTATTTTTCAGCTAATATTTTATAAAACGTTTCAGCAACAAGACCAAACTCACTTATCACCGACAATCTCATGAAAGACTTCATTAACAGCATCTCATTGTAATCACTTCTAAAAATGAGATTTAAAACCATAAAGAAAGCAATAGAATCCAGCGAATTAGAAGACAGCTGCTTTTTAATGAATTTTTTGGTGACGCGCTTGAATGATACGCTTCCATTGTCATTTCGCTTTAGGAAACAGGTCTGAAATTCAAAGGACATTGAAAATACAATGGTCTTTATTTTATCCAGCTCGCCCGGATTGCAATCCAACAAAAACCAGAGAGGATGCAAAAGCACCGATGCTGAGCCAGGCAATAGAGTCTCTGTTCGCACAACGTGCTGGCCCCAAGTTACTGGCTCTCCTTTTAACATTCGATTCCAAAACCTAGACGAATTATTGGACCAACCTGGAGATAAGGTTTCTTTATCGCTCTTTAGAGCCGCAAGAATTTGATTCGGGCAAGTGGCACCTAATCGTAATTTCACAGTATGTGCCCAGTACTGTGTTGCTACTGAGCGAATATCTCTGCTTAGTTTCTTGAAATCGGAAAAATTCAACATTGCTCTGATGTGTCGGCAAATCGCTGCCGACATTCGAATTGAAAAAGTAAGTCATTGTTATTAATGAGTATCTGCAATTACTCACTGGTCAAATTCCCAATAATTTAGCCAGTGAAAAGTCATTCAATCACGATTAGTCTTACTCTGTCACTGCTGCAGGAGAATATTTATGAAAAATAATGAAAGGATAGAAGCTTTGGCTAAAGTCCTGGAGGGGGAATTACTCACTCTATATAAATCTCCACTGCTTCACGGAGACGCGTTGTTGCAGTGTTTGGGATATAAATCTCCTGTTGCTTTCAGGCAAGCTCAAACAAGAAGCACTGTGCCAGTAAAGGTATTTAGCATTCAGAACAGACGTGGAAAATTTGCATTAACGCGAGATGTTGCCTTATGGCTTGCAACACAACGAGTTCAAAACGTTGAAAAAGAGGAAGATGACAATATGGCTTAAGCACTGAACAGACTTATCGAGGCCAGAAACACAAAAGCCAGATGTTGGAGCATCTGGCTTGAGTGAGTAATCAAAGAATTTGCAATCCCTTTGATACCCACGATTTTGTCCCTTTCGCACTGAGTTGTCAACACGAAAGCTGTTACCCAGCTTTCGTGCGACTTCGCACAGCCTCAACCAACTGAATTTGTTATTAATTTTTACGCTGATTTTTATCGGTGAGGAAGTCTTTTGCTGAATAAACAGCTTTGGAAGGTTTTATGGCTCAACATTGGTTGTTATCCAGTGCTGTCAGGGATTTGTCCGTTAAAAAAATTGGCGACATGTCTGAAGAAAGTGCATTCAAATTGTTCTGTGAAATTCGATGGGGCGATACAACAAATCAATGCTGCTCGTCTTGCGGTGTCATTGATCAACACTACTTTAGGCGGAATCGAAGACAGTGGAGATGTAAGCACTGTGGAGATTATTTTAGTGCCACCACAAAAACAATATGGGCAGACCGAAAGTTGCCATTCAAAGATCTTCTGTACCTGCTGTTCCACTTTACATCAAGCCCAAAAGGAATTTCAGCATCAGCTCTATGTCGAAAATGCGATGTCAGTTTTAAAACTGCTTTTGTTTTCTGCCACAAAGTACGGGAGGCAATATCAAGGACTGTCGATAAAGAACTACTTTCTGGAGAAGTCCACATTGATGGTGGTCACTTTGGCGGAAAACCACGAAGCGGACAATTCAGGCATAAGGCTAAACCTGAAGACATTGCTGAAAAAGTAAAGCTAGGCAAGACCCAAGGAGCTAAAAGAAGCCGCTTATCTAAAGCAAACTTTGAACGTAGGAAAAAAAATCGGAGAATTGTGATGGTGGCGCGCCAAGTTGTACCAGGGGTTGGTGCTATAAAAACAAAGTGTTTTCTGGCAATGGCGGAGGATGAAAAGATTGCTCAGTTCATCGCTAAAAATCATATTCAGAAGGGAGCTCTAGTTCGAAGTGATGAGTGCCCCGCATACAACAGTTACTCACTGAACTTCACGCATGAAACTGTTGAACATTCAAAAGAATATTCAACAATCGATGGCGTAAATAACAACCAAGCTGAATCATACTTCAGCCGCTTACGTCGTAGCGAGTACGGTACATTTCATCGCATGGAAGCTAAATATATGATTGATTATGCAAACGAGATGGCGTGGAGGGAAGATATGCGCAGAAATACGGAAATGCAACGATTTAGAGATCTGCTTTCAAAGAGCTTATCTATTGGACTTTCACGTTGGTGGCGAGGTTACTGGCAAGGATATAAGAGGAATGACGAAATGCATGCCCTCTGATCTGACATTATAGTAGAGAGGTTTCAAGCTGACCTGACAGTCCGTTATGGGCGATAAGCAGACTTATAGTTTTAATCAGCCGACCCTTTAGCAGTCGGCTGCGGCGACTTGTAATAACTTAGCCTTTCTCAGGTTTTACGCCTGCCTTGTCTAGCATTTTTTCTTCATTCATTGCTACTGCCATAATCCTAGGTTGAACACTAGTTTCTGGATCATGGATTTTTGTTTTAACAGCTGCCATAGCCTCTAACGCTCTCTGTATAGAGGATTCATCTAAATTAGGGAGTGAACCAGGAAGTAAATCTTGAATCTCTTTAGATGTAACACCAATTGCCCTAACTTCTAATTCTCCAGAAAGTTCGCTTTTGTTAGCTGCAAATCCAATCTTGAGAATACTACCAAGATCGATTCCTTTCTTGTTTGTCTGAATGCGAGCTACAAGACGGAGCCCCACACCTACCCGTGCCCTTCCAATCACAGTTGAGCCATCCGTTAATTCATCTATAAAAAAGTTTGCATAATCCATAAATGCTATATATTTTCCTTTTTCCCCTGTCACTTTACCTGTCAAATAAGAAAGCTCTCCAGAAGAAGTTTCTTTTGCTAAAGTGACAACAACCCTAGTGTCGCCTAAGTAAGCTAGCTTTTGTGCATTAGTAAGGGTCCTGATGTCTTTTACAACTAGCTGCCCATTCTCAGAAATCTCAACTTGGCTTTTTGCAATCAATGGTTCAATAGGAAAGTATTCGCCTTTTAAATCATCAGCATTACCTAAAAGGGATTGTGGTAAAGGTGTTTGAGTAGTACAAGACGTTAACAAGGACAATAGAATTAAAGTGGCTAAGTATTTTGCAATTTTCATAGTTTCATCCCAAAAAACTCAGAAAATAAACCTCCAGCATTTGAGTCCGAGCTTCCCTTATGCCGACTTCAGTTATTACGCATACTTGAAGGCTCCATACCAGTAAGTCGGGCATTTTTCCTTCAATCCTAATTTTTACTCATTACAAACTAGTGCCTACGTACCTATTTTACAATATTTTTTAAACGGTTCCCAATGGCTTTCAAAATGTACGCAACACACCTGTAAACGAACATAATTGCAACAATTAAGAATTTCACTCGTGTTCATCTCAGGTTTGAGGCGAGACATATGTCCGCAATTGGCACGAAACAGACGGTTAGATTTGAGCAAGCTTCAATCTGAAAAGTGTCAGGTGAAATTAGAACCAATCCACCTAAGATGAGATTGAGAAGATTAATTAGCTCGATACTTTGGCTCGCATGATTTTGAGCCATAATCAACACGCTTTATTTTTCCTAAATAGGCCAAATCCTTTAGCCTCTTACGGATTGCTTTTCTAAATTGTTTAAGTGTCACTTCAGACTCGAGATGTCGCATATCGGAGTAGCCAAGACAAAAATTAACCACGTCAGATACGCTAGCACAGCAGTCTGCCGGAAGACCGCCTAAATATTTGTAAATTAGTTTTGTCATCTGTCCATATTTATATTCTGTTTGCTTTTGGCTACTCCGTAGCAAGGGAATATCATCAGCGGTAATAGGGATATCGTGATATTCGATCACTTTTGCAAATGACGACATGCGATCAACAATTATTGACCGTTGAGCTGAGAGTTGTTCAATCTGTTTTTCAATTTCACGAAGCTGACGCGACTGATTCTGATACTGATTGATCAACCATTTTAGAGATGATGGAGTGCGTATAGTCATAGAGCGAATTGTAAATTTCACTCTATGACTTATCATGGGCAACAGCTACATAATGGCGCGTGGACATAAAAAAGCCGCTCAGTGAGCGGCTTTTGTGTCTTGAAATCAGCAGAACTTAGTTAATACCAGTCTTTAAACCACGACGGATTAACAGAGCATCTGTGGTTGGTTCCTGACCACGGAAGGCTTTGTAGGCTTCCATTGGGTCTTTGCTGTTACCAATAGACAGAATATTTTTACGGAAGTTAATACCATTTTCCAGCTTTAAACCGCCCTGAGTTTGCACATAGGCAAAAGCGTCAGCCGCCAGAATTTCACTCCACATATACGCATAGTAACTGGCTGAATAACCACCAGAGAAGACGTGAGCGAAGAAAGTCGACTTGTAACGTGGCGGTACTGCAGCTAAATCCACACCGTGTTTTTTCAGTGCAGCGGCTTCAAACTTCTGTACGTCCTGCAGTGGCGCATCGGCTGGCAGAGAATGCCATTCCATGTCCAGCAGTGCAGAAGACATATATTCCAGTGTGTCATAGCCCTGGTTGAAGCTGCGTGACTTCATGATTTTTGCCAAAAGTTCGGCAGGGATAGCTTCGCCTGTTTTGTAGTGTTTGGCGTAGTTGCCAATTACATCAGGGTGAGCTGCCCAGTCTTCCTGGAAAGTCGACGGGAATTCAACGAAATCACGTGACACTGAAGTACCAGCTAAAGCCGGGTAGGTCACGTCGGAGAATAAACCATGCACTGCATGACCAAATTCATGGAACATAGTGGTCACGTTGTCATAGCTCACCAGCGTAGGTTCACCGGCTGGGCCTTTAGGAATGTTCATCACGTTTACAACTACAGGCTTCTGATTTAACAGCTTGCTTTGCTCGACAAAAGAACTCATCCAGGCGCCACCACGTTTACCGTCACGAGCAAAGTAATCCGCGTAGAAAATCGCTATGCTGGTGCCGTCAGCGTCAAAGACTTCATAAGCTTTTACATCCGGGTGATACACAGGTAAATCCGGACGGGCCTTCATGGTGATACCAAACAGTTTGTTCATAGTGTAGAACATACCGTCGTTCAGGACGCGCTCAAATTCAAAGTACTCGCGCACTTGGGCTTCGTCTAAATCGTATTTAGCTTTACGTACTTTCTCAGCATAGAACTCCCAGTCCCATGGTTGTAATTCAAAGTCACCGCCGGTTTCTTTGATCATGGCCTGAATAGCTTCAGCTTCTTTTTTAGTGTTTTCTACGACAGCAGGCACCATAGAGCCGAACATATCTAATACAGCCTTAGGTGTTTTGGCCATAGTAGGTTCTAACTGGTAAGTCGCCCAGTTGTCATACCCTAGCAGCTTGGCGCGCTCTGCACGTAGTTGCGCTAAACGGGCAACGATAGGCTGGTTGTCTGTTTCACCTGAAGTACCGCGGTAGGCTGAGGCTTCCCATACTTTTTTACGTACTTCACGGTTTTCCAGTGAAGCTAAAGCTGGCTGACGGGTGGTGTTGGTAATTTCGATAATAAATTTACCTTCCTTACCCTTGGCTTTCGCGCCTTCTGCCGCTGCTGTGATTTCAGCTTCTGATAAGCCCGCTAATTCTTCTTTGGTATCCACATAAACCGCGATTTGATCTTTCATCGCCATCAGGTTTTGCTGATATTTGTTGGTCAGCGTGGACTGCTCTTCGTTCAAAGCGCGGATTTTAGTTTTCTGTTCTTCGGTTAAGTTGGCGCCGGCACGAACAAAGCGCTCATAATAATCTTCGACTAAACGAGTAGCCTCACCGTCTAAACCTAAGGTAGCACGGGCGTCATACACTGCTTTTACCCGGGCAAACAGCTGTGGATTCAGGTTGATATTGTCTGAATGCGCAGCAAATTTAGGTGCCATTTCAGATTGAATTTTCTGGATCTCATCATTACTGATGGTGCCTGTCATATTAAAGAAAATGCTGGTTGCACGGGTTAACAACTCACCACTTTTCTCCATAGCGACAATAGTGTTTTCAAAAGTTGCAGGCTCTTTATTGTCAGCAATAGTCAGGATCTCAGCCATATGCTGTTTGATGCCTTCTTCCATAGCTGGCTGATAATGTTCAACTTTAATTTTGTCAAATTCAGGCGCTTCGTATTGCAGCGTACTTTTTACTAACAATGGATTGGTCACCGCAGCTTGCTCCGTTGCTGGTGCAGCAGCTTGAGTTTGTTCAACTGCTGCTGTGGTTTTTGTTTCTTCCGCTGGCTTGGAGCAGGCACTTAAAGCGACTGCTGCGCCGATAGCGCTGGCAATTAACGTCTTGCGCATGAATATTTCCTTCTGGGTATCTTGGTTGCTTTTTTGTTATGGAATCACAGTAAAATCATTACCTGTTAACTGGTCGAGTATGCCAAAAGTAGTGCTGAAAAGACAGGTTTTGCAGTAAATGGCAGATTTAGTGGGATAAGTGGCGCACAGCTGCGACAATACCTTAGCCAGGATTAGTTTTTTGTACCCGAAGCGCTCTATCCATTGAGCTTAGCCTCAGAATGCTTTGCTGGTTGGGTAGGGCTTTACCTGCTTAGTATGGGTGTTGAAAAATAATTCAAACTGCTCAGCACTTAAAGGTTTACTGAAAAAGTAGCCCTGAATTTCATCGCAGTATTGGGCACTGAGGAAGTCTTGCTGCTGTTGTGTCTCCACGCCTTCCGCTATGGTGCGCATGCCCAGACTGTGAGCCATCTGCACTATAGCTTTCACAATAGCTTGATCATTAGAGCTAACCTGCAGCTCTCTGATAAAGGACTTATCTATTTTCAGCCGATCCACAGCAAAGCCCTTGAGATAGCTCATCGAGGAATAGCCAGTACCAAAATCATCGATCGATAAAGAGAAACCTGCAGCACTGAGCTCCTTCATAATCAGACTAGCCGCTTGAGGATTTTTTAAGGCCACAGCTTCTGTCAGTTCCAGCTCTATCTGCTGTGGTTTTACCCCGGCTTTTGTCACCAGCTCAATCACATGTTGAACAAAACCCGGTTGCGCAAATTGCAAGGCTGAAATATTCACTGCCAGCAGCAGCTCTGTGATCCCTACTGACTGCCATTGCTTCAATTGTCTGGCAGCATGCTCCAATACCCAGTCACTGATGGGACCTATCAAGCCATTGTTTTCTGCAAGTGGAATAAATACGGCCGGAGAGATTTCACCAAATTGCGCGCTGGTCCAACGTAGCAGAGTTTCGGCCCCTACAATGCGGCCGGTTTGCAGGCAGACCTGAGGCTGGAACACCAAACGTAATTCATGACGGCTGATAGCGTGTTTCAGGGCGTTGTCGAGTGCCAGCGAGCGGGCGCTGTCTTCCTGCATATCAGGAGCAAAAAAGCGGAAACTGTTTCGCCCGTCTTGTTTCACTCTGTACATGGCGGTCTCAGCACAAAGTCTCAGTGCATCAAAATCTGTTGCATCATTCGGATACAAGGCGATGCCAATAGACGCATTGATCAACAAATCATGTTGTTCAATCAATAAAGGCTCAGCCAGCGTGGCCAACAAACGCGAGGCCATAGCTGTGGCTTGCATCTGCGACATTTCGGGAAACAACAAGGTGAAATGATCCCCGGATTGGCGCGATAATGTATCCTGATCATTCAGTGGTACCCGCAGACGTTGTGCTATTTCCCGTAATACTAAATCTCCGATCGCCTGACCCAGAGCATCGTTAATCACTTTAAAGTTATCCAGATCCAAATACATAAGCGCCGTAGTCTGGCCGTCAGATAGCTGCGCTGACCCACGCTCCTCAAAGCGTTGCCTGAGCAAACTGGTATTGGGCAAACCAGTTAACTGATCAAAGTTGGAGAGTTGCTGTAGTCTGGCTTCAATTTGTTTACGGGCGGTAATATCCTCTTTGTGCGCCAGGTAGTTAACAATTTCACCTTGTTCATTACGAATAGGATAAATATAAGCCGACTCAGTGAACAGAGAACCGTTTTTGTGCTTGTTAATCAACTCGCCGTTCCACAGCTCGCCAGCTTTGAGCTTGCTCCACATTTGCTGATAGGTTTGTTCAGGGGTGTAGCCTGATTTCAGGACTCGTGGATTTTGACCTATGACTTCTGCTTTGCTGTAACCACAGTTTTCAACAAAAGCCAGATTAACGTATTCAATGCAGGCATTGGCATCAGTAATGATGATAGGGAAGGGGCTTTGATCGACTGCTGCTGAGAGCTTCTGAATAGTAGCATTCTGATGTTTGCGCTCTGAGATATCGCGGGCTGAGGCATAAATCAGGGTGCCATCAAATTTGATTCGCCACTCCAAAGTACAGGACCCACCTTCCTTCAATCGCCATTTGATTTCAAAATCCAGCACATCATTGTTTTGTTGCAGTTGCACTATGGCTTGCTGTAATTTGGTTTGATCCGTGGCGTCGACAAAATCAAGCAAAGAAGAACCGAGCATTTCAACTGTGCTAAAACCTGTCAAAGGCTGCCAGGCCTCATTCAGCTGGAGTAGGCGGCCTTGTTGATCGCAAATACAGAACAGGTCCAGATTAGAGCTGAAAAAATAATCCAGCTGCTGCTGTTTTTGTTTTAGTGATTGTTCTTGTTCAACTAAGTCGGTGACATCTCTGGAGAGTACCAAAAACCGGTTTGGGGTGATATTGGCTTTAATAGCGACAGAGAGTTCAAAATAGCGCTGTTGGCCATTCAGATACAAAGCGATACGACGGCCACGACTGATGCTTTCAGCTTTAGCTTGTTGCAAGCTGGCAAAGCAAGTATCTGCGGCTTCAGGAGTCATGACATCCCTGATATTTCTTCCTAACAAACTGTGTTCAGGCGCAAGTAGTTTGGACGTTTCTCGGGCATGAACTTCTAAATAGTTGCCTTGCTCATCCAGCTCAAAGAGTAAATCAGGTAAAGCGTTTAAGGTGGTACTGAGTTGCAGCTCAGAAGCTTTTAACTTCTGGTAAGGCAACTGAACTGTTTCAACAAACAAGGCTTTGTATAAAAAACCATAAGCAAGAATTTTATAAAGATGACCAAGCAGCTGATAGGAATCAGACATAGTGGCATACAGGGTAAAAAAGAATTCACTCATAGCCATAATACAGCTGGCCGCGAACAGCCCTGCAGTGTGGACACGCCTCTGTGTCCGCATACTGGAAAGATTCAGCAAGGCAATCAATAAGTAGCAAAACATCAGGCTGTATTCAAAGCTGATTTTAAAGTAGGTTAAGCCAGTTTTTTCGTTGAAGGTCGCAGGTACATAATCTGGATAGAACAGAAAAAGTAGATGAAGTGCAGCGACTAATAGTAAAACCAACAGCGAAATTAGATATTTCAGACTACGGTTCTTGAATACCGGAATACGCATCATAAACAACGCGCCCAGCAAAGCGATAGCCGCAAAGGTGCGACCTGCTAACCAAAAATTTATACCTTTGTCTGCGCTGGCTGGAGTGACAAAATCAGGCATACCGGCAAAAGAGAGCAGGTGAGACAAATCCAGTAGAGCGACGCCCAAAAACCAGGCTGATAACCAGATAATACGGGGCGATTGCAGAAATTTTTGGGTGTTCCAGCCGATAGCAAAAATCAGCACAGAAACACAGACCGCTACGACTTCCAGGCTGATATGCAGTGACAGGTAATTAGCAAGAGCAGGCGAATAAATCAGCTTGGGGTAAAGCAGGACAGCACACAAAATGACAGCTAACAGCATCACGACCCGGAAAGCTTGCCGGGACTCAGTCAGATGACTTGGATGGACCATTGTGCACCAAAGATTTTAATACTATGGCCTGAGTATAAGAGCTTACTAAATAGTATGGCTAGTAAAAACTGGCTGGTTTGGTAGTAATAGCCGCATGTCAGACTTGGCTGTAAAAATCTCCAGACAAAGAACAGTTTGCTGCTTTGCCTTAATCGGGGGCGTTACTATTTAAAGTTATCCTAGTTTTGAGTTTTGTCGCCAAATGCGATATGGTATCCAAAGTCTAATTTCCCTTTTCATCGCAAACAAGACGGAGGTGATGTTGTTTAAAACTGCAATAAAGTCGCCGTCTTATCACGCCGCTTTTTTTACCGTCTTCCATTTCTGAGCCGGCTCCATACTGATGGGGTCGGCATAGCTGTTATTTTCTTATTTTTAACTGCTTAAATTCCGGAGTCTGGAATGACCTTCTTCAAAAAACACGCATCGGGTAAAACCGATGTTTCGGCTTTATTTTTAATAGCCAGTTCGGCTATTCAACCGCTGCCGCCCTGGCAATTGCAACAGCTGTTACTCCAGCTGGAATCTGTCGCAAAAGGCAAACGCAAAGCCTTAAGTGAAACTGGTATGTTGCCCGGCTGTTCAGCTCGTTTGCTGGATTTATCCGATCAAACCGAAGTCTGGCTGACGTTGGTCTATCCACAGCAGGCCAACCCGGAACAGGGCTTTATTTCAGTGTTATCGCCTTTGGGTGCTGCTTTACTTGGCAAAAATGTCGGTGAAGTAGCTGAAGTGAAGCTATTACGCCGTCCATTACGTTTTTTGTTATGTGATCTGATGTCGGTGAAACAACCACCGGCTTTTCTTCCTTCAGTACAGGAGAACTCCATGAAACATCCGTTGCCACAACAGGCATTGTCAGAACATGCTTTACCTCAACTCGTGTTGTCCAGTCTGGATTTGGACAGGTTGGATCAATTGTTAAACACTTTACCTGCCACAGACCCAGCTCGTTTATTATTGGAACAGGAGCTGGAGCGGGGCGAGATCGTGGAGCCTGAAGTTATACCGCCCAATGTGGTGACTATGAATTCGACAGTACGGATCCGTCTTCCCAAAACAGGCGACGAATCCTGTCTGACGCTGGTGTATCCAAAAGATCTGGATGCAAGCGGTGACAAAGTCTCTGTATTGGCTCCGGTAGGCTCAGCTTTACTTGGTCTCTGTGAAGGCGATCAAATTGATTGGCCTATGCCATCCGGCGATATTCAGCCGATCCAGGTGCTGCAGCTGGTCTACCAGCCAGAAAGAGCAGGACAATTACACAGGTAACACCGAAATTGGGGTCAGATCAGATTCGTTATGTGTAACTAATCTGATCTGAGCCCCAATTTCATCGCTTGAGCTGTACGTGGGCTATCGGCTAAGATAAGGTCAGTTTTTATCGGGGGCTTTATGCCAAAATCTGTGCTCCGGCTGTTGTTATTACTGCTGATTATGCTTAATCACGCTGTTTCTGCTTGTGACAGTGTGGTGATGCATTTGCCGGACGAGGATCACCCTTTTGTTGTGCTCGACAACAGTACCCATGCCGACTTTCCATTGCATCAGCATGCAAACACGACTGGGCCTTCACAAGATGGCGGCCCGGATCATACAGACGACCATCACCCCAGCCATGCTCATGTGGCCTGCTATATAGCCGAAGCTTATTCTGTCAGTGCAAACCCTGCTGTACATAAAGCTTCAGCTTTAGCTCAATACGCGCTAATTACCACCAGCTACAGCCCACCTGTTCCGCCACCTAATCAGTCACTATTGATTTAAAACTTAGATTTTCAATTTTATTTCAATAATTTACTGGATTCAGTTATGACGATCAGAACCAGCTATGCGGCTCGTATGCTGCTGGCTTTATGCTTGTTATGGGCTATTCCTGCCAAGGCGACCGAACTTAGCCTGGCACAAGCCTTACAACGGACCTTAGAGCACAACCCTGGCTTGCAATTGTATCCCTATCAGCAGCGGATCAACGACGCCGCTGCTATTAGCGCCGGGGTACGGCCTAATCCTGAACTACAAGTGGAACTGGCGGATGTGCTGGGTGCGGGCGAGAGCAGTGGTGTGAAAAGTGCCGAGCTGACTTTAAGCCTGAGTCAGTTGATTGAACTGGGCGATAAACGCCAGCAGCGGCTTGAACTGACTCAGTGGCAAAGTGAGCTGACAGAGCGACAATATCAGTTGGATAAAGTCGATGCGCTGGCGGCAACCATGCGAAGCTTTTTGCAGCTATTGCATCAACAGGCGCTGCTGAACTGGGCAGAGCAAAAAATAGCCATGGAGCAACAGGCTCTGAACCTTGCCAAACAGCGTGCACAAGCGGGCAATGTCAAAGACGCAGATCTTAGCCGCCTGGAGCTTAAAGTGCTGCAAAGCCGGATGGAGCATAAAAGTTTGTCCGCGACCAAACAGCTGAACTTGCGTTTGTTGGCCAGTCATTGGGCCGGCCAGCCTGACTTTGATGCCGTCTCCGGCGATTTAACTCTGCTGCCCGCTTTGCCTGCGCTCGCTGATGTGCTGACGCAACTGCAACAAGCTCCAGAGTTGCAGTGGTGGCTAACGCAGCAGCGTGTGTTGGAGAGTCAGTTACAACTGGCCAAAGCTCTGGGACAGGCAGATTTAACCCTTGGCGCAGGAATTCGCCGCAATGAGCAAACTGACGATAACACTGTGGTGCTGCAGCTCAGCCTGCCGCTACAACTGGAAAACCCGCAGCAGGGTACTTTCCTCGCCACTCAAGCCGCAACAGAACAAGCCCAGCTGCAGCAACAACAGAGGATGCAGCAACTGCAATTACAAACAGAGCACAGCTATCTGCAATTGACGCAATTGAGTGAACAAATCAAGGATTACCAGAAAGCCGTGCTGCCACTATCACAACAAGTACTGGAGCAGATAGCGGCGGGTTACCAGCTAGGGATCTTTGATATGACGGATCTACTCTCAGCGCAGCAGGAGATCCTGCTGGCCAAACGCAACCTGATTGACCTGCACTACGCTCTGCATTTGCAGCTATTAGAGCTGGAGCGTCTGACCGGCTTACCTCTGGTGGTGAATGCGCCACAGGCTTTACTTCAACAGCGCAGCGTCTCCTCTCTCGGCGCACAACAGGAGCTTACTCAATGAATAGGTCAGTATTTTTCTTCATGCTCTACCTGAGCCTCACACTGCTGATCAGCCCGGCTGTCTTTGCCAGCGGCGAACATTACGAAGACGAACATCAGCACACGGAAGCAGAACCAGCCAAAGGGCCCCATGGTGGGCGTTTGCTAACACAAGACGATCTCGCGCTGGAAGTGACTATTTATGAAACCGAAGTAGAGCCAGAATTCCGGCTGTATCTGTATCAAAATGGCGAGCCTGTTCAAACCACGGCGCTGAAACTACAAGTCAGGTTACAGCGTTTAGGCGAAGCGGCAGAGCTTATCCAATTCAGTCCTGAACTGGATTACTGGCTGGGTGATACTGTGGTGCGGGAGCCTCATTCCTTTGCCGTGCAAATCGATGCCAGTTATCAGGGCAAAAACTATCAATGGCAGTATGACGCCTTTGAGGGCCGCACTATGTTATCGGCGCGGTCAGTGGAAAAAGCTGGCATAGAGCTGGAGCAAACCCGGCCAGGCCAAATCCACACTCAGTTGCATTTGTTTGGGGTAGTTGCCCCTGTGCCAGAGCAACAGGTTCAGGTGGGTGCTGCTTATGCCGGAATTGTGCAGCAGATTGCGGTTAAAGTCGGTGATAAGGTAACTAAAGGCCAGTTGGTGGCCAGTGTTCAAAATCCTAACAGCTTAAAAAACTACGCTATTTTTGCGCCTCTATCCGGCGAAGTCACCGCAAGCTATGTCAGTGTAGGGAGCAAAGTTTCAGAGCAGCCTCTACTCGAAATCAGCGATTTTTCATCGGTTTATGTCGAAATGTCGGCTTTTCCTTCGGATACAGAACAGCTCAAGTTAGGACAACAATTTTTAGTGCAGGATTTACATGGTCACCAAGCGGCCACAAGCCAGATCAGTTACATAGCACCACAAATGACCGGAGGCCATATAGCCCGCGCCCGTGGTCTGTTAGCCAATCCGGACGGACATTGGCGGCCAGGTATGCATGTGAAAACCGATGTGACAGTAGCGACAGTGGATGTGCCTTTGGTGATCAAAAAATCAGCCCTGCAGTTATGGAATGATAAGACGGTGATTTTTATCAAGGTTGGGGATGAGTTTGAGATCCGCATGCCTGAAATTGGCCGAAGCGATGACACTCAGGTCGAAGTACTATCCGGTGTACCGCTGGGGGTTGAATACGCCACCACTCACAGTTTTATCCTCAAAGCCGACGTGATGAAGTCTGGCGCCAGCCATGATCACTAAGGACTTGTCATGATAAACAGCTTATTAAAAACAGCGCTGGCAAGGCCTGTGCTCATCATGCTGCTGACCTTGTTATTAGCAGCTGCAGGGCTTTGGCAGGCAATGAAGCTGCCGGTGGATGCTGTGCCTGATATCACCAATGTGCAGGTACAAATCAATACTGCTGCCGAAGGTTTTTCGCCGCAGGAAACCGAGCAGCGTATTACCTATGCCATTGAAACAGCGATGGCGGGCTTACCCAGATTGGAGTACACCCGTTCCTTATCCCGTTATGGTTTGTCACAAGTCACAGTGGTTTTTACCGAAGGCACAGATATTTACTGGGCCAGACAACAAGTGGCGGAGCGGCTGCAAAACGTCAGAAACGAACTGCCAGCCGATATAGATCCAGAAATGGGGCCTATAGTCTCAGGCCTTGGCGAGATATTTTCCTACACAGTGAAGGTGTTGCCTGATGCGAAAAAAGCCGATGGTTCCGCTTACAACCCTGAGGATTTACGCACTATTCAAGACTGGGTGATCCGGCCACAACTGCTGAAGGTGCCGGGTGTGACAGAGATTAACACCATAGGCGGTTATGTCCGCGAATATCAGGTCTCGCCTGATTTAGTCAAGTTATTGGCGTTTAAACTGACACTGGATGATTTGGCACAAGCGCTGGAACAAAACAACAGCAATGTGGGAGCAGGTTATATTGAACGCAATGGCGAGCAGTGGCTGATCCGATCGCCAGGCCAGCTGCAATCGCTGGAGGATATAGCGCAGTTGGTGGTGGCCAAGCGTGATGATGGCCCGGTTCGGGTGAAAGATGTGGCCGCTGTCGCTATAGGCAAACAACTGCGTACTGGCGCTGCCACTCAGGATGGTAACGAAGTCGTACTGGGCACAGTGATGATGCTGGTCGGGCAAAACAGCCGCACCGTATCGCAGCAAGTTGCCAGTCGCCTTGATGAAATCAACTTACGTTTACCTTCTGGCGTGGTCGCTGAGGCCAATTACAACCGCACGACCTTAGTGGATAAAACCATCAAAACCGTGGAAACCAACTTGCTTGAAGGCGCTGTGTTGGTGGTGGTGATCCTGTTTTTGTTTCTTGGCAATGTGCGTGCTGCGTTGTTAACGGCTTTAGTGATCCCATTGAGTATGCTGTTTGCCATCAGCGGCATGGCGGCGAATAAAATGAGTGGCAACCTGATGAGTTTGGGCGCCATCGACTTTGGCCTGATTGTCGATGGCTCCGTCATAGTGGTTGAAAACTGCTTACGTCAGCTAGGTTTAGCCCAGCATCAACAAGGCCGCTTACTGACGCTAAAAGAACGTTCTGCCGTGGTGCTCCGGGCAACCAGAGAAGTGATGACCCCAGCTATGTTTGGTGTCTTTATTATCATGCTGGTGTATCTGCCGATTTTTGCCTTAAGTGGGGTTGAGGGCAAAATGTTCCAGCCTATGGCCTTTACCGTGATCGCGGCTTTGTTAGGCGCTTTGGTTTTGGCTATTACCTTTGTTCCGGCCGCTATTGCCTTGTTTGTCAGTGGTAAAGTGTCGGAAAAAGAAAATGCCCTGATGTCGGCGTTACGCCGCAGCTATCAGCCTCTGTTGGCCTGGTCGATCAAAATGCCGCTGTTGGTGTCTGGCCTGGCGATACTGCTGCTATTCAGTGCTTTATGGTCGGCCAGTAAAATGGGCTCGGAGTTTTTGCCTCAACTGGATGAGGGCGATATCGCCATGCATGCCTTGCGGATCCCTGGCACCAGTCTGAGCCAGTCGGTGCATATGCAGCTGCAATTGGAAGCCGAGATAGCGACCTTGCCGGAAGTGGCGCGGGTGTTCTCAAAAATTGGCACGCCAGAAGTGGCGACCGATCCTATGCCGCCTAATGTTGCCGACACCTTTATCATTCTGAAAAACCAGCAGGACTGGCCCAATCCGGCCAAAACCCGTGCTGAATTTGACGAAGAACTGCGCCAGTTAGTGGAGCAAATTCCGGGTAATAAATACGAGTTTACCCAGCCTATCGAAATGCGTTTTAACGAGCTCATTGCCGGGGTGCGTACCGACGTTGCTGTGCGGGTCTATGGTGATGATCTGGATACGCTAGCCGAAGTGGGTGAACAAGTCGCTGCTGTGCTTGCTGCCGTGCCGGGCGCTGAAGATGCCCGGATGGAACAAGCCACAGGCTTACCTTTATTGTCGATAGAGCCGCAGCGGGATCATTTAGCTTTGGTCGGCATGGACGTGGCGCAAATGCAGCAGTTAATTCAAACCGCTATCGGCGGACGGCAGGTTGGGTTAATGTACGAAGGCGATAAACGCTTCAAGCTGATGCTGCGTTTACCGCAAGAGTTACGGCAAGACCCGGCGGCTTTGGCACGTATTCCTGTCACTTTGCCTTTGGATGACTCGCCTGAACTACGGTATGTGCCGCTGGGTGAAATTGCCACCATTAAGGAAATTACCGGCCCCAATCAAATCAATAGGGAAAGCGGTAAACGTAATGTGGTGGTGACTGCGAATGTCACAGACCGCGACCTGGGCAGTTTTATCGCCGAAGTGCAGCAACGTATGCAGCAATTGCCTCTGCCGGAGGGATACTGGCTGGATTATGGCGGTACGTTCAAGCAGTTACAGTCAGCAACAGAGCGTTTAAGCATAGTGGTGCCTCTGACTTTGTTGCTGATTATTGGCCTTTTGTATGGTGCACTGAACTCAGTGCGGGACACTTTGGTGGTCTTTAGCGGTATACCGCTGGCGCTGACTGGTGGTGTCTTTGCGCTGCTGCTGCGCGATATGCCGTTGTCTATCTCAGCCGCTATTGGCTTTATTGCTTTATCAGGTATAGCGGTACTCAACGGCATAGTGCTGGTCAGTTTTATCCGCCAGTTGCGTGAGCAGGGCATGGAGTTGTTGGCTGCATTAGAGCAAGGCGCATTGTCGCGGTTAAGGCCTGTAATGATGACCGCTTTGGTCGCCAGTTTGGGTTTTGTGCCTATGGCCTTTAATACTGGCACAGGCGCTGAAATTCAGCGGCCTTTAGCCACAGTAGTGATTGGCGGTATTATCAGCTCCACCTTATTAACCTTGCTGGTGCTACCCGCTTTATACCGGCTGGCAAATTTCAGAAAATCCTAAAACTTGGGGGCAAGGTACATAAGTTACCTATAACTAGTGTGTTCTGCCGCCTCATCTGACGAACTTTGGTCGGCTACTACAGCAACTTTTGCCAGTAGCCGACATCACGCCACTGCTCAAATTTAAAGCCGACTTGTTGAAAGTGGCCACATTTTTCAAAGCCAAATTTTTCATGCAGCGCTACGCTTTTGTCATTCGGTAAAGTAATTCCACCTATCACCAGATGCAAACCTAAAGCTTTCAGCTCAGTCAGTAACTGCTGATACAACTGGCTACCCAAACCTTTGGCTGTTATTCCATCTTTAACATACACAGTGCTTTCTACTGAAAATCGATAGGCCGAGCGTACCCGCCATTTGGTTGCATAAGCATACCCCAGCAGTTCGCCGTTTTGTTCCAGCACCAACCAGGGTAAGCCATCGTTTTGTACCTGCATAATACGCTCGGCCATCTGTGAAGGAGCAACCGCCTGTTCTTCAAAAGTGACACTGGTATGGATCACATAGTGGTTATAAATAGTTGCAATAGCCGCTGCATCTGCTGAGGTTGCACTGCGGATCATCAGTATCTCCTTGGTGTTAAATACAAAAATGCCAGTTCGAAAACTGGCATTGCTATTGTTCTGTGCTTTGGTTTGTATTAACCGACAATCAAACCATAATCGCGGCCTAACACCTCAATTATTTCGGCTTTAGGATTAGCTGCTAACTCAATTTTACGGCCTGTAACTTTTTCCGCTATGCCAAGGTAAGTGCGTGAAATATCCATCATCACTTCAGTGGGCAAAGCGTTGTCGCGGGCCAGCGCTGCGCGCTCTGGCATCCGGTCTTTGTTCAATAAAATATCCGGATCAGGGAAGTTGCTCAAAAGCCACTGGCGGAAGCCTTCTTTTGATTGCTCGACTATGCTGCCACTGCGCCAGCTGGCGCCATCCCAAATACGTGAGCTGTCTGGTGTGCCCACTTCGTCCATATAAATCAGTTTGCTGTTGCCATTGGCATCGTTGACATAACCAAATTCAAATTTGGTATCAACAAACATCTGATCCAGCGCAGCTAAAGCGTCGCTGATCACGCCAAAACCTTGTTTTAACAGGGTTTCGTACAGGCTGATATCAGATAACTGTTCAAAACCAAAAGCAGCGCTATGGCGTTCAATATCAGCGCGGGAAATGTTGACATCGTCCGCTTCCGGTACGCCTTCCAGGCCAGTCAAAATACCCTTGGTGGACGGAGTAATTAAAATTTCCGGCAGTTTTTGATCTTTTTGCAGGCCTTCAGGCAGAGTAATACCACAGAATTCACGTTCGCCTTTGCTGTAGGCACGCCACATAGACCCGGTAATGTACTGACGGGCTATGGCTTCAATTTTCAGTGGACGGGCTTTTTGCACTATCCACACCAGCGGGTGCGGAATATCCAGAATATGACTGTCGGCCAGGCCATGTTGTTTAAACAAAGCAAACCAGTGATTGGATATTGCGTTTAAGGCCGCACCTTTGCCAGGCACACCGTTTAAGCCATTTTCGCCATGCCAGATGCAGTCAAAAGCACTGATGCGGTCGCTGATCACCATAATAGCCAGCGGCGTGTCTGCTGCTACAGGGTAATTTTTTTCCCGGATCAAGCGCGCGCTGTCAGCGGCAGTCAGCCAGTACACACTACGAACTTTGCCTGAATGAACTGGTAAATCTGTACGAATAGGCAAGTCGTCATTGACCGCCAGGACCTGAGTTGCAAGAGTCATCTTCACTTCTTCTGTGGCTGAAAAAAGGCGCGGTGGAGTTTAACAGAAAGTGTGGGTGAACTGAATCGGTCTGACTGAATATGAAGCTTGTTATCGAAGCAGCCATTGTGCTTTATCTGTACCCAAATCTCCTTCTTATCTAAAGGTGGTTTAAGTGAATACCAATGTAACCAGTTTCATTGGTGTTTCTTGCGGGCTGTTGTCTAGACTTTAGTCGAATGCCGGCTGCGGTATTTTTTGGCAATAAATCTATATAATTCAGGCTTTAATCTGATTTCTTCTTTGATTATTTCTCATTTTTTTACAGATTTATTTCTTATTAACACTTGCATCAAAATGTAACCGGTTATATTTTTATTCTGGTGCATTTATAAGCTGTACTGCACCACCATGGGACAATAGCGCTGTCACAGAAGCGAAAGACCATAACAAAGCCAACAACAGGGTGAAGGATGACAGGGCGTCTTGGGGCTCGCCGGCATTATCTGACACTAAAAAGAATCATAAAAACAGTAAGATAGGGGTGGAACAAATGAACACATCAGCTCGATTGCCGCTGAAGCTCTCGCTATTGGCGGTAAGCTGTGCGCTGGCATTGTCTGTAGCTCAGGCGCAACAAAACAGCCAGACGCAGGATGATGCAACTACAGCATCCGACAACAAAAAATCCGATAAAGAAATCGAAATTATTACCGTCAAAGGCATACGGCGCGCTCAGGAAGCTGCCATTGATGTCAAAAGGGCTGCCAGCAACATAGTGGATTCTATAGTTGCAGAAGACATAGGTAAGTTACCTGATGCCACTATTGCTGACTCTTTACAGCGTATTACCGGTGTGCAAATTGACAGAACTGCAGGAGAAGGCTCCAGTTTAAACGTGCGTGGTATGCCGCAGGTTCTGACGACGCTGAACGGCGAACAGTTCCTCAGTCCCTGGTCTATTACCAATGTGCAGGCCAACTACTCAGATATTCCATCCGCTATGATTTCCGCAGTGGATGTGCATAAATCTATGTCGGCTTCGATGATAGCCGGTGGTATTTCTGGTGTGGTGGATTTGAAAACCCGTAAACCCCTGGAAATGTCGCAAGGCTGGACTGCATCCGCAGGACTGGAAGGCTCAAGAGGCTCGATCACCGAAAAAGACAACCATGATGCTAACGCCTTTGTTGGTTTTAACAACGGCGATATTGGTTTTACGCTGGCGGCTTTTAATTCAAACAGTAACTCTGCCAACTATCAGATGTACGAAGACTCGCGTATGGGCTGGCCTAATGCCGGCGGTGATCCAACAGATTTGAATGACAATGGCAACACAATCAATGACAGATTTCTGGTACCAGCCGGTTATGGTGTCAAAGCTTATGTGATGGAGCGTGAAAGAAAAGGTTTTGCCGGTTCTTTGCAAAAAGTTCTGAACTCAAGCTGGACTGCCAGCGCTGACGTGTTTTACACCAAAATGGATCAGTTTGACCGTGGCATTGAAACTCAGTTTAACGGCAGTAACAACTCAAACTACGATGTATTAAGACCTGGCTCAGTACTGACTGAAGAAGCAACAGTGCCTGGTATTGACGGATCGCCTGATCGGGTGCTGCATTCGTTGCAGGTGGCGGTAATTGAAGCACCGGATTTTCAGGCAACAACCCGTAGTCGTCAGAACCATACAGATGCAACTAATACCAATCTGCAGCTGAATTTTGATGATGGTGGCCCTTTCACAGGTTCAGTGCGTTATGTGTATGCCACAGCAGAAAAAGTCTATGAAGACGCTACTTTCCAGCAGGGTACACCGGCCTGGTATTGGATAGATGCCGATAATAATGGCCAAAACGACCCAAGAGACCCTTTTCTTGTCACTGTGGATTACAGGCCTGAGTACCCAACCTTTAGCTATACAGATAACTTATCTGGTGTCGACAGGCTGAATCTGTATCAGGCTTATGCTTACGGTATTAAAGACGAAGCCACTATGGATGCATTTCGCGCTGATGGTAAATACGAGTATGAACTGGGCGATTTTAGTTCCTTTGAATTTGGTGCCCGAGTCGGAACCCGTGATGTGGATACCACCCGCTATGATTATCTGACCCCTACAGCCCGTTATTCCACCTGGTCTGATCCAAGTGTTGATCCGGATTTATGGTACCAGATGTTACCGGGCGACCAGGTGTGGCAACGTTACCCTGATTGGCGTGATTTTAAAGGCGATGCCAATCTGGGTCTGCCCGCGGCGACTGATTTACAAAGTCAGCTGATTTCCTACACAGATTTTGGCCCTTTTCAAGGCTTTGAATCCGGAGTGGCAGGTTTAGATCCTAAGTCGCTGGATAATCTGGCCCAGTTTATGGACTTTGTTTACCCTGGCGCGCAGAAATTTAACGACCCAGCCAAAGCCTACAACGTGGAAGAGCGCGCCACTTCAGCTTATTTCCAGGGCAATTTTGACAACGCCATCGGAATTTGGGGTATCCCTTATTCTGGTAATTTAGGCCTGCAAGTGGTGCGTACTGACCGTACCGTAGTACAAAGTGAAGTGCCTTTGTATTATGAAGCAGGGAACCATTTTGGTGGTGGAGCTAATGGCAGTCAATCCTGGAACGCCGTATTTAAATCAACCGGCACTAAAGTGACGGAGATTGATTTTACCGACTATTTACCTTCGGCTAATATCAACTTCTTCCCACATGACGACGTAGTAGTGCGTTTTTCCTACGCTAAGACCATGAGCCGTAACGATTTAATTAACGTTGGTGAAGGTTTGACTCTGTGGTATCAGGAATACACAGTCACAGACGAAGATGGCACTGAGCGGGTAGTCACCAGCGCTGGTGGTGGTAACGATCAGGGTAATCCAAACGTGAAACCATGGCGCGCTGTTAACTACAACAGTTCGGCAGAATGGTATTTTGCCGAAGGTGGTATTTTAGGTGCTGGTATTTTCCTGATCGACGTAAAAAGCGCAACTGAGACTTTACAGGAGCAGCGCCAGTACGCCGATTCGGATGGTGTAATACGCCGCAGTGTGAACGTCTGGACGACAAAAAATGTCGGGGCTTCGGATCTGAAAGGCTTTGAGCTGGGTTATAAACAGTCGTACAACTTCTTACCTGAGCCTTTTAACGGTTTAGGTTCAGAACTGAACTATACCTACTCAGATAGCGAATCGACGGACAAAGATCTGGAAGGTAATCCTTTCCCGCTACAGTCCAACTCTAAGCATCAGTACAATGCGGTGTTGTGGTATCAGGCTGGTCCTTTCAGTACCCGTGTCGCTTACAACTGGCGCAGCAAACAGTTTAATGGCCGGGTGGGTTTAAATACCAACGAAGCGCCTATTAGTCTGGGCAACTGGGCTAAAGATGCGGGCTATCTGGATGCTTCGATAAACTACGATCCAAACCAGCATCTGACTGTCTATCTGCAGGGCACCAACTTAACTGAAACTAATCAGCGCAGTTATGCTCAGTTTGAAAGTCAGTTCCACTCTATGTCGGTGCAAGAGCGTCGTATCACTTTAGGTGTGCGTGCCCGTTTGTAACTGCAAACCGAAAACCGATGGGCACTTTGCCCATCGCCTTTTTAAGATGTGCTATGGCCGTCCTCTCCCTGGTCGTGGCGCATCTGTTTTCAGGATCATCTATGAATCTCACAAATCTATTCGCAGCTGTGATGCTGAGTTTTACCCTGCCTGTGTTAGCCGCGCCTGTAACAGCTGTAGACCCGGAATTGACAGCAGAAGGTCGCTCCTTGCTGCAGTATTTGCATCAACAACAGGGTCAGGGCATTTTGTTTGGCCAGCAGCACGCTAGTACCAGGGTGCTAAGTAAAAAGCTCAATCCCAAAGCCAAGTCTGATATCGCCAGCTTAACAGGGCAGATGCCTGCTATTTATGGCTGGGATACCTTATCTATTATTCAGCCAAAACCCGAAGGGGATATCAGTGCTGCGGTTAAAGCCGCATACAGAGCTGGCGGTATTATCACTATTAGTACTCACTTTTATAACCCTGTCACCGGAGGCAATTTTTGGGACACCCAACCTGCGGTGGCGCAGATCCTGCCTGGTGGGGGTTTTCATCAGAAATTTAAAGCTGAATTGGATCAAGTGGCAGACTGGGCTCATCAGCTTAAGGCCGATGATGGCAGCTCTATTCCGGTGATCTTCCGTATTTTGCACGAAAATACCGGTAGTTGGTTTTGGTGGGGCGCCGCACAAAGTAGCCCGGAACAATACAAAGTGTTGTTTCGCTTTATTGTTGATTACCTGCGGCTGGAAAAAGGCGTGCATAACTTTTTGTATGCCTATTCACCAGCCTCAGGTTTTGCCGGTGACAAAGCAGCTTTTGCCGAGCGTTATCCGGGCGATGCTTATGTCGACGTGCTGGGGTTTGACGACTATCAGCACGGCGATACTCAGGCTTGGATCCAGTCTGTGGTTGCCACCAGCCGTACTTTAGTGGAATTTGCCAAAGAAAGGGGCAAAGTCGCGGCCTTAACCGAATTTGGTCAGGGTGAACCCAACAAGGCCACAGCAGGTTTTTATCTGCCCTTGTTGCAGGCTTTACAGGCTGATCCTTTAGCTTCGCAGCTGGTTTATATGATGACCTGGGCGAATTTCAGTGCTGATCACAGTTATGTACCTCTGTCATCTGAGCCTGCGGTGCGGGTTGATGATTTTAAAGCTTTTGCCGCTCAGCCTTATCTGCTATTGGCAGATAAAGTGCCTGCCACTTTATATCAGCAGGATGTGGTTTTAGCGCCTGCAACTGAACAACTGGTGTTGATGTCGCCATTGGCCTGGCAGCCTGTCCAACACAAGGTATTGCTGCAACTGAAAGTGCAATCTGCACAGCCCGTTAAACAAGTCACAGTGCGGGCTCAGGGTAAAAGCTGGCCTTTGCAGCAACAAAAGTGGTACTGGACTGCAGAGCTGCCACTGGATCAGTTGTCTTTTCAGCAACTGCCGTTACAGCTGGAGATCAGCGCAGAGCTAAAAAATGGCCAGCGTTTGACTGAAAAGCTACCTCTGCTGCCGGCTCAGCCGCAGCCTGATGCCACAACGCTGTTTGATCCCAACTGGTCCAGAGGTTTTTCGCAGCGCTTACAGCAACTGATCGCAGGGACAGGGGATGGTGTAAAGGTTGAGGCGCTTTGTGCTGCAGCCAGAGACTGTCTGCTGTTGGCGAAGTACAAGTTGCATCCAGCTGGCCATACGGGCTTAAGGTATATGCCAGAGCAAGCTGTACCACTGTCGGCAGACCGGAAGCTGAGCTTCTATCTGCAGCCCGATCAAAAGATGCAGCGTCTGGCGTTGGAGCTTTACAGTGCAGGTAAAGCTTATTACTACAGTCTGGATCTCAGTCAATGGCCCATACAGCCCGGAACTGAGTTCAGACAAGGCCAGGACGTGACGCTTGAGTTACAGAAGTTTTGTAATCAGCAGCAGTGTTTTAGCGGTGGAGAGCTTAGTCAGCTGGCGTTGTTTATCCATGCGGCGGATCCAGCTTTGGCAAACCAGACCTTGTCAGGCCAGATGAAACTGGGAGCCATTCGGCTGCAGCCTTGACTCCCGCTTGCTGGTTATTTGAATGCGCTGCTGCCTGACATCAGCGCATTCAGGGCTTGTTGATCCAATACTTTGTTGTGACGCCTGTCCAGTAAAGTACCAGTGTCCCAGTAAAAGGGCACTATGCCATGTGCTATGGCGCTTCTGGTCACGTAGTTGAAATAGTGGGCCCTGCTATTGAGGTGGCGTGTTCGCTCATCGCCTGTGAGCTTACTGCGGGTGTCAGCACCAAACTCGCCCAAAATAACGGGTATGCCCGCGTCGACAAATTGTTTTTTCACGGAGCTAAACATCTGATCGATATAGTCTTCGTCTGTGCTGGCGTTGCGTTCAGAATCCGTGTCAGACATAAAGTCTTTACCCCAGTAGTAAGCCGCTTTGCCCCAGGATGCATCCTCAGCCATCAGGGTGAAGTTATAGGGGCTGTAATAGTGCAGCTCCAGCATCATTCGATCCTGAGTTGGATCGGTCGGAAGCTGATGCATCCAGTCGCGGGTTTTTTCGATATCAGTTGCAGGTCCTTGCACAACCAGAGTCCGGTAGCTGTTTTTGCCGCCTGTGGCCCGGACTGTATCAATAAAGGTCTGGTGATAAGACAGCAGCACCGCCATCTGCTCAGCGTTTTCGACATGTGGTTCGTTGGCGCTGGCAAAGATCAGGCGCTCGTCAAAATCACGCAATAAGGTCGCGATTTGTTGCCAGTAGGCTTTTTGGCGGGCATTCACCTGCTGCTGTTTTTCAGGCGTCACATTAAGCTCCAGCCAACCACCATCCCAGTGAATATTCACCAGCACATACAGGTCGTTGTCGATGCAGTACTGCACCACCTGTTTAATGCGATTTTGCCAGGCCGGATCCAGAGCGGCAGTCCTCTGAACGGCATATTGGTCCCAGGACACAGGTAAACGTATCGCATTAAAACCAGATTTTTTTGCCAGGGCGATAAAGTCGGCTGTGATAGCTGGGTTGCCCCAGGATTTTTCCCCCTGGTTGCCAACTGCCTCCAGCGTATTGCCTATATTCAGTCCTATCCGGATACGGCTGGCCAGTTCGCTGGCAGTACTGCTCATTCCAGTCTTATCCGGTGTCGCAGCATTGGTATTGTAATCTGGAAATTGCACCAAGGCTGAGGCTGCACTAGCTGTATCCTGCAGCGCAGGTGAGCTGGCGCTGCCACTGCAGGCGCAAAGTGAACAGCAGGTCAGGAGCAGAATCAGGCGCTTCGTTTGGGCGAGCCTAAGGTTAAACATAAGATGATCCTCGTGGTGCAAGGAGCCAGCGCCACAAGTTCTGGCGCCGGGCTGTCTTACTTAAAGCGCTGCGCAGTTTTTATCTGCTTTATGGGTTTTGCTCAGCTCAACATCAGCAAAACTTAGCTTTAAACTACCGCTGCTTTGCAAACCAAAAGGTTCCAGCACCAGTTTAAACAGCGCTTCAGGCGGCTGGGCCAAACCAAAGTCCGAGCCTGCGTCCGGGAAACAGTTCAGCGCTACCGCAAAATCCTGCCAGCCTTTACCGGCTCGAGCTTTCAGCTCTGCTGTGATATCCACTTTTGATAAGCAGGAAGGACCACAGCCTATAGCGACAAAAGCCTGTGCGCTGGGTGCTGCGCTGACATTCAGTTTAAATTTCAGCACAGCGCCGTCACGCCAGTAGGCGGATAAATCCTGACGGTTTTGACTGGCCAGCATCACCGCACCTAACCCTTTACCATTCCAGTTGACTTCACGGGCGTCTTCCTGCACCTGATAATCTACAGCTTTAACACTAATGGAATCGACGCTGATGCTTTGGCCTGTCATTAGTGCTCTGTTATTTTCTGAGCCTATCACTTGCACCTGCCATGGGGCTAAAGGCCGGCGTTTAAACAACGCCAGTTGGTCTTGTGACACTTTGGCTTTTGGCATCACTTCAGGCAAAGCTGTGCTGAGCTTGTCCTGTTCGCCGTAACTCAAGCCATAGCCATAGGCGAATAGCGGCTGGTAGTTTGCGTCAGCTTTATTCAGCACCAGTTGCTCTACCGTGGCTGGCCAGGAGAACGACAGTTTGCCTTTGACAGGGTAAGGCACTGAACCGTCTTTGGCTTTGAAGAGCACATCGGCCACACCAGCACCTTCGGTACCAGGTTGCCAGACCACCATAAAAGCGTCTGCTGCGTTCAGTTCACGGTTCAGCCATAACGGCCTGCCTGTAATAAACAAAGCGACCACAGGAATACCCTGAGTTTTCAGTTGTTTCAGTAATTTGAGGTCTGTGTCGTCGCCGTTTTTATACAGCAGATTCTGGGTGTCACCCTGCATTTCGGCATAAGGTTCTTCACCAAAGACCACGACTGCGACGTCAGGTTTTTGTTTAAAGCTGGCGTCTTTACTTAACTCAATTTGCCCCCCGGCTGCAGTTACCGCAGCGGCCATACCCTGATAAATCGAAGTAGCGCCCGGGAAATCGCTGTTGCTGTTGCCTGTGCCTTGCCAGCTTAAACTCCAGCCTGCACTTTGTTTGCCTATATTGTCTGCGCCATCTCCCGTCACCAGGATTTTAGCTTGTGGTGCTAAAGGCAATAACTGTTGTTGGTTTTTCAGTAATACCAAAGACTCACGCACAGCCTGACGGGCAACAGCTCTGTGCTCAGCCGAGCCTATCAGTTGCTGCTGGCCTGCCAGAGCGCGGCTGGACGGTAAGCCTTTGTTAAATAAACCTGAGCGGAACTTGACCCGCAAAATACGCCGCACAGCATCATCCAGTCGCGCCGCTGGAATTTCAACGGATTTCACCTGAGCCAGGGTATTGGCATACAGCTCTTTCCAGTTGGCATTCGGTGCCATCAGAATATCGACACCTGCATTAATAGATGCAGGGCAGCTGACTGGGCTGCAGCCGCTGACAAAACTATGGCCGTCCCAGTCACCTATCACCAGACCGTCAAAACCCATCTGGTTTTTCAGCACTTCGGTTAACAGATAGCGGTGACCATGCAAACGCTCCCCTTGCCAGCTGTTAAATGACGCCATAATAGACTGCACACCAGCGGAGATAGCGCTGTAGTAACCTGCGGCATGGCGCTCGCGCAATTGCTGCTCGTCGATCACTGCATCACCGCGGTCTATGCCATCTAACGTAGCGCCATCACCAATAAAATGTTTAGCGGTTGAGATCACCTGGCCAGCGCCAAACCAGCCCGTGCTATTGGCTTTGCCTTGCAAACCTTCCACCAAAGCGGCGGCATAAGAGGCCACCAGCTCTGGCTGCTCCGCATAAGATTCGTAAGTGCGGCCCCATCTGTCATCCTGAGCCACGGCCACTGTAGGAGCAAAGTTCCAGTCCAGGCCGGTAGCTGCAAGTTCTGCCGCTGTGGCTGCACCAATTTTCCGGATCAGTTCAGGGTTGCGTGTCGCACCTAAGGCGATGTTGTGTGGGTATAAAGTGGCGCCATACAAGTTCCCTACACCGTGCACAGCATCAGTGCCCCAGGCAATAGGAATGGCAGCAAAACCATCGGAAGCATCCATAGAGGCCTGATAATAGGCGTCTGCCATCTTCACCCAGTCGCTGGCTTTATGTTGTTTGATGCCTTGTGGCACTGAACCGCCGCCATTCAGTACTGAGCCAATATGAAATTTGAGAACATCCTCTGGCGTCAGGTGTTTGATTTCCGGCTGGATCAGCTGGCCGACTTTTTCTTCAGCTGTCATTTTGCCAAGCAGCTGATTAATTTTTTGTTCCAGCACCGGATCTGCTTTCAGTGGCGACTGAGCTTTGGGCCAGCTGTCTGCCGCCTACGATGCTGTGGCGGCCAGAGCGACTAAGCTCAGCAACAGCGAAGTTCTGTTCATGTTCTGTATCCTTGTTACTTTTATTTGAGTGCTGCAGCACTAGTCCAGCTTTGGATATTGGACGGTGCTGACTGGCCGGTTTCGTTCACCGCTATCACACGGTAATACAATGGGCCTTGTTGTTTTAATGCGGTCGGGTCGGAAAAAATCCTATCTTTGGCCGGGTCAAACGGCAGTTTGGCATTTGAGACTTTGTCAGCTAATAGCTGCCATGGCCCTTGTGCTGAACTGGCTCTTTCGATGCGGTAATGCTGGGCTACAGCGGCGCCCAGCCATTGGATATTCATAGGATCTGTGATGGCTCTGAGCTTAGGCGCCAAAGGCAGAGGTAAAGCATCAGCTTGGGCTTTACCCGCCAAAGTCGCCTGAGCCTGGCGGACTAAATTCACCACCTGTTGCTCATCATTAAAAGCGGCTTCAGCAAAACCGGGCAAACGGTAGCTGTAATGACCTGTGTATTCTTTGTGGTAATAAAAACCGCCGTTATGACGCTGACCACGCCAGCCCCAAACAAAAACGCCTGCAGTTTTGGCACCTTTTACTTCGCTATGTACAGCGGATTGCAGAATAGCGGCGATATTCTTTGTGTCGGTTAGACCAAACTCACCAATCAGATACACCTTTTTCCCGCCAATAGCCGCCAGATCTTTTGTAACTTGCTCTGGGTTATTATTGTTGTTGGTGGTGTAAAAATGGTTGGAGATAATATCGACCTGCGGGTTGCTCAGCGACTCTGGAATAATCTTTAAATAAGTGCCGTCAACTACGAGCTGGCTGGGAGCGTATTTTTTGATTTGAGCCACTGTTTTTTGCACAAATTCTGCGGTGCTGTCTTTCAGTTCATTGCCGGTTTCCCAGGCCATAATGGCTTTTTCTTCTGAATACAAACGACCTGTGAAGCTATTTTTGCGCTGGATCACCTGGCGGATAATATCCAGATAGGCCTGATAAGTGCGGCTGTCGGTGCGGTAAAAATCATCGGCCGTTTCGCCGTAAAAAGCGGCCAGTTGAGCCCGGCCACCCCACCAATCCCAGTGGTCGATAAAAGGCAAAATCAGCCGGATTTGATACTGTTCAGCCAGCGCTATCATGCGGTCATACACCAACATGGCTTTTTCGTTCAACACCGGCATAGCGCCTGCTGTGGCCGGAGGTAAAATATGAGTTTCGCGGCCACAGGCGGTATCGGCCGGATGCGCCACAGAGAGCACGTAAACCCGCATAGCTTTATGGCCTGTAAAACTTAAGGCCTGAAACCAGTTTTCCTGCTCTTCTGCCGTAGGCCAATTAAAGTATTGGCCCCAGCCTCTGGGGTCGGCAGCACAGACACCGCGGGCGTCGTCTTCTAATCGATGCAGCTCAGGCGCATGCAAGCCAGCAAATCGGAATTCTTCTGTACCATCTAGCAATTGGTGGCCCTGACGGCTGATAAAGTGGTCAAAAGCCAGGACAGGACTGGAACTGATACACAACAGCAGACTGATCAACCAACGATGCATGCTTACTCCTTTTTACGTTACTTGGGTATCTATACCCGTCGTACTTAAAGCTGCCGCTTTGTTGCCTGCGCCATCTCGCACCAGTCACATAGGTTGACTATGCTCCTGGGGGCTCACTGGCTTGTCGCCTCGCCGAAACTTCAAGTAATTTGGGTATCTAGGATTATTTAGTGAGATTGCTCCAGCAGCAAAGCCGCTTCCATCATGGCGCGACCACTGTGGTAGGGTCCTTTCCAGAAACCTACTTTGTACTGAGTCGCACGGTCCGGATTAGATGCTGCCAGCCAGTGCCATTCACCGCCTACAGCGTCTATATGTTCGCGCTGAATATAATCCCAAAGCCCTTCGGCAGCGCTGAAATAGCCCATATCATCGGTTAAACGCCATGCGGTTAAAAAGCCCACTAAGGCTTCAGCCTGGATCCACCAGCAACTTTGCTGATGCTGCTGTTGCGTGGCAAGGTGCCACTCATCAGCCAGATGACCATCTGCACATAAGCCTTGCTGCAGCGCCACTTCTGCCATCTGCAGCACCAAAGGCCGGTATATCTGCAGTAAGTGGTGATCGTCCAAAGCGCGCAGCGCTTCCCAGAGTAACCAGCTGGCTTCAATATCATGGCCATAAGAATAAAAAGGCGAATGATCGGCCCAGTCCATATCCATAAAAAGCCGTAAATGGCCATTGCTGGCATTGACGATACGCTCGGCAAACAGCAGTGTCAGCCGCTCTAACGCCTGCTGCACTTCAGCAGTTTTATGCTGCAGATACAAAGCGGTATAAGCTTCCAGCACATGCAAATGGGTATTCATGGTCTTAGGATAATTTAAATCTTTGTCACTTAAGCGCAAATCCTGCAGTACCTGCCAGTGTTGTGAAAACGCCTCCAGATAACCCAGTTGTTGCTGATCCCAGCTGTGTTGCTCCAGCAGCTGAAAATAGCACAGGGCTTTATCCAAAGCAGCCTGCTCGCCAGTGGCCTTGTAATAAGCACACAAAGCGTAAATGGCAAAAGACTGGGCGTAGGTTTGTTTTTTGCCATTAACCAGCTGGCCCTGAGCATCCAACTCCCAAAACACGCCACCGGAAGTTTTATCGTCAAAATGATCCAGCAGGTAATGATAAGCCCGGCTGGCCAGGGCTTTACATTCTGCCGAATCAAGAAAAACGGCGGCTTCGCTGAAAAACCACAAAATACGGGTATTCAGGATAATGCCTTTATTGGCATTGACTTCGACGCTGCCATCATCATTGATTTGACCATAAAAGCCTCCGGCCGGGTCTACTGCATGATCGCTCCACCAACGCGCAATAGTTGCGCAGTGCGCCCGGCAATGGGGCGCCGTCAGAGGCAACGTCTGCATCATAAGCCTAAATCCTTTAAGGCCTGCTCATTGCCGTCGACCAGTGCATTGATACGCTGCACTGTTAAGGCAGAGCGATAACCGTCTTCCGGTGTATTGATGGCGTAATCCACCAGTTGAGCCACTGTGCTGGTGGCAACATGCATACGGGTGTCGGATGAAGCGTAATAAATAAAAACTTCGTTGTTTTCGTTTACTATCCAGCCGTTACTGAAGGTCACGTTTGATACGTCACCTACCCGTTCTGCGCCTTCAGGTGCAATAAAATGACCTGCTGGTCTGTGAGTCACCAGCCAGGGTTTTTCTAAGTCTGTCATAAAGACATAAAGCACATAACGTAAACCTGCCGCCGTGTTACGCACCGCATGAGCTAAATGCAGCCAACCTTTGTCGGTTTTGATGGGGGCAGGGCCCTGGCCGTTTTTTACTTCATGAATCGCGTGATACACCTTAGGGTCTACGATCAGTTCCTGCTTCACTTCGGCATTGACCATGGAGTCTGTTAAACCCCAGCCGACACCGCCGCCACTGCCAACACTGATAAAACCATCTTGTGGTCTGGTGTATAAGGCGTATTTGCCGTCGACAAATTCCGGGTGCAGTACCACGTTGCGCTGTTGGCCTGAATAAGTGACTAAATCCGGTAAACGTTCCCAATTGACTAAATCTTTAGTACGGGCAATACCACACTGAGCTTCAGCTGCTGAGGTATCATTAGGCCGGCTTAAATCTTTACGCTCAGTACAAAACAAACCATAGATATAACCATCGGCATGAGCAGTCAGGCGCATATCGTAGACGTTGGTGTCCGGTCTGTCCGTTTCCGGCATAGTGACAGGCTTGGGCCAAAACACAAAGTTATCCACGCCATTGGCACTTTCTGCCACAGCAAAAAAGGATTTACGGTCGTTGGCTTCCACCCGCACCACCAGAATGTATTTGCCCTGCCAGTAGATAGCGCCTGAGTTAAAGGCTGCATTAATGCCATTACGTTCCAACAACAAAGGGTTACGTTGTTCGCTAAAGTCATAACGCCAGGTTAAAGGCGCATGAGCGGCAGTTAAAATAGGGTTTTGCCAGCGGCGGTACACCCCATTGCTGGCCGCAATAGGCTGATTAGGTAAAGAGAGTAATTTTTGATGCTCTGCGAATAATTGCTCTACGTTTTGCTTAAAAGTCATGGGAACTGTTCACCCTTTCTCGATAGATAGCTGATGCTTTGTTGTTTCTGAGTTCCCAATATCTCTGCTATTGGGAACCGGTTACATGTTTATCTTTAGTTGAGCATAGAATAGCCAACCAAAGATGATGTTTTTTTATTTATGCGTAACGATTTCGCCTGAAGCTGCCACAACGACAGGCCGATCATCGGGATGATCGCGCAATTGGTCCCACCAATAATATTTCAGGAAAATACTGGTCAGAGCCGCTACCAGCATAGTGCCGGCAAAAGCGCTCCAGTATTGGATCACCATAAAAATCGGTGCCGCTGTTAAGCTGGTATGCCAGACAATACCTACACAAACATTGATCATATCGCGGCCAAAATCGCGGTTTGGCGCAATAGCAGGATCATCTTTTTGCAGTTCGGCTAATACGGGCGCCCAAAAGCCCCAAGGCCTGGTTTTACGATAAAACTCTTTTAACACTGCCATCTCATCGGCCGGTGTCAGCAAGCTTGCTACGACGCAGGTCAGCAAACAAAATGCAAAGAGCACAGGGAAAGCATACAAAGGCGATACTGAGGTAAACATCATTGGAATAGCAGTAACAATACCGGCCAGCATGCCACAGAAATAGCCATAGCCGTTAAAGCGCCACCAGTACCATTTCAATAAGTTAGCTGCTGTATAGCCACCGTATAAAGCGGATACCAGCCATAAAATCAGTTCGTTCAGCGATGGAATAAATAAGCCTATGGCTGTGCCTATCACGACAAACAACAAAGACACCAGGTAGCTGAGCTTGACGTAATTTTTAGGCGCAGCATTGGCATTGACGTATTTTTTATAGATGTCATTGACCAGATAAGCAGGGGCTGCATTGACTGTAGCGGCAAAGGTCGACATAAAAGTCGCCAGTAAACCTGCTATGACTAAACCCAATAAACCAGCAGGGATATAGTTGACCAAGGCAAAAGGCAGAATTTGTTCAAAGTCGACATTCGGGCCCATAGCATTCAGCTCATCGCGAAAAAACACCAGAGCCAGCACAGCTAAACCTGTGATCATCATGTAACGTGGGAACAGCAGCACCACATTCACAACCCAGCTCATTTTAGCCGCTTCCACCGGAGTTTTTGCTGATAACACCCGTTGCATATCGTAGTTAGGTGCAGGGCCTGCCATGCTCTGTAAAAAGCCTTTAAACAGTACCAACATAAAAAACACTGAAAACAAAGACCAGCCATCTTCAACGATCTTTTGATTAGCCGACGCCAGTAGTTCTGACCAATCCAATTCTAAGTTCCAGCCAAAGGCCAGGCTATGCCAGCCTTCAGGCACAGCGGCAGAGAGCATCTCCGGCGACACCTGCACCATCGCAATTATCCCTATAGCGATACAGGCGAAGGTCATAATAATGAACTGCACCACTTCGGTGATGACCACACTGAACATACCACCTTTGACCACATAAGCTGTGGTGATTAAGGTGATGATTAAACCGTACAACACTTCGTTGCTATGAGCATCAGCCGACAGTTGCCATGGCAAAAAGGCTGCGGCAAATTTACCTATGCCGATAAAACCATAAGCCAGAAAGCCAATCACACTCAAGAGTGCAAACAGTACGACGATCAAATGGCTCCACTGTGCGCCACGGCTATTACCAAAGCGGAAGGTGATCCATTCAGCGCCTGTCATTACACCAGAGCGGCGTAACCAGATCGATAAAAACACCATCAGGAAAATTTGGTTAAAGGCTGGCCAGAGCCAGGGGATAAACACACTTTTTAAGCCATAGATAAACAGCAAATACACCATCCACATAGTGCCGCTGATATCAAACATACCTGAAGCGTTCGACAAGCCCAGATAATACCAGGGCATTTTGTTACCGCCGAGGAAGTAACTTTGCATATCTTTATTGGCTTTGTTGGCAATCCAAAAGCCGATCCATAGTGACAGGGCAATATAAGCCAGCACTATGGCAATATCTATGGGCGCTAAATTCATTTGTTATTCGTCTCTGTTGACTTGTCCGGCCCCAGCTGTTGTCGATCTGTCAGCAGGCCTGTTTTTTGTTTTATTTTTGACAGCACCAAGTGCATGAAAAGTCATGTAACCGGTTACTGTCTGAGTTTGAGTTTACCTTTTTATGTTCAGTTGGCAAGCTGTTATTTGCGTTTATTTCTACGCTGGCTTATAACGCTTTGTGTAGAATGTCCCCTGAGCTGTTGAAGCTGCCGCTGCGTGACTCGCCTGAATCAGATAGCCAGACTATCTTGCTGGGGCTGTGCGCCTTTGATACAGCGCTGCAACTGCAATGGCCTTGGGTTAAAAAAATAAAAATGCAGAAAAACTCTAATAAATCAGTCACAAAGGTTCGTACTCATGTCTACAATCCGCGATGTATCCAAACAGGCAGGCTTATCTATAGCTACAGTGTCCCGTGCTTTGAGTACGCCGGAAAAAGTGTCGCCTGAAAGCCTGAAAAGGGTGCAGGCCGCTATCGAAAAACTGCAGTACAGACCTAATATGTTGTCGCAAAAATTCCGCTACAACAGCGCCAACAGCATAGTGGTGCTGGTGCCCAATATAGCGAACCTGTTTTTTTCTACCGTGATCAGTGGCATTGAAAACGTGGCGCAAAAGCGCGGTTTTAATGTGTTACTGGGAGATACCCGCGACTCTATGCAGCGCGAACAGGAGTTTATTCATTTGGTGGAAACCCGCCAGGCTGATGGTTTAATTCAGTTGCGGCCTTATAAAACCAACAACAGTTTATTGCCTAAGGCGCATGTCACAGCAGTCAATGCCAGCGGCTGTGAAAACACACCTTATCCGGCGGTGCGTATCGATAACGTGGCTGCGGCAAAAGAGGTGATGCAGTATCTGATTTCGCTTGGGCACAAGCGGATTGGCATGATTTCAGGCTTAAAAGACAACCCGCACGCTATTGACAGGATGCGGGGTTACAAAGCAGCTTTGGCCGAAGCTGGTATCGAATTTGACCCTGCTTTAGTGGCTGAAGGCGACTTTACCTTGTGGTCAGGTTTAAACGCATCAGGTCATTTCAGCCGTATGGCAACACCGCCAACAGCGCTGTTTTGTATGAATGATGAAATGGCCATTGGTGCTATTAAAGGTTTGAAAAGTAAGGGATTCAGAGTCCCTGAAGATATCTCTGTCACAGGTTTTGATGACCTGGAATTTGCCAAATACAGTGACCCCGCATTAACCACCATAGCCCAGCCTGCAGGTAAAATAGGTGAAAAGGCCGCAGAGTTGCTGTTCCAGTTACTGGACGGTACTCACGAAGGCAGCACTGAGTTTGTTTTACCTTATGAATTTGTAATTCGTCAAAGTACAGGACCAGCGCCACAAAATCAAAAGTAAGGTCAAAAGTCAGGTTGTACTCTGCTGAAAATCCATTTGCAAAGCGTAATGTAACCAGTTACATTTGGGGCAAGATTAGCTTTGTCAGCATAGTATTGGCCGGACTTCCCCAAGCAGACCTAAAAATACTGTGCTGGCATCCTGTTTCAGGTGTCCCTGCATGTCGTCGTTACTGATCCAAAGCCAGAAATTCAGTGCCTGGCTGAAAAACTCAGCACTGCCATTCTGGAGTCAGCAAGGCATAAATCCACAGACTGGTGCTGTGTATGAAAAATTTAATGCCGATCATCAGCCAGACTTGAGTGCTGTGTTTAGAAGCAGGGTTCAGGCCAGGCAAGTCTTTGTGTTTGCAGCCGCTTATCAGCAAGGCTGGTTACCTGATGCGCTGGAAAAAGTGGCAGGTATACAGCAGTTTTTAAATCAGCATGCGAAAAAACACAGTGCTGCCGCAGGTTATGTGCATAGCCTGAGTTCTGCCGGCCAGCAGCTGGATCAAAAACTGGATGCTTACGACTTCGCCTTTTTTCTTTTGTCCTGCGCTTACAGGTATCAGAGCTTTTCTGATCTGCAGGCGCTGGATCAGGCCAATAAATTGCTCGAACATATAGAGCAGCAATTCCGCGCTGCTCCCGGTGGCTGGATGGAAGGCGACTACAATAGCCCTTACCGTCGGCAAAACCCTCACATGCATTTGTTTGAAGCTTTTTTAGCTTTGTATCAGGCAACAAAAGACGGCAAATGGCTGGCCAAAGCAGGTCAAATTTATACCTTGTTTGAGACTGTGTTCTTCCGCCCGGAGCCCGGGATTTTACTGGAATACTTCACTGAGCAATGGCAGCCGATGCCAGGAGTTCAGGGCCAAATCGTAGAGCCAGGTCATATGTTTGAATGGGTCTGGTTATTGCGCTGGTATCAGCAACAGACCGGCACTCCTGTTGATCAGTACTGCGAAACCTTGTATCAAAATGGCCTGAAGCTGGGCCTTGAAGCTGGCTCAGGGCTGATTTATGACGAAGTATTACCCAGTGGCGAAGCAGTTAAAAAAACCAAAAGACTCTGGCCTCTGACTGAGCTTATTAAAGCCAGTCTGGCTCAGGCCAAAGCCAGTTCTGACTCAGCATATAAGCTCCAAGCCGAACAACAGGCGGCTTTGGCTATAGATCTATTGTTTCGTTTTTATCTGAACTCAGATGTAACCGGTTTATATATTGATCAGCTTGATGCAGATAATCAGATTTGTCTGGCAGATGCGCCAGCCAGTACACTCTATCATCTGATGGTCGCGGGCTTAGAAGCTCAGGCTTATTGTCAAACGCAGCACAATGGACAATTCTGATGTGGTCAACCGACTGTTTTAAAACCTATGATATTCGCGGCATAGTGCCAACTCAGCTCAATGAAGGCCTGGCGTATCGCATAGGCCGGGCTTTATGCCAGCAGTTGTCTGCCAAAACCGTGGTGATAGGCCACGACATTCGTTTATCCAGTCCGTCTTTAAGTGCGGCTTTAGCCCGCGGCTTACAGGATGGCGGCGCTGATGTGATTGACATCGGCTTGTGCGGCACTGAACAAGTGTATTTTTCAGTGTTTCATCTGGACGCTGATGCAGGTATTTGTGTTACCGCCAGCCATAACCCGGCCAATTACAACGGTATGAAGTTTGTTGGTAAAGGCTCGGCACCTATCAGCGCAGACACTGGCCTGAATGCAATCAGGGATTTAGTCGCCAGCGCAGAATTTCTCGCGCCAGTGACTACAGGCTGTTATCAGCAGCAGGACACCTTGCCTGCTTATGTGAAGCATCTGCTGACCTATCTGGATGTTAAAGCACTAAAACCACTCAAAGTAGTGATGAACCCTGGCAATGGCGGGGCAGGGCTGGTGGTTAACGCTTTAGCGCCTCTGCTGCCGATAGAGATAGTGCCGCTGCAGTTTGAACCGGACGGTACTTTCCCGCATGGCGTACCGAATCCTTTGCTGGTCGAAAACCGACTCAGTACCAGTGCTGCTATTACAGAGCACAAGGCCGATTTAGGCGTAGCCTGGGACGGCGACTTTGACCGCTGCTTCTTTTTTGATGAAAAAGGCCAGTTTGTCGATGGTTATTATCTGGTGAGTTTATTGGCTCAAGCTTTATTGCTAAAAAATCCGGGTGAAAAAATCATTTACGATCCAAGGTTGTATTGGGCGACGCAGCATACAGTAAAAGCTGCAGGTGGCGTGCCCGTGATCAGTAAAACCGGCCATGCTTATATCAAAGAAAAAATGCGCGCTGAAGATGCACTCTATGGCGGCGAAATCAGTGCTCATCACTATTTCCGTGACTTTGCTTATTGCGACAACGGCACTATTCCCTGGTTGCTTATTCTGGCCTTGTTGTCTGCCACAGACCAACCTCTGTCGGCTTTAGTTGAGCAGTTGCAGCAGCAATTCCCTTGCAGTGACGAGCTGAACTTTAAGGTCACAGATGCAAAAGCCGCCATAGCTGCTATTGCCGCTTTGTATCAGCCGCAGGCCTTAGAAATAGAGCTGCTGGATGGTTTAGGCCTGTGTTTTGCCGACTGGCGCTTTAATCTGCGGATGTCGAACACTGAGCCTTTGCTGCGGCTTAACGTTGAAACCAAAGCTGACATTAAATTATTGGCCAGCAAAATTGCCGAAATCACCTCAGCATTACAACCCTTTTTGGCTTAGTCAGCCTAAAGGCTTGAAGATAAAAAAGGGCGCTTAAAGCGCCCTTTTGTATGTGGATAAAGTGTTCATTCTGGCTTACAAGCCATTCATCACTGTCGCATGAGCCTTTAACAGGCTGATGGTGCTTTGGTCCTGATCAAACACTGAATTTAAACCCTGAGGTTCCTGTGGCGGGTCGCCCAGATAGTCATCGCCTGCTTGCCAGATAAAATCTGCTCTTTCAGTCCGTCCTGCACCACCCCAGGTCCAGAAGTTCGAACCTGCAATAGCGCGGCCTGCTTTGGCTTCTTGTTCTATCAGCTGGAAAAACTCGGTGTAAAACTTGTCACGCCAGACTGTAGTGGCTTCGGGCCTGTAATCAGCGCCGTCTCTTTCTATACCAAATTCTTCCATCACCAACGGCTTATTCATCTGATCGGCCACAGCTATATGTTGTTCTATATAAGCTTTGGAGGCGGCTAAACCTGAAGCGTAGGTCTGCTCGGCCTGCTTGATGTCAAACCATAACCAGTTTTTTGGCCAAAGGTGAAAGGTCAGGTAGTCCACATAAGGCGATTGGTGAGCTTTGATAAACAAGTCCATATTATCCAAAGCGCCACGGCTGCCTTCGCTGCCGGTCGAGACCAGCTGTTGTGGGGCCAGCTGTTTAATAAACTGAGCTGTATCATTGACCCACTGCACATAAACTTCGGCGTTTTCAGCTCCGGCCTCACCGCTACCTGGCCGCGGCTCATTCGCTAACTGCCAGCTCATAATAGTGGGGTCGGCTTTGTAGGCCACTCCAGTCACTGTATTTGTACGCTCTATCAGTTGCTTGATCAGGCTACGGTATAAAGCCTGCGATTCGGCCAGGCGATAAAACCGTGCCGAGTTTTGCATAAAGGCGTTCCAGTCTTTGGTTAAGTCTGGATCCAGCACAGGCTCACTGGTTTGCCAGGCCACGTACTGCGACATACCACCAGACCACTGCCAGAAGTTGTTCAGAAACAACACAGCTTTCATCTCGCGTTTCGCCATTTCTGACAGCAGGAAATCCAGCCCTTGCCAGAGTTCTTCATCGATTTGGCCAGGTGCCGTCTGGATCGCTGGTTTTAATGACATCACCAAAGCACTGGCTTCAGAAGCCGCCAGCACCCTTAAGTTAGTCACACCAGCAGCTTTTAACTGATCCAGCTCTTTAATTAAACGTGCTCTGTCACCTTTATCACCGGCAGCGCCCAAATAAGCGCCGTACCAGAAATTAGTGCCAACAAAATAATAAGGTTTGCCTGCAAGCTGAAACTGTTTGCCTTTCACCTGCACAAAAGCGGACGCTGCAGCTTCGGTCTTTACAGCCTGGCTTTGAGATTCAGGCGCTTTGCCACAGCTGGCTAAACTAGCCAGCAGCATCAACCCGAACAGTGTTTTTAACGATTTCATTTTGCTGCTCCCTGCGTAGCTTTCGGTTGCTCACCAGCCCGGAACGGCACAGCGGGTAAACCTGAGCTGTTGTACAAATTGGCATAGGTGTAATCGGCCCAGCCGAAACGCAGAGAAACAGGAGTTTTTACTTGTTCGCTCCAGACCAGCACCTGATCAGTGCCCAGCAGTTTGGCCTGAGCGTTGTAGTATTTGCCATCATGGCCTGCAATGGCAAAACCAAGTAACTGATCGCCTTTGACAGAAAGGCCAGTGCCGACCTGATCGAAGGTTAAACGGAAGCCTGAATCCCGCACTCTGATGCTTTTTAACACCGGGCCTGAATACAGCATATCTTCACCGTAAACCACAGCGCGGGCCGCCAGGTACAAACGCTCTGCTACTGGTTTTTTCCGGCGTGGATGCACGTCTTCAATGTCACCTAAGTCAGTGATCACCGCCATAGCGGTTTGTGGCAGCGCCAGAGTTTTAGTCTGAGCTTCGCGTAACTCGGCCCAGTTACTCTCTATTGGGTAAGGCTGAGGTTTCATATAACTGGCCAACTGCACATACAAAAACGGCAAAGGTTGTTGCCAATGCTGACGCCAACTCTGAATTAAGGTACTGAATAGTGTGTGGTAATACTGCGGTTTATCGCCGTTACTTTCGCCCTGATACCAAATTACGCCTTTGACTGCATAAGGCATTAGCGGTTTGACCATGGCATTAAAGAGTACACCTGGTTTCCAGTTGAGGAATTTCACGTCCGGTAACTTAGGTTCAGCATCGTTTTTGTACTGCCAGTCACCTTCCAGATTGAGTTGGCTGGCATCGGCTTTTAACCACAACTGACCAGCACGGCCTACTGAAACTTTATTGTCCCAGCTGTTGATCACCCGCAGTGCTATCAGGTTGTCACCGGCTTTTAACAGCCCTGCTGGCAACTTAATTTCAGTGGTAGAGTCGGCCCAGCTTTCTTCGGCCACTTGTTGACCATTGACAAAAATACGGCCAATTTGATTGATATCACCAAAAAACAGCGAGGCTTGAGCCGGTGCTTTTTCCAGTTTTACGGTTTTGCGTAACCAGACAATATCACTCAAGGGTTTGGTATTAGGTAAGCTCACTTTTTGCCACTGACTGTCATCTGTTGTTGGTTCAGCCAGTTTGAGCTGTTCAACACCAGCATTGCTGGCTATCAATTGCCATTTTTGCTGGTCTTTTTGTTTGTTCTCTTCGATACGTTGTTGCCATACTTCGGGCTGAGCTTGCATATCCGCTGCATCTTTTTCATAACCAGGCACATTGAGCAGCGCCTGAGCCGGAGTCCAGGCTTCGGCCGCTGTGCCGCCCCAGGTGGCATCAATGACACCTACAGCAACGCCTTTTTGCAGATGATTTTGTTTGGCAAAAAACCAGCCAATAGCAGAGAAATCAGCCACTGTTTCAGGCGAAGCTACTATCCAGCTGGCAGCCGGAATAGGCTGATTAGGCAGCGCAGACAAGGTTTTAGGTAAGGTGTAAAACCGGATTTGTGGCAACTTACTGTCTTGCACTTCCTGTTGCCAGTTTTCAGTTTGAGCACCCAGTTTCCATTCCATATTGGACTGGCCCGAGGCAACCCAGACTTCACCCAACCAGACATCATTCAGACTGATGCTCTGGCTTTGGGTTTTTACGATCAGGCTATAAGGCCCACCAGCAGGCTGAGGTTTTAATGTTGCCAGCCATTGGCCATTAGCGTCCGCCTTTACTGAGGTTTTACCTTGTGCCAGTTCCACTTCTACAGTGTCACCTGCTTTGGCCTGGCCCCAGATTTTCAGATCCTGATCACGTTGCAGCACCATATGATCGGCAAAAAGTGCCGGTAAGGTAAGTTCGCTTGCCATCAGGCTTGTGCTTATCAAGCTCATAAAAATCAAACAACTATGGAGTAATTTAGACATCAGTGTGCTCTTTTTCTGGTTAGCTGCTCAAGCAGTTCAATGCATTAAACTGGCCTTAACACGGGAAAAAAACAAGCCGGACTAAAGTCTAAACTGAAGTCCGGCCAGGGTTAAAGGCTTAGAAACGTGCTCTTAAGCCTAAGGTATAACGACGCTCATAAATGTTCTGATTGATTTTCAGACTTTCCCATTGCAGATAACTTTCTTCGTACTCTTCAGTCAGGTTGGTGCCTTGAGCAAAGACAGTAAAGTTGTCTGTAATGTCGTAACTGACGGATGCATCCACATAAGCTGTTGGCTGTTGCCAGAAACCAAAGTCGGCCTGACCCCAGACATTGACAGGGTACTGTAAACGCTTGCTGCGGTAGTTATGCGCTATACGAGCCTGGAAGCCGTCTTTTTCATACCAAATGATAGAGTTGGCTGAATGCTCTGAGTTATCCGAAATAGGCAGAGTTTCGCCGTAATAATCTTTGCTGGCACTTTCGCTTGGCGCATAAGTGTAGTTAAAGGTTACGCCAAAACCGCTCCAGAAATCGGGCAGGAAATCAAAGGCTTGCTGGTAACCAAACTCGATACCATCAATAGTGCCGCCTTTGCCATTTTGTTTGGTTTGGGTTGGCACTGCAGTGTTACGCACCACGCCATCGGAATCCGGTATATCAGAGCGCAGCACAGTACCAGTCTCAATAAAAGACTCGATATCCATACGGAAAGCGCCCAGGCTTAATAAACCGCTGGAGTTGAAATACCATTCCAGACTGATATCAAAGTTGTCAGAGCGCCATGGGTCCATCATAGGGTTACCATTGGACTGAGCTTGCTGAGCTAAAAACAAACTGGAGTTGTTTGGATCTATAGTGCGGGTGACAGATAAGCCCAAACCTAAATCGTCGGTATTAAGCGCCGTCATGGTTTTGGCATAAGCAGCGCGCAGTTTCAGCTCTTCTGTTAAATCAAAGGAGATATTAAAAGACGGCAGCACGTCTGTGTAATCTCTGTCGGTGATCACATCACCGGCATCTGATAAAGGTGTACCTGAGATACCTTCGTAATCTACGCCATCTACTGTCACTACTGAGGTTGCGCCCAGAATATTCTGCAGCACATTCAGTTGTGTTTTAATCACCTGCACGCCAAGGTTACCGCGGAAAGGCAGATCTAAAGCGCTGATATCCCCTTCAAAATTAGCCTGAGTGTAGACAGTGCTGGTTTTCTCTTCGACATCATAAGAGTCGGCCGGGTTTTTCTGCCGGACATTGCCACCGTATAAGGCATTCTGGAAACCTAAGGCATCGTCCATCACTTTAGGATCAATAAAATACAGCCCGGCTGAAGGTAAGCCTGTAACAGGGCCAAAATCACTGATTTGTTTTACCCAACCTGCTGGTAAACCAGAAAATGGCTGTAAAGCGGCAATAGACAAGCCAGTGTCAGGCAAACTTGAGGCTGGATCTTTCCACTTGGCGTAGACAGTTTTGCCAGCGCTTGAGGTGAAAGGTGAGACTAAATCATAAGTAAAACGGGTCACATCACGTTTGGCATAACGCACACCAAAATCGACAGAGGTGATGTTTTCCAGCTCAAAAGCATAGCTGCCGTCCGCTCTTAAAATATCTAAGTTGGCTTCATCATCTGAGTTGTGTTCAGAGTACGTAGAGACCAGACCGTAATTGGCCATATTGCCGGTGTCGACCCCTATGTTCCAATCCGGATGTTCACCACGGTAATCGATAGAGACCGGAATATAGTAATACAGGGGTAAACCATTGCTGCCAAGCAGCGGTTGGCCATTGGCCTGAGTAATAGGTAAACCTTTGATACCTCCCGGGTTTACAGCCACAGAGCCATTGCCAAAGTTGGCGTCTGCACCTACTTGAGATAAACCATCATTTAAGTAGGAATCGGCAAAGTTTTTCGTACGCTCTGCTGTGGCTTTGCCATGTAAATAACGCACCGAGCCTTTAAATCTGTCGCCGTTGTCGTAATCCAGCTGCAGATTGGTATTCAGTGATTCACGGTAATCCACTTCACTGCGTGAGTAGGCATTTAAACCACGAGCCTCTAAATCCACTGACTCAACGGCATAAAAACCCGGCGCTACTTCAGTGGCTGCATCTGGTTTAAACCAGCCCCAGTTTTGCCATGCATTGTGCGCCACTATGCCGGAAGCACGGTCAAACTGGTCCATGTCGGTGTAAAACACGTCGGCAGTTAAAGTTAAAGTGGAAGACAATTCGTATTGGAATGAAGTGGTTAAACCTAAACGCTCACGTTCAACAAAACGGTTCATGGCGCTGTGGCTTTGGAAGCTGAAAAAGGTGTCCGTGGTATCACCGTCAGCATTGACATCAGCTGCACCCTGAGGCCAGGCCCAGCTTTCGCCAGCTAAACCCCACCAGCCGTCATTTTGCGCGCCGTTGCGGTAATTGGCTAAGTTAGAGTTGGAGTAAGTGGCAGAAAAAGCTGCGCCCCATTTGTCGGCGTTGTAACCGGCGAACATACTGGTTTTGTCGTCCACTTCTTCAGTGTACGAACCATAAGTGCCTTCAGTGGCGCCTACTAAAGTCCAGCCTTGTTCCAAATCAAAAGGCCTGTGGCTTTTCAGGTTAATAGTGCCGGAAATACCGCCAGCTAAAGTGCTGGCGGTAGGCGACTTTAATACGTCGACACCGGAAATTAATGACGAAGGTATATCAGTAAAGTCAGGTTGTATCGTGGTAATAGAACCAGCACTTAAAAATTGTTCGCCGTTTAGCAGAGTAGCGACTTGTGGCATACCACGTACGTTGACTGTAGAACCTTCGCCTGCAGAGCGGCGGATTTGCACGCCGTTAATACGTTGTAAGGAGTCGGCAATAGTCGTATCGGGCAGCTTACCTATGTCTTCAGCCACTATAGAATCAACCACCTGGTCTGAGTTACGTTTAGTGCTGATCGAGGCAACTTGCGAGCCTTTGACGCCTCGCACCAGGATTTTTTCAATTTGGGCGTCTTCGGCTTGAGTTTTTTCTGCTTGCTGAGCCTGAGCATAACCTGCACTCATGGCCAATACGGAGCTGATGCTTAAGGCCAGAGCACAGCGCTTAAACTGGTTGTGGGAATTGTTCATATCTCTTTGTCCTGTTGACTGATCGGGCTCTTTTGCAAGGCAAGACAGCAGGCACCTTCTCCGCTAAGACAAAGTGGCACAGCATGCAACACAAAACACCCGTTGTATTTCTAGTTTATGTAACAGTGAAACTTCACAGTCAGGCTTTATAGTAAAACTGTTGGTAACCGGTTACATTTTAATTTAAACCTTCCCCAAGGTTTGAAGAATGTAGTGCATGCGAAAATTTTACACAACTGTCTGATGAATTTTTTTCATTATGGCAGGCCTGATTAAGCAATGAATTATATAGGTAGTGATTAATTATCAATCACTTATTTTCTGATATTACGACCAATTTTTAGCTGCTCCAGCTATGTCATATTTATAATGTTTTACCAAAGGCGAGGGGCTGGATTACTGCTTCTCTTTGCAAAAGTACTTTGAAATTTGTAACCGGAACCATTGAGGTTGTAGCAGTGTTTTATCAATTGGGCGCTGTTTCGCCTGCCAGAGCCGGCTGCCAGGAACCTGCTGATAGAAGTCAGAGCTAAAAGAAATGATGAAGAGGTTTCATCTGTTGATGCAGTATTCTGATCAAAAAAATATCTTTATTACGTTTTCGGAGAAAAATGGCTTGCCGCTGGTGATCATAATGACTTACCCCAACAGCGATTTCCGGGCAGTCATTGCCCATAAGTGAAGAACTGTAAAGAAAGTGAGAGGTGTTTTCTAGTTGGCTGGTTTGTAGGTCTGCCTGACGAACACCAAAGTTAAGCAATGTATATTCGTAGATAACTGTTAAATCTTCCAAAACCAGCTGAGACAGTTTATACATTTTTGCTCAGCGGCTATGTCTTGCAGGCTCAGATCACTTTCTCCGCTCTTTTCACCCGCTTCAACAGCATTTCTGAGTGCTGTTGTCTGATTTTCTTGCTGTTCCAACAAGCGTAAGGCCGAACGAACAACTTCACTGGTTGAACCATATCGCCCTGATTCGATCAGTTTTCCTACAAAATCATCCAGTTGAGAACCTATAGTAATGCTCGTTGTTCTGGCCATGAATAATTACCACTGTGTTAATAGATAACACTAGCCTAGCACTGCCAAGGGCCTGCTTCAAGTGAAGAGCTTTATTCCTGAATATGATTAGAGGATGGTCGTCTTAAGTTTCAAAATAACTGCGTTCGTGGTTATTCTGCTATTTTTTGTTGGGGTAGGTAGCAAACTTACAAGAACGCATAAATAACCTGGTGTTAGAGTGTTAACACCAGATTCAGCAATAAGACGCAAGGCATTAAAAGGCCCTGCCACGTAAAAACAAGATCAGCCGAAAACAGCTACTCACGGGACAAATTACTGTTTTATATCTTTTTTTTATCACACTAAAGGAGTAATTTGTCTGGCCATATTCTAAGGCTGTATTTGTAGTACTATTGTTGTGGCTCAGTTCAATGCCATTTAAGCATGCACTACATGGAGTTTTTTATGCCTGCAAATGACGACGTCATCCGCAGAAACAATGTCCAGATAATAGGCTCTGGTCAGCAGGTCATGCTGATGGCGCATGGTTTTGGTTGTAACCAGCTGATGTGGCGTTTTTTAACACCTGAACTAATCAACCAGTACAAAATAGTGCTGTTTGATTATGTCGGTTCCGGCGCGTCCAATTTGGAGGCTTATTCCAGGCAAAAGTATGCCGATCTGGAAGGGTATGCCCAGGACATTATCGATATCTGCACCAGGCTGGATTTACAGAATGTGGTGCTGGTTGGCCATTCGGTGAGCAGTATCATCAGTTTGATTGCAGCGCAGCACATACCACAGCGCATTCATAGCTTGGTGATGGTCTGCCCGTCGCCTTGTTTTTTAAACCATCCGCCGGATTATCTGGGTGGTTTTAATCGCGAAGACTTAACCGAACTAATTGATTTAATGGATAAAAACTATATTGGCTGGGCCCAGTATCTGGCCCCGCTGGTGGCGGGCAACGCTGATACAAACTTTGTAAGCAATGAGCTTGCCGAAAGCTTCTGCAGCACCAACCCCATCACAGCAAAAAACTTTGCCAAAGCTACTTTTTTCTCGGACTACCGCTCTTTATTGCCACTAAATAACCACCCTGTGTTGCTGCTGCAAAGCCAAACTGACGCTCTGGCGTCTTTGTTTATCGGCGACTATATGCATAAACACACTCCAAAAAGTGTATTGCAGGTAGTAGAGGCCAAAGGCCATTGCCTGCATATGACGCATCCACAGCAGGTGGCTGGCCATATTCAACTTTTTATGCAGTCCTTACAACAAGGTAAAAGTGCAGTATGAAGACTGAATTTGCCCTGGACGATTTCCCTGCTGGTTTAGTGGTCACTACCTTGGATGAGCGCGAAATTCTGTTTGCGAACCGGTATTTCTATCAAATCAGTCAGCAACAACCCCAAACTGGTGCCCGCATTGGTTTGGCTTTTACTGCGGCGTCCAAAATTATTATCGAAAGTTTTGTCATGCCTATGCTGCTGCACCAGGGCCATTGCACTGAAATCCAGTTAAGTCTTCAGATGGAAGCCGCTGAGCCTGTGCCAGTGCTGGTGAATGCCCGTGTTGTTGAAGGTGAGCGCAAATTGATTTACTGGGTGATCAGCACAGCACAACAGCGTGACAGCTTGTATCAGGAACTTGTGAACCTGCGAAACGATTTAGAGCTGCGCGCCGAAAAGCTGGAAGTGTTGTCGCAAACCGACGAGCTGACTGGTTTGCTGAATCGCAGAGCTTTTGTCTCCAGAGCTACGACTCTGATCAAACAGGGGCTGCGTCACAAGATGTCTTATTCCTTCTTTATGATCGACATAGACAACTTTAAACAAATCAATGACCAGCATGGCCACGACGTGGGTGATGATGTATTGCATCAGGTAGGACAGCTGCTGGCCAGTAACAGCAGAGCAAACGACATTCTGGCGCGGATTGGCGGCGAAGAGTTTGCCATTATCACGCTGAATCAAAGCCATGAATCCCCCATCCAGTTTGCCGAAAGAGTACTGACACTACTCCGGGCTGAAAAAATACAGGGTATAGAAGTCACAGTCAGCGTTGGCCTGGCGGTTTCCTCCAAAGCCAGTTTTGAGCAGCTATACAAAGGCGCAGATATTCTGTTGTACGAAGCAAAAAACCAGGGCCGGGATCAGTTGGTTTGGCGGGATATTGATAAAGACTAAAGTTTTACCACTCAAGCTAATGAATTAAAACCTGAATAGGTGCATAAGAGTATGTGAAGCCACTGGCTGCTTTGCGGATTCTTCCGGTAGCTCAGGAAATCAAAGAGTAATGCAGTAAAATAAAGCGAAATGTTTTGGTCTGATGGCGAGTAAATACCAATGAAATTAAAGCAACTGATAATTGGTGCAAAATTAATTGATGCGGTAGGCCAAAATCTGCAAGACGATGTTTGGGGAAGTGATAGTCGATATCTGGATTCCCTTTTTCTCACTTTTGATACGGGAATACTAAAGATCTACAATCCTGCATGTCTGCTTTGTGACAGTGGTCAGTCAGTAGGATTAGGCTCAATAATTGGTCTTGTTGTTACAGATAGTTTCGTTTTTTCAGATGAACTTACATTAGTATTGGATCACAAAATATTAGTACGTGTGTCGCTAAGAGAGGAAGATTGTATTGGACCTGAGGCAGCAGTTTTTCAAGCTGTTTCGGGTGATATTGTTGTATTTAATTAACTACGCTATGTCATTTAAAACTGCATCAAATGACACTGTTTTGTTGTTTTATCGACCTAAAGGTGCTGCTCCTGCTACACTCTTGGAAACTCTCATCCAAAGACCTATCTGATGGTAACAATTGCAGTAAAAACAATACTTTTGCTTGGTTCGTTACTGGCTTGTGCGTTGTGCTCTGTCGCGGCTGCTGAGGGCACTGAGGTGACGGAAGCTCAGTTAAAGCAGCAACCTAAGTATCCGGATGATTTTTACGACAGGCCTTACGCTGAGCGTATTGCCTGGTTGCAACAGCAACTGGCGCAGGCTACCGATGCTGCACGGCGTTATCAGTTAGGCAGCAGCCTTGGATTTCAGCATTTTTCTGCCTACGCCAATGAGCCATTACGACAGGCTTGCGCCCAAACCCCACCTCAGGCTTTTGATTTGGATTACCGATTCATTTGCACTTCGGCCAATGGTCTGGATTATCACAGCAATATGCGTGATTTGATGGCTTTATACGATGATGCCATAGCCGCCGCCAACATAGATTTGGCGACGCAGGTGTTGTCGGGTATGGCCTGGAAGCAATCTGAGCATGGGGATATTGCCAGTGCCTTTCGCAGTTACGGCTTGGCCTTGTCTTTGGCCAACCAGGCCAGTCCTGAAGCTTTAAATGATGTGATGTTAAATACTGCTGCTTTATATGTCATGCACGGCGATCAGACTTATGTTGAAAAAGGAGTGCAGTTACAAAAAGCGACTATTGAGCGACTGGAGCAGTTAGTTCAGCAAAAATCTAATGCGATGGATTTAGACTATGCCAGCCAAATCATTGGTTTAATTCAGCATAATGTTGGCGTGGCTTATGCGCTGCATTTATTGGATTATCAGCAAGCGCTCGACTGGTTTGGCAAAGTGAAGCCTGAGCATACCGAGGTATGGCGTTCTGCGTTGGTGTTTTCTGCCTTGTCTGCGGCTGAACTAGGTCAAAAAGACAAGGCCGCAGACTTTGTTGCTAAGGCCACAGCGGCAGCAAAGAGTAGCGAAATTGACTCAGATTATCTGGACTGTTACCTGCAGTTAGTGCAGATGAAAACGGGCCATAGTGGCGAGCTAAAGCTGTGTCAGCAGTTTGATGTGCAAGCACCTCTGGAAGTGCGGCTGGATATTTATAAACGACTGGCGGCTATGCCAGAGCCGGAGTGGCGTTTGCTGGGGCTGGAAAAGCTGCATGGCTTATTTATCAGCAGATTAGAATCGCAGTTGAAACAAAGTTCGTCCCAAGCCGCGTCGCATACCGAGTTAAATCGGTTAGAGCTGGAGTCTGATCTTAAAACAGAACTGTTGGAAACAGAGCTGTCATTGAAAAAAGCCGAGCAGGAAAAGCGCCAAAGCCAAACCCTACTTATTGTAGCTATTATGCTGATTTTAGTGCTGGTGATCCTGGCGGTGGTGATCCAACTCAGGCAAAAACGCACACTGGCACAGCAGTATAAGTTATTGAGTGTACGGGACGGTTTAACCGGCTTGCACAACAGGCGTTACTTTGAACAAAACATTGAGCGCGAGTTGAATTATATCCGGCGGTGCCAGCAGCAGGGACGGTCAACAACCCTGGCGTTTTTTCTATTTGATATTGATTTTTTTAAGAAAATCAACGATCTCTATGGCCATCAGTCAGGTGATGAAGTTCTGATTGAATTCTCTAAACGCATTACTACAGTGATCCGTGACACTGATTTATTGATCCGCTGGGGAGGGGAGGAGTTTTTGTTAGTAGCCCGAACCGAGCACGCTTCAGATCCACATCAGATGGCTGAACGGATCCGGCAAGTGATTTGTCAGCAGCCTTTTGTAGTTGCAGCACAGCAGCAGCTTGATGTTAGTTGCACCATTGGGGTGTCTGTTTATCCTTGCGTCGAGGCAGGCCAGCAGAAGCTGGACTGGGGCAATTTAGTGCAATTGGCGGACGCGGCTTTGTATCTGGGTAAACAAAAACAGCGGAATTGTTGGGTTTGCGTTGATTCTATTGCAGCCTCTGTCCAGATAGCCGACGTACTGCAGCAAGGACTGGAGACATCCGCACAACAGCAGCAAATTAGCCTGACCAGTCAGTTTGAGCTGACTACAGCGTCGGAAAGAGCCTGAGGTTCAGGCTCTTGCGCACTGCCGCGGGCAGCTTTTGAAAAAATCTCTATCCGGCTGATTTTTCTGGTAAACCTTTTCCGTTGAATTGGCGTAAACTAAGGCCACTTAGCCGGAAGAGTCATGGATTTGCGATGCGTTATATCAATACCCCGAACTACGACCACAAGCAAAACGACAAGATTGGTATTTTACTGACCAACTTAGGTACGCCTGATGAGCCAACACCTAAGGCGCTGAAGCGTTACCTGAAGCAGTTTTTATCAGACCCTCGCGTAGTGGAAGTGCCACGTTTATTGTGGTGGCTGATCTTAAACTGCGTGATTTTGCAAATCCGTCCCCGTCGCTCAGCCAAAGCTTATGCCACAGTCTTTACCGAAAAAGGCTCGCCGCTGCTGTTTAATACGCAAGCGCAAAGTGATGCTATTGCCGCTCAGCTGCAGCAGCAAGGTATGCAGAATGTAGTAGTCGATTTTGCCATGCGTTATGGCAACCCAAGTTTTGATACTGTGCTGGATAAAATGTTTGCGCAGGGTGTGCGTAAGCTCTTGGTGTTGCCGTTGTATCCACAGTATTCAGGCTCTACTTCAGCTTCGACCTTCGATGAGCTGGCCGCTAACTTTATGCGTCGGCGCTGGTTGCCTGATTTACGTTTTATCTCACATTACCCCGACTACGCACCTTTTATTCGTGCTGCAGCGGAAAAAATTCGCCAGCACTGGCAACAATATGGCCAGGCCGACAAACTGATGTTGTCTTATCATGGTATTCCAAAGCGGTATTTACTCAATGGCGACCCGTATCACTGTGAATGCTATAAAACCTCGCGCTTAATAGCCGAAGAGTTGGGGCTGAGTAAAGATCAGTACCTGACCACTTTCCAATCACGTTTTGGCCGCGAAGAATGGCTCAAACCTTACACTGATGAAACTCTAAAGGCGTTGCCAGCCCAGGGCGTCAAAAGTGTGCAGGTGTTTTGCCCTGGCTTTGCCGCGGATTGCCTTGAAACTATTGAAGAAATTGGTGAAGAAAATAAAGAGTATTTCCTGCATGCAGGCGGTGAGCGCTACGAATACATCACAGCGCTAAATGCCGAGCCTGCGCATATCGATGCTTTATGTCAGTTGATCCAGGACAATCTGCAGGGGTGGCAAGTAGAGGCTGATGCGCAGCGTGCTGTTCGGGCTGAGGCTTTGAAGGCGGAGAAGTAGTAGGGGTAGGGTTTTACAGCGGATCTGGCTATTTGTTCATGGTATCCAGATTCGCTAGTTTTACAGGCCAGCCAAAGCTGTTGGAGCTTTGTAAACAAGTGTACTTAAAGTTGAGTATGCACATAATGTGTGCGTTGTATTTTGTGCGCTTGCGGCATCGACACTTTAAATCGGTTCGAATCAAATGCAACATAATTGACGCCAGTCCCAAAAGAACTATTGAATATTATTCCTTTATATTTCAGTGATTTAATGTATTCGCATATAAATTGAGTCGGCAAGTATTCGAGTTCGCTTTTATGTGGTTTAACTGGTTTTGAAAGATCATTAGAGAACTGTTCTAACAATGACAGGCTGTAGATCAAAAGTTCGTATTCGTCTTCTGAAAACACAAAAGGACTAACATCGCGTCTTGGATTAGTTAGGTTTATGAAAACTAAAGGTTCTTCACCCGAGTCTAGCTCTAGTGCTTGGAGTTCAGATATGTACACAACACCTTCATTAAACGGCCTTACTTCAGATATAGCCGTGTCTATTGTTGATGCCATGTATAGATACGAGATACCAAAAGGATTGGCGCGACCTGACGTGGCCAAACCATCTGGAGGAGCACCCATGTCAGCAGCAGTTAGTTCAGTGTCAGAGATCCTAGCCCTAAATAATGGGAGGCTAGCGTCTACTTTATACTCGAGACGATCCAAAACTTTAAAAAATACTGAGAAATCCTCAATACTATTTTTTTGCGTGATTTTTTTATAAAGATTTGATTGCGGAAAATACCTATTCCTTGAAACTAGCTCGGTTCTCAATTCCTTCCAGTTATCTTCAGAGTGAAACTTATTCCATTTTGACTTAAATAACTTATTTGTGAATGAGGTATTTAAGATAAATTCTAATAACTGAATTTTTTTACCACCTAAAGCACTACTAAAGATACAAAAAAACTCATCTATGACATCAGTGACACAACCACCATCAGAAGCTTCTTCCATGAAACTCATCAAAAACTCAAACTTGTATTGAAGATTCTCAGCTGATGTTATGGTCTCGTTTTTGGAACCGCAAAATTTGCAGTTCCCGATACCTTTAGAATTTGTTGAGATAATGTATTTCAGCTCAATGTCATCAAAACATTTTGTGCAGCAATCCATGCTTAGCCTCGACGTTTTTTATCCAAGTAATCAGAAATGGTTTCTATATGATGTTGAATAGAGTTCTTTTTTACCTGACCTAGCCCAGGGAAATGGTTCTGAGTATGTAAAGTTCTAAAATTCTTTAGTCCCAAAGTCTGTTCAAAGAGCTCAGGGTGCAGGTTCACATAGTCAATTAATTTGACTAGAGAGTCCTTGAATTTCAATCCAGGCTGTGTTGGTGAGTTGTCATCATAGGATTGAAAGTGCCTTACCTTAATAGCGTCATACTCATCTGCATCTATATAGCTTAAATGCAGAGTTACAACATAGGCTGGGCCACCACTTTCTGAGTAGTCGGTATCAAGAATTGTATAGTCACCAAAACCTATACAATTTCGCCGATCCGTATACTCGGTATGCCAGTTTGAATTGAAATTCGAGACATCTGGATAATCTTTATTTTTGTTCTGCGCTTGAAAAGCGTCTGCTACATATACACGTTTTTTTGCTGACTCAACAAGTTTTTGTGGGGCATCCCCTAAAATAAGTACAATTTCAGCGCGTGCAATATACGGTTCCCATTCTTTAGAGAAACTTCCCTCCAAGAACAAAGAGAAAGAAGGCAATTGGTCAAGAAATCTATTTGCTAAGCCTATGTTGTTATTTTTTGTTGAAAAGCAAGGCAGGAACTTGAGATCAGGATAGCTATCATTATCTACTAGATTTAAAAAATTGATATCTTGCGCAGAAAAATCGCCCAAGGACGGGTTGATAATTAGGAGAGGTTCGACGCCAAATTTATTCAAATGAGCAATTGTTTTCAAAAGCGAATCAACTTTTTCCCGCACAGGTTCAAGCACTGGTCTTATTGTCTGCGCATTTAATCGATCAGCGAGTTCTCTAATGCCAATCAACTCATTTTGTTTTGCTCTCAGTACTGGAAAATACATTAACCATCCTTAGTTGCATACAATCAAACAATTGGAAATTTTAAATGTGAGAGTAAGCTGTTTCGTTCTTTGGCAGTAAAGTTATAGCTCACTAGCGCATTTTTTAAACATTTAGGTACGTTTGATAGTAATTCGGTATTTTGCTTACGGCAAGTTTTTAAGACTTTTCGAAAGCCTTGTCTAACCAAGCTTGGATCTGCATTAGCAATGATGTCATTACAGAATTGGTAAACTTCGATATTCGACGAAGGCAGCTTTTCACGAGTTAAACTTTTAGTAAGTTTCTCCAGCTCTTTCAACCTCAAGGTACTTGTCAATACAGTGGTATCTATCCGTTCGGAAGAGTGATCGGTTGGTTTGCGGATAACCTTTAAGGCTCCATTTTTTGTTAACAGACTTAATCCTATATCATCTGGCACTTGCTCTAATAGATTTTGAACATGTGATTCCGCTGCAATAACAACTATTTTATCAAATAGTTTTCTATAAGATGATATCTGCTCTGGAAGCCGATTTAGTGAATCATACTCCGTCTTAATTTCGAAGCATGTACTAGACCCATTCACAAGCACCGCATCAGCAACACTGCGGCCAACTCTAAGTTCGGTTATAAGCGTTGCATCACTGTTCGTATATTTTTTTAAAAAGACAGACTCGATCAATCGATTCTTGAAAACGTATTCGTTACGATATCCTTTCAACATTCTGGAAAAAATATCCTCGAACACTCGCTCTAGGGTAAGTTGCTCATTTGTCGTGATCGACAAATCAAGTTTCGATGCAATTTTTTGGACAAACGACATATCGCCACGAGCAATTGCTTGTAGCTGAGCACTTGAGAAAATCCTGCTCGCGTCTTGAATCCTCATTTTAATTGACGTACTCCTACCGAACTGAGCTTAACCTAGCATATAACCGATCTTCTTAATATAGCCGTAAATGTTTACTATATAGGTGATGTGATAGGACAAAGTTAAAGTTATAAAAAAACCACTTGAGTTGCCTCTAAGTGGTTGATTTATATGGCGCACCCGACAGGAGTCGAACCTGTGACCTTCGCCTCCGGAGGGCGACGCTCTATCCAGCTGAGCTACGGGTGCGCAACGGTGGGCATTTTATGGGGCTTTGTGGTTATTGTCCAGCCAGCATTTGGCCTAATTCTGCTGCTTGGGTTTGACGGCGCAAAAATTAACCAACTTCTACTCAAAGCAGCGCTTTTGCCGCAGAAGCTGTGGCTTTGCCTCAAAGGCTGCACAATTCCCTCTTTGTCATCTTGTGTGGCTGCCAAAAATATGTAACTTTCAACGGCATGGGAAGATGTTGATTTCACTGCAAAACAGCCTGAGGTCAAACAAAAGTGTAGTGTGCTGACGTTGTACGTCCGGTTTGGGCTTGAGGTGGGTATGGAGCCAGTAAAGGGTAAAGTGTATCGGCCTGCTTTGGGGCTGATGTTTGATGACAAGGTGATCACTGCGTTTTCTAATCTTTGGCGCTGTTTAGGCAATGCTGATTTCAGTACGGCCGTGATGGATGTGCTGGATGCGGTGTGTCCTACCGATTCCTGTGGTGTGCTGGTGTTTTACCGCCAGCGTAAGCCGTTGAGTTTATTGCACCGTTTTAACCCTGTGGATCGTAAAGTCTCGGCTGATATTTATTCCACCGGGCCTTATGCGCTTGACCCTCAGTACCGGCTGTTTTTAGCAGGTTGCCCTACCGGCGCTTATTGGCTGCGTGATGTAGCGCCTGATGATTTTTATTCCAGCGAATACTACGAAACCTTTTATTCCAAAACCGGCGTGGCCGATTCCGTTGATGTGTTGTGGCGTATCGATGAAGACTCGGCACTGGTATTTTTTATGCAGCGTAATATCCATAGCAGCGAATTTACCGCCGCCGATTTAACCGCGCTAAATATGGTATTACCTATTTTATCTGAAGCTTTGGCCAAACATTATCAACTAGCCGCTGCGTTGCCGCTGGCTAATCCGGATGATAAAACTCACCAACAGGTGGAATGTACCTTAAGTCATTTTGCCAGTTCTTTGCTGACTAAAAGAGAGCGTGATGTGCTGCTGTATATGCTGCGTGGTTATTCGTCGGCTTTAACGGCGGAGAAGCTAAATACTTCAGATGGCACAGTGAAAATTCACCGCAAGAATATTTACCGTAAGCTGGAAATTGGCTCACAGGCTGAGCTGTTTTCGTTATTTATCAACTGTATTCCTTTTGCCCGCCCAGAAGAGAATACCGATCCACTCCAGCTCTACCAGCAAAGCCACCAACCCCTTCGTACTTGAAGCCACAACTTTGTTGACTGCATGATTATTACAGAATAAGGCTCGCCCCAGTCACATAGTGTTTCTATGCTCCTGGGGTCTTGCGAGCTTGTCGCCTCGCTGTGACTGCAATTACTTTGGGGTGCTATCAATACCCCTGTGGCAGTGTTTAAAAAATAAACTACTGCTTTCTGGGTAGCCTTTGCTTCTGTCTGGCTGCTTTAAACCACCTGCTTCTATCCCCAACAGGATATATAAGCTTTGGCTTTTACTCTCTATTATCAAAGAGAAATCAAAACCAGACCAGGGCAGTAATAGCAAAGGCACACAGAGGCCGGTTGTTACAACGTAAGCCCGATAAAAATAATAATCACAGGCGGACATGGACCTGTAGCAACAAGCCGGAGTTAACAACATGACACAACAGAAGCTTAAATGCCTGCGCCGTTCCGCTTTGGCTGCGCTGATTACCGCAGCCCTTAGCCAGAATATGGCCTATGCCGATTTATCCGTAGGTTCTATTTTTGGTCAGACCGAAAAAGGTGTGACTATTTCGGTGAAGAACTTACAAACAGGCTTAAAACGTGAACTGACCTCAGACAACAGTGGCCGTTTTAATTTCTCCCAGTTACCTAGTGGCCGTTATCAGGTGGTCGCCAATGGCGTGACCCGTGAAGTCAATGTCGCTATAGGCACCGGTACGCCGGTCAATTTCAGTGAAGAAACCACTGAACGTATTGCTGTGGTGGGTTCCAGCATTAGCCCTATTGATACCTCGTCTGTTGAGTCGAGTACTGTATTTACCGCCGCTCAGATGGAACGTTTGCCTGTAGGCCGTGATATCAGCGATGTAGCTTTACTCGCGCCAGGCGCAGTGCGGGGTGACAGTGGTTTTGGCAAGTTGGCGTCTTTTGGTGGCTCTTCTGTGGCGGAAAACGGCTACTACATCAATGGTTTTGATGTGACCAACGCCCGTACTTTTTTATCTTATGGCCGTGTGCCTTTTGACGCCATTGGCGAGCAGGAAGTAAAAACCGGTGGTTTTGGTGCTGAATATGGCCGCGCCTTAGGTGGTGTGGTCAATATAGTCACCAAACGTGGTACCAATGAGTGGAAATTTAATGGCTCAACTGTCTGGTCTCCTGCTGATTTAGCAGCCTCAGGTCGTGATGTGGTCAGCCGCAGCGGTGAAGCAGGCGAGCGCAGTTATTACTCGGCTTACCGTTCTGCTGATGAGCAAGATGAGTTGTCTTACAGCTTGTCCGGTGGTGGTGCTATTGTGCAGGACAAGCTGTTTTTTTACGGCTTACTCGAAGGCAAAAAAGACAGTTTTGATAGCTACAGCAGTGATCGCAGCACGGCTGGCGAAAACACCTCGCCTAATGGTCTGGCTAAGTTCGACTGGTACATTACCGACAACCATATTCTGGAAGTGACAGGTATTCGTAATGTCGAGGAAACCGACTATGTCGAATACCTGAACCCGGATGAGGAGTATTTTACCGGCCGCCATGGCAATGAGCGGGTGCGTTACACCGAACGTAACGGCGGTGAAATTCTGATTGGTAAATATACAGGCCATTTAACTGAAGATTTTACAGTAGGTGTTTTGGTTGGGCGTTTAACTAACGACTCAGATTACATTACGCCGGATCCGCTGGCGGGCGATGATTGTCCTTTAGTGGATATTTACGACCAGGATACAGACGATGTGATAGATGTGGGCTGCTGGAACAATATCGACGTGCGTTCGCTGGAGTTTGGCCCTGACAACGACGAGCGTAAAGCGCTGCGTTTAGATGCTGAATGGCGTATTGGTGAACATACCTTACGTTTTGGCTACGACGACGAAACCTTCACCTCCCGTATTGCCGGTGCTGAGTATTCAGGTGGTGTGTTTTACCGTCGTTATACCCCGGTTGATTTTGAAGACAGCTGGAACGGTGTTGATATTCCGGCTGATGCCCACGTAGTGCGCAAACGCACCCGTACTTCGCCGTCAGGCAGCTATGAAGTGAAAAACTCAGCCGTTTATTTAGAAGACAGCTTTTATGTCACAGACAACCTGATGTTATACGCCGGTATTCGCAGTGAGTCTTTTGATAACCTCAATGCCGATGGTGTGTCTTTTGTCGATGCCAGCGACATGATAGCGCCACGTTTAGGTTTTGTTTGGGACGTAGACGGCGATGCCAGCTCTAAACTCTATGCCAATGCCGGTCGTTACTATATTCCTATTGCCGCCAACACCAATATCAGGGCGTCAAACTGGCAATATGTCACCACTGAATATTATTTGTATGACGGTGTGGTCGACCCAACCACTCAGGCGCCGCTGCAGTTAGGTGAAAAGCTGGGTGATACCTTAACCAGCGGTCGCAACAGCTCACCGGATCCGGCTACTGTGGCATCGGCCAATTTAGAACCTATGCTGCAGGACGAACTCATTCTGGGTTATCAGCGCGAGTTGTCCGACTTATGGACTGGTGGTGTCAGCTTTATTTACCGTGAAGTGAAAAACGGTGTCGATGACTACTGTGGTCGTCAGGCCTTTATCGACTTTGCTGAAGATCAGGGTTTTGAGGATTTTGATGCGGATACCTTAGCTACTTGCATCATCCTGAACCCGGGTGAAGATCTGGAAATGGATATGGACGTGGCAGGGGATGGTGTGTTGCAACGGGTGACAGTGCCAAACTCTTACCTGCAACTGGCCGACTACAAACGCACTTACAAAGCGCTGGAGTTTAACTTTGAACGTGCCAGCGACAACGGCTGGTATATGCAGGGCAGCTACGTCTGGGCTAAAAGTCAGGGTAACAGCGAAGGTTTGGTCAACAGCTGGCTGGAATCTGAGTCACCGGGTTTAACCAACGACTTTGACCATAAAGTATTTGTTGATGGTACAGACGGTTATTTATCCAATGACAGACGCCATACCTTTAAGTTGTTTGGTGGTTACGAGCTGAACGAAGAAATGGAAGTATCGGCTAACTTGCTGGTGCAATCCGGTCGTCCTGTTAGCTGTTTTGGTTATGCACCCTTTGACGTCGATGAAGATGAGTATGAAGTGTTTGAACGTTATGCAGCCTCCAGCTTGTATTGCCGCAACGTGGATGGTGAGCAGGAGCTGACGCAACGTGGCCAGTTTGGTCGCACGCCATGGACTTACACTGTGGACTTAGGTTTCTCCTATCGTCCAGAGTGGGCCAAAGGATTACTGCTGCAAGCCAATGTATTTAACGTGCTGAACAGCCAGCGTGTGACTGAATATGATGAGAAAGGCGATTTGTCGCTGGAAGATGAAGGCCAAAACCCGAACTTCCTGAACGATCAAAACTACCAGAGCCCGCGTTCAGTAAGATTAACGGCTAGATACTCGTTCTAGTGGCTGATGTGAAACTTAAGGCGGACTATAAATAGTCCGCCTTTTCTAAATAGCCAGCTGTGAAACAACTGGCGCAACGGAATTAAATCTGATGCTAAATCCATCTAAGACATCCCTGACCCTGCTGCCTTTAGTCTTGAGCTTGTGTGCATCGGTGCAGGCGGCAGAATTGACTGGGGGCAAAGAACTTTGGCTCTTTGGCGGCGGTGAACCTATTTGTTCCAGTGTGGAACTCAAACGTTGTGCGCCGGATAAACAAGCTGAAGCTGCGGCTTATTTTCAGCAACATCAGGGCGTGACTCAGAAAACATTCAAGCCTGATGCTAAACGCATCGCTGAATTAACAGCTTTGCCACATTGGCCGGATAAAGCGGCCAGAGCGCTGCAAGTCAAACCTCTGCTGCTGACTAAATTAGAGCAGATGCAAAACAAAGACTGGCCGGAAGATAGCTGGTATAGCGAATTTGAGTCTTTTGAGTTATCTGACGACGAACAGAATTTACTGGATGATGTATTTGAACAGCGGCCTGTACTCAAAGACGGCAGCACGGCTCAGGTGAAAGTTTATTTTGATGGCACAGAACTGTATGTGCAGCAAATGTTTCAGCATTTTATTCAGTCAGCGAAAAACCGTGCACTAGCGCGGGCCAAAACAGCTGGTGCTGCAGCTGTTGCTAAAGTAACAGCACAAAAACCTAAGTTAGTGCTGATCAGTGCATCCTCTAATAGCCCGATGGATTGGGTAGATTATTATCTGCAGCTGTTTAACGCAGCTGGTGCTGATGCGGTCTGGTTGCCGATTGAACCTGCTTTGGTGCAAGTGGGTAACTGTGACACTTTGGATCAAGACAGATTCCGTTGGAATGGTCAGTATAAAAGATCCGAGCGTTACCCTGAGCTGGCGGCTTATCAGCAGAAGATGTGCCGTAATCCAGATTTGATGAAGCAATTACTGTTTGATGCTGACGCCATTTTTATTAACGGCGGCGATCAGTCGCTGACCATGCGTAGTCTGCAGAAGAAACCGGGCGAATTTACCGAGCTTGCCAAGCTATTGCATCAGCGTATGGATGCCGGAGTGCCACTGGCAGGTTCCAGCGCTGGTACTGCAGTGCAGGCAGGTTATGCAAAGAAAAAGATCCCAATGATCAGCGGTGGCCAAACCATCAAGGCCCTACAATACGGTGCTTATGCTACCGAACCTAACGCACCTTTGTGCCACTACCATCAAAGCTGTAGCTCTGATTTGGATGGCAGCTGGTTAACTTACAGAGCGGCTGGTGGCCTGCAGTCTTTTACTTTAGGTGTCACAGACACGCATTTTCGCGAGCGCAACCGCGAAGGCAGGTTATTACGTTTACTCATCGATACCAATACAGACTTTGGTTTTGGTATGGATGAAGCCACAGTGCTGCGGGCGAATTTTATCGACCCGGACACAGCGCAGTTACAGGTCGAGGGCCGGGGTGGGGTCTGGATAGCGGATGCCAGTGCAGCGAAAGCCAAGGCGGTAAAACAAGGTGATAAAACCACAGGCTGGAGTGCGTCAGGCATGAAGTTCAGCCGTTTACTCGCAGGGGATACCGCCTTTTTCCAGCAGGGTATTCAGCAGGCTAAGCTGCAATGCACAGCGCCTGATCTGTTGGCTAACAGCAAAGTAGCACCTGATACTTATTCTGCTATGGATGGTCGAGTCTGGCAGGCCTTGCCTGGTCAGGTGCAGGCGTGTCAGCGCGAAGATGGCCGTTGGCGTTACCTGAATCTGCCTATGAGTCTGCAGGTGACTTATGAGTGAGTTGCCATCCGGCATCAAAGCAACGGGCTGGCGTATGCCAGATACCTTACTCATTGTATTTGCGGTCTTGCTTTGTTCCGCTTTGTTGACCTTGCTTGTGCCGCAAGGTCAGTTTGATACGGCTTTAGATGCCAACACAGGACGGCAGTTGTTGCTGGCCGATAGTTACCGTATGGCACATAACGGCGAGCCTCAGGCTGTGGCTTTATTTGCTGAGGGTGAAAAAACCGGTATGTTGACGGCCTTTTTTGATGGCATGACCTCGGGCTCCAGAAATGGCTCAGCCATAGGTGTGATTATTTTTATTCTGCTGGTCGGCGGCAGTTTTGGAGTGCTGCTACGCACGGGCGCTGTGGATGAATTGCTGAAGCTGTTGATCAGCAAAATGCAGCACAAAGCCCGCTTGTTATTGCCTGTGATGGCGCTGTTTTTTTCCTTAGGCGGCGCAATTTTTGGCATGGGTGAAGAGGCGATGGCTTTTGCTATTTTGCTGGTGCCTTTGGTTCGAATGTTGGGCTACGACGCTATTACCGCTGTGCTTCTGACTTATGGTGCCACTCAGATAGGTTTTGCCACCTCCTGGATGAACCCTTTTTCTGTGGCTATAGCCCAAAGTATCGCTGGCCTGCCACCTTTATCCGGTTCGGGTTTTCGTATTGCCATGTGGTTGGCCTTTACGCTGATTTATATCGCCTGGTTTATCTGGCGGGCTGAACGGCTTAGACGTAAAGCTGATACTCAGACTGATTTTCAGATTGAGCATCAGTTTCACTGGGGCCATTCGTTGGTCGTTTTGACCTTAGTGGCTGGCATGGTGTGGGTGGTTTGGGGTGTGGTAACTCAAGGCTATTTTCTGAGGGAAATTGCTACGCAGTTTTTTGTGATGGCTATTGTCAGTATGACCTTAGGCACAGTGCTGAAACTGAATAATGCCAGCTTAAATGATTATGTCGACGCCTTTAAAACCGGCGCCTCTCAGTTGTTACCTGCGGCTTTAGTGGTGGGCATAGCTCAGGGCATTATTTTGCTGCTGGGCGGTACTAATCCTGAACATCCCACTATTTTAAATACCATGCTGCATTATGCCGCCAGCAGTATTAATGGTCACTCAGAGCTGTTTGCTGCTCAGGCCATGCTGGTGTTTCAGAGCGGTTTTAATTTTTTTGTCACTTCAGGCTCAGGTCAGGCCGCTTTAACTATGCCTTTGATGGCGCCTTTGTCCGATCTGGTTGGGATCAGCCGTCAAACCGCAGTGCTGGCCTTTCAATTAGGGGATGGTTTAGCACATCTGTTTTATCCCACGTCAGCCGCTTTAATGGGCACCTTAGCCATAGCCGGGGTTGAGTTTAGCCAGTGGCTGCGGGCTATGTGGCCGCTGTGGTTATTACTGACCGGCATGAGCATGCTGACTATGTGTGTAGCTGTGGCCATAGGGTACTGAAGTCAGGGTATTCAATTTTCTCAATCAGGGCTGCTGTCAGCCGGAGCAACAAGGATTTTTTATGATCACCAGAATTATCAATGGGATCTGTTATTCGCCTGAACCTTTGGGCCAAACCAACCTGCTGGTGGCAGGACGTCAAATTGCGGCTTTAGGGACACAAGCAGAGCTTTCTGGCGATATAGTACAAACCGTCGACGCCAGTGACTGTTATGTGGTGCCGGGTTTAGTCGATTCGCTGGCGCATATTATTGGCGGTGGTGGCGAAGGTGGCTTTCGCAGCCGCACTTCTGAGTTAAAAGTTACAGATGCCATTGCAGCCGGAGTCACCACTTTAGTGGGTGTACTTGGCACTGATGCTGTCACCCGCACTCTGACTAATCTGTTGGCGAAGGCCCATGCGCTGGATGAAGAAGGTTTAACCTGTTATTGCCATACCGGCTCTTATCAGGTGCCAGCTTATACCCTGATGGGCGATTTGCTGCAGGATCTGGTGTTGATCGATAAGTTTATTGGCGTAGGTGAAGTAGCGATAGCAGATCACCGCTCGTCGCAGCCGACAGTGCAGGAACTGGCGCGTTTGGCTTCGCAGGCCCGTGTTGGCGGAATGCTTGCAGGTAAAGCCGGTATTGTCAGTGTGCATGTCGGGCCTTCACCTGAAGGTATAACGCAACTGTTGCAAGTGGCAGCCAGCACTGATATTCCTATTACCCAGTTTTATCCGACTCATATGAACCGCAATCAGGCCTTGCTGCAGATGGGCTTTGATTATGTGGCTCAGGGTGGTTATATCGACTTAACCACCAGCACCACGGCTCAGGATTTAGCTCAGGGCGAAATTAAATGTGCTGATGCTTTGTTGCAGGCGGTCAAAGCTGGTGTGAATTTACAGCATGTTACTTTTTCATCCGATGCCAATGCCTCTTTGCCTATGTTCGATGCGCAGAACAACTTTGTTGGTTTAGGTGAAGGCCGTATCGCCAGTTTGTATGAGGAGATGACAGATGCGATCAGGTTAGGGGTGCCGGTGCAGGATGCGCTGCGGGTGGTGACGTCAAACCCGGCCCGTATTTTAAAGCTGCCGCATAAAGGACAGTTGCAGCTGGGCGCTGATGCTGACTTGTTATTGATTGATAAAAACAGCCTGGAATTAAAAGCTGTGATGGCAAAAGGCCGCTGGTTATTTTCCGATGGCCGTGTTGCTGTCGAGCGCAGCAGTTTATTTTTCTGATCAGTCAGCTACGATTTTTGAAATTCGATGTGCCAGCATGAAAGCCATTCGTTAAGCCAAGGTGGTATCCAATACCATCATCACGGCAAAGCCCACCATTAAACCCAAAGTAGCGGCTGTCTGATGGCCGTTGCGATGGGTCTCTGGGATCACTTCATGCGACACGACAAAAATCATAGCCCCTGCTGCCAAACCTAAGCCCATAGGATAAGCGGCAGCAAAACCGCTGGATAAACCAACGCCCATTAAAGCACCTAACGGCTCTAAAATACCGCTGGCTGCTGCGACAAACACAGCAAAGCCAGGTTTAAAACCTGCAGCCCGTAAGGATAAAGCCACAGCTAAACCTTCAGGTATATCCTGCAATGCTATGGCTGTGGCCAGTGGTAAACCCACCGACATATCACCATTAGCAAAACTAACACCCACCGCCATACCTTCAGGTAAGTTGTGTAAGGCGATAGCAAATACAAATAACCAGATGCGATCACAAGCCTGATAACCCGGGCCACAAGGGCCGGTTTTGTCGTGTTCATGTGGCGTAAAAGCATCTAAACCCAGCATCAGCAATACGCCCAATGACATACCAAAGACGACGATCAAAGCACCCAAAGTGTCGCTTTGAAATAGCTCTGTGCCTGCTTCAATGCCCGGTAATAACAAAGAAAACGCGCTGGCGGCCAGCATCATGCCTGCCGCTATGCCTAATAAACTGTCTTCCATCGCCTGCGGCAAACTACGTAATAACAAAGCCGGTAAAGCGCCTAAGGTGGTCGCGACAAAACCTGCTGTGCCGCCTATTAGCGCCAGTTGTAAGTTTTCAGAAGAAGGGGCGTTGGATAAATGCACAATACTTTGTCCAAGCAGGACCAGTACCGCCAATAAACCTAAAGCTAAACCTACAGCAGCTAGTTTATGTTCGCCGGCGTGGTGTTTGAGTTCACTCAGCCAATCCGAGCTTACAGATAAGGTCTTTTCGTTCATGCTCAGTCCTTTGCCAGATAACTGCTGTAGTTAATCAAGTTAAGTATTAATCCGCAAGCGGCTTTGCTCTGAGCGGAGTAAAGTATAAAAGTTACAGCAAAAACTATAAAAAAGGCCAGCGATTTGCTGGCCTTTTTCTCCCCGTCGACGTCTATCGTCCCCTGTTGTTTTTATTCTTTTTGCCCCTGTTTTTTTATCAGGTTAGGCAAATCAATACTCGTAATTTCAATAACCAAGAGTATAAAAAATCAACTGCGTTAGTTATAACTAATTTAACCGGTAATCGCCACCATCTTTTGCACGAAAACACGGACTATTTTGTGTACTGGCGATACAAGGCTGTGCCTGAGCGTTGCCGCGTATCATACTGAACCAGCCAGTCTGCTCACCTGTCAGCTGTAATTGAATGTCTTCAATACCGGCTTTATCCATGGAGCCATGGGCTCCTTTGTGGCAAAACAACAATTCGACATGGCGCTCGCCATCTTTTAATAACAGCGATTGTGGTTGCTCCGGGTGGCCGCCAAAAGCGACAAACTGCGCCGGTGTTTTTAAGCCGCTATTACTGCCATCGGCAAAAAAAGCCAATACATGCTGGTAATACACCACATAACTGCAAACGTCTTTGTGTGAGCCTCTGTCCAGTGGAAACACTTTATCCAGAAAAGCTTTGGAGTAATCCATGATCTGACGGACATGACTCTGGTTCAGCCCGGCTATGTAGCTGATCTCTTCCCGGATATCATGGTCCTGGTGTGAGTTTTGGGTAGCTGTCATGTTCATGATTTTCGTCCTGTTGTGTTGCTTTTAATAAGTTCTTAAGGCTGTAGGGCCAATAAAGCAGCATTGCTGTTGCTTGATATTTAGTCTATGTTAGTTTTCTGAATAATTTCACAATAAAAACTTCACAGTGTGAATTTTACAAAATGACAGCCAATAAAAGTTTACTCAGAAAGTCGCATTTCCTTGGTACTAAGATCAGAAACCTGAGAAAGCGCAATAATTTGACGATGGAAGACTTATCGACGCGCTGTATTCGAGTGAACTCTGAGTACGCGCCTTCTGTGTCTTATTTGTCGATGATTGAACGCGGCAAGCGGGTGCCCAGCCTGGATATGCTGCAGGTCATTGCTGAAGTTTTTCAAAAAGACGTCGAATGGTTTTTGGATGGTGAAGAGCAGCAACTAGATATCACACCGCAAAAAGGCAGTAGAGGCGGAGTGTCTGGTATGGCGCTGGAACCGGGCTTTTTGTTTTCTAATGATATTTTGCAAATCGCTATTCCGGAGATGTTGTCACAAACCGGCATCAGCGGGCGGCAGTTTGCTCAGTTGCTTATTCGCGCGCATCAGGAGCATCATCAAAACCACTTTCCAGAGCTGGAACGGGCCGCTGAAGAAGTCGGCCTGAAGCGGATGCCCTTGTCGGTGCAAGATTTAATGCAGATATCGCAGCAATTAGGTCTGCAGGTGTGCTGGTTTGAGCAAACGCCAAAAGAAGTGTTGGATGAGCTGGGGGTCTTATCGAAAAATGTACCGACATCGTATTTCTTACCACCCGCATCTCTGCATTTAAATAAGCTGTTGCAGCAATGGCCGACCCGGCTGAAATACGAACTGGCTGTGCATATTGGCCATGCTGTGTTGCATAACAAAGATGGTGTCAAAAGTGGCATGATGGTGGGCGGAGCATTTGAATCTGTGCCAACTGACGACAGTGCTGTGGCGCCGCAGGATATTCTGCACGCCTGGCGTGACTTTGAATCGAGCTTTTTTGCCGGAGCTTTATTGTGCCCCAAAATGCCGTTTCGCCAGTTGCTGGATAAACAAGGCTATGAAATCAGTTCACACCAGTTAGCTGGTGTATCGGCTTCTGTCGCTATGCGCCGGATGACGGCGGTGTCGCCTTACAGCCATTGGCATTATTTTGATGCCTATACACCGGGTAAACTAAAGGCGGTGTATAGGGGCAATGGTATTCCTTTACCCTGGGGCAATATGCGCCAGGTGGAAGATCCTTGTCAGCACTGGGCGGTATTTCGGATGTTTGAGGCGGCCGAGTCTGCCCATTCCGCACAATTGTCGATTTTAGATGTGCAGGGTCAGCCACGGATTTATTGTTGTGAATCCACCAAAGTCTCTGATTTAGCGGGCAATGCTCATGTGCTTTGTGCCGGGATAGATTTAAATCCTGCTATTGAAGCTCAGGGCATGGATGTCGAAACTATGGCGCAGGAGTTAAAACAACTCTGCCGCAGTCAGGGCGGTTCTGCTGTGGTGCCTAAAGCTATTCGTTCTACCTTGACCACAGTGTCGAATATTCTGAATATCAACTGGGTGGCCCGCAGTTTAGATAAACCAGCCCAGCTGATTTGTTCGCGCGGTAATCATTGTCCACGCGAGCCTGGCTGTTATCAGCATTGCTCCGCGAAATAAAAGCATAAAAAAAGGGTCCACACTGGACCCTTGATAAGCTTATAAAGCTTGCTTTAACTGCCAGCTTAATTGCTGCTCAGCGAAAAACGGCACTATAGGGCTGCCATCAGGCAAAGTGATCTCTGCTGGTACAGTCCAGTCTTGTTTCACTAAGGTGATGGTGCCGCTGTTGCGTGGCAGGTTGTAGAAATCCGGGCCATAGTGGCTGGCGAATCCCTCTAACTTGTCCAGACAGCCTAAGTCTTCAAATACCTGAGCGTACAGCTCAATAGCGCTCCAGGCACTGTAACAACCGGCGCAACCACAAGCTGCTTCTTTACGGTGTTTAGCGTGTGGCGCTGAATCTGTGCCTAAGAAAAACTTGGTATTGCCGCTGGCCACTACAGCACGCAGCGCTTCCTGATGGGTACGGCGTTTGAGGACCGGCAGGCAGTAGTTATGCGGGCGTACGCCACCCACTAACATATCGTTGCGGTTCAATAATAAATGCTGTGGTGTGATGGTAGCTGCAACACGCTCTGGTGCGGCTTTGACAAACTCAACAGCGTCTGCAGTCGTGATATGTTCAAATACCACTTTAAGGCCAGAAATAGTATCGATCAGTTGAGTTAAATGCTGGTCGATAAAGACTTTTTCTCGGTCAAAAATATCGATATGGCTGTCGGTCACTTCACCATGTACCAACAACAGCATTTGTTGTTCTGCCATCACTTCCAGCACAGGGTAGAGTTTACTTAAACTGCTGACACCAGAGTGAGAATTGGTAGTTGCGCCTGCCGGATATAATTTAGCGGCCACCACTCCAGCCGCTTTGGCTGCTTTAATCTCTTCTGCTGTAGTTTTGTCTGTTAAATACAACACCATCAGAGGTTCAAAACTGCTGCCTGCAGGGCGTGCGGCCAGAATACGTTCTTTGTAAGCTAAAGCTTCAGCGGCATTGGTGACAGGAGGAACAAGATTGGGCATCACTATAGCGCGTTTGAAACAACGGGCAGTAGCTGCCACTGTTTCTTTCAGCATATCGCCATCGCGAAAATGTAAGTGCCAGTCGTCCGGGGTTTGCAGAATTAATTCAGTCACAGCGCTCTCCTCTACTGATGCAGTGTCATGCCGTCAGGGCGTCGCAGTTTAGCACGGCTTGAGGTGATACTCAGCACAAGTTTTATTCTGTTGATCTGGCATGGAGCCATAGCACTGGTGTAGGTTATAGTCAGTGGCGATGACAGAATATGTTCAACAGGCTAGAGACCATGGAACAGCAGAGCGTTTTAAAGCAACAATCTCATTGGCTATTGCCCTGGCAATGGATTATGCCGTTATTTTGTTTGCTTTGTGCCGCCGTGATTACTGAATATCAGGCCAGACAATTGGTTGAACAACGTCAAAATCAGGCGTTGCAGCAGTTAGTTGGTATTTCAGGCCAGTTGCGCTCTTTTGTCGAAGCTGAATTAAACACGTCTTTGTATATGAGTCTGGGCCTGGCGTCGCATATACGAGCCAGCGACGGCAAGCTGTCTGAGAAAGAAATGCTGTTTTTACTGCAGAACTTGCTGGAGCAAGGCAAACATATCCGCAATATAGGGTTGGCTCCTGACAATATACTGACGCTGATTTATCCGGTTCAGGGCAATGAGCGTGCTTTGGGGCTGAACTACAAAAACTTACCGCAACAATGGCCTGAGATTAAACAGTTAATTGAGAACAAAGAAGCCAAATTAGTGGGGCCAGTTGCCCTGATTCAGGGAGGAGATGGTTATGTTTACCGCGTGCCTTTGTTTTTAAATGATGGCAGTTATTGGGGTATTGTCAGTACAGTACTGGATTTAACCGCCTTTAATCAGATGCTGTTTCAGCAGGCAAATAGCTATCAGGTGCAAGTGGGGATCCGCGAGAAAGATCAAGACTCCCCAGCTTTATTCGGCTACTCCCATTTATTTAATGAAGAAGCACTGGTGCTGGATTTAAATATCAAAGGTGCACAGTGGCAGATTGCAGTTCGGTTTTTGGATGAGGCTGCTGGCTGGAATTTATGGCAATGGCGTTTGTTGGGCGCCTCTTTGTCTATGGTATTTTGCCTGATGTTGGCCTGGTTGCTGCACTCCTACCGCCGTAGTGCATTGTTTGCTGATGCCTTGCAAGACAACGAAATATACTCGCGTCGTATTATGGATAGTGTGCTGGATGTGATTGTCACCACAGACCTGGACGGCACCATTGATCGCGTCAATAGTGCCATCAGTACAGTGTTTGGTTACCTTCCTATGCAGTTGGCTGGTCAGCCTTTTAGCCTGTTATTAGCGCCAGGTCAGGCAGAGGTTCTGGCTACTTTAGCTCCAGGCGAAGGCGCGGCGGTTGAACTGAAAGGTAGGCGACAAAATGGTGAAATTTTTGCGATAGATTTATCGCGTAACAGTACTGAGCATCAGGGAAAGGCTCGTTATGTCTGGCTGATCCGCGATATTTCGGAGCGGAAAAAAGTAGAGCAGTTGAAAAATGATTTCGTCTCCACTGTCAGTCATGAACTGCGTACACCTTTGACAGCGATCAGCGGTGCTTTAGGTCTGGCTGTTGGTGGCGCTTTAGGGCCATTGAATGATAAACAGCAACATATGCTGACGCTGGCAGAGCAAAATAGTCAGCGTTTAGGTAAACTAATCAACGATTTACTCGACATCGAAAAACTCGCCGTTAATAAGATGCAGTTTAAACTCAGGTTATGGCCTTTAGCGGCTTTATTGCGTCAGGCGATAGAGCTGAATCAGCCCGTCGCTTTGCAGCGACAGGTGAAACTAGAGTTGCACTGTGCTGAGCAAGATGACTTGTGGGTTGAGGTGGATGAAGTACGATTGCAGCAGGTGATGGCAAACTTGCTGGCGAATGCCATCAGGTATTCACCCATCGGATCTGCGGTGGTGGTCAGTGTGGAGTTATCCGCCAACACAGTTCGTGTCAGCGTGACGGATCAGGGCGATGGAGTGGCGGCAGATTTTGAGTCCCGCTTGTTTCAGAAGTTCTCTCAGGCAGATTCATCAGACCGCAGACAAGTAGCGGGCACAGGCTTAGGCTTGGCTATTTGCAAAGATCTGCTCAAAGCTATGGGCGGCACCATCGGCTATCATAGCGCTACAACGGGTGGCGCTTGTTTTTATTTTACTTTGCCTCTGGCAACTGAATTGTCCCTCGAATAAGGCGTGTTATGTTGACGTTACTTGATTTAATCGCAGTAGTTTGGTTTTTATCGTTATGGACAGGCTACACCATAGTGGCCAAACGTAAGGCCCGCACTGTCAGTTGTTTATCCTTTGAATTACGTCGTAAGCGTACTCACTGGATGCAACAGATGTTAGGCAGAGAAAACAAAATATCAGATGTCACCTTGCTGGCAACTCTGGAACGTAATGTGTCGTTTTTTGCATCCAGTACCTTGTTAATATTAGCCGGCTTGTTAACAGCTTTAGCGTCGAGCAACAGTATCAGCGATGTCTTAAGTTACCTCACACCTTGGGTGACTCAGACCAAAGAAACCATCCAGGTGAAAATTTTATTTTTAGCTGTAATTTATGTTTTTGCGTTTTTCCAGTTTACCTGGTCGTTACGTCAATATGGATTTGGCGGAGTCTTGATTGGTGCTGCCCCTGATGGCCGCGAAATGACTACAGAAGAACAAGCCTTGTATGCGAACAGAACAGCGAAAGTGATAGATCAGGCAGGACATTCCTTCAATTACGGCTTGCGGTCCATGTATTTTTCTTTAGCCACTTTGTCCTGGTTTATCGATCCCAGTTTATTTATGGCAACCGCAGTGATTGTGTTGTTGGTGATGAAACATCGGGAATTTCATTCCAAAGCACTGAAGGCTTTGCAGGAGTGTTGAGTTGCAGGGGGCAGAGTAAAATGAGATCTCATTTTGCTCTGCCCCGGATAAGTCCGTTACTCAGCTTTGTACTCAAAGGCTTTAACCACACGGGCTACGCCATCCACATTACGGGCCAGATTCACCGCTCTGTCCGCTTCTTGCTGATTGACCAGACCCATTAAAAACACTTCGCCGTTCTCCGTCACTACTTTGATATTTAAACCACTGACGTTTTCATCGGCCAGAAACTTGCCTTTGATACGGGTGGTGATCCAGCTGTCTTTGCTGCCGGTTGCAAAGCTGATTTCGCTGGCAATACGAAGCTGATTGTGCACGTCTTTGACGCCTTCGACTCTGGATACCTGACCCGCGACTTCGCGCACACGCTCGTTAGGTACCTGACCTGTTAACAGCACTACACCGTTGTAACTGGTCATGTTGATATTGCCCTTATTCTTGGTTTCAGGATTGTCGTCTAAAGCCCGAATCACTTTCACCTGAATGCTTTTATCGTCAATCTGACTGCCCAGAGTGCGTGGATCGCCTGCAGACTTAACAGCTGTGGCGCCGCCAGCTAATACAGCTGCAGCACAACCTTGTAATAACCAGCTGGTCAGTAGTACCAGCATTAATTTATTTAACATCAAAGATCTCCTTGTTGCGGAAACAGTGTTATGTCGATCAGCTCGCATAACGCATGCAATAAAAAGGTATAACACTCAAACACCCGTGCCGGTCTGTGTGCCGGTACCTTTAACTCTGTGTCCTGATTACCTAATAAACCCGATAATTCGCCACTGTTGTCTACTGTTAAAGCCACCACAGTCATATCTTTGGTTAATGCAGCTTCAACGGCTTTTATCAGATTATGCTCCTCGCCAGTCATGGAGATAGCGACCAGCACATCACCAGCCTGACCCAAAGCCCGCACCTGGCGAGCCAGATGGTCAGGGTTTTGTTGATTGCCAGGTTGTAGGCTGGAGTTATTGCTCAACAAAGCGAAAGCCGGTAAACAAGGCCGTTCGGCTTCAAACTGATCCAGGAGCAGCTGGGCAAAATGCGTGGCTAAAGCAGCAGATGCGCCTTCACCGCAACAAATTACTTTGCCGCCATTGATCAGGCAGTTCACCAGACTGACAGCAGCATTTTCGATAGGGGCAGACAAAGCTTCGCCTGTCGCTATCATGGTTTGAATATTTTCAGTAAAAAGTTGCCTGATATGGTCTTGCATTAGTTCACTGTTCCTGCAAAAGCGTTTTTAATCCAGCGAATATCTGCTGGCTGTTCGGTAATGGCCACTACATCAAAACGGCAATGCTGTTGGCCAACACTTTGTAAATAACACAAAGCTGTACGACTTAGTTTCTGCTGTTTGCTCAGGGTAACCGCAGCAGCCGCACCGCCAAAGTTGCTGCTGCGCCTGAACTTCACTTCAACAAAAACCAGCGTTTGTTGCTCACGCATTACTAAATCAATTTCACCAAAGCGACAACTGTAGTTTTGCTGTACCAGTTGTAAGCCTTGCTGTTGTAAAAACACTAAGGCCTGTTGTTCATAAAACTGCCCAGTGCTTTTGCTCATTTACGGTGTCCGCGGTGTCAGTAAACCATCTTTACTGTATTTACCCCAGGTTAACTGCCGCTGAACCTGTCCACCTGTGGACAATGCCAGATTGCCGGTTAAACCCTGATAACGCAGTGCAGGAAATTGTTGCTGCTGCTTTAAACGGAAAATTAAATGATAGGCGTCGTACCCCATAGCGAATAAACGCTGCAAAGTTTCGTCCTGTTGTGGAAACAATTGCTCAAATTGCTGACGGAATTGTTGTTGCTGGCCAGTACTGAGCATCCAGGGCATTTCAGTAAAAGTGAGGCCCTGCAAGTCGCGGCGGTCAGTAAATTCTGCTGACTTTTGATGACTACGTGAACTGGCGTACACAGGCACTGTGGTTTTGGTCGGCGCTACGGAGACATCAATATAAGGTTTTAGCAAGCGGGTTTGCGATGGATCCGCCAGTAAATAAATCGCGTCTATATCCTGACGGCTATGAGGTTCAGCTTTGACATTTTCACCCGCTAACTTGCTGATGTCGCGAATACGTTGCTCACTGGCTGCGGTTTCCAGCAGTTGTTTGATAGTGCTTTCCATCCCCGCCTGATCGGCAAACCAGTAGATTTCAGGCTCTTTGCCCGCTATTTGTTTCCAATCCCGGCCAAATTGTTCTGCCATCCGCTGACTCAATGGGTTACGGGACGCCATCAACACGGGTTGTTTGTAATTCTTTTGCTTAAACAGCATGGCCATCTGGTGCGCTTCATCTTCCACACTTAAGGAAAAATAAAACTTATCGGCAGCTTGTTGTACCAAATCGGTTTTACCATTTAAAAACAAGGTTGGAATAGTCCAGTCGGCTTGTTGTGAAATGGCATCTACTTGTTCTTTTAACAAAGGCCCAATAACAAAATCTACTTGCTCTGTTGCCAGTTGCTGCTTCAGCTCGCTCATCTCCGTTTGGCTGTCGATAAAAATTAAGCGAGCCTGCTGGTTGGCGGAGGCGGCCAGAATACCTTGTTGTATGGCTTCAGCATGTTGGCGGAAGTTACTGCTAAAAGGCAATAAAACGGCAATAGTTTGAGGCGAAAACGCAACCACAGCACTTAACTGCTGAATTTCTGCTGGCAGCTGCTGTAAAGATGGCTGGTTTGCATACTGCTGCCGCCAGTCGCCAAGCGCCTGAATTAAAGCTGGCGAATTACCTAAATACTGTTGATGCAGTTGTAATAATTTGGCCCAGCCCTGAGTGATGGTGTCAGTGCTTTGGCTCAGACTAGTTAATTGGTCTGGTGTCAGCATACCTAATTGCTGCCATAAAGCGCTTTGATAAATGCTTTGCTCTGGTTGCAAGGCCAGCAATTGCAGATAAGTTTTTACCGCTTTTTCCGGCTCTCTTCTGCTACTTTGATACTCTGCCAGGCTTTGCAAATACGCAGCTTTGTCTTCATCTCTGAACGAACTTAACGAATACTGGCTGCTGAATTTCTCGATATCGTCATGATCGCCCGCTGCGATCAGGCCCTGGAAAAAGGGCAATAAGTTGGCTTGTTGCACATCAGGAGTCGCCTGGCTAGCCAGTACTCGGCTTATGGCCTGAGCCTGTTCAGTTTCACCTTGCTGCAAATGCGCTTTGGCCGCTTCAAGCAATTGCCATTGCTGCTCTGAACCTTGTTGTTGACCCGCTTGTTCAATAAAGTCAGCGCCTGACAAGGGCTTTTCTATCTTAACAATCTCTACTTCTTCTTCTGCCAAAGGAGCAGGTTTGACGATCGGGGCCTGTTTTACCGGAGCTGTTTGCTCAGGCGTGGAGGAACAACCGGCTAACGCCATAGCGCTGCCTAACAGAATAAGTGGCTTCAGTTTGCTGGATTTCACAATGCACAGGTACAATGAAGGAAACATGCAGGTATCTTACTCAGTGCCGTGCCTAAGCTCAATGAATTCCAGCCAAAGTAATTCAAGTACAACGGAATAAGCGCCATATGACTGCACAAAGCGGAAATTTATACATAGTAGCCACGCCTATTGGCAATTTAGATGATATCAGTCAACGCGCTATCAACACCTTAAGCACTGTGGCCTGGGTGGCTGCAGAAGATACCAGACACAGTGGTAAGTTACTCAGCCACCTGGGTATTTCAGCCAAAATGCTGGCGCTGCATGACCACAATGAAAAACAACGTGCTGCTACTTTATTACAGAAATTACAAGCAGGCGAAGACGTCGCCCTGATTTCAGATGCTGGCACGCCGCTGATTAGTGACCCGGGTTACAGCCTGGTGCGTTTATGCCGTGACGCAGGTGTCCGTGTTGTGCCCATTCCTGGTCCTTGTGCTTTGATCAGTGCTTTATGTTGTGCGGGTTTGCCTACAGACAAGTTCCACTTTATAGGTTTTCTACCGGCCAAAAGCCAGCAGCGTCAGAACGTACTCAGCGCCATTCCACAAGGCGTGGGCACCTTGATTTGCTATGAAACAGCGCGCCGTATCAAAGATTGTTTAGAAGATGTAGTGAAAGTTTTTGGTGTAGAACGTGAGCTGGTGCTGGCCAAAGAGCTGACGAAGACTTTTGAAAACTTTGTGTATGGTACTGCTGCAGAAATTGCAGCATGGCTGGATGAAGATCCTGCCCGTTGTCAGGGCGAAATGGTGCTGATGATAGCGCCGACTTTAGCCGCCGAAGAAGAGATTAACCCGGCCGCTCAGCAAACCTTAAAACTCTTGATGAGCGAATTACCACTGAAAAAAGCCGCTGCTTTAACCGCAGAAATTCACGGTGAAAAGAAAAATGCCTTGTATAAGCTGGGGTTGAGTTGGGGCGCTGAAGACTAATTTGCCTGATGCCGTAGGTTAGCGCGAATTATAGCTGGGCCTTGCGCTTTTCTTCCCCTATAATGCGCGCCGTGAGTTGGCCCAGACAATCGCTGCCTGCGTAAGCAGGGGGAGGAAAGTCCGGGCTCCATAGGGCAGGGTGCCAGGTAACGCCTGGGGGGCGCGAGCCTACGACTAGTGCAACAGAGAGCAAACCGCCGATGGCCCACGCAAGTGGGATCAGGTAAGGGTGAAAGGGTGCGGTAAGAGCGCACCGCGCGACTGGTAACAGTTCGTGGCACGGTAAACTCCACCCGGAGCAAGACCAAATAGGCCCCCATTGGCGCGGCCCGCGTTGGGGGCGGGTAGGTTGCTTGAGGCGTGCGGTGACGTACGTCCTAGAGGAATGATTGTCCGCGACAGAACCCGGCTTATCGGGCCGACTCACACCTTTCTTTTTCAACAAGGTAGCTAGCCTTGTGTCAGTTTTGCTAGTCTGGCTGCCTCTGTTCTTTAGCTCTGATTGTTATGCAAACAACAAAATTTTCGACACCTGAATCCATCCCCTTCTGGCAGGCCTTCTGGTTTTGGCTAAAGTTGGGTTGTATCAGTTTTGGTGGGCCTGCGGGGCAGATTGCTATTATGCATACTGAGCTGGTGGAAAAACGCCGCTGGATCAGTGAAGGCCGATTTTTACATGCCCTGAATTATTGTATGTTGCTGCCAGGGCCTGAAGCGCAGCAACTGGCGACTTATTTAGGCTGGCTGATGCACCGCACTTTGGGTGGGGTGATTGCCGGGCTGCTGTTTATTTTGCCATCCTTGTTGTTGCTGGTGCTGCTGTCCTGGGTTTATCTGGTCTACGGTGAGCATCCTTGGGTGGCCGGTATTTTTTATGGCATCAAACCTGCGATAGCGGCCATAGTGCTGCATGCGGCCTGGCGTATAGGTGGCCGGGTGATGAAACATCCGTTGCTTTGGGCTATAGCTACTGCGGCTTTTGTTGCTATTTTTGCCTTAAAGCTACCCTTTCCGCTGATTGTTATAGCAGCGGCCATTATTGGTTTTATCGGCAGTAAATTCGTGCCCGCCGCTTTTTCCGGCAGTGCACACACAAGTGCGCAGAAAAGTTATGGCCCGGCTTTAATTGACGACAGCACGCCAACACCGCCTCACGCTTTATTTCGCTGGAGCCGTTTTAGTCTGGTGTTTTGTTGTGGTCTGTTGCTTTGGGCTTTGCCTATGGTCGCTTTAACCCTGAGCCTGGGCTGGCAACATCAACTGACGCAAATGAGCTGGTTTTTTACTAAAGCGGCTTTGCTGACCTTTGGTGGTGCCTATGCGGTATTGCCTTATGTCTATCAGGGCGCTGTTGATAAATTTGGCTGGTTAACGCCGGGGCAAATGATGGATGGGTTAGCTTTAGGCGAAACTACGCCGGGCCCGCTGATTATGGTGGTGGTCTTTGTTGCTTTTGTTGGTGCTTATGTAGAGGCCAGTTTTGGGCCTGACCTGATGCTACTGGCCGGTCTGACAGCTGCAGTGCTGGTGACCTGGTTTACTTTTTTACCTTCCTTTATTTTTATTCTGGCCGGTGGCCCATTGGTGGAATCCACTCAAGGTAAGCTGCAGCTGACCGCACCACTGACTGCCATCAGTGCCGCAGTAGTGGGTGTTATTGTCAATTTAGCGCTGTTTTTTGCTTACCATGTGCTTTGGCCTGCAGGTTTTTCGGCCGCTTTTGACTGGCAAGCCGGGCTGATTACTGTGCTGGCTGCTTTGGCCTTGTTTGTGGCTAAGCAGGATGTGATGCGGGTGATAGCTGGTGCTGCAATAGCGGGGCTGTTGTTGTCTTTTTGGAGTCGTTATTAATGTGGATTGATTTGAATCAGCTGGATGCATCAAATGCGTATAAGCTGCTCACCAGCACTATTACCCCTCGTCCTATCGCCTGGGTTTCGAGTTTGTCTGCAGAGGGGGTACTGAATCTGGCGCCTTTTAGTTTTTTTCAGATGGTGACCGATCAGCCTCCTACTTTGATGATCTCCACTCAGCATAAAGCCGATGGCAGTCGTAAAGACACCAGCATCAATATTGAAGCCACTCATGATTTTGTGGTGAATCTGGTGCCACATGCGCTAGCCAATGAAATGAATATCAGCGCTGCGGCTGTACCCGCTGATCAAAGCGAATTTGACTTAGCACGGCTGGAACAAGCTCCATCCAGCCAGATTCAGGTACCTCGTGTCGCTTTAGCTCCGGTGGCGCTTGAATGCCGCCTGGCGAAGCTACAACCTTATCCGCCGGAGAACCCAAGCTGTGAAGTGATTTTTGCAGAGGTACTGGCGTTGTACCTTAATCCTGCGATATTGGACGCCAATGGCTTACCTGATCCCTACAAAATGGATTTGATCAGTCGTATTGGCGGTTCAGGTTACAGCAGGGTTGCTGCTGATATATTTCAGTTAGCCCGACCTGCTTCTGCAGTCCGTCGCTGAACTTCCTGTTTTTAGCCCTGACTCTGTCACCAGTGTCAGGGCTTTTTTATTGTTAGTTGTGAGCGCTTGCTAACCTATTGAGTCTTTTTTTTATTGGTTTTCTCTTTGATTTTTATCTGTTTTACTCTGGTTTTTCACTCTGATTCTCGTTGTTGTCAGTTATTGTATTTTTTAGCCTTTACCTTGTTCTCTTTAAGTATTCATGGATAAGCATCGTTTTTTTATCAAATAGAATCATGGGGTTATTTGATTTTTTTGATTTCAGAAATGGATGTCTTCAGGTGAGGAGATGCAGCTTGGTCGCATACCTATGGCCGTTAGTCTGAAGAGCTTGGTTATGCGTAACTTAATAAAAAATTTCAAAGTATTTTAAAGTTTTTTTCTTCCACTTTTTCCCACAGAAATCAGGATCTTCGCGCTAAGCCTTGTTTTTACTGGATCTATCAAGATCAAACAAAGGGGTTTTCACCTTGACAAGCTTTCTTCTGCAGCCCTAAACTGTACATCAGTGGGAAATTGTGGGTATTTGTGGATCAAATATCAGGATCAAACAACAATAAAGTGGGATTAACATGTTCCGTGGTTCGTTTTCTTTAACATTGGATGATAAGGGTCGGTTAGCGCTACCAACGCGTTACCGCGATACCTTATTTGCTGATGCTGAAGGGGCCATGGTTTGTACTATTCACACCAAAGATCCTTGCTTACTGCTCTATCCATTGCCTGAATGGGAAGATGTTGCAGAACAATTGCAGCGCTTATCCAACCAGAACCCACAAGAGTTGCGCTTTAAACGTTTATTGATAGGCCACGCGTCGGATTGTGACATGGATAAAAGCGGCCGCATTCTATTACCTGCGCCACTAAGAAGCCATGCCAGTCTGACAAAAAACATCCGCTTAGTCGGACAACTTAACAAATTCGAGATCTGGGACGAAGAGACATGGAACAAACGTGTTGCCGAAGATATGGCAATCGAACGTGATATGTCTGCTGATGCTGAGATCTCTGAACGGCTGCAGGATTTTGCACTCTGATGGAGCAAAGCGCCCACATCTCCGTGCTACTGGCCGAGACCATAGACGGATTAGCCATTAAACCCGACGGGATTTATCTCGACGGTACTTTTGGCCGTGGTGGTCACAGCAGAGTGATTTTATCCAAATTAGGCGAACAAGGCCGTTTGTATGCTATCGACCGCGATCCTGCTGCTATTGCCGCCGCAGAGCCTTTATTAGCCGATCCGCGTTTTTCTATTACCCATAGTCCTTTTGCTGCCTTGGCCCAAATTGCTGAAGACCACGGCATTAGCGGTAAAGTGGACGGCATACTGCTGGATTTAGGGGTGTCTTCACCTCAGTTGGATGATGCTGAACGTGGTTTCAGCTTTATGCGTGATGGCCCGCTTGATATGCGGATGGATCCTACATCAGGTATTTCTGCTGCTGACTGGCTGGCCAAAGCCGATGTTGAAGATATTACTTTTGTGCTGCGTGAATACGGCGAAGAAAAGTCAGCCTGGCGTATCGCCAATGCCATAGTGGATAGCCGCAGTGAGCAACCACTGACCCGCACAGCTCAACTGGCCAACTTAATCAGTACTGTGGTACCAAAAAGCCATAAAGAGAAAAAGCATCCTGCCACCCGCAGCTTTCAGGGCATTCGCATTTATATCAACAGCGAACTGGATCAGATCAAAACTGCGCTGGACGCTGCTGTGCAGGTGTTAAAACCTGGCGGCCGTTTAACAGTGATTAGCTTCCATTCGCTGGAAGATCGGATGGTTAAACAGTTTATGCGGTTAAAAAGCAAAGGCGCTGCTATTCCTAAAGGTTTGCCATTAACGCAAGATCAACTGAATCTGTACACGCCGTTAAAGCTGATTGGCAAAGCCATTATGCCGTCTGATGCTGAGCTGGAACACAACGTCAGAGCCCGCAGTGCAGTATTGCGTATCGCGGAGAAAACCGCATGAGCGCCATCAAACTGAATCGTCTGATTGTAAGTGACATCTGGCAGCATAAGTTTCTGCTGGTGCTGATCTTGTGCTGTTTAGGTTCAGCTTTAGCCGTGGTGGAGTTCACTCATATGAACCGCCAACTGACGATGCACGAAGATAAAATATTGCAACATCGCGACACCCTGGAAATGGAGTGGCGCAATCTATTGCTGGAGCAACGCGCCTTGTCTGAGCACAGCAGGGTGGAAGAGCTGGCAGCGACCAAACTGAATATGGTCAGGCCCAGCGGCCCGCAAGATGTGGTGGTGCAGGAACCATGATAAAGAAACCGGCAGCACCTAAAAAGCAGGCAAAAAAGAATCAACAGCCGACTGTCATCAGTTGGCGTTTTGCTTTTGTAATTGTGTCCTTATTTGCAGTATTCGGTGGCCTGATTATCCGTGCGGCTTACTTGCAGGTGTTAGAACCTGAAATGTTGCTGGAACAGGGCGATATGCGGACCTTGAGGGTAAAATCTGACGCTGCGATGCGTGGCATGATTTTAGACCGTAACGGCGAAGAACTGGCGGTCAGTGTGCCAGTTCAGTCGATTTGGGCAGACCCGCAACTGGTGATCCGCAACAGACACAAAATTGATGAACGTCGTTGGCATGCGCTGGCCGATATGCTGCAGATCAGTCCGCAGCAACTGTCGGATAAAATTGGTGCCGATGACTCCAAACGTTTTGTTTATCTGCAACGTCAGGCCAGTCCCGCTACTGTCGATTACATCAAACAGTTAAAAATCCCTGGCATTGCCTTTGAGCAGGAATCACGCCGTTATTATCCTGCCGGTGAAGTGACTGCACATTTATTAGGTTTTACCAATGTCGACGATCAGGGCATGGAAGGTATTGAGCGGCAGTTTAACGACGTGTTAACCGGTAAACCTGCACTAAAAACCATACGTAAAGATGCCAAAGGCCGTGAAATTGAAGTGCTGTCACAAACCGATGGCCAGGCGTCGAATAATATTCAATTGAGTATCGACCAGCGTATTCAGGCCGTAGCCTACCGTGAACTGAAAAAAGCTGTGATGCAGTTTGGCGCGACTTCTGGTTCTGTGGTGGTGGTTGATGTGCATAACGGTGAAGTGCTGGCGCTGGCTAATGCACCTTCGTACAACCCAAATAACAGAAAAAATACCGACAGCAACAGATATCGGAATCGTGCTATTACCGATACGTTCGAGCCCGGTTCTACCATCAAACCTTTGCCTGTATTAGCGGCTTTGGAGAATGGTACAGCGACTATGGATACCGTTATTTCAACAGGTTATGGCCCGGTGCGGATCGGCGGTCGTTTAGTGCGGGATATCAACGGTTATGGCGATTTGGATTTAACCGGCATTATGCGCAAATCCAGTAACATAGGGGTGACGCGTTTAGCTTTGGGTCTGCCAACTGACAAGTTTCTTGATATGTATTACAAGATGGGGGTGGGTTCAGAAACAGGTTTAGGCCTGACTGGCGAGACTCCTGGGGTCCTGCGTGAACAGCGCCGTTGGGGCGAGCACGCTTTAGCCACTATCTCTTTTGGTTATAGCTTTACGGTCAATGCGGTGCAGCTGGCGCGTATTTACGCCACTATCGCCAATGGCGGTGTGTCTTATCCTTTATCCATTTTTAAACATACGAAAAAGCCTTTAGGTGAGCGTGTGGTCAGCGAAGAAAATGCCGACAATATGGTCGCCATGCTGGAAGCTGTGGTTGGCCCTGGCGGTAGCGCTAAAAAAGCTGCGGTGCCGGGTTATCGGGTAGGTGGTAAAACAGGTACTGCGAAAAAAGCGGGTATACGTGGCTACAGCGATGATTACATTGGCTCTTTCGCTGGTATTGCCCCTATTTCAAACCCTCGTATTGCTGTGGTGGTGATTATCAATGAACCAAGCGGCGATTATTACTACGGTGGTGAAGTCGCAGCTCCTGTATTCTCTGCAGTCTCTGGTGCTGCCTTACAGTTACTCAATATAGCGCCAGATGCCAACGACAGTCGTATTACCAAAGTCAGTGGGGTGCCCAATGCAGGCTAACTCGCTGCAGCAGTGGCTGACTCCTTTTAAAATCCAGCTGCCAGAGTCAATCGCAGTTTTGCCGTTGCAGCATTTACGCATCAATAGCGCTGAAGTGCAAAAGGGTGATGTGTTTCTGGCTTTGCCTGGGACTAAGACTCATGGCAATCAGTTTATTGAAAACGCTTTAGCCGCAGGTGCAGTGTTAGTGCTGACTACTATTCAGCCTGCGCTGAATGATCAGCGTATTGTAGTGGTAGCCCATCTGGTTGATCTGCTGAGCACTTTAGCTTCCGCTTTTTATCCGCATGATGCTCAAAAACTGGTGGGTATTACCGGCACCAACGGTAAATCCAGTACTGCTATTTTTGTTAATCAATTGGCCGTATTGTTACAGCAACAGGGCGCCGTGATCGGCACTTTGGGTTATGGCGATTACCGCCATCTGACGCCACTGAATAACACCACACCTCATCTGGTGGATATTCACCGTATTCTTTCGACTGAAGCCGCTAAGGGCTGTGCCTTAGTGGCTATGGAAGTATCTTCGCATGCCTTAGTGCAACAGCGTGTCGCTGGTCTGCAGTTTGAAGTGGCTGTGTTTACCAATTTAACCCGCGATCATCTGGATTATCACGGCACTATGCAGGCCTACGGCGAAGCCAAGGCCTTGCTGTTTAAAACGGATTTAGCCAAAACAGCAGTGATTAATGTCTCCGATGAGTTTGGTCGCCAATTAGCAGCGGACTGCACTTTGCCTGTATTGGCTTATGGTCAGTTGAACCATTGTAAGGGCTATAGCGAGTATTTGGCTTACGACCAACTGGACATCACTCCATTGGGGTATCAGTTCCGTTTAAGCAGTCATCTGGGACAACAGCAACTGCAACTCAAAGTGCTGGGTGAATTTAATATTCAAAACGTGCTAGCCGCTATGGGCGCCATGCTGCAGTTAGGCTATAGCTTTGAGGCTTTAATCCGGGCTGTGCAGCAGTTGAGCAGTGTACCGGGCCGTATCGAACAGTTTTATCAAGCCCATCGCAAAGTCATGGCTGTGGTGGATTATGCCCACACGCCTGATGCGCTGGAGCAAACTTTACTCGCCGTTCGTAACCATTGTCAGGGCCAGCTTTGGGTGGTGTTTGGTTGTGGTGGTGACCGCGACAAAGGCAAACGTCCTTTAATGGGGGCAATCGCAGAGCGATTAGCGGATCAGTTAATTATTACTGCTGACAATCCACGCACTGAAGATGTGATGGCGATTTGCCTGGATATAGCTGCAGGCTGCACAGAGCAGCAGTATCAACTGATTACTGATCGTAAAACCGCGATACGCACTGCTTTAGAACAAGCCAAAACCGGTGATCTGGTGCTGATCGCTGGCAAGGGCCACGAAGATTACCAAATTATTGGCCATGAAGTTTTACCCTACGACGAACGTGCCTTTGTCCGACAACTGGTGACGGAGACTGCTTTATGATCCCTTTACAAACAAAAGAAATAGCACAGTTAGTGCAGGGACAACTGGTTGGCGCTGATATTCAGATCCAAAGCGTCAGTACAGACAGCCGCAATATCAATCAGGGCGATTTATTTATTGCCTTAAAAGGCCCGAACTTTGACGGTCATCAGTTTGCCGCCGACGTGATTGCCAAGGGCGCTGTGGCTTTGATTGTAGAGCAGCAGTTGGACCTTGCTGTGCCGCAAATTATTGTTGCCGATACCCGATTGGCGTTGGGAGCTTTAGGCGCTGCGGTAAAACACAAGGTCAATCCTAAGTCTGTGGCCGTGACCGGCAGTGTAGGTAAAACCACAGTCAAAGAAATGATGGCTGCTATTTTGGACCGCATTGGCAACGTGCTGGCGACTGCAGGTAACTTTAATAACGATATTGGTGCGCCTCTGACCTTATTACGTTTAACAGAGCAGCACCAGTATGCTGTGATGGAGTTGGGCGCTAATCATTTAGGTGAAATTGCTTATACCTCGTCTTTAGTAAAACCTGAAGTATCCATCATCACCAATGTGGCAGCTGCTCATTTGGAAGGTTTTGGTGACTTGTTTGGTGTAGCCCGGGCCAAAGGCGAAATTTATGGCTCTTTGGGCTCAGATGGTGTGGCTATAGTGCCGCTGGACAGCGAGTTTTCCGGGTATTGGTTAAAACGTTTACAGGACAAAAAGGTACTGACTTTCAGCAGTACTCAAGCCGCTGATTTTAGCGCTGAACATATAGTGCTGAATGAACAGGGTTGTGCCAGTTTTGATTTAGTTTGCCCACAAGGCCGGATTTTTATTCAGCTGGTATTGCCTGGTAAACACAATGTCGCCAATGCGTTAGCTGCTGCTGCCGCCACTTTGACCTTAGGTGCCAGCCTTACTGATGTGCAGTTAGGTTTAGCGGCAATGAAGCCAGTCAAAGGCCGCATTAATGTCACGCAAGCCAGCGATAAGTTGCGGCTGATTGACGATACCTATAATGCCAACTCTGAATCCACCAAAGCCGCCATCGACTTGTTAGCTACGTATCCGGGTTTTAGAGTGTTAGTTTTTGGTGATATGGGCGAACTGGGCGCTGATGCCCGTTTGTACCATGAAGAAGTAGGTTTATACGCCAAACAAAAGGGGATTAATCTGTTATTCACCCTGGGTGTGTTATCACAGAGCGCCAGTGATTTATTTAACGGCCAAGGTGCCCATTTTAGTTCCCGTCAGCAACTGATCCAAAAGTTAAGCCCGATCCTTGATGAGCAGTCCGATGCGACTGTGCTGGTCAAAGGATCGCGCAGCGCCAAAATGGAATTGGTCGTGCAGGACTTGCTAGAGAGATGTCAGCAGGAGATCAGCCCATGTTAGTGTGGTTAGCCGAGTATTTAACTCAATATATCAATGCCTTTAACGTATTCAGTTACCTGACTTTCAGGTCTATTCTGGGCATTTTAACCGCCTTAATGCTGAGCCTGTATTTTGGCCCTAAGCTGATCGCTAAGTTACAAAAACTGCAAATTGGTCAAACCGTACGGGATGATGGCCCGCAAAGTCACTTCTCGAAAAAAGGCACCCCAACTATGGGCGGTTTGCTGATTTTAGGTTCAGTATTGGCCAGTATTTTGTTATGGGCTGATTTAGGCAATAAATACGTCTGGGTGGTGATTTTTACGCTGGTCAGCTTTGGCTGGATTGGTTTTATTGACGATTACCGCAAAGTGGTGCGTAAAGATCCAAAAGGTTTAATCGCTAAATGGAAATACTTCTGGCAGTCCCTGTTTGCTGTAGCTATTGCATTTTTTCTGTATGCCACGGCAGAACGTCCGGCTGAAACCAGTTTAGTGGTGCCTTTTATTAAAGATGTTTTGCCACAGTTGGGGTTCATCTTTATTGCTTTGTGTTACTTCGTCATTGTCGGTACCAGCAACGCGGTGAATTTAACCGACGGTTTAGACGGTTTAGCCATAGTGCCCACCATTATGGTGGCCTTTGCTTTTGCCATTATTGCTTACGCTAGTGGTAACGTGAATTTTGCCAACTATCTGAATATTCCTTATCTGCCCCATGCCAGTGAGCTGGTGGTGGTTTGTGCTGCATTAGTAGGTGCTGGCCTGGGTTTTCTGTGGTTTAACACTTACCCGGCTCAGGTCTTTATGGGTGATGTAGGCTCTTTGGCCTTAGGTGCGGTTTTAGGTGTCATTGCCATTTTAGTCCGCCAGGAAATAGTTCTTTTTATTATGGGCGGCGTTTTTGTAATGGAAACTGTGTCTGTGATTTTGCAGGTCGGTTCTTACAAATTACGTGGCCAACGGATTTTCCGTATGGCACCTATTCACCATCATTACGAATTAAAAGGCTGGCCTGAGCCCCGCGTCATAGTGCGGTTCTGGATTTTGTCAGTGATTTTTGTGTTGATTGGTTTAGCTACTTTAAAACTGAGATAAAACATGAACACTAAGTTGTTTCAGGGAAAACGTGTTGCTGTGATAGGACTAGGCCTTTCAGGTCTGGCCACAGTGCGCTTTTTGCTGAAACAAGGCGTCAAACCTGTGCTGATGGATACCCGTTTAAAAGTGTCAGGGTTGGAACAAATTCCAGCCGACAAAGTGGACGGGATTTATTTAGGTGAGCTGGATGCCAATCGTCTGGCTCATATGGACGTATTAGTCGTGAGTCCTGGCTTAGATCCTAAGCATCCGGCTATACGTTTTGCGCTGGCCCAAGGCGCCCATCTGATTGGTGATGTCGAGCTGTTTGCACTGCAAAATCAAAAACCAGTGCTGGCTATCACTGGTTCTAATGGTAAGTCGACTGTCACCAGTTTAACGGCTCATATGCTGCAGTGCTCTGGCTTGCGGGCGATCGCAGCTGGCAATATTGGTTTGCCCATTCTGGATGCGCTGCAAAGTGATGCGGATGTGTTTGTGTTGGAACTGTCGAGCTTCCAACTGGATACCACGCATTCATTACACAGCAAAGCGGCTTGTATCCTCAATGTGACTGAAGATCATATGGACAGATACGGCACTATGGCCGCTTATGCTACATCGAAACAACGGGTGTATCAGGGCACTGAACTGGCTGTTTTCAATAAAGCTGATGCTTTGACCACACCACAAACTTCAGTGTCAGCTCTGGCTTTAGATTTAGCAGGTTCTGAATACGGCGTGATGCAACATCAGGGCGAAAGCTGGTTAGTAGTGGCTGGCTCTCCTTTAATGCCGGTACGCGAGATGACTATTGTTGGTCTGCACAATCAGTTTAATGCGCTCGCGAGCTGTGCTTTGGCTCTAGCTGCTGGCGCAAGCCGCGAAGGTTTAATTGATGCATTAAAAACCTTTGTTTCCTTGCCACACCGTTGCCAGTTAGTTCTGGATAATAAAGGCGTGCGTTGGGTCAATGACTCCAAAGCTACTAATGTAGGCGCAACTTTAGCTGCTATTGCTGGTTTGCGCGCAGAAGTGAAGGGCAAACTGATTTTAATAGCAGGTGGTGATGGCAAAGGTGCTGATTTCAGCGAATTAGCCACAGTGCTGAATACTGATGTCGATCACTTAATTACCTTAGGGCAGGATGGTCCTTCTATAGCGGCATTAAAAGCGGGCAGCTTTGAAGTGAAAGATTTAATGGCAGCGGTCAAAACTGCGGCGCAACTGGCCACTGCAGATGATCTGGTGTTGTTATCACCAGCCTGCGCCAGTTTAGATATGTTTAAAAATTACGAAGACCGTGGTCAGCAATTTGCCGCAGCGGTACAGAAGGTGTGGTTATGAAGCAAATGCTGCTGAACCTGATCCCTTCACCCGCTGAAGCTATAGCTCAGTGGTGGCAACGTGACGAAGCCAATAGCTACGACAAGCTGTTTTTGGTGCTGTTGGTTCTGGTGCTTGCTGTCGGCATTATTATGGTTACCAGCGCTTCAGTGCCTGTGGCAGAGCGTTTGCACGGTAATCCGCTGCATTTTACCATCCGGCATTTAGTGTATTTGTTGATAGGCTTCGCCGCAGCTTATATGGTGCTTAATGTCCCGGTGTCCTGGTGGCATAACACCAATCTATTGCTATTGATGCTGGCCCTGGTATTGCTTATTGCAGTCTTGTTGTTTGGCCGTAATGTCAATGGTTCCACCCGCTGGCTGGCCTTGGGCCCTATCAATATTCAGGCGGCTGAACCTGCTAAGTTATTCTTTTTTGTCTACCTGTCCAGCTATCTGGTACGTAAGCATGAGGAAGTCAGAGAGAACATTAAAGGCTTTATCAAGCCACTGATCATTATGTTTATTCTGGCGGTTTTGCTGTTAATGCAGCCTGATCTTGGAACAGTGATCGTAATGTTTGCCACTTCTGTGGTACTGCTGTTTTTAGCTGGCGCTAAATTATGGCAATTCTTTTGCCTGATTTTTACCGGTTTAGCTGCGATAGGCGTGTTGATTGTCTACAGCGAATACCGCTGGCGCCGTGTGACTTCGTTTTTAGACCCATGGGCCGATCCTTTTGGTAGTGGCTATCAGTTAACCCAATCCCTGATGGCGTTTGGCCGTGGCAGTTGGTTTGGTCAGGGCCTGGGTAACAGCGTACAAAAACTCGAATATTTACCTGAAGCTCATACCGACTTTATTTTTGCTGTGATAGCCGAAGAAACCGGCTTAGTAGGCGTGTTTGCTGTACTTACACTGCTGTTTTTGCTGGTTAGTCGTGCTTTGTGGATTGGTAATAAAGCCTTGTTTAAAGGCATGAGTTTTCACGGCTTTTTAGCTTATGCCCTGGCGATTTGGATTGGTTTTCAAACCTGCGTCAATGTGGGTGTGGCGAGCGGTGTCTTACCCACTAAAGGTTTAACTTTGCCTTTTATCAGCTCAGGCGGCAGTAGCTTGATCATTATGTTAGTGGCAGCGGCTTTATTAATTCGTATCGATTTTGAAGTGCGGCTGAAAGGTCGGCATGCCATCAGCGGAGGTCCTCATGCCTGAGCTGATGCAGACTACTGGTAAACAGCAAAAAACAGCGCTGATTATGGCGGGCGGCACAGGCGGCCATATCTTCCCGGCAAAAGCTGTAGCTGAACTATTAAAGCAGCAAGGCTGGACTATTCATTGGCTGGGTACAGCTGATCGGATGGAAGCGACTTTGGTGCCCCAGTTTGGTATCCCTTTTCACAGCATTGCTGTGGCGGGTTTACGTGGTAAAGGTTTAAAGAGCCTGCTCAAAGCGCCGCTGATGTTATGGCGCTCCATCAGTCAGGCCCGCTCTTTGGTGAAGCAACTCGATCCAGAACTAGTGTTAGGTTTTGGCGGTTATGCCAGTGGCCCTGGTGGTTTAGCCGCCTGGTTAGCGGGTAAACCTTTAATAGTGCATGAGCAAAATGCAGTCGCAGGCACCACCAACAGACTGTTGGCGCGCATTGCGAAAAAGGTATTAGTGGCTTTTCCGCAAGCTTTTGCCGATCGCAAAGACAGAGTGGTGGTGGGTAACCCAGTGCGGGCTGAAGTGCTGGCTGTGTCTGCTCAAAAGCAACTACAGGCGCCAACAGCAAGCTTAAAAGTGTTAGTGGTCGGTGGCAGTTTAGGCGCGCAAGTGTTTAATCAGCAGTTACCTGCGTTGTTTGCACAGGCTGCACAATCTGGTGAGCTGGAAATACGCCATCAAACCGGTAAGGCGATGGAGCAGCAAGTGCAGCAAGCCTATGCCGCTTTGCCTGAGTTAAACGCTAGTGCCAGCGCTTTTATTGACGATATGGCGGCAGCTTACACCTGGGCTGATTTAGTGATTTGCCGTGCCGGAGCTTTAACCGTCTCTGAAGTGGCTTGTGCCGGTGTCGCGGCAGTCTTTGTACCTTTACCGTCCGCTATTGACGATCACCAGACGGCGAATGCCAGCTGGTTAGTGCAAAAAAAAGGGGCGGTGTTACTGCCACAAAACGAATTCAGTAAAGGTGCGTTGTTGCCTTTACTTCAGTCCTGGTTGCAGGACAAAAGTGCACTGCGTCATTTGGCAAATAATGCCCGCAGAACAGCAATAGATGATGCCGCAGAACTAGTTGTAAGAGTCTGTGGTGAAGTAATGGATAAGACTAAATGAGCAACCAACAAAATAAAAATGCAATGCGCAGAGTAGAGCGGATCCACTTCGTTGGCATCGGCGGCGCTGGTATGGGTGGTATTGCTGAAGTATTAGTCAATGAAGGTTATAAAGTTTCAGGTTCAGATATAGCTCCAAACCCTGTGGTCGACCGTTTAGCGTCTTTAGGTGCCTGTATTGTGATTGGCCATAAAGCTGAAAACATCCAAGGTGCCAGCGTTGTTGTGGTCTCCAGCGCTATTAAAACCGATAACCCGGAAGTGGCGGCTGCTCTTGAACACCGTATTCCGGTAGTACGCCGTGCTGAAATGCTGGCCGAGTTAATGCGTTTTCGCCATGGCATTGCCATTGCCGGTACCCACGGTAAAACCACCACCACCAGCTTAATCGCTTCTATTTTTGCTGAAGCGGGCACAGACCCTACTTTTGTCATTGGTGGTTTGTTGAATTCTGCCGGCACCAATGCTCGTCTTGGTGCTGGCCGTTATTTAATTGCCGAAGCAGATGAAAGCGACGCCTCTTTCCTGCATTTACAGCCTATGGCGTCGGTGATCACCAATATCGAAGCGGATCACATGGAAACTTATCAGGGTGACTTTGAAAAAATGAAAGCCACCTATCTGGAGTTTTGCCATAACCTGCCATTTTATGGTGTCGCCGTGATGTGTATCGACGATGCCGTAGTGCGTGAGCTGATCCCACAGATTGGCCGTTTTGTCATTACTTATGGTTTTAGCGAAGATGCGGATTATGTCATCAGCGACTTCGGTCAAACCGGCACTCAAAGCCATTTTGTTATTACCGATAAAAACGGTGTAGCCAGCCAAATCGATTTGAACTTAGCCGGTCGCCACAATGCATTAAATGCAACCGCCGCTTTTGCAGTGGCCAAAGATGAAGGTATAGAAACCCCTGCTATTTTGGCTGCGCTGAAAAAATTCGAAGGTATAGGCCGTCGCTTTGAGCAGTACGGCGAGTTTGACACAGGCCGTGGCAAAGTGCTGCTGGTCGATGATTATGGTCACCATCCAAGCGAAGTGGCGGCTACGTTAGCTGCAGCACGCAACGCCTGGCCAGAGCGCCGTATTGTGATGGCGTATCAGCCACACAGGTACACCAGAACCCGTGATTTATACGAAGATTTCGCTAAAGTGCTGTCGTCAGTCGACTTATTGTTATTGCTTGAAGTTTATGCCGCAGGCGAAGCCGCTATCCCAGGTGCTGACAGCCGCAGTTTATGCCGCTCTATTCGTGCCCGTGGTCAGTTGGACCCTATTTATGTAGCAACACCAGCTGACTTACCCGCAGCTTTAGCTGATGTGTTGCAGGACGGAGATGTGCTGCTAACTCAGGGCGCTGGCAATATAGGTGCACTGGCTAAACAACTAGCAGCATCTAAATTAGCAATTTCTGCATTAAAACCAAACGAGGGAGCTTGAAGTATGAGCAGCAAATTTGGCAAAGTAGCTGTGATGTTTGGTGGAACCTCGGCAGAACGTGAAGTGTCGTTACGCTCAGGTGCTGCTGTGCTGGCCGCTTTGCAAAAGCAAGGTGTCGACGCCCATGCTTTTGACCCAAAGGACCAGCCGCTAAGTGCTCTGACTGCAGCTGGTTTTGACCGCGTATTTATCGTACTGCATGGCCGTGGCGGTGAAGACGGTACCATGCAAGGTGCTTTGCAGCTGATGGGTTTACCTTACACAGGTAGCCGCGTTTTAGGTTCAGCCCTGGCGATGGATAAAATTCGCTGCAAATGGCTATTTCAGGCACAAGGCTTACCTACAGCAAAGTTTTTAGTGGCTGAAGCTGGAAAACAACTGAATTATCAGGATATTTTGCAGCAATTAGCTGGTAAAGTGATGGTGAAACCAGCGAATGAAGGCTCCAGTATCGGTATGAGTGCAGCAAGCACAGCCGAAGAACTGGAACAGGCATTGGCGGTTGCGACTAAATACGACTCGGATGTGCTGGTTGAACAGTGGATCCAGGGCCGTGAATTTACGGTATCTATCCTCAATGGCAAAGCATTGCCAGTGGTGGAAATGCGTACTCCCCGCTCTTTTTATGATTATGAAGCTAAGTATCAGTCCAACAGCACTGAATACCTTTGTCCTGCGCCTTTAACAGCCGAACAGACTACCTTTTTGCAACAAATTGCAGCTGCTGCCTTTACTGCAGTTGGTGCGTCAGGCTGGGGTCGTGTTGATGCGATGCTGGACGAGCAGGGCAATTTCTATCTGCTGGAAGTCAATACTGTGCCAGGCATGACGGAGAAGTCATTGGTGCCTATGGCGGCGAAAGCGGCGGGTTTAAGTTTTGAACAGTTAGTTTTACAAATTTTAGAACAGACCTTATGAGCAAAAACGGCAAGACAGTGAGCGCACCTATCAACAAAGCCTTCTGGGCTGGTGTCGCCTTTTTCTGCTTTGCCGTCTGGTTTGTCTGTTGGATGGGTTATCAGATCTGGCTCTGGAGCCAGGATCAACAAAGTGCACCTATCCAGCAAGTGAAGGTCTATGGCGATTTTTCTCAGATTGAAGCTGCAGCTTTAAATCAAAAGCTGCAACAACAGTATCTGGGTAATTTTTTTAATTTGAACGTGGATCAGGTGCAGCTGTTTCTGCAGCAACAACCCTGGGTAGCTCAGGCAGCCGTGCGCAAACAATGGCCTGATACGCTCGTGGTGGTGGTGACTGAACATAAGCCAGTCGCGGTATGGAATGACCATTATTTACTCAATCAACAAGGTCAGATCTTTGTCGCTCCTGTTGCTGAACTAAAGCAGCCATTGCCAAAGTTACAAGGTCCGGACGGGGCCGAGCAGGATGCACTGACCATGTTCAATCAATTGAATCAAATGCTGACCGTCCATCAGCATGCGGCAACAGGACTCACAGTGTCAGAGCGTCAGGCCTGGCAACTGAATTTAGCAGAGGGCATCAAATTGACTCTGGGCCGGGAAGATACGGCAAAGCGGGTGCAGCGGTTTATCGATTTGTACCCTGTGATTAGTAAACATAAAACTCAGGCAGTCGCCGAAGTTGATTTGCGTTATGACACAGGCGTCGCTGTACGTTGGGTCGAAGCGCCAGAACAAAGAGAACAAGATGACAAAGTCGACAGAACGTGATCTTATCGTTGGCTTAGATATAGGCACAGCACAGGTAAAAGCCTTAGTGGGCGAAATTACCGCTGACAATCAGTTAAGTATTGTTGGTGTGGGCACTCATGTAGCCCGTGGTATGGACAAAGGTGGGGTCAACGATCTGAACCTGGTGGTGCAGTCTGTGCGCCGCGCCGTGGAAGAAGCCGAACTGATGGCCGATTGCCGCGTGTCTTCTGTGTATTTAGGTATTACCGGCAAACATATTCGTTGTCAGAACGAAAGTGGCATGGTGCCAATCAACGATGCCGAAGTGACTGCGGAAGATGTGATTAACGTCATTCATGCCGCCAAGTCAGTGCCTATTTCGGCTGAGCGTCGCATGTTGCATGTGCTGCCACAGGAATTTTCAGTCGACATGCAGGAAGGCATTAAAAGCCCAATCGGCATGTCAGGGGTGCGGATGGAAGCCAAGGCGCACATCATCACCTGTGCCAATGATATGGCAAAAAATATCGAAAAATGTGCGGAGCGCTGCGAGCTACATGTCGACCAGCTGATTTTTTCTTCATTGGCATCCAGCTATGCGGTGCTAACGGATGATGAAAAAGAGCTAGGCGTTTGTGTCGTGGATATGGGCGGCGGCACCATCGATATTTCGGTTTTTACCAATGGTGCTTTACGTCATACCGCAGTGATCCCTGTGGCCGGAAACCAGGTTACCAGCGATATCGCCAAAATCTTCCGCACGCCTTTAGGTCACGCCGAAGATATCAAAGTGCAATACGCCTGTGCACTGCGCAGCATGGTGGGTAAAGAAGAAAATATTGAAGTGCCAAGTGTCGGTGGTCGTCCTGCCCGCAGCATGTCACGCCATACCCTGGCTGAAGTGGTCGAGCCGCGTTATCAGGAATTGTTTGAACTGGTGTTGGAGGAAATCCGAAGCAGTGGTCTGGAAGAGCAAATTGCCGCAGGCATAGTGCTGACTGGTGGCACCGCCAAAATGGAAGGTGCTATCGAGTTTGCCGAAGATATCTTCCAAATGCCGGTACGATTGGGCTATCCAATTGGCATTACAGGTCTGAAAGAATATGTACAAGACCCAGCCTACGCCAGCGTAGTGGGTTTACTGATTTATGGAAAAGACATGCGGACCCAGCAGAAAAAAGCTGTTGCTGCTCGCGAGTCAGTCGGCGGCATGGTGAAACGACTCACCAGCTGGTTTAAAGGCGAATTTTAATTTTATTTGAGTAAGCGTACTAAAACGGAGAGAGAGCTATGTTTGAGTTAATGGAAAACCACAGCGAAGAAGCTGTCATTAAAGTAATAGGTGTTGGTGGTGGTGGCGGTAACGCTGTTGAGTATATGGTTGCAAGCAACATCGAAGGTGTTGAGTTTATTGCTGCCAATACCGACGCGCAGGCGCTGCGTAATTCGTCTGCCCACATGACGTTGCAACTGGGTGCCGGCGTGACTAAAGGTTTAGGTGCTGGTGCTAACCCTGAAGTAGGCCGTAAATCTGCAGAAGAAGACCGCGAGACGATTAAGAAAACACTGCAAGGCGCAGACATGATCTTTATCGCTGCCGGTATGGGCGGTGGTACTGGTACCGGTGCTGCTCCTATAGTGGCTGAAGTGGCTCGTGAAATGGGTATCCTGACTGTGGCTGTGGTCACTAAGCCATTCCCGTTTGAAGGCAAAAAGCGTTCTGCTTATGCCGACGAAGGTATCAGCGAGCTGGCAAAACATGTCGACTCTTTGATCACTATTCCTAATGACAAGTTATTAAAAGTCTTAGGTAAAGGCACCAGCCTGCTGGATGCGTTCAAAGCAGCCAACAATGTATTGTTAGGTGCAGTGCAAGGTATTGCTGAGCTGATCACTCGTCCTGGTCTGATTAACGTCGATTTCGCGGACGTACGTACTGTGATGTCAGAAATGGGCACTGCCATGATGGGGACAGGCCGTGCTTCAGGTCCTGATCGTGCTGAAGAAGCCGCTGAACAAGCGATTTCCAGCCCGTTACTGGAAGATATCGATTTATCAGGTGCCAAGGGTATTCTGGTGAATATCACTGCAGGTCTTGATATCAGCATTGAAGAGTTTGAAACTGTAGGTAATGCGGTAAAAGCATTTGCTTCAGAAAATGCCACTGTGGTTGTAGGTGCTGTCATTGATCCTGACATGTCGGATGAACTTCGTGTCACAGTGGTTGCCACAGGTATAGGTGCAGAGCGTAAGCCGGACATCAGCCTGGTACCAAATCACCGTCATGAACCGGTGCGTTCAGCGCACGTTTATGGCAATGCGGGTACAAGTTATGCGCAACATCAGGGTAACGCTGCCCGTGACTTGTCACAGGCGCCGTTAGAAGCTCCTGTAGCGCAAAACAAACCTGTGGCGGAAAAACAAGCGAACATCGATATTTTCGATATTCCGGCGTTTTTACGTAAACAAGCTGACTAATTTTTAGTCAGCTTACAAAAGGCTCAAAGGTTGGCATAGCTGGTCAGCTGTGTTATGCTTCGCCGCCATTTTGGATTTGTTCAATATTTGAACAGGAAAAAATATGATTAAACAACGTACCATTGCAAAATCAATCAGCTCGATCGGGGTGGGTTTACACAAGGGAGAAAAGGTTACGCTTACTCTCCGGCCTGCTCCTGATAATACCGGTATTGTATTCCGGCGTGTCGATCTGAACCCGATCGTTGATTTTAAAGTCACCCCTGAATTAGTGGGCGACACAGTAATGTGTACGTGTTTGATCAACGACGAAGGCGTACGCCTGTCCACCACTGAGCATTTAATGGCTGCAGTGGCTGGTTTAGGTATCGATAACCTGTTTATCGAAGTAGACTCTGCTGAAATTCCAATTATGGATGGCAGTGCCAACCCTTTTGTTTACCTGTTACTGGAAGCCGGTATCAGCGAACAGAAAAAAGCCAAAAAGTTTATCCGCATTAAGCAAAAAGTACGGGTAGAAGACGGTGATAAGTGGGCCGAGTTTGTGCCACATCACGGTTTCCGTATGGATTTTGCCATCGACTTTGATCACCCTGTGATTTCTGAAACTAAACAGCGCATGAAGCTGGACTTCTCTGCTGCGTCTTTTATTAAAGACATCAGCCGTGCCCGTACTTTTGGTTTCCTGCAGGACATTGAATATTTACGCGCCAATAATCTGGCGTTAGGCGGCAGTTTTGATAACGCCGTGGTGCTGGACGAGTTCCGGGTGTTAAACCAGGACGGTCTGCGTTACGAAGACGAATTTATCAAACACAAAATTCTGGATGCGATCGGTGATTTATATATGGCCGGTTATAGCATTCTTGGCGAGTTCCGCTCTTATAAAACGGGCCACGCTTTAAATAACCAGTTATTGTCTGCGGTATTAGCTGATCAGGCCAACTGGGAATTTGTCAGCTTCGATAAAGAAGCGCAAATGCCGATATCCTACTTAGCGCCTCAATTGGCCTAAGTCTTGGGGGCAGGGCGCGGCTTTTGAGCCAGCTCTGCCAGCTTTTGTAGTTTCTGCTTTAACTCACCTTCACTGTTTTGTGCTAAAGCCAGTAAATACACCGCCGCTTGTTCAGAAATTTTAGGTCCTTCAGTTTTGATTTCTTCCGCTTTGACATACTGCAGTTGGGTATTGGGTGAGACTTCGATGTCGATGCCTGCTAAATCCGGCAAGATTTTCTGGCGGAAATTGTCTAGAATGGCCTCTCTTTGCATTTTTAGCCGGGTGGCCCAGGCGGGCGATTGGCATAAAATAACTAAGCGACCTGCTTTTATGGTACTAATTTTGCAAAAACCGGATGGATCCAGTTGCAGAAACTGCGCTAATTCGGTATTAAGTTGGCGCAACAGATCGGCGTGCTGCATGGTCGACAACAAAGAGCTTTGTTGCAGCAACTGACTTAGATCCACGGGTTTCTGAGAATAGCGCGCCATCTTCACTGATAAATTTATACTGAGGTTGCATGAGTGTAACAGTTTTCTATCGTGGCCGACATCGCCACTTCAGCTTTGGCAGCACGCCATCGCAACTGACAGTCACGGCCGTCTTATTGTTTTGTATCGCCTCTGGCGCTGGTGCTGCTTTTGCTAATTTATTTCAGCAAGGCAATGCAGAACTTGAAAAGGCGCAGTTAAGCCGCGCTGCAGAAACAGAAGAAATTGCGGATATCCGTCGCCGTGCTGAAAATCAGCTGGCGGCATTAACTGCTAAAGTTGCCACGTTGCAGGCTCAGGTGAACCGACTGAATATGGTTGGTGAACGTTTAATTGATGCCGCCAATTTGTCGACTGAAGAGTTTAATCTGCACGAAACTCCAGCTATGGGAGGCCCGGCACAAACCCCTACTGAAATCAGTCTGGCTGAACTGAATGCCGTGTTGTTGCAGCTCAACGAGCTGGAGCAAAATCTGCAGTCCGAGCAAACCCGCTTTGCCATGCTTGAATCTCTGGATTTGAATCACCATATAGGAAAAAGCGTTCAGTTGTCTGGCCGCCCTGTGTTAAGTGGTTACCTGTCTTCCAGTTTTGGTGTCCGTAGCGACCCCTTCAGTGGTGAACCCGCAGTGCACCGTGGCGTGGATTTTGCCGGTAAAGAAGGCGATTCTATTTTTGCAACAGCAGGTGGCATAGTGACCTGGGCTGGTGAACGTTTTGGTTACGGTAAAATGGTTGAAATTGAGCATAGCGACGGCTATCGCACTCGTTACGCTCATGCTCAGGCGACCACTGTTCAGGTTGGACAGATGGTGACCAAAGGCCAGGAAGTTGCCATTATGGGCAACACAGGCCGTTCGACGGGACCACATGTGCATTACGAAGTTCTGAAAAATGGTCAGCAAATTGACCCTATGATGTTTGTTAATCGCCGTATTCAATAATATAGACCCGGTTTACTGAGGCAGGAGTTTCAGAAAGTCGGGTAACAAAGGCTCAGGCCGGACTCGGAGCGAGTCTCAACCAAGAAGTGGTATTTATAAAATGTTTGGAAAATTTTTCGCCAAATTAATTGGTAGCCGTAACGATCGTTATTTAAAGAAATTAAAAAAGACGGTTGATCTGATTAATAGCCTGGAACCTGCTTTTGTTGCTTTGTCTGATGAAGAACTCAAATTAAAAACCGCCGAATTTAAGCAACGTTTTGCCAATGGCGCAACCTTGGATGATTTACTACCAGAAGCTTTCGCTACAGTGCGCGAAGCCAGTAAACGTATCTTTAAAATGCGTCATTTTGATGTGCAGTTAATAGGCGGCATTGTGCTGCATCAGGGCAAAATCTCTGAGATGCGTACAGGTGAAGGTAAAACCTTAACCGCAACCTTGCCAGCCTACTTAAATGCGTTAAGTGGTCAGGCCGTACATGTGATTACGGTGAACGATTACCTGGCCCGTCGTGATGCTGAAACCAACGCGCCTTTGTTTGATTTTTTAGGCTTAACCGTAGGTGTCAACGTGCCTGGTATGGGCCATTTAGACAAACAAGCCGCCTACAAAGCCGATATTACCTACGGCACCAACAACGAATTTGGTTTTGATTACCTGCGCGATAACATGGCTTTTTCTGCCATTGAGCGGGTGCAGCGCCACTTAGCTTACGCCATTATTGATGAAGTCGACTCTATTTTGATAGACGAAGCCCGTACGCCACTGATCATATCCGGTCAGGCTGAAGACAGTTCAGAGCTGTACCGTGTCATTAATACAGTAGTGCCTCAGCTAGTGAGGCAGGAAAAAGAAGACGAAGAAGGTGTAGAGGGTGATGGCCACTTCACCATCGACGAAAAAGCGAAACAAATTTATCTGACTGAGCTGGGACAAATTCGTGTTGAAGAAATTCTGCAGGAACTGGGCTTAATTCAGCCGGGCGACTCCTTGTTCTCTGCCGCTAATATTACTTTGCTGCATCATACCTATGCCGCTTTGCGCGCACACAACCTGTTTAAGAAAGATGTCGACTATGTGATCAAAGATAACGAAATCGTTATTGTTGATGAGCACACAGGCCGTACTATGGAAGGCCGTCGCTGGTCTGAAGGTTTGCACCAGGCGATAGAAGCCAAAGAAGGTGTGCGTATTAACCACGAAAACCAGACCTTAGCTTCTATTACCTTCCAGAACCTGTTCCGTTTGTATGACAAGCTGGCAGGTATGACTGGTACAGCCGACACCGAAGCTTTTGAGTTCCAGTCTATTTATGGTTTAGAGACTATAGTGGTTCCTACCAATAGACCTATGGTGCGTAAAGATATGGCCGATTTGGTCTATCTGACGGTGGAAGAAAAGTATCAGGCTATTATCAAAGACATTGAAGAAAACCGCGCTTTGAAGCGTCCTATTCTGGTCGGTACGGCTTCCATTGAAAGCTCTGAGTATCTGTCGAAATTACTGCATGACGCCAAAATTCCGCATCAGGTATTAAATGCGAAGTTCCACGCCAACGAAGCCCAAATTATTGCTCAGGCCGGTCAGCCTGGTACTGTGACTATAGCCACCAACATGGCGGGTCGTGGTACTGACATAGTACTGGGTGGTAACTTGCAGGCTGAATTAGCTGCTTTGGGCGCCGATGCCAGCGAAGAACAGATCGAGAAAATTAAAGCTGACTGGCAACAACGTCACGATGCTGTGATTGAAGCAGGTGGTTTACATATCATTGGTACTGAACGTCATGAGTCACGTCGTATCGACAACCAGTTACGTGGTCGTGCCGGTCGTCAGGGCGATCCGGGCTCTTCACGTTTCTATCTGTCGTTAGACGATGCCTTAATGCGTATTTTTGCTTCAGACCGTATGGCAGGCATGATGCGTAAGTTGGGGATGGAGCCTGGTGAGGCGATTGAACACCCTTGGGTCAGCCGTGCTATCGAAAACGCTCAGCGTAAAGTCGAAGCTCGTAACTTTGATATCCGTAAGCAATTACTGGAATTCGATGATGTGGCGAACGATCAGCGTAAAGTGGTGTACGAACAACGTAACGAGCTGATGGATGCAGCTGATATCTCTGAGACCATCAAGGCGATTCGTCATGACGTGGTTGCTTCTGTGCTGGACCAATACATTCCACCTCAGTCTCTGGATGAGATGTGGGATATCCCAGGCTTAGAAGCCCGTTTCCGTGCTGATTTTGCCATCGACATGCCTATAGCCAAGTGGTTGGCAGACGATAAGAAACTGTTTGAAGAAAAACTGCGTGAACAAATCCACGAAGTGGTGGATAAGTCTTATGAGCTGAAAGAACACATGGTTGGCCCTTCCGTACTGCGCCAGTTTGAAAAGTCTGTGATGCTGCAAAGTTTAGACACACACTGGAAAGAACACTTAGCCGCAATGGATCACCTGCGTCAGGGTATTAACCTACGTGGTTATGCGCAGAAGAACCCGAAACAGGAATACAAGCGTGAAGCTTTCGAGTTGTTCTCTACCATGCTGGATAACTTGAAGCTGGACGTGATTGGTGTGTTATCACGGGTGCAAATCCGTGCCGCTGAAGATGTGGATGCAGTAGAAGATCAGCGTCGTAAAGCAGAAAGCACAGAGATGCAGTTCCAGCATGAAGAAATGGAACAAGTGGCAACTGAAGTGCCGCAAACCAGTCCTGCACCTGTGTTTCGTGACGCAGAAAAGGTAGGCCGTAATGACGCTTGCCCTTGTGGTTCTGGCAAGAAATACAAACAGTGTCACGGTAAGCTGGTTTAACTAATGACACTAAAAGTTGTTCATGTTGCTGTGGGTGTGATTTTGAAGGACAAAGAAGTGTTATTAGCTTTGCGTCCTGACAAGTTGCACCAGGGGGGCCGCTGGGAGTTTCCCGGCGGTAAAGTGGAAGCGGGGGAAACTACCGCACAAGCTTTAGCACGTGAACTAAAAGAAGAAGTGGATCTGGATATTACCGGTTCAAGCCCTTGGTTTGAACTGCAATATGCTTATCCTGAAAAGACAGTGTTGCTGGATATTCATCTGGTGCAAGATTTTGCAGGTGAAGCTAAAGGTTTGGAAGGGCAGCCAGTGCGCTGGGTGCCTTTGTCTGAGCTTGGTCAGTATCAGTTCCCTGATGCCAATCAGCCTATACTCGACAAATTGATTAATGAATTCGGGCGCTGATAGCGCCCTTTTTATTCGCCGCCATCCATGGCGCTCACCCTAAAGGGCCAGCTAAAGCTGTTAAAAAACACTCCAGATGTTTTTTTATTCGCCGCCATCCATGGCGCTCACCCTGCCGGGCCAGCTAAAGCTGTTAAAAATTGCTCCCGGTAATTTTTTTATTCTATCCCCTAAGTAATTGGAGTTGCAGCGCGACGACAAGTGAGCGAGACCCCAGGAGCATAGTTGTCTATGTGTCATAGGATGGATGCGAGAATGCTCAGGCCAAGTTAGCCATATATTTTCGAAATGACTAGGGCGAGAGCACGCAGTCAACAAAGCTGCGGCTTCAAGTACGACGGGGATTATTTAAAAAACTCGTTATCCTGCTCTAGTAACTCATTTTCCAGTTGTTCTAATTGCTGCTCAGACAATGGCAAGTCGGCGCGGCCTTTATCCGGTATTTTGTGTTCTTCATTGGCCCAGGCACCTAAATCTATTAAACGACAGCGGTCAGAACAAAAAGGCCGGAAAGCGGATTCTGGACCCCAAATCACCTCTTTCTGGCAGGTTGGGCATTTGACTATAGTGGCCATAAGACGTACTCCAAAAACGTATTCAAAAGTGCGCTAGTGTACCGTAGTAGGCAGATTTCAGGCGAGCTTAAATCTAACAGCAGGCAAGTTTGAAGGGAATAGCTTTATCTATGGTGGTACGGCCTAAACTGTCACAGAGCTGCATAAAGCGTATGGCGTAGCGGTATCTGTTACCGCTGATGGTAGGATAGCTCTGATACTCCATGGAGTATTCAATACGCAACAGTTCAAACTGCTCGGTATTGCTTTGAAAAAAACCATTTTCAGCAACCAGGTCCTGAAATTGGCCACGTTCACGGATAAAGGTCAGTACATAAGCAATGGCAGTTTCAACCAAAGACAACTGTTCCAGCCAATCCTGCGCTGCTTTTTTGCGTTGCGCCAAAGGTTGAGAAAACCAATATTGCAGTTGAGGTAAATCAAAGTAACAGGTGCCGCCCGGAATAAAGAAGCGTTGTCGCAGGGGGGCCAAAAATTTGTCTTCTTTTAAGCTGGTGGCAAACTTACCGCACCTTAATAAATCACTTTGTAGTCGTACTGCTTTTTGTAACATGCTTTGCAGCATTTCATCTGAAATGGATGGATGACGTGACCAGTTCACTAAAGCGGACTCGCAGCGTTCCACATCTTTGATTAAATCCGGTCGCACATCATTACGTTCCAGCACTTCAATCAACGAAAATAAAGAGTTGAAAAAGCCCTGTTGCTGCCATTCAGTTTCCAGTGGCAGCAGCTTGGTGACTTGCTGAAACAAATACTCCACCCGCAAATAGGTGCGTACTTTTTCGTTCAGCGGATGTTCGTAGATGATTGAAGTCATAACTGAAACATTTGTTAACAATGTTGATTACCATAAACCTAAGTCGAGCTTTTTGCTAGTTTTTCCTTGGCAAACTGCTGATAACGGCTATGTAGTTGCTGGATCTGCGACTGAAGCGCAAAAACAGGTACTGTATTGAGCACTACATCGTCGGCTAAGCGTAGGCGCTCAGGTCTTGAGATCTGGCTGTTCAGAATATTCTGCACTTGTTCTGCTGGCACTTGATCCCGTTGCATAGTGCGACTGAGTTGTAGCTCTTCAGGCACATCGACCACCAGTACTCTGTCTGCGTAGATCTGCAGGTTATTTTCCAGCAGTAAAGGGGCTATTAACAAAGCATAATCTGAGGTGCAGGCTTCTAGTTGCTGCAGCATACGCTGGCGGATTAAAGGATGTAACAGCTGATTCAGCCATTGCTTTTCTGCTTTATTCGCAAAAATTCTAGCCCGCAATGCAGCTCGGTCCAACTGGCCGTCGTGTTGCAAAATGTCTGCACCAAAGTGCTGCACTATGCTTGCCAAAGCAGGTTCACCCGGCATCACCACTTCACGGGCTACCAGATCAGCATCAACGCTTTGTACGCCTAAATCATGAAATAAATTGGCGACAGTAGTTTTACCGCTGCCTATTCCACCTGTCAGTCCTACTACATAGCCAGACATAAGTTCAAAGCCCCATCACTTATAAACCCATGGTGCTCAGATACCAGGCGGTAATATCCTTGCCCCATATAATCGCAATCCAGCCTGCTGCTGCTATATAAGGTCCAAAAGGGATAGGTGTGGCTTTGCCTTTGCCTTGCACCAGTAACATCAGCGAACCCAGCACAGCACCGACCACGGAGGATAATAAGATAATCAGCGGTAATAATTGCCAGCCGAGCAGGGCACCAAAAATAGCCAGCAGTTTAAAGTCGCCATAACCCATGCCTTCTTTGCCTGTGACCAGTTTAAATAACCAAAACACAGACCATAAACTTAAATAACCTGCTGCTGCTCCTATCAGCGAATCTGTGGGGGATACTGTAAAGCCTGTGACGCTGAGCAACAAAGCAAACCAGAGCAAGGGTTGAGTGATCTGGTCCGGCAACAGCATTTTGTCGATGTCGATAAAGGACAATGCAATCAGACACCAGGTGACCAGCAAATAAATCAGAGTTTGTTCTGTGACACCAAAATGTATGGCGACCAGCACAGATAGCAAGCCTGTAAAGGCTTCAATAGCCGGATAGCGCGCGCTGATAGGGGCTTTACAATAACGACATTTGGCTTTTAACAGCAGCCAACTGATTAATGGAATATTGTCCAGTGCCGACAGCGGATGCTGGCACTTAGGGCAATGTGAATGCGGTAAGGCCAAATTAAAGCGGTTTTTTGTTGGCTCAGCGTTTGGATTGAAATACTGTTGATAGTCCTGTTGCCAGGCGAGTTCCATCATTTTTGGTAATCTGTAGATAACCACATTCAGAAAACTCCCTACGGCCAGACTAAACAGGGCTACCGTGATATAAAAAGTAAGTTCAGATTGTTCGAACACTTGCACCAGAGGAGAAAAAAAATCCATTACACAATACTGCCCAGTTGGAAGATTGGAAGATACATCGCAATAATAAGTCCGCCTATTAAGACACCTAACACGGCCATAATCAAGGGTTCCAGCAAAGCGGTGAGGCCATCCACTGCATCGTCTACTTCTTGCTCATAAATAGTAGCAACTTTCGCCAGCATACTGTCTAGTGCGCCGGATTCTTCCCCAATAGCAACCATTTGGTTCACCATCTCTGGAAAAGCTGCAGTGTTTTTCATGGCCAGATGCATTTGATTGCCCGCCGCGACTTCTTCGCGCACTGACAATATCGCCGCTCTGTATTTCTCATTACCTGCGGCTCCGGCTGCCGATTCCAGGGCTTCAATTAAGGGCACGCCAGCGGCAAAAGTGGTCGATAAAGTACGGGCATACCTGGCCACAGCTGCTTTGTTTAAAATCATGCCGATAATGGGCAGTTTTAAAATGGCGTGGTCGGCAGCGACTTTAAAGCTCTGATTGGATTTATAGGACTTTGAGATGGCCACCACACTAGCAATGACAATACCAAGCACTATAAACCAATAATTTTTCATAAAATCAGAGATACCCAAGACAAACAAAGTAAAAGCCGGCAATTCAGCCCCCATGTTGCCAAAAATTTCGGCAAACTGAGGTACCACAAAAATTAACAAAATAGAGGTGACAATGCCTGCAACCACAATGACGGCTATCGGATAAAACATCGCCTTTTTAATTTTAGATTTCAGGGCTTCAGCTTTTTCTTTATAGACGGCGATCCGGTCAAAAATCCTGTCCAGAGCACCGGACTGCTCACCAGATTTGACCAAATCACAATACAACTCGTCGAAGTAATCTTTATGCTCACGCAATACTTCAGACAAAGGCGTACCGCCTTGTACCTTCACTGAAACTTTGGTCATCAACTGACGCAAGGTGTCGTTGCTGGCACCGCTGGCAATTAAATCAATACTCTGTACCAAAGGCACGCCAGCGCCCAGCATTGTGGCAATTTGTCGGGTCACGACGCTAATGTCAGAGGATTTAATACCGGGTTGAGTAAAAGCTAAAGGTTTGCTTTTTTTCTTGACGGATGAAGGAGTAAAACCTTGTTGGCGCAATAAAGCTTTGGCCTCAGCAACAGAGCTGGCTCTGATTTCTCCATGGCTGGTTTTGCCTCTTTTATTAATGCCTTTCCAGAGAAATGTGTCCAGCTGTTTTACTTTCACTTCGGCCATAATTCAAATCCTTGCTGCGCTTTATCGTGCCTTAAGCATTGGTCACCCTGTTCACTTCAGCCAGGCTGGTAAGCCCTGCCGCTGCCTTTTTCAGCGCAGATTGGCGTAAGTTGGGAAAGCCTTCACTTTGTGCCTGAGCTGCTATATCAAGAGAATTTGCACCAGCCATAATTTTAGCGGCGATTTGTGCTGTGATTGGCATGACTTCGTAAATGCCTAAACGGCCTTTATAGCCGCCAGTGCAGTGATCACAGCCTACAGGCTTAAAGAGTTTTAACTGGCTGATCTGAGAGGCCATAAAGCCTTGTTTGAGCGCCTCTTGTTCCGGGAGCTGTTCAACAGCTTTGCAGTGATTGCATAAGCGCCGGGCCAGACGCTGCGCGATAATCAGGGTAACTGAACTTGCTACGTTATATGCCGGTACACCCATATTTAGTAATCGGGTTAAGGTCTCAGGTGCCGAATTGGTATGCAAGGTGCTTAACACTAAATGCCCGGTTTGCGCTGCTTTAATGGCAATTTCTGCGGTTTCCAAATCACGTATTTCACCGACCATAATGACATCAGGGTCTTGCCGTAAAAACGCTTTTAAAGCCGAGGGAAAAGTCAGGCCAGCTCTAGGATTGACTTGCACCTGGTTGATGCCCGGCAGGTTTATTTCGACCGGATCTTCAGCTGTAGAGATATTAGTTTCTTCGGTATTGAGGATATTCAATCCTGTATACAGTGATACGGTTTTACCTGAACCTGTGGGACCTGTGACTAAAATCATGCCTTGAGGTTGAGCCAAGGCGTCCAGATACAACTGTTTTTGCTCAGGCTCGTAACCCAGAATATCTATCCCCAGCATGGCACTGTCGGAGTCGAGGATCCGCATCACTATTTTTTCGCCCCATAAGGTTGGCAGTGTGCTAACCCGAAAGTCGATCGACTTTTTTTGCGACAGTTTCAGTTTAATGCGACCATCCTGTGGTACACGTTTTTCGGCAATGTCTAAGCGGGACATCACTTTTAAACGGGCGGATAGGCGGGTAGATAAAGCCACGGGCGGTGAGGCGACCTCATGCAAAATACCGTCAATACGAAACCTGATGCGATAACTTTTTTCGTAAGGTTCAAAATGCAGATCTGAGGCGCCTTTACGAATAGCGTCATGCAGCATTTTGTTGATAAATGAAATGATGGGTTGATCTTCACTGTCTGAGCCGACCGTTTTTGTGTCTTCTTCTTCACCGCTGGCCAAGCCCATTTTGGCCAAATCCCACTGTGTATCGGTAAAGCTGTCGGTGGCTGTGGTATCAAAGAGTTTGTCGATGGCTTTATGTAGCTTATCGAATTCGACCACTATCATTTCAGCATTCAGGCCGGTATTAAACTCGAAGTCCTCTACAGAGGTCATGTCTGTCGGGTCTACTACCGCCAGAAATAAAGTTTTGTGTCTTTTAGCAAGGGGCAGAATATGGTGTTTGCGGATCAGTTTTTCGTTGCGCAGCGACTCCGGGATGGCATTGATATCAAAAAAATCTAAATCCAGTGCGCTATGTAAAGTAAAAGCTGCTGCAGCCTCTGCCAAAGCTTTGGCCTGAAGCAGTTTTTCACCAATCAACAGATCGGCAATAGTCTGGTATTGATGACTTTTTTCCTGCAGCAGTTTGGCAGTGATCTGTGGGTCGACCAAGTTCGCTTGTTGTAAGCGTCTTAATAAAATAGAGCTTGAGTTTAGAGCCATACAGATCCCCGGTGGCAGAGCTTAGCATATCTCATACAGGTATCGACATGGGAGAAACGGCCCTGCACGGGCCGCTGCAGCTACAACAGGATTAGACTTTATGGAACTGTACAGCCTTTAATTGGGACTGCTCCTGTGCCTGATAAAGTACAAGCCCAGGTGATACTCTCACCTGCAGCTGCTGGTCCCGTAGGTGTTAAGGTTGCAGTAATACCGTCGTATGACATCGACAGAATACCTGCGCCTGAGCAATCTGGAATAGCTACGTTTGACGAGTCAGTACAACCCAGTGAACCACTAGTGGCATAGGCTTCCGCGACTTTAATTTTTTGGCCACCCAAAGAGGCTACTGCATTGGAGGCCCGGGCTTTGGCCGTGTAGTCCTGATAAGCAGGTAAAGCAATAGCAGCCAATATACCGATGATGGCAACAACTATCATTAATTCAATAAGAGTAAAACCTTGGTTACGTTTCATGGAACATCTCCTGATTGGTTTGCCCATAGCTGGGGCTACTTAATTCTGGTTAATATTTGTTATTAAGCAAGCTTTGCTCTGATGTTTAATTTCAGTTGCAAACCAAGCAAAGAAAAAAGTGAATCATTAGTTAAATAATTGATTTTGCTTAGATAGTTAGAATAATGTCACTTTTTGCAAAAAATTTGAACCTGACTCTGATAGTAGCCAGAGTAAAAAGCAACTATTGCCATAAACCACAAAACGGAACTCGCGTTGAAAAGACATCTTGTGCACTTTATGGTGCAAACGTTTTTGTGCCACTAAAGCGCCTGGCCAGCCTCCTATCAGACTAAACATTTGTAAACTCTCTTCAGACAAACGGCTGCTTTGCCCGCTAGCAGCCATTTTTTTATCTATTTGATACAACCAGTACGTAAAAAGACTGGCCTGGAGATAAAACAAAGGCACAGTAATGACAAAGGAACCAGCAAGTAGTGACAGCAGCAGTAAGGCAAAAAACAAATAACGGAAATACCAGGCCTGTTGTTGGATTTGAGAGAAGTTTGGTCCTGTTGCTTTGGCTGGTTTTATCTGCGCCACGCTACTTTCTTCAAGTTGTAGTGACTGAGCATAACGACGTTGTTGTTTGTCCACACCAAGCTCAAAACTAAGCCTGTCACCTTGTTGCGGGCGTCTGGCTGGTGTCTGTTTAAAATCACGGATATGGAAAAACACCCGTTCTTTGTGGTCTGTAATGACAAAGCCAAAACCTTTGTCATCACGCCAGTAGCAGACAGTACCTTGTAACCTTAGTGGAAGGGGCATAGCGATCACAGCTTTGCGGGAACACTAAACAAAGTGTATCAAGCTTTTTTTGCTTTGCCGGACGCGGTGACGAATGATTGCAGAGGAGAGCGAAACCTCCCCTGCTGATTAAGCGTCAGATACTGCGTAAACGCATTGATAAATCAATGGCTTGTATATTTTTAGTTAAGGCGCCACTGGAGATATAATCTACGCCGGTGCTACTTAATGAACGCAACGCTTCTGCGGTGATATTACCTGATACTTCCAGTTTGGCTTTGCCTTTATTCAGGCTAACAGCTTGTTGGATATCCGCGATATGAAAGTTGTCGAGCATAATGATGTCTGCACCGGCTTGAAGTGCCTGTTCAAATTCAATCAAGTCTTCCACTTCCACTTCAACAGGTTTACCAGGGAAATTTTGCCGCGCTATGCTGACGGCATTATCAATAGAACCGGCGGCTGCGATATGATTTTCTTTAATTAAAAACGCATCGTATAAACCCAGGCGGTGGTTTTTACCGCCACCACAAGCCACAGCATATTTCTGGGCTAACCTCATACCAGGCAGAGTTTTACGGGTGTCCAACAGGCGGGTTGCGCTGCCTTCCAGTAATGACACGTACAAAGCTGTTGTAGTCGCAGTGCCACTTAAACTCTGAATAAAATTCAGCGCAGTGCGCTCGCCTGTTAATAAAATACGGGCAGGGCCTGTGAGCTCGCATAAAATGGAGTTGGCAGTCACCTTCTCACCATCCTGAACAAACCATTGCACTTTTACTTCTGCGGATAACTGGCGAAATACTTCACTTAGCCAGGCGCTGCCGCAAAATATGCAGTCTTCGCGGCTGATAATAGTAGCTTTGGCTTGTTGAGTAGCAGGGATCAGAGACGCAGTAATATCGCCTTGCTCCAGCGGTAAATGGCCTAAATCCTCGGCCAGAGCCTGACGAACCGTCAGTTCAATATCCCGTTGTAAATCAGTAAGGTAAGGGACGTTAATCATCTGTATATAGTTCCGCTGTCCTAATAAGCTCTCGAGCCTATTTAAATTAGTGTTGGATAAGTTTGAGCTCATCCTGTTGTTGAGTGAATTCTAATTGTTTTAGCGCGCTCATGCCTAACAAAATATCGTTGCCATCTAAGCCAGGAGTAATGCTGGCGCGTATATCGGTCAGAACTATATCGCCCAGTTGTAGACTGGACAGTTGGCTGTCGTATGCGATAGAAGGGCCATTCGCTGTGCTGACCTGATACCTTTGCCCTTTTTGCATCCCAAGTTTTTGTGCGGCTTGTTCTGATACAGCCACTACGGTAGCTCCGGTATCGAGCATAAATTCCATCGCAATACCGTTAAATAATGCTGTACCTACATAGTGACCGGCTTTATTGCGCTTGAGTACCGTAACTTTTTCACCACTACTGCCAATCTGACTTTGCAGTTGCTGATTTGGGTTTAGTTGTAACGAAATTTGATCTTCAAAAAACCAGTACAGCAGCCCTAGTAATAGCAGCCAGCTGATCCAGCTAAATAAGCGACCTAATTTAGTTGTATTGTCAGATGCTTGCATTCCAAAGTCTCAGGGTTGACAATAAAGGCTCCAGCTTAACCGAGCATGAAGCGCATTTGCAAAACAGGATCGATAGGGTGAATCAAGATCAGGTTTCCTTAGAACTTGAACAGCGACCAAGTCCACACTGGAACTTAAGACCGCATAATGCCGAAATCAGCCTGTTGGTGATCCATTGCATCAGTTTGCCTGCGGGCCAGTTTGGCAACAGCTATATCGATGATTTGTTTATGGGTGTTTTGGATACTGCTGCCGATCACAGTTTTGCTGATTTAGCCGGAGTTCGGGTATCAGCACATTGTGTTATTTTCAGAAACGGTGCGGTTCGGCAGTATGTGCCTTTTCACTACAGAGCCTGGCATGCCGGTACGTCGGAATTTGATGGACGGTCAAACTGTAACGATTTTTCGATAGGAATAGAATTAGAGGGAACTGAACATCAACCTTATACCGATGCGCAGTACCAAAGTCTGGTGCAGTTAACCAGACAATTGATGCAAGACTTTCCGGCTATCACAACGGATCGTATTGTGGGACATCAGCAGATTGCGCCTGGACGGAAGACCGATCCCGGCCCGTCCTTTGACTGGGACCGTTATCAATCTGCGTTAAAGGAGAGTGGATAAATGACCTTGATCAGTATGCTTATCGCCTTAATTATTGAACGGCTGGCGGTTCGCAGCGAGGCCTGGCAGTTTTTGTTTTATGCCAAAAAGTACTTGTCTCTGAGTCACAGTTCAGCTTTGTCTAAATTGTCAGATGACAGCAAAGGCCAGTATCTGTGGGTACTGTTGCCAGGTATTCTTTATGCTCTGCTGCTGTGGTTAATCGGTAGTAGTCTGGTCACTTTGGTGTTGAACACCCTGGTATTACTGGTCTGCATTGGCTGCTGGCATTATCGTCAGTTGTACAAACAGTATTTAAATGCCAGTGAAAGAGCAGATAACGAAGCGGCTTTTTTAACCATGCAGCAACTCAGCAATGATGTGGGTTTAACCGATGCTGAGTTAAGTTATGGCCAACGTCTGGTGTGGCTAAATTTCCGTTATTACGCCGCAGTGCTGTTTTGGTTTGCGCTGTTAGGTGGAGCCGGTGCTATTACTTATGCCTTGCTACGTCAGATGAATGAGCCTGTCAGTTGGGATAAACCAATGAAACTGGCGAACGAAGGAGACGAAACTGCTGAATTTGTTGAGGCCACACCTGATATTCCTGCGGTATTCCAGCAATTGATGTTCTGGGCTGATTGGGTACCTGCGCGTTTATTTGGTGTAGGTTTGGCTTTGGTTGGGCACTTCTCCCGTGCTTCAGCTTCTTTGTTGGCCTTCTTGGGCGACTTCACAACGCCGGCAGACAAAGTAGTGACTACAGTAGCCAAAGCTGCAGAACCTCTGCCGGATGATGCTTATAACTGCGCTGAAGAAACCTCTTGTATGGTGCAGTTAGCTAAACGTAATGTCCTGTTTTTTCTTGCATTAGTGGCGGTGTTAACACTATCAGGCTGGCTGCGTTAAACTGACTAATTAACAAAAAGCAGCTTCGGCTGCTTTTTTTATGTCCATGGAAGGACGGTATGTATTCACTACTAATGGTCAGACCAATTTTATTGCTATCTTTTCCTCTGTTTTTTTCTGAGCTTTTACTCTAATTATTTGGCCGCTTTGGTCGCATAATTCCGCAGTTTAATTTACAGTTTGATTCCTTTCTGCTAAGTTATGCCGCATAAAATTTAATTGGTAAGACCAATTTACAAGTGGTCAACGCTAAAACCAATAGCTTAACATCAGGGTGACAATGTCCAGTCTGAGAATCAAACCTGCTAAATTGTCCGATCAAATAGTCCAGCAGCTGGAACATATGCTGCTGGAAGGTACTTTTACGCCGGGACAAAAGTTACCGCCTGAGCGTGAATTAGCATTGCAGTTTGATGTCTCACGTCCATCCTTGCGTGAAGCTATTCAAAAGCTTGAAGCCAAAGGTTTAGTCAATCGCCGTCAGGGTGGTGGCACTTATGTTTGCGAAAATCTGGCTGTGGGTTTAACCGATCCGCTATTTGCTTTGATTGGTCGTCATCCGGAGTCGCAATTTGATTTGTTAGAGTTTCGTCATGCTTTAGAGGGCATTTGCGCTTATTACGCTGCGTTGCGTGGTACACAAGCTGACTATGACTTAATTAAACAACGTTATGAAGAAATTTGTGCTGCCCAGCAGCAACAGGATTTAGACGCTGAAGCGCGGTCTGTAGGCCAGTTTTATTCGGCGGTCGCAGAGGCATCGCATAATGTGGTGCTTTTGCATTTGGTGCGCGGCTTAACGCCGCTGGTAGAGCAAAACATCAAGTTAAACCTTGAGGTTTTGCGAAAAAAAGAAGGCATAGTGAGCCAGCTGAATTCGCACAGGCATCGCCTGATGCAAGCAGTGATCAATGGCGAGCCGGAGCAAGCCCGGCAAGCCAGCAACAGCCATTTAGCCTTTATCGAAGAGGCATTGCTGGAAGCTGACCGGGAGCGCTCACGCATTGAACGCTCGCTCAGACGTTCGCAACAGAGCGAATGAGCGTAAGCATACTTTTTAACTGTTAATGTTCCGCTCTCTGGCGTGGAACTGATTAAGGAAACTTTGATATGTCTGAAGTCAATAAGATTGACATCGACGCGCTCGAAACCAAAGAATGGTTAGAGGCTCTTGAATCTGTAGTTCGCACCGAGGGTGTAGAGCGCGCTCAGTTCCTGTTAGAACAAGTGCTGGAACAGGCTCGCCTGGAAGGCGTGGACATGCCTACAGGCATCACCACCAATTACATCAACACCATTCCGCCACAGCAGGAACCTGCTTATCCTGGTGACGTGAATCTGGAAAAACGTATCCGTTCAGTGATCCGCTGGAACGCTATTATGATAGTTCTGCGCGCTTCGAAAAAAGAGCTGGATTTAGGCGGCCACATGGCGTCTTACCAGTCTTCAGCTGCGTTTTACGAAACCTGTTTTAACCACTTCTTCCGCGCACCTAATGAAAAAGATGGCGGCGATTTGGTGTATTACCAAGGCCATATCTCTCCAGGTATTTACGCCCGTGCTTTTGTTGAAGGGCGTTTAACAGCCGATCAGTTGGATAACTTCCGTCAGGAAGTGGGTGGTGAAGGTTTATCTTCGTACCCACACCCTAAATTAATGCCTGAATTCTGGCAGTTCCCTACTGTATCTATGGGCTTAGGTCCTATCACTTCTATTTATCAGGCCCGTTTCCTGAAGTATTTAGAGGGTCGTGGTTTAAAAGACACCAGTCAACAACGGGTTTATGCCTTCTTAGGTGACGGTGAGATGGATGAACCGGAAAGCCGTGGTTCTTTATCTTTTGCTGCCCGTGAAAAGCTGGATAACCTGTGTTTCCTGGTGAACTGTAACCTGCAGCGTTTAGATGGTCCTGTAATGGGCAACGGCAAAATCATCCAGGAACTGGAAGGTTTATTCCGTGGCGCCGGCTGGAACGTGATTAAAGTGGTATGGGGCAGTGGCTGGGACAAGCTGCTGGCCAAAGACACCACAGGCAAGTTACTGCAGTTGATGAACGAAACTGTAGATGGTGACTACCAGACTTACAAAGCCAAAGATGGTGCTTATGTGCGTCAGCATTTCTTCGGACGTTACCCTGAAACTGCAGCTTTAGTGGCTGATATGACAGACGAAGAAATTTTCGCGTTAAAACGTGGTGGTCATGAGCCGTCTAAGTTATACGCCGCATTTAAATCTGCACAGGAAACCAAAGGTCGCCCCACTGTCATTCTGGCCAAAACCATCAAAGGCTATGGCATGGGTGAAGCGGCTGAAGGCAAAAATATTGCGCACCAGGTCAAGAAAATGGATATGACCCATGTGCTACAAATCCGTAAGCGTCTGGGTCTGGAAGATTACATCAGCGAGGAAGATGTACAAAGCCTGCCTTACATCCAGTTGCCTGAAGGTTCGCCTGAGCACCAGTACCTGCATGCCCGTCGTAATGCGTTAAATGGTTACACGCCAGTGCGTTTACCAAATTTCACTAAAGCTTTAACTCTGCCAGAACTGAACGTGTTTGAGCCGCTGTTAGAAGAGCAAAAACGTGAAATTTCGACCACTATGGCTTTTGTGCGTTCACTGAACGTGCTGCTGAAAGATCCAAATATCGGTCAGCAAATTGTGCCTATTATTGCCGATGAAGCTCGTACTTTTGGTATGGAAGGTTTATTCCGTCAGATTGGTATTTATAACCCTCGTGGCCAGACCTACACGCCGGAAGACCGCGCTGTAGTGTCTTACTACAAAGAAGAAACTTCAGGTCAGGTATTGCAGGAAGGTATCAACGAGCTGGGCGCTATGGCGTCATGGGTTGCTGCTGCGACATCCTACAGCACCAACGATCTGCCGATGATCCCGTTCTACATCTATTACTCCATGTTTGGTTTCCAGCGTGTCGGCGATATGGCCTGGTTGGCCGGTGATCAGCAAGCCCGTGGTTTCCTGTTAGGTGCTACTGCTGGCCGTACAACCTTAAACGGTGAAGGCTTGCAGCACGAAGATGGTCACAGCCATATTCTGGCAGGCACAGTGCCTAACTGTATTTCGTACGACCCGACTTACTCTTACGAGCTGGCGGTGATTATTCAGGATGGTATCCGTCGTATGTATGGTGCTGATCAGGAAAATATTTACTACTACATCACAGTGATGAACGAAAACTACCATCACCCGGCCATGCCAGCTGGTGCTGAAGAAGGTATTCGTCGTGGTATCTATAAACTGGAAAGCCATGTTGGCGACAAAGCCAAAGTTCAGCTGTTAGGCAGCGGCACTATCATGAATGAAGTGCGTAAAGCGGCTGAAATTTTAAGTGAAGATTATGGCGTGGGTTCAGATGTGTTCTCTGTGACTTCATTTAACGAACTGGCACGTGATGGTCAGGATTGTGAACGCTTTAACATGTTGCATCCTATGGCTGAAGAAAAAGTGCCATACATTGCCAAAGTGCTCGGCACGGCTCCTGCTATTGCTGCGACTGACTACATTAAAAACTATGCCGATCAGGTACGTTCTTTTGTACCAGCGGTGTCTTATAAAGTTCTGGGTACAGATGGTTTTGGCCGTTCTGACAGCCGCGAAAATCTGCGTCGTCACTTCGAAGTGAACGCAGGTTACATTGTGCTGGCTTCGTTACGTGAACTGGCCAAACGCGGTGAAATCGACAAACAGTTAGTGGCGGATGCCATTGCCCGTTTTGGTATCGACACCAATAAAACTAACCCACTGTACGCATAAGAGGATTTGTCATGACGATTGAAATTCATGTGCCGGACATAGGTGCGGATGAAGTTGAAGTCACCGAAGTACTGGTGAAAGTGGGCGACAAAGTCACGCTGGACCAGTCTTTATTATCTGTTGAAGGTGACAAAGCGTCGATGGAAGTACCAGCTGCACAAGCCGGTACTGTCAAAGAAATCAAAGTTAAAGCTGGCGATAAAGTAAAAACCGGCTCGCTGATTATGGTATTCGAAGCTGAAGGCGGTGCTGTTGCAGCGCCAGCAGCTGCTCCTGCGCCTGTTGCCGCACCAGCTCCAGTTGCTGCGGCTCCAGCTACTCCTGCAGCTGCAGAGTTAAAAGAAGTTCAGGTGCCTGATATTGGTGGCGACGCTGTTGAAGTAACGGAAGTGATGGTGAAAGTTGGTGACACTGTTGCCGCTGATCAATCGCTGTTGTCAGTGGAAGGTGATAAAGCCTCAATGGAAGTGCCAGCGCCATTTGCCGGTACTGTGAAAGAAATCAAAGTCAAAGTAGGCGACAAAGTACAAACCGGCTCTTCAGTTTTTGTATTTGAAGTGGCCGGTAGTGCTCCATCAGCTGCAGCTCCTGCGGTAGCGGCTCCGGCTGCTGTTGCTGCGCCAGCTCCGGTAGCAGCGCCTGCACCAACAGTATCAGCTCCTGAAGCACCATCTGCGCCAGCAAGCGAATTTACCGAGAATCAGGCTTATGCTCATGCATCTCCTGTAGTGCGTCGTTTAGCCCGTGAATTTGGTGTTGATTTAAGCAAGGTGACGGGTACTGCCCGCAAAGGCCGTGTTCAGCGTGAAGATGTGCAAAATTATGTGAAAAACATTCTTGCACAAGTGGCGTCAGGCAAAGGCAACGTCACCAGCAGTAGCAACAGCGTTGGCTTTGATTTAATCCCTTGGCCAAAAGTGGATTTCAGCAAATTTGGCGCTGTGGAAGAAAAACCTCTGTCGCGTATTCAGAAGTTATCCGGTGCAAACTTGCATCGCAACTGGGTGCGTATTCCACACGTCACTCAGTTTGACGAAGCGGATATCACAGGCCTGGAAGAATTCCGCAAAGAGCAAAACGCACTGGCTGATAAAAAGAAAATGGGCGTCAAATACACCCCGTTAGTCTTTATTATGAAAGCCGTTGCTAAAGCTCTGGAAGAGTTCCCAACCTTTAACAGCTCGTTATCTGAAGATGGTTCCAGCCTGATCCTGAAGAAATACGTGCATTTAGGTATAGCTGTTGATACGCCCAATGGTTTAGTGGTGCCTGTGGTGCGTGATGTCAATAAAAAAGGCATTATCGAGTTATCCCGCGAACTGCAGGATATTTCAGCCAAAGCCCGTGAAGGTAAACTGACGGCTGCAGATATGCAGGGTGGCTGTTTCACCATCTCTAGTTTAGGCGGCATTGGTGGTACGGCCTTTACGCCTATCGTCAACGCGCCTGAAGTGGCTATTTTGGGTGTGTCAAAATCTGATATCAAACCTAAGTGGAATGGTAAAGAGTTTGAACCACGTCTGATGGTACCTTTGTCTGTATCTTACGATCATAGGGTGATTGATGGTGCTTTAGCGGCGCGATTTACTGCGACTCTGGCCTCTTATCTGGCCGATATCCGTCAGATCATTATGTAAAACAACAATGAAAGTTGTGCTGTGTTCTGAAAAGTTACGGGACATCTTTCAGGCGGGGTGATAAAATTCCGCCACTTTTATTTCCTGGCCGCCTGTGAGTTCGGGTGGCTATCTTAGCCAAAGATAAAAAGGTAAACCGATGAGCAACGAAATCAAAACTCAAGTTGTGGTGTTAGGCGCCGGCCCTGGTGGATATTCTGCAGCATTTCGCGCTGCTGACTTAGGTCTGGAAGTGACTTTAGTTGAAGCACGCAGCACACTTGGTGGTGTTTGTTTAAATGTTGGCTGTATCCCATCTAAAGCTTTATTACACGTGGCCAAAGTGATCGACGATGCCCGCGAGATGGCATCACATGGCGTGACTTTTGGTGCACCACAAATCGATTTAGACAAAATCCGTGCCTGGAAAGACAAAGTCGTGGGTCAACTGACCAACGGCTTAGCGGGCATGTCGAAAATGCGTAAAGTCAAAGTCGTGACTGGCTACGGTAAATTCACTGGTCCAAATACTTTAGTGGCCGGTGATACTACCATCACTTTTGAGCACGCTATTATCGCTGCAGGTTCTGAGCCTGTTGCTCTGCCATTTATTCCAAAAGACGATCCACGTGTGATCGACTCTACCGGCGCTCTGGAATTAAAAGATATTCCTGGCGAAATGCTGGTATTAGGTGGCGGTATCATTGGTTTAGAGATGGGTACTGTGTACCGTGCTTTAGGCTCTAAAGTCTCTGTCGTTGAATTTGCTGACCAGTTGGTTCCTGCTGCTGATGCTGATCTGGTGAAGGTGTATACCAAGTACAACAAAGACAACTTCAACATTATGCTGTCGACTAAAGTGACCGCCGTTGAAGCCAAAGCTGATGGTTTATACGTAACCTTCGAAGGCAAAAACGCACCTGCAACATCAGTACGTTACGACAAAATTTTAGTTGCAGTTGGCCGTCGTCCAAATGGCGCGCTGTTAGATGCAGCTAAAGCTGGTGTGAACGTCGATGAGCGTGGTTTTATCAATGTAGATAAACAACTGCGTACTAACGTGCCTCATATCTACGCTATTGGTGACGTGATTGGTCAGCCAATGTTAGCGCACAAAGCTGTACACGAAGGTCATGTGGCTGCTGAAGTCATTTCTGGTCTGAAGCATTTCTTCGACCCACGTTGCATTCCTTCTGTGGCTTACACAGATCCGGAAATGGCATGGGTAGGCATCACTGAAAAAGAAGCTAAAGAAAAAGGCGTTGCTGTTGAAACTGCAACTTTCCCTTGGGCTGCTTCTGGCCGTGCTATCGCTTCAGCCCGCACTGAAGGCTTCACTAAGTTAATTTTCGACAAAGAAACGCACCGTATTTTAGGTGGCGCTATTGTCGGTATTAACGCTGGCGAAATGTTAGGTGAAATCTGCTTAGCAGTAGAAATGGGTGCAGACGCTGAAGATATCGCTCTGACTATCCATGCTCACCCAACCTTAAACGAATCTATTGGTTTAGCGGCTGAGATCTACGAAGGTTCTATTACTGATCTGCCAAATCCAAAAGCGAAGAAAAAATAAGCTTAGCTTTTGAGTGAAAAAACCGGCAACTGCTTCGCATTGCCGGTTTTTTATATTTTGTTACAACTTCCATTAACAAAAAAACACAGCCAAGAGTAGTATGGTGCAGTTAGTCAACCCATTTTGGCAGGAACCCTTCGGATGAAAAAAATTACCTTAACAGCCTTAAGCGTTGCGATAGCGCTTGGTCTGGCAGCCTGTGGCAAAGCCCCGGAAACCACTACAACTGAAACGGCAAAACCAGCAGCAGAACAACAAGCTACAGCTGCTGTAGCGGCTTTAGTTTCTGGTGTGGACAAAGAAAACTTTGATTCAGCAGTACGTTTTCAGGATGACTTCTTTTTAGCTGTGAACGGCGGCTGGCTGAATAAAACTGAAATTCCGGCAGACAAATCTTCGTACGGCTCTTTCCATGTATTGGCCGATAATTCTCAATTGGCCGTTAAAGCTATTATCGACGAAGTCGCTAGCCGTACTGATTTAGCGCCTGGTTCAGATGGCCATAAGTTAGGTAGCTTCTATAACAGCTATATGAATGAAGCCAAACTGGAAGAGTTGGGTTTAACCGCCTTACAGCCACAGTTAGAATTAATCCAGGGCTTAAAAGATAAAAAGCAACTGGCCAGTACTTTCGCCTCCTTACAACGTGACGGTGTGACTATTCCACTAAGTTGGTATGTCAACAATGACGCAAAAAAATCCACTGAATACGCTGTGTATGCAGACCAGAGTGGTTTAGGTTTACCAGACCGTGATTACTACACCAAAGATGATGAAGCCTCGAAAAAAATTCAGGCTGAGTACCAGGCCTATCTGCTGGATTTATTCACTTTAGCTAAGCATGCAGACCCGGCAGCTGCGGCTAAACGTGTGTATGCGCTGGAAACTGAGTTGGCGAAAAGTCAGTGGACCCGTGTAGAAAATCGCGATGCAGATAAAACCTATAACAAAGTAGCGACTGCTGATTTAGCTAAAACTTTAGGCGACTTAAGCTGGAGCGACTTCGCTGCTGGTTCTAAGCTGAGCAGTGTGAACGAAATCATTATTGGTCAGCCAAGCTATTTTGAAGCTCTTGGCAAAATTGTTGCTGCGACCGATCTACAAAGCTGGCAGGACTATCTGACCTTCCACACTGTGAATGATTATGCTGACAAGCTGAACAAGGCCTTTGTTGACCGTCAATTCCAGTTTTATTCCACCACCTTACGTGGTGTAAAAGAGCAAAAACCACGCTGGAAAAAAGCTGTGGATGCCAGTGATGCAGTATTAGGTGAATTAACAGGTAAGCTGTATGTAGAGCGTCACTTCAAACCAGAAGCCAAAGCTCATATGGAAAAGTTGGTAGCGAACTTAATCAAAGCTTACGAGCAGTCGATTAAAGATCTGGAATGGATGTCGGAAGACACCAAAAAAGCTGCATTGGTTAAATTAGGCACTTTTACGCCAAAAATCGGTTACCCAAACAAGTGGAAAGATTACTCCAGCCTGGAAATCAAAGCAGACGATTTAGTAGGTAACTTTGTGCGCTCTACGCACTGGAGTTACGATCAGATGCTGGCCAAATTAGGTAAGCCAATTGATAAAGACGAATGGTTTATGACACCACAAACTGTCAATGCTTACTACAACCCGGCGAATAACGAAATCGTGTTCCCTGCAGCTATTTTACAACCTCCATTCTTTAACATGGCTGCAGAAGATGCAGTGAACTATGGTGGCATTGGTGCTGTCATTGGCCACGAAATCGGCCATGGTTTTGACGATCAGGGTGCTAAGTATGATGGCGAAGGTAACTTACGCAACTGGTGGACAGAGCAGGACGAAACTAAGTTCCAGGCTTTGGGCAAAGCCTTAAGCGCACAGTACAGCAAATATGAGCCTGTGCCTGGCCATTTTGTGAATGGTGATTTGACCTTAGGCGAAAACATCGGTGACTTAGGTGGTTTAACTGTCGCACTGAAGGCTTACCATTTGTCGCTTGAAGGCAAAGAAGCACCAGTGATGGATGGTTTTACCGGCGATCAGCGCGTGTTATTAAGCTGGGCTCAGGTATGGCGCTCAAAATACCGTGATGAAGTGATGAAAGAGCAGTTAGCGACTGACCCACATTCACCACCGCATTATCGCGTCAATGGCATAGTGTCCAGCCTGCCAGTGTTCTACACAGCTTTTGATGTGAAAGAAGGCGACAAGTTGTACATAGCACCGGAAAACCGCGTGAAGATTTGGTAATTCGTTTTTTATTACTGACAAATGGCCGCTTGATGCGGCCATTTGGTTATCTGCACGACCAGTTTTAGTATTATTCCTGAGAATGATTCTCAACTGGGAGTGGTATTCACAAAACTTATAGCCACTATAAGCTTGCTTGCTTATACTCAGGTGTCAATTCAGGCGGTTTTTTCTTATAATCCAGCCTGTTCGAGATTCCTGTCTATCGCTGCGGTACTGATACAGTACTCTGTGGCGACCTAACCAGAGGACATTACTGTGCTTCAACAATACCGTGAACATGTGGCCGAACGTGCGGCTCAAGGCATTCCTCCGTTGCCACTGAATGCGCAACAAGTGGCATCATTGACTGATTTATTGAAAAACCCACCAGCAGGTGAAGGTGAATTCTTAGTTGATTTGTTAGAAAACCGTATCCCACCAGGCGTGGATGAAGCGGCTTATGTTAAAGCTGGTTTCTTGACTGCTGTCGCCAAAGGCGAAGTCACAAGTCCGTTAGTGACTCCAGAGCGTGCGACTGAATTATTAGGCACCATGTTTGGTGGTTACAATATCCAGCCGATGATCGACTTGCTGGATGATGCGAAATTAGGTGGTCTGGCTGCCAAAGGTTTATCTCACACTTTACTGATGTTTGATTCTTTCCACGATGTGAAAGAAAAAGCCGACAAAGGCAATGCTAACGCCAAAGCGGTATTACAAAGCTGGGCTGATGCCGAGTGGTTTACCAGCAAGCCAGCTATCCCTGAAAAAATCACTGTGACTGTATTTAAAGTCACAGGTGAAACCAATACCGACGATTTATCGCCGGCTCCGGATGCCTGGTCACGCCCTGATATTCCTCTGCACGCTTTGGCTATGCTGAAAAACGTGCGTGACGGCATTGAGCCGGATGTGCCTGGTTCAAAAGGCCCTGTGAAGCAAATCGAAGCTTTAATCGCCAAAGGTTTCCCACTGGCTTATGTGGGTGATGTAGTAGGCACAGGTTCAAGCCGTAAATCAGCCACGAACTCAGTGCTGTGGTTTATGGGTGAAGATATGCCATTTGTGCCAAATAAGCGCACTGGTGGTGTTTGTTTAGGTGGCAAAATTGCACCTATTTTCTTCAACACTATGGAAGACTCAGGTTCATTACCTATCGAATTAGACGTCTCTAAGATGAACATGGGTGATGTGATCGACATTTTCCCACATCAGGGTGTGGTAAAACGCCATGGCACTGAGGAAGTCATCTCTACCTTTGAACTGCGTTCAAATGTGTTATTGGACGAAGTGCGTGCCGGTGGCCGTATTCCTCTGATCATTGGTCGTGGTTTAACAGACAAAGCCCGTGAAGCTTTAGGTTTAGCTCACTCCACTGTGTTTGAGCGTCCTGCTGTGACTGAAGTGACTAACAAAGGTTTCACCTTAGCTCAGAAGCTGGTTGGTAAAGCCTGTGGCGTGAAAGGTATTCGTCCTGGCCAATACTGTGAACCAAAAATGACCACTGTAGGTTCTCAGGATACGACAGGCCCAATGACCCGTGATGAGTTAAAAGATTTAGCTTGTTTAGGTTTCTCTGCTGACTTAGTGATGCAGTCGTTCTGTCACACTGCGGCTTATCCGAAGCCAGTTGACGTGAACACGCATCACACACTGCCAGATTTCATTATGAACCGTGGTGGTATCTCTTTACGTCCAGGTGATGGTGTGATCCACAGCTGGTTGAACCGCATGCTGTTACCAGATACAGTAGGTACTGGTGGTGATTCTCACACCCGTTTCCCTATCGGTATTTCTTTCCCGGCAGGTTCTGGCTTAGTCGCTTTTGCTGCTGCCACTGGTGTAATGCCACTGGATATGCCTGAGTCTGTGTTGGTGCGTTTTAAAGGCGAAATGCAGCCTGGTATCACGTTACGTGATTTAGTGCACGCAATCCCTTACTACGCTATCCAGCAAGGCTTACTGACTGTTGAGAAGAAAGGCAAAGTCAACATTTTCTCTGGTCGTGTATTAGAGATCGAAGGTCTGGAGCATTTAACGGCTGAACAGGCTTTTGAATTGTCTGACGCTTCAGCTGAGCGTTCGGCTGCAGGTTGTACCATCACCTTGTCTGAAGCTTCAGTGGCTGAATACTTAGAATCCAACATCGTGATGTTAAAGTGGATGCTGAGTGAAGGTTACGGTGATGTGCGTACTATTGAGCGTCGTATTCAGGCGATGCAAGCCTGGTTAGCCGATCCAAAACTGGAACGTGCTGACGCTGACGCCGAATATGCTGCAGTGATCGAAATCGACTTAGCTGACATCAAAGAGCCAATTCTGTGTGCTCCAAACGACCCGGATGACGCTCGTTTATTGTCACAAGTTGAAGGTGACAAAATCGACGAAGTCTTTATCGGCTCTTGTATGACCAACATCGGCCACTTCCGTGCTGCCGGCAAACTGTTAGACAAGTTCAAAGGCCAGATCCCAACCCGTCTGTGGATAGCTCCACCAACCAAGATGGATAAAGATCAGCTGACCGAAGAAGGTTATTACGGTATTTACGGTCGCGTGGGTGCCCGTATTGAGATCCCAGGTTGTTCATTATGTATGGGTAACCAGGCTCGTGTAGGCGACAACACTACTGTGGTATCGACTTCTACCCGTAACTTCCCTAACCGTTTAGGTCAGGGCGCTAATGTCTATCTGGCTTCTGCTGAATTAGCTGCTGTGTCAGCTATTATCGGCCGTCTGCCAACAGTGCCTGAATATCTGGAGTACGCGAAGCAGATCGAAACCACGGCAGCGGATACTTACCGTTACCTGAACTTCCATCAGATGAGCCAGTACACCAGCAAAGCGGCCAATGTAATTATTCAGCAAGCTGTCTGATTACTTTAATGTGATGTAAAAAGGCCCGCTTAGCGGGCCTTTCTATTTGGAACAATGCATGGAATTCGATTTTATCTACAACACTGATGCGAAGCGCTACAGCCTGAAGTTAAGTTCTGAGCAGTTGGCGCTGCAGTGTTTTTTGCTGGATGAGTTTGAGCCACGTGCCAGTGCTTATCAAAGCTTGCTGGAACAGTTACAACGCTTGAATGCGCAGAGTCAGTACCAATGGGATGGTAAAGAGTATCGTCTGACAGTACAGGCCTCTGAAGTGGTGATTTGTCACTTTTCATTGTTGCAGGAACAGGGCATTGAAATGGAGTTGGACCCAGAGCAGGATTTGGAGCTGGATCAAAGCCAGCTTTATGCTGAATGTGGTCTGGAAGATCTGCTGCATTTAATACAGCAGTGGCAGCAATTTTTACCCACCTGATTTAGTTCTGTTATCTATCCGCTGCACTCTGGCAGTGAATAAACGCACCTTGTTGGTGCGTTTTTTTTGAGCGCTTTAAATTTATTTTCATAAGTAGTTGAAAAATATAGATTATAAATCTTGGCACAAGGTTTTCTTGTCTTATTGGCAAATGCAACAAGACACCATAAGGATAATAACCATGAAACTCGTATGTGCCATCATCAAGCCGTTCAAGCTTGACGATGTCCGTGAAGCCATAGCGGACATTGGTATTGAAGGTCTTACTGTGACAGAAGTGAAAGGCTTCGGTCGTCAGAAAGGTCATACAGAACTCTATCGGGGAGCGGAATATCAGGTCGATTTTTTACCTAAGGTAAAATTGGAGATCGCGGTATTGGATGAAAACGTCGAGCGTTTGTTGGAAGTGATCCAAAAAGCTGCACACACAGGCCGGATCGGGGACGGAAAAATCTTCGTTTACGATCTGGAGCAAGTGGTGCGGATCCGCACAGGTGAAATGGACTCAGAAGCCATCTAAAGGGGTAAATCATGCAGGAACAAATTTATCATTTACAGTTTGCGATGGACACTTTTTACTTTTTGGTGTGCGGCGCTTTAGTGATGTGGATGGCCGCTGGCTTCTCTATGCTGGAAGCAGGTCTGGTACGGGCAAAAAATACCACAGAAATACTAACAAAAAATATCGTTCTGTATTCAGTAGCTTGTGTTATGTATCTGATTTGTGGCTACCAGCTGATGTACGGTGGTGGTTATTTCTTAACAGGTATAGGTGAAGTCGATGTGGCACAGACCTTAACCAGTTTCGCTGAGCGTGAAAATGGTTTTGAAGGCAAGGCGATTTACTCTAAAGCCTCAGACTTCTTCTTTCAGGTGGTGTTTGTTGCCACTGCAATGTCTATCGTCTCTGGTGCAGTAGCTGAGCGCATGAAGTTATGGGCGTTCCTGACTTTCGCTGTGGTGATGACAGGTGTGATTTACCCAATGGAAGGCTCGTGGACATGGGGTGGTCAGTCTGTGTTTGGTTTATACAGCTTAGGTGACTTAGGTTTCTCTGACTTCGCTGGTTCAGGCATAGTGCACTTGGCTGGTGCGGCTGCGGCTTTGGCTGGTGTATTACTGTTAGGTGCCCGTAAAGGTAAATATGGTAAAGATGGCAAAGCACATGCTTTCCCTGGTTCTAACATGCCGCTGGCTGCTTTAGGTACCTTAATTTTGTGGTTAGGTTGGTTTGGCTTTAACGGTGGTTCTGTACTGAAATTAGGCGATATTACCAACGCTAATTCGGTTGCCGTGGTGTTCTTAAATACCAATGCTGCCGCTGCTGCCGGAACTATTGCTGCAATAGGCTTGTCTATGCTGTTGTTCAAAAAGGCAGATTTAACCATGGCGTTAAATGGTGCTTTGGCTGGTCTGGTGGCTATTACCGCAGAACCTTCAACGCCAACGCCTTTAGAAGCGTCTATCTTCGGTGCTATTGCTGGTGTCTTAGTGGTGGGCTCTATTCTGGCCTTAGATAAGTTAAAAATTGATGACCCTGTAGGTGCGATTTCTGTGCACGGTACTGTAGGTTTATTTGGATTATTAATTGTTCCTCTGACCAAACCGTCTGCCTCTTTAGTGGGTCAACTGGCTGGTGCTGCTACTATTTTCGTCTGGGTTTTTGCGGCGAGTTTAATAGTGTGGTTTGCTTTAAAAATGACAGTGGGTATCCGTGTCACAGAGCAGGAAGAATATGAAGGTGTCGATCGTTCTGAGTGTGGTGTAGAAGCCTATCCTGAATTTGTATCGACAGTAAAGTAGGCAGCCTGGGAAGAGCCGGTGGGGCTTCTCAGGAGCTGGTTGCCAAGCCAGCAGCTACGCGAGTAGCAGTTGGTCTTGGCAACTAAACCCGTACCACCAAATTCGTCTATCCTTGTCCTTTGTCTTTATCAGACAACCCCGGCGGCTTAAGCTTCCGGGGTTTTTTCTTGTGGTCTTAGCCACGGACCTGTGCGCTGTTTTAGTGCAGTCGCCAAATCATTTTGCAAAGAACGGCTGTAATCTAACAGCTGTTTTCAAACAGGAAAAGAGCCCTGCTGAAAAAAACAACATTATTGTTAGTGCGGAAACTCTAAATTGCGTCAAACTAGCGTGAGCCGCGCATTCATTTGGTGCATTTGATGTGGCTGACCCGATCTCGGGAAAATAAAAAGCAGTATGCTGAAAATAAGACGGGCCGCGAACTTCGCGGCCCCTAAAACTTGGTGGCGTCCTTCCAACCACTATCCCTGATGGATCATCCCTGTGCTCGTCCTGAACATTCCAACTGCATTCTTGCAGCATCCTTTTCCATTTAACTCTCATCCTGAGAGTGCCTGCTGCCTCCGGCAGAGTCCCTGTCCTTCATATCTTCATCCAGAAGATGTATGCTCACTCCGGAGCCTGTCCTGTTTATCCTTGTGCAGCCCTGCACAATCCCTTGGTATCCCCGCTTCCTGCTGCTACTTCATGTAGCTTGTCCTGTTAAACATCTTGTTTAACTGTCACATCCAGCGACGAAATAATTATCCTACATTTAGCGTTGGAAAAGGACCTTCTTTGTTAAATACTTGTAGTGAAATATTATTGCAATCTTGGTATTTTTTGTGTTTTTTCATTATGAATCATATGTTTGTAAGTTTGTTATAGGAGTGTTTCTTGCAGTAAAAGCTATATTAGCTTACTGATTTGTGAGATATATCTCACAAAGAAATAGGGCGATTGTCTGCCTGAACTTTGGCTGGGATGAAAACTACTGACCGGGAGCAGCCAAATTGATATGATCATTCTTCCTTGATTCTGATGAGATAGATATGGCCCGGGAACAATCTGGCATTTGTGCCGAAGCAAACTTGCATTGTTGTTATTTATTGTTAAATGCCCTGGATGGTCATGAACATTATTTGCGCTTGCAGTTGGCTAAAGTTCCCCTATTGGCAGAGCGTTTATCCGAGCAGTTTTCAGAGGCGATGCTCAATGTTGTAGTTGCTGTAGGTCAAAATTACTGGCTTCATTTGTATCCTGAGCAGCGACCTGACCCCTGGCCTGACTTTTCCGATAATCTGGCAGATATACCTGTGGTCGCTTCGGATTTATTAATCCAAATTCGGGCTGACCGTTTTGATGTGATCCATATCGCGACTCAGCAGATTTATCATTTACTGCAGCAGCATGTCGATCTGTACGAACAATGTCATGCATTCCGTTATCTGGATGGTCGTAATTTGACTGGATTCCATGACAGCCCAGACAATCCCAAAGGCAAACTGCGGCGCTCCTGTGCTTTGATAAGTAATGAGCCAAAAAATTTTATGAGCGCAGGCAGTTATGTCTATATGCTACGTTATCAATATGATTTATTGCGTTGGCAGCAACTGACGATGCCAGAGCAGGAAGCCGTGATGGGGCGTAATAAGCTGGATGGTCAACTGCTGCCATCAGCACAACGTTTGGGTAATTCTCACGCCGATAAAACAGCACTAGAGACTTTGTCTGGCCGCAAACAGATCCTCTGGCAAAACATGCCTGTCGCTGACGTTCGTGCGCAGGGGATGATTTCCGTGGGGTTTTCAGCCAACGCCACAGATGTGCCTTGGTGGTTGTCGAATCGTTTAGGGCATAACAGCGAAGACGCAGATTTATTGTTAGAGTATTGCCAAATTGAGATGGGGGCTGCATTTTTTGCCCCCTCTATTAGTTTTTTGGAAGAGCAGGCCGGATCAGACCTTTTCAAATAACTCAGTCACCTTATTTAGGGTGAAGTTTATGTTTTTGACGCTGGTGGGGGCGATAAAAATAGTGTCATCCCCAGCTATGGTGCCCAACACGCCCTCGGCTTTACCAACAGAATCCAGCAAACGAGCTATCAACTGAGCTGCACCAGGACTGGTGCGGATAATGATCATCACATCGTTATGTTCGATATCCAGTACTAATTGCCGCAATGGGCTTTTGGTGGTGGGCACACCCAGTTCAGGAGGCAAACAATACACCATCTCCTGCTTGGCATTGCGAGTACGTACAGCACCATATTTGCTTAACATACGGGACACTTTAGACTGACTGATATTATCAAAGCCTTCCGCTTTCAGCGCATCGACAATATCGCTTTGGGAACCAAAACGCTCTTCTTTTAATAAGGATTTAAAGGCTTGGATCAAAGCTTCTTGTTTCGATTGTTTAGTCATCATTTTTATTTAAACTTTTTGTTTTTTAGGCCGGATTAACTGAACTTGGACTAATACTGTGGTTCAGCGAGTAAATTACACCAAAATCGGATAAAATGCTTAGACTTTAGGCGTAAGTGATTTGTATTTTGTGCCACATTTCAGTATTGTTGGCGCGTTTCTTTTGAACCGTAAATTGGGAGAATAGCATGAAAGTTGCCGTATTAGGTGCTGCTGGTGGTATAGGTCAGGCGCTGTCTTTATTATTGAAGTTAAACTTACCGGCTGGTACTGATTTAGCTCTTTACGATTTAGCCCCAGTGACTCCAGGTGTAGCTGTTGATTTAAGTCATATCCCTACAGCGGTAAAAATTACAGGTTTTGGTAAAGAAGACCTGGATAAAGCGCTGATCGGTGCTGATATCGTGATGATCCCTGCCGGTATGCCACGCAAGCCAGGCATGGACCGTTCTGATTTATTCAACATCAACGCTGGTGTTGTAAAAACTCTGGCTGAAGCCATAGTAGTGAACTGCCCTAAAGCTTTGGTTGGTGTAATCACTAACCCTGTGAATACTACTGTAGCTATCGCAGCTGAAGTGTTCAAAAAAGCCGGTACTTATGATCCTAAGCGTTTATTCGGTGTCACTACACTAGATGTGATCCGCGCTGAGACTTTTGTTGCTGAATTAAAAGGCAAAAACCCTGCTGAAATTACTGTTCCAGTGATCGGTGGTCACAGCGGTACTACTATTCTGCCTCTGTTGTCTCAAGTCAAAGATGTCACTTTCACAGATGAAGAAGTATCTTCATTAACTTACCGTATCCAGAATGCCGGTACTGAAGTTGTGGAAGCTAAAGCTGGTGGCGGATCTGCCACTCTGTCTATGGGTCAGGCGGCTGCTCGTTTCTGTGTATCTTTAGTCAAAGGCTTACAAGGCGAAAAAGTCACTGAGTATGCTTATGTTGAAGGTCAGGGTGAACATGCCCGTTTCTTCGCTCAGCCAATCGTATTAGGCAAAAACGGCGTTGAAGCGCTATTACCTATTGGTGCATTAAGTGCATACGAGCAAAAAGCTATGAACGATATGTTAGGCACGTTAAAAGCTGACATCACTTTAGGTGAAGACTTCGTTGCTAAAGCAAACTAAGATTGTTCGAGTACTAAAAAAGCCAGCGTAAGCTGGCTTTTGCTTTTTAAAGCAGATTGTTTTAGTGATTGCGTTGCACAGCTATATCGGCCAAGGTTAATAAAGCATCTTTGTAACCAGATTCTGGTAAGAAGGCGATGCACTGGCGGGCTTTTTCAGCTTCCAGTTCAGCCATAGAACGGGTGTATTCAAAAGCTTTAGTGTGCTCCAGAATCGCCATAATGCGTTCCAAATGCTGCATGCCATTGGCATGTTCGATTGCATCTTTCAGCAGCTGTTGATCGTCACCGCTGGTGTGACGCAGAGCATAAATCAGTGGCAGGGTCGGTTTACCCTCTGCTAAATCGTCACCGATGTTTTTACCCAGTTCATCCGCATCTGCCTGATAATCCAGCACATCGTCAATCAGTTGGAAGGCCGTGCCCAGATGCATGCCATAGAGTTTCATGGCGTTCACCACAGATTCAGGCTGATTTGCCAGAATAGCGGCAAGCTGGGTAGCTGCTTCAAATAATTTGGCGGTTTTGCAGTAAATCACCTGCATATAGTTCTGTTCGGAGGTTTGTGGGTCGTTGACGTTCATCAACTGCAACACTTCACCTTCAGCGATGATATTGGTCGCATCAGCCAGAATTTGCATGATTTGCATTTTATCCAGTGACACCATCAGCTGAAAAGCTCGTGTATAAAGAAAGTCACCGACTAGTACACTGGCCTGGTTACCAAACACAGCGTTGGCGGTTTCCTTACCACGGCGTAGCATGGATTCATCCACTACATCGTCGTGCAACAAGGTCGCGGTGTGAATAAACTCCACTATAGTGGCAAGTGTAATATGCTGCTGGCCTTCATAACCCAGCGCACGAGCTGCCAACACAGCTAATAGTGGGCGCAGGCGTTTACCACCACTATTGACTATGTAGATGCCCAGCTGATTAATCAGCGCCACCTCAGAACTAAGCTGAGAGAATATATGTTGGTTCACGGCCGTCATGTCATTAAGACTGAGCTGGCGGATCTCTTCGAGCGTCATCTGGTAAAACAACTGCTTAGGTATAGAATGTGGCTGATTCTACACCATTGCAGCTGATCAGCTAAAGTAAAACCCGATCCTTTTTGTGGCTCACTGATCTTTTTAATAATTGTGCTTGCGAGGGTAGGGGAAATTGCGTACAATTCGCGCCCTGTGATTATAATTAACACGCCCTTAAAAGTCGGCGTGCTTTGTACGGAGTTAACTATGTACGCGGTTTTCCAAAGTGGTGGTAAACAGCACCGTGTAACGGAAGGGCAAACCCTTCGTCTAGAAAAACTAGACTTAGAAACCGGCGCAACTATTGAATTTTCAGCTCTGATGATCGCTAACGGCGAAGACATCAAGATCGGTACTCCTTTAGTTGAAGGCAGTAAAGTAACAGCGGAAGTGGTCAACCATGGCCGTGGCGATAAAGTTAAAATCGTCAAATTCCGTCGTCGTAAGCACTACCGTAAACAAGCTGGTCACCGCCAGTGGTTTACTGAAGTAAAAATTACCGGCATCAGCGCGTAATCGAAGGAGTAACTACTCATGGCAAGTAAAAAAGGTGTAGGTAGCACTCGTAACGGTCGCGATTCAGAAGCGAAACGCTTAGGTGTGAAACGTTTTGGTGGTGAGTCAGTATTAGCTGGTAACATCATCGTTCGTCAACGTGGTACTAAGTTCCACGCTGGTAGTAATGTTGGTATCGGTAAAGACCACACATTATTCGCCTTAACTGACGGTAAAGTGCAATTCGAAACGAAAGGCGAGCACAATCGCAAATTCGTAAGCATCGTTAGCGAATAACGACGCATTGATTCGAAAAGCCCCGCCTAGTGCGGGGCTTTTTTATTAAGAATCATCAAAGGCTGATACTTCAGTCTACTGAAGGTTAGTTTTGTTGCTTTCAATTCATCAGAGCCTTGCTATGCATTCATGCAGGGGCTGAATTGATAGTATAATGAGCCCATAGTTTTTTTAGATCAGGATAGTCCAGATGAAATTCGTAGATGAAGCGGAAATTCGGGTTGAAGCCGGCGATGGCGGCAACGGTATTGTCAGTTTCCGTCGCGAAAAGTTTGTCGCCAAAGGTGGCCCAAATGGTGGTGACGGTGGTGATGGTGGTGATGTTTATTTAATGGCTGACACCAACCTGAACACCCTGGTGGACTATCAGTTCGAAAAGTATCACCAGGCAGAACGTGGTCAGAATGGTATGAGTACCAACTGCACAGGTAAGCGTGGTGATGACCTGATTTTACGTGTCCCGGTTGGAACTCGTGCTGTAGATATTGATACTGCTGAAGTGATAGGTGATTTAACCAAAAACGGCCAAAAGCTGATGATCGCGAAAGGCGGCTGGCATGGTTTGGGTAACGCCCGTTTTACCAGCAGTACCAACAGAGCTCCACGCAAGAAAACTAATGGTACGCCAGGTGAAGTACGTAACATCCGTTTAGAATTGCTGTTATTGGCTGATGTGGGCCTATTAGGCCTGCCAAATGCCGGTAAATCGACTCTTATACGCGCAGTATCTTCTGCCAAGCCAAAAGTAGCTGATTATCCTTTTACGACTCTGGTTCCTAATCTGGGTGTGGTGCGGGTTGAAAGTCACCGCTCTTTTGTGATTGCAGATATTCCGGGTTTAATTGAAGGCGCAGCCGAAGGTGCGGGCTTAGGTATTCAGTTTTTAAAACACTTAGAACGTTGCCGCTTGTTATTGCACGTTGTCGATGTATTACCTGCCGATGGCTCAGATCCGGCTGAAAACGCTGTGACCATATTAAAAGAATTAGACAAATACAGTGAAAAGTTAGCCAATAAACCTCGTTGGTTGGTCTTTAACAAGCTGGATTTAGTGCTCGAAGATGAACTGGAAGAAATCATTGAGCGCGTCACTAAAGCTATCAACTGGCAAGGTGAAGTTCATAAAATTGCTGCTGCAAGTCGGACTAATACTGAGCGTTTAGCTGCAGACATTTTAAATTACATAGAATTATTGCCAGTTGAAAAACCGCGAGAGCAAGTCGAAGACGCCGTAAACTTTAAGTGGGATGATTATCATCAGGACGTACTATCTGTTGAAGACGACCTGGATGATGATGATTTTGATGAAGACGATTACGACGTTGAAGTAATTTATAAGCGCTGAGGTGACAATGCGGATTGCAATGATAGCGGCTATGGCCAATAACAGAGTGATTGGCAAAGACAATCAGATGCCCTGGCATTTACCGGCAGATCTGAAGCATTTTAAAAAAGTGACTTTAGGTAAGCCGGTGATTATGGGTCGCAAGACTTACCAATCTATTGGTAAAGCCTTACCGGGACGCCGTAATATTGTCATCAGCAGACAAGGTGTAGCTTTAAGTGCAGATGCAGATTGGGTACAAAGCATAGAGCAGGCGCTGGCTTTAGTACAAGATGAAGCAGAAGTGATGATCATAGGTGGTGCAGAGATTTATCGTCAGGTTTTGCCTATGGCTGACAGGCTTTACATTACCGATATTGATCTGACGGTAGAAGGTGACGCTTTTTTTCCCGATTATCATGCTGCCGGAAGTTGGCGTGAAATCGCCTCAGAACGGCATCAGCCTGATCCACAGAACCTCCATTCCTACCAATTCCGCATCCTGAACAGAGAATGAACAGGACTGCATTGCACCCGCTGCTACATGTTGTTACTATGGATTTGTCTGTTTTTTGACTGCTTCAGGAGTAATGTATGAAATTGTTGCCAGCAGTGTTCTGTGGTGTAGTGGTGGCCGGTGCAGTATTGGTGTCCCCGGTAGTGCATGCTGACGACCAGTTAGCGGCTTCGATGTGCGATTATGTCAAGGCTGACGATAAAAATAGATTACGCAAAGTACTGAGTGATTACCGTCTACGCTTACGCAATATTTATGAAGGCGTTACTTGTAATGGCGATAGCTTAGTTCGGTTTGCGATAAAAAATAATGCCGCTGATGTAGGTGAGTTTATAGTGAAGCAGTTACCTGCAGCTCAGGTTGCAGCATCTGGTGATGTTGCATGGGCTGAGGGGAATGGTTTTGCATCTTCCCCTTTGATAGCTGTTATCAAAGAGCGAGCCGGTGGTGGTGAGTAAGTCGCTATCCTGACCCAATAAAAAATCCGCCATCTGGCGGATTTTTTTTAGTATGAACTAGCGACCAGTTCAGACTTTGAACTGATCGACAGACTGACGTAACTCTTCCGCTAAACGAGCTACTTCATGGCTGGACTGAGAGGTTTGTTCTGCCCCTGAAGCCGTTTGCTCAGCGATGGTCACAATAGACTCTAGCAAGTGGCTGATTTCGTTAGACACTTGGTTTTGCTCTTTGGCGGCATGAGAGATTTGCTCACTCATATCATGGGCCAAGTGGACCGCGTTAGTGATAGATTCCAGAGCCTGGGCAGCTACTTCAGTTTGAGTCACACAATTTTCAGCCTGCTTTTTACCCTTGTTCATCGCTTCTACAGCTGCATGAGCACCGGTTTGCAGCACTTGGATCATGGCTTGAATTTCCTGAGTGGATGCCTGAGTTTTGCTAGCCAGAGAACGAACTTCATCTGCTACCACTGCGAAACCACGACCTTGTTCACCAGCACGTGCTGCTTCAATAGCTGCGTTTAATGCCAACAGGTTGGTCTGTTCTGCTATGCCACGGATAACATCAAGAATGCTGCCGATTGAAGCGCTATCTTTATGCAGTTTATTAATCACAGCAGAGGCCTGATCAACTTCTGTAGATAATTGCAGTATGGTTTGTTTGTTATTTTCAGAAATCACTTTCACACGTTCAGCTTCGCTGTCGGCATTTTTGATTTCAGCCAACGCGTCGTTTGAACTTTGCATGACGCCTTGTGAAGTGCTGCTCATCTCAGTTGTCGCTGTAGCTGCCTGAGTGACCTGAGACTTTTGCTCACGGATAGCTGTGGTAGTCTCTACGGTAATAGCTGATGTTTGTTCTGAAGCTGCGGCAAGCTGGGTAGAGCGAGAAATAATGCCCTGGATCAACTGACGTAAGTTAGTGATTACCTGATTACAGTTACGAGCCAGATCACCAAATTCGTCATGAGCCTTGTCATCCAGGCGTTTCGTTAAATCACCTGAGGCGACTACACCTAAAATTTCGTTCACTTTAGCTAATGGGACTGTGATGCTGCGCACCGTAACCATAGCTATACCTACAGCCAAACCTATAGAAATCAATACGACAAGGAAGATAGTCGTAATGGCACCTGATACGTCAGATTGAGCTTCAGCCTGAATTTCACCAGCAGCTGTACGCGCTCTGGACAATAAACGATTTAATCCATCTAACGCAGTTTTGTTGTGAGCTTCCGCTTGTGTCAGTTGTTTTTGTGCTTCTGCAGAGGCCGCTAACATTTGTGCTTTTAACGTCAGTATACCTTCATCACCCACTAACAAATCGTTGATTGCTGTGATTTTTTCATCTAAATCAGCAACCATATCAACACTGGCTCCTGCTTCAGTTTTGATGGTGGTCATTTGCTGATTGACACCTTCTAAACGTGAAGTGACTTCATTCGAAATAGTCTCTGCTGTGCTGGCTGATGTGGTACGGGTTAAATCAACGACGATACTGACTAAGGTATTTAATCCAGTCTCCAGCTCAGCAGCCGCTTTGCTAGCCTGTGGGAAACGACGAGTCACGTCTCTGACATCGCTGAAATCCAGTAACAAAGAGGCAGAGTCATCTGAATTTAACTCTACATCTGATAATTGAGAGGCAATTTGATCGCGCAGCGTCAGGCTTTTGCTAAGCTCTGAGAATAGTTTTTTACTGACGGGTGTAAATTCAGTGTAGGCTGCGGATACATCCTTAAACGAATTCGCCAGCGTTTCTTCTTCTGCTACTACTACTTGCAGTGCTTTAGCGGCAGTGTCGTACAAATCTTGTTCAACAGCGAACAGAGTTTCTAATTCTTTAACCTGCTTCACTTCAGTCGCATAAAAAGCCTGCAGACTGACTTTGCTCATTTTGACAAATTCACTTTGCAGTACGGCACTATTTTCTAATGCTGGGATCGAGATTTCATTTACTTGCGTGGTTGAGGCATTGATACTATTCAAGCTCATGTACGAGGTAATACCGATCACCAGCAGTAGCAGTGAAATGACACCAAAACCACCAATAATCCGAAGTGCTACCGTTAACTTCATAACCTTACTCCCAGTATCCAGGTTAAAAGGGCATTGTTACCCCTGTCACCACACAATAACAATCAAAAATATATTATTTTGAAACAGCGCCGCATTATAGCGTTATTTTTAGTCAGAAACACTATAACGCCGTGCCGTCTCAATACAATAGGCCGTTAAATAATTTCCCCAGACACATCCGGTATCTAAAGCGTGAATACCCGCTACCGGGCTCTGTCCCATCAAGGCCGCCCAGTGACCAAAAAAAATCTCCGGATGAGGCTCTTGTTGCCAAAATACATACCAAGGAACCAGCGTACTCACTTTTTCAGGATGGCGCTTTTCTTTGAGTTCAAGTGCTCCATTTGCCAGACAAAATCGCATTCTGGTGCAGCTGTTAATAGTAAAACGCCAACGCTCCTGCTCAGAGTGTGCTTCTGACCATAAAGCCGGGGTATTGCCATACATCACAGAAAATAGTCTCTCTGGAGAGCCCTTGAGTACAGAGCTGACTTCTGCGGCCGCCTTTAATGCGATTTCAACTGGCCAGTTTGGGGCTAACCCGGCATGAACCAGCAACAAGTTACGCTCTGGTTCAAAATGCATCAAAGGTTGCTGCTGCAGCCAATGGACGAGCTCAGCTAAATCCGGAGCGTGCAGCAAGTCGTCTAACAGATCTTTTGGATCGGCTTGAGCGAAACCAAAAGCGCAGGCCAGAAAATGCAGATCATGATTTCCCAGCACTACTTTAGCTCTATCCCCTAAAGAGCGGATAAACCTTAGTGTTGCCAGCGAGTCTGGGCCTCTGGCGACTAAATCTCCGCAAAACCACAAGTAGTCTTTATTGGCATCAAACTGGATTTTAGCCAAGAGCGACTGTAGTTGTTGAAAACAACCTTGCACATCGCCTATCACATAGACTGGCATAACATCAGTTCAGAATATTTGGAATAGCCAAACGGAACAGAGGAATAGCTGCTTTAAAGCTTAGCTGGCTCTGGCTGGTCATTTCGTAGTGACCTTGCATAGTCCCTACCGGAGTCTCCAGCACTGCGCCACTGGTATAGCTATAACTGGAACCAGGTGCCAGTTGCGGCTGTTCACCAACGACTCCGTCACCATGGACTTCGGTTTCTTTACCATTGGCATCTGTGATTAACCAGTAACGTTTGAGCAGTTGAACTGTCTCAGCGCTATGGTTTTTGATAGTGATGGTATAGGCAAAAACATAGCGATGATTGACCGGATCCGACTGAGCTGCGACATAAAATGTTTCCACTGAGACGGGAATTTCAAAACTCAGACTCATAACTGGTGTTGCTCTTGTTGATGTAGCCAGCGAGCTATACCGATAAACTGCTCGACACTTAATTGTTCCGGACGCAAGGTTGGGTCTATCCCCATCGCGATAATTTGCTCAGCTGTTGCAAAGTTGCTGAAACAGTTGCGTAAGGTTTTTCGACGTTGATTAAAGGCTTCCAGACACACTCTGTTCAATACAGCGACAGGCACATCCTGACGCTCTGATACAGGTTTGGGAATAAGCCGAACTACGGCTGAATCAACTTTAGGGGCCGGTTTAAAGGCGCCAGGTCCAACTTCTACTACAGGCATGGCATGACAGAAAAACTGCGTCATAACAGATAAGCGGCCATAAGTTTTAGAGCCATGGCCTGCGGTCATACGCTCAACCACTTCCTTTTGCAGCATAAAGTGCATGTTCTCAATATCGTCGGCATAATCGAATAAATGAAACAACAAAGGAGTCGAGATGTTGTAAGGCAAATTGCCAAAAACTTTGAGTTTTTTTCCTGGTTGCAATAACTGACGAAAATCAAATTTCATTGCATCGGCCTGATAAATAGTCAATTTATCTGCCAACACAGGATGTTCCTGTAAACGTTGTGCCAAATCTCTGTCTAGTTCAACGACAGTGAGGTGGCCTGATTTTTCTGCCACAGGTTCTGTAATAGCGCCTAAACCTGGCCCAATTTCCACCAGTATATCTGTTGGTTTCGGATTGATGGCTTTGACTATGCGTTCGATCACAACTGGATCGTGCAGGAAGTTCTGACCAAAACGTTTTCGGGCTGTATGTCCCAGGTGTACTTTATCTGTCATGTGATAACTTGGCTCTTTGCGCTAAATAAATGGCTTGTTCCAGGGCATGGAATAAACTTCCGGGGTCGGCTTTGCCTGTACCTGCTAAATCCAGTGCAGTGCCATGATCAACTGATGTTCTTATTAAAGGTAAACCAAGGCTAATATTGACTGAACGTCCAAAACCTTTGTATTTCAGCACAGGTAGGCCTTGGTCGTGGTACATGGCCAGAACTGCGTCAGCATGTCCCAGATATTTGGGCTGAAACAAGGTATCTGCAGGCAACGGGCCGACTAAATCCATACCTTGCGATCGCAGCTCGTCTAAAGTGGGGCTGATCACGTCGATTTCTTCACGGCCTAAATGTCCGTCTTCTCCTGCATGTGGATTTAATCCGCAGACATAAATAACCGGTGATTCAATAGCAAATTTGTGCTGTAAGTCGTGATGTAAGACGGAGATGACTTTATGCAGACGCTCTTTGGTAATGGCTTTTGCAACATAGGCTAATGGGATATGTGTTGTAGCAAGAGCTACCCTCAGGCCTTCAGTGGCCAGCATCATTACGACATAAGGAGTATTCGACAAGTGGGCAAAAAATTCAGTATGACCGCTGAAGGGAACCCCAGCTTTGTTGATAATACCTTTGTGCACCGGACCTGTTACTATGGCGTCGAACTCACCGGATATAGATTTCTCGCCGACATATCTTAAGGTGTCGACCACATAACGGCCATTGGCTTCGTTGAGCTCTCCTGTGACAACATCCGCTTCCAGCGCAAAATCAACACAAGTTAAAGTACCAGCTTGTTGCGGTACTGCTGGTTGATCTGGCTTATAAGGTAAAAGCTGAAGCGGCAGGTTTAACGCCGCCGCTCTTTGCTTTAACAGGTCTGCGTTGGCGCAAACAATCAACTGGGCTGGCCAGTTTTTTTGCGCCAACATCACCACGAGATCAGGTCCTATACCAGCTGGCTCTCCTGGGGTGATTGCTATCCTTAATGTCATTCAGTCTCCGTCAGTACTTCAATAAAAGCCTGATCACGAAGCTCACGCAGGAAGTTAGCTTGTTCTTCATTAAAGCGGCGATTAAACAACATACGGTAAACTTGGTCTTGTTTTTTCTCTGCGGTCATGTCAACAACACGTTTATCCAGCAGTTGCACCACATGCCAGCCATGCTCAGTGCGGAAAGGCTGACTAATTTCCTCGATCTGCAGATTATTCAGTGTATCGCGAAATGCAGGGACATACATGGCCGGATCGGCCCAACCTAAGTCACCACCTTTTAATTTAGAACCCGGATCTTCAGAGTTGGCTGACGCAAATTCGGCAAAGTCTGCTTTGCCTGCTTTAAAGTCAGCGACAAATTGCTTTAGGGTGTCACGGGCTTTTTCTTCGCTCATAATAATGGAGGGTTTGATCAAAACGTGACGTGATTTGACTTCATTCAGCTCAGCCACATTGGCGCCACGAATATCAAAAATAGTCAGGATGTGAAAACCTGCACCAGAACGCAAAGGTCCAATTATATCGGTTTTTTTCTTGCCGCGAATGGCATCAGAAAACAGCGTTGGCATTTCGTTAATATTCATCCAGCCCATGTCACCGCCATCCAGAGCTGTAGTGTCAGACGAGGAAGCAATAGCAATTTTCTTAAAGTCGCTACCTTCACGCAACAGCTTCATCACTTTGTCAGCGCGATCTTTGGCTTCGGTAATTTCTTCAGTACTGGCCTGATTTGGAATGGAAATCAGAATGTGCCCTATATTGTATTGCTCATTCGAGGAGCCTTGTTCTTCCATCACTTTCATCAGCGTATCTATTTCCTGAGGGCTGATATAAATGCGGCGTTGTACGTTGGCTCTTAACACTTCGCCCGTGGTAATTTCTTCACGGAAGCGTTCACGAAACTGCTGGTAGTCGCCTTCTTCCTGCACTATACGCTGACGAAATTGCTCCATAGTCAGGTTTTCACTGCGTGCAACGTTTTCCAGCGCCTGGTCTAATTGAGGGTCTGTGATCTGTAAACCCATACGTTTAGCCATTTGCATTTGCAAGCTGTTGCTGATTAAACGTTCAAGGGCCTGAGTGCGTAAAGCGCGGTCGGAAGGCAAGGTTTGCCCCTGACTTTGTGCGTTACGTTTTACTTTATTGACCATATCCGTCACTTCAGTGTCCAGTACTACACTGTTGTTGACGATCGCTGCAACACCGTCGATCTTTTGTTCTGCCGCCTGGCCCGAAAAGGCCAGAAATGCGGCCACAGAGCTGGCAATCAAAAGTTGTAACTTCATAGGTTCCTACATTAATTATTTAGTAAATATGGGCGTCTATAACCAAAAATACCATTCGACAACATGTCGCTGACTGAGAAGCCAGCTCCTTCACCAAAACCTTTCAGGACAAATTGTACGGCGATTCCGTTATCGAAGGTTGGAGGTTGTGACAAATCATCCAGCGCCAATTCAAGGTTGGTATTGATTTGGCGCTTGGCAACCACACGTATAGCCCAACAACAGGACTCATATTGCAAACCAAAGTTAGCTTCTATCATATGATGCTTGTTGATGTCACGATAATAACTGGCGATCAGTTTCCATTTATCATCTATAGGTGTGGTGCCTAAAAAACCGACCTGTTCAATTTCGTAGTCTGAGACCTCACGACTGTAGCGGTGGTTCAACTGCAGCAAACTTTTATCATCGGTTACGTAATCTAAAGTCACGTTACTTTTCACCATCCGCTCATTGCTTGCATCATACTGCAATGCCGTATTTAAGTACCAGCCCTTGCTCCAGTTCCACAACAGCTCAGAAGCAAGTACCGAGTCTGCGGTCTGTTCTGTGTCCTGCAAGGAATTATCTATAGGCTTGGGGTCATCCAGAAAAACGATTTGACCTAAACTGAAACGAAACAACTCTGTATCTTGCGAGTCATAAAGTCGGGTTGTCCAGCCTACCGTCAGTTGGTTGGTGTCGGCTATTCGATCCAGACCTGAATATCTGTTTTCACGGAACAAACCATAATAATCGTCCTGCAGCCTGGCTGTATCGTAAAGTCCAATATCTGATTGGTCACGATAAGGAATATAAAGATACTGCAATTGTGGCTCAAACGTTTGTAAAGATCCTGAGTCTTTCCAAGCCAGTTCTCTTTCCATATTCAATTTGGCATTAATCTGCACTTTGGGCACAGTTCTGGTCGTTTCTTCTTGTACCAGCAGGGTGGTTTGATCGGTATTTTGTTGATAGCGCGTGTGCAACAAACTGGTTTCAGCAACCAGTTCCATGGCTGGCGTGATTAAAGGCCAGCGAATACTGGGTTCCAGGTGCAAACGGTCAGCATTGTTAATGATAGCTGCATCATTGCGAAAATGGGCATATTGGCTGTGCCAGTTAAACTCAAAACCTGCAGCTAAGTCCAAAGGTGCGGCTGAGCTCAGATCAATCTGAGGTAAGGCAGCATAAGAGGGCAAATAATTCCCCAGGATCTCAAAACCCTGCAGACGAATTTCTGAGTTCAGATAATCGCCGAAATAATTCAGGCTAGCTTGACGATATAACTGCGTATCGCTTTGATTGCTGTAATCTGAACCTAATTCAGACAAGTAGGCGTCGTCGCTGACATCGGTGAAATCGACACTGGCTCGCCAGCGGTCCGACAGATCGCCGGTGTGGCTGAAATGAGTTAAATAACGACTGCCAAAGTCTGCAGGTTTGTCATTATCATCAGGCAACACTTCTAATTGCAGTTGACCAGCATGGGCCTCTGTCAGATAACGGAATTCAGTATTGAGCTGTGCGCCCCTTTTACTCATCATACGTGGACTGATGGTCGCATCGTAATTCTCTGCCAGATTCAGGTAATAAGGAGTTTCAAGTTCTAGCCCCAACTTTTGCGAGCTGCCAATTTTTGGAAACAATAAACCACTTTTACGTTTGTCACTGACCGGGAAGGTCATATAAGGTAAATAAAAAACCGGGACATCCTGAATTTTGATCACCGAATGCCAGGCTTCGCCCCAACCATCCTCTGAGTTGATATTAATTTTATCTGCATGCAAGGCCCAGCTACTGTCGTTTGCAGGGCAAGTGGTGAAACTCGCCTCTGACAAATTGATCTGTTGCTTTACAGCACTCATTTCTTTGGCATAACCACGCCCAGACTGGCTGACCAGTTGATAATCAGCGTCGTTTAACACGGCCTTGTCTTCTTTGAGCTGGGCACTAAACTGACTGCTGCTGACTTTTAAATCAGGGCTGTAGTACTGGATCCCTCCAGTGGCAAGCAAGGTTTGTTCTTTTTGGCTGAGCTGCGCATTTGCAGCATGGAGCATGGTATTGCGGTAAATAATTTCTATATTGCCGTCAAATAATGCAGTTTGGTTTTGCATCATTCTGATCCGGTCAGACAAAATTTGCAGCCTGCTGTCTTTGGCCGATAAAGAACTAAGCTTGGCTGGCATTTCAACCGCACTGTAACATTGCTCAATAGGTTGAGGTGTTTGCTCTTCTGCATGGACTATATAAGGGATACCAAGTGCCATGATAATGAGGCGATAGATCAGAGAATGAGTCATGCAACCTACTTAGTACAATACCTGAAATGGGTGAAAAAGACCGGAACACCGAGCGAGCTATAATAAATCAATTTTCCAGATCCTGCTAATCCGTTATAGTGCTGGCTTTGACCTGTAGGGGAAGAGTGAAGTGCCAGAGCGAATGCAGTTAATTCAAAGATTTTTAGCCGCTTGTTTTCCTGGCGAAACAATTCAGTTGGATCCCATCACTGGCGACGCAAGTTTCAGACGCTATTTCCGTTTTTCCAGAGCTCTTCAGCACTATATTTTGATGGACGCTCCAACGCCTACAGAGGATTGTGGCCGTTTTGTTGCTACTCAGCAGGCCTTTGCAAGTGCAGGTTTGCAAGTTCCGCAAATTATTGCGCAGGATATCCAGCAAGGATTTTTACTGCTCAGTGATTTAGGTGACACTTTATTGTTATCCAAATTGACTGAAGATACAGCCTGCTCTTTCTATCGTCAGGCTTTGGCGCAATTAGCTCAGATCCGCCGCATCAGCGCAACCAGTGCAGGGCCTCTCCCTGTATTTGATCAGGCATTTTTGATGCGGGAAATGCAGATTTTCATCGATTGGTTTGTACTTCAACACTTGCAGTTATCACTCAGTGAACAAGAACAAAGTATGTTGCAGCGGTACTTTCTGCGGTTGGCAGACTCTGCACTACAGCAACCGCAGGCTGGAATGCATAGAGACTACCACAGCCGCAATTTGATGCTGCAACCCGATGGTTCTCTGGCTGTGATCGATTTTCAGGATGCGGTGACAGGACCAATCAGCTACGACGCAGTATCGTTGTTAAAAGACTGTTATATCAAATGGCCGACAGAGTTGGTCCAGACGCTCAGCCAGGAGTTTTATCAAAACCTGGTGGCTCAGGAGGAATTGTCGGCAGAAGTCAGCCCTGACCAGTTTCAGCAATGGTTTGATTGGATGGGACTACAGCGGCATATTAAAGTCTGTGGTATTTTCTGCCGCTTATACCATCGAGACGGAAAGTCTGGCTATCTTACTGATTTACCTCGGGTCTTTGACTATGTGCTTGAGGTCACATCGCGCTATCCAGAGCTACAGGAGCTCGACTTGTGGTTAAACACCAAAGTGAAACCAGCATTGGAGGTCAAAGACTGAAATGAAAGCAATGATACTGGCGGCAGGTCGTGGCGAGCGTATGCGTCCTTTGACTGATCATTTACCTAAACCACTGTTAGCTGTGGCTGGCAAACCATTGATCCAGTATCACCTTGAAGCGTTATGTGCTGCGGGTATCAGAAATATTGTGATCAACCATGCCTGGTTAGGACATTTGTTACCCCAGCATTTAGGGGCTGGTGGGCAGTTTGGTGTCAGCATCCATTACTCAGATGAAGGCGCTGAAGGACTTGAAACTGCTGGAGGTATTAAAAAAGCGCTACCTTTGTTAGGTGATGCTCCTTTTGTTGTGGTAAACGGCGATGTGTTCACGGATTATCCTTATCAATTATTGACTACCAGGTTGGCATCAGACAGCTTAGCGCACTTAGTTCTTGTTCCTAACCCTGTACAGCATCCCCGTGGTGATTTTGGCATCAGTGAGCAAGGTTATGCTTTAGCTGAAGCCACAGACTGCTTTACCTTCAGCGGTATTGCAGTATACCGGCCGGAATTTTTCAGGGATATCGCTGCAGGTAAACAAAAACTGGCTCCCTATTTGCGTCAGGCCATGCAGAAAAACAAAGTCACGGCGGAGTTGTATCAGGGCGTCTGGCACGATATTGGTACTGTGCAACGACTGACAGAATTATCGGCACAGTTGGAGTCAGAGCATGTGGGGTAAAATTCTTGGCGCCTTATTTGGGATGGCGCTGCTCAAAATTCCTGGTTTATTGCTCGGTTTATTAGTAGGGCATTGGTTTGACAAGTCCTATGGCGGGGCTTTTGCCAGCCGCGGTGGTTTTAATGGTTTTTCTCGTGACAAATCAGAAGCACAAGGCATTTTTCGCTATAACACTTTTGCGGTAATGGGGCATATCGCCAAATCAAATGGGGTAGTGACTAAGTCACATATTCAGCAAGCCACTGTCTTTATGGACCAGTTAGGTCTGAGCGCTATGCAAAAACAAGAAGCTCAAGCGGCTTTCCGTCACGGTAAGCAGGCTGATTTTCCTTTGTTAGAGCAATTAGCTGAATTTAAGTCTGCATACAGAACCAGGCCTGATCTGCTACTGATGTTTCTCGAAATTCAAATTAGTACCGCTTATGTCGATCTAAATCTGAGTAATGCAGAGCAAAGGATCCTGACTCAGGTCGCATCAGCTTTGGGGATCGGTGCTAGTCAATTAGAACAAATGATTAGCCGCTACGAAGCCGAAGCCCGTTTTGCCAAAAGCAGTCAAAACGGCGCTGCTGATACGATAGATCGTCTTGCTGATGCTTACAAAATTTTAGGGATCAGTGCCGAAAGTTCTGAAGCAACTGTCAAAAAAGCCTACAAAAAACTGATGGCACAGCATCATCCGGACAAACTGATGTCACAAGGATTACCGCCTGAGTTGATGGATGTGGCCAAACAAAAAACTCAGGATATTCAAGCCGCTTATGAGTTGATCCGCAAGCAAAGAGCTTAATCGCGGAAAAACATAAAATAGACAGCTCCCATCAGACACAAACCGGCGTAGACATAATTCCATTTGAAGGGCTCTTTCATATAGAGCACCGCAAATGGGATAAATACGCTCAAGGTAATAACTTCCTGCAGAATTTTTAGCTGAGCCAGACTCAGCACCTGATGACCTATCCGATTGGCAGGTACCATTAACATGTATTCAAACAAAGCTATCCCCCAGGATACGGCAATGGCAATGTACAACGCTGAGCTCTTAAAATGCTTTAGGTGCCCGTACCAGGCAAAGGTCATAAAGATATTACTGGCGGTGAGCAATAAGACGGTTTGGATCAAGGGCGACATAGTCCAGCTTTTCCGGTATGTGGTGACAAAGTAATGAATGTTGCACAGTGTAATAGTTTTTTATCAGAGGCAAAGTGATTTTTAGTAGCCCTGATAGCTCAGCCAGCCGTAGATTTCTTTCAGTACCCGTTGCTGAGTTTCAGCTTGTGCACTAAGTCCACTGATTTCACGTTGGCGATAGAGTAATTTTTGTTGTTGCCTTGCCAATTGTTTTCTTAATTGCCATTGGGCTGCTACTTGCCGATTTCCTTGTTCTTGCATCAGATCTAAAGTGGGAACCTGTTGCTTAGCTATGGCTAAGGGCAAGCTGCGTTGCTGTTCTGCTAAAGGCAAATAGGCTTCCAGCAAAATAAGAGATTGAGGCTCTTGTAATTTTTTATCTGCATACAGCTGGCTGAGCAGTGCGGCGCTGCTGCCCTGAGCTACAACTATGATGGCATTGTTCTCTGGCTGCACACTGGCCATTGCTGCCGCGACACGTTGTTGCAGCTGCATTTTGTAGCTTTCTAAGGCTGCACTATCATGCTCAAAAGGAGCATCTGGCACAGCTATAGCTAAAGTGTCCCAGCCATAATCATTAAATTCTTTACGAAGTAGATTCAGATATTTAGGACTTGCAGCGTGTTGAGACCAGTCGGGAATAAATAAAATAGTGCCTTTTACTTTTGCAGTAAATGCGGCTCGTTTTAATGCCAGAAAACTTTGGTCGCCAGCCAATAATTCGGTGATTTCATCTGTGGGTAATTGCCAGCTTAAATCGGATTGATTCCATTGCTCCATCGACATAGGTTCTGAAGTTGCAGCGCAGCAACTTAAAAGCAGCAGAACAACTAAACTTTTTGGTAGCATTAGCTCGACTCTGAAGGATGAAAATCTGTATAGGCTATATCGGCAGCCTGGTGCGAAACTTTATCGATGCGTATGAATGAAAGGAATAAAAAAACCGCCTTGCGGCGGTTTTTTCTCAAAGCAGAGATTATCGCTCTACTTTCTCTTTTACTGTAGCAGTAACAATAGCTTCGATGCGGCGGTTAGCAGCATGAGCAGCGGCAGTATTGCCTTCTACTTTTGGACGGTTCACACCGTAGCCAGTAGCAGTAACGCGGCTTGCACTGATACCATGTTCGCTGGTCAGAACCTGAGCAACAGCGTCAGCACGACGTTGAGACAACTTCATGTTGTAAGCTGCAGAGCCTACGTTTGAAGCATGGCCACCGATTTCAACATCAGTACCAGGGAAACGTTTCAGGAAGGCTGCTAATTCAGCGATTTCTGTTCTGTACTCTGGTTTGATTTCAGCTGAGTCGTTAGCAAACTGAGCTTTTAAAGTGAAGTTCACTTCTTTTTCTGTGAAGATTGAACAACCTGTTGCGTCTACTTTATCAGTAGAAGGAGTGCCTGGGCACAGGTCGTTTGCATCAGAAACACCGTCGTTGTCGCTGTCAGCTACTACAACAACAGGAGCTGCTACTGGCTCTGGAGCCGGAGTTGGTTCAGCTACAACAGGAGCATCACCAAACAGCACTGACATACCTAATTTAATGCCTGCATCACCAAAGCCATCATCCAGACTTTGGTAGCGGTTCATTTCACCGAATAAAGACACGCGATCCGTTGCATAGTAGCGGTAACCAACACCAGCGTTCACTGCATAACCGTCATCACCGCCTTTGAATTGTAAATGCTTCAGACCACCAGCAATATACATGCCTGTGGTACCTACATTATACAAAGCGTCAAGACCTGTGCGTTCAGCGCTCAATTTTTCGTCAGTGTTTAACTGTTCTAAACGTTGTTTGCTGTGCTCAAGACGCATACCCCAAGTTTCGTTGAAGTAATAGCCTAATTCAAAACCAAAACCTAAACCTTTGTCTTGGAAAGACCAGTCAGCAGATTCAGTTTTTTCGCCGTCTGGCAGGTAGTATTCGGCGAATAAAGAGCCAAAAGCACGGTCAGTCAATACTGGTTTTGAGCTATCAGCTAAAACAGTAGTGGATAATAAAGCTGCCGTAATGGCAATTGCGCTAGTACTTAGTTTCATCCATATCTCCTAAGAGGTAAATTGCGGCTGCTATTCTATTTAACTAAAACATTTAGTCAAATTTAGCGGCTCGTTATTACAAATGTTAGTCAGATATCCACCTGACTCCTTACCCTGATGCTAAGTTTACCTTAAATAACTGAACCTTAGGTTAACAAAGCAATCAATTACAGCTGTTCCTTTGATCAGAACGGACATTGCACTTCAAAATATAGCTCAATTCCTGAAGTTGGGTGTCTGAATGCCAAAGAGCCAGCATGCAACTGAAGTCGATCTACTGAACGTCGTCCACATTCAGTACCATAAAATTTGTCTCCGAGGATCGGATGACCAAGCCACAACATATGTACTCTCAGCTGATGTGAGCGCCCTGTAACAGGCGTTAACTCAACTCTGGTCTGGTGTTGGTTTCGCTCCAGTACCCGGAAGTACGTGAGCGATGGCTTACCGGATCTAAAATGCACCATTTGTTTTGGTCTGTTGGGCCAATCACACAATAAAGGCAAATCAACAGTCCCAGAGTCCACAGAGACTTGTCCTTCCAGTAAAGCGAAGTAGCGCTTTTTAGTCTGGCGCAGCTCAAACTGTTTATTCAAAGCCCGCTGACTCTGGGCGTGCATCGCCATGATAACCAGTCCGGAGGTCGCCATATCCAACCTATGTACTATACGGGCTTGCGGCCATACCAAACGGACCCTATAGTCCAGGCTGTCTTTGTGCTCAGGAGCTTTGCCAGGAACAGTAAGGAGTCCACTTGGTTTATTCAGGATCACAATATCCTCATCCTGAAAAACTATATCCAGATATGGGGTCGTCGGTGGCCTATATTCAAGTAGCATTGTATTAACTTTTAATCATGACTGACAACAACGACCCGCAGCGCATCAAATTTTAACCTGGCTTTACTGATGTAATCCGTTAATTCTTGTTGCTGTTGTTGTAAATATACTATTTCTTCCGGACGCACCGAAGGATTTAGTTTTTGTAGCGCCTGCAGACGTTCGATTTGAGCGTTCAATTTCTGTTGCATCAATTCTTGTGCTTGTTGTTGTACTTCGACAAGACGCGCAGTCGCTAATTCCTGAGCTTTGCCTATCAGCGGATGAATGAAGCTTTGTAAGGCTTTCACCATTTTTGCAGCAGGTTGACGCCCAACAGGTTTTAATTGTTTATTAAACTGCTCAAAACCCACGTTTGCAGCCAGATTTTTCCCATTCTTTTCCAACAATAGACGCACAGGAGTCACAGGCAAATAGCGACCCAGTTGCAATTCTTTTGGAGCGCTGGCTTCGACAATAAATACAAACTCTACAAAGTAGGTACCAGCGGGCAGGGCTTTATTTGGTAACAAGGCAACAGAACTATTGCCCATTTGTTCATTGGTCAGAATATCCAGCGTGCCTTGTACCATCGGATGATCCCAGCTTAAAAACTGGATATCTTCCTGTGCTAAAGCCGTTGCCCTGTCAAAAGTGACACTGATGCCATCGTCGTCCAGCATGGGGTAATGGCTGTGCAGATGCTCCGACATCGTCAGCACCATGCTATTTTCTCCCCGATCGTCTTGGTTGACACCCAACACATCCCAGGCTCTTAGCATAAACATGGGTAACTTCGTCTCGTCATCCAAAGCAGCGATAGCTTCAGCAAGTTCACGGGCCTTGCCCTGGCCTGAACTATTGATTTCCAGCAGTTTATCGCGGCCTTGCTCCAGTTTTTGTTTCAGTTGCTGGTTGAGTTCTGCGCTTTTGGTAATCAGCGACTGAACGGCTTCTTGATCCACAGTAGTAGCGGCCAGCAATTCAAACAGCTCTGTGCAGACCTGTTCAAATACCGAGCGTCCGGTCTGGCAAGTCTGGCTCAGTGCCTGTAAACCCTGTTGATACCAATCCAGCAGTACCTGCTGTGGATGAGCGGCAAAATACGGTATATGAATTTGAATATCCTGAGTCTGACCTATACGGTCCAGACGACCGATACGCTGTTCCAGCAAGTCAGGATTTAAAGGTAAATCAAATAACACCAGATGATGAGCAAACTGGAAGTTGCGGCCTTCACTGCCTATTTCTGAACAGATCAGCATTTGAGCGCTGTTGTCTTCCTGAGCAAAATAAGCGGCAGCCATATCCCGTTCAACAATAGTCATGCCTTCGTGGAAGACTGACGCCCGAATCCCCTCACGCACACGCACAGCTTCTTCTAGCGCGATCGCTGTGTCGGCATGAGCACAAATCAGTAAAAACTTGCTGCGTTTATGTTGTTTCAGTAAGGCAATCAGGTTATCGACTCTAGGGTCAAACTGCCACCAACTGCTGCTTTTACCTTCAAACTCCTGGAACACCCGCTCTGGAAATAAACTGGCTTTGGCTTTTTGCTCCAGACTTTGTTGTTTATTAAAGGCTTGTTGCACTTTTAACGCGTTTTTATATTGTTCAGGCAACTCCAGAGCCACGGCTTGTGGTTGACGTTGTGGGAAACCTGAAATGGCACTGCGGCTATTACGAAATAAAATTCGGCCAGTGCCGTGGCGATCTAATAACTGACTTAACAGTTGCTGTTGAGCCTGTTCAATCTCTTCAGCATCGCTGTCTGTTTGCAACAAAGTGCTTATCGCAGCTTGAATGTCGCTTTCAGCCAATAATTGACTCAGCTCTTGTGCTGAGGCTTGGCTTAATGGCTTTTGTTCCAGGACAGCAGCGGCTAAATCAGCGATTTGTTTATAGCTTTGCTCTTCAGCGATAAAAGCCTGATAGTCGTGGAAACGGTTTGGGTCTAATAAACGCAAGCGGGCAAAATGGCTTTGATGCCCCAGCTGATCCGGTGTCGCCGTCAGTAAAATTAAACCAGCTGTGCCCTCGGCCAATTCTTCGATACGTTGATATTCAGTGCTGGCCGCTTCTTCGCTCCAGTGCAAATGGTGAGCTTCGTCTACCACTAACAAATCCCAGTCAGCATCGACGGCATTTTGGTGATGGCTACGTTTTTTCACCAGAAACTCAAGGCTGGTCAACACCAGCTGTTCGGTTTCAAATGGATTACCGCCATCTAAGGAGGATTCAACACAGCGTTCGTCATCAAAAATAGAAAACTTCAGATTAAATCGACGTAACATTTCCACCAGCCACTGATGCTGCAGCGACTCGGGTACAACTACCAGTACGCGTTTAGCTAAACCGGCCAGCACTTGTTGATGTATGATTAAACCGGCTTCAATGGTTTTACCCAAACCTACTTCGTCGGCCAGCAACACACGAGGTGCGTGGCGTTTGGCTACCTCTTCTGCAATATAGAGCTGATGTGGGATCAAACTCATACGGCCACCAACCAGACCTTGCAATGGACTTTGTTGCTGGCGGTGCAAATGCTGCCAGCTCTGATAACGCAGCGGGAAGGTTTCAAAACGATCCACCTGACCGGCAAATAAGCGGTCCTGTGGCTGGCTAAAACTAATAAAGTGATCGAGGAATAATTCGCGTAAGGCTACAGTTTCGTTGGTGTCTGTACGGGTGCCATGATAAATAAAACAGTCGTTTTTGCTTTCGACTTCGCTGATTAATAGAGAAAAACCTTCAGCGCTTTTGACTGTATCGCCCGGGTTAAACTGAACACGGGTCAGCGGTGCTTCCAAAATAGAGTACAGACGGTTTTCACCACTGGCTGGAAACAGTAAAGTCAGCATTCTGCCTTCCTGCCCAATTACAGTACCTAAACCTAAATCTGACTCACTGTCGCTGATCCAACGTTGGCCCAAAGCAAATTTTATCATCTTGTCCTCACTGCAGAAAATGGCGCGCTATGGTACAGCTAAATGCCTGATACCGCATCAGCTCAACGAACGTATTTTTTGCGATAGATTAAAAATCGTCATCTATTGGTCATACAGGCAGTGCATTTTTGCTCTAAGCTTAGATCAAATGAATAAAAGTACTGCGGGTTCTGTCTTTGCTGAACCAAACAGCATCCCATAAGTCAGACGCTGTATACCGAAAATAAATAAAGATTGTTGTATTTTTGCCATGGACTTTCATGGTTTTTATTGACGCTAAGGAGCTGCTTATGGCGCGAAGAAGAGCTAAAGATAAAAAAATATACGTTCTGGACACCAACATTCTACTGCATGAACCTTTCGCCTTCTTAAACTTTCAGGAACACGACGTTGTCATCCCGATGACAGTGCTCGAAGAATTGGATCACATCAAAGACAAGCATAAAGACGTCAGTCGTGAAGCCCGTATTGCGATTCGAGCTTTGGAGGATGTGCTTAAAGACGCAACACCGGAACAGATGCTACAGGGTGTTGCTTTACCCAGTCATGCAGAGGAAAAAAATGCTGGGCATTTATTTATTATTAATGACCATCATATCAGTGATCAGATACCAGGTTTACCAGGTGGGGAAAACGATCATTTGATTATTAATACTGCGTTGTTTTTACAGAGGGAAAAAGCGCCGACCAAAGTGATACTCGTCACTAAAGATATTAATATGCGACTTAAAGCCAAAGGCGCAGGACTGAAACTGGTGGAAGATTACCGCACCGACCAGTTGATTGACGATGTGCGGTTTTTATACAAAGGCTATTACAAGTTTTCAGGTGATTTTTGGTCCGTAGTGAAAGATTGCCGCACCCACAATGAAGGACGGGAAACCTACCATTTTGTACCCCGTTCCGTTTTACCTAACGCTTATATCAACGAATACCTGATTGACGAAGCTGAAACTTTTGCCGGCCGGGTGCTGGAAATCAATGAACAGGAAATCAAAATTCTTGATTTAGGTTTTGAACGCCTGATGCACAAACATGCCTGGGGTATCCACCCGAAAAATATTTATCAGGCGATGGCGCTCAATGCCTTGCTTGACCCGGATATGGATTTAGTGATCCTGACTGGCCCTGCTGGTTGTGGTAAAACCCTGATTGCCTTGGCTGCGGCGCTGGAGCTGGTGATTGAAAAGGGCATGTACGACAAAGTGATTGTCACTCGCAACACGCCGGAAATTGCTGAGTCTATCGGCTTTTTACCTGGTACTGAGGAAGAGAAAATGGCGCCATGGCTGGCGGCCATTACCGACTCGCTGGAAGTGTTACATAAAACCGACGAACATCCGCATGCCAGCGTGCAATATATTATGGATAAAGCCAATATCCAGTTTAAGTCAGTCAATTTTATGCGCGGCCGCAGCATTCAGAATGCAATAGTGCTGCTGGATGAATGTCAGAACTTAAGTGCAGCTCAGCTGAAAACTATCATTACCCGCTGTGGTGAAGGCACCAAGCTGATCTGTTCAGGCAACCTGTCGCAAATTGACAGTAATTACCTGACCGCTGTCACTTCAGGTTTGACTTACATCGTAGAGCGTTTTAAAAACTTTGAAGGCAGTACCACCATCAATCTCAATGGAGTAGTACGTAGCAGATTAGCGTCTTTTGCTGAGGCTAATTTATAAAAGCAACAAAAAGCCCCGCTCTGCTGCGGGGCTTTTTTAGTTAAGAAATTCTCACTTTGCGTCTGTACCAGGCTATCCCTGCCAATCCCAGCAGACCAAACCAGCTCAAACTACCGCTATCCTCTTCCACTATCACGACCTGTGGTTCGTCGTATGACAAATCTTCCAATGGCAGTTCCGCTAATGCGGGTTCGTCAAAGCCGGAAATTTCGGCCAGTAAGTCGTTGTAATCGGCGTCATAAATCCGGATCACCAAGTCATAGTAAGCGGGGGGTAAGCTATGCAGCAGTTCGCTTTCTATTGAAAACCAATCTTCTGCACTGGTACCGTACAGAGTAAATACAGAACTGGTATGAATGATGACTTCAGGGGCTCCGGCACGTTTGAGCGCAAAATGGGCGTATACAGGTACTGAACCGTAGTTGGTATCTGCGTCAAAACGGACATATAAGTTGTGATAAAAGCCGTTATTGTTTAAATCGGATTCAAATGAGATATCAATAGTGTCAAACCAGACGTTATTTTCGACACTCTGGATCAGGACACCGCTGCTACGGAGTGCTGTTTTGGGTTTCGCAGTTTTCGCAATATCCGAAGGTAATTTAAATGACTCTTTGGTGGATGCAATTTCTGCAGGCGCGGCTATAGATACAAGGGGTAAAACCGCAGAAGTGATAACAAATACACCGACCAACCAGAATTTACGCATACACAGAGCCTCCTTAGCTTTGGTATCATTACAGGCTAATGGCCATGAATGCTGGCTGAACTTATTTTTAAGTGAAAAATTATTTTGAAACTATCAAAAAAGCTGCAGATCACCACTGCACAACAGGCCATTGAAGCTTTAGTTACAGCGGTTCCACAGCTTAGCAAAGGCCGGCTGAAAGATGCGATGAATAAAGGTGCTGTGTTGTGGCGGCGTGGCAAGCAAAATAAAAGACTGCGCCGTGCTCAGGCGGATCTATTGCCTGGCGATAGTCTGGAGCTGAATTACGACGAACAGCTGCTGCAACGCAGTTGTGAGCCCGCGGTTCTTCTCCACGAAGCCCGTGGTTACAGCGTCTGGTTTAAACCTGCAGGTATGTTGTCGCAAGGCAACGAATGGGGCGATCATCTCTCTTTATTACGCTTTGCGGAATTGTACTGGCAAGGCAAACGTCAGGTCTTTTTATTGCACCGTCTGGACCGTGAAGCCAGTGGTTTGGTGTTGATTGCTCATACTAAACAAGCTGCCGCAGCTTTTAGTCTGATGTTACAGCAGCACAAAATAGAAAAAGAATACCGTATTGAAGTGAAAGGCCAGTTGTCCGCTGAGCTGATCACAAAAGCTGTGCTGAATTCTCCTTTAGACGATAAGGCCTGTGCCACTGAGTTTGAATTGGAGTCTTATTGCGAGCAGCGTCGCAGCAGTATAGTTCGGGTCAGGTTAATCACCGGCCGTAAACATCAGATCCGTCGTCATTTTGCTCAGGCAGGACACCCGGTAATGGGCGATCCTGCCTATGGTTCAGGCAATAAAAATGAACAGGGTTTGATGTTACAGGCGGTCAAGCTGAAGTTTATATGTCCTTTTCGCAAAACCGTGATGACATTTGAACTGCCAGAATCCTTATTGCAGCTTCAGATCTGAGCCAGTTGTCGTTGTAGTTTTGCACTTAGTGAGACGCCGTTGGCCTGGATCTCTAATAAACCCAGGCTAATGGCGTTAAATAAATCCTGACGCAATTGTTCAGCCTGCCAGGCACAAGGTCGGAGCTGATGACACTGATAATCCAGCTGCAATGCCCCTTGTAAACCTTGTTGTCCTGCCAGATACAAGCTGTACCAAACCAATTCGCGCAGCGCATCCAAATCCTGTTCACAAATACGCTCTGAAAGGAGTGCGTGCAGCGGCAGTATAGCGGAATGTGCCTGATAGTCAGCAGGTAAGCTCTGCATCAACTGCTGTTGCAGTTGAGTCGCTTGTTGCTCTGAAGCACAGTACAACCAGAATTCCTGATCCTGTTCAACCCAGAATAACGCTTGATCCAATATCAGCCTGAACCCCTCTAAATCAGTACAGACTTGTTGTATACCTTTGTTCAATAGCGCAGGCGTTTGTTGTGGCATCACCAGCAGCAGCTGCCCCTGAGTTTTGGTTTTGTGATGATGCAACAACAATTCTGTAAAACTGCGCCATTGTGGCATTTGGACCTGTGGGCCAGAACGATTTTTTTTCTGTTTGCTCAACAGCAGTAGTAGTGTCAGGACGGCAATAGCCAGTAGAACCAGACTAATCCGCAACCAGTATTTCAGTTGAGTTTGCTGACTGAAGTGCAGCTCTTGTTGTTTTTCCTGTTGCAGCTGTAATTCAAGACTGCTTTGCAGGTTGTCCAGTTGCAGCTTGCTCGTATCGTTTAGCTCTGCCACCTCCATTTGGTTGGCTGTTTTTTCCAGTTGATAAGCTTGTTGCCATTGTTGCTCAAGCGCCGCGAGTTCTGCGCTTAATGCAAGATGCTTACGCTTTAGAAAGGCCGCCAGCTTATCCGGTTCTGGAGCTGCTTCATCCAGCATTATTTTGGCTGCACTATAGTTTTGTTTTTTGATAAATACGTTCGCCAGAAATAAAGCGGTTTCTGCTTTAATCGATTGTGCTGAAAGCTGGCTGGCCAACTGATGTGCTTTGGTCAATAACTGCTCAGATTGGTCTAAGTCACCTTGTTCCAATGCCAACTCAGATAAGCTGACATGGGCAGAGATCAACATGTAAGGATCCTCACTCTCCACCGCCAGCTTCAGTGCTTTGTTGTAGGTCGCTTTTGCATTCTCTAATTGCTTTAAAACCAACTGACTGTCACCACTGTTGATCAGTGCATTGATCTGAGCACTTAAGCTATTTAATTGCTGATACAGCCGCGCAGCCTCGTTAAAGTACTGCAACGCCAGCTCGTGTTGTTCCAGTTTTTGGTAGGCCATCCCCAAGCGCATACTAATGGACGCTATCGCTTGCTGATCACCCATTTCACTGGCAAGTGGCAACGAAGATTTAAAATACTGATAGGCCTTGCTCAGGTTATTGTTTTGTAGATGCAGACGTCCAAGCATGATCATGGAATTCAACTGGCGCTGTTTATCTGCCTCCTGTATTGCCAGAGTCAGGCTTTGTGTTGCCGCTTTCATCGCAAGTTCTGCATTTCCCTGTTGATTATAGGCTTGGGCAAAACTTTCCAGAATATCCATACGCAAACTACGTATCGCTGTCGTGTCCTCATCCGGCAAAATAGCTTCAGCCAGTTTTAGCTTTTCGATGGCCATCGCAGTATCACGATAAAAGACGCCATAGGTTAATGCTTGCATCAATAAGATGCGGCCTGCCAGTTCGGTGTCAGGTTCCAAAGTCATAGCTTTATTGCTGAATTCCAGCGCTGCTTCTTTATTGTTCAGGACATAATGACTGTAAGCCAACAAGAAATGCTCTTCGGCTGTTTTGGCTGGGTGCTTTAATTGTGTGTCAAGTTGTCCTTGTGGGTTGGCTTTGACTTGCTGCATTAATTGAGACAAATCTGCTGCATGAACCGAAAAAGTAACCAGTACTAAAAGAATGCTTAACGCGTGGCGCATGCAGAAGTTCTCCAAAAATAGACAACGCAGTGTAACTGAAAGAAAATCATACAGCCAGATGAAAACGATGAGGTGCTTAGTGACTGATAATTCAGGATATTTATGGCTTCGGCAATGGCTTTTTTATAGCCTAAAAGTGCAGTTATCCAATCAGAGCGTTTGGAATGAGCAACTAAGGCGTTTAAGCGAGGAGCAGCCCTCGCAGTCATTTATTATCGGCATCAGCGGGGCGCAAGGCAGTGGAAAAAGTACACTCGCAGCCAGTTTACAACAACTATGGCTTGAGCAAGGGGTGCGCTCTGATGTGATCTCGCTGGATGATTATTATCTGGAACCAGCACAGCGGTTGGAGCTGGCACGTCTTTGGCACCCGCTCTTTGCTGAGCGTGGGGTCCCCGGGACTCATGAGACAGGCTTACTGCTTTCACAGCTTCGGGCATTTCTTCGTGGCGATGCTCAGAGTTGGCGCCGTTACGACAAAGGCAGAGACTGTATTTCAGCTTACTCTGAAAAAACAGATGCCCGTTTGCTGATCCTCGAAGGATGGTGTGTTGGGGTGGCGGCTCAAGCGGATGCAGCCTTGCTTACCAGTCTGAATATGCTGGAACAACAGCAAGACCCTGACGTGATATGGCGGCGCAAAGTGAATCAGCAGCTTGCTGATCATTACCAGCAGATCTGGCAATTATTAAACCATCTGCTATGGCTCAATGCACCGGACTGGGACGCAGTATGCCGTTGGCGAGCTTTGCAAGAACTCTCTTTACAGCAGCAAGGGCTTGGCAAAAGCCCGGCTGAACTGACGCAGTTTATGTTGTATTTTGAGCGTTTGACTCGTGAGAGCTGGCAACAACTGCCGCACTGCGCCGATTTTATTCTGACGCTGGGGCAGGATCACAGCCTGCTGAACCTCATACCTGACGAATAGGTTGTTGTGCCAGAAATGCCTGCAGGTTTTCAGCCAGTTGTGCCACCAGACGTTGCATGGCTTGACGACTAGCCCAGGCTACATGAGGAGTGATGATCAGGTTGGGTATGGCGGTTTGAAGCAGAGGATGATCGGCAGCCGGAGGCTCGGTACTTAGCACATCCAAAGCAGCTCCAGCCAGAGTACCTTTTAATAAGGCTTCTGCTAAAGCCACTTCATCAATCAGTCCCCCTCGGGCGGTATTGATCAGCAGCGCCTTCGGTTTCATAAAGCTTAGGGTTTTGGTATTGATCAGTTGTGCCGTGTCTTCTGTCAAAGGACAATGCAAAGATAAGACGTCGGCCTGACGTAATGCATCTTCGAACGAGGTTCTGCCAGTACGGATCTCTTTAGCGTCCGGACGTTCTGCAACAAGAACTCTCATGCCAAAAGCTTCAGCCAGACGAGCAGTAGCCTGACCTAAATCACCATAACCCAGTACAGCCATGGTTTTACCCGCCAGCTCTTCTATCGGCTGCAAGTGCAAACAAAATTGCGAGCTTTGACTCCAGGCTCCTTGTTGTACCGCCTGATGATAAGTCTGAATATGGTTGGTCAGTTGCAGCAACAAGGCAAACACCTGCTGTGGCACTGCAGTACCGGCATAACCCTGCGCATTGCAAACTACTATACCAGCCGCCTTGGCTGCGGCTAAATCCACCATATTGACGCCAGTTGCCGCCACCAGAATGCAGCGCAGCTCTGGCAGCGCCGCTATGGCTTTGGCATCTAATGCAACTTTATTGCTGATCAGCACTTGTGCGCCGCTGGCGTGATGCTGTAGCTGCTCCGCAGAGGTAGATGGATACAAAGTTAAACTAACGTCAGCCAGATGCAGCGGGCTTAAATCAGTGTCAGCCAAAGTGGCTGCATCGAGAAAAACAACCTTTGCAGCCATTAGCGATACACCACGTCTTTGTACATCGGGGCCAGCATAGCCAAAAATTCGTTTTGCGCTTCTATCGGCACTTGTTGTTGTTGCATGGCGCTGATGAGATGGTTCACCAGAGCGTCAAAATGGGCTTGAGTAATTTGGAATCCTGTATGGCTCTCCTGCATCGATGCGCCAGTATATTTACAGGGGCCACCAGCGAGTTCACAAAACTGTTCTATTAATAAACGGCGAAATCTGGGGATATCGGTATCAGCAAAATGATGCACTATGCTGGAATCGTGTTCTATACCAGATAAAACACCATCCACAATATTTTCGACTCCTGTTTCGCCGCCTAAACGCTGATATAAGCTGGCTTCAGGATGTTGTTGGCATGCAGTTAATACTAAGGTCGTTACGAACAACAGGTATTTCACCATGTGCCCTCCACTGATAAATAAAAGCCCGTTTGTTCGGTGAGACCGGCAATATCACCTAAATCAACATAACCGAGCACCACAGATGCATTTTTATTAATAAACCAGGCGGCAAAGACGTCACGCCAGTGTTGTTCATCAGCAAACCCCAGCTGATTAGGTTTTTGTTTAAATTCTGTCCCCAGCGCCAGATTATAATTGAGCAACAACACTGCTGAGCTTTCAAACATCAGTTTGTGGCTAACGCCTGCGCCACCAAAGCCTAATAAGCCGGTTTGATGAGCATCGGTGGAGCGAACAGTGGCATTGAGCAGCAGATTGCGGCCTGCTATGGCATCAAAAAATACTTTGCTGGCAGCCAGATACAGCTCATAACCTGAATCATCTCCGGCTCCGACCGCTGCAGGTAAAGCAAAATCACGATTTTTCTTAAACTGAGCCCCGAGGCTTATTTGCGGCATCTGGGTGTATAAAAGTTCGCCCGCGATTTTGTACTTGATCCCCAGAATGTCCTGACGCAGTTCACCACCTATGGTATCCAAGGTAAATTTTTGCCGGGCAAAGGACAGTTCCCACTGATTATTAAAACTGGCTCCTATCCCCACACTGTCCAGCGTAAAATCATCGACGCCAACCCGCCCAGCAAAGGTGTTTACCGACCACTCATCGCTACTGCTGTAGCCGTTGATCGTAGCCCAAGGCACTATGCCGCCCCCTGAATTACCTTCAACAGTGGTTGCGCCACCTGTGGCTATTACTTTTGAGCCTGCCATCAGGCTGCCACTGGCCATCAGTAAACAAAGACTGCAGAGGAGTATTTTCATTGATTGCTCTCTTGTTCGAACCAGTCAGGGCTTTTTTCAGAAAACTGTTGAAGCCATTCGCCGAAAACTTCTGAGGTTAAAGGTTTTGAAAAAAAGTAACCTTGTACTTTATCGCATTGATACTGTTGTAATTTTGCCAGTCCTGCCAGATTTTCCAGGCCTTCAGCCGTTACTTTGAGGCCTAAACTATGGGCTAGTTGAGTGGTGGCGCTGACGATCAGGGCGTCATCCTGATTGTGTTCGATGTCTTTAATAAAAGCCCGGTCAATTTTGACTTCGTGTACGGGTAATTGTTTTAAGTAAGCTAATGACGACTGACCCGTACCAAAATCATCAATGGCTAACTCAATCCCCATGTCACGCAGTTGGGTTAAAATCTGGATCACTTGTTTAGGGTCCTGCATCACAGCACCTTCAGTGACCTCTAAAGCCAGCACTGAAGAGGGCAGGTGATAGCGTTGCAACAGTGCAGCTATATCCGCAGGCAGTTGCGGGTTGGTAAGATCGTGAGCGGACAGGTTCACCGCCACTTTGATCCTTTTTCCTTGCTGATACCAGAGCGCTAGTTGTGCAATAACGGTATTGAGCATCCATTCGGTCACCAGCGCTATATTGCCGGCGTGTTCTGCTAATTTTATAAATTCATCCGGTGGTACAAAACCTAGTTCCGGATGTACCCAGCGGATCAGCGCTTCTGCTGAATGGCAGGACTGTTGTTGCAGATCGACTTTAGGTTGATAGACCACAAAAAGCTGGTTTTGCTGCAAAGCGGCAGGTAAATCACGCAAAATGGTCAGCTCACGCTGGTGGCTTTCATCCTGGCCTTGTTGATAAAACGCGACTAAGCCGGGCTGCTTTTTAGCATGACTGAGTGCAATATCCAGCCGTCGTATTGCATCATTGGCATGAACACTGCCGGGACTGATGTTATAAGCCCCAATGGATACCTTCAAGCTCAATGGCGAGTCGGCCAGTAAGTACCCCGAGTGTAGTTGTAGTTTTAATTGTTCTAGCTGTTCCGCAGAAAAATAGTGGGTGTAGAGCAATAAAAACTCATCACCGCCTAGTCGGGCCGCTAAGACAGGAGTTGGATTTAGTTGGTGTAAACGTTGGGCCATTTGCTGTAGCAAAGAGTCGCCATTGGCAAAACCCAGAGCGTCATTGATATGCCGAAAGTTTTTGATATTCAGTAATAACAAGCCCACATTTGCCGACGGCAGTAGTTCTGCCAGTCTACGCTCGGCTGCACCTCTGTTTTTTAACCCAGTCAATGAATCATGTTCGGCCTGATACAGCAATTCAGCTTCACGACTACGAATGTCCTGCTGCATTTTATATAAAGTGTTGCCTAACACACCAATTTCACCTTTGGCTTCTGGCAAATCTGCGGTGGTCTGGCCCTGGCCTATCTGGCTGGCGAAATCGGATAATAAACGCAGAGGTTGTGTGATGCTTCGGGCTATCACAAACGCCAGCAACAAGGCCAAGGTTAAACTGAAACCAAAAATTCCCAGTAGTTGTTGGCGGATGTCCTGGTAACTTTCCTGCCAGCGAGAACTTGGATAATGCAATACAGCCCACAGCAGTTGCTGCTTGTCTAAGGCCAGCGCCAAGGATAAAAATTTATCCTCATTGCTGCTAAAAGGTTGCTGCCTGGTCTCAACCAGACTGGGTAACAATGGCAACAAACTTTGTTGAGTGTCGGTATCTAAAGTGGAATGCAGCGTCTGATTGCCTCTGTCGCCATTGGTGGTGAAACTGATGTCCAGATCCGTGATGCCTTTGATTTGTTCTGCAAGCTGCTTATTTAAACTAAAGCCCATACCAACCCAGGCTATAGTTTGAGGTGCTTTAACTGGTACTAAAACAAACTGATAGGAGTTGCCTGCTAATACAAGTATGTCGTTGACTGTGCCTGACTGATTGCCTTTGCTTTGCAAAAACACGGATTTTACATCTTCATTATTCAGGTCCGGGCTGGTGCTGGCGAGCAGATCTCCGGCAGGTGACAATAACAACACTAAATCTGCATTGACTCTACTGCCATGATTTTCCAGTACAGATAAAATAGTTTCCTGCTCAGCAGTGGCTACAGCCCGTCTAAAGCCAAAATCACTGGCTAAGATACTGACAGAACTGCTGAGCTGGCTGGCCCTATTGTCCAAAGCCTGCAGAAACACATTCGCTGCAACTTTCAATACTTGCTGTGCCTGCTGCTCGCTGTCTTTTTTCATGGTACTTAACGTGGCGAGGCCGCTGGCTAAAGCCAGAATAGTCAATAAGCTGATAAGGGAAACTACCAATCTGCTGCGTAATGAATCGAACATTTGACCTCGTTGTGGCAGCCCAACTTGAATGCTGTCATAGTAGATAAAAAAAATTCCGGGTAGCGCAACACTGCGCGCTCAACTAAGCATAAGTGAAAAGCAAAGGTCTGGATATGTGTTTTAAAACCTTAGCAATAACTCGGTTTGCACTCAACTTTAAAGCGTCAGAACCAAAGAAAAACCTGATTATTCAATTTAGTAGTTTTACGGACAACGAAAAACAGCTCAAGAGGAGCCGTGTATGAAGGCAAAGTGGCTGCTGTGGTTATTGCCCATACTATTGAGTGAACTATCTTTTGCCGCCCAAACGGAGCATCAGCAACAGTTACCTTGCGACAAAGTCAAAAACCGTCCTTGTATTGCTTTAGTACTGGGAGGTGGCGGAGCCCGGGGCGGTGCTCATTTGGGGGTGATCCGTCAGTTAGAGCAGCAGTCAATCCCTATTGACTTGATTGTAGGGACCAGCATTGGTGCTTTTATCGGTGGGCTTTATGCAACAGGCCATAGCCCGGATGAAATTCAGCATATTCTGAATCACTTAGAATGGAGCACAGGATTTCGCGATAAAGTGCACCGGGATGAAATGCCGGTAAGGCGTAAACAGCAGCAAGATGACTATCCTATCCGTTTGGGCTTAGGTTTAGATAGTTCTGGTATCAAAATTCCAAAAGGAGTGCTGTTAGGTCAGGCCATGGCCGAGTTAATTTTAGAAGCCTATGGACCCGTATTAAATCACAGCCATTTTGATCAGTTACCCATTCCTTTTCGCGCTGTCGCGGCCGATCTGACCAACAGAGAAACGGTAGTGATGAGTCAGGGCAGCTTATTGCAAGCCGTGCAGGCCTCAATGTCTATCCCGGGTGTTGTTAGACCTATGGAGATGAATGGCCGTGTTCTTGTTGATGGCGGAGTTGCCAATAACTTACCTGTCAGTATTGCGAAAGAGTTAGGCGCTGACAGAGTGATCGCAGTAGCAATCGACGCGCCGCTGCTGAATAAAGACCAATTAGATTCTGCCTTTGCGGTCACGGATCAGCTGACTAATTTTTTAGTGCGTCAGGTGGTGGATCAGCAGATTGCTCTATTGGGGACGCAGGACTTGTTACTGGTTCCGGACGTTGCGCAGATAGGGACTCTGGATTTTGAGCTGTTACCTCAATCTATTGAGGCGGGCAAAGTCAGCGCTTTGCAACAAAGTAAAGCCCTCGCCAGCTTTGCTTACCCCGAGCACTATTCACAGTGGCTGGCGGCGCACAGAGCACAACAAGAGCAAAGTATCGAGGTGGATAGCATAGAATTGGATAACCAAAGTTTATTGTCTGATCAGGTGCTGCTACAACGGCTTGCGTTAAAAGAAAACAAAATTTATGACAGCAAAAAACTCAAAGAAGGCCTGCGCCAGGTCTACGGAGTGGATACGCTGGAAAGAGCCTCCTTGCAACTCGAAAAAAGTGAACAGGGAAAAGACACTCTGTTAAAGGTGCGAGCCGTAGAAAAAAGCTGGGGGCCTGGTTATCTGAATTTTCGTTTCGTCATGGAGGATGACTTCCGGAACAACAGATACTACCAGCTGGCAGGTTCTTATACGTACACCAATATCACCGATCTCGGCGCCGAACTGCACAATGAACTGGCACTGGGCACTGATAAATTTATTAGTTCAGAGTTGTATTGGCCTGTGTTTTCACCTGCCACTTTTATTAGTGCCCAAGTCCAGCGGGAAAACACTATTTTGTCGCTGGAGGATACGCAAGGGTTATCTTTAGGAGATTTATCTAACAGAGAAACAGCACTGACAGCGAAGGCAGGCTGGAACCTTTCGGATCATGCAAGATTAAGCTCCGGCTGGACGAACAGAGACGGCTATTTCCGTATTCCGGGTGCTGGCGTGGGGGATTTGGGATTGACCAGACTGGGTTATGATCGTGAAGGTCCGTTACTGGATTTTGTCTGGGACAGGATGGATAACCCGGTATTTGCCAGTCGTGGCTTTCGTGTCAGTGCAAACTGGCAATGGTTGGATGACACAGCCTTTGGCCGAACTTATCGTAGCCGCAGTCACTCGATTGAAGTGCAGGCTGCCCGCAGCTTTTTTGAACGCCATATTCTGCGTACCCGCTGGCGTTTTGAAGATTACACGCCAGGCGATCCAGAGGTTGCTGTTGAGCAGTTTTCATTGGGAGGCTTATTAAATCTGTCTGGTTATCCAAAAAATTATTTATTTGGCAGTGAAGTAAAATTTGGCAGTCTGGTGTATTTATACAAAATGAGTGAAAACAGATTCAGTGTTTTTAATTCCCCCTTTTATCTGGGAATGTCTCTGGAAAAAGGTCAGGTTAAGGGCAATATGATCCAACTGGATAGTCTTGCCAACGAAACAGACTGGATATGGGCCAGCAGTCTGTTTGCTGGCTGGGATAGTCCTTTCGGTCCTGTGTATATGGGATATGGCAGAGCTGAAGACGATATCAATGGGACTGCTTACAGGTATTATTTATCCCTTGGGCAGAATTTTTAACTTCAGGCGCTCTTATGCACACTTTACCTTCCTGTGTTGTAGTTTTACTTCTGTAGTATCAGAGGGCGAAGCACCTTTGTGAGTAGGGTTGAGTCAGAATTCAGCACCAGAAAAACAAGGTAAAACCATTCAGTTTGAAACGGAGTTATTCCGTCAATTTCTGACAGAACTCGGGTACAAGGCAGAGTTTATCGCTGCGCCTCACGCCAGGTTGACCCGCATGTTACAAAATAAGCAGTTGGATATGGCGGCAAGACAAGGTGGGGAACCTGTTGCCTGCTTATTTTATAGCCAGCCTTATCTTGAATTTCATAATCTGGTTTTTGCCTTGTCAGACTTTCCGGATCAATTGCACAGCATACAGGATATGAGCCGTTATTCTGTCGCCAGTTTTCAGAATGCCAGCAAAATTCTGGGCACTGAATTTACGCAGGCAATGAAAATGGCAGCTTCGTTCCGCGAGGTGGTCGATCAGATCAGGCGATTGAGATGCTGCAGCAGCGGCGAATAGAATTGCTGGTGCTGGATAAGATCACTTTTTACAGGCGCTGGGCTGACAAAGGATTAAAGCCCCATCAGGTCCGAACATTTGATTTGTTTCCAACTGCTCAGCACCATATTGGCTTTACTGACGCCAGGCTGCAGCAACAGGTGAGTCGACTTTTGCAGCAATGGCAGGATTCCGGCCGGGTTGCAGAATTACAGAAACAAACCCGGCAGCATAATCAGTCGCTGAACTAGCTTTCTTCTACCAGTTTTTTAGCGGCTTCTTTAATCAGCTGTTCTTTTTGTTTTTGCAGCATTTCTAATTGCGATTTCTCCGCATCGCTCAGCTCGCCCTTTTTGTTGGTAAGGGCTTCAATTTTCTCTTCTATTTCTTCCAGCTTTTTCCTGTCTATACCCAGTTTACCGTCCAACACTTGCTGCATCAGCGTTGCTAACCTATCGGGTTGTTGCAGTGATTCGTTTTTATCCTGGTTTTGTATGCCCGATTCAGATGAAGCCGTATTGTGTTTAGCTAAATGCTGATAGGTCAAAGCCGGTTCTTGTAAGCCGCTGGATAAACTAACTTTGTCGGCATAAGGATCGTCAATAAATACTTTATCTTTGCCAAAAGACGGTGATTGAACCAGTTGAACTTCCGGTCCCAGTGCCGGAGCCAGACCTGAAATACTGAACATATTTATCTCCAGAGCTTTAGGTTGTGGCCATAGTACTGGCCTTTTGCTTGAACAAGAGCAAATTTGATGCCAAAGCGAGAGCACTGGATCTTCAGCAAAATAGCGGGGCAGTAGCTGGGCTGCGGCAAAAGCTGGCCGCTTTTGACATTTTTTTACATCTACTTTGCCACTTTACACCATTGTTCGCTGCGCTGGCTGACTGCAGCTGAACTGACGTTGATACTGGCGTGGACTTATTCCTAATTGTTTCTGAAATTGCTGGCGCAGATTCAGAGTCGAACCAAAACCTGTCAGATCTGTGATCTGCTCTATCGAATGCAGGCCTTGCTCCAGATAGTGTTGTACCAATTGCAAACGTTGTTGTAACAGCCATTGCAGAGGGCTTAGACCTGTACTGGCTTTAAAATGCCGGTCAAAGCTACGCCTGGACATACCCGCCTTATTTGCGAGTTGTTCCACAGCTAAAGGCTGATGTAGATGCAATAAAGCCCAGTCCATGGTTGCGCTGAGTAAATTGGTTTTTTTCTGCAGCGGCTGAGCGACAAATTGAGCCTGACCACCCTGACGATGCGCTGAAATCACGGCTCTTTTGGCCACATGATTGGCGATTTCAAACCCAAAGTCCCGCCGTATCACGGCCAGTCCTAAATCCAAAGCTGCGGCACTGCCAGCAGAGCAGCCAATCTGACCATCAAAACAATAAAGGACATTTTGTTGATAGCGACTCTCTGGATAACGGCGCTGAAACTCATCGGCATAACGCCAGTGCGTTGTTGCTGCTTTATCTTTTAGCAGACCAAGTTCCGCTAATAAAAAAGCGCCAGAACAGAAAGAAATCAACCGGGCTCCACGCTGATAAGCGGCCAGCAATTGTTGGCGTAATGTGTCGGTTGGCTGTGGCACTGAGACAGACCAGTTTGGGATCAGAATCGTATCGTAAGAGCTTAAATCCTCAATCTGCGGCACTAATAACTGCAGACCACCAGTGGCCATTAAAGGCCCGGGAGCAAAGCTGACGATATCGGTCTGATACCAGTTAGGGTATTCAGGCCGGTTTAAAGCAAATAATTCAGAAGCACAACCGAGCTCAAAGGTTGCGACTGAAGGGCCTAATAAGATCGCAACTTTATGCATGCTGGTGCTCCGGTTTGCTTTGATGTTCAGATTTGGCTTAATACTAATCTATTGTGTCTTTTAAGCCAATGGTGTGAGTTGTGTAAGCAAAGTACAGTGCTGCTGAACCTGATTTGCTTTGAACAACCATCTAGTTAGGAGCGGCCCTTATGTCATCTATGGTATCCAGACCTGCAGCAGCGGGATCAGCCCAAGCCATTGCTCACTTTAGCGCTTTATTACAATTTGAAACGGACTGCTGGGATGTACAGCATGCTATCAGCAATAAAAGACAGGATTTTGTACTGTTGGATGTGCGGGGAGAAACTGCTTATGCCCAAGGCCATCTGCCGGAAGCTGTATGTTTTCCTCACAGCCGAATTTCAGCAGACAGTCTGGCCGGATATCCGGCGGACACTTTATTTGTTGTGTACTGTGCCGGACCTCATTGTAATGGTGCTGATAAAGCGGCGCTAAAACTGGCGCAACTGCAAAGACCTGTGAAAAAAATGATAGGTGGAGTCACAGGTTGGCTAGATGAGGGCTTCAGGTTAATTCGTTAAAGAGACATCCAGTACACCAGATGACAAATAACCACTACAGTGGTCAGATGATTTCTTAAGCTGTTATAGGCTGGTGAATAATTGAGTTGGCTTTGCTGTGTGTATTCAAACAGCCGCAATGCGGCAAAAGCTGCTGCCAGCACAAGCAGTTGCTGCTTAGGTAACAGCAGACTGCTAAACCAGCCTGCTAAGACAAAACTGACCACCCAGAGCGGAAAAAGCTTTCCAGAGTGTCGATAAAGCACAGGCCAAAGGACTCCTGCCATAAAGGCCAGAATAATCTGACTGTAGCTTTGAAACGCGATAAAGGAAGCAGGAAAAGTCGCAAGCTGTGGAAAGAGCTGCAGAGAGGTCAGGCTGATAAAGGGAATTAAGCCAGCGTAACCTAAAATCTGGATCAGAGGCATAGCAGTACTTCATTAAGGATAATAAACACTATTACGTTGCCGATCGGGTTCTGGATGAACAGCGCAAAAAAAAGAGGGAGAACCACAAGGGTTTCCCTCACAAAAATCCAGGACAATCCAGAGAGTTAAAGCAACACGTTGACAGGGTTCGCACTTAACTGATGCCTATTATCCGGCTAGTTCGTGGCAAATTTATGACAAGTTGATAAAGCTTTCGCGACACTTGCCAAGCGGGTCGCTTTGCGGTTGACTGTGCAGGAGCCGTTTGGTCTGGAGTAGTAGATGTTAAAAAAATACCTGCAGCAAATCCGTCAGGGCAAGCCTGTGCATTATGGTCGTATGCTGGAGTTGTTACCGCCGCTGTTTTATCAAAAGAAGTCAGAGATTTTTAAAGTACGGCAGTTAGGCTCGGGTCGTTGGCAGGTTAATATCTTATCTGAAGCTTTGTTTAGTCAGTTGGAGCAGCAGGCGCTTAAGCCGGCATCACGCAAAGAGGCGGCTCAGATTGGTGACTCGCATCAGGTCAATACCTCTTTTGGTTACCAACTGGTATATCACCAGTCATGTCTGAATCGACAACCTGAAGTGGTGGTGTTGGACGGCACCGATAAATTCCAGAGTTATCAAGCGAAACCTACCTTGTTGCTGATTGAAAACGAAGAATGTTTTTTCCGTTATGCGGAGCTCTTGCCCGTCTGTGGTCAGATGCTGGCGCTGGATTTTTCTTTGCACACTACCGACATTGGGTTTGCCTCTGGCAGTAAAGCCAGTTCAGCCTTGCTGATGCCGTTTTACCAGCAGTACCAGCAAATTTATTGCGCCTTTGATTTTGATGCGGCAGCGTTAGAGCTGTTTGATTTGTTAAAGCAGCGCTTAGGCGACAAATTAAAATTTGTTACACCAGCAGATTTCAGCCCATGGCAAGCGTTGTTTAACAACAAACCCAAACACCCTAATCAGTTGGCAAAAGCCCTGGAGTTAGCAGAAAAACATCACTTTTATGGTTTGTTGGATGCCTTGCAGCAAAAGGGCTGCTTTTTGGAGCAAGAGGCGCTGTTAGAAATATAACGGCTTTAGTGGTGAGATCTGTCGTAAGCAACTACAGTGTTCAGGACGCAACAGGCAGATTAAATTCGCTGTAAATCAATAAGCTGTGTCTGTTATTGGGCTTTGTGGTTACTAGGTATAACTATTAAGGGGAAATCTGGTTATGTATAAAAATATGCTGTTTGTTTTTGTAGTGATGATGTTTAGCTCTTTGGCTCAGGCCGCCGGTGCTTTAGCTATTGATGAAAATCAGGGCGATCAATATGGTTTTGCCTATGACTATGCTTCAATTTCAGAAGCTTCAGAGAGAGCTTTAGCAGAATGTGGTGGAAATTGCAGTGTAGTGCAGGTATTTGAATCTGGTTGTGCGGCTTATGCTGCTGACCAAACTGCAGGCAGCACCATTTATGGTTGGGCGACCAGCAGTGATGGTGGCGATGCTCAATCTCAGGCGTTGCAGTACTGTTCAAGTTATGGCGGTAGTCAGTGTATGGTACGCAGCTGGGGCTGCAATTCACAGTAAATCGGGCGCCAGATAGTCCAGAGGCCGCTATGCTGCTGCAAAATCAGCCAGAGCACCAGTTTGATGCCATAGAAAAGCTGGTGCAACAGGGCTATATAGTGCGCACCCGCAGTGATGAATTTCATCCAACAGCCTATTCTATTGCAAGACGGGATACGGCTTTGCGAAGTGCTGCTCAGATTATTTCCACCGACTTTTATCCACAAGCGCCACAACAAAACACCTGATGGCAAAGCGGTGCAATTTCCGGATCAAAGCCTATGGCGTTGTCACCCTAAATTAACCGATAGCCCTTGCGTGGTCTCAGAATAATCTGCAGAGCCTGAGCACAACTTTTTTGTTCGCTCAGGCTCTGCTTAGGTTTACTGCTATGAAGATACAGCATCGACGTCTGATTTATGTAAACGCTGAAACAACCAGCCAAGCATGACCAGGCTTAAACCTAAACCAATAAAAGATAAGGCTCTAAGGACCCCGGTTAAGTCGTTTAAATCCACCACAAAAACTTTCAGCACCACAACACTTAACAATACAAACCCTGCTTTACGCGGTCCACTTTTGTTTTGCCATTGTGAGAGCAACACTGTAGTGATGGCGATGGTTAAAAACACCAACGAATAGCTGTATTGCTCCGCCACTGACGTCGGCAAGCTCAGCAGTAGTTGCCCTTGTTGCCAAAAATGTCGGATAGCGCCAGTCAGGTACAAAGTGCCACTGCCTAACGCCAGATAAAGGGCTGCTTTTTTTAAGCGAAACTTTAATGGCAAGCGGCTAAAACCCCAAAAAATGACGGCAGGTAAACCCCATAACAGCAGCAACAGATTTAGCACAGGCACAGAACCTAAAGACTGAGTATGCCAGAACGGGTTTTCTTCAAAGCTAAGTTCTAAATGCGCCAGACCGACCAGTATCACTAAAACAGCGGCTGCCGCCCGGTAAAGTAGTGCTGTGCTGCCTGCTTTATCACTGCGCCATTGATAAATCCATGCCATCAGTAGCCAGTTAAAGGCCTGAATAGTCAGGGTGTTAAAGTTCATATCAGTAAAATCAACGATACCCTTATTGAGCCAGTACTGGGTTTGCACTGTGATAAATACAGCCACCAAATGCAGTAACGCTCCCTCCAGATAGCTTCGAAGTGTGGTGCTAAACCATAAGTACCAGCTCAGTACAAAACAGAGCAGAGCCACAGGGTAAACCACAAAAGACCAGTGCACCCCCAATAACAGCTCGGTTTCATAGTGTCCAATCAGAGGGGCCGTTGTTAAACGTACCAGTACGGCAGCCACTATCAGTTTGATGAGCCAGTGCGGCACAGGCATGTTTAATCGGATACCTAGCAGCGCCAGCAGCACCAGTTGAACGGCGATAGCTAAAGTTAAAGCTGCATCGGAAAGCCACAAGGTAAAACATAAAGTCAGTGCAAAGTTAGCTCCTGCCATCTGAATAAAGGCAGCAGCTTTGTGGCTGGTTTTCAGCGCCATCGCACTTTGAGCCGCAACCAGAAGCAGCGCTAAAAAAGTCCAGAACAGTTGCAACTGTTGCTGTATTTCAAGGCTGGCCTGGGCATGACTCACTCCCAGTATCAGCACAGGCAATAGGGCCAATGCACTGCTCCATTGCAAACGCTGCGGCCACTTCAGTGCTACAGAGCAAAATGGCACTGCAAATACAGCCAATAACAGCAGATGTTGTTTTAGGCTGGCACTGCTGGTGGAATAAGGGTCTGCGGATAACCCCAAAGGTTCTAGTATCAGCCAGCAAAGGGCCAGCAGAAAGCTCAGCCAGATCAGTAGTTCTGACTTACTGTCTGTAGCTGCGCAGCACAGCATCAGTAGGATAAGCACAACCAGGCCTGTGAAACTGACGATATCTGCAGTGTCGAACAATGCACAGCATGCCACCACCAAAAGCGCCAGGCTCAATATCAGCGTCCGGTTCAATGGCCACCAACTGCGCATGGGCTGATGAGTAAACTGCATATGTTGGGCTTTAACACCAATACGGGGTAACCAGACCAGCATCGCAAAACTGCCACAAAGTACCAGCCAAAACGCCCACAACTGATGTGAACTAGCTAGCCAAATCGCGGCAAAAAGCCATAACAGATGGGCAGACATGGGCAGCCACCATAGCCAGGGGCGTTTCACTTTTTGTTCGACCAGTACTGAAGATGCGGTGACCAGTGAAATATAAGCCAATAAGGCTGGCACATTGCCTGAATCCGTGGACACCAGCACTGGCACTGCATAAGCGCCCACAATACCAATCAGTGCCAATAATGGGCCTTGTCGCAAGGACATCCAGGACGCAGACAACGCAACAATGGCAAGGAGTGGAAAAGCAACAGCAGGGCTAATCAGTTGATACCAATCCAGCGCTACCAGCACAGCTGCATAAAGGCTGATAAAACCACTACTGGACAATGCCGCTGGTGCATAGTTGTTCAGTGCATGGCCCTGACTACGTCTATGCAGCCATTCACTACCGATAATCAAAGCCAGACCAAAGATTGCTCCGGACGCGCTGCGTAAGGCCGGAGATAACCAACCAGCGTCCAGTGAATGTTTGACTAAAAAGATGCCTCCCAAAGCCAATGCCAAAGCGCCTACCCAGACCATGCCTCTTTTAATCAGCTGTTGTTCTATCCAGCCAGATAGAGCAGAAAATAAATCGACAGGGGCAGCTTTAGTCTCTGTGCCTGCTGAATAAGTAGGTTGGGGTTGAGGTAGAACGGCTAATGGGTTGAGTGGATTCAGCTCTGAAGCTTGCTGTTCTGCCATAACTGGCACGGCTTTAACAGAGGCAGGAGCTGAGCTTTTTAGTTGTTTTTTCAGCTCAGCCAGTTCTGATTTTACTTTTTGTAACTGTACTAAGGCGGTGATGCCACAGGCTGCACCAAGCAGCACAGCAAACAGAGCTAAAAATGCCAGAGCTGTCATAAGTCTGGCCTTTTAGTTCGGGTCATCAGAGAAACAGCAAACAACATCCGGGCACTCCATTTTATAGATAGGCAACTTCACAATAGCCTCAGCTGAAATAGGCCGCAACCTCAATGTGCAGCCCGTGACGATGCTTAGTGGTTGCGTTGTTTTAGTTCTGATCGCAAGGCCTGTAATTCCTGCTGGATCTCTTTGAGTTGCTGGTGCATAAGCTGTTGTTCTACCTGCTCTGCTTTTTTATCTTCAGCCCGCTCTGCCGCATGCTCCTGCTCGGTAAAAGTTTGCATGGTGTTAACGATAATGGCGATAAAAAGGTTCAGCATGGTAAAAGTAGCGATCAGGATAAAAGGCACAAAAAAGGCCCAGGCATAAGGATACTGTTCCATCACAGGGCGAGAAATTCCCATGGACCAGCTTTCTAATGTCATCACCTGAAACAGAGTATAAAAAGATGCACCAAGAGAGCCAAACCATTCAGGGAAGGCACTACCAAATAGCTTAGTGGCGATGACAGCGAAGACGTAATAAATCAGCACTAAAACCATAGCTATAGAGCCCAAACCAGGTAAAGACCCCAGCAAGGCCGAGACCACGCGGCGCATCGAAGGCACAATAGATAATAAACGCAATACCCGCAGTACCCGTAAAGCCCGCAGCACCGAAAATTGTCCTGTGGCTGGCATCAGGGCTATAGCGACTACAGCAAAATCAAACAAACTCCAGGGATCTTTAAAAAAGCGCAAGCGATAGGCGAAAATCCGTAGCAGTAGTTCCAGCACAAAAACCGACAACAGGATCTTGTCTGCAACTAGGATCACGGTACCAAAGTTTTGCATCAGTGCAGCTGAAGTTTCCAGGCCCAGTAAAACCGCATTAATTAGTATCAGCACTAAGATACTGTGACTAAACCAGGTTTTTTCCACCAGTTGTTGTGCTTTATGTTGCAGCTGTTGTTTCATTTTTCCCTCTGAGTATGCAAAATTATGCCGCATTGTATCTGTCGCTTTCTGAACTGGGTAGCTGGCTTTGAAGCCCGGTTGTCAAAAGAATGTCTCTCATACTGGCTTGTATTTTGCTTGGTCAGCCTGAGCTAGGTAAGGACATTTTTATGAAACTGGACAACAGCAATCTTTTTGAAACCTTAAGTCAAATTCGTTCTGGTCAATATTCTGCTATGTATGCAGCTGTAGCGAAAAGGGAGCAACAATCTGTCGCTGCTCCAACTGATCAGACTGTGGACAAGGGGCAAGTAGGGGATGGTAAGACCCTGACCTTTGATCAGATGAGCCGCAAGCAATTATCTGACTGGCTGACCAAGGGCCTGGAAAACGGAAAAATTCCGGCTGATCAGGAACAGGCATTTCGGGTTTTGCTGTATTCAGGGAAAACTGAAAGTTCTGCTGAGCAAAGCGCTGCAGATACTACTGCAGTCGATTTTATGGCCAAAGCCAAAGAAGCATTACAAAGTGCGGTGCAGCGCAACGATACCCGCTCTATCCGGTTTTGGGCCAGTGCTATGGCTACTATGAATCAGGATCAGGGCAAAACAGCCTAAGGCAGTACCAGACTGCCCTGGTAAAACTGTTATTCAAAAGGTGACAATAAAGTCCGCAGCGCAGGGCGCAACGCCAGTAAGATCGTATCTTTTTGTAGTTCAGGATACAAAGTACGGCGTATCGACAAGCCACCTATCATGGCAAAAATCACGTTAATACGGGCATCCAGTTCTTTGTCTGTTGCATCTTTGACCAGACTGCGTTCACCAGTAAGCAAGCGGCGCATCCTGGCTCTGGCATGGGTATCGGATTGTTGCATCAAAAACGCCACTTTTTGATTACGAGCTGCTTCTGCCAGCATTTCCAGCTCCAGTGCATTTTTTTCTTTATCTATATGCCGTTCAACACCATGATCTGCACCATCGAGCATAATGGTCAGCAGATCACCAGGATCGTCTTCGAACTGCTGGAATATAGAAAACATTTCTTCCATATCACGCTGAATAATAGCTTCGATAATGGCTTCTTTGCTGTCGAAATAGTTGTAAATGTGACCTGCGCTCATCCCTGCGGTTTTTGAGATCTCCGCCATACCAGCACCATGGTACCCCTTGCGGCGAAAACACTCCGCTGCCGCTGTCAGTACCTGATTTCTCCGCGCCGCTGCCAGCGCAGGATCTGTATGTCTTTTTGTGATTTTTTCTGTCATAGGGTACTCCGACACCGGGCCCAAAAGCCCGGTGATCACGCATTTATTCGGCTGACGTATCAGGTTGCTGCCAGCCACCGCCGAGCACTTTATACAAACTAATCTGACTGGCAAGTAAAGCTTGCTGGCCACTGATTAATTGTTGTTGTGCGCTGTACCAGGACCGCTGCGCGTCCAGTACCTGCAGATAACTGTCAGCCCCTTGTTTAAAGCGGGCTTCGGATAATAGAAAGCTTTGCTGGTTGCTGTTGGCCAAATCTTGCTGTGCCTGCAGCTGGGCCACATAACCTTCACGATCGGCTAAACTGTCAGACACTTCACGAAAAGCCTGCTGGATTTTTTGCTGATAGGTTGCTAATGCTACTTGCTGCTGTGCTTCGGCCACTTCTAAATTGGCCTGAGTACGGCCCATGTTAAAGATCGGCAGGTTGATGGACGGAATAAAACTCCAACTGCCTGAACCACCTTTAAACAAATTATCCAATTCAGCTGAGGCAGAACCTGCATTAGCCGTTAAGCTGATGCTGGGGAAAAATGCGGCTTTGGCTATGCCAATATTGGCGTTTGCTGCCAATAAATCATGTTCAGCTGCTTTTAAATCAGGCCGTTGTTGCAACAAATCTGATGGCAAACCAGCTGGCAATTCAGGCAACTGCAGCAGTTTGCTCAGTGGCTGATCCGGCAACAAGTCTGCTGATACCTGAGTTCCTGTGAGCAAGTCCAACGCATTTTTATCCCGTGCCACTAAACGCTGATAACGGGCTATATCCACTTTGGCTGTCGCTACTGTACTTTTCACCTGCTGCAGTGTTAAAGCTGAAGCGGCGCCTAAGTGGTAGCTCTGCTCTGTCAGTTCCAGGGTTTTCTGCTGGCTGTGTAAGGTATGAGTCGCCAGTTCCAGTAACTGTTGATCGGCGGCATAGGTCAGCCAGGCATTGGCCAGCTCTGATACCAGACTGATCTGGCTGCTTAATTGCGCCTGCTCTGTGGAGTAGAGTTGCTGCAAGGCTTGTTCTGACTGATTACGCACTTTGCCCCAAAAATCCAGCTCGTAGGAGGTGATACCAACAGTCGCGCTGTATTGCTGATTGATTTGGGCATTACCTGTGCCTGTTAAATCGGCTGGTAAACGTTGGCGTGTACCTGAGGCATTTAAATCCAGAGAAGGATACAAAGCTGAGTCTTCAATCTGGTACAAAGCCCGAACCCGCTGCACATTCAGTGCAGCGATTTGTAAGTCTTTGTTGTTGGCAAGACTGAGTTTTATCAGCTGTTGCAGTTTCGGATTGTTGAAAAACTGCTGCCAATGCAGCTCTGCTGCTGCGGTGCCTGAGCCTTGTGCGGCTGAGGCATAAGCATCAGGCACAGGCAGTTCAATGGCTTGTTGTTCTGGTGCCAGCTGGCAAGCGCTTAATACCACAACGGCCAAAGCGCTTAAACTTAAAGTTTTTAATTTCATTGGACGTTCTCCTGCGCTGCTATCTGTTTACCTGGAAAGACGCGGCGAACCAGAACAAAAAACATCGGCACAAAAATCACGGCCAGAATAGACGAAGCTAAAGTGCCGCCTATCACTGAAATACCTAGTGCGTTCTGCGCGCCTGAACCAGCACTTGAGGCTATAGCCAAAGGTAATACACCGCAAATAAAAGCCATTGAGGTCATAATGATAGGGCGTAGACGTAAACGCACAGCTTCAACCGCGGCTTCGACTAACCCTAAACCTTGCTCCATACGGTGGATAGCAAATTCCACGATCAGGATGGCATTTTTCGAGGCCAGACCTATGGTGGTTAATAAACCCACCTGCAGATAGATGTCATTCGATAAGTTGGCCACCAGAGCAGCCAGGGCCGCACCAAACACACCTAATGGCACTATCATCATCACAGCAGCAGGCACAGACCAACTTTCATACAAGGCAGCTAAACAGAGGAATACCACCAGCAAGGATAAAGCGTATAGCAGAGGAGCCTGACCACCGCTTAAACGTTCCTCATAAGAGATACCTGTCCACTCGTAGGCAAAACCCGGCGGCAACTGTTTGGCCAGCTTTTCCATTTCATCCATGGCCTGACCCGTACTGTAACCCGGTGCTGCAGCGCCCTGAATTTCCATAGAGGAGAAGCCGTTATAGCGCTCCAGACGAGGAGAGCCGTAGGTCCAGTGTGAGGTTGCAAAGGCGGAGAATGGCACCATGTCACCTTCACTGTTACGCACATACCATTTGGTTAAATCTTCCGGCACCATACGACTGTCTGGAGCGCCTTGCAGATAGACTTTTTTCACCCGGCCACGGTCAATAAAATCATTGACGTAACTGCTACCCCAGGCTGTTGCCAGTGTACTGTTGATATCGGCCTGACTGACATTTAAGGCTTCAGCTTTGGCAAGGTCGATGTCCAGTTTCAGCTCTGGCATATCTTCCTGACCATTAGGACGCACACCTGCAAGCACGGGGCTTTGGGCTGCCATACCTAATAATTGATTACGGGCCGCCAACAACTGGTCGTGACCTAAACCTGCTCTGTCCTGTAAGTGCAGGTTAAAACCGTTGGCTGTACCTAGCTCGACCACTGCTGGTGGCGGGAAAGCAAACACAAAAGCTTCTTTGATGGTTGAGAAATAACCCATGGCTTTGCCTGCGACTGCACCTACAGATAAGTCAGGACGCTGACGCTCATCCCAGTGTTTTAAGTTGACAAAACCTAAGGCGGCATTTTGGCCTGAACCGGCGAAACTAAAGCCTGTCACTGTGAAAATTGACTTCACAGCTTCGCTTTGATCGTTCAGGAAATGGTTTTCCATTTTCTCAACTACTTTCAGGGTTTGTTCTGTGGTTGAACCAGCGGGTAAGACCACCTGATTAAACAAAATGCCCTGATCTTCATCCGGTAAAAACGCCGAAGGTAACTGGCTGAAAATAAGTACCATGCCACCAACAATCAACGCATAACCTAACAGGTAGCGTTTACTTTGCTTAATCATGCGGCTGACAAAGTTTTGCGTGCCTTTGTTAGTTTTATCAAAACCACGGTTAAAACCAGAGAAAAACCTGCCTAACACAGAGCTGTCGTTATGCACATGACTTGGTTTTAATAAGGTGGCACACAAAGCCGGTGTCAATATTAATGCCACCAGCACCGACAGACCCATAGCTGATACCAGCGTAATGGAGAACTGACGGTAAATCACACCGGTAGAGCCACCAAAAAAGGCCATAGGTACAAACACCGCAGATAACACCATGGCGATACCTACTAAGGCACCTTTAATTTCATCCATCGATTTACGGGTGGCTTCCAGTGGCGACAAACCTTCTTCGGTCATCACCCGTTCTACGTTTTCAACCACGACAATGGCGTCATCGACCAGCAAACCTATCGCCAGTACCATAGCAAACATAGTCAGGGTATTAATGGAGTAGCCAAAGGCTGACAAAATAGCGAAGGTACCCAGCAACACCACAGGCACTGCTATGGTTGGAATTAAAGTGGCGCGGAAGTTCTGTAGGAACAGGTACATCACCAAAAATACTAACACCACGGCTTCAATCAGCGTGTGTACTACTTTTTCAATCGACAAAGACACAAAAGGTGTAGTGTCGTAAGGCACAACAGATTTTAAGCCAGCCGGGAAAAAGGGCTCTAAATCAGCCAAAGCTTTTTTCACACCAGCTGCTGTTTCCAGCGCATTGGCACCGCTGGCTAGTTTGACACCTAAACCTGAAGCTGGTTTACCGTTAAAACGAGCGACAACGCCATAGTTTTCGCCACCCAGCTCAACTTTAGCCACATCAGCTAAACGCACGACGGAGCCGTCGCTGTTGGTTTTCACCAGAATTTGACGGAACTGCTCTGGTGTTTGCAGACGGCTTTGAGCTGTAACGGTAGCATTCAGTTGTTGGCCCTGAACCGCGGGCATACCACCCAACTGGCCGGCAGACACCTGAGCATTCTGCGCACTGATAGCGGCGCTGATATCTGCTGTGGTCAGTTCATAGTTTTGCAGTTTGGCTGGGTCTAACCAAATTCGCATCGCATACTGAGAACCAAACATTTGCACTTCGCCGACACCGTCCACGCGCGAAATAATGTCCTGCACATTAGATGCCACATAGTCGCCTATGTCGATGTTGCTCATGCTGCCGTCTTCAGAGACAAAACCTGCCACTAACAGGAAGTTACGGGCAGATTTGGCTACAGAGACGCCCTGACGTTGTACTTCCTGCGGTAGCAGTGGAGTGGCCAGAGCCAGTTTATTTTGCACCTGAACCTGAGCTATGTCCGGGTTAGTATCAGCGCTAAAGGTTAAAGTTAAAGTCACAGAACCATTGGACTCAGACGTGGATGACATATACATCAGGCCATCCAGCCCCTTCATTTTCTGTTCTATCACCTGGGTAACTGTATCTTCCAAAGTGCGAGCAGAAGCACCGGGATAGCTGGCGCTGATGCTGATAGCAGGCGGTGCTATCGATGGGTATTGTGCTATTGGCAAGGTATTGATGGCCAAAATACCTGCGAGCATCACCACTATCGCCAACACCCAGGCAAAAATCGGCCTGTCGATAAAAAATCGTGACATCAGAATTCTCCGTTGGCTTTACTGTGATTTAGTTTGAGCAGCTGATTCAGCCGGAACCGCCTGTACTGGCGCACCAGGACGTATTTTCTGTAAGCCTTCAATAATCAGTTGATCACCGGCGTTTAAGCCGCTGCTGACCAGCCAGTCTGAGCCTATAGTACGGTCGGCTTGTAGAATACGGGCTTCAACTTTGCCTTCTTTGCCAATCACCATAGCAGTGGCTTCACCTTTGCTGTTACGGCTGACACCACGTTGCGGTGCCAGAATAGCATTGGCTTTGACACCCTCTACGACCTCAGCCCGCACATACATACCTGGCAGCAGTAACTTCTCAGGGTTAGGAAATTGAGCTCTTAAGGTGACTGAACCTGTGCCCGGATCCACTGTCACTTCTGAAAATTGCAAAGTGCCTTTGTGTGGATAGACAGAACCGTCTTCCATCTTCAGTTCAACTTGCGTCTGAATGGCGGCATCTGAACCTAAAGCACCGGATGCCAGCGCTTTTTTCAGTTGCAGTAACTCGTTGCTTGACTGCGTCAGGTCGACATAAATTGGGTCTAATGAGGTCACAGTGGCCAAAGCCGTAGCTTGATTTGCGCTGACTAAAGCACCTGCTGTCACAGCGGACTTGCTGATTTGGCCGCTGATAGGAGACAACACTTTGCTGTAATTTAAATTAATCTGCGCTGTTTTTAGCTGAGCCTGAGCTGTTAATAAATCAGCTTGCGCTTGTTTATAGGCCGCATCTGCCTCATCAAATTCCTGCTGACTAACGGCTTTAATTTTCAACAGTTCAGTATAACGGCTGGCTTTGGCTTTGCTGCTGGCAATGCTGGCCTGAGCACGGGCTACTGAAGCTTTTGCGCTTGAAAGCTGAGCTTCAAAAGTGGCTGGGTCTATTTGATACAAAGCCTGACCTGCTTTGACTTCACCACCTTCGGTAAATAAACGTTGCAGTATGATGCCGTCGACCTGAGGACGGATTTCAGCAATTTGTGAAGCGGCCACACGACCTGGTAATTCTTTAGTCAGGGTAATAGCCTGACTTTTCAGAGTGACAACACCCACAGGCATAGCCTGAGCAGCAGGTGCTGAGGCTTGTTGAGCCTGGCCACAACCGGCCAAAGCAACAGAGCCCGCCAGGGCTGAAAGGGCAAAAAATACAATGCGGGAACGCTGCATATTTGAAATCTCCATTTAGAGTGAACGTTCATTCTAAGTTAGTTGGCCGACTTTTTCTAGCTTTATTTGTCGTCGTTTTTCCCGCTTTGGTCGTTACTAGAGCTGAAAAATGGCTGTCACCGACTTTGTTTCAGATCAACACAAGGGAAAAACTGCTGCTTTACACTGTAGCCACCTTTGACGGGACAACAGAGAAAAGTTCAATGCAGGTATTATGGTCAGCTGAATTAATACAGAAATACTCGGTGAATGGTCCGCGTTATACCTCGTACCCAACGGCTTTATCTTTACAGCCTGACTTTCCGGCATCCGCGGTACAGGCGGCTTTGGCGGGCTCCGCCGATGAGTTGTGTTTGTATCTGCACATCCCGTTTTGCCAGCAGCTGTGTTACTACTGCGGTTGCAACAAAATAGTGACACGGCATAGTGAAAAAGCGGATTTGTATTTGCAAAGCCTGGCGACAGAGATGGCCTTGTACCAGCCTTTAGTCGCAGATAAAACCATAACTCAGCTGCATTTGGGCGGCGGTACTCCGACCTTTTTGACACAAGAACAGTTGTCCAAACTTATGCAGTTGCTCAGACAACATTTTGTCTTTAAAGCTGACGCAGAGCTTTCGATCGAAATAGACCCACGCAGTTGTAGTCTGGAAAAACTGGCTCATTTACGCCAATTGGGTTTTAGCCGTGTTAGTTTTGGTGTGCAGGACTTTGACGAGCAAGTACAAATCAGCATTAACAGAGTGCAAAGCGAAGATTTGGTGCGCGCTTTGGTGGTTGAAGCCAGACGTTTAGGCTTTAGCTCTATTAATCTGGATTTGGTGTATGGTTTGCCTTACCAGCAACCAGCGAGTTTTTTACAGACGTTGCAAAGCGTATTGCTGCTGGATCCGGACAGAGTGTCTTTATTCAGTTATGCCCATTTGCCGACCCGTTTTGCCGCTCAGCGCAAAATTCCAACCCAAAGCCTGCCTCAGGCTGAAGATAAACTGGCGTTGTTGCAGCTTGCTATCAGGCATTTTAGTGAAGCCGGTTACCAATGTATTGGCATGGACCACTTTGCCAAAACCACAGACGCTTTAGCCATAGCGCAGCAACAAGGCAAACTGCAGCGTAATTTTCAGGGGTACACCACAGCGGGGCAGGATGCGTTGATTGGGCTAGGGGTATCTTCTATCAGTCAGGTAAATGGTGTGATTTGGCAAAACCAAAAAGAGCTGCAGGACTATCAGCAGTTGCTTGCTGGCGGACAGTTGCCGCTGGAGCGGGGTTTTAGTTTAAGCCCGGATGATAAAATCCGTGCTGCGTTAATCAGCCAGCTGATGTGTCATTTTGAACTGGATATACCGGCCTTTTGCCAGCGCTTTGCTATAGAGGACTTCTGGAGTTATTTTGCCGATGCCTTACCTAAGTTGGATCCGCTGATCGCCGATGGCTTAGTGTTGTGTTCCGATCATCATATTCAGGTGACACCACTGGGTCGGTTACTGGTGCGACTAGTCTGCGCCAGTTTTGATCGTTACCTGCAAAGTAGTAGTAATCAAAGCTATTCCAAAGTGGTTTGATCCAACGCAAAACCCGGATAAAAGCAGGCGCTATGATGCGCCTCGTCTTTTTCTGATCCTTGGATTACCCAATGAATGCTCCTGAACTTTTATCCCCGGCCGGTAGTTTAAAAGCTATGCGGATGGCTTTTGCTTATGGTGCCGATGCAGTGTATGCCGGTCAGCCACGTTTTAGTTTGCGGGTACGCAATAACGAATTTGATTTAGCCACTCTGGCTATTGGTATTGAGGAAGCTCATCAGCAAGGCAAAAAGTTTTATCTGGTGGTCAATATTGCGCCGCATAACAGCAAGTTACAGCGTTTTGTTGCAGACATGGCGCCCGCTATAGCGCTGAAACCAGATGCGCTTATTGTGTCCGACCCTGGAGTGGTGTTTTTACTCCGGCAGCATTTTCCACAGATGCCACTGCATTTATCTGTGCAAGCCAATACAGTCAACTGGGCCGCTGTCAGGTTCTGGCAACAGCAAGGCATAGAGCGGGTGATTTTATCCCGCGAACTGGCGCTGGAAGAAATAGCGCAAATCCGCGAACAAGTGCCAGAGATGGAGCTGGAAGTCTTTGTGCACGGTGCTTTGTGTATGGCCTATTCAGGTCGCTGTTTATTGTCTGGTTACATCAATAAACGCGACCCGAATCAGGGCGCTTGTACCAATGCTTGCCGTTGGTCTTATCAAGCTCATGACGCTGTGGCCGATGAGGTAGGACAATACAACCCTGTAGTTTCAGAATTACCGGAGCCTGTGCTGGTCGAAGAGCAAGGTCGCCCTGGCGAGCTGATGCTGTTGGATGAGGACGAACACGGCAGTTATATCTTTAATTCTAAAGACTTGCGAGCTGTACAGCATGTTCCGGCTTTGACGGCTATGGGGGTGCATTCGCTAAAAATAGAAGGCCGCACTAAGTCACCTTATTATGTGGCACGCACAGCCCAGGTGTATCGCAAAGCTATAGATGACGCGATGACGGGCAAAAGTTTTGATGTTGATTTACTGCAGCAACTGAATGGCATGGCCAACCGTGGTTTTACCGAAGGCTTTTTGCGCCGCCATGTACCGACTGAGTTGCAGAATTATCAGACCAGCCACAGTGAAGGCGAACAGTTGCTGGTGGGGGAATTCAGTGGCGAGCTGAATACGCAGGGCCAGGCTTTGTTGCAGGTGAAAAATCGTTTTAGTTTTGATGATGAGCTGTTGCTGATGACACCACAAGGTATCACAGCCTTAGACTCTGTCTTCTATGCTGCCGACGGTCAACAACTGCTGGTGGCGCCGGGTTCTGGTTATCAGGTTTGGTTTCAACTGCCGGATGGAATAAAACCAGACTATGGCTTTTTGCTAAAGCAACAAAAAGTTCAGGCTAAAACATCTTGTGGGGACACTCTATGTCAGTGTGGATAGAGGCTGTCTGTATTAACTGTGATATGTGTGCGCCTGAATGTCCGAATACTGCCATTTACAGAGGTGAACAGCATTATCAGGTGGATGCAGACTTATGCACCGAATGTGTTGGTTTTTATGATAAACCGGCCTGTATTGAAGTTTGCCCGCTGGATTGCATCCAAATAGCTGCGGTGGTAGCTGATACAATTTAATTTCTCTGTCAGGTCCTCTTTTTTCATTTTTATCACTAAACTATTGAAACATAGCCACAAGCACTCTGGAGTGCTGTGGCTTATTTCACTACGAAAACAGGACCAGGTGAATGACTGATGTGTTTATGCAGGCCGCAATAGAGCAAGCCAAAAAAAGTTTAGCCGAAGGCGGTATTCCTATAGGTTCAGTGCTGGTGATTGACGGCAAGATCGTTGGCCGTGGCCATAATCAGCGGGTTCAAAAAGGCAGTTGCGTATTGCATGCAGAAATGGACTGTCTGGAAAATGCGGGTCGTTTAACTGCAAAAGACTACCAAAATGCGGTGTTGTATTCGACCTTATCCCCTTGTGATATGTGCAGTGGCACAGTGTTGCTCTACGGTATTCCCAAGGTGGTGATTGGTGAAAACCGTACTTTTCAGGGGCCAGAAGATTATGTCAAAAGTCGCGGTGTGCAGCTGATTGTTCAGGACAATATCGAATGTGTGCAACTGATGCAGGATTTTATCGCAGCCAAACCTGAATTATGGAATGAAGATATAGGGGAATAATGTGAAGCTGTGGCGCGCGTGGTTCTCTGGATTATTGATCACAACTGCGGCTTACGTTCATGCTTCAGGTCTGCTGTTGGGTGACTCCGGCTGGCTGTTTGCAGGCTTTGCTGCATTTTTTATTATTTCTGCTGCTTTAATCTTTATCATTCGGGGCAATCGTAAACTCAAGGCTTTGGTTATTGCAGGTCAGCGTGTAGCCCTGATGCAACAAAACAGAGGCAGAGTTCTGTCAATGATTGTTGAACAGGCGCCATTACAGAAGGTGCTGGATGCGTTGGTTGAGGGAGCTGAGCAGATGGACCCTTCTGCCCGCTGCACAGTGTTATTACTGGATGAGCAAGGGATTTTGCATGTCGCTTCCGCACCTCATTTACCAGATGAATACAATGCAGCTATTGATGGTATAGCTGCAGGTTATGGTGTTGGGTCCTGTGGCACCGCTGCCTATCTGGGGCAGCGGGTGATAGTGGAGGATGTGCGTGTGCATCCATACTGGCAACCTTATCAGGCTTTGGTTGATATCGCAGGTATCCGTTCTTGCTGGTCTGAACCTATTAAAAACCGTCAGGGTAAAGTGCTCGGGACTTTTGCGATTTATCATCAAGAGGTCACTGCCCCATCTGAGCAGGATATTCAGCTGATCAGCGAAAGTGCGGCGTTGGCCGAAATTGTCATAGAACGTAGTCAAGCCATAGAGGCGTTAAAACGTAGTGAAGAGCGACACAGATTATTGGCTGACCATGCCACTGATGTGATCTGGACTATGGATCTGAGCGGGCATTTTACCTACATCAGCCCGTCGGCACAGAAGCTGACAGGTTTTACAGTGGCTGAGCTGATGCAGCAGCAAATGCAGCAATTGGTCACTCCTGAGTCGTATGCACAAGTGAAACTGCAAATGAAAAAAGCAGCCAAAGCTTTGCAGGAAGGCCAGCCCTATCCGGACTATGTCGGTGAGGTGGAGCAGGTGTGCAAAGACGGTCGCAGGGTCTGGAGTGAAGTCAAAATATCCGGTATGTACGACGCCGAAGGTTTCTTTGTTGGCATATTAGGAGTGAGTCGTGATTTAACAGAACGACGCAAAATCGAAGAGCGGATGCGTTATATGGCGCAGCACGATACTCTAACTGGATTACCAAACCGCACGCTGTTTTCAGACCGCTTGCACAAAGCCCTGCAGTATGCGGTACGGCATCAAAAAACTCTGGCCTTAATGTTGTTGGATTTAAACAAGTTTAAACCGGTCAACGATACCCATGGCCATGCAGTGGGGGACTTGCTGTTACAGCAGGTGGCAGAGCGGCTGCAGCATGCAGTTCGTTCGTCTGATACTGTGGCCCGTATTGGCGGGGATGAATTTATTATTTTGTTACCTCAGGTGGATGAATTGCAGCATGCGACAACAGTGTCGGACAAAATTCAGCAGGCATTAGCACAGCCTTTTGATGTTCATGGTTTGGAAATCCAGATTGGCTGCAGCATTGGCCTGGCCTGTTATCCGCAGGACGGCGAAACGGATTTGGCGCTGAGCAAAGTGGCGGATCAGCGGATGTATCAGCAAAAAGCTGAACATCATGCGAGTCAGAGTAAAATTGCATCTATCAGTTAATTTTACTCTGGATAGCTGCAACCTGAGGTTCAGCCTTCAGGTTGCAGGTTAGAAATACCAGTAGGGAGCCTCAGTGTGCTTCCACTTTTGTTTTACATTAAAGCGGCGTTATATCGCTGATTTCTGATCGGTTTCTGCCGTTATGTTTGGCCTGATACAGTGCTTTATCGGCAGTTTCCACCAGACTGACAGGACTAATATGGGTTTGGGGTATGGTGCTGGACACTCCGATAGACACTGTGACCACGGACTGTTCATCTGGTTTGATATGAGAGACCCTCAGTCCCTGCACTGCAGTGCGGATTTTTTCCGCTAGCAGATAGGCCCCATCCAGATCCGTGTTTGGGAATATGGCCACAAATTCTTCACCACCATAACGAGCGCCCAAATCACCGGCTCGTGCACAATGCTCTTTAATCACCTGCGCTACTTTTTGCAGTGTGTAATCACCTTCTACATGGCCAAAGGAATCATTAAAGGCCTTAAAGTAATCAACATCAATCATTAGCAGAGATAAAGAATATTGCTCTCTGGCTGCTCTTTTCCATTCAATGTCCAGATATTCGTCAAAATGGCGTCTGTTTGCCAGTCCAGTTAAGCCATCGGCACGCATCAGCTTTTCCAGCGCCAGATTACTTTCCTGCAATTGTTGCTGGCTGGTGCGTAATGCCCGGAGCATCTCATCCCTTTGCTTCAGCGCCGTATAAGCTTTTGAGTGGTAGCGAATACGGGCAATGAGTTCTATTGCATCGGGCAGTTTGACCAAATAGTCATTTGCCCCAGCTTCAAACGCCTGGCTTTTGACTGTCGCATCATCTTTTGCGGACAGAACAATCACGGGCAAATCCCGCAGCTCTTCATGGGCTTTGTAGGCTTTAACCAAGTCCAGCCCATCTACACCAGGCATCACCAAATCCTGCAGTATCACTGTTGGTTTGATGGTCAGGGCCATACTCATGGCTTTTTCTGCGTCTGAGCAAAAATGAAAATCTATACCTTCTTCGGCAATCAGAATTCGGCGTATGACTTCGCCAACCAGGGCCTGGTCATCGATAAGCAATACCATAGCTTTTGCGTTGCTTTCTAAGTTTGCTGTGCCGTATAGGTTATCTGTAGACAAATTTATTTTCCTCTATAAAAGAATCAGTCAGCGCATAGTTTTATCAGTCGGTCGGCAATTTTATCTAAAGGTAAAACCTCTGTAGCTGCCTGTAAATGCACGGCGGCTTTAGGCATGCCATATACAATGCTGCTGGCCTGATCCTGAGCTATAGTGAACCAACCCTTGTTTTTCATCAACTTTAAACCCAAAGCGCCATCTTGCCCCATGCCCGTGAGCAGCACGCCAATAGCGATACCCCGCCAGTTTTTGGCTAAACTTTCAAAAAATACGTCTATGGATGGTTTGAACAAGCTGTGTTGAGGCTCTTCTGAGTATAGAAATCGGCCTTCTTCAGAGATACGTAAGTGTATGTCCGCGCCAGCAATATAAATAGTACCAGCTTCTGCTTTTTCGCGATGCGCAATCAATTTGACCTGCAAGCTTGTTGCCCGCTCCAGCCAATCGGCCAGGCCTGTACTGAAACGGCCGTCCATATGCTGCACAATGACAATTACAGCGTTAAAATCTTTGGGCAGAGCTTGGATCAGTTCATAAAGTGAAGAAGGGCCTCCGGTCGAGGCTCCTATGGCAATGATCACGGGTAAAGTTGTGCTGGCGGGCTCTGCAGGGCGGGGGGGAGTCCCCTGTAAGACGATTTGCTGCCTAATTTTACGTAACAACAACGTGGCCTTAGCCTGTTGTGCTCCGGTCAGTTCAACATAATCTTTGGCGCCAAAGCCAAAAGCCGTAAACACCTGCTGTGTATGGTCCCGGCCATCCACGGAAAATAACACTATAGGACAGTCGATATAAGGGGTGAGTTGCTGTATGTCTAAAGCTGACCAGCCCTCATGCAGCTTTACCAGCAGTAAATCCACCGGGTTGGCCAACTGTAAGGTCAGGGTTTGTGTGACATCACGGGCTTGCCATGCAACCTGATACTTAGTCTCAATGACTTGTTTGACCCAACCTGCATTAGGTGCATTGTAAGTCAACAACCCTAAATTCATAACTGTGGTGCCCCAATCAGGATCTGGACGGCTTCAATCAAAGATTCATCGTGGAAACTGGATTTTGCCAGATAATAATCTGCTCCGGCTTCTAATCCTTTGTTTTTGTCTTCTTCCCTGTCTTTATAAGAGACGACTATCACAGGAAGTCTGTTTAAACGAGGGTCAGCCCGAACTAAACGCACAAGCTCGATGCCATCCATTTTCGGCATATCTATGTCGGTCACCAGTAAGTCGAACTTTTCGGCTCTGAGCATAGTCCAGCCTTCCAGGCCATCGACAGCTACCTGAACCTGATAGCCTTTGTTGCTCAATAGTTTACGTTCCAGTTCCCGGACAGTCAGTGAATCGTCGACCACCAGGATTTTTTGGGTTGGAGTATCCTGATGCTGGCTGGTGAAACTATTGACCTGGCCTTGTTTTAACAAAGTACTGGCTTTCGTCAGCACATCGTCAATATCCAGAATTAATGCGGGCGTACCGTCAGCCAGCACAGCACCAGCCATAACAGCAGACAAACGACCAAAACGCTGGTCCATGTGCATCACGACAAGGCTTTGTTCCCCAAGTAGCTTTTCAACAGCAAAGGCGATTTTCCTATCTCTTTCCTGAAACACCAATACACCTAATCCTTGTGGATCGCCCTGACCTTCCGGAAGTCCCAGTAATTGAGACAAACGCAATAAACCTATGGCGTCGCCGTTCCACCAAAAATGAGGTCTGCCTTCAACTGTAACCAGCTCGTCCTGTTGCAGTCTTAGCATGCTTTCGATGCGGTGCAGTGGGATGGCATAAACTTCAGAGCTTACTTCGACTATAACACAGCGGATCACTGAGACGGTAACAGGCAATCTGAACTGGAAATTGCAGCCCAGGCCTGGAGTGTTGATCAGCTCGATATGACCGCCTAAGGCTTTGATTTCATGCTGTACTGCGTCTAAGCCGACACCACGGCCTGAAATGTCACTGACTTGTTGCGCCAGGCTAAAATCAGGCAAAAACAAAAAGGCCAGCAGTTCCTGCTCGTCCATTTGTGCTATGGCGTCCGCCGTCGCCAGATTTCTGGACAGGACTCTGGATTTAATTTTCTCCAGATTGACACCTCGTCCGTCGTCACTGATTTCCATATGCAGGTATCCGGATGCATGCCAGGCCTTTAAGCGGATTGTAGCTATTTCCGTTTTACCTGCGCTGAGGCGCTCTTGCGCCTCTTCTATGCCATGATCAACGGCATTGCGGATTAAATGTAACAATGGAGCTTCCAATCGTTCCAGCATATCGCGGTCAACTGAGGTATGCTCGCCTTCCACCTGTAACTGAACCTTTTTATTCAGACGAGTGGCCAAATCAAACACCATTCTGGCTTTACCTGTGAACAAGTCACTAAAAGGCCGCATTCTGCAGGCCAAGGCAGCATCGTACAGGTTCTGGTTTAACAGCAGGGTGCTCCAGCTGACGCTATCGTAATGCTGTAAACTTTGTACTGTTTGAGTATTAGCGTCAGAAAGTAACTGGCCCATTTGTGTCAGAGATGTCAGAAAATAATCAGGCATTTGCTGTTCAACCAGCTGATCTCTCAATGCTTCAAGAATACTTTTCGCCTGAAGCTGGATCTTTTTGATCCGCAGTAATTCCAGACCAAAACGCTGAGCATGTTTAGACTCCACCAGTGATCGACTGGCTAAATCCAGCAACAAATCCAGCCGTTCTGAGGACACCCTGATAGTGCCAGATTTACGGATTTCTTCATGTTTATGCAACTCTTCCGCTGATTGTGGCGGAGCATAGTGTTCCGCTCCCTCTGTGGCGGCAAGGGGAGAAGGAACGTCTTCTGTTGGCAATGCAGCAGGTTGTGCTGGTGTTAACGCTTGTTGTGACAATGCGTGCACTAAGAGCGCCAGATCTGGTGGCGTTTTGCCCTCTGCTATGGCCATTAATGCAGACGAACCTTGCATCAGCAGTTGAATTTGTTCTGTATTTAACTGGCTTTGCCCCCGCATTGCTTCAACCAGTAATTCTTCCATTTCATGGGCCACACCAACAGCTGGTTCCACCCCAACCAACCGCGCGGCTCCTTTTAAGGAATGGGCAGCCCTCATACTGGATTCCAGCATGGATTTATCTGTTGGATGCTGAGATAAGCCAATCAGAGCCTGATCGAGTATTTGTGTTTGCGCCTGAGCTTCAAGTAAAAACAATTCCAGCAAAGAAGCATTTTGATACTGATCCGTCATTGCAGCTCCTTAAGCATCAGACTTAATAAAGTCTCTGCGTTCAACAGGGTCAGGTTATAAGCTTTGTGCTGGGCAACTGCCACACTGACCTGACCCAGGGCAGTGCCAGAATTCATTGCATTATTATTCCAGACAGAGTGGTCAAGTGGTGTGATTTCCAGGATTTGATCCACAGATACAACTAAAGCACCAGACGGATGAGACAGCACCAGCATTCTGGCTGTTGCAGTTGAACTCTCTACAATGGAAAACAATCTGTGTAATGACAGGCAGGGCACCAATTGACCTCTGACATTACAGACCCCGAGTAAAACCTTGCTGTGGCGATTCGGCACTGCTCTGACGACCAGTGGTAATGTCACTTCTGTTAAATAACGGCTTGGAATGGCAAACCACTGCTGCTCCAGCCTGAAAATTATGTGGCGTTGTGTTTGTTGCTTTGCCGTATGTCGGGTATCTCTGCTGACAAAACTGCTCTGTTCGTCCGTATCCTGGACATAAAACTGGTCACGTAATCGGGATGCAGCCTCAGTGTAAACTTCGCAGTTGCGGCAATGCGTATGGAGCACCAGTTTTGGGCAGCTGCGGTCTCCATAGATCCCTTTGGTTTTCCAGCAGGCATCTATCTCAATCTGTTGTGTCTGGATAACAGGAGCCTGGTTCATTAAAATTTCCTCTCAAGCTTCATACGCTGTTCTATCAAAGCTGCGGCAGCAGTTTGCCCTTGTGAATGAAGCAAAGCGGCAAGCTGCCTTAAGGCTGCTGCATGCAAAGGTTCTAAATACAGCACCTTCCGATAATAGATTTCTGCGTTCCCTTTATGGCCCATGCTGTCAAACAATAACCCCCAGATGTAAAACAACTGGGCGCTGGGGCCAACCTCACTAAGCGCCGTCTGGCAGAGTTCCAATGCCGCAGAGAGTTGTCCGGCATTTGAAAGCTGTTCAATACGTTGTAATAAGTCCTGCTTACGTTCTGCCTTTTTCGCAGGCGCAGAAAGCACAGGTGCTGAGCTGTTTATTCTTGATGATGGTTTTAAGGCAGGGACAGGCAGAGCTTGGCCTGCCTTTTTACTTTTCTCTTTGAATGTCGCAGGGACAATAAGCTGTCTGGTGATCTTTTTTGGCTTGACCTGCTCCGCCTGACTAAAAGCAAAACAATCCCGGCGAGGCAATGCGGTCATGCCTGCTCTGACAAAAGCTCCTGCTTCTGCAGGACCAGAAAGTAAGTAGCCCTCCGAGCTCAATAGTTTTCTGAGTTGTTGAATGGCCTGCTGCTGTTTATTTTGATCGAAATAAATCAGCAAGTTACGGCAAAAAACAAAGTCATACTGTTTTGCAGGTAAAGTAGCGGGTTCAAATAAATTGCCATAACTGAATTTGACACAATCCCGTACATTCTGATTCACCAGACTACCGGACTCAGTGACTTCAAAAAACTGATGGATAAAAGGTAAGTTAGTAGTTCTGAACGAGTATTGTCTGAATATGCCCGACTGAGCCTGCTGCAGTGCCTGAGTGTTAATATCAATGGCATCTACACAAAACTGCTGGGCACTGTAGCCATTGCGCAATAAGCTGATTGCAATGGAATAGGCTTCTTCCCCGGTAGAGCAAGGCAGGCACAGGATCTTTAATGCAGGTCTGGCCGGATTGGCTCTGAACTGCTCATGCACCAGCTCTTCGAACAAACTAAAAGATTCCGGGTATCTGAAAAACCAGGTCTCGGGGATAACAATAGCTTCCACCAATGAAGTCCAGATTTCCTCCGAGTGCTGCAACATCTGGCTGTAGTGCGCCAAATCACATTGATATTTATGCAATTGTTGTTGTAAAACACGCTGGAATATCTGCTGTCCCACAGACTTTATGTCCATGCCAATGCGTTGGTACAACATGTTTTCAATCAGGGCACTCATCATTATTCCCGCCGGCACTGTACGAATGCCCATAACTGCACGGGGACTGTGAAGCAATGACAGCCTGAATTCAGACTCATGGCGTTGGGCCTGCCTGTTGCTCTGTTGCAGGAGCCGGGCTTTGCTGAACGTTCTGAAACAGGAGCTGCTGGATGTCTTCAGGTAATAACAATGAGAGTTCTATATTCTGGATCAGCCCTAAACTGGCATGTTGTTGCACAGAAGCCAGAAAATCAGTGTTGTACAGCTGGATAGTGGCATCCATCCAGCCATTGATGTTCAGGCGCTCAAAAGTGTTTACTTTTTCCAGTAACAAACCCAGCAGTTTGTCATGGTCGTAGTTCACTATGACAATTCGGGTGCTGGACTGAGCGGAAGCAGGCCTTTGCAGTATGCGCTGGTATATATCAATCACAGGTACTATCTGGCCGTCTATATGCAATAGTCCCGCAACCCAGGCTGGAGCACCCGGCAGTTTCTTCAGACTCTGTTGCTTCAGCACCATCTCAATTTCAGAAGCTGCTAAAGCATAATAGTCTGCCTCAATTCGGAATATAAGGTACAAAGCCGTAGTTGCAGCTGATCTGGACGACACATCAGACAAAGCCATAGCGTCAGACCTTGAACCTGTTGACGCCTGAACGTAATTTACTGGCGACATCACTCATATTATCGATAGCACTGGTGGTTTGTACCAATGAGTCCACGGTTTGTGAGGTGGCATCAGCCAGTTGGCTTAAGGCTAAATTGATTTGTTCTGCACCTTCAGCCTGATGCAGCATACCTTCATTCACTTGTTGGATATGAGGGGCAAGCTCCTGAACCTGTTCAATGATCATGGATAATTGTTCGCTGACATCTTCCATATCAGATGAACCACGGCGAACTTCCTCTGAGAATTTATCTATGCCCATCACACCTGCAGCTACCGCAGACTGAATTTCACGTACCATCTGTTCAATGTCATACGTGGCTATGGCTGTTTGATCAGCTAACCTGCGAATTTCGTTGGCTACTACAGTGAATCCTTTACCGTATTCTCCGGCTTTTTCAGCTTCAATGGCGGCATTCAGTGACAATAAATTAGTTTGATCAGCCACTTTCATAATAGTGGTCACAACCTGATTGATACCTGTAGCCCGTTCGCTCAACAAGGCCAGCTTGCCACTGACCATCTCTGCTGCAGAAGACAACTGACGCATTACATCGTCCATATTGCTGACCGATTGCTGGCTGGTTTGAGCCAGACGTGAAGTGTGAGCTGCTGTGTCCGCTGCTTCACTAACAGTGTGCAATAGCTCCTTTGCTGTGGCTGAAATTTGCTTTGAAGTGGCCCCTATTTCAGTAGTGGTCGCTGCGGTTTCTGTAACCGTTGCCTGTTGCTGCTTTGAGGTAGCAGCCAGCTCTGTGATAGAGGAACTCAAATGGACTGCCGAGCCTTGGGTTTGAACTACCAGTTCTTTTAGCGACTCGGCCATGTCGTTAAAGCCTGTGATGATAGAGCCAAACTCGTCATTTTGTTTTTTCTCAATGCGGTAGGTCAGTATGCCTTCGCCCATTTTATGCATGCCACTTAAAATGGAGGCGATAGGCGTCATAATAGCGCGGCGTAAATAATAGCCGCACAAGGTGGCGATAAGAACGGATATAACAACTTTTGCAATGGCGGTATAAATATTTTTTGTGATGTTGTTATGCAAAGTGGCTATTGAGTTTTCATAGCTTTTTTCATTTAACTTGATCATATCGCCTAGCGTCGCTCTGACACTTTGCCAGGCAGAGCTCTGCTTCTCGAATAATTTACTGATGTCACTTTGAGGATCCGCCGTTAACCTTTCCAGCAGTTGTTGGCTCAGGCCAAAATAAATACTCAGTTTTTGCTCAAGTTCTGCATAAAGTATTTTGTCTTTTTCTAAGGTGATAGTGGACTCGTAGTTAGCATACAGAGCCTTGATTTGTTGTTCCGCATTCAATAAGTGGTCGCGACCTTCCTCAATGACGGCAACTTTATCATCACTGCTGTGATTGAGTTTGATATAGATAGTATTGGTTTCCATCCAGTGGTCTGAGGTAGTCAGGCGGATATCTCTGGCAACCTCAATGCCTTTGATGTCTGATGTTTCAATGGCAGAGATATGGGCTTCATTATCAATAGCTCTGTTGTAAAACATAAAGCCTGACAGCACTATCACAAAGACAATAAGGGAAAAACTCAGGTTAATGCGTTGACTCAGACTTAAACTCATAGTTTTCATTGTGATTCCTTAAAACTGCACCTTAGGCTGTCCCACTTTAGGCCCAGAGCCGGCAGATTTCCACTGCATGCCCCATATCTCTTTAATATATCAGTAAAAAACCTGCGGTTGGATTATTTGACCTCAGACAGATACGCAGACCATAATAAACTTAACCTGGGCAAAAGGGTCGATAATGTGCCGTTAAAAATTCTGCTGGCTCAACTGGACGCAGGATCTGAACTGCCGACAGTTCAGTCCAAACTACAATCTGTCGGATATCATACGTATGTTGCTTTAACTCTTGATGAGTCCGTACAACAGGCTTTGAGTTTCGAGTACGATGCCCTGATGTTTCTGAGTAAGAACGCTGACCATCAAATACATGAAGCTGTTCAGTTACTGCGACAGTTGGGGTATCAGCGCCCCATTTCGGTACTGGCAGCAGCAGAAGGGCGGTTTGAACAGGTCGACCAACACTTCAGCTGGCCCTGCCAATGGGAATTGTTGTATGGCTGGTTTAATGGGCTGACCAGACAAAATCTGAAAAAACTCGATGTACCTGATGAATTGCAGCAGTTGTTTGCAGAATCTTTAGCACAGGCTGCCGCTGAGCTGGAGCTTGCGATGCAAAGTGATGACTTGTTAAAAATAAAACAAATAGTTCATCGGCTAAAAGGCAATGCGGCTTGTTTTGGCGAAGCGCAAATTACCGGCTTGGCCAATGAGTTGCAACTTTTATGGGAAGAACAAAAAGTACCTGTACACTATGAACAGTTGACACCGCTTTTGGCCGCTTTAAAGACCGGAACTACTTAATGCAAAGAACGACACAGAATATTTTGCTGGTCGATGATCAGGACTCCACCAGACAGTTGTTGCAGAATAATCTGGCAATGCTAAAAGACGAAGCGGACTTGCATTCAGTGATCTGGAGCTACCAGCATGCCAATAATGCTGTGCAGGCCATTAAATCCTTTAATCAGTATCAGCCAGCCTTAGTCTTTCTGGACATAGAGTTGCCAGACCAATCAGGTTTGTACTTGCTGGAAAAGTTTAAGGATATTAATAAAGACTGCTTTGTCGTGATGGTCAGTGGTGTCAGCACACTGGAAAATGTCAGAACCAGCATTAAAAGTGGCGCTTCCTCCTTTATCGTCAAACCTTTTACCGGAGACAAAATACTGTCTGTATTAAAACAGTACGACAGGTATTTGCATCAGATAAAAAAGTGACTGCCATTGCACGGTGCAGCAGATATCTGCACAGTAAAGCGGGCATCAAAAAACAGAAATAGCTTTTGCTACCCGCTTTATCCTTGCTCATTTGGCTTGCGCCGGCCAGCGTGCTGGTAAAGATAAATCACCTGAAGCCACAGCGTACAGATTCACTACACAGAGCAGCGGGTTGTGCAGCTTGGCATTGATTTTCAGTGCAGCTGTGACACAGTCGTAGTTAAAATCTGTTGGGAAGCGCACTTCCTTTAACTTTAACTACGCACTGTTTTTTCGACTTTAATACCTAAACGTTTGGCAAGGCGAGCCAGATTGGCTCTGTCTACACCCAACTGCTGGGCTGCCAGACTCCAGTTACCTGCTGTTTGGCTTAAGATTTGAATAATTTGCTGCTTCTGAAATTCTTCAGTCGCAGCCTTCAGGCTTAAACCGTTGCTGTGGATCATAGGCAAAGCTGCTGGCGAGTGGTTATCTGCTGTCACTGCGTGCTCTGCCAGCTCAAGATGCTGTGGTAACAGCGCAATAATATCCTGAGCTTTGGCTTCTTTTCTGGCTTTGAGCGCAGCGCGGCTAATTACATGTTCCAGCTCCCGCACATTACCAGGCCAGTTGTACTGCAATAACACAGACTGAGCCGCAGTGCTGAGTTTCAGCTGGCGTATACCCAGTTTGCGCGCTGTCAGTTCGAGAAAATAGCCGGCCAGTAACAACACATCCTGTTGCCTTTCTTTAAGTGCCGGAACCGTAATTGGGTAGACAGATAAGCGATGATACAAGTCGGCACGGAAATTCCCAGCAGCCACTTCTGCCGCTAAGTCTCTATTAGTGGCGGCTATCACCCGCACATTGACAGTTTTGACCTCATCTTTACCGACAGGCTGAATTTCACCGCTTTGCAGTACCCGCAATAATTTGCTTTGTACGCTCAGTGGTAATTCACCGACTTCATCGAGAAATATAGTACCGCCATCGGCCAGTGAAAATTTACCTGGCCTTTCTTTTTCGGCGCCGGTAAAAGCGCCTTTGGCATGACCAAACAACTCAGATTCAGCTAGCGTTTCAGGCAAAGAGGCACAGTTTAAATGCACTAGTTGCTGTTTAGCTCTTCTGGAGAACTGGTGCAAAGTACGGGCGACCAGCTCTTTACCTACCCCGGTCTGGCCCTGAATAAGCACTGTGTAATCTGAACCTGCTACCAGTTGAATATCACTTTTCAGCGCCAGCATAGCAGGGCTTTGACCTATCAGCTCACCACCATCCCGGATCAACGCTTCGTGGGTCAGCTCTTCCACCAAATGTTGTGCTTGCAGCGCTTGTTGTTCGAGTTTTTTCAGCTGAATAGCTGTTTTTAACGTAGCAGCGGACATAGCTGCTATTAACTCTAAGGTCCGTTCAGCTATGGCAGAAAAAGCATCAGGTTGCAGACTGTCCAGCGTCAGCACACCTATCAGTTGACCATCTGAATACAAAGGTAGACCCATACAGGAATGCACAGGCAAGTCACCGGCCTGCGCTAGTAACAGTCCATCGTAAGGATCGGCCAATTCAGTGTCGGATGGAAAACGCACAGGACTGCTGCTCTGGCAAATGATGGCAAGGCGTGGATGATCCTTCAGCCAAAAACGACGGCCTAAGGTATCCGCTGTCAACCCCTGAGTTGCCAATGGAATGAGCAGTTCTTCCTGATAAAAGAGCAATACCACAGCATCGCAGTTAATGACTTTACGGATGGAGCCCAGCAATCGGTCAAAGCGATCGGTGGTGGTGATGCTGTTCGCCAGATCAAGCGCCACTTCCAGCAACAAAGTTGAGTTGAGTTCGGCCATTGAAGCTCCTGCTGACAATTAGAGAGTGTAAATTGTGTCATAAAGAATCTTATTTGTCATTTTGACTTTTTTGAGTGAGTCATTTTGACAGCGCAATGAAAATATTATTTCATAAAGCATTGAAATTAAAAATAAATATAAATGGCATCAGAACTGCAATACATAAGTAAACCAGAATCAGGGATCCTACAGAAATTGATAATGTTTCTTTTTATTCGATGTTTTAGCTATAAAAAATGGCCCAGTTCTGTCTGTCGCCGTATCGTTTTGTCCTACTTGCATAAAGAGGTGCGTTAAGCCATGAGCTCACGTCCTCCTTTAATCAATATCCACTGGCCTGAAGAGACACAAGAGAGCAAGCGAAAAGCTCTATCTGCTTATTCGTTGTTTGCCCTGGCATTCCGGCCTTTTTTTCTCTTTGGTGCCTGTTGGGCTTTGCTGGCAATAAGTATTTGGGCCTTGTGGTTTAGCGGCCTGATGTCGTTTCAGTTTGGTTTTCCTGCAGCTCTGTGGCACGCCCATGAGATGTTATTTGGCTTTGGTGCTGTGGTGGCTGTGGGCTTTTTACTTACGGCAGCACAAAACTGGACAGGCTTGCCCAGTCTATCGGGCAAACCACTGTTGTTATTAACTCTGCTATGGCTGACGGCTCGTTTTAGCTTGTTATTCGCCCAATACACTCCGCTGTTGTGGCTTTTTATCGTCGCTCAACTGCTGTGGTGGACTGGTGCTATTTACAGCCTGGCGAGCTTGCTGATTAGGGCAAAAAGCAAAAATAACTATCTGTTTATTCCGCTGTTGTCTGTGATGGCTTTGCTGAATACGATTTTTATTTATGCAGCTGCAACAGAGCGGTTTGCCTCGGCTTCACATTTAAGCCATAGCATGGTCCTGCTGTTTAGCATCCTGATGGGCATAGTCGGCGGCCGGGTGATCCCATTTTTTACCGCCAGAGCTTTGGGATTGGAGCAAAACAAAACGCCGCTGCTGGATAAGTGGTTATTGTCTTTGTCGGCGTTTGGCACCGTTTGGTTTATTACTGATTTTTTTGTCCAACTGCCACTTAAAGCGGGCTGGTTGATACTGCTGGTGGGGTCTTTGCATCTGCTGCGTTTATCTTTCTGGAGGCCATGGAAAATCTGGGCAGCCCCTTTGCTGTGGTCCTTACAACTGGCTTATCTGGCCTTGGCTTTAGGTTTAATCCTTCTTGGTATCAGCGATTTAACTCAGTTACTGGTATTTAAAGATGTGTTGCATCTGCTGAGCATCAGCGCTATGGCGGGCATGATCCTCGCCATGATGGCCAGGGTGTCTTTAGGCCATACCGGCCGGGTACTACAGGTCGGCAAAATGATCACTCTAGCTTTTGCTTTGCTGTTGCTGGCTGGCCCAGTGCGGATCTTGGCCAGCTTAGCAGGATTCCCTCTGCTGCTCTGGCAAGTTAGCGCTCTGTTATGGCTGTGTGCTTTTGCAATCTTCCTTTGGTTTTATTGGCCTGTTCTGACTCAGCCCCGTGCTGATGGCAGACCGGGTTAGTTTCTGCTGTTCTAACTGATGTAATGAGGTTTTTATGTTATCTGCGCAAACCATTGCTATTGTCAAAAGTACTATTCCATTGTTGGAAAGCGCTGGAGTGGCCATCACAAACCATTTTTATCAACGGATGTTCAGGCTGAATCCAGAGCTGAAAGATATTTTTAATATGACTAACCAGCACAGTGGCCGCCAGCAATTTGCTTTATTTAGTGCTATTGCCGCTTATGCCAAAAATATCGATAACCTGGCTGTGCTGACTGAAACTGTGGAGCGAGTAGCGCATAAACATACCAGCTTTTTTATCCAGCCAGAGCACTATGGTATTGTCGGCCACCACCTGATTGAAACCTTACGTGAGCTGGCTCCTGATGCATTTACGCCAGAAGTAGAGCAAGCCTGGACCGAAGCTTATGGTGCACTGGCGACTATTTTTACTGGCCGTGAGCGTCAGCTGTATAACCAGACCGAACAAAAGCCGGGTGGCTGGTATGGCCCACGTCGTTTTAAAGTGAAAGAAAAACTTTCTGAATCTGAACTGGTATCCAGTTTTGTGCTGGTGCCTACAGATGGCGAAGCTGTAGTGGATTACCAGCCGGGTCAGTATTTGGGGGTGAAAGTAAAACCTGCGTATTCTGATTATTATGAAATTCGTCAGTATTCGCTGTCAGATAAGCCCAATGGTCAAAGCTATCGGATCAGTGTCAAACGTGAATTGGGTGAGGTAGCTGGTTTAGTATCCAACTATCTGCATAACCATATTCAGGTGGGAGACGAGCTGGATATTCTGCCGCCAGCTGGTGATTTCTTTCTGCAATCGGCTCATTTACCTACAGTGCTGATCTCCGCTGGTGTGGGGTTAACCCCTATGCTGTCGATGCTGGAAAGCATAGTAGCGTTAAAACAACAAACCCCGGTGTTTTTCCTGCACGCCTGTGAAAACCAACAACAACATTCCTTTGCACAGCGTCTTTCGCAACTGCAACAAGACTACCCCTTACTGCACAACTTTACCTGGTACAACAAAGCTGAGCAGAACACAGCGGCCACTCAGTTTACTGGTTTGATGGATCTGAAAGCTGTCGCTGCCCAGTTGCCGCTGCAAAGTGCCAACTTCTACCTTTGTGGCCCTACAGGTTTTATGAAGTTTGCCAAAGATCAGTTACTGGCTTTGGGTGTAGCTTCGGCACAAATTCACTATGAAGTATTTGGGCCGCATAGCGACTTATAAGCAGCACTTAATTCTGCTGATAAAAAAATACAGAGGAAAGATTTGAGGTAAATGGTGGCCCCACCTGGACTTGAACCAGGGACCTGCCGATTATGAGTCGGATGCTCTAACCAACTGAGCTATAGGGCCATTTAAAACAGGCTTTAACTAAACAAGTTCAAGGGCTGAACTCTTTAAAGCGCAGGCAGTATAAGAAGTTTTTCCGCTGTTGTCACCGCTTGATAACACAGAGTTTGTATCGATTGCTTACTTTTTATCCGCTTCTGATTTGTTTCAATAAAAAAGGCACCTTGCGGTGCCTTTTCTTATGTCTTGATACTACTCGTCGAGGAAGCTTTTTAATACTTCTGAACGGGAAGGGTGGCGCAGTTTACGTAGCGCTTTGGCTTCGATTTGACGGATACGTTCCCGTGTTACGTCAAACTGTTTACCCACTTCTTCCAGGGTATGGTCGGTATTCATATCGATACCAAAACGCATACGCAGTACTTTTGCTTCACGTGCTGTTAAACCGGCCAACACTTCGTTGGTGGCGGCTTTTAAGCTTTCCATGGTGGCTGAATCCAGCGGCGATTCTGACGTGCTGTCTTCGATAAAATCGCCCAGATGCGAATCTTCATCATCACCTATTGGTGTTTCCATGGAGATTGGCTCTTTAGCAATTTTCAGCACTTTACGGATCTTGTCTTCCGGCATGCCCATACGTTCAGACAATTCTTCCGGAGACGGCTCACGACCCATTTCCTGCAACATCTGACGTGAAATACGGTTCAGTTTGTTGATTGTTTCGATCATATGCACAGGGATCCGGATAGTACGGGCCTGGTCAGCGATTGAACGGGTAATGGCCTGACGGATCCACCATGTGGCGTAAGTTGAAAACTTATAACCACGACGGTATTCGAACTTGTCGACAGCCTTCATCAAGCCGATGTTACCTTCCTGAATTAAATCAAGGAATTGTAAACCACGGTTGGTGTATTTTTTCGCGATAGAAATAACCAGACGTAAGTTCGCCTCAACCATTTCTTTTTTCGCACGACGGGCCTTAGCTTCACCAATCGACATACGACGGTTGATATCTTTAATTTTAAAGATCGAAAGACCAGTTTCTTCTTCAATTTTTTTCAGCTTCTCAACGCTGCGGAATAAATCTTCACGCATCTCACCCAGCTTGGCTGAATAAGGTTTGCCTGCGGCAATTTCGGCGTCGATCCATGCCGTTGAGTTTTCGTTGCCACTGAAAGACTTCATAAAGTTTTTCTTTGGCATTTTTGCGTACTCAACGCAGTTCTTCATCACAATACGTTCCTGGACACGCACGCGGTCCATCATTTCACGCATGTTTTTGACCAGACGGTCGAACTGTTTTGGCACTAAACGGAAGCAACGGAACACTTCGCTCAGTTTTTCAATTTCTTCTTTGGTGGTTGGGTGTTCACGGCCGTTTTTGACGATCGAGGCACGGGTTACTTCGTATTGAGTACGCAGTTCGCCAAACTTCTCGCGGGCCATTTCTGGATCCGGGCCAGTGTCCGCTTCATCATCACCGTCTTCTGACTCTTCGTCGTCACCAGAAATATCAGCGTCTTCATCAGCCAGCTCTTCTTCTGGCACGTCAGAACCGATATGGGTGGCCGTCGGAGCCATATCATCCACTTCGTTTGGATCGATAAAAGCAGTGACAATATCACTTAAGCGAATTTCTTCGGCTTCGAATTTATCCCATTGTTCCAACAGGTAGGTGATGGCTTCAGGGTATTCAGCCACAGAGGTCTGAACCTGATTAATACCATCTTCAATCCGTTTGGCGATGTCGATTTCGCCTTCACGGGTTAACAGCTCTACAGTGCCCATTTCACGCATATACATGCGGACCGGATCTGTAGTGCGACCTAACTCTTTATCCACACTGACTAAAGCCTGAGCGGCTTCTTCTGCGGCGTCTTCATCCGGCGCAGCATCAGTCATAATCAGGTCATCGGCATCTGGTGCTGTTTCAAACACCTGAATACCCATGTCATTGATCATGCGGATAATGTCTTCGATCTGATCGGAGTCAATAATATCTTGTGGAAGATGATCATTCACTTCAGCAAAGGTTAAATAACCTTGCTCTTTACCCTTTAAGATCAGGAGTTTTAGTTGCGACTGAGGATTGTGCTCCATAGAGGCTGTTCTTCCACCCAAATAGTTAGTTCAAAAATGCGAATTAGCGATTATAACAAAGCGCGGCTTTTCTAGCCACCGCGCAATGACAGCTTACTCACGGTTATTTGCTTTTAAAAGCTTTTAACAGCAACACAAATTCGTGTTTTTCCGCCGTGGTCAGTTGCTGCAAGGTATCTTTGCGTTGCAATTCTTCCAGACGTTGACCCAGATACTGATCCTCTATAGAGCGGAAGGTATCCAGAAATTCTTTAGTTAACTGCTCTTCGGCAACCTGATGGTCCCATAAGGCCAGTTTCACTAATATGTTGTATTCAGGCGTATCACGCCAATGTTCCAGCAATTGCGCTGTGGTCAGTTCAGGTTGAGCTAATAGCCTCTGTTGTAAGGTCAGTAACAACTGAATACCAGGCAAATTCGCTTCTGCCAGTTCAGGAGCCAAAGGCATCGCTTTCGCGAGAGCCGGATACTGCAATAACAGAGCTATAGCGCGGCGCATCGGCGTAATTTTTGTGGCCGCAGGAGCTTTGTTCTGCACCTTGTTCTGGCTTCTGGCTGTCGTATTCTGCTGCGACGATTTGCCCACCAGCGATCCCAGGGTTTCAAACAAGGCATCGCGATAAAATTCACTGGGAATTTGTTTAATCAGCTCATTGCCTTTAACCCACAAGGCGGACTTTCCGGCATCGCTGTTTAAATCTAGTTCTTTGGCCAGATGGTCAAATAAATACTGACCTAAAGGCATGGCCTGTTCCAGACGGTTTAAAAAGGCCTCTTTGCCTTCTTTTTGCACCAAGGAGTCCGGGTCTTCGCCGTCCGGTAAAAATACAAAATTCAGTTCCACGCCGTCTTTTAAATGCGGTAAAGCGCTTTGTAAGGCTCGCCATGCGGCGTCGCGGCCTGCTCTGTCGCCGTCGTAACAGCAAGTCACAGTGCTGGTCAGGCGGAATAACGTATGCATATGATCTGGGGTCGTGGCGGTGCCTAAACAAGCCACAGCAAAAGATATTCCTTGCTCGGCCAGACCTACCACGTCCATATAACCTTCCACAATCAGCACACGATTCAGCCGATCCTGGCTTTGTCTGGCTTCGTATAAGCCATAAAGTTCACGGCCTTTATGGAAAAGTCGGGTCTCTGGTGAGTTTAGATACTTTGGTGTACCTTCACCTATCACCCTGCCGCCAAAACCTATCACTCTGCCGCGTTTATCCCGAATGGGAAACATCAGCCGATCACGGAAAAAATCGTATTCACGGCCCTGATCATTACGGCTGATCAATTTAATTTCAAACAGCTGATCACGAGCTGATCGTGAAGCGCCTAATTGCTTTAACACAAAATCCCAGCTATCAGGTGCGTAGCCTATGCCATATTTTGTTGCTGTGGTCTCTGAAATACCACGTTTCTGCAAATAAGTGGCAGCATGAACCTGTAGCTTCAGCTGTTGCTGATACAAATCTGCCGCTTTTTGCATCTGGCTGTAATCGTCGGCCTGAGCCTGCGGATACTGCTTACCACTGCCTTGTTCGCGTGGTATCTCTAAATGATGCTGTTTCGCCAGTTCTTCAATGGCTTCTACAAATTCAAGCTGTTCGTACGCCATCATAAAACTGATGGCATTGCCGTGAGCGCCACAACCAAAGCAATGGTAAAACTGTTTGTCGCTACTTACGGTAAAGGAAGGGGATTTTTCGTTATGGAAAGGACAACAAGCCTGGTAATTCTTACCGGCCTTTTTTAACGGAACTCTATGATCAATCAGTTCCACTATATCTGTACGAGCTAATAAGTCGTCGATAAAGTGTCTGGGGATTTGTCCTGCCACCTTTTTCCTCATCTACTGATATAGACCCAGGCAACTTGATGTTGCAGGGAGGCGACAAGCTCGTGAGACCCAGGAGCATAGACGCACTATGTGACCGGGACGAATGAGCGCAGTCAACAAAGCTGCAGCTTCAAGTACGACGGGTATACAGAAAAAGACAAGCCGTGCTAAAGGCACGGCGTGCAGTAGTTCAGCTAGAAGCTTAACTCAAACGAGCTTTAATAACCTGACTTAAAACGGCCATATCAGTACGGCCTTGAACCTGTGGTTTTAAGTGGGCCATGACTTTCGCCATGTCCTGCATTCCAGAGGCTGCAACAGCAGTAATAGCGTGTTGCACTAAATCATCCAGCTCAGCCTGAGATAAGGCTTGTGGCAAAAACTGTTCTACGATTACGATTTCTGCTAATTCAATATCAGCCAAATCTTGCCGACCTGCTGCACTGTATTGACTGGCAGATTCTTTCCGCTGTTTTACCATTTTAGTAAGCACAGGAAGAATATTGGCGTCATCAGGCACCATCTGCGAGTCAATTTGACGTTGTTTGATTTCAGCTAAAGCTAAGCGAATAGTGCCAAGACGCAATTTGTCTTTGGCACGCATTGCGTCTTTTTGGGCTTCTTGCAGCTGTTCTAACAATGCCATAGGTCAGGCAATGATCTTAGTAAAGCTTGATGCGACGTGCGTTTTCGCGAGAAAGCTTTTTCATGTGACGCTTAACAGCGGCAGCTTTCTTACGCTTACGAACCCAAGTTGGCTTCTCGAAAAACTCTTTAGAGCGTACATCTGCTAATACGCCAGCTTTTTCACAAGAGCGCTTGAAACGACGTAAAGCTACGTCAAATGGTTCGTTTTCTTTTACTTTAACAACAGGCATTAAATTCTCACCTCGGTCAACTCTGGTTAGTGTCTAACCAATACGATTAAAAATGGTGCGGCATTTTACTCAAAAGCCAGCCCCAATGTAAAGCAATAAGTGTTGTACTGGTGATGATGCTCGGATCCCAGTACAATTCGCCGCGTAGCATATAGGTAAGGGGAGAAAAATGCGAGTACTTGGCATAGAAACATCATGTGATGAAACCGGCATCGCTGTGTACGACGAAGAGCGGGGTCTGTTAAGTCATGTGCTATACAGCCAGATCCCTTTGCATGCCGATTATGGTGGTGTAGTACCTGAACTGGCCTCACGTGACCATATCCGTAAAACTTTACCTTTAATCCAGCAAGCTTTAAAAGAAGCAGGTTGTGAAGCCTCTGATATAGATGGTGTGGCTTACACAGCAGGCCCTGGTTTAGCCGGAGCTTTGTTAGTGGGCGCTTCAATAGGTCGCAGTTTAGCTTTTGCCTGGGGCAAACCAGCTCTTGCAGTGCATCATATGGAAGGCCATTTACTGGCGCCTATGCTGGAAGAAAACCCACCGGAGTTTCCTTTTATTGCCTTATTAGTCTCTGGTGGTCATACCCAGTTAGTTCGGGTGGATGGTATAGGTCAGTATCAGCTATTGGGTGAATCTGTCGATGATGCAGCAGGCGAAGCTTTTGATAAAACAGCTAAATTGATGGGGCTGGATTATCCGGGTGGGCCTTTGCTTGCCAAATTAGCGACACAAGGTCAGGCGGATAAATATGCCTTTCCTCGGCCAATGACAGACAGACCTGGTTTGAATTTCAGTTTCAGTGGTTTAAAAACTGCTGCTGCTAATGTGATTGCAGCCGAAGGCAAAAGCCCTGAAGTGCAGGCCGATATTGCCGCGTCATTCCAGCAGGCTGTGGTGGATACGCTGGTATTAAAATGTCGTCGGGCGTTAAAAGAGCAGCGCTTAAAACGCTTAGTGGTGGCAGGTGGCGTCAGCGCCAATACGTCGTTACGTGAACAGCTGGAAGTGTTACTGAAAAGCTTAAAAGGCGAAGTCTATTACCCACGCAAAGAATTCTGCACTGACAATGGCGCTATGATTGCTTTTGCAGGTTTTCAGCGGTTAAGTGCAGGGCAGCAGCAGGATTTAACCATAGGTGTGACACCGCGCTGGCCTATGGAGCAATTACCTGCCTTGTAATTAATTGGGGCCTTTAATTATTCTTGTTCGGGATCCTGAGGTTTAGTTTTGCGGTTTTTATGCCAAACCTTAGTTTCCTGATTCTTCCAGAGTCGGATGATGTTGTCTTTATGACGGATAATGATCAAAAGGCTCAGCATAGATACAGGGATAGTGTACAAAGGTTTGATAAACCAGGTAAACACAGGTGCCAGACCTACAGTGACAAGAGCAGCTAACGACGAATAGCCGGTAGCGCCAACCAGCATCATCCAGGTCGATATCAGTAAACCCGCTAAATCCAGCCCTATAGGCATCATGCTGCCAAAGGCGGTTGCTACAGCTTTGCCGCCTTTAAAACCAAAAAAAAGTGGGAATATATGGCCTAAGCAGGCGCAGACTGCAATCATGCCCAGGTAAAAGGCTTCCACTCCTAAAAAGTACGAGCCCCAGACCGGAATAGTACCTTTGAGCACATCAAACACCAGTACCATAGCGGCTGGCACAGCACCACCTAAACGTAAGACGTTGGTCGCGCCAGGGTTGCCTGAACCATGAGTGCGTGGGTCCGGCAGCCTGAACAGTCGGCTGACCAGAATAGCAGACGAGATTGAGCCGCTTAAATAAGCCAACAGCATCAATATCGCTATGGTTAGGGTCATGGATTAAGGTTCCTCAGTCCGACAAAATGCGCTAAAATCGCGACCTGTGTAATAAGCTGCTCAGAGTATAGGCTTTTTTAGTTTTTGCCTATCCGACCAGCCTACCTGAAACAAGTCTTTAACAAAAGCGGAAATCTATGACGGATATAGTTTTTATCAGGCAATTCAAGGTTCAGACGGTAATAGGTGTGTATGAATGGGAAAAAGCCATACAGCAAACACTGGAGTTTGATTTGGAGCTGGCCACAGATATCCGCCAGGCTGCAGCGACAGACGATTTACAATACACTTTGGATTACAGTGCTGTCTGTGACGCTATTGTTGAGCTGTGTAAGCAACCCCATGAATTAATTGAAACTGTGGCTGAAAAAGTTGCAGCTATGGTGCTGCAGAAGTTCGCTACTAAGGCGGTAAAAGTGACTATTGCCAAGCCAGCCGCTGTGCCTGCTGCCGCCAGTGTCGGCGTGTCTATTTCGCGTGGCAGCTGGTAATGGCGCTGATTTACATCAGTATTGGCAGCAATATAGAGCGGGATCTGCATATTCGCGCTGCTTATCTGGAGCTCACAGCACTATTTGGTGAAATTGGTTGCTCTCAAGTGTACGAAAGTGAGGCTGTAGGTTTTACCGGTGATGCCTTTTACAATTTGGTGGCAGAGGCCAATACCGATTTATCTGTGGCTGATTGCGTGGCGGCTTTTAAGGCGATAGAACAAAAATATGGTCGTCCTGCTACATCGCCCAAGTTTTGTGGCAAACGGCTGGATCTGGATTTGCTGACTTACGATCAACTGGTCTGTAAAACACCTGTTGAATTACCGCGAGACGAGATTACTAAAAACGCCTTTGTGTTGTTGCCTTTATCTGAACTTGCGCCAAAGCAAATTCATCCGCTGACAGGCTTGAACTATCAGCAGATGTGGCAAAACTACAAAGAAAACCAAAAGCTTTGGCCCATAGACTTTAACTGGCCGGATGCAGCTGCTGCCAAAGCTGTTTAGCGGCGCTAATAGCCTCAAGCCGTGCCTTAGTAACTTCCAGTTTAATAGCCTCACCTTTTAAACCCAAAGCGACTATAGCCTTCACATCAATAGCCCGAGCCGCCATTGCAAGCTGGCGCAAGTAATCTGCTTGCGGATAAGCGGCCTGTTCAAAGCCAGTACGGCCGCGTAAATCGGCTATGGCACAGAGTAGTAATAAGTCCAGACGTTCGGGTTTACGCCATACATCTATGCCATCAAATAACTTTTGAACTGTGACAGGGCGAAGCTCAAAAGCTTTGTGCAGCAACTGATGGTATTCACAGGCTAACAGCGCTAAATCACGACAGTCATTCGGCACCCGAATACGACTGCAAAGCTCCTGCACTAAAGGCAAGCCGCTATGCTCATGACCATGATGTTTTGGCCATAAAGCAGGGTCTGTGATGCCTTTGCCTACATCATGACAAAGCGCGGCAAAACGTACATCCAATCTATCAGACAATAAAGCGGCTTGTTTCAGCACCAGCATAGAGTGGATGCCTGTATCTATTTCCGGATGCCACTGCGGCGGGTTGGGCACTCCCCACAGTTGATCCAGTTCCGGCATTAATACCTTTAACGCGCCGCAGCTGTGCAGTAATTCAAAATAAGCTTGTGGGTCTTGTTCTGTTAAAGCGCGAGCCGTTTCCTGCCAGACCCGCTCAGCCGTTAAATGCTGCAGCTCACCGCTTTGACTCAGCTGTGTCATTAACTGCAAAGTTTCAGCCGCCACAGTAAAGCCTAAATGGAAATAACGGGCATAAAAACGCGCCACTCTTAATACCCGCAGTGGGTCTTCACTAAAGGCAGGCGAGACATGGCGCAGAATTTTTGCCTTGATATCAGCAATACCGCCGTAAGGGTCGTGCAGCTGACCAGCTTCATCCTTGGCGATGGCATTGATGGTTAAATCACGGCGCTGCAAATCCTGCTCAAGAGTCACATCTTGAGCAAAATAACAGGCAAAACCTGTGTACCCCTGGCCTTGTTTACGTTCAGTACGGGCTAATGCGTATTCCTGTTTAGTTTTAGGATGCAAAAATACCGGGAAATCTTTGCCGACAGCCTGATAACCCAAGCCCAGTAATTGTTCAGGTGTAGCGCCGACCACCAGCCAGTCCTGGTCCAAAGCCGGGTAGCCCAGCAGCTCGTCGCGAACAGCGCCGCCTACAAGATAAATGTTCAATCTATTTCTACTCCAGCGACAACATAAGTTTTCAAAGCTTTCATGCAGTCTGTTTTTTTGCCATTATAACGCCTTGCTTACAATTGTCGCCAAAACTCAGCAGCGGGAAGCTTATGTACACCGGATTTTTCGGTTTAACCAGTCAGCCTTTTTCGATAGCACCTAACCCAGACTTTCTATTTTTAAGCGCCCGTCATGCCGAAGCGCTGGCGCATTTGCGTTATGGTTTGGGCGAAGCCGGTGGTTTTGTGCTGTTAACAGGAGAAGTCGGCACAGGCAAAACCACAGTGTCTCGTTGTTTGCTGCAGGAATTGACCGATCAAACCGAAGTGGCTTTTATCTTAAACCCGACGTTAAATGAACTGGAATTGCTGGGCGCTATTTGTGATCAGCTAAAAATCCGCTACAAAAAATCTGACGCCAGCTTAAAAATACTGACCGACAAAATTACTAACCGTCTGATGAAAAACCATCAGGCTGATAAAAATACCATTTTAATTATCGACGAAGCCCAGCATCTGCAACCTGCAGTACTGGAGCAACTGCGGCTGTTAACCAACTTAGAAACCAATACTAAAAAGCTGCTGCAGGTAATTTTAATAGGTCAGCCTGAATTACAGCAGTTGTTGCAGCGCCAGGATTTACGTCAGCTCGCGCAGCGGATCACAGCCCGTTATCATTTAATGCCTTTGACTGAGCAGGAAGTGCAGCAGTACATCAGTTATCGTTTGCAAGTCGCGGGTTGTAGCCGGCCGGTGTTTACCTCCTCTGCGGTAAAAAAATTATTTCAATTATCTGGTGGTATTCCGCGTTTACTCAATTTAATCTGCGACCGCGCTTTGTTAGGGGGTTATAGTCAGCAAAAGGCGTTAATTGATGCAGGTCTGGTTAGTCAGGCGGCTTCAGAAGTGCTGGCGATAAAACATCAACCGGAAAAAGCGCCTTGGCCTGTCTGGGTATGGCCGCTATTAACCCTGCTGGCGTTAGGTGTCGGGGCAGGGCTGTCAGCATTTATCTGGTAGGAAGTTTTTCATGTCATTATTAATGGATGCGTTAAAGCAACAACAGCAAGTGCCAGTGGCCGCAGCAAAAACTGCATCAGGTCATGGTTGGCGTATTGCCGCTTTAACCTTATTAGTGGTTTTAGGTTTATTGCTGGGCTTTTTTATTGGCCAGTATCAATTCGATCAAAAACAGCCTGCCCCTGAAGTGGTGGCCGCTCCTGTCGTTCAGGCTGCACCTGCTATTGCCAATGCGGCTGACATTGCGATGGAGCTGCAATTGGCGGCCGACTTACTCAAACCAACAGAGCCAGTGCAGCTGGAAGAAGTACCTGACGAAGAGCCGCAATTGGTGGTATCAGCCAAACGTGGTGAGAAGGTGCTTGGCCGTGCACGTGCGGAAGAATTAGAAGAGAACTTTATAGATTTTGAACAAATGCAGGAAGCTGATGCAGAACAGGAGCTAACCCCAGTTGATGAGCTCTTGCCAGCAGCAGAACTGGAGCAGTCTGAAGTATCGGCTGAACTTAGGGGTAAATTTGAATCGGCCTTAGCTGCTGAAGATGGCTCACAGCGCCGCAAACAAGAAATTAATTATCACGATGCGCCGGCTGTAGATATTAATCAGTTGGACGATTTATTGCAGCGTCAGTTACCTGCTTTACGTTTTGAAGCTCATGTGTATGCCACTGAGGCTAAGCAACGTTGGATCAAAGTCAATGGCAAAGACTTACAGCAGGGGCAGTGGGTAACGGCTGATATTCAGGTCAAAGAGATATTGCCTCAGTATGTAGTGCTGCAATTTAATCAGCTGCAGTTTAGTGTTGAAGCCTTAACAGACTGGAGTTATCAGGGCCGCTAAAGCCTCTGTTACTCCAGCACAGACTGGCGGAAAAAACGAATCATATCAATGCCAAAGTCTTCCGGCATCACGGCACCTTCGATCTCCAGATCTACTTTGTTACTGGCCAAATCCACCACTGAAACTTCGATGTAACGCCTGAATTTGCAGTTGTAAAATACTTTGACTATAGGGCGTAGCGGGTCCTGCTCATTGGCTTTGAGTACTATGCCCAGTTTTTCATTGCTGAGTTTCACCAGCGTACCTACAGGGTGAATACCTATAGCTTTAATAAACTGGGCCAACAACACAGGATCAAAACTCTGTGGTGATTCGCGTTTTAAAATTTTCAGGGCTGAAATACCAGTCTGACCCTCTTTGTAACAGCGTTGCGCGGTAATAGCATCGTAGGTGTCGACTATAGCAATCATCCGGCCATAGACTGAAATTTGCTGTTCAACCAAGCCATGAGGATAACCTTTACCATCCAGTCGCTCATGATGCACAGCTGCCACATCAATACTGACAGGACTCAAGCCAGGGATTTGCTGCAGAATTTCATGGCTGTACACCACATGGCGGCGCATTTCGGCAAATTCTTCAGCCGTCAGTTTGCCGGGTTTATTCAAAATGCTGTCCGGCACCAGAATTTTGCCTATGTCGTGCAACAAAGCGCCTGTCGCCAGTTGTTGGATCAGCTCTTCATCAAACTTCAGTTGTTTGGCAAAAATGGTCATCAAAATCGATACATTGACCGAGTGTTCCAGCAGATAGGCATCTTTTTCGCGGATGCGGCTGATGCAGAGTAAGGCATCCTGATTACGAAATACCGAGTCGATAAAGCCTGTAGCGCAGTCCTGAAAGGGTTGCAGGTTCAACGCACGGCCTGCCTCAATATCGGCAAAGGCTTTTTTCTGCAGACCTTTGGCTTGTTGGTATAAGATGTTGGCTTGTCCAAGTTCTTGCTCAAAACTAACTTTTTCGCGTGTTCTTCCACTCGACGCTGCAGACACAGGCTCTGATAGAGCAGCAGCTTCCACTTTGGGCTGTTCCAGAGTTTTACTTAAATCGACCACCAGTTCCAGCACGCCTTTGTTCTTTAGTTGCTCTATCACGGCCTCAGTTCTGGCCCAACCCTGGGTTTTAATTTCGACACTGCCTTTTTGCTTATGCACAGACACCACATACATGCCTGGCTGCAATTCGGTAATAGACAAAACTTTAAGCTGAGTTGGTGCTGTCATAAGCTGACTCTCTCTGATTGCCAAAGTGCGAAATTCACTAATAAGCGTAAATATGAAAAAAATGATACATGGTTTTCAGGTAAAAAAAAAGCCCGCAACAAGGCGGGCTTCATATTTAATTAGCTTTTGCTGAAGTTTTAACCCAGATTGTCTGTCATCGTCATTAACGAGGCATTACCACCTGCAGCTGTTGTATTGATAGTGACAGTTTTTTCTGTCACTAAACGGTGCAGCAACTGGTGATCCGCTGGGCTGGTGACTAACGCACTGATAGCGCCGTCACGGGCCGCCATCCACTGCGCAGAGAGTGCTTTTAGCGGGTTGGTGCCTTCAATCACTGCCGTAGCCACTACAGGATGTGCTAACACTGCTTTTAAGGCTGGCAGCTTCACCCAATGGAACAGGTTGGCTGGTAAACCGGCCTGCAGTAATAACTTACGGCAGGTATCCATTTCTGCATGCTGAGCTTCACCTGCAGTGCTGACCACTGCATTACCAGAGACCAGAGCCGTGATTAACGCCAGCATCCAGTGTTGGAAGCTGCTGTGTTCGCTGCGAATAAGCGCCGCTACACCTTTAGCTTCCAGATGCAATTGGTTCGATTCACCTGTAGGTCCTGGCAGAGTGATAGGTTGTGCCAGCTCTTTTTCGATAAATTGCAGCTGTTCACGGGCCGCTGTGATCACCTCGTTTAAGTCGTGTTCTTGCTCTGATACCAGCTTGTTACCAGCCAGCTGAGCGATAAAACGACGTAACACAGAGCCGCGATTTGTGACGTTTTGATTCAGCCATGCCACCTGAGCCACAGCCATTTGCTGCAGCTGAGTATTGAGCTGAGCATCAAAACCGCTGGCTGCTTCTAACTGTTGTTGTACCGCAGTATCCAGAGCAGGAGCTTGTAATTCATGTTCTTTTACCAGACGGCTTAAGTAGAACGGGCCACCGGCTTTCGGGCCAGTACCCGACAAACCACGGCCACCAAATGGCTGCACGCCGACCACAGCACCTATCATATTGCGGTTCACATAGATGTTACCCGCTTTGATTTCGCTGGCGACTTTCATGGTGGTTTGCGCAATACGGCTATGAATGCCCATAGTCAGGCCATAACCTGTGGCGTTGATTTGCTGGATAACTTTATCCAGCTCTTCGGCTTTAAAGCGGATGATATGCACCACAGGGCCAAAAACTTCACGTTCCAACAGATTCAGGCTGCTGATTTCATATAAGCGTGGTGCGAAGAAATAATGATCGCCTGCTGCTGGTGCATCACAAACATAATGCAAGGTGGCTTTGCCTTCCAGATACTGCACATGCTGGTTTAAACGCTCTAAAGCTTTGGTATCAATCACAGGACCTAAGTCAGTGCTCAACCAGGCCGGATCGCCCACATGCAGCTCTTTCATCGCGCCTTTGATCATGGTGATGATCTTATCGGCCACATCTTCTTGCAGGAACAGCACACGAAGGGCAGAACAACGTTGACCAGCGCTTTGGAAACCAGACGAGATCACATCGTCAACCACTTGCTCAGGCAGAGCAGTAGAGTCCACAATCATGCAGTTCTGACCACCTGTTTCGGCAATGAGTGGCACTGGCTCGCCACCACGTTCGGCCAGTTTACGGGCAATCCAGGCACCTGTTTCAGTCGAACCTGTAAACATCACGGCTTGAATACGGCTATCTGGTACTACATGCTCACCCACCTGACGACCTGGTGCTATCACTAACTGCACTGCATGGTCCGGGAAACCAGCGGCTTTCATCAGCTCCAGAGTACGCACAGCAATTAAGCTGGTTTGTTCGGCAGGCTTAGCTACTACTGTATTACCAGCCACTAAAGCGGCGCTGACCTGACCTAAGAAAATAGCTAATGGGAAGTTCCACGGGCTGATACAAAGCACTACACCACGGGCTTGAGAGGCTTGCAGGTTCTTGCTCGCTTCAGCTGCATAATAACGGCAGAAATCCACAGCTTCACGTACTTCGGCCATGCTGTCGCCCACGGTTTTACCTGCTTCTTTAATACATAAAGCCAGTAATTCGTCGCGGTGTAATTCCAGTTGATCCGCCAGTTTATTTAAAAGCTGTGCGCGTTCAGTCACAGCTGTCGCAGACCAGGCTGGGAAAGCGGCTTCAGCTAAAGCCACTGTCTGCTGCATTTGCTCAGGCGTGCTGTGATGGTGGAAACCTATCACTTCTTTGGTGTTGGCCGGGTTAGTCACAGCAAAAGCACCTGCCGGTACTTCAATTTGGCTGACAGAGGCGAGCCATTTATCCATAGCTTCGCGCATGGCTGTGATTTGGTCGATATCGGTAAAGTCCTGACCTTTCGAGTTCAGACGCTCTGCACCGTACAGCTGATGAGGCAGCGGAATAGAGTTATTACGTTTTTTGCTCCAGGCCCGCACTGTCTCTACCGGATCTTTGAGCAGTGATTCAACCGGAATAGTCTCGTCGACAATGTTGTTGACAAAAGAGCTGTTGGCACCGTTTTCTAATAAACGACGGACTAAATAAGCCAATAAGTCTGAGTGTTCACCCACAGGGGCATAAATACGGCAAGGCACTTTGTCATCTGCAACTACCTGATCGTACAGTGCATCACCCATACCGTGTAAACGCTGGAACTCATAACCAGTGCGATCCGGTGCCATTTCTAAAATAGTGGCAACGGTATAGGCGTTGTGGGTAGCGAACATAGGGTACATACTGTCGCGGTATTCCAGCATCTTTTTGGCACAAGCCTGATAAGACACATCGGTAGACGGCTTGCGGCTAAACACCGGGAAGTCGCTTAAGCCTTCGGTCTGACTGATTTTTACTTCAGTATCCCAGTAGGCGCCTTTCACCAGACGCACCATCATTTTGCGGCCGACTTTGACGGTCAGCTCACGCAGCCATTCAATGACAAACAAACCACGTTTGGAGTAGGCCTGCACAGCTAAACCAAAACCTTCCCAGCCGTTTAATTCCGGATCTGAGAATACAGCTTCGATGATATCCAGGGATAAATCTAAACGGTCGGCTTCTTCAGCATCTACAGTAAAGCTGATGTCATAGGCTTTGGCGGCAATAGCCAGTTGTTTTAAGCGGGGTACTAATTCACTGATCACGCGGTCGCGATGGGTAAATTCGTAGCGTGGGTGAATGGCCGATAATTTCACTGAAATGCCAGGGCTTTTTAATGGGCCACGTTTTTTCGCTGCTGTGCCTATGACTTTGATCGCCATCATGTAGCTGTCAAAATAACGGTTGGCGTCGTCCATAGTGCGTGCGCCTTCACCCAGCATATCGTAGGAATAAGTAAAACCTTTGCTTTCCAGCTCTACGGCCCGCTCTACCGCTTTTTCAATGCTGGTACCCATGACAAACTGGGTGCCCATAATTTGCATGGCATAACGCACAGCCTGACGGATCACTGGCTCGCCCATACGGCCGCAAGTACGTTTTAATAAACCAAACTGAGCTTTTTTCTGATCGTCGCTGTAATTCACCAGCTTGCCAGTCAGCAATAAACCCCAGGCCGAGATATTCACAAATAAAGAGTCGCTGTTGCCTAAATGCGAACTCCAGTCGCCGTTGGATAACTTGTCGCGGATCAAAAGGTCGGCTGTATGTTTGTCTGGTACACGCAATAAGGCTTCGGCTAAACACATCAGCACTAAACCTTCTTCGGTCGACAACGAAAACTCGTTTAACAGGGCGTCTACGCCGCCTTTACCGACCTGAGCTTCACGGATATTCACCACCAACTGACGGGCTTTTTCCCAGGCACGGCTGCGCGCTGCAGGGCCAATATCAGCAATAGGCAATAAGTTGTTGAGTACCTGATCTTCATCAGCGCGGTAATGGTCGCGCATGGTTTGACGAATAGCGTGACTGGTGGTCAGTTGGCCTTGGAATAACATAGGGTTTTAATCCAGTGAATTGAAAAAAATTATGCTGCATTTTAGTGAAAGCGCAGCCCTATTTGGTGGTTTCTTTTTCAAACTAACCTTATATAATTCGGTTTATAAATCATAAAACCCGAAAAAATACTGCCATGACTCAAAGCGCCAAAGGCCGGTTACCAGACCGTATCGACATGACAATTCTAGACACGCTACAAAAAGATGGCCGTATTTCTAATGTCGAACTGGCAAAAAAGGTCAACTTAAGCCCCAGCCCTTGCATAGACAGGGTTCGCAAGCTGGAGCAGGACGGTTTTATTGAAGGTTATGGCGCTCGTTTGAATGCCAGTAAGCTGGGATTTGGCACTGCAGCTTTTATTCAGGTGACGCTGGACAGAACCACAGGCGCAGTCTTTGATCAGTTTCGTGATGCAGTGGTGAAAATTCCGCAAGTGGCGGAATGTCATATGGTAGCCGGTGGTTTTGATTATCTGCTGAAGCTGCGGTTATCCAGCATGGAGGCGTATCGGGGCGTATTGGGTTTGATAGTAGATTTGCCAGGGGTTTTGCAGACTCATACTTATGTGGTGATAGAGCAGGTAAAGCAGGATGCGGGGTTGCCGCTGAAGTTGGCTGCGGCGCCTGAGGTTAAAACCGACTGATTGTTGTTATCCGGCATGGTGCGGATTGGGTCATATCGGCTCATCAGATCCGTGGGTAAATTGTAGGGGCGGGTCTTGTACCCGCCCGTTGTGTTAGAGGAATGAACGAAGCTGGTGTGTAGTTGTAATTGTTTTTGATTGCTACATTTCTTGCTTTAAAGCTTTCGCCTTTGGCGAGCCGCTTTCTTTTGCGTCGCCAAAAGAAAGCGGCGCAAAGAAAAGGCGACCCCAGGTCGCAGCGAAAGCCCGGCCCAAAATCGTGCGTCCAAGGCGGCTGGGCAACTCGCTCGTCGCTACCGCTCCTCACTCAGACACTCCCAGCCTTAAAACCTTGGCCACCCAATTTTGTCCGGCTCGCGCCCCAATGGGGATTTAGGAGCTGTAGTTGGTCCGGTCTTTTGTTTACGACCGAAAAAGTAAGAGTGATGAACGCGACAAAACTTGAACCTAATCTTCTTTGTGTCCAGTGTTACAATTGAATCAGAAAACACCGACGAAGTTATGCGATGGCAGCAAATAATATTTTATATAAATACGTCACTCAAGATACGTTTGATTTAATCGTCGAAAATGAAAGTATTGTTTTTGGTTCCTTCGACAGTTTTAATGACCCTTTTGAATTAAGAGCGCAGCAATTCCAAGAAGAGAACCTCTGTACTAGAGATGGCTTAGTAAATACCTTTTCCCAATTTGAGAAATTGAGAAGGCTTCGAGATGATTTTGCGGCATGCTGTTTAACTCGCAGCCCACTTAACCCTTTGATGTGGGCCCATTATGGTGAATCCCATGAAGGCATTGTGATCGGTATTGATGTGGATGAGGCGGGGTTTAACAATCCAAATGCCAACCTAATAAGAGCTGACAATGGGGCTGTTATTTACACGCAAACTAAGCCAACATTCGCTGACTTTTTGACGTTGGATCCAAATGGTAAGCAGCCAATCTCAGCGGTGGAACTACAAAGAACATTCTTATATAAAGCCTCGTATTGGAGCTACGAAGAAGAAGTTCGAGTTGTTCGTAGAGTTGATAAGACAATGACTCCATTGCAAAACTTCGCCAATAAATACAACGTCCATTTACCACTTACAGCAATCAAAAAAGTTTATCTCGGAATTCGTCATCCAGATGCTCTACTAAATGACTTAACATCACGTATAGAAATACGCTCAAAATATGAAAAAAAGTTACCTGAAGCCACACTGATATACACGCATTTGCCAATCGGCTGTTGGCAAATGGGGAGTGATGAGTTTTAAGGTGGTAAGAGAGCTTGTTTACTCAGAACTAATGGCGTGTATTATTCATTGTGCCTACTCAACATTTTGTAATGTCTGCTTGCAACGAATTTAGATCTGGCGGTGTTTCGAAAAAGCCAAAAGGTGAATTAGCCTACTTAGATTCAATTTAGAGTTTAAAACTTTATGACTGCCAAGCTTCTTATACAACTGATAAGTCAGCTGCTTTGCAGATGTTTTCAAACCAGATACTGAGTCTTTGCAGCCAACTCAGCACCTGATTTTTCAACAATAAATAGCGGTATTTCTGAAGGTAAGGCGAATAGCCCTAAATTACATCCAGCGTTCTTTGCGGCGGCGTCCAGGGATCAAGGCTGGGACTATCAGGCCTAATAGCAAACCGGCGAAGCCTAAGATCGAGCCTAAAACCATTTTGTCTTGCCAGAAGGCGGATGGTTTTTCCTGCAGTTGTTGAGTTAGCAGGGCAATGGTTTGCTGCGCCGTAGCCGTGGCTCTTTCTGCTTGTTGCACTGCGGCGTCTGTTTCATTCAGTTGTTGTTGCAGTTGATCTTTTTCTTGTTGTAACTGAGAAACTAGGCTTTGTTGCTGTTGTAATTGTTGCTGCAGTTCACCTGCCTCACTACCAAATACCGGGGTTAAGCTGACGTATTGTTTTAAAATCCAGCCGGTGCGGCCTTTGCTGTCAGTCAGTTGCCAGTATTCGGAGCTACTGTCTTCTGCAACCAATTTAATTTCTTCGCCAGCGGCTATGCTGCCAATAATTTTGTAGTCGCGGCCCGGGCCGTTGTACAGATAAGTGATCAGCTTATCGCTGATATAGGCATTTTGTGGGCTGACCGGGGTGCCTGTTGGTTCTTGTTGTGCAGTGACGCTGGTGCTCAGCAGCACTGTGGCTAGTAGCATGCCTGCTTGCCATGGTCTTGAGGTGATCAACATAAAAATCCTAAAAAAACCGACCAACATCTGGTCAAAATAAAAAATTGAGCCGATCATAGGCCAGATGGCCACCGATTGACAACTTCTTCTTACAGAACAGGAAATAAGCCGCTATGGCGATGGAAGCTGAACTTAAATTTTTACTCACTCAAAGCACCTTGCCTGTTTTGGACTCTGTATGGCAGCAACTGGCAGTCACAGTGCAGAAACATGAAAGTGTGCAGCTACTTAATGCCTATTATGAAACGGATGACCTGTGGTTTCGTCGTTTTGATGCGGGCCTGCGTACCCGGCTAAAGAAAGGTCAGTTTGAACAAACCATTAAACTCTCAGGGCAGCAGCATGGTGGTTTGCACCTGCGGCCTGAATACAACTTACCTTGTGCTTCGGTCTGGCCTGAACTCAGTGCTTTTCCTGCGGAAATATGGCCTCAGGATACAGATATAGCAGTGTTGCAAAGCCAGTTAAAACAATTGTTTCGCACCGACTTTGTCCGTCAAAGCTGGCTATTAACGCTCTCTGATGGCAGCACGGTAGAAGCCGTATTGGATCAGGGCGAAGTGGTATCAGGCGAGCAAAAAGAAGTGATAGCTGAGCTGGAACTGGAGCTGCAACAAGGTGATGTTAAAGCCTTATTTGCTTTGTCGCGCCAGCTGGTGCAATTGTTGCCGCTGCGTTTGGGCTGGCAGTCTAAGGCAGAGCGGGGTTATCGTCTGGTGCAAAAGCAGCCTTTGGTCTTTATACCAGCCGATCACAGCAGCACAGCAGCGTTATTAAAATCGCTGCAGTATCACGAGAGTTACTTTTTGCGCAGCCAGGATCCGCAGTCATGGCAGGAGGTCGAACAATGTATCCAGGCCTTGTCTGTTGTATCCAAAGACTTTGCGGCTTTGTCATTGCCTGATGCAACACAAGCCTTGAGTTTTTTCAGCAGTGCAGCTTATAACTGTGCTTTGCTGAATTGTTCTGAATCTTTGTTTTCTGCCTGAGGTACTGATGAGCCAACCGACAGCCCTGTTAAGCCCTGTATTGCCGCCTGAGTTACAGCATGAAGTTCATCTGGTTTTGCCTACTTTGGTACTGCCGGAACTAACTGCGACACAGCAACAGGATCTGCAATTACTGCTGGCGGTTAGTCCTTTTTTAAGCCGGGTGATGCAACAGCAACCACAACTTATCCCTGTGCTGTTGGATAAAGCGCTATTAGCCCAGCCTTTAACACAGCAAAATCCTTTGACTGAGCTTGACGAGCAATCCGAAGCCAGCGTATTTAAAGCGCTGCGCCGTTGCCGCAATGCACAATTGGCACAAATTCTGGCGGCCGATATTCTCGCTGTGAAATCCACAGAGCAGTGCCTGCTGGATATCTCAGCTATGGCAGATAACCTGATCAACAGTGCTTATCAGTGGGCTTACCAGGATGTTGCTACTCAGTGGGGCCAGCCTTTGGATCAGCAAGGCAAGCCTATGCCTTTACTGATCTTAGGTATGGGCAAATTGGGGGGCGGTGAGCTGAATTTTTCATCTGATATCGACCTGATTTTTACTTATCCGCACAACGGCGAAACCAGTGGTGGACGCAGGTCGGTTGAAAACCAGCAGTTTTTTACCAAGTTAGGTCAGAAGCTGATATCCGCTTTGCATCAGGTCACAGCTGATGGTTTTGTGTTTAGAGTCGATATGCGCTTGCGGCCCTTTGGCGATTCTGGCCCGCTGGTGCTGAGTTTTGCTGCTATGGAAGATTATTATCAGGCGCAGGGCCGGGAGTGGGAACGCTACGCTATGCTCAAAGCCCGTATTCTAAACCCGGATCCTGTGCATGCAGTGGAGCTGAATCAGCTGCTAAAACCTTTTGTCTACCGCCGTTACATCGACTTCTCCGCATTGGAATCGCTGCGCCGGATGAAACAGCTGATCGAGCAGGAGAACCGCCGTCGTAATCGTGTCGACAATATTAAGCTTGGCGCTGGCGGTATACGCGAAGTGGAGTTTGTGGTGCAAACTTTGCAGTTAATTCGGGGTGGCCGTCTGCCAGAATTGCAGCAGGTGTCTATTTTTAAAGCCTTAGAGGCGCTCAAAAATCAACAGTTGTTAGAGCCTGAACAGCATCAGCAATTGCGACAGGATTATGTGTGGTTACGTAAAGTGGAGCAGCTGCTACAAGGTTTGGATGATCAGCAAACTCAAACCCTGCCCGCCGATGAGCTGAACCGGCAACGCTTAGTGCTGGGTCTTGGTTTTGACAATTGGCCGCACTTAACTGATACCACAGCAGAAGCTATGGGGCGCATTCACCAACACTTTAAACTGGTGATTGATCAGGGCGATAACCCTGAACCGGAAGAAATGGTATTAGGCCGTTTATGCTGGGACAGTGAGTTAGCCTCAGAAGATTTAGCAGAACATCTGGACTGGTTAGCTGCCGATGAAGCCATTCAGCTTTTGGATCATCTGAAACAGTTTAAGCAGGACTGTCAAAAGCGCAGTGTGGGTCCCCGTGGCCGTGAGCTTTTAGAAAAACTCATTCCGTTTTTATTGCATCAGCTAGCCAAACAACAAGGCTCGGCTTTGCTATTGCAGCGGGTGTTGGGTGTATTCCGGCAGATTGTCAGCCGCACAGCCTATCTGGAGCTGTTATCCGAAAACCCGCCTGCGCTGCAGCAACTGGTGATGTTATGTCATAAAAGTGGCTGGCTGGCCGAACATCTGGCGCGTTACCCCTTGTTGCTGGACGAGCTGATAGACCCGGCTCAACTGTACCAGGTGCCAGACTCGACAGATTACAGCGACAAATTACGCCAGGTGATGCTGCGGGTGCCGACCGACGATTTAGAGCTGCAAATGGAAGTGTTGCGTCAGTTTAAACAGGCTCAACAACTGCGCATTGCAGCGGCCGATATCACAGGTATTTTGCCTCTGATGAAGGTCAGCGACCATCTTACCTTTTTAGCCGAAGCCATTATTGCCGCAGTCGTCGAATTGTCCTGGCAACAAATGGCGGAAAAATATGGCCTGCCGGCAGGTTTAAAGCCAGAAGACGCCAAAGCTTTTGCTGTGTTGGCTTACGGTAAACTGGGCGGGTTGGAGTTGGGTTATGGTTCGGATTTAGATCTGGTGTTTGTACATCAGTGCGACAATCTTGCGCCGACTCAAGGTGACAAAGCCATTGATTCCCGTCAGTTTTATATCAAGCTGGTGCAGCGCATCGTTCATATGTTTACCACCAGAACCCCAAGTGGCGTGTTGTATGAGATAGACACCCGCCTGCGTCCTGCCGGTAATGCCGGCTTATTGGCTGTGCATATTGATACCTATGCTGAGTATCTGGAAAAAGACGCCTGGACCTGGGAGCATCAGGCCTTAGTGCGCAGCCGCCTGGTCTATGGTGATGACAAAATTGCCGGGCGTTTTAGTCAAATACGCAGTGAAGTCTTAGCCAAACCTCGGGATTTAGCTGTGCTGAAAACTGAAGTCACAGACATGCGGCAAAAGTTGCGGCAGCATCATGGTGAGCAGTCAACAGAAGTCAAACACGCGTCCGGTGGCATAGTGGATCTGGAATTCATCAGTCAGTATCTGGTGTTGGCGTATGGCCACCAGCATGCAGATTTGTATTTCTACAGTGACAATATTCGTATTCTGGATGCGGCGGCTGCTGCCGGTTTATTGCAGTTGGAACAAACTCAGGCGTTACAACAGGCCTATCAGCAATTGCGGGGCGTAAGCCACAGACAAACTCTGGACCCGGCGACTGAAGCCGTGCAGCAATTAGATGGTGCGATGGAGCAAGTGCGCAAAGTCTGGGAGCAGTTATTTAGCTGAGGAATTCAATAGACCACGCCACGCAGAGTATCCATCAGCTATTGACCCTGCGGCGTGGTGCGTTGATATTTATACAGTTTTGCTGCAAAAACGGAATGATTTTGTCGGTCAGTACTACAGCTCTGGAGACATTACAAAAGTAGGCTTGTACTGGTTGCTCAAAGTCTGAGGAGATAGCTTGTGATGCTTCCTGAATGGCACTGATATAACTGAAGTCGGTCTGAAAATAGTGTTTTACTTTGTAGTCTTTGGACAAGACCCAAAACAGTTCCACCCCTTCTTTTCTGCCTTGCATAGTCAGCACGGTTTTTAGGGTATCGCCAACGCGGAAACGTCGGTCGGTTTCCTGTCCTTTCCAGTTCTCCGGCAAGGCGACCATACGATTGGCTCTGTCCTGTAACAGTGACACCAGATTACTGTGGTCATCCGTCAGTTCTATAACAAAATCAGCCGAGTCTTCATCTTTGTCAGTAAAGGAACTACGGATATTGCTGTAAAAGTTAGTAAAACCTTTGACGGCTTCTGAGCTTTTTTCAGACAGTTTGTCCGGCTTGAAGTACAGCAATTCAGGTTTAAACATCACAATAGCAGCAAGTATAAATAATAAAGCCGCAAGCAATAAGTGCTTGATCCAAAACCACATAGCTTTTATCCCTGGTCAGCGTCAACGCATCATAACTTGCCTTAACGCCGCCCTGCAACTTCAGTTCATGGCTGCTAAGCAGACTGCTATCTTAATATAAGCTCGGGTCGTCCGGATTAGGTCTGGTTTTAAAGCGGCGATGTAACCACATATATTGCTCAGGATGCGCCAGAATGCCTTGCTCCAGCCACTGATTAACCCGGGTCACATCGGCTTTATTATCCCCACTTGGGAAGTTTTCAAAAGCAGGTAAGGCGTCGACACGGTAGCCCTGATAACCTGGTAAACGATAACAATGAATAGGTACAGTTTCACAATTGGCGCTGCCGGCAAACAATAAAGTGCCTGTGGTGGTGGCTGTTTCTTTTACGGCGAAAAAGGGCACGAACTCAGCCTTATTGCGGCCATAGTCCTGATCGGGCAGATAAAAACAGACTTCTTTTTCATTTAAAGCGTTAATCATGGTGCGAACATCCCGCTTACCTATCAGGTAGCGATTGGAACGAACCCGGCCATGGTATTGGAAATACTCCATAATTTCATTGTCGTTTGGACGGTAAAAGCCGACCGCAGGGCAATGAAAACCAAAGGTACGGGCAATCATTTCCAGCGACAAAAAATGACCACTGAGCAGCAACACGCCTTTGCCCTGATCTAAAATGGCCTGAATATGTTCTTTACCGGTGAAATGACACAAAGGACGGGCGCGCCAGTCTGGCCACCACCAGCCGATAAAGGTTTCAAAAGCAGCTTTGCCGGTTTCTTTAAAGTTTTGTTTTACTAGGGCTTCACGTTCAGCTTGGGGCATATCAGGGAAGCACAGTTCCAGATTACGGCGGGTGACTTTTACTCTGGATTTCATGGTTTTCATCAGCAACCAGCCAACCCCTTCGCCCATTTTCATCAACACAGGATAAGGCAGCCACAGCAGCAGCCACATCAGGCCTAACGCAAACCATAAGGGCCAGTGTTTTGGATGCAAAAAACCAATGGTAAAACGTGGGACATGAACCACAGCAAATCCTCGGGCAAAAAAAGAGCGGCTATTGTAACGAAAAAAAACGGGGAAAAAAGCGCTAACTGGTAGGAACAGGCTCACCTGAAACTACAATTACAGCCTCAGGTGAGAAAATCTGAAAGAAGCTTTAGTTACCTAAGGCTTTGTTTACAGTGAATAAATCTTCTTCAGTTAAAGTACCTGCCGCTTGTTTTAAAGCTAAAACAGACAGGATGTAGTCGTAACGTGCTTTGGACAGGTTACGGCGTGCATCAAACAGGTTACGGGTACTTTGTAATACGTCAACAATAGTACGGGTACCTACTTCAAAACCTGCTTCAGTGGCTTTTAATGCACTTTCAGCTGAAACTACAGCTTGTTCCAGTGCTTTAGTACTGGAGATCAATGCACCTACATTGTTGTAGTTGCTGCGAACCTGACGGATCACGCTGCGGTGACTCAGCTCTAAATCTTCAGCCGCTTCTACATAGTTGGCACGCACTACTTCTTCATTCGCCACAGTGCCGCCACCGGCGTACAATGGCAGAACCAACTCAATTCCTACTGAGCTACTGTCTGAGCGCGGAGAGTTAAAACCAACACCGGTATCACGGTTTTCACTGGTGCTGTTACTAAAACCTGTCTGAGCTGTCAGATCAACAGTAGGGTAATGACCTGACTTTGCGATCTGGATATTGTGCTCTGCAATATCTAAAGACAGCTTACGGATTTTTAACTCCAGGTTATTATCCTGCGCCGTTTGCACCCAATCCTGTGGATTATTTGGTGTCGGCTGGCTGGTGCTGAAACGGGCCGTGTTTAATGGGTCCAGTTGTGAGTGGTATTCACCGGTAATTTCACGTAAAAATTCACGGGCTGTTTCTAAATCATTTTGCGCACTGATTTCACGGGCAACAGCACTGTCGTATTGCGCCTGAGCTTCATGTACGTCAGTAATGGCCGTTAAACCTACCGCGAAACGTTGTTTAGTTTGTTCCAACTGACGTTCAATGGCGCGTTTTTCTGCGACCACAAAACTTAAGTTGTCGTTTGCTGTTAATACATCAAAATAAGCTTGAGAGACACGAACTATTAGGGTTTGTACTGCAGCGTCATAAGCGGTCTGACCTTGCAATGCAGCTTTTTCAGCGATAGACAGGTTCTCATAACGGCTCCAGTCAAAGATCGATTGACGTAAACTAATGCCTGCGCTGGTCGTCGTCGATTCAGTTTTAAACTGACCGCCTGTATCATTATCGAGTTGGTCGCTGAAGGATTTATTTGCACCAGCACTTAAATTTACCTGTGGCAGTAAACGAGCTTTAGACACATCAATCCCGGCTTTGGCTGCATCACGGGTGGCGGCAGCTTTTAATACCTGCGGGTCTTTTTTGGTGGCTAACTGATAAATGGTTTGCAAATTTTCGGCATTCGCCTGCACACTCAGAAGAGCCAGTGCCGAGCCTACCAACGTGCCTAACAAGGTTTTTTTCATAACCGAAAGTCCATAATGTTGCGAAAGTGAACCAATAATACCTTGTTGGTATTAACTAAGTAATGATTAAAGCGTAAACAGCATAGCTTCAAGTGTAACAGAATGTGAGTCTTCAAATGTCTGATTTCAAGCCAGAAAATTATCCATCCTTTCATTGTTCTGATGTAAAAATACTCGACCAGACCACAGTTTTTCAGGGTTTTTTCCGGATCGACAGCTACAAAGTACAACATAAGTTGTTTAACGGTGGCTGGAGTGGCGAAGTAAAACGGGAATTATTCGAGCGTGGTCATGCCGTCATTGTGCTGCCTTATGATGTAAAAAATGACAGTCTGGTGCTGATTGAGCAGTTTCGCATTGGTGCTTTGCAGAATCCAAACGGCCCATGGCTGATGGAAGCTATAGCCGGCATGATTGAGCTGGGGGAAAGTGTTGAACAAGTCGCACAACGTGAGTCAGAAGAGGAAGCGGGTCTGAAGCTAACAGAATTCTGGCCTATGCTTAGCTATCAGAGTAGCCCAGGTGGCAGTACAGAACGTATTTATTTAGTGCTGGCGCGGCTTCAGCAGCAGGTAGAAACTGGTGTCTATGGCTTGGCATCCGAGCAGGAAGATATTAAAGTTCACAGCTTATCGCGCCAGACCGCTATGCAATTGCTACAGGATGGCAAAATTGATAATGCGGCTACTGTCATCGCCCTGCAATGGTTAGCCTTGAATCTGGACAAGGTACGCCAGGGCTGGGCTGAATAAATTCACTACAAAAGAGGTTAAGTCGCTGGTATGCCAAATCTGGCCCGAAAACGTTATGTGCCTTACTTGCCTGATTTTCTCAGTTTATGTGAGAGGAATTACGCACAGCTACGTTTTTTTCTGCCGGTCAATCAACGCGCAGGCCAGCGTTGCCTCATTCACATTAACGCCAGCGAAAGTTATCAGGTTGAGCTGTTAGAACTGTGTAAATACACCACCACTGTCAGTATTGAACTCATTAGCCAGTCGATGACAGGCTGGTTAAAGCCCCGTTTTGAGGTGCGTTTGTACCACGATGCCCGTTTGGCGGAAGTTTTGGCCTGTCAGCAGGTACGGCAATTAAAGGCTGTCTACAGTTATCCGAATGTGGATATGTTATTGCCGGATGAAAAACGCCAGATTAATTTGTTGCTGCGCGACTGGCTGAATTTATGTTCACGCCGTGGTTACCAGAATGCTGAGTTATTAGCCTGATGCCCTATGTGTTTGCACTGCAAGACTCTTATCGTGTAATTCAAATTTCTGATTGTCATCTGCTGGCGGAACCGGACTGTTGGTTTTACGGTGTGCAGCCTTATCGTCAGTTAGAGGCGCTCGTCAGTCAACTGCATCAAAATCAACCCGATGCGCTGATCCTGACCGGCGATTTAACTCAGGATCATAGTCTGGCCTCCTATCAACTGCTTGCACAACTCCTGAGTGGCTGGTCTTGCCCTGTATTTTATCTGCCTGGTAATCATGATGATATGGAGTTGATGCAACAGGCTTTTGTATCATCACCTTTTTCTCCGGATACGGAGCTAAGTCTGGGCGACTGGCGGCTGTGTTTACTCAATAGCAAAGGACCGACACCGGCTGGTTATTTTGATACAACACGGCAGCAACAGTTACAACAGTGTTTGTTGTCCTATCCTGCTGAAGCTGCAGTCTGGTTGTTTTGCCATCATCACATCAGCCCCATGGGCAGTTTTATTGATCAGCATATTCAGCTCGATGCCAGGGAATTATGGCAGATCATCGGCTCTGATCGGCGTATTAAGGGGGTTGCCCATGGTCATTGTCATTATGCCTATGCCAAAATACAGCAGGGCATCCAACTGGTTGGCTGTCCCGCCAGTTCGGTACAGTTTTTGTTAACACCAGACTATCAGCCTGTTGCTGCTCGTCCTGGTTATATTGAATGGATTTTTAATGCCAATGCAAAAGCGGCTAGCGCAGTAGATTGGCAATTTCTGGAAGGGTAAATGTCTAAACTTGTTGTCTATTTACATGGCTTTGCCAGTTCATCGCAATCCGAAAAAGCTCTTATCACCAAAGCGTTTTTTCAGCAGCAATTGCCTGATGTCGAACTGTTGCTGCCGGATTTACCTTACACGCCAAAAGAAGCTGTAAGTGCCATTGAGCAGGCGTTGAATGGCCGACGTCCTGATGCGGTGATAGGCAGTTCCTTAGGTGGTTTTTTAGCCACTTATCTGGCCGAAAAAAACGGTTGTTATGCCGCACTAATTAACCCAGCTGTCGCGCCTTATGAACTATTAAGCCAACATTTGGGTACTTATCATCATCCAGTGTTGAAACAGGATTTTAAAGTGGCAGCAGAGCATATGCCGCTGCTGGCTGAGCTTGAGCATAAACCTTCGGCTTTGGATCGTTATCTGGTGCTGCTACAGCAAGGGGATGAAGTGCTGGATTATCGCAAAGCGGTACAGTTTTATGCTGGTTGTACAGTAGATGTGCAACCAGGTGGGGATCATAGCTATCAGGGCTATGCCAATTGCCTACCCGCTATTGTTAAGTTTTGCCAATTAGAGTAAAACACTGGTTGTTAATACAGTTATACCCTGCGTACTTGACGCTGCAGCTTTGTTGACCGCGTTCTCTCGCCCCAGTCACATAGGTTTACTATGCTCCTGGGGTCTCGATAACTTGTCGCCTCGCTGCAACGCCAATTACTTTGGGTACACTAAAACGAATTATAGAAAAAAGAAGTGATGTTTGCCTTATGACAGACCAGCAATATAACGCCGATTCCATTGAGGTGCTGACCGGCCTGGAGCCAGTGCAGCGCCGTCCAGGTATGTATACCGATACCACCCGTCCTAACCACTTAGGCCAGGAAGTTATAGATAACAGCGTCGATGAAGCTTTGGCCGGTCATGCAGATTTAGTGCATGTGATTTTGCATGAAGATCAATCGCTGGAAGTGATAGACAACGGCCGTGGTATGCCGGTGGATATTCACCCGGAAGAAGGGGTGTCTGGTGTTGAACTGATCCTCTGCCGTTTGCACGCTGGTGGTAAGTTCTCCAATAAAAACTATCAGTTCTCCGGTGGTTTACACGGCGTAGGTATTTCTGTCGTCAACGCCCTGTCAAGTCGGGTTGATGTCGCTGTGCGCCGTGATGGTAATGTCTATGAAATAGCTTTTGAGCACGGCAATAAAGTCAGTGAACTGGCGATTACCGGCACTGTAGGCAAACGTAATACAGGCACCCGCGTACGGTTCTGGCCTGCGCCGGATTATTTTGACTCGCCTAAGTTTTCGGTCAGCCGTATGCTGCATGTGCTCAAAGCCAAAGCGGTATTGTGTCCTGGCCTCACCATCAAGTTTGACGACAAGGTCAATAATCAGAGTTATCAGTGGTGTTATCAGGCCGGTATCCGTGATTATTTAATGGATGCGGTCAAAGACATGATAGCGCTGCCTGAGCAGCCTTTTGTTGGCAGCTTAAGCGCCAGTCATGAAGCCGTGGAGTGGGCAGTGCTCTGGTTGCCTGAGGGCGGCGAGTTGGTGACAGAAAGTTATGTCAACCTGATCCCAACAGCTCAGGGTGGTACCCACGTCAACGGTTTACGTCAGGGATTGTTAGAGGCGCTGCGTGATTTTTGTGAATTCCGTAATTTATTGCCCCGTGGCATCAAGTTAACACCTGAGGACGTCTGGGACCGCTGCAGTTATATCCTGTCGTTAAAAATGCAGGAACCGCAGTTCGCCGGTCAGACTAAAGAGAAATTATCGTCCCGTCAGGCTGTGGCTTTTATCAGCGGTGTGGTCAAAGACTCCTTTAGCTTATGGTTGAACGAACACACGGACATTGCTGAGCAACTGGCTGAGTTTTGTATCAACAATGCGCAAAAGCGCCTGCGAGCGGCGAAGAAAATTATCCGTAAAAAAGTGACAGCTGGTCCTGCCTTACCGGGCAAGTTATCGGACTGTTCATCACAGGATCTCAACCGCACTGAATTGTTTTTTGTCGAAGGGGATTCAGCCGGTGGTTCAGCCAAACAGGCTCGGGATCGTGAATTCCAGGCTGTCATGCCACTGCGCGGTAAAATTCTGAATACCTGGGAAGTGGAATCTGAGCAAATCTTGGGTTCACAGGAAGTGCATGATATTTCTGTAGCCATTGGCATGGACCCAAACTCTGCCGATTTAAGTCAGCTGCGCTACGGCAAAATTTGTATTCTGGCTGACGCCGACTCCGATGGTTTGCATATCGCTACTTTGCTTTGTGCCTTGTTTATGCGCCATTTCCGCCCTCTGGTGGAAGCAGGGCATATTTATGTCGCTATGCCGCCTTTGTACCGTATTGATTGTGGCAAAGAAGTATTTTATGCACTGGATGAAGACGAGAAAAAAGGTATTATTGACCGGTTAGAAGCCGAGAAAAAACGCAGCAAAATCAACGTGCAACGTTTTAAAGGTTTAGGTGAGATGAACCCGATGCAGCTGCGCGAAACGACGATCGATCCAAACACCAGACGTCTGGTGCAACTGACCATAGATGACTTGGTACAGACGATGGAAATGATGGATATGTTGCTGGCGAAAAAACGGGCCACAGACAGAAAAGACTGGCTGGAGATGAAAGGCGACCGCGCTATAGTGGCTGTGTAGCTATTGAGCCGTGCCTGAGAGATTACAGATGAAACAAAAACAATACCTCAGAACATGGGGAACTCTGTTAAGCCTCTGTTTTTGTTTGGCTGCTCCGCTGCAGGCGGAAGATGCGGTCTGGCCTCAATGGTTGGTGCAGGTCAAACAACAAAAAGCGCAACAACCTGAACAAATGCTGCAACTGTTACAGCAGCAACAGTCATCTTATGGCGATTGGCCTGTTGAGCTGCAGATGCAGTACTTATTGCAACTCTCTGATGTGTATGAAAGTTTGGGCAAACACCAGCAGCAACAGGAAGTAGCTGAGCGGGGTCTGGCTTTACAGGGAGAGCGCCGGGATTTAATCACCATCGATTTTTGGAACAATTTAGGTTTTGCCCTGGAGATGCAAGGCCAGTATCAGCAGGCCTTGCATTATTATCAGCAAGCGTCGGCTTTGGCGACAGAGTTAAAGGCTGAAAAACTGCATATCGAAGCGGACATTAATATTGCAGCTATTTACAGCATTCAGGATAAGTTTCAGGAGGCTTTGGTGCTGCTCAAAAGCAGTTATGACAGAGCTCTGGTGCTAAAAGACCCTGAAATTCTCGCCTACGTAAATGCTGAATTAGGGCTGTTGTACGTAGGCCTTGGTTTTGACAAAGAAGCCATAGACTTTATGGAAAAGGCTATTGCAGGTTATGAGGCCTTAGGTTGGCAAAAAGACAAAATGGATGTGCTGTTTAATCTGGCCAGAAGTTACAGCTACTTAGAACAGTACGACAAAGCTATGCAAAGTTATGATCAGTTGTTGCAGTTGGCGGTGGCGCAGCAGGATCAGGCTAATTTGTATTTCGCCTATTTGGGTCTGGCTTCTACCAGTAAAGATAATGAAAAGCTGGATGCTGCTTTAGCCTATATCGAAAAAGCCGAACAGTATTTGCCAGGCTTGCAGTCGACTTATCAAAACTCAATGCATCATTACGAAAAAGCGCTGATTTATCGTGAATTAGGGCAAACCTCTTTAGCCAGCCAGGAATTGGCTCAGGCGGAGCAAAGCTTAAGCAAAGAAGAAAATGATGCCAATCAATCCAGCCAGTTATGGATCCTGAATTTAAAAGCCAAGCTGGAAGCAGACTCGGGTCGTTATCAAAAGGCCTATGAGCATCTGGACCAGTTTTTTAAGGGCTATCACAAATTACGCAATAAAGAACATGAGCTGTCGGTCGAAAAATTGCGTTTAGGTTTTGATGCGCAGCGCCAGCAAGCACAAAATGAACTGCTGGAAAAAGACAATGAATTACAGGCTCTGCGCCTGCAGGAAGCAGAACGTAAAAGACAAAACCAATGGTTATGGATCGGGCTTTTTGGCTCTACCAGTTTAATTTTACTGGTATTACTGCTGTGGCAACTGGCACGCCGTCAGGCCCAGATGCAGGCACAATTGCAGCAAAAGTCACTTGAGAAAACACACTAGAAACAGGCTATAAGCTAACTATGACAGATATTATAATATCCAATGAAGGGACAGAGCAGCTGCCGCTGCGTCGCTTCACTGAAGAAGCCTACCTGAACTATTCGATGTACGTCATTATGGACCGTGCTCTGCCTTTTATCGGCGACGGTTTAAAACCAGTACAACGCCGTATTATTTATGCGATGTCAGAGCTGGGTTTATCGCATCTGGCAAAGTACAAAAAATCTGCCCGTACTGTCGGTGATGTGTTAGGTAAGTTTCATCCTCATGGAGATAGCGCCTGTTACGAAGCTATGGTACTGATGGCTCAGCCCTTTTCTTACCGTTACCCATTGGTGGATGGTCAGGGCAACTGGGGTGCGCCAGACGATCCGAAGTCTTTCGCTGCTATGCGTTACACCGAAGCCAAATTGTCCCGTTTCAGCGAAGTGTTATTAAACGAGCTGGGGCAGGGCACTGTGGACTGGGTGCCCAACTTTGACGGCACTATGGAGGAACCCCGCACTTTACCTTCGCGTTTACCGCATATTTTGCTCAACGGCGTGACGGGTATAGCTGTAGGTATGGCGACAGATATTCCGCCGCACAACGCTCGTGAAGTGGCCAATGCCACCGCCTATTTGCTGGACAACCCTAAAGCCACAGTGCCTGATTTGATGCAGTATATTCAGGGCCCGGATTATCCAACCGACGCTGAAATTATTAGTCCGGCGCATGAACTGCAGGCTATGTACGAAACAGGCCGCGGCAGTATCAAGATGCGTGGTTTGTATCAGCTGGAAGATGGCGACATTATTATTACAGCTCTGCCGCACCAAACCTCGGGTGCCAAAGTGCTGGAACAGATAGCTGCTCAGATGAACGCAAAAAAACTACCTATGGTTAGTGATTTGCGTGATGAGTCCGACCATGAAAACCCGACCCGTATTGTGATAGTGCCGCGTTCCAACCGCATAGACGTTGAACAGCTGATGGCACATTTGTTTGCCACTACGGATCTGGAAAAGAGCTATAGAGTGAACTTAAACATTCTGGGGTTGGACCAAAGACCCCGGGTGAAAAACTTAGTGGAAGTCTTGTCGGAATGGCTGGTGTTCCGCCGTGATACAGTGCGTCGTCGGCTGCAATTCCGTTTAGATAAAGTGCTGGACAGATTGCATGTCTTAGCGGGTTTGTTGATCGCGTTTTTAAATATCGACGAAGTGATCAAAATCATCCGTGAAAACGATCAGCCAAAACCTGTGTTGATGTCGCACTTTGGCATTTCTGAACGTCAGGCTGAAGCCATACTGGAATTAAAGTTACGTCATTTAGCCAAGCTTGAAGAGATGAAAATCCGCGGCGAACAAGCCGAGCTGGAAAAAGAGCGTGATTACTTAGAAGGTATTTTAGGTTCAGAGAAAAAGCTGACCAAACTGATTCGTGAAGAGTTGCTTGCGGATGCAGAAAAATATGGCGATAACCGCAGAAGCCCGATAGTTCAGCGCGAAGAAGCCAAAGCCTTAAGCGAAAAAGAATTACTGCCAAGCGAAGCAGTGACTGTTGTGTTGTCAGAAAAAGGCTGGGTGCGCTGTGCCAAAGGTCATGATGTCGACGGCAATAGCCTGCAATACAAAGCGGGGGATGGTTTTAAAGCGGCTGCTATGGGCCGCAGTAACAGATACGCTGCCTTTATCGACTCATCGGGGCGCAGCTTTGCGGCGGAGGCTCATGATTTACCCTCAGCCCGTGGCCAGGGGGAGCCTTTAACAGGCCGCTTTACTCTCGTGGCAGGCGAGACCTTTGAGCATGTACTGATGGCGGAAGACAGCCAGAAGTTATTGCTGGCAAGCGACGCAGGTTATGGTTTTGTTGGCACTTTTGCCGATTTAGTCAGCCGTAATAAAGCCGGTAAAGCGGTATTAAGCTTACCGACTGGCGCTAAAGTATTACCACCTGTGCCTATTAAAAATCCGGAAACAGATTTAGTGGTCGCCATCAGTACTGAAGGTCGTATGCTGGTGTTCCCTGTGGCTGATTTACCGCAGTTGAGTAAAGGTAAAGGCAATAAGATATTGTCTATCCCTTCAGCCCGTGCCGCCAGCCGTGAAGAGTATCTGAAGCTATTAACCGTAGTGCCTGCTGCCACAGCTGTGACCTTAGTGGCGGGTAAACGCAAAATGACCATCAAGGTGGATGATTTAGCCCATTACATAGGGGAACGTGGCCGTCGTGGTAACAAGCTGCCTCGTGGTTTGCAGCGTATAGACGAGCTGCTGACCGGTGAAGTGGCTGGAGATATGGCGGAATAGACTGTAGGGGCGGTTTTATCCCCGCCCTTGTACTGCAGCGAGGCGACAAGTCAGCACGACCCCAGAAGCATAGTTTACTATGTGACTGGGGCGGGATGGCGCAGTCAACAAAGCTGCAGCGTCAAGTACGACGGGGAAACAGATCAAACCAGACTTATGATGCCAAACCGTTATACTCAGGCCCTTGTAAAATACAGGGGCCCTTTTGTGTTAGCCATTATTCGTCTGGTGCTGGTCACCATCTTTATTATAATCAGTGCCTTAGTGGGTTTGCTGATCTGTCTGGTGCGTCCTTTTTATGTCCCGAATGTCGCCTTGTTTTCCAGCTGGTATGGTTGGTCGGCCTGGATCTTTGGTTTAAAAGTGGAAGTTCGCCAGTCTGCTGAAGTGACGGCAGCTATGCCCTGTGTATTTTTAGCCAACCATCAGAATAACTACGATTTATTCACCATCAGCAAAGCCTTGTTGCCAGGTACTGTCACCATAGGTAAAAAAAGTCTGAAATGGATCCCGTTTTTTGGTCAGCTGTATTGGCTCAGTGGCAACATACTAATCGACAGAGCCAACAAATCAAAAGCTGTAGGCACTATGCAAGGCGCAGTCGACCGTATAGTGCAAGACAAAGTATCGGTCTGGGTGTTTCCTGAAGGCACCCGCAGTTATGGTCGTGGTTTATTGCCTTTTAAAACTGGCGCTTTTCATATTGCTCAGCAAGCCAAAGTGCCGCTGGTGCCCATCTGCATGAGTAACACCGGCAAAGTGCGGTTAAACAAGTGGAATAATGGCAGAGTCATTATTGAAATCATGCCACCTATTTATCCTGAAGCAGGAACTCCGGCCCGTGAACTGGCTGAAACCATACGGCAACAGATGGCAGATAAGATTAAGCTGCTTGATAGCGAAGTGGCAACCGACTACACTGCCGACTCATTGACTGTCACGGGGTAATATCATGGAAAACTGGCAAGAATTTACTGAAGACACCATAGCTGCACTGATGGAAGATGGCAGCGATCCGGATGCGGAATACACCATCGAACACCATTTTTACCATGAAGATTTTGCCCGCTTAGAAAAACTGGCTGTTGAAGTCTTTAAATTAGGTTACGAAGTCACAGACGCCGAAGAAGTTGAATTTGAAGAAGGCGGCACAGCCTGGGTATTCGACGCTATTCGTGAACAGTCTCTGGACGGTGCCAGCATCACAGCTGATGCGATCAAACTGGAAGCCTTAGCGCAGAAGTTTGGTGTGGAATACGACGGCTGGGGCACCTATTTTGAAGGTGGTGAAGACGAAGACGGCGAAGACTTCGATGATGACGAAGACGACGGCGACGAAGCTCCACGTCATTAAGTAAAACCTGCTTTTACCTATTCAGATCTCTAATCTGTTGGGATCAAACAAAAAGGCCAGAGCTACCACTCTGGCCTTTTTCTATTACAGTCTCATATTTCTTTTTCGTATAATCTTGCTACTTTAAAGTATTTTAAGTTATTAGCTGGCTCTGCTTTAATGCTTAAAGACATACAGATGTCCTTAAGGAGAAAAGAAATGGCGGCAAAAGAAGTGTCTGCAGATTTACTGAACCAACTGCTCGATAAACTGGAAAAACTGATGGGCCGGGTAGAGTTTGGCTCTATTGAACTGGTGTTTCATCAGGGCAAATTAGTACAGCTGGAAAAAAACGAAAAACTACGTCTGGATAAACCCTAATCCGAATGGGTTCAGACTGTTTCCCTCAGTGAACCTACCCGTCGTACTTGAAGCTGCTGCTGTGTTGACCATGCTCTATCACCCCAATCACATAGGCCACTATGTTCATGGGGATTCTTTCACTGGTCGCCTTGCTGCAACTCCGATTACTTAGGGAATCAATTTTTCCACCTGCTTCAGCGCACCGGACCACCGGATCTGAAGTGATGTTGAGCCACTAATACAAAAACTGTGCTGGCTGCAACCTGAACTCAGAGCGCTGATATGAGCATCCGTATAGATCAGATCAATAAAAAATTTGGCGACTTTGTTGCCGTTGATAATGTCAGTTTATCCATTCAGACTGGCGAGCTAACGGCCTTACTTGGCCCTTCAGGTTCAGGTAAAACCAGCTTGTTACGTATTATTGCCGGCTTAGAGCAAGCCGACAGCGGCAGCATCCATTTTGATGATCTGGATATCAGCGCCCGCCATGTGTCCGAACGTGGTGTAGGTTTTGTGTTTCAGCACTATGCGCTGTTTAAGCATATGACCGTCTATGAAAACGTGGCTTTTGGTTTAACAGTCAAACCAAAAAAGCATCGTCCTTCACCGGAGCTTATCCGTAAAAAAGTGCAGCATTTACTGGAGCTGGTGCAACTGGACTGGACAGCCGATCGCTACCCGTCTCAGCTCTCAGGTGGTCAACGTCAGCGTATTGCTTTAGCGCGCGCTTTGGCCGTAGAGCCAAAAGTATTGCTGTTGGACGAACCTTTTGGTGCTTTGGATGCCAAGGTCAGAGCTGAATTACGGCGCTGGCTGCGGCGCTTGCATGATGAAATTCATGTCACCAGCGTTTTTGTCACCCATGATCAGGAAGAAGCTCTGGAAGTGGCGGACAAAATAGTGGTGATGAACAAAGGCCGGATTGAGCAGCAAGGCTCACCTGAGCAAGTGTACGACAACCCGGCCAATCCTTTTGTCTATGAATTTTTAGGCAATGTGAACCTGTTCCACGCCCGGGTTAAACAAGGCAAAGCCGAAATAGGCCAGTTGTCTGTGGCATCGCCGGAATTTACCAATGAACAGGAAGAAAGTGGTTTTGCTTATGTGCGGCCGCATGAAATTGATGTGTTGTTAAAACCTAGCGGCGAGGCGCTGGAAGCCAAAGTCGACCTGATTACCATAGTAGGCCCTAATGTTCGGCTGGAATTGTTAGCCAAAGACAGCCAGCAACTGATCCATGTCGAGCTGGCGCGCGATCGTTTTAAACAACTGGGTTTATCAGTGGGGCAACAAGCCTGGGTGAAGCCCCGTTACACTAAGGTTTTTCTTGGCGAAGGTATTTAGCTGACCATTTCACTGAGGTACTAACTGAATAAGTTATTGAGATCAGAGTAATTTAAAGCTGGATCTGCAAGTGGGCTTTGTTGCAAAAAACTTAACACAGCCCGCTGATAAGCCTGATAACTCTGAAGAAATAAAGCAGGCCCTGCACTTAAGCGCTTCACTCCTGCTGCAGTTAAATCCTCCATAGTTGCAGCTTCCGGCCAGCCCATTAAGTTCAGCGGCAAACTGCTGTGCTGACTCAATTGTTTCGCCACAGCTAAATCCGTTAATCCAGGCACAAAAGCACCATCAGCCCCAGCCTCTTGATACAAGGCCAACCGTCTACGGCACTCTGTAACAGCTTCTGACCCTGTAGCCAATTGCGCCAGATAGACATCAGTTCTGGCGTTGATAAATAAAGCCCGCTCAGCCAAAAGACTACGGCAAGCTTGGATCTTGGCGCATAAAAGTTGTGGCTCTGCAGTACCGTCTTCCATATTAATACCAGCCACCTCAAGCTCTGCCAACTGCACAACCAATTCTGCAACTTGTGTTGGTTCATCGCTATAGCCTTGTTCGATATCCACAGTGAAAGGTAATTGAATCACTCGCAGGATACGCTTTACTGCGGCCAGCAATTCGGCAACTGGAAGCTGTTGACCATCAGCGTACCCCAAAGACCAGGCTAAAGCGGCGCTGGAGGTGCCAAGGGCTTGGGCACCTTGTTGTTGTGCTAAAACCGCACTGGCCGGGTCCCAGATGTTGACAAGCAGTAAAGGGGTTCTTTGGTGGTGAAGCTGGTGAAAGTAGGTGGGCATGACGCTAATCCTATTTAATAAGAAGACCTCATACTAAAGAGCCTTTAGGGTTTTGTCTGGCCAGTTCCGGTACTGAACAGCAGATCCACCCCATCTAGTCGCAACAACGTTCCCGACAGTTGCGACATACCGTCCTTCCATGGACATAAAAAAGGCAGCCGAAGCTGCCTTGAAGATACTGATATTAACCTGCTTAGAAGCGATAACTCAGATCGGCGTAATAAGAGCCACCGTTAAAGCCAAAAGGTGCATTGGTATTAGGGTAGATAAAGATGCCATTGAAGCTGTTGATCTCTGGTTGTTTATCCGGATAGGTATCAAACAGGTTGTTGGCACCAAAACCAAAACGTAACAGGTCTGTCAGCTCATAGTGGAAACTGATATCCACTGTGGTTTTACCGCTGTAGGTTTTATCGCCTGTGGCATAACCAATAGTGTAAGGACCAAAGTAGTTTAGTCTCAGATTGGTTTGCAGCTGTTTGTAATCCTGTGTCAGGCTCCAGACTGCGCCTTTATTTGGGTTGGCTTTGGTTAAGCGTACTTGCTCAACCCGATCAAAGAGTTTGCTCTGAAGACCATCCAGTAAAGCTGGCACACGAATGGCGTCTATATCCGTATCGTTGTATTGCGCACTGAGCGAAGTTTTCCATTCACCCCACAAACCAGCATCCCACTGATAAGCCACTACAGCTTCCAGGCCCTGAGTGGTGGTATCTACTGCGTTCGTAAAGAAACGAACAGAGTTTGCACCTGAATCACCCAAGATATCAGCTAAAGCAGTACTGTCGGCACGGCTGACGCTGCCTGTCAGGATCACACGATCGTCCAGCTCAATACGGTAGCCATCCAGCGTGAAGCTAAAGCCGTCATCGCCCTGAAAGGTGATACCGCCACTGAAACTTAACGCCGACTCCGCTTTTAAATCACCTTGGCCAATAGCTCGGGTGACCGCAGATATATTGTTAAAAGTACCGGACTCCGTGGGGGTCAGTACACCAGTTTGTGGATCGGCCACGAAAAGTGTCGACAAGTTAGAAAAATACAGTTGCTGCACGCTAGGGGCGCGGAATGCATCGTTTGCTGTAGCACGGATAGCCCATTTCTCAGTCAACTGATAACGGCCAGACAGTTTCCAGCTAGTGTCGCTGCCAAAGTCGGAATAGTCTTCCTGACGCAAAGCAGCACCCCAGGTAAAATCGTCGGTCAGGGCGTTTTCAAGTTCCAGATAAAGCGCGGTATTGTGGCGCGATTCGTCTACTTCTGACTCTGGGGTAAAACCACCAAAACCCTGAATACCTCCGGCTTTATTCTGATAACCATAATTGCGCCATGACAACTGTTCGCCAGCGTTGATCTGATAACTGTTGTGACGACGGCTTAAGCCTGTTGAAACCACCAGTTCTGAGTCGTTGACAAAGCTGTATCTTTTACTGGCATCCAGATTAAAGTTTTGCTCAGCATTGACCAGCTCACCTGCATACGCGCTGGTTGGGCTCTGTGGGCCAAAAGATGCATTCAGCGAATTATTGACATAGTATTTGAAGCTGCTTTCGCCTGTGCCTGCTGAAACATCCAGACGCCAATCGGCCACATCAAATTTAACACCTGCCGTTAAGGAGTAATCACCCGATTCCGGTGCTATTTCCGGCAGATAACCGTCAGGATAAATTTCCGGGATGTTACGGGCGTCTTTTGCTATCCGGTAGAATGCTCCTGAAGCTGATTCTCTGTGACTGGCTCCACCAAAGGCGTACCATTCTGTGCTGCCATACTCGTAGCCTGCATTAACAAACACAGCTTGTTGTTTAAAAGCTGCATCTCCTACTTTGTGACTTAAGCGGTTAAAACTGGCTTCGCGCGGGTCCGGAGCTCCATTGACCGGGTTGTATTGCTCACGTGGATCTAAACCCGCTCTGTTGGTACCATTTTTGTGTTGCTGTTCAACACTGAAGTTTACAAAACCTGTATCGGCAAAACGAAAGCCTGAATTGATAGCGGCTTTGTAGTATTCACCATCGCCTTCATAGGTTTGTCCGCCACTGGCTGTAACTTCACCTGAGCCAGCTTGATCTTTTAGTACTATGTTAATTACACCTGCAATAGCATCTGAGCCGTATTGAGCCGCGGCACCGTCACGCAGCACTTCAATACGTTTAATGGCTGATACAGGGATCGCATTCAAATCGACGTTCGAACTACCGCGGCCCATAGTACCGTTCAGGTGTACCAAAGCTGTGCCATGACGTCTTTTCCCATTCACCAGTACCAACGTATGATCAGGCGATAGACCTCTTAAACTGGCAGGTTTTACTGCATCAGAACCGTCTGTAATAGAAGATGTCGGGAAGTTAAAGCTGGGTACCAGCATTTGTAAAGCTTTGGCGGTTTCCAGTGCGCCCGTGCTTGCCAGCTGAGCTTCGTCAATAATATCGACAGGAGCGCTGGTTTCTGTGGCGGATCGCACGGATAAACGGCTGCCGATCACGGAAATTTTTTCTACATCGGCCTGCGCCTGTTGCGCCAAAGCGCCGTTGCTATAGGTACTGCTGAGCAGCGCCAAAGTGATAGCGGATGCCAGTGGGGTTTTTATCGTCATGCTAAGTCCTTTCAATGATGTATTACCTTCAGATCATACCGAAACTTTTATGTAAATATTTCAACAAATTGTGATTTGATATTTCAAATAGATATATGTTTTTTAAAAAAAGCCCCGACCAACACGGGCAGGGCTTTATTGGGGTAGTCACTGAAGTCGATAAAGACTCTGGACCACAAGCAACAGGACAAGGAATAGGACGTAGCTGGGGTAGCACTTCTTGTGCTCTACGAATTTCGAATCCATTCAAACCAGAGTAGTTGCCGCTTCTCGCTGACGGTGAGTTGCGACAACAACTTTAATCTATTAGATCTAAATGTTTGTGTAAACTGTATTTATATTCCAAAATTGAATATCATATTTGGAGGTGGTAATAACCCTTGCCTTGCTCCTTTTGGTTCTTTCTTAGAACTGAACTGAATTGGTCCACTCCCGTATAGCACTTATACTGGCCGACTCTATTTCTCGGAATTTGTTATGAAAAACATCAATTTAAAATTAGCGCTCTGGCAGCAGGTGTTAGTTGCTATGGCTCTGGGTGTGATCGCGGGTTTAGTCTTAGGTACTGACGCGTTGCTATTAAAGCCGTTGGGAACCGCCTATATCAACGCAATTAAAATGTTAGTGATCCCGCTGGTGTTTTTTAGTTTGATTTTAAGTATTACTTCACTGGGGCAAGGCAAAGGCTTAGGTCGTATCGCCAGTAAAACTGTGGGGTTATTTTTACTGACAGCTTTGATTGCCAGCCTGATAGGTCTTGGTGTCGGCACCGCCTTTCAGTTTGAAACAGGCCAGAACTTAGTGGCAGCACAAGTGACTGAAAAAGTCATACCTCCCGTCAGTCAGGTGTTGGTGGATTTAATTCCGGCCAATCCAATAGCAGCTATGGCGCAGGGCCAGGTTTTACCTGTGATGTTATTTGCCATTTTGTTGGGGCTTGCTCTGCGCAATATAGGCGAAAAAGGCACAGCTATGCTGGCATTGGTGCGCTCTGGTGCCGATATGATGTTTGAAGTGACCCGTTTGGTCTTGCTGTTTACTCCTGTGGGAGTATTTGGTTTGATCGCCTGGGTAGTAGGTACTTATGGTTTGGAAATGCTGCTGCCGTTAGGCAAATTTATTTTAGCTGTTTATGTGGGCTGTTTGCTGCATATCAGCCTGACTTATGGCGGTTTTGTGCACTTTTTCAGCTCAATGAAAGTCACTGACTATTTCAGAGCTATTTTCCCGGTACAACTGGTCGCTCTTAGTACCTGCTCCAGTTATGCTTCGTTACCAGCTAGTTACAAAGCCGTGACTGAAGATCTGAAAGTATCTAAAGACTACGCAGGTTTTGTTTTGCCCTTAGGCTCCACCATTAATATGGATGGTTGTGGTGGTATTTATCCGGCAATATCCGCTATCTTTATCGCGAACTTATATGGCATTGAGCTGCAATTTATTGATTATCTGCTGATCGTCGGTACTGCCACTTTGGCTTCATTAGGTACAGCCGGTGTGCCCGGTACGGCACTGGTAATGCTGACTGTGACTTTATCCGTAGTAGGTTTACCACTGGAAGGTATCGCCTTTATCGCTGCTATCGACCGTATTGTCGATATGATCAGAACCACCACTAACGTCACAGGCGACACTATGGTGGCTTTAGTGATCGCTGAGCAGGAAGGCTTGCTGACAAAAGATCCGATTGCAGGCGATATAAAAGACGACAGCGTTTTTGCAAAAGCGCTGTCGGAAGCACCGGTTAGCTGCGAAATCCGCAGCTAACAGCACATCTGGGGGACTCTGTCGGAGCTTAAAGTTGATTCAAGGCTTGTGCTAAGTCAGCAATTAAATCATCAGCATCTTCCACGCCTATGCTCAGGCGCACCAGATTTTCGCTGACGCCCGCTCTTTGTCTGTCTTCTGCTGTCATAGCGGCATGAGTAGTGCTGGCGGGATGACAAGCTAAGCTTTCCACATCACCAAGGCTTACTGCCTGTGCGAAGAGTTGCAGGTTATTTAAAAACACTGCAGCTTTGGCAAAACCACCTTCGATATCCACAGCCACCATGCCACCAAAACCTGCGGCAGTGTCTGCTACAGCCTGATGCCCCGGATGACTGGCATGACCCGGATAATACACCTTGGCGACTTTAGGATGAGCCGCTAAAAAGTCAGCCACTTTGCGGGCGTTTTCGATATGAGCATCCATCCGCAAGGTCAGAGTTTTTACGCCACGTTGCAGTAAATAGGCTTCCTGCGGGCCTATAGGTGAACCTATATGCTTCAGCGCCACTGTGCGGATTTTTTGCATCAACTCGCTGCGTCCTGCCACTATGCCGGCAATAATATCGCCATGGCCAGACAGGTACTTAGTACCGCTGTGCATCACAATATCAGCACCTATTTCCAGCGGGCGGAATAAATAAGGCGTTAAAAAGGTATTGTCACAAATCACCAGAGCACCGACTTTACGGGCTGCTTCCACCACAATGCGGGTGTCTATCACTTTTAACGTAGGATTAGTGATAGGTTCAAATAACACCACTTTGGTATTAGGTTTTACTCGTTCGGCAAAATCTTTGTCACTGCTGTAGCGGCTTAAAGTCACACCAGCTCGGGTTAAGGTGTTCCGTAAAAAGGCATCAGTACCGCCGTAGACAGGGTCGATAAAAGCCACTTCATCACCGGCATTGGTCAGCGCATACATAATGGCGCTAACAGCCGCCATACCGCTGGCGACGACTAAAGCTTCATCTGCCCCTTCCAGCGCTGCTAATTTCTGCTCTAAAGCGGCGGTCGTCGGGTTGGCAAAACGACTGTAGATATAACCCGGATTCTGACCTGAAAAACGAGCCTGACCTTCTTCGGCTGTACCGTAACTAAAGGTACTGGTGAAATACACCGGAGTGGCTAATGCGCCGGTACTAGGGTCTGGTTGTTGCCCGGCATGAACACTTAGAGTACGGAATTTCATAATAAACCTTGGTTATGTTTTTTTATTTATCTTTAATTGTGCTGAGCTTAAACAGCTTTTGCTGACTCTGCGTAATGAGCCGCAGCTACATCACGATGCGAACGTAACCGTCCTTTTAGCACATTCTGGCCCACCTGATAAAACAATGGGTTAGTTGGATCGCTGGCCGGACCTTTAGCTTCGTCAGCTAAATGAGACGGTAACTGCAATAAAGGCACAGTGGCGTCCAGTTGGGCTGCCATAAAAAAGGCACAGGAGTAACGCTCTACACCCGAATTCGGGCTAACAACACGGTGTAAAGTGGCTTTTAAATAGCCATTGGACGCCAGTTCCAGTAGCTCACCAATATTGACCACAAAAGCGCCCGGCAGCGGGGCCACAGACACCCAACCTTGGTCAGTTTCCACTTCTAAACCGGATTGATCGTCCTGCACCACTAAGGTCAGGTAACCCGGATCTTTATGTGCGCCCACACCTTGTTTACTGTTTGACGCTTTGGCATCGACGCCCGGATAACGAATCAGCTTCATATGCTGATAAGGACCAGCTTTGATAGTAGCATCCAATGCATCAGCAGGTTGCTCCAGCGCCAGCATTAAAGCGCGCATCAGCTTTACTGTGATGTCCGACAGCGACTGTTGCCACTTAAGCAGTTCAGTTTTCATCTGTGGTAATGCCGTTGGCCATTGGTTAGGGCCAATTAAACCTTGCCAGGCCGGGCTGATATCTGTTTGTGCCGGTACGGCTTCTTCCCGCATCAGATCAAACTGTTCGCGGATATCCGGCTGACCACGGGTGAGTTCACCGCCTAAGCCTGTGTAACCACGAAAGTGGGGTGAATGGATCATCTGTACTTGCTGTTTATCGGCCAGTGGCAATGCAAAAAACTCTTTGGCCAGCGCTAAAATCTGTTGTTGTTTCTGCTGCGTCTGGCCATGACCTGTCAGGTAAAAGAAACCCACATCACGGGCTGCAACACGCAATTGCTGAATAAAAGACTGCTGCTCAACGGCTGTGCCATCCATCAGGCTCAGATCCAGCACAGGTAAAGCACTGCTGGCCTCTGGTGTAGCGTTGCCGGATAAAAACTCTTGTGTTGAATGAAGCATACAAACCTCGTTGTGCTTAGGGTCCTGTATCACAGAGCTGTGGCTCTGGCAGAAAGTGAGCGCATTCTAGGCCTGAGTAGACAGTTAAATAACTAATGGATTGGTCTTGTTTAGATGAATTAGAAATAACCGGATGTCTGGATAGTTAGCGGTCTTTAAGCATAAAAGTCTTACTATCTAAAACTTTATGGAATAAAGGAATGGCAAGTTATGCTTTCTAAGCTAGTCCTTCGCTAACTGACTTATTTATAACACTATTTCGTAAAAAATGGATAGGATGCATAAGTTTGTGCGTTTTTGTGGATTAAAGGCAGGGGTTTTTCTATATCGCTAAAAGTTATAACCAAGATACATTTGGCCTGTAGCTTTATCGTTTTTGCTGAATAGAAAAAGGCACCCGAAGGTGCCTTGCGTATGGAACTACTGACACTTAAGCAATCAGGATAAAGCCTACAAAAGCTAAACTGGCCGCAATTAAGCAATAAGGCAGCTGTGTTATAGCGTGTGAGACCAGATGACAACCTGACCCCTGAGCTGCTAATACAGTAGAGTCACTGTAGAAACAGGCTTGACTGCCAAAAGAGCTGGCTGATAACAAGGCGCCAATCACTAAAGGAATATCCGCTTCTACCGCATAAGCTAAAGGCATCACTATAGGAATGGATACCGCGAAAATACCCCAGGATGAACCCGTAGCAAAGGACAACACGGCCATAGCTAAAAATACGATAGCAGGCAGCATCTGCGCTGTCATATAAGGCGTCAGGTTTTCAATTACATACTGAGGCAGCAATAACTTATCGCAGACATCTTTAAAAATAAAAGCAGCGATCACAGTACAGATGGCAGGCAACATGGTTTTAAAGCCATTCATCATCACTTCCATCATCTCACCCAACGGCATCAGACGCTGGTAGCTATAAAAGGCAATGGTCAGTACTAGAGTGACCAACAAGCCTTTGAGTACATCGATATCAAAGTAGATGGTAAAACCAATCAGCATCAGCATAGGTACGATAAAGTTACGTAGCTTGCCGTGTTTATTACTCTCTTCAAATTCTTGTTCCATCGAATGCACAGCATACTGATCACCAGCTGGAACTGTCTGGCCTTGTACATGGTGATGACTGGCACTGGCTTGCGCACCTACATCAGGCAAAACATCCAAAGGAGTACCATTTTGTGCAGCCAGTTCAGCTTTTTTCATTGGACCTAGCGCAGGCATAATTTTTAGTGTGACTAACAGCACAATGGATACTGCCAGCCAAGGGTAAAGCATATAAGGAATAGCCTGTATATAGACGTCTATTCCTTGTCCTGCTTCTGCTACTTTATTGTTTTCCAGTAAGCCACCAAAAAAGATAGCCCAGGTCGAAATAGGAATAATGACGCAAATAGGCGCTGCGGTAGAGTCCACTATATAAGCCAGCATCTGACGGGATACTTTATATTTATCCGTCACGCGTTTCATCGCTTCGCCCACGCTTAAAGCATTCAGGTAATCGTCGATAAAAATAATGCAACCTAAAATAAAGGTCATAAACATAGAAGAGCGGGGGCCTGTTGCCAGCTTAGAGGCTGAACGGCCAAAAGCGACAGCGCCTCCTGTATGGATCAGCAAACCAATTAATGAGCCAAAACCACCACAAACCAGAATCAACCAGCCAATGGTTTCATCCTGCATCACGCTGGTCGAGATCTCTGCAAAGGTATTGAGCAACTCAAAAGGCTGAGTTGGAAACAGCATCAGCAAACCTGCAACTGCGCCCACAACCAGCGACAAAATAGGCCGCTTCAGCCAGATGGCAACGGCCATCACAACAACTGGTGGGATCAAACTAATGGCACTTGGTGAATCCATTTAAGGGTTCCTTCACAAAGCCTGGCAACGCCAGAAAAATAAAAGCCAACCGCAGCATGAACTGCATACGGAGTGTTTGGGGGTTTAGCTGTCAGAGCCCGGGACTGAATCGCACTGCTTATGCTGCAGGTTTGCCAGATCAGGGTAAACAACAAGATGAATTTACACGGGTTAAATTCAGGCGCGCAATAATAACAAAAAAAATGTTTTCCACAATCTACTTAGGGAAGATATGAGTGTAAGTAAAGGACTGTGGAATTGAGGGGAAAGTGTCGGAGAAAAATCACTGCCGCGTGCTGCGGCAGTGATTAAAGAATTACTTAGCGTTGTTGATTAGCTCTAACTTAGCTAACACATCGGCATTAAAACTTAATTGCACTGACTTTTGTGCTGCTTCCTGAGTTTTAACTAATTCAGTTAACGTTGGGTAGCTGGCAGATAATGCAGTCACGTCGTATAACCACAGAGTTTTGCCATCTTTTTCTGTTTTGCTGGTTGGCTCACCCAGTTTTTCAGCAATAGCAGCCTGAGTAGATGTGCCTTCAGTTAAACCTAAAGCTGTGCGTACTGAGGTATTTAAAGCTGCGGTTTTTGCGCTGTCTTTGGTTTCTTTCAGCATGCTGCCTGCGCCGTCTTTGACTGCATTTAACCAATCCGCCTGAGCTGGAACTGCTGTCACTACTAAGGCAACGAATAAGGCGCTTAACTTTAATTTCATGATGTCTCTTCCATTTGAGAATGAATCAGGGAACCTGCAACTGCTTGTTGCAGGCGGCGCGGATGGTATAGCAGATTGCGCTCTAGTCCAAGTTTTTTACCGGAAATTTACAAAAATTAGTGATAAGTCTTATCATCAGGCATTAAGCTGGATGAAAATTGAATACAGGCCTTCGTCTTTGTTTTGCAAGCTTTGTTTGGAAACTATGCACTTAGCCTAAGTGCAAGATGACCTGAGTTTGGTTTACATCAAAGAACTTTGCTAGAAAGATGTGTACAGTAGTGTTGCGCTACAGAATGCTCAGAGCTTTCAAGTATCAGGCAGAACATAACAGCTAAGGTGAAATGGACTATGACTGGACAACAAACAAAGGTATGGTTAGCTGCAGGGACAGTCGGAGCCGCTCTGCTGTTGTATTACCTGAACTTTACCGGTGCTGACACTGATAATTTACTGAAAAGTAATGGTCGTATTGAAGCCACTGAGATTGCAGTCGCCAGCAAAACTGCAGGACGGATCAAAGAGTTACTGGTAGACGAAGGTGATTTTGTTGAGGCTGGTCAATTGGTTGCAACAGTAGAATCTGAATCTTTGGTGGCGCAGTTGCATCAGGCTGAAGCTCAGCTGCGTCAGGCGCAAAGTGCCACTGTGACTGCTGAAAGCCAGCTGTTGCAGCGCAAAAGTGAAAAAGCTGCGCTGGAAGCGCTATTAATTCAGCGTAATGCTGAGCTGGTTGCCGCCAAAAGCCGGGCCAGTCGCACCGGTACTCTGGCTGAGACGGGTTCTGTATCAAAGCAGTTAGCAGAAGATAACGATACCTTAGTCACCAGCGCAAAAACTGCAGTCAGTTCAGCCAAAGCACAAATAGAAGCAGCATTAGCTGGTATTGCAGCGGCTGAAGCACAAGTGAACTCAGCGGCATCCGCGGTGGATGCTGCAACAGCTACAGTAGCCCGGGTGCAATCTGAGCTGAGTGATAACCAGCTCAAAGCGCCAAGAGCGGGTCGTATTCAGTACCGCATTGCCCAAACCGGTGAAATTGTTGCTGCGGGTGGCAAGGTGTTAAGCCTGATTGATGTGACAGATGTGCATATGACCTTTTTTCTGCCCTCTGTTTTGGCTGGCCGTATTGAAGTAGGTAGTGAAGTCAGGGTAGTGCTGGATGCTGTGCCCAATCTGTCTATACCGGCGGAAGTGTCTTATGTGGCTGATGTAGCGCAGTTCACGCCTAAAACGGTCGAAACTGCCAATGAACGTGAAAAGCTAATGTTCAGGGTCAAAGCTAAAATTAATCCGCAGTTGCTGCTCAAGCATAAAACCAAAGTAAAAACAGGCTTGCCCGGTGTAGCTTATCTGCGCTTGGATAGTTCCCAGCCCTGGCCAGCTTCCGTACCTGAACTGGTGCAGTAATGACCACTCTGGTCGCACAGCTGCAGCAGGTGCAGCTTAGCTACGGTACAACCAAAGCGCTGGACAGTATTTCACTGGATATTCCTGCCGGAGTGATGGTGGGCTTAATTGGCCCTGACGGGGTGGGGAAATCCAGCTTATTGGCTTTGTTATCCGGTGCCCGAGCTATTCAGCAAGGCAAAGTGCAGGTGTTGGGTGGTGATATGGCAAGCAGCGAGCATCGCGATGCGGTGTGCGCCGATATTGCTTATATGCCGCAGGGGCTGGGGAAGAATCTGTATCTGACGTTGTCGGTGGAAGAGAATCTGCAGTTTTTCGCCCGTTTATTCGGCCACAATGCCAAAGAGCGTCGCCGCCGTATCGACGAACTAACCAAAGCCACAGGTTTGTATCCATTTTTGCAGCGCCCGGCTGGTAAATTGTCCGGTGGTATGAAACAAAAATTGGGCTTGTGCTGTGCGTTAATTCACGATCCTAAGTTGCTGATCCTGGATGAACCTACCACTGGCGTTGATCCGCTGGCGCGCAGTCAGTTCTGGCAATTGATCCGCAGGATCAGGCAGAACTCGCCGGATATGAGCGTTATAGTCTCTACTGCGTATATGGACGAGGCCGAAGGCTTTGACTGGTTGATTGCGATGAACGCGGGCCAAGTACTGGCGACGGGCAGTCCGGCCGAATTGCATCAACACAGCCTCACTCAACATCTGGAAGCCGCTTTTATTCAGTTATTACCTGAGTCGGCAAAACAAGGATACCAGGCTGTAGTGGTGCCGCCTTTAGTCAGCGGTGACAACAGCATTGCTATTGAAGCCGAAGGTTTAAGTATGGTCTTCGGCGATTTTAAAGCCGTCGATAACGTCAGTTTTCAGATCAAAAAAGGCGAGATTTTTGGTTTTCTCGGCTCCAATGGTTGCGGTAAATCCACCACTATGAAAATGCTGACGGGCTTGCTGCCTGCGACTTCAGGCCGGGCTTTGTTGTTTGGCCAGAGCTTAAACCCGGACGATATTTCCACCCGTAAAAGAGTGGGCTATATGTCTCAGGCTTTCTCTTTGTATTCTGAATTGACTGTGCTGCAAAATCTGGAATTGCATGCCAGATTATTTCATGTACCAGCAGCCCAGGTAAGCGACCGGGTCGTGGCAATGCTACAGCGGTTCGGCTTACAGCAGGTATCAGGTTTATTGCCAGAGCATTTACCACTTGGGATGCGCCAGCGTTTGTCTTTGGCTGTGGCTATGGTGCATAAACCTGAGCTGCTGATCCTGGATGAACCGACATCAGGTGTTGACCCTATAGCCCGTGATAACTTCTGGCAACTGATGATTGATTTGGCGCGCCAGGATCAGGTTACCATTTTTATCTCCACCCACTTTATGAACGAAGCCGAGCGCTGTGACCGCATATCCCTGATGCATGCAGGCAAAGTGCTGATCAGTGACACGCCAGCGCAGATTATGGCGAATCAGCAGTCAGACACGCTGGAGCATGCTTTTATTCGTTATCTCGAACAGGCTGGTGCCAGAGACAACAGCACGGATACAGAGATCAGCTTAGCCTCAGCCAGTACAGCTGAGCCTGTTAAAAAGGCGTTCAGTTGGCAGCGACTCTGGAGTTTTACCCAGCGCGAAACTCTGGAGCTGCGTCGTGATCCTATCCGCTCTGCATTGGCGCTGCTGGGTAGTCTGGTACTGATGTTGTTTATCGGCTACGGCATTACCATGGACGTGGAAGATTTAACCTTTGCAGTGCTGGACCAGGATCAGTCTGTTTTGAGCCAAAACTATGTGCTGAACTTATCGGGATCGCGTTATTTTGTTGAAAAGCCGCCACTTCATAGCCAGCACGAGATTGATCAGCGGATGCGCAGCGGTGACATTAGTCTGGCGATCGAAATTCCGCCCGGTTTTGGCCGTGATTTGTCACGTGGTCAGCAGGTGGCTGTAGCCGCCTGGGTCGACGGTTCTATGCCAAACCGGGCTGAGACTATTAAAGGTTATGTGCAGGGCATGCATTTGCATTGGCTCAGAATGCAGGCGACAGAACAGCTTGGCACAGATGCCAGCAGTCTGAGCTCAGCTATTGAAACCCGTTTTCGTTACAACCCCGATGTAAAAAGTCTGGTGGCTATGGTGCCGGCTGTGATCCCTATGTTGCTACTGATGATCCCGGCTGTGCTGACAGCTTTATCCGTGGTGCGGGAAAAAGAGTTGGGCTCCATTATTAATCTATACGTCACACCTGTCAGTCGGCTGGAGTTTTTACTGGGTAAACAATTACCTTATATAGCCCTGGCTTTCGTCAATTTTTTACTGATGTTAGTCACCGCCATGCTGTTGTTTAAAGTGCCACTGACAGGCAGTTTTTGGGCTTTAAGCCTGAGTGCTCTGGTGTTTGTATTGTTTTCTACTGGTTTTGGTTTATTTGCCTCTACCTTCACCAAAAGCCAGATAGCCGCTATTTTAGCCTCGGTGCTTGGCACTATTATTCCGGCTGTACAGTTTGCCGGTATGATCACCCCGGTGTCGGCTTTAGAGGGGGCAGGCCGTCTTATTGGTGAAGTGCATCCGGCCAGTTTTTTTCTGACCATCAGCCGTGGTGTGTTCAGTAAAGCCTTGCAGTTGTCTGATATTTATCCTGCTCTGCTACAAATGACGCTTGCTGTACCTGTGATTATTCTGGCGTCCGTCTTGTTATTGAAGAAACAGGAGCGCTGAGCATGCACAATAAACTAGCCAATGTGTATCGGCTTGGAGTCAAGGAGCTGTGGAGTTTGTGGCGCGACCCTATGATGTTGCTGCTGATTTTATATGCCTTTAGTGCCAGCATTTATGTCGCTGGCACCTCCATGCCTGAAACCTTACACAAAGCCCCTATTGCAGTAGTGGATGAAGATCAGTCCGGTTTGTCTGGCCGTATTATTTCGGCTTTTTATCTGCCTTATTTTATGCCACCTGAGCTGATCAGTTTGTCAGAAGTGGATGCGGCGCTGGATGCAGGCATCTACAGCTTTGTGCTGACTATTCCGCCCGATTTTGAACAGGATCTGTTGGCTGGGCGTTCGCCGAAAATACAGCTGAGTGTGGATGCAACCCGTATCAGTCAGGCCTTTAGCGGCAGCGGTTATATTGAACAGATCATCAGTAGCGAAATCAGTGAATTTAGCCAAAGGCACAGGTTAAACACTAGTTTGCCGGTGGATTTGGTGCTCAGAGCCAGTTTTAACCCTAATTTAACTGCCAGCTGGTTTGGCTCTTTGATGGAGGTGATTAATAGCGTTACCATGATTTCCATTATCCTGACGGGCGCAGCGCTTATTCGCGAACGTGAGCATGGCACTATTGAACATTTGCTGGTGATGCCGGTGACCCCCGGTGAAATCATGCTGTCGAAAATTCTGTCGATGGGAATGGTAGTGCTGGTTGCCACAGGGGTTTCCTTAACTGTGATGATTAAAACTGTACTGGCTGTGCCGGTGGAAGGCTCGGTCCTGCTGTTTTTACTGATCACAGCACTACAGCTGTTTGCCACCACCTCTATGGGGATTTTTATGGCAACGGTCGCGCGTTCTATGCCGCAGTTTGGTTTGTTGCTTATTCTGGTGTTATTGCCATTGCAGTTATTATCCGGTGGTATGACACCCAGAGAAAGTATGCCTGAAGCTATTCAAACCATTATGCTGGCGGCGCCTAATACTCATTTTGTTTCGGCTTCTCAGGCTATTTTGTATCGTGGCGCCGGTTTGGATGTGGTGTGGCCGCAAATGGTGTTTCTGCTGCTGATTGGTGGGCTATTGTTTCGTTTCTCGCTGCAACGATTCAGAAAATCTTTAAGTACTATGTAAAGTACTATGTAAAGGGCTATGGAGGGAGGATCCCTATGGGATGGATAGTGCGTGCTCTGTTGTTTGTCAGTGGTGTTATTGCCAGCTGGTTTGTGTCAGTGGAGGCCAGTAATTACATTGTCTATCAGTTGGTGATAGCTGTAGGTCTGGTCACCTTGTGTGCCGCGGCTTTGGTCTATCTGCCGGCGTGGTGGCGACGTTGGACCTCTGGTTCAGGCCATCGAAAGTAATAAAAAAGGCGACCCGCAGGTCGCCTTGGTCTTCTATGCAACTGACAGTTAAATCGCAGCTATTTGTGCCTGCTGAGCTTTTAACTTGCTGATAGCTTCTAAAGCTTCTGAGAGTTTTTCACGCTCTTTTGCCAGCACTGCTTCAGGGGCTTTGGCGACAAAACCTTGGTTCGCCAGTTTGTTAGCCACGCGGTCATGTTCCTGCTGAGCTTTTTCCATCAGCTTGGCAATACGCGAGAGTTCAGCTTCTTTGTCAATCAGGCCTGCCATAGGGATCAGAATATCCATCTTGCCCAACAACTGAGCGGCGCAGGCTGGTGCTGTGTCGCCATCGGCCAGTACAGTAATGGCTTCTAACTTCGCCATATTCTGCAGGAAAGCCATATTGCTTTGTAAACGGCGGCTGTCGTCTGCTGTCAGGTTACGCACTAGTACAGACAATGGCTTGCTTGGTGCTATATCCATTTCGCCACGCACATTACGGATCGCGACTATAAAGCTTTTCACCCATTCCAGATCGGCAGTAGCAGTTTCATTCACCAGCGCCTGATTAAATTCAGGGTATGCTTGTAGCATAATGCTGTCGCCTGGCTTGATGTCGCTTCTGATCATCGGTGCTACACGTTGCCAAATCTCTTCAGTGATAAAAGGCATAATCGGATGCATTAAACGCAGCAAAGATTCCAGCACTGTCAGTAAGGTATGACGGGTGCCACGTTGCTGAGCTTCGCTGCCTTTAAACAATACAGGTTTGGTCAGCTCTAAGTACCAGTCGCAGAACTGGTTCCAGGTGAACTCATACAGCGTATTAGCCGCCATATCAAAACGGTAACTGTCTAAATAACCGCGGAATTGACTGATAGTTTGCTGATACTGGCTGATGATCCACTGATCGGCCAAGGACAGTTCCATTTCACTGTTACCTGACAGACCACAGTCTTTGTCTTCGGTCATCATGGTGACGTAACGGCTGGCGTTCCACAGCTTGTTACAGAAGTTACGGTAACCGTCTAAACGTTTCATATCCCAGTTGATATCACGGCCTGTTGAAGCCAAAGCCGCTAAGGTGAAACGCAGAGCGTCAGTACCACTGGCTTCAATACCTTCAGGGAATTGTTTTTTGGTCTGGTTGCCGATTTTTTCGGCCAGCTGCGGCTGCATCATATTGCTGGTGCGTTTGGCCAGCAGGTCGTCCAGACTAATACCGTCAATCATATCCAGCGGGTCAATCACGTTGCCCTTGGATTTTGACATCTTGTCGCCGTTTTCATCACGAATCAAACCAGTCACATACACAGTCTTAAACGGCACTTGTGGTTTGCCGTTTTCATCTTTGATGAAATGCATCGTCATCATAATCATCCGGGCTACCCAGAAGAAAATAATGTCAAAACCAGTGACTAAAACGTCAGTTGGGTGGAAGGTTTTTAAATCTTCCGTATTATCAGGCCAACCTAAGGTCGAGAAAGTCCAGAGCGCTGAGCTGAACCAGGTGTCCAGTACATCGTTGTCCTGACGTAATTTCACGTCATCGGCTAAAGCGTGCTTAGCACGTACTTCAGCTTCATCACGACCTACATAAACTTTGCCCGCTTCGTCGTACCAGGCTGGAATACGGTGACCCCACCACAGCTGACGGCTGATACACCAGTCCTGAATGTCGCGCATCCAGCTGTAGTACATGTTTTCATACTGCTTAGGCACAAACTGAATATCGCCGTTTTCCACAGCTTCAATGGCAGTTTTAGCCATAGGTGCTACACGTACATACCACTGGTCGGTCAGTAATGGCTCAATCACCACACCAGAACGGTCGCCGTAGGGCAGGGTGTTGTTGTGATCTTCTACTTTGTCCAGAAGGCCAGCCGCATCAAAAGCTGCGACTATGGCTTTGCGGGCTGCGTAACGCTCCAGGCCCTGGAATTCAGCCGGGATCATGGCGTTATGCGCCGGGTTGGCTTCGCCATTCGGGAAGAAACACTCACCTTCAGTGCGGATAGTAGCGTCAGCTGTCATCACGTTGATCATTGGCAACTGATGACGTTTACCTACTTCGTAGTCGTTAAAGTCGTGAGCTGGTGTAATTTTTACGCAGCCTGTGCCTTTGTCTTTATCGGCATGTTCGTCGGCCAGAATGGGGATACGGCGATTCACCAGCGGCAGCAGCACTTCTTTACCAATCAGGGACTGGTAGCGTTCATCGTCCGGGTTGACTGCAACACCAGTATCACCCAGCATAGTTTCAGGACGGGTAGTGGCAACTACTATGTAGTTTTTGCCATCGGCCGTCGTCACGCCATCAGCCAACGGGTAACGTAAGTTCCACAGATGGCCTTTTTGTTCTTTGTTTTCTACTTCTAAATCAGAAATAGCCGTATGCAGCTTAGGATCCCAGTTCACCAGGCGTTTGCCACGGTAAATCAGATCGTCCTGATACAGACGGACAAAAACTTCCTGCACTGCATTCGACAGGCCAGCGTCCATAGTGAAACGCTCTTTGTCCCAGTCGACTGAGTTACCTAAACGGCGCATTTGTTCAGTGATGGTGCCACCTGACTCGGCTTTCCATTCCCATACTTTGTCAATAAAAGCGTCGCGGCCCATGGCGTGACGGTCTGGTTTGCCTTCAGCGGCCAGTTTACGCTCTACGACCATTTGTGTCGCGATACCAGCGTGGTCAGTACCCACTTGCCATAAGGTATTTTTGCCCTGCATACGCTTGTAGCGGGTTAAGGCATCCATAATGGTTTGCTGGAAGGCATGGCCCATATGCAGGCTACCGGTCACGTTTGGTGGTGGGATCATGATGCAGTAGGCACCATGGCTGTTATCACCGCTTGGCTTAAAATAGCCTTTGCTTTCCCATGCCTGATACATGGCTTGTTCAACGGTACTTGGGTTAAATGTCTTTTCCATCTTCGTTACCTGAAACTCTCACTAAAAACGCAGGCCGGCCATCAGAGCTGCACTGTTTGCGGGGTTAACCCCGACTGGCGATAAAATTTAAATCTTTCCCGCGCCTGAACCTTTAACTGTTCTTCGGCTGGAACAAATTCGATAATCTGTTGAAAACGCTGACTAAAAGGCGGCACTGTTGCCGACAGGTTAATTAAAACCGGCCTCGCGTTACTTGGAGGCAGCCAGCTGATTTCCACCGGAGCACCGCGTGCCGGGCCTTCGCCCGCCAGATTGTGTGGCACAAATCGCATCGGATCAAAGCGCCATAATACCTCATCCAGCAGTTCGGCGTCCGCCTGATTTTGGCAGAACACAAAAACCCGCTGTCCGGCCTGATACAAATCGGCGCAGAGTTGTGCTGCAACATGAAAAAAAGCTGGCTCGGTTGCCAGCTGTGATTCAGTGTCTGCCGCCGTTTCCGGCAGCAGATAAAAACTGACTTGAGGCACTGTTATCCCTCGATGTCGGTTCCGACACGGTTAATTAAAAACTGGGTCAACATAGCCACAGGGCGGCCTGTGGCACCTTTGTCTTTACCACCACTGCGCCATGCAGTACCAGCAATATCCAAGTGCGCCCAGTTGTATTTACGGGTAAAACGCGACAGGAAACAAGCTGCGGTAATAGTACCAGCGGCACGGCCACCTAAATTACTGAAATCCGCAAAGGGGCTTTCCAGCTGATCCTGATAGTCATCCCACAAAGGCAAACGCCAGGCTCTGTCACCACTTTGCTCTGAGGCATTTAAAATTTCATGCGCCAGCGGGTTATGGTTACTTAACAAACCTGAGGCATGTTTACCTAAGGCAATGACACAAGCACCTGTTAACGTGGCTACGTCAATCACCACGTCCGGGTCAAACCGCTCAACATAAGTTAAGGCGTCACAGAGCACTAAACGGCCTTCAGCGTCTGTATTTAATACTTCAACCGTCTGGCCAGACATAGTCGTTAAAATATCACCAGGGCGATAAGCGCGGCCATCCGGCATGTTTTCGGCACCAGCCAGCACAGCCACCATATTAATAGGTAAACCTAAACTGACCACAGCATGCATAGTACCCAGCACTGAAGCTGCGCCACACATGTCGTATTTCATTTCGTCCATCGCATCGCTTGGCTTGATGCTGATACCGCCGGTGTCAAAGGTTAAACCTTTGCCGACCAGTACCACAGGCGCGCTGTTATCCATAGCGCCGTTGTATTTAATTACCGCCATTTTGGCTTCGTTTTCCGAGCCACGGCCAACAGCCACGTATGAATGCATACCCAAAGCTGCCATTTCAGCAATGCCAAGCACTTCCACCGACACTTTGTCGTGCTGCGCTAACGCCACGGCCTGTTCGGCCAGATAAGCCGGAGTACAGATGTTTGGCGGCATATTCGACACGTCTTTACAGACCTTAATACCAGCAGCTACAGCTAAACCATGTTCAACGGCTTTTTCGCCTATGGTTAAGTCGCGACGGGTTGGCACGTTAAAGACAATTTTACGCAGCGGCCGACGGGTTTCGTCTTTGCGGCTTTTTAATTTGTCGAATACATAGAGGCAATCTTGCGTGGTTTCCACCGCATGACGGACTTTCCAGTAGGTGTCACGGCCTTTGACATGCAGCTCAGAGAGGAAACAGACAGCTTCCATCGAGCCGGTTTCATTTAACGTACTAATAGTTTTAGCAATGATCTGGCGGTACTGACGTTCGTCCAACTCACGCTCTTTGCCACAGCCGACCAAAAGTACACGTTCACTCAAGACGTTCGGTACATGGTGTAATAACAACATCTGACCGGGTTTGCCTTCTAAATCGCCCCGGCGTAATAAATTGCTGATGTAGCCTTCGCTGATTTTATCCAGCTGTTCGGCAACCGCTGATAAGCGGCGCGGCTCATAAACGCCGACAACGATACATGCGCTTCGTTGTTTTTCCGGACTACCGCTTTTTACGCTGAACTCCATGCTCACTCCTGATTCTAAGACTTCCGGCCACTATACCAAGTTAGTTTGAGGTTACAGTGGGCTTCTTTGTGATGATATTTTGTCCTGCTTTATAAAAAAGCTCGGATTTATCGCCACTTTAGTCAATAATAATTGCTGTAAATATCCAGTTTACTTAAAAATCGTCAGGGTTCCAGCAAAAAGACAGGTTTTAGGGGGCATTTTTGATTGTTTTTCGTTATCTGATTGGTGAAGTGTTCAAATCCCAATTGGCGGTCTTCCTGATCCTGATCACTATTATCATGAGCCAGCGCTTTGTGAAAATTTTGGCTGACGCATCAGACGGTGATATTCCAGGTCAGTTAGTACTGACCATTTTGTCATTAAAGCTGCCACAACTGGCGGTGATCATTATTCCGCTGAGTGCTTTTTTAGGCGTGCTAATCGCCTATGGCCGTATTTATGCCGACAGCGAAATGACGGTATTACACGCCACCGGTATCAGTGAATGGTATGTCACCCGTTTAACTTTGATCTTGTCTGTGGTGATAGCACTGGGCGCAGGTTTTGTTACTTTGTATTTAAGCCCTTGGGCCACAGAGCGCGAATATCAGATTTTAGAAAAAGCTGAGGCCGACTCTGGCCTGAGTAGTTTAATTCCTGGACGATTCCAGCAAACCTCGAATGAGAAAGCTGTAGTTTTTGTCCATGAAATCAGCCGCGACGGTGGGCAATTAGAGCGGGTGTTTCTGGCGCAAGCTCCTGCTCAGGAAGGTGGCCAGACCTCAATTGTGTACGCTGAATCCGGTAATGTAAAAGAGGACGCCAGTGGCGCTCAGATGCTGGAGCTGAACAGCGGCCGCCGTTATGCCGGTGAAACCAGTTCTCCGGCTTATGAAGTGGTCGAGTTTGGTAAATACCAAATTCAAATTCGTGAACAGCAGGTCGAACAAAAACGTCGTAAATTATCTAGTTTGCCGACAGATGAATTGCGTAATCAAAAAGGCCCTGAGGCTTCAGCGGAGTGGCAATGGCGCATCGCTATACCACTGTCTATTCCTATTCTGATGCTGATTGCAGTGCCGCTGAGTAAAGTCAATCCGCGTCAGGGGAAATTTGGCCGTTTATTGCCAGCTTTGGCTTTGTATTTGCTGTATTACATTCTGCTGATTGCCTGCCGCTCAGCTATTGAAGACGGTAAAATTCCGCAGCAGTTAGGGATGTGGTGGATCCATGGACTTGGGCTTTCGTTTGGTATAGTTCTACTGGTGAAACACCGCACCGCAGGACAGAAGTTCAAAGCATTAATCACAGGGCGTTCTTCTCATGTTTAAGATCCTCGACCTGTATATAGGCCGCACCATATTAACCACAGTGCTGATGACTGTCTCTGTGTTGATGATTTTATCCGGTATGTTCAGGTTTATTGACCAGCTGCGTTTAGTCGGGCGGGGTGACTACGATATGTTATCCGCTGGTTTGTTTACGTTATTCAGTGTGCCCGGCGACTTGATACTGTTTTTCCCTATGGCGGCTTTAATAGGTGGCTTAGTCGGTTTGGGGATGCTGGCAAGTAATAGTGAGTTGGTGGTGATGCAGGCCGCGGGCTTGTCGCGCTTGAATATTATCAACTCTGTAATGAAAACCTCGTTACTGATGATGCTGATTGTGATGTTGGTCGCCGAATTTGGCGCGCCAGTGGCCGAAAAAACCGCTCGTGAATTGCGTACTAAAGCTATATCAGGCGGTGATTTAATTTCAGCGAGACAAGGGGTGTGGGCCAAAGATGGTGATAACTTTATTAACATCAAGCAAGTTGACGATTTTGGCAATTTAACCGATTTAACCATTTACGAGTTTGATACCAACTTAAAGCTGCAGGCGATCGTCAGTGCTAAAACCGCAGTCTTTGTCAGCAATTCATGGCGCTTAAGCGATGTCAGCCGTTTGCATTTCCGTGATGACAGAGTAGAGAAACACCAGTGGCAGGAACAGCGCTGGCGCTCGACCTTAACGCCGGACAAATTGGGTGTGGTGTCTATTAAACCTGAGCTGTTATCGCTCAAAGGCTTAACCGACTATATCGATTATCTGGAAAGTAACCAGCAGGACAGCAGCAAATTTGAACTGGCGTTCTGGCGTAAGGCCACTCAGCCTCTGACGATTATTGCTATGTTGCTGGTGGCTTTGTCTTTTATCTTCGGACCACTGCGTAGCGTCACTATGGCGGCCCGTATTCTGATGGGCATTCTGACCGGCTTTGCGTTTTATATGAGTGACCAGGTATTTGGCCCTGTCGCTTTGGTCTACCAGCTACCGCCAATCTTTGGTGCAGTGTTACCTTCGGCCTTGTTTATCGGGCTTGCGATGTATTTATTGCAGAAGAAATAGCGACGTTTGTTGCTGTGGCGAATATGGCGGATATAAAAAAGGCAGAATTGAATTCTGCCTTTTTTATAACTGTTGGTTTAGCAGCAGGTTTAGCCCGCTTTACGATGTAAATTCAGCTCTTTGCTTTCATCTTTGGTCAGTTTCACCACTATGGTGTCTGTGACTTGGTCCTGCAGGGCTAAACCTTTACCCCAGCGGATCCACAACCAGAAGTTGCCAAGGCCTAACAAAGACACCACCAAACGCAGCAGCGCTTGTTTTAAGGTGATGGGAGAGCCATCCGGCTGAATCAGTAAGATACGCCAGGCACGCATGCCCAGGGTTTGACCTGCTTTGACCCAGAAGTACAGGTAAAACCATAAAAACACCAACAGCGAATACAGCTGAAACCAAAGAGAGTGTTTCTGAATAAAATCAGCCTGATCCTGATAAGCCGCCAGTGAAACCAAACCCAGCTTATCCAAAATAGTTACCAGCAACAGTGCCAAACCCATAGCCAGCATCCAGAGCGCAGCTAAAATCAGCACGTCATAAACAATGGCCGCTAAACGGCGGAACAAACCCGCTTTTGGAGATCCGTGATACATCAGTGTGTCCTGACTTTTATTGATTCTGTAATTGGCGCTAAGTGTATCACGCAGCTTTGTTTTTTCGAAACTGCTGCAAAAATGCGCAACCACACAAGCAACTGAAACTTTTGCTTGCGCCGCGCCATTCGCTTTGTATAATGCAAGCGTTTACTTCTATACGACCCCTCAATGCCTGGGTGGCGAAATCGGTAGACGCAGCGGATTCAAAATCCGCCGGGGGAAACTCCGTGTCGGTTCGAGTCCGACCCCAGGCACCACTACTCTCTTGTTATAATCAAAATACTTAGTTCCAGTCTCATTAACGGGTTAGCACTTATTGTGCCTGCTATCTCATTCTCCTTATGGCCAGCGGTTCAGGTACTAGGTTGTAATTTATTCTTCCCCTCTCTGCTTCTGGTATCTAAAGTCCCCACCTGCCAGTGTGGTTTCTCGCTCACCGCAGTAAAACTGAGTCCAATTCGTCCAAACAGCCAGTCTAAGTTGATAGCGACTTGGTGCTAAAAATTGTTGAAGCTGAGGTATATCAGCCTTAGTTTGGTCTGCGGGACTAATTAAGGCTTATGCTCTCTCTGACTTTGGCTACAAGGTATTGTAAAGTAGGCATTATCTTTAATCGCCTTGATCAAGCTGTTACTATTTTCTTGTCCAAGCGATTTTATTAAAAAAACGAGGTCATCCCAGTGAGCAGAGAGACATTGTCTGAGCAACAGATTGCAGAAATTAAAAGTAACTTCGATTTTTTTGACCGAGATGGCAATGGCCGTATTGAGTTAGCAGAGTTTATCGAATTGCTTACTGCACTGGCTCCGAAAACCAAAGCCAGCCATGTGGAAGAAGGTTTTAAACTTATTGATACGAACAATAACGGCTACATCGATTTCACTGAGTTTTTAGACTGGTGGCAAGATTGCTGGTGGGAATACTAAAACCTGTACTCTTTGCCATTTTTTAGCTGCATTCACAGAGCGAATGGGATTGTTCGTGAAGCAAAGTTTATCTACAGGCATAAATTCTGGTTTGCTCTGATCCAACTGGCCGCTTTGCTGTATTTATTAGCTGCAAAATAGCCTTTTCGGTTTGAAACTCAGTACGCAGCATAAAGTGGTTTCAAATTGTTAATCCTTTGATATTTTTAGGTCTTTAATCAAGAGCATCGCATTGTTATGGCAGCTGATTTTTCTTCACTTCCCAAAAATCGTGCAAAGAGAACCACTGTGCTGTGGTTATTGCGTAGTGTCGGTTTTGGGTTACTGAGTGCATGTAGCGCTTTGCCAACTGCAGAGCTGGCGACTGATTCCAAGCCTTCAGCAGCACTGAGTGCTGCGCCTCTTTACAATGTGAGTTTTAACAGCGTACTGGCTTTGCCGCTAAAAAATCAGGGCGTGATATTGGCTTATGGCGACGCAGCCTTGCAGTTTGGTCTGTTGTCGTTACCTGCAACTAAGGTAAGCACCAAGCCGCCTTTGGTTATTTTTGTGCACGGTGGCTGCTGGTTGAATGCTTACGATATAGGTCATAGCAAGGCGTTAAGTCAGGCACTGACAGAAGCAGGTTATGCGGTATGGTCGCTGGAGTATCGCAGGGTGGGCGACGAAGGCGGCGGCTGGCCTGGTAGTTTTAACGATGTAATGCAAGGCATCCACTATGCTCAGGCGCAGTTTGAACGCTATGGCGTGGACCTTCGCCGTATTGCCTTAATGGGCCACTCTGCTGGCGGCCAATTGGCCCTTTTAGCGGGGGAGAAGTTGGCCGCAGAAAAGCTAGCAGGCGACAAAAAAGCTGCACAAATACAAGCTGTAATTGGCCTGGCCGCCATTACCGATATGGCCAGCTATGCCAAAGGCAGCAATAGTTGCCAAAGTGCCACTGCTCAGTTTATCGGTGCATCGCCAGAGCAAGCACCTGCGTTATACCAGCAGGCCAGCCCTAGTCTGCACAGAGCGCACCCTAAAACCCTCTTATTGCAGGGTAATGCCGATCAGATTGTGCCTACAACTCAAGCGACTGATAGCGGTATGCCGTATCGTCTGGTGGAAAAGGCTGGGCATTTTGACTGGATCCATCCACAAAGTGCGGCATATCCGCAGTTAATTCTTACCCTACAGGAGTTAGTCCCACTGTGATGGCACCTTTAACCCTCGAACAGCTGCAGCAGTATGATCAGCAGGACGTATTGGCTTACAAAAGAGCAGAATTTACCTTGCCTGAGCAGAGTCTTTATTTTGACGGCAATTCGTTAGGCGCTATGCCGAGCTGCGCATTGCAGCGGGCTCAGGATGTGCTGGCACGGCAATGGAGTCAGGATTTAATTCAAAGCTGGAACAGCAATCAGTGGATTGATTTACCCTTTAAAGTGGGCGAGCAGATTGGCCGTTTGATTGGTGCTGGTAGTGGTCAGGTGATTTGCTGTGATTCGACCTCAGTGAATTTATTTAAGGTGCTAAGTTGTGCTCTGCTGATGCAGCCAAAGCGCACTGTGGTGCTCACGCAGCAGGGCAATTTCCCAACCGATTTATATATGGTGCAGGGGCTGACTAGCCTGTTGGGCGAAAGCCGTTGTCAGTTAGTGGAGGTGCCAGAGCAAGGACTGGAAAAGGCGCTTACCAGTGAAGTGGCTGTGTTAATGCTGACTCAGGTTGATTTTCGTAGTGGCCGCTTATTGGATATACAGCGTTTAACCCAAATAGCGCACGAGCAAGGTGTAATAGTGATTATAGATCTGGCCCATAGTGCCGGAGCCTTGCCTGTAGAGCTGGACGCATGGCAGGTCGATTTTGCCGTAGGTTGTGGTTATAAATACTTAAATGGTGGCCCCGGTGCTCCGGCTTTTTTATATGCGGCTAAACGGCATCATGCGCAAATTCATCAGCCACTGAGCGGCTGGATGGGGCATAAAACCCCCTTTAGTTTTAGCCCTCAGTACGTGAAATCTGACGGTATAGAACAGTTTTTGACGGGCACTCCTGCTGTAATTTCGATGAGTGTGCTGGACGCTGCCTTGCAGGTGTTTAGTGATGTCAGCATGCAACAGATTCGCGAAAAATCCCTGGGTTTGACCAGATGTTTCCATCAGTTGGTGCAGCAACAAGCGGCGTTAGCCGAATTAAGCTTAATTACGCCATTAAAACCGGAAGAGCGTGGCAGCCAGTTGGCTTATCAGCACCCTGCGGCCTATGCCTTATGTCAGGCTCTGATTAAGCGAGGTGTGATTGCTGATTTCAGGGCCCCTGATATTTTACGCTTAGGATTTACTCCATTGTATTTACGTTATGTCGATGTGTGGCAAGCGGTTGAAATATTGAGCGACATTGTTGTGAGCAAAGAGTATTTAAAACCTGAGTATGCTATCCGGCAAAAAGTAACCTGAAGGACTAAACCGTGTTCTTAAAGTGCAAGCTCTCTGCTGTTGCTCTCTCTATCCCCTCCAACCAGACAGAGAGATACTTCAGCGTACTTTATTGCGGATGTCCCACAGATGCTTTACTCTTCCAGTCAAATGAAGGTTCGCCAGCCAGTGTTTTTAATTTTATCTAAAAACGGTTTTTGCCAGAAAAACAACAAACTTAAGGATAAATAACAATGAATAAATTTTTAAAAGCCAGCATCCTCTGCCCAGTGTTAGTGCTTGGAATGAGCCAGGCCAATGCTGCAGTATTTAGTTCAGAGCAGGTGATGGCTAAGCAGCAGTTTAACTTCAATAAACAACAAGTTTTGTCTTTTGTCGACAGTGCAGAAGTGCAGAATAAACTGATTGAGCTGGGTGTCAGCCCTGCCGATGCCAAACAACGTATCGCCAATATGACGGCTGAAGAGCTGAACGCGCTGAATACGCAGATGAACGATATGCCTGCAGGTGGTGTGGTAGGAGCTATTGTTACTGTATTAGCCATTATCGCGCTGCTGGATTTATTAGGTGTTACAGACGTTTACCCTTTTATTAATCCAATTAGCCGTTGAGTTTAATGGTGTTACTACGACAAGCCTGCTTTTTGGCGGGCTTGTTGATTGTACTAACAGGCTGCCAAACGCCGCCACAAACTAAGCTGCTGTTGGCAGAACCTCCTGCTATAGCACCTCAGCATCTGATCCCGCAGGTCCCATTTTATCCGCAGCAAGAGTATTTTTGTGGCCCAACCACATTATCTGAAGTGGCTGGTTTTTATGGCCTGAAAAAAGACCCTGCTACCATAGCACCCACTACTTTTATTCCGGGTTTACAGGGGACTTTGCAAATTGAAATGGCAGCTGCAACACGGCAATTGGGTTTAGTTGCTTATGAGCAGCGTGGCAGTATGAGCCAGTTGTTAAGTCTGGTTGCTGAGAACATTCCCATCATAGTGCTGCAAAATAACTCTGTTGCCTGGTTGCCGCAGTGGCATTATGCCGTAGTGATTGGCTACGACTTGCAAAACAACGAAGTGATTTTGCATACCGGAGTGACGCAAGCCTATCGCTTAAACTTTGCCACTTTTGAACGCACCTGGGCGCGGGGGAATTATTGGCTGTTAGCCATGTTACCGCCTGAGAAAAGCAGTGCGAAGTTGGATCCTTTTATTTACACCAAAGCCAGCCAGGATTTATTGCAGACTCAACAGGTTGATCGTGGTATCGCTGCACTTAAAACTGCGACTGGCCAATGGCCTGATTATTGGTTGCCTTACTTTTTGCTGGGTAATTATTATTTCCAAAGCCAGCCTTTAGTGGCTGCAGAGTGGTTTGAAAAAGGCCTGCCTTATGCCCGGCAGGAAATAGCTTATCTGAACAATTATGCGGTGCTGCTGAGTGAGCAGGGTTGCCAGACTAAAGCAACCGCACTGATTGAAGCCGCGCTGAAAATTTCTCCGAATGATAGCAATCTGCTGGATAGCCAGAAACAAATTCGAGCTGGTACCAATACGGCTTCCCAATTATGTGCTTCAGCTGCACGCTAATCACCCGGCATAAGCTACCCAGCCTTTAAAGCTAAAGCCTGCATAAAACAAACTGATACCAGAAAAGCCGGCTTGTTTTAATAAAGCTTCCTCTTCGTCTGGCGCCAAAATACTGAGTTTGGTTTTCATTGCTTCTTTTGCTACTTCAGGATCTGCAGATTGTGAATTACCAAAAGCCAGATGCCGGGAGATCCAAAGCGTCCGCTCAGGCTCAGTTTGGGGGAAACTATGATGGGCAATAATTAATGGTGCTTTGGGCTTTAGCCGCCGCTGGATCTGTTGCAGTGTTTCAAGTCGCATCTCACGTGGAATAAAGTGGAAGGTCAGCAAACAGATAGCGCCGTCAAAAGGGCCTTGTGGTGCGTCTTCTATATAACCCTGATGAAGGCGGACACGGTCTTGATAATTGGCCACTGTATCAGCGGCGAGCTCTAACATTCCGGCAGAAGGGTCAATACCAATAAAGCTCCAGCCTGATTGTGCTTGAGCCAGAGCTTTGATTTCAAGTCCTCCTCCAGCACCCAATACCAACAAAGAACCTTCGGCAGGTAGGTGTTCTGCCAGCAGTATGGCGGTCATTCGATGTAAACTATGGTAACCAGGAACTTGCCGTGGTGGGCCTTCGAGGTAGGAGTTTTCAGGAGGTTGCACAAAGTGGTTGTTCATAGCTTTTTCCAGAATTTAAGGTAATGAAACTAAATAGTCCGGCAGACTTTAGTTTATTACTTATGATGAATTTCAAGTATCATCAAATGATACGTAAGTTGTGGTTTTTGTCAAACATGCTGATAGATGACGGAATGAAGGACCTAAATAATGAATAAAGACACACGTTTGTCTGACGTGCTGCATGTTTTATTGCATCTTGAGCATGCAACAGAGCCTGTCACTTCAGAGGTGTTAGCGCAGAACATGGGGACTAATCCGGCCGTGTTTCGTCGCACTATGGCAGGCTTGAGAGAGGCAGGTTATGTGATGTCTGGTAAAGGTCACGGCGGAGGCTGGAGCTTAGCCCGCCCTCTGGAACAGATCAGTCTTGCTGATATCTACAATGCACTGGGTCGGCCAGGCTTATTTGCTATCGGCAGCCGATCTCAGCATCCGGACTGTAAAATTGAGCAGAAAGTGAATAAGGCGCTGGCCGATAGCATGCAGCAGGCGGAGGCTTTATTGATCCAGCGTTTTGGCGAGGTGACACTGGATCAGTTGCGGCCAGAACAAAGCCCTTAGGCCTTTACTCAGGAATACGGGCTATCACTTTAATCTCAAAATCAAAGCCAGCCAACCAGTTCACTCCGACAGCAGTCCAGTTTGGATAAGGTGGAGTCCCAAAGATCTGTTGTTTCACTTTCATAATGGTGCCGAATTGCTGTTCTGGATCGGTATGAAAAGTCGTAACGTCGACTATATCGTCAAAGTCACAACCAGCAGCCGCGAGCGTGGCTTTAAGATTGTCAAAGGCTAACTCTACCTGACGCTCAAAATCTGCTTCCGGGCTGCCGTCTGCCAGGCTTCCCACCTGACCGGACACAAACAATAAATCGCCTGAGCGGATAGCGGCTGAATAACCATGCTCCTCATAAAGTGCATGTCTGTTGGCTGGAAAAATAGCTTCTCTTTTGGTCATGGTCGTGCTCTCTTTGTTAAAGGTTTGAATGGTCCTCTATGTTCAATTGGTTTAACATACGAGGCGTATGTAGAGTATCTCGCATACGCTTCGTATGTCAAGTGGCATACATGGCGTATGTGAAAGGAGTATCGAATGAGCATCCGATTAACAAAAATGGCTGAAAACCGGGAGAAGCTGATTGCAGCGGCCCGCAAAGCATTTGCACAGCAGGGCTACGCCGCCGCTTCTATGGATCACTTAACAGCGGAAGCAGGTTTAACCCGGGGCGCGCTATACCATAATTTTGGCGACAAAAGAGGGTTGCTTGCGGCTGTTGTCGATCAAATTGACTCTGAAATGGCGGACTATGCCAAGTCTGTTGGCGCTAAAGCTGGGGATGTATGGCAAGCCCTGTTGGCTGAGGGAGCTGCTTATATTGAAAAGGCGCTGGACCCTGAAGTGCAGCGAATTGTGTTACTGGACGGCCCTGCTGTGCTTGGCGATCCATCTCAATGGCCAAGTCAGAATCGCTGCCTGCAGTCGACTAAAGCGACTTTGGAGCAGCTTATGGCAAATGGCATAGTAAAAGCTGTGGATCCTGAGGCTGCCGCTATGTTGCTAAACGGCGCCGCTTTAAACGCTGCGCTTTGGCTGGCGTCCAGTACAGATCCCCAGGCCATGCTGCCAAAAACACTGGAGGCGTTTAATTTGCTCGCTTCGGGTTTTTTGGTGAAAGGCTGACGCAGTAAGGTCGCTTGCTGTAGCACGGGCAGTCTGAATGGAATTAAAAGGGGCAAGGGCTGCTCATCATCATACGCCGCCCTGTTATCGGATGAGCAAACTCCAGTTCTGACGCATGCAGCAACAGTCGTGAAGCCATCGCCTGAGTATCAAGGCTGCCATATAAATCACAGCCCAGTATAGGGTGTCCGAGGTATTGACAGTGGATCCGTAGCTGATGAGTGCGGCCCGTTTCTGGCGTCAATAACAGCCGGGTTCGCTCTGGATTGCTCAGGCGTTCCAGCACCTGAAAATGACTGCTTGCTTTTTGCCCTTGTGTAAAACAGACTTTTAATCGCGGAAACAAGGCTTTGTCTTTGCTGATAGGTGCTTCGATGGTGCCGCTATCTTGTTCTACATGACCTGCCACTATGCTTTGGTAGCGTTTAACCACAGTACGGGCTTGAAACTGCTTAGTTAACAAAGCATTAGTAGCTTTATCCAAAGCCAGTAGCATAATGCCTGAAGTCCCCAGATCGAGTCGGTGTATTAAGGTAATTTGTGGATACATCTGAGCTAACCGATAGTGCACCGAGTCCAGATTTAGCGGATTTTTGCCGGACAAACTTAATAAACCACTAGGTTTATTAATCAGCAGCATATGTTCGTCCTGATACAGCGTTTCAATCGACTGATGACAGGCAGGGGCAACAAAGGTATCTATCACTGTCATCATGGCTATCCCAGCTAAATCTGGCGCAGAGTGTACTTGAAATCAAAGCTTGCTGCCTTGCTTTAACTTGGCGAAAATAGCGTTTTTTTAGCCAGCAAGGGCTGTTATATGGATGTGGATGAAGCAGAAGACTGGGCCTGGTGTGATGCGCAGTTTGCCGCTATTGAAACTTATGTAAAAACACAAAATATTCCGCATGGTGTGATTTGTGACTGGCCTGAATGGTATACCGCACCTTATGTCGGTTTGTGGGCGGTAGAAGATCCGGCTGATCCGGGGTTTGTCGGGCACTGGGTGTTGGCAGGTGATACCACAGGTGTGCAACCGCAGCCTGTAGCTTTTGATTTTATAAGCGCTGAACATTGTGCTGAACCCCGTGAAGCTTTAGCTGCTTTTGCTAAGAAATGGGCCGCCTTAGCGGCAACTGCCGTTAAAGGCACAGCCTGGACTGGTAGTCCGCTACTGAGCGGTGATTTGTCCCAGAAAGCTGCACAGTTAGCGCGGCAGGCAGAGTTACTAAAACTTTGGGCTGGTGATGATGAGATGTGGGAGCAGGACTGAGCTGGCACTCTGCACTGGAACAACTCAACAGTGTCAGCAGCCCGCTCTTAGCGCTGCTGACCTTTTTATTAAGGGTTGCCGCTCCAGTACAGATTGTTTCTGGATGTAATGGATTTAACTTCAAGGTTATTTATGCCCGACTCTTTTTCTTTTCAGTTGCGACAACAAAGTCATTGGTTTGCAGCGCTGCCAGAATCTCTGCAGCTGCAACTTTTAGCTCAGGCTAAAACAATACAACTGGATACGGGACAACGTCTATTCAGCCGCGGTGATGAGTTTGATGGCATCTATGTACTGTTATCCGGAGCTTTGCTGATTGCAGGTGTGCATAGTTCAGGCCGCGAGGCTTTGCTGACTATAGTGGAGGCGGGGGACTGGATAGGTGAAATTGCCTTGTTTGACCGCAAAGCCCGCACTCATGACGCTACCGCCAGCGTAGCTTGTCAGTTGCTGCATTTGAATAATTCAGCTTTGCAGCTATTAGTGCAGCAAGATCCGTTGTGGTGGCAGCGCTTTGGCCAGTTACTGACAGAAAAAATGCGTTTAGTATTCCAGGCACTGGAAGATATGAGTTTATTGCCCGCTTCTGTGCGTCTGGCCCGGCGTTTACTGATGTTATGCCGTTTGCATCAGCAAGATGAACGTTATCTGATCCCGGTGCAGCAGGAACAGCTGGGTCAGCTACTGTCGCTATCACGCCAGACTATTAACCAGTTGCTGCAGCAGCTGGCTGCAAGCGGGGTGATCCGCACCAGTTATGCTCAAATTGAGGTGCTGGATTTGAAATTGTTAAAACAAGCAGCCGAAATAGATTTAAATTAAAGCGGGCTGATTGTCAGTTAGTCGACAGAGCTGCTATAGAGTTCTCCTTTAAAGTGGTTTTTTCAATCAGGAGACCCCTATGAAAACCTTAGCAGAACATTTAATTCAGTACGCCCATTACCACAGGGACCAGCGCAATATTTACACCCACTTTGCTGGTATCCCACTGATTGTGATTGCGTTATTTAGCTTATTGTCCTTTGAAATCACCGCTGGAATCACAGCCACTCATCTGCTGCTGGCTGGCTCTTTGCTATTTTATTTTCGTCTGAGTTTGAGTATGGGTCTGGTGATGCTGGTATTTAGCGCAAGCTGTTATGCACTGGCGCTGCAACTGGTGGGGTTGGAAAGCCCCTCTGCCTGGTTAGGTTCCTCAATGGCAGTTTTTGTATTCGGTTGGGTGCTGCAATTTATCGGGCATTATTTTGAAGGTAAAAAACCAGCTTTTGTTGACGATCTGGTGGGCTTGTTGATAGGGCCTTTGTTTGTGATGGCCGAAGTGCTGTTTTTGCTGGGTTTTGCTAAATCACTGCAACAACAAATTGATCAAAGCGCCGGACCTGTGCATTAAGTTTCGAAGCTAGCTTTATTGCTAGGCTGCTTTATTACTAGGCTGGCTGGGCCAATCGGCTTACACTAGCCGTATTGTGAACAGTGGTTTGAAAAGCACAGGAAGTTGTGATTGTGGATTTAATACCGGGCCGCGCTGATTTGTGGTTTTTACCTTTGGGTGGCACAGGCGAAATTGGCATGAATCTGAATTTATATGGTCATGCAGGTCGGTGGTTAATGGTGGATTGTGGTGTGACTTTTAATAGTCCACTGCAGCCTGACAGCTTGCAAAAAGCCGATGTAGTGGCTGCCGATCCGGCTTTTATTGCCCGCCAGCCAGAGAATCTCTCTGGCATTGTCATCACCCATGCCCATGAAGATCATATAGGTGCTTTGCCTGCACTCTGGCCTCGTTTTAAATGCCCTGTTTATGCCACTGCTTTTACGGCTGAAATTCTGCGCCGTAAGCTCGCTGAAGTCGGGCTTTTAGATAAAGTTCCTATCATTGAAGTGAAAACTGGCGACACCAAACATATAGGCCCTTTTGCGGTACAGTTTCTCGCTATTACCCACTCTATTCCAGAGCCGCATTGCCTGATGATTCGCACTGACGCAGGTTCGGTGTTTCACACCGCCGACTGGAAAATAGATGCAACACCTATGACAGGCAAGGCTTTTAAACCCAGGGTGTTTCAGCGTTTGGCACTGGAAAATGTCACAGCCATGGTCTGTGACTCGACCAATGCACTGCGTGAAGGCTTTTCTGTGTCGGAAAACGACTGTTATCAGGCCTTATTGCAGGTGATCGCAAAGGCGCAGGGCAGGGTGGTGGTGACTGGTTTTAGTAGCAACGTCGGGCGTTTAATTGCACTTGGCCGGGTGGCAAATAAAACCGGCCGTTATATGGCGTTGCTTGGCCGCTCTTTACAAAATATGGTCGGCGCTGCCCGTGCAACAGGGCACTGGCCAGAGGATATTCATCTGATCGACGCCAATGATTTAGGTTATTTACCCAAAGCTGAAGTGTTAGTGGTCGCGACCGGCAGTCAGGGCGAGCCTAAAGCCACGTTGAGCCGCTTAGCCGCTGATATGCAGCGTGAGCTGTCATTAGACAGCGGCGATTTAGTCATCTTCAGCTCCATTATCATTCCGGGCAATGAAGCTTTTATCGAAAAGCTGGTGCAGCAATTTCAGCAACGTGACATTCAAACCTTACAAAGCCACAACACAGAATTACCCATTCACGTGTCAGGGCATCCCTGTCGCGGCGAGCTGGAATTATTGTACAGTTGGGTCAAACCTCAGATTGCGGTGCCTGTGCATGGCGAAGCTGCGCATATAGCGGCTAACGCCGATGTGGCACGACAAAGCCAGGTGCCTGTTCAACTGACTGGCTTAAATGGTGATTTGTATGTGCTGGCCCCGGAGCCCCGAGTTTATAAACAAGTGGTCAACACTGGCCGTATTGCGCTGGTCAGGTCCTGATGATGCAGCTGCAGTGGCTTGATTCTATTAGTAAAGTGGGAGCTGAGGACTGGAATGCCTTATTCCCTACTGACTACCCTTTTACCCGCCATGAGTTTTTACAGGCGCTGGAGTCAGGCGGTAGTGTAGGCAGCAGTTCTGGCCGGCAGACCGGCTGGCTGGTGCGGCATTTTGTCCTCTGGCAAGACGAAAAACTGATTGCCGCTGTGCCTGCTTATCTCAAATTGCATTCTTATGGCGAATACCTGTTTGACTGGTCTTTTGCCGAAGCTTATCAAAACTATGGTTTGGACTATTACCCCAAGTTATTGCTGGCCATCCCTTTTACGCCCGCTGAAGGGCCACGTCTGGGATTGGCCGCAGGTATGAATAAAGCGCAATTGCTACAGTGGCTACAGCAAGGTGTCGGCCAGCTCAATCAGCTGTTGCCTTTGAGCCATCTGCAGTGCCTCTATGCTGAACCTGATGATCAGCAGGCGTTTCGTGACGCTGGTTTTGTTGAACGTTTTGATGTGCAGTTTTTATGGTCCAATCAGGGCTTCCAGAGTTTTAATGACTTTCTTGCTGTACTGACTGCACGTAAACGTAAACAAATCCGCAAGGAAAGGGCGACGGTTGCAGAGCAAGGCGTTGTACTTAAAACTTTAAGCGGTGCTGATTTGGATTTCGCCTTCTGGCAGCAGTTTTACGGATTTTATTGTGATACCTATCAAAAACGTTCCCGTCATAATGGTTATTTAACAGCTGAAACTTTCAGGCTGTGGGGCCAGACTATGGCAAAGCGAATAGTCGTTTTTGCCGCTTTTGCCGATGAAAAAATGCTGGCGGCTTCTTTGTGTTTCCAGTCAGAAACTACCTTGTATGGCCGTTATTGGGGTTGTGCTGAAGACTTTAACTTTCTGCATTTTGAATGTTGTTATTACAGTGGTATAGAGTATTGCATCAAACAGGGACTGCAATTTTTTGATGCTGGTGCTCAGGGCGAGCATAAGTTACAACGCGGTTTTGCGCCTGTGCTAAGGCACGGTTTTTATCAGTTTACTGAAAAAGCACAGCATAAAGCCTTGAATGAAGCGATAGCCCGTTATTGCCTGCAAGAGCAAAAGGCGCTGGAGCAGTATCGGCAAGAGGCAGAACTCAGTCTGCCTTTTGCCAACCGGGTTGATGAACGCTGAGGCTGCTAAGCCTTAGGGATTTTGTCAAAATCTGCAGCGCTATGACGCTCCGGTAACTGCTCATGCGCTTCACCCCAGTTGCGGTTCACCTTCACTGCGCGTTGTGCCGCGGGGCGGGCATCAATTTGTTTCGCCCAGCGCTGCAGGTGTGTATAACTTTGCACATCCAGAAACTCAGCGGCATTGTATAAACGGCCTAAAACTAAAGCGCCATACCAGGGCCAAATCGCCATATCGGCAATACTGTAGTCATCGCCTGCAATAAAGGGATGCTCAGCCAGTTGCTTGTCCAGCACGTCCAACTGACGTTTGGTCTCCATGGCATAACGGTTAATAGGGTATTCGTACTTTTCCGGTGCATAGGCATAAAAGTGACCAAAACCGCCACCGACAAAAGGTGCGCTGCCCATTTGCCAGAATAACCAGTTCAGCACTTCAGTGCGTTTCGCCAGATCTTTTGGCAGGAAGTCACCAAACTTTTCAGCCAGATACAATAAAATAGAGCCGGACTCAAATAACCGGATACCTGTGCTGCGATCAAACAAAGCCGGAATTTTACTGTTCGGGTTGACTCCGACAAAACCACTGCCAAATTGATCGCCATCACGAATGCTGATTAACCAGGCATCGTAGTCCGCCTTTTTATGTCCGGCTTGCAGCAGCTCTTCCAGCAGCAACGTGACTTTGACTCCGTTTGGTGTCGCCATCGAATACAGCTGCAAATCATGTTGGCCTACTGGCAAATCTTTATCCTGGGTGGCGCCTGAGATGGGTCTGTTGATACTGGAAAATGCGCCGCCGTTTTGGCTGTCCCAGCTCCAGACTTTAGGCGGGGTATAGGTAGTGCTCATAGCTTCTCCGGTTGTGTTGGATGCATAAAGGCTTTGATTGATATTGGTTTTGTATGGGCAGATCTCAAGGTGTAGCCAGAGCCTTTTGCCGAATTGGATTCAGCACTGTACAATCCGGCTTTTTCAGCAGACAGGGATCTTATGTTCAGCCTCGCAACTTTAGCGCAATACACCGCACCACTGAGTCGTATTAATCTCTCTGCTGGCCTGACTGAATTCCCTGCTGAGTTATATAGGTTTACCGATAGTCTGGAAATTCTGGACCTTTCCGGTAATCAATTGTCGGATTTACCCGCAGATTTACACCGCTTTAAAAAACTAAAACGGCTTTTTCTAACCTCAAATAACTTCCGCCATATCCCAGCGGTATTAAGCCATTGCCCGGCTTTGGTTATGCTGAGTTTTAAAGGCAATCAGCTTAGTGAATTTGCTGAAGCTTCTTTGCCGCAGCAGCTGGAGTGGCTGATATTAACCGACAATCAGCTGACTGAATTACCAAAAGATTTTGGCCGTTACACTAAACTGCGTAAAGTGGCGCTGGCGGGTAATCAGCTGTCAGCGTTACCGGACTCGATGCAGCAATGCCGGGATTTGGGCTTATTGCGCTTAGCTCTGAACAAGTTTGAATCTTTTCCGGACTGGTTATTTGAGTTGCCAAAATTAGCCTGGCTGGCGTTGGGGGCTAATCCCGCTTGTCCTGTGCCAGAAGCTCAAGCTATTACCGCTCATCGCTTGTCGGATTATCAGTTGTTGCAAAAACTGGGCGAAGGCGCATCCGGTGTGATTTATCAGGCGCGTTTTGCTCAGGATGCAGAACTGGTGGCGTTAAAACAATTTAAAGGTTGGGTCACCAGTGATGGTTGCCCACAAGACGAGATGAATAACTACCTCAATGCGGGTGAGCATCCAAATCTGATCGCCGTCAAAGCCAGGTTAAAAGACTGCGATTTGCCCGGTTTAGTGATGGAGTTGGTACCAGCGTCTTTTTCCGTACTTGGACAACCCCCTTCGTTTGATACTTGTACCCGCGATACCTTTACGCAAGGCCAGAGCTTAACTCTGGCGCAGCTCAAACAGCTGGCGGAACAGGTTGCCCGGGTCATGGCCCATTTGCATCAAAAGCGGATCTGCCATGGCGACTTGTATGCCCACAATATGCTGGTCAATGCAGGGCAGCAACTGTATCTGGGCGACTTTGGAGCAGCGACAGCGTTAAAATCTTTACCACAGCAACAACAGCAGCTGTTTTGTAAGCTTGAAGTCAGAGCTTTTGCTTATTGGCTGCTGGACATGCAGAGCTTGCTATCGGCCCATGAAGCTGCAGTCTTTGAAAAACACTATGCAGCCATACTGCAGTCTTGCATGCAGTCAGAGCCGGGTAACAGACCGGATTTTGACGAGTTACAATCCTTGCTGAGTCTGTCATCAGCCAGGAAAGATTGATAGGTAGAAGGCACTGGCAAGATAAATCTTACAGCCGCAGCGCTGGAGTTTTAGAGCAGTTATTACTACAGTAAAGGGCAGTAGGTTTTTTCTGTTTTCGTCACAAGGAAGAGGTTGAGACAGGCTTATGTCTTTGAAGTTATTGATCGTAGACGACAGTCAAGTGTGTTTGGTATTAACCAGAGGTTATGTTCAGTCGTTCAGGGCTGATTGGATTTGTACCCTTGTAGAAAGTGCAGAACAGGCCATGGCGTTGATTGAAAAGCAAGCTTTTGATGCTTATGTGCTGGATTATAATTTGCCTGGCCGTAACGGTCTGGAGTTGGCTCGTTGGATCCGAGAGCGGGATCAGCAATGTTTTATTGGCTTGTTAACCTCTAACATTATGAATTATGTCGAAGACCAGGCGATGAGTGACAATATTCACTATTACCGAAAACCTGCGAAACCTGATGTGATACAACAATTTGTCAGTGATGTTGAACGTTCGTCCCTCTGTATTTGAAGCTCTGCTTTGTTGACAGCGCTGCTTGCTCAGTCACATGGGGTTACTATGTCGCAGGGGTTTTGCTCGCTTGTCGTCCCGTTGTAATTCCAATTACTTGGATATATAAAAGAGCTTATTTTAATAACTTAGTGAAATAAGCTTTGACACTGCTCTGAAAACCTATACACTGGCCTTGCTTTGTTAGTCTGTTCATTATTTATGCACCACAATGATTGTTACTGTTGTTTTAGTACGTCCTGTATTCATAAGTTAAAACATCTCTTACAGCACCACCGCCTGATACCAGGCAAATTAAAATTTATTAAATACAGGTACATACCATGTCTAATACAACTACCGGCACAGTAAAATGGTTCAACGAGACTAAAGGTTTCGGTTTCATCGAACAGGCTTCAGGTCCAGACGTTTTCGCTCACTTCAGCGAAATTTCAAGCACGGGTTTCAAAACTCTGCAAGAAGGCCAACGTGTACAGTTCACTGTAACACAAGGTCAAAAAGGCCCACAGGCTGAGAAAATCGTTGTTCTGTAATTTTTAATTACAGTCACCTGGGTTAACAGATTTAATCTGATTTCACGGGTCACAACAGAAAAAAGGCAACTGCATCGCAGCTGCCTTTTTTTATGGCCGTGATTCGGCGGCAGGGCGATAAATAGTTCGGGGCCCTCAGCGCAGCTGGGCCAATTCCAGTCTGACTACGTATAGCAACTACCTTGCCTGTTCTGTCGGATTTTTATGAACAACAAATCTACTAAATTACCCCGCCAGCCTTTGGCTCGTTTAGGCGGATTGGCCTCTTTGGCTGGTCGTATCGCCGGTTCTGTGCTGGTCAATGGTGCGAAACAGTTAGCGCAGGGACAAAGTCCAAAAGCCAAAGACTTGCTATTAACACCAGCTAATTTACTGCGGGTGAGTGACAAGCTGGCACAGCTGCGTGGAGCTGCGATGAAAGTGGGGCAGTTATTGTCGATGGATGCCGGAGATCTGCTCCCTGCAGAACTGGCTGAGATACTGGCAAGGCTACGCTCGAACGCCAATCCTATGTTACCGAAAGAACTCGCGCTGTTGCTGCGTACCGAACTGGGTGAGCAGTGGCAACAACATTTTTCGCAATTTACTTTTTCTCCTATGGCGGCGGCTTCTATTGGCCAGGTGCATCTGGCACACCACGACAACGGTCAGAAGCTGGCAGTCAAAGTGCAGTATCCCGGCGTTCGACAGAGTATCGACAGCGATGTGGACAATGTAGCTATGCTACTGAAAATCAGTGGTTTGGTGCCTGATGGTGTTGATTATCGCTCTTTGCTTGAGGAAGCCAAGCTGCAGTTGCATCAGGAAGCCGATTATGTGCAAGAGGCTGCCTATTTGCAGCGTTACCGTGCTTTGCTTGCCGGTGATGAGCAATTCCTGTTGCCTGTGCTTTACGCTGAACTTTGTACCTCACAATTGATGACCATGAGTTTTGTTGATGCTGTACCTATAGAATCACTGGAGAAGTATCCACAAGCAGTGCGTGATCAGGCGATGACACAGCTTTTTGCTTTGTTATTCAGAGAGATTTTTGAATTTAAGCTGGTACAAACCGATCCTAACTTTGCCAACTACCTGTATCAGCCCGAATCTGCCAAACTGGTGCTGCTGGATTTTGGTGCTTGCCGTGATTATCCGGAGCAGATCAGTCAGGGCTATCGTTTGTTACTTAGTGCTGCAGTGCAGAATGATCGGGTGGGGATGGAACTGGCGATGCGGCAGATTGGTTTTTTTAGTCAGGATATATTGCCCGGACAAAAACAAGCCATTCTGGCCTTGGTGCAGCTGATTTCCGAGCCTGTGCAGCAGAACAGGGCTTATGCCTTTGGTCAGACGGATCTGGCACAGCGTGTGCGCAAGGCAGGTACCGCTTTGAGTATGCAGCAGAATTACTGGCATACACCACCGGTAGCCGCCATATTTTTACATCGGAAGATGGCGGGTTTCTATTTACTGGCTGCCCGGCTGAATGCCAGAGTGAATGTCAGGCAGTTATTGCAGCCCTACCTTGTCTGACCGGATATTGCTTGGATTGGCGCAGCAAGTGCAGGATGTTGCTCTGATCCACGGCTTTACCAAACCAATACCCCTGGCCAAACTGGCAGCCGGCAGAGAGTAAAAACTCCTGCTGGGCCTGACTTTCCACACCTTCGGCAATCACGTCCAGACCCATGGCATTGGCCATAGCGATAATAGCGCTGGTGATCTGACGATCATTGGTGTTGTCAGGTAAGGTTTTGATAAAACTACGATCTATTTTCAGGCAGTCGATGGGCAAATGCCGTAAATAAGACAAGGAAGAGTAACCAGTGCCGAAATCGTCAATCGCCAGACGAATACCAAGTTGACGTAGTTTTTGTAGCACACGCTGAGTTTCAGCCGCTCGCTCAGGTAACAGACAACTTTCAGTAATTTCTAACTCCAGCAGTTGCGGATCCACGTCAGACTCAGCGAGGATTTGTTTAAGTTGTGGCAGAAACTGCGGGTCCGCCAGTTCTTTGGCCGAGATATTTACCGCCACCGGCACTGCAAGTGGCCCCCACTGTTGTATCTGATGGCAGACCTGCCTTAGCACCTGCTGTCCTAACTGATGTATCAGACCTAAGGTTTCAGCGATGGGAATAAAATCTGCAGGTGCGACCTGACCTAAATCCTGATCGTTCCAGCGCACCAGTGCCTCTAGGCTATGCAACAGGCCGGTTTTCAACTCTACTTTGGGCTGGTAATGCACTTGCAGCTGTTGCTGTGATAACGCCTTACGCAGCGCTTGTTCCAGTTGCAAAGCCTGATCATGGCGCTGTCCAAGGCTGGAGTTATAAATGCTGTAATTATTGCGCCCCGACTCTTTTGCCTGATACATCGCAGCGTCAGCACACTTGAGCAGTTCACTGGCGGTATGGCCATGCTGCGGATAAATACTGATACCAACACTAGTGGTTAATGCCAGTTCGTTCTGCTGGATTTGAAAAGGCAGTTCAAACTGCGCCACTATGCGCTGTGCCAGTTTCACGATTTCCTCTTTAGCCTCACATTCAGGCACCAGCATAGTAAACTCATCACCGCCGAGGCGTGCAACAGATTCGCCTGCTCTGCTGGCTTTTTGCAATCGTTTTGCCACCTGGCGCAACGCCTCATCGCCGGCCTGATGGCCTAATGTATCGTTGATCCGCTTAAATAAGTCTAAGTCGAGAAACAGCACTGCTAATTGGTGATGGTGACGTTTAGCATTGGCCAGCGCCTGCTCCAGCCGGTCCTGAAATAAACGTCTGTTGGCAAGGCCGGTTAGTTCGTCAAAATAGGCCAGTTCGTGGATTTTCTGCTCGCGCTTTTTACGCTCTGTGATGTCGGAAAAAATGGCGGCGTACTGATTAATTACACCTTTATCATCACGTACTGCGCTGATAGACAGCCACTCGGGGTAGATTTCACCATTTTTACGTTTGTTCCAAATTTCGCCTTGCCAATAGCCCTGCTGCTGTAGTCCCTGCCACATCTGCTGGTAAAAGAGGTGATCATGTTGGCCTGAACTCAATAGGTTAGGGGTTTGACCTAAAGCTTCGTCAGCGCTGTAACCAGTGAGTTTACAAAAGCTGGGATTGACCGACTGGATAATTCCTTTGGCGTCGGTGATCATCACCGCATCATGGGAGGCTTCTATCACTTTGTAAGCTAAACGCAGGCTAGTTTCAGAGGTACGTAACGCCTTGTCTCTGGCCTGCAACGCAGCCTTTAACTCACTGATATACAAATGTTCCATATTCAGCAGTATATGGTTGTGGGATAACAAACCTACAGGTTGACCATAGCTATCAGTCACACCTAAATGGCGAAAGCCTTGTTCGCGCAGCAGCCGTACCGCTTGTAACAAACTACTGCGCAATGGCAGTGTCAATAAGGGCCGGGTTGCTACTTCAGCTAAAGTACAAAGAGTGCGCTCTGTGGCGACAAAATGTACCAGGTCACGTTCTGTCACTATGCCATATTCCGCATCAGCGCCAGAGTGTTCAAACCGGACTATGGCTGCGTCTCGCTGAGTTTGCTGCATCAAAATGGCGGCTTGGGCCACGGTCAGCTCTGACTGTAGTGATAACGGCAACTCCACCAGAATAGAGCTGATATCACGCAGCATTAAATAATGCTCCAGCGGTTGCTGATGGATCAGATCCGTTTGTGTGACTATGCCAATAGCCTGATGCGTTTTGTCAGTGACCAGTAAACGTCTGATATTTTTTTGTTTCATTAAAGCGGCCGCTTCACTGATACTGCAGCGATCCGGGACCGAAAGTACGGGACAGCTCATCACCTGTGACACCGGCTGATGCAATACTGAGGGATCAGAAAGATCCAGTTTTTTACAGTCTGACTCGGTCCATATCCCCAGGATGAGTTCATTTTTTTTCACCAGAATGCAGCTGATATTATGCTGTCGCATCAAGCTTGCCGCCTGCTGCACTGAAGTCTGTGGTTCGCAGCAGATCAGGTTTTTTTGCAGCACCTGCGCCACAGTCTGGCCAGAGGACAAAGAGGGTAAGCTGGGGCTCGATGGCGGATTCATGGCAAGAACAGTTCCTGTGTCTGAAAGTTAAGCCGACATGCTAAAGCTTTGGATGAGGTTGCCTCTTGATCTGAAACAACAGCGATGAATTTAAGCTGGTCACTGTGCTCTGTTTCGGGAGTCAGGTTGCACTAGACAAAGAAATCGATTACCTGATTATATTTCTATTAAATTCAATTGTTTAATTATTTTTTATCTGTTGTTTTAGAAAAAGTTTTGGTAAACGTTTACCTTGAGTGTTATAAAGACGCTGTGCACTGCTGATCCCGTACAAAAAATCAGCCCAGCGCATACAAAAATAACAATTGATACCGACAGGGGTAGGAAATGACAGGCAAATTCAAATTGACCGTTGTAGCTTTAGCTATGACGCAAATTTTTGCTATGCAGCATGCACAAGCGCAAAGCGAAGAAAATACCACTCAACAAAACGCTGAAAAAGCACAGCAACAAATTGAAACCATAGAAGTGAAAGGTTTTGGTGCCACGCTGAGCAAGTCGTTAATGCAGAAAAAGTTTTCAGAATCAACGGTAGAAATTATCTCTACCGATGATTTAGGTCAGTTACCTGACGTGACAATCGCTGACTCTCTGGGCCGTTTGCCTGGTGTAGCGGCAGAGCGCGACCGTGGTAATGCCAGTAGTATTTCTATCCGTGGTTTAGGTGCACGTTTAAACGCTGCCACCATGAATGGCCGTGAAATTGTCAGTGCTGAGCCTAGCCGTGACGTACGTTACGAGCAATTTCCTGCCGAACTGATTAACTCTGTGGAAGTATATAAAAGCCCGATGGCGAATAACCTCGAGGGGGGGATCGCCGGTCTGGTCAATATGAATTTTGTCAGTCCTTTGGCAAAAGATAAACGCATGATCAATATCAGCGGTCATCTGATGGATTATCAGATGGGTGATGATTTACCTGGTGCGGACAGTTCAGGTGAAAAAGCCAGTTTCTCTTATGTGGATCAATGGGCTGATAATTTTGGTGTGGTTTTTGGTGTAACTTATCAGGATCAACCTTCAGTACAACGTGAAACCGCCTCGTACTCCTACAATAAAGTGGAAGCCGATCAAGGTGATGTAAACGGCGACGGTATTAAAGAAGCTGCGCCATGGGGCGGTAAAGCCGGTACTAAAGTAGGCAACACCGAACGCGTTGGTAGTCTGATGATCCTCGAGTGGGAACCTGCAGAGACAGTGAACCTGAAATACGATCTGTTTTATTCCAAATTTGATATTGAAGAGCGTGAAGATCAGTTCTGGTTTGATGGCTGGGGCAACTGGCAAGACAGCAATAACTGGGGTTACAACAATTCAGCCACGACTCCTACTATTGTCACTCGTCCTGATGGCTCACAACAACTGACTGGTGGCGGTATTTTATGGGGCGCGCATTCAGCCAATAACGCCACCTGGTTTCAGGAAAACCACCTGTTAAGTACGGGTTTAAAAACCACTGTAACAGGTGATGTTTGGACTTCAACTTATGATGTTGGCTATTCAGAAGCAGGTATCGAGTCGCGTTGGGTCAATATTACTTCGGCCTATAATGGCCCAACTCCGCTGGATATTAGCTGGAGCAATGCCGGTGGTCGTTTAGCTATTCAAACCAATGAAGACATTGGTAACCCTGATTATTACAGTATTACCGGCATGAACGTCGATACTGACCGTGATTTGACCGATGAAATGGTCAGCGTCAGAGCAGATTTTGAACGTAACATCGAATGGGGTGTGTTCGAAACACTGGTGATAGGTGGCCGTTACAGCGACCGCGATAAAGATAACGATGTGCAAAGCTGGTGGCAGGCTCCTGTCACTACTGGCCTGACTGATTACGGTTACAGCTATCAGCTGGGTGGCGATTTTGTTTCACCTAATCTGTATGGTTTTAAAGACTGGAACGCCACTATGAATCAGGCCTTTGGTGGCATAGATGATCGTAGCCAGCATGCCAAAACGGATCAGGACAGAGTCAATAGCTGGTACGTGGGTGAAACCAATACTGCTGCTTATTTTATGCTGAAGATGGCCGGTGAATTAGGTGACTTACCTTACACAGGTAACTTTGGTGTGCGTTATGTCAGAACAGATTCAACGTCCTCTGGTTATCAGTTTAAAGACGGTACTTATTCGCCTATTTCTGTTGACCATGACTACGATGAAATTTTACCTGCGCTGAATATGATTTTCTCTGTCAGCGAAGAAGCTCAGGTGCGTTTTGGCATGTCGCGTGCGCTGTCACGTCCGCCTTTAGTGGAGATGCGTACAGGCTTCCAACTGGACTCACAAAGCCCGGTGAAAACCGGTTCAGGCGGCAATCCAACCTTGGACCCATTTGTCGCAGATCAAATTGACTTAGGTTACGAGTATTACTGGTCCAGCGACCAGGCTATGACAGTGTCTACCTTCTTTAAAGACTTAAAAACTCATGTCGGTAGTTCGACCGATGTAATGATAGTAGACGGTGTTGCCTACAATTTCACTGGCCCTATTAACGGCGACGGTGGTCAAATCAAAGGCTTGGAGCTGATGTATCAGCAGGCTCTGACTATGTTACCTGCGCCATTTGATGGTTTAGGTTTTTATGCCAACTACTCACTAACCGACAGTAATGTGACCGAATTTGTGCCGGAAGATAATCCATTGCCTTTAGGTGGCTTATCCCGCCATGTCGGTAACCTGACCTTGTGGTATTACAAAGCAGGTTTTGATGCCAAGGTCTCTTACAACTACCGTAGTGCCAACACCCGTGTTGGTAGCTGGACGCCAACGGAAATCACCAGAGCTAAAGCAGAACGTACTGTAGATGCCAGCTTGTCATACGAAGTGACAGAAGCCTTTAAGGTGATGTTGCAGGCACAAAACCTGACCAATGAAGAAGCTGTCACCTATTTTGATAACGATCCAAGCCGTCCGGCCAGTTATCAGGAGTGGGGCCGTCGTTTCCTGTTAGGTTTCTCTTACTCCATGTAAGTGGCTTGGTATTGAGCAGATAAAACCCGGCCTTAGGGCCGGGTTTTCTGAAGAAAATCATCTTCACGGAAGCCAGACTGATGTCCTTAACTCCTTCGCATATTCTGCTGACCGGTGCCTCATCGGGCATAGGCCGTGCTTTAGCTGTAGCTTTGGCGGCACAAGGCCATAGCTTAAGTTTATGTGGTCGTGATCCGGCCAAGCTTGCTCAGACTTTGGCTTTATTGCCCAAAGATGCGGCTGTGTTCAGCCAGTGTTTTTCGGTGACAGAACCCGCCGCTATCCAACAGTTTTGCCAGCAGGCGAAGCTGCAGTTTGGTCAGGTGGAGGTGCTGATCAATTGCGCGGGCGCTAATAGCAGTCGAAAAGCAGCGATAGAGCCGGACTGGTCAGCGCTGGAGCAGATGATGCAGCTGAACTTTTATGCGCCGCTGCATTTTATCCAGCAGTTAGTGCCTGGGATGCAACAGCAAGGAAAAGGCATAGTGCTGAATGTACTCTCGACCGTCTGTCTATTTTCCAATCCTGGGATCTCTGCCTATAGCGCTAGCAAAGCCGCGCTTGATAGCTACAGCAAAGTGCTGCGTAAAGAGCTGAGCGGCACCGGGGTGAAAGTGTTGTCTCTATATCCGGGCGGGGTCGATACCGAATTTCGTGTTGCCAGCAGACCGGATTATTTGTCGGCTGAAGAAGTGGCTGACGCCATCTTGCTAATGCTGGCAAGCTCTGCCAAAGCTCATATCCACGAGCTGGTGGTCAGGCCTTCGATTGAAACTAATTTTTGCTAAGTCCTGTGCAGTAAAGCAGGCGTATTAAAAGGAATTCTCCAGTGTTGAAGTACTTCATACAATCTCTGGCTGTGTTGGCCCTACTGCTGCAGTATGCTTGCAGCCCAGTCTCACAATCACCGACGGACGAGCAGTCAGCGAAAGTTGCAGTAGCCACAGAGCAGAATTTAAATGCGGACTGGCAGTTTTATAAAAGTCAGTCTGCTGATTTAACCGCCAAGCCAGACGACTGGCAGCAGGTCAATTTACCTCATACACCACAGATTGAACCTTTGTTGGTGAATAACCAATGGCAGGGGTTCGCCTGGTACCAAAAGTCTCTGACCATAGCGCCAGAGTGGAAAAATAAACAGCTACTGATCCGTTTTGAAGCGGCGATGAATCATGCAGAGGTCTGGTTAGGCGATAAACTGATTGGCGAGCATCTGGGTGGTTATTTACCTTTTACTCTTGATTTAACGCCTTATGTCAGCGCAGGTCAGACTTATCAACTGACCGTCAAACTGGATAACAGAGACAACGAAGTGACAGGGCCCAAACCTTTGGCTCAGCTGGATTTTAATACCTACGGTGGTTTATACCGCGACGTACGTTTACTGATTAAAAACCCTGTGCACATCACAGATGAAATGCTAGCCAATGAAGTGGCTGGCGGCGGTATTTTTGTCACTTATCCACAAGTGGATAAAGCAGAATCTGTTATTGCGGTAAAAACTCAATTGGCGAATAAATCTTCGGCAAGCGCAGAGCTGGAATTAGTGCAGCAGTTGTTTGCCGGTGAGCAGTTAGTGACAGAAGTCAGCTCAGGCCCAATTCAATTGGCAGCTGGTGCTAAGGTGGATCAACAGCAACAACTTGGGGTAAAAAATCCGAGCCTGTGGAGCCCGTCTAGCCCGTTTTTATACACTTTGCACACTGTACTGAAACAAAATGGCGATGTGATTGAACATCAGCAGCAACAGATTGGTATTCGCAGTTTTGCCTTTAACGACAAGCATCAGTTACTGATTAACGGCGAGCTGACCTTTTTACGTGGCGTTAACCGCCATCAGGAATATCCTCATGTGGGGTATGCGATATCGCCTCAGGCTGATTATCGTGACGCGGTAAAAATTAAATCTGCTGGTTTTGATTATGTGCGTTTATCGCATTACCCGCATTCCAAAGCTTTTATGCAAGCGGCAGATGAACTGGGTTTAGTGCTGATGAATGCCATTTTAGGCTGGCAGTATTATCAGCCTACCGACGCCTTCCGTGCTCAGACGATACAGAGTTGCCGCGATTTAATTCGCCGTGACCGCAATCACGCCAGTGTTTTGGCCTGGGAATGTTCACTGAATGAATCTGCTATGCCGGATGAATTTGTTGCAACCTTACACAACACAGTCAAACAAGAGTTTCCTGGTGCTTATTCTGCCGGCTGGCAGCATGGTTACGATATGTACCTGCAAGCGCGTCAGCACCGTCAGATGCACTATGAAACGCCAACCGTGCCTTACAATGTGTCTGAATACGGCGACTGGGAATATTATGCGCAAAATGCTGGTTTTAATCAGGACAGCTGGGGCGATTTAAAAGAAGAAGCCCGTACCAGCCGTCAGTTATTAAGCCATGGTGAAGCCCGTTTATTACAGCAAGCCCGTAACTTGCAGGAAGCGCATAACGACAACCTGACGACCCCAGCTTATGCCGATGGCTACTGGGTGATGTTCGATTACAACAGGGGTTATGCCAATGATCTGGAAGCCTCCGGTATTATGAGCATTTACCGTTTACCTAAATACAGCTACTACTTTTACCAAAGCCAGCGCTCGGCGTCGGAACAATCCGACAAGTACCAGTCTGGTCCTATGGTCTTTATCGCCAGTGAATGGCAACAAGGTTCTAGTGCACAAGTGCGCGTTTTCAGTAATGCTGAAGAGGTTGAGCTGTTTTTAAATGGCGTGCTGGTTAGCCGTAATAAGCCATCAACAGATAAATTTTCGACCCATTTGCCACATCCGCCTTTTGAGTTTGATGTAAAAGAGTTCAAGGCTGGGCAGCTAGTAGCCAAAGCTTATATTGCCGGTAAAGAAGTGGCGACTCATCAGGTGACGACCCCTGAAGCTGCTGCCAGCTTAAAGCTGACCGTCGATACCAGTGGTGTGGCGCCTGTGGCCGGTGATTTAGTCTTTGTCTATGCACAAGTGCTGGACAAAAACGGCCAGCCAGTGCCTTTAAACAATCAAATTATTGAGTTTAAAGCCAGTGGTGATATTGAAATTATCAACCCTGAACCTGCTTTTACTGAACAGGGCAAAGCAGCAGTGTTAGTGAAATTAGGGGCTGAATTTAATCAGGCCAAGCTTGAAGCCAGTTCAAAAGTTCTGGCTATCCAAAGCGAAGCTATATCGATCACAAAGGAATAATAGTATGCGTATTTTAGTCACGGGTGGCGCTGGGTATATAGGCTCTCATACTTGTCTGGAGTTACTCAATTCTGGCCATCAGGTGGTGGTGGTCGACAACCTGAGTAATAGCAGTAGCGAAGCGTTAAAGCGCGTTGAGCAACTGACAGGCCGGAGCATTAAGTTTTATCAGGCCGATATTCGTGATGAAAAAGCGCTTTCTGCTATTTTTGCCGCTGAAAAAGTGGATGCAGTGATTCACTTTGCCGGTTCTAAAGCTGTTGGTGAATCTGTGGCTAAACCACTGTTTTATTATGAAAACAATGTCAGCGCTTCAGGCTTACTGATGCAGGTGATGTTGGCGCATCAGGTCAAAACACTGGTGTTCAGCTCCTCTGCCACAGTCTACGGCGAGCCTGTCTCTTCACCGATACGGGAAGATTTTGCCGTCCACCCTGAAAGTCCTTATGGTCGTTCCAAGCTGATGGTTGAGCAGATCATGTCGGATCTGGTGGTGGCTCAACCAGATTTCAGCGCCATAGTGCTGCGTTACTTTAACCCTGTAGGTGCACATGAGTCGGGTTTGATTGGTGAGGACCCAAATGGTATTCCAAATAACCTGATGCCTTTTATCAATCAGGTGGCTATAGGCCGCAGACCGCATTTATCTGTGTTTGGTGATGATTACGACACACCGGATGGGACTGGTGTGCGGGATTATATCCATGTTTGTGATTTAGCTTCAGGTCATGTCAAAGCCTTAGAAACCCTGCATCAGAATGCCGGTTTTCATGTATTTAACTTAGGCACTGGTCAGGGCGTTTCTGTGCTGGAAATGGTCGAGGCTTATCGTCGTATTTCAGGCCAGCTGATTGCGTATCAGGTGGCGCCACGTCGTCCAGGCGATATCGCTTGTTATTACGGTGATCCGTCTTTGGCCGCTGAAAAACTTGGCTGGAAAGCGGAGCGGGGTTTGGATCAGATGGTAGCGGATAGTTGGAAGTGGCAGAAATTAAACCCCCACGGTTATACCCGTCGTTCTTGACGCTGCAGCTTTGTTGACTGCGTATTCAAGCCCCAGTCACATAGGTAACTATGCTCCTGGGGTCTTGAACACTTGTCGCCTCGCTGCAACGGCAATTACTTAGGGTATGTAAAACGTAGGAATTAAGTGAAAGGTTGGAGTTATAAATGTCTGAATTTAATGCAAAAGATCATCCGCACCGCAGATACAACCCTTTGACCGGGGATTGGGTGCTGGTATCGCCACACAGAGCGAAAAGACCATGGCAGGGGCAGATTGAAACTGCAGCTACTGAGCAGAATCCATCGTACGACCACAGCTGTTTTTTATGTCCAACCAACAGCCGTATTTCCGGTGACATCAATCCTGACTATAAAAAGCCTTATGTCTTTACCAATGACTTTGCAGCTTTAACCGCAGATACGCCTTTTTATCAGCGCTCAGACGATGATTTATTTGTATTAAAAGCCGAGCGTGGCACCAGCAGGGTAATTTGTTATTCACCGGATCACAGCCTGACGATGCCTGAGCTGAGTGTGGCTGATATTCAGAACATAGTGGAAGAATGGATCCGCCAGTACAAAGATTTATCCAAAACTTACAACTGGGTGCAGGTGTTTGAAAACAAAGGCGCTATTAACGGCTGCTCTAATCCGCATCCTCATGGTCAGATTTGGGCCAACAGCACTGTGCCTACCTTACCAGCCAAAGCCGATCAAGCGCAGCGTGAATATTTAGCTAAACACGGCAAAAACCTGTTACTCAATTATGCCACTCTGGAACAACAAAGTGGCGAGCGTACTGTGGTTGAAAACGACCATTGGCTGGTCGTAGTACCATTCTGGGCCAGCTGGCCTTTTGAAACTCTGGTATTGCCAAAAGCTCATGTGCGCCGGATGGAGGAATTAACTTCAGAGCAGCAGGTGGCGCTGGCCGATATTCTTCAGCAAATCACCATTCGCTACGATAACCTATTCCAGTGCTCTTTCCCTTATTCGATGGGCTGGCATAGTGCGCCTTATCAGAATGATGCTGGCGCTGAGACGTCAGAAAGCATCGATCACTGGCAGCTGCATGGCCATTTTTATCCGCCGTTATTGCGTTCTGCCACCATTAAAAAGTTTATGGTGGGCTACGAAATGCTGGCTGAAACCCAACGTGATATGACTCCTGAACAGGCTGCTGAACGCTTAAAACAGCAAAGCCCTGTGCATTACAAACAGCAGAGCAAGGTTTAATACAGATGCAATTACTAAAGCAAGTACAGCAGGCATTTGCCGAACATTATCAGCAGCAGGGCGAATTTGCCTTCAGAGCACCGGGCCGTGTCAATCTGATTGGTGAACACACCGATTACAACGATGGTTTTGTCTTACCATGCGCTATTAACTACGACACTGTGGTTGTAGCTACACCTCGTAATGACAAAAAAGTGCGGGTGCTGGCGCTGGATTATCAGCAGCAAGTGGATGAGTTTGAACTGACGTTTCCGCTGGATAAACATCCGAAGTACCAATGGGCCAACTATGTCCGTGGTGTGGCCAACAGCCTGATGCAAAAAGGTTTTAACCTGGTCGGTTGCGATTTAGCTATCAGCGGCAATGTGCCACAAGGTGTAGGTTTAAGCTCTTCAGCCTCCTTAGAAGTCGCTTTGGGCCTGACCTACAGCACTTTGGCGGGCGTTGAACTGTCCAGCCGTGACAATGCGCTGAATGGTCAGCATGCAGAAAACCACTTTGTTGGTTGTAACTGCGGCATTATGGATCAGCTGATTTCTGCGCAGGGCAAAGTCGCTCATGCGTTATTGATCGACTGTCGCAGCCTCGACAGCACACCTGTTTCAGTGCCCACAGATATGGCTGTGATGATTATCAACTCCAATGTAAAACGGGGTTTGGTGGATAGCGAATACAATACCCGCCGTCGTCAGTGTGAAGAAGCAGCAGCCATTTTTGGCGTCAAAGCCTTACGAGATGTCAGCTGGACTACTTTTGCGGCTAAGCAAAGCGAACTGGAACCATTGGTGGCCAAACGCGCCCGCCATGTCATTACCGAAAACGATCGCACTGAATTAGCCGCCAAAGCTTTAGCCGATCACGATATTAAGCTTTTGAGCCGCTTAATGGCTGAATCGCATTTATCGATGAAAAACGATTTCGAAATCACTGTGCCTGCTATAGATGCGCTGGTGGAGATGATTGGCAACACTTTAGGTGATACGGGCGGTGTGCGGATGACAGGCGGTGGTTTTGGTGGTTGTGTGGTGGCCTTAGTGCCGCAAGGCCGGGTGGATGAGATTCGTGCTTTGGTTGAACGTGACTATCCGCTACAAACAGGCCTGACCGCTGGTATTTTTGTTTGTACCGCCAGTCAGGGCGCAGAGCAGATTCTGGCATGAACCAAAGCCCAATAGCCTTAAACAACGGCACAGGTTTAGAAGTAGAGTTGTTGCCTTTTGGGGCAACAATCCGCTCTATCCGCCTGTATGGTCAGGAGCTGACGCTGAATTATCCGCAAGTGGCAGATTATCAAACAGATGAGTTTTATCTGGGCGCTACCGCAGGCAGGGTCGCTAACCGTATTGCCAATGGTCGTTTTGAACTTAATGGCACAAGCTATCAGCTCGATTGTAATAATGGCCCCAATCACTTACATGGAGGTGTCACTGGTTTTAACCGCCGTCAGTGGCAAGTGCTGAAGCAGCAAGCTGACTCGGTGCAATTGTATTTGCACTCAGCAGATGGTGATCAAGGCTATCCGGGCGCAGTGCAGGTCTGGCAGCAGTTCCGTATTGTCGGGAAGCAGTTGGAGTTGTCTTTTTTAGCCATGTCCAACAAAGACACTGTACTGAATTTAACCAACCATTGTTATTTCAATCTGAATAACGACGGTACTTCTATTGAAAACCATCAGTTACAGATCACAGCCCCCCATTATTTGCCAACAGATGAAAGTGCCATCCCAACCTCAGAGCGCCGTGCCGTATCAGGCACAGCTTTTGACTTTAGCCAGGCTAAATTAGTCGGATCTGCACTTTTGCAGCAGGACCCGCAGCTGGCCTTGGCGAATGGTTTTGACCACTGTTTTATCTGGCAAGGTGCTGATGCTGCCGAGTTAAAACAGATGGCGGTATTAAGCTCAGCTCAAAGTGGCCGTCAGTTAGAAGTATTCAGTACTCAGCCTGGTTTACAGCTGTATACAGGGAATTTTCTGGCTGCACCTTTTGCGCCACGACAGGGGCTTTGTCTGGAAGCCCAGGGCTGGCCTGATGCGATTAATCAACTTGGCTTTCCCAGCACTCTGCTCAAAGCAGGTGAGTTGTATCAGCAACTAATAGTGTATAAATTCAGTTAGCTAAAAACTGGTAACCATAACAACAAGACATACCCGGCTGTTCTGATGTTGCAGCGCAGCAACATCAGCGACGGGTAAAACAGGGTAAGGATAAAGATGACTTTAAGTAATTTAGATTTGGCGATCCTCGCCATATATGTGCTTGGCCTGGTCGGGCTGGCTTATTATATTTCCCGGGAAGAAAAGGGACATAACAAAGACACCAATGACTATTTTCTGGCCGGCAATACCTTACCCTGGTGGGCTATTGGTGCATCGCTAATTGCAGCGAACATTTCTGCTGAGCAAATTATTGGTATGTCGGGTTCTGGTTATGCCATAGGTATGGCGATAGCAGCTTACGAATGGATGGCAGCTATCACCTTGTTGCTGGTCGGTAAATTCTGTTTACCGATTTTCCTGAAACGTAAAATTTATACTATGCCGCAGTTCCTGCAGCAGCGTTTTGATAACAGAGTGCGCACCACCATGGCGCTGTTCTGGATGGCGGTGTATGTCTTCGTCAACTTAACTGCAGTCTTGTGGTTAGGCGCTTTGGCGATTAATACAGTCACTGGTGTCGATATGACCACCAGCATGTTTATTTTAGCAACTTTATCAGTGGCTTATTCCTTGTACGGTGGCTTAAAAGCTGTGGCTTACACCGACATTATCCAGGTGGTGTTGCTGGTCGGCGGTGGTTTATTCCTGTCCTTTATGTCGTTGGATATGTTGGGCGCGGGCAATGGCTTATGGGCTGGTTTTGACCGCTTACTGACTGAAGTGCCAGATAAATTCGATATGATTTTAACGCCGGACAGCCCACATTATGTCAGCTTACCAGGCTTATCTGTGCTGTTAGGTGGTATGTGGATTATGAACCTGAGCTACTGGGGTTTTAACCAATATATTATCCAGCGCACTTTAGCAGCAAAAGACTTAGCTGAAGCACAAAAAGGTATTGTGTTTGCCGCCTTCCTGAAAGTGTTAATGCCGGTGATCGTGGTGCTGCCAGGTATAGCAGCAGTGTTGTTGTTACCAGATTTAAGCAAACCGGATCAGGCGTACCCACAACTGCTGAGCATGATGCCATCTGGTATTAAAGGTTTAATTTTTGCGGCTTTAGTCGCAGCTATTTTGTCGAGCCTTGCTTCTATGACCAACAGCGTCGCGACCATTTTTACTATGGATATTTACTCGCAGTTTAACAAAGACCAGAGCCAGCAACATTACGTCAAAGTAGGTCGTATAGTCAGCCTGGTGGCTTTGGTGATTGCAGTCTTTACTGCTAAGCCATTGCTGGGCGAATTTGATCAAGCCTTCCAGTATATTCAGGAATTTACCGGCTTCTTTACACCAGGCATAGTGGTGCTGTTTTTATTAGGTATGTTCTGGTCCCGTACTACAGCAACTGCCGCTTTAGTGGCTGCTATCAGTTCTGCAGTGCTGAGCTGGATTTTCAAAGTGGCTTTGCCAGAAATGCCATTTATGGACCGAGTAGGTTTAGTCTTCTTGTGCTGTTTAGCTTTAGCTGTGCTGGTGACTTTACTCCAGCGTCAGGGCAAACATCCGCATGCGGTGGAACTGAGCGACATCAGCTTTGAAACCCGTCCAAGCTTTAACTTGTATGCCGTATTGATCACCCTGATTGTGGCAGCCTTTTATATCGCCTGGTGGTAACAATGCAGCAGAGATTTATGTCTACAGCCTTTCTTTGCACAACAGCAATAGCAGCGCTTTTTAGCGCAGCTGCCAGTGCTAACCCTGTATCGGTAAAAGACGGTGTATTGCAGTGGCAGGATGGTTCTGAAGTGGCACTTTTTGGTGTCAATTACAGTGCGCCTTTTGCTTACGGTTATCGCTCTATTGAACGGCTTGGTGTGGATCACCGCACTGCTATCGATATGGATGTGGACCATATTGCCCGTTTAGGGCTGGACGCTTATCGCGTGCATCTATGGGACAGATTGCTGGCCGACAAAGATGGCAATTTGCAGGACAATATTCACCTACAGCTGTTTGATTACCTGCTGCTGCGTTTAAAAGAAAAAGGCATCAAGGTGGTGATTACCCCTATCGGCTGGTGGGGCAGTGGGTACCCTGAGCCGGATCCGGTGGAATATGGCTTTTCGACTGTTTACAGCAAAAGCCAGATGAATCAGTCGGCTGATGCGATAAAAGCGCAGAAAAATTATCTGACCCAGCTGTTTAAACACGTCAACCCGCTGACTGGCAAAAGCTATCAGCAAGACGATAACATTATTGCTTTTGAGATCTTTAACGAACCTAAACATGAGATCAAACCACAACAAAGCGCGGCTTATATTGAGGACTTAATCAGTACCATTCGGGCAGCTGGCGTGACTAAACCTTTGTTTTACAACACCAGCGAGCAGGGGGATGATCAGCCTTTTGCTAAAGCGTTATGCAATACCAGCATAGATGGCGTGTCTTATCAGTGGTATCCAACGGGTTTGGTCAAAGGCAGTGTGATCAATGGCAATATGCTACCTGCGGTCGCGCACTACACCAATCCTTTTGCCGGTATCAGTCAATGTGCGACTAAAGCCAAAATGGTGTATGAGTTTGATGCGGCCGATGTGGCAAGCTCAGTGATGTATCCGGCTATGGCACGTAGTTTCCGTGAAGCAGGTTTTCAGTGGGCCACTCAGTTTGCGTATGACGCTGCGGCTGTGGCTCATACTAACTCTGAATACAACACCCATCATCTGAACCTGCTGTATACCCCGTCTAAAGCCATCAGCTTAAAAATTGCCGCTGAAGTCTTCCGCAGTCAAAAGCGTGCTGAAAAAGTAGCGGATTATCCAGCCAGCAACAGCTTTGGCGCTGTGACTCTGGATTATCAGCAGAATTTATCTGTGCTCAATACCCCAACGCAGTTCTTCTACAGCAACAGCACCCAAACAGAGCCAAAAGCTGTAGCTAAGCTAGGTAGCATTGCAGGTGTTGGCTCGTCTGCTGTGGCGAAATACAGCGGCTCAGGTGCTTATTTTCTGGATAAAGTAGCTGATGGCGTCTGGCGCTTAGAAGTCTATCCAGACGTGTTGACGCTGCAGGACCCGTATCAAAATTCTAGTTTAAGTCGTGAAGCAGGGCGTTTATACCCTGCTGCTCAGCAGTTGAAACTGACGCTTACAGACTTGGGCAAGAACTATCAACTCAAAGGCTTAAATACGGGCAATACAGCCACTGCATCTGCCGCTGATGGCGAAGTAGCAGTGCGCCCCGGTGTGTACTTACTGACCGCCAGCGCAGCATTGGCACAACAGTATGCCAATAAAGTCGAGACAGATTTTTATCTGCCAAAACCTCAATCAACAGAACTGGCTTTAGTGCATCAGAATCAGCGTCAAATCCAGTTGGGCGACCCCTTTAGCTTTGAAGTGGATATTGGTGCTCTGAACAAGCCTGAAAAAGTGCAGTTGATGTTACGTTATCTGGGCGAGAGCAAGTTTACTGGGTTTGAGATGCAAGCAAGCCCTCAGAGTAGTGGCCGTTATCAGCTGGCCATGCCAGTGGACTGGACTCAGACCGGCCTGCTGGAATATGCCTTTGTGGTCACAGCTGGTGGCAAAAACCTGACCTTTCCCGGTGCAGCAACAGGTTCTCCACAGGACTGGGATTTTGTCAGCAAAGCACCGTACTGGACAGTGGCTTTGAAACCACAAGGCCAGCCTGTGGCGTTATTCGACGCAACACTGGACAGACAAAATAGCCTGTATCCAAAAGATGCGACTGTGACGCAACGTTTTGTTGCTGATAGTTCAGGCGCTGGTTTAGCGATGCAATTGGGTGTGGATTCGTTAGAAAATCCTAAAGCCGCAGCTATCCTGAAAACCACTTTGTCTGCCGACAACAGCCTGCTACAACGTAATTTGAAAGGTTATGACACAGTGGCGCTGAAAATCCGTGCGGTGAAACAACCGGAGCAGCTTAAGTTTGCTGTGCTGGATAAAAACGGCATCGCCTATGGCACAGAGCTGAAAGTAGGCACTGACTGGCAGTATCTGTTAGTGCCGCTGAATAAACTCAAGCGCACCGATACGCTGATGACTCAGGCCTACCCTATGTTTATGCCGGTCTTTGCGCCCAAAGTGGAGCAGGGCTCAGAGTTGGATCTGAATGAACTGCAGCAGTTACAAGGCATACAGCTGATGTTTAATCAGAGCGCTTACAGTCCGGCAGCAGCGAAAGGCTGGCATGGAGTGGAACTGGCGGAAGTGAGTTTGATCCAAAAGCCATAGTTTAAAAGGCCTGTGTTGCGTCAGTTTTCTGCACAGGCCTATAATCGGCTTTGTTTTTAGTACAAAACAGGAGTGCTATGGCAAAGCCACTGCACCACAACACAACTGTATCCACATCGACTTCAGAGTCGATACGGGTTTCTGGCACTCAAAAGCTGGCGCTTGGCGCTGGCTTTTTTGCGATGTTTTTTGCCCAGCAAAGTGTCAGCGTACTGGCTATTCCGTTTTACCAGATGACCTTAGGGGTAGACCCATTTTTACTGGGGCTGGCTCTTACTTTACCTTTGTTACTCGGTACTTTATTAGGCCCCTGGGTCGGGCATTTATCTGATCATCACCACAGCCGTTTTGGCCGCAGACGGCCTTTTATTCTGATCGCCAGTTGGGCTTGTTGTTTGTTTTTTGGTTTGATTTGGATGGTGCCGACAGGTTGGAGTGAACTGGCCCACCTGTTGTACTTTGTCGTTTTCTCGCTACTGTTTTATATCGCCGTCACTTTTATGTCTGTGCCTATGACCTGTTTATCCTATGAAATAAGCCCGGATTATCATCAGCGTACTGAGATTATGGGTTTTACCACCTACTTTCTGAAGCTCGGTTCTTTGCTGTATCAGTGGTTATTTCCGTTGGCGCAGCTGGCCATTTTCAGTTCGGTTTTTGTCGGTATTCGTTATGTCGGCTGGGGCGTCGCTTTGTTTATTTTTGGTCTGCTTGGCACTTTAGCTGCCTGTTACAGCAAGGAAGTGGTGCACCGCTCTGCTGTTACTTTTCCGCCTGTTACTTTAAGGTATAGTTTAAAAACCTTAAAAACAAACAAAGGCTTACGTGTATTATTGCTGCTGACTGTGTTGCAGATGGCCGGAGGCGCTTTTACCGCCAGCATGGATTATTACCTTCTGGTGTATTTTATTGCTGATGGCGATATAGCTCAGGGCGCAATTTTTAAAGGCTGGTTGTCGATGGCTTATGCTGCTTTTGGTTTTCTGACCGTGCCATTGATCGCAGCTTTATCGTCCCGTGTTGGAAAAATCAAAGCGCTGCAGCTGATTTATATCCTGACCTTAGTGGGCGGTGCCTGTAAGTGGTTTATTTTTACGCCCCAGGGCTACGGCTGGATTTGGCTGGATGCCTTACTTTGTACCGCAGTCTGGACTGCTATGACCATGTTAATTCCGTCTATGATGGCAGATTTATGTGATGAAGATGAATTGCAACATGGTCAGCGCCGTGAAGGTGTTTTTGTGGCTATTCATAGCTGGGTCACCAGTTTAAGTGCAGCACTGGCGTTATTGCTGGCTGGTTTATCGCTGAATTTGATTGGTTTTGATGCTCAGCTTTCTGCAGCGCAAAACCCGGACAGTATTCTGGCGATGCGGGTTATTTTAGCGCTGGGCACTATGGTCTTTGCCTTCTGTTCCTTGCTGCTGGTAAGAAGGTATCATCTGGATGCCCAAGCCAGTCAGCAGATCAGTTTGGCTTTAGCTGAAAGTAAAAAACAATATCAGGGTTCAGAATCCATTTAATTTGTTGTTGATAAGCAAATAATAAGAAAGAAAAAATTATGGTCACAATCAAAGATGTCGCAAAAGTAGCTGGTGTGTCGATAGCTACAGTGTCCCGGGTGATCCACGATGGTCATCAGGTGGGCGAAGCCTGCCGTGCGCGGGTGAAAAAGGTGATTGCTGAATTAGGTTACAGACCGAACAGCAATGCCCGTGCTTTGGTGAGCAAAACCACCAATACGCTGGGTGTGGTGACACCTAAACTGTCGATGCCATTTTTTGGTAGCCTCGCCAGTGGGGTCGAAAAAGGTGCGCGTGAAAACAACTACAAACTGCTGATGAGTAACTCGTTATACGAGACTAAGTCGGAGCAGGAAGCCATTGATTCTTTGCGGGATCATAACTGTCAGGCCATTATTCTGCACAGCGAATATTCAGATGAAAAAACCTTACTGAAGCTGGCAAAAGAAATCCCAGGCCTGGTGCTGATCAACCGCTATATGCCCGCTATTGCCAACCGCTGTGTTTGGCTGGATAACGTGGCTGGTGCACGCACGGCGACGGACTATTTAATCAATAAAGGCCATAAAAACTTTGCGGTGATCACCAGTATTTATCAAAACGGTGACCCGGGTTTTCGACTGCAAGGTATTCGTGAAGCGCTCAAACTGGCAGGTTTGCAACTCTCTGATGCTGCTATTGAAGAATCCACCGCCAATATGGAAGGTGGTGAGCAAGCAGTTCAGGCCTTGCTTGCAAAAGGCATTCAATTCACCGCTTTGTTGGCCTACAACGACTTAATGGCGATAGGCGCTATTCACGCCTTATTTGCCGCAGACCTGCGGGTGCCGGAAGATGTATCAGTGATAGGTTTTGACGACTTAATAGTCAGCCGGGCCTGCCGCCCCCGTTTAACCACTATGCATTACCCGGTCGAAGAAATGGCCAGTTACGCCACTAAACTGGCAATACAGCTCAGCGATACCAGCATAGAACCCGAAAGCAGAACGCACTTGTTTATACCGCAGTTGGTGGAGAGGGATTCTGTGGCAGATGCGCCTCGCAGTTAAATACAAAATACACTTTCAATGTCATTCAGCCGGGATCCAGTTTTGTTGACTATGCTAAAGAACAACTAAAACAGCGAGGCTGAATGCCATGAATGCACGAACTACATTATGGGTCGCGTTAATCGCGCCTTTATTAACACAACAAGTGAATGCCGCGGATGCGGACAAAGATCATCAGCACAAAGCCAAAGCAGCGGAAAAGCAGCTCAGGCAGCAGAGCAAACAAAAGATCACAGAACTGAAGCCTGCTGCACTGACTGTCAGTGCAGGTATTAGCCTGACAGATGCCCGTGTTGTGGCAGAACGTTATCAAATGACAGGTCAAACCGCTTTACCACCCGGAATCCGCAAGAACTTAGCCAAAGGTAAACCTCTGCCTCCTGGTATTGCTAAAAAATCCGCACCAGCCGCAATGATTGCCGAGTTGCCGCAGCATCAGGGTTATGAATGGCAAGTGGTGGGCACAGATTTAATACTGGTATCAATAGCCACAGCTGTAATAGCAGATGTGCTGGTGGATGTGTTGCGCTGATGGTGAGCTGTTGGTCAGTGAAGGGCTGGAGCCTCAGCCCAATCCCCCTAAACACAAATACTTCAATTCAGTAAAATCATCCAAGCCATAGCTGGAGCCTTCGCGGCCTAAACCTGACTCTTTCACGCCACCAAAAGGTGCGGCAGCATTGGAAATTAACCCTTCGTTGATGCCTATCATGCCGTAGTCTAATGCTTTGGCGACACGGAAAATCCGGCCTATATCGCGGCTGTAAAAATAGCTGGCAAGGCCTGTTGGCGTATTATTGGCAAGCTCAATGGCTTCTTGTTCACTGTCAAACAGACTAATGCAAAGCACAGGGCCAAAAATTTCAGTCTGACTGATTTGCATATCAGCCGTGACGTCTGTGACTATAGTGGGTTGGAAGAACAACGGCCCTAAGTCAGCATCAATAGCGCCGCCAAGTAAGAGTTCAGCACCTTGATCCAGCGCCTGATCTAACAAACGGGAGATCTTATCCACCGCAGACTGGTTAATTAGCGGGCCTATCTGGCAACCTGCTTCTAAACCGTTGGCTAGTTTCAGCGGTGCTGTAGCTTTAATTAACAAGGCTAAAAAAGCATCGTACACAGGACGTTGCACGAACACCCTATTGACACAAACACAGGTTTGACCGGCATTACGAAATTTTGCCGCCAGTAAACCCTGCACAGCAGCTGCTAAATCGGCATCATCAAAGACAATAAAAGGCGCGTTGCCACCCAGTTCCATTGAGACTTTTTTCACTGTAGAAGCGCACTGCGCTAACAAGGTTTTGCCGACAGGAGTGGATCCGGTAAAACTAAATTTTGCCACCCGGCTGTCTTTGGTCAGTACCTGCCCTATAGCCTTGGCATCTGTACCTGTGACCACATTAAACACACCAGCCGGAATACCGGCACGGGTCGCGAGCTCAGCCAGGGCCAAAGCTGATAAAGGCGTCAGCTCCGAAGGTTTGACGACAAAAGTACAACCTGCAGCCAAAGCAGCGGCGGCTTTGCGTAAAATCATCGCATTGGGGAAATTCCATGGCGTAATAGCGGCCACAACTCCTACCGGCTGTTTCAGTACCAGAATTTGCTGGTTAGTTTTAGCGGCCGGAATAATATCGCCATTCATGCGTTTGGCTTCTTCCGCAAACCAACTGACAAAAGAGGCGCCATAGCTGATTTCGCCCGCAGCTTCATCTAAGGGTTTGCCTTGCTCCAAAGTTAAAATGCGGGCTAAGTCCTGCTGATGCTGCAGCATTAATTGATACCAGCGCATAAGCACAGCACAACGTTCAGCTGCAGTACGGCCAGACCAGGCAGGAAAAGCCGCAGCTGCTGCTGTGACCGCTTGTTCTGCTTCTGTGGCTCCTGCTTCTGCCACTAAGGCCAGCAAACTGCCATCAGCAGGGTTATGCACCGCAAAATGACCACTGCGGCTACTTTGAAATTGTCCGGCTATATAACTGCTGTGATGCACCAAAGCGCTGTCGTTCAGTGATGTAAAAACGCTATTTGTTTGGTTTGTCATTGGCTTAGCTCACGTCTGTTTTGGCTCTGCCAGTGTAGCCAAAAAAAAGAGTTAACCCAATGTCTGCAACTTCTTTTGCAAAAAGCGCTGTTCAGCCTGTTGGCTGGTTTTACTTAACGCGTTTTTATAATAAAACTTTGCCAGTCGGTTGTGGCCAAGTTTTTGGTGTATATCGGCTAAAGCGGCGTCAAGCAGGTGGTACTGCGCCAGTTCGCCATTTTGTTCCAGCGCCTGTAAAAGTGGTAATGCCGCAGCCGGGCCTTGCGCCATACTGATGGCTACGGCTCTGTTTAACAGCACCACAGGCGAGGCTTCAAATCGATACAGCACATCGTACAAAGCAACAATTTGTGGCCAGTCGGTACTTGCAGCATCCGGGCTTTGTGCATGCAGTGCAGCTATGGCGGCCTGCAAGCCATAAGGACCAACACGGCGGCCTGTTAAAGAGCGCTCAACCAGTTGAACCCCTTGTTGGATCAAGGCCTGATCCCATAAGCTTCTGTCCTGATCCGCCAGTAATATCAGGTCACCCTGTGGATCAATACGGGCATGGCGCCGTGATTCCTGCAATAACAACAAAGCCAATAAGCCCATAGTTTCAGTGTCGGGTTGTAACTGCAGCAATAAATAACCAAGTCGTATGGCCTGAGCTGACAGCTCTGCACACAGCAACTGGTCGCCCGAACTTTGGTTATAACCTTCATTGAACAGCAGATAAATCACTTTAAGCACAACATCCAGCCGCTCTGGCAATTGTTCTGCAGTGGGAATTTCATAAGGAATAGCAGCGTCACGTATTTTGTTTTTTGCCCTGACTATCCGCTGGGCTATGGTGACTGGGCTGGTTAAAAAAGCTTTGGCAATTTGCTCAGTCGTCAGGCCACAAATTTCGCGTAAGGTGAGCGCAATTTGGGCTTCGGTGGATAAAGCCGGGTGGCAGCAGGTAAATATCAGTCGCAGCTCATCGTCTTGCCAGTTTTGATGATCAACTTCATCAGCCTGAAACCTTTCGATATCTTCCTCTTGTTCAAACAGCCATTGCTGTTGATATTTGCGCTGGCTTTGCTGCTGGCGAATTTTATCTATGGCTTTAAAGCGTCCTGTGGAGACTAGCCAGGCTCTGGGTTGTGCTGGTAATCCGTCAACGGGCCACTGCTGTAAAGCGCAGGCAAAGGCCTCCTGCAGAGCTTCTTCGGCCAGTTCAAAATCACCCAAAAGCCGGATCAGGGTGGCCAGCACCCTGCGGCTTTCTTGCTGGTATAGCGCCGAAATAGTTTCGGCTGTAACCATACTATTCAACAGCTTAGGAACCTTGCATGCTGGCGAAGTCAGCGGCAATTTGCTGAATATCTTCAGGGAAATCTTCCATATCCTGAATTTGCCGCACTTCTATTACTTCGTTATCACCAGCCGGACATAAACTGGCCCAGTGAATAGCTTCGGCTTTGGAATTGACTTTTATCATCCAATAACCACCCAGCACTTCTTTGGTCTCAGTAAAAGGCCCGTCAGTAACCAGCGCCTTGCCTGCACTGAAGCTGACACGAGCGCCCATAGAAGGTGGATGTAAACCTTCACAGCTCATCAAAACACCGGCTTGCTGTAGTTTTCTGTTGTAGTCCATCATGGCTTCTACAGCCGAAGCTTCCGGCATAGCGCCTGGGGCTGCGCTTTCATAGCCTTTAGGGAGCATCAGCAGCATAAAACGCATCTTATACCTCCAGTTGCCGAACAGGACGAACCTCAACAGAGCCCACACGAGCTGCCGGAATACCAGCAGCAAGCTGTATCGCTTCGTTTAAATCTTTGGCTTCGACCAGATAAAACCCAGCCAGTTGCTCTTTGGTTTCGGCAAAAGGCCCATCGGTTAACAAGGTTTTACCAGCGCGCACCCGCACTGTGGTGGCTGTATCTACAGGCTGCAGCGCTTCGGCGGCCAGCATACGACCACTGTTTTGCACTGATGTTGCGTATGCAAAGCATTCCTCGTCTTTGGGGCTGTCGGGCAAGGAGTGCAACAGTTTTTCATCACTGTAGACTAAACATAAGTATTTCATTGCTGCTCCTTAAGCCTCTGGTGTCAGTTCAAATAATACCGCTCCGGATACCATATCAAAAGGCACCGAAAAATGGTCATGAAGAATACGCCATTGGCCTTGTTGTATCTGCCAGCCTTGGGTTAGACGCATCCAGCAGCCCTGAGTTTCGCCTTTTTCATTACTGCCCTCGCAGTAAACCAACGCATGACTAAAAGCGAGCTGATCATTTTGCTGAATAGTTAAATCACGTAGTTCAAACTTCGAGTGACCACCAGCACAGAGCTCCATACAGTGTTGCCAGTGGGCTTTATAGGTGACTTTCCCCTTGAACTGTAGTTGAGCTACTGCGTCATAAGCAATGAGTTCATCAGCGTAAAATGCCATAATCTGGCTGATGTTCTGACGGACCACTGCCTGCGCCCACTGAGCAGATAACTGTTGAATAGAATGAGTCATGTTGTGTTCTCCTTGGGTTGAATGACTCAGTAGTCGAAGCGGCCAGGCTGAATTCGACAGTTTGCACAAAATAATTTGAATTTATTTGCTCTTGCTGATTAAAAGTGACGTATACATTCAGCATTCAAAGGAAAACAGTGCTAAAAGACATGTTAAATCCAGCAACTGACCAGAGTATTTATGCCACAACGTCAACGTTATAGTAGTCTGGCTCTTGAGCAAGCAGCCCGGCCCTTGTTACTGCTGGTGCAGCATTTAACCGGGCTGGATACTACCTTTTTAACCCGTATCGACTGGAAGGCACTGACTCAGCAAGTGATTTTAGTGGAAGGGCCTTTAGACCTGCCTATTGAGGAAGGTTCAGTTGTGAACTGGTCCGATTCGATGTGCCGCGTGCTATTTGATGCCAATCTCAGTTACTCAGATTCTGTTCCTAGCGCATTTCCCGGCTCTGCAGGCGCTACTTTAGGGATGCAAACCTTCTTTGCTATACCAGTGTTGTCGGCAGGGGAAACCATAGGAACTTTGTGCGGCGCCAGCACCGAGCCTGTTCATATTCAGCAGCATACCTTAACCAGCCTGAAACTGATTGCCGATGCCATGGCCTATCAACTGGCGCTGGACCAGCAGATGCAGTTGCAACAAAAACGGGTAAAGGTGGCTGAAAAAACCATAGATAAGCTGTACCTGCAAGCCCAGCAAATGGAAACTCTGGCTCATACCGATGTATTAACGGGCCTGGATAACCGTCGCGCTTTTCAGACAAAATTCGAACAGTATCTGCTTGATGCTGAGACTCATGGCACCGGGCTGGCGTTGATGATGATCGATATCGATGAGTTCAAGCAGTTAAACGATCAACATGGTCACGAAACCGGTGATCTGGCTTTGCAGCATTTAGCTCAGGTGCTGACTGCTGTTGCCAGGCAAAGTGATATCGCCTGTCGTTTAGGTGGCGATGAATTTGTACTAGCGGCGACTGATACCGATGCCGAAGGCTTGATGCATTTGGCGTTGAGGGTACAACAGGAGTTTAAACAGCGGATGTTGCAGTCTGGCTTAGCCAGTAGTTTAAGTATTGGTATTGCAAGCACCGCAGAAAGCGCTTTGGATCAACTGTTACAACGAGCTGATCAGGCCTTGTATAAAGCAAAAGCTTTGGGGCGGGACAGGGCGGAGCGAGCGGGTTAGGGCGCAGCCACTGGTTTTTGGCTACTGTGTTGATGTTGGCGAAACCAATTCAGCATGGCCTGACGCTCCTGCTCTTTGTTGTCTGTTAATAAATGATCGGCATTGGGAAATTCGATCAGTTTGACCGGTCGTTGCAGTTCGGTCAGTTTAGCTGCCAGGCGTTTTGCATTGTCCGGATGCACTCTTTGATCTTTTTCTCCGTACATCAGCAACACAGGCAAGGTAGCGGGTAATTCTTCCGCCCAATACAGAACTGAACGTTGTTGTAACTCGCGGACTTTGTGTTGATCGTAGTCTGGGATCAGGCTGCGAAACACAAGTTCCATTTCAGGCAGGCGAGGGAGTTCAGTCACCAGATCGGTCGGGGCTCCAGTGACAGCGATAGCACGGATGTCATCACGCTGACGGGCGGTGAGATAACTCATGATCCCCCCTCTGCTGATGCCGTATAAAAAGATATTCTCTGCATCCGCACCCGGCAGCTTTTTCGCCAGCTCAATCAATTGATGGATATCCTGTACGTCAGCGCCACCAAACTGATCTTTGCCATAGATCTGTTGGTTTTGTGGTACTGAACCTCTGTATTGGCTGGCTAATACGATAAAACCTTGTTGGGCCAGAGGGCTCAGTTGGCGTAACACTGAAACAAAATCCAGCCGGCCTAAGGCCGAATTACCGCCTCTGTTGTAGATAATCACAGGCCATTTTTGTGGCGGTGTTGCTTTGGGTTGCAGACCCCAGGCTTGTACTAAAAACTGATCAGAGTGGTACTCCAACTGGGCGCAATCCAGCAGTTGTTGAGTGCGTTCAAATTGCTTTTCCGGTAATAACCAGGAGGCTAACCAATAATCCAGACTGTACCAGGGCGTCTGTTGCCGGGCCTGTTGTACCATTTGCTGATAATCAGGATAAAGCTCGAGGCAGGATTGTTGTGTGGCAAAGCCTGGCCAGCTCTGCGCCATGCTTTGGCTTTGATAAGAAAGCAGCAATGCGAACCAAAACAGTTTCATAACCAACCTCATAAAAGACGCCGTCTGAGTGTAACGCTTTGGCTGATTAATTTGTGCTTAGGATTGTAACAAAAGTTAATTCAGCTCAGAGTCAAATCAAGCCGTAGAGTTTAATCTGACTCCGAGCCGTTCATCCTAGGACTGTGGCCAGTCCCACGAACCTACATGTAGTTTACCCTGCCAGTCTTCAATCAATAACCAGACTTTATCGCCGTCTTTAGGTTGCGCTGTCGCTTTGGCATGCACATGCTGGGCAAAAGAGCTACCGTGCAGGATACTCAAGTCGGCTTCAGCAAAATCTTCTATCGCGGGTTGCTCTGCTGCTATCGCCATATAAGCCTGACGGATATTGGCGACACAACCTTCACAGAACTGCAGACTGAAATCTTTCACCCAATCGCCATGATGCTGGTAAGGTGCATCGTTGGTGAGTGGAGTAGGTGTTACTTCAAAAGCCCCAATTTTCTGTGTTGGCCAGGACGCCGGAAACACAGGGTTCATGGCTTCATACAAAAACCAGAAAGGTAGAATTAACACCAGACCATTGAGTTTAAATTTATTGCGTTGCCACCAGTTGTCTGAACGTTGTGCCATCAGGAATTTACCTCTGAAGTTGTGTAACTGGTTACAGGTTCTGTGCGGGCTGCTTTGATAGTGCGGCTGCCCCAAATCATAAAGCCTGTAATCGACATACCAGATAACAATAGACCAAACAGGAACCAGATAATTTTGGTCCAGATACCGCCTATGGTGCCGTAATGCAGCGGATCTGCGATATGGCTAATGACTTCAAGAGCGGCCATTTGCGCTGGGGTGTGTACATCAGTGACTGCGCCTGTCCATGGATTCACTAACACAGTGTAAGAATACTGATCAAAGAAGACAGAATCACCAGAACCTGAAATACGATACAAATCTCTGTTGTGCTCCGGCATCATGATGTAAGCCGGTTCCAGCTCTGGCAAAGTTTGTTTAGCAATCACCAGTGCATCTTCCAGTGAATAAGGTGCTGTATGTTTTTGTCCTGCAGCCGGTACTTCAGCTGCCGTCAGAATTTTCGGTTCATGGTAAAACTCAATATCGTTATGCCATAAAATTGCCTGCAACAGATACCACAAGCCGGTTAAGCTCATCACCACTAAAAACCAAATCGACCAGACCCCAGCCAGACGGTGTAAGTCAGTTAATAAGGTTTTACGCCCTTGATTGAACCGTATTTTAGGTTGGGTAAAAGACTTCCAGAAGTTTTTATAAATCACTAAACCAGTGATTAACGACATCAACATCAGGATAGCCATACCACTGACCAGGTAATAGCCAACACTGTAACTGCTCTGCCAGGGGAATAATAACCAACCGTGTAACGAACGCATAAAGCTAATAAAATTCAGGCCGTAGTTTAGCTCCTGTACTTTGCCTGTGTACTGGTTGACATAAGCGATACCAAAAGGAGCTTTTGCTGTGGAAAATATTACAGCGTTCACCAGATAAGGTTCCATCACCATCACGCTGCCTACTTCAGCATCAGGTACTTCAGCTTTGACGGCGGCAATCAGTTCAGTAGCAGGTTTAACCGGCAGATTTTGTGGATTTTCTGCTCTGGAGTTGGGGTTGGTTAGCCAGGTCAGTTCATGACTAAACACCGCAATAGTGCCCGTTAAGCATACAGCGCAAAAAATTAACCAGACAGGCAAACCTACCCAGCCATGCAATAAAAACCAAAAACGTTGTTTGAGCTTAAACACTGAAGGATCAGCCTTATTTAACAAGGGATGAAAATGCGTCTAATAATAATGCGGATAAGAATGGTTATCAATAGCTGTGCGATGACTGGCGTTCATGCGAAGAGAAAAAAGGGCGTCCGTTGGGAAATGGGGCTAACCGGACGCCCAAAAAGTTAATGGTGGGTCAGAGCTAATGACTCAGACCCTGTCAGTTCTATACCCCCTGAAAATGCACGGTAGATAGAAACCAAACGCTGGAAACTCTGTGCGGACAACACAGCCTGTTGGTCACGGGCAGCTAACCACTCACGCTCGGCGTCCAGCAAATCCAGAAATTCCGTAGTGCCGGCTTCGTATTGAGCCCGGGTCAGCTGCACTGCCTGTTCAGTGGCGGCTACTTGTTGCTGTGCGCTTAATTGCTGCTCACGGCTTGTTTTATAGCCGTGCAGTGAAGTCTGCATTTGCGCTAGCGCATCAAACACCGTCTGCTGGAAGTGGGCAAAGGCCATTTGCTGTTCTGCTTCTGCACCGCGAATACGGGCCTGAATGGAACTTAGCTCTGTGGCTTGCCAGCGTAAGCTAGGCGCTATACTCCAGGCTTCATTTTGTGATCCCAGGCTCAGGCCTGGACTTGAAATAAAACCTAAAAAGCCACTGACAGAGACTTCCGGATATAACTCTGCTGTTGCAACGCCGATATCAGCAGTGCTGGCGGCCAGTTCCCTCTCTGCTACTGCCACATCAGTTCTGAACTTTAAGTAGTTGTGCTGATTGGCAAAAGACAGAGGTTTATTCAGTTCAGGCAAAGCTTCACTTTTAGTTGCAACGACAAACTGCTCCGCAGGTTGTGCCACTAAAGCCGCTATGGTGGCGTTGGCCTGAGCTTTGGCAAACTGAAATTGCGGTATGGTACTTTGCAACTGATAAATCTGTGCATCAATACGGCTGATTTCCAGATCCGAAGCAAAACCCGCATCACGGCGTGCCAGAATAATCTGTTTAGTACGGCGTAAATTACCGAGGTTTTGTTCGGCTACAGCTAAACGTAATTCAGCGCCACGGTAATCGCCATAACTTGCGGCGACCTGAGCCAACAACTGCACTTTGGCTTCCTGCCATGCCAGTTCAGCCCCTTGGGCTCTGGCATTGGCCGCTTCTGCGGCCCGGCGCAGTTTGCCAAACAAATCCAAATCCCAGCTTAACGCTCCACCCAAATTCGCCTGACGCTGAATTTGTCCGGCATTTTGTACAGCGCTGTCCGGGATCTGATTATTTTGCTGGCTAGCCGTGATATCCAGACGAGGCAGATGATCATTGTCACTGTCTTCAAAGACGGCATAAGCACGTTTTACATTGGCTTCTGCTGCAGCTAAGGTCTGGTTATTCAGCAAGGCCTTTTCTATCAACTGGTTTAACACCGGGTCATTAAACTGTTGCCACCAGTGTTGAGCTTTATCTGCAGCTTTGTATTCAACCGGCAGTTGCACCTGATTGGCAGCAACTGGCGCTGCGTAGCTTGGACCTACCGAAGCACAACCAAACAACAGGGATGTCAGTGCCATACTGATAGCAGTTAAACGCAGAGTTTTACGCATGGGTAGTCTCCTCGGTGATAGAAGTTTGCGCCAACTGGCGATCACGGCGTTTGGCCAGAGCGTAATAAAACAGCGGTGTTAAAATCAGACCAAATACTGTGACTCCAATCATACCGGCGAATACAGCAACCCCCATGGCCTGACGCATTTCTGCACCTGCACCGCTAGAGAACACCATAGGCACCACACCCATAATAAAGGCGATAGAGGTCATTAAAATCGGACGTAAACGTAAGCGGGCCGCTTCCAGTATCGCATCCATGGTCTTCATACCGTGGTCTTGCAGCTCCTTGGCAAATTCGACTATTAAGATGGCGTTTTTGGTTGCCAGGCCTACCAGCACTATCAAGCCAATTTGCGTAAAGATGTTGTTATCACCGCCATAGATCCAGACACCTGTCATGGCTGACAACAAGGTCATAGGCACAATCAGGATAATAGCCAGTGGTAAAGTTAAGCTTTCGTACTGAGCCGCCAACACCATAAACACCAGCAGGATCACTAATGGGAAGATCAGTAGCTCTGCATTACCAGCCAGAATTTGCTGGTAGGTCAGCTCCGTCCACTCGTAGGTCATGCCTTGAGGTAAAGTTTCAGCCAGAATTTTCTCAATAGCAGCCTGGGCTTCACCTGTGCTGTAACCTGCAGCAGGGCCACCGTTAATTTCTGCTGTGGTGTAACCGTTGTAATGCATCACACGGTCAGGGCCAGCGGAGTGTTTTACGTTGATGAAAGAGCCCAGTGGGATCATTTCACCTGCGTTGTTACGTACTTTCAGTTGACGGATTTGTTCAGGGTCCTGACGGAATTGTTCATCCGCCTGTACATTCACCTGATAAGTCCGGCCAAACTGGTTAAAGTCGTTGACATAAGCCGAGCCCATATAGACCTGCAGCGTCTGGAATATCTCATCCAGATTGACACCTTGTTGTTTGGCTTTGGTGCGGTCAACATCCAGATCAAGTTGCGGTACATTCACCTGATAGCTGGAGAACACACCGGCCAGTTCAGGCGTAGCCCAGGCTTTTTGCATCACTTGCATGGTGACCGCAGCCAGTTCTTCATAACCTAAGTTGGCTCTGTCCTGAATCTGCAGACGGAAACCACCTATGGTGCCTAAACCTTGTACAGGTGGCGGCGGGAATATCGCAATAAAAGCGTCCTGAATACCGGCGAATTTTTGGTTTAAAGCAGCAGCAATGGCATTGCCTGATAATTCTGGTGAGGTTCTTTTATCGAAGTCATCCAGACCGACAAAGACTATGCCTGCGCTCGGGCTATTGGTAAAACCGTTGATCGACAAGCCTGGGAAGGAAATTGAGTTCGCCACACCCGGATGTTCAGCCGCAATACGGGACATTTCTTTAATCACAGCTTCGGTGCGATCTAAAGAAGAGGCGTCCGGCAACTGAGCAAAAGCTACTAAGTACTGTTTATCCTGACCAGGCACATAACCTGTAGGGGTTTGCTGGAACTGCACTGCAGTTAAGCCGACTAAGCCAATATACAGAATACCGATAATGCCGCCAAAACGAATGACTTTACGTACCATCAGGCCATAGCCTTTGGACGCTCTGTTAAACAGGCGATTAAAGGGCTCAAATAACCAGCTGCCAAAAGCTTTATTCAGTACACGGGTTAAGCCGTCTGGTTTAGCGCCATGAGGTTTCAACAGCAGTGCTGATAAAGCAGGGCTTAAGGTCAAAGAGTTCAGCGCTGAGATAAAGGTAGATATGGTAATAGTTAACGCAAATTGCTTATAAAACTGGCCTGTTAAACCGGACATAAAAGCAGTAGGAATAAACACTGCGGCCAGTACTAAGGTAGTTGCAACGATCGGGCCTGTTACTTCTTTCATGGCTTTTTGCGTGGCGGCCACAGGAGATAAGCCATCAGCGATATTACGCTCGACGTTTTCGACCACTACTATGGCGTCATCAACCACTATACCTATGGCCAATACCAGACCAAATAAGGATAAAGCGTTTAATGAAAAGCCCAGCATATGCATAAAAGCAAAGGTGCCGACCAAAGACACAGGCACAGCCACTAAAGGAATAATAGAAGCTCGCCAGGTTTGCAGGAATAACACCACCACCAGCACCACCAGCAATATGGCTTCCAGCAAGGTTTTGACGACAGCTTCAATAGAGCCACGCACGAATACCGTTGGGTCGTAGACGATGTCGTAAGTTAAACCTTCAGGGAAACCTTTTGACAGTTCGGCCATAGTGGCACGTACATCATCAGAAATCTGAATCGCATTAGAGCCCGAGGCCTGAAAAATCGGCATAGCCACAGCGTCTTTATTATTCAGCAAAGAACGCAGTGCATAAGACTGAGCGCCTAATTCGACCCGGCCAATATCACGGATCCGGGTCACTTCGCCGTCTTCACCGACTTTGACGATGATGTCGGCAAATTCCTGCTCCGTGGTTAAACGGCCTTTAACGTTGATCAGAATTTGGAAATCACTGTCACCCGCAGGCTGAGCGCCTAAAGAACCGGCTGCAGCCTGTTGGTTTTGTTCACGGATTGCAGCTACTACCTGAGCTGGCGATAAGCCCACAGCTGAAACTTTATTTGGATCCAGCCAGATACGTAAGCTGTATTCACTGGCACCAAATAAACGCACCGCACCTACACCTTCAATACGGGCTAATTCGTCTTTGACGTTCAGCGCCGCATAGTTCGACAAATACAACATATCGTATCTGTCATCCGGCGAGGTTAAATGCACCACCATAGTTAAGTCAGGCGATGATTTCTCAGTCACTACCCCTAAACGTTGCACTTCCTGCGGCAGGCGGGGTCTGGCTCTGTCAACCCGGCTTTGAACCTGAGTTTGAGCACGGTCCACATCAGTCCCTATAGCGAAGGTGATAGTCAAGGTCATGCGGCCATCAGAAGTCGCCTGAGACGACATATACAGCATGTTTTCCACGCCGTTAATTTCCTGCTCCAAAGGCGAAGCGACTGTATCCGCTATCACTTTAGGGTTAGCACCCGGATAGTTAGCTGTTACTACTACTGTAGGTGGCACCACTTCAGGGTATTCAGTGATAGGGAGTTGCCAGACGGCGATGGCGCCGCCGATAAAAATCAGCAGCGACAGCACGGCGGCAAAAATAGGTCTTTTGATAAAAAATTGCGATAACATATCCGTTCCTTAACCCTGGTTAGCCGTTGCTTGTTCTGCAGCAGCGGTAAGTTCCTGCTTGTTGTCTGTCTCTAACTGCTGTTGTTCAGCTTTTAAGCTGGTTAACTGTTGGGCTGTGGCCATTTCCACCAATTTAGGCTGAATCGTCATGGCTGGCCGTACACGTTGCAGACCATTCACCACAATCCGATCGGATGGATTCAAGCCTTTGCTGATGATGCGCAGGCCGTTGACCTTTTCACCTAAAGTGACAGGGCGGTATTCCAGTTGATTTTCGTTATTCACCACTAATACGAACTTGTTGCTTAAGTCTGTGCCTATGGCTTTGTCGTCGATCAGAATGCCTTGATAGGCATTGCTGCCAACCAGTTTTAAGCGTGCGAATAAACCAGGTATTAATTTGTTATCGACGTTTTCAAAGGTGGCGCGGGCACGGATAGTACCGGTCTGGGCATTGATGCTGTTATCGATAAAGTCGATGCTGCCGACATAACCAAAGTCGCTGTCACCAGCCAGTGCCATATAGACAGTGTTGTGGGCTGTGCGCTGTTCAGCTCTATTGCCCGCTGTCGCCAGCTGCACATACTTCAGATAAGTCTGTTCGTCAGCGTCAAAGTACGCATACATTTTGCTGGTGCTGACTAAGGTGGTCAGTTGGCTGCTGCCAGCCTGCACAAAGTTACCTGCAGTGATCTGGGCATAAGACACCCGACCAGAAATAGGTGCTTTCACTTGAGTAAAAGACAAGTCCAGTTCAGCGCGTTGTAATGCGGCTTTAACAGATGCGACTGTCGCTGCTGATTGCAGCTTGCGGCTTAAACGCGTGTCTAATACTTCTTCAGAGATAGCACGCTGTTTTTTTAAAGCGGCGGCGCGGCGATAATCGTTATCTGCTAGTTTTTGTGCTGTTTCAGCATTGGTCAACTCAGCTCTTAAGCGTGCGACTTCTGCGGCAAAAGGACGTGCATCAATCTGAAACAGCAAATCGCCTTGTTTCACTAAAGCGCCTTCAGTGAAAAATACCTGTTCGATATAACCTGATACCCTTGGCACCAAAGTGACTGTTTCCGGCGCTTGTAAGCGACCAGTAAATTCGTCCCACTCTGTGATTTTTTCCTGTACTACTGTCGCTACATTAATTTCAGGTGCTGCCATAGCGCCCGGTGCTGCGGCTTCAGGACTGCCACAAGCGGATAACACTAAGGCGGCGATGCTTCCCAAGACAAAGGTACGAATAGTGCTGTTGCTGCTCATGACATTTTCCTCGTTCAGTTCGATCAATAAAAAGATTTAGTTTCAACTTCTGTTGTACAAACTAGTTTCACCTGTTAGTTTTGTACTGGTCGGTAAATATATAGAAGTTCAGTTTTGAGTCAATCATTATTTTGTACTGATTGGTAAATAAATGTAGGATCTTTAGAACTTAACAAAAAACTTTGGTTATAAGCCGAAGTTAATGGGTTAGCAGGGGCTACTGCTCGAAGGGCTGTTAACTTGAGTGCAGGATAAGTCGGGCCTTGTGTTTACTGAATATCTAAAAGCCGCTGAAGATTGCCTAAAACTATTTCTGGGTTACAGAGTCAAAAGCGCTGCAGGCAACTGGTCTGTCACGATAAGTTGCTAGCTTACACTATATTGTACCGATTGGTAAATATTCCTTGCTGGACATGTGTTGCCAAGCAGTTTATGCTAGTGCATCCTTTTTAATCCGGAGTTTGAAATGTCAGCATCAGCGGTTACACCAGCGCCAACAGTGGGACGCCCGCGCGCTTTTGACATGGAAAAGGCCTTACAAAAGGCGCTGGAAGTCTTCTGGCGTAAAGGTTATGAAGGCGCATCTTTACCTGATTTATGTGAAGCCATGGGCATCAACAAACCCAGTTTGTATGCGGCTTTTGGTAACAAAGAACAATTGTTTTTAAAAGCCATTGAGCTCTATGAAAATCGTCCTTGCGCGTTTTTTTATCCGGCTCTGGAGCATGCGACTTCTTATGAAGTCGTCAAACATATGCTTTGTGGTGCAGCCAGTGCTAATGCCGATCCAAATAACCCACCGGGTTGTGTCATAGTGCAGGGGGCTCTGGCTTGCAGCGAGTCAGCCGCTTTTGTTAAAGAGGCCTTGATTATCAAACGCAGAGCCGGCGAAGTGGCTCTGCGTGAACGTTTGCAAAAAGCCAAGGACGAAGGCGATTTGCCGGCAGATTCTGATCCTGCTGCTTTAGCCCGCTACATAGGTGCTGTATTGCAGGGGATGGCCGTACAAGCGACCAGTGGTGCAAATTGCGCCGAGTTAAAGCAGGTGGCTGAAACTGTGCTGCGTGCATGGCCTGGTAAAAGAGCTTAATGACTCTGATGAAAGGGGCTACAGCAGGCCCCTTTGGTTATTCAATTTCTGCTTCAACTTAAGTTCTGTCATCTCCTTTGTCACTCTTTACCCCCTCTGCTAGTGTTTAACCATATACCTTTCGCCTGAGGTTGGTATGTCACTTTCTCAGCACAAATTTCAGCAAAAGCTATTGGAATTTATAGAAGTTTGTAACGATGGTTATGCCATTTTAACTGCCGATGACAAGATGCTTGGTTGTAATCAGGCTTTCGCTGGTATTTTTTATCAGGACCAACGCAAAGTACAGGGGCTTTCTTTTGAGCAACTGATGCGTTTGTCTTTTAGTGAAGGCAAGGGTATACGTTTTGAAACTGAAACCATTGATGAATGGTTGGCTCAGGTGCTGCAAAAAAGACGACAAAATCCGTTTCAGTTATTTGAGGTGAATTTAACGGATGACCGTTGGTTTTTAATGTCTGAACAGATTTTGCCAACGGGTGAGATGCTGATCCAAGCCAAAGAAATCACTAAGCAGAAAGTATTGGAGCATCAGCTCCATAGCAAAGTCGCGACGTTAAGCGAGTTGGCTCTGACAGATGAGCTGACTAGGGTGGCGAATCGTCGCTGCTTTGTCGATTCAGTCGAAGCCGAGTTAGCCCGTTGCCAGCGTATGGATAAACCTGCTGCTTTATTGCTGCTGGACTTAGATTTTTTTAAATCAGTCAACGACAGCTATGGCCACCAGGCCGGGGATGAAGTGTTAAAAGCGACCGCCAACAGAATCAAAAAAGCGCTGCGCGAATATGATATTTTTGGCCGTATTGGTGGTGAAGAGTTTGCGGTGTTTTTAACAGAAACTGATCCGGCGACAGCCTTACATGTAGCGGAGCGAATAAGAGGGATGCTGGCTGACTTTCCAATCAAAGCAGGTCGTGTTGAGCTATGTGTAACCACGTCAATTGGTATAGCTTTGACTCAGGGGGAGAGTAATTTTGAGGAATTGTATCTGCAAGCCGATTCGGCACTTTATATGGCTAAACGTAATGGTCGTAACAGAGCTGAGTTATTTAGGTTACTCGATGAATAAAAAGGGCCCGAAGGCCCTTTACTGAAGCAGGTTGTTAGAACTTATAGTTCACTTTACCGTAGATGTACTGGCCACGAGGGTTGTACATACTGGTGACATAACCATACAAATCACCATCGCCGTCGCCTATAGCAAATGGCGGATCTTCATCAAACAGGTTATTGATACCAATAGTGAGTTTGGTTTTCTCGTTCAGGTTGTAATAACCCTGAACATCCACCAGAACCTGAGCTTTAACTTTGCGAGACTCATTCTCTTCAAAGTCCAGAGCACCATCAAAATTGATATCTGGTGTATCTTCAAACTCACCTATATAACTCAGTACTGCAGCTGCGCCCCAGTCGTTTAAGGTCCAATCTGCAGTTCCAGTCCAGCGGTGTTGCGGGTAACGGTATTCACCTGTGTAATCCTGGCCATCTTTTTCGAAGTTGCTCAGGTAAGTGTATTCCAGGTTAAATTTCAGTTTACCCATACCGTCTAAATCCATTTTATAGCGGCTGGATAAGTCGATACCGTCCGCTTCCTGAGAACTGACGTTAAAGAAGGTATTGTTGATCCTGTCCAGTTCACCCAAAGTCTGACCTGGTAACGGAGCTCGACGCACACAGATAGTGCTATTCTGGTTACCGCACTCTGCCGCATAAACATCACCGAAAGGAACTTCGTCGATTTTGTTGTCCTGAGTAATGCTCCAGACATCCAGGCTGAAATCCAAGTCTTCAGTGACCTGCCAGATTGCGCCGACGTTCCAGCTTTCTGATTCCTCAGCTTCTAAATCAGGATTACCAGCAAACACTATGGTGTAGTCGGTAGAGGCGCAAGCCGGGTTGCTGGCGTCAGGTGTTGGACAGCGGAAAGTATCAACGAAGAATTGTGATTCCTGAGATGGACCTAAGCCAACTTGTGCCAGTGAAGGCGCCCGGAAGCCCTGACTCCATGAAGCACGAAGTGACCACTCATCGGTAGGGGTAAAGTGGAAGGCCACTTTAGGATTAGCTGTGCCACCAAAATCACTGTAGTGGTCATAACGCTCAGCTAATTGCATTTCCAGATTTTCCAGCAAGGGCACTGAAATCTCAACATAAGCAGCTTTTTGCGAACGGCTGGCTGCAGCAGATACAGATTCAGTACCAAAAATCAAACCACGCTGGAACTGATCATCTGGCGTATCGGTTGCGTCTTCTTTACGGTATTCAACACCCGCAGCTAAAGACACTGCACCATGACTGACATCAAACAGCTCACCACTGATACGCGCATCCGCCGAGGTCATATGGGATTTACCGCGACGCACTAAACTAGTGGTAATAGCATCAATCACAGATTGTGGATTTTGCACACCGCCAAAAGGATTGTAACGGCCTGCATTAATTTCTTGCTGCAGGAAGTCGGTACGAACCCAACCTTGTGACTTATCACCGGTTTGAGAGGATGCGCTGCGGCCTTTTTGCACAGCAGTTTCCCAGTCCCAGTTATTGATATTGCCGCGTAACCCTGCCAGTACCCGTAAGGTATCTGAGGTAATATCCCAACGTCTGTTACCTGCATCTACAGTGCGGTAACGGCTGATTTCAACGTCCTGACCAAAAGGGTTATTTGGATGAGTGCCTGGCACTGTTAAACCAGCGCCTTCATCTAATGGCGTCGCAGCACCACCGGCGTTAGAGGTGTTGTGCTGAGCTGCAATTTCTGCAAAGAGCTCGACACTGTCATTGACATCCCTGTTCATGCTAAGAATAGCCCCCATACGTTCTGCTTCCGGAACTGCAATAGAGGACGGGCCGTAATCGTATAAACAGGTTGCACCAGCGCGCTGATCTGCTGGGCAACCTGGATCAATAGTTACTACACCATCCACGATAAAACGACCCGGATAGCCCCGTGAAGAGCGGGTATCCTGACCACCGAATGGTGCTTGATTGGCCGTACCAAAACGACCTAACTCATAGTTGTCGATTTGAGAATTACTAAAGTAATCCAGGATCAGAGTCGCATTGCTTTTATCATCTCCAGTGCCCCAGACCGTGGAGAAGGTTTTTTCGTCATAGTTCGGGCCTGTTGTGCCACCAAAACCTGCGGTAACATCCGTGCCAGTGAAATCTTTACGCAAGATAATATTCACTACACCTGCCACTGCATCAGAACCATAAATGGCAGAGGCTCCATCTTTTAAAATATCGATACGTTCAATCGCAGCCATAGGGATGCTGTTGATATCAACAAAGCTGTTGACTATGCCCTCAGCAAAAGGGCTGCTGGCAACCCGGCGACCATTGATTAACACCAGCGTTGCATCTGCACCAAAACCTCTTAAGCTGACTGCTGCTGCACCGTTGGCTGTCGAGTCCTGGCTGTTACCCCGGGTGGAGAATGTGCCTGAACCTGCTGCAGGTAAACGTTCCAGTAATTGTTGCAGGTTATCAAAACCTGATTTGTCGATATCGTCGCGGCTAATAATAGTGACAGGTGAAGGGCCTTCAAGATCGGTTCTTTTAATGTGAGAGCCCGTGACTGCGATGCGTTCAACATCTTGACCATCTTCAGCTTGTTGAGCAAAACTTTGCCCGCTCAACAGTACAGCTCCAACGGCTATAGCACAGCGGCTTAATCGTATTATTTTGTTATTATTCATATTTTATTGCTTCCTAGCTGGATTTTTGTAGTTGCATTCTTTATAAATATTAGTAGTACCCGTTAAAACAGGCGTTTTAGATATAGTACAAATACAGACCTTTTGTAAATGAGTTTTTAATGTAAAATTTGTATAAAACACATTGATTTGTAACAAAAATCTTTGAACGTGACGCCATCTCTGTTTTGGCTGCCGCGATAGGATTGGCTTCTCCATTATTTAGCTGAGTTCAGACTATTTCCTGCATCATCGTGCTGGTAAAAACCGCAAAATGCGCTCAGAATTCCAGTTTTTCAGATCCGCTATGTTTTGATATTGAGCCTGGAGGCTTTTGAGTGAACCAGTCGTTAGTGCATTCGTTGTTTCGTGCTGTTGGATTAGTCGTTTTTGGCTTGCTGTTGTTATCTCCAGTGCTGGTGCAATGGCCGGAGCAGGATCTGGTGCCCTATTTGCAATGGAAGTTGATAGCAGCAGTCTGGTTTTATATGTTGATACTGTCGTTATTCCGCTCTTTATGGCCAGGTTTGGTGTTGTTATTACCCGCTGCTTTACTGGTGCCGCAAGAAGTGTTTTATCTCCTGACTTATCAGAAGAATACCGATGCTCATGCCATAGCTATAGTGGCGGAAACTGACCTGAATGAAGCCTTGGGTTATTTGACTGGTATAGGCGTGTTTTTAGCTTTGGCTGTAGTCGCTATTGTGTTGCTTTGGTGGTATCTGGTACGCAGCGCCTGGCAGCGTCATTGGCAATGGCAAAGTGGACTTAGACCTGTGATTTGGCTGATTTGTATCGGAGTGCTGGTTAGCCTGAGCTGGAACGAGTGGCAATATCAGCAAATTAACAAAGCAAAGCAGCGCAGCAACCCGGAAGAAAATGTTTTTGTGCAGCGTCCTTTGCCCTACAGCTATGAAAAGTTTCATGCCACTTATCCGTTAAATATGCTGATCGCTGTCAATGAATTTGTGAAACAAAAACAAGCCGTAGCTGATATTGCTGAATCTACAGCCTTGTTTAAATTTTCTGCCCGTCAGACCGATATTCCAGCTCAACGACAAATTTATGTGCTGGTGATAGGGGAAACTTTACGGCCTGACAGATTGCAGCTCAATGGCTACAACAGAGCCACAACTCCGCGGCTATCTGGCACTAAAAATGTGATTAGTTACACCAACATGGTCAGTCCCTGGGCCTGGACCCGTATGTCTGTCCCTGTGATCCTGTCGCGTAAAAGCGCAACGGATCAGCGTTATTTTCCAACTGAAACATCTATAGTGGCTGCTTTTAAAGAGGCGGGTTTTAGTACAGCCTGGTTGTCGACCCAAAGCCCCTTAGGTGTGCACGACTCCTCTATTGCGTTGCATGCCAGTGAGGCCGATCAGGTGCAGTATCTAAACCCTGTGGGTTATAAAAAAGAAGGATTTTACGACGATATCCTGTTACCAGCTTTTGAGCGTGTGCTGCAACAAAACGAACAAAAACAACTGATCGTGTTGCACACACTGGGCAGTCACTTTAGTTATGCCGACCGATACCCACAAGCCTTTGACTTATTTACGCCATCAGGCAAAGGCCAGTCGATCAGTATGCATGACCAAAACTCCAGAGTGTTGCTCAATAATGCTTATGACAACAGTGTTGCATATACAGATTTTATTCTGTTTAACCTGATTAAACAGCTTGAACAAAGCCAGAGTATCAGCAGCTTATTTTATGTCTCAGACCATGGTGAAAATATTTTTGACGGTCAATGTAACAAAAGTGGTCACGGTCATAATACCGAGCGTGATTATAGAGTGGCCTCTATCCTCTGGACTTCTGAGCTATACAATTTGAATTATCCACAGAAAAAGTCCCTGGCAGAACAACGCCGTGAGCAGCCTTTGATGACGAGTAATGTGTTTCACTCCCTGTTGGACCTGGCCGGTATTGAGTATCCGGATCAAAAGCTGACTAAAAGTTGGCTCAGCCCGGATTGGCGACCCTCATCCCGGATCCTGCAACAGGGATTGGATTTTGATAAAGCCCAAAGAGTGGGAGTGTGTCAGGAACTGAAGGCGCCTTAATCATCACTTTTTTATTGTCATAATAGTGTCATTATTCAGTCATAAAATAGCCTCCGAATCGTCATGTTTCGGAAGCTTTATTGTCATATTTCAATAGCTCAGCAACTGATGATCATTAAATTGATGCCGGATGCTGAGCTTCCCGCATGAAAGTATTGTTCATTAGCTAAACAGTATTTGGTAGCCCAAATCTCCTATTACGAAAGGAAAAAATCATGTTTGCAAAAACTTTCATAAGTATTGCATTGGCTTTAAGTTGTGTTGCAACGGCCCAGGCCAAAGACTGGGAAATCTACGGAAAAATCAACGTTTCAGCACAACAGTCTGATGAGGGCGAAGGATCGTTCGGCGAATTAAAAAGTAATGCCTCCCGTTTTGGCATTCAGGGCGATTATGCGCTTGAAGAAGGTTTAACGCTGATTTACCAATTGGAATGGGAAGTGGACCCGTCTGACGAGGCAAACGAGAAAAATATCAAATCCCGTAACCAATTTATTGGTCTGCAAGGTGTGTTCGGTACTGTCACCGCTGGCCGTCACGATACAGCCTTAAAACTGTCGCAAGGTAAACTTGACCTGTTTAACGACTATGAAGCGGATCTGAAAAGTTTGTGGAAAGGTGAAAACCGTATGAGTGATTCAGTCGCTTACAGCTCCCCCTCTTTTCAAGGCTTTAAGTTGTTGCTGACTCATGTGATGGAAGATGAAGCGGACGCAAAAAGTGCTCAGTCTTATGCTGTTGTCTACGGCGACGAAAGTTTAAAAGACACGGCATGGTATGCATCAATCGCAATGGACAGCGAGATGAATGGCTATGATGCCAGCCGTGCAACTGTGCAAGTTAAAGTCGCTGACTTTAAGTTGGGCGCTATGGTGCAGCAGCAGGAAGAAGTGGCTTCGGGCGAAAAGGCCGATGGTTATATGGCCAATATTGCTTATCCACTGAACAAGTGGGAGCTAAAAGCTCAATACCAGACGTTAGAAGATGACAATGGTATTTCTGCTGGTGCAGATTACAAATTAGGTAAGAATACCAAGTTATTTGGCTGGTACAGCAGTTTCGACTTTGATACTAAAGTTGACAGTGATTATGTTGCGGTCGGCATAGAACATAAGTTCTGATTTCAGTCCAGGCCTAGAGTAAAACAGACAGCTTGATAGAGCTGCCTGTTTTGTTTTAGCTCAACGCTCTGAGAGAAAAACTGACTTTCAGTGGTCACTTACTGTTTAAATTGTAAAGCCTTGGTTATGATGGATACAAAGCTGAAGCAGACAATAGAGTAAGCTCTGATGTGTAAGTGGTGGTCTTTGCTATTGATGTTGCCCACTCTGCTTTTTGCAGCAGAGCCTTTACGTGCTGTAGTCAGTCAAACCAATACTGCTCCTTATGCTATTTTTGATCCGCAGCAGCGCTTAGTCGACGGTATAGCGAAAGATTTACTGGATGCACTCGCCACCAGATTAAACAGACCAGTGCAGTATCTGGATTTACCCAGAGGTCGGGTGGTGGAGTGGCTGCTCACAGACAAAGCTGACATTGCTTGCTTCCTCAATCCTCAGTGGGTACCTGCCAGCTATAAACTGAGTTGGACTGGCGTATTGTTTCACACCCGGCAATATATAGTGCGTCGTCTCGAAGACAGTCCGGTGCGCTCAAATCAAGATTTATTTCACAAACGCATAGGCACCACCAGAGGTTTTTCCTATCCTGAGCTCCAACCCTTGTTTGAAACCAATGCGGCAGTGCGGGATGACGCTGAGTCGTTGGAGAAAAATATCCAGCGTTTAGAGCAAGGCCGGGTCGACCTGGTGATGACGGTTGATTTAAGTTACGGCCATTACCAGCAACAGTTTGACAGTTCTAAACTTGCAGTAGAACCACTTTGGGCTCAACCCGCTGAAGTCTACTGTGCTTTAAATCCACATCACGCATTGCAGATTGAACAAATCCAACAGCTTTTTGTTTTGATGCGCCAGCAAGGTGTTGTGGATAAAGCCTTGAAACGCTGGGCTCACACTTCTCTCTAAAGCATATTGCCAGCGCAGATCTGCCATTGATTGCCTTGCCGTTTCACTACATAAAGCGGAGTGCTGCACAAACCCACTTTATGCTGTCCTTCTTTATGCCGCCACAGCTGTTGTGCGTTGATTAAAAAGGTATCGAAATCCAGTTGCTGCAAATGCAGCAACTGATAGGCCCAGACTCTGTCCTGATGTAACTCCAACAATTGTTGTAGGTAAACTTTGAGTTCAGCCCGGCCTGACAGACGTTGGCCTAATAAATTGACCAACAGAACATTCTCTGTGAAACATTCGCCAAATAAAGCCCAATTGCGTTGGTTAATAGCGCACTGCAACCGGGTTAATAACTGCTGTGCATAGTCTTGTTCTGAGCGGCCCGCCGCTCCTATCGCGTATATCGCCTGTTCCAGCATAAAAACTTCTCCGGTGATGAAATTGCGGTTATGCTAAAACCTCAAGTAAGGTTAAGGTCAAGTGTTTTTTATGTCTGTAAAATGCGATACAAAAAAAGTGCTGTTGTCGGTGGGAGAGGTGGCAAAACGTAGTGGTGTTTCTGTGGCGACTTTGCATTTTTATGAGCAAAAGGGCTTGATCCACAGCCAGCGCAACGCTGGTAATCAACGGCGTTATTCGCGGGATGTATTAAGGCGGGTGGCCATTATAAAAGTGGCGCAGCGCACCGGTATTCCGCTGGAACAAATAGGTAAGGCCTTAGCTGTATTACCTCCAGGCAAAAATGCTGATCAACAGCACTGGCAGCAAATGTCGGAACAATGGAAAGTGGAGCTGGATTTACGTATTGCTCAACTGACAGATTTACGTGATCAATTGAGCATGTGCATAGGTTGTGGTTGTTTATCTATGGCGCATTGCCCTTTGCGCAATCCGCAGGATAAGCTGGCTGCACAGGGCTCTGGTGCGCATTTTTACCCTGTGGCTGACGAGTTAACCGACACCAGTCTGTGATCCGCCAACAGTGTGCCGGAACCCAAAGCGGCAATTTCGTGTTCGTCATCCCAAAAAGGTTCCGCCAGTGCCTGCTGATACCAGAGTTGCATGGCAGGCAAATTCATCATCAGCTCAATATAAGGTAAAACTGTGGTTGCTACAGGCAGTTGGTAACTTTGAATACGAAATAAGACCGGAGCATAAAAGGCGTCAGCGGCACTAAAACGAGCTCCAGCCAGATAAGGCCCGCCAAAACGTTGCAGTCCTTCCTGCCATAGCTGTTCAAGACGTTTTAAATCAGTCAGCACAGTGTCCGGTAAAGGGGTTTTATCAAAACGACCACCGGCATGAAAAGGGCAGTAGCTGCGAAGCGCGCTAAAACCTGAGTGCATTTCCGCAGCAGCAGAACGGGCCCAACTGCGTTCTTTATTGTCCTCTGGCCATACTCCGGCATGACGCTCCGCCAAGTATTCAACAATAGCCAGTGAATCCCAGACCACCCAGTCGTCATGATGCAGGCAAGGCACTTTGGCATTGGGTGCAAAAGCCTTAAATTGGACACTGTTATCATTGGACTGAAACCGGACCTGCTTTTCCTCAAAAGGAATAGCCAGCACCTGCATTAATAACCAGGGGCGCAACGACCAGGACGAGTAGTTTTTATTGGCGATATAAAGTTGATACATTGAGGACTCCACAGCCGGGCATACGTCATAACAGCAGTGTACTTCAGAATCAGGTTCAGTAAATGTGCTGGTGATGGAAACTTTGAGTTTATATTTTTGTGGTAATAAAAAAGCAGAGTAAGTTAGCGGGGGAACTTACTCTGCTTTTCAGGCGGGATTAGTATTTGTAGCTAAAGCTTAAACCATAACTTTGGCCTTCAACACGGCGTTGTAACAACTCACCTTGCTGCATAATTTCAACATCTTCATCCAGAATGTTTTTCATGCTGAATTTGACTGAAGTAGCTTCCCACGGCGTGTATGAGTAAACGAAGTCCAGTGAGTTAAATGGCTGCTCGTATGCATCGTCTTTGTCATTCACACCAGCAAAAGCAATACGTTTACCGAACACGTTGTACGTCAGAGTGGCGTTATGCTGATCGTTGTCCGAGTCGAAGCCTAACTGGAAGTTTACGACGTGTTTGGAGTGACCATTCAGTGGACGTGTTAAGTTAGTCAGGTTGGTACCAGCAAATTGCTGGATGCTAATTTCTGACTCGCTGTAGGTAAAGTTACCGGCAACAAAGAAGTTATCCAGCCAGTTGTAGCTTTCGCCTTCAAGCATATTCAGTTGTTGCAGGAATTCAGCTTCAACACCATAGACTTCACCAGCGTCAGCGTTTCGGAACGACATCAGCAAGTTGCCATCAGAACCAGACAGCTCAATGGATTCAATCGGGTTTTCTAAATCTTTGTAAAAGACGCCGACACTGTAGTTACTTTCGTCGTAATACCATTCCAGACGGGCGTCATAACTGGTGACATCTGTACTTTGCAGACCAGAGAATCCTGTAACTTTGAAGTCCGTTAAAGGGTCGATAAACAGAACTGGAGTTACTTCACGTAAGTCCGGACGAACCACAGTACTGCTGTAGCCAAAACGAGCCTGCAGTTCTTCACTGACAAACCAGGTGAAGGATAAAGAAGGATAAAAGCCATCTTCCAGCAACGGGAATTCTTCGATATTACCGCTAATCTCTCCGTCAGCATTTAATGGTACAGAAATCTGACGGAAATCTTCGTAACGTACACCAAAGTTTAAGCGGTACAGATAGTCATAGTTCATTTCCATCCCTACATAAGCAGCGTCAATTTGTTGGGCTGCTATGTAGTCATCGGCCTGAGTGGTGACGTTGGATATTTGGAAACCGTTGGCGGTGTTAAGAATACTTTCATCAGAAAAAATTTCTGAGAAACTTTGGCTTAACTGCTCCAGGCTATAACCCACAGTACTGAAGTTAAACAGGTTGGTTTCCGAGTCACGGGTCCGCTCAAAATACGAGTAACCACCGTTGAGTACCATTTCAGCTTTGCCTAAGGTAAAAGGTAGTTTGGCATTCCAGCTGCCATTTTCGGTATTATCTTCCATCTTGCCGAAGCTGTAGGTTACTGCATTCTGATTACGGCGCAGGAACGAGTTGATCGAACCATCAGCCTGTATTTCATTTAAATAACGGTATTCGATTTCACCCGGTGCATCACGTTCTGCTTTGGCATCTGTGTATTGCCAATCTACGCTGATATCATATAACCATGGCAACATATGGCGGCCACGGATTTGGTTGCTTAACATAGAACGTTCTTCATAGCGAACAGAAGTATCGGTATTAAAGCGATCCGCCTCGTTAACAGTTTCTATGCTGTCCCCGTTTTTGACTTTAACTTCATCTTTGGTATCACGCAGATAAATGGAGGCGGTTTCGAATCTGTGGTTCTCATCCAGCTCTAAACCAAAGTTCAGCATACCGGATAGCTTGACCTGATGTTCTGTGCCTTTAATATCGTCATAGATATTTAAAGGGACTAAATCTTCACCAGAGACTGAGAAGTAACGTTCTTGTTCTTCAATATTCTGAGTGGATCTGTCGTAGCTGACACCCGCCATCACACCAAAAACGGAAGAACCGACATCAAACTTGTCACCAAAAGACAGGCTGCCATCAAAGTCAGGTTTGATATTTTCACGCTGCACGTCAACATCGCGGTTAAAGTTTAAACCCAGCTCACGCACTATAGTGGAGGCCTGAGCCAGATTGCCCTGATTCACGCCACCTAAAGCTTCGGCTATATTGATCTGGTTAATAGTGCCATATTGATCTAAAGCTGCACGTAATTCCGGCGACAGTGCGCGGGTGCCGTCATCACTGCCTTTCCAGTCATCACCACCACCGTTGTAAGTGTAAGCATCATCGCTGTTCAGACTGCTATAGCCCGTGCCTACAGAGACATTAAAACTGCGCTGTAATGGAATAGAGGAGGTACGGATATTGACACTACCACCACCAAAAGCAGCAGGTAGTTCAGGTGAATAGGCTTTTTGTACCACTAAACTTTCGATGATACCGGCAGGGAACATATCCAATGGGATCACGTTACGGGTTGGATCCGGGCTTGGAACCATAGCGCCGTTTAATAAGGTGCTTGAATAACGCTCCCCTAAACCACGCACATAAATAAATTTGTCTTTAACTAAAGTTAAACCAGTCACCCGGCGCAAAGCCGTTGCTGCGTTGCTGTCGCCGGCTCTGGAGATTTGCTCCATGCCCAATAATTCTGCGACATAAGGTTGTTCACGTCGTTCCGCTGCGGCTGAAGCGGCAGAACTCATCAGACGTCCAGAGACTTCAATTCGCTCTACTTCTTTGTTGTCTTCCGTTGTTTTGGCGAGAGTTTCTTGGGCTAATACTGGCATCATGCTGGCTGTGGCGGCTAAAGCCAGCAGCACGCTACGACCAACCTGACTGATTTTAAAACTTTGCTTGCTGCTCATTTGAACTTGGTCCTATCAGCTAATTCGTACATCAATGTGCCGGGCTTATCCAAAGGAGCCCGGCACTAAGTGAATAAAAAACTGCTGGCAAGCCAGCAGTTTCAGAGGCTTAGTCGTTGAGCCCCACAGCCCAACCAGCAGTCCAGTTGTTGCTTTGTGATACAGCACCAGTGAAGGTCACAGTGTCAAAGAAGGCATCAACAGTTTTCATATCTTTTGCAGGGGTGGTATCGATAGTGAATATACCGTTGAGTACAGCAGCACTGTCAGCTACCAGCTTATTGTTTGCTTGTCCAAGGAACCAGGCCTCAGTAGTGACACCAGCTGCAACTTCGCCTTTGACTGCTTCAGTCGGGCAGCCAATCACTGAGTGAGTCATAGTTAAAGTGCCAGCTGCGGCTAAAGCCTGAGATTCAGCAGATTCTATCTCCAGACATTCCCCCATGCCGGCAGGGCCTGCAATCACGAAGTTCGCCAGTTGAGCATTAGTACCAGCACGCAGTAATACACCTTCAGAATCATCATCACCGTCAAAGGTATTACCAATGATGGTCATATTGGCGATAGTTGGGTTTGAGACAGGAGTTGCGGTGAAGTTACCTGACTGGTTATCCGCTTCAATGCCGCGATTCGCTTTAGCGTTATCAGCAGCATGTTTCACTAACACAAACTGCATTTTACCGTTCCAGCCGTCCGCCCAGTCGACTGAATCGTCGCCGTTTGCCGTCAGTACTACGTTTTTACAACTGACGCTACCACCGAAGAACTCCACACCGTCATCGACGTTCTGGTGTACCTGAATGTTGGAGCATTTAGTGCCTGAACCTACACCAGCAAAGGTGATACCGTTTAATTCGTTATCCGGAATGACTTCGTAACCCGCATGTTTTACCACAACATAATTCAACGAACCGCTGCTATCTGCTGCATTTGGGCCACCATACAAACCGGCTTCACCTTCGGCTTCGATCCCACAGTTATTCACGTCAGCGCATTTGTTCGTAGGAGCATTGCCCAGTAAGACTAAACCACCCCACTGACCCGCAGCTGTAGGTGAACCAATCACGTCCTGTACTGATGTCATAGTGATAGGGTTAGCAGCAGTGCCCTCGGCTACAATTTTTGAACCTCGGGTAACTACCAGGAAATCAGCCCCTGATTTACCGTAGATAGTTACACCCGGCTCTACGGTTAGAGTCGCACTGGTGGTGTTATCCACACCCACGCGAACACGACCGTTTAATACATAATCAGCACCTGCAGCTAAAGTCACGTTCGTAGTGATATCACCTGTTAACTGACAGTTTAAGTTGCCTGTTAAGCTGGCGACTTCAGTGGTGCCTGTTGGACATGTATCTAAACCCGCGCCAGTTTCAGGGTGCAGGCTGATAGTCCAGCCTTTGGTCCAGTCCGTTGTGCCATCAAAAGCACCTATGTAGTCCACATCATCAAACCAGCCGTTGACTTCGTTGGCTACGTTATAACCATTGGTTAAAGCTGGAGAGTTAGGCGCTGGGATATAGCCACCTAATAAAGCATCACCCACCAGGTTGTTTGGTTGAGCTGAAAACCAGGTTGTGGTATCAAAAATTTCGGTGCCAGCTTCATCTTCAGCATTTTTGACTGGTTCGGCACAATCAAGGATAGAGTTGCGGAAAACAATCTCACCAGAATTTGCGTTATCTACTGATTCTTGCGAATTGATATCAAAACACTCACCCATACCGTCCGGGCCTGTAATGACTACGTTGTAAAGCTCACCAGCTGTACCAGCGCGTAATAAAATACCTTCTGAATCATCTTCACCATCAAAGTTGTTACCAATGATGGTCATATTGGAGATTTGAGGCTTACTGATAGGTTCAGCTGTGAAGTTACCTGACTGGTTGTCACCTTCGATAGCACGGTTTGCTTTGGTGTCATTTGGATTATGACGGATTAAGACGTGTTGCATGCGGCCAGTCCAGCCATCAGCCCAATCTAAAGAGTCGTCACGGTTACCAGTTAACACTACATATTTAGCATCTACAGTACCGCCGAAGAATTCAACGCCGTCGTCCAGGTTGTTGTGTACCTGAATGTATTCCACTGTAGTGCCACGCCCTACGCCGGCAAAAGTAATACCATTTAATTCGTTGTCTGGTATAACTTCAAACCCAGCGTAACGTACCTGAACGTATTTTAATGCTCCGCTGTTATCTTCCGGATCAGCACCACCGTAAGGACCCGCTTCACCTTCAGCTTCAACCTGACAGTTGGCTAAATTTGCCTGATCACATTTGTTCGTTGGTGCTTTACCTAATAAAACTAAGCCACCCCATTCAGCCGCTGACTCATCGTCAGATAAACCTAACATGTCATTGACAGAGGTCATGACGATAGGATTAGTAGCAGTACCCACAGCCTGAATTTTAGAACCCCGGGCAATAACTAAATAGTCAGCGCCACTTTTACCGAAGACTTTGGTACCTGGCTGAATGGTTAAGGTTGCGCTGTCGGCATTATCATTGCCTACTGTCACTTTGCCTGATAAAGCCCATGCTCTGTCCGCTGTTAACGTCACATCGCTGGTGATCACTCCTTTAATTTCACAGACCGGGGTAGTGACGCCAGCTAAAGCTGTTGCTTCAGTAGCAAAAGCCGGGCAAGAGCTGACAGGAGGAGTTACACCGCCATTACCGCCGTCGTTGCTACCAGAGCCAGTGTCGATATTAATATCACCACCGCCGCAACCAGCCAGAACTAAAGCTGAGGCAATTGCGCTCAATTTTAAAAAGTTACGTAAAGCCATCACTTAATCTCCAATAATCACATGAATGCTGTTGTTATAAAAAGCTGGGGCCAACCATACTCAGGCTTAATGACTGTTTTATTACAGTGACTGCGCATGTGACGGAACTTAAAGAGCAGACCGCGGCTGACGTGGCATTGCAGAGGGCTTGTCAAAAAAGGTTCATTAAATTGTCATCTGAAAGACTTTTGTCTTTATTAAAAAAATGTAACTAAATTGCTGGCTGTTAGAGTGGTCGTGCTGGCAGATATAGCTTCAGTTGTCGTTGTGTGGCTGAACCTGTTTGTGAGTCATTTGGGGGCAGAATGCTTGTTTTGCTTTCATAAAACTGTCATAAACAAGCGCCATACTGGTCACAATCAATAAATTAGCTTGAATTGGTAGAGGGTTATGTCTAGAAAAATCCTGGTCGTAGAAGACGAAGCACCGATCCGTGACATGTTATGTTTTGTGCTCGAACAAAATGGTTATCAAGCCAGTACAGCAGAAGATTTTGATTCTGCGGTGAACATGCTGGTCGAACCATATCCCGATTTAGTTTTATTGGACTGGATGCTGCCTGGCGGCAGCGGTATTCAGTTTGCTAAAAAAATGAAAGGGCATGAGCTAACCCGTAGTATCCCTATCATTATGATTACAGCTCGTGGCGAAGAAGAAGACAAAGTTCGTGGCCTAGAAGTAGGGGCGGATGATTACGTGACTAAACCTTTTTCACCCAAAGAGTTGATGGCACGTATTAAAGCTGTGATCCGTCGTGTCGCACCCACCAGCCTGGATGATGTGATTGAAGTGCAGGGTTTAAAACTTGATCCTGTGTCTCACCGCGTTACTGCATCTGAGCAAGCCGTAGATATGGGACCTACAGAATTCCGTTTACTGCACTTTTTTATGACGCACCCGGAACGGGTCTATAGTCGTGAGCAATTGCTGGACCACGTCTGGGGTACTAATGTGTATGTGGAAGACAGAACAGTAGATGTGCATATCCGCCGGTTACGTAAAGCCATTTCACTGGCTGGACATGACCGTTTAGTGCAAACTGTACGGGGTTCAGGTTATCGTTTCTCAGCTAAATGACCGATAAAAGTGAGTACTATGCGTTTGTTATTATCGAAGAGGAAGATTTTCAGTAAAATCTTCCTCTTGTTTTTTGTCGTTGCATTAATAGGCTGGTTGCTTGACCTGCTGTTTCCTGCGTTGTTTGTCACCTCTTTACTCTTGCTGGGCTGGAACTACAGGCATATTTTTATCCTGGACAAGTGGCTTTGGCGCGATAAAAAGCTGACACCTCCGGCCGGTGATGGTAGCTGGCAGCAGGTGTTCGATGGTATTTACTATCGTCAGCGCAAAGCCCGAAAAAAAAATAAGGAATTACGTGGCCTGATCCGGCGTTTTCGCGACGGCGCAGAAGCCTTGCCTGACGCCATAGTGGTGTTGAATAACGACTGGACCATTATTTGGTGCAATAAACTGGCACAGCAACTGGTGGGACTGCGCTGGCCACAGGACGAACGTCAGCGCATTGATAACCTTATTCGTAACCCTGAATTTCAGACCTATATCCAGCAAAAACAATTTGACCAACCACTGGAGCTATCTTCTCCGGTTAATGAAGATCTAGTGCTGGAGTACCGTATGCTGCAGTACGGTGAGGATCAGCATTTATTGATAGTGCGGGACATCACACAATTAAAACTACTGGAACAAGTGCGTAAAGACTTTGTCGCTAACGTCTCCCATGAACTGCGTACACCTTTGACTGTGCTGCAAGGTTATCTGGAAGTGATGGATGCTGATAATTTGCCTAATGCCGGCATCTGGCAAAAAGCTCATACTGTGATGTTGGAGCAGACCAAACGTATGGATGCTCTGGTGCAACAGCTTTTAACTTTGTCCCGTATCGAGGCCGCAGCCAAAGTACAGTTTGAAGAGCATATAGACGTGCCCGCTATGTTAGCGATGCTAGAGCAGGAGTCTCAGACACTGAATCGCGATAAACAGCATCAGATCAGTTTTTCAGTGGATCCTGATTTGGTCGTGTCCGGTATTCGTGAAGAGTTACGCAGTGCCTTTTCTAACCTGATCACTAATGCAATTAAATACACGCCGAATGGCGGTCAAATTCAGGTCAGTTGGTTAAGACAGCATCAAAAAGCTATATTTAGTGTCAGCGACAACGGTGAAGGTATAGCGCCACAGCATGTAAAACGGCTGACTGAACGTTTTTATCGTGTTGATCAAGCCAGAGCCCGCGCTACTGGTGGCACAGGCTTAGGTTTAGCTATAGTAAAACATGTACTGCAACGCCATAACAGCAAGCTGATGATTTTTAGTGAACCGAAAAAAGGCAGTAGTTTTTCTTTTAGTTTGCCTGCCGAATCTCAACCTAAGCGCAAAGCTATTCAAGCCCGTTAACTGGCTACTCTTGCTGCAGAAAGTGTAAAAACTTCTGCAGCACAGGTGGCTGATAATTTTTATGTTGTACCAGTCTGAAATGCCGCTGCAGTTGCAAAGGGCTTTGCAGCAGCACCAGCTGACCTGCGTTTATTTCATCCTGCACGGCCAGTAAAGGCAAACAGCCAATACCCAATCCTTGTTTAACGGCCTGTTTAATAGCTTCAGGCCGCTCCAGTTCCAGCAGATGTTGGGGAGTCCACTGTAAGCGTGCCAATTCATGTTCCAGCACTGCACGGGTGCCTGAACCAGGTTCACGTACTATCCAGCGCTGGGCTAATAATTGCTCTGTGGATAAATGTTGATGCAATTTGGGGTGGCCAAATAGTACGGTCAGATCCTGGCGCCAATGCTGAATATGAAATTCCGCACTTAAAACCGGTCCTTCGACGAACCCAAGCTGAGCCTGCTGCTGGTGCATCAGTTGCAAGACTTCGCTGCTGTTGCAAAGCCGCAATTTAAAATCAATCTGTGGATACAGCCTGGTGAACTGTGCCAGTAAAGCCGGCAATAAATAACAACCTACAGTTTCGCTGGCCACCAACCGTAATTCACCTTTATCAGGCTCTGAACTCACCAGCTCTTGCTGTAAATCAAGAAACACCTGCAGTTTTGGTAACAGGTCCAATGTATGTTGGGGGGGGATCAGTTGCCGGCCTTGCCGTAAAAACAATGGCTGACCTAAGCGTTGTTCCAGTTCTTTTAATGCCTGACTGGCTGCCGATTGACTTAACGCCAGACGATCGGCGGCTTTGGTCAGGCTATGCTGACGGCAAATCGCATCTAATAACAACCAATGGCGTGGACTAGGATAATTCATTTGTTTATCTAATCTGAGCAATAAGATAAATCCATTATTCTTATTTTTATTAGCCGTTACAATAGCGCTGTTTCTACAACAAAGATGGCATCATTATGTTGGTATTACTTCTGCTTAGTTTGCTGTTACAACTCTGTTATCTGGCGGTGCCTGTGCTGCATCAATGGGTCAGTCCTGTGTTTGTGGCTTTGCTTTTAGGATTGTCAGCCGCTTTTGTATTGCCTTTATGTTCGATTCAGCCCCGTGAACTACTGGCTTCTCAACTGGATAAACTGGCGCTGTTGCAGCAAAAAGCACTGCGTTTTGGCATCGTTTTATTTGCCTTTAGTGTTGATTCTGAACTGATACTGCAAACCAGCCCGCTGGCTTTATTACAGCTGGCAGCTTTGGTGTTGCTGGTGCTGGCCGCTGCCTTATGGCTTGGGTTCAAAGTCTTTAAACTGCCGAAAGAACTGGTACTTTTAGTCAGCTGCGGTTTAAGTTTTTGCGGTACTTCCGCTATTTTTGCCACCTGGTCTGTGCGCAAAAGTGATGAAGCGACTTTAACTCAAAGTCTGGCAATGGTGTTGTTGATGGGCTTGCTGGCCTTACTGAGTTACTCCGTGTTGATGCACGCTGGTGTTATGCCTGAAGACCAACTGGCCTGGCTGATTGGCAGCACAGCACCTGAAGTCTCACAAGCCGTAGCTGCCGGCAGTCAATTGGGCGATGCCGCACCTCAAGCTGTCATTGCCAAATTATTCCGGGTTTGTTTATTAGTGCCTTTTTTACTTCTGCTGAGTTTTAACAACAAAAACAAAGAGGGCTTTGCATTTCCGTGGTTTGTGCTTGGGTTTATTGTGGTATTGGGGATCAATCTTGGTTTGACAGTACCTGTCTGGTTCAGTCAGGGCGCTTTAGTACTCTCACAAAGCTGCCTGATTTTTGCGATGTTAGTGACTGGGCTTTTAACCTGCTGGCAGGATTTAAAGCAGTGTAGCGGCAAAGCCGTGGGCTTTGCCGCTACTGTTATGTTGATACTTTTTAGCCTTGCTTCTCTGTTTTTGCCGGGTTAGCTAAATAATCCAGTGCCAGACCAGTTAAAGCCCGGACTCCATTTTCCAATGCCTTTTCATTGACCTGAAAATAGGGGGAATGGTTAGGGGCTGTTTGGTCGACCGGGGTATTGTCCGGTGCTATACCCAAAAAGAAAAATACGCCTGGTACCTCTTGTTGGAAAAATGAAAAGTCTTCAGAGGCGGTAATGGGTTTGATTGGTGCGACACCAGCCTTTCCGGCAGCCCATTGTAAAGTTGGCATGGCCCACTCTGTCAGTGTGGCGTCATTCCAGGTCACAGCCGCAAAACCATGATGATGAAACTGTGCCGTAGCGCCACTGGCGGCCGCTATATGTTCTGAGGTGTGCTGCATTTTTTCTAATAACTGCTCGCGCATTTGTGGGTCAAAAGTACGGACTGTGCCTTCTAATTTCACTTCATCCGGAATAATGTTCCAGCGCACGCCACCATGCACCTGACCTACGGAGAGCACAGCCGGAGCTTGAGTTACATCCAACTGTCGGGCCGGGATCTGATGTAGTGCGGTAATGAGCTGACCTGTAACAGCTATAGGGTCAACACCACGCCATGGGCTGGAGCCATGCACTTGTTTGCCTTTGACTGTGATGTTAAAACTGTCAGCGGCTGCCATAATTCCTTCGCTTTTCACCTGCAACTGTCCGGCAGGGCCTGGCCAGACATGCAGACCAAAAATGGCATCCGGTTTGTATTTAGCAAAGATACCTTCTTTGAGCATCAGCTTGGCGCCACCTTCTTCACCTGCTGGCGGACCTTCTTCAGCTGGCTGGAATACAAATAAAATAGTACCGGCAAGTTGTGATTTGAGCTGAGTCAGCACAGATGCTGTCGCCATCAACATGGCGGTGTGAGCGTCATGACCGCAGGCATGCATCACACCAACCTCCTGACCATTAAAAGTGCTGCGCACTTTAGAAGCAAAAGGCAAATCGACTTGCTCTGTAACTGGCAGGGCGTCCATATCCGCCCGCAGTGCGACTGTAGGGCCTGGCTTAGTACCTTTTAATACACCGAGCACACCATGATGAGCGATACCTGTTTGTACTTCCAGCCCCAGTGACTTTAAATGTTCTGCCACTTTTTTCGCTGTATTGACTTCCCGGTTCGACAGTTCAGGGTATTGATGAAAGTGGCGGCGCCATTGCAGCATTTGTGGCTGAATGGTTTTAATAGCAGGTTCGGTTTGAGGTTTTAAATCTGTGCTGGCCTGAGCGGAAAATACACCGGCGACCAGTAATGAAACTAAGGTTCTGAGCATGCTGCAATCCTAATGGCTTTTACACACTACCATACTGGCTCTTGGCGCAAAAGCAAAGTAGCTTGCCTCTAACGTCCGACCAACGGAGTCTTAGTCGGGATCAGTGCGATTCTGTACCAGGTCTGTGAGCTCTTGGTTTTGTTTCGGTTCTCTGAGCCACTCGCGCCAAATCGCGACCAGCAATGCCATGAGTACTGGGCCGACAAATAAACCCACCATACCCATAGTTTTAACGCCGCCTATTAAACCAAAAAAAGTGGGTAAGAAGGGTAATTTGACTGGGCCACCCACTAGTGTAGGCCGAATGGTTTTGTCGACAATAAACAACTCAATGCTGCCCCATAAAAACAATCCAACGCCAGCGGTTAAATCACCGGTGCCAATCAGATAAATCGAAATCAAGCTAAATGACAAGGGCGCACCGCCCGGAATAAGGGCCATAAAACCAGTTAACACGCCAAAAGCCACAGGAGAAGGGACGCCGGCAATCCAGTAGGCAACACCTAACACAACTCCTTCGCCTATAGCGATAATGGTCATACCTATAACAGTAGAGCTGACTGTCGCAGGTACAACGCGGGAAAAGCGGTTCCAGCGATCCGGCAATATACGTTCGCCCACAGTATCCAGCTGCCAGGCCAAACGTTCACCGTCTTTGTATAGAAAAAACAGCGTGATCAGCATAAACAGCAGGGTCAGCATAAAACCTGCTGTGGTCCAGCCGAAATTCAGCACCCATTTGGAAATACCACCTATTTGTTCACCGCTGACTAAACTCACCACCTGCCCCAACTGATGAGGCTCGCCCAGGTAAATTTGCCAATAGCCAGCTAAGGTGTCACCGATACCGGGCAAGGCTTTTAGCCATTCAGGTACTGCAGCGCCGTGTTCATTGGCATATTTCAGCCATTCTATCCAGGCTTTGATCTCTTCCATCGCGTAGCTAAATACCAGTGCCAGCGGGATCACCAGACCTAATACGATAGCAACAATAGCGACGCTAGCTGCTAAGGTGGAATTGTTGCGACAATAGTTCAGTAAGCGGCGATACAAAGGCCAACTGGCAAAGCAGATAATCAGAGCGGCCAGCACAGGCACCAGAAAACCGATAAAAAAGAATACGCCTGCACCTAGTATGACCAGCAATAAGGCTCTGCTAATGGCGTCGTTACTAAAAATTTGTGGCATCTGTAACTTTTCCTTTCGCCTGTTACGGCTTGTTACTACGAGTCGCCTTCTGCGCTAGCTGGGTCGAACCCCGGATTTTGCAAACTGCACTCTGTTAAATAAGGGCAGTCGAGCACAAAGGCAATCTTTTTCAGCTGTAATTGCTCCTGCTGGAGATCAGCGACCAATAAAGGCTGTTGCTCCAGCCATACTTTGGGCAGTTGCAGGCACAACTGTTGATTCTGGCCTTGAGCTTTGAGCTCAGGCAAAAAATCGTCACGACGTTTTTGATTCAGTAACACGGCCAGCCGCAGCAGTACCAGTAAGGACACCACTGTGCTTGTGTTGTACAAATAAAACTGCGACAAATCTTCGCTTTTAATTTTGCGGCGGTGAGAGCGGACTAAGGTTGCAAGCAGTTGCTGCTGTTCCTGGTTAAAGCCGGGCAAATTGGCATTTTTTAAAATGTAAGACGAGTGACGTTGCACACTGGAGGAATTGATGTGTAAACCAATCTCATAAACAGTGGCAGCCCAGCTTAATAAATCGGCCATTTCATCTGTTAAGTTCCAGCTGGTGCGTAACTGAGCAAACAATTCCAGTGCGGTCCGGCGCACTCTTTCGGCCTGGGCTGTGTCTATGCTGTATCTTTTGATCAGGCTTTGAATGGTATGCTCGCGAATATCGTGATGATGCAAACGGTCGCTCATCTCATAGAGCACACCTTCACGAAGTGCGGCATCGACATAATACATTTGCGAGATACCCAGCATATTAAAAGCCGCGATCAGAATGGCTAAGCCTGAGCAAATCAATAGCTTACGGTCATCGGCTAAGCCGGGTAAATCCAGCTGCAGACTATTTTCCTGTGCTATTAACAGGTTTTTTAATTGCTGCAAGTGTTCATATTCAATACAAACCGGATGCCAGCCCAAACCGACAATAATATCGCGAATAGTTTTTATCGTGCCTGACGTGCCTACCGCCTGTTGCCAGCTTGTTTCACGATAAGCCGAGACTATAGGCTCGAGTTCCTGCTCGGCTTGCAGAATAGCTCGTTCAAACTTTTTGTTACTGATCCGACCATTGGGGAAATGCAGTTGCGCATAGCTGACACAGCCCATATTACGACTGGCCAGCTTCAGAGGCTGAAAACCTTCGCCTATGGCAAATTCAGTACTGCCACCGCCTATATCCATCACCAGACGTCTGCCCTGATAATGTTCAAAATGAGCTACGCCCTGGTAGATAAAACGGGCTTCTTCCTGACCTGAAATGACTTCAATAGGATAGGGGAATACCGTCTGGGCCCGGCGCAAAAACATAGCACTGTTTTTCGCTCGTCTTAAGGTGTAGGTGGCAATGACCCGCACCGATTGGCCCGGGACAGGTTTTAAGGTGTCGGCAAATTGAGCAAGAACAGCCAGACCACGCAACATAGCTTCTTCGGTCAGCAGCAAGTCTTCCGTAAGCCCTTCAGCCAGCTGCACTTTTTGTTTTTCACGGTGTAATAGTTGTAAAGCACCATCTACCACACGAGCTATGACCATATGAAAACTGTTGGAACCTAAATCAACAGCGGCCATATAGTTGGCATTTGAGGTATCTGCGCTGGAGTCCGCGCTAGTCCAATGGGTCATGTTCCGGCCTGAATGGATTGCTGCAATACAGCAAAGTAGTCATAGATTTCCTGTTGGGAGCGAATGCTACGCTTATTGCCTCTTTTTACATAGTGGTTGCTTTGATCTTTATCAATAATCCGCGCCTTGACGTTGTCATGCCACTGGATATCCAGTGTGGTCAGAATTTGCTGCTTAATAGCTGCATCGTAAATAGGCACACCCACTTCAACCCGTTGATCCAGATTACGCGTCATCCAGTCGGCGGAAGAGATATACAAGTCTGTTTCGCCGCCATTGTTAAAGACATAAACCCGGGCGTGTTCAAGGAATCTGTCCAGGACGCTTGTGACATGAATATTGTCGCTCAAGCCTTTAATACCGGGGATCAGTGAACACATACCACGCACCATAATACGGATCTTCACCCCTGCCATACTGGCTTTATAGAGTAAATCTATGATCTGGTTATCCACCAGGTTATTGATTTTCAGCGTAATTTCAGCTTTTCGACCAGAAGTAGCAAAACTGGTTTCACGTTCTATCAAGGCACTCAGTTTAGGCCGGCTCCAGGTTGGAGAGACAATTAAATGGTTAAACTGGAAGGGCTTGTAGCTGTATTGAATAAATTCAAACACCTGATCCACTTCGTCACAAATTTCGCCGTGGCAGGTGAACAAGCTCATATCTGTGTATATGCGAGCGGTTTTTTCGTTAAAGTTACCTGTGCCTATATGGGCAAACTTTTGCGTTTTGCCTTTTTCCTGCCTGGTGATTAAACACAGCTTGGAGTGTATTTTTAAGGTTTGCAGACCAAAGATCACTTCAATACCGGCTTCGGTCATACGCCGCGCCCAGTTAATATTGTTTTCCTCATCGAAACGGGCTTTTAACTCGACGACCACTGTCACTTGTTTGCCATTACGCACTGCATCGAGCAGAGAGTGGATCACCCGCGAGTTTTTAGCGACGCGGTACATGGTCATTTTAATGCTGGTGACTTTGGGATCAAAGGAGGCCTGACGTACCCACTCGGTGAAATAACCAAAGCTGTGATAAGGGTAGTACAACAAGATATCTGAAGTACGGATAGCTTCAAAGCTGGTGGTATGACGCTCAAACTCCGGACTTTTTAACACCGGCATAGGCGGAAATTCTAAAGATGGATGGCCTATGTTCGGGAAACCGATAAAGTCTTTGAAGTTGCGGTATTTACCGCCCGGAATTAAGGAATCGTAAGAGCTGTAGCCGAGCAGCTTTTTCAACATTTTTAGCATATGTTCTGGCATATGGCTGTCGTACACCATACGCACAGGTTCAGATTTTAAGCGCTGTTTAATGCCTTTGGACATCTTGTCAATCAAGGATTGATCTAACGTATCGCTAATATTGTACTCGGCATCGCGGGTTAGTTTTAGTGAAAAAGCCTGAATTTCACAGAAGTCAAAAAAGCCATTAAATAAGTCTTTTAAGCAATGCACTATAATGTCGTCGAGCAAAATAATCTGTCGGCGGTAGCGGCCTTTCTTTTTGCTTTTGTTTAAATGCAGCGGCAGTTCAACAAAACGTGACATCACATCGGTAGGCACCTGCACTATGGCATATTCTGCTTTGTTGGCACCTGTCATCTCGACCATCAGATAGGTAGCGTTATCTTCTAAGTGCTTGGCCAGTTTAACTTCTTCTGCTGATAAAATAATGGGTGATAAATGCCGCTGTATTTCGCTGCGATAGAAACTTCTGGCCCACTGCGCCTGGGCGTCGGTCAGCTTAAAATTATCAATCAGCTCAATATTGTGTTTACGCAGTTCTTGCTGTAAGTCATCATAAATTTTATTAAAACGCTCCCCCAGCTTCAGCACTATATGCTGAATATCGTGTAGCAACTGCTCTGCATCTTCTTGCTCATCGGCGTGATACTTTTTTAGCAGGATACGGCGTTTGACATCCGCTACCCTGACCCGGAAAAACTCATCCATGTTGTTGGAGTAAATACCCAAAAAGCGTAATCGCTCAATCAACGGATTGCGCTCATCCGCGGCTTCCTGCAGCACTCGGCCATTAAAAGACAGCCAGCTCAATTCTCGGGGAAAATAATTCGTATCGCTCACAGTATGTATTAGCTCTGTAATGACCATAACGCGCTCCATATCGGGTATAGGAGCTACTCTATGGCAGTTTTATGACAGACTGATGAAAGGATCAATAGCCTTGATCCTTTATATACAGGAATATTTCTTAAAGCTTGTTAATGCTCAACATCAACTACGACGTCAGAGGCTATAGCCTCAAGAGCTTTCACCACTTCATCTTTATTCAGTCCTGCAGGCAGTTCAACTGTGGCTATGGCATGAAACAAAGGCACACCCCAGTTTGGAGCGCTTTGTTTGGAGCTTTCAAAATGAGTGATATTGGCGCCTTTGTGTTTGATCACGCTGGATAACTCGCGCACTATGCCCGGTCTGTCGTTGCCAGTAATAACAAATTGCAGTTGTTTATCCGGATGCATTTCTGAATCCAGACCTTGCTGAATTTTAATATCCAGATCAGACATGCGTTCTAATTCTGTTGTTAACCCAAACAAATGTTCTTCAGGCACTTCCAGTTGCAATATACCAGCGAAATATCCACCCAAATGACTCAAGTTGCTGGCCATCCAATTACCCTGATGGCTGGCAATCACAGTGGCGAGTTGTTCTACTAAACCTGCTTTATCTTGACCTATAACGGTTAAAATTAACTGCTTCATACAACCTTACTCCCGGAAACGGCGGAAAACTGATAAAAATGCAAAACATTTATGAAAAAACAGTGAGTTAGCCAGATTTGGCTTACCCCATTGTAGCCCTCTGGTCAGTTTTTGACAGTCAAGTCGTCGCAATTCTTCAGACAATTTCAAAAAAACTGATGCAGCTCAAAAGATGTTCTTTTGTTTCGTCATATTAGTGTCATATTTCTTTCTTATGATGAGTCTCAGAAAACAACCTGAACCACGAGCAGACATGTCGTCTGTTGTGAGGAGAGCAACGTGAAAGTAGCAAAGTTATTAACTTCATTAAGTTTGATCGCAGCCAGTTTAGGCCTGACCGCTCAGGCGGCCATTATCGAAGCCGATCCTAAATTACCTGCTTATGTGAAAGCCACAGGTGTTTCAGGCAATATTTCCAGCATAGGTTCTGATACGTTAAACAACCTGATGACTAAATGGGCTGAAGAATTCCGTAAACAATACCCGAACGTGAATATTCAAATCCAGGGCGCGGGTTCTTCCACTGCTCCTACCGCCTTAACTGAAGGCACATCAAACTTTGGCCCTATGAGCCGTGCGATGAAGCCATCAGAAGTGCAGGATTTCGAAGCTAAGTACGGTTATAAGCCAATGGCTATTCCAGTCGCTATCGATTTGTTAGCTGTCTACGTCAACAAAGACAACCCGCTAAAAGGTCTGACTATTGCTCAGGTGGATGCTATTTTCTCTGCAACCCGTAAATGTGGTTATAAAGAAGATGTGACTCGTTGGGGCCAATTAGGTATGGAAGGCGCCTGGGCAAACCGTGATTTCACTATGTACAGTCGTAATGCGGTGTCTGGTACTTATGGTTACTTTAAAGATGTGGCGTTGTGCGGCGGCGACTTTAAATCCAGCATTAACGAACAGCCAGGTTCTGCTTCAGTAGTTCAGGGTATTAGTGAATCTATCAACGGTATCGGTTACTCAGGTATCGGCTATATCACATCAAGCGTACGTGCTTTACCTTTAGCGAAAAAAGAAGGCGAGCCGTTTTATGCACCCAATGCAGACCACGCTTTAGATGGTAAATACCCGTTATCACGTTTCCTGTATGTTTATGTCAACAAGCATCCAAACAAAGAAATGCTGCCTTTAGAGCGTGAATTTGTTCGCTTCGTGTTGTCGAAAAATGGTCAGGACGTAGTTGCGCACGACGGTTACGTGCCAGTACCAGCTTCAGTAGCTGCCAAAGCTCTGGCTGACTTAGGCATTAAATAAGTTGTATTGATTAAAACAAGGCACCTTCTGGGTGCCTTGTTTTTTTCTATTAAAAACAATAGTTTTATTTATTTCAGCCTGACTTGTTTGTGTCATTTATATGACAGAAAACCACTCTGTAATATTTCCGTCATAAAACTCTACTATAGTTGCCAGCATCTTAAAGTAACTGGTGGTATCGCAACTATGCACTCAACCCATCCAAGTCAGCAGTCTGTCGGTGATTCTCCGCGTTCTTTGCTGCCAACTGGTGAACGTCGGGCCCGCTTACGGCGCTGGCGTGCTATTAAAGATAAAATCTCTAAATATGGTATTAGCTTTGCCGGCATCAGTGTGGTGCTGGCTTTTGCCACTATATTTGTTTATCTGTTTTCTGAAGTTGGGCCTTTGTTTTCTTCCGCTTCAGTGGAACAGAAAACCAGCTACCAAAGTCCTACGGCACAACCGCTGCACAGTAGTATTGAGCGGTACGGCGAGGTGGGGTTAACGGTCAGTTCAGATGCGAAGCTGCAGTTTTTTAACGCTGAAACGGGTGAATTAACGCAACAAGTTCAACTGGCTTTACCCGCTGGTGCCACTGTGACTGCCTTTGGTAAAGCCGATCCACGCACTGGCACTATCATTTTAGGTTTATCCAATGGTCAGGCGTTAATTGCTAAACACGAGTATCTGCTGAGTTATCCCAATGACAAACGCCAGGTCAATCCAAAGGTCAGTTATCCGCTAGGCGAAGCGCCACTGCAGGTTGATGCACAAGGTCAGGCTCTGGTGGCTGTTGCTATACAGGAAAAAGATGAAAACCGGATGTTGAGTGCTTATACGGCTGATGGTCGTTTAGTCTTGTCGAATATGGTGGCAGAAACTGTATTCCTGACTGGCGAAACGACAGTAGTCCGTACGGATTATACCTTGCCAGACCCGCCAAAATCTGCCAGTAAAATTCTGATCGATAACACCTTTCAGAGCTTGTTTGTTGCAGACAACGCAGACCATATCCATTATTACGCTATTAATAACCCACAAGAAGCGCGTTTAGTTCAAAGTGTTAATGCAGTGCCTTCAGGTGCACGAATCACCGCTATGGAGTTTCTGGTCGGTACTGTGTCCTTGGTGGTGGGCTCCTCTACAGGTGAATTAAGCCAGTGGTTTTTAGTGCGGGATCAGCATAACAACTTCGACTTAAAACAAATCCGTGATTTTGAGCAGCACCCTGGTGCTATCACGCAAATTGATGCGGAATACTCGCGCAAAGGTTTTATGGCCATAGATGATAAAGGTCATTTAGGTATTCATTATGGTACTTCAGCCCGCACTTTGTTTTTAGAGGCTTTTGATGATGGTTTAAAAGCCAGACAAATTGCCATATCGCCTATCAATACCAATTTCCTGATGCTGGATGACAAAGGTCAGATGCATAAGTTTAAGCTGGAAAATGCGCATCCGGATGTGTCGTACACCGCATTGTGGAATGAAGTCTGGTACGAAGGCCGTGATGAAGGCAAATACATTTGGCAGGCCTCTGCGGGTTCTGATGAATTTGAAGCCAAAATGAGTATGGTGCCGCTAGCGATAGGTACGCTAAAAGCTGCCTTTTTTGCCATGTTATTTGCTACACCACTTGCCATCATGAGCGCGATTTATGTCGCCTACTTTATGACGCCAGTGCTACGCGGTAAGGTCAAACCAACCATCGAAATTATGGCCGCTTTACCTACGGTGATCTTAGGCTTTCTTGCAGGTTTATGGCTGGCACCTTTTGTCGAAGAGTACTTAAGTGCTGTGTTTGCTATTTTGCTGCTGATGCCTTTTATGATGTTGGCTGCAGCTTATTTATGGCGCTACTTGCCTGAATCCATCCGTAACCGTTTCGGTTTAGGCTGGGAAGCAGCGTTTTTAGTGCCGGTTATTATTTTGTTTGGTTATCTGGCGATTAGTGCTAGCCCAATGATTGATAACACATTCTTTGATGGCAGCTTACGTCAGTGGTTTACCGACAATGGTATTAACTACGACCAGCGCAATGCGCTGATTGTGGGTATCGCTATGGGTTTTGCGGTGATCCCGAACATTTTCTCTATCGCAGAAGATGCGATTTTTAACGTACCTCGCCATTTAACTCAGGGCTCATTGGCTTTAGGCGCAACGCCATGGCAAACCATGGTCGGTGTGGTGTTGCCAACCGCAAGCCCTGGTGTATTTGCTGCTGTGATGGTGGGCTTTGGCCGTGCTGTGGGTGAAACCATGATCGTGCTGATGGCCACGGGTAACAGCCCTGTTGTGAATTTCAATATTTTCGAAGGTATGCGTACTTTATCCGCCAATATTGCGGTTGAACTGCCTGAAACCGCAGTAGGCAGCACGCACTTCCGGGTATTGTTCCTGGCAGCATTGGTGCTTTTCGTCTTTACCTTTGTCTTTAATACCCTCGCCGAAGTGATACGGCAGCGTTTACGTCAACGCTTCAGCAATCTGTAATTAAGGGGCACTTTGATGAAATCTTTATTTGGCGTAACAGCCTGGTTCAGATCAGGGACTCCCTGGATTTGGTTAAACGCCGGTGCCATCGCCCTGTGTCTGGTGATGGTGGTGGGTGTGTTAGGTTTGATTGTAGTGCGTGGTGGCAGTCATTTCTGGCCTGCAGATTTGCAGCAAACGGAATGGGCACCAGAATCAGGCCAGAAGAAAATGATTATGGGCGAGCTGGTTCGATCTGAAACTGTGTCTGCTGTGATGTTACGTGAGTCAGGTGCAACAGTGCCGGCTGAACTGGAAATGGTGACGCGTTACCTGGTCAAGGTGGGTAATCGTGATATCTACGGCCGCGACTTTTCCTGGTATATGGATTATGAGATCAGTGGTTGGACTGTGCCAGAAGGTGCTATTGCACTGGAGCGCCGTGAACGCGGTAACTTTTATGGTTTTCCGTTAAAGCTGACCGAAGGGGATAAGCTGATTGCAGAAGGTGTGGCTATGTGGCCGGAGCTGATGCAACGGGTTGAGCGTGCGAACGCTATCTTTCAACAAATGAAAGATATCGAAAAAAATGACATTAGCCGTATCAACAATCAGATTGAGAAGTTGCGTTTAACCGAGCGTCGTCTGGTGTTGGAGCAAGTCTCAGAAGCTGAACTGGCTGAGTTTAAAGCTCAGGCTGTTGCAGAAAATAAAGTACTGAACGACGAATACGCTGTGATACAGCAAAAGCTGGATCAACTACGCGCAGAGTCCAACCGTGACACCTTGATAGCGCGCACAGCTGAAGGGCGTGAAGTGACTATTTCGCTGGCAAATATTGTGAACGCCTATGCACCCAACGATATGTCGGTCTGGCAAAAAACCAGACATTATTTCAGTGGTATAGCAGGTTTCCTGACAGAAGAGCCGCGTGAAGCCAATACCGAAGGCGGTATTTTCCCGGCTATCTTCGGCACCGTCACTATGGTGATTTTAATGGCGATTATCGTGACACCTTTTGGTGTACTGGCTGCTATTTACCTGCGCGAATATGCCAAACAAGGCCCGCTTTTGAAGATCATCCGGATCTCTGTGTATAACCTGGCTGGTGTACCTTCTATTGTTTATGGTGTGTTTGGCTTGGGTTTCTTTGTTTACATCATGGGCGGCAGCATAGACCAGCTGTTTTATCCTGAGGCGTTACCAAGCCCGACTTTTGGTACGCCGGGCTTGTTCTGGGCTTCATTAACGCTGGCCTTGTTAACTCTGCCAGTAGTGATTGTCTCCACCGAAGAGGGCTTATCTCGTATTCCAAGTACCATCCGCATGGGCAGTCTGGCGCTGGGCGCGACTAAATCTGAAACTTTATGGAAAGTGGTAGTGCCGCTGGCGACTCCGGCTATGATGACAGGTTTAATCTTAGCTGTGGCACGTGCTGCAGGTGAGGTAGCGCCGTTGATGCTGGTTGGGGTAGTGAAGTTAGCTCCGACTTTACCTATAGATGGCAACTTTCCGTTTATTCATTTAGATCAAAAGATCATGCACTTAGGTTTCCATGTGTTTGATGTGGGTTTTCAGAGTCCAAACGTCGAAGCCTCCCGCCCTTTGCTCTATGCCACTGCGCTGGTCCTGGTGCTATTGATTGTGGTGCTGAATATGGCGGCTATTTATATGCGTAACAGATTACGTGAGAAATACCGCAGCGATGCCGATTAGAAAATACCGGCATGAAGGCGAAGGTGTTTAGTCATAGAATTTCACAGAATGGTAATGAAGATGAATCAAGATAAATTAACAGCTCCACCGGTAGAAACCGAATTAAAATTATCGGATGAAAAAATCAAGCTGCAGGTCAATGATCTGAAACTGTATTACGGTGATGCGCTGGCGTTAAAAAGCGTCAATATGACAATACCGGAAAAGCGCGTCACAGCTTTTATCGGTCCTTCAGGCTGCGGTAAGTCAACTTTATTACGCTGCTTTAACCGGATGAACGACTTAGTGGATATTTGTCGTATTGAAGGCGAGATTTTAATGGACGGTCAGAATATTTATGACCCGAAAATTGACGTGGCAGAGCTACGCCGTCAGGTGGGTATGGTATTCCAGAAACCGAATCCGTTTCCAAAAAGCATCTATGAGAACGTAGCCTATGGCCTGCGTCTGCAAGGCGTCAAAGACAAACGTATTCTGGATGAAGTGGTAGAAACTTCACTCAAAGGTGCTGCACTTTGGAACGAAGTGAAAGATCGTTTGCATGATAATGCCTTTGGTTTGTCCGGTGGTCAGCAACAACGTCTGGTGATAGCCCGCGCTATTGCGATTGAGCCAGAAGTGTTATTACTCGATGAACCAGCTTCAGCTTTGGACCCTATTTCTACACTGAAAATTGAAGAGCTGATTTATGAGCTGAAAGATAAATACACTATTGTGATTGTTACCCACAATATGCAACAGGCTGCCCGGGTATCCGACTATACTGCCTTTATGTATATGGGTGATTTAATTGAGTTTGATGCCACCAATAAGATGTTTACCAATCCATCGCAGCAACAAACTGAAGATTACATCACAGGTCGTTTTGGTTAATTAATTAAAGTCATATCCAAAGTAATTGCAGTAGCAGCAAGGTTAGGCTGAACGATAAATGCAAGAGCTTGGGTATTGGAGGGGAAAGCGATGGATAAAATGAATTTAACGAAGCACATTTCCAGCCAGTTCAACGAAGAAATTGAGCAGGTTCGTAACCATGTGATGGCAATGGGCGGTTTAATTGAGCAGCAACTGGCTGACGCTTTAAATGCAATTGCCAGTAGTGATGCTGAATTAGCCCGTCAGGTGATTGCCAATGATTTAAAGGTGAACGACTGGGAAATTAAAATCGACCACGAGTGCACCCGAATTATTGCCAAGCGCCAACCAGCTGCCAGCGATTTGCGTCTGATTATGGCAATCGTCAAAACTATTTCTGATTTAGAGCGTATTGGCGACGAAGCTGAGCGTATTGCTAAAGTGGCATTGGAGTCTTTTAACAGCGCTCAGCAAGACTTATTGGTCAATTTGGACAATATGGGCCGACATGTTGCGCAAATGCTGCACGACGTATTAGACGCTTTTGCCCGTATGGACGTAGAAGCCGCTTTAGCTGTGCACCGTGAAGATAAAAAAGTGGACCGGGAATACGAAGCCATCACCCGTCAGCTGATGACTTATATGATGGAAGATCCACGTTCTATCCCTAAGATCATGAATGTATTGTGGTCTGCCCGTTCGATGGAGCGTATTGGCGATCGCTGTAAGAACGTTGCGGAATACATTGTCTTTTTGGTCAAAGGCAAAGACGTGCGTCATGCTGATGATGAAAGACTAGAGCAAGACGCCCGTAGTTAAAAATTTCCCCATAAATCTGTCATAAAAGCCTGATAAAAACTATGTTTTATCAGGCTTTTCTTATTACTGCTGTTTAAGACGTTTTTATTACATCTTGATTGCAGTACAATGCGCGCCGGTTTTCATTAACTCAACAGCAAGAGGCACACTTATGCCAAATCATTTTTTGGCGGTTTTTGCGAAATCACCAATCAAGCCTTTAGAAGAACACATCAAAAAGGTATTTGATGCCAGCCTGTTATTACTACCATTTTTCGATGCAGTATTTTTAAGAGACTGGGAAAAAGCGGCTGAAGTTCGCAAAGCACTTGTAGCGTTAGAAAAGGATGCTGACAAATTAAAACGTGATATCCGTGTGCATTTGCCACGTGGATTATTTTTACCTGTCGACAGAACGGACTTGTTAGAGCTGGTATCGCAACAAGATAAAATTGCGAACAAAGCCAAAGATATTACTGGCCGCGTTTTAGGTCGCGAATTAGAAATTCCTATGCCTATTCAGGTGGAGTTTAAGGCCTATTTACAGCGCTGCATCGACGCCGTTGAATTAGCCTGTGAAGCCATTAACGAACTGGACGAACTGCTGGAAACTGGTTTCCGTGGCCGTGAAGTAGAGTTGGTGATCAAAATGGTTGAACGTATTGACGAGATTGAACACGATACCGATCAGTTACAAATCAGTCTGCGCAAATTTGTCCGTAAAGCAGAAGCCGAAATGAATCCGGTTGATGTGATGTTTCTGTACCGTACTTTGGAGTGGGTTGGCGACTTAGCTGATTCAGCCTTAAAAGTAGGTTCACGACTCGAAATCATGTTAGCCCGTTAATTCTAAGGTAATTCAACGATGGAAATTATTTCTCAATACGGCTTATTGCTGATTATTATTGCCGCTGTATTCGGCTTTATTATGGCCTATGGTGTGGGGGCGAATGACGTTGCCAACGCTATGGGTACTTCTGTTGGCTCTAAAGCTTTAACTCTGAAACAAGCTCTGATTATTGCCGCTATCTTTGAAGCAGCAGGTGCCTGGTTAGCAGGTGGTGAAGTGACCTCTACTATCCGTAGTGGCATAGTGGATGCCGAAGCTTTCAAAGCGGTGCCAGAACTTCTAGTGTACGGCATGATCGCTTCTTTATTGGCGGCTGGTACCTGGTTATTGGTTGCTACTCATTTTGGCTGGCCTGTATCCACCACTCACTCTATTGTTGGCGCTATCATTGGTTTTGCCTCTGTTGGCGTAGGTATGGAGTATGTGCATTGGGATGAAGTGACCAGTATAGTTGGCAGCTGGGTTATTACTCCCGTGCTGGCCGGTATTCTGGCTTATCTGATTTTTATGAGTGCTCAGCGCCTGATTTTTGATACAGATAATCCGCTGGAAGCTGCTAAAAAGTACGTCCCTTTCTACATGGTTTTTGCTGCTTTTATGATGGCTTTTGTCACCGTCAGCAAAGGCTTAAAGCATGTTGGTCTGCACCTGACATCCACTGAAGGTTTTATGTTGTGTGTGGCCATCGCCTTAGTGGTGGGTATCCTGGGTAAGATTGCTATCAGTCGTCTGAAAATAGACCCTGAAGCCGACAAGGAAATGCATTTTAATAACGTGGAGCGTATCTTCGGTATTCTGATGATTTTCACTGCCTGTTGTATGGCTTTCGCCCATGGTTCAAACGACGTAGCTAACGCTATAGGACCTCTGGCCGCCGTGGTAGGTATTATCCAGTCTGGTGGTCAAATTCTGGATAAAGTGGCATTAGACTGGTGGATTTTGCCTTTAGGTGCCGTTGGTATAGTGCTGGGTTTAGCGACATTAGGCGCCAAAGTGATCCGCACTATAGGTGAAAACATTACTCACCTGACACCAAGCCGTGGTTTTGCTGCTGAAATCGCAGCGGCCAGTACAGTGGTGATAGCTTCTGGTATAGGTTTACCCATCTCTACGACTCAAACCCTGGTTGGTGCCGTGTTAGGTGTAGGTATGGCCCGTGGTATAGCGGCGCTGAATCTGGGCGTGATCCGTAACATCTTTGTGTCATGGGTTGTCACTTTGCCTGTAGGTGCTGGTTTAGCTATCGTATTTTTCTATATTATCAAGGCAATATTTGGCGCTTAATGCCACTGTCTGTCCCTCTGAGGATCCCGGCTTATCGCCGGGATTTTTTTTGTCCAGGGAAGGACTGTATGTCGCATATTCTAGGCTTGTGGCTTTGCTTTTTTGGTGTTATTCGATTAAATTGGTTTTAATTGAGCTTAATCATCGGAATAAAAGATGAAACGTGTTCCCAGTATCAAACAACTGCAGTACCTTTTGGCATTGCATGAGCATCAGCATTTTGGTCGCGCAGCTGAGGCTTGTTATATAGGCCAGTCGACTCTAAGTGCTGCTATTGCCAACTTAGAAGAAACCATGAATGCGCAGCTGTTGGAGCGCGATCATAAAACCTTTATTTTTACTCCACTGGGTGAGGATGTCGTACGTCAGGCCCGTTATATAGTGGAACAATGCGAAGAGTTAACCGAGTTTGCTAAATCTCAGGGCAAGCCGATGGCCGGACCTTTACGATTAGGCTGTATTCCAACTATTGCTCCTTTTGTTCTGAGTGAGGTGATGGCGTTAGCCCGCGAGCGTTTTCCACAGTTGCAGTTATTGCTACGTGAAGATACAACCGAAAACTCCTTACAATCCCTGATTGAAGGTAGGTTGGACTTGGTTTTACTTGCGCTACCTTATGATACCGGTGCGCTGCATACCGAAGTTTTGGCTCAGGATCCCTTTAAACTGGTGCTGCATAAAGACTGGTTAAACCGTGGTTTCCAGCAGGATATCAGCCAATGGCCGGATGAAAGTATTTTCCTGCTGGAGCGGGAGCACTGCATGACAGGTCATGCAGTGAAGGCTTGTGAGCTGGATGATAACCGTAAAGTAAATCCGTTTTTCGCTACCAGTCTGCATACCTTAAGTCAGATGGTAAACAACAAGCTGGGTGTGACTTTTATGCCACAGATGGCAATTAACAGCGGTTTACTGCGAGGCACTGAGTTGGTGGCGCAGAAGCCGGGTTCAGGTCAGGCGTATAGGGATATTGGCGTGGCCTGGCGTCCAACCTCCAGTAAGCTACGCAGTTATCGTCAGATGGCGCAGTTAATTACTGAAGTACTGCAACAAAAATGCAGTGACTAAGGCTTAATCTGGTGTAGGTAAGGTCAGTTGGGGATAGCGGCGATAAAAAGTTTTCAACTGACCTGTTTTATATAACTCATTAAAACGTTGATCCCAGATAGTTTTAAACGCCAGACCGGCTTCATTATCGGCAAAAGCCAGATAAATAGGGTCTCGTAGTAACTCCTTGTATAGAAGAGGCTGCAGTTTGATTGGTGTTTCACCTTGCAGGTATTGCAACAGCTCACTTTTTTCCGCCAGATATATATCAACCCGACGATTTTTCACTAATTCCAACCCTTGTTTTATATCTAGTACCTCATAGCCTTTTACCGGCAGACCCAGCAATAAATGTAAATCGTAAGCCAGATCCCAGGCTAGCTTATGTTGTTTTAACTGTTCTAACCTGGGTGGGGCAGTGTGTTCCGGGTGATAAATAGCGACTATTAGATCAAAATCAAAAGGATGCTCAGAAAGTAGTAACGCCTTGTTTTTACTGATGGACTCATGGGCCGACAGGCCTGGTACCATATGGTATTTGCCTTGCTGTACCAAAGCGATAGCTCGGCTGTAATTACTAAAATGCCAGGCCAGTTGTACCTGTTCCTTTGGATAAATCAAGCGGAACAAATCCACATAAGCACCACTGCTGTCGGCATTGGTAAAGCCTGGCCAGACAGGCGTGCTGATATGAAGTTCAGCCGGTACTTTTGACCCGGCAAAAACGGCGTGTGAGGCTAAAAAACTAAACAGCAGCAAGCGCAGATAATTATTCATATTGAGGAGTCTCTGGTTTTTGCAAAGCTTAGCTGAAAATTCTGTGTTCAGTGTCAGCTGGGAAAAACAGCTTGTGTTGAAAAAAACATCTTTGTAGACTGCGCGCCGCGCCGTAAAGGCGTTTTGGTATCGGCTTCCATGCCGATGTAATAAAGTTTGTCGGTAAAGCGGACTCATATCTTATGCAAGTAAAAGACTTTTCATTCGAGCTGCCAGAGCAGTTGATCGCACGTTTCCCTAAGGCTGAACGTTCCAGCAGTCGTTTATTAAAAATGCAACGCGGAACTGGTGAGTTATCCCATCTGGTGTTCACTGATTTATTGGCTGAACTCAATAGCGGCGATCTATTGGTATTTAACAATACCCGAGTGATCCCCGCCCGTTTATTTGGTCAAAAAGAGTCAGGTGGTAAAGTTGAAATCCTGGTTGAGCGGGTACTTGATAGCCAGCGCTTTTTAGCTCATGTGCGCGCCAGTAAAGCTCCAAAGCCAGATACTCTTATTCTGGTCGAAGACAACACAAAGCTAAAAATGCTACAGCGTCACGACACCTTATTTGAGCTGGAGCTGTTGGGTAACGAGCCTTTGCTGCAGATGCTGGACAGATTGGGGCATATGCCACTGCCGCCTTATATAGACAGACCTGACAGCGACGAAGACAAACAACGTTATCAGACTGTGTATAACCAAAAACCCGGTGCTGTAGCTGCACCCACTGCAGGTTTACATTTTGACGAGCCATTATTGGCTGCATTAAAAGCCAAAGGCGTAGAGTTTGCTTATGTCACTTTGCATGTTGGAGCTGGTACTTTTCAGCCGGTACGGGTGGATAATGTACTGGATCATCAGATGCATGCGGAGTACATCGAAGTGGAGCAGGCTGTGGTGGACGCTATTCACGCCTGTAAAGCCCGTGGCAACAGAGTAGTGGCTGTTGGGACTACGTCTGTGCGCTCGCTTGAATCTGCCGCTCAAATCGCCTTACAGCAAGGCAAGAACTTGCAGCCATATAGCGGTGATACCAAAATCTTTATCTATCCTGGTTATCAGTTTCAGGTCATTGATGGTTTGATCACCAACTTCCATCTGCCGGAGTCCACTCTGATTATGCTGGTCAGCGCCTTTAGTCAAAAAGACTATGTGATGCGGGCCTATAAAACCGCCATAGAGCAAGAATATCGTTTTTATTCCTACGGCGATGCGATGTTGATCCTGTAAATCCGCTACGAGCCGGACCCCGCTTTAGTGGTGGGGTTCGCAAAGATCTTCTGCTACAATCTGGCGCGAAAAAAGCCGGACTGTTTTTCTGGCAGATACTGAGGTCAAACGTGAAATTTGAATTGTTAAAAACCGACGGCAAGGCCCGTCGTGGTCGTCTCGTATTCGAGCGCGGCATTGTTGAAACTCCTGCATTTATGCCTGTGGGCACTTATGGCACAGTCAAAGGCATGACGCCTGAAGAACTGGAAGCAACAGGTGCCCAAATCTGCTTAGGCAATACTTTCCACTTAATGCTGCGCCCAGGCACAGATATCATTAAAAAACATGGCGATTTGCATGATTTTATGCACTGGCACAAACCTATTCTGACGGACTCTGGTGGTTTTCAGGTGTTCAGTTTAGGGGAACTGCGTAAAATCAAAGAAGACGGTGTGACCTTCCGTTCGCCACTTAACGGCGAAAAAATCATGTTAACTCCTGAGCGTTCTATGGAAGTGCAACGTGATTTAGGCTCAGATATAGTGATGATTTTTGACGAATGTACGCCTTATCCTGCGACAGAGCAGCAAGCGAAAAAGTCGATGGAAATGTCGTTGCGCTGGGCAAAACGTAGTAAAGATGCACATGGCGATAATCCGGCAGCGCTCTTTGGTATTATTCAGGGCGGTATGTATCCGAATTTGCGTGACGTGTCGTTGCAAGGTCTGGAAGAGATCGGCTTTGATGGCTATGCCATTGGCGGTTTATCCGTAGGTGAGCCGAAAGAGGATATGATTAACATCCTTAATCACACCACTGGCCAGATGCCACAGCACAAGCCACGTTACTTAATGGGTGTGGGTAAACCTGAAGATATAGTGGAAGCGGTACGCCGCGGTATTGATATGTTCGATTGTGTGATGCCAACCCGCAATGCCCGTAATGGTCATTTGTTTGTCAGCACTGGTGTGATTAAGATCCGTAACGCTAAACACAAAGACGACACCTCAACTTTAGATGCAGAATGTGATTGCTACACTTGTAAAAATTATTCTCGGTCATATCTACACCATCTGGACAGATGCAATGAGATTTTGGGCGCTCGCTTGAATACCATCCATAACTTGCATCATTATCAGAAGTTAATGCAAGGCTTACGTGCAGCTATAGCTGAACAAAAGCTGGAAGATTTTGTGGCTGAGTTTTACCAGAAACGGGGTATGGATATACCGCCGCTGGAAGATAGCCTGACAGAACAATAAGAGTTCATTTTTAATTTTTTCATTTAAAACTTTAGGGGACATGTAATGAGTTTATTTATTTCCAATGCGTATGCGAATACTCCCGCTGCTGCACCTGCTGGTGGTGGTTGGGATTTACTGATTATGCTGGTGGCTTTTGGTCTGATCTTCTACTTCCTGATTTACCGTCCACAAGCCAAACGTGTCAAAGAGCATAAAAACCTGATGGCCGCTTTGGGCAAAGGTGATGAAGTATTAACACAAGGTGGTTTAGTAGGCCGTATCGCTAAAATCGCAGAAGATAAAGATTTTGTTGCTATCGCATTAAACGACAGCACTGAAGTCACAGTGCAGAAGTCTGCTATCGCTGCCGTACTGCCGAAAGGCACCATGAAATCACTGTAAAAGGATTTTAATGTGTTAAACCAGAATTCTATCTGGCGGTACTTATTGGTGATCATCGTTCTGGGCGTCAGCATGCTGTACGCCCTGCCGAATCTCTATCCCAATGACCCGTCCTTACAAATCAATGCAACCCGTGGTGCTGATGTTACTCAGCAAACTGTGGAACAGCTGCAAAAAGCTTTTACACAACAAGGTTTAACACCGAAGTCAGCTGTATTGGAAAAAGGCCAGGTGCTGGTTCGTTTTTTAAATACAGAAGATCAGTTAAAAGCCCGTGAAGTAGCTAATGACATCTTGGGCGACAACTTCGTTACGGCGTTAAATCTGGCTCCGGCTACACCGGCCTGGCTGGATGCTATAGGTGCAGCCCCAATGAAATTGGGTCTGGATTTACGTGGTGGTGTGCATTTCCTGATGGAAGTGGACATGAAAACTGCGATGGAAAAAAACGTTAACGATTTAGTGCTGCTCTACCGCACAGATTTACGTGAAGCCAAAGTGCGTTACCGTGCAGTGACTGCCGACGTGCCTAATTTAAAGGTCAACCTGAGTTTCCGTAGTGCTGAAGATTTAGCTGCCGCTAAAACCTTGTTAAGCGGTAAAGACCGCGATATGACTTTTACTGAAGCTGATGATCTGACCTTGGTGGCAGCTTTTAGTGAAATCAAAATCAAAGCATTACGTGAAGATGCAGTGGCACAAAACATCACCATCATCCGCAACCGCGTCAATGCCATTGGTGTGGCAGAACCTTTAGTGCAGCGCCAGGGCGCTGAGCGTATCGTGGTCCAATTGCCCGGTGTGCAGGATACAGCTCGCGCCAAAGAAATTTTAGGTGCAACGGCCACTCTTGAATTTCGTATGGTAGATGAAGCTGGTGATTTACAAAGTGCGATAGACGGTCGGGTGCCGCCTAATGCACAGTTGTATAACGATCGTCAGGGTCGTCCAGTATTGCTGCAAAAACGAGTGATGCTGACAGGTAACCACATTATTGGTGCCAATAGTAGCTTCGACGAGTATAGCCGTCCTCAGGTGAATATCGATTTAGATGCCAAAGGGGGGAATACCTTCTCGCAAGCCACTAAAGAAGCTATTGGTAAGCAAATGGCCACTGTATTCATTGAATACAAGCCCACGGACAAAAAAGACGCCCAAGGCCGCACTATTCTTGAGAAAAAAGAAGAAGTAATTAACGTCGCTACTATTCAGGCGCGTTTAGGTCGCAGTTTCCGTATCACAGGGGTAGACAGTCCGGCTGAAGCGCAAAATTTGGCACTGTTATTACGTGCCGGTGCTTTGATTGCTCCCATTCAAATTGTAGAAGAACGTACTATAGGCCCAAGTCTGGGTCAGGAGAACATTGAGCTGGGTACTAACGCTATTATGGTGGGCATGCTGCTGACTGTGATTTTTATGGCGGTGTACTACAAAGGCGTAGGTATGGTGGCCAACGTCGCGCTTGCCAGTAACGTGGTACTACTGATTGGTGTGTTATCTATGGTACCTGGCGCCACTCTGACTTTACCTGGTATGGCGGGTATCCTGTTGACCATAGGTATGGCCATTGATGCTAACGTACTGATCAACGAGCGTATTCGGGAAGAACTTGCGAATGGACGTTCTGTGCAGCAAGCCATTCACGAAGGTTATAACAGAGCTTTTGCTACTATTACCGACTCCAACATTACCACTTTCTTAGTGGCGATCATCCTGTTTGGTTTGGGTTCTGGTCCGGTGAAAGGTTTTGCCGTGACTTTAGCCTTAGGTATTATCACTTCTATCTTTACTGCTGTGACCGTATCAAGATTGTTTGTCAATCTGATCTGGGGTGGCCGTAAAGTTGAAAAGTTACCGATATAAGGAATTATGATGAAGTTTCTTGATTTTAAAGAACCGCTCAATTTTATGCGTTTCAAATCGCCGGCCATCATACTTTCTTTGTTGTTGGTACTGGGGTCCTTGTTCAGTATCTTTACTAAAGGTATTAACTTTGGTCTGGATTTCACCGGCGGTATAGTGGTAGAGGCAGGGTTTGAGCAACAAGCAGATTTGCCAAAAATCCGTACTGCTTTAGCTGCTGATGGCTTTCCGGATGCGATAGTACAATATTTTGGTACATCAACTGAAGTGATGATCCGTATTGCACCAAGGGCTGATGTTGATCAGGCAGTTGTAGGCGAACAGATCATTAAGTCTATTCAAAAAGTGGAAAAAGGCGAAGTCACCAAGCGTCGCGTTGAACAGGTGAGTGCTTCAGTCGGTGACGAGCTGAAAGATGACGGTATGTTGGCTTTGTTGGCCTCTTTTATCGGCATTATGATGTATGTCGCCTTCCGCTTTGAATGGCGTTATTCAGTAGGTGCTGTGCTTGCGTTAATTCACGATGTGATAGTGACTATGGGGATGTTCTCAATTACCGGAATGGAGTTTGATCTCACCGTGCTGGCAGCTTTGTTAGCCTTGGTCGGTTATTCCATCAACGATACTATAGTGGTATTCGACCGTATCCGTGAGATGTTCCGTAAGTTGCGTGAAGCCACAGTCGAAGAGACAGTGAACGATGCTATTACCTCTACACTGAGCCGTACTACTATTACCTCAGGCACTACCGCTTTGTCACTGGTGGCGCTGTTTTATTTAGGCGGCCCATTGTTGCATGGTTTCGCTGCCGCTTTATTGTTTGGTATTGCCATTGGTACTTATTCTTCAATTTACGTAGCAAGTTCTATTGCTGTGTTACTAGGTGCAAGCCGCGAAGATTTGTTACCTGAAGTGATTGAAAAAGAAGGCGAGAATACACCCTCGCTTTAACTGTCTTAGAGCAATCTGATAAAGGCCGGTTTCCGGCCTTTATTTTTTGAAGCAGAAAAAATATTTCGCCCTGCATAAGTTGTCCGCTTATTACGTGTATATTTATTTTCTATCTTTTTGATTTTATTTGGTTTATTTAATTCTCGTTCTTCTCCTTTGCATAGTTACGCAGTTTTTAGTCAAAAGTATCTGATTAAAGATGAAGGAAAACTGCATGCTTTATCATTTTGCCTTTCTCTGGTCTGATCAGTCTGGTTTTAGCCCTTGGCGCTCTAAGTAAAACTTGTTATAACAGACGTATAGAGCTTTGTTGTTGAAGTTTTCAGCAGTCTGCTTCGGACAGGTTTACCCTACAAAATCACCTGACGGAACAACGAAAACATCAGTGTGAGTTCTGCTGAACAGTGACTATACCCAAAGTAATTGGAGTTGCAGGGAGGCGACAAGTGCGCGAGACCCCAGGAGCATAGTCGTCCTATGTGACTGGGGCGAGAGCGCGCAGGCAACAAAGCTGCAGCTTCAAGTACGAAGGGTATGCACTGGTACGATCTGAAAATTAGTGGTTCTAAAGGGCAGGTTTGCTCTTTAGAATGAGCCACCTTTTGGGTTGCACCACAACTCATAACAAATAGAAAAACATAGCCCACAGGGCACACTTACCTACTCATGGAACCTCTACCTATGTCAGATTTTCGAGAACAGGCGCTGAAGTATCACGCCGAGCCTAAACCGGGCAAAATCAGTATTGAAATCAGTAAAGCTGCTGAAACAGTCAAAGATCTCGCGTTGGCGTACAGCCCAGGTGTGGCTGAACCTGTGCGTGAAATTGCCAATAATATAGACGATGTTTATAAATACACCGGCAAAGGTAATTTGGTGGCTGTCATTAGTAATGGCACCGCTATTTTAGGTTTAGGTAACTTAGGCCCTATGGCATCCAAACCTGTAATGGAAGGCAAAGCCTTATTATTCAAGCGTTTTGCTGGCCTTGATTCTATAGATATAGAAGTCACGCATCGTACTACGGAAGAGTTTATTAACACAGTGGCCAATATCGCCGACACTTTCGGTGGTATTAATCTGGAAGATATTAAGTCGCCTGAGTGTTTTGAGATTGAAAAAGAGCTAATAAAACGCTGCAATATTCCGGTTTTTCATGATGATCAGCACGGCACAGCTATTGTGACAGCTGCAGGTTTATTGAATGCGCTGGAAATTCAGGGCAAAGACATCAGTAAAGTGGTTATTGTTTGTTTAGGCGCAGGTGCAGCGGCTATTGCCTGTATGGAGCTACTGATAAAATGTGGTGCGAAACGCGAACATATTTATATGCTCGACACTAAGGGCGTGATCCATACCCGTCGTAACGATTTAAATCAATACAAAGAGCTGTTTGCCAATAACACTGACAAGCGCACACTGGAAGATGCAATGGATGGCGCTGATGTATTTGTTGGTGTGTCTGGACCTGATGCCTTGCCCGCTGAAACCTTAAAGTTGATGGCCGATAAACCGGTGATTTTCGCCTGTTCGAATCCGGATCCAGAAATTAAACCTGAACTGGCGCATGCCCAGCGTAGCGATTTAATTATGGCAACGGGTCGTTCGGATTACCCGAACCAGGTTAATAACGTCTTGTGTTTCCCCTTTATCTTCCGTGGTGCTTTGGACGTGCGTGCCAAAGTGATTAATGATGAGATGAAACTGGCAGCAGTGCAGGCGATTCGTGCTATTGCTAAAGAGCCAGTATCTCAGGCTGTGTTAACAGCTGCCCAAGTAGATAAACTGGAGTTTGGTGCTCAGTATATTATTCCAAAGCCAATGGACCCTCGGTTGTTATCCCGCGTCGCCCGCGCTGTAGCAGAAGCTGCTGTGGCATCAGGAGTGGCGCGTTTGCCAATGCCTGAAAATTATATGCGGTAATACCCTTTGTACTTGAAGCTGCAGCTTTGTTGACTGCGCTCGCTCGCCCCAGTCACATAGGTAAACTATGCTCCTGGGGTCTCACGCTCTTGTCGCCTCCCTGCAACTCCAATTACTTTGGGTATACTTAGATTTATACGTGGGGCCAAAGTCGAAACTCTGGCCCTTTTTAATTACTCTTCGTCTGATTCCGCTTCCTGGATCACAGGAATTGGCTTACCCATGCTGGTTAAAATGTTACGCACTTCCACTGGAATTTGATGTGGGTTGTCTTTGCGTAAGTCTTCATCTGCCGGCAAAGGCTGGCCAGTGAAGGCATGCAAAAACGCTTCGCATAATAATTCGCTGTTGGTGGCATGACGCAGGTTGTTTACCTGACGGCGGGTTCTTTCATCTGTTAACACTTTCAAAACGTTCAACGGGATAGAGACTGTAATCTTTTTCACCTGTTCGGACTTCTTTCCGTGTTCCGCATAAGGGTGAACATACTCACCATTCCACTTTGCCATAGGGATACCTTGATTGAATTTAGTTATGTGGTCTGTTGACCTTTTCTACGTTGTCGCGCACGTAAACGTAATTGGGCGAAATTTTACTTCTTTATACCCCCGAGTACAAACTCTGCGCAAGATTTAATAGTACAGACGTCTAAATGTTTTGACTTCTTATTTTTGCTGAGTATACTTTTAGACGTCTAAACATCTAAATTTGAGGTTTTTTATGAGCAAACCACACTCAGCCACAGTAGCTGCCCGCGCCGGAATAGCGCAGGACTCTGCTTATGGTGCTGTGACGCCGCCTTTGTATTTAACCTCAACTTATGAACTGAAAGCCTTTAAACAGCCGGGCAAATACGATTATTCGCGTTCCAATAACCCAACACGGGATTTATTGGGCGACGCATTAGCAGAACTGGAAGGTGGTGCTAAGGGGTTAATTACCGGCACTGGCATGTCAGCCTGCTTGTTGGCACTGCAATTGATTGGTCCGGAAGATACTTTGGTTATTCCTCATGATTGTTACGGTGGCAGCTACCGTTTATTCGTGAATTTAGCCAACCGTAAAAAAGCTTTTAAGCTGGTGGTGGTGAATTTCCAACAAGCCGACTGGGCAGAACAAATTAAAGCAGCACAGCCAAAAATGATTTGGGTAGAAACGCCAAGTAACCCGCTTTTACAAATTACTGATGTCAAAGCCACAGCAGAGCTGGCAAAAACACTAAACGCCATTCTGGTGGTAGACAACACTTTCTTGTCACCAGCTTTGCAAAACCCTATAGCTCTGGGCGCTGACATAGTGGTTCATTCCACCACTAAGTTTATTAATGGTCACAGCGATATAGTGGGGGGAGCGTTAATTGCCAAAGACGCAGCTGTAGGTGACGAGCTGAAGTGGTGGGCCAATTGTTTAGGTGTCACTGGTGGCGCTTTTGATGCGTACCAGACCTTACGTGGCCTGCGTACTTTATTACCCCGTATTAAACAACATCAGCATAACGCCGAGCTGGTGGTGGATTTCCTGCAAAAACAGCCGTTGGTGGGGCGGGTTTATTACCCAGGCTTAAAAGACCATCCGGGTTATGCCATTGCCAAAGCACAACAGCACGGTTTTGGTTCTATGCTGAGTTTTGATTTAGCCACCGATGAAGCTTATTTAGCGGTATTTTTCGACGCGTTGCGGTGTTTCACTTTGGCTCAGTCTTTAGGTGGTATTGAAAGCTTAATCTGCCACCCAGGTTCTATGACTCATGCCTCTTTAGATGCAGCCACACAAAAAGCCGCAGGTATAGGCCCAACTTTAATTCGTTTATCTGTAGGTATTGAAGAGGCGCAGGATTTAATAGCCGATTTGGCGCAGGCTTTTGCTGCTGTAGATGCGGCTGTCAAACAAAACACTAAAACACAACAGGTTCAGTCAGAGCCCGCAGTTGCAGATCCTGTAAAAAACGAACAACAGCAATTCAGATTAAACCCGGCACTTAGTGTGTTGTGGTAGGTGGCGAGTGATGAGTAGTACCTTAAATCATAAAAATACAGTGCATAAATTCGGTGGCAGCAGCTTAGCCAGTGCTGAGCGTTTTTCTGCGGTCGCCGCTATTGTGGCAAAAGAGCCACAAGCCTGGGTGGTGGTCTCAGCACCTGGCGACACCACGGATGAGCTGTTGGCTTTAATCGACAGCCGTGAACAACCAGAGCTTTTTGCTGCACTGTTACAGCAACTGACTGAAAAATTGAGCTTACTTATTCAGCGCACTTTAAATGAACAAAACGCGGCTGTGCTTATCCGCAAAGTAAAGAGCTGGTTGGCTGAAGTGCCGGGCCATTTGGCGACTAACCAATTTAACGATGTATTGGCGATAGGTGAGCGTTTATCCAGCCAATTATTGGCGGCTTTACTGAATCAACAAGGCTTAGCGGCTACAGCTATCGATGCCCGTGATTTTTTACGTTTAGATGGCAGCGAAGTACAATACGAGGTGTCCTCTTCATGGCTGGCCCCTTTTGAAACCAATGGTATTAAAGTAGTAACAGGCTATATAGCCCGCGATTTACAAGGCAACAGCATTACTTTGGGCCGCAATGGCAGTGACTATTCTGCCACTATAGTAGGCCGTCTGGTTAAAGCTCAGGCTATTCATATCTGGACTGATGTCGATGCCATTTATAGCGCCGACCCACGTAAAGTTCCTTCAGCCCGGGCTTATCGTCAGGTGCCATGGCAACAGGCTTTAACTTTGGCTCAGCTGGGTAATCCGGTGTTGCACGCTAAAACCTTAAGTCCTTTATTGGATGCGCCGGCCGATTTAATAGTCCGCAGCAGTTTTGAGCCGAATCACCCTGGCTGTAAAGTCAGCCAACAAGCTGCTATTGAAGTGCAGTTTTTAACTGACTTAACACAAGCGGCCTTAGTGACAGTGCCGGATAACTGCAAATTAACTGCTGCGGCTGTGGCTTCCGCCTTACAAATTACAGTGTTTGCAGCACCTAAGGCGTTAAACCAATGGATAGTCGCCAGCCATCAGGTGGATAGCTTATTAAGTTATCTGGCAAGCCAACAAGTTTTTGCCCGTGTGAATCCTCAGGCTTTTCATGCAGTGGCCTGGGTCAAGCCAGCGGCTCGCCAGCAGAAACAAGTCAATGCTGTAGCAGGGCGTTGGTTAGACCGTCAGCAAGCCGCTTTTCATTTTGAAGATGAGCAGCTGGCATTATGGTTATTTCAGCCTGCCTTAACGTCGTTAGAGCTAACAGAGCTACATCAATTATTACTGCCAACTCAGGTTCAACTGAATGTGGTGGTGGCTGGTACTGGTAACGTGGGTGCAGAATTTCTAGCTTTGTTAGCGAAACAGCAACAAGCCTTTACGGGGCAAATTGAGTTAAAACTGGCAGGGGTATTGAATTCCCGTCAGGCACTTTTTGCCGAAAAAATTGATATTCACAACTGGCAACAGGCGCTGGCTTTGGCTCCCGCTTATACGGACGCTCAGTTGGAGCTGGCGCTGCAGCAATTACCTGAACCTAAAGTGCTGGTGGATTTAACCCCAAGCCGTGCTTTTGCTGAACGTTACCCGCAGTTTATCAACGCAGGTTTGGATCTAATCAGTGCCAATAAACAAGGGGTCACTTTGCCACTGGCGCAGTATCAGCAGATTAGACAGGCGGCTGAACAGCAGCAGGTGCAGTGGCTGAGTAATACCACTGTAGGTGCAGGTTTGCCGGTACAACGTTTATTGCAGGAATTAAAAAGCAGCGGCGATACAGTACACCGGATCAGCGGTATTTTCTCCGGTACTTTGTCCTGGTTGCTGGCAAAATTTGATGGTAGCAAAGCTTTTTCGGATTTTGTCTCAGAAGCGCAGCAATTGGGCCTGACTGAACCCGATCCACGCGATGATTTATCAGGTAAAGATGTGCAACGTAAATTGCTGGTGCTGGCCCGTGAGCTGGATTTAGCTTTGGATATAGACCAGATTGAATTACAACCTTTATTACCCGCCTCGTTAAGTGCTGGCAGCATTGATGACTTTTGGGCCGGACGTGCAGTGCTGGATCAGCAATTAGCTGTGCTACAGCAACAAGCTCAGGCCGCAGGTAAAGTCTTACGTTATGTCGCCGATTTAAAGATAGCAGCAGGCAAAGCCAAGGCGCAGGTGTCCTTGGTGGCGGTAGAACAGACGGATCCGTTGGCAGCCATTTTGCCTTGTGACAATATTTTTGTCATTGAGTCCGACTGGTATCAACAAAATCCTTTGGTGTTAAAAGGCCCTGGTGCTGGTCGTCAGGTGACGGCTGGTGGTGTGCATGCCGACTTAGCCATTTTAGCCAAACAAAAAATTGCCGCTGCCAAAGCAGCTAAACATAGTCAGGCTCAGGCCGCAGCCTGGGTGAAGTGAGAAATAATATGTCTTTTGTCAGCGCACAGTATTTAGAATCCATCAACCGCAACCTGCAGGATGTGGCAGGCAAGGTTAACGTCAGCTTTGAGTTTTTCCCGCCAAAAACCGAGCAAATGGAAAACACCTTATGGCAATCCATTGAACGTTTAGCGCCTTTGGCTCCTTCTTTTGTCTCAGTGACTTATGGTGCCAATTCAGGTGAACGCGACCGTACCCACGACATTATTAAATCGATTAAACAACGTACCGGCTTAATAGCTGCACCGCATTTAACTTGTGTGGATGCCAGCCGTGCTGAACTTGAGCGTATTGCTAAAGACTATTGGGACAATGGCATTCGGCATATTGTTGCTTTGCGTGGCGATTTACCGCCAGGCAATAAAGAAAAACCAGCTTTGTATGCCGCGGATTTAGTTGAAATTTTACGTTCAGTGGCTGACTTTGATATTTCAGTGGCGGCTTACCCTGAAGTTCACCCTGAGTCACCCAATGCGCAGTTTGATTTACTGAACTTAAAACGCAAAGTCGATGCTGGCGCGTCCCGTGCTATTACCCAGTTCTTTTTTGACCCTGAAAAATACTTACGTTACCGCGACCGCTGTGCTGCTATTGGTATAGATGTAGAAATAGTACCGGGCATTTTGCCTGTGACCAACTTCCAGCAGCTGCAAAAATTCGCCACTATGACCAATGTGGCTATACCAGGCTGGATGAATAAGGCCTACGAAGGACTGGAGCAGGATGCCACTACCCGTAACCTTGTGGCCGCCAACATCGCCATGGAGATGGTCAAAGTATTAAGCCGTGAAGGCGTGAATCACTTCCACTTCTACACTTTGAACCGCAGTGAACTGACTTACGCTATTTGCCATTTATTGGGTGTACGGCCGCAGAGTGCCATTGCCTGAGATTATTCATAAGATGAACGACAGATGCTTTCTCAGTCTGAAGTTCAGCACTGAACAACAACGGCTGCTGCATAGTTATCAGCAGCCGGCTTTGTGTCGGGACGCCAAATGGCACCCGGCCAGCAACCTGCATCTGACATTAGTATTTTTAGGTCAGCAAGCTTTCACTGCACAACAGCAGTTATGGGCACAAAGCCTGGAACTGCTGCATCAGATAAGGCCTTTTGACCTTTGTTTTGACCAGCTAAATCAGTTCAGTCACGCCAAAGTGTTGTATCTGGGAGTCTCTCAACCTGCTGAAACACTAACTTTATTACAGCAGCAACTGCAACAGCTGGCTTTGCCTTTTCTGAATGCTCCTGTCCCTGAGCATTTTGTACCTCATGTCACCCTGGCACGTAAGTTTCAGTCTGTAGATGCTTTTCCTTTAACTGTTGAGCCATTACGCCTGTTTTGCACAGAAGTGGCCTTGTATCACTCCATCAGCACAGAGCAGGGCCTGAGCTATCAACCCGCTGAAACTTATACTTTAGTCCCAAAGAGTTAAATCTTTACACTAGATCAACACCTTAGTCGCTAGACTTAGTTACACTCAATTTATGTTTTGCTACCGGACGGATTCAGATGTCACACCGCTCTTATTTATTTTCTTTGCGTATTGGTCACGCGCTGCGGGAATCTCTGGCTGAAGGTTATAGTTTTGGCGCTTTTAAGCTGGATCTGCTGGCCGGTATTACTGTGGGTATTATTGCTATTCCATTGGCGATGGCGCTGGCTATTGCCAGTGGTGTGCCACCGCAATATGGCTTGTACACTGCCGTTATCGCCGGTTTTTTAATTGCACTGACCGGCGGCTCGCGCTATAGCATTAGCGGTCCTACCGCTGCTTTTGTGGTGATATTGTACCCCGTGGCGCAAAGTTATGGTCTGGCGGGCTTACTGCTTGCGACCATCTTGTCTGGTGTGATGCTGATCATCATGGCTGCTCTGCGGTTTGGCCGTTTTATTGAATATATTCCCGAAGCCGTCACTTTAGGTTTTACCAGCGGTATTGCTGTGGTGATTGCCACTTTGCAAATCAAAGATGTGTTTGGTTTGCCAATCGACAAGCTGTCTGAACATTATCTGGAAAAACTACAGCAATTATCTTTCGCCTTACCCGATCTGCACTGGCCGTCCTTGCTGGTGGCTGCTGTCACTTTAGCTGTGATGTGGCTCTGGCCTAAACTCAAACTGCCATTACCGCCGCACTTACCCGCTATTGTGGTAGCTACCTGTTTAGCTATGGCGTTGACCCACTTTGGATTGGAGCTCGACACCATAGGCAGTAGGTTTAGTTATCTGTTGCCTGATGGCTCGCAAGGGCAGGGCATTCCTGCTGTCTTACCCGAATTCAGCTGGCCCTGGTTGCAGGCTGGTCCTGATGGGCAAGCTTTAGAATTTAGCACTCAAATGGTGAAAGACTTATTGGCAGCCGCTTTTGCAATGGCAATGTTAGGCGCTATTGAGTCTTTGCTTTGCGCCGTAGTTTTAGATGGTATGACAGGGCGCAGGCACAGCGCCAATAGTGAATTATTGGGTCAGGGTATTGGCAATATAGTGGCACCATTTTTAGGTGGTTTTACTGCAACAGCTGCTTTAGCCCGTTCTGCTGCCAATGTGCGGGCTGGTGCTCAATCGCCCATAGCTGGCATGATCCATGCGCTGGTGGTGTTATTGGCTCTACTGGTGCTGGCGCCTGTATTGGCTTATTTACCTATGGCCGCTATGGCTGCTTTGCTATTGGTGGTGGCCTGGAATATGAGCGAAGCACCTAAAGCTGTGCATCTGCTAAAAACAGCACCCCGTAACGACATTATTATTTTCCTGATTTGTTTTGGCTGCACTGTGCTGTTTGATATGGTGATCGCCATCAGCTGCGGCATGGTCATAGCGGCCTTCTTTTTTGTGAAACAAGTGGCTGATATGACCCGGGTGGCTGATATCAGCCAGAACAGAAAATACTTGCAGGAGCCTTTGCCTGATGGCTGGAAAGCATTTCGTATTAGTGGCCCTTTATTTTTTGCCGCAGCAGACCGGGTCTTTGGTGAGCTATCGGTCAAACTCAAGCAACAACAAGGCGCTATTTTAGTGATGGATGCTGTGACTTTGATGGATGCGGGTGGGCTCTCAGCTTTTACCAAACTGGTTAGTCTGGCTGAAAAGCAGGGAATTCATTTATTGGTGACAGACTTAACCTTCCAACCGCTAAAAACTCTGGCCAAAGCTAAGGTGCAACCTTTGCCTGGTATTCTGAGTTTTTATTCAAGTTTGGCTGATGCACAGAACAGCCTTCCGGGGCGGGATGTTGATCTACAAGCTGAGACGGTTGGCTTATAAGAATAATCAGCAAGCTGGCAGAATTCTTTGTGCTGGCTTTTGCCCTACACCATTTTGGTCTAAGCTGTGGTCTTTTCGCAGTAGATCAGAAGCATATTTGGATTTATGAATTAAATATAATAAAAATTCACTAATTCAGCATAATAATTCTTGAAACTGCATGGCGAAGCCACTACACTGGCCACACTTTTTTGGCGTGGCCTTAATTTATTATTTTTGTTTTCGGAGACTCTGCGACCTATGTCCACTCAATCCACTTCCTCTACCACCAAACTGCGCAGCGCTGTGTTAGGCGCTGCCGGCTATAGCGGCGCCGAACTGGCCGTTATGTTGGCACGGAACCCGTATTTTGAGTTGAGTTACGCTTTTGCTTCCGCTGGCCGCGCTGTTGAGCCTTTTTCAAATTTATATCCACGTTATCAGGGCGTTGTGGATATCCTGGTGCAGCCATGGACAGACGATTTGGTCGAAGAACTGGCAGGCAAACTGGATGTGGCTTTTTTAGCTTTACCTCACGAGGCCAGTGAAGCCGTCACGCCTTTATTGCTGGCCAAAGGCATAGCTGTATTTGATTTATCCGGTGCTTTCCGGTTAAAAGACCCGGCTTTGTATCCGAAATATTATGGCTATGAGCATCAGCATCCAGAGCTGCTGGATCAAGCTGTGTATTCACTGATGGAGTGGCTGGATAAGCCGCTGCCACAGCTGGTCTCTGTACCAGGTTGTTACCCAACGGCCTGTTCGCTGGCGTTATTGCCTTTATTAAAAGCAGGTTTAGTGGCCGATGGCTGTATTCCTGTGATTAACGCCACCAGCGGTGTGTCAGGTGCTGGCCGTAAAGCGGCGTTAAACACCTCATTTTGTGAAGTAGGCTTAAATGCTTATGGCTTTTTTAAACACAGACACAGACCTGAAATCGAACAGAATTTAGGTCGCAAAGTAGTGTTTACGCCGCATTTAGGCAACTTTAAACGTGGCATTCTGGCCACCAGTGTGGTGACTTTAAAATCTGGTGTTACTGCAGAGCAAGTATCAGCCGCCTTCCAGCAGGCTTACGCAGCTAAGCCATTAGTACGTTTAGTCAAACATTCGCCCAATGTAGCTGATGTGGCAGGCACGCCATTTTGTGATATCCACTGGCAACAGGACGGTGAGCAACTGGTGATTGTGTCCGCTATTGATAACTTACTCAAAGGGGCTGCGGCACAAGCGATGCAGGCGGCCAATATTAAATTTGGCGCTCCTGAAACCGCAGGTTTATTTGCAGGAGCAGCAGAATGAGCCAGACACCTTTAGTTCTGAAAATGGGTGGCCGTTTATTACAGGATCAGGCCGCTTTAGATGCCTTATTAAAAGTTTGTGCGACGCTTAAAACCCAGTATTCGATAGTTTTGGTGCATGGGGGTGGCGATCAGGTTGATCAATGGCTGGCCAAATTTGGTTTCGAGACTCAAAAAATTGATGGCCAGCGAGTATCACCAGCCGAACAAATGCCTGTGATCACAGGTGCTTTAGATGGTGCAGTCAACGCTGACATGGTGGCTCGTGCCACATTACAGGGTTTAAATCCAGTGGGTTTAAGTCTGGCAGCAGGTGGCAGTTTAGCTTTTGATATTAATCATAAATTAGGCGCTGTTGGTATTGCTAAGCCGAATAATCCATTGTTGCTGAACACTTTATTAGCCCAGGGTTTTACGCCTGTATTCAGCTCTATTGGTCTAAGTGCCGATGGTCAGTTATTGAATGTGAATGCCGATATTGCAGCTGCTGCTATTTGCCAACTGGTGCAGGGCCAACTGGTCTTGCTGACCGATGTGCCTGGCATTCTCGATGCCAATATGCAGCTTATCCCAACCTTAACTGCGGCAGAAGCGCAGCAGTTGGTCACAGAGGGTGTGATTAAAGGTGGCATGAAAGTAAAACTGGATGCAGCGCTCGAAACTGCCCAGGCACTGAAACGTAACATTACAGTGGCAGGATGGCAGCATCCGGACGATTTATTAAAGTTGATGCAACAAGAAGCAGTAGGTACTTGCATCGTGTATTGATCCCGAAACAAAACACACCATAAGGGTGTGTTGCAACGATAAGGATGCCGCCTAGCGGACATGCAGTGTGTTTTTATGAGTAAATTAACCCAGCTTTTATGTTTAGCTGAATTAGACCAGACCCAATTATCCGACCTGCTGGAGCTTGCGCTTCAGATCAAACAAAAACCAGAGCAATACAGCTCTGCACTCAAAGGCAAAAGCATTGCCTTGTTGTTTGAAAAACCTTCTTTGCGAACCCGCGTCAGCTTTGATGTAGGGATCAATAAATTGGGTGGTCACAGTGTCTATCTGGATCAGCAAAACGGAGCTATGGGCGTACGCGAATCCGTAGAAGATTTTGGCAGTAACCTGGCTTGTTGGTGTGATGCCATAGTGGCGCGAGTCTATTCTCAGAAAACATTAGTGCAGCTTTCGCAAAGCAGCAAAAAACCAGTGATTAACGCACTGAGCGATTTGTACCATCCTTGTCAGGCGCTGGCCGATTTACTGACATTAAAAGAGCATTATGGTGATTTAAGCCAGGTGCATCTGGCTTTTGTCGGCGACGGTAACAATGTTTGCCACTCGCTGATGCTAGGCGCTGCTATTATGGGTATGACGCTGACTGTGGTCACACCACAAGGCTTTGGTCCTGATGCTCATGTATTGTTAAAAGCTCAGGCAATTGCAGAAAAAAGCGGCGCTAAACTGACTTTAAGTCAGCATGTGTCAGCAGCTGCAGGCGCCGATGCTATTTACACCGACACCTGGTTGTCGATGGGGGCTAAGGCTGACCCTAAACTGGTCGAGAACCTGTTTGCGCCTTACCAGATCAATACTGCAGTGATGCAGCGTTTAGCCATCAAACATTTTATGCACTGCCTGCCTGCACATCGTGGGCATGAAGTGACCAGCGAAGTGCTGGACAGTGATAATTCCCTAGTGTTGCAACAGGCAGAAAACCGTATGCACGCTCAAAACGCCGTATTAGTCAGTTTATTTAGTTGAGGTTGGACATGAGTATCAAAAAAGTAGTATTAGCCTATTCAGGTGGTTTAGACACATCAGCCATAGTGCCCTGGTTAAAAGATAACTATGACTGTGAAGTGATAGCGTTTGTTGCCAACGTAGGTCAGGGTGATGAAGAACTGGCCGGTGTGGAAGAAAAAGCTATTAAGTCAGGCGCAAGCTCGTGCTATGTGGTTGACCTGCGTGAAGAACTGATCAAAGAAGTGATTTACCCGACTTTAAAAACAGGTGCAGTGTATGAAGGCCAGTATTTGCTGGGTACTTCTATGGCACGCCCTGTGATTGCTCGTGCTCAGGTGGAGCTGGCGCTGAAATTAGGTGCTGATGCTTTATGCCATGGTTGTACTGGTAAAGGTAACGATCAGGTGCGTTTTGAAGGGGCTTTTGCCGCCTTAGCGCCGCAATTAAAAGTGATAGCGCCATGGCGTGAATGGCGATTTAACTCACGTCAGTCACTGTTAAATTACCTGGCTGAGAAAAATGTGCCTACCACAGCTTCTGCAACCAAAATTTATAGCCGTGATGCTAACTTATGGCATATCTCGCACGAAGGTGGTGAGATTGAAAACCCATGGAATGAGCCATCAGACCAAATCTGGATGTGGACTAAATCTCCGGAGCAAGCACCGGATAAAGCCGAACATATTCAATTGAGTTTTGAAAAAGGCGAACTGACCAAAATAAATGGTGAAGTGGTAGCTCCTGTCAAAGCCATTGAAATGCTGAACGCTATAGGTTCGGAGCATGGCGTAGGCCGTATCGACATTGTTGAAAACCGTTTAGTGGGTATGAAATCCCGCGGCTGTTACGAAACTCCTGGCGGCACTATTTTAGTGGCAGCCTTACGTGCACTGGAGTCTCTGGTCTATGACCGCACTTCACTGAAATACCGTGAAGAAGTGGGCTTAGAGTTTGCTCAGCTGGTTTATGATGGCCGTTGGTTCACGCCGTTAAAAGATGCCTTATTAGCTGCAGCTACTTCTTTGGCTGATCAACTGACAGGTGACATAGTGGTTAAGCTGTACAAAGGCAACGTGACTGTAACGCAACGCCGTTCACCGAATAGCCTGTATTCTGAAGCCTTTGCCACTTTTGAAGGCGATGAAGTGTACAACCAAAAAGATGCTGCAGGTTTTATCCGCCTGTATAGCTTAGCCAGCCGTATTCGTGCTTTGCATAGCAAAGGTTAAGCTTCTTCTGGTGTGACTATCAATAGGGCGGCCAGCAAGAGCCGCCCATTCTATTTGGATAAGAGGTATTTATCATGGCGATGTGGGGTGGTCGGTTTACCGAAGCCAGTCTGGCCGAGTTCAGTGAATTTAATGACTCATTAAGTTTTGATTATCTGCTGGCGCAACAGGATATTCAGGCCTCCCGTGCCTGGACCATAGGTTTGCTTGAAGCTGGCATTATTACAGCAGCTGAAGCAGATCAACTGGATCATGCCTTGGCTGATTTAGCTTTGGCTGTGGAGTCTAATCCTAAGCTGCCGCTGCAGACACAAGAAGAAGACATTCATAGTTGGGTGGAAGCTCAGCTGCAGCAAAAAATTGGTGTGGTAGCCAAGAAGCTGCACACAGGCCGCAGCCGTAACGACTTAGTAGCCACCGACTTACGCTTATGGACCAAACTGAATGCCACTCAGGTACGCAACACCTTAATCAACGCCATTGGTGCTCTTGTTACTTTTGCTGATGCGCATTTTGGTGCTGTGATGCCGGGCTTTACTCATCTGCAACGGGCTCAGCCCGTGCTGGTCAGTCACTGGGCTTTGGCGTACATCGAAATGTTTAAACGGGATTTAAGCCGTATTGATGATGCCTTAGCACGGATGGACGTTTGTCCTTTAGGTTGTGGTGCTTTAGCTGGCACGGGCATTCAAATCGACCGTACCGCATTAGCCCAGCGTTTAGGTTTTCAATCCGCAGCGCTCAATAGCCTGGATGCGGTGTCTGATCGGGATTATGTGGTTGAGCTGTCAGCTACCGCCTCTTTGTGTATGACGCATTTATCGCGTTTATCCGAAGATGTGATCTTCTTCTGCTCAGGCGAAGCGGCTTTCTTTAAGCTGGGTGACGCTATTAGTAGTGGTTCATCTTTGATGCCACAAAAGAAAAACCCGGACGTATTTGAGTTATTACGTGGCAAAACTGGCCGGGTGCTGGGGCATTTAGTGGCTATTTTGCATGTACTTAAAGGTTTGCCTCTGGCCTACAACAAAGATATGCAGGAAGACAAGCAGGGCTTTTTTGATTTAATGGCAAGCTGGCAACAATGCTTGCTGGTGCTGGCGACAGTGCTGCCGCATCTATCGGTGAATGTAGAACGCTGTCGCTTAGCCGCAGAGCTTGGCTACAGCAATGCGACTGATTTAGCCGATTATCTGGTCGGTAAAGGCATCGCCTTCCGTGACGCTCATGAGTTATCTGGTGAGTTGGTGCTGGTGGCTTCGAAGCAGCAAAAACCGCTGGAAGCTTTAGCTTTAGCTGAAATGCAGCAGGTATCACCTTTGATCAGTGATGACGTGTTTGCAGCTCTGACTATTGAAGCTGGTTTGGCCAAACGTGCTTCTTTAGCAGGCACCAGTCCTGACCGGGTTAAAGAAGCGCTGGACGCCACCAAAGTTTGGTTTGAAGCTCTCTGAATTGATCTGTTCCAACGAAAAAAGCCGGATTTTTAATCCGGCTTTTGCTTTTAGCGCAGACAAAAGTTAAGCGGCTAACGCCTGTTTGGCCTGAAAATCCAGCTCAGCTTTGAGCTCAGTGGGCAGTTTCAACTGACGTGCCAGTTCCTGCAGATAAGCCCCTTCCATATAGTTTTGCTCGTTGATCACCAACAGGCTCGCCAGATACATCTCAGCCGCCATTTCCTCTGTCGTGGCAGCACCTGCGACATCAGCAGGGTCTAATGGTTTTGCCAGTTCCTGATCAAACCAGCGTTGCAGGCTTAAATCCGAGGTCAGTTTGGCAATTTCGCTGTCGATCAACTGGCGTTCCTGTTGATCAATATGACCATCGGCTTTGGCAGCGCCTATTAATGCTTTTAAAATCGCATGACAGTGTTGTTCGGCTTGCGGTGCAGGCAAACGGTCTACAGTTTGAGGTTCATGCTGGTCTACTGTACCTTTGTTCTGCTGCTGCCAGTTGCCATAGGCTTTATAAGCCAATACTCCTAATGCAGCCAAACCGCCATAAGTAATGACTTTTCCACCGAGGCTGCGGCCTTTTTTTGAACCCAGCAGCATAGCTAAAGCACCACCAGACAGAGCACCGCCTCCAAAGCCTGACATTAATTTGCTGACTGAAGAGGAAGCTGATGATTGATGAGAACTCTGTGACGCTGATTTCTGTTGCATCAGATCAGAACCGGCTTTGAGCAACTGGTCCAATAAAGCTTTAGTATTCATGAATAGAAGTCCTTGAATTATTGTTAGTTATTATCAGACTTGTTTCAGCGCAGAAAATTCAGTTGTAGTTGTAAGCAGATATAAATAACTTGATGTGATAGTTAAATAGTTGCGAAGCCGGAATAAAAAAGGCCGCCGAAAAGCGACCTTTCACTGCATGCAACAGACCGGGATCAGAACAACTCTATTTCTTCCTGTTGCTGCTGATTATTTTGCGTGGGCAACTGTTGTACCGACGAATTGACATAAGTTTTAGGTTCAGTGCCCTGGATAAAAAACTCAAAACCACTGCTGTTATCTGTTGCCTGAGTCAGTAAACCTGTTTTTAAATCAATCCGAACTGAGGTAATACCTACTGGCGGTTGTATAAAAACCTGTGGTTTATCTTTTAACGCAAAACCCATAAATTCCTGCCAGGCTGGCAATGCAGTTTTTGCGCCCGACTCACCGCCTGCGATTTGATCTTTACCCAGATTATTATTCCAGGCCGTTTTACCTAACCGGCTTTCCGCATCATCAAAACCGACCCAGGATGTCACCACTAAATCAGGTGAAAAGCCGGAGAACCAGGCGTCTTTTACATCATTGGTGGTACCGGTTTTGCCTGATAAATCCTGACGTTTTAACTCTTTAAGTTTATAGGCTGTGCCGTTCCAGCCTGTCCCGGCTTTCCAGTCACCGCCACCCCAGATAGAACTTTTTAGCGCGTCTGCAATTAAAAAAGCATTTTGAGCCGATAACACCCGTGGTGCATAAGCAGGTGTTGGTGCGACACTAGTGTGTTCTGTCGTTGCGGTTTGTTCGGCAAAAGTCGCTTCGAGTTGAGCTTCAGGATCTGCGGTTTCTGGATCTGCAGTTTCAGCCAAAGCCGCCGCTTCTTTTGCGGCACGGGCCGCCAAGTCTTGCTGTTCACATTCAGGACAAACAGATACAGGTACATGTTGGTAAATCAGGTTATTCTGGTCATCCAGAATTTTGGTAATGACATAAGGCTTAACCAAATAACCACCATTAGCGAATACGGCATAACCCGTTGCCAGTTCCAGCGGGGTTAAGGAGGCAGAACCTAAAGCCAGAGTTTCACTGTGCGGCAAGTCTTTTTCTCTGAAACCAAACTTTGTCAGATGCTGACGGGTTTTTTCTACTCCAACAGCTCTTAATAAGCGCACCGCTACGACGTTCTTCGACTTGGCTAAGGCTTCACGAATACGGATAGCGCCGTCATACACTTCAGGTGAGTTTTTGGGGCGCCATGCCTGATTGGCTCCTTCATCCCATTCATGAATAGGGGCGTCATTCATCAAAGTCGCCAGCGTCAGATTGGATTCCAAAGCAGCAGAATAAATAAAAGGTTTAATGTTGGAGCCGACCTGGCGGTTGGCCTGAGTGGCACGGTTAAACTGGGTCATGGCAAAACTGTAGCCCCCAACCAAAGCTTGCACCGCACCATCTTTTGGATTGATGGCCACAATAGCGCCACTGACTCCCGGAATTTGGCCTAAGCGCCACTCACCCGCAGAAGGACGCACTAACACATGCATACCTGGTGCTAACACATCAGCAGCGGCTTTAGGCGGATGGCTTTGTCTGTCGTGGCTGATAAAAGCGCGGGCCCAGCTCAGACCTTGCCAGGGCAGGGTGATTTTACGGCCACCCGATAAAATAGCTTCGGCTTGCTGGCCTGATACTTCAGTGATCACGGCGGGAATTAAATCTTCCAAGCCATCCTGAGTATCCAGATAAGCCAAAATAGCTTCGTCGCTCAGGCGATCTTTTTCAACGAACTTCACAGAGCCATCTGCTTGTGGCTCTGGTGTCGCTTGCCATAAAGTCGCGACAGGGCCACGGTAGCCGTGACGCTCGTCATAACCCACTACATTTTTTTGTACTGCAGCGACAGCTTTACCCTGCAATCTTGAATCTACAGTAGTAAATACCTGAAAACCCTTGGAATAAGCTTCTTCTTCGCCGTATTCATCCACTACTTCCTGACGCACCATCTCTGCAATGTAAGGAGCGGACGCCGTGATTTGAGCGCCATGCAGTTTAGATAAAATGGGTTCTTGTAATGCTTCATCATACTGAGCCTGAGTGATGTAACCTTCATTTAGCATCCGTCCCAGCACTATATTACGACGGGCACGGGCACGACTTGGTGAGCGCACCGGGTTTAATACCGAGGGACCTTGCGGCAAGCCCGCAATAATAGCGATCTCAGATAAAGTTAAATCCTGAATATTTTTACCAAAATAGACCTGGGCTGCTGCACCTACGCCAAAAGAGCGCTGACCTAACTCAATTTTGTTTAAATACAGCTCCAGAATTTCGTCTTTTGTCAGTTCCTGTTCAATACGTAAAGCCAAAAAGATTTCTTTAATCTTCCGGATCAGCTTTTTCTCACGGGTCAGAAAAAATACCCGTGCTAATTGCTGGGTAATAGTACTGGCGCCTTGTTTGGCTTCACCACTGAATGCTACTACGGTCGCAGCGCGGAACATACCAATAACATCAATGCCCGGATGCTCATAAAAGCGGTTATCTTCTGTGGCCAGCACTGCTTTAATCAGTAAGTCAGGCATTTCTTCCAGGGTTAACGGAATGCGGCGCTTTTCACCAAACTGTGAAATCAGTTCTCCGTCCTGACTAAAAACACGCATAGGTGTTTGCAGTTTGACGTCTTTTAATGTGGCCACACTTGGCAAGTCATCTTTCACATACCAATAACTCGCCGCAACCAAAGCCACAACGGAAAAAGCACCTGCAATCAACAGAATGATTAGTTTTTTAAACCACGACACTGATGAACCTCAATGTATATTTTCGGAGCTGACGGGAATGTCAGCCTGTTTTTTTTAAAAGCTATTTGTCGACCCTACGCAATTTTTTACGAAACGACTAAGCTCTTGACAGAAGTTCAATATAAATCATTGACCTGTGTACAGGACGCTATGCGAAGCACTCTGTTTCAAACCAAAAAAGCTTTGATCTTAGGGGTCGATATTGGCTCACATGCTGTGAAAGCTGTGTTACTAAGCCAGCACAACCAGCATTATAAAGTAGAAGCCTTTGCAATAGAACCTATGCTGAAAGGCACAATGGTCGATCGTGAAATTCAGGACATAGAAGCCGTCGCAGATGCCTTATTGAATATTAGAAAAAAGATAGATAAATCAATTAAATATGCAGCGGCAGCTGTGTCGGGTTCTCTGGTGATCAGTAAAGTGATTTTTATGGATGCCAGTTTAACAGATGCGGAATTAGCCCGTCAGATTGAACTGGAGGCCGATAGTTTAATTCCGTACCCGCTGAATGAAGTCAGTTTAGATTTCGAGCGGCTTGAGATCAATGAAACGGATCCCAGTAAAGTTAATGTACTGCTCAGTGCTGCCCGCACCGAAAGTGTGCAGGCAAGGGTGACTGCATTAGAGTCTGCTGGTTTCACTGCCAAAGTGATAGATGTTGAAAGTTCTGCTTTAAGTCGGGCTGCTGAATTATGTTTGGATCAATTACCGGAAGATGCGGCAGAAAAAGTAGTAGCAGTGCTGGATATTGGCGCCACTATGACACTGCTGAGCATAGTGGAAGGTGATAAAAATCTTTATACCAGAGATATTGCCTTTGGTGGTGAGCAGTACAGCCGCAGTATTATGAATTACTACAATAAAACTTATGAAGAAGCGGAGCAGGCGAAAATTCTGGCTGATTTGCCTCCGAGTTACAGCTTTGAGGTGCTGGCGCCTTTTCAGACTATGTTACTACAACAAATTCGGCGTGCTATTCAAATGTATCTGACCACCAGTGGTAAAGAGCAGGTCGATTATTTATTGGTTAGTGGCGGCACCAGCTTACTGGATGGCATAGACAAATTGATCAGTGATGAATTAGCTATCCAGGCGGTAGTCGCTAATCCATTCCGGCATATGGAGTCCGCTGCGACAGTTAATCGGCAGCAACTGACTGAAAAGGCGCCTTGTCTGATGATCGCTACAGGTCTGGCATTGCGGAGTTTTACTTCATGGCATCAATAAACCTGCTGCCATGGCGTGAAGCTGCCCGTAAACAACAACAGATGGACTATCTGACGGTATTAGCGCAAGTGGCTGTGCTGACTTTTGTACTGATGTTTTTGGTCTATTGGTTGTATCAGGCTCGTGTCGAAGGGCAAATCAGTCGTAATTCCTTGCTCGAAACGGAAATTAAGCAATTAAACCTGCGTATCGGCCAAATCCGCGAACTGGAAAAACAAAAAGAAGGCTTGCAGCTGCGCATGTCATTGATTGAACAATTGCAGCGTAGCAGAAACCTGGGCACCCAAGTTATGGATGAGGTGGCTAAAACTGTGCCTGCAGGTGTGTATCTGTTGTCTTTGGATAAAAAATTTAACAGATTACTCATCACAGGGAAAAGTGAGTCGAATAACAGATTATCCGGCATGTTACGGGTCATTGAGCAATCTCCTTTATTGACTCAGCCTGTGCTGGAGTTTATTCAGGCCAGTAAAGATGACAGCGGTTTATTAAGCGACTTTAAAATGCATTTGCGTCTGGTTGGCGCTGAACCTCCACCACCGCCGTCAGAACCTGCAGGCAAAATGGCCACTAAAGCAGGGGGACAAAAATGAGCCTGAACATCAACTTATCTGATATCGACTTAGCTGAGCTTGATTTTAACAATATGGGGGCCTGGCCCAGAGCTGGTAAGGTCGGTCTGGCTTTGGTGGTTGCCTTTGTTGTGATGCTGTTGAGTTACTTGTTTCTGATTAAAGAGCAGGTCAGTAATTTGGAAGCGCAGCAGCAGAAAGAGCAGGAGCTGCGCCTTGAGTACCAAAATAAATATGGCAAAGCTATTAATCTGGAGTTGTATCAGCAACAAATGCAGGAGATGGAAAAAACCTTTTCTGTATTGTTAAAACAGTTACCCGCCACTCATGAAACGCCAGGTATGCTGGATGATATTACTTTTGCCGGTACCTCAGTAGGGCTTACCTTTGTCCGTATCAATTGGATGCCTGAGATAGAAAAAGAGTTTTATACCGAATTGCCTATTCAGATTGAAGTGATAGGGGAGTATCACCAGATAGGTAATTTTGTCAGTGAAATCGCTAAGTTACCTCGTATTGTCAGTTTGCATGATTTTGTGATCCAAAGCCGGGAAGAGGGCCGTCAGAGCTTTAGCGTAATAGCCAAAACCTACAGGTATAAGGAGCTGAAAAAATGAAACAGACTCCTGTTACGATGCTAACTGCCTTGCTGGTGCTCAGCGGATGTTTTGCTGATACAACAGATATTCAGCAGTTTATGGCGGATGTGAAGGCCACAACCAGAGCCCAGATTCCGCCTTTACCTCCTGTGAAGGACTTTGAACATTTGCCCTACACCAGCTCTGAATTGCGCAGTCCTTTTAGCCAGCCATCGTCACAAGCCTATAACCAGCAAGTTCTGCATCAGCCGGGCTGTATTGAGCTGGATCACCAGCGTGAAAAACAAGCCTTAGAGCGTTACGCGATAGACAACTTAACCATGCGCGGTACTTTGGGCCATGCCGATCAATTATGGGCTTTAATTGAAGCTTCGGATCAAAGCATGCACAGGGTCGGTCTCAACGATAGATTAGGTTTATTTCATGGCAGGGTGGTCGCAGTAAAGCCAGACTATATTGAAATAACAGAATTTATTCCTGATGGTAGTGGTTGCACTGTGCAGAGAAACAGCAAATTGCAATTATTGGAGGCGTCCATTGATGCTGCTGAAACTAACTGAGCGAGCTGAATGATGAGAAACATTAAAATAAGCGCCAGGCTTCTCCACTATCATCAATTCATGCTGCTCTGCATTGTGTTTATCAGTTTTTTGGCCGGAGCGCAGCAGAGCAGCCCAGACTTTATTAATGAAATTGATTCAATAGACTTTCGTCGCGGTGAGCAGGGTGAAGCCAAAGTTCTGGTGTTTTTGCAGCACAACTCGGCCGCTGTAGATGTAGTGGAGAAAAACGGCCATATTCAGCTGGATTTTCATGACACTAAAATCAGCGATGAGCTGCTGTACCAATTGGATGTGCTGGATTTTGCCACTGTGGTCAAAGGCATTGAAACCTTCCGTGAGGGCAGCAAAGCCAGATTAGTGATTGAAACCCTGGACGCTTTTACCTACAGTTACCAGCAAGTCGACGAGGTGTTCCATCTTATCGTGCAGAAAAAATCGGCTGAACAAAGTAAATCAGTGGCAGTTGGTCAGTATGTTGGTCGGGCTATTTCTTTGAATTTTCAGGATATTCCGGTTCGCACTGTGCTACAGATTATTGCGGATTACAATGGCTTTAATCTGGTCACCAGCGACTCAGTCACTGGCAATATCACCTTACGTCTCGATGGCACACCCTGGGATCAGGCGCTGGATATAGTACTAAAAGTGCGTGGGCTGGATAAACGCATGGATGGCAATATCCTGATGATAGCGCCGTCTGACGAACTGGCGGCACGCGAAGCCAAAGAGCTGCAGGCTCAGCAGCAAGTAGAGCAATTAGAGCCTCTGATGTCAGAATTTCTAGCTATTAACTACGCCAAAGCGGCAGATATAGCTGCATTGTTAAACAACAAAGAAGCGACGTTATTGTCGGCCCGGGGCAATGTGGCAGTGGACGACAGAACCAACACCTTACTGGTAAAAGACACCGTAACCACTATTGAAAATGTGCGGCGTTTGTTGCGCCGGCTTGATGTACCGGTGAAACAAGTGTTGATTGAATCCCGCATGGTGACAGTCAAAGACAATGTCAGGGACGAAATAGGCTTACGTTGGGGCTTTAGCGATCAGCAAAATGATAAGGCCTGGTCCGGCACAGCGCCGGGCGCAAATAATCTGGCGGGGGGCACAGTGCCTGCGTTAAACGACAGATGGAATGTCAATTTACCTGTAGCGAATCCTGCTGGCAGTATCGCCTTTCATGTCACCAAATTTGCTGACGGCACTTTGCTGGACCTGGAGCTTTCCGCTTTAGAGCAGGAGAACAAAGGCGAAATTATTGCAAGCCCACGTATTACCACGGCTAACCAGAAGAAAGCCCGGATAGAACAGGGCACTGAAATCCCTTATCTGGAAGCATCCAGTAGTGGCGCTACTACTGTCACCTTTAAAAAGGCGGTCTTAAGTCTGGAAGTGACACCTCAAATTACACCGGACAATAAAATTATTCTGGATTTAGAAATCACTCAGGATACCCGCGGTGAAACTGTGTCGACAGGCAATGGGCCAGCTCAGGCGATAGACACTCAGCGTATTCAAACTCAGGTTTTGGTTGATAATGGGGCTACTGTGGTCCTGGGAGGCATTTATCAACAGCAGATGACTAACACCACCTCAAAAGTGCCGGTTTTTGGCGACATTCCGTATTTGGGGAATTTATTTAAACGCCGTAATGACTTTAATGAAAAGACTGAATTACTGATTTTTGTTACCCCCAAAATACTAACTGAAAGCTTATAAAAGGCAGCAACGCAAGGCCGGAGCTGGCGCTGGCTCCGGCAGAAAATTAGCTTGCCAAGCCAAGCTGATTGCTGACATAATTCACCGCTTCAAATTTTCGTGGGAGCTTTCGGGTCCTGAAATTAACCTTCTAAGTTAGCGCAGCAGCATTACGAACTATGGCAGAAAAACGCAATATCTTCCTGGTAGGCCCAATGGGTGCAGGCAAAAGTACAATTGGCCGTCATTTAGCAGACATGCTTCATCTCGAATTCTACGACTCAGATCAGGAAATTGAACGCCGCACTGGTGCAGATATAGCCTGGGTATTTGATCTGGAAGGCGAAGAGGGATTCCGTGTTCGCGAAGAGAACGTGATCTCGGACTTAACAGAATTACAAGGCATAGTACTGGCAACTGGTGGTGGCTCAGTGCTGAGCAAAGAAACCCGCAACCGTTTATCCGCGCGTGGCATAGTGGTTTATTTAGAAACCCCTATAGAGAAACAAGTAGCCCGTACTCAACGTGACAAAAGACGTCCGTTGTTACAAACCGAAGAAGCACCAAAAGAGGTGCTGGAACGTCTGGCGGCTGAGCGTAATCCTCTGTATGAAGAGATCGCTGATTTTACCGTCCGTACAGATGAGCAAAGTGCCCGTTCAGTGGCGAATCAAATCGTTGAACAACTTGGTTTCTAGTTTGAGATAACTTTTCAGGGATATAAGGAGAGCTGTTGATGCAAAAAGTTGCAGTACAACTTGGAGAGCGCAGCTACCCTATCCTGATTAGTCCGCAGTTATTTAATCAACCTCTGACGGAGTTTTTACCTAAAGCCCGTCAGGTGGTGATTATTTCTAATCCAGTGGTTGCAGGGCTGTATTTGCCTGCCGTCACTGCATTATTTCCTGATTCAACAGTTCACTCCTTTATTTTACCTGACGGCGAAGCCTATAAAACTCTTCACTCTTTTGAGCAGGTGATGTCCTTTTTACTTGAGCACAAAGTCAACCGCGATGTATTACTGGTGGCTTTGGGTGGCGGAGTCATTGGCGATCTGACAGGTTTTGTCGCGGCTTGTTATCAGCGTGGTGTACGTTTTATCCAAATTCCTACCACTTTGTTGTCTCAGGTGGATTCTTCAGTGGGTGGGAAAACAGCGGTCAATCATCCGCTGGGGAAAAACATGATAGGTGCGTTTAAGCAACCTGATCTGGTGCTGATTAACACCTCTGTTTTAAGCTCTTTACCTGCCTCTGAATTCGCTGCAGGTATGGCGGAAGTCATCAAGTATGCACTGATCAGCGACCTGGCATTTTTTAACTGGCTGGAACAAAATCAACAGGCTATCCGTGAACTACAACCTGCGGTTTTAGGTGAAATGATCCAGCATTGTTGTCAGATGAAAGCCGACATTGTCAGTCGCGATGAAACAGAACAGGGCGAGCGGGCCTTATTAAATTTAGGCCATACCTTTGGTCATGCCATTGAAGCCTTTTTAGGTTACGGTCAATGGTTACACGGCGAGGCTGTGGCTGTAGGTATGGTGATGGCGTCACAACTTGCAGTAAGTCGTGGTGATGTCAGTCAGGACGAATTACAACGAATTATCCGCTTATTGTCTGCTTTTGATTTGCCTGTGGCGCCACCAGCGCAGATGAAAATCGCGGACTTTATGCCTTATATGAAAACAGATAAAAAAGTACAGGCCGGCAAAATGCGTTTTATTGTCCCTACCGCTTTGGGACAAAGTGCAATAGTCGATGATGTGACCGAACAAGAACTAATGGCTCTCTTCAGTATATGAGTAAACAAGCTCTGCAACAGCGTTTAACCCAGTATTCAGGCCTTTTAGCCTCCCAGCGACAGTTATTGCAACGCCTGTTGTTGCAGCTGGAATTTAATCAGCCGGACCGTTTACAACTGGTTGGTTCCAGTGGCAGCGGTAAGTCTACTTTGATCCTGACTTTAGCTGAAATTTGTTCAGAGCAGTTTAATCTGGCCTTATTGCAGGCGGATGCCAGTCTGGCGCCCGTCGATGTATTAAAAGTGATGCAACAGCAATGGATTGGTGCAGTCGCTACGCCGCGGACTTTGTCTGAGTTTGTGGCGCAATTTAACAAAACTGAACAGTACCTGCTGCTGATTGACGATGCCGACCAACTAAGTGAAGCCAGTTGGCAACTGATCCAACAGCTGCCAGTCAGTGTTTTTGTCAGCTGTTTAAAGGCAAAAACTGATATTCGTCTGGCAATGAATATCCCTGCCTTCACTGAGGCAGAAGCGGCAGAGCTACTCGCGCCCTATAATTTGCCTGGCCGTGAACAACGCGAACGCATTGAAGACTGTGCCGGTGACTTGCATTTGTTGTTGCATGGATTGAATGCGACACCACCCCGTAAAGTTGCTCCTGCTCCTAAGCCAAAAGCTGAACCTGCAGTTTCACCTTTGGCCTTTTCTGCACGTGAAGAGAGCAATGCCCCTGTTTTTGTCGCCAGTGCGGCAGACAACAGCTTTGAATTTGATGTCAAAAACAATCCTTTAGGTTTACGAGCGACAGACAGTGCTGATGATCAGCCATCATTTTCTATAGAAACTGAACGGCGTACAGACTACAGCGGTCGCGCAGCGCAGCAACAAAAATCAGCCAAACAGGCTTCGGGCCAGTTTTTTTCGCCTTTTTTAGTGCTGAGTATTGGTTTTGGTTTAATAGCCGCGGTCGTGATGTTCTGGTTGTGGACTGAACAGCAATTTCGTCAACCTATTGCTGATGACATGGTGCCTTATTACCCTTCTTCTGCAGAGACAAGTGCTGCAGCTCGTCTGCAGCAAGACCGTCAGTTCGAACCTACTGTCGAAATTAAACAAGAACTGCCGGCTGATGTGGCAGCGACAGCTCGTCCAAATGCAGTCGAGAGCACTAAAGCAGACACTGATTCAGACGATCAGGGTATGCCACAAATGGCTATGGAGAAAACCACCGATGCGGCCAGTATGACGGTGCAGCAGGAAGTGGATAAAGATGAAAACGGTCTGCCGCAGAAACAAATTGTCTCTACTATGACTATTGAATCTGAACCTATGCGCGAGCAGCCAGTGATCCCTGCGTTGCCAGTAGCTGGTGAAGAAACAGTGGTGACTGAACCAGAACCTCAGGCAGCGGCGACTCCTGCGAAGCCACAAGCGGCAGAAGCGGTGACTGAGCAAAATGATCTGGTGGCGGAAATGGCAGCCGATGCAGCTGAAACTGTTCCGGAGGCTGAACCTGCTCCTGCAGCGACAAAGACTAAAGCCTCTGATAGCTCCGCTGCTCATGATGCGACTGTGTTGCTGGGAATGTTACCCGATACTGTAGCGATACAGTTAGGTGTGTTCTCACAAGAAGCCGCGGCTAAAAAGTTTTTACAAAAGTATTCCAGTTTAAACTTACAGCTTTACAAGCGACAGCAACAAGGTAAAACGCAGTTTGTGGTGGTGTCGGCCTCTTATGTCAATGGTGGTGCTGCGCGTCAGCAAGTGAAGTCTTTGCCGGAGGAATTACGGCAACAAACGCCTTTTGTGAAGCCATTAAGTGACATTCAGCGCGAGATCCGCTCAGCTAATGCGAACTAATCTGATGCAGTTGAAAAGCGCCCAGGTGGCTTGCTTATGCTAAAAAAATCCAGAGCTTTCCTGAAATGGGCAGGAGGTAAATATAATTTAGTCGATGCGATATCTCAGCAGTTGCCCAAAGCTCCTTTACTGGTAGAGCCTTTTGTCGGTGCTGGTTCGGTATTTTTAAATACCGATTATTCATCCTATTTGCTGAATGATATCAATGCAGATCTGATTAATCTCTATCAGTTGTTGCAAACTAAACCTGCTGATTTTATTGCCGATGCTCAAACTTTATTTGTACAAAGCAGCAATGAAAAAAGCAGCTATCTTTCATTGCGGGAAGAGTTTAATCAAAGTTCGGACAGCTATCAGCGTTCCTTGTTATTTTTGTATTTGAATCGTCATGGCTATAACGGTTTGTGCCGTTACAATAGCAGCGGTAAATTTAACGTACCTTTTGGCAGCTATAAAAAGCCCTACTTTCCTGAAGCCGAGTTATGGTTTTTTGCAGAAAAAGCGCAAAAAGCTAAGTTTGTCTGTATGGATTACCACGAACTGATGCAACAAATTGATTCACCGGCTGTGGTGTATTGTGATCCACCTTATGTGCCCTTGAGCCGCACTGCGAGTTTTACTTCTTACGCTAAAAATAGTTTTGATTTAGATGATCAGGCTGAACTGGCTAATCTGGCGGAAAAATGCCAAAGCCGTGGTGTCAGTGTGGTGATCAGTAATCACGATACCACCTTAACCCGCAAGTTGTATGAAAAGGCGACGTTAACTTCAATTCAGGTTGGGCGTTCAATCAGCCAAAAAGGTGCAAGTCGTGGCAAAGTGGCTGAGCTTTTTGCACTTTATGCAACTGCGGCTCAGCCCGCTACAACCCAACTGACCAGCACTAACAGCAATGCAACAAAAACAACGACAGCAAAGATCCCTGCCACTAAATAAGGCCAAATGGTCGTTGTTTGAAAGTCTTGTTGACGTTGTTGTTCAGATTGAACTCCAACAAAAGCTCCGAAAACAGCTTTGAGTACTTGCTTAAAGCCAGGGGCTTTTGCCATGTTTAACCTCTGCGGTCAAAACGATTGAGTAACTCGAGTAAGTCAACAAAGTGAAATTGGGTGGAACGGCTATTGCCTTGTAACCAACTGAACCAGCTTTGCTGAGAAGGTTTACACAAGGAGCTGAACGCCAGAGGTTTCGCAGGATCGGCCTGAACTGCAGCCTGACATAATTCGTTAGAGGAAGCTGTGTGCTGATGAGCAATAAAACCAAGACACAAACTAATGACCACTACGGGCACTATTTTGCGATTTGCTAGTTGCTTCATGCGAACCTCAACTGGTTGAATTATGTGCTGGATGATACTCAAGTTCAGAACAAGTTACAAGTTTATAACTTAATCTGCTAGTGACAAAAGTCACTTTATGTTGATTTGCATGTTGGCCCAGCAGAAAGGTATAAAGGGATAAAGCCAAAGGCTTTATCCCTGCAAGGATCAGAAGGTTTTACTTAAAGTCAGTACAGCACGGCCATCACACAGATTACATTCTGCAGAACCATCTATGTCTGTGTCTGCATATTTCAGTGACACACCAGCCCCTAATACTTCGGTGCTAAAACCGATACTCCAGTCGATATAGGTGTCGCTATCCACAGGACCCGCAGCTAAAAAGGTTTCAAACTCAGCTTCGTCTTCAAAAGCGTTGTAGCCAAAGTGTAAATCTAAGGCAATGTTTTCTACCAGACTGTATTTGTAGTCGGCAGACAAGTAGTAATAATCATCGACGCCAGTGCCAAAATAATCGGGTGAATAGGCGACACCTAAAGTCCAGCTGTCATAAAAGAACTTGGCATAACCTTCGTAGAAGTTAAATTCATCAACAGCATTGTCACCTTTTGGATAACGGTATTGCATCACACCAACGTCAACATTCCAGCTGTCATTTAAGGCGCCAGTCCAGCCCGCTAAAATATCCAGCTCCATACTGCCTTCGCCGAACTTGATATTTGAACCCCAGGTTGACAAATAAAAGCCTGATTCACCGCTTAATGTAAAACCACCCTGTACAGCCGGGCCTTCATCCGTCTGAGAGATACCACGGAATAAATAATCGGAGGTTAAGGCAACATTGCCGGTCAGGCTGGCCGCACTTACACAGAAACTGCTGCCTGCAATACATAATGCGATGAGGCTACGGCGAATTGTTTTACTTGTTGCTTTTGATCCCAGTGTTACTTTTTTTGTCATTTTATTTGCCCTTATCTATGAGTTCCCGTCAATACAGTCCATTTTTTGTGCCATTGAAGTATTTTTAATAAAATCATATGGATAGATAATTTTTCTTACGGAGTTGTACTTTTTATGTGCAAAGTTGGTGCGTTATTGCCTGTTTGTTGTGCATATGGTGCTGGTGACAAAGATGATTTTTCCTGAGCGATTCAGTAAAGTCTGGGTTTTGCTTTCTCACACTCGTTTTTTGGAGATCAGATGCGTCAACCAAATTGGATTGCTCCGTCAATTTTATCCGCAGATTTTGCCCGTCTGGGCGAAGATGTTAGTCGCGTTTTAACAGCTGGGGCGGACGTTGTGCATTTTGATGTGATGGATAATCACTATGTGCCGAACTTAACTTTTGGCCCAATGATTTGCAGCGCTTTGCGAAACTATGGCATCACAGCACCTGTGGATGTGCATCTGATGGTTGAGAATGTCGATAGTCTGGTGCCCGCTTTTGCGGCAGCCGGCGCTTCTATTATTAGTTTTCATCCGGAGGCGTCGAAGCATGTTGACCGCACTTTGCAATTGATCCGCCAGCAGGGCTGTAAAGCAGGTTTGGTGTTTAATCCGGCGACACCGCTCACATACTTAGACTATGTACTGGACAAAGTGGATCTGGTATTGCTGATGTCGGTCAACCCTGGGTTTGGCGGTCAGTCTTTTATTCCCGCGACCTTAAAGAAGCTGCAACAGGCCCGTCAAATCATCGATCAGAGTGGTTTACCTATCCGGCTGGAAATTGATGGTGGTGTTAAAGTTGAGAATATCCGCGAGATAGCCGAAGCAGGCGCTGATACTTTCGTGGCAGGTTCAGCTATTTTCAGCCAGAACGATTATCAACAGGTCATTGATCAGATGAGAGCTGAACTGGCCGGAGTAAACCAGTGAGGTCGTTTCAGTTATTAGCCTTTGATTTAGATGGCACTTTAGTCGACAGTGCCCCCGATATTTTACCTGCCTTAAATCAGATGATGGCTAGGCTTGGCAAAGCGCAGGTCAGTCTGATGCAGGTTCAGCATTGGCTTGGCAACGGCATGGCGATGTTGATTAAAAGAGCATTAACAGGCGAGCTTTATCCCAGCCGATACGATGCCAGAGAGTTTGAACAGGCTCAGCAGTTATTTATCGGTTTTTATCGACAAAGCAATGGTTCAGCGACCCGCCTGTTTGATCAGGTTCCGCAAGTGTTGGCCCGGTTAAGTCAGCATTATCCTCTGGCTGTCGTGACTAATAAACCGCGGCAATTCACCGAACCTTTATTGCAGCATTTGAACATAGCGCATCTGTTTCAGGCTATCTGGTGTGCGGACGATGTCGCTCGTGCTAAACCAGAACCCGATATGCTGTTGGCTCTGGCCAGACAACAGGAGCTTTTACCCGCGGATATTTTGCTGGTAGGGGATTCAGAAAACGATATATTTGCGGCCCGTGCTGCTGGTATGCCTGTTATTGCGCTGAGCTACGGGTATAATCACGGCCAATCCATTGCGCATAGTAAGCCGGATCTGGTGTTGGAAAGTTTTTCTCAGCTACCGGATGCCATCTCTAGTTTAGAACAGGAAAGATAGATGTCAGAGTCAAAATCCATGATACCAAAAGCAAAACCTATAGTACTTAGTGGTGCTCAGCCTTCAGGCCAGCTTACCATAGGCAATTATCTTGGTGCTTTGCGTCAGTGGGACAGGATGCAGGATGACTATGACTGTTTGTACTGTATTGTGGATCTGCATGCTATTACAGTGCGTCAGGACCCTGCGGCTCTGCGTAGTGCCTCACTCGACAGTCTGGCATTGTATCTGGCCTGCGGCATAGATCCAAACCGCTCCAGCGTCTTTATGCAGTCTCATGTACCGGAGCACAGCCAACTGAATTGGATACTCAATTGTTATACCCAGTTTGGCGAACTCAGCCGCATGACACAATTTAAAGACAAGTCTGAACGCCATGCCAATAACGTCAACGCAGGTTTATTTACTTACCCTGTGCTGATGGCGGCCGATATTCTGGTTTATAACGCGCATCAAATCCCGGTCGGCCATGATCAGAAGCAGCATCTGGAGTTGGCCCGTGATATTGCTAACCGTTTTAATGCCTTGCATGGTGAGATTTTTACCGTGCCAGAACCTTATATTCCTGGTGTAGCGGCGCGGGTCATGAGTTTGCAGGAGCCGACGAAAAAAATGTCCAAGTCGGATGAAAATCCATGGAATTTTGTCGGTTTACTCGAAGATCCAAAGATGATCAGCAAGAAATTCAAAAAGGCCATGACAGACTCCGAAGATCCACCTCGTGTGGCTTATGATCTGGAGAACAAAGCGGGTGTCGCCAACCTGTTAAGTATTTTAAGTGGGGTGACAGGTAAGTCGATTGACAGTCTGGTCGCTGAGTACGAAGGCAAGATGTACGGTCATTTAAAAGGCGATGTGGCGGATGCTGTCATTGCACTATTGGAACCTGTACAGTCGAAGTTCCATGAAATTCGTCAGGATCAAAGCTTGATGAATCAAGTGCTAAAACAAGGTGCCGCAGAGGCCAGGGCTCGCGCTGCCGTGACGCTTGAGAAAGTCTATGATGCTGTGGGTTTTGTGTTACCAGGCTAAAACCCTTGTACCTGAAGCCGCAGCTTTGTTGATTTGGTTTGCTCGTCCCACTCACATTGGATAACCAAATTCCTGCGGTTTTCTTGTAACTTCAATACCTTAGGCTGTGATTGAAAGTTGATTGAGAGTAATGCTCTAAATACCGGATTGTTATGATTTTATTGATAGATAATTACGATTCTTTTACCTACAATTTAGTTCAGTATTTTGCTGAGTTAGGTGAACAGGTGCTGGTGCGTCGTAATGATGAAATCAGTCTGACACAAATAGCTGCGATCCGGCCTTCCAGTCTGGTGATATCGCCAGGACCTTGCAGTCCGGATCAGGCAGGTATTTCACTCGCGGCTATTGAACACTTCGCAGGGCAAATGCCGATCCTTGGCGTTTGTCTGGGGCATCAGGCGATAGCTCAGGTGTTTGGAGCTAAAGTGGTGCGGGCCAGAGCCGTGATGCATGGTAAAAATTCATTGATTAAACACCGACAAAGAGATTTGTTTCAGGGATTGAATAACCCATTGAGTGTAACACGCTACCATTCGTTAATAGTGGAGCACGAATCGCTGCCGGATGAGCTGAGTATTGAAGCCTGGACTGCAGCAGACGAAGCGGAAATTATGGCCTTGTCGCATAAAAAGTTGCCTCTGTATGGCGTTCAATTTCATCCTGAGGCTATTTTAACTGAGCAAGGACATCAGTTATTACAGAATTTTCTGACATTGTGCAAAGGCCTGAACAATAATGATAAATAAACTGTGTATACACAGGAGTAAAGGGTAGTTATGTCTTCCTCCTCACTGGAGCAATTGTTTATAGATAATCTGATTGGGGTTGACCCGAATCAGAAGCGCTTACGTTATTTAAAAAACCAGCAGCAAGAAGCAAGTAATCGTCAAATGCTGGAAGTAGAGCGTAAGGCACTGGAGGCCCGTCAATCCGGTGAAAACGCAAAAAAAATATTCCTTGATTTCACTCAAGCCCATTTACATGACGAAGTTGCACAGGAGCTGATGCAACGTTTGAGCAGTATTGACGTTGTCAGTAGCTCCTTGTTTGATTTAGGGCCAAATTTCCCGGCCTTACTCGATGCTTTGAGTGCAAAAGCCGTTACCTTAAACCAATTGGACCCGCTGATCAGTGATGTTGATTGGTTAAAAGAAGATGTACTGCGTTTAGTCAATCAGCCTCGTTATCGCAATAAAACCAGCTCAGGCAACCTGGTCAAAGACATTAAAACCGCCTTGCGTTTTTTAGGGGTGGAAGCCCTGCAGTCTCTGGTGCCTGTTTATGCATTCCGGCATTGTATTCCGCATTCCACCGAGCCTTTTGTTCAGTTTAAGGTCAAGATCTGGGATTACTCTTTAGCAACAGCCATTGCGGCTCGCGCTATTGCTGATTCGCAAGGTTTGAATGGCTTTGTCGCCTTTTGCGCCGCCATGTTCCAGACCATGGGTCATATGGTGGTGATCCGTAATTACCTGCGCAGTTATGCTCAGGTGAAACGTACTGAATTATTACGAGCCCGCGATGCCCGGGACACAGAACTGACTGACGCTCTCGAGGCTTTGGATGCTGATGCTGGTTTCTTATCCAGCAGCATTGAAGAGTTTGCCGGTATTATCAGTGCGGATTTGATCGCTCGTTGGCAACTCAAACGTATGCCTCTGGCTGCTATTCTGGATCAAATCGTGGACGAAACACCGCTAAGCAGTTGTATGGATTTAACCCGGGTCGTAAAACAAGCCGATACTTATGTGCAGGTGAAGTTTTTAATTCAGGAGCAGCGTTTGGATGTAGATGATGCCAACAAAGCTCTGAATGATGCTGGTGTACACAATGAAATGCGTAAAATGCTAGCGGCTCTGGACCTGAAAAAGCTGTCTTTTGAATAATTTAAAAAAAATTAGTCAATAAACATGCAGTTTTTTTCAGCAGCACTTCTGCTGCACTAAAAAACAGAGCAGATCAACTGCGGCATTCGTTGTTTGCTGTTTTTCAGCTCTGTTTCCTCAGTCGAGCGAATAACTAGTTATTCACATCCTATGCAAAACTATCTGGAAGCCTTGTTTTTCAAGGCTTTCAGCCATTTTGAACGCAAGACTTTTCATTTTTTATCTGTAATAATGCGATGAAGCATCTTTTTCCGTCCGACGTTTTTCCGCTGAAAAACCAGCCTGAGTAAACTGCGGACTTTTATGGCAGCAGAGGTAAAAAATGGCAGAACATATTCAGGTCACCCGCGCACTTTTTGATGAAGTGATGGTTCCAAACTATGCACCGGCACCTATTCTTCCGGTTCGTGGTCAGGGCTCTCGTGTCTGGGATCAGGCCGGTCGTGAATACATTGATTTTGCAGGCGGTATAGCGGTGAATGCCTTAGGTCATTGCCATCCGGCTTTAGTCTCTGCATTAAAAGCACAAGCTGATAAGTTATGGCATTTAAGCAATGTGATGACCAACGAGCCTGCTTTGCGTTTGGCGCAAAAGTTAGTCGACAGCACTTTTGCAGAAAAAGTTTATTTTGCCAACTCAGGTGCTGAAGCCAACGAAGCGGCATTAAAGCTGGCCCGGCGTTGGGCTTTGGATAAGTTTGGTGCGCAAAAGCAGCAAATTATCTCTTTTGGTAAAAGCTTTCATGGCCGTACCTTTTTCACTGTGACAGTAGGCGGACAGGCGGCCTACTCAGATGGTTTTGGCCCTAAACCAGGTGGTATTGATCACGCTGAATACAATAACCTTGAAAGCCTTAAAGCACTGATGTCGGACAATACGTGCGCTGTGATCCTGGAGCCTTTGCAAGGTGAAGGTGGCATCATTCCGGGCAACCTGGAATTTCTGCAAGGTGTACGTGATTTATGTGATCAATTTAACGCACTGATGATTTATGACGAAGTGCAATCTGGGGTGGGCCGTACCGGTAAATTGTATGCTTACATGCACACGAATGTAGTGCCTGACATTCTGACGACTGCTAAATCTTTAGGCGGTGGCTTCCCTATTGGCGCTATGTTAACTACCACTGAGATTGCCGGTCATTTAAAAGTGGGTACTCATGGCAGCACTTATGGTGGTAATCCACTGGCTTGCGCTGTCGCAGAAGCCGCTTTAGATACCATTAATCAGCCTGAAGTGCTCAATGGCGTACTGGAGCGGGAAAAACTTTTCCGCCGCGAATTAGCTGCGATCAACGAAAAACACAATGTATTCAGTACAGTGCGTGGTCAGGGTATGTTGTTAGGCGCGGTGTTAAACGATGAGTTTAAAGGCCGTTCGCGCGACTTTTTCCTGGCATCTGCCGATCAGGGCTTGTTTGCTCTGGTGGCTGGTCCGGACGTGATCCGTTTTGCCCCTTCCTTAGTGATCCCTGAAGCAGACATTATTGAAGGCATGAAGCGTTTTGAGAAAGCAGTCGCACAAGTGAAACAAGGCTGAATTTCACCCTTATACACTGTCTGACTACAACTACAATAAAGCAAAAAATGAAGTGCCCGCTACGATCGGGCGCTCTTAAGCAAATTAACTGGAGTAAGCGACTATGATGGTCATTCGCCCAATCCGAGCCGAAGATTATCCGGAACTGTACGACATCGCTGTCGAATCAGGTCACGGCTTTACTTCGTTGCCCGTCAATGATGAGTTGTTACAGCGTAAAATTAGCCGCTCCGAGGCCTCTTTCGCTAAAAAGGTCGACAAGCCTGGTGATGAAGGCTATCTGTTTGTGCTGGAAGATCCCGAAACCGGCGCAGTGGTCGGTACCAGTGCTATTGAAGCTGCTGTGGGGCTGGAAGATGCGTTTTATCATTACCATCTAGGTAAAGTGGTGCACACCTCCCGCGCTTTAGGGGTCTACAACCCGGTCGATATTCTGACACTTTGTAATGATTACACCGGAGTTTCCGAGCTTTGCACTTTGTTTTTACGCGAATCGAGTCGCAAGAAAAACAATGGCCGTTTGTTGTCAAAATTCCGTTTTTTGTTTATCGCTGAATTCCGCTCACGTTTTGCCGACAGAGTCATTGCTGAAATGCGTGGTGTGTCGGATGAAGATGGTCACTCGCCATTCTGGAAATGGTTGCAGGACAGTTTCTTTTCGGTGGACTTCCCCACAGCAGATTATCTGACCGGCATAGGCCAAAAGGTGTTTATCGCCGAGCTGATGCCGAAGTATCCGATATACGTCAGTTTACTCAGTAAAGAAGCTCAGGCTGTGATTGGTAAAGTGCATGAAAAAACTCGTCCTGCCTTAGCCTTGCTGCAATCGGAAGGCTTCTCCAACACAGGTTATGTCGATATTTTTGATGCTGGCCCAACAGTCGAAGCCAAAGTAGAGCATATCCGCAGTGTGCGCAGCAGTCGCAAGCTGCAAGTTCAGATTGGTCCTGTCACCTCAGGTCAGCCCTACATGGTGTCCAATACCAAACTACAGGACTTCAGAGCTACCTGGCTTTACCTGCAACTGGAAGAAGACAGTGAAATGGTGACCTTACCTGTGGAATGTGCAGAGCTGCTACAGGTCAATAACGGGGATTGGGTGCGTTTAGCACGGATTTAATTTTTAGCGGACAACAACAATGACAATATCAGCAGTGCAATTGATTAACGGTCAATGGCAACAAGGTGCAGGGCGCTTATTTAGTTCATTAAATCCTGCAAAACAACAAGTGATTTGGCAAGGCCAGAGTGCGGACGCCGCTCAGGTAAATAGCGCTATTGACGCAGCAAGAGCAGCCTTTGAGCACTGGAGTGAATTAAGTTTCGACGAGCGTTTACAGATAGCCCGGGCTTTTGCGGCGCAACTGACCGAACACAAAGAGCAACTCGCTTTGTGTATTGCTGAAGAAACTGGCAAGCCGCTGTGGGAAACCCGCACTGAGGTCGCTGCCATGATAGGTAAAATCGATATTTCTGCCAGAGCTTATCAGGAAAGAACCGGGGTGAAAGAAAATCCTATGCCACAAGGCAAAGCCTGGGTACGGCATAAACCTCACGGCGTAGTAGCTGTTTTTGGTCCTTACAACTTTCCGGGTCATTTACCTAACGGTCATATAGTGCCTGCGTTATTAGCCGGCAATACGGTGGTATTTAAACCCAGTGAGCTGACGCCAAAAGTGGCTGAACTGACAGTACAGTTATGGCAAAAAGCTGGTTTACCTGCAGGTGTACTGAATTTGCTGCAGGGAGAAGTAGAGACTGGTAAAGCCATCGCCAGCCATCCGGGCATTGATGGTTTGTTTTTTACCGGCAGCTCTGGCACTGGCCATTATTTGCATCAGCAGTTTGCTGGTCAGCCACATAAAATTCTGGCACTGGAAATGGGGGGGAATAACCCTCTGATCGTACAGAATGTCAAAGATATAGATGCTGCAGTGCATGACATTATTCAATCCGCTTTTATCTCTGCCGGTCAACGTTGCACCTGTGCTCGTCGTTTGTATTTACCGCTAGGGGCTGAAGGCGATGCGATACTGGCCCGTTTACTTGAAGTGACTAAAGCTTTGAAAGTGGGCTTGTATGATGAAGCTGATCAGCCATTTATGGGCACATTAATCTCGGAAAAAGCCGCTTTGGGCATGCTCAAAGCGCAGCAGGATTTGGTTGAACGTGGTGCTCAAGTCTTGTTGTCTATGCAGCAACAACCGCAGAGCCCGGCTATGTTAAGCCCTGGTATTTTGGACTGCAGCCTGGTCACGGATATGCCGGATGAAGAGCATTTTGGACCTCTGTTAAAAGTATTCCGTTTTACTGATTTTAATGAGGCAATCAAAGCTGCTAATAACACCAGTTTTGGTTTATCCGCAGGCTTATTGTCGGATGATGAGGCGCTCTATCAGCTGTTTTTCCGGAAAATCAGGGCGGGTATTGTCAACTGGAACAGACCTATCACGGGTGCGAGCTCTGCTGCTCCATTTGGTGGCATTGGCGGTAGCGGTAATCATAGAGCCAGCGCTTATTATGCCGCTGATTATTGTGCTTATCCGGTCGCATCGGTGGAGCTGGAACAGTTACAGTTACCGGAACAGTTATCTCCGGGGTTAAGCTTCTGATCCCGGTAGAAGTTGTTTTTTAGTCTTATTTTAATCGGGGCTCTGCCCCGATTTGTTTTATGAAACAAAATTTGCTTAAATGACACTCACTTAACTACAACTTGTCTGAGCTTTTGTGCCATGCTCAGAAGGTTGAATTTCTGCGTTGTGCACTATAGGTGTCCTTTTTGTATGGTAACTGATAAACCCGGCTATGAGCATCTGATCCAATTCCTGACGGAGCATTTGTCGTTGTTTGAACAACGGGGCCCTGTCGTTGCAGGAGCTAAAACTCTGGGTGAAGTGCTGGAAGAATCCATTGCTGAGCAAATTATCCAGCTTTGTACTCAGCATACCGAACTGGAAATGAACCATCGCAGCATGATAGTGCGTGAAGTGGATGGTATTTTGTATGACTTCCAGGAAGTCCTCGCTTCTGTGTTGGAGCAACCAGCGACAGCCCAGCAGACGGAGCTCATTCAGGAAATATCGTTGCTGATTAAAAATCTGTTTGATAACGCTATTGCAGATCTGATGGATTAATCTTAACTATACCCGTCGTCCTTGAAGCTGCAGCTTTGTTGACCGCAACTCCAGGTTACTTGGCTATAGCCTCCTTGGATTGTTTTCCGTAAAATAGCGACTCTTTGATACGGACAACAGGATCTCTCCTATGCAAGCCAGCGTAAAATGGGCCGGTGACCAGACCTTTATCGGCCGTTCTGACAGTGGCCACAATGTGGTGTTTGATGCTCATAAAGAAGGCAGTGCAGCACCCAGCCCTATGGAAATGGTGCTGATGGCAGCTGGTGCCTGTTCGTCAGTGGATGTCGTGAGTATTTTGCAAAAAGCCAGACAGCAAGTCACGGATTGTGAAGTGATTTTAACAGGCGAACGCGTAGAAACCATTCCTCGTGTATTCAGTAAAATTCATCTGCATTTTGTAGTCACTGGTTTTAATGTCAGCGAAAAACATGTGGAAAAAGCGGTGAATCTGTCGGCTGAAAAATATTGCTCTGTCTCTATTATGTTGTCACAAAGTGTTGAAGTGACTCATTCTTTTAGCGTGAAACAATCCGAAGTCCAGCCTTTGGCTGAGTGAGTCAGGATTGCATTGGTACTTTAGTTCTATACTGGACTGTTGTACCGACCAGTGAGGTAAGAAAACGTGGTAAAACCTTTTGAAAAATTAAGACTGCATGGTTTTAACAATCTGACTAAAAGCCTGAGTTTCAGCATTTACGATATTTGTTATGCCCAAACTGAGCAACATCGTCAGGAATATATTTCCTACATAGACGAGCAATACAATGCCGATCGCCTGACGGATATCCTGAGTGAAGTCGTGGATATTATTGGCGCTAACATTCTCAATGTTGCCCGGCAGGATTACGATCCACAAGGTGCCAGCGTGACCATTCTGGTCTGCGAAGAGCCGATAGAGGGTTCGCCAGATAACTCAGAAAACCCAGGCCCATTACCGGACTCTGTGGTGGCTCACTTGGATAAAAGCCATATTTGTGTGCACACTTACCCTGAAGTGCATCCGCATGATGGTATTTGTACTTTCCGTGCTGATATTGAAGTTTCGACTTGTGGTTTGATTTCACCGCTCAAAGCCCTGAACTTCCTGATCCACAGCTTTGAATCAGACATAGTCACCATAGACTACCGGGTACGTGGTTTTACCCGTGATGTAAAAGGGGTCAAACATTACATCGACCATCCTATTCATTCGATTCAGAATTTTATGGACGAGCAGACCAAAAATGCCTTCCAAATGGTGGACGTAAACGTGTATCAGGAAAACCTGTTCCATACCAAAATGATGCTCAAAGAGTATGATTTAAACAACTATCTGTTTGGCACAGGGGTGGATGAACTGGACGAGACAGCCCGTAAAGTGATCAGTAAAAAAGTAAAACGTGAAATGCGGGAAATTTTTTACGGCCGCAATTTACCGGAAATGGAATAAGCATTTAAAAATGTGATTTGCCCCTTTAATACCCAAAGTAATTGGAGTTGCAGCGCGGCGACAAGAGCGTGAGACCCCAGGAGCATAGTTCACCTATGTGACTGGGGCGAGAGCTTGCAGGCAACAAAGCTGCGGCTTCAAGTACGAAGGGGATTTATTCTAGCCAGTTAATCTGCCCTCTGGCCTGGCGACGCTTAATAATCAACTGCTCCACCAGCGGCGTTAAAATCAGCTCCATCGCCAAGTTCATTTTGCCACCAGGCACTACCAGCGTATTGACCCGCGACATAAAAGAGCCGTTGATCATTTGCAGGTAGTAGGGAAAATCGACATGTTTAATGCCACGAAAACGTATGACGACAAAACTTTCATCAAATGACGGAATGTCTTTGGCACTGAATGGATTTGAAGTGTCGACAGTGGGCACTCGTTGAAAGTTAATGTGAGTGCGGGAAAACTGCGGAGTGATCTGATTTACATAATCATCCATGCTGCGCACTATGCTCGACATCACGGCTTCTCGGCTATGGCCCCGTTCTGATGTGTCTCGGATAATTTTCTGGATCCACTCTAAGTTGACTATGGGCACCATGCCAATCAACAAATCTACATGCTGAGCCACATTATTGTGTTCCGTTACCACTCCACCATGTAAACCTTCATAAAATAGTAAGTCGGTGTTAGGGCGTAGATCCTGCCATGGCGTAAAAGTGCCAGGCAATTGGTTATAAGGCACAGCTTCATCAAAGGTATGTAAATACTGCCGCACTTTGCCGGTACCTGTTTCGGCATAACTCGAGAACAGTGCCTCTAAAGCAGCAAAATCATTGGCTTCAGCGCCAAAGTAGCTGATATGTTTGCCTTGCTCTTTGGCTTTACGGATCTCCAGATCCATCTCTGGTCTGCTGTATTTGTGAAAACAATCTCCCGCGACAAAGCCAGCGTCTATACCAAGGCTACGAAATATATGTGAAAAGGCACTCATACTGGTGGTCGTGCCGGCACCTGATGAACCTGTGACCGCAATAATAGGATTTTTGTGAGACATAAAAAGCCAGGTTGAGTTGATTGTCAGCCGACTACCATAAAGGATAAAGTAAGGTCACTGCAAGCTCAGCCATAAAGCTGGTGCTAAGAAATAAAGAAGGATCCACCTGTGCGACTACTCTCTCTTGCCTTGGCTGCGATGGCTTTGCCGGTTGTTGCGGCTTTACCACAGTACAATTTATATCTGACTGATTTATCAAAAGATTTGTCTGTCTCTAACACAATAAAAATCAACAAGACTGCAACTTACATCAATCAGCCAACTTTTAGTGCTGATGGAGAGAGCTTGTTTTTTACGCTGGAGCAAGGCTTGGATACCGCAGTGCAAACCGATATTGGGCGTTATCGTATCGCTGATAAAAAACAAGATGTGCTGACTAAAACAGCCTTAAGTGAATATTCACCGACTTTATTGCCTGACGGTTCTGGTATATCCGTCGTTGTAGTAGAAGCGGATCAAACGCAGCGATTGTGGAAAGTAGACTGGCAGGGCAACACTAGTCTGCTCAACGCTGAACCCAAAGGGGTGGGCTATCATGCCTGGGGGCGCGATCAGGATTTATTGTTGTTTATTCTGGGTGACAAAGAAGACAACCATACAGTGCGTTATCTGGATAAAGACGGCAAACTGACGACCTGGGCGACGGGGGTAGGCAGGGCTTTAAGCTGGCAGCCGGGCACTCAAAAAGGGTATTACACAGAGGCAAAGGATAAGCAGCTGTATTTAAGCTTTTATGATGTGAAAACCAAAACAGCCACTGCAACTGAACTGGCGTTGCCAGAACAAGGGCAGGATTTAGTCTGGTGGTCGGCAGATACTTTGCTGGTGTCTGCTGGTCGTAAAATTTATCAGTGGCATGCTTCAGGCAAACAAGGCTGGACTTTGTGGTTAGATTTATCCAAAGCATGCAGTACTGAAATCAGCCGTTTTGCGCTTGATAAAGAGCGCAGTCAGCTGGCATTTGTTTGTAAGGCTTAAAACTTAAAGTCGATCAGCACAGGGTCGTGATCTGATGAGCGGAACGGATCCGGTGCATACAAGTTTTGTTGCTGAGCTTCTGATTTAAATTCAGTGTTGTAATCCAAAACGGCTGGCTCGTCGGCATTAATATTCCAGTGTTGGAATTGAGTCAGTTGTTTGGCCATGCTTTTGCTGGCAAGGGCATGATCCAAAGAGCCGGTGCGGCCTTTGTAGACATAAGAATAATGACCGGCTTCACCAGCTGGGGCCAGGTGAACCCACCCAGCTTGCTCCAGTGTATAAACCGGGTCTTCCTGACGGTATGCATTTAAATCGCCAATCACCAGCTGATGTGCGGTCGTGACGCCTGTAGGCTGAGTCAGCAGCCAGGCCGATAATGCTTTAGCCGCCTCAACACGGGATTGATTCCAGCAGCCCTGACCATCTTTGTTATCACTATTGGCCTTGTCCTGTGTGCTGGTTTGCTGTTCAGGGCAACTGCCTTTGGATTTAAAATGGTTGATGCTGACAGTAAAAGTGGTGGAAGTATTTTTGGCTTGAAAGCTCTGCGCCAAAGGTGCACGTGAGCCATAAGCAAAGGGGCCTTGTGCTGTCACTGCGGCTTTGCCTGCTTCTGTTACTTTTTGCTGGTTGTAGATCAGCGCCACTTTAATAGCGTCATTGCCCTGCGAGTTGTCTGGTTTCACAAAAGCATAACGATTATAGCCTAAGGCTTTGTTCAGCTCACGTACTATGGTGGCCAAAGCACTGCGTGCCTCGAAACCATTATTTTCTACTTCCAGCAAGCCTATAACATCAGCGTCCATGCGGGATAAAGCTGCGATCATTTTCGCTTGCTGGCGCTGTAACTCGTTCGCATCTGTGGCGCCGCGGCGCGTAGGGAAAGGATTGGCTGCAGTCTCGCCGGTGAAAAAGTTCAGTACATTAAAACTGGCCACCCGGATTTGGTCGGCTGCTTTTGCTTTCGGGGCCTCGGTTCTTGCGTTGCTGGCGATAAAATCTGGCACTTGTGCCGCCACTAAGCGATAACCCTGTTTGGTTTCAATCAGATAACCCTGCAGATTTTTTACTGTATCACCCACCCGTACTGTATTGCTGGCCGACAAATTACTGTCAGGGAAAATCACAGGGTCTGGATTTTGTTTAAAAATACCATCGTCCAGCGTCAGTTCGCTTAAACGCTGTTGCTGTTCAAAAGCTGTGGCTGCTTTACCAGGTCTGTGTAACTCAGTGGCGACCCACAATCTTTTGTCGGCCAGCAACAGCTCGCCATAACGCGATAAGCCGTAACTGTCATTGACCACTAGCTGTTGAGGAAACGACAGATACTGACCTTCCAGTGCTTCCCAGTCGTGTTTGGATTGTACTGGCAATGTGGCTACCACAGGTGTTGGTTTAGCTTGTTGACCACAGACTGAACTGGTGACATCCACTAAAGCTGTCATGCCATTGAGTTCAGCGACTTTACCTGTCACTTCAATCTGCTGACCTGGCTTCGCTGTCTGCACCAGCTCTTTGCTTGCAATAAATAAAGCTTCGCTGGTTTTGGGGTTGTTGTCTGGAGTCAGGCTTTGCAGCAAAACGCCTGCAGCTTTACTATCCGGATACAGCAGGCCAGTCACTACTCCAGATGTAGACACAGTTTTGCTGAGCAGCGGGCTTTGTTTAACCTCGCCCTGAATGGCTGCAATAGTTGTTTCTGTCTGACATGCAGCAGAAACGCCAAATGAACCAGTGGTTAGCACCAGTAACGTAAAAATGGATAATTTCATCAAAAGAGTCCTTTAATTCAGGAGCATAAGCACAGCTGCGTACAGCCTAAGGCACCCAGAAAAATCTACAAGGGCTAATCGTTGAATTTCGTATGAAATCGCTGTGAATAGCTGGCCAAAAAAAGATAAAGGCGCCATAAAGGCGCCCAAGAAATAAAGGAATACCTTTAATTTTTCTCGCGAGCTATGGCGCGGTAGCCTATATCCCGACGACTAAAAACGCCGTCCCACTGCACCTTGTCTGTCAGCTCGTACGCTGCTTTTTGCGCAGCCGTGACATTCACGCCTAAAGCTGTGGCACACAATACGCGGCCACCTGCCGTCAGTACCTGACCGTCTTTTAATACGGTGCCAGCGTGGAATACTTTGGCTTCACGGCTGTCTTCTGTGGGTAAACCTGAAATCACATCGCCTTTGCGGTAATCATCCGGATAACCACCAGCAGCCAGCACTACGCCAACAGCAGCGCGGCTGTCGAATTTAATCTCTTGCTGGGCTAATTTACCTTCCACAGCGGCCTGGCACAGCTCGACTAAATCCGATTGCAAACGCATCATGATAGGCTGAGTTTCAGGGTCACCAAAACGGCAATTAAATTCCAGCACTTTACAGGTGCCATCTGGCGATACCATCAAACCTGCATAGAGGAAACCTGTGTAGATATGGCCTTCAGACGCCATACCATTCACTGTTGGATAAATCACGTTTTGCATCACCCAATCATGGACAGCCGGAGTCACTACGGGCGCCGGGGAATAAGCTCCCATACCACCGGTATTTGGGCCTTTGTCTCCATCATCACGGGCTTTGTGATCCTGAGAGGATGCAAAAGCTAAAGCATGAGTGCCATCAACCATCACGATGAAGGAAGCTTCTTCGCCTGTTAAAAACTCTTCAATCACCACACGGCTGCCAGCAGAGCCAAATTTGTTACCTGCGAGCATATCGTCAATGGCAGCAAAAGCTTCAGCTTCAGTCTGGGCGATAATCACACCTTTACCTGCGGCTAAACCGTCTGCCTTGATCACGATCGGCGTACCATTGGCTTTGACATAAGCTTTTGCTGGCTCAATCTCTGTAAAGTTGGCATAAGCAGCAGTTGGAATTTTATGACGGGCTAAAAAGTCTTTGGCAAAAGCTTTTGAGCTTTCGAGTTGAGCAGAGGCCTGAGTAGGGCCAAAAATAGCCAGACCATTCTGACGGAAGGTATCTACCACACCTTTGGCCAGTGGTGCTTCTGGGCCCACTATGGTCAAAGCTATGCCTTCGCTTTTGGCAAAAGCGGTCAGGGCAGACACATCGTCTGCTGCAATAGCCACATTGGTCAGATTAGCTTCCAGCGCAGTACCTGCGTTGCCCGGAGCTACAAAGACTTGTGTCACATGAGCCGATTGTGCTGCTTTCCATGCCAGAGCATGTTCACGACCACCACCACCTATTACTAATACTTTCATCGTCAGTTTCGCCCTAATCAGTCCAGAATTTTTATTCAAAAGGTCTATCAAACACTAAAAATCAGTGTGGCTAAAACAAACAGCAGCCTAGTTGGCTGCTGGTTTGCGGAATTTAAGTGTCATACGGTCACTTTCACCAATAGCCAGATACTTGTCTTTATCCTGCTCTTTTTGCGACAGAGTAGGAGGCAAAGTCCAGACACCACCCGGGTGATCGGCTGTATCTTTTGGATTGGCATTAATTTCGCTGCTGGCCTCTAAAACAAAACCAGCTTTTTGTGCCAATTCAACCGCCAGACTTTGTGGGAAATAGCCCGACTTTAGCCAGTCCGCTGTTTTTTTAGCTTCAGGTAACCGGTGTTCTACTACACCTAATACACCACCTGGTTTTAACGCTGCGTAAAAGGAAGCAAAAGCATCGAGCATGCCTTGTTCACCTTTTTGCATATACCAGTTGTGCAGGTTACGGAAAGTTAGTACCACGTCAGCGCTATTGGCTGGTGCTACTTGTTGATTAGGTAACGGAGAAAACTCTGTAACTACGACCTGTGAATACACTTCATTAGATGCCAGCTTGTCTTTAAAGGCTTTCAGGTTACGATTGGCATATTCGGAACTGCTGTTGGCTGGAAAATGAGCCGCGTAGTACTTACCTTCTTTGGCCAGTAACGGAGCCAGAATTTCTGTGTACCAGCCAGCACCAGGGGAGATCTCCACGACTGTACTTTGTGGTGTCACCCCAAAAAAAGCTAAGGTTTCAACCGGATGTCTGTATGGGTCACGCGCTTTATTAGCTTCAGTACGGGCAGGGTTTTGCACCGCCTGCTGCAATGCCGTGGTCTCAGCATTGGCAAAAGAAAACTGAGTGAGTACTAAACTGGATACTAAAACGAATTGCGATAACGCCTTCATAACACGATCCTTCTGAGTTAAAAACCTGCGCTAGTGTAACAAAGCACAATAGGTTTTGCAGTCAGAAAAAACCAGTGGTGGCTTTTATGGGATAACTGCCTCGAATAATTACTTTAGATGGCTGGACTGCTAAATTTCAATCAACAAAAAATTTTCGCTGTGATAAAATGCCGCCCCTTGAATTTTAAAGCCTGTGGCTGCGCTGAAGATAACTTCACTGCTGCGTCAGGCGCTATCGAAAGTATCTGCTGGAGTGGGCATGTTAGAGCAAATCCGTATTGTGTTAGTAGGTACCTCTCATACCGGAAATATTGGTTCTGTTGCCCGCGCTATGAAAACTATGGGCTTAAGCAAGTTGGTGCTGGTGTCTCCTAAAGAGCTGCCTGACGGCCAGGCTTATGCATTATCAGCAGGCGCCAGTGATATTCTGGCTAGTGCTCAGGTTGTGGATACGCTAGAGCAGGCCATATCCGATTGTGGTTTAGTGGTAGGTACCAGTGCTCGTTCCCGTACTTTGTCCTGGCCTATGCTGGAGCCGCGTGAATGTGGCGAAAAGGCTGTGCTGGAGGCGACACAAAAACCGGTAGCTTTGGTATTTGGCCGTGAAAACAATGGCTTGACCAACGAAGAGCTGCAAATGTGTAACTACCATGTCTGTATTCCGGCCAATCCTGAATACAGCTCCTTGAATCTGGCTATGGCTGTGCAAATTATTGCTTACGAAGTTCGGGTCGCATTTTTAGCACGGCAGGACAAGATCCCGGAAGAAGAGTTAACCGTCTATCCAGAAATTGACCAGATGGAGAAGTTTTATGTCCATCTGGAACAAACTCTAAGCGACACAGGTTTTATCATTAAGCAGCACCCGGGTATTGTGATGGCGCGTTTGCGTCGCTTATTTGCCCGTTCCAGACCTGATGAGCAGGAACTGAATATTTTGCGGGGTATTCTGGCCTCGATTCAACGCACCACCAAGCAATAAATAGGATGTAGACCATGTTTGCAGGTATCAAAGAAGACATTAAAAGTGTGTTCGAGCGGGACCCGGCGGCGCGCAGTGCGTTTGAAGTACTGACTAACTATCCTGGTTTGCACGCTATCTGGTGGCATAGGATGAACCACCGTCTATGGCAAGCGAACTGGAAATGGCTGGCGCGTTTTTTAAGCACTATAGCCCGTTGGTTAACAGGAGTTGAAATTCACCCTGGCGCCAAAATTGGCCGTCGCTTTTTTATCGACCATGGCATGGGTGTCGTGATAGGTGAAACTGCTGAAATTGGTGATGACGTCACTTTATACCACGGTGTGACTTTAGGCGGCACCAGTTGGAACCCGGGTAAACGTCACCCGACTTTAGGTAACGGAGTGGTGATAGGGGCTGGTGCCAAAGTACTGGGGCCTTTGTATGTCGGCGAATCTGCCCGTATTGGTTCTAATGCTGTGGTGGTGAAGGATGTACCTCCTGGCGCGACTGTGGTCGGTATTCCGGGGCGTATTGTCGCTAAACAAGATATGACCTTGACTGAGCAACGTCAGCAAATGGCGAAAAAGTTTGGTTTTGATGCCTATGCGGTCTCCAGTGATAACCCGGACCCAGTCGCCAATGCGATGGGACGCATGCTGGATCATATGCACTTTCTGGATAACAAAGTGACGGAGCTGTGCCAAAGCATCAATAAACTCGGTGGTAACGTCTGCGAGATGGTTCCTGAAATTACTATTGAGGATGAGACTTTTATTCAGGCCGAGCGTGAAGCGGCTGAGCAACGCAAGAAAGCTGTAGAGGCTTTTGACCCGACGATTTAAGCTGCTACAGAGCTTTTCATCGGAAAAAGAGTTGAACCTAAACGGATAATACCTGACTAAAACGGTAGGATTAATACTTGACTAAAACAGTCAAGAATGTACAATTTGCGCCATTCGTTTCAGGGAGTCCGTTATGCGTTTAACTTCAAAAGGCCGTTACGCTGTGACAGCTATGCTGGATGTTGCATTACATGCAGAGTCTGGCCCTGTATCATTGGCGGATATCTCTGAACGTCAGGGTATTTCCCTGTCTTACCTTGAACAGCTGTTTGCCCGTTTACGCAAACAAGGTTTGGTTAGCAGTGTGCGTGGTCCTGGTGGTGGTTACCAGCTAGGGTTAGATCCAATGCAAATATCGGTGTCTGCAGTGATCAGTGCGGTCGATGAGTCCGTAGATGCCACACGTTGTCAGGGTAAATCTGATTGTCAAAGCGGCGCTAAATGTTTAACCCACAGCTTGTGGACGGATTTAAGCGATCGTATCGAAGACTTCCTCACCGGTATCACTTTAGGGGAACTGGTTCGCCAGAATGAAGTGAAAAAAGTGGCGAAACGGCAAGATGGCCGTGTGTTAAAAAATCCAGCAACTGAAATCGAAGTCAGTTGCCAGTTGTAGGCAAAAGCCGGAGCAAAAAATGAAGCTACCTATTTATTTAGACTATGCAGCCACAACCCCGGTTGATCCGCGGGTGGCCGAAAAACTGATGCAATTTTTGACTATGGATGGTTGTTTTGGTAATCCGGCGTCACGTTCGCACAAGTTCGGTTGGCAGGCAGAAGAAGCGGTAGAAATTGCCCGTGCGCAAATTGCCGAACTCGTCAACGCCGACCCACGGGAAATTGTATTCACCTCAGGCGCAACTGAATCAAATAACTTAGCTATCAAAGGCGCTGCGCAGTTTTACCATAAAAAAGGTAAACACCTGATCACCGCTAAAACCGAACACAAAGCCGTGCTGGACACCATGCGTGCCTTGGAGCGTGAAGGTTTTGAAGTGACTTATCTGGATGTAGAAGCCAGTGGCTTAGTGGACCTGAATAAATTAGAGGCTGCTATCCGTCCTGATACCACTGTCATCAGCATCATGTTCGTCAACAACGAAATTGGTGTGATTCAGGATATAGCTGCCATAGGCGAGCTGTGTCGCAGCAAAGGTATTATTTTCCATGTCGATGCGGCTCAGGCTACAGGTAAAGTCGATATCGACTTAGAGACCTTAAAAGTCGATCTGATGTCGTTCTCAGGTCACAAGACCTATGGTCCTAAAGGCATTGGCGCTTTGTATGTGCGTCGTAAACCGCGTATTCGTTTAGAAGCTCAGACGCACGGTGGTGGTCATGAGCGTGGTATGCGTTCAGGCACTTTAGCTACCCACCAGATTGTGGCTATGGGTGAAGCTTTCCGTATTGCCAAAGAAGAAATGCATGCTGAGCGTGAACGTGTTGCTGTGTTACGCGACCGTTTATTAGATGGCATTAAAGACATCGAACAGGTGTTTTTAAATGGTGATGCGGTGCAACGTGTGCCTGGTATTACCAACGTCAGCTTTAACTATGTAGAAGGTGAGTCGCTAATTATGGCGTTAAAAGATATCGCAGTATCTTCAGGTTCAGCTTGTACTTCAGCCAGTCTGGAACCTTCATACGTGTTACGTGCTTTGGGTTTAACTGACGAGCTGGCACACAGTTCTATTCGTTTTAGCATCGGCCGTTACACCACGGAAGAGCAAATTGATCACACCATTAAGATAGTGCATGACGCCATTGGTAAATTACGCGACATGTCACCTCTGTGGGAAATGTACAAAGATGGCGTGGATTTAGGCAGCGTAGCCTGGGTTGCACACTAGTAATTATCTGGATTAGAGGGCATAAGCCATGGCGTACAGCAACAAAGTCATAGACCATTACGAAAATCCGCGTAACGTCGGTTCATTCGCTAAAGACGACCCAACTATAGCTACAGGTATGGTTGGCGCACCGGCTTGTGGTGACGTGATGAAGTTACAGTTAAAAATTAACGAGCAAGGCATTATTGAAGATGCCAAGTTCAAGACCTACGGCTGTGGCAGTGCTATTGCATCCAGCTCATTAGTGACTGAATGGGTCAAAGGCAAAAGCATCGACGAAGCGGCTTTAATCAAAAACACCGATATAGCGCAGGAACTGGCTTTACCTCCGGTAAAAATCCACTGCTCTATTCTGGCGGAAGATGCAATCAAAGCAGCCATTGCTGATTACAAACAACGTCACGGGAACTAAGTTATGGCTATTTCAATGACACCAGCGGCAGCGGATCGCGTCAGAAGCTTCCTCGCCAATAGAGGCAAAGGCCTTGGCTTGCGTGTCGGTGTAAAAACCACAGGCTGTTCAGGACTGGCTTATGTGCTGGAGTTTGTTGACGAGTTAAATGATGACGATCAGGTATTCGAACAGGACGATTTGAAATTGATCGTCGACGGTAAAAGCCTGGTGTACATCGATGGTACTCAGCTGGATTTTGTCAAAGAAGGTTTAAACGAAGGGTTTCAGTTTAACAACCCCAACGTCAATGGCGAATGTGGTTGTGGCGAAAGCTTCACTGTTTAACGAAGGGCGCAGATGAATTACTTTCAGCTTTTTCATCTGCCAGCTCAGTTCGAGCTGGATTTGACTGAATTAGGCACCCGTTATCTGGAATTGCAACGGCAATTTCATCCGGATAAACATGCCGCAGGCTCTGAGCGCGATAAGCTGATGGCGGTGCAACAAGCCGCCAATATCAACGATGCCTATCACAGCTTAAAGCAGCCGCTATTGCGTGCAGAACATTTACTGGCGTTACGGGGTTTAAAAATCAGTAACGAGCAGCGCAGCTTTATGGAGCCTGCGTTTTTAATGCAGCAGATGGAGTTACGTGAATTGCTGGCCGAGATTAGCGATGCAGCTGATCCAGAAGAGTTAATAGACGAAGCCGACCAGCAAATCCAGCAACAGAAAAAAGCTTTATTACGACAATTGCAATCGGCACTGGACGCCAACACACCTGAGCATGATCATCAGGCGGCTGATATAATCCGCAAACTCAAATTTTTCTTTAAGCTGCAGCAAGAGCTGGAGCTTTTGGAACAACAAACACAAGACTAAAGAGCAGCATGGCGTTATTACAAATTGCAGAGCCCGGTCAAAGCGCGGCTCCACATCAGCACAAGTTAGCCGCAGGCATTGATCTCGGTACCACCAATTCGCTGGTTGCTACTGTTCGCAGTGGCGAAGCCAAAACGCTGTTTAATAAAGCAGGCCAGGACATGTTGCCTTCTGTGGTGCGTTACACCAAAGACAGCGTTATTGTTGGTCATGCTGCAGCAGCCGATGCTGTGCTAGACCCGCACAATACTATTGTATCGGTCAAACGTCTGATGGGCCGTGGTTTTACTGAAATCAATGCCGATGCCGAACATATTCCGTACGAGCTGGTCGATCAATCTGGTTTAGTGGCGATTAATACCATTCAGGGCATTAAAAACCCGGTGGAAGTATCAGCTGAAATTCTGGCGACTTTAGCTGATACCGCAAGCCAGACTCTAGGTGGCGAGCTGACGGGTGTGGTTATTACTGTGCCTGCCTATTTTGACGACTCGCAGCGTCAGGCGACCAAAGATGCCGCTAAACTGGCAGGGCTGAATGTATTACGTTTATTAAACGAGCCTACAGCAGCAGCTTTAGCTTATGGTCTGGATTCAGGTCAGGAAGGTGTGGTTGCTGTTTACGATTTAGGTGGTGGTACTTTTGATATCTCTATCCTGCGTTTAAAGCGAGGTGTGTTTGAGGTGTTAGCCACAGGTGGCGACTCGGCTTTAGGGGGGGATGATTTTGATCAAGCTCTGGTCAACTGGTTGCAACAACAAACTGGCCAAAGCACCTTATCGCATTCAGAACTGCGTCAGTATCTGGTGACAGCCCGTCAAATTAAAGAAAGTTTAAGTGCTACAGAGCAGCTGGATTTTGTGCTGCCGCTGGCCTCTGGTGAATTTAAAGGCCAGATCAGCCGCACTGATTTTGACACTTTAATTCAGCCTTTAGTGCGCAAGACCATTCGCGCCTGTAAACAAGTGTTGCGTGATGCCGGTTTAGACAGCGAAGAAATTCAACAAGTGGTGATGGTGGGTGGTTCTACCCGCGTGCCATTAGTCCGCAGCGCTGTGGCTGAGTTTTTCGACACAGAACCACTGACGTCAATAGATCCGGACAAAGTGGTGGCTATAGGCGCTGCTATTCAGGCCAATGTGCTGGTCGGTAACAAGTCGGATCACGACACTCTGCTGCTCGATGTGATCCCGCTGTCTTTAGGTTTGGAGACTATGGGTGGTTTAGTGGAGAAAATTATTCCACGTAACACCGTAATTCCTGTGGCCCGCGCTCAGGAATTTACCACCTTTAAAGATGGCCAGACCGCTATGGCTATTCATGTGCTGCAAGGCGAACGTGAACTAGTGGATGCTTGTCGTTCTTTAGCGCGTTTTAACCTGACCAATATCCCGGCTATGGCCGCAGGTGGCGCTCATATCCGGGTGACTTTTCAGGTCGATGCTGATGGTTTGTTGAGTGTCACAGCACAAGAGAAATCCACTGGGGTCAGCGCCAGCATTCAGGTCAAACCTTCCTATGGTTTAAGCGACGATCAGGTCGCAACCATGATCCAAAGCTCAATGTTGTATGCCAAACAGGATATGCAACTACGCTTGTTAAAAGAGCAACAAGTGGAAGCCGAGCGGGTACTGGAAGCTGTGACTGCTGCGTTAAAAGCGGACGCTGAACTTTTAACCGCAGAAGAAAAGTTAAATGTAGAACAAGCTCTTGCTGAGCTGGCCAGAGTGAAACAAGGCGATAACACAGCTGCTATTAAAGCTGCTATTGAACACACTAATCATATAACAGATGAGTTTGCAGCGCGCCGTATGGATATCTCCATCCGCAGTGCACTGCAGGGTCATAAGGTCGACGAGGTCTGATATGCCACAAATCATCTTTTTACCCCACGCAGAGTTATGCCCTGAAGGTGTCGCAGTAGAAGCTCAAACAGGCGAAACTGTGCTGGATGTGGCACTTCGTTGTGGCATTTCAATTGAACATGCCTGTGAGAAGTCCTGCGCCTGCACCACCTGCCACGTCATAGTGCGTGAAGGTTTCCGCTCGCTAAACCCAAGCGATGAGCTGGAAGACGATATGTTGGATAAAGCCTGGGGCTTAGAACCAGATTCACGTTTAGGTTGTCAGGCGCGTATTGCGGATGAAGACTTAGTGGTTGAGATTCCTAAGTACACCGTCAATATGGTCAGCGAAGGGCATTAATCCCCATTGTTTGAAGACCAATGAAAAGCAGCTTTCGGGCTGTTTTTTGCTTTTTACAGCAACGAATGGTTCGCGTAGCAAAAGCTTCATTTCGCCTGCTTAGAAAAAATAGGTTTTTTATTTTGCTTAGCGTATAATTCGCGGCCTTAAAAATTTATTCACCCTTTTGATTACAGGAGTCTGTCATGGCTTTAGAACGTACTTTTTCAATCGTAAAACCAGATGCAGTAGCGAAGAACCACATCGGCGCTATCTATCACCGTTTTGAAACTGCTGGTTTACGCATTGTTGCTGCTAAAATGTTGCACTTAAGCCGTGAACAGGCTGAAGGCTTCTACGGTGAGCACAAAGAGCGTCCATTTTTCAACGCTTTAGTTTCTTTCATGACCTCTGGCCCTGTGATGGTGCAGGTGTTAGAAGGCGAAGACGCTGTACGTAAAAACCGTGAAATCATGGGTGCTACTAACCCGAAAGACGCTGCTGCCGGTACTTTACGTGCTGACTACGCTGCCAGCATCGACGAAAACGCTGTTCACGGTTCAGACGCTGCTGCTTCTGCTGCCCGTGAAATCGCGTTCTTCTTCACTGAAGCAGAGCTGTGTTCACGTACTCGTTAATTTAAACCGTCGTTCTTGACGCCGCAGCTTCGTTGACCGCGCGCTTTCGCCCCAGTCACATAGTGAACTATGCTCCTGGGGTCTCACGCCCTTGTCGCCTCGCTGCAACGCCAATTACTTAGGTTTAAAAAAGTGTAAAGGGACGATTTATACGAAAAGGGAGCTTAGCTCCCTTTCTATCTATTTAAACTGTCCTATTTTTATTAAGTTATTGTTGTGAGGAAATGCCTAAATGAGCCAAACAGAAAACAAAGTTAATCTGCTTGATCTGACCCGTACCCAGATGAAGGAGTTTTTTGTCTCTATTGGTGAAGCAGGCTTCAGAGCCGATCAGGTGATGAAATGGATTTACCATTTCTGCATCGACGACTTTGATAAAATGACCAACATCAACAAGAAGTTGCGTGACAAATTAAAAGAAAAAGCTGTGATTGCAGCACCAGTTGTGGTGACTCGTCAGGACAGCGCTGATGGCACTATCAAGTTTGTGATGGGCTTGTCGGGTGGTCAGGAAGTAGAAACTGTCTGGATCCCGGAAAAAGACCGTCGCACTTTATGTGTCTCCTCACAAGTTGGCTGTGCTTTAGAATGTACCTTTTGCTCCACAGCCCAGCAGGGCTTTAACCGCAATTTAAAAGTATCTGAAATTATTGGCCAGGTCTGGCGTGTAGCTCAGATCATCGGTAGCTACGGCGATACAGGCGAGAAGCCAGTCACCAACGTGGTGATGATGGGCATGGGCGAGCCTTTGCTGAATCTGAACAACGTAGTGCCAGCCATGGAGCTGATGCTGGAAGACTTTGGTTTTGGTTTATCCAAACGCCGCGTCACTTTAAGTACTTCAGGTGTAGTACCAGCTTTAGATATGCTGAAAGAGCGTATCGATGTGGCCTTGGCGATTTCTTTACACGCACCGAATAACGCGCTGCGTGATGAATTAGTGCCGGTGAACAAAAAATACCCTATGGAAGAATTCCTGGCTGCGGCCAAGCGTTATGTCACAGACTCACGTGCCAACGATAAAGTTACAGTCGAATACGTGATGCTGGATGGTGTCAACGACAGTATGGAGCAAGCCCATGAACTGGCTCATGCCCTGAAAGGTACGCCATCAAAAGTGAACCTGATCCCCTTTAACCCATACCCGGGTTCCCCGTACAAACGCTCCAGCAATTCCCGCATCGACCGCTTTAATAAAGTGCTGCAGGAACATGGTTATACAGTGATGGTACGTAAGACCCGCGGCGACGACATTGACGCTGCTTGTGGTCAGTTGGTAGGGGATGTGATTGACCGTACCAAACGTGTAGAAAAAAAACAGATGAAAGGTCAGGAGATTTCAGTAAAAATGCTGTAACACTCCATTGAACTGGTATCGTTATGCAAAAACTCAGGCTTCTTGCTTGTGTGATGTTGAGTATACAGTTGGCAGCTTGTGTCACCGAAACCACAGTGGTGGGCAGTGACCGGCAAATTCGCCCCAAGGTGGATCAAAAGGAAGCTGCCCGTACCCGCATAGCGCTTGGCATTAACTACCTGCAAAGGGGGGATAATGCGCAAGCCAAGTTTAATTTGGAAAAAGCTAAAATCTTAGCGCCTGAGCTGGCCGAAGTGCATAACGCTATGGCCTATTATTATCAGCAGGTGGCAGAATTCGAAGCTGCAGAACACTCCTACAAAACAGCCATAGATCTTGAACCCAATAACGCTGACTCTTACAACAACTACGGTGCGTTTTTGTGTCAGCGCGGTAAATACCAGCAAGCCGAACAGTTACTGCTGCAGGCAATAAGCCGCCCTGGTTATATCCGTGCTGCAGACAGCTATGAAAACATCGCCTTGTGCCGACTGGAGCAAAAAGATTTTGTTCAGGCCAAAGCTTATTTAGATTTATCCATTAAGCACAATGCTAGCAGGCCCAGTGCTTTGTTTAATTTAGCCTCGGTCAATTATGCAATGGCTGATTTAGTGGCGGCCCAGGTGCTGTTGGATCGCATGCAAAGCGCCTCACAAATTTCCCCCCGTTCTGTGTTGCTGGGGTATCAGATAGCACAGGAGCAACAAGATTACAGCAGGATGCAAAGTGCTGAGCAGTTGCTGCTCACTACCTATCCGCAAAGTCAGGAAAGCTTGTTGCTTAGTCAGGGCAAATTGACTGAGTCTGAATTTAGTCAACTCAGACAAGACTACAAACAACAGTTACTGCGGCAGCCTGCGGAGCAGGTAAAAGCAGGCGCAGGACAGCCGAAAATTAAAATCACCCGCAAGAAAGCACCAGTAACCGGAGCAACAGAGTCTAAGGTTTTGCCTGCGACTCTGACCGCTCAGATGCAAAGTCGGGCTAAAACCGTGGCTGTGCAACACCAAGTACAACAAGATGAAAGCTTGTATGGCATAGCAGAGCGTTACAGTGTTACTATTAGCGATATAATCAGCTGGAACTATTTGCGTGATAATCAGCCTATAGTCAAAGGCCAGATCCTCTGGATTGGACAACAAGCACACCGGCAGATAGAACCACAAATTGAAGTACCAGAACGTTATCAAATCCAGGATGGTGATACTTTATTCCGGATTTCGATGCGTTACAGGGTGAAATTAACCAGCCTGCTGCAATGGAACAACTTAACTGAGCAAAGCCCGATAAGGGCTGGGCAATTTATCTACTTAAAAGATCCGGCACAATTAGAATTATGACGACTGAATTAACGCAGCCCAGCAGCGCAGTAAACACTTTGAGCGCGGGACAATTATTACGTCAGGCTCGTGAGCAACAAAATCTGACTTTAGCCCAGGTGGCACAGCAACTGAATTTAAGCAGGAGCCTGATCGACGATCTTGAACAGGATCAGGTCGATGCCAAACTGTCTTCCACTTTCGTGCGTGGTTATTTGCGCTCTTATGCCAAATTACTGAAAATACCAGTCCAACAAGTATTAGATGCGTATAGCAGCAATTCAAAAGGCTTGCATCAGGTGCCAAGTCTGACCCGCAGTTTCTCTAAACGCACTGCCAAAGAAGCAACCGAAAACCGCTTTATGTGGGTGACCTATTTTGTTATTGCGGTCTTTGTGGTGTTGTTGGTGCTTGGGTTCTGGCAAAGCCGGTTTGGCGGTTCAGGCTCAGGTTCTGCGTTGCCTATGGCACAAACAGACGAGACTATGCTGGCGAGTGAAGAAGTTAAGCCTGTTAACGCTCAGCCGTATCAGCAAACCGAACAACCAGAAGCCCAACAGAACCGTATTCCTGTGACTCAGTTGGAGCATTCGCCCACCGCAACAGATGCACCAGCTCTTACCACTGCGCCACAAACTAGTTTAAACGCAGATGTTCCGACCGTGATACAGCCGCAATCACAAGCCGTAGTGACACCACCAGCTGCAACAGTGCCTCAGGCTACGACAGATACAAATTCTGCAACCACTAACGCAGATGCTGTGGCATTACCTGTTCAGACGACGCCGCAATTGCAGCAATCAGTTCCAGCAGTCACCGCTCCTGTTCAGAACGGATCTCAGACATCAGTACCAGTAACAAATGACGTTCCGGCTGTTGCAACTGCTGATACTGTAACTGACCAGTCTACGACTCAAACTACAACCTCAGCTACAGAAATTCCAGCTGCTGCAGCTGTTGATGCGTCAGCGAATGCCACTATCAATTTGTCTCTGAGTGCAGAGTGTTGGGTTGATGTGGTTGATGCAACGGGCAAACGTTTAGTCTTTGGCAGTCGTCAGGCTGGTGAACAACTGAATTTACGTGGAGTTGCGCCAATCAAAGTCTTATTGGGCAACGCAGCAGCGGCCACTCTTAACTTTAATGGCGAAGCCATTGATCTGTCAGGTTATCCAACAGGTCGGGTCGCCCGGTTAACCCTCGGACAAAACTGATGAGTTACGCAGAAAATCCTATTAAAAGACGTCAGTCCACTCAAATTAAAGTGGGCAATGTACTGATAGGCGGTGATGCGCCTATTGCAGTGCAGTCAATGACCAACACTAAAACAACAGATGTCGAAGCTACAGTGGCGCAAATTCAGGCCATTGCCAAAGCTGGCGCTGATTTAGTGCGTGTCTCAGTGCCGACTATGGAAGCGGCAGAGGCCTTTAAGCTGATTAAACAGCAATCGCCTATTCCATTGGTGGCCGATATCCATTTTGATTACCGTATCGCGCTGAAAGTAGCTGAATACGGTGTTGATTGTTTACGTATTAACCCTGGCAATATAGGCCGGGAAGACCGTATCCGTTCTGTGGTTGAAGCGGCACGCGATAAAAACATTCCTATCCGCATTGGCGTCAATGGTGGCTCGCTGGAAGCAGATTTACAGGAAAAGTATGGCGAACCTACACCAGAAGCTCTGGTAGAGTCGGCCATGCGCCATGTCGACATTCTGGATCGTCTGAACTTCGACCAGTTTAAAGTCAGCGTCAAAGCCTCTGATGTATTTTTAGCTGTCGGTGCTTACCGTTTACTGGCGAAACAAATTAAGCAACCTCTGCATTTGGGGATCACCGAAGCTGGTGGTGCCCGGGCTGGAGCAGTCAAATCTGCTATTGGTCTTGGCATGCTGTTATCTGAAGGCATAGGCGATACTTTGCGTATTTCTTTGGCGGCCGACCCGGTGGAAGAAGTGAAAGTAGGTTTTGATATTTTAAAATCCCTGCGTATTCGTTCCCGCGGCATTAATTTTATTGCCTGCCCAAGTTGCTCCCGTCAGGAATTTGATGTGATCAAAACCATGAATGAGCTGGAGCAACGACTGGAAGACGTGGTAGACCCTATGACGGTCTCTGTGATTGGTTGTGTAGTGAATGGTCCCGGCGAAGCACTGATCTCTGATTTAGGTGTGGCAGGTGCAAACCGTATGAGTGGTTTCTACCTCAAAGGCCAGCGTCAAAAACTACGCATTGATAACAATAACGTCGCGGAACAATTAGAAGCTCAGGTACGTTTGTATCTGGAAGAGCAAAAACGACTGATTGAAATTAAACAGCTGGATTAAGCCGTAAGGCTGCATGATCCGCTTTGGACAAAGAGATAAAACCCGTGTCAAAAGATATCCAGGCCATTCGTGGCATGAACGACTGTTTACCAGCCGATACTCCGGCATGGCAATTTGTAGAACAGATTTTACGTAAAACAGTGCGCAACTATGGGTACGAAGAAATTCGTTTTCCTATAGTCGAAATGACCGAATTGTTTAAGCGCTCTATAGGCGAAGTGACTGACATCGTTGAAAAAGAGATGTATACCTTTGCCGATCGCAATGGCGACAGTCTGACCTTGCGCCCCGAGGGGACTGCAGTTTGCGTACGTGCCGCCAATCAGAACGGTTTGCTATACAACCAGGAGCAGCGCCTGTGGTACATGGGCCCTATGTTCCGCCACGAGCGTCCACAAAAAGGCCGTTACCGTCAGTTCCACCAGTTTGGTTTAGAAGCTTTTGGCATGGCAGGCCCGGACATTGATGCTGAAGTGATTTTACTCAGTGCCCGTTTATGGAAAAGTTTAGGTTTGTCTTCTCATGTCACGCTGGAGCTGAACTCTTTAGGTTCAAATCAGGCGCGTGCGGATTACCGTGCTGCGTTAGTGGCCTATTTAGAACAGCACAAAGAGCTGCTGGACGAAGACAGCTTACGCCGCATGTACAGCAACCCACTGCGCGTGCTCGACAGCAAAAATCCGGTGATGCAGGAGATGCTGGGCAAAGCACCACAACTTTTAGAGTATTTGGATGACGAATCCAAAGCTGACTTTGATGGCCTGCAAAAGCGTTTAAACGCAGCTGGTGTTGAGTTTGTGATCAATCCGCGTTTAGTCCGTGGGCTGGATTATTACAACAAAACAGTGTTCGAGTGGGTCACCAGCAGTTTAGGTTCACAAGGCACTGTCTGCGCCGGTGGCCGCTACGATGGTTTAGTCGAACAGTTAGGTGGTAAAGCCACTCCTGCAGTTGGTTTTGCCTTAGGTATGGAGCGACTGGTATTATTGCTGCAAACCTTAGACTTATTGCCACAAGCCCAGCCTCAAACCGATATTTATCTGATGGCCTTAGGCGAGAGCGCGGAACTTGCTGCAGTTTCTATTGCCGAAAGCCTGCGTAATGAGTTACCTGATCTGAGCTTAATGACGCATTGTGGTGGCGGCAATTTAAAGAAACAAATGAAAAAAGCGGATAAGTCTGGTGCCAGTCTTGGTCTGCTATTAGGTGAAACCGAACTGGCCGCTGGCGAAATTACACTGAAATGGCTCAGAGAAGAAAAACCACAACAAAATATTAAATTGACTGAATTAAGCAGCGCTCTGAAGCAGCTGGTTTAAAGGGATCGAAGATGGAAATTTACAACAGCGAAGAACAACAAGTCGAAGCTATTAAGCGCTTTTGGAAAGAAAACGGCACCGCTATTATCGCCGGTGTGGTCTTGGGTCTGGGTGGCTTGTACGGCTGGCGTTATTTTCAGGATCAGCAGCTGGAAAGCACTATGGCAGCATCAAGTGCCTACACTAAATTGCTGGAGCAACAGCAAAAAGCTGCTGATAACCCAGAGTTGTTAGCGCAGTTCCAGACTTTTGTGGATAAAAACAGTGACTCTTCCTATGCACTGCTGGCGGCTTTTGTTGCAGCCAAAGAAGCGGTAGCAAAAGAAGACTACGCTGTTGCTGCTAAACAGCTGAACTGGGTAGTAACCACAGCTAAACAGCCAGAAATTAAAGCTCTGGCGCAGCTGCGTTTGGCTCGTGTGCAAAATGAACAAAAAGATTACGCAGCAGCTTTAGCAACTCTGGCTTTAGCTGTGCCTGAAGCATTCAAAGCACAACAACAGGAATTGACAGGCGATGTGCTGTTGAACTCAGGTGAATTGGCGAAAGCGAAAACAGCTTATCAGGCTGCTGTCGCCGCCACTAAAGATGCTCAGAATCCACTTCTGAAAGTGAAATTAGACGAACTGGCGCACGTAACTGCTGCTTAAGGTGTAAGAGTGAAGTTATTCAAGTCCCGTATCGGCTTAATGCTGGCGTTGTTGACGACTTTGGCTGCTTGTTCTTCTAAAGAAGAATTAGTATACCCGGAAATTGACAACAAAATTGAACCCGAAGAAATCTGGAGCGCCTCTGTGGGGGATGGTGTTGAGCATTATGATTCAGCACTACGTCCATTGATTTACAAAGACAAAGTTTTTGCTGCCAGCCGCGCTGGTTTAGTCATGGCTTTTGACAAAGAGTCAGGCGATCGTCTTTGGACCTTTGATGTTCGTGACGATGGTACTGGTAGTTTCCTCGATGGCCTGAAATTCTGGAATTCTGAAACAGCCCGGGTTTCCGGTGGTGTTAGTGCTGGTTATGACAAAGTTTTTGTCGGCACTGAAAACGGCGATGTCGTAGCGCTTAACCCTGAAACCGGTGAGTTGGTTTGGCGTGTTAAAGTCAAAGGCGAAGTCATTGCAAGTCCTGCGGCTGGTGATGGTTACGTAGTGGTGAATACCTCAGCTGGTTACATGTTTGCTTTGCACCCGGACACAGGTGAACAACGTTGGATGCATGAACAGGAAAGCGCATTACTGAGTTTACGCGGCACCAGTGAACCTGTGATGGCCAGTGGTGGTGTTATTTTTGGTAGTGGCGCTGGTAAAGTTTCAGTGTTAATTGCTGACAAAGGTGTATTGGCATGGGATGCCGCTATTGCTGTGCCAAAAGGTGCGACCGATTTATCTCGTATGGTGGATGTTGACGCAACTCCTATCGTTATGGATGGCACTATTTACGCCATCGCCTTTAATGGCGAGCTGGTCGCGCTTGAACTGCGCACAGGTCGTGTACAGTGGAAACGTGAATATGCCAGTTTCCGCGATATGGTGATTGAAGGCAATAGCATTTATCTGGTCGACAGTGTCGGCAAAATTTTTGCTATCGACCGCCGTAACGGTTTAGAGCAATGGTCTCAGTTAGGTTTACATAAACATTTCCTGACCGGGCCTGCAGTGTACAAAGATTATCTGGCCGTAGGTGATGTCGAAGGTAACTTGTTCTGGTTGGATAAAAACACCGGTGAGTTTGTCGCTCAGGAAACCTATGGTTCAGGCTTTTATGTGCAGGGTGTCAGCACTGCTGACGAATTAGTGATCCAAACCCGGGATGGTGAGCTAAGTTTAATACGCTTGCCTTAAGCTGTCCTGGTTGACAATAAAGCAGGGTCGGAGCCGATAACCCATCGCCTCCGGCCTTGTTGTTTCATAGAGTGTAGCTATTGTGGTCAGTGCCAGGCTGTAAAAAGTCCGGCGTGACAGAGTAAGAAGGCCAGTTGGCCTGCGGTATCCACAAGGATACATAGTAATTTTATTTGAGGTAAAACCATGTTACCTGTAGTGGCTTTGGTTGGCAGAGCCAACGTTGGAAAATCAACATTATTTAACCGTTTAACCCGCACCCGTGACGCTTTAGTGGCAGATTTTCCGGGCCTGACGCGTGACCGTAAATACGGTTCAGTCAAATACGAAGGTTACGAATTTATTGTGGTCGACACCGGTGGTATCGACGGCAATGAGCAAGGCATTGAAGTAGAAATGGCCGAGCAGTCACTCAAAGCCATAGACGAAGCTGACATAGTGCTGTTTATGGTCGATGCCCGTGCTGGTGCCATGGTGGCTGATGATGCGATAGCGCAGCATTTACGCCGTATCAATAAAAAAGTCTTTTTGGTCGCCAATAAAACCGATGGTTTGGATGCCGATACAGCCACAGCAGATTTCTATAGTCTGGCTTTAGGTGAAGTCTATCCAATAGCTGCTGTGCATGGTCGTGGAGTGGTGTCTTTGTTGCAACATGCCTTATTGCCTATGCTGTCTGAGCAGCAACAACAGCGTATTGCTGCTATTGAAAAAGGCGAAGAACTACCGGAAGAGTTTGAGGAAGAAGAAAGCGAAGAGGACATTACTCAGGCCAAGGATCAGCATATCAAGCTGGCCATAGTGGGCCGTCCAAACGTTGGTAAATCGACATTAACCAACAGGATTTTAGGTGAAGAACGTGTGGTGGTGTTTGACATGCCAGGCACGACACGGGATTCGATTTATATCCCAATGACCCGCGGTGAGCGCGAATATACGCTGATTGATACAGCTGGTGTGCGTCGCCGTGGCAAAATTGACGATATGGTCGAGAAGTTCTCTGTGATTAAAACGCTGCAGGCGATTGAAGATGCCAACGTAGTGATTTTAGTGCTGGATGCCCGTTTAGGTATTTCCGACCAGGACTTAAGCATTTTAGGTTTTGTGCTCAATTCAGGTCGTTCACTGGTGATTGCGGTCAATAAATGGGATGGTCTGGACGACCGGATCAAAGACGATGTCAAACGTGAGCTCGACAGACGCTTAGGTTTTATCGACTTTGCCCGTCTGCATTTTATCTCGGCTTTGCACGGCTCAGGTGTAGGTAACTTATTTGAATCGGTAGAAGAAGCCTTCGACTCGGCCACCCGTCGTGTTAGCACAGCGCTGTTAACCCGTATTATGAAAATGGCGGTGGAAGATCACCAGCCACCTATGGTGAAAGGCCGCAGAGTGAAGCTGAAATACGCTCACGCCGGTGGTTACAATCCGCCTTTGATCGTGATCCACGGTAATCAGGTTGACGATCTGCCTGATTCGTACAAACGTTATCTGATGAACTATTTCCGTAAATCCTTGCAGATGATGGGCACGCCAGTGCGGATTGAATTCCGCGAAGGTGAAAACCCATTTGCCGGTAAACGTAATACGCTGACACCCAATCAGCAGTACAAACGAGACCGCATCTTAAAAGCCAGAGCGAATCTGGTGAATAAGAAGTAAGTTTTGATTCAGGGCCAGCGCAAGCTGGCCTTGTTGTTTGTGGGCTTCTCGTCGATTTGAAATTGTGGGGGAGGGGTTATTCCTGACCGCTAAATAGCGCCAAAGGTGCTAGTTGTGATATATCGCCATTCCTTAATCAACCATCCTTACTCTGAGGTTTTATGCTGCATCATGTTTCTTTTGGTGTTTCTGATATTTATCGTTCAGCTGCTTTTTACGACGCTGTGTTATCGGCTTTAGGTTATGTCCGGGTTTGGGATGATATCAGCGATGATGATCCGGATTGTGCTGTAGGTTATGGACACTGCAATGGCGACGATAAATTTGCCATCAAACTCAGAGCGCAGGCTTTATCAGGTTCAGTACCCGGTTTTCATCTGGCCTTCGCTGCTCCAAGCTGTAGTGCTGTAGATTAGTTCCATAAAGCTGCTTTACTGCATGGTGGCAAAGACAATGGCGCTGCAGGCCTGAGGCAAGATTATGGCGATGAATATTATGCGGCTTTTGTGATTGATCCGGATGGTTATCCTATTGAAGCTGTGATTAATGGGGCTGAGCGGGCATAGGTGTTATGCCAATTTGGTAGGTTGTGCGTGCCGCATTGTAGGTTGTACTCGACGCGCAGCGGCAGTACAACAATGCAACTAGCGGCAACCAATAAGATCATGTTTTGAATTCAAAGCTTTCGCCTTTGGCGAGCCGCTTTCTTTTGCGTCGCCAAAAGAAAGCGGCGCAAAGAAAAGGCGACCCCAGGTCGCAGCGAAAGCCCGGCCCAAAATCGTGCGTCCAAGGCGGCTGGGCAACTCGCTCGTCGCTACCGCTCCTCACTCAGACACTCCCAGCCTTAAAACCTTGGCCACCCAATTTTGTCCGGCTCGCGCCCCAATGGGGATTTGGTGCCAGTAGTAGGTATAGATTTGATTGGCCGCACACAGAAATAACTCACACTGCTAAGCCTGCCTATGCTCAGTTGCGGGCTATTGCTATGGCTTGATTGGAACATAAACGCCGTAAACTACATCTGTTCTGCGCAACTCATGATCTCCTTCTACAAATACTAAATGATTTCGACAAATATCACTGCTTCTTAATAAATGCTCATTTGCCCGACGAATCTGAGGAATATCTAAGAAAGCCATGAATTTTGGGCACGACTCAGGGTTTATTGTCGCTTTACGTTTCCCTTTTAATAGTCCGATAATGTCTTTCTCTATGCCATGCCGCTGCGCGGAGCCATAGATAACGCTTTTGTTAATCGGAATATTACATTTCACTTCACCTATAAAAGCTACTGGATAACCAAGCCAAATATCATACCCATTTGAATTTGGTTTTGTCTGCGTAACAATATGCTGTAATTCAGACCTCACTGAATCATCAAGCCTATAGTGGTCTGCGAGCCAATCAGCGAAAGATAGGAGCATAACTTTGGGGTCAAGTCTTGCGGTGTGTGTCATTTTCGTTTTCGCTCTTTTCTGCTACTCAGAAAAGTGAAACCTCAGGGTCAGGTCTTGCGATGTGCCCCAATGCTGCTTTTCAGTCGTTGCATCCAAGAAGAAGTCATACCAACTACTGGCACTAAATAGCGATTGGGCTCGGTTCAAGTGCTTTGCAGATCCCAGAAAAAATTGGGAGGCCAAGGTTTTAAGGCGATGAGCGAGTTGCCGATTCGCTTTGAATTCAAAATCCTAAATTGTTTATTACCGCTGGTTTCCTTGTTGCACTGTCGCTGCGTGACGAGTACAACCTACAGCGAACCCAAATACTGCTGCAACTGTGCCACTCGCTTTGGCCGCTCAAATAGCTGATACAACTCTAACCAATCCGATAATTGCATTAGCGGCAAACCCTGCTGCCAACTGGTGTTTTCAGGCTGAAACTCAAACCCTTGCAAGCCGTCGTTTTTGAGCACTTGTATGCCCGCCATCAGTTCGATGACAAGGCCATTTTTACGAAACCGGGCAAAGCCCTTGCTGCGATAAATGGGATGCCGCGATACAGGCACAGCGTGGGCATACTGGCTGAGTAGGGTTTTAAACGCTTCAAAGCGTTCTAAAGTGCAAACAAGATCCAAATCCCTGGCTTGTGGCTCAATGCCATAACTTTGCAATAAAAAGCTGCCGCCTATGGCCCAGTCGGTTGGGCCAAGCAGTTGGACTAATTCTGTGGCTATTTGTCTGATATTAGTTTGTTGCATCAGAGGGGGCCGAAATCTGTTCTATACGGGCGATAAAATGCCCCTTCGCCAGCTGGGTTTTTATCTGTTGGCCTGGTTGCAGCATCGATGCATCAGTGATCACTTGCTGCTGCTCGTCAAAGCTGATGCTGTAGCCGCGCTCTAAAGTGGCTAATGGGCTGACAGTATGCAACCTGCTGCTTTGCAATAACCACTGTTGCTGCTTTTGCTTCAGTAATTGTTGCATCGACTGATGCAACTGATGCTGGTGCTGACTCAGTTTTTGTTGCTGCTGTTTAATCCGCACCAGTGGCGTCAGCTGTTGCAAGCGATGTTGTAAAAACTGCTGCTGTTGCGCCGCTTTGTCGATACGTCGCACTAAGGCATTCTGCAATCGCATCTGCAGTTCATCCAGATACTGCTGCTGTTGCTGTAAGCGTCTGGCCGGGTCAAGTAAGGTCAAACGATGTACTAAAGCTGTCAAACGGGGTTGCTGCTGCCGTAAATAGCTTTGCATTGAACGTTGCAAGCGCTGCTCTGCGGCTTGCAGTAACTGCAGTTGTTGCTGCTGATCCGGTGACACCAACTCAGCTGCGGCAGATGGAGTGGCTGCACGCACATCGGCAACAAAGTCGGCTATGGTAAAGTCAATTTCATGACCTACAGCGCTGACGGTTGGAATAGCGCAATGCGCTATTAAACGCGCCACCTGCTCATCGTTAAAACACCATAAATCTTCCAGCGAGCCACCACCACGGCCAATCAGCAACACATCCACTTCATTACGGGAGATAGCTTTTTGAATGGCATTATAAATTTGCGCCGGAGCCTGAGTGCCTTGCACTAAACAAGGATAAATAATGACTTCAAGCGCTGGAGCACGGCGCTTTAGTACTGTAATGATATCGCGAATGGCAGCGCCGGTCGGGGAGGTGACGACTCCTACTTTTTGTACTTTCTTCGGCAGCGGCTTTTTGCGCTCTGGTGCCAGTAAACCTTCAGCGGCCAGAGTGGCTTTGATTTGTTCGTATTGTTGCTTCAGTAGGCCGTCACCAGCAGGTTCCAGCATATCGGCGAGTAACTGATATTCACCACGGGGTTCATACACACTGATACGGGCGCGGATCAAAATTTGCTGACCATTTTTTGGTTGCAGGCTGGCGTATCTGTTGCTTTGTTTAAACATCGCCACTTTGACCTGAGCGGCCTGATCTTTGAGTGAAAAGTACCAGTGGCCGGACGAAGCGGCGATAAAATTGGATACTTCACCCACTAACCACAGCTGACGAAATTGCAGCTCCAGAGTCAGGCGAACTTCAGAATTTAAACGGGAGACGGTGTAGATATCGGCTTGGGACATAGGGCTGATCTCAAGGGGTCATGTCACTAATGTAACACAAAAGCGAAAAACTGATTGTGGCAAAGGGCAAAAGCGGATAAAATTACGCCGCAACATTCCCCCCTCTTTTTTTAACAGCGAGATTGTTGCAATGCTCAGGATCGTGAAAGAAGCCATTACATTTGACGACGTGTTACTTGTACCGGCACACTCCACTGTGTTACCCCATACCGCAGACCTGCGGACTCAATTGACCAGCAAAATTACGTTAAACATTCCTATGGTATCGGCGTCTATGGACACTGTGACCGAGGCTCGTTTAGCTATTGCTTTAGCACAGGAAGGTGGCTTAGGTTTTATTCATAAGAATATGACCATCGAAGAGCAGGCAGCCAATGTTCGTAAAGTAAAAAAATACGAAAGTGGTGTAGTCTCTGACCCTGTCACTGTGCGTCCGGAACAAAGTATCCGTGAAGTGCAGCAATTGGCCGCTCAGCATGGTTTCTCTGGTTTCCCAGTGGTAGATGCTGACAACAATCTGGTCGGTATTGTGACAGGTCGTGACCTGAATGTAGAAACTAATCCGCAAGCTGCTATTTCTTCAGTGATGACGCCAAAAGAGCGTTTAGTAACAGTCAACGAATCAAGCCCACGTGCTGAAGCTTTAGCTTTAATGCACAAACACCGCATTGAAAAAGTATTAGTGGTCGACAATGGCTTTAAGCTCAAAGGCTTGATCACTGTGCAGGATTATAATAAAGCCGCCAGCAAACCAAATGCCTGTAAAGACGAATTTGGTCGTTTACGTGTGGGCGCTGCTGTGGGTGTAGGCCCTGGCACTGACGAGCGTATTGCCGCTTTAGTTGAAGCTGGTGTGGATATTTTATTAATAGATACTTCACACGGTCACTCTGAAGGCGTGTTAGACCGCGTGCGTCAAACCCGTGCTCTGTACCCTGATTTACAAATAGTAGCGGGTAACGTCGCCACAGCTGAAGGCGCAAAAGCTTTAGCCTTAGCTGGTGCCAATGCGGTGAAAGTGGGCATAGGCCCAGGCTCCATTTGTACCACCCGTATAGTGACAGGTTGTGGTGTACCTCAGCTTACAGCGATCTCTGACGCTGTAGATGGTGTTAAAGGACTGGACGTTTGTATTATCGCTGACGGTGGTATCCGCTTCTCAGGCGACATTGCTAAAGCTTTAGTGGCTGGCGCGCACTGCGTGATGGTAGGGTCTATGTTTGCCGGTACTGAAGAAGCGCCGGGCGATGTAGAGTTGTATCAGGGCCGCTACTACAAATCTTACCGTGGTATGGGTTCATTAGGTGCTATGGCACAGCGTAATGGCTCCTCTGACCGTTACTTCCAGGGCAGCAACAACGCTGAGAAGTTAGTGCCTGAAGGTATCGAAGGTCGTGTGGCGTACAAAGGCCCAATCGGCACTATTATTCACCAGCAAATGGGTGGCCTGCGCTCCTCGATGGGCTTAACAGGCTGCGCTACTATGGCTGAATTCCGCTCTAAGCCGGAATTTGTCAAAGTCACTTCTGCTGGTATGGGTGAATCGCATGTGCATGATGTGCAGATCACCAAAGAAGCCCCTAACTACCGCCTGGGCTAACTGTGTTTTCGAGGCTGGCTCCGTGCCAGCCTCTGTCTTTTTTGAACGTCGATCTGTGTAAAAAATAAGGTGATTATGAGCAAAAACATTCACTTCCATCGAATTCTGATCCTCGACTTCGGTTCGCAATACACTCAGCTGATCGCCCGTCGTGTGCGTGAAATTGGCGTTTATTGTGAGCTGTGGGCCTGGGACGTTACTGCTGAACAAATCGCTGAATTTGCGCCAACCGGTATTATTTTATCTGGCGGCCCTGAGAGTGTGACTGAAGCCGGCTCGCCACGCGCACCTTCTTATGTCTTTGAAGCTGGTGTACCTGTGCTGGGAGTGTGCTACGGCATGCAGACCATGGCTGAGCAATTAGGCGGTAAAGTGGCCAGCTCAGAGCATCGTGAATTTGGTTATGCTCAGGTTGAACTGATAGCCCAAAATGCCATGTTCACAGGTATTGAAGATCATCTGAACGAACAAGGCCGTGGTTTATTGGATGTCTGGATGAGTCATGGCGACAAAGTAGTACAAATCCCTGAAGGTTTTGTCACTACAGCCCAAACGCCAACTTGCCCTCATGCTGCAATGGCCGATGAAGCCCGTCAGTTCTATGGTGTACAGTTCCACCCTGAAGTGACTCATACCCGTCAGGGCCTGCGGATGTTAGAGCAGTTTGTTGTTGATATCTGTGGTTGTGAAAAACTCTGGACGCCGGCCACCATCATTGATGACGCTATTGCTAACATCAAAAAGCAGGTGGGTGATGATCAGGTGATATTAGGTTTATCAGGTGGTGTCGACTCCTCTGTGGTCGCGATGCTGTTGCACCGCGCCATAGGCAAAAACCTGACCTGTGTGTTCGTTGATAACGGTTTATTGCGTTTAAACGAAGGTACGCAAGTGATGGAAATGTTCGGGGATCATTTTGGTCTGAACATTATCCACGTCAAAGCAGAGGACCGTTTCCTCGACGCCTTAAAAGGTGAAGCTGAACCTGAAGCCAAACGTAAAATTATCGGTCGCGTTTTTGTTGAAGTATTTGATGAAGAAGCGAAAAAATTAAGCAATGCCAAGTGGTTAGCTCAGGGCACTATTTACCCTGACGTGATTGAATCTGCCGCTTCTAAAACCGGTAAAGCTCATGTCATTAAGTCGCATCATAATGTCGGCGGTTTACCTGCAGATATGAAGATGGGCTTAGTGGAACCGCTGCGTGAACTGTTCAAAGACGAAGTGCGCAAAGTAGGTTTAGCTTTAGGTTTGCCATACGACATGCTGTACCGTCATCCCTTCCCGGGCCCGGGTTTAGGTGTGCGTGTACTGGGTGAAGTGAAAAAAGAATACTGTGATTTATTACGTAAAGCCGACGCGATTTTTATCGAAGAGCTGCGTAATTCAGGCTGGTACGACAAAGTCAGTCAGGCCTTTACTGTATTCCTGCCGGTGAAATCTGTCGGCGTAATGGGCGATGGCCGTAAGTACGACTGGGTTGTGTCTATTCGTGCCGTTGAGACTATCGACTTTATGACAGCACACTGGGCGCATTTGCCGTATGAGCTGTTAGGTACTATCTCTAACCGCATTATCAACGAAGTGAATGGCATTTCCCGCGTGGTGTACGATATTTCAGGTAAGCCGCCAGCAACTATTGAGTGGGAATAATTTATCCTTCGTACTTGCAGCCGCAGCTTTGAGTCGATTGGATAGAAAAGGGGCAGATTAAATCTGCCCTTTTCGCTTTTACAGCTTATTGATTTCGTGTTTCAGCTGATAGGATTTGTCTGTCACTATCGCCTCTAAAGTCGCAACTCGTTCTTTTAGCTGTTCTATTTGTTGTTTGATTTCGTCATTCGACTGGCCAGCACTTTTTAGTTTGATTTGTGTTTTAGTGTAGTTTTCATAAAAAGCATAACCAAAAGCGCCAACAACAGCGACAAAACCTATTTCAAATGGTCCCATGATTTTCCTTCCCTAAGTCTGTATTAATTAAACTGAATACTAAGCCTGAAACAAGCAGCAAGTGTTATACCATAGTTACTATCTTTTTTATTTTCAAATGCTTAACCTATTTTGATAAAGGCAGCGTTAAGCAAATTTGCTAAAAGATAGTCAAAAGCTTAACCAGAGCTGGTAAAATTAGCCAGATTCAGCAGTAAGACCAGAGGCCAATGTGACAGCAGACGACGATTTATACTGGATGCGGTATGCCTTGCAACTGGCCGATAAAGCTGAACAAAGCGGCGAAATTCCGGTAGGTGCTGTGCTGGTCAAAGACGGCCTGGTGTTGGGGGAGGGCTGGAATCAGTCTATTCAACTGAACGACCCCTCAGCTCATGCTGAAATGATGGCTATCCGGCAGGCCGCAGAAAAAATTGGCAATTACCGTCTGCTGGACTGTACTTTGTATGTCACTTTAGAGCCTTGTGCGATGTGTGCTGGGCTTCTGGTACATAGCAGAGTAAAACGTCTGGTGTTTGGTGCTAAAGACGCAAAAACAGGTGCTGCGGGATCTGTGTTGGATATAGTGCGACATCCGGTGCTGAATCATCAGTTGGATGTGCAGGATGGGGCTTTGGCGCAGCAATGTGCAGACAAACTCTCTGCGTTTTTCCGCCGTCGCAGGGCGGAGCAAAAGGCATTAAAACAGCAGGAAAAACAAAAGAGTAATGAGGTGTAATTTAAGCGGTAGCTTCAGCACCGCTGGCCAGATCCAGAATGGATTGGAAGGAGCGGCGGCGTCTGTGCAGTTTTAAAATAGACATATTACGACTCACTCGTCTTCTGCCTGATGCAACATCTATTAATCGCCGTTTGCGCAGCATTTTTGGTTTTTTACGCTTTAACATTCAATGACTCCAAATTAGGTTCGCTAATATAGAAGCTTAGCAATATATATACAAGATTAAGACTGCTTCGGAGTGCTGATGTTCCCTGACTTTTCTGTTGAATTTACTGCTTTATCACCAAATTGTTCGTTAAGCCGCTGTTTTTGCTGATCTAACCTTTGTTCTGTTTTTCTTTTTTCATCGACCCATAACAGTGTGTCGTAGAAACGACGGACGTTTTCGACATAATACACTGCCTGAGCACCGCGGGCGTAACCGAGTTTAGTGTTCTGGTAATAACGTTTTTGCTGCAGTAATGGCAGGCGTTGTTTGACCTCATGCCATTGATCCGGGTTCGCACCGTCGCGCTCTGTCAACACGCGGGCACTTTCAACATGGCCCCAGCCAATGTTGTAAGCCGCGATGGCAAACCAAAGCCGGTCTGGCATCTGAATGCGCTCAGGAATACTCTCCAGCATACGTTGCAGATATTTACTGCCACCCCTGATGCTCTGTGCAGGATCCAGACGACTACTGACACCCATCATTTGAGCTGTACCTACGGTCAGCATCATTAAACCTACCACGCCAGTAGAGCTTCGGGCGTCGGGTCGCCAGTTGGACTCCTGATAACCAATAGCAGCCAGTAAACGCCAGTCAAAGTTACCGGCATATTTTTCAAATAACGGCTGATAACGGGGTAAATCTTTTTCAATGGCCTTGATGTAATCCAGGGTGGCGATGTAATCAAAACGACGGATATGGCCAAAATATTTATCTTCCAGACTCAATAAATCGCCGGATTGATAATTTTGGCCGAAGAATTCAATCAGCACTGCCCAGAAGGAATCGTCTGCTTTATTACTCAACAACCAGGCCACAGGTTGTTGTTCTTTCACCTTAAAAGCCACTGTTAAGTTAGGGAAGAAGCGCTGATTCACTGCCAGTAAGTTGGAGTCCACTAGCGTATACGGAATTTTTCCGTCTTCGACTTGTTGCAACAGCTCATCCGCATCTTCGGATTCGCTCTCCTGCCATTGCAATTGTGGATAGTCGTTTTGCACAGCAGTTAAAGTTTCGGCCAAAGAGCTGTCTTTAGGCACAAGGATTGGCTCCTTAATGTCTTTAAAACTGTTGGGCTTTTTCTGGCCTTTGCGGTACACCAGAACCTCGTTACGCCACAAATAAGCAGGCGCTATACGGTATTTTTGTTTTCGGCTTTCGGTAACAGCCAAACCACCTGCAATATAGTCAACCTGACCAGAATCTAACTTTTGCAGCAACTCTTCACGTTGGTAGCTTGGGAATAACTCCAGCTCTACACCTAATTTCTCTGCCAATGCGACTGATAGTTCATAGTCGTAGCCTGTAGGACCATCGGCACCTACATAGTAGCTGGTAGGGCTGTTTAAAATGCCAACACGAATGCTATCTCTTTGATAAATTTCATGAAGCTGAACAGGTTCCTGTACCGGAGTACAAGAAACTACTGCTGTTAATACAGCTGCTGAAATACCAAATCGAATCATCCGGTTCTGCCTTTGATTAAAAAGAGCGCCATTTATACCAAAATTCCTGCAGGTCGTCAGATCTTATTCATACCAATGCAGGCGTTTTTTCTTTATAATACGGCGCCTGATTTTGGGTTCCATTGTCGCTCAACCAACGGAAAAAAAACCTATGTTGATCCTGCGTGGTGCACCTGCACTGTCCGAGTTTAGAGTTCAGAAGTTCCTCGATCTTTGTGTTAAAGCCAATTTGCCAGTTAATGGTGTGTATGCCGAATTTATGCATTTTGCTGATTTAAGCAGCGAACTGTCGGCTGAACAACAGACTATTTTAAGCAAGTTGCTGACTTACGGACCTACTATCATCAGCCATACACCAGAAGGTTTATTGCTGTTGGTGACGCCACGCCCTGGCACTATTTCTCCATGGTCCTCCAAAGCCACTGATATTGCCAAAAACTGTGGCCTGAGTCAGGTGAAACGTTTAGAGCGTGGTGTGGCTTATTATATTCAGACCACTGCGACTTTAACTGAAGCTCAACTGCAGCAGTTAAAAGGCTTAGTACACGACCGTATGATGGAAGTGGTGTTCAGCGAGTTTGAACAAGCTTCGGCATTGTTCCATAAAGCTGAACCAGCACCTTTAAGTTCAGTGGATATCATCAAAGGTGGCCGCGAGGCCTTAGTCAAAGCCAATATTGAGATGGGGCTGGCGTTGGCCGAGGATGAAATCGATTATCTGGTGACCAATTTTAATCAGTTGGGCCGCAATCCAAATGATATTGAACTCTATATGTTTGCGCAGGCGAACTCTGAGCACTGCCGTCATAAAATTTTTAACGCCGACTGGACCATAGATGGCGAACAACAGCCGAAGTCGCTGTTTAAAATGATCAAAAATACTTTCGAAAAAACGCCGGATCATGTGTTGTCTGCCTACAAAGACAATGCCGCTGTGATGACAGGCTCAAAAGCCGGTCGTTTTTTCCCGTCTGCTGACACTCAGGAATATGGTTACAACCATGAAGATATTCATGTGTTGATGAAAGTAGAAACTCACAACCACCCTACAGCTATTTCGCCATTCCCTGGTGCTGCGACTGGTTCTGGTGGTGAAATTCGTGATGAAGGCGCTACTGGCGTAGGTGCTAAACCAAAAGCTGGTTTGTCAGGTTTTTCTGTATCCAACTTACGTATTCCGGGCTTTGAACAGCCGTGGGAAACTGATTTTGGTAAACCAGACCGCATAGTGACGGCTTTGGACATTATGACCGAAGGCCCGTTAGGTGGTGCAGCCTTTAACAACGAATTTGGCCGTCCTAATATTCTGGGTTACTTCCGTACTTACGAAGAAAAAGTACCAAGTCACAATGGCGAAGAAATCCGTGGTTACCACAAGCCTATTATGATTGCCGGTGGCATGGGGAATATCCGTGCTGAGCATGTGCAAAAAGGCCAAATGCCTGTTGGCGCCAAGTTAGTGGTGCTGGGTGGCCCGGCGATGAACATTGGTTTAGGTGGTGGTGCTGCATCTTCCATGGCGTCAGGCCAGTCGGCTGAAGATTTGGATTTTGCCTCAGTACAACGTGAAAACCCGGAAATTGAACGCCGTTGTCAGGAAGTGATCGACCGCTGCTGGCAGCTGGGCGATAACAACCCGATTTGTTTTATCCATGACGTAGGCGCTGGTGGTTTATCTAACGCCTTCCCAGAGCTGGTAAACGATGGTGGTGTCGGTGGTAAGTTCGAATTACGTAACGTACCGAACGACGAACCCGGCATGTCACCACTGGAAATCTGGTGTAACGAGTCACAAGAACGTTATGTGATGGCCATTCCTGCTGACAAAATGGCAGTGTTTGAAGAGATTTGTAAACGTGAGCGCGCACCTTATGCAGTGGTAGGTGAAGCGACAGCTGAACACCACTTGACGTTATCAGACCAGCATTTTGGCAATACACCTATCGACTTGCCACTGAACGTACTGCTGGGCAAAGCGCCTAAAATGCACCGCGATGTGAAAACTCAGGTGACAGAAGGCAAGGCGTTAGACCTGAACGGCGTGACAGTAGCTGATGCTGCGGAACGTTTGTTACGTTTACCTACTATTGCTGAAAAAACCTTCCTGATCACCATTGGCGATCGCACAGTCACAGGTTTAGTGGCGCGAGATCAAATGGTCGGTCCATGGCAGGTGCCGGTAGCCAACTGTGGCGTGACTGCAGCGTCGTATGACACTTACCATGGTGAAGCCATGTCAATGGGCGAACGTACGCCGGTCGCCTTATTAGACTTCGCCGCTTCTGCCCGTTTAGCTGTGGCTGAATCTATTACTAACATTGCTGCTACTCAGATTGGTGATATTAAACATATCAAACTTTCGGCCAACTGGATGTCTGCTGCAGGTCACCCTGGCGAAGATGCTGGTTTGTATCAGGCAGTCAAAGCCATAGGTGAAGAGTTATGTCCTGCTATGGGTTTAACTATCCCTGTAGGTAAAGATTCGATGTCGATGAAAACCAGCTGGCAACAGGATGGTGAACAGAAGACAGTCATATCGCCTTTATCTTTGATTATCACAGCTTTTGCCCGGGTTGAAGATGTGCGTCGTACTGTGACACCACAGCTACGCACAGACAAAGGTGCAAGCAGCCTCATTTTGTTGGATTTAGGCCAGGGCGCCAACCGTTTAGGTGCCTCTTGTTTAGCTCAGGTCTATAAGCAGTTAGGTCAGACAGCACCGGATCTGGAAAGCCCTGAATTACTGATGAATTTCTATCAGGCGGTACAGGCTTTAGTGGCTCAGCAGAAATTACTGGCCTACCACGACCGCTCTGACGGTGGTTTATTTGTCACGCTAGCTGAAATGGCTTTTGCCGGTAAAGCTGGTATGAAAGTAGATATCCAGACTTTAGGCGCAGATAACCTGGCGGTGCTGTTCAGTGAAGAATTAGGTGCTGTCATTCAAGTGGCGAACAGTGACTTACCTACTGTGCAGGCGATTTTAGCTCAGCATAATTTATCTGCGGTTTCGCATTTATTAGGTGAAGTCACTACGGACGATCAAATTCAGATCAGTCGTGGCGACCAACTGGTGTATAGCAACAGCCGTACGACCTTACGTACCATCTGGGCAGAAACCACCTATCAAATGCAGCTGATGCGGGATAACCCAGAGGGGGCACGTCAGGAGTTCGTCGCTAAAGCTGATGTGACAGATCCAGGTTTAAATGCAAAATTAAGTTTTGATCTGAACGAAGATGTAGCGGCGCCTTATATCCTCAAAGGCGTACAGCCGAAAGTGGCTATTCTGCGTGAGCAGGGCGTGAACTCTCATGTCGAGATGGCAGCTGCCTACAACAGAGCAGGCTTTAATGCGGTTGACGTGCATATGAGTGACATACTGTCGGGTCGCCGCTCTTTAGCAGAGTTTAACGGCTTAGTGGCGTGCGGTGGCTTCTCTTACGGTGACGTATTAGGGGCTGGTGAAGGCTGGGCCAAGTCAGTGTTGTTTAACGACAAAGCCCGCGCTGAATTTGCTGCGTTTTTTGAGCGTGAAAGTACCTTTAGCTTAGGCGTTTGTAACGGTTGTCAGATGATGTCGAATCTGAAGAGCCTGATCCCAGGTGCTGATTTGTGGCCACGTTTTGTCCGTAACAAGTCAGAGCGTTTTGAAGCCCGTTTCAGCCTGGTGGAAGTGCAGGAAAGTGCCTCGTTATTCTTTAAAGGTATGGCCGGTTCCCGTATGCCTATCGCTGTCTCTCATGGCGAAGGTCATGCCGAGTTTGCGTCACAAGCTGCATTGCAGGCGGCCGATCAAAGCGGCACAGTGGCGTTACGTTTTGTCGACAACTACGGCAATGTGACGACTCAATACCCGTCGAATCCAAATGGTTCACCACTGGGTATCACTTCGTTAACGACGACAGATGGCCGCGTGACTATCATGATGCCTCACCCTGAACGGGTATTCCGTACTGTAGCAAACAGCTGGCACCCGGATGACTGGCAGGAAGACAGTCCGTGGATGCGGATGTTCCGCAATGCTCGAGTCTGGTTAGGCTAATAGCGTATAACTGATAAAACAAAACCTGCTTCGGCAGGTTTTGTCATTTTTGTAGCGATATTTTTAAATTTTTATCTTTGCATTATAACTTTTGCAGATATTTTCATTTTTAACTTGATCCCCGACACATTTTTTTACAAACTATCCGTATCTCTTTTTATTCACCCGTTTGAGTGAGATGTCCGACATGAGGTCGGTCAAGCCTGAAGGATAGGGTATGCAAGTCGAAGTGAGCACTGAACAACCTGACAACAAAGAATGGCTGTCCCATGTCAAAATTGGCCAGCGTTTAGATCTTGAGCTATTGGATCAACGCAAGAGCCGTTGTAGCTGTGAACTGATCGGTTATAAAACGGGTAAATATGTGTTATTCCGTATTGACGATGACATCTTACCTGATCGTTTTTTTGTCAATGGCCTGGCTGTCGTCTGCCGATTTCTGGTTGAAGATTCGGTAGGTGAGTGTTTTGCATTCAAATCTGAGTTGTTACAGCTGATGCGCTTTCCTGATAAATTGGTTGCTATCAGCTTCCCGCAGTTTATCCAACGCCGGGCTTTGCGCAACGAGAAACGCAGCAGCATTTTTATTCCAGCCTCAGTGCGTCTGGATCCGGACGTGGTGCATAACAGCCGCAGTTTTAAAGGGCACTTAATTGATGTATCCAGTGGTGGTTGCCGTTTTCTGTTTGATCCCTCCCACAAGGGCAGTAGAGTGAATCTTGCTCCTGTGATTTTGCATATTCAGTGCGAAAAAACAGGGATAGATCAGAAAATTCAGGGTGAAGTACGAAATTCCAGACTGGAAGAACGTGGTTTATCTATAGGGATCCAGTTTAATGTGCCACAGCTGCATTTAGACAAGCTGGCGGAGGCTTCCTGAGACGTCCTTCTGACTTCAAACTTGTCGGGTCAGAAGGACTCTGGCTTACTTAGAAAGAATAACGAGCGCCAATCATCCAGACATAAGGGTCGATGCTGACATCAACAGACTGAATAGTGGTGTTGTTTACCAGTACACGGCCAGTTGTATCTATATCCATTTTGCTCAGCATCAGATGAGCACTCCAGTTGTCCGCCAGCTTCATATTCACACCTGCTTGCATTGCCAGTCCCCAGGAGTCTTTTAGCTTCAGTTCTACTTTGTCGTTTGTATCTGTGACCTCTAAAGCCTGTAAAGTGCTGACTAACTCGCCTGAGACATCTTCCTGAAAGAAGTTCGTATAATTCAGACCTAAACCGATAAAAGGATCGAATCTGCTGTCACCCAGATCAAAATGGTACTGAGCTAATAAAGTCGGGGGTAGATGTTTAGTGCTGCCTAGTGCCAAACCATCGATAGCTGAGCCTTTTACTTTTACATCGTGGCTGAACGGAGTGGCTGCAATCAGCTCCAGTGTCCAGTTTTTATTCAGTTGATAGTCGATGGTGATGCCCAGTTGGGTGTTGGTATTCACTGATACTTCAGTCGAATTAGCTGGTAAGCCAGCTACAGTTTCAACAACATTCAGGTGACCGCTTGAGTCTTTTGGCGCGACGCTAATAGCGCCAACATTCACTGACCAGTTTGCCAGAGCCGGAGCTGCAGAGACGGCTAATAATAAAGAGGCTATTGTTTTATAACTTGTTTTCATCAGAATGATCCTTAGCTTGAGAAACTGACGTCATTCTGCGCTTTTACTGTCAAGAAACTTTGCCCCAGATCAATAGTTACTATAAAGCCTTACTATGTTTAGGGTTTTTATTGATGTAGAACAAAAAAGGAAAGGGTGGGAGATATAAAAGCAGCCTGAAGCCTTTGACTCAGGCTGCTCTTCAGGCAGCATCAGCAGATATAGCGGGCTTTTTTATTGTCTTTAAGCTTTGTCATATCCACCAGCACCAGACCATCCACGCAGTCGGCAAAGTCAGGGTCTACACCAAAAGCCAAAAAGCGCACACCACCAGGCTCGGTCAGTTCACTGTATTGTTTATACAAAGTCGGGATACTAACGCCCATATTAGCCAGTAAGTGTTTGAGCTGGACAAAATCCTGGCTGTAGTTATTGCCACTAAAATGTTGCTGCAATTGACTCATTGTATCCATGGGGAGTTCATACGGAATATTCGGCACTGCGCTTTGTTCAGGGCAGCGGAAATACAGGCTGTAAAAATACACCATCAGATCCCGTGCTGCTTTTGGGTAGCTATTGGATAAACTGACGCCACCAAATAAATAACGAATCTCCGGGTTTTGTTTTAAGTAAGCTCCAATGCCATACCATAAATAATCCAGACTACGTTTACCCCAATAACGTGGCTGTACAAAGCTGCGACCCAGCTCCAGGCCCTGCTCCAGGTAAGGCGTCATAGCTGGGTTAAATTGGAATAAAGAGGCGGTGTACAAACCCGCCAAGCCTTTTTCTGCCATGATTTTCGCTGTGTTGGCAAAACGGTAGGCTCCTACTATTTCTAAGTCGTCTTTATCCCATAAAATCAGTTGTTCATAGTAGCTGTCGTACTGATCGATATCGCGGCGCTGGCCGCTGCCTTCACCTACGGCTCGAAAGGCAATTTCGCGTAAACGGCCAATTTCACGTAGTACAGGTGAGCTTTGTTGATACTGGTATAAATAAATTTGTTTACCATCGCTGGTTTCGCCAAGCAGTGGACAAGCTTCCACCGCCTTTTTCAGCAAAATACGATCTTCCGGATGAGCTATCGCAGTTTGAGTTTTAAACAGTGGCGACTTGTCTTTGGCAAGACGATATAAGTGCTTTTTAAAGAGTTTTACTTTGGCCTGAGTTTCTAACTGCAACTGAGCAAAACTGTCATAAGGGATTTGTTCACCAATGCGCATCGCGATGTTTTTATGCTTCTGATTAAACATCTCCTGCACCAGTAGCATGGTCGCCAGAGGTTTATAAATCATTGAAGCACCATAAAACATCGCCGAGTTGCGGCCATCGATGTAAATCGGCAAAATTGGCGCCTTGGCATTCATTGCAAAACGTAAAAAACCGCCGTGCCATTTACCATCCCGGATGCCGTTGGGCTTTAAGCGCGACACTTCACCGGCAGGGAATAAAATCAGCGCGCCTTCAGCGGCTAAGTGATCGCTGATGCGGTCGATGCGGCTGCGCTCAGTACCACCACTCATATTATTGACGGGTAACAATAAGGAATGCAGTGGTTCCACCGCCATTAATAACTGGTTGGCAATTACTTTGACATCAGGCCGGATGTCCCGTACCAGTTTAATCAAAGCTAATCCGTCTAAAGAACCTATAGGGTGATTGGCAATAATCACCACCCGGCCAGTGCTTGGAATACGTTCGACTTCATTGTCACGTACCGCATAAGCAAAATTAAAGTAATTCAGTACCTGCTCTACAAATTCAATGCCTTGCAAATGCGGATAACGTTTGGCAAAAGCAATAAATTCCTGTTCGTGTAACAGTTGGCGTAAGGCGCCTTTGACCGGTTTGGCTAACCAGGGTTTTTGTTCGAGTTTTGGCAGATGCGTTTGCATCATTTGGTCAACACTGATCATAGCTATACCTCTGTAAGGGCTTATGTCTGCACAGAGAGTAGGGGGAAAAGATGACAAAAATGCGTCAGATTTATGGCTTTTTGTAGAAGTTTTAGCCTGCTCAGGCGACTTTGCTCTGAGCAGGTTGTTCTTCACTAAGCACTGCCATCGGCATGGCAGCCAGCGCATGGCTTTGTTCTGTCCAATGGTACAGCGTGAGTGAACCGTCTTGTTGCTCTATCAGGGCTGTGCAGTTATCAATCCAGTCGCCATCGTTACAGTAAATAATGCCATCCTGCAGGCTGATTTCCGGATGATGAATATGACCACAGACCACACCATCAAAACCTGAACGTTTGGCTTTGGCCACTGCTGCATCACGGTAGCGGGCAATGGCCTGCTGAGCCCCCGGTACTTTGCTTTTAATAAAAGCGGCTAAACTGAAATAACGCCCACCTAAAGCCCGGCGAATGCGGTTGCTCCAGCGATTTAAAAACAATAAAAAATCATACAGATTGTCACCCAGCCAGGCGTGAAAACGACCAAAGTTGACTTCTTTATCAAATTCATCGCCATGTAATAACAACAACTTTTTGCCTAAAACTGTGGTGTGGCAGCCACGTAATTGCAACTTGATAGTGCCAAACTGACGGCCTGCCCAGTGGCGGAATTCTTCGTCATGGTTACCAGGGATATAGATGACTTCAGTGCCCTGATCGGCTTTGGCCAGCAGACTTTGGATCACCGCATTTTGCTCCGGGCTCCAGCACACTTGTTTTTGCATAGCCCACAAGTCAAGGATATCGCCCAGCAGGTAAATGGTGTCAGCTTTGGTTTGATTGAGGAAGTTCAGCAGATAGGTGGCCTGACAGTCTTTATTTCCTAAATGAATGTCCGACAAGAAGATAGTTCGACAATGCAGCATACAAAGCTCCTGCGAATTGTTGGCCTTGGTTCTTCAGGCTCGGGTAGAATGAAGTCACCCCGTGTCAGAGAGATGACGAAAACTTGAAGCTTTGGTGAACTGATGTCGATAGCCCTGGTGATCCCCGATCGTAAGTTAGATGCGTTAGTGGAAAAGTTAAGTACCTTATTACCCGGCGTGCTTATTCAGCAATGGCCAAATTACAGTGCACCTGAACTGGTGCAGATGGCTGTGGTCTGGAAGCAGCCTCATGGCTCGTTAGCCGCATTAAGCAATTTAAAAAGCCTGCAGTCTTTTGGGGCCGGTGTCGACAGTATAGTGTCGGATCCGACTTTACCTGACTTGCCGTTAAGCCGTATTGTCGATCCGGCTTTGGCGTCCTCTATGGTCAACTATCTGGCCGGTATAGTGCTGCATTATCAGTTAAGGTTGGATTTATTTAAGCAACAGCAGCAACAGCAATTATGGAAGCCGAAAAGTCCACGCTTAATACGGCATATTTGTGTGCTGGGTTTAGGTGAACTGGGACAGGCGGCGGTGCAGTATTTTTTACAGCAGGGTTATCTGGTCAGTGGCTGGTCACGCAGTTTAAAACAGCTCGAAGGTGTTCACTGCTATTGCGGTGAAGTTGGTTTTAAACAGGCTGTCGCTGATGCTGATGTGATCATTTGTTTGTTGCCTCTGACAGCTGACACCAACAACTTTCTAAATACAGAGCGTCTTAGTGCTTTTAAATCAGGTGCTATTCTCGTTAACGTCGCCCGTGGCGCTATAGTCGATGACGCCGCTTTATTATCTGCTTTGGATTCTGGCCAGTTACAGGCGGCTTGTCTGGATGTATTCCGTGAAGAGCCTTTACCTGCAAGTGATCCTTACTGGCTGCATCCCGCTGTACTAGTCACCCCGCACTGCTCAGCGGTCACCAATGTCGATACTGCTATTCATCAGATTGTGGAAAATTATCAACGTACGTTAAATGGGCTACCTTTAATGCATCTGGTCGACAGGGAAAGGGGCTACTGATGGATAGTTTTGTCATTAAAAAATATGGGCATGTGGCGTTGTTACAACTAACAGCTGCTGAAAAACGTAATTTACTAACACCTGAAAGCGCCTTACAGATCGCAGCTGCTGTGCATCAATTGAGTTTGGATGATGAGCTCAAAGTCTTATGTGTGATGGGCACAGAGCGTGCCTTTTGTGCTGGTGCTGATTTAGCTGTATTACAGCATGCAGTGGATGGCGATGGGACTGAATTGAAACAACTGTATCAGGCTTTTAGTCAGGTAGCCGATTCGCCACTGCTGACTATCGCTTTAGTCAATGGCCCTGCTGTTGGGGCAGGGATGAATCTGGCTATGGTCTGTGATATTCGTTTAGCCAGCAAGGATGCCTGGTTTGATAGCCGCTTTTTTCAGTTAGCTTTGCACCCTGGTGGGGGACATGGCTGGTTACTACCGCAATTAATAGGATGGCAACAAGCGATGGCGATGTTGTTTTGCGGTGAAAAACTAACGGCTGAACAAGCCTGGCAATATGGTTTAGTCAAAGAAGTGTTGGCTGTTGATCAATTATTACCAAGAGCTCTGGCAATGACCGCCGATTTAGCCGCAGTGCCTACTGCGTTAGTACGACAAACAAAAAGCTCCATGCGTCAGTTAGTGCACTGCAAAGAGCATAGTCAGGCCGTAGAGTTTGAATATCAGCAACAATTTTATAGTTTACAGCAGGACGCCGCTCGTCAGGCTATTGCAGCTTTACAGCAAAAACTCGCCGCTAAAAGTTAAAAAGCATTACAAAAAAGAAATAAGTCGTAGCTATTTTGCTGTTCTGCTTGTTTCTTTATCAGAAAATTGACTGTAAATGATTGTAAATCTTGTAACTAAACAACAAGTTGTCTACACTGGTTTTGGATTAACCAAGATCCACAAAAAAGCAAGAACAATAACAATATTTTTTAGTCTGAGGTTTTGTATGCGTAAAGCGTCCAGTCGCGGTTTTGGCTTTACTGCAATCGCCATTTTGGTGTTATTAATGGCATTGTCGGCTTTTTTAACAAAGGCTGAAGCTACACAAGTGACTCAAAGTTCACAGGGACAGCAGTCGGTCGAAGGAATGAACTGACCAAATGCCCCCACCAGGTGGGGGTATTTGCTATTTTTTCTGATGCCGCTCGCGGTTTTCCCGTTTTTGCTCCGCATTTTTTTGCATCAACACATAAGTAGCCGCATAACCGCCATGAGGTTTTAAAGCCGTATGGCAAGCCAGTACTTCCGGGATTTGTGGTAACCATTTAAAGCAATAACTTTTTAAAATTGCCGGATGAGGTTTACTGTCACGTCCCATACCGTGGTGGATCAACAAGGTTCGGATCCCGCGTTGATGGCAATCCGCAATAAAACTAAATAAAGCAGCGCGAGCTTCCACCAGGGTTTTGCCTAACAGATTCAGAGTAGCGTCCATCTGATATTTACCCAGCCGCAGATTCTTGTAGACCCCATCCTGCACACCATCTTTTTTGTAGGCAATCACCTCATCAGGCGCGACCAGATCAACATATTCCATTGAGAGGTAATTGGGATCGTATTCCATTTCCTGTTCTGCCGCTTTGCGACGCGCCAGTTGTGCCAGACTTGGGTTATGTTCGCCATTGAGATCGGCCAGCGCATCCGCATTCAGGCGCTTTACACCAGCCATTTCCTGTAAAAACAAGTCCAGCTCTTCGTCATGCATTTGTACTACTCCACCTTCAGCTGACCGGGATCACGCTATTATATACCCCTATGATTTGATGCCACAGCACTGATCTCAGGGTTTTTTATAGTGCTTACAGAAAATAAAAAACTTTTGAGACTCTATACATTAGTCTGTTTATTGACACAAAAAACGACATATTTTAACAAGTATTTAACTTTGGGCTATACTTAATGTGACTGTCATTCCCGCAAGGAGAGCATCATGATCCCAGAGCGGCTTTATGAAACTTTACCTTATCTTTATGTGATCAGTGGTGCACAAACCGCGCTCTGGTTGCCACACTGGACTGCCGCTTTATCAGGTGTTGTATTGATATTTGTAGGGGCAGTGGTTTGGGTTATACGCACGGACAAGCGTCGCAGCCCATATGGTATTAAATTTAAAGAGCAAGGAGTATTGCCCTTCTGGTGTTATGAGCTGCAGCCTTTTGTCTATCTGAGCAGTGGCGTCTTATTGTTTAATTATGCACAAAGTTTTTTGCTGTATCCATCCGCCATGATTTTTCTGGTCGTAGGCATTCAGCTCTGGTTATGCCGGATTTGTTGGCGCCGGCGTTCTTAAATCAGAGCTTTGGCTCAGCGGTCTGATGAAACCCAGAACATCGCTGCTGCGATAAATCCTTGCTGCTGACGTAACTGGTATTTGGCGCACTGTTCTTTGCTTTGCTCAGCAAAACATAAATACAACCTCTGTTCATCTTCTGCCAATACTGCACGTTGATTGGTATCAAGGATCGTACCTTCAGCACCAAACCAGCCAGGTATATAAATACTCTGAGTTGTTAAGCCTGCGCTATGGTATTCGAGCAATTGAGGTTTAGGAGCTATCACAAATGCGACCAACACAAGTAGAGCCAGCCCCAACCAAATGTTGCGCATAGTTGCAGTGGAAGTCGCAGCTTGTCCTTCAGAGGTCTGTTTACTGGCTGAGCGTGACGCTGTGCGTAGCACTGGAGCTGAAGAGGACGTGTTCTGTGCTTGAGTCAGAGGCTTTTTATTGCCCGCTTTTTTTAACAGTTTTTGCTTTTCGGCCTCGCTCAAAAGCGAGGCCTTTTTAATTTGTTTGACCATTAGTGACGTAAGTTAACTGTGCTGTTGGCGACAGTTTCGGTCATGATAAGCCAGGCTTGCAAGTTTTGTTTTAAGGAATCCGGGTCTATTTTGTCTAACGTGTCGTTGGGAGTGTGGTGATAGTCAAAATAGTCGGTGCCATCCTGTGATAAAGCTACCACTGGCACACCTGCCTGAGCTAATACAGAAACGTCAGGTCCGCCATAAGTGGTATTGCCGCCTAAAGCAATGTTCAGATGAGCCAGTTTTTGTTGCAGCTCTTTGGCAAAAGGCAAGGCTTTGTCACCAAAGCGGCTTTCAATTTGCCAGATCCTGCCTGCACCAAAATCTGATTCTGCCGCTAGGATGTGTTTGTCTAAATCTTTATAGTGTTTGGCGGCATAAGCTCTTGCTCCTAATAATCCGCCCTCTTCGTTACCATAAAGTACAACTCGGATGGTACGTTTCGGTTTGGCTTTTTGCTTAATCAAAGCGCCCGTTGCCATGGCTAAAGCCACCCCTGCGCCATCATCCAAAGCACCTGTACCCTGGTCCCACGAATCCAAATGGCCACTGATCAGCACTATTTCTTCAGGTTTTTCAGTGCCTGTGATTTCTGCTATTACGTTATGGCTGGTTGCGGTCTGTAGTTGGTTGTCCATTTGTAGTTTTAATTCTACCTTTGGCGAAAGTTTGAGCATTTTTTCCAGGTTCTGTGCATCAGGCACAGAAATAGCTACTGCAGGAATTTTAGGGATGGCTTCGTCGTACTTCATAGTGCCGGTATGGGCAAATCTGTTGGTGCTGGTGCCTACAGAACGGATCGCTATAGCGACAGCACCTAATTTAGCGGCTTCAACAGCGCCACGAGAGCGGGCTGCTACCACTTGTCCATAAAAAGAGCCCGATTTGTCTTTAGCCATTGCTTTATTGATAAAGACGATTTTACCTTTAACAGCGGCCGCATCGGCTTTTTCTAAGGCTTCAATACTGTCGAACATCACGACAGAGGCGGTAATACCAGCAGCAGGTGTTCCAACAGAGCCACCTAAGGAGGTTAATACAAAAGACTGAGCAAAAGGGGACACTACTTCAAGACTCGCCTGACCGCGGGTCCAGCCTGGCATTTCAAACTCTTCAGTCCATACTTTGTCATAACCCAGTTGCTTTAAATTGGTCACTGCCCACTGTACGGCCCGACGATCTGCTTCGCTGCCTGCAATACGTGGGCCTACTTCCACTGTTAACGACTCCACCAGTTTATAGGCTAAATCCTGGTCTAAGGACACCGGAGCTGTTGCAGCCCAAGCCACTGGCGCGAGTAAAACGCCGGAAATGATCGTTTGCCAAAATTTCATCTTGATTGTGAACTCTGTTGTCTATTCATGCAGTCACTGTAGCACGCCGAGATCGGCTGTTATCTTTGGATTGCGACAAAAAGCTAAAGCCAGGAGTCAGTTGTGTGAACCTCTGAATCAATGGTGGGTCTCTGATGAGTCAGGTGCAGTCTGAAATACGACAGATGAGAATAGATCGTATTGCCTGTTTAGGGCTCAGGGCTGCATAATGTAATTTTTAGATCAAAAGAAGCAACAAAATGAAATTGGAAGAAATGCTGAAAAATTCGGCGCAGGCAGCCAAGCTGCTGAAGGCGGTTTCCAATGAACGCCGTTTGTTGATTTTATGTTATTTGCTGGAGTCAGAGCTATCAGTCACAGAGATGAACGATAAGTTAGGCTTAAGCCAGTCGGCTTTGTCCCAACACTTAGCAGTTCTCAGACGACAAAAACTGGTAAAAACCCGCAAAGAAGCTCAAACCGTGTTTTATCGTATCCAGAGCGAAGAAGCCGTCGCTTTAATTGGCTTACTGCACAAACTGTATTGCGAGAAGAAATAGTAAAGCGTTCTGAGGCTTTCCGTGCCAGGGATGGCAGCGAATACTAAAGTGCCCGAAACAGAGTAACATTTGCTGTGAAACCAGAAATAAAAAAACCACCTTGCGGTGGTTTTTTTAATGCACTGTCACAGTATGCTGCTGTAAACAACAGCCTACTGAAATTAAGCAGCTTTAGTCGCTAAAGCTTTAACGTGTGCATTTAAGCGTGACTTATGACGGGCAGCTTTGTTCTTATGGATCAGACCTTTGTCTGCCATACGATCCAAAATTGGAACCATCTTTTTGAACGCTTCTTGTGAAGCAGCCAAGTCAGCAGTTAACACTGCAGCGTATGTTTTCTTCATGAAAGTACGCATCATTGAGCGCTGACTTGCGTTTTGCTGACGACGCTTTTCTGATTGAATCGCGCGCTTCTTAGCAGACTTAATGTTAGCCAAGGTAACACTCCTAAAAACTAAACCGGGACCTTTAAAGGCCGCATAATATGCCTATTTTGTAGGCCCTTGTCAAATGGTTTCCTTGACAGATTACAGAATAAAATTAGCCCTTCGCTGGTAATCCATTCTGACTCGGGTGAAAATAGCAGAAATGTCGTTGCAGGAGCAGTCTGTGTCAGGAAAATTATTAAAATCAGGCATGATCGTAAGCTTTATGACCCTTATTTCACGGGTGCTTGGCTTAGTCCGGGATGTGATTGTCGCCAATGTACTCGGTGCAGGGGCTATGGCCGACGTATTTTTTATGGCCAATCGTATTCCTAATTTCCTGCGACGTTTATTTGCTGAAGGAGCATTTTCACAAGCTTTTGTGCCTGTACTGGCTGAAGTAAAAGAAAAACATGGTGATGATGCAGTGCGGGAGCTGATAGCCAAAGCTGCCGGTACTTTGGGCTTGATAGTCACAGCCGTCACTTTAGTGGCGGTCATTGGCTCGCCTGTACTGATGATGTTGTTTGGCGCCGGCTGGTTTAATGCTTATCTGGATGGGGCACCAGAAGGCGATAAATATCTGCAGGCCAGTTTCCTTCTGAAAATCACCTTTCCTTATTTATGGTTTATTACCTTTGTTGCTTTATCTGGTGCTGTGCTGAACACTTACAACAAATTTGCGGTCGCAGCTTTTACCCCAGTATTTTTAAATATCGCCATGATAGGTGCTGCTATTTATCTGGCGCCGCAAATGCAAAACCCGGCTGAAGCTATTGCCTGGGGCGTGTTTTTAGGTGGTTTAATTCAGTTTTTGTTCCAGTTGCCATTTTTAGCCAAAGCAGGATTGCTGGTGATGCCACGTTGGGGTTGGAACGACCCCAACGTGACGAAAATCCGCACTTTAATGATCCCGGCGTTATTTGGCGTGTCTGTCAGTCAAATTAACCTATTACTGGATGCTATTATCGCGTCCTTTTTAGTCACAGGCGCTGTCAGCTGGTTGTATTACTCTGACCGTTTATTGGAGTTTCCTTTAGGTTTATTTGGTATCGCTATTGCTACTGTGATTTTGCCTGGCTTGTCCCGTCATTACGCAGCGGCGAGCGAAGAAGCTTTCAAATACACCCTGGATTGGGCTGTACGTTTTATTTGCCTGTTTGGTATTCCATCCATGATGGGGTTAATAGTGCTGGCAGAACCCATTATTGCGTCTGTCTTTATGCGTGGAGAATTCACGGCGGAGGATGTCGTAAAAACGTCGCACAGCCTGATTGCTTACAACACAGGTTTAGTCGCTCTGATGCTGATTAAAGTGCTGGCACCCGCTTTTTATGCGCGCCAGGATATAAAAACTCCGGTGCGGATTGCCATTATTGCTATGGTGGCTAATATGGGCTTTAACCTGATGTTGGCACCTTTTTTAAGTTATGTTGGTCTGGCGTTAGCCACAGCTTTATCCGGTACTTTGAATGCATACTTGCTGTATCGTGGTCTAAAGCAGCGCGATATCTACAGTTTTAGCAGCAAAACCTGCTGGTTTATCGCTAAAGCTTTTATCGCTGCGGCTGTGATGGCAAGTTGTATTTTTTATGTGATGCCTGACCTGGCAGGCTGGATTGCTTTAGGTTTATCAGGTCAGGTACTGCATTTATTGTCCTATTTTGCTTTCGCTATTGTGGCTTATTTTGTTTTGCTTTTTGTCTTTGGTGTGCGTTTGAGCGATTTTAAACGCCAGACAAATGCTGAAAGCAAATGATTATGCGGTTATAATCGGACACTTTTTGAAAGCAGCAGAGTAAGAATACCGGATGGAGTTAATTCGCGGCTTACATACAATTCAACCCAGACATCAGGGCTGCGTGTTAACTATCGGTAATTTTGATGGCGTGCATCTGGGGCATCAGGCTGTGTTGGCGCAGTTAAAATCTATAGCAGCAGAGTTAAATTTACCTGCAGTGGTGATGGTGTTTGAACCTCAGCCATTGGAGTTGTTTAACCCTGATGGTGCACCTGCGCGGTTATGCCGTTTTCGGGAAAAATATCACTGGCTGGCGCAGCAAGGTGTGGATCGCATGCTTTGTGTGCCTTTTACCCGTGAATTTTCCAGTCAGGAACCGGAACAGTTTATTCAGGATTTATTGCTAAATAAACTCGGTGTAAGGCATTTGATAGTCGGTGATGATTTTTGTTTTGGTAAAAACCGGGCCGGTAATTTTGCTTTGTTACAGCAAGCTGCAGCGCAGCATGGTTTTGGTTTGAGCAGCACGGCCAGCCTGAAACAAAATGAGCAGCGCGTTAGCAGCACTTTAATTCGACAGGCGCTGGAGCAGGATCAGTTAGAACTGGCAGCACAAATGTTAGGCCGGCCTTTTTCACTGATGGGGCGGGTGCGGCACGGTCAGAAGGTAGGCCGTCAGTTGGGGTTTCCAACGGCTAACGTCTGGCTTTATCGCAAAAATTTACCTGTGCATGGTGTGTATGCCATTGAAGCTGTGACCCAAATGGGCCGTTATCATGGTGTAGCCAATATTGGCTCCAGACCGACGCTGCAGGGTAAAAAAGAGCAGTTGGAAGCGCATTTTTTTGATTTTAACGGCGACTTATACGGCCAGCAGATTGAAGTGATTTTAAAAAAGAAAATCAGGTCGGAGCGACGTTTTGAAGGCCTTGCGCAATTGCAGCAGCAAATTGCCTTAGATGCGCAGCAGGCGCGCGATTATTTTGCTTTGCGACCTGCTTAAGCTAGTTGCAAAGCGACACAAATTTAAACTTAAAGAACACGGAACAACAACGGATGACTGACTACAAGCAGACTTTGAATTTACCGGACACGGCTTTTGCCATGCGTGCCAACCTTGCGCAGCGTGAGCCACAGATGTTAGCCAACTGGACAGAAAAAAATCTGTACCAAAAAATTCGTCAGGCCAAACAAGGTAAAAAAACCTTTATCCTGCACGATGGCCCTCCATACGCCAACGGTAACATTCACATTGGTCATGCGGTCAATAAAATCCTCAAGGATATGATTGTTAAAGCCAAGACCTTATCTGACTTCGATGCCCCTTATGTACCGGGTTGGGATTGTCATGGTTTGCCGATAGAGCTGGTCGTTGAAAAGAAATATGGCAAGCCAGGCGTCAAATTAAGCGCTGCAGAGTTCCGTCAAAAATGCCGTGATTATGCACTGACTCAAATCGAAGCACAGAAAGTCGACTTTATCCGTTTAGGCGTGTTGGGCGATTGGGACAATCCATACCGCACTATGGATTTTGCCACTGAAGCGAACATTATCCGCTCTTTAAGCCGTATCATCGACAATGGTCATTTGCAGCAAGGCTTTAAGCCTGTGCACTGGTGTACCGACTGTGGTTCTGCTTTGGCTGAAGCTGAAGTGGAATATCAGGATAAAGTATCACCAGCCATTGATGTGCGTTTTAGCTTAGTGAACGAAGCGGATGTCAGTAAATTCGATCACCCTGAAGGTCATACCGGCTCTGGCCCTATGTCTGTTGTGATCTGGACCACCACGCCATGGACTATTCCGGCTAACCGTGCTGTAGCGCTGAATGCCAAAATCGATTACAGCCTGGTTCAGGTGGAGCAAGGCCCGAATGGTGCTGAACGGTTAATTGTGGCCACAGATTTAGTGACTGCTGTGATGGCTCGTGCTGGTATCGAGCACTACCACAATTTGGGTTTCTGCAAAGGTCAGGCACTGGAGCTGGTAAAATTAAAACACCCGTTGTACGACTTTGAAGTACCGGTCATTTTAGGTGAGCACGTCACTACAGAATCAGGTACTGGTGCTGTGCATACAGCGCCGGGTCATGGCCCGGACGACTTCACTGTCGGTAAGCTCTACAACTTAGAAGTGGCAAACCCTGTAGGCGCAAACGGCGTCTATCTTCCGGATACGCCACTTTTTGCTGGTCAGCATGTGTTTAAAGCCAACGACTCTGTGGTGGAAGCCTTAAAAGCAGCGGGCAAGTTGCTGGTGCATAAAGCTTTAACCCACAGCTACCCACATTGCTGGCGCCATAAAACCCCTATTATTTTCCGTGCTACGCCGCAGTGGTTTGTCAGCATGGAACAAAAAGGCCTGCGCAGCACGTCATTGCAAGAAATTAATCAAACCCGTTGGATCCCGGATTGGGGTCAACAACGTATTGAAAACATGGTGGCAGGTCGTCCGGACTGGTGTATTTCCCGTCAGCGTACCTGGGGTGTGCCTATTGCTCTGTTTGTTGATAAAGACACCAGTGCGCTGCATCCCAATACGCAGGCACTGATGGAGCAGGTCGCTAAATTAGTGGAGCAGTCTGGTATTCAGGCCTGGTTTGACTTAGAGCCTGAAACTTTATTAGGTGCTGATGCCGCTCAATATGTCAAAGTGACAGACACGCTGGATGTGTGGTTTGACTCAGGTGTGACTCATGCTTGTGTCATTGAGCCTCGCGCTGAATTCCATGGTGCCACTCAGGCTGATTTGTATTTAGAAGGTTCGGATCAGCACCGAGGCTGGTTTATGTCGTCTCTGATGACAGGTGTGGCTATTAAACACCACGCGCCCTACAAACAAGTGCTGACCCATGGTTTTACCGTGGATGGTGAAGGCCGCAAAATGTCCAAGTCCTTGGGCAATGTGGTGTCGCCGCAGGACGTGATGAACAAGTTAGGCGCTGATATTCTACGCTTATGGGTCGCGACTACAGATTACACCTCTGAGATGACAGTCTCTGATGAAATCTTAAACCGTGCTGCTGACAAATACCGTCGTATCCGTAATACAGCCCGTTTCCTGCTCGCGAACTTAAAAGGTTTTGAGCCAGAAACGCAGGCGGTGCCATTTGAAGAGATGGTGCAGCTGGATTTATGGCTGGTGCAACGTGCCGCTAAGTTGCAGCAGGAAATTGTCGACGCCTATGAAAACTATCAGTTCCATCAGGTCAGCCAGAAGTTAATGAATTTCTGTACTGTGGAGTTAGGCAGTTTCTACTTAGACGTGATTAAAGACCGTCAGTACACGGCAAAAACTGATGGTTTAGCCCGTCGCTCTTGTCAGACTGCGTTATTCCATGTGGTGCAGGCTATGGTACGCTGGATGGCGCCTATCATGAGCTTCACAGCGCAGGAGATCTGGGAAGTGATGCCAGGTCAGCACAGTGAGTTTGTCTTTACAGAAGTCTGGTATCAGGGTTTAGACAGAGTACCTGCAGGTCAGTTTGATGATGCCTTCTGGCAACAACTGCTGGAAGTGCGTGATGCCGTCAACAAGGTGCTGGAAGTCGGCCGTCGTGATGGCAAAATTGGTGCTTCCCTGCAAGCTGAAGTGACCTTATACGCCAAAGGCCAACTGGCAACAGACCTGACCTCTATTGGTGATGAGTTACGTTTTGCTTTGTTAACTTCAACTGCTGTGGTCTCCAGCGACGCTGCTCCTGCGGATGCAGTAGCGACAGAAATGGACAACCTCTTTGTCGTACTGACCGCATCCACTGCACCTAAGTGTGACCGTTGCTGGCACCACAGACACGATGTCGGGTTGAATCCTGCGCATCCGCTGATTTGTATCCGCTGTGTGGATAACGTCGAGGGTGCTGGTGAAGTAAGGAAGTTTGCCTGATGCATTTATTCAGAGAAACCGGCTGGCGCTGGTGGTGGCTGGTGCTGTTGGTGCTGGTTGCTGACCAATTAAGTAAAGTCTGGGTCATTCAGAACTTCAGCTTAGGCGAATCCGTGTCTTTGTTGCCGGTATTTAATTTTACCTACGCCCGTAACTATGGCGCTGCTTTTTCCTTTTTAGGGGATGCTGGGGGCTGGCAACGTTGGTTTTTCACCTTGATCGCAGTGGTGGTCAGTATCGTATTAGCCATCTGGTTAAGCCGTTTAGCGAAAAGTCAGCTGAAATTATCTTTAGCTTTGAGCCTGATTATCAGTGGTGCTATTGGTAATTTAATCGACCGCAGCTTGTATGGTTATGTGGTTGATTTCCTGCACGTATTTTATCAGAACTGGCATTACCCTATTTTTAATATCGCCGATTGTGCTATCAGCATTGGCGCCGTTTTACTGATCTGGGATAGTTTTACCAACGAAAGCGAAACCCAGCAAGCCACTTCAGGAGACAAGCCGTGATCATAGGTCCTGGCAGTACTGTGATATTTCACTTTGATATTAAATTATCCGATGGCAGCGCCGCCGAAAGCACCCGTGTGCACAACAAACCGGCCAAACTGCAAATGGGTGATGGCAGCTTATCCCCGGCTTTTGAAGCTCAGTTAGGCGGTATGGCGGCTGGCGATAAACGCACCTTTACCCTGGCACCGGAAGATGCCTACGGCATGCCTAATCCTGACAATATATATTATGTCGACCGTAGTAAGTTTTCCGCTGATGCCCCGGCCAAAGTTGGCATGATAGTAGGTTTTGCGATGCCGGACGGTTCTGAATTACCTGGCCTTATTCGTGACGTGGTCGGCGAGTCTGTCACAGTAGATTTTAACCATCCACTGGCAGGTCAGACTCTGACTTTTAATGTTGAAATCGTACAGGTTATCAATTAATTATGGATATCTTACTCGCCAATCCACGAGGTTTTTGTGCCGGAGTTGACCGCGCTATCAGCATAGTGTCCCGCGCGCTGGAAATTTACGAACCGCCTATTTATGTGCGTCATGAAGTGGTGCATAACAAATTTGTCGTCGATGGCTTACGTCGTGCCGGTGCTGTGTTCGTTGACGAACTCGATGAAGTGCCGGACGATGCCATCGTCATTTTCAGTGCCCATGGTGTATCGCAGGCTGTGCGTGAACATGCCAAGCAACGTGGTTTGAAGGTGTTTGACGCGACCTGCCCACTGGTGACCAAAGTGCATATGGAAGTTACCCGAGCCAGCCGTAAAGGCATTGAATGTATTCTGATTGGCCACGCCGGACACCCTGAAGTCGAAGGTACTATGGGCCAATACGATAATGCCGACGGTGGTATTTATCTGGTCGAGTCGGTGGAAGATGTAGAAAAGCTGCAGGTGAAAAACCCGGCACAGCTTTGTTTCAGCAGTCAAACCACCTTATCTGTGGATGATACCGCTGATGTGATTGATGCGCTGCGCCAACGTTTCCCTGATATCGAAGGACCACGCAAAGACGATATTTGTTACGCCACGCAAAACCGACAGGATGCAGTGCGCGAGCTGTCTGCCAAAACAGAATTGTTATTGGTAGTGGGGGCGAAAAACAGCAGTAATTCAAACCGCTTGCGGGAACTCGCTGAAAAGATGGGGTGTCGCTCTTACCTGATTGACACCGCTGCTGATATTCAGCAGGACTGGTTAAAAGATGTGAAGTCTGTCGGCGTGACCGCTGGGGCTTCAGCGCCTGAAGTGCTGGTGCAGCAAGTGGTGCAGCGTTTAACTGAATGGGGCGGTAAACAAGTGATTGAACACCCTGGCCGTGAGGAAAATGTAATTTTTGCGGTGCCGGCAGAATTAAGATAAGCAACAAGCCTCGCGAAAACGGGGCTTTTTTTTACCTGATTTTCAGCCTTGTGTGGGGGCGGATGTTAAATCCTGTGGCTGTTTTGCTGGCCACTGGCTAATGCAGCAGACTTTGCTAAAGTTAGGCTACTGGCGCAGTGGTGGTTTGCCGCAGGAGTTTACAGTCTTTGAAAAAGCTTTATACCTTTGGTTTCAGCCTGATTGAGTTAATGATTGCCATAACTGTCGCAGGTATCCTCTTTGCCATAGCTTTGCCTGCGTACCAGGATTATATGATGGTGTCCCGCCGGGCTGATGCAGTAGAAAGCTTGTTCACTCTCTCTCAGCAATTAGAGCGTCAGTTCACACAGACCAATAGTTATACCGGATTATCTTTAGCTACCTCGTCCAACGGCGGCTTTTATACCATTTCAGCAGAGATAACGGATACTGCGTTTACATTAACTGCAACGGCCACAGGTGCTCAAAGTTCAGATTCTGACTGCAGCACTTTTACTCTGAATCAGCGTGGCGAGAAAGGCGGCTCTGATCCTCAGGGGTGCTGGTAAATGCTCCATCAGCAGCGTTCAGGTTTTAGTTTGATCGAACTGATGGTAGCAGTAAGCCTGATATTGATCCTGACCCTGATCGCAGTGCCTGCGATGGATACTATGCTCAAGCACAATACGGTACGCAGTCAGGCAAATTCGCTCCTGGCGTTACTTCAGTTCACCCGCTCTGAGGCGATTAAGCAACAACAGACTATCCAGCTAACTTTGTCCGACACAGACGAGGGATGGAAAGCTGATGTGACGCGGGTTACTGATGCTCAGCTTTTACGATCAATGAGTCATGATACTCTAGATATCCTGCTAACCGATGACACAACAGTTTTGTTTGACGCCAAAGGCCGGTCTGCGGCGCAAGCCTGTATCACTTTATCTTATACCGGTCACTCTGATTTAGACCGCCATCTCTTCGTCAGCTTGGGTGGGCAGATAGCCGTTGAGCCGGGAGGCTGTGGCGTATGACCTCACTCCGTTCATCTTCAGGATTCAGTTTACTGGAGGTTCTGGTTTCGGTATTGATCCTGTCCTTTGGTCTTTTAGGTATGGCTGGTTTACAGCTCAAATCTTTGCAAAATAGCCATTCAGCATACCAACGTACTTTAGCAACAGTGATCGCAATGGATGCGGGAGAGCGACTCTGGGCCAACAGTGCATCAGCTGCGCCTTTAACCACCGCAGAACTGGCTCAGCAGTGGCAGGAACACTGGCAAAGTGCTGAGGATGGACGTTTAACTTTGCCCGGATTAGCCGCTACGATCACAGCGCCTGCAGTTGGAGAGACCACTTATATTATTCATATCAATTGGGATGAAAGTCGGTTTAGTGGCAGTGCTGAGACTCATTTCACTTATGCGCTGGATTTATATCCATGAAGCTGACACAGCACTATGGCCTGACCCTGGTTGAGCTACTGATTGGTTTAACCCTAGGTATTATTCTGATCTGGGGGGGGATCCAGATTTTTGTCGCCGGGCAACATGCTTACCGTGAGTCACAACGTTTCAGTGTGCTGCAGGGCCATGTCAGTTTTATAACCGATAGTTTGCTGAATGATGTCAGAGGGGCCAGTACAGTGGATCTGAATGCAAGTTTCGACAGCTTGACGATCAATCAGGGCGCTGTAGTGATTACCTATCAGAGAACAAACGGCACAGAGCTTAATCGTACCTTGACAGGCGAAGCCGCAGCTGTGATCGCCGATAACATACAGAGTATCCTTTTTAGTTGCCTGGATGCAGACTCGTTAGTGGTCGCCTGTGCCAATGCGGTGACTCTACAAACCCAGGTTCAGCTGGAGACCGGAGATGCGGATTACAGCCGACAGCATCAGTTCACGTTTCGCATTGCGCTACGTAATGCAGTGATGACGCAAAAATTTGCAGTTGCAGCTTCAGGAGGTTGAGCCATGAGGTATCAAGAGCGTGGAGCTGTGTTGATTGTCAGTCTGATGTTGCTAGCTGTAGCTACTGTAGTAGGAATAGCGGGCATAGGTAATACGCAACTGGCAGAGCGCATTGCCTCAAATCAAAAGCAGGCTTCAGAAGCTTTTATGGCCGCAGAAAGTGGTCTGGTGCGCGCGAAAGTCTGGTTTGATGACCCGGCAAACGCCGGTTTGTGGGGCGACAGTGTCGGTACTCTGGCTGCTATTAACGCAGGCCAGCAGAATTTACAAAATAGTGCACAGTGGCGGCTGGAGTCTATCGATTATGTGTCTAATCCCGGTTTTGCGCTTATTGTCAGTGTGGGCACTATCAGTCATACAGGAGTCACCCGCAAGGTACAGGCGTTGTATCAACAGGCGAAGGCGTCGGGTAATCTTGCCGCTATGAATATCATAGGCAATATCAAAACCTTTGATACGGCGAACAGCGCTTCATTTGAAATCATAGGTGAGCTGGATGCGCAAGGTAATGCGATAGGACCAGCACTTGCCACTAATACGGATGCTAATGTCGCGTTGATGGAAGCTGATATTAACAGCAAGGGCCGGATGGATAACTACGAAGGCGGCATCAAAAAAGTTGAATTTGATGATCCTTTTGGTGATCCGGAAAAAATGGCTGAATTTATAACTGCATTAAAGGCTGAGTATTATGCGTTGCCCGTGGCACAACGAGGCGTTGCCCCGAATAATATGGGCACAATAGCTGTCCCGCGCATTACTTATCACAGCGGCCCATTGCAATTAAAAGGAAATAACAGCGGAGCTGGGATTTTAGTGGTAGAGGGGAACTTGGCTTTTTCTGGCACCCCCAGTTTTGAAGGGCTGATTATTGTCACAGGGCAGACTTTTACCATTTCTGGTGGCGGTAATGGTGGTGTGTTGGGGGGCGCTGTGGTATTTGCCAACCCGTTACAGGATGCAGATACAGGAGAGTGGACTTTTGGCCAGGCTGAAGCAACTTTTGTGTTCGATGTAGATGGCGGAGGCAAAGCCATATTCAGATATGACAAGGGCTCCCTCGAAACCGCACGTGACTTATTAAGTGAAAATGGTGCAGCCCAACAAATGTGGCAACTGGATAGCAGTGCTGGTTCCAGTGCAGCCACACCCAGTAGTATGAGTGCCTGGAGTGAGGTGTATTAACGAGCTACTGGTGCGACCATTATGAAAAAGTGCTGGTTAGATTTGACCTTTTAAGGAACGGAGGTAAATTTAAGGTAAACGGACTTTTTCGAGCGCAAGGATATGCCACATGCCTCTGGTTTTACCTTCACCGAAGTTCTGATCAGTTTATTTTTACTCTGTCTCACAGGGCTTGGTGCTTTAAGTGCCTCTCTGTTTGCGCGTCAACAAGTGATTCTGGCGACCCAACAAACCATAGCTTTGTCCCTGACTGTCGAATTGGCTGAGAGGATGGCAAGCCATAACAGTGTGGCTTCAGATTACGAAGGCATACACCCACTCTGGATGGCAGAACAGCCCAGCGACTGTACCGAAAGCTATGGATGTGATGCGCAGCAACTTAGTCAGTATCATTTGTACAGTACCTTAAGTGCCTCAGGTCATCCACAGAGTTTACAACTGTTGCAGCAACCCGCACTTTGTATCCGTCAACAAGCCGGGCAAAAGCTTATCCAACTGAGCTGGCGCTCTTTGGCTAAAGTGCAAATCCAGCGTCCGGCTTCTGTCTGTGATGTGTCACCTCACCGGCTGCAAATTTCTATGGTGGTGCCTTGAAATGCGTGGCTTCACCCTGGTGGAGTTGCTGGTCAGTCTGACCTTGGGTTTAGTCTTGATGGCTTTTCTGATCGGTACTTTGTTTGCGACTCAGCAGTCCAATCGCCAAACTCAGCAGTTAGTGCAGCTGCAGCAAAACAGCCAGATGCTGATGAGCTTGTTTCAGGCCGAGCTGCCTAATCTGATGTTTTTTGCCGGCCGCAGTCTGGCTGATGTTGCATCCGCGACCCATCAGCTTGCGCCTGTATTGGGGGATTGTTCCAGTGACACTGATGTCGGCAGCCTTCCTGTCAAAGGCCGACCTTATTTAGGCTTATATACGGAAATAGTGCAGCAGCATAACCATCTGGAGTGTTTAAGTCAGCCCAAGCCTGGTTCGGAGCTACTGCAGTTTAAGCGCATTGTAGGAGTCAGCCTGACTGCAACTCAAATGCGCTCAAACCGGATTTATTTTGAAACTTCACCTGCCAGTAGTCAGTTTGTAACCAGCTCAAATGCTGACTTAGTACCAGACTCCTTGTATTGGCCCTATTCTCATCAGGTTTTTTATATCGCGGAACAAAAGCACTCAGGTGAAATAGTCCCTGTACTGATGCGTAAGCGTTTGATCCGAAACGCTGCTGGGCAAAACATTATGACAACGGACTCTATTTTAGATGGAGTGGAGAGAATGCATTTTGAATTTGGTCTGGATGCTAATTTAGACGGTCAGGTAGATTATTATTTGGGAACAGCACAAATGCAGCCAGAGCACTGGCAGCAACAGAAGCATCGTATTATCAACATTAAATTTTACCTGTTATTACGTAGTTTGGACGAAGATTTTAGTTATCAAAATAATCAGCTGTATCAGATGGGGCGAGAATGGTTTAAAGCTCCTTCCGATCCGTTTCGACGCCTGTTAGTCAGCAGTTCTGTGGCATTTAGCAACACACGCTTATAAAAGGAGGTCGTTATGATGATGAGTTCTAAAGGTTTTATTCTGATCACTACTTTAATATTAATGCTGATCTTAAGTTGTATTAGCCTATCTATGCTGGTGCAAACACAATTAAGTCAAAAGTTGGCTGGCAGTGCCACTTTATCTTTTCAGCTTAAACAACACACTCAAAGTAAACATCTGCAGGAATTAAAGCAACTGAAGCAAAGTACGGCTGAATCTGACACTTTTGTTATAGCGCCTTGTCCGGCGAATTATGCGGCCTGGAGTGACTGGATTAGCAGCTGTGAGTGGTATCAGGTGCGGACTACAGAGCGTCAGGCTCACCATCACCATACAGTGACCAGTGTCTTAGTCAGGCAATCTCTGCCTGAAGGAGGCAGGGATGGAATTTTATAGATTAGGGCTTTGTTTGCTGCTGTGCAGTCAGCAACTTTTTGCTGATTCCTTCTGGAGTCATATTCCCGGTAAAGGTTCTGTTCAACTGACAGAGCTTAGTGCAGAGCAACATCAATCACTGGCACAACATCTGCAACTTGATGCTGAACAAACCACAGAGTGGTTGAATGAACTGCCTACACTGTTGGAGACTATATCTTGTAGTACTGTGGATATTCAAGGTCAGCCTCTACCTGCGTATATCGACGCGAGTTATCAGTTGGTCAGCTATGCAGGCGCACTGAAGTTTCATACTGACGACAAAACAAAGCAGACCATTTGGTGGCTGCCCTGGACATTATTACCTACATTGTCGCAGTTGAAGACACAGCTGACGGATTTGAATAGCCATCTGCATCAGCCTTTACTGATCGCAGAGCAAGAGCTTGGAATAAAAGGCCAGCTGATCATCGTCAGCGGCAGCAGTATCAGCCAGCCAGCCTATTTTGCGTTAAAGCTCGATAGTCTCGCAAACCTTGAACTTTTATGGAGTTTGAGCGCGTCTGCCCCCGGATTCACTGATTTAGCCGGAGCTGTGGGGCTGCCGCTATTGATTGAGCAGCAAAAGGGCAGCCCTGGGTTATCGCTTTTGTTAGCAAATACGGCCGCAAAAGATCCAAAAACGCTGATTTACAAGGTCGATATGATGACGGGGCTGCTGCAAGCCAAACTAGCGGCCGAACAGAATATATCAGGCCTGTCCGGAGCTATGGCTCTTTCTGATCAAAACAGGGATTCAGTCTCAGATAGTCTGGTATTCGGTAGCACTGCCGGTCAAATCTGGCAGGTTCAGCTGGAACATAATCAGTTTTATCAGCTACGGGCTGTTGCTGATTTATCTGCGCTAAATTTCAGCGATATTCAGTTTATCCGCACTTTGTATGCCGCCGTGCCTGTCGGAGGAGCAGGCAGTGATTTTCATTCGAGACGCAGCCAATGGCTGGTGTTGTTGGGAGCTTTAAGGCAACAAAATACAGTGTTTGTAGTACTGAAAGCACAAAGTGAAGACGTTTCGTCATCGTCTGATTTAGTCGACAGAACTTTACCTGAGTCACCCGAACTTGCCTTATTAACGTCACAGCATTGGCAACACATTCAGCAAAAAAATGGCTGGTTCAGTCAACTGAGCGGGCGTTTGACTCATATACCTGTTGTTGCCGCCGGAGTGATTTATCTCAACCTTCTGAAGCCAAATACAGAGCAGCTATGCAATATAGAACAGAGCAGTTCTGCCTTAATGGCTTTGCATTTACATCATGCCTCTGCTGTTTATCGCCAACCGAGCTTACCTCTGGATCATGCCGCAGGTGCGTTGAAGGTCAAAGCAAATACGCAAGGAGGTTTTGCCCTGATAGAGCAGCATCGCCAGCAGGTTCTGATTGAAACTATGCTGGAGATCAGTCCTGATTGCACTCATTGCAGCAAAACAATTCAGCGAGATAGCTTCCCGCGTTGGCAGTTAATGGGCACCTACCATAATGAAGAAGGAGCTTATGAATGAGCCGCACACCGCATGGATTTGGTTTCATTGAGTTGTTAGTTGTATTAGCCATTTTAGCTATTTTGGCCTCTGTTTTGATGCCGGGTTATCAGGAGCAGGTACTTAGAAGTTACAGAACCGAAGCCATGCAGACCTTGCTCAAAGTGGCTGGTTTACAAGAGATGTTGTTAGTTGATCAGAGACGATACAGCGCGGATTTGACCGAGCTGGGCTTTGCCGCTAAACAGTTTGTGACCGAATCTGGCCGTTATAAAATTAGTGCTCTGGTTACCGAGCAAGGCTACCAGCTCAAAGCTCAGGCGCAACAAGCTCAGACTGAAGATAAAAACTGTCAGGTGTTTTTACTAAACAGCTATGGTCAAAAAAGTAGTGAACCAGACTCTGTCTGTTGGACTTATTAATAAGGACATGGCTTGTTTTCCTGCCATAAACGGCTGCGTCCAGCCTGACTGATGCTTAATCTGAAATGCCAGTGGTAGGGCGTTTTGCTGCAATAGACAAAAGTACCGGATTCGAGTAAATCCAGACTGCCGTCACTGCGGAACTGCAGTGACGGTCTGTTGTAAAATAGCTGATGGCTCTGGACCGGATGTTTTAGCTCTCTTAGTAATACATCCTGCCAATTTTGTAAGGCTTTTTGATGCAATTGAATGGGAGCCGAGTTCCAGTCTGAACTGCAGACTACGCCGTGGCGAGGACAAAGTTGCACCTGGTGTTGTTGGGCTATCGCATGCACTCTGGCATAGGCTAAATGCTGGCTGAGCTGGCGCATAAAATGTTCCGCCTGCAAGCGTTGCCATGTTTCCCGCAAATCAGGCATACCTATGGTGGCGACCAGGGCCAGAATAGCCAAAACTAATAGCAGCTCAATCAGGCTGAAGGCCGCAGATGTTCTTTGGGACTCATGTGCGTTCATCTGCGAAAACACCTTTGTGGATCTATCTGACTTAGTTTAGTTGCATTTATGTTAAATATCTAAAATTGAAATGGTAGAGCACATATGAAGATGCTTGATTGAGTCCGGCGGCAAAAATCGCTACCATAGCGGCAGTTTTTTCATCCTTTAGTGCAGGTTCAGATGTCCTCTGCTGTCTCTATTACCCTGGTGCAGCAGCCCTTTGTTGTGGCTGCTGTGGCGCAAAACACCGCAAAAGTGCTTGAGATTGCCACAGGCAGTCAAAGCGATCTGTTGTTATTCCCTGAGCTGACCTTAACGGGCTATCCGCCGGAAGATTTACTGCTGCGGCCTGATTTTCAGTTGCTGGTCGAGCAAAGCCTGCAACAGATTTGTGCGGCTAAGCTGCCAAATACACTGGTGCTGGGGCACCCATGGCGCGATGGCGAGGCTTTGTATAACGCTGCTTCTGTGATTCAAAAGGGTGAAGTGATAGCGCGTTATTACAAACAGGCGCTGCCAAATTATGGCGTGTTTGATGAAAAACGCTATTTTACCGAAGGCACTGAAGCTTGTTGTTTTGAGCTCAAAGGCCAACGTTTTTCAGTGCTGATTTGTGAAGATGTCTGGCAAGGCGCTCCGGCCGCTTTAGCCAAAGAGCAGGGCGCAGATTGGGCTTTGGTATTAAACGCCTCCCCTTATGAAATAGGTAAAGCAGCGCAGCGCGAAGAGTTATTACAAACCTTAGCCAAACACCTGCATTTAGGTTTTGTTTATGTCAATCAGGTGATAGGACAGGATGAATTGGTATTTGATGGCCAGTCTTTAGTGGTCAGTTCGGATGCGCAATTGCTGTTCCGTGGTAAAGCTTGTCAGAGTGAACTTGCCACAGTCAATTTAGCGTCCCGTGGTCAGCATTATGGCCATGTTGAGGTTACACCACGCTTATCGGTTGAAGCTGAAGTCTATGCAGCTTTAGTGATGGCGACCCGCGATTATATTCAGCACAACGGTTTTCCTGGTGCAGTGCTGGGGCTATCCGGTGGTATAGATTCGGCCTTAACTCTGGCGGTAGCAGTGGATGCGATAGGAGCGGACAAAGTACAAGCCTTAATGCTGCCTTTTGCTTATACCTCGTCGATGAGTGTCGAAGATGCCAAAGCTCAGGCGCAAGTGATGGGTGTGGAGTTTGATTCCGTTTCTATCGAACCTATGTACAACAGTTTTATGGCGCAGCTTACGCCTTTGTTTAGAGGCCGTGGCAAAGACACCACAGAAGAAAACCTGCAGGCCCGTATCCGGGGAGTGCTCTTGATGGCCATGTCAAACAAAACTGGCCGTATGCTGCTGACCACAGGCAATAAAAGCGAGAACGCCGTCGGCTACTGCACTTTGTATGGCGATATGTGTGGTGGTTTTGCGGTTATTAAAGATGTGCCCAAAACATTGGTGTATCGTTTAGCAGAGTATCGCAACAGCCTCTCGCCTGTGATCCCACAACGAGTGATCGACAGAGCACCATCGGCTGAGCTGGCGCCGGATCAAACCGATCAGGACAATCTGCCGCCTTATGATGATTTAGACGCAATGATTGAAGCTTATGTCGAACAGGACAAGTCACTGCCCGCCATAGTGGCTATGGGCTATGATGAAGCTACAGTACGCAGAGTGTTGAATTTAATCGATATTAACGAATATAAAAGACGCCAGTCGGCCGTAGGTCCAAAAGTGACCAGCCGCAACTTTGGTAAAGACAGAAGATACCCCATCACATCGTGGATGCGGAAACAGCGCTGAGGAAGTCATGAAAAAAGTTGAAGCTATTATTAAGCCGTTTAAATTAGACGATGTACGCGAAGCTCTGGCCGAAATTAATATCACCGGCATGACAGTGACTGAGGTCAAAGGTTTTGGTCGGCAGAAAGGCCATACTGAACTCTACCGTGGTGCTGAGTATATGGTCGACTTTTTACCTAAGGTGAAAATTGAACTGGTGCTGCCGGACGAGCAAGTGGAACGTTGTATTGATGTGATTATCAAAACTGCGCAAACAGGCCGCATTGGTGATGGCAAAATTTTTGTGTTTGATGTCGAGCGTGTAATTCGTATCCGCACAGGTGAAGAAAACGAAGACGCAGTGTAAAACCGGGCGTTAATAAAAAGGGGGAAAGCCATTGGCTTTGCCCCCTTTTTCGTTAGATTTTTTTGTATTTAATACGGTGCGGTTGCATTGCATCACTACCGTAAGTGGCTTTCATCCAGGTCTCGTAGTCTGAATAGTTACCTTCGAAGAAGTTCACTTTGCCTTCGTCGCGGTAGTCCAGAATATGAGTGGCAATACGGTCCAGGAACCAACGGTCGTGCGAGATCACCATGGCGCAGCCAGGGAAGTCGAGGATAGCGTTTTCCAGAGCCCGTAAAGTCTCCACATCCAGATCGTTGGTTGGTTCATCGAGTAACAGCATGTTGCCGCCGGCTTTTAACAGCGCCGCCAAATGCACACGGTTACGCTCACCACCAGACAATTCACCGATAAACTTCTGCTGATCGTTGCCTTTAAAGTTAAAACGACCGACATAAGCACGGCTTGGAATTTGGAAGTTACCTATCTGCAGAATATCCTGACCGTTGGAGATTTCCTGCCACACGGTATTTTTCGGATTCATGCTGTCACGGAACTGATCCACGCTAGCGATTTGTACGGTTTCACCCACTTCAATGGTTCCAGCGTCCGCTTGTTCCATGCCGGTGATCATCTTAAACAGCGTCGATTTACCTGCACCGTTCGGGCCGATAATACCCACTATGGCGCCTTTTGGAATACTGAAGCTTAGATCGTCAATCAGCACGCGGTCGCCAAAGGTTTTACGCAGGTTTTTCACTTCCAGCACTTTGTCGCCCAAACGAGGTCCAGGCGGAATAAACAGCTCGTTGGTTTCATTACGTTTCTGGAAGTCCTGGCTTTGCAGTTCTTCAAAACGCGCCATACGAGCTTTGGATTTGGCATGACGGCCTTTAGGATTGGTACGAACCCACTCCAGTTCTTGCTTTATAGAGCGTTGACGAGCGTTTTCGCTGCGTTCTTCCTGTTCCAGGCGGGCATCTTTTTGCTCTAACCAGGACGAGTAGTTACCTTCCCACGGAATACCTTCACCGCGGTCCAGCTCTAAAATCCAACCCGCGACGTTATCGAGGAAATAACGGTCGTGGGTAATAGCCACCACAGTGCCTGTGTAATCGTGCAGGAAACGTTCTAACCAGGCCACAGATTCAGCATCCAGGTGGTTCGTCGGTTCGTCCAGCAGCAGCATGTCTGGTTTTTCTAACAATAAACGGCAGATCGCGACACGGCGGCGTTCACCACCTGATAAGTGCTTAATCAGCGCATCCCAGGCTGGCAGACGCAACGCATCGGCAGCACGGTCGAGAATATTGTCGAGGTTATGACCGTCTTTGGCTTGAATAATGGCTTCCAGCTCACCTTGTTCACGGGCTAAAGCATCAAAATCTGCATTTTCTTCGGCGTAGGCAGCGTACACCTGATCCAAACGGGTTAAGGCGTTTTTCACATCGGCGACAGCTTCTTCCACCACGGCCCTTACAGTTTTTTCCGGATCCAGTTCTGGTTCCTGCGGCAAATAGCCAATATTGATACCGGACAAAGCACGGGCTTCACCGTCAAACTCTTTATCCACACCCGCCATAATGCGCAATAAGCTGGATTTACCTGAACCGTTTAAACCTAAAACACCAATTTTTGCACCAGGGAAAAACGACAGCGAAATGTCTTTTAAAATAGTGCGCTTGGGCGGCACTACTTTCGACATGCGGTACATGCTGTAAATATACTGAGCCATAAGAGTCACTCATCTTGTTGGTTAGAATGCGGCAATTGTACGTTATTTTTAAAAAACAGGGGAACAGCGCCTTGCAGGAAAGGGGATTTTAATTCGTCTTTAATCTGGTTTTCTGCTCTAATAGTGCCAATTCAACTTAGTGTTCAGAGAAAGGTGGTTGCCATGGGCGAATATTCACATGATCCGGTGTTTCAAAATTTTATTGCAGAAGCCAAAACCCATGGTGTGGTTTGGACTTTAGCCAATGGCGAAGACTTACTGGTCGTGGAGTCTGTTGATTTTGAAGACACAGACGTGATGCCTTTCTGGTCGAATCAGGAAGCGGCTTTAGTGCATTGCTCGGATGAATGGTCAGACTATAAACCAGAAGCTATTCCGCTGGATGTATTCTGTGAAGGCTGGTTACAGGAAATGTATGACGATGGCGTGCTGATCGGCACCAACTGGGATGAGTCTTTAAATGGTCCTGAAGTAGAGCCGCGTGAAATTTTAGAAGCTCTGGCTTTAGTACAATAACGATAGACAAACAAAAAGGCGACTCAGGTCGCCTTTTTTGTATCTGCATGAAATAACAGCAGGTTAAGCAAGGTCTGTTGTTATCACTCAGATCCAGCATCTGACTTAGTCCGTATCAGTTCATATCCTTTAATCACAGGAGCTACGAATGAAAACAATGAAGAAAATGTTGACTGCGGCACTGCTGCTCAGTGCGAGCGGTGTTGCTTTTGCTAATAGCTGTGGCGAAATTTTGGGCCATTCACTACCACAGTTACGTAAAAAAGAAACGTTAGATTTATGTGAGGCTTATAAAGGCAAAACCTTATTGATTGTGAATACCGCCAGTAAATGTGGTTTCACACCGCAGTTTAAATCTCTGCAATCTTTGTATGAGAAGTATAAAGATCAGGGCTTAGTGGTATTAGGTTTCCCGTCAGACGATTTTATGCAGGAGCATGACGATGCTGAAAAAACGGCTGAAGTCTGCTACATCAACTATGGTGTTACCTTTCCTATGTTTGCCACCAGCGCAGTACGTGGTGATGACGTGAACCCGGTATTTAAAGCCTTAATCGCCAAAACAGGTGAAAAGCCGTCCTGGAATTTTAATAAGTACCTGGTCAGCAAGGACGAGCAGCAAGTCAAACATTTTGGCAGTAAAGTCTCGCCCGATGATGCTGATTTTGTCAAAGAAGTTGAGGCTTTATTAAAAGCTGAATAGCGCACTTGCCTGCACAGAGCAAAGGTCAGCTGATGCTGGCCTTTTTTTATGCTGTTTGTTCACTCTGAAGCCTGCTTGCTTATTCCTTTAGTGAAGTTTAATATTTCTTTTAGTTATTAAAACTATCTGGTTTTTTATGTCGGTTCTGGTACTGATTTCAGCTTTAATTATCGGCTTAAGCGTAGGTTTGTTGGGCTCAGGCGGCTCAATACTGACAGTACCTGTGCTGGTGCATTTAGTGCAGCTGCCGGAAAAAGTGGCCATAGTCTCGTCTTTAGGCGTAGTGGCTCAAATCAGCTTTATCGCTTTATTGCCCTATCTGTGGCGCCGTCATCTTGATGTTGCATTATTTAAACGTTTTGCAGTGCCTGCTTTTTTTGGTACTTTGCTTGGCGTAGCTTTAGCGCAATGGCTGCACTCTTCTGTACAACTGCTGATCCTGGCTGTTTTAATGTTGGGCAGTGCGGCTAATATGTGGCGCAAGACTATTTGGCAGTGGCAGATTAAGTCCTCTTGGTTATTAGTGGCTCTGGCCATGTCATTAGGTATGTTAACGGGTTTGGTCGGTGTTGGCGGTGGCTTTTTGATAGTGCCCTTGTTGTTGGCGGTCACTGCTATTCCAATGTCTGGCGCTATAGCCTGTAGTCTGGCACTTGTTTTCCTGCAAAGCACAACTGGTTTTATCAGCCATTATTGGCTGATGTCCGCTCAGGGCGATACTTTACCGCTGGAGCTGATTGGCTGGTTAGGCTTGATAGGTGCTGCTGGCAGTTTGCTTGGAATTATCTTGTCTGCTTACATTCCGCAGTTATGGGTGCGGAAAAGCTTTTCCGCACTCTTGGTTGGTACAGCAGTTTCGCTGCTCTGGCCAATCATCCGCTGATAGTTCAGGGCCAGATCAGGCGGATGGCTGGAAACCCTCATCCACTTCTGTCGCCTGATGGGTGGCAGCAACTCGTGCTAATTCATCACAACGTTCGTTTTCTGGGTGTCCGGCATGGCCTTTTACCCAATGCCAATTTACTTTATGCCCCTGACAGGCCGCATCTAAGCGGCGCCATAAGTCCTGATTTTTCACAGGCTCTTTTTGGCTGGTTTTCCAGTTGTTTTTTTTCCAGTTGGCAAGCCACTGCGTAATACCCAAACGAACATATTGACTGTCTGTGGTTAAATCCACATCGCAAGGCTGCGTTAAACTTTCCAGACCTACAATAGCAGCCAGCAATTCCATGCGGTTATTGGTGGTTTGCTTGTAGCCTGCAGACATTTCTTTTTGGTGCTGTTGATAACGTAAAACTACGCCGTAACCACCAGGTCCTGGGTTTCCAAGACAAGAACCGTCTGTATAGATTGCTACTGTTTTACGCATCGATGCTTCCCACAACTGAAATCGGCGTATAATCTAACGTAAAAGCGCTAAGAACACGAATCAGAATGCTGAAAAGACAGATAGTACTCGACACCGAAACCACAGGCTTAAGCCCGCAGGAAGGCCATCGCATCATTGAAATTGGTTGCGTGGAGCTGATTAATCGTCGGCTGACCGGCAATAACTTTCATGTCTATTTACAACCTGACCGGCTGATTGATCAGGAAGCCATAGCAGTTCACGGTATTACTAATGAGTTTTTAATTGGTAAACCACGTTTTGCCGACATAGCAGAGCAGTTTTGCCAGTATATAGCGGGTGCAGAACTGGTGATCCATAACGCAGCCTTTGACGTCGGCTTTATTAACCACGAGTTTAATTTGCTGCGTCCGGCACTAGCGCCAGTCACAGATATCTGTGGTGTGTTGGATACATTAAAAATGGCGCGGGAAGCGCATCCGGGACAGAAAAACAACCTCGATGCCTTGTGCCGTCGTTACGACATCAATAATAGCCACCGTACCTTACACGGCGCCTTGTTGGATGCTGAAATTCTGGCTGATGTCTATCTGGCCATGACGGGAGGTCAGGTCAGCTTAAATTTAGCCAATGATGAACAAGCTGCTGCGCAGCAAAATGTAGTGGTAGGTCAACTGAAACGCACCAGCCGTTTACCTGTAGTGTTTGCCTCTGAAGCTGAATTGCAATCGCATGAGCAGCGTTTGGATCTGGTACAAAAAAAGGGGGGGAGCTGCTTGTGGCGAAATTAATTTCTCTGTTGCTGTTTTGTTTTAGTTTGCAGCTTTTGGCGCAAGATGCGGCTAAAACTGTTGCAGAACAGCCTGCGGTAGAGGATCCAACAGGGTTGAGTCTATTACCTGATCTGCCTGCCAAAAATCAGATCCCATTGTTTGATAACAGATTCCGCATTGACTATGAAGTGGAAGAAATAACTATGGTGTTTTTCCGCAAACGTGGTTCACCATCCATTATTTTAGTCAAACCTGATGGTAGTAAAATTAACGTCGTCAACGCAGAGGAGCAGGATGTACAGTGGTATGACGATAGAACCTACGATTTGATCAAAATTAAGCAGCCGACTCCGGGCCCTTGGCAGGCCATAGGGCAAATTCTGCCTGAAAGCAAAATTATGGTGCTGACCGATATTGAGCTGAAAGTGGATCCGTTACCGGATCATCTGATGGCAGGTGAAATCATCAAAGTGACAGCAACACTGACGAATGGAGGAAAGCCGATAGTTGCCAAAGATTTCCGCGATTTATTGCGCCTGGATGTATTGTTTATCAGTAGTAATAACGCTGAGTACGAAAATTTTGGCGCAGGTGTGATTGAACTGACGACCTTTGCTGATGATGGACGCAACTTCGATGAAAAGCCACGAGATGGTATTTTTACCGGTGAATTTAAACTCGACATGAAACCGGGCCAGTGGCAACCCAAATTTATCGTGAAAACACCTTTGTATACCCGTGAAGTAGTCCAGGAACCAGTGATTGTGCATAAAAGCCCGATTAGCTTCGAGGTCGCTCAGGCCACAAAGGCGGAGGACTTGCACTGGCTAACCTTTAAAGTAACGGATCCGGTAATTAATCCGAAGTCTGTTGCGCTGCAAGGAAAAGTTCGTTTCCCTAACAATGAAGTGCAAAGTTTTACATTAGGCGAAAGTGCCGAGGTGGATAAAAAGCTAAAGATTGTCAATTACGCCAGTGGTACTTACAAGGTAGAAAGTACCTTGTTTGCCCAAACAGTGGCAGGGCGTAATGTGGTGATCACCTTACCTCTTGCTTCTTTTGTCGCTGAAGTGATTGAACCTGAACCTGTGGCTCCCGCAGGTACCGAAACCAATACAGAATCTGCTGCAGCAATTGAGTTAGCAAAGGCTTCTTTAACGCCTGTCGTCAGCGAGCCGATTAAAGAGGAAGAAACCTCTTTTCCCTGGGTTTTAGTGATCCTGAGTAATGTTGTGATTCTCGGCGGCGGTGGTTTTGCTATCTGGATGGTGGTCACCGAGCGTTCCTTTAAAACATTGTTTGCGAAAAAGAATAACTCAATGGATTTGGATTCCATTGCGATGTCAGGGCCAGGCGAAGCAAAAACAACCAACCCGGCACAAAAAAATGGCAAGAAAAACGACATTCTGGAACTTTCTTTGCCGGATGATTAAGGAATAGACAAAAGCGGCAAAAAAGTCGTTGACGGCCCTCCGGTGAATCCGTATTATTCCCGCCGCAACGCAGCATACCCAATTGAAAATGCTGCGGTGTATTGGCGCGGAGCGGTAGTTCAGTCGGTTAGAATACCGGCCTGTCACGCCGGGGGTCGCGGGTTCGAGTCCCGTCCGCTCCGCCAATTTAATAAATGCTTCTTCGGAGCGGTAGTTCAGTCGGTTAGAATACCGGCCTGTCACGCCGGGGGTCGCGGGTTCGAGTCCCGTCCGCTCCGCCACTTAAGCATTTATCGTTTGTCTGATTCCGGAGCGGTAGTTCAGTCGGTTAGAATACCGGCCTGTCACGCCGGGGGTCGCGGGTTCGAGTCCCGTCCGCTCCGCCAATTCAGCAAGCAAGCCTCTAGAGCGCAAGCTCACTCCAGTGCGGAGCGGTAGTTCAGTCGGTTAGAATACCGGCCTGTCACGCCGGGGGTCGCGGGTTCGAGTCCCGTCCGCTCCGCCAATTTACTGGGTTTATTGCTCAGTAAACAAATCAACCAGCCTTGAGCTGGTTTTTTTATGCCTTTTATTCGGCTGTCTGACGACAGTAGTTCAGTCGGTTGCTCTCTGTTAAAGAATGGCCGGCCTGTCACGCCGGGGGGAGAAAGATGTGCGGGTTAGAGTCCCGGCAGCTCCGCCAATTTACTGGGTTTATTGCTCAGTAAACAAATCAACCAGCCTTGAGCTGGTTTTTTACTTTTGGCATTTGGTAGTCTGACGACGACAGTTCAGCCGGTTGCTTTCTGTACCCTATACACTTCTGCTTTTTCTGACTTTTTTGCCCTTTAGCTGTGTTTACCGTATTAGAATGCAGCATCATGCCTGTACTGATGCCGGAGCCTTTATGATCAAAACAGCCGTTATTGGCTATGGTTTGTCTGCCAAAACCTTTCATTTGCCTTTTATTAGCTTACAGCCCGAGCTTGAATTGGTCGCAATCAGCAGTAGTCAGTCTCAGTTGCGACTGGATTATCCGGACATAAAGCACTACGCAAATGGCGATGAGCTTATTCGTTTATCCGATGCTGAGCTGGTGGTAATTACCTCACCTAATGACAGCCATTATCCTTTGGCAAAACAAGCTTTGCTGGCAGGGAAACATGTGCTGGTGGAAAAGCCCTTTGTGCTGACAGAGGTACAAGGACAGGAGCTGTTTGAACTGGCGGACGAGCAACAACGCCAGCTGTTTGTTTACCATAACAGACGGTTTGACGGCGACTTTCTGACTTTACAGCAATTGCTGCAAACAGGAGAGCTCGGAACTATCCGTTATTTTGAATCGCATTTTGATCGTTTCCGTCCTGTTCCCAGACCACGCTGGCGCGAATTGCAGGGGGAGGGAAGCGGGGTTTTGTATGATTTGGGGCCGCATTTAATTGATCAGACCATCGCGTTATTTGGTGCACCAGAGGCACTGACAGCCCGCTGTCGTGCGTTACGTCTGGGCAGCGACACTGTGGATTATTTTCATCTGTTGTTGCATTACGCCGACAAAGAAGTGGTGCTGCACTCCAGCCCTTTTTCTGCGCATCCAACCACACGTTTTATTCTGCAGGGTGATTTAGGGTCTTATCATAAAACAGGTCTGGATCCGCAGGAAGATGCGTTAAGAGCAGGTCAAAAACCTGTCGGCGTAGATTGGGGATTGGAGCCTGAAGCTATGTATGGGATAGTGGCTAACGCCGATGGCCAAAAAACTTATCCAACTTTAGCTGGTAATTATCAGCTGTTTTACCAGCAATTGGTGGCCGCTTTACAACATGGAAAAACCAGCCCTGTTTCTGCAACCGAAGCTTTGCAAGGCATTCGGCTGATAGAACTAGCGCTGCAAAGTCAGCAGCGTGGCTGCACAGTGGAGTTCTGAAGGATGTTCTCTGCTGCAGGCAAACAGCTGGTCTCTGGCGCTCTGTTGTGTTGTGTTTTTTTTCCTGTGTTGGCACAGAGCCAGCAGGCACCAAATACTAAGCTCCAGGTGAGTGCTGCGTCCGATACTTTTTTTCCGCAGCAAAAGCCAGCAGAGCAAGGGTTGAATGAGCAGGTGTTGCAACAACTTTTGCTGCAAATTCAGAATAAAACCAAGCCCGGTTATCAGCAGGTGCATAGCCTGCTGTTGTATAAATCCGGCGCTTTGGTGGTTGAGCACTACCAAAAAGGCAATAACGACTTTATCAACTTTGAACAGGGGATAAAGTTGGTCAAAGGTCAGCAGGATTTTGTCTGGTCTATTGATCAACCTCATTATGTTGCTTCAGTGACAAAAGCTGTGACGGCCACCTTAACGGGAATCGCTTTACAGCAGACAGGTTTGACTGTCGACAGCAGGTTGGCCCAGCTGTTACCCCAGCATCCGATGATCAAAGCTGATCCGCTAAAAGCCAGTATTAGCCTGCATCAGTTATTGTCGATGCAAGCAGGTTTTGTCTGGGATGAATGGACTGGCGATGATTTAGTAAAACTGTGGCAACAGCAAAATTTTGTGAATTACCTGCTGCAACAGCCTAATACCGGGCCAGGCAAAAGCTGGGTTTACAACAGTGCTTTACCCAATCTGGTATTACACCTGATACAGCGTGAGCTAAAGCAGCCGTTGCAGCCTTGGGCTAAACAGCAGCTGTTTGATAAATTAGGATTTAGCCAGTATCGCTGGGACACTCAGCCGGACGGCGTGCCTGAAGGCTCTGCTCGTTTATCGCTGCGACCCCGCGATATGCTCAAATTAGGAGTTCTGTATTTGCAGCAAGGCCAGTGGCAAGGGGAGCAGTTGCTGCCCTCAGGCTGGGTGCAACGTATGACCAGTCGTCAGGCAACTAGTCCTGCTGGCGATTATGGCTACTATTTCTGGCTACGACAGCAGGATGGAGTCGCTTATTACACAGCTGAAGGCGATGGCGGTCAGTACATTGCGGTATTTCCAACTCTGGATATGGTGCTGGTGCTGACACAAGGTAATTACCTGCAATGGCCTGTCTACAAAGCCCAGGCCGCTCGTATTATTCAGCAGTTGATTTTAAGTACCCAAGCTCAGCCTGCGGATAAAACCGGTGGCTGATACCCCGGAACCTGTGTTGCCGCAGCGCTTTTCGTACCACAGCTTTTGCCATCTGGTGTGTCAGTTGGGCATTGATAAACCCGTACATAATCGACTTGCATCTGTTGTGGCCAGATGCTCAGATCCACCCCTTTTTCATTGACGTTTTCCGGCCAGTTGCCACCTACGGCCAGATTCAGCAGTAAATGAAAAGGCTGATCAAAAGGAGCTGCACCAGCAGCTTGCTGCCAGACCCCGTCCTTAGATAAAGACTGACTATACCAGCCTTGTTGGGTCTGAGTGGCGTAATGCACGTTATCGATATACCAGCGAATTTCTCCTTCTTCCCATTCCAGCGTGTAAACATGAAATTGTTCAGTGGGCTTAAAGTGGCTGGCTTTATAGCTGGTGCCTGAATAGAGATTGCCCGGAGGCTGCCTGCCATAATGCAAAGTACCATGCACGCGCTGCTCGCTTTGGCCCGGAGCCGTTACATCATCGGTGATAGTGCCAAGATTCACCGCTTCCATAATGTCAATTTCACCGGAAGACGCCCAACCACCATAACGCCACTCTGTAGGTAACATCCAAATGGCAGGCCAGCTGCCTTGTCCTGATGGCAATTTAGCTTTGATTTCAAAGCGACCATAAGTCCAGTCCCCTTTACCTTTGCTGCGAAGGCGTGCTGAAGTAAATTCACGCTGAGTGGTGATGTTTGGATCGTAGTGGGCTGTATCGTCCTGAGCCGCAGGGCCTGAGAAGTTTTCTTTGAGCGCTGTGATGGTGAGTACGCCGTCTTTGACCCTGGCGTTTTCAACTCTGTTGGTATAACACTGACGTTCGTTATTACCACCCCCGGCGCAGTTCACTTCAAAGCTCCATTTGTTTAAATCGAGCTGATGGCCGGAGAACTCATCTTGCCAGACTAATTGCCATTGCGGATTGTCAGCTGTCGAAGTTGCTTTTGCTGAGTCGCTGGTGCCGCAGCCGCCCAACAACACAGCAGCGACAGGGCTTACAACATAATAAGAAATTTTGCAGTGCATCCGTCCACCCTTGTAGATCTGAAAGTGCTTTCATCTATAGCAGAATCTGACGGGCTGACAAGTAGTCTGTGAGGTTTGTAATTGAATTGGACCGGGTTAACTGATCACGGCACGGCAGGCTTTATTACGACCTTCGGCTTTCGCTTTGTACATCGCATGGTCTGCTAATGTCAGCAGATGCTCGGCTTTGGCGCCAGGGTACACAGTGATGTAGCCCAGACTGGCGCTGAGTTCTATCGGCTGGTTTTGCCAAATCAACTGGCAGCCTGCGAGAGTCGCCCGGATTTTTTCGGCGATCAGAGGAAGCTCTGTTGCGGTAACGCCTGGGAATAACAATAAAAACTCTTCGCCACCATAACGGCTGACTAAGTCTTGAGTGCGCACTACCGCAGATAAGGTGGTAGCGCATCGACGCAAGGCTGCGTCTCCTGCGTCATGGCCTAAACTGTCATTAATCAGTTTGAAGTGGTCTAAATCCAGCAAAATCAGGCTGTAACTTTGTTGCTGTTTTTGCCACTGCTCATGCATTTCCTGCAGCTTTTTTAATACCGCTCTTCTGTTCCACAAGCCTGTCAGTTGATCCCGCTCAGCAAACTGACGGATTTTTGCAACCAGGCGGGCTAAAGCACCGCCGATCATCACTATATTAATGGTTAATGTCAGGATGACGCAGAACCATAAAAAGGGCATAGCTTCTGCTGTATATGTGGCAACAAAGCTGTCAGCATGAGTTTCTGGCCAAAGCAAAATCAGGGTCCTGGCGAAAAAAACAGCAGTCGCAATAAACAGAGGTGCAGACATCAGACAAGCAGCGGCAATACCAAAATCCTTTTGTATGGCCTGAAAATTATGTTGGCTGGCTGAAAATAAAAATATAGTGGCAGTGACTGAAAACACCACACCCAAAAAAATCGGATCCAGTTGTTGCAAATGGCCAGTAAGCATCAGCAGGCAGGTGAAGAGTAAAATCAGACCATCACGTTTCACACTTGAATGCAGTTTAAACAACTCTTGAATACCCCAGCCAATCAGCATAAAGCTGGACAATATGGCGATGTCGGTAAGTAACCAGTTCAGAAAACTGACGTTTGATGTGTGTACAGTGAGTAAGTAGATACCGGCGCTTAACGACATATTGGCGAAAAAAAAGCGAATACTGGCTTTAGGCGCTATACGCAATGGCCTTGCCATAAAACCCCAGGCGACACCTGCGACCAGAGCTAACAACAAGATAAAAGAGATCAGAAGTTCTGATCCAGGATGACTATTCATAAATTTTTAGTTCTGTCCGGCGGGCAATAAAACCACTTTATTGAGCGCTTTAAGTCGTCTGCGAAAGGCAGTGTAAAAATTCAGCGTACTACATCCTGACAGCTGATCATTGATTTGTATACAGAAGTAAAACAGCGGTTTACAACTGGTCGGACATTATAAAGCTAAACAGGGTATTCACGTAGCAAAAAATGCCACAATTTTAGCCAATATCCAGAAGCATTTGACCTGACTCAGTTTTTTTGTTGCACAAAATAACTGACTTGAGCCCTTGGGTTTAAATAGGCAAAAATCTCAGGTGGCAAGGCTTTGGGTTTAATCACTTTTTCAATCGAAAGTTTATTGGCTTCTAAAGTGACTATGGCCGCTTCAAGCCGCGGTACATCGGCATCATAAATCAGTACGTTAGGGTAGAGCATAGCGTCGGAGTTAACCGCCATGACGATGCCAACTCTTTTATCCGACAGCATCACCACAGTACCTGGTGGATAAATCCCCATCATCTTAATCATGACTTTCATTTCCAGATCGCCCAGTTTGCCTTTCATGGTTTTAAACATCACAGATAAGGCATGATGAGGAGAACGGGCCTGTGTCATATCTGCCGGATGACAGAGGTTATCAAATTCATTTACTACAGCGACAATTCGGGCCAACTTGTTAATGGCATCCGCTTCTAAACCTGCCGGATAACCGCTACCGTCCAGATACTCATGATGCTGCTCTACTATAGCTTTGGCTTCAGCTGGGAATTGTTGGGTCAGGCCAAGCAGCTCCAATCCAAGTTTTGGATGAAGTTTGATAAAGTTTTGCTCAGGCGTTGTTAAGGCTGTGGTTTTTCGAAGGATCTGGCTCGGGATTTTCAACTTACCTATGTCATGGAACATGGCACCTAAACCGACCCATTTCACTTCATCTGCGCTGTATTTTAAGTTTTTTGCCAGCATCATCGCCAGAATAGATACGTTCAGTACGTGAAAGTACATCGACTCCTGCTCTTTACCCGCTTGTGAAATCAGATGCAATACCAGTGCATCTTCACTCAGAATGGTGTCGGCCAGATTGCTGATCAGTTGGGTTGCATCTTCAATTGCGTTAAGTGGACGGCCCTGAACTTTGGTCATCAGATTGCGGACTTGCGCCATGGACTGGGCAAAAGCTTTTTCGGTTTTTTGCAGCTCGCGTCGGTGTGCTTTGGCTTGCTCTATCCGTTGTTCTTTATCCAGTTGCATTTGAGTACGCAACTGCACATCTTCTAAACCTTGTGTAACAGAGCAGTCTGTGGTGTCCGTTGAGGTATCAAGAATAACCGAGCTGCGCTCCGGATAAAAATAGACATAATCCAGCTCAAGCGACTGAATAATACGGATCTGCTGCACTGATTCCACGACCAGTTTATTGGTCAGAAAAGGATGCTTCATCCAACCTACAGGCAACTTAATGGCGTAACCCAACTTAATATCTTTTGTCGCTATCTTTACTGGCAATTGAACAACAACCTCTGCTGAGCAGTTAATCCGGACGCTCTACCGGCGGCTTTATAATAGAGAACAGCATCAAAGGCAATATGGGATTACAGTTTTTATCACTTTCATGTGCTGGCACAATAAATGCTCAAATTTTTGGGAAGTTCAGATCTCAGGTTTTAAGGCGTTACTTATGGCAGAGCAATTAAGGTATAGCAGGCATTTTCTGCTGTCGCAGTGGGACGAAGATTGTCAGCAGCAGCTGGCGGAAAAAAAAGTTCTGCTGGTCGGCTTGGGTGGTGTCGGTTCTGCCGCTGCACCTTATCTGGTGAGCTCTGGTCTTGGTCACTTAACATTGGTGGATTTTGACCAGGTCAGCTTAAGTAATTTGCCGCGCCAGTTGTTGTATCAGGATGCCGATCTGGGGTTGGCTAAAGCAGCAGTGGCAGAGCGAAAACTGCAGCTGGTTAACTCAGGTTGTATGCTGCAAAGCTGGCATGAACAAGTCACGGCTGATAGCCTGAATCACAGGCTGGCTGATTTTGATTTGGTGTTTGATTGCACCGATAACCTGAATAGCCGCCAGCAGTTACAGCTGGCCTGTTATCAGCAACAGAAACCTTTACTCACTGCGGCTGCTGTGCGGCTGGAAGGTCAAATCAGTTATTTTCCTGTCACTGCCACAGGCCCTTGTTATTGTTGTTACAGCAGTGCTTTGGCACAGCAGGAATTTAGTTGTCTGGATCAGGGCGTATTATCGCCTTTGGTCGGAGTGATTGGTAGTTTAGCTGCGTTGGAAGCAGTAAAAATTCTGGCTGGTTTAGGTTCTGAGTTGGCCGGACAGCTCTGGTGTTTTGATGCGTTGTTTAGTCAGTGGCAACAGGTACAAATTACTAAAAATCCGCATTGTCCTGTTTGTTCTGTTGCACTTTAAGTCCGATAGCACTGCACTTTTTTAGGTCAGTCTGCACCAGAATCATGCCCTTTTCCCAGCAGCCCTCTGTGCTATCCGGCTGCAACCAGCCAAAACTCAGCAGACAGGGGTTGGCATCGGCTTTGCTTACTCTTTCAACAACATTATGGGCAAAGGCGCTCGTCTTACTGCTTCTTCTTCGGGAAGCAGGGACGGGCGTTTTTTTATTGGAAGAGGAAAAGACATGCAACTACAAAGCACTTGCCCTTATTGTGGTGTGGGTTGTGGCATAGTCGCCGATCACCAAAGTGGACTGCAGCTGTCTGGCGATAAAGAGCATCCGGCCAACTATGGGCGTTTATGTGTCAAAGGCTCGGCTTTGGCCCAAACTCTGGGCGAACAAGGACGCTTGCTGGCGCCGAAAGTGGATGGTCAAACCGTCAGCTGGTCTGAAGCTATAGACACTGTAGCCAGCAGGCTTAGCGCTATTATTGCGCAGTATGGACCTGGGTCTGTGGCTATGTATTTGTCAGGCCAGCTGCTGACCGAAGATTATTATGTCGCCAATAAGCTGATGAAAGGTTTTATTGGTAGCCCTCATGTCGATACCAATTCCAGACTCTGTATGGCTTCTACTGTGGCGGGCCACAAACGTGCTTTTGGCGCCGATATAGTGCCGGGTTGTTATGCCGATATTGAGCTGGCGCGTTGTTATATTCTGGTTGGAGCCAATATGGCCTGGAATCATCCGGTGTTATTTCAGCGCATTCAGGCCTGCAAACAACAAGACCCCAGCCGTAAAATTATCGTGATAGATCCACGCCGCTCCGCCAGCTGTGAGGGGGCTGACTTGCATCTGGCGCTGAAACCCGGCACGGACCTGTTGTTATTTAATGGCTTGTTGAGCTTTCTTGCCAAAGAAAACCAGCTGGATCACGACTTTATCCTCGCCCATACCCAAGGTTTTTCCGAAGCACTGGCGACTGCACAGCAACAAGCCGGCACTATAGAGCAAGTGGCCTTGGGCTGCGACTTAACCGCAGAGCAAGTGGCAGCTTTATACCGTTGTTTTATCGATGAGCCTTTGACCTTAACTTTGTTTTCACAAGGGGTGAATCAGGCGCAAAACGGCACAGATAAAGTCAACGCTATTATCAACTGCCACTTGGCCACAGGCCGCATCGGCAAAGCAGGTTGTGGGCCTTTTTCGCTTACAGGTCAGCCCAATGCGATGGGCGGGCGCGAAGTGGGAGGGCTTGCTAATCAACTGGCGGCTCATATGGATTACAGTCAAAACGCCGATATCGAACTGGTGCAGGAGTTCTGGCAAGCGCCAAACATCTGTCGTCAGCCCGGTTACAAGGCGGTGGACTTATTTACAGCTGTCGAGCGGGGGGATGTAAAAGCCATCTGGATTATGGCCACCAATCCTGTAGTCAGTATGCCGGAAGCCGATAGGGTGAAAGCGGCGCTGCAGGCTTGTCCTTTGGTGATAGTGTCTGACATTGTCAGCCACACCGATACCATAGCCTGTGCTGATATAGTGTTGCCTGCCACAGGCTGGAGTGAAAAAGACGGCACTGTGACGAACTCAGAGCGGCGTATTTCACGGCAACGCGCCTTGTTACCCGCGCCCGGTTTGGCGCGGCATGACTGGCAAATTATTTGTGATGTTGCCAAAGCTATGGGCTTTGCTGAACATTTTAATTACAGCGGGCCTGCCGATATTTTTGCCGAACATGCGGCTTTATCTGCCTATAAGAACAGTGGCCAGCGGGCTTTTGATTTATCTGGTTTGATGCAGTTAACAGTACAGCAGTATCAGGATTTAGCGCCTGTGCAATGGCCGGTGAACAGCAAATATCCGGATGGGGCCTCTCGTTTAGGCTCTGATGGCCAGTTTTATACAGCATCAGGCAAAGCAGGTTTTATTGCGGTCTCTCAGCAACAAGCTGCTGACGTGGCTGCGGATCATCTGCTGCTCAACACAGGTCGTATCCGGGATCAGTGGCATAGTATGACCAGAACAGGCCGCGCAGCTGCTTTGCTGCAGCATAGAGCCGAGCCTTTTCTGGAGGTGCATCCACAGGACGCAGAGCAATTAGGCCTCACCGATGGTGGTTTGGCTCGTTTATCGAATTCATTAGGTCAGATGGATGCTCGTGTCCGTTTGACTGAAGCTCAGCGTAGTGGCGAGTGTTTTGTGCCTATTCATTGGACCGATCAGTTTAGCAGCCAGGGCCGCTGCGATGTGCTGGTCCCCGCTTTGGTCGACCCGGTTTCAGGCCAGCCAGCGTTAAAACAAGCGCAAGTAAAGATCCTGCCTTTAAATTTACACTGGCAGGTCTGGCTGATGCTAAAGCCAGAACTGGATGAACAGCTGTGGCCTTTGTGTCGCAGCAGTGGTTATGCCAGCAAACAAAAACAGAGCCAGACTGTGCTTTATCAGTTGGAATTAGCAGAAATGGATTTGGCACTTGCAGCTGGCACTGGATTGGATGCAGCCAGGCTGCAGCTGTGGTTGTCCTCTTTAGGTATTCAGCCAGAGTTGTGTAGTCAGGCCTTAACCCTTGGTCATTACAGAGCCGCTGCTTTTCAGGCGGAGCAGTTAAGTTGTTGTGTTTTTATCAGTCCTGAACCACTGAATTTAGCTTTGGAGTATCTGGACCAGCAATTTAATAAAGAGCTCAGCTTGAGCGAAAGGCGGCAGTTGCTGACAGGCCGAAGCAGGTCTGGCGAGGCGCAAAGTGCAGTAATTTGCAGCTGTTTTCAGGTGCGTGAAGCCTCAATTTGTGCGGCCATTCGGCAAGGCTGTCAGAGCTATCAGCAACTTGGGCAGCGGCTGAAATGTGGCACCAATTGCGGTTCCTGTATTCCTGAATTAAAAGCCCTGATAGCCTCAGAGCTTAGCCTGCAAGGAGAAAGGTTATGAGTAGCAGCGCATGTTTGCAGCAACAAAGTTTAAGTGTGGCAGATGCGCTGGAGCTGATGTTGGGCGAAGTACAGCCCTCCACTCCACCTCAGTATTGCCCTTTGCCAATGCTTTTAGACAAAGTGCTGGCAGAAGCTGTCTATAGTCCGGTCGCTATGCCGGCTTTTACTCAGTCTGCTATGGATGGTTATGCGCTACGATATGAGGATCTTCAGGCTGGTGTTGCTTTAGAGCTGGTTGGCACTGTTTTGGCAGGGCAACAGGCCCGGCAAACTTTGCAAGCAGGTCAGGCTATGGCGGTGATGACGGGGGCCGCTATTCCACATGGTGCAGACACTGTGTTGATACAGGAATATTGTAGGGTGGAACAAGGCAAACTCAGGTTCGATCCACAGCAAGGTTACAAAAAGGGCGACCATATCCGCTGGATTGGCGAAGATTTAGCAGCTGGTGCTTTGTTATTTGCTGTGGGACATAGAGTGGGCGCTTTGGACCTGGCGGTTTTAGCTGCTTCAGGTCTGGCCGGTGCCCAAGTCTATACCCGACTGAAAGTGGCCTTTTGCTCCAGTGGTGATGAGTTAACAGAACCAGGTCAGCCGTTAAAGCCCGGTCATTGTTACGATGCCAACAGATATTTATTGCACGCAGCGTTACAGCGGCTTGATTGCGAAACCTTGGATCTGGGTGTTGTGCCGGACAATCCGGATCTATTACGACAAGTTTATTTACAGGCCAGTACAGAGGCGGATCTGTTGATTTGTTCTGGTGGCGTGTCGGTAGGCCAGGCTGATTTCACCCGACAGGTGCTCACCGAACTGGGACAGGTGCAATTCTGGCAGGTGGCAATCAAGCCGGGTAAACCTTTTGCCTTTGGCAAATTAGGCCATTGCTGGTTTTTTGGTTTACCGGGTAATCCGGTGTCTGCTGCCATCACATTTCAACAGTTGGTATTGCCAGTGTTAGAAAAAGCGGCTGGAGTTGTAGCTTTGCCTTCAGCCGATTTTTATACCGCTGCAGCGGCAGATTTTGGTAAAAAGCCGGGGCGGTTGGAATTTCAGCGTGCGCGTTTTTGCACTGAACAAGACTCAGGTTCTGTAGTGCCTGCCGCCAGTCAAAGTTCTGCAGCCTTAATTGAACTGGCGCGTGCTGATACGCTCGTGGTGTTGCCTGCTGCAAGTTCAGGTGTCAAAGCCGGGCAGCAAGTACAGCTGCAGCCTTTGGCGTTTTGTTTACGCTAAATCGCATAAAACAGCTGGTTAGATTGCTGTGATGACAGCTGCTGTTGCCGCTGCAACTGGCCTTGTTTTAACCAGATTATTTCCTCGCAGTAGAGGCATAAATCTTCCATTTGATGACTGACCCATAGCAGCATAAAACCTTGTTGTTGCTGATAAAGTTTCAGCTTTTTAAGCACTGCTGCTTTTTGTTGATGATCCAGATGGGCCAGCGCTTCATCCAGCAACAACAGGCGGGGTTTAGCGATAAGTGCCTGAGCTAAAGCCAGCTTTTGCTGCTGCCCTGATGACAGCTGTGACGGATACAAGGTCAGCAGCTGCTCTAATTCAAAGTCCTGAATAATCTGCTTGATATCTGCAGTGGATTTGCTCCAACTGCTGGCCAGCTCTAACTGTTGCAGCGCCGTTTTATGTGGCATTAATACAGCTTCAGGTGCCAGATAGAGCGCTTTACGCTTTGATAACGGCTGCCCAAAGGAGCCTTGTTGCCATAACTCGTCATTAAAACTGCAATGCTCTGTGGCCGTTGGCAATAGTCCGGCTATGGCTTTAAGCATCGAGGTTTTACCACTACCGGATTGGCCATAGATGCCAATCCAGTGATTGTTAAGCTCCAATTCCAGCTGCAAATGGAAGTTGCAGGTCGTCCAGTGTAGCTTTAGCCGCAGACTCATTGCTGGTTCCTTTGCTGCTGTACTCTCTGTTGTGGGCCTCGCTGTTGCTGATACAACCAAAACAACACAGAAAAAGAAAACAGCAATAACAAGCCGGATAACAGATGAGCGCGGGCATAATTCAGGCTTTCGACCTGATCATAAATCAGCATCGACAGCAGCTGGGTCTGGCCCGGAATATTGCCGCCTATCATCAGCACTATGCCAAATTCGCCCAGCGTATGGGCAAAACTTAAAATAAAAGCACTAAAAAGAGCAGGGCGGCTTAACGGCCAAATTAACTGAGCCACTAACTGCCAGCGGTTGGCACCTAAGGCCTGGCTTTGCTGCAGTAAATCCTGAGCAATTTGGCCAAAGCCCTGTTGCAGCGGCTGCACCACAAAAGGCAAAGAATACAACATAGAAGCCAGTACCAGGCCTTCAAAACGAAAAGCCAAAGCTTCAATCCCCATCAGGCGCAGTAGCTGGCTGAACCAGGAATCCGGACTTAATAACAAGACTAAATAAAAGCCTAAGACGGTAGGGGGTAAGACCAAAGGCAAGGTCAACAGGGCATTGATTGCATTGCGGCCTGAACTTTGGCCCCTGCTAAGCCACCAGGCCAGTGGTGCTGTCAGCAGCAGTAATAAAAAACTGCTCAGCAGTGCCAGTTTTACTGTCAGCCACAAGGCTTGCCATTCAGATGGATACAGCATTAGTTGTGCTCCCGCTTAAAGCCAGCGTCGGTCCAAAACTGCTGTTGTTCGGCGGCCTGCATCCAGTCTAAAAACGCTTTGATATCAGGTTTTTTGGGATCAGCCTGGTAAAACCAGCTATGGAGGATGGGCGGGTATAAATGTGCAGGCACAACCTCTGTCCGACCCAGCTTTTGTAATAACTGCAGTTGCTGCTGTTGGGATTGTGGCAATAACTGCTGCAATTGGGCTGCAGGCATAAGTGCATGACCGATCAAACCCACTTCTGCCTGGGCTGTACTTAGCATATGCAATACCAAAGCGGCATTATCACTGCGGCGTATTTTGGCTTGCAGCTCTGGCCAAAGTGAGTGCTGCTGCAAATAGGCCAAAGCGGCTTTGCCATAAGGCGCATGGCTTGGATCGGCTATGGCTATATGATGGCTTTGTGCCAGCGCTTGTTCTGCCGTTTGAAAACGATGGTGATACCAAATCAATAACTGGCCATGGCCATATAGGCCGGTTTGGCAGCGCTGTTTTGGGCTGCAGTGTTGCAGCAAGTTGTTGGTGTACAAGGAGTCGGCCGCTAAAAATAACGAAAAAGGCGCACCATGCTGAATTTGTTGACTGAGCTTGCCGGAGGAGGCAAATACCGCATTGATGCTGACGCCGGTTTTTGCCTGATACTGCTGCAACAGCACTGGCAGTACTAAGCGTAAATCTGAAGCTGCTGCTATCAGCTGTGCCGCATTGGTACTGCAACTGAAGATCAAAGCAGTAAAAACCAACTTAAGGCCGCGCATCTGTGGCCTTTAACAGCAGCGGTAATTGTTCCGGGCTATACCAACGTCTGGCTGCCGCCAGATCGCTTTCTTTTGATTGCAGCCACTGGCTTTGTTGCTGATGCTGTTGTGGGTATAAATGGTGCTGTTTTTTCCAAAAAGGCGCCTGGCTTTTGAGCTGATCCATTAAAAACTCTGTCGCGGCAAAACTATCAGCTCTGTGCGGCGAAGACACTGCAACCAGCACTATTTGTTCATTTGGCCCTAGCAGCCCCGTTCTGTGAATAAGCTGAATATGTTGCAAAGGCCAGCGGTTGGCCGCTTGTTCAGCCAGTTGCTGTAAAACCCGCTCTGTCATGCCTGGATAATGTTCCAGCAATAAAGCGCTGGTTTGTTGTGGGTTGTGGCCTGCATCGTCCAGTTGAAACTGCCGTACTTTACCGACAAATAGACAAATAGCGCCACAGTCCGGGCTTTGAGTTAGCAACTGCTGATAAACAGCTGCAACGGCAAAGTCTTCAGTTTGCACTCCTACTTTAATCTGGCAATGAAAAGACATTCAGCCTCCTGTCACCATAGGAAAAAACGCCACTTCATCACCTTGCTGTAGTAGATGATCCAGCCCAACTAGTTGCTGATTAACCGCCTGCAAGATTTGCCGCTGACAAAGCTCACGTAGCCAGACCGGACTGGTTAAGGCCAATTGTTGTTTTAGCTCTGCCACTGTTAAAGGCTGATGTAACCTAAGCTGCAATTCGCGAGTGGCCAGCTCTTCACGCAAACTGGCAAAAAACACTACTTTAAGCATCAGCTGTTTCCTTCTGTACATTTGGCGCCAGCCATAAACCGGATTTTCCACCTTGTTTTTCCAGCAGTTGCACAGCGCTGATTTGCAGGGCCGGGTCCACAGCTTTGACCATGTCGTACAAAGTTAAAGCGGCGACACAAACTCCGGTCATGGCTTCCATTTCAACTCCAGTGTTGGCTGTGACTTTGCAGCAACACTGAATACGAATTTGGCCTTTGGCCTGATCCAACTGAAAATGCACCTGCACCTGACTCAGCGGCAACGGGTGACACAAGGGGATCAGTTGGCTGGTTTGTTTGGCCGCCATAATGCCGGCGAGACGTGCTGTGGAGAGCACATCGCCTTTTTTCACCAGTTGCAGCTCAATCAACTGGATCACCTGACTGGTGGTTTGTAATAAGGCAGTGGCTGTGGCTTGCCTGGTGGTCACTGCTTTTTGGCTGACATCCACCATAAAGGCCTGGCCGCTTTGGTCCACATGGGTAAGTTGTTGCATCAGGCACTCCTTGGTTGGCAGAAAGCCGTTGTGGCAGCTTTTAAATGTGGCACTAAATTACAGGGCTTATGCCGGGAATCCAGCTGCTCCAATAAAATCAAATCCCAGCCCGTGGCGCAGGCATTGGGCGATCCAGGCAAGCAAACAATCAGGGTTTTATTGGCTAAACCCGCCAAAGCACGGGATTGGATAGTTGAACTGCCGACCTGCTGCCAACTCAACTGACGAAATGACTCACCAAAACCAATAATCTCTTTATCCAACAAAGGTTTAATAGCTTCAGGGGTTGAGTCGCGTTCGGTAAATCCTGTGCCGCCTGTCAGTAAAATCACCTGAATATCAGACGAAATAATCCATTGTGAGACCAAAGCCCGGATCTGATACAGATCGTCTTTGACAATACGCCGCTCTGCCAGTTGATGGCCTGCTGCATTTAAACGCTCGACCAGGCAATCCCCTGAGCTGTCGTTGTCCGGTGTTCTGGTGTCGGACACCGTCAGCACTGCTACGGATAAAGGCGTTAATAAGCTACTGAACTGAAAGGCCATAAGTTCTCCCTGGCGTTTTGATGCTGGCGCCATTCTGTAATGGTATTAAGGTTAAACAGCTGCTCCGGTGCGGGGCAGGGCGTTTGATGAACTTGCCATTGCTGTTGCAATTGCCAGAGTGAACACTCTGAACCACCTTGCTGTAATTGCAGCTCCAGATAATCCAACATGGCTTCAGAGCGGCGCAACACACAAGGCATAGTACTTTCGGTAAAAGCGCTGATATCACCCTGATGGCGCTGCACTAAAGTTTCCAGCAAAGCCGGACTCAGGCCCGGCATATCCACAGGGATCACCAGGTTCAGTGGGTGTTTGCTCTGACTTAAACAGGCATGAATACCGGCCAGCGGTCCTTTTCCAGGCCAATGGTCGGCTATAGCGCCTGCTCTGTTGCCACTGAGTAAAATTTCGCTCGCACCGGCCTGAATCAGCAGCAGTTGCTGGTGTTCCAGTAAGGTCGGCGCCATACCTTGCCAACGATAAGGTGAAGCTTCATAACCTAATAAGGCTTTGTCCTGGCCCATTCGGCTGGACTTGCCACCACAGAGTAAAATGGCGGTAAAGTTTTCAAGCATCTCTCCTCCTTAGCCACCTATCATGGCGAAGTGCCGGGTTGCGCCCGGGTTTTGCTGATGTAAAAAGTGGCTGGCTTTTTTCTGCTGAACTTGCTGCTGTAACCAGCTTTTGAGTTGTACTGAGGACTGGCTCAGTAAAGGCCGCAGGTTTTGATGTTGTTCGGCAAATAAACACAAAAATAACTGGCCAGTGCTGGACACTCTTAATCTGTTGCAGCTGTCACAAAAATCCTGCTGGTACGGCGTAATAAAACCTAAACGGCCCAGATAATCCGGATGTTGGTATTCACGGGCCGGGCCTGAAGTAGCGGTTTTTGTTAAGACGGTCCAACCTTGTTGTTGCAGTTGTTGCTCCAGCATCTGGGCTGATAAATGCTGCTGACGAAAAAAGGCCACGCCGCTTTGGGTTTGCATCAGTTCGATAAAACGTAATGTCCAGTTTTTCTGCTGCACCAGAGCCTGAAAGTCACTTAACGCTGCTGCATTGTGTTGTTTCAACAGCACGGTATTGAGCTTAATACTGTCAAAGCCCAGGCTGTCTGCCAGCTCCAGCCCTGCCATAATCTGTGGCAATTTATCCTGACCTGTCACCAGTGCAAAAGTAGCCTCGTCCAGACTGTCAACACTGACGGTCAGTTGATCCAAACCTGCTTGCTGCCAGTTGCGCACTTCTTTTTGCAGTCGGTAACCGTTGGTGCTTAAAGCCACAGTCTGAATACCTGCAATGTTTTTGACTGTGCCGATAATGGCGGTTAGGTCTTTGCGTAAACTGGGTTCTCCGCCTGTGATCCGTACTTTGCTGGTGCCAAGTTCAGCGAAGACAGTCACCAGCTGTTTAATTTCCTGTAGGTTTAATTCGCTTTTGACTTCGCACTGGCTACCATCTGGCAGGCAATACAGGCAGCGAAAATTACATTGCTCTGTCACAGATAAGCGCAGGTAACCAAAGTTGCGGCCAAAGTTGTCTGTTAAGGTGCTGGTGTTCTGTGTTGAAACGGCTAACTGTTGCTGCATATCAGTCCTTAGCATTTAAGCTGCAATTTGCGCTGGACCAAATACTGCTGGCCCAAATAAAAGCTCAGTACTGCAACGGATCACAGAGTGCTGATTAATCAGCTCGGCATAAAAACCAGACAAGCTGGTGTCGCCTAAACAAACGGCTCCGACCAAACGTTGCTCTGCATCCAGCCAGAGTCTGCGATAGTCGTGGTGCTGCTGATCCTGATAGCAAAACTGTTGTAAATCATGTTGTTGTAATAAAGTGGGGATATCGCCGCACGAACTTAATTGAATGCCGCTGATTTTAAGTTGTGTGCTGCTGTCGGATGGCTGATAGCTAGCGTGTTGACCTGATAATACGGCTGCTAACACTTGTGCTTGTGCCGCTATAGGAGCCACCAGACCAAAAGTATGTTCACCGAATTGACAACATTCACCTAAAGCAAACAGGTCTGGGTCTGAACTTCGCAACTGCGCATCAACACAAATACCCACATTTGTTTTTAGTCCAGCCTGTTGCGCCAGCTGAAGATCCGGGCTGATACCAAGTGCCATAACCAACACATCTGCTTTTAGTTCTGTGCCATCAGCAAGTAATACTCCACTGAATTTTTGATCCTGCTGCAACAGCTTTGCTACTGTGATGTTGGTGAACACCTGCAGGCCTCTGTGCTCCAGTTGCTGTTGTAATAAAGTCGCTGCTGTTGGATCGAGCTGGCGATTCAGCAGATAACTACTGCGCTGCAACAAAGTCACCAGCATGCCTTGTTTGCGTAAGCCTTCAGCCGCCTCCAGACCTAAAAAACCACCGCCCAGCACTATGGCTTTGCCGCCTTTGGCTGCTACTTCACGCAACTGTGCTAAATCCTGCCAGTTTCTGAAAGTACAAAGCCCAGGCAGAGCGGTTTTTGCATAAGCAGGTTTGGTTGCTTGTGCGCCCACAGCCAACACCAGTTGCTGATAGTGCACCACTAAGCCAGTTCGGCTAATCAGTTGTTTTTTATCTTTATCCAGATGTACTACGGCGTCATTCAGCACTAGCTCTATGCCATGCTGCTGATACCAGTCGGCTGGACTAAGTTCCGCAGCTTCGTCAGCAAGCTCGCCAGCCAGTAGTGAGGACAGTAAGACTCTGTTGTAAGCCGCTTTGGTTTCAGCACCAAACACCAGAATACGGACAGGCCGGCCTGGCTGTTGTACCAATTCAGCCAGCAATTTATGACAGGCCATACCGTTACCAATAATAACTAAATCTGCTGCTTTCATTGCTTGCACCGCTTTATTAGTTCAGGCGCTGGCCTGAGTTTTGCTCTGTTGCTTCTCTGCTCTTTTACTACCCAAATCTTCCACCTTGCGCTGCTTTTCATACAAAAAGCTCAGTACCTGATGGCGATAGTGGTTGTAAGTCGGGTCATCGGCCAGTTGCAGTCTGTGGCGGGGTCGTGGCAAATCGACTGTTAAAATTTCGCCTATAGTGGCGGCAGGGCCATTGGTCATCATTACAATACGGTCGGACAACAACACGGCTTCATCCACATCATGGGTGATCATCATCACTGTGGTATTCAGCTGTGCTTGAATATCCATCAGCGAATCCTGTAAATGGGCGCGGGTTAACGCATCCAAAGCACCAAAAGGTTCATCCATCAACAGCACTTCAGGTTGCATCGCCAAAGCCCGCGCTATGCCGACCCTTTGTTTCATACCACCTGATATTTCATTGGGTCTTTTATCCAGCGCATGGCTCATATGCACTAAGGCCAGATTGTGTTCCACCCAATCTCGAATTTCTGCTTTGGTTTTTTTGCCCTTGGACTGCTGTTTTACTGCCAGCTCAACGTTTTGATACACAGTCAGCCAGGGCAATAATGAATGGTTTTGAAACACCACAGCCCGCTCAGGACCTGGTTCTGTGACTTCTTTGTGATTTAAAATCACCCCACCGGCTGTTGCCTGATGTAAACCTGCGACAATATTCAGCACTGTGGATTTACCGCAGCCTGAGTGACCAATAAGGCTGACGAACTCGCCTTTTTTGATATGCAAGTTGACGTTTTGCAGCGCAACAAAAGGGCCTTTTTCGGTGGGGAAACTAATACCCACCTGAGTCAGTTCTAAATGTGTTTTTTGCATAACGAGCTCCTATCGGCTGACCGCAGTTTTATCCCAGTTCACTTTGCGCTGTAGCATCAGCATCAGCCTGTCCAGCGCAAAACCCAGCAGGCCTATCACCAGCACAGCGACACAAATGCGGCTTAACGAGTCGGACGAGCCATTCTGAAATTCATCCCAGACAAACTTGCCTAGGCCTGGATTTTGCGCCAGCATTTCGGCGGCAATAAGCACCATCCAGGCAATGCCCAAAGACAAACGTAAACCGGTAAAAATCATAGGCACAGCAGAGGGCAGCACTATGATGCGCAGGTGACGCCACCAGCTTAAGCGCAGCACTTTGCTGACATTGAGTAAGTCCTGTGGCACCTGGCTGACGCCTACTGCAGTGTTTAATAAAGTGGGCCAGAGCGAACACAGCATCACAGTGCACACCGACACTACAAAAGAGCGGCTGCCCCACACCGGGCTTAAGTTCACCGAGCTGACAATTAAGGTCACCAGCGGTAACCAAGCCAAAGGTGAAATAGGCTTAAACAGCTGAATGAGCGGGTTAAATACCTGATACAGGTTGCTGCTCAGACCAATCAAAATGCCGAGCGGTATAGCAATCAAGCTGGCCAGCACAAAGCCGGTTAATACCGTTTGCAGGCTGGTCAGAATTTGTGAAAAAAAGGTCGGTCTGGCGCGGTACGGCAAGCTGGGTAATTCAGCCGTTGGATCTTCAGCTAACGCTGCTGCATGACGTTCCTGCTGGCGTTGATAAAACGCATCTTCTCTTTGCTGCTCAGCCTGATATTCATCAATTAACTGCGACCACTGGGCCGCGGCCTGAGTTGGGCCCGGAAACTGGCCCAACGACGTCTGGATTTGGCTGGATGCCAGCTGCCAGCACAATACAAACACCAGCAGGCCACTGAACGTTAACAGGCTTTGTTTCAGCTGTTTGCGCCAGAACAGCGAAGAGCTGAACTGGCTTTGCCATTGATGAAAGGCTGGATGGTGCAGAATCTTCATCTCAAGCTCCTGTTAGTTTTTGGCTGTGGACATTTTTGCCGTAGCAGCACTTTGTTGACCTATAGCGAACTGCTGCAAATAGGCGTTAGGCTGACTGGGGTCAAAGGTTTTTCCGTCGATAAAGCTGGATTCTTTGCCTGGTCTGGTTAAAGAAGCGGTTTTAAAGTCGACAAAATCTGTAGCTTTCAGTTTGCCTTCGGCAATGAGTTCAGCAGCAGCCTGTTGATAGGGTTCTGGCTGAAACACCTGCTGAGCTTGTTGCAAATACCAGGCATCGTCCTGAGCATTAGCAATTTGGCCCCAGCGGCGCATTTGCGTCAGGTACCAAATTGCATCGGCATAAAAGGGGTAGGTGGCGTGATAACGGAAAAACACATTAAAGTCCTGCTGCTGACTGGCTTTACCTTGTTCAAATTCAAAGGTGCCTGTCATGCTGCGGCTTAAAATGCCTACGTCTGCGCCGACATAATGCGGCTGAGCGATCATTTTTGCCGCCGCAGCTCTGTTGGCATTGTTGTTTTGATCCAGCCAGTAACCCGCACGCAATAAGGCTTTAATTAGTTTGATATGGGTATTAGGATTGGCTTTGGCCCAATCTGCTGTGACGCCCAATACTTTTTCCGCCATGGTGCCGTGTAGTTGCTCATTGGTCACCAGCACCACACCTAAGCCTTTTTGTACCGCTTGTTGGTTCCAGGGTTCACCGACACAAAAACCTTGCAAAGTACCAGCTTCCATAGTGGCTGGCATTTGGGGTGGTGGGGTCACAGAAATCAGTAACTGCGCTTGCAGCTGGCCTGAATTATCGCCTTGCTCTGGCGCATAAAAACCAGGGTGAATACCACCAGCGGCCAGCCAGTAACGCAGTTCATAGTTATGGCTGGAGTAAGGGAATACAGTACCAAACTGCATGGTTTTGCCTTGTTCAGCATAAGCTTTCAGCGTTGTTTGTAGCACTGATGCCGATTGTGCCTGACCTGTAGCAGATTTTTGCGCTGCTGGTACTTGCTCCCATATGGCTTTAGAGACGGTGCAGGCATTGCCATGTAAATCCAACACCAGACTGGTTTGTAGTCTGGCCTGACTGCCTAAACTAGCAGAAGCTGCTACTACTTGTCCTGCCAGCATATGAGCGGCATCGAGTTGACCGTCTGTCACTCTGTCTTGCAATACTTTCCAGTTGGCCTGAGCTTCTACACTGACAAACAAGCCTTCATCTTCAAAAAATCCTTGCTCCAGCGCTACAGCCAAAGGTGCCATGTCGGTCAGCTTGACGAAACCTAAACGCAGGTCAGTTTTTTCTGCAACTGCTGCCTGACTCAGGCAGCAGGTGCCGAGCAACAGAGTAAGAGCTATACGTCTCATAGATTTTCCTCAAAAAAAAACGCCATCTGTCTGACCCCGAAAACCGGAGGCAAACAGATGGCGCCTTTGCCAAAAGATGATTATTTAACCGCAGCCAATGCGATAACAAAACAAAGCAGCTCTTATGCCAGCTTTTAAATGTTTATATTTTTCATTAGATTAGGTTGATTTGTGTCGGTGCTTTAGCGCTGAAATACCGAAAGCTTGCGCTGTGATTGTGCAAAAACGCACCAAGGCGGAACAGCAAAGGCGGCTATTGCTATTTGCTAACCTAATGCCTATGATTTTTTACTTTTATAATGAAAAACTAATGAAATCAGACTGCTGTTAGGTTTTTTAGCAATAAATCGGTTAACATAAATCCTATTGTAGTAAGAATTTGATTTTGACCTGAATTGCAGGTCGATGTTTAGGGGATCTGCATGGCAAATCAGTTAAAAAGCCGGCCTCAGAGTATTCATGGCTGGGTGGCAGAAGAATTGGGCACCCGTATTGTCAGTGGTATCTATTCGCCGGGTGAATATATTCCGAATGAAACCAGCATAGGTGAAGAATTGGGGGTGTCCCGCACAGCGCTGCGAGAAGCTTTTAAAATTCTGACCTCCAAAGGGTTACTGGAATCACGGCCTAAATTAGGCACCCGCATTCGGCCGCGTAAGCACTGGAATATGTTCGACAGCGAGATTTTAAGCTGGTGTTTTGAATCTAAGCCGTCTCCGCAGTTTTTTATCTCCTTGTTCGAAATTCGTGAAATTTTTGAACCTGCAGCTGCAGAGTTAGCAGCAAAAAACCGCAGTGAAGAACAAGCAGTGGTATTGGGTGCAGCCTATGAGGCGATGGAAAAAGCCGAAATTGGCACTGATGCGGTGTTCTCCAGCGATCTGGAATTTCATATGGCGGTGTTGGATGCCACCAATAATGAATTTATGATTTCTTTAGGCATGACAATACAAACCGCTTTAATGGGCTTGTTCCGTTTGAGCAGTTCTATTGCCGAAGAGTATGTTGATTCGTTGCCGGGTCACAAAGCTGTGTATCAGGCGATAGCATCAGGTGATGCAGCCAAAGCGAAAATAGAGATGTTCCAACTGCTGGCTAAATCAAAAGAAAACTTAGAATACGCCTTAAAAAATCTGGCCAAGCAGCCGGATTAATAAAAATGGGGTCAGATCACATTGTTAACAGTTAACAATGTGATCTGACCCCATTTTTAGTTTTACAGCATATTTACTTTCAGAGGCTGTTTGGTATCCACAGCCAGAGTATTACGCAGCGCTAACCCAAAGACCGGAGCTTCGATTTCAAATACATCACCGGCCTGAGTTTCAATACCATCTCCAAAACTTAAAGTGGCAGTGCCGAAGTAATGCAGATGGGCATCACCGGGGCGGCAAAACAAGCTGTATTTAAAGTGGTGATGTTCCAGATTACTGATACTGTGCGACATATTGTCTTCGCCGCTGACAAAAGCTTTTTGCCACAGTAATTTGCCGCCGCGGTAGATACGTGAGGTGCCTTCGATATGAGCGGGTAAATCGCCAAGCAGCAATTCCGGACCTACAGCACAAGGCCGCAATTTTGAATGCGCCAGGTATAAATAATTCAGCCGTTCGGTTTTATGATCGGAGAATTCATTGCCTAAAGCAAAACCAAGTCGCCAGGGCTGACCTTCAGCATCATTGATATAGACGCCAACAATTTCAGGCTCTTCACCACCATCTAAAGCAAAAGAGGGAGAGAGCAACTGTGCACCGGGGGATACCACTATGCTGCCATCTCCTTTATAAAACCATTCAGGCTGTACTCCGGTTTCACCTGTTGCAGGTTTACCGCCATCCAGACCCAACTTGAACATTTTCATGGTATCTGTCAGTTCGGCCAGTGCTTTTCCGCTGGTTTGAGCATGCATGTTGGCTCGAGTATCGGCGCTGCCAAGGTGAGTCAGGCCAGTGCCTGTCACCAGCAGATGAGCCTGATCCGGATGATCAAAAGGCGCCAATAAACGGCCTTCAGCGACTATGGCCTGATAGTCCAGTTTCTGATCACTAACCAGTTCTGTGACAAGCTGCTGTAATGGTTTTTTTGCAGCTAAGGCTTGATTTGCCAGCTGATACACAGTCTGCACACCTTCTAATGGCTGCACCTCAGTGCCTGATAACACCAGTGCCACAGCGCGTTGCTGATCTGGTGTGACAAATTGAATTAAACGCATCGCACATCCTCGTTAATTTTATTTGTATTACAATATCATTAATATCTGGTTTCTGCTTTCTGTTGTCAAGCAGAACTGTAGGGGTCTTGTACCCGCCTGTCTTAAGATACCTCTGTGCCCATCGACGGGCCGTGACAAGCCGCTGCCCCTACCATCCGCTCATTTATTAGTTCTGATCCTTATCCAAACCTTCACTGGTCATAATGACCCGCTTTAGAGTACCGTCTTTGTTGTAATACAATCTGTCTATCGCCACAGAACGGCGGAACTCGCCGCCATCAGGCTGAGCAGCTCCGGTGTGGTAAATAAAATAATCTTTGCCTTTAAACTCAATAATGGCCTGATGGTTAGTAGGAGAATTGCCTGCTACTTCGTTCAGAATGTCCTGATAGACCCAAGGCCCGGTGATTTTTTTGCTGGTGGCATAAACAATTTTCTCTGGAAAACCCGAGGCATACGACAGGTAATACAAGTCGCCCTTTTTATGGACCCAAATGGCTTCGGTAAAATTCGGTAGATCCAGACTCTGAATAGGACCATCTAACTCAATCATATTGGCTTTGAGTTTGGCGTAACGGGGTTTGGTATTGCCCCAAAACAAATAGGCCTGACCGTCATCATCGATAAAGACTGATGGGTCTATGTCATCCCAGTCAATGTCAGTGTCTGTGGTCATATCGTTGGTAATAAGTGCCGTACCCCGCGCATCTTTAAAAGGCCCAAGCGGTGTGTCACCTACAGCTACACCTATAGCAAAACCATTGATCGTGGCGTGGCGCACTGTGACGTACCAATAAAACTTGCCGTCTTTTTCTATCACCTGAGAGGCCCAGGCATCGCCTTTGGCCCAACTGAAATCTTTGGCTTTGAGTTTAGCGCCATGCGCCTGCCAGTTTTTCATGTCTTTGGACGAAAACACCAGCCAGTCATGCATCACAAAAAAGCTTTTATTGTCTTTGGCTTCATCATGGCCTGTGTACAAATAAACCGTATCTTCGACCACTAAGGCAGCCGGATCGGCAGTGCGTACATCAGTAAATAACGGATTAGCGGCCCACAGACTAAAGCTGGTCAGGCTGACGGATCCGGTCAGCAGTAAAAAGATAAAAATCTGAACGTTTTTCATAATACCCCTGTCGTGATTTATTAATAATTATCTTATAGTATTACCAATATGCCTAATTTGAGCCAGATGTGCAAAAGTTGCACACATCAAGAGCAGAAAAAAATTTCTAATCAAATCAATGGATAGCTAAATAAGCTGCACTGCTTTGGTGAAAATTTTTTATGAACTGCTTGAACTTTGACTCAAACTTGATGTATTAGTAATACAATATTATTAAATTAAATCGCTTCAGGATTCAACTATGGCCCAAGACGAAAAGAAAAAAGTGCAGCTTCGTTCTGCCAGCTGGTTTGGTACCAATGACAAAAACGGTTTTATGTATCGCAGCTGGATGAAGAATCAGGGTATTCCTGATCATCACTTTCAAGGCAAGCCGGTCATTGGCATCTGTAATACCTGGTCTGAGCTAACGCCTTGTAATGCACATTTTCGTCAAATTGCTGAACGGGTGAAAAACGGCATCCGTGAAGCCGGTGGTATTCCGGTGGAATTTCCGGTGTTCTCCAATGGTGAATCGAATTTACGCCCAACCGCTATGCTGACACGTAACTTAGCGGCGATGGATACCGAGGAGGCGATTCGTGGTAACCCTATTGATGGTGTGGTACTGCTGGTTGGCTGTGATAAAACCACTCCCGCCTTGTTAATGGGCGCTGCCAGTTGTGACTTACCGACCATAGTGGTGACAGGTGGGCCTATGTTAAACGGCAAACACCATGGCAAAGATGTAGGTTCAGGTACGCTGGTGTGGCAGGCACATGAAGAATACAAAGCGGGCCGTATCAGCCTGGAGCAGTTTATGGATATGGAAGCCAGCATGTCGCGTTCTGCCGGTACCTGTAACACCATGGGCACTGCATCTACCATGGCCTGTATGGCGGAGTCCTTAGGTACAAGCTTGCCACATAATGCGGCTATTCCAGCTGTGGATTCACGCCGTTATGTGCTGGCGCATTTATCCGGTATGCGAATTGTGGATATGGTGCATGAAGATTTAAAACTGTCGAAAATACTGACCAAAGATGCCTTTATTAATGCGATTCGCACCAACGCTGCTATTGGCGGATCCACCAATGCAGTGATCCACTTAAAAGCCATAGCGGGTCGTATTGGGGTGGATTTATCTCTGGATGACTGGTCACATGGCAAAGGCGTTCCTACTCTGGTGAACCTGCAACCGTCCGGTAAATACCTGATGGAAGAGTTTTATTACTCTGGTGGTTTGCCAGCTGTGCTGCGCCGCCTGGGCGAAAATGGCATGTTAAATAACCATGCCCTGACGGTGAATGGCAAAACCATTTGGGACAATGTCAAAGACTCTGAATGCTATAACGACGATGTGATCCGTACTATGGATAATCCACTAGTTGCCAGTGGTGGCATTTGTATTTTACGTGGCAACTTAGCGCCTCGTGGCGCTGTACTCAAACCTTCAGCCGCTAGCCCGCATTTATTAAAGCATCGTGGTAAAGCCGTGGTGTTTGAAAACTTCGATATGTACAAAGCCCGCATTAATGACCCAGAGCTGGACATCGATGAGAACAGTGTGATGGTGCTGAAAAACTGTGGGCCAAAAGGCTACCCAGGCATGGCCGAAGTCGGCAATATGGGGTTACCGCCTAAGGTGCTGAAAAAAGGCATTAAAGATATGGTGCGTATATCCGACGCCCGAATGAGCGGTACAGCTTTTGGTACTGTGGTGCTACATGTCACGCCTGAAGCCATGGAGTTAGGGCCTTTAGCTGCAGTGCAGGAAGGTGATTATATTCAGTTGGATGCCCACAATGGTGTGTTGCATCTGGAAGTTTCGGACGAAGAAATCGCCGCACGGTTAGAGAAATTAAAAGCCACGCAAGTGATTATGCGCACTGGTGGTTATCTGGAAATGTATCGCGAACGGGTATTACAGGCTGATGAGGGATGCGACTTCGACTTTTTAGTCGGTTGTCGTGGTGCTGATGTGCCGGCCCATTCGCATTAGTTTAGGCATTAGGCCGAGCCTGTCAGGTGGGTGGTGCCAGCCTGATAGGCTATTTTATACGAGGCAAAATAATGAATTTAACCAATCACTACCCCAGCCTGAAAGGTAAGACAGTCTTTATCAGTGGCGGTGGTTCAGGCATTGGTGCTTGTTTGGTCGAGGCTTTTATCGCTCAGGGCGCTAAAGTCGCTTTTGTCGATATTTTAGCAGCGGAATCTAAGGCCTTAGTGGCTGATTTAACGGCAAAATATCAGGACGCTCAACTGAAATTTTATCGCTGTGACTTGCTAAATATTGATGATTTAAAGCAAGTGATAGCGCAGGTCAAGCAACAGCTGGGTGCTATCAGCGTATTAATTAACAATGCTGCCAGTGATACCAGGCATAACTTCCTTGACGTGACGCCTGAGTATTGGGATCAGCGGGTCAATATCAATTTACGCCATCAGTTTTTTGCCATTCAGGCGGTGTATCCGCAGATGAAACAGCTGGGTGGAGGTTCCATTATCAATTTAGGTTCAATGAGCTGGTACGAAAGTCAGGGCGGTATGCCGGGCTACACCAGCTCTAAAGCTGCAGTATTGGGACTCACCCGTGGTCTGGCTCGTGATTTAGGGCCGGACAAAATCCGCGTCAATACCTTAACACCAGGCTGGGTGATGACTGAACGTCAGTTGAAGTATTGGGTCAACGAAGAAACGGCACGGGATATTGAAAAAAATCAATGCGTCAAAGACAGCCTGATGCCGGAAGATGTCGCCGCTATGGCGCTGTTTTTAGCTTCCGACGACAGCAAATTGTGCACAGCACAAAACTTTATTGTGGATGGTGGCTGGATTTAACTGCGTGTGCAGTGTTCAGCCATTTTTTTGAATTGGTTACCACGAACAAGGGTTTAGTAAAGATGATTACAGGTCAACAACTGATTAATGGGCACTGGGTGCAGGGCGAATCGGGTCAGTACCAGGCGGTTAACCCTGCGACCGCCAGTTTTATTGAACCTGTGATGAGTTATGCCAGCAAAAATCAGGTGCATCAGGCGGTGGCTGCAGCAGCTGCGGCTGCGCCGGTTTTTGCGGCCACCACACTTGAACAGCGAGCTGAGTTTTTAGAGTTATGCGCTGATGAAATTATGGCTTTAGGTGATGTGTTGCCAGAGCGTGTCGCGCTGGAAACAGGGTATCCAAAAGCCCGCGGTGAAGGCGAGCGTGCCCGAACTGTTAATCAGCTGCGTTTATTTGCCTCTTCTATCCGTTCTGGCGAATACCTGAATATCCGAATTGATACCGCCTTGCCTGATCGCCAGCCTTTGCCTCGTCCTGATTTACGTTATACCAATCAGCCGATAGGCCCTGTGGTGGTGTTTGGTGCCAGTAACTTTCCGCTGGCTTTTTCTGTGGCTGGTGGTGATACAGCTGCGGCTTTAGCTGCGGGTTGTCCTGTCATCGTCAAAGGGCATAACTCACACCCTGGTACGTGCGAGCTGGTCGCGCAAGCTTTGCATAAAGCGGTGCAAAAGAGCGGTTTACCTGCTGGTGTGTTTTCTTTGATTATGGGCGCTGGTCGTGAAGTAGGTTCTGAACTGGTGGTTGCGCCAGAAGTAAAAGCTGTAGGTTTTACCGGCTCTTTAGCTGGTGGCATGGCATTGTTTCAGCTGGCCAATAACAGACCTGAACCTATTCCTGTATTTGCCGAAATGGGTAGCGTCAATCCTGTGGTGTTATTGCCAGAGGCGCTGGAACAAAATGCTGAATCTATCGCGGCAGGTTTTGTCGGCTCTTTAACTTTGGGCGTTGGCCAGTTCTGTGTTAATCCTGGTGTGGCTGTGGCAATTCAAAGCCCGGCACTGGACAGATTCTGCAGTGCAGCTTCTGCTGCTTTAGCCAAAGTACCAGCTGGTGTCATGCTAAACGAAGGTATAGCTGCGGCTTATCAAAAAGGCACAGTGCATTTGGCGGAGCAGTCTGGTGTTGAACTGGTTGGCAGCGGCGAAGCTGTGGGCGATAAAGCAGGCTTCTGCACTCAGGCCAAACTTTTTAAAGTCACAGCCGAAGCTTTTTTAGCCAATCCACATTTGCAGGAAGAAGTGTTTGGTCATGTTTCTGTGTTGGTGAGCTGTGCCGACCAGGCGCAATTACTGGCGGTAGTGCGAACGTTAAAAGGCCAGTTGACTGGTACTTTACAGGCAACAGCAGCAGAGCTTGCCACTCAGGCTGAATTGATTAGTCTGCTGCGCCAAAAAGTAGGCCGTCTGGTGGTGAATAACTTCCCGACTGGTGTGGAAGTTTGTGATGCCATGATGCACGGCGGACCTTTCCCAGCCGCTACTGATGCACGTTTTACCTCGGTAGGCACAGCTTCTATTGCCCGTTTTGTCCGTCCTATTTGTTTCCAGAATTATCCGGCAGAGTTATTACCACCTGAGCTGCAAAACACCAACCCTTGGGGATTGCCGCGTTTGGTCAATGGGGTGAAAACCAGCGCAGCGGTTGACGCTTAATATGGGCTTTGTTGTCACTACTGACACTTTGCAGGTGGCTGCGTTAAAGCGGCCCTTGCAGCTGATTAAGCTGACTAATCCGGCTGGACTTAGCGTTACTTTAAGTAATCTGGGGGCAGGTTTATGGTCGGTGCTGATGCCAGACTTGGTGCCAGAATCAGGCTCGGCTGAAAAAACAGAGCTGCTGCAAAATTATCAGGACCCAAGCCATTTTGCCCGCAACCCATATTATTTTGCCGTAACTATAGGCCGGGTGGCGAATCGCATTGGTGCTGCCGCTTATATGCAGCAAGGCCAGGTGGTATCGTTACTTGCCAATGAAGGGCCGAATCAATTGCATGGTGGCCCAGATGGTTTGGGCAGCCGCTTCTGGAGCTTTGATATAGACCAGCAAAACGACAGAGTCAGCGTCACTTTTCGGATCACCAGCCCAGAGGGCGACCAGGGTTTTCCTGGCCAGTTGGATGTGCAGCTGCGTTATACCTTATTGGCGCATCATGAACTGGTGCTGGAATACAGCGCTGTGTCCGATAAAGACACGCCAGTCAGCCTGACCAATCATGCCTATTGGGCTATTGGCGGTGTAGGTCAAGGCTCTGTGCTTGAACAGCAATTGCAGCTTAATGCCGACTTTGTTCTGGCGTTGGATAAACAATTGGTGCCCACAGGCGAGTTAGTGCCGGCAACAGGAGCTTTTGATTTTAAATCGGGCAAGCGGATAGGTCAGGATATTGGCCAGCTTGATAATGGCTACGATCACTATTTTGTATTAAATAAAGAGCGTGATCAGAACAGAGCGGCTGCTTTAGTGCGGGATCCTGTTTCTGGTCGTTTTTTGCAGTTGTTTACTGACCAACCAGGCATCCAGTTTTACAGCGGTAATTTTCTCGATGGCAGCATAGTAGGCAATCAAGGCACGCCAATAGAGAAATACGCTGCTTTATGCCTGGAGCCTCATGGTTATCCAAATGCGGTCAATAAATCAAATTTTCCAACGGCTTTGCTTAAAGCCGGCCAGTTGTATCGGCAGTGCAGCCGTTTTGTATTGGGGTATAGCTAAAGCAATCAAATATTAATCAAAGCAGGCCACCTTCTTTATATAAATATTACAAGGGTCTGTTCGACAAGGGGAGTTAGCGTATGAAAATCAAATCCATAGTTGCAGGTTTGGGCCTGTGTTTAGTTTGTCACAGCAGTTTTGCCACCACTGTAGGTTTTGCTCAGGTGGGTTCAGAAAGTGGCTGGCGTACCAGTTTTTCCGAGTCTGTCAAAGCGGAGGCGAAAAAACGCGGCATCGATCTGAAGTTTTCTGATGCGCAGCAAAAACAGGAAAATCAAATCAAAGCGGTGCGCAGTTTTATTGCTCAGGGCGTGGACGCTATTATCATAGCCCCTGTGGTTGAAACCGGCTGGACTCCGGTACTAAAAGAAGCCAAGCGTGCCCGCATCCCAGTGGTGATTGTCGACCGTAATGTGCAAGTGCAGGACGAATCGTTATTTGTCACCCGCATTGCTTCTGATTTTGTCGAAGAAGGCCGCAAAGCGGCGACCTGGTTAATGAGCCAACCTCAGGCGCAACAGCAGTGCAATATCATTGAATTGCAAGGCACTGTCGGAGCCACGGCGGCCATAGACCGAGCTAAAGGTTTTAATGAAGTCTTAGCGAAACACCCGCAAGCAAAAATTGTCCGCAGTCAGACCGCTGAATTTACCCGTGCCAAAGGCAAAGAAGTGATGGAGTCTTTGCTCAAAGCAGAGCAGGGCGGCAAAGGCATCTGTGCACTTTGGGCTCATAACGACGAAATGGCCTTAGGCGCTATTCAGGCGATTAAAGAAGCGGGCCTGAAGCCAGGCAAAGATATGCTGGTGGTGTCTGTGGACGCTGTGCCGGATTATTTTAAAGCTATGGCTGATGGTGAGGCCAATGCCACAGTGGAGCTGAACCCACATTTAGGTGGCCCGGCTTTTGATGTCATTGAAGCCTATCTGCAAGGGAAAAAAGACACAGAAAAGCTCATTCGTACCACTGGGGATTTATTCCTGCAAGATACGGCTGCTGCTGAATACGAAAAAAGACGCCTGAACTAATTCACTTTCAGGTTACTCAGTTTGGTTATTCAGGAGTGTCTGATGTCAGAACAGATCAACAATGCCGCCAAGCCAGTGCTGCAACTGCGGCAGATCAACAAAAACTTCCCCGGTGTGAAAGCACTGCAGCAAGCCCAGCTGAGTTTGTATGCCGGTGAAGTGCATGCCTTATTAGGTGAAAACGGCGCTGGTAAATCCACCTTAGTTAAAGTGATGACGGGTGTGCTGCAAAAAGATGGCGGCGAACTATTGCTGGATTCCACAGCGTTAAGTTTTGCTACACCTAAGGATGCGCAGCAAGCTGGTATCAGCACTGTGTATCAGGAAGTGAATTTACTGCCGAATTTATCGGTAGCGCATAACCTGTTTTTAGGTTCAGAACCTAAGCGCTTTGGTTTGATTGATAAAAAAGCCATGGCACATCAGGCGCGGCAGTTGTTAAGCAGTTTTGGTCTTGATATCAATGTCACTGCGACTTTGTCTGAGTTCTCAGTCGCAGTGCAGCAGTTGGTGGCTATTGCCCGTGGTATAGCCCCTAAACGAGGGGCTGCTCGCACCAAAGTGCTGGTGTTGGATGAGCCTACAGCCAGTTTAGATGCTGATGAAGTACAAACTTTATTTCAGGTGCTGCGCCAGTTGAAACAGCAAGGCGTAGCCATCGTTTTTATTACCCACTTTTTGGATCAGGTGTATCAAATCAGTGACCGTATCACGGTCATGCGTAACGGCTGTTTTGTCGGTGAATACCAGACGGCTCAATTGAATAAAGCTGAACTCATTGCCGCTATGCTCGGTAAAGAGCTGAGCCAGCAGCGTCATCAAACGCCTTGTCTGGCAGTGGAACACTCCGAAGCTATTTTATCCGCGCTGCAGTTAAGCTCAGGCCAGTCGGTACAGCAGTTGGATCTGGAGTTACCTCAAGGTCAGGCTGTAGGCTTAGCGGGTTTGTTAGGTTCAGGCCGCACTGAAATTTGTCGTCTGCTTTTCGGTTTGGATCAAGCCGATAGCGGCACCTTAAGTTTTGCAGGTAAGCCAATTACCCTGAATAACCCGGCCGATGCCATAGCTCTCGGTATTGCACTTTGCCCTGAAGACAGGAAAACCGAAGGCATGATTGCGCCTTTATCTATCCGGGAAAATATAAGCTTAGCGCTACAGGCCAAACAAGGTTGGTGGCGGCTGATTTCAAAAAAGAAACAGCAGCAACTGGCTGATTTTTATATTGAAAAATTACACATTGCTACACCGGATGCGGACAAAGCTATAGGTCAATTGAGTGGTGGCAATCAGCAAAAAGTGATTCTGGCCCGCTGGCTGGCGGTGGAGCCTAAGCTGCTGTTACTGGATGAACCCACCCGAGGTATAGACATTGGTGCTCATGCTGAAATTTTGCAGCTCATTCGTCAGCTTTGTCAGCAGGGCATGTCTTTATTGGTGACGTCCTCTGAGCTGGAAGAGCTGACGGCTTTTTCCAGCAAAATTGTGGTCATGCGTGACCGGAAAAAAGTAGCAGAGCTAAGTGGTGATGAGCTGAAGCCGGATCGTATTATGGCGGCGATAGCAGGAGCTGCGGTATGACGAACGAAGGAGTGGTAGTGGAGCAATCCCAACAGGAATTATCAAAGGCTGACCAGTTACAAGCCGCGAGGCAGGCGCGTTATAGTCCGGGTCAGTCGGCCAATCAATTTAGCTTATATCTTTATCCTTTAGTGGCTTTAGCCTTGTTATTGCTGGTGAATCTGCTGCTTGACCCACAGTTTTTCTCGCTGCAATGGCAGGATGGCCGCTTGTATGGGCCTTTGATTGATATTGTCAATCGCAGCGCACCTGTGGCTTTACTGGCCATCGGCATGAGTTTAGTCATAGCCACAGGTGGTATTGATCTGTCTGTTGGTGCTGTGATGGCGATTTGCGGCGCAGTGTGCGCTAACTTATTGCTGCCGGGCGACTGGTCTATTCCTGCTGTGATAGGCATGGCTGTACTGACAGGTTTAGCTTGTGGTCTGGTCAATGGCTTTATGGTCAGCTATCTCGGCATTCAGCCTATAGTGGCGACTTTGGTGCTGATGGTGGCAGGGCGTGGTGTGGCGCAGCTATTCAATCAGGGCCAGATTGTGACCTTTCAGAACCCTGACTTTGCCGCTTTAGGTTCAGGCTCCTTTTTAGGCTTACCTGTGCCAGTCTGGCTGGTGCTGCTGGCGCTGCTGATTATGCAGTTGCTGCTGCGACGCACCGCTTTGGGTTTATTTATTGAAGCTGTAGGCTGTAACGCCAAAGCCAGTCGTTATTTGGGCATAGATGACAGAGGCATTAAGCTCGCTGTGTATTTACTGGCCGGTGGCTGCGCTGCTTTGGCCGGTATTATCGCTACAGCCGATATTCAGGGCTCAGACGCCAATAACGCAGGTTTATGGTTAGAACTGGATGCTATTTTAGCTGTGGTGATAGGAGGCGCGGCCTTAACAGGCGGGCGTTTTTCTTTGCCTCGGGCTGTGATCGGAGTGCTGATTATTCAGGCCTTAAGCACCACCATAGTGGTCAGTGGCTTACCTTCTAAATTTAATCTATTAATCAAAGCTTTAGTCATATTGCTGGTGCTGATGTTGCAGTCTGAATTGTTTCGCAACCAACTAAAAGTGCTGTTTAGCTTTGGCAAGCTGCGTGGAGGAAAAGCCTGATGTCCCGCACTTATTTACCTTTGTGGATCACTTTTGCCCTGGTACTTGTGATGTTTGGCGCTGGTGCCAGCCAGTTTGATGGTTTTGCCAGTCTGCGAGTGGTTACTAACTTAATTAGTGATAATGCCTTTTTGCTGGTGACTGCTTTGGGCATGACTTTGGTGATTTTATCTGGTGGTATAGATTTATCAGTGGGTTCTGTTATCGCGTTAAGCGGTGTGGCGGCGGCCTTATTGATTGGGCCTTATCAATGGCATCCGTTGCTGGCTTTTGCTGTGATATTGCCTTGTGCGGCGCTTTTTGGTGCTGGTATGGGCGCCTTAATTCAGTTTTACCAGCTACAGCCTTTTATTGTCACTTTGGCGGGCATGTTTTTAGCCCGGGGTGTGGCGACCTTACTCAGTGAAGAGTCGGTGGCTATTGAACATCCTTTTTATGATGCAGTGGCCGAGTTTGGGCTGGAACTGCCGGACGGTGGTTGGCTGGGCGCAACTTCTCTGCTGACCATAGCTTTGGTGCTGCTGATGTTGGTACTTACTCACTATAGCCGCTTTGGCTCCTATATCTATGCCTTAGGTGGCAATAGCCAGTCGGCCCAATTGATGGGGGTTCCTGTCGCCCGCACCACCATTTTGCTCTACGCCACCAGCAGTATGTTGGCTGCTATGGCCGGTATTATTTTTAGTTTTTACACCTACTCAGGTTATGCACTGGCTGCGGTGGGTGTGGAGCTGGATGCAATAGCAGCAGTAGTGATAGGCGGTACCTTACTGACAGGCGGCAGCGGTTTTATTATTGGCACTGTGTTAGGTGTATTGCTGATGGGCCTTATTCAAACCTATATCAATTTTGACGGCAGTTTAAGCAGTTGGTGGAGCAAAATAGTGATAGGGGTTTTACTGTTTTTCTTTATTGCTTTGCAAAAGTTACTGAGTCATAGCTGGCAATCTAAAGCTGGAGGCAAAGCATGAGTGAATTGAAGTTATTGCATAGCATTCCGCTTAAAAACAAATTAGGTGAAGGCATCATCTGGCATGGCGCCAGCCAGTCAGTCTGGTGGACCGACATTCATGGCCGCTTTTTGTATCAGCTATTTTGGCCTTCACTGCAGCTCAATACCTATCCGCTGCCGGAACGCATCAGCTGTTTTGCTTTATTAAACGCACATGACCCCATGCGCTCTGATTACTCGATGCTGGTGGCTTTTGAGTCAGGTTTTGCTTTGTATCAACCTGCAACTCAGGGCATCTTCTGGTTGGCTAAACCTGAAACTCATTTATCTGGTAATCGAATGAATGATGGCCGAATCGATCGTCAGGGCCGGTTTTGGGCTGGCACTATGCGTGAAGTAAACCAAGGGCAGACTGGCACTTTATACCGGCTGGATCAGCAAGGTTGTCATGCGGTGATCTCCGGCTTACAGATCCCCAATAGCCTGTGCTGGAATAAAAACAGCAGCAGGATCTATCACGCTGACTCACCGACAGGTGTGATTTACTCCTATGGCTTTGATGCGGTTCAAGGTGCTGTAAGTCAGCCGCAGTTATTTGCCAAAGTGCCAGCAGGGGCTGAACCCGATGGCGCTGTGATAGATGCAGAGGATCATCTGCTCTGTGCTTTATGGGGCGGTGCTGCGATAGCCCGTTATTCCCCTTCAGGGCAGCAAACTGCGTTGCATCCTTTGCCTGTCAGTCAGCCGACTTGTCTGGCTTTTGGTGGACCTGATTTAGACCTGCTGTTTGTCACCACTGCCCGACAAGGTTTAACGGAAGCTCAGTTACAAACCGAGCCAGATGCCGGTAGTTTATTGATTTATCAGTCGCCTTATCAGGGCTTGCCTGAGTCTGAACTGGCCGTCATGGATTGGCTGGCGTTGCAAAAAACCGGAGGTTGTGATGTGGAAGCTGGTTAGTTTTTTATTGATAAGTCTGCTGAGTTTTAATCTGCTGGCGCAAGATGTGATTGAAAACAGCGCCGGGCTTTTAATTAAAAACCGCGCCGATCCCTGGGTCTATCGCGCTGCAGCCGATTCTTATTATTTCACCGCTTCAGTGCCGGAGTTTGATCGGATAGAGTTACGCCACAGCTCAAGTATTAAAGGTTTAGCCAAGGCTGAAGCCAAAGTGATCTGGCGTAAAAAAGGCAAAGGGCCTATGAGCGCCAATATATGGGCGCCTGAGATACATCAGATCGATGGCAGCTGGTACATCTACTTTGCTGCAGGTAAGGCGGAAGAGCCCTTTCATATCCGCACTTATGTGTTAAAAAACAGCTCTGCTGATCCATTCCAAGGGCAGTGGCAGGAGCTTGGACCACTGAATACCGGCTGGGATAGTTTTAATCTGGATGCCACTCACTTTGAGCATCAGGGTCAGCATTATCTGATCTGGGCGCAGCAGGATAAAAAGCAAAGCTATAACAGCGCCTTGTGGATAGCCAAAATGCGCAGTGCCACAGAGCTGGAATTACCCGCTACTTTACTGACCGAACCTACACTGGATTGGGAAACGTTGGGTTACAAGGTCAATGAAGGACCAGCTGTACTGATTAAAAATGACAAAGTTTGGCTGGCCTACTCAGCCAGTGCCACCGATCATCGCTACGCTATGGGCTTGCTGAGTGCTCCAACTGATGCTGATTTGCTAAAAACTGAAAGTTGGACCAAAGCGACTAAACCGGTGTTTTCCACCAACGACAGCCTCAAACGTTTTGGCCCAGGCCATAACAGCTTTGTACTGGCCCCAGATGGTGTGACTCATTTAATGCTGTATCACGCCCGTGATTACAAAGAGATCCAGGGCAATCCGTTGCAGGATGGCAATCGCCATACTCGTGTGCGGCCTTTGTACTGGACAGCGCAAGGCCAGTTAGACTTTGCTCAGGATAAACCCGACTAATTCCTTGTTCCTTTAAAGCCTACTGTTTACGCCTTGTAACAATTTTGTTGCAGGGCGTTTTTGTTTTTCGTTTAGTCTTAAGCTTTTGTCATTCTCTTTCGAAAAAGGGCAGGGGAAAGTATGAGGTTAAAACAGTCGGCTTTGGCGCTGATGCTTGGGCTGGTGTTCAGTTCAGCACAAGCCACAGACGCCAAAGATATTCAAAGCTTTACGCTTAAAAACGGCATGAAAATTCTGGTGCTGGAGGACGCATCTATTCCCAATGCCAACAGCTATTTATTCTGGAAAGTAGGCTCGCGCAACGAATACCCGGGTATTACAGGTATTTCACACTTCTTTGAACATATGATGTTTAACGGTGCGAAAAAGTACGGTCCAAAGATGTTTGACCGCACTATGGAAGCCGCTGGCGGCGCCAATAACGCCTACACCACTGAAGATGTAACAGTCTACACCAACTGGTTTCCGGCCAATGCGCTGGAGACCATTTTTGATTTAGAGGCCGACCGGATAGCCAATCTGGATATCAATGCCAAGATGGTCGAAAGCGAACGAGGCGTAGTGGCTTCTGAGCGCACCACTGGCCTTGAAAACTCCAACTTCCGAACTATTCAGGAAGAGCTGAAAGGCGTAGCCTTTCATGCCCATCCGTATAGCTGGCCTGTGATTGGCCATGAGTCGGATATCAAAGCCTGGACTTTGGACGACTTAAAGCGGTATCACAAAACCTATTACGCCCCCAATAATGCGGTGATGGTGGTGGCAGGTGACGTGAAACTTGCTGAAGTGAAAAGGCTGGCAGAGCAGTATTTTGCGCCTATTCCAGCTCAGCCAAAGCCAGAAGAAGTGCGCACAGTGGAGCCTGAACAAAAAGGCGAACGCCGGGTGTATGTACAAAAAGCTTCAGTCACCAGTCCCAACTTGTTGCTCGGTTTTCATATCCCTGCCAGCTCAAGCCCGGATTATTATGCGCTGGATTTACTGAACTCCATTTTAGGTCAGGGGAACAGCTCACGTTTGTATCAGGGCCTGGTCGATAAAGAACTGGCGCTGGATGTATTTAGTTATTTACCTATGTCCTTTGACCCCAACCTGTTTTATCTGATGGCTGTGGCCAATCCTGGGGTTAAAGCGGCGGATCTTGAGACTGCGCTGATTGGTGTCATTCATAAAGTGGCCAAGGAAGGGGTAACACAGGCAGAGCTTGAAAAAGCCAAAAACCAGAAGCTGATGCAGTTCTATCGTGAAATGGAAACCATCAATGGCAAAGCCGATATTATCGGCACCTACGAGCTATATTTTGGCAGTTATCAAAAGCTGTTTGATGCGCCGAAAAGTTATCAACAAGTCACTCCTGCGGATATTCAGCGAGTGGCGCAAACCTACCTGAAAAAATCCAACCGCACTGTTGCCGTGCTGGACTCTGCTGAGGATAAAGACCTATGAGACCTTTCACTAAAACTTCAAAAGCAGCGGCGCTGGTTTTACTAAGCTCTTTTGTCTTTGCCTTGCCAACCATGGCAGAGCAAGCAAAAAACCAAAGCAGTTTTCAGTTACCGGCTTATGAGCAATTAAAACTCGACAATGGCTTAACTGTATTTTTATTGCCCCAACATGAAGTGCCGTTAATCACAGTGCAGGCTACAGTGCGTGCTGGCGCAGTCAACGATAAGGTGGCGGGTTTGTCTCAGCTCACCAGTCAGGCGCTGTTGTTAGGAGCTGGGGGTAAAACCAAAGCAGAGATTGAACAGCAGGTCGATTTTTTAGGAGCCAGTTTAACCAGCGAAGGTTCAATGGAAGGTTCCAGCCTGCGTGTTGATTTTATGGCCAAAGACACAGAACAAATGCTTACCGTACTGCATAGCGTGTTGACGCAACCAAGCTTTGAAATAGCCGAGTTTGATAAATTAAAAGCGCGTCAGATTGCCGCAGTGGCTCAGGCTAAAGAGAGCCCACGTATGGTGATGGAGCAGTATTTTAATAAGCTGGTGTTTGGTTCACACCCTTATGGCAACGCTATTTCTGGCACCGCAGAGTCGTTAAAAAGCATTAGTCAGCAGCAAGTGAAAGATTTTCACCAGAGTTTTTATCAGCCAGGGAATACCGCCATCAGCATAGTGGGGGATTTTAAACCTGCGAAGATGAAAGCCCTGCTACAAAAACTCTTTGCCAATTGGAATAATGGCGAAGCAATAAAACAACCTGATTTAACAGCAGCTTTGCCAAAAGCAACAAAAGCCAAAGTGCTGTTGGTGAATAAAGCTGATGCGATAGAAACCACCTTTAGTATTGGTGGTGTAGGTATTAAGCAGGATAACCCTGATTATGTTGGCATCAGTGTTATCAACACTGTGTTAGGTGGCCGTTTTACCTCCTGGCTGAATGACGAGCTGAGGGTGAACTCAGGTTTAACTTATGGCGCGCGTTCAGGTTTTGAGCGTTATTCTGCCAGTGGTACTTTTACTATCAGCAGTTTTACTAAAATGGATAGCACCAAAGCCGCTGTGGATTTAGCGCTGAAAACTTATCAGCGTTTATGGGACAAAGGCATAGATCAAGCCACGCTGGATTCCGCCAAAGCTTATGTCAAAGGCCAGTTCCCGCCGCGCTTTGAAACCAATACAGCCTTAGCTGGTTTGTTAGGCGACATGTATCTGTATGGCTTTGATCAAGGCTTTATTAATAGCTTCCAAAGCAAAGTGGACCAACTGACAGTGGCTGAAAGCAAACGTCTGATTCACAGTTACTTCCCGAAAGACAAGCTACAGTTTGTGCTGATTGGCAAAGCTGAAGCTATAAAAGACATCGCCAAAAGTTATGGTGAAGTCACTCAGCTTGATATCACTGCTGATAGCTTCTGATTGAAAGTGATGGCCCTGCACTAATGCAGGGCCTTATACTGCCCTCATATCCTCTTTAGATAAGTACTTCGTTTGAAAACTCAGTGTAAACTTCTCATTCTGTTATTTAGCCTTTGTTTGTTGTGTTCTTGTACACCTCAGGCCAGCTCTGGTTTTAGTCAGCATATTTATATCTGGCAGCGGGTGTGGAACTCGGATCATCGCCAGGCTTTGGCCCAAAGCAAAGCTGATTTCAGTGTATTGAGGGTTTTAGCCTTGCAGCACCATCAAACCAAAGTTGGCCCGGTCTGGACACAAGCTAAGGTTGATTTAGCTCTGCTTGCTGCGGACGGGCGTGCTGTGCATTTGGTGGTGCGGCTTGATGGCCAGCTCAAACACTTACCAAAAGCCGTGTTGCAACAAAAAATACTGACACTGCTGCAGTTATGGCAACAGCAAGGTGTGAAAGTCACTCAACTTGAGTTGGATTATGACTGTGCCAGCAGTCAGCTTGGCGCTTACGCGAATTGGATCAATGAATTACGTCAGGTGCTGCCTCAGACTCTGGCTTTAAGCATTACGGCTTTGCCGGACTGGTTAGGCAAGCCGGGTTGGCCAGAGCTACAACAGCAAGTCGATCAACTGACCTTACAGGTGCATTCGGTGATATCGCCTGAACAAGGGCTGTTTCAGCCAAAGCTTGCCAAAGACTGGACTGAGCAATTAGCAGCAGAGGCGCAGAAACCATTTTATATTGCGGTGCCTTCTTATCATTCCGCTTTACTGAAACAAGAACAAAGCACTCTGGTGGAAAGCGAACAGGCCCTACAAAGCCCAGGTGAGCGACAAGAGTTATGGCTCGATGCGTTAGCAGTGCAGGGCTTTAGCTTGTGGTTAAAACAACAAGACTGGCCGCTGTTACAGGGGCTGGCTTGGTTTCGTCTGCCTTTAGCATCCGACAAACGCAGCTGGTCTTATTCCCAATTGCAAGCTGTCAGTTCGGGTAAAACCCTCACTGCTGATTTAAAACTAAGTTTGCAAGGCGAAGCGCCACAGTTTGAGGTTGTGGCAGAAAACCATGGCTTTGTCGCTGCGTCATTACCGCCACAGATCAACTTATCTGGTGGTCACTGTAAAGCCGCCGATGCGGTATCAGGTTACAAGCTCAACTTTTCAAAAGATAAAAATCAGCTGCAGTTTGTTTTAACTGAAGCTGAAGCTATGCTACAACCCCGCCAACGACTGGTGCTGGGCTGGGCCACTTGTCGACACCTGACCCTTTGGGCATTTAAAGGATGATGTATGTTGAAATTTAACAAAGCCTTACTGCTTAGCTGCATGACGTTAGCTGGCAGCGCTCTGGCTTGTGGACCTGACTTTCCAATGATGCTGAGTTCGGACAGGACCCAGACTTTTGCAGTACTGCCTGAACCCGTGTTTTTAGTGGAGGTGCAGGCTTTAGCCTCTGCTGTGCCTGATCTTTCTGCAGTATTAGCCAAACGCGGCGCTGTTGTATTTGAAGACTCCTACGATTATCAGAATGACAAGTGGATTAGCGCCACAGAACAAGCTGAGCAGCAGTTACTGACGAAAGAGCAGGCAAAGATTGTCCTGCAGATGAGACAAAGCAGCACAGCGCAGCAGGCTTTGTCTGTGGGTGAAGCTTTACCAGCTGAATTACGTTTTTACACCGCAGCTGCTGTAGCTTTTGCCCAACAAGACTACCAACTGGCCATCGAATTGTTTCGCCAGGTGCTGGCTTTGCCATCAGATCAACAGCAGCAGAGGCGCAGCTGGGCTTTGTATTCGTTAGGACGTGCCTTACCAAAACAAAATGTAACAGAACACAGTGCCGAAGTTTCAGCTTTGTATAATCAGTTGCAACAAGAAGTAGCGGCCGGATTAGCTGATCCTTTGCAGTTGGCTGTAGCGAGCTTAGGCGAACAGGCCAAACTGGCCAAACAACAAGGTGACTGGGCGGGCGCTATAGGACTATATGCAGCACAAAGCCGTTGGAGTGAAAGTGGTCGCGCTTCTTTATTGCTATTGAGTAAAGAATTGGCTGCTATGCCAGATCAGGAGTTAATGCCTTTAGTACGAACTCCAGCAGTGGCGGCTTTATTAAGTCGTTACCTGATGACACAATTTAGCGCTTTAAGTTATCTGGAACCAGAACAGTTACAGCGTCTGCTGGTGGTACTGAATCAGGTTCCTGACATTCAACTGAAAAATGCCACACCACTGGCCACAGTAGCTTATCAGCAAGGCCAGTTTGCTTTAGTAAAGCAGTTATTGCCTCATCTGGACCAAAGCCCGCAGGCCTGGTGGCTGCAAGCCAAAATGGCATTAAAAGTTGGAGACACGGCCAAAGCAGCAGAGTTTTACGCCAAAGCCAGTAAAGCTTTTGCGCCTGAGTCTTTACAGGCCGGGACTTTGCCTGCACAACAAGACCCTTATGCAAAACCCTCAGTGAATGAATTACAGGAGCAGCACTATTGCCGTGTCCAGGCTGAACACGGCATTCTGGAATTAAGCCGTGGTGATTATTTGCAGGCTATCGCTTTGCTGACAGCTGCAGGCTCTGAGTACTGGCAGGACACTGCTTATATCGCAGAGCGGGTTTTAACGCTGGATGAGCTAAAAAGCTTTGTGGCTTTGCATCCAGTAACCACAGTACCGGAAAAAGCGCAGTGGCATTATTTTGGTGATACAGCAGTTGAAGTTTTATTGCATCACTTAACAGCCAGACGACTGATGCGTGCAGGGGAATATCAGCAGGCACAAGACTATTTTGTTGACCCTGAATTAAAGCAACTGGCAAAGCGTTATCAGGACTATGCAGAAGCAGCCGCAAGCAGCTGGACTGATAATGCTAAAGCTCAGGCTTTATTCGAGCAGGCAAAGCTCGCCAGAGAGCATGGTTTGGAGTTATTTGGTTTTGAACTGGCACCGGACTATCAGGTGTTTTATGGTCAGTTTGAGCCTTATGAATTTGATACGAAAGCACTCACTTTGCCGCTGGCTGAGTTACAACGTGTAAAGAGTTCAGCTTCAACCTACAACAACAGATTCCATTACCGGCAACTGGCGGCTGAACTGTCTGCAGAGGCAGCTCAGCTTGTGCCACACAACAGTCAGGCTTTTGCTGCTACTTTGTGTCACTCAACAAAATGGCTGTTAATACGCCAACCTGAACTGGCACAGGGTTATTATCAAAAGTATCTGCAACAAGGGCCTTATGTCAGTTGGGGGGCTGAGTTCGGTCAGAGCTGCCCTGAACCGGATTTTGTCGCTGCTAAACAGCGCCACTACCATAACCTTGAGCTTCAACTCCGAAAAATGTTGCGACCTTTTAAGTGGCTACTGTTGACGTTATTACTGGCTGGCGTTGGTGTGATTGGGTGGTTCGGCATTAAAAGGCTAAAAAGGTCTTAGGCAATAGGCAGAGCTTTTACAGCGAAAGCTCTGCTTTTCTATTTGCCTGAAATCAAAGGAAATGTAGAGAGCAGAAAAGAAAAAACCCAGCCGAAGCTGGGTTCCAATTTATGGCAGGGGTACAGGGATTCGAACCCCAGAATGGCGGGATCAAAACCCGCTGCCTTACCGCTTGGCTATACCCCTGCAGAACTGTTGTAGCTAAAATTGTGTAATTTGATGATTACACTGCCACTTCAATTAAATGGCAGGGGTACAGGGATTCGAACCCCAGAATGGCGGGATCAAAACCCGCTGCCTTACCGCTTGGCTATACCCCTGCAGAAACTGCAGA